>BLAB01000001.1_pt1:0-1140000 | contig 2445501 bp, 2451 predicted proteins | sample 4959171 | NCBI WGS metagenome assembly BLAB01 (sample SAMD00128846, study PRJDB7139) | hot springs metagenome | isolation source: thiosulfate-disproportionating enrichment culture established from a hot... | collected 2016 | reverse complement strand
TGTTATAATGAATTGTGCCAATTTTTGAATATAAATGCGATAAATGTGGATATGAATTTGAAAAGCTCATTTTTGGCAATACAAAAGTGGCCTGTCCTGAATGTGGAGCAGAAAACGTCAAAAAAAAGCTTTCTGTCTTTGGCATGAGCGGTGTGGAAAATCAAACATCGTCAGGATGTTCTTCATGTAGTTCTGGGTCATGCAGTTCGTGTAAATAAAAACAAATTCTTTTAGCTACAATTATTCTGTTGGATATCTGAAGGGATTTGCCCTGAGTATATTGTCCACTTTCAAAGGTCTACCTTTTAAGACAAATACTGCCATACCTCTTTCTTCTGTTATCTTTCCACTCTTCTGCCATGTGCCTTTCCACGAGATATTAAGATGTACCACATTGCCTTCTATTTCCACCCATGCAGGAGTAAATGTCAGAACAACGGAATCAAAGGTTTTAAGAGTGCTACTAATCGTCCTGAAGCCATCTCTTGTCGTATTGCTCTCGATGCCTGATATATCCCTTTTAACATATGCATCCCTAATCTTCTCAGCAAGAGCAAATGCCTCTGTTGCTATCTTTGAGTCCTCTGATACTTTCTTGACCTCTCCCTTGCCACACGAAGCAACAAAAACAAATACCATAACCGCATAAACCAGCAACTTCTTCATAAAAAACCTCCGTTTCATAACTTCACTGAATTATAATGAAATACAGCTTTAAAGTTCAATAATAATACTGTTATCATATAACTATGAAACATGATATGAAAATAGTATGCCAGAACAGAAAGGCATATCACGATTACAGCATTGAAGAAACAATCGAGGCAGGCATCCAACTTTTAGGCACAGAGGTTAAGTCTTTAAGAGATGGCAAGGCAAACCTTAAAGACAGCTATGTTCTGATTAAAAACTCAGAGGTCATTCTTCTTAACTGCCACATAAGCCCTTATTCTCATGGCAACATATTAAACCACGATCCACTGAGAACAAGGAAACTTTTACTTCATAGAAAAGAGATCGACAGATTAAGAGGCAAGATGCAGCAGAAAGGTTATACATTGATTCCACTTAAGATATATTTCAAGGGACCTTATGCAAAAGTTGAGATAGGTCTTGCAAGAGGCAAGAAACAGTATGAAAAAAGGGAAGCAATAAAAGAAAGGGAAGCAAAAAGGGATATAGAGAAGGCAATGAAAAGACGATAGCTATATTATTCTTAAAATGAGCGATTTTATATAGCAGGCACTGCTTAAAAGCAATTTAGTGCAGTAGACAGTAGAGCGATAAGGACAGAGGACAGGAAGCAGGGGACTGCCACACTTTTGCTCTAATATAAAGTCTTTTCGCAACACTTATGTATATTATCAGGATAGCTCAATTTATGTTATAATAATACATATTTCCTCGGGGGCGATAGGGCTCGACGGGGGTTATGAGGCTCAAGTGGCATGCGGTGGCTCCATCACCACCCAAAAAGATGGAAAAAACACAAACGCCAACAACGAACTGGCACTCGCTGCTTAATAAATAGCAGCACGCTTCTCTAAAATTGCCTGTGTTTTAGAGAAAGCGTCAAATAGCAGGCTGCCGCTGGATGACTCCCTTAAATCCAGCGAAAGCTCAAGGGATAGGGTATCAGTAGGCCTGCCTGTGCGGCAATCTGGTATCCGAAAACAAATAGACAGGATAAGCATGTAGAGGCTTGAGAGTAGTACTTTCGGACGCGGGTTCAATTCCCGCCGCCTCCACCAAAAAATCTTTATATTTCAATAGTTACCATTCCTTAAGAGCCTTAATGATAATTGTCTCCTTACTCTTTTAGAGATATTCAGGTTAAATTTTCTCCTCTTGGTTTTTCTCGGTATATTTCAGAGCCTGAAAAGGAAAAGAGAAAATCAAAAAGGGCAAAAATTATACAATTTTCAAGAGGTCTGCAAAACAGTTACAGCATTTGGTTGGTATTCGGCATCCCATCTATCATCCTTCCCTTAATTGTGAAAAAACCAGCTTTGAATACAGTATAACCTTTACAACCTTGGTCGAATTACATAACATCGCATTAATGACAAAAATCAATTGTGATGCGGTCTCTTTGCACTGTGGTTGGTTTTTGGCAAGGCGGGTGGTTAATGGCCTGTGCTTATCATACATGCCATATCTTAACATAAGTGTATTTTCTTATGTTTTTATTTTAGCATTTTCTTATTTTTGGGCACTTGGTATGGACATATTTACCAGTCAAATGAGATTTAAAGAACAGTGTAATTAAACCTGCTGTTTTAAGCAAGTCTTCCATAAGCAAAACAGGAAATTTTAGCACATGTGAATTGATAGCGATTTTAGATTTCTTTAATTTTCTGTAAGGGGTTAACCCATGCATACCCTTGCCATGGCTTGGCTTATAGAAATTCCATGTATCCTGCCATTGTTGTGCCTTATAGAGGAATGTTTTTGTGTTATTGCACCGTTCAGCATGGATCATTAAGAAATACTCGTCATCATCCCTGTGGGAGTTCTCCACAACAGCCATCAGGTGTTTTGCCCCGGCTGGTATAGCTTCAAGTATTACACCTAAAGTAGATAGTATCATATTCCACTGTCTTAACTTTCTTTCACTTCCTCCGCAGAACTCCATTCCATTGTCCAGCCTTATTTTGATAAGACCTCTTACATTATGAGCCCTAAGCCATAATACAGCAAATACTATGAACATAAGTCCAAATACAGAGCCTAATTCATAAGAATAAGCAGTGAACCTTGTTCTTGTCCCTATGTCTATGAGATTCCATTCATAAAGAGGCAGATTATAATCCTTCATATGTTCATAGACTTCCTTTGGCAGGGCATTTTTATCCAACAGATGCTTAGTATCGAGTTGAAACTCACTGAATGGCATCAATGCCTCATAGTCATAAAGAGGCCTATGTTTGCCATTATATGACTTTCTGGTCTTCTTTTTTACATTATTTCTTTTTAAGATAGCCTTAATAGTGTTTTCCGAGATCGCAATGCCGTATTTCTTTTGCATATAAGAGGTAAGCCTCCTATATCTGAATCCAGTTCTTTTGGATTCTTTAACTATGAGTTCCTCCAATGAGTGTTCTGTCTTATTTGGGCTGTGATGAGGTCGTCTGCTTAAATCTTCAAGGTTGCCATCTCTTGCCCTTCTGACAGTATTTCTGGATATCCCTAAGATACGGGCTGTCTCAGATACATTACCATTGTTTTTAGCCAAAACCTTTCTCACCAGTTCCCTCGCCTTAGATGCTTCAATTTCCCTAAGTTCATGGTATAAAATACTCATAGGCTGTCCCTCCATCCTGAAAGTGGTTGTGTTTTTCTCTGCCAAGTGAGTCCCAACTTCTTTATTATACCGAGTATTCGGTGGGCAGCCTCTTTCCTGCTTATCACTTCTTTAGCATTATTAATCTCTTGTCCTTTCCCCTCAATGTTCTCTATAAACTGGTTAATATGTCTATACCTATCTGGTATTTTCTTATTTTTGTATCTTGACATCATTACATATTTTTTGCTAAACTCTTTTAAAAATAATTTATATGAGGTGGTGGAAATGAGAACAAAAGGAAGGCTTGCATTAACTGTTGATTATGATGTTTTAAAAGCATTGGAGCAATTGCCACGAAAGTTATCAATTTCTGAAGTAATAACATGGATTGTAAGGGCTGCTTTGCAAGATATAAAGGCAGGCCGTGAATTATCAGCAAAGGAATTACAAGAATGGATAGACAGCACACCAGAAGGAAAAGACTTCAGAAGGCGATTACAGGAACAGTGGGGACCCACCTTTGGAAAAATTGACAATGCCGTTGAAATGGTAAAAAAAGCAGTAAAACCTAAAAGGAAATAAGGGAGGTAGATTATGAAATTTATTTTGATTTTGCTCGTAATTATTGCAGTTATCGCCACATTATTAAAACTATATAAACCTTCTGATGCCTCATTCCCATATGCAAAAAAGAGCTATCTTTTGAGTAAAGCCGAAAAATCCTTTTATCATGTATTGCAAACCTGTTTGAATGATACCCATATTGTCTTTCCAAAGGTTCGTCTTGGAGATGTCTTTTATGTCACTAATAAAGAGAAACAAAGATTTTATATGTATAAAATTCTTCCGAAGCATGTAGATTTTTTGATATGTGATAAGCAAAGTCTTAGGCCTTTGGCTGCAATAGAATTGGATGACTCAAGCCATAGGGGCAAGGAAAGGGATGATGATTTTAAGAATAATGTCTTTTTGTCGGCAGGACTTCCTTTGTATCGCATTAAGGCAAGTTACAACTACAATCCTGTTCAAATTCAGGAAACATTAAGGGAAGTTTTAATAACCCAAGGGTAAAGTATGAAAAAAAAAAGTGTTTGAGCCTAAAAGATTAGCAGTTGTTCTTTATGAAAAAACCGAGGCTAAAAACCATGGTAAGGGGACTATTGTTTGCAATTCATGGGAAGAATTTGACGAGGCTATGGACGCACCACCCTATCTCGTTTATTGAATCCTGCCTTTAATCTCTGTTTTTCAATACGGTAAGGCTGCTATAGCCTCCATCCTTTTTATCATCCTTATGTAATGATTGAATTTCTTTACAGTAGTGGCTATCTTGAGCCGCACTCTGTTACTATATTTCGCTATCCGCGCTGCTATCTGCACAAGTTTCCATCTCAGCGTAGCTATCGTGCAGTTCTGATACCCTTCCTGTATTACAAAATACTTCTGGGCTATCATGAGATTGCAGGTCAACACACCAACGCTGAAATACATCGCGTTTGCCTCAAGCTCCCCGCACGGCATTTGCTCTATCCCTACCCCTATCTTCAGATTTGTCGCTATTGCATGATAAAAGTATTCATCCCACTTGTCCCCTCTCACATTATCTAACCCAAAACCCTATTAATATTCTCACAATCTTTTGTATAAACTTGAGGAACTTATGCTCCTTGCTGGACAGAATCTGCTTATAGATAAATTCCAGTATCACACCTCAAGACCCCTTGCATCAAGGGTAGCCGGCAGAAGCCATCTTGAAGGATTAAGACTGAAAGACATGGAAGGATACCTCCCACACCACCTCGAGATATCGGTGCCCCAAGAAAATCAAAGATTTTCTGGGGTAAGAGATGAGGCAGTCCTTGCAATACATCAGGGTTCAGGAGGACTCCTGAGAAAGGCAAACCTGCTTGCAAAAGGCTCACTCATAAGAGCAGCTATAAAAAAAACAACCTGATAACAGCAGAACATGTAAGAATAGCATCAACATAGCTTATATGAACAACAAGAGGGGCTACATCTGCCCATCTTTATACCTCAAGGGTTATATGAATAATTGGTCAAAATAATTTGATACATTCAAAATACCGTGAGATTTTTAGCCAGATTAATGTGAGAGGGGACATTAGATTTTTTTATTGAGGCAACGATTCAATTTCATTTAGATTTTTGGTGAGGCAATTCGGACATTTGACTAAATTTCTTTTGTAGCTGTAAAATCTCTCATGCAGCACTCTGATTTTGTTCCCCTCCATTTGCATACAGAATACAGCCTTTTAGACGGCGCAATAAAGATCGAAGAGCTCATTGAGCAGGCTTCTTCCTATAAAATGCCTGCTGTTGCCATTACTGACCATGGCAATATCTTTGGGGTCATAGAGTTTTATAAAAAGGCTGTAAAAAAGGGTATAAAACCAATAATTGGCTGCGAGATATATGTTGCACCAAACAGCAGATTCGACAGGTCAAAGACCAATCTTGACGGTCTTTCAGAAGAAGCATCTTTTCACCTTATTCTTCTGGCAAAAGATAGCACTGGCTACAAAAATCTATCATCTCTTGTTTCAAAGGCATACATTGAGGGTTTCTATTACAAGCCAAGAATAGACAAAGAGATACTCGAACAATATAGCGGGGGACTCATAGGTCTTACAGCCTGCCTTAAAGGTGAGGTGCCATACTATCTTCAATATGGCCAGATAGAAAGGGCTCGTGAGGCCGCGTTGCAATACAAACATATTCTTGGCCCTGAGAACTTTTTTTTAGAAATACAGCATAACGGGATGCCTGAACAAGAAGAAGTCAATAAAAAATTAATTGAACTTTCTCAAGAACTCCACATTCCGCTTGTTGCTACAAATGACTGCCATTATCTTAAAAAAGAAGATGCCAAGGCACATGATATTCTCTTATGCATACAGACAGGAAAGACGATAAAAGACACCAAGAGAATGAGGATGTCAACTAATGAGTTTTATTTCAAATCTCCTGACGAGATGAAACAGGCATTTTGCGAAATACCTGATGCAATATTGAACACAAGGATGATTGCTGAAAGGTGTAATCTTGATTTTATCCTCGGCAGAAGTCTTCTTCCAAAATATGAACTACCCAATGGTATCTCTCCAGACTCTTATCTTGAAGACCTTGCCATAAATGGTTTAAAAGCTAAATTCAAAGGGAATCCACCAGAAAATTATCTCAAGCGTCTAAAAATGGAACTTCAGGTGATAGAAAAGATGGGATATTCTTCTTATTTCCTGATAGTCTGGGACTTTATAAGTTACGCAAGAAGAAACAGTATTCCTGTTGGACCGGGAAGAGGCTCTGCAGCAGGCAGTCTTGTTGCATATTGTCTTGATATAACCGAAATAGACCCGATTAAATATAACCTGCTTTTTGAGAGATTTCTGAACCCAGAAAGAATTAGCATGCCTGATATAGATGTTGACTTCTGCAAAGACAGAAGAGGAGAAGTAATAAACTATGTTGCCGAAAAATACGGAAGTGACCATGTTGCTCAGATAATAACATTCGGCACGATGGCTGCAAAGGCAGCAATAAGGGATGTTGGAAGGGTAATGGATATCCCATATGCAGATGTTGACAGAATAGCAAAGCTGGTCCCAGGGCATAATATAAGCATTGATGATGCACTTAAACTGGAACCGCAGTTGAAGGAATTATACGAAAGCAACCAAACAGTAAAAGAATTACTTGATATTGCAAAGAGACTCGAAGGACTGTCACGACATGCATCTACTCATGCAGCAGGTGTTGTTATAGCACCTGAACCTCTGACAGAGTTTACTGCCTTATACAAAAATCCTTCTGAAGACACAGTCACCACTCAACTTGACATGGGGTCTATTGAAAGTGTGGGTCTATTGAAGTTCGATTTTCTTGGCTTAAAAACACTCACTGTCCTCAAAAAGACCGTTGATTATATAAAACAACAGGGGAAAGAAATAGTCCTTTCCATGATTCCTCTGGATGATAAAAAAACATACAAACTTTTAAGTTCAGGCGAAACAACAGGCATATTCCAACTCGAAAGTGCTGGTATGAGGGATATACTCGTAAAGATGCAACCTAATAGGTTTGAGGATCTCATTGCCCTTGTTGCACTTTATCGTCCAGGTCCTATTGGTAGTGGAATGATAGACGACTTCATCAAGAGAAAAAAGGGAGAAACAGAGGTAGAATACGAATTGCCTCAATTAAAGGAAATTCTTGACGAGACCTATGGAGTAATTCTTTATCAAGAACAGGTTATGAGAATAGCTAACAAGATAGCAAATTTTTCGATGGGTCAAGCAGATCTTCTAAGAAGGGCTATGGGGAAAAAGAAACCCGAAGAAATGGAAAAGCAGAAAGAGGTCTTTATTAGCGGCGCTATTGCTAATGGCATACCAGAAAAAAAGGCTGCAAGGCTATTTGAACTTATGGCTTTCTTTGCAGAATATGGATTCAACAAATCCCATTCAGCAGCTTATGCATATCTTGCATATCAAACAGCATATCTAAAGACACATTACCCTGTTGAGTTCATGACTGCAAATCTCAGCGCTGATATGGGTGATACAGACAAGATTGTTAAACTCATAAATGAATGTAGAAATATGTCCATAGAAATATTACCCCCTGATATTAATGAAAGCGAAAGAGAGTTTAAAATCGTTGGGAGTTCTGTGCGGTTTGGGCTTGAGGCAGTAAAGGGTGTTGGCTCTTCAGCAATAGAGGTAATACTTCATGAAAGGCAAAATGGCTCTTTTAAATCCTTTGACGAGTTTCTTGAGAGAGTGGACAATAAAAAGGTAAATAAAAAAGTTGTTGAAAGTCTTATAAAGGCAGGTGCATTTGATTCGCTTTATACAGATAGCAAGTTTACAGCTCGAGCAAAGGCAATCAATACCTTAACATCGCCGACTAAGACCAATGGACTCGGCCCGGGCCTTTTTGGAGATAGTGATACTACTGTTAACATAGTCCAGCCGTGGGATGAAACAATGCTGCTTGGTCATGAAAAAGATGCCCTTGGTTTTTATATATCAGGCCATCCATTAACAAAATATAGAAACACTCTATCAGCCATGGATGTTACCCAGTTATCAGAAGTAGAAAATAAAGATGAAAGAGTTGAGGTGACTCTTGCAGGAATTATAAGCAATATAAAGGTGCGGGCAAAAGAAAAAGGAGTTACAGCTTATATGACACTTGAAGATGAAACAGGAGCATGCGAGGTACTTGTATTCCCTGACCTTTATAAAAAAAGCACTGACCTCCTTAAAAGAGGCAATCTTATAATAATAAAGGGACAGGTCTTCAAGTCAGAAAAAGGAGCCAAGGTTATGGCAAGAGATATGCAAAATCTCACAGATATAGAGATCTGCACAAAATATGAAGTAACCATAAGATGCGATAATACTGAAGAGACTTTTGATAAACTCAAGTCAATAAAAAGGCTCTTAGGAGATATGCAAAATGGAAAAGACAGTCTATCATTCAGGTTTTATCTTCCTGATTATTGTGTTATTATAACCTCACAGCTTCAGCCGAGCAGCAATTTTGCAGCAGAGGTGCAGAGAATTTCAGGAGTAAGCATAAAAGTTAGTTCAAATTAACTATTGGAGTGAACATGGGTTATTATCTTGATTTTGAAAAACCACTGGAAGAACTCGAAACAAAGATAGAGGAATTAAAAAAGCTTTCTGACGGTACAGAAATAGATATAGCGTCAGAAATAAAGCGTCTCGAAAAGAAGGCAAAGGAATTACGCATTGAGATATTTTCAAATCTTACCCCCTGGCAAAAGACAATGATAGCTCGGCATCCTGAAAGACCTTATACACTTGATTACATTAGTATGATAGCCGATGACTTCATTGAATTGCATGGTGACAGGAGATTTGCAGATGACCCTGCTATTGTAGGAGGGGTCGGAAAGATTAACGGCATCTCCATGGTTATTATTGGACACCAAAAAGGCAGAGGAACAAAAGAGCGTATATACAGAAATTTTGGTCAGCCAAATCCTGAAGGATATAGAAAGGCTCTCAGACTGATGAAATTAGCAGAGAGATTCAGGATGCCAATAGTTACTTTTATAGACACACCAGGAGCCTATCCAGGAATAGGCGCAGAAGAAAGGGGGCAGGCAGAGGCAATTGCAACAAATCTTATGGAAATGTCCAGACTTAGAACCCCGATAGTTTCCATAGTAATAGGCGAAGGCGGAAGCGGTGGAGCCCTTGCCTTGAGTGTTGCAGATAGGCTGTATATGCTGGAGCACTCTGTTTATTCTGTAATCTCGCCAGAGGGATGTGCTGCCATATTATGGAGAAAAGGCGGTGAACTAACGCCTGATGACTTTTCAAAGGCAGCAGAGGCGCTCAAACTCACTGCTGATGATTTAAAATCATTCAAGATTATTGATGATATAATTGCAGAGCCTCTGGGCGGTGCACACAGAGAGCCAGAAGTAACAGCAAAAAATATATTGGAATTTATCTCAAAAGCACTGGAAACCCTCCAGCAAAAAAGCCCCTCAAAGTTAATAGAAGAGAGATATAAAAAGATGAGAAAAATTGGAAGCCTTATCAGTTCCACGCCGTCCACTTGATTTTTTGGGGTGGGCGACGGGGCTCGAACCCGCAACCACTGGAGCCACAGTCCAGTGCTCTGCCATTGAGCTACGCCCACCGTTCGTGTTTGGCGCGCCTGAAGGGATTCGAACCCCTGGCCCACTGCTTAGAAGGCAGTTGCTCTATCCAACTGAGCTACAGGCGCATATAAGCTATCAGTTATGAGCTAACATGGTCGGGGCGAGAGGATTCGAACCTCCGACCCCCTGCTCCCAAGGCAGGTGCGCTAAACCAAGCTGCGCTACGCCCCGTAAACAATTAGAATACTAAAATACATTGATAAATGTCAATTTTGGTAGCCCTTTTATGCACATAAATGGTAAAATAACAAAAAGTTGTGGAGGAGACCAATGTTAAGTATGAAGTATGTCGAGCCTGTGAGGCTTTCTCTGGATACAAAGTTTAAGTTCAGGTGTCACAAGGGTATAAGTTGTTTTACAAAATGCTGTAGCAATATAGACATAATGTTAACACCTTATGACATCATAAGGTTAAAAAACAGATTGGGAATATCATCAGGTGAATTTCTGGCAAATTATACTTATGTAGAAATAGATGAGAAGACATCACATCCCTTTATATTTCTGAAGATGAATGAAGATAAAGAAAGGAAATGTCCTTTTGTGACTGCGGATGGATGCACTATATATTCAGACAGACCGGCAAATTGCAGATATTATCCTGTTGGACAGGCTTCCCTCAAAAAAATGGATGAGAAGATAAACGAACCTATTACAGAGGAGTTTTATTTTTTTATAAAAGAGCCCCATTGCCTCGGCTTTAATGAAGATGTGGAGTGGACAATAAAAAGCTGGAGAGATGACCAGGGGGTTGATATTTATGACGATATGAACAGGGGATGGAAGGAAATCTTGTTCAGGAGAAATCTCCCTGGCAATTCATTAGATGAAAAAAAACAGAAGGCATTTTATATGGCTTGCTATGATGTTGACAGATTTAGGAGATTTATATTTGAAAGTAAATTTCTTGAGACATTTGATGTTGATGAGAAGATATTGGAAAAAATAAAAAATGATGAGACTGAACTAATGAAGTTTGGATTTGAATATACAAAATATATCTTGATGATGCAAGAAACTTTGAAACTCAAGACAAAAGACTAACGGCAAAAGGATAGAAACTAAAAACCTTTAGCCCTTTGCCTTATGCCATATACCTCGCCCTTAGTTGTCCACAAGCCGCCATAATATCCTGTCCCTTACTCTTTCTTATTATGGCAGTGATATGACCTTTGATAAGTACGCCTTGGAAGTTTAAAACTTGCATATCATCAGGCCTTTGGAACTCAGAGCCTTCGTATGGATTGAATGGTATAAGATTTATCTTTGATGGTATGCCCTTTAAAAGATTTATGAGTCTTTTTGCGTCATCAGGTGAGTCATTGATATTTTTCAACAATACATATTCAAATGTTATCCTTTTCCTCGGAGGCAATGGAAATTTGCGGCATGCATTTAACAGTTCTTTGATTGGATATGTCTTATTAATTGGCATTATATAATCCCTTACTTCATCTGTAGTGGCATTAAGTGATATGGCAAGATTTATCAGCGGTGCCTTTAATGGAAGTTCAAGAATTTTAGGTACAATACCTGACGTAGAAAGGGTTATCCTTCTCTGAGAAATTTTCATTAAATCTGTGGTCCTCCACAATGCCTCTACAACATTGTCAAAATTCGACAATGGCTCTCCCATACCCATCAAGACAATGTTGGTAATTGCCCTTTCTTTAAGCCTACTTACTGATATTATCTGATCAATAATTTCATGCGACTTTAAATTCCTTCTCAAGCCTAATTGACCTGTAAGGCAGAATCTACATGCCATTGCACAGCCAACCTGAGATGAAATACAAAGGGTCAGGCGGTCTTCATCAGGGATAAGAACACTCTCTATTGTCTCCCCATCTTCAAGCCCAAAAAGAAATTTTTCTGTACCGTCTTTTGATACCTGTCTATCAAGCAATTCGAGATTGCTTATATATGCATTTTCAGAAAGCCTTTCTCTTAAATCCTTTGATAATTCCGTAATATCTTCAATAGATTGAACATATTTTTCATATATCCAATGCAATACCTGTTTTGACCTGAAAGAAGGAAGACCATATTCTTTAATGAATGATTCCAGTTGCTGTTTTGATAATGCCTTGAGATTGATTTTTTTTATGTTCCCATCTCCCAACTCTGGAGGTATTTCTTCTGTTCAGCCGTTAAAGTGTCAACCTTAATACCCATTGCCTTTAATTTAAGTCGAGCTATTTCTTTATCTATGCTTTCAGGAACGCTGTAAACTGTCTTTTGGAGTTTTTTTGCATTCTTTACCATGTACTCAGCACACAGTGCTTGATTTGCAAAACTCATATCCATAACTGCAGATGGATGACCTTCTGCTGCAGCAAGATTTATAAGCCTTCCTTCGCCAAGAACATAAATGCGCCTGCCATTTTTAAGTGTATATTCTTCTACATAGTCCCTGATGATTCTCTTTGTTTTTGAAAGCATCTTCAGACTTTCAATGTCAATCTCAACATTAAAATGTCCTGTATTGCAGACTATTGCTCCATCCTTCATAACCGAAAAACATTCCTTTGAAATAACATTGATATTCCCTGTTGCAGTAACAAATATGTCTCCAATCCTCGAAGCCTCCTTTATGGACATTACCTCATAGCCATCCATTGTTGCTTCAAGTGCCTTCAATGGGTCTATCTCTGTGACGATTACCCTTGCTCCGTGTCCCTTTGCTCTCATAGCAACTCCCCTTCCGCACCAGCCATATCCAGCCACAACAAACACAGAGCCTGCAATCAATCTGTTTGTTGCCCTTATTATTCCGTCCACTGTGCTCTGACCTGTACCGTAACGGTTGTCAAAGAGATGTTTTGTATAGGCATCATTCACGGCAATTATTGGATATTGAAGGGCTCCGTCAGCAGCCATTGCCTTAAGCCTGATAACACCTGTTGTTGTCTCTTCTGTGCCTCCAATAACATACTTAAGAAGAGCCTTTTCTTCCTTGTGAAGTGTGGATACAACATCAGCTCCGTCATCCATAGTTATCTGGGGTTTAATTGATAGAGAATCCTTGATGTGTCTGTAATATGTCTTTGTGTCCTCGCCTTTTATCGCAAAGACCGAAATACCTGAGTTTTTTACAAGGGATGCCGCCACATCATCCTGTGTGCTTAATGGATTGGATGCACAGAGGGCTATCTCTGCACCACCTGCCTTGAGTGTTTCCATAAGACTTGCTGTTTCTGTTGTGACATGAAGGCATGCAGTAACCCTGATACCTTTAAGGGGTTTTTCTTTTCTAAACCTTTCAGCAATGCTTTTTAAAACAGGCATTTCCTGTGCAGCCCATTCTATACGCAGCTTACCTTTATTTGCGAGACCAATATCTTTTATATGATGCCTTACCATTCCGCCTCCTTAACTTATGTAAAAGATGAAATATGAAAAATGTTTTCTTCCGTCTTCCATTACACGCCTGCCTGTTTTCTCAATGTATCAGCCATATCTACATTTTCCCATGTAAATCCTTCTTCATTTCTTCCAAAGTGGCCATAAGCTGCTGTCTTTCTGTATATAGGTCTTCTGAGGTCGAGTTTTTCTATAATCCCTTTTGGTGTCATATCGAAGTTTTTCACTATAAGCTTTGATATCTCTGTGTCAGCTATTTTTCCTGTACCAAAAGTATCTACAAAAACAGATACAGGTTCAGGCACGCCGATAGCATAAGCAAGCTGAATTTCACACCTTGATGCTATGCCAGATGCCACGATATTTTTGGCAATATACCTTGCCATATACGATGCTGACCTATCAACCTTTGAAGGGTCCTTGCCCGAAAAGCATCCGCCTCCATGACTTCCTACTCCTCCATAGGTGTCAACTATAATCTTTCTACCTGTTAATCCTGTATCCCCCTGTGGACCTCCAATAACAAACCTACCTGTTGGATTTATGTGATAAGTTACATTTTCTTCATCAAGGAGTTCAGAAGGAATGACAGGTTTTATAACCTTCTCTATAATATCCTCCCTCATCTCTTTTAAGGTTATGTCAGGGCTGTGTTGTGATGATATAACAATTGTGCGCACCTTATATGGTCTGCCATCTTTATATTCAATGGATACCTGCGATTTTCCGTCAGGCCTGAGATAACCAAGTATGTCTTTTTTCCTGACCTCTGTGAGCTTTCTTGTGAGTTTGTGTGCAAGCATGATAGGCATTGGCATTAGTTCAGGTGTTTCGTCACATGCAAACCCAAACATCAGTCCTTGATCTCCTGCACCTCCTGTGTCAACTCCCATTGCAATATCAGTAGACTGTTTGTCTATAGATGTGATTACTGCACATGTCTCATAGTCAAAACCATACTTTGCCCTTGTATATCCTATGTCTTTTATAGTTTCCCTCACAATATCAGGTATATGGACATAACAGCTCGTAGTTATTTCTCCTGCGACAAATGCCATTCCTGTTGTAACAAGACATTCACATGCAACCCTTGCTACGGGATCCTCTGCTAATATGGCATCTAAAACTGCATCCGATATCTGGTCTGCAATCTTATCAGGATGTCCTTCTGTAACAGACTCAGAAGTAAATAAAAAGTCTCTTCCATTACTTATACTCGCCATAACATACCTCCAGATTAATTTTAAGCAATAATCAATAGACTATAGGCAAAACTTTATATCCCCTCTTTATGCCTTTTGCCTATTACCTGTTACCCGTTTTTATAAGTTCTTCTGCTATCTGCACTGCATTTAATGCAGCACCTTTTCTTAAATTATCCGAAACAACCCACATATTTATTCCATTATCAATAGACTCGTCCTCCCTGATCCTTCCAACATACACAGGGTCTTTACCTGCCACATCAATTGGCAAAGGATACACATTCTTTTCTGGAGCATCCAGAACAACAATGCCTGGAGACTTTGAGAGTATTGACCTTACTTCATTCGGCATTATCTTTTTTTCTGTTTCTATATTTATGGATTCTGAATGACCTCTAAATACAGGCACCCTCACTGTTGTTGCAGTAACCTTTATAGAATTGTCTCCCATTATCTTCTTAGTCTCATTTACCATTTTCATCTCTTCCTTTGTGTAACCGTTTTCGAGAAATTTATCAATATGAGGCAACACATTAAATGCTATCTGATGAGGATAGACATTTTTTTGTATCTCTCTGAAATTCAGTAGGTCTGCTGTCTGCTGCAATAATTCATCCATTGCCTTTTTGCCGGTTCCGGAGACAGCTTGAAAGGTTGTGACAACCACCCTTTTTATCTTTGCCACATCATGTATTGGCTTTAATGCAACTACCATCTGTATTGTTGAACAGTTTGGGTTCGCAATAATACCTTTATGCCATTTAAGGTCATGGGCATTAACTTCTGGGACAACAAGCGGCACATCAGGTTCCATCCTCCATTGACTCGAATTATCCACCACAACACAACCTGATTTTGCTGCAATTGGTGCCCATATCTTTGACCTCTCGGCACCAGCAGAAAAAAGGGCTATGTCTATTCCCTTAAAGGAATCTTCATTAAGGACTTCCACAGGGATTTCACTACCCTCAAACTGGAGTGTCTTTCCTTCGGATTTTTCTGATGCAAAAAGCCTGAGTTTTTCTACAGGAAATTCCCGTTCCTCAAGAACAGCTATCATCTCATTGCCTACTGCGCCCGTAGCTCCGACAACAGCTACTACATATCTGTCTTTCTTTTTCAACATCTCTCTTACTCCTTTATATCCAATACATATTTTGCCACCATATCTCCAACCTCTGTTGTTGAGAATCCCATCTTTCCTGCTGCAAGACTTTTGAGGTGTTTTCCTGTAACCTCCATAACTGCTTTTTCAATCATCTTTCCTGCCTTATCCTCTCCAATATGCTCAAGCATCATGCCTCCTGCACATATAGCAGCAAGTGGATTAATAATATTTTTGCCTTTGTACTTTGGTGCAGAGCCACCAATTGGCTCAAACATAGAAACACCTTCAGGATTTATATTCCCTCCTGCAGCAATCCCCATACCTCCCTGTATCATTGCACCCAAGTCAGTAATAATATCTCCAAACATATTGTCTGTTACAATAACATCAAACCACTCAGGGTTTTTAACAAACCACATTGTTATAGCATCTACATGTGCATAATCAACCTCTATCTCAGGGTATTGTTTTGCAACCTCATAAAATGTCCTTTCCCAGAGATCAAAGGCAAATGTCAGGACATTGGTCTTTCCGCATAATGTAAGCTTGTTCATTTTATGTCTCTTTTTGCAATATTCAAAAGCATACCTTATACACCGTTCCACACCTTTTCTTGTATTTATCGACTCCTGAATAGCAACTTCATCAGGTGTCCCTTTTTTGAGCACGCCTCCTGCACCTGCATAAAGTCCTTCTGTATTTTCCCTCACAACAACAAAATCAATATGTTCAGGACCCTTGTCCTTTAAAGGACATTCAACCCCAGGATATAGTTTTACAGGTCTCAGATTTACATACTGGTCGAGTTCAAACCTCAGCCTCAATAAAATACCTTTCTCAAGGATTCCCGGCTTGACATCAGGATGACCAATTGCACCAAGATAAATAGCATCAAACTTTTTAAGCTCATCTATGGCACTATCAGGAAGCGTTTCCCCTGTCTTTAGGTATCTGTCTCCTCCAAAATCATAATAATTGAAATTCAGGTTGAATCCAAATCTTGAGGAAGCTGTATTAAGAACTTTTATTCCTTCAGCTATAACCTCCGGACCTGTGCCATCACCAGGAATAACCGCAATATCGTATGATTTTTTCATGCTGCAACTCCCTTTATTTTTTTCTTTGTCCACTCTATCAAACCACCAGCTACAATCAATTCCTGCATAAATGGAGGTATTGGTTTTGCTGTATATTGTTCGTTAGTGGAGAGATTTTTTATGATACCTTTATCAGCATCTATCTCGACAACATCTCCTTCTTTGATTTTCTCTGATGCATCTTCTGATTCAAATATAGGGAGACCTATATTAAAGGAATTACGATAGAATATCCTTGCAAAGCTTTTTGCGATAACTGCTTGAATGCCAGCAGCCTTTATAGCAATCGGGGCATGCTCTCTTGAGGAACCACACCCGAAATTTTTGCCTGCAACTATTATATCTCCTGTTTTTACTTTATTTGGAAATTCTTTATTAGCATCCTCCATAACATGCCTTGCGAGCTCGAGAGGATCAGATGTATTAAGGTATCTTGCAGGAATTATTGCGTCTGTATCTATATCATCGCCAAATCTCCAGACCTTCCCTTTTAAAAGCATAAAAACCTCCTTCTGTAAATTCCGTGGCTGTAATCTCTGGAAAAACACAGATTTAAGCAGATATTATAAACTTTTTATTATAATAATTTCTATGGGAAAAGTAATCATTCTTCTCGGCCCAACAGGTGTTGGCAAAACAGCAGTCTCAATCCTTATTGCAAGACACCTTGATACCGAGATTATAAGCGCAGACTCAATGCAAATTTATAAACACATGGATATAGGAACAGCAAAGCCATCCATAGAAGAGCAACAAGTAGTCAAACATCATATGATAGACATTGTGGAACCATGGGAGCATTATAGCACAGGAGAATATATAAAGGCTGTCCGTCCTATACTCGAAAATCTTCAGAAGGATAAAAAAATCCCCATAATTGTCGGAGGCACTGGTCTTTATATAAAAGCAATGACAAGAGGGATTTTTAAAGGCCCTTCTGCAGATTGGGATTTGCGGAATAAACTCCTTGAGATAGATAAGGGATTGCCGGGATACTTATACGAATATCTGAAATCCCTTGATCCTGTGGCTGCCTCAAAGATAATGCCGGCAGACACGAGGAGGATTATAAGGGCATTGGAGGTTTGCTTAAAGACTAACAGTGTAATATCAGAAATGCATCAGCTATTAACCCAGTCATTGCCTTATGAATTTATAAAAATAGGCATTACACGGGACAGGAAAGAACTTTACAGGATGATCGAGCAAAGAGTTGATAAGATGATTAATGCAGGGCTTGTTGATGAGGTAAAAAATGTAATTCAGATGATCAAAGAACATTTTTCGAGGTCCGGACTTAACTCCTCACTATCTTCTATGCAGGCCATCGGATATAAAGAAATTGCAGCACATCTCGAAGGAGAGTTAAGTTTAGATGAAGCCATTACACTTATCAAAAAAAGATCAAAAAATTATGCAAAGAGGCAGTTTACATGGTTCAAAAAAGAGGATGACATTAAATGGATAAATGCAACAGGAATACAGGACCCTTCTGAAATGTTCAAAAAGGTGCTACAATTTATACATGCCTGAAATAAGAATAGGGTGCAGTGGATTTAATTACTGGGACTGGAAGGAAAACTTCTATCCTACTGATTTGCCTCAAAGGAAATGGTTTGAATATTACTGCACTGTCTTTAGTACAGTTGAGCTAAATGTAACATTTTACAGACTTCCACTCGCAAAGACATTTGATAGATGGTGCAGAGAAACACCAGAGGATTTTATTTTTTCACTGAAAGGCAGCAGATTTATCACTCATATAAAAAAGCTTGTAGATACTGAACAACCTCTGGAATTATTCTTTGAAAGGGCTTTGAGATTAAAGGAAAAATTAAGGGTTGTCCTCTGGCAATTTTCTCCTAATTTTAAAATCGATATTGAACGACTGCACAACTTCCTTGAGCTGCTTAAAGAATATCCAGTTAGAAGCACCCTTGAATTCAGACATGAAAGCTGGATAACTGATACGGTTATCAACCTTTGCAAAGAACATAATGTAAGTTTGTGCATGGCTGATTGGCCTGAGTTCCTTTATGACCTCCCTGTTACTTCTGACTTTATTTATATAAGAAGGCATGGGGAAGGTGGAAGTTATGCTACATGTTATTCGAATGCTGAACTTAAAAAAGATGCAAAAAGAATAAAAAACTATCTTAAAGATGGAAAGGATGTATTTATTTATTTCAATAATGACTACCATGGTTATGCACCAAAGAATGCGAAGGAGTTAATGGAGATGGTGAGATGAAAAATCAGGAAATTGCAAAGATATTCAATGAAATTGCAGACCTCCTTGAGATAAAAGGAGAAAATCCTTTTCGCATAAGGGCATATAGAAAGGCTGCACAGAATATAGAAGGGCTGCCCAAAAGTATCGAAGACATCACTACCGAAGAAATCCTGAAGGTGCCGGGAATAGGCCAGGATTTAGCAGGAAAGATCGAAGAGTATCTAAAAACAGGCAGAATAAAGGCTCATGAAGAACTCAAACAAGAAATACCCGAAGGTCTGTTAACTCTGCTCTCTGTGCCAGGGCTTGGACCAAAGACATCGAAAATGCTCTACGAAAAATTAAAAATTAAAAACATTGCTGAGCTGGAAAAACTTGCTTCAGAGCATAAATTGATAGGTCTTCCGGGCATAAAAGAAAAGACAGAAGAAAATATCCTAAAGGGAATAGAAATGCTTAAAAGGGGTAGAGAGAGACACCCTATAGGTAGAGTTCTTCCTATTGCAAACGATATTGTTGAGCATCTCAGAAAAAATGCACCTGTTGATAAAATAGACCTCGCAGGAAGTTTAAGAAGGTGTAAAGACACTATAAAAGACATTGATATTCTTGTGACATCTGACAATCCAAAAGAGGTGATGAGGGTATTTGTGCATCTTCCCCATGTAAAAGATATTTTGATGCAAGGCACTACAAAATCTACTGTAATAATCCACGAAGATATTCAGGTGGATTTGAGAGTTGTAGAGAAAGATTCTTATGGTGCAGCACTTGCTTACTTCACAGGCAGCAAGGCACACAATATAAGGCTTAGAGAAATGGCAATGAAAAAAGGGCTTAAAATCAATGAATATGGCATCTTTCGAGAAAGGGATGAGAAAAAAATCGGTGGTGAGAAAGAGGATGATGTTTACAAAATACTGGGGCTCCCATATATTCCACCAGAGTTGAGAGAGGATCAAGGAGAGATCGAAGCAGCACAAGAAGGAAGACTGCCAAATCTTATCACATTAGAGGATATTAAGGGCGACCTCCATGTACATTCAAAATGGAGTGATGGAAGTCATACATTTGAACAATTGATTGAGGCAGCAAAAAAACTTGGTTATTCATATATCGCAATAACAGATCATTCAAAAGGACTCGGCATTGCAAGAGGGCTAACAGAGGACAGGCTTTTAGAGCAAAAAAAAGAGATAGATGCAATTAATAAAAAACTCAAAGGATTCAAAATAATACATGGTGTTGAGGTAGATATCAGGAGTGACGGCAGTCTTGATATATCGGATGATGTACTCAAAGAGCTTGATATTGTTGTTGCATCAATACATTCTGGGTTCAAGCAATCAAAAAAACAGTTAACACATCGCCTATCATCAGCAATAAAAAACCCATATGTTAGCATCATAGCACATCCCACAGGGAGACTCATAGGGGAAAGGGATGCGTATGATATTGATATGGAAGAAATATTCAGTATTGCAAAGAAAACTAAAACAGCCATAGAGATAAATGCCTACCCTTTAAGGCTTGATATTAATGATACATATGCAAAAAGGGCAAAAGAACTTGGAATCCCAATTGTTATAGCAACAGACACCCATATAATAAATCAATTTGGTTATATGAGATATGGTGTATCTATTGCACGCAGAGGTTGGTTAGGAAAAGACGATGTACTAAATACGCTTGATGTTGATAAGCTTTTAAAAAGGCTTAAACCATTTAAATAAGTAAAGAAGCAACTTAAATCTGCCTATTGGAAAATTTAAATTTACTTGACTGCTCGATTAGCTTTACTGCTCTACTGTTTTGAACTTTGAGCTTCGTCATTTGGCTTTTCTTTTATTGTCACATCTCTTACAAACTCGGGACACTTCTGGCCTGCCTTCATTGAGAACTGCTTCTGGCATGTTGCCCTCCACGCGCATATAATACACAAGACCTTATTTTCACTCATTGCTCCTCCTGACAATAATCCGTAATGAAAATTTCTAATACTGGATAGCAAGCGTCCTCAAAAAATCGCAGATTTTTTGAGGTATTATTCAGGTGTGCCGAAAAGCCTTTATCAGCAATACCTTAGAGCCGAACCCTCTCACTGTTTAAGGGCAACTTCAGATCACCCTTTAATTTCATCTCCCTTTCGAAAAACCCCCTTTCAAGAGGGGGATCATGGGGGAGATTTCATCCCCCCATGCTGAAACAGGCAGAAAAATAATCTCATTGCATTGATAAAGGCTTTGAGAGCATACCCGCTATCCATGATTACGGATTATGGTTCTAAAATATCTTACCATGACCTTTTCTATATTGTTTATAATACTATCTTTTGCATTTATTATAAATACCCTTGGTCTTTCTGTCTGTATTTCAAAAAGCTCCTTCTCAATCCTGTTTACATTGGGAGGTTCTGAAAATCTGATTTTTAATTCATCCTCAAACATGGGAACCATCTTGTCTTTCATCCTCAATTCTGTATCCATAAAAAATATGGCTATCTCAGGCATGAGGTCATAAACCCTATCAAGAAAAGCAGAAATCTCTTTTTGATATACCTGCTTTGGGGGAGAAGACTTTACCTCCATATAAAGTATTGCCCCGTCTATTTTTGCAAGCAGGTCATAATCTCCTCCTATACCAGGCCGTTTCATCTTTACTCCCCAAACAGCCTCTGAAGCAAATTCCCTTTTGAATATCTCTGCAACAAACCACTCAAGTGTTTCTCCAAAACTCTTGATTGGACATTTTTTGAGTCTGTAAGCATTATTTTCAGGTGCTACGAGACCTATCCTGACAAGGTAATTTATATATTCACCTGTAACTTCTTTTGTTGCATACCCTGTCACATGCTGTGATGTAAATAATGGCTGGTGCTTGATTACATCCCTCAAAAAAAGTCTAAAAGAATACCGTTTGAGCATATCATAATAGTCATCAATGAATTTTTTTTCAGGTATTAATAGGTCATCAGAAGGCTCTTTTTTATATATCCTAAATCCACGTCTCTTGAGAATAACTGCCAATGGTGGGGTTAATTCAGATAATGATTTTCTCAGCCGTTTGATCTCTGCCTTAAGAAGATCAATTTCTGACAGCTCATGCTGGCTCATAATTTACAATTTCATGGCTCATCAATCCTGACCCTTGATTATTTTTATTATAGCTCTCCTGTGCCTTGGTCCATCAAATTCGCAAAAATATACTGACTGCCATGTGCCTAAAAGTGCCTTGCCATCTTCTATCACAATAAATTTAGATGTACCAACAAGAGTTGTTTTTATATGAGCTGGGGAATTTCCTTCCATATGCTGATAATCACCCTCAAATGGAATAAGTCTGTTGAGGGTTGTAAGGATATCTCTTTTTACCAACGGATCTGCGCCTTCATTTATGGTAATTCCTGCTGTAGTGTGCGGCGCATAAATATAACAAACTCCACTCTTTATGCCTGACTCCTTGATTGTCTCATGGATATCATCTGTAATGTCAATGAATTCAGTCTTTGCCTTGCTCTTTATATTCAACACCCTAAGCATTGTTTAGTTCCTCCTTGAGCTGCCTAATGTTCTTTTTCAATACAGGATGTACCTTGTCAGGTGCTATCTCAACCATAGGAAGCAGGACAAAATCCCTTTTGTGGAGAAGCAGGTGTGGTATATGAAGGTGTTGCATATCAATAATATCATCATCATAAAACAGGATATCAAGATCAATAATGCGCGGTCCCCACTTAACAGTCTTCTGTCTGCCCAGTTCTTCTTCCACTTCCTTCAACGTACTCAACAACTCCTCTGGTAAAAGCACTGTCTCTGCCTCTACAACCATATTTATAAAATCAGGCTGTTCTTCCAACCCCCATGGTTTTGTCTCATACATAGAAGACATTTTTTTTATAGTAATACCTTTGTCTTTTAATTTATCTATTGCCCTCATACAATTAGCCTGCCTATCTCCCATATTCGAACCGATTCCTATATAAATTATAGCCAATTTTATGGACCCGAACTGAGCAATTCTGTCCTGACATATTCAGGCAGGTGCAGCGAAAAGACTTTAAACAAGGCGTTTGCAACCACACTTATCCTGAATCCATTACCACCTATTACTGGATACTTGTTGAGTAATACATTTATGGCTCCATAGTATGGACTTGAAACTAACTCTTTTTAAAGTCTTTGAGCTATGCATGCTTGAATAAAATAGCTCAGATTAGGTTATAACTCCTTTCTTATTCTTTCTACAGCCTCTTTTATTCTCTCAACAGACTGTGTAAGTGCAAATCTTATGTATCCCTCTCCATGCGCACCAAACCCCACACCAGGTGTGCCAAGCACGCCAGCATTTTCAAGGAGATGGGCAACAAATGTTGTGGAGTCAAAGCCTTTTGGAACCTTTGTCCATAGATAAAATGTTGCCTTTGGCTTATTAATCTCAAGCCCGATCCCTTTTAAGCCTTCATAGAGTGTATCTCTGCGATCCTGATAGATATTTCTTATCCCTGACAATACTGCATCATCGGTTTGAAGTGCAATTATAGATGCCTCCTGAATTGCCTGAAAAACACCTGAATCAAGATTGGTTTTAATCTTACCAAGACCAAAAATCACATCCTTGTTACCAACTGCAAAACCTATTCTCCAGCCTGTCATATTATATGTCTTGGACAACGAATGAAATTCTATCCCAACATCTTTTGCACCCTCTATACCAAGAAAACTCTCAGGTCTTTCGTGATCGTAGTATATTTCAGAATATGCTGCATCATGGCATATTATAATATTGTATTTTGCTGCAAGCTCAATAGCCTCCTTGAAAAATTCTTTTGGTGCGACTGCAGCAGTAGGATTATTTGGATAGTTCAAAAACATTAGCTTTGCTTTTTCCAGTTTATCCTCTGGAATTGATTTGAAATCAGGTAAAAAGCCGTTATCTTCTTTAAGCGGCATTATATAGGATTCTCCACCTGCAAACAATGTCCCAACAGGGTAAACAGGGTATCCGGGAGATGGAACAAGGACAACATCACCCGGATTTACAAATGCAAGAGGAATATGTCCAATGCCTTCTTTAGAGCCAATGAGAGATAGCACCTCTGTCTTTGGATCAAGAGATACATTAAATCTCTCTCTGTACCAATTCGCCACAGCTTCTCTGTAAGATATCATTCCTTCATATGACGGATAGCGGTGGTGTGCAGGATTATCAACAGCCTTTTTCATGGCATCAATAATATGCTGGGGTGTGGGGATATCAGGATCTCCAATGCTTAGATCTATAACATCAACGCCCTTTGAAAGAGCTTTTTGCTTCATCTTATCAATAGCTGCAAAAAGATATGGCGGCAGATTTTTCACTCGATCCGCCAGTTCAATTTTAATCATTACTCGGCCTCCTTTAAATTGATTTAGGGATTAGTGTTAGAGGTAATATTTTATATCAGCAATAGCGGAAAGGTCAAAAAATCTTTATTTTAGATAAAAACAGAAAAATATAGATTCCAACAAAGCATGATACTTAGAGGATGCAGGCATTGCCTGCATCCTGAAATCTTTTGATTTATAGAAAGTTAACACCCTTCTATAGATTTTTTCTTCTTTACATCTTTACCTTTTTGCTGTTCAGCAGGTTTTGCCGGCTTTGCAGGTTCAGCCTTTTTCTCTTCGCCTTTCTTTTCAGCCTTATCTGCTACCTTCTTTATGCTCTTTGCAATATTTTTCCCATCCTGTTCTGTATATTTCACTACCACCTTATCCCCAATTTTTATATCAGCAAGTGCTTTTTCATCAGCAGTGACAGTAATTTCAGCCTTTTTCCCTTTTACTGTAAGACTTTTGGCTACAGCATCTACTGCAGCAACATCACCTGTAATCTGTTTTACTTTTATTTTTTCTTTTGCAGTAGCTATACCTACCATGGAAACAACAAAGAGAATCAAAAATATAATAGAAAATGCCTTTTTCATAAAAAACCTCCCTATGTAGTTTGAAGTCATAGACAAAAGGCAGGAAATATATAACCTGCCCTTTGTCTGAGAAATGATTATTTCTTCATTTCTTCTTTTTCTTCTTCTTTCTTCTCTGCTTTTTTCTTCTTAGCTTTCTTTTTCTCTTTCTTCTCTACTTTCTTGTCAGCTGCCTTATCTTCAGCCTTCTTCTCGTCAGCTTTCTTCTCTTCAGCCTTTGGAGTTGCTTTATCAGCCTTTGGAGCTGCTGCTGGCTTGTCTGCCGCGAATGCAACTGATGTCATTGCAAAAGCAAAAAGAAGTGCTACAATCAATGCTATGACCTTCTTCATTATTTACTCACCTCCCTTTTTTAAAGATTCCCCAATTTTTGGCATAGTTTTATATACAAATTACATGCCAACAAAAAAACATCCTGTGCCGGGTCTCAGACATCAGGCGTAAAATATCGAAAGTCAAGGACATACAGCACTCTACACACGGTGCCACCGCATAACTCCTTTTAATTTTTATCTTTTTTTGAGGAAGTTATATCCTCTTTTGAGGATATGTTAAATTTTTCGAGTCTGTACCAAAATGTTTTATAACTCATACCAAGCAATCGAGCCGCCTTTGCTGCTACATTGTTCGCCTTAGCCATTGCCTTTTTTATCAGCTCTCTTTCGAGTTCTTCGAAATTGATACCCTCGTCAGGGATACTTATATCTATAAAGCCTTTTTCGAGTGGAAACCTTAGTTCACTCTTAATATCATCAAGATTAATTATGTCTGTATCGCTCATTAAAACAGCTCTTTCGATAACAGATTCCAGTTGTCTAATATTGCCCGGCCAGTGGTAATCCATAAGTGCTTTTATTGAGCTACTGCTTACTCCCTTTATTCTCTTGCCAAATTCATTATTATACTTATCAATAAAGAATCTTACGAGTAAAGGAATGTCCTCTTTTCTATCCCTCAGAGGCGGAATATTCACTGTTACTACTTTAAGTCTGTAATACAGGTCTTCCCTGAAACTACCTTTTAAGACCTCTTTTTCGAGGTCCTTATTAGTTGCTGCTATTATCCTCACATCAACCTTTATGCTTTCTTTCCCGCCTATTCTTCTGACCTCTTTATCCTGCAGCACCCTTAATATCTTTGTCTGCATCAAAGGTGGTAAGTCACCAATCTCATCAAGAAAAAGAGTTCCCCTGTCTGTTGATTCGAATATACCAATTTTTCTATGTGTAGCTCCTGTAAATGCCCCAGGCTCATAACCAAACAACTCGCTTTCAATAAGATTTTCGGGTATAGCAGCACAATTGATTGCAGTAAACGGACATGTCCGCCGCGGGCTGTTATAATGAATTGCCCTTGCAATTAATTCTTTCCCTGTACCGCTTTCACCTTGTATCAACACAGTTACAGAAGTTGGCGTTACCTTTTTTACCACCTCCATAACTGCCTTCATGCCTTTTGATTCACCGACTATTCCTTCTATCTTAAACTTTCCAAAAAGGGCATCCTGAAGCCTAATATTTTCTTTCAATAAGCTCATTCTTTCAATTGCATTTTTGACCGTCAGAACAATGGAATCTTTTTCGAGTGGTTTTGTTAGATAGTCAAATGCACCTTTTTTCATTGCCTCTACTGCAGAGGATATAGTGCCATAGGCAGTCATGATGATAATTGCAGGTTTGACTATATTATCAGGAATGGCATCTATAAGCTGCATCCCACTCATTCCTCCCATCTTAAGATCTGTTATAACCACATCTGGGTTGAGTGTCTTTATGAGCTTGATCCCTTCTTCTGCAGAAGGAGCTGTATGCACCTCATATCCCTCATCTTGGAGTATGGTTTGCAAGATGTCTCTTTGACGATGTTCGTCATCAATAACGATTATTACAGGCATAATGATGAAACCTCTTCTATTATTAATGGCAGAATTAATCTTACTTCGCTACCCTTACCTTCAGAACTATAAAATTCCACCTTTCCACCGTGTTCCTCCATTACTCTCATTGTCATTGGTAGGCCAAGCCCCAGACCGTTTTGCTTTGTGGAAAAGAATGGTTCGAATATCCTCGAAAGGTTTTCCTGAGATACCCCGATGCCACTGTCTTTTATTGATAAAATAAACCATTTGCTATCCATTTCTGTTTTAACTAAAAGCTCTTTTTTTTGTGTTTTCTCCATTGCATGAAATGCATTTGAGATAACATTTAGAACACACGACTTGAATAGATCTATATCCACATTTATCTCAATATCAACAGAATAATCTTTGACAATACTTATACCATCTGCCTCTGCCTTTGCCCAGATAAGCGATATGACATCTTCAAGGAGTTCTAATGCTTTAACCCTGCGAATATTAAGCTTAATCGGCCTACTGTAATCAAGGAAATCATTTACCAGTTTATTGAGTCTGTGTACTTCTTGTTTTATGCCGCTTAGGAGATTACTGAATTTTTTCTTATTTTCTTCGTCTTCTGGGAGGTATTTTTCGCCTATATGGTCAATGCTCAGACTTATAAAATTCAGAGGATTCCTGATTTCATGTGCCATATTTCTCGAAAGATGTCCGAGTCCTGAAAAATGTTCTGCCTCTCTCAATTTATCTTCCAGCATGCGACTTTGTTGTAGTTTTTGCACCATAAAGTTAAAGCTTTCCGAGAGTTGTCCAATTTCATCTCTGCTCTTGATAGGTATATGCTGATTAAGGTCCCCGGCTGCTACTCTCATTGCTGCATCGACCACCTCTTTTATAGGCTGAGTGTATTTTTTGGAGAGAATCAATGCCATAACAATTCCTATCCCAAAGACAAACAAAGTTGCTGTAATTCGTTTCAATGCATTTATTTTTAGTAACTGAGAAAAGTCATCCTTATTTATTTTTAGGTGAATATATCCATACTGTGTATTTTCTGCAACAACAGGAACTATTACATTGTAGGTGCTTCCCTCCTCGGAAACAGGCTCTCCCAGTTCTGCCTTGATGATTAGCTCTTTTCTTTTGTGAGTAATTGGTTGTCCTATCTTCAATGGATTACTGCTTGCAACTATTTCATCTGCATTGCTTATTATAGATATCTCTTTAACACCTTTTGCATTGAGTTCTTTTAGATATTTCGAGAGCCTTGCCTCGTCTGTAGACCCTGATGCGGTAACTTCTTCAACACCTATCTGTATAGCTTTTGTCAGCTCTATTGTCTGCCTTTCCAGTTCTTTAAAAAGGGTCCTTTCTGATTGTGAATAGAGTAACAAAAGCACCGAAATAAGAATAAAGCTTAGAAAGAGCATAATGATTATCAGTTTTTTATTAAGAGAAAGGCTAAAAGAGAATTTTTCAACCATATTCAATAATAACATAGTATAATATCATAACTACAAACATGTTAATAGAAAACATTTCAAACATACTCAAAAAGATAAGCCATGCAGCAATGCGTGCAGGCAGAAGCCCTGATGAGGTAAAACTCATTGCTGTTACAAAAACAGTTAGCGTAGAAGCTATAAAAGAGGCTGTAGATGCAGGACTCAGAATATTCGGCGAAAACAGAGTTCAAGAAGCTCAGAAGAAAATCCAGAGCTTGAAGCTCGAAGTTCAAAATTCAAGGATAGAGTGGCATTTGATAGGACACTTACAAAAAAATAAGATAAAATATGCAGTGCAATTATTTGATCTAATCCATACTGTTGATTCCATTGAGCTTGCAGAAGAACTCAACAAACAGGCAGAAAAAATAAAAAAGACACAGAGAGTTCTTGTTCAGATAAAATTATCTGAAGAAGAGACAAAACACGGGATACCTGAAGAAAATTTGATGCCATTGCTTGAAAAAATAAATGAACTAAAAAACTTAAAACTTGAAGGCTTGATGACAATGCCACCATACTTTGAAGACATTGAAGGAGTTAGGCCATATTTTAAGAGGTTAAGAGAGATAAGAGATAACATTAACTCGTTACGCATTATGCATTATGCATTACGCGAATTATCAATGGGCATGTCCAATGACTTTGAGGTGGCAATAGAGGAGGGAGCAACAATGGTGAGAATAGGAACAGCAATATTTGGAGAAAGGAGTAAATAATGATAGGTTTTATCGGTGGTGGGAATATGGCTGAGGCCATTATAAAAGGATTTAAAAGTCAAGGGTCAGGGGCCAAGAAGGATATTTTAGTATCTGAACCAAGAGAAGACAGAAGAAAATATTTAGAAAAGACCTACTATGTAAGAACAACTTCAAGCAACAGAGAAGCTGCATCTTTGTGCAATATAATAATTCTTGCTGTTAAGCCGCAGAATATGGCAGCGGTCTTAAACGAGATAGCAGACTTGATAACCGAAGATAAAACTGTAGTTTCAATAGCTGCAGGGATAACCCTTTCATATCTGCAATCAAAACTAAAAACAAAAAAGCTCATCCGTGTTATGCCTAATACGCCAGCCATTGTGCAGGAGGGCATGTCTGTAATGTCTTTATGTGAGTGTTTTTCTGACAAAGATATTTCACTTGTTAGAGATATCTTCATGGCCGTGGGCAAGGTACTCACCCTTCCCGAAAAATACATGGATGCAGTAACAGCTATATCAGGAAGCGGTCCTGCTTTTATTGCATTATTTATAGAAGCTATGATAGCAGCAGGAGAAAAGATGGGGTTAAGTAGAAATAATGCATTGGAGCTTGTAATACAAACACTTATAGGTACTGCAAGACTTCTTGAGACGGGTATGCCGCCTGAAAGACTTAGAGAAATGGTGACATCTCCGGGTGGTACCACTGCAGCAGGACTAAAGACATTTGAAGAAAAGGGCTTTAAAAATATAGTATATGATGCAATATATGCAGCTAAAAACCGGGCAGGTGACCTGTCAAAGCTCTGAAATAAGGATTCCCTAAAAAGTCTGTGACTTTGGGGGTGCAAAGGAGGATATCATGTTTATATTCGGCAATTTGGTTTTAGCCATGGCAAAGGTGCTCGATATAGTTTTAGATGTTTACAAGTGGATTATCATAATCTCAGCAATCATAAGTTGGGTAAATCCCGACCCATATAACCCGATAGTGAGATTCCTTTACTCTGTAACAGAGCCTGCTCTAAGGCCAATAAGAAGGGTCATTGGTGGAAGGCTCGGACCAATCGATATTTCTCCACTTGTAGTAATTCTTGCTATTATATTTATCCAGAAATTCCTTATAAGTTCTTTGATGGAACTGGGCTATAAAATAAAAGGAGGGGCTTTAATATGAGAATCACACCGCTTGATATTCAACAAAAGCAGTTTCCAATGAGATTCAGGGGGTTTGATGTTGATGAGGTCTATTCTTTCCTTGAACTGGTAAGAGAGGAACTCGAGGAACTCCTCAGAGAAAATGCATCTCTAAAAGAACAGTTAAACAGGGCAGACAATCAACTGCAAGAATATAAGAACATGGAAGTCACCCTCCGCGAGACACTGATGACTGCACAACAGATGGTTGAAGATTATAAAACAAATGCAAGAAAAGAAGCAGAACTCATTCTTAAAGAGGCTGAACTGAAAGCAGACAATATGATTAAAGAGGCTCAGGAAAAAGTCGTGAAGATACACGAAGATATTGTTGACCTCAAAGGAATCAGGCGCCATTTTAAAGAAGAAATAAAAAGGTTGATAGACAGCCACCTTAAGATGCTCGAATTTGATAAAGAAAGGGAAGGAGAGGAATCAGGTGAAGTATAGTGCCCTTAAAGGCATTCAAGACATCCTGCCACCTGATATATACATCTGGCAGAAAGTTGAATCTATAGCAAAAGAGATATTCCATAAATATGGTTTTAAGGAGATAAGGCTTCCAATCATAGAATCCACTGATATATTTATAAGGAGTATCGGGGAAACAACAGATATAGTCGAAAAAGAGATGTACACCTTTGCTGATAAGGCAGGTAGAAGCATTACCATGAGACCTGAGGGCACAGCACCAGCTGTAAGGTGTTATGTAGAGCATCATCTTTACACCCTCCCTTCACCTCAGAAATTCTTTTATTCAGGCCCTATGTTCAGATATGAAAGACCTCAGAAAGGTAGATTCAGACAGTTTTATCAGGTTGGGGTCGAGGCATTTGGTGTGTCGCATCCATCAATGGATGCAGAGATTATTGCCATGCTAAAAAATCTCCTTGAAGGTATAGGCTTAAAAGAATTACATTTCGAACTTAACTCCATTGGATGTGATAAATGCAGACCTGCCTATAGGAATGCACTTCTAATTTTTTTTAGAGACAAGTTATCAGATTTTTGTCCTGATTGTCAGAGGCGATATAAAATAAATCCTTTGCGCATTCTTGACTGCAAGGTAGAAAGGTGCATTGAACTCAGACAGAGAACTCCATTAGTTACAGACTATTTATGCAGCGAGTGCAGAGAACATTTTGAAGAACTGATTTTCAGATTACAGACACTAAAAATCCCTTACACCCTAAATCCAAATTTAGTGAGGGGACTTGATTACTATACAAGGACAGCATTTGAGGTAACAAGCGAACACCTCGGTGCTCAAAAGGCAGTAGCAGCAGGTGGAAGATATGATAAACTGGTCGAGGAATTTGGAGGTCCGCAAACTCCAGCAATAGGCTTTGCCATTGGAATGGAAAGAATCGCAACTCTGTTGAAAGAAAAATGGACAGGTGAATGTCCGGCACCAAAGGTCTTTATTGCTACACTCGGCAAGGAAGCAGAGGTAGAGGGATTCAGAATTGCAGAGGATATAAGGGCAGCAGGATTCTGGGTCGAACTCAACCATGGAGGTGCATCTCTGAAAAGTCAGTTAAGAAAGGCGGATAGGATAGGTGCTGAGCTTGCATTTATAATAGGAGAAAATGAATTAAAAGACAAAAAGGTTCAATGGAAGAATCTAAAAAAAAGCGAGCAAGGAGAAGTGGAAATCAAAGATATCCTATCAATTTTAACATAGGAGGATTTTCCTAAATCCGTAATGAAAATTTCTAATACTGGATAGCAAGGGTCCCCAAAAAAATCGCAGATTTTTTGGGGTATTATTCAGGTGTGCCGAAAAGCCTTTATCAGCAATACCTTAGAGCCGAACCCTCCCACTGTTTAAGGGCAACTTCAGATCACCCTTTAGTCCGAAAGGGGGGATTTCATCTCCCTTTCGAAAAACCCCCTTTCAAGAGGGGGATCATGGGGGAGATTTCATCCCCCCATGCTGAAACAGGCAGAAAAATAATCTCATCGCATTGATAAAGGCTTTGAGAGCATACCTGCTATCCATGATTACGGATTATGGGATTTTCACAATGGGATGCAAGTCCCACTTGTATGCTAACCAACAACATCCAGTCTTCTGACCCTTAATTTCACTCCGATGGAATCTGTAATCTCTCTGCATTTATCAACATCAACGCCTTCTGCTGTAACAATGGTTGCTGTCACATCAGGAATATATTTCTTTGCTTCTCTTATGAAGTTTACAACCTCTTTATAGGCATTTTTGAATGCTGGCTTGCATATGCGATTATAGGTTTCTTCATCCTGTGCATCGAGGCTGATAGAGACAGAATCAATAAGTCCCCGCAATTCAGGCAGTATGTTTCTTTTATGAATCAGATTCCCGTGACCATTTGTGTTTATTCTCACCTTTCCCCCTCTCTCTTTTATCCACAATGCAATTGATTTCACGATATCGAGCCTGATCAAAGGTTCTCCATACCCACAAAAGACTATCTCATCATATTTTGTAGGGTCTCCAATGGCTTTCTTTAATTCCTCTTCAGTGGGTTCATGTTCGAGCCTTAGTTTATGTCCCTTTACAAAATCAGTATGGAACTTTACACAAAATGTGCATTTACTTGTACATCTATTAGTTATATTCAGATACAGGCTATCTCTTATTCTGTAGGCAATTTCTGCTTCTGGCATTTTTCCTATGCCAAACAATCTTTTTGCATTTAGAGTCGTAATCCTATTTATATCTTCATAGGATATACCCCTTAATTCAGCTATAAATTTTGCTGTATGTATAATATTTGCAGGTTCGTTCCTTTTACCTCTTAATGGCTCAGGTGACAGATAAGGTGCATCGGTTTCTAATAGCAGATAGTCATCAGGTATTGCCCTTGCTACTTCTCTTAATCTCGTGGCATTTTTAAATGTAACAGGCCCTGCAATTGATATGTAAAAACCCATGCCCATGACTCTTTCTGCCATATCCATATCTCCTGAAAAACAGTGCATTACACCCTTTGTAACACCTGACTCCTCAAGGATTTTTAAGGTCTCTTTACTCGCATCTCTACAGTGGATTATTACTGGGAGGTTTACTTCCTTTGCATAATATAGTTGTTTTTTAAATACATCTCTCTGTATATCTCTCGGCGAATGGTCATAATGATAATCAAGTCCTATTTCACCAATGGCAACAATTTTAGAGTTTTTATTCTTCTGACTTCTGTTTGTTGCCCATCTCTTTATCTGATCAAATATCTCTTCTGAGAAGTCCTTTGCATCATGCGGGTGAATACCAACAGAAGCATATATAAAATCGTATTTGCTGGCAAGTTCTACTGCACCCCTGCATCCATCAAAATCAGAACCAATAGTAATAACTGCCTCTAATCCTGCCTCTTCTGCCCTCTTTATTACATCGTCTCTGTCAGGGTCAAAGGCTTCCATTTCAAGATGACAATGAGTATCTATCATGCTCACAGCAAAAGGGGGACTTTGTCACCCTTTTGAAATCTCCCTTCATGCTCCAAATTTTTTAAGCCTCATTGAATTTGCAAGCGCCAGAGGAATTAGATTCACTGCTGGAAATATGCCGAGCTCGCCCTTTATGCATTCTCGTTCAGAAAATGCAGAACACAAACCACCAAGCACATATGGAGATTTTAATATGACAGGCACCGGATGCCAGCTATGGCTCTTCAGTAATGCAGGCGTTGAGTGATCGCCTGTTACAATAAGCACATCTGGTTTTAGCTCAAGTAACTGAGGTAATAATCTATCGAATTCTTCAATCCTCGCAGCCTTTCCTTGGAAATTGCCGTCTTCGCCGTATGAATCAACCTTTTTAACATGTAAAAAGAAAAAATCATAATCATTGTATTTTTGTTTTAAAAATTTAATCTCATCTTCAACGCTCCCCTCAACTTTTGGGCTATCCATTCCAACAAGTCTTGCAAGACCTCTGTACATCGGATATGTTGCAATGGCAAGGGACCTTAATCCGAATGCATCTTCGAATGTCGGAATATGGGGCATACCCGAAAAACCTCTTGTTAAAATAAAGTTTGCCTTTTCCTCGTCTTTTAAAATCTCCTGCGCCCTGTTTATTAATTTCTCTGCAACAGTAGCTACTCTTTCAGCATTTTTTGACATGGGTTGAGGTGGTAAAGGAGATTTGCCCTCTTTTTGTGGATCTGTATCTGTAATTTCCGCTGCATCAGGATTAAGATTTTCTGGAAATCTCATCAAAACAGCAAACCTGTGTTCCATTCCTGGTGCAAATATAAACTCTACTTCGTCAATCTCTTTTATCTCAGCCTGCAATTTCTCTGTAAGTTTTTTGCTCTGCTCTGTTGGTATTCTTCCTGCTCTTCGATCAACAATAATTCCGTCCTTGATTGTTGCATAGTTGCATCTTACAGCCACATCGGTTTTTCTGACTTCAAGACCAAGTCCCAATGCCTCTAAAATTCCTCTGCCTATCTGAAATTCTACAGGGTCATATCCAAAGATCCCGAGATGCCCTGGTCCGCTGCCGGGAGTTATTCCATAAGCAACAGGCACATGTAATCCACATGCAGACTCTCTTGCAAGTGCATCAAGATTAGGCGTATTAGCTGCTTCAAGTTCTGTTTTGCCGTCGATTGGAAGCCCTCCTACACCATCAAGGACGGTTAGAATAATTTTGGAATTGTTTTTCTGTACTAATGGCTTTATGAGCTTTTGCATAGCAGACTCCTTAAAAATTAGGATATAAGATGATAATGCAAGAATCTCATTTTTGGCAACTGAAAACTTGAGCACAATCCATTTAAAGACTTTGAGGAATACCCGAATAATACCTCAAAAAATCTGGCGATTTTTTGGGGGACTCCTGCTATCCAGTAATAAAATTTTTTATTACGGATTCCATAAAATAGATTATAGACCATTCAAAAAAACAAAACCCCTTCTGGATTAATGATTTGTGGTGATATAAGATATAACCACATCTGTTGGAATGCAACAAAACACGCCATGAATGAAACTGAGGCATTTACCCTTGTGGTGCTGAGGTGGAAGAAAGAGCAACCAAGCCTTTTTGAGTGGGATGAATACTTTTATCATGCAATAGCGACAAATCTGAAGATAGGGGTAGGGATAGAGCAAATGCCGTGCGGAGAGCTTGAGGCAAACGCGATGTATTTCAGCGTTGGTGTGTTGACCTGCAATCTCATGATAGCCCAGAAGTATTTTGTAATACGGGAAGGGTATCAGAACTGCACGATAGCTACGTTGAGATGGAAACTTGTGCAGATAGCAGCGCGGATAGCGAAATATAGTAACAGAGTGCGGCTCAAGATAGCCACTACTGTAAAGAAATTCAATCATTACATAAGGATGATAAAAAAGGATGGAGGCTATAGCAGCCTTACCGTACTAAAAAACAGAGATTAATAGGGTTTCACAAAATTAAAAAATTCCCTCTCCCTTTTGAGGGGTAGGGTGAGGGGTAGGATAGGGTGAGGGGTAGGATAGGGTGAGTGGCAAACTGCTAAAAATAGGCTGAAAGGGAGATTTTTAGACATATAACTAATTGAAAATAAATGAAAATCTTGATAGGAGGGCAAGCCTAAAAACAATAGGTCAAATAAATCAATAATATCAATGGATTACGAATTTCGTGAAACCCACACAGAGATTAAAGGCAGGATTCAATAAACGAGATGGGGTGGTGCGTCCGGAGAAGGTAATTTTATAGATTTTTGAGGCAGTGAAGGGCAGCCAAGCAAAATACAAAATATTTTCTATCGGCTTGCTCCTTAAACGGTTTTTAAAATGCCTTATATGGACTAACTTATGGGTGTGCTAAAATCTATGTCTATTTTTCGGTAATTCCTATGCTCTTGACTTTTATATCAAAGAGTTGGCTACAATATAACTTTCAGGTGCCAAAGTGCATAATAGGGAATCCTGTGTGATTCAGGAGCGGTCCCGCCGCTGTAACCGGGGACAAAAGCCAACTAAACCACTGGTCGTAATGGCTGGGAAGGTAGGCGAGTAGGTTGATCCGGAAGCCAGAAGACCTGCCTGATAGTGACAGTTGATGGTGATTAGTGAACGAGGGAAAAGTCCCTAAAAGTTTTTTACTATTCACTATATAAGCCCCACGCGGATGGGGAGAGGATGAAGCAAATCAGGGTGCAATCCTCAGAGCATTGCTCTGGGGATTTTTATTTTGGAGGATTAATTTGATAACATTCATTATCGGCGGAACAAGAAGTGGTAAAAGCAAGTTTGCAATGGAATTTGCTGAAAATTATATCTATTCTGAATGCACATCCCATATCGAAAACAAGCCCCAACGCGCAATTAAAAAATCCTATATAGCCACTGCCCGGGCATTAGATGATGAGATGAAAGAAAGGATAGAGCGTCATAAAAGAGAGAGACCCGCTGGATGGGATACCTATGAAGAGCCACTGAAGATAACTTCTTTACTTAAAGAAATCCATGAGAGATATGATGTAATCCTTATTGACTGCCTTACACTCTGGCTGTCAAATATGCTTTTATCAGAGGAAAAATTCAGGGTTCAAGATTCAGGGCTCAATGAAGAAATTGAAAATTTCATTCTTACATTAAAAGAATATAAAAATCCTTCAGCCTTAATCATCGTCTCAAATGAGGTTGGTATGGGGATTGTGCCTGAAAATGAGCTTGCGAGGAGATTCAGGGACATGGCAGGACTGCTGAATCAAAAGGTTGCTGAGATTGCTGATGAGGTCTATTTTGTTGTATCAGGGATACCAGTAAAGATAAAGGGGTGAAGGGAAAGGGAAGATGGAAGATGGAAGATGGAAGATGGAAAATGGAAGATGGAAGATGGAAGATGAAGGATGGAAAATAGGAGGTAGCATGATTGATGAGACACTGAAAAGTATTAAACCAGTTGAAGAAAAATGGTATGAGATTGCCCAGCATAGACTTGACAATCTCACAAAACCTCTTGGCAGCCTTGGGAGGCTTGAGGAGTTTGCAAGAAGGCTTGTTGCGATCTTTGAAGATAATGCACCTTCAATGAATAAAAAGGCGATTTTTACCTTTGCTGGCGACCATGGAGTAACAGTAGAAGGTGTATCTGCCTATCCAAAGGAGGTAACCCCTCAGATGGTATTTAATTTTCTTAGAGGTGGTGCAGGAATAAATGTCCTTGCAAGACATGCTGGTGCAGAGGTTGTGGTTGTGGATATAGGCGTTGACTATGATTTTAACGATATTGAAGGACTTCTTAAAATGAAGGTCATAAAAGGGACGAGGAACTTTACAAATGGGCCTGCTATGACAAAAGATGAGGCAGTAAGATGCATAGAGATAGGCATCGAGCTTGCAAATGGATACGCAAAAAAGGGCTATAAGATATTTGGCACAGGAGAGATGGGAATAGGTAATACAACTCCATCGAGTGCAATAGCAGCAGTCCTTACAAAAAGACCTGTAGAAGAGGTTACAGGCAGAGGCACTGGTATATCTGATGAGGCATTAAAAAGAAAGATAGATGTTATCAAGAAGGCAATAGAAATAAACATGCCAGATCCAGATGACCCCATTGATGTGCTTTCAAAAGTGGGTGGTGCAGAGATCGGAGGCATTGCAGGATTAGTTCTTGGTGCAGCATCAAATAGAATTCCTGTAGTAATTGACGGGTTTATCTCTACGGCAGGCGCTTTAATCGCATATTGTATTGAGCCTAAAACAAAGGATTATATGTTTGCAGCCCATAATTCTGTTGAGATAGGGCATAAGGCTATGCTTGATAAAATGGGGCTTAAACCAATACTTGACCTTGACCTCAGACTTGGAGAGGGAACAGGTGCAGCCCTTTCAATGCTTCTGATAGAAGCAGGTCTTAAGATATATAAGGAGATGGCAACCTTTGGGGAGGCAGGGGTATCTAATGAGATTCAAAAATAGAGGTTCAAAATTCAAAAAATGAAACATTTTTTGCTTGCACTACAGTTTCTGACCATTATACCTGTCAGGGTGAGAGACGATGTCTCTGATGAAGACATGAGACAGGGCATTTCTTATTTTGTTATGGTTGGATTAATTCAGGGAATAATATTATTGACTGTGCTTAATATAAGCGAAAAAATCTTTCATCCTGAGCTTTCGATATTTATTGCCATTGTAGCATCTATATTATTGAATGGCGGTTTTCATCTCGATGGGCTTGCAGATACATTCGATGCTATCGCTGCTAAGTCAACAGGCGACAATGAATTTGATATAAATAAGAGGCTTTCTATTATGAAAGATAGTTTTACTGGAGCAATTGGTGTGACAGCCATTGTCTCTGTAATAACCATGAAATATTTATTGCTAAAAAATATCTCCCATTTTATTCCATTTATTTATTATTCATCACTTTTGCTGATGCCTGTAATCTCAAAATTTGCTATGGTTTCCTCAATGTTCTGTGGCAAACCAGCAAGAAAAGAGGGACTGGGGCAGTTATTTTTAGGAAAGATAACCCTTAAAGAGATGTTTTATTCAGTGTTTGCACTCACTTTAATTTATGCAGTCCTGTATATAGCTTTTAAGCAGTATATGCCAGTAAATCAATATGTTTTCTATGGTTTGTCAACTCTGATTGTCTATTTTTTATCTATATTATGGGTCTTTTTCTGCAATAAAAGATTTGGAGGCCTAACAGGAGATACACTCGGAGCTGTAAGTGAAATATCTGAAATAATATTTTTATTTCTGGTGGTGATATGGTCAAGACTTTATATCTAATAAGGCATGGCGAAACAGTGGGTGGAGATGAAAAACGCTACAAAGGAAGCATTGATGTGCCTCTTTCTGAAAAAGGTATAGAGCAGATTAAAAAGACTGCTAAATTTCTCAGTAGCATTCCATTGTCAGCTATCTATACATCTCCTTTAAGCAGGGCATTAAAGAGTGCAGAGATAATAGCAGAAGGGCATGGTTTAAATCCCATTATTATTCCAGAATTGAGAGAAAGGAGTTTTGGCATCTGGGAGGGAATGACCTTTTTAGAAATAAAAGAAAAATATCCTGTAGAATTCGAAAATTGGGTTAACAATCCCCTCAAATACAGCCCTCCACAAGGAGAGAGCACAATTCAGGTAAGAGATAGGGTAATTAAGGCATTAGATGAGATTCTCAATAAGTCGCATCATGCATCACGCATAACGCATCATGGTCTTTTATCTGAACTTCAGACTAATATCGTTATTGTTGCTCACGGTGGCGTTAACAGGGTCATCCTCTGCCATGTAATGGGTATTCCTCTTGAAAATATATTCAGAATCGAGCAAGACAATTCAGCGATAAATATTATCGAATTCTGGGATAAATATCCAGTTCTGCACCCCAAAAAATCTAACGATTTTTTGGGGACCCCGGTTGTAAGGCTTCTTAATGGAAGATGGGGATAAAAACCAGGGCATTAATGATACAGGGAACAGGTTCAGGTGCTGGAAAGAGCCTGATTGTTACTGCATTGTGCAGAATATTCAAAAACATGGGCATAGATGTAGCACCTTTTAAGGCACAGAACATGGCGTTAAACTCATATATAACCCTTGAAGGTGGAGAGATAGGGAGGGCTCAGGCACTGCAGGCAGAGGCAGCAAAAATAGAGCCTGAAGTGGATATGAACCCTATACTGCTAAAGGCATCAGGAGAAAAAGGCTGTCAGGTTATTATTCACGGAAAAGTCCATTCTCAAATGAAGGCAAGAGAGTATTACGCATTCAAGAAAACCGCATGGGAGGCTGTAAAAGAGTCATTTAACAGGCTTTCACAAAGACATGAACTCATAATAATGGAAGGCGCAGGGAGCCCAGCAGAGATTAATCTTATGGATGCGGATATTGTAAATATGTCTATAGCAAGACATGCAAAGGCACCAGTAATCCTTGTAGGCGATATAGATAAAGGAGGGGTTTTTGCATCGCTTTATGGAACTGTCAGGCTTCTTGGTAGAAACAGCAAATATATCAGGGCATTTGTGATTAATAAATTTAGAGGAGACATGGATATACTAAACCCCGGGTTAACAATGATAAAGGAAAAAACCGGGAAACCTGTTATAGGTGTATTGCCATATATAAAAGACATAGGATTGCCAGAAGAAGATGGGCTTGCCTTATATCTCGGTTCACAGTTCACAGGCCACAGTCCACAGTCAATAGTCCACAGTCCTTCAGCCTTCAGCCTTCAGCCTTCAATTAAAATTGTTATTGTAAGACTGCAATACATATCCAACTTTACAGATTTTGATCCATTCATATATGAACCAGATGTAGAGCTTATATATTCAAATAATCCTGTTGATATAGAAAATGCAGATATAGTGATTCTTCCCGGAACAAAAAATACAGTTAAAGACTTACTATTTCTCAAAGAAAGAAGGCTTGACCAGAGCATTGTAAGGGCATATAAAAAAGGTATTTGCATTATAGGCATTTGCGGTGGCTATCAGATGCTTGGCAAAAAGATATTTGACCCTTATGGCGTAGAGAGTGTTCATAAAGAGATTAATGGCATAGGTCTTTTGAATATAGAGACGACATTTGAAAGACAAAAGATTACATCTCAGGTATTAGCTAAAATAAATCCTTCCAGCCTTCAGTACCTTTACCCCAAAAAATTGAAACATGGGTCCCCAGAAAATCGCAAGATTTTCTGGGGTGCAGAAGATTTTTTTGGGACACTGCATTCAGCCTTCAGCATTAGAGGCTATGAAATTCACATGGGTGTGAGTACAGGAGACATCGGTTTGTTTAAGATAAAAAGGTATGGAGTTTCCACTTCAGCACTTCACCAATTCACCTGTTCACCTATTTTTGATGGCTCAGCAAGCCACAACTGCTGGGGAACATATCTTCACGGGATATTCGAAAATGATGAATTCAGGAGATGGATAATAAATAATGCAAGAAGGAATAAAAACCTCTCCCCAATTGATTTGACTGCAAGATATTCTGAGATTAAAGATAGGGCAATAGAAAATCTTGCTAAAATTGTAAAAGAAAATATAGATATAGACTTCATCAAGAGGATTGCAAAGATATGATGGATTCCCTCTTCAACCTTCAGCCTGCTGTTCTGATATTGGCATTTCTGCTGGATATGGCTATAGGAGATCCAGGATGGTTACCACATCCGGTAAGGATTATTGGAAAGGCTATTGAGAAAATAGAGAAGATACTTAGGTCGGGAGAAAAAAAACAGAAGACAAAGGACAGACTTAAAGGAGTATTTTTAGTGCTCGTGATCGTTAGTTCAACCCTTGGACTCACGTGGCTTATAGTTTATGCAATAGCAAGGATTAGCAACATTTCTACATTCCTGCATTACTGCTCTATTGCTTTATTAGTCTATCTTACATCCACAACAATCGCTGCCCGTGAACTGATTGACTCAGCAAAAAAGGTTGTCTGTTCAGTAAAAGAAGGAGATTTAATAAAGGCAAGAAAAGACCTATCCATGATTGTTGGTCGTGATACACAGAATCTCTCTCAGAGGGAAATATTAAAGGCAACAATTGAGACTTTATCAGAAAACCTTTCTGATGGTGTTATTGCCCCCATATTTTATCTCATAGTTGGAGGACTCCCCCTTGCAATGGCATATAAGGCAATAAATACGCTTGATTCGATGATAGGATATAAAAATGAAAAATATAAAGACTTTGGCTGGGCAGCAGCACATCTTGATGATATTGCCAATTATATACCGGCACGGATTAGCGGTATATTGATTGTTATTGTATCTCCCTTTGTTTCCCGTTCACTCTTCACTGTTTACGACTCACTGAAAACCATGATTAATGATGGCAGAAATCATCCAAGCCCAAATGCTGGTATTCCTGAGGCTGCAATTGCTGGTGCATTAAGTGTAAAATTAGGTGGCCCATCCACATATAATGGTATAGTTGTAGAAAAGCCTTATATTGGAATCGAAAAAACAGAAAACTATCTTTATCCTGCAGAGAAGGCTATAAACATAGTAAAAATAGCTTCAATAATTGCAACATCTATCGGAGGAGTTTTTCTTTATGCAAGACAATAACCTCCTGCCAAATATGGGGTCCCCAGAAAATCACAAGAGTTTCTGGGGTGCTTTTGAGCATGGTGGCAATATTTATAGGTTTATAGATGAAAAAAATATCAGGCCTGATGAAGTCATTGATTTCAGTGCATCTATAAATCCACTTGGAGTGCCAAAATCTGTAATAAAAAAAATCGTTGATAACATCAAATATTTGTGCCATTATCCTGACCCTGATGCAAAAGATCTTACAGAGGCGATTGGAAGACATCTTGACATAGACCCTCAATATATCATGTGTGGGAACGGAAGCACTGAACTCATATACCTCACTGTAAGGGCATTAAAACCAGAAAGAGTTCTTATACCCATGCCAACATTTTCAGAATATGAGCGGGCATTTAGAAGCATATACAGTGAACACAGAATCAAAGACAAAATTTCATATTTTGTTATATGGGAGAAAGATGCCTTTAAAATAAATATAGAAAAGTTTATTGTTACTATGTCAGGAAATGACTCATCTGCAACATATAAATCATCTCTCACCACATCAGTTGATATGGCATTTCTCTGCAATCCAAACAACCCAACAGGCAGACTCATGAGAAAAGGGGATGTAGTGAAGATTGCCGAGGCTGCCAGAGATCTCAAATGCTATCTTATAGTTGACGAGGCATTCATAGATTTTATGCCTGAGGAGTCCATAGTTAAAGAGGTTCAAAATAATCCATATCTCATAGTGTTAAGGTCTATGACAAAATTTTACGCACTTTCAGGCATAAGAATAGGTTATGGCATATATCCTCAGAATATTATTGACATCATCAAAAGACATAAGGAACCATGGACCGTAAATACCATTGCGCAGATAGCTGGAATTACTGCACTCAATGATAAAGATTATACAAAACAAACTCTTAAGGTCATAAGAAATGAAAAAAGGGTGCTTGAAGATGGCTTTAGATTGCTTGGCATTACTTATTTTCCATCAGATGTAAATTTTTATTTAGTCAAGCAAGAAAATGCTCAAAAAATAATCTCGTCACTCCGAGATAAAGGAATATTAATCAGGGATTGTTCTAATTTCCTGGGGCTTGATAATTCGTATATGAGAATTGCAGTCAGATCAAACAAAGATAACATGAAACTGCTCAAGGAGCTTGCATACATATGCAGGGAATAATCATAGCAGGTACACATAGCGGCTGCGGCAAGACAACAATTACACTGGGCATCCTATCAGCCCTGAAGAAAAAAGGGTTAACTGTCCAGTCTTTCAAGTCAGGCCCTGACTTCATAGATGCAGGACTCCACAGGATGATTACAGGGAGACCCTCAAGAAATCTTGATTTATGGATGTGTGGAGAAGAGTATGTAAAGGCCTGTTTTTATGAACATTCAAGAGATGCTGATATATCTATTGTAGAGGGTGTCATGGGCATGTATGACGGAGACTTTAGCACAGCAAAACTATCAGATGTGCTTGACCTTCCTGTTATTCTAATTGTAGATGCCTATGGAATGGCAGAGAGCGCAGGAGCAGTTGTAAAAGGGTTTGCCTCTTATGATTTGGAGTATAATAACATGCGAGGAGTGATATTTAACCGTGTTGCATCAGAAAGGCATTATGAGAGACTAAAAAATAGTGTGCACGATGTGCCTGTTTTAGGATATTTACCCAGAGATTTGAACTTCGAGATTCCACACAGACATCTTGGATTAGCCGTTAGAGAGGAAAATCCTATAGCAAAAGAGAATATCGAAAGGCTTACAGATACAATTCTAAAACATGTTGATATAGATAGGCTTATGGAAGATGGAAGATGGAAAACGGAAGATGGAAAACGGAGGATGGAAGATGGAAGATGGAAGATGGAAGATGGAAAATGGAAAATGGAAGATGGAAGAAAGTGTCAAAGTGTCAAAGCTTTCACCACTTCACCACTTCACCACTTCACTCATCGTGGCAGTAAACCTAAAATCGGCATTGCTTATGACAGGGCATTCTGCTTTTATTATGAAGACAATCTTGATTTATTAAAACAAGCTGGTGCTGAGATTATAGAGTTCAGTCCTCTTAATGATAGAAATATTCCTGAGGCTGATGCCATTTATATTGGTGGCGGCTATCCTGAGCTTTATGCTGAAAGGCTATCTAAAAATACCTCGATGCTCAAAGCCATTTATAACTGGGCTACCTCTGAAAGACCAATGTATGCAGAATGCGGAGGCTTGATGTATCTGTCAAGGGGAATTCATAATTTTGAAGGACAATTCTTTAAAATGGCTGGTGTGTTTCCCTTTGAGACACAGATGAAAAAAGCAAGGACTCATCTGGGTTACAGGGAGATTCGGTTAAAAGAAGACTGCATACTCGGCAAAAAAGGAGACAAACTGAGAGGACATGAATTTCATTATTCAGAAATAAAAGACAGTTCACAACCTGCACCCCAAAAAATCTTAAGATTTTTTGAGGACCCCGAGTCCACAGTTCACAGTTCGCTGTATGCTGTTAAGAACAATGCAGGTCAGAATCTACCGGATGAAGGATATAAATTTAAAAACACCCTTGCAAGTTATATTCACATCCACTTTGGAAGCAATAGTAATATTGCGAAGAGTTTTATAAGTTTTATAAAGGAGTGATAATGGAAAACATCATACTCATAGGACATGGAAGTCCTAAAAAAGACGCGAACAATATCGAATTAGCAGGCAGGCTTTTGCACAGTGCAATTCACCCAAACTGCACCCGTCACTGCGTAAAAGTAGCATACCTTCAGTTTGCAGAGCCTAAAATTTCTGATGCAATCAAAGAATGTGTTCTGAGTGGAGCTAAAAGGATAATTATTCATCCATATTTTTTAAGCAGTGGAATGCATGTGACAAAAGACATCCCTGAGATAATTGAAAGGGCACAGGATATGTATCCTGACAGGAAATTCATCTACACAGAGCCGCTCGGCATCCACGAAAAATTAGTCCAGGTGGTAATGGAAAGAATACATGCTGCATATGGATTAAAACCAGAGGAAATCGAGAAAAGAAGCTTTGAGATAATCTCTGAAGAACTGGATTTAAGTAATGTGTCACAGGAACAATTGCCAATCATAAAAAGGGTGATACACGCCACTGCAGACTTTGAATTCAAAAACACCCTGATATTCCATCCTGATGCTATCAAAACAGGGATAGATGCGATAAAAGCAGGAAAAAATATCCTTACTGATGTTGAGATGGTAAAAACTGGAATCATTAAGAGATGGCTTGAACCATATGGTGGAAGTGTTATTTGCAATATCAATGATGAGAGTGTAATTAAACTTTCAAAACAAAAAGGAAAAACCCGCGCTGAGATCGCTGTTGAGATGGCATTAAAAGAAAACAACAACATTGGCATCATAGCCATTGGCAATGCACCGACCGCATTGTTAAAGGTTATTGAGATATTCGATTCACATCTTCACCAATTCACCTCTTCACCCGTCCTTGTCATAGGCGTTCCTGTAGGCTTTGTAAAGGCACTGGAATCAAAGACACTGCTTGCAGCACAGAATTTCCCATTTATAACAAATTTAAGCAGAAAGGGTGGCACCCCGGTTGCAGTAGCAATCGTAAATGCATTATTAAAGATGTCAAAGGAGGGAGTATGAAAATTCAAGGTTCAAGGTTTAAGATTCAAAATGCTCTTATTTTTGTCCTTTCACTTATCATCTTGCACCTGTCACTTGTCACTGAGGCAAATGCTATGCACATTTCAGAAGGCATTCTGCCATTTAACTGGGCAGTTCTGTGGTTTGCAGTAGCAATCCCTTTTGTTGCATGGGGATTGTATAAACTGAAAAGGCAATCTTCAATTGACCTCTCATTTAAACCACTTGTTGGACTCATGGCAGCAGTTGTGTTTATCATCTCCTGTATGCCCATACCAGTGCCAACTGCAGGGACATGTTCTCATCCCTGTGGCACAGGGATATCAGGAATCCTCGTGGGACCGGCAATAAGCATCCTCATATCTTCTGTGGCCCTTCTCATTCAGGCACTATTCCTTGCCCATGGAGGCTTAACCACATGGGGTGCTAATATTGTATCAATGGGAGTGATGGGATCATTTGCTGGCTATCTGACATTTAGGGCTTTAAGGAGATTAAATATCAGCCTGACTATATCAGGATTCATGGCAGGGCTCTTTGCTGACTGGGCAACATACCTCACCACATCAATAGAACTTGCATCAGGCATAAGAGGAGACTCTCCCTTTATGCCTCTCTTTTGGAAGATACTGATTGCATTCATACCAACCCAGCTTCCGCTTGGAATACTTGAGGGTGCCATGACAGCGGGAATGGTTGTACTGCTTTATAAAAAGCGTCCAGACCTTCTTGTAAAGATGCGTGTTCTTAAACCCGAGGAGGTGACAGCATGAGAAGTGTCAAAGGGATAAAACTTATTATCATTTTCTTATTGTTCACTATTCACTGTTTACTATTTGCTGCTGCATTTGCCTCTGAAAAATGGCCTGGAGTTGATGAGTCAGTAGTTGAAAAATATGCAAAAGAACATGGTAGAGAGGCACGAGAACCTCTTATCAATACAGATCAAGGTGATCTGCTTCTTTTTGTCTTCCTCCTTGCAGGTGCAGTTGGCGGGTTTGTGGCAGGATATTACTGGAGAGCATTGACAGAAGAAAGAACAAAGAACAAGGATCAAAGGACTCAGACAAAAGAGGATGTGAATGTCGCCCTGAGCCGAGGACAAAGGGTCTCGAATTAGAGATTCTTAGCTGCGCTCAGAATGGCAGAAAGCGAAGGGATCAAGATAACAGGAAAAGTATAGATGGAAATATTTTCTGAATGCTTTAAAAAAGAACACATGCTCTCAAAGATTGATGCAAGGGTAAAGATCCTTGTTAGCCTTGCCATGCTTTTAATGGTCCTGAGCTATAAAGGCTTTACCCTTCCTGTGCTTATAACACTAACATGTCTTTTCCTCTGCATCAACATGAAGATTCCATTAAAGGTCTTTCTGTTAAGGTTTTCAGAGCCTGTCTTCATTGCATCCATAATACTAATTTTGAAATTATTCTTTTCAGGAAAGGAACTCCTTTTCTCAATTCCAATCCCTTCTTCTCAATTCTCACTTCTCACCCTGACAGGATATAAAGACGGTCTCATGGATGGTTTGATGATTGCAAGCAGGGTTATAGGTGCGGTCTCAGTTGTTGTTGTAATAGGATTCTCCACACCATTTACAGAATTCGCTGCAGGCCTTTCATGGTTGAAGGTCCCAAAAGGATTTACAGAGATATTGATGTTTTCATATAGATATATCTTTGTCCTTCTTGATGACGCAATGGTCATATACAATGCACAGAAAAATCGTCTTGGCTATTCGAGTATAAGACGGGGGTTAGGTTCATTCGGCATCCTTGCTGGATCCCTGATACTCAAGGTATTCGAGCACAGCCACAATATCACGATATCAATGATTCAAAGGGGCTATGATGGCAATATGCCTGTACTGAAACAGAGACCCTTTAAATTATCAGAGATTATCTTGTCACTTGTATTCATAACAGCAATGGGGATTATATGGAAGATATAAACAGGAAACAGGAGACAGGAGATAAAGGACAGACGCAGAATATAAGACTATCTGTAGATATTAATTCATTCAGGTATCCTGACGGGACTGTAGCCCTCTCTGATATAATTCTTGAGATAAAGAGTGGTGAATTCATCGGCATACTGGGTTCAAATGGTTCTGGAAAGACAACGCTGCTAAAAGTAATGGATGGACTGCTTAAAGATTTCGATGGTGCTATTATACTTGATGGAATAAATATAAAAAAATTATCGCCAAGAGAGATATACAGAAAGGTTGGACTTGTATTTCAAAATCCTGATGATCAACTCTTTGCAGCAACAGTCTTTGAAGATGTGGCATTCGGGCCAATAAATATGGGATTTGAACAGGCAGAGGTCATCAATAGAGTTAATAATGCCCTTAAATATGTGGAGATGGAGGGTTATGCAAAAAAGTCCATTCATAATCTCAGTTTCGGGCAAAAAAAACGGGTATGTATTGCAGGACTTCTTGCTATGGGACATGAAATACTACTTCTTGATGAGCCGACTGCCGGATTAGATCCGATGGGAGAATATAAAATGATGAATCTCCTCATGAAACTAAACAGGGAAAATGGCGTTACAATAATTATGGCAACTCACAGTGTTGACCTTGTGCCACTATTTTTAGACAGGCTTTATATTTTAAGCAAAGGACATATTGTAAGAGGAGGTACACCTCACGATGTCTTTACAGCACCTGAAGAGATGTCAAGTATAAAGCTCAGGCTCCCACAGATTGCAGAACTGATATATAAACTGAAACATGAAGATAAAATGCCTTTTAACCGTATCCCCCTTACTATTGGAGAGGCAAGAAGGGAGATTATAAAGACCGTAATGCCGGATGCGTGAAAAAAATGAGAAAAGGATACATACAGGTTTATACAGGTAACAGTAAAGGTAAAACTACTGCAGCACTTGGTCTTGCATTAAGGGCAGCAGGCGCAGGATTTAAAGTATTCATTGCACAATTTATAAAAAAAAGAAGATGCAGTGAACATAAGGCACTGGAGAGATTTAAAGACCTGATTACCGTCAAACAATATGGAACAGGATTTATAATGAGTGGAAAACTTACAAAATCAGCAATTGATGCAGCCCAAAAAGGATTTGAAGAGGTAAAGAATATAATCTCATCCAGAGCTTATGACATGGTCATATTAGACGAGATAAATGTTGCAATTCACTCCAAACTCCTGAATATCAAAGACATTGTAGATCTATTAAATTCTAAGCCACAAGGTATAGAGATTATTCTCACTGGTAGATATGCTGATAAGAAAATCATAGAAGTAGCAGACCTTGTCACTGAAATGAAAGAAATAAAGCATTACTACAAAAAAGGAGTAAAAGCAAGACGGGGGATAGAACACTGATGAAAAAGATATATCTTATAGGCATAGGCACCGGCAATCCTGAACATCTTACGATTCAGGCCATAAATGCATTAAAAATGGTGAATGTCTTTTTTATTCTTGAGAAAGAGTCTGAAAAGAATGAAGACCTTGTTAAACTCAGAAAAGAGATATTACAAAGGTATCTGCCGAATGAAAAATATAGAGTTGTTGTAGCAAAGATCCCCGAAAGAAAAAAAGGAGGCAGGGAATTAGAGGTCTATAAAGAAAGGGTTTCATCTTGGAGAAGACAAAAGGCAGAGATTATATCTAATCTAATAAATAACAAGATGGTAGATGAAGAGACAGGTGCTATTCTCATCTGGGGTGACCCTTCACTATATGATGGGCATATAGAGATAATGAATTACATCTTAAAAAGAGATATGGCTAAATTTCAATATGATGTGATTCCGGGAATAACAAGTATGCAAGTGTTGACAGCAAAACACAAGATACCACTTAATTACATTGCTGAAAGCATTCAAATAACTACAGGCAGAAGACTAAAAGAATCTCAGCCTGATGATGTCAAAAATGTAGTAGTGCTGCTTGATAATTATCTGACTTACAGAGATTTTAGTGATACTGACCTTAATATTTACTGGGGTGCATACCTTGGAACAGAAAAAGAGATACTCGTCTCTGGAAGATTAAATGAAGTCATCAATGAAATTATAAAAACAAGGAACGAGGCAAAAAAGAAATATGGCTGGATAATGGAGACATACATTTTGAGGAGTGAGGACAATGAGGATCCCAGAAAATCATAAGATTTTTTGGTGGGGGGTAACAAAAAAGTGAACGGTAAACTATATGTCATAGGCATTGGCTATAGACCTTTTGATAAGAAAACAAAGGAGATTATCTTTAATGCGAGCATTATACTCGCATCAAACAGATTATTTGAGGTCTTTAAAAGATATGAGGAATATGAGGCGGTAAAAGATAAAGTGAAAGTGATTAATAATGTTGATGAGACAATTGAATTCATCAGAACAGAACTTCCGAGCATCAGGGCTATTGTCCTCCTCGCCTCTGGAGATCCAATGTTTTTTGGCATCGGTAGAAGAGTTGTCAGAAAATTCGGAAGGGATAATGTCAGTATCATCCCTGATTTATCAAGCATCCAGATTGCATTCGCACGAATAAAAGAGGCATGGGATGATGCATTCTTAATGAGCCTGCATGGGGGCCCTGACCCTGAAAAGAGAAGAAGACTGCCTTATGAAATAAAGGATATTCCATCTCTGCTTAAAAGGCATAACAAGGTTGCAATACTTACAGATAAAGAAAATAACCCTTCAGCTATTGCAAAAGAGCTTTTAAAGTCTTCAGCCTTTAAAATATTTGTCTGTGAAAGGCTCGGCTACGATGATGAGAAGGTTATAGAAGGAACGGCTGAAGAGATTGCCAATAAGACCTTCAGAGAGCCGAATGTGGTAATAATAAAGTCAGGAGTCAGGAGTCAGGAGTCAGAAGTCAGATTTGGATTAACTGAAGATGAGATAGCTCATTCCGGGGGACTTATTACAAAGGACGAGGTTAGAGCTGTAACAATTCATAAATTAAGGCTTCCACAAAAAGGCATATTATGGGACATTGGAGCTGGCTCAGGCTCTGTATCTATAGAGGTGTCAAGATTATATCCAGAATTGAAGATATTTACCATTGAAAGAGATAAAGAACAAATTAATCATATTAGAGAAAATAAAGAGAGATTTAACTCACTAAATATAGAGGTCATTAGTGGCGAAGCACCTGATGTCCTGATAAACCTTCCATCTCCTGATAGGGTATTTATTGGAGGCAGTGGAGGAAGACTCAAAGAGATAGTAGATTTTATCTCTGATATAAATTGTGAACATGCTGTCATAAATGCTACAACTATTGAGACCTTAAATGATGCAATCCAATACCTCAAAGGTAATGGATTCGAAATAAAGGTCTCTGAAATATTCATATCAAGATCAAAAGGTATAGCAGGTAAGAATCACATGAGTGCCTTAAACCCTGTATTTATAATCACAGGAGAAAAGGGTGACACGTGGAAGAAAAATATTCCCACAGCGAGATAAGTATGATAGGCAGGCTTTATGTCATAGGGGTTGGACCAGGAGACCCTGAGTTACTGACATTAAAGGGATTCAGGATACTCAGGGAGGTCTCATGTATATGTGTACCAAAAGGAAGAGAGGATGGCAGCAGCCTTGCATTGTCTATAGTGCAAAAGGTTATGAATCTTGATAACAAGGAGATTATCGAAGCCTATTTCCCCATGAGAAAGACGAAGCAGCCCCAAGTTGCAAAAGCAGACCCTTCCATCGTCACATCAGAGTTTCAGGCCTCTGAGCTTGATATGAGATGGCAGGAGACCATAGAAACTATTTGCACCAGATTGAATAAAGGCATTGATATAGCATTCATCACCATCGGAGACCCTACAATTTATAGTACCTTCTTCTATCTATACGATAAACTTCTTGAGATCAATCCTGAACTCAGGATAGAAATAATCCCTGGTGTATCATCCATAAATGCCTCGGCAGCAAAGGCAGACATCTCCCTTGGTCTTGCTGATGAGAAGATAGCAATCCTTCCTGCAACTTATACGGATAACATAAAAGATGTCCTTGACAGGTTTGACACCATTGTTCTCATGAAGGTTCACAGGGTATTTGATAAGGTCTTGAACATCCTTGATGAAATGAATCTGACTGATAATGCAGTTTATGTCTTACGGGCAGGTATGGATGGTGAGAAGATTTTTAAAAATATAAGGGATGTTAAAGAAAGTGACCTCGATTATTTTTCACTGGTAATAATCAAGAAATGAGCAAGGTATATTTCATAGGCGCAGGACCAGGCGATCCTGAATTGATAACAATTAAAGGCAGAAAAGTCCTTGATAGTGCCGATGTTGTTATTTATGCCGGGAGCCTTGTTAATCCTGAACTGTTGAAGGGTATAAAGGCAGAGATACATGACTCCTCTAAACTCACTCTCGATGAAATCATAGATGTCATTAAAAATGCCATCAATAAAAACAAGATAGTTGCGAGATTGCATACAGGCGATACATCCTTTTACAGTGCAATATCAGAACAGATAGAACGATTAAGAAAACTAAATATTGAATACGAAGTCATTCCCGGCGTATCTTCAGCAATGGCAGGAGCAGCAATACTCGGGCAAGAACTCACTATACCTGAAATAAGTCAAACAGTTATATTTACACGACTCGAAGGGAAAACCCCTGTTCCTGAAAGTGAGAAGTTGAGTGAATTAGCAAAACACAAAGCAACAATGGTAATTTTTTTGAGTGTGGGAATGGTAGAGAAAGTAAAAGATGAGCTCTTGCAAGGATATTCAGAAAACACACCTATTGTAATTGTGGAAAAAGCTACATGGCCTGAACAGAGGATAATTAGAGGGATACTTAAAGACATTGACACTGTCGTAAAAGATTCAGGCATAAAGAAGACAGCCTTAATATATGTTGGTGAATCTTTAATGGCATCAGTAAAATCCCTCGGTAAAGAATCTAAATTGTATGACAAGGATTTCAAACATGGATATAGAGAGTAAAAAGCAGAAGACAGAAGACAGAAGTCAGAAGTCAGGGGATAATATTTTTATCTTTTTTATAACTTTAAATGCTAAGAGGCTTGCTGAAAGTCTAAGGGGGCTTTATCATGATGCCCAGATCCTGAAATTTAAATCAGAAACTGTCTCTGAAGTATGGAACAAAGGCAGAAGTCTCATTTTCATAATGGCAACAGGCATTGTGGTAAGGACCATTGCCCCTCTTATAAAAGACAAAAAGACGGACCCGGCGGTTGTTGTCTTAGATGAGAAAGGGAAATTTGCTATAAGCCTTTTGAGCGGACATCTTGGTGGAGCAAATGAAATGGCAAGAGAGATTGCAGGGTTTCTCGGAGCCAAGGCAGTCATTACCACCTCATCGGATATAAATAACCTTCCCTCCATAGACCTCTGGGCAAAAGGAAATGGCCTGTTAATTGAGAATGAAGACCTGTTACCACAGGTTAGCACTGATTTAATAAATAATGGGAGTTTAAAGGTTTATTCAGATATTGAGATAGAATTACCAGATGAGTTTAAAAAGGTATCAAGAACTGAAGAGGCAGATATTGTCATTACTAATTCTTCAGTCTTTAGTCTTCAGCCTTCAGCTTTAATATTGAGACCGAAAAATCTTGTCCTTGGAATTGGCTGTAATAGCGGCACGACTGCAGAAGAGATAGAAGAGGCAGTCCGTTCAGTCCTTAATGAAAACAACCTGTCATTTCTATCTATCCATTCAATTGCAACTATAGATATAAAGGCTAATGAAAAGGGTCTAAAGGAATTTTCAGAAAAATATGATTTCAAAATAAACATTTATACACCTGATGAGTTAAATGCAGTAGTCAGCCTTTATCCTTCATCATTCAGCCTTTCAGATGTGGCATTTAATGCAACAGGTGCATATGCAGTTGCTGAGCCAGCAGCACTCCTTGGAGCGCAGGGGGGACTCTGTCCCTCCCGCGTGACCCCTGATAAAACAATGGGGAACCTTCGTCCTAAACTCCTTGTGTCAAAACATAAGATCGGAAATGTGACAGTAGCAGTAGCAGAATACAGTGTTATAGATGGAGTGGAGAATGACAGATGGGGTCCCCAGAAAGTCGTAGAATTTCTGGGAAGCGTCGCATCAGAAATTAAGAGACCAAAGCTCTATATTGTCGGCACAGGGCCTGGAGGAATAGAACATATAACCCCCTATGCGCAGGATGCCATAAGAAAGTCAGATGTAATTGTTGGATATGGAACATATCTCGATCTGATAAAGGATTTAATTAAAGATAAAGAGGTTGTTTCAACTGGCATGACGCAGGAGATTGATAGGTGCAAAAAGGCGGTTGAGCTTGCACTATCAGGAAAGACCGTATCTGTAATAAGCGGAGGCGACCCTGGTATATATGCAATGGCAGGTCTGGTGTTTGAGGTCATTAAAGAGCGTGATGGGTTATCAGTAATCAGTAATCAGTTAAAAGATTTAAATCCATTACCCATCACCCATTACCCATCACTTTCTGTTGAGGTTATCCCTGGCATATCTGCTCTGAATGCCTGTGCTGCAAGACTCGGTGCACCACTCATGCATGACTTTGCAGTAATAAGCCTTTCAGACAGGCTCACAGATTGGGATTTAATAGAGAAAAGACTCATCGCTGCAGCAATGTCAGACTTTGTAACGGTTATATATAATCCTAAGAGCATGGGAAGGCCTGAGCATATTAATAGAGCAAGGGATATATTCCTCAGACACAGAAGCACCGAAACACCTGTAGGCATAGTAAAGGGTGCAATGAGAGAAAATGAAAAAATCATTATCACAAATCTAAGAGACATGCTTAATTATGACATTGATATGCAAACAACAGTAATCATAGGAAACTCCCAGACATTCATCTGGAACAATTACATGATTACGCCGAGGGGATATGAGAAAAAGTTCGAGAATGCAACATAGCTCGGAAGGGCAGAAGGAAAAAACTTCCGTACTTCCGCACATCCGCTCTTCCGCGCTATGTGACTCCAGAGCTAAGATTGCCTTTTTATGGGATGAATCGTTTCTCTGGGGACTGATGGCATATAAGGCCTTAAAGGCAAATAACCTGTCTTTTGAGCTTATAACTTCTGAGGATATAAGAAAAGGCTGTCTTAAGGATTACAAGATGCTCTTTGTTCCTGGCGGTTGGGCATCGAATAAATTAAAAACACTTGGCAATGAAGGAATAAATGAAATAAGGAATTTTGTGAATAGAGGCGGAAATTATCTGGGTTTTTGCGGAGGGGCTGGTCTTGCAACACTTGACGGCATAGGACTTTTAAACATAAAGAGGATGCCCACAGGCCAGAGAGTGCCGAGTTTCAGTGGAAGGATTTATCTGAATATAAATGAACATCCTGTATGGAATAGCCTTGAGCCTTCAGCCTTCAGCCTTCAGCCTATTTTTCACGCATGGTGGCCATCTCAGTTTTTAATAAAAGATAAAGACATTAAAATACTTGCCACATACGGAGATGCCTTACCTGATTCATTCAGTTCAGATTTGAATGTTGGAGATGTGCAAGCCAACAGGGGCTGGTCAGAACTGGAAGATGCATATAAAATCAATCTCAATCCAGATAGATTGAAAAATGAGCCAGCCATAGTAGAAGGCAATTTTGGCAAAGGAAAGGTTATTCTATCACTAATCCACTTTGACACGCCAGACGATGAAAATGGAGCAGCAGTCTTAAAGAATTTGTGGAAATACCTTGGGGGAACAGAAATGCAAGAGAGCAGAAAAACAGAGATAAAGACTTCCGATCCCCTGAGTTTCCAAACCTCCGAGCTTGTAGCTTACATCGAGAACACCGTTGATGACCTTATATCTCTTGGCATTCGCAATTTTCTCTGGTTCTGGAGAAATCCGATGCTTTTACAGTGGCGGAGAGGAGTAAGAGGGCTTGAATACTGCACATTACATATAATAGTAAAAGAAATCGCAGAAATGCTTAAAAAACAGCATACAGAATATAGCATACAGGATATAGACTTAGACAAAATCAAAGAATTACTCATACCATTTGTAGAAAAAGCAAAACAACTTCTGATAATGGAGAGAATTGCTATGCAAAATGGATATATTACATACGAAAAATGTAATAACCCTCAAATACAGAACATGCGAATAGAGCTTTTTGGAAACTCAAAGAGTCATGGTGGATTATTCAAAAAACTCATAGATGAATTAGATAACAATTTATACATATTATTAAAAAAAACAGGAGGACATAATGACGCAAATTGAAAAGGCAGCAAATGGAGAACTCACAGCCGAGATAATAAAGGTAGCAACAGATGAAGGGCTTGAGCCTGAAATTATAAAGGCACGTGTTGCAGCAGGAAAAATCGTAATCCCTTCTAATAAAAACAGAAAGCAGAAAATCGTGGGCATAGGCAAAGGACTCCGCACAAAGATAAATGCATCTATTGGCACATCAACAGACATTGCAGACCTTCTTATGGAGGTAAAAAAAGCAAGGATTGCTGAGCAGTACGGTGCTGATACACTCATGGATTTAAGCGTTGGAGGTGATATTCGAGGAATTAGAAGGGCTGTCATGGAGACTGTTGACCTCCCTGTAGGTACTGTTCCCCTTTATGAGGCATTTGCAATTGCTATAGAGAAATATGGTGGAGCTGTAAACATGCCTGAAGAGTTATTATGGGATATACTGGAAATGCAGTGCGAAGAAGGAGTTGCATTTATGGCAATACACTGCGGCATTAATCTCATGACTATAGACCGCCTAAAAAAACAAGGTTATCGTTATGGAGGATTAGTATCAAAAGGTGGCTCATATCTCACAGCATGGATGCTTCATAATAACAAAGAAAACCCTTTATATGAGAAATTTGACAGGGTTGTTGAAATATTGAAAAAACATGATGTTGTATTGAGCCTCGGAAATGGCTTTAGAGCAGGCGCAATACATGATTCATCAGATAGGGTACAGATTCAAGAACTGATAATCAACTGCGAACTCGCAGAGATAGGAAAAAACATGGGATGTCAGACAATGGTAGAAGGACCAGGGCATATCCCTATTGACGAAATAGAGGCTAATGTGATCCTTGAAAAAAAGATGAGTGGAGAATCGCCATTTTATATGTTAGGCCCTATAACTACTGATATTGCACCTGGATACGATCATATAACATCAGCTATCGGTGCGGCACTTTCATCAGCTTATGGCGCTGATTTTATTTGCTATGTCACTCCTGCAGAGCATCTAGGATTGCCTTTTCCTGAAGATGTTAAACAGGGTGTTATTGCAGCAAGGATTGCTGCACACATCGGCGATATGGTGAAGCTAAGGAAACGAGACAAAGACAAAGAGATGTCTATTGCAAGAAGAGACCTCAACTGGCATAAGCAGTTTGAGTTGGCAATCACAAAAGATGAAGCGGTAAGGATCAGAGACGAGAGACAACCTTCAGCCGAAGACTCATGCACTATGTGCGGGCAGTTCTGCGCATCAAGAATTTTGAAGGGTATGTTTGATACCGAGATAAGGAGCGGGGGAAAGTGCTAAAGCACAGAAGATTTAATAAAGTCATATGGTTTTTTAATTACTGAATTAGCAGATTTTTTTATTGACAAGTATAGCTTATAATTGGTATAAAGTCATACTTGTGCAGTAATTTTCATTATGGATTTATGACATTTATTTGCTGCTATATTTTGCAAATACAGTCTGCATGTCAGACTTTTAAATTCATAAAATAGGAGGTGTTAAGATGAAACTTGGTGTCTTTATGAGTGATTTCAGGACAGGGTCTGATATCATCGACAGGCTGAATGCTGAAAAACTTGGTATTATCTTCGTTGGCAACGGTATCTATCACGCAACCGTCAAGGAAAATGGCAAAACATCCAATGTCCTCGACAAATCAGCAACTTTTTATGCTCTTACAGAAGACCTCGAAAGCAGGGGTTTTAGTTCTGCAAACCTGGACAGCCGTGTAAAGCCTGTCACTTATAGTGATGTAGTTGACCTTATTTTCAATGATTATGAAAAAATAATATGGATATAGGAGGAAGGAGGCAATTATGGGAAAATTGACTATAGGCTGCTTTGCATCACTAGTCGGCTCTGTATCTTTAGACTTTGCAGTCAAACTTTCAGATGCAGCAGTTAAAAAAGGGCACAAAGTAGATTTATGGGTATCAGGAAACGCCACAATGTTATCAAAAAAAGGGCAAAAGGCATTTAAAGATTATTCACACCTTGCCAAAACACTGACAGAACTCTTTGCAACAGGGAATTTTCAGGCAACCGCATGCGAGGCATGTGCAGAAGCAAGGGGCTATCATAAGGATGACACAATGGAAGGCTGGAAAAGACACAGCATGGACTGGTATCTTGCAAGCTGTTTCAGTGCAGATAGAGTCCTTCATATAGGAGGTGATTAATATGGCAACAAAAAGACTCGGCTTCATAGTAAGGTCACTTCCATACAAAACAGAGGCTTCAAGACTTGCAATGACTCATGCAATAGCAAGTCAGACAGTAGAGATATATCTCGAAGATGGTGATATGGTTGAGCCTGTTATATGCTTTATTGGAGATGGCGTACTCAACTGCCTCAAAAGTCAACAGGCAATGAAACACTATGGCATAACAAGCCTTGAGCAGCATGTAAAGAATGGACTCCTCCTTGACTTAAAGATAATGATATGCAAAGAAGACATTGAAAAATTGGGCATTAAAGAAGACTCCTTGATAATGGATGCAGAGGATATTGGAGGAGAAACAAAGGCACAGATAGTGCCTTATAGCGAAATCCAAAAAGAGATGGACTCTGTAGACCATCTCTTGTTCTGTTAAAATAACTTTCAGGAGGAAAAAATGGCTCTAAAAGATCAAACACCAACAGAGACCCTTGATGTTCTGGGAAGGGTATGTCCTTACCCGCTTGTTCTTACAAAAAAACAACTCGAGAAAATGGCCAGTGGCTCTATTCTCAAAATTCTATGCGATGCCCCTGCATCTGCTGAAGACTCTATCCCGAGATTTGCTGAAAAACAAGGCTATGAGTTTGAATCAGTAAAGTTAGAGGATAAAGGCTACTGGGAGCTGTATATCAAGAAAAGTTAATAAATAAAAAAAGGCGGCTGGAAATTCCAGCCGCCTTTTTTTATCGCTCACACCATCACATCTCAGTTATGGTAATTGCACCCGGTGCACACACCTGAAGGCATGTCTCACAGAAAACACACTCAGATGACTGATATGGATCAGACTTTCCATCTACCATTCTGAATACACCCTGTGGACAGTTATTTACGCATTCCTCGCATCCTTCGCATTTAGCCACATCAACTGCTACGAGATACATCTAATCACCTCCTGTAAAAATAATCTGTATAATTTAAAAAATTTAATTCAAAAATGTCCAATACTTTCTAACAATCAGTGTTCTAATTCAATTCCTGCTGTCTCTTCCCTGACAGAAACAGCAACTTTATATAATATCGTAAGCACCAGAAAACCAACAGCCCAGACACTGACGGTAATTATTGTCTCAGGCAGTGTAGGCCAGTATTCTGTTACCTTTTCAAACATGTTTGGCACAAAACCACCGATGATAAGACCAAACCCTTTGTCTATCCATAGAGATACAAATAAGGCTATACATGCAAGTGCCAACATGCTCTCGTTCCTTCTTATAGATGGGAAAATAAGAAGCACAAGGGATACTATTGCAAGGATTGACGATGTCCACATCAGCGGAACGAGTTTTGCATGCCCTTCAAGCCCAAGATACAAGTATTTAAAAGGATGCGTATGTCCTGGTATTGAACTATATACTGCTGTAAAAACCTCCAGCAACAGGAAAAATACATTGGCAATCATAGCATATGTGACAATCTTGCCTATAGCCTGTATTGGCTCTCTACCCGGATCAAATTTCGTGAATTTTCTTACAATCAATGCAAGAATTATAAGAAGTGCCGGTCCACCTGCAAATGCAGATGCAAGAAATCGAGCAGCCATGATTGCACTCAGCCAGAAATGCCTTCCCGGAAGTCCTGCATACAGAAATGCAGTTACAGTATGAATACTAACAGCCCATGGTATCGAAAGATATATTAAAGGTTTCACCCATGAAGCAGGCTTTGTTCCCTTTTTATCAGCATGCAATGTTGCCCAGCCTATTATTATATTAAGCGTTAAGTAACCGCCAAGAACAACACTGTCCCAAAACATTATAGAGTTTGGTGTAGGATGAAGCACTACATTCATTATCCTCATAGGTTGTCCCATATCAACAAAAATAAACAAGATACACATTGTCACTGCAGAAACAGCAAGAAATTCCCCAAGGATAACGATCTTACCAAATTTTTTAAAATCATGCAGATAATAGGGTATAACCAGCATAACTGCAGATGCAGCCACACCAACAAGAAATGTGAACTGCCCAATGTACAGTCCCCATGAAACATCCCTACTCAATCCTGTTATACCCAGACCCAGTTTGAATTGTTGCAAATATGTAATAAAACCTATGCCAACAACAGCAAGCAAAAAGAATACCCATGTCCAATATCTTTTGCCTCCAACTAACGCCTTCTCAAGCATTGCTTTCACCTCCTGATACAACTGAAGTTGGTATATCTAAAATGTAATAAACAACAGGGCGGGTGCCAAGTTCTGCCTTTCTCCTGATAGTATAGTTTGCATTAAGAAGCCTTCTAACTTCCGAATTTGGATCTGCAATATCTCCAAATGTCAGTGCGCCATTAGATGCTTCTACACAAGCGGGTATCTGTCCTTTAGCAAGCCTCTCTTCGCAAAAAGTACACTTCTCTACAACACCTATCATTCTTGTTGGATATTCAGGATTTGGCTCCTTAATGGCTGGTCTCGGATCCCTATAATTAAAGCTCCTTGCCCCAAAAGGACAGGCTGCCATACAATATCTGCATCCAATGCATCTATGGAGGTCCTGCATCGTGATACCATCTTTTCTTTTAAATGTAGCCTTTGTGGGGCAAACCCTCACGCATGGAGGATTTTCACAGTGGTTGCAGAGCAGAATAAAAGGTTTATGCTTCATACTTTCAGGCATAAACTCGTTTTCCTGACCAGGAAACGCATGCTCAAATGTATCTGCCCAAATCCATTTGATCTCGTCTTTTGGATTACCGAAATCTGGGACATTATGAATTTTATGACAGGCATCGATAACTTTTCTATAATCTTCTTCGGTTTTAAATCTTCTCATATCAACGACCATTGCCCACTGTTTTGCCTTTAATAATTCCTTTGTCTGTAAAAACTGAGAAGCCTCAAGAAATTCTCCAGGCCTACTCAGAATCCAGCCTACACCAATTCCAATAGTTGAAAATCCTGCTATTTTTAAAAACTCTCTTCTATCCATGCTCATAACTGTTTCTCCTTTGGCTCAATATGACAGGTCCAGCAGTAAGGTTTTACTGCTGCATAGTTGTGGCATTTGTCGCAAAACTCCTTTTTGTTAGAATGACAGTTCATACATGTATTTTGAAGACTTATCTTGAATTCCTTACCTTCTGAGTTTATATACACCCTTTTGCCTTCACGAATTGCAAAATCTCTCCAGTTATTCAACAACTGCATATGCTCTGCCCTCATAAAATCCTTTGGCTCCACACACTTTTTTTCAGACAGTTGTTGAATAACAGGGGTATCCAGTTTTGGTTCTGGTTTTGCACTAACCTTGCCAATATTGTTATAAAAGGGAAATGCTGCAAAAAGCACAAAAATAACTATCCCTACCAGAATTTTGCCACCATCGTACATTATTCAGCGCCCTCCTTTTCCGTAGATTTTTGGGGAAGTGGTTCACCACGCAGATCTGTAGTCCTTTCTTTCTCTCCCTTCATTACAAGGGCATTAGCTAAAAGCTCATGAATTCCGGCAACTGCTGTGCCAGGCACCCAATAGTCCATAGATGCCTGCAATGTGGCCCTGTCAATAGCACAAATGTTTGCAAGCATATTTACACCGTAATGGTCACGAACATATTTCACTGCATTTGCCCTCGGCAACCCTCCCCTCATTCTCAACTCCATATTCTCAGAGGCATTCAGACCCGTGCCACTCCCGCAGCAGAAGGTCTTTTCCCTTATAGTATTTTCAGGCATTTCATAAAAATGGTTGCATACATTCTTAATAACATATCTTGGTTCTTCAAACATTCCCATACCGCGCGCAACATTACAAGAATCGTGGAATGTAACCCTTAGATGGTCATTTCTGCTCGGATCAAGTTTGAGCTTACCATGCTTTATCAGATCTGCTGCAAACTCTATGACATGAATCATTTTTAATGACTTTGCATTCTCAAATACAGTCCCGGTTATAGGAGATTTAGGCACCTCGAGAAAATCCGCTGGGCCATTCCATGTATCCATGTACTGGTGCAGCACTCTCCACATATGACCACATTCGCCACCAAGTATCCACTTTACGCCCAGCCTCTTTGCCTCAGCATAAATCTTGTAATTAAGTCTTTTTGCCATTTCATTTGATGTAAAGAAGCCGAAGTTTCCTCCTTCTGATGCATATGTGCTCCATGTATAATCAAGTCCCAGTTCATGAAATAACATGAGATACCCCATTGCAGTATAAACTCCCGGCACCCCAAAGAGATCTCCTGAAGGGGTAACAAACAGTATCTCAGCGCCCTTTCTGTTAAATGTAGGATTTATCCTGATACCTGTAATGGTTTCTATATCATCAAGCATAAATTCAATATTACTCTTTATGGTATGAGGCTCAAGACCAAGATGATTACCCTTCATATAACAGTTTGCAACAGGCCCTGCAATCCATCCTAACTGTAAGCCGAGGAGATTGGTTAATTCTCTGCCCATCATTGTAATTTCTGCCTGATCAATTCCATAAGGGCAAAATACAGAACAGCGGCGGCATTCAGTGCACTGGTAATAGTAATACCAGAGTTCCTTTAATACATCCTCTGTCAACTCCCTTGCACCAGCTGTTTTTCCGAATATCTTTCCTCCTGTGGTGAAATACTTTCTATACACAGACCTTAGAAGTTCTGCCCTTAAGACAGGCATATTTTTAGGGTCACCTGTGCCAAGATAGAAATGACATTTATCAGCACAAGCACCACATCTCACACAGATATCCATAAAAACATGGAAGGAACGATATTTCTGTAATCTCTCTTTTATGCCACTTAAAACGATTTCCTTCCAGTTCTCCGGGAGATTCCAGTTCTCATCAGTAGGCTTCCATTCATGGATATTAGGAAAGCCCACCGTTTCTAAATCCTTTGCCTTTGCTGGATGGCAATACATATGTTCTCTGATTTCCACAGGGGTATCCATCCAGTCTGTCTTTGGTGTTTTAAAATTGATTTTTAATAAATCAGCAGGTTTTGCAGTAAATTTTGCCATATTTACTCCTTTTCCACAGGTATTTCAGCCATTTTCATTTTTTCCCTGAATTCTTCCTCATATTCCTCATATGTATGAACCTTAACAGGATAATTCCATGGGTTAATGCGTCTGTATTCACGACTATTACCTGTAAGATTTCTTGTAGGACTGAGGAAGACCCCGCCCATATGCACGAGCTTACTAAATGGAAAATACGCAAAGAGGGTGCTCACGAGGAATAAATGAATATAAAATATTACACCTATTCCCTTTGGAATAACAGGATGAAAACTTACGAGCCCTATTGTGAGTTCTTTAACTGCCACTACATCTGTTTTGAGGAAATAACGCATCAGTATCCCTGTTGTCGCAATCCCAATTATTAGGAAAAGAGGGAAATAATCTGCTTGAAGAGATATATATCGCACCTGCGGAATATAGACCCTTCTTAAGAAGAGAAAAGTTACAGCAGCAAGCAGTATTATTCCTGTCATAAAAAGCCTCGGAATACCTATCTGCAGAAAACCATCAAAGGTCTCAAGGAGATGGAGAAAAGATGGCGTTGGCTCTGCAAACAATCTTATATGCCGCAGCAAGACAATCAAAAATGAGTAATGAAAGGCAATGCCTGCAAGCCACAGCCATTTATCAGAACCATAAATAAACCGTGAACTATCCTTCAGTTCTCCCTTGATGTTTCTAAACAATGACCTGAAAAATAGCACTTCCAGCGCCATTCTGCCAATAACATGTAATGTAGTTGATGGATTCTCAAGCTTATTCTGCTTTATCCATGGAAGGGTTTTCTGCTGTCCACAGGTAGTCACTATAGAGAATGGTACAGGTGACTTAGCCCATTTAATGACACGATATATAATCCCTATAATGAAAATTAAAACAGCAGCATAAGGAACAACCACTCCAAAAAGGGATTGCAGATTAGCCCCACCCACGCCAATCATGGCAAGAAGAACAAGCACTATTACTGCAAAAAAAGGAAACAATATCTTCATCTACTCACCTCTCTCTGTTTTATTACCTTGTGAAATTATATCTTCAAGGTCAATATCACGATACTTTGCCTCGAATATACGATTTGCCCTTTCCACAAGCTTTGATGTCATATTCCTGAGTTCATTAGCCTTAAGGTCATAAATTTTTTCCCTGCACTCCATGTATATATCAAAAGATAACAATAATAGGCTATCCACCCAGTGCTCAAATGCCGATAATTCATCATTCAATTGCTCCTTGTACATCGCGCCATTTATCTCTCCCCTGACGACTCTTTTCAATTCAACAATAAAGGCAAGGGCATGTGAAGGCAAAAAATCCTGAATCGCCCTTATCCTTATAATTTCATCGAGGGATTTTTTCATAGTGTCTATCTCTGAACCACTTAAAAATAGATCTAAAACAGACTCCATCCCTCTATAAATAGTGCTTCCTACAGGGTTGGCAAATTGATCTTTTTGTTTCTTGAGGAATATTGCAGTGTCATGAGGATATGTCTCTAATATCATGTCAAACCATTTGTCTAAAATAACCTGTTTTTTTTCTGACAGGAGTTCATTCAGGCTCGTCATATCCTGCAAAACTGACACCCCTCCTCCCTTTCAAAAGTTATTGAGTTATTACCCAATTACTCATTTACTTGATTACTTATTTTAGTTACTTAAACTATATTTAGGTTGCATATCATTACAGTTTTGTCCAAGGCTGGCACCCCTCAGGGGGTACCAGACCTTAAACATTATCCAATTAACTACACGCAACCTGTTGGTTTTGGAAGTCCCGCATATCTACATGCCTGTTTCGCAGGTCCATCAGGAAAGAGTTCGTAAAGGTATTTTGTATTACCTTTCTCCGGACCCATAACCTTGGCGATTTCCTTTACGAGGATCTTTATCATTGGAGCGATCTGATATTTTGCATAGTAATCTCTGAGGAAGTTAATGACTTCCCAGTGTGCCTCTGTAAGCTCGAGACCATCATTTTTTGCCATCTGGATACCAAGCTCCTTTGTCCAGTCATCAAGATTTACAAGATAACCATCCTCATCCACCTCGATTTGTTTCCCCTGAAAATCAATTGTTGGCATTGTACTACCTCCTTTCTTTGTTTTAATGTGCTAAAGATTGTAATTATACTACTTTGAAGGCTTTTATTCAAAATCAAAAAAACAAAAGTGGTAAGAAAATAATATAGACCCGCAAGCAAGGTCAAATAAAATAATATTATATTTTTATTTATTCTGCTTATAAATCATCGATTTCACCGAGTCTATAGCAATTTCAGCAACTGTCTTTTGTGCCAGATCACCGTTTTGATAGAAATGGATGAGGCTCTTATCAGAAGTTAGTTTATTGATATCCTCTATAAAACTATTCTCATTGAGAATACCTATAGTCCATGCAGCATAGCCCCTGACAGCAGGATTTTTATCTGTTATCATATGCTGCATATCTTTCAATATAAATCGAACAAGGTCAGGTCTCACAGAAGCTATCCGTCCCATAGCCCAAACTACCCCCGGCCTGAACATCTCCTCTTCTTTAAAAGACCAGACAATTGGAATAATATCAGCAAATTCGTCAGGATTGCTTCTGATAATCTCTCCAAGCATCTCTGCTGCAGACCATCCGATGCCGCCTGACTCCTCCCCCATAGACCACAAGAGCCTTCGTATTGTATCTCTCACGACATCCATCTTTTCCTTTGACAGCTCACCTGCTACAACTCCCATTGCCTCTATAGCCCTCCATGCCGATACCTCATCCTTTTCATACGCAAGTGATATCAGGTGCCGTATTACACCTTTATCGTTCCTTGCCATGTCTGCAATCTCGGTGTAGGATTGTGATATAAGAGCATCTTTAATTCTTTCTTTTAAATGTCGTTTTAAAGACGATGACGAGTAACGAGTAACAGGTAGCAAGTTTTCTTGGCTGCTATCTGCTGATAGACGGTTGCTGTCTTTTGTGTTTTGGCTTCCATGTTTTACAAAAATAAGCTTTCCCTTCATTTCACTCACGCCTGCTGAATAAATCTTCATATGAGTTTTTAAATCATAATCCATATCTTTTGTCTGATAATCAATATCCTCGCCCATCAATTCTATTTCCCAGTTGCCTCTTGCCAATGCAAGTGCCTCCATGTATGCCTCACCTGCATTATGCCCTGTAGGGTCACACACATAAACTGCCCCACAGTTACACCTTCCACTTAAGATTTCTCCAAACTCCGTCTTTGTTGTCTCTGGACGAACAACATATCTTCCACAAAATGGACATTCAGGTGGATATTTATTCATTTCGCCTCCTTGAATTCCTTTGCCTTATTTATAAGCCCTTTCACCCACTCCTCTGCACCAAGGGCATGGACATGAGTATAAGTTGCAAATACATTTTTATAACATATTCCATCCTGCTTATCCTTTATACCATGCCCTCTCTTCATTTTAAAAGCAAAATATATATGCTCTTTTATTTCATTCACAGCAGAGTAATGAAACTCATGTCCATGCAAAACTGTTCCTATTGGATAAAATGGGTTGTCTTTTTCTACTTCAACAATTGTGTAGCCATGCGCCTGCGGTTTTTTCCTCATTTCAAAGGTTATCGGGAAAATCCCTACCATTGGATACCTGTTATCACCAACTACAATTGACTCTCCAAGAAACATAAGTCCTCCACACTCTGCATATATGGGAAGGCCTTTTTCTGCGGCATTAAAAACAGATTCCCGAAAATCTTTATTTTTTGCAAGTCTTATAGCATTTGTCTCAGGAAATCCTCCACCTATATAAAGCGCATCAATATCAGGCAGGTGATTATCTTCGAGGGCATTTACTTCAATAATATCTGCACCATTTTTTTGGAGTTCTTCAATATTTTCAGGATAATAAAACTGAAATGCAGAGTCTCTGATTACACCGATTCTCACCACTTCTCGAGCATCGGGAGTTCTTCTGCTCTTCTGTCCTCTATCTTCTGTCCTCTGTCCTATGGTATCTAAAGTTTGACGCCTCATACTTGACACCCCATTTATATTCAATGGCTCTGCCTGCATTGCTATACTCAAGGTCCTGTCAATATCAATATATTTTTTTGCTATATCTTCTGCAAATAAGACAGCCTTTTTTACATCATGATGCTCGTGATATGGTGTTAATCCCATATGCCGTTCAGGAAACTCTTCTGAATTCAATCTCGGTATTGCACCAATCACAGGTACCGAACAGTACCTTTCTATAGATGCCCGCACTACTGACTCATGACGGCTTCCTGCGACCTGATTTAAAACTATCCCTTTTATGCTTACATCCCTGTCAATGTCTATGCATCCCAATACTATTGCTGCTGCTGTCCTCGTCACCTTTGTGCAATCAACAATAAGTATCACAGGAGATTTTAAGAGTTTTGCCAACTCAGCAGTACTGTATGAGCCTTCTGCATCCATACCATCATATAATCCTCTATTGCCTTCTATAACTGCTATATCGCCCGTAAAATGCATAGTAAAGGAGTTTAGAATATTCTCTTTTGGTATAAGAAATGGATCAAGATTATAACATGGATTCTTGGCAGCAACAGAAAGCCATCCTGCGTCTATAAAGTCAGGGCCTTTTTTGAATGGAACGACCTCCATGCCTTTTTGAGACCTTAATGCAGCAATCACGCCGAGGGAAAGCGTTGTTTTTCCGCTGCCACCTCTGACACCAGCAATAATCAGCCTTGGGTAATTATTCATAAATAGATTTTATTATACTCCAAACATCCATAAAAACAAAAAGGCAGTCTACCATTTCTTGGTGGACTGCCATATCTAAGACAAAATCTTATCTCTTATCCGCTAAATTACTCAATCTTTGAGAGACTATGTCCCTCAAACTCTCTTCGGGCTATTGAAAATTTAAACTTCAAACTTTGAATTTTAACCCTTTAGCTTTGAATCGTCAAAGCCTGTTTTCAGCCTTCAACTCTATAGCCTATCATTTGGGCGGTATCTCTACAAAGCTACCACCAAAGTATGTATAAATAAGCTTGCCCTCATCAATAAGGTCCTTTAATGCATCCTTTACTTCATCCCTTGAGATACCGAGATCTGTTGAGATTGTTTTTTGAATATCACTTGACTTGAGCTTTTTCTTCCCCATAGACTTTTCTACCAACTCATAAATCTTTTTCTTTACTTCTTCCTTTTCCATCTCGCACCCCTCTCTTTCGGTTTAGGTTAAGGCTAAGGTCAAAAATTTTTCTCTACCTCAGCCTCAACCATAACCTGTTAAAATTTTACCATTTAAATGTTGCTGCTGTCCTAAATGTCTCCCTTGCGATAACAAAATCATCAATATGCTGGAATGTAAATGGCAAACCTGTAACCTTAAAGAATTTTTCCCAGCCTATTCTCTCTATCCATTCGCCTACTCTCTCATGTTTCTTTGCATCTGCAACATAGGCATCAAGGATTTTTCTTACTGTTGAAGTAACCTCTGGCCACCTTGGAGGGTTATTCTTAATAAAAGGAACAGCTAACTTTGAAAATTTCGGATTACTCCTGAGATTACCCACCTTGCCACCTACCACAATTGCAACTCCATCGTACTCAGGGTCATGGATTTCAATAGGAGGACAGACTGTAAAGCAGTTTCCGCAATACATACACTTATCAGCATTAATCTTAACGCTTTTCTTTGCTGGATCAGGACTTATCGCACCTGTCGGGCATGCAGCAATTGTTGATGGCACCTCACACATATTTTTTACCTTATCATGATCAATTGTCGGCACCTTCCTATGAACAGCCACAACAGCTATATCAGAACAGTGAACAGCACCGCACATGTTAACGCAGCATGCTACTGCCATCCTCACCTTGTTAGGTGTTTCCTTTGTTGTAAAGTAATCAGCAAATTCATCCATCAATACCTTAACAAGTCCTGATGCATCTGATGCCGCAGAGTGACAGTGTATCCATCCTTGTGTATGGACAATATTGCTTATCCTGCTTCCAATGCCGCCCATCATGTACTTCTTTTGTTTGAGTTCATTCTGAAGAGGTTCAAGATTTTTCTCATCAGATACAAGAAACTCAACATTATTTCTCGTTGTCCACCTGATATAGCCTCCACAGTATTTTTCTGCTATATCTGCTAAATCCCTTATTGTATCAGTGCTAAGAAGCCTTGGTGATGCTACCCTCACTGACCATATTTTATCACCGCTATTTGCAACATGAACCATCACACCCGGACTCAGGACCTCATGGTACTTCCAGTCTCCATAGTTTTTCTGGATAACTGGAGGCAAGAAATCCTTATAATGAGGTGGACCTATATCTGTTCTTCTCTGTGGTAATGCCATAAAAATTCCTCCTTTATTAAAGTATATTTTAAAGCTTATTTCTGTAAATCTGCCTCTGTCCAGAAGAAGAATGGGTCTCTTCTTGGCTCCTTAACCTGTTGAGGCTGCGGTTCAACGCCAATATATTCAAGGAACTCTCTCATGCCCTTTCTGATTATAAGCTCACCAATTCTTTCTCTGTTCTTTCCATGCTCATCCCAGAACTCCCACATCTTTCTGATGAGGTCCTTGAATTCATCATACGGCGGTTCCATTTTCATAAACGGAACAATTACCCATGAGAGTGTTGCACCTATAACAAATGGTGCCTTACTACCAATAAGGATTGTTGCACCCTTCTCGCCAGTTGGCTTTAAAGCCTTTGTCATCTTTGCGATGCAGTGCATACATCTTACACAATCTGCATCATTTATTTTAAGCTCTTTTCCATCATAGCTCATGCACTTACTCGGGCACATATTCACAATCTCTTCCTGAATATTCATGCCCTTCTTTGCATAATTAGCAACCTCTGACTGATCAATTGCTATATTACCCTTCCATGTTCCAATTATTGAGCAGTCTGCACGGGCAATAGATGCTATACAGTCAACTGCACATCCTGCTGTCTTGAATTTAAACTTATAAGGAAAAGCAGGTCTATGCATTTCATCCTGCCATTCCTGTGTAATGCTATAAGTAATATCAAGTGTATCAATATTAGACCATTCACATCTTGCTGGTCCAACACAGCAACTCGGTGTCCTTAAAGCAGAACCAGAACCACCAAGATCCCATCCACGGGATGAGAATTCAGCAAATACCGGCTCGAGATTTTCTGTGTTTGTTCCGAGCAGAACAAGATCGCCTGTAGAACCGTGAAAGTTTGTAAGACCACTTCCATATTTATCCCAGATGTCACATGCCTCTTTAAGAAATTTTGATGTGTAGAAAAAACCGGCAATGGAATTGATTCTTACAGTATGAAAGTTTGCAACATTGGGGAATTCCTCTGGAAGAGATGAATACCTTCCAATAACTCCTGAACCATAACCGCGGACACCAACGATGCCGCCATGCTTCCAATAACCACGTTTGTCCCTGTATGACTTTTCAAGCTGGCCAAGCTCATCAGCAGCCATATCATTCTTTGCTGCCGCTTTCTTAATTTCTGTCACGAAGCTTGGAAATGGACCTTTTTCCAGTTCGTCTAACAGGGGGGTCTCATACTTCTTTGGCATAAAATCCTCCTCTTTATTTGATTTTTAAGACTTAAGAATCCACCAAAAAGGCATTACAGGCTAATATAGAAAGGCAGAAATCGTCAAATAAAAAAAATTTATCATTATATTAGCTTTATTTTTAATTTTAACTTGACCGTTCTATCACATGGTGCGTAAAATGAATAGCATTATGAAAATCAAACAAATCGAGCTTATTGGTTTCAAATCCTTTGCTGACAGGACATTATTTCCTCTGCACAGCGGCATTACATGCATTGTGGGACCAAATGGCTGCGGAAAGAGCAATATAGTCGACGCATTCAGATGGGTGCTCGGGGAACAAAGTGCAAAAAGCCTGCGCGGTGAAAAAATGGAAGAAGTTATATTTCAAGGTTCCGCTACAAAAAAACAAAAAGGGATGGCAGAGGTCATCCTCACACTTTCACAGTCCAGACAATCATCTTTAAGCAATATAAGCAGCGGAAATGGTTCAAACGAAGATGCCCATGATGAAATTCATGTTGCCAGAAGGCTGTACAGGTCAGGTGAAAGCGAATATATACTAAACAAAAAACAGTGCAGACTTAAGGACATAAGAGATATATTTCTTGACACAGGTCTTGATGTAAAAAGTTATTCAATACTCGACCAGGGCAAAATAGGAGAAATAATTAACACAAGACCCCTCGAAAGACGTTTCCTTATAGAAGAAGTTGCGGGGGTAATGAAATACAAGGTCAGAAAAGCAGAGGCCATTTCAAAACTCGAATCATCAAAACAGAATTTGCAGAGAATAAATGACATTATATATGAAGTAAAGCGACAGATAAACAGCCTCGACAGACAAGTAAAAAAAGCCGAGCGATACAAAAGATTGGTTAGCGAACTAAAAGATATTGAACTCAGAACAGCAAAAAGGGAGCACACAAGACTCTCAACAATACTAAAAGAACTCCTGTCAGAGATTGATAAATTAAAAGAATCAGATGCATCACAGAGGAGTGAACTCTCCACATTAGAAAACCTCATAGAAGCTAAGCGACTCGAACTTGCAGAAAGGGAGAAGGTCCTATCAGAAATTGAAAATACCCTGCACGAAAAAGAGCGATCTATATCAGATTCTGAAAAGCGCATAGCGGTGCTAAAAGCAAACATAGAAAACAAAAAGTCAGATATAAACAGGCTTGCCATCCAGCAAGAAGAGATAAAAAATAAAAAAGAGGAACTCTCCGTGAAGATTTCAGAACTCAATGAGGCAGAAAACACTCTGATGTCTAATATAGAGAATATATCTATAGAGTTGAGTGAGAAGAAAGATTGGATAACAGACATAGAGACGGAGATTACTAATAAGGAATCTGATATAGAACATCAAAGGAAAGAGCTTTTCAGTATATCGGAAAAACTCAGCAACAAGAAAAATGAGTTTCACAAACTCCAATCATCTCTTGAAAATATGAAATATCGTGAATCGATTGCCCTTAAGGACATAGAAACTATAAAATCAGGAATGAATGATCTCGAAATATTAATCAAGGAAGCAGAAGAATCCATAAAAACAAAGACCTATGAATACCAGCAACTCAAATCTGAAAAAGACGCTTTAAGCATGCAAATAGTTAGTTTAAAAGAAGACATCGAGAATAAAAAGATACTAATAACACAAGAAAGACAAGATATTGCCTCAAATATATCACGACTCAATTCATTAAAGGAATTAATAGTAGATAAATCTCTCGCAGATTTTATATCAGAAGGCCACAACAAATATAGAGTTTTATCAGATATTATCAGTGCGGATAAAGGCTATGAAATAGCTATCGAGGCTGCTATCTCAGAGAAAATCAATGCATTGATAATAGATAATATCGAAGATGCTATTTCAGTAGTAGATATTATCAAAGAAAAAAATCTTGGCAGGACAGCAATATTATACAGAGGACAGAAGACAGAGACAACAGATAACAAGGGACAGACGATAACAAGTATTAATCATGATAACATTATTGGCAAGGCATCAAACTTTGCAACATTCGAGGATAATGAAGTCAAGGAAAAGGTATTTGGCATAACAGATACTACTTATATAGTAAAAGACTTACAAACCGCTATAGAAATCCTTTTCACACATTCCCACATTTGCACATTCACCCATCCCGTTCATCTTGTTACACTCGATGGGGAAATTATAACCAGCGACGGGTGGCTATTTGCAGGGCACGGAAAGGATATTTTAAAGAGAAAAAGAGAGATAAGAGAACTTGAGCAGAAGATTGAAGGGCAACAGATTAGAATAAAAGATATGGAGTCAGACCTCGAGTCTTACAACAATAATCTGATAAGCAAAAAAGACTCTCTAAAAAATATAGAAGACATGGTCATCAAAACAGAAAAACAACTTTCTCTTATAGAACATTCCCTGAGAAATTATAGAGAAGAAATGGACAGAAAACATAGAAAACTCTCCTTCCTGAATACCGAATTAACTAATATCTTACAGGAAATGGGATCTTTAAAAGACATTCTCATATCAAAAACAGAAGAAATCAATACACTCGAAAAAGAATTTAATCAGGTCAATGATAACATAACAGCCTTACAGGAATCTCTTTCGTCTATAAAAGAGAATTATGAAGATGCAAGAACACACCTTACTGAATTAAAACTTTCTATGGCATCATACAGAGAAAAAATAGATGCAATCAAAAAACAAAAGGATGCAATCAGTGACACCTTAATAGAATTTGAAAATAAAAAAGAGCAAGCTATAAAAGAGATTCTTGATGCAGAAGAAAAAATAAAAGAATCAACTATCGAACTCCAGAGACTTGAAGATGAAATAAAATCTACTGTTATCGAGGTTGATAACATACAGGTTGAGCGGACAAAATTAAAAGACACCATTAGCTCCGAAAATCAAGAAATAATTTCAAAAAGCAACCTGTTAAGAAATATCAGGGCTCAGATAGATGAAATATCCCAGCAGATAACTGATATTAACTCAAAGATAGTTGAAAACAGCATCAGGATAGAAAATATCGAAATATCCATAAATCAAAAATATGGGGTTGATATAAAAACGCTTGCAATAGAAACAGACGAATTCGATGCATTAGAAGATGAAAATAAAATCAATGAACTCAACACAAAGATACGGGAACTCGGGCCTGTAAACTTGGGCACTATAGAAGAATATGAAGAACTCAAAAACCGCTATGATTTTCTGACAAAACAACAACAGGACCTGACCATGTCCATTGCAGAGCTTGAAGAGGCAATAAGTAGGATAAACACAACAACAAGACGAAAACTCAGGGAGGCATATGATTTATTAAGGACAAAATTCTCTGATGTCTTCACAAACCTTTTTGGGGGTGGAAAGGCAGATATCATCCTTACTGATGAAGATAATATCCTCGAATCAGGACTGGACATAATAGCACAGCCTCCGGGCAAAAAACTTCAGAATATTAATCTGCTTTCAGGCGGCGAAAAGGCTCTGACATCACTTGCCCTTCTATTTGCAGGATTCTTGATAAAGCCAAGCCCTCTCTGTATTCTCGACGAGGTGGACGCGCCTCTGGATGAGTCCAATACCGTTAGATTTGCTCAAATGATAAAGGAACTTTCCAGAGAAACACAGTTCATTGTTATCACGCACAACAGGACAACAATGGAAATTGCTGATTATCTTTATGGAATCACGATGGAAGAGCCGGGTGTATCAAAAGCAATTTCCTTGCAATTTGCTGATGTAGTAAATATAAACTGAAATTTGCCAAGGCAAATGAAATTGCTGATAAAAATCGGCAATTTTAAAGTTTACAAAAAAATAATTTTATCCTATACTATAGATAGCTTTTTTAAAGTTAGGGATCCCCGGAGACTTTAAAAGCCCGGGGATTTTTTATTCCAGCCAAAAAAAGGGGAAAGACCATGAGTAAAAAGATTTATGTAGGCAACATCTCGTTTAAGGCAACAACGGATGACATCAGGGAACTCTTCTCGAAACAGGGGGAAGTAGAGTCAGTTAATATAATAACTGATCAGCATACAGGCCGACCAAAAGGATTTGGCTTTGTTGAAATGGCATCAGAGGAAGATGCCAAAAAAGCAATAGCAGCACTTAATGGTTCTGTATTTATGGAAAGAACACTTTCTGTTGCTGAAGCAAAACCACAACAACCCAGAGAAAGAAGAGGCGGTTTTGAAAAAAGAAGAGGTGGTTTTAGTGGAGGTAGAGGCACAGGGAGAGGCCGTAGGACATAACCCAGAAGTTCGAAAAAACGAAAGCTTAAAAGAAGTTGAACTATCTTATACAAAAAGTTCAACATTGTTTAACATTGTTCAAATAGTTCAATATGGAACAATGTTAAACTATATTTGAACAATGTCTGTATAGCTCAAAACTTCTGCTCTTTGCCCTTTGTTGTAAGCATGCTGTATAATCTTATATGAAAAACTCTTTGCTTTCTGGTATCCAAATATCTACTGATAAAGAAGACCTCATATGTTACAGTTTCGATGCATCCATTGCAGAATCAGCACTTCCAGAGGCAGTTGCATGGCCCAAAAACACTAATGAAGTAATAAGGCTTATCAAATATGCTAATGAAAATAATCTTTCCATAATACCTCGAGGGGCAGGTACAGGCATGGCAGGGGCATCTGTTCCTTCTGCAAATTGCATTGTCTTGAGTTTTGAGAAAATGCGTAAGATACTCGATGTTGACACAAAAAATATGACCGTGGTTGTAGAACCGGGTATCGTGAACAGAAGACTTCAGAAAGAAATGGAGTATCTTGGTTATTTTTATCCACCAGACCCTGCAAGTATGAATATATGTACAATCGGAGGAAATGTGGCAACAAATGCAGGAGGACCAAGGGCGCTAAAATATGGTGTTACAAGAAATTACATAATGGAAATAGAGGCAGCTATCGCTGACGGAAAACTTATAACTACAGGTGGAAGAACTTATAAAAAAGCTGTTGGCTATGATTTAAGAAATCTCCTTATAGGTTCTGAAGGAACTCTTGCTATTTCTACAAAGATATGTCTTAAAATACTCCCCCTTCCTGAAGATATAATGACCCTCCTTGTGTTTTTCAAAAATATCGAGGCATCAGGGATAGCTATATCAAAGATAATATCAGCAAAGATAATTCCGAGAACAATGGAATTTATGGATAGATTTGCAATAGAAGCAATAGAAAATTACAAACCAACAGGACTTCCCCTGGATATTGAAGCACTGCTTCTTATAGAGCTTGATGGATACCCTGCTACAATTAAAAAAGAGGCAGAACGGATAGTTGATATATGCCATTCCCTTGGTGGAGAGGCTACAGTTGCAGAGGATGACATGGCAAGGGAAAGGCTCTGGGAGGCAAGGAGGTCAATATCACCTGCCCTTTATCACATCAAGCCAACAAAGATAAATGAAGATATTGTTGTGCCGAGGGATAAGATCCCATTAATACTCACTGAACTGCAGAGGATTTCAGAAGAAACCAGAATAAAAATCATCAGCTTCGGCCATGCAGGCGACGGCAACATCCATGTGAATGTGATGGTGGATAGAGACAACAAAGAAGAATATGCAAAAGGCTGGGAGATCATAAAAAAGATTTTCGAGATAACACTTAAGCTCGGTGGCTCGATTTCAGGAGAGCATGGGATAGGCATTACAAAGGCACCTTACATCAATATGGAAATTAAAGAAAAAGAGCTTGAATTAATGAAAGGCATCAAAGGGATATTTGATCCGAGGGGAATAATGAATCCAGGAAAGATACTTGGGTAAGCATGAAAATATGTTAAAATAATTCGAACTATGAGCTATCAGCTAATTCAAATCGTTTGACGCTCAATTACTTAAAAAGTGAGGTATATCCCATATGTCGCCACAAAATACATTCATAAGCATAGAAGAAGAGATGAAGTCCAGCTACCTCGATTATGCAATGAGCGTAATTATCGGCAGGGCATTGCCAGAGGTAAGAGATGGGCTGAAACCTGTACAAAGAAGAATATTGTATGCCATGTTCAGAGAAGGACTCCTTCCCGGTAAGAAGTATTCAAAATGTGCTGGTGTTGTTGGTGAAGTCTTAAAAAAATACCACCCGCACGGCGACACAGCAGTCTATGATGCACTCGTAAGGCTTGCCCAGGACTTTAACATGAGATACCCACTTGTAGATGGACAGGGGAATTTTGGCTCCATAGATGGCGACCCCGCTGCTGCATACAGATACACAGAGGCAAGGCTTGCAAAGATAGCAGAGGAACTCCTATCTGATATAGACAAAGAAACAGTAGACTTCACTCCCAATTTTGATGAGACAACAGAAGAGCCTGTTGTCTTGCCAACAAAAATTCCAAATCTACTCATAAATGGCTCTGCTGGGATAGCCGTTGGGATGGCTACAAATATACCTCCACATAATCTTAAAGAGGTTGTAGATGGACTAATAATGCTTCTTGAAAATCCTGATATTACAATTAACGACCTGATGGCTACAATTAAAGGTCCTGATTTTCCAACAGGTGCAATAATTTATGGTACTGGAGGAATAATTGAAGCCTATACTCACGGCAGGGGATTAATAAAAGTAAGAGCAAAAGTAAGGATTGAGAGGGAAGCAAAAGGAGGAGACAGCATAATAATATCAGAACTTCCATATCAAGTAAATAAGGCAAGGCTTATAGAAAAAATAGCAGAACTTGTCCGTGAAAAGCGTATAGAAGGAATATCTGATATAAGAGATGAATCAGACAGAGACGGAATAAGGATAGTCATAGAATTAAAACGAGGGGAGGTTCCGCAAATAATTCTGAATAATCTATATAAACACACCCAGATGGAATCCACATTTGGAATAATTATGTTAGCGCTTGTTAACGGACAACCCCATATACTTAATCTGAAAAGGATGCTCGGATATTTCTTACAACACAGAAGAGATGTTATTTTACGGAGAACAAGGTTTGAATTAAAAAAAGCAGAAGAAAAGGCACACATCCTTGAAGGACTGAAAATTGCCCTCGACCATTTAGACGCAATAATAACCCTCATAAGAAACTCAAAAACACCAGAGGAAGCAAAAAATGGCATGGTAACAAAATATCCTCTGACAGCAATTCAAGCACAGGCAATACTTGATATGAAACTCCAGAGATTAACAGGACTTGAAAGGGAAAAGATTGTAAAAGACTATGAGGATACACTAAAGGAGATAGAGAGATTAAAAGAGATTTTAGGAAGTGAAAAACTCGTCTCAAAAATTATAAAAGATGAACTGTCAGAAATAAAAAACAAATATGGAGATGAAAGAAAAACAGAAATTTTAGCAGAGACGACAGAATTGACAATAGAAGACCTTATCACAGAAGAAGACATGGTCATCACGCTTTCACACAATGGTTATATAAAAAGAAATCCACTCTCTATTTACAGAAGCCAGCGTCGCGGTGGTAAGGGTTTAACTGGAATGGAAACAAAAGAAGAGGACTATGTAGAGCAATTGTTTATAGGCTCTACGCATGACTATATGCTATTTTTCAGTAACATGGGAAGGCTTTACTGGAAAAAAATATACGAAATACCGGAAGCAGGAAGGACAGCAAAGGGCAAGGCACTTGTTAATCTGTTACCTATTACAGAAGGGGAAAGGATAACAACGGCACTGAATGTCAAAGACTTTAAAGAGGGATTCCTTGTTATGTTCACAAAAAATGGCATAGTCAAGAAAACAGCATTGCACGAATATAGCAATCCAAGGAGCAAAGGAATAATAGCTGTAACTCTTGATGAAGGAGATGAACTTATTGCTGTAAAAAGGACAACAGGGAAAAATGATTTAATTATAGGCACAAAGAGCGGACTTGCTGCAAGGTTTAAGGAAGAAGATGTTAGGGATGTTGGAAGAACAGCCAGGGGTGTTATAGGAATAAGGCTGTCAAAAGGAGATGAAGTAGTGTCTGCTGATGTTATAGAAGAAAACACAAATCTTTTAACTGTTACAGAAAAAGGTCTCGGCAAAAGAACCAAGACAGAAGAATATCCTGTTCACGGTAGGGGAGGAAAAGGAGTTATATCCATAAAACTCACAGAAAAAAGCGGCAACGCAGTAGGACTCCTTCAGGTAAAGGACGAAGATGAAATAGTCTTGATAACAAATTCAGGGAAACTAATAAGAACAAAAGCTAACAGCATCTCTGTTCAGGGCAGAAATACACAAGGGGTCAAACTCATGGATTTAGAGGCTGATGACAGGATTGTAAGTGTAGGCAGGGTAGTAGAGGAAGATCAATAATCCCAATAAGATAAATGGAAGATGGAAGATGCAAGATGGAAGATGGAAGATGCAAGATGGAAGATGGAAAAAAATGACACCTTAATATTTATATTTATACTCGGCTTGTTTGGACTTAACTGGCCATTTCTGGAGATTTTTCATGTTAATATAACTGAATACTTATTTGCATTTTGGCTTATTTTTATAATTCTAATAGCACTTGTAGTCTCCAGGGCAGAGGACAAAAAAGATAAATTTAGAGCAAATGGGTAAATGGGTATATGAGTTTTTACCCATAACCTGTTTTTAAAATGTTTGCATCGTATAATCTTTTCTTCATAGTCCTGTGTTATCTCCTGCTTCTCTTTGCGGTTGCATATTATGCAGAAAAAAAAGAGAAAGCTGGAAAAAGCATTGTCAACAACCCCTATATTTACTCCCTTTCACTTGCGGTCTACTGCACCTCATGGACATTCTATGGGAGTGTTGGAAAGGCTGCAACATCAGGACTCTCCTTTTTGACTACATATCTGGGTCCTACACTCATAGCTGCTATATGGCTCGTTGTGTTAAAAAAAGTTGTAAAGATAGCAAAAACAAACAGGATTACAACCATATCTGACTTCATAGGTTCAAGATACGGCAAGTCTCTCTCCCTCTCAGCTATTGTAACAATAGTTGCAGTTGTAGGAATCGCTCCATATCTTGGATTACAAATAAAGGCAATCATAAGCACATTCACAATAATATCAGGTGAGGCAAAAGGTAGTTCTGCTGCTGGGCTGTTCATTACATTAATACTCGGCATTTTTGCAATCATGTTCGGTGCCAGACGACTCGACTCATCAGAAAGGCACGGAGGTCTTGTCTTTGCCATTGCATTTGAGTCTATTGTAAAACTAATTGCATTTATCATCGTAGGCATTTTTGTTACTTATGGGTTGTTTAAAGGATTTGGTGACATATTCGACAAGATCAAGGATTCTGAGTACTCTGTTTTGCTCTTCCTCGGAACAGAAACAGGAACAGATTATTCTGAATGGTTTGCCCTCCTTTTTCTCTCAATGATGGCTATCATGTTTCTGCCGAGACAATTCCAGATGGCTGTTGTTGAAAACTATGACGAATCCCACATAACAAAAGCTGCTTGGCTATTTCCACTATATCTTCTTCTGATGAACATATTTGTATTGCCCATTGCTTTTGGGGGCTTACTCCTTGGAGGTGCAGGGAAAGACGCAGATTATTTTGTCCTTACCCTACCCCTGAATTACGGAAAACAATATCTTTCTCTCTTGGCTTTTATAGGTGGTTTTTCTGCTGCAACGGGTATGATAATTGTTGAGGCATTAGCATTGAGCACAATGGTGATGAATAGCATAATCACGCCTGCTCTTCTAAATTTCCATAATGCCCCCAAATTTCCTATTATTATTTTGAATATAAAGAGACTTATAATCCTTGGCATTATTTTTCTCGGCTACTTTTTTGCCATATCAATTGGGGAATTTTATAGTCTCGTGGATATGGGTCTCAAGTCCTTTGAGGCTGTAACACTATTTGCACCTGCTTTTCTTCTTGGACTCTATTGGAAAAAAGGCACAAAGGCAGGTGCAATAACAGGCATTACTGTAGGCTTTGTAGTATGGTTCTACACTCTCATAATACCTGCTCTCATTAAGGCAGGAATTATAAAAAATATAGGGCTTATTGGATCCATGATTGATTCTAAAATGCTTAATCCCATAAGTCTCTTTGGAATAAAAGGGCTTGGAAAGTGGGGAAATTCCTTGTTTTGGAGCATGTTGTTTAATTTGATGTTTTATATCGGCATATCTATCTTCACAAAGCAATCAAAGGATGAGGAAATACAATCCCTCATATTTGTAGAATCTTATGAGAAAGCAAAAACCCTCGCACATAGTAGCTCATATACTGTCTCTGATATAGAAGATATACTCGCCCAATATTTGGGTAAGCATGAAGCAAAGGAAGCAATACGAATCTTTTTGCTGAAAAAGAAAAGAAAACAAGATGAGCTAACATCAAAGGAACTCTTTGAGTTAAGAAATGAAGCAGAAAAAATACTATCAGGAGCGATTGGCTCATCTATAGCAGCTATCATATTCGAAAACAAACTCGTTCTCACAGAAAAGGAAAGAGGTGAACTTTCCCAGTCTATAAAGCACATAACTGAAAATCTAAGGCTCTCCCGCCAGGAACTGGCAGATGCAAACAGGGAACTCTCATATCTAAAAGAGTTTAGCGAGAATATCATAGAAAGTGCACCCATAGGCATTACCACTGTTGATTCATTGCTAAGGGTTAGATACTGGAACAAAGAAATGGAAATAATTACAGGAATTAAAAAATCAGATGCATTTAACAACTCCCTAATCCTTCTGCTTCCGTGGATTCCTGGCAATGCCCTTTTAGAAAACGAACCAAAAGAAATTGTATTCCAGACGCCATCGCATCAGATATTTAAGATAAATATCAGTCCGTTTAAAGATCCATCAGGTTATCTTGCTGGCGGATATATAGTCATTCTTGAAGACATAACAGAAAAGAAAAAAATAGAGGAACAACTATTTCAGACATCTAAATTAGCCAGCATAGGCAAATTAACGGCTGGTATTTCACATGAGATCGGCAATCCACTTGCATCAATATCTTCTCTTGTGCAAGAACTCATGTTGCTAAATTTAGACCATACAGCCACTATTCAGTCTTCAATAACTTTAGGAAAAGAATTTGACAATAGCGAAATAGACTTCATAAATGAATCTCTAAAGACTATAAATAGCCATATAGAGCGCATTGCAAGAATAGTCCGCAGTCTTGGAGATTTCGCAAGAATATCATCAACAGAAAAAACCGCTTCAAACATATCAGAAATATTAGATCGCACAATCAACTTAGTAAAATACGACAAAAGGTTCAAAAATATACACCTCGACATAGAAATAGGAGATATCCCAAGATTGATAGTTAATCCTGACCAAATACAACAGGTATTCCTGAACCTGATTCTTAATGCACTTGATGCTATGCCAGAAGGCGGAAGGTTGTACATCAAAATAAAAAAAGCAGGGAATTTTATAGAGCTTATTTTCCATGACACTGGTGTCGGAATAGACGAATCTGTAATGGATAAGATATTCGACCCATTCTTTACCACAAAGCCATTTGGGAAAGGCACGGGATTAGGCTTAAGCATCTGCTATGGTATAATCAGAGAGCACAACGGCACAATTACTGCAAAAAGCAAAAAGGGAGAGGGAACAACTTTTGTCATAAAGTTGCCAATATAATCTAATGGCTGAAAGAATACTAATAGTTGAAGACGAAGAGACCTTATGTGCCTCTTTAAAGAGGGTATTTCTAAGAGATGGTTATGAAGTTGAAACAGCAGATAATGCAGAGTTAGCATTAGAAATCCTCGATAAAGATATATATGATATAGTAATCACAGACATCATTCTGCCGGGAATCAATGGCATCGAACTCCTCAAAAGAATAAAAGAAAAATTCCCTGAGCATGTTGTAATAATAATCACAGCCTATGCCTCCTTAGAAACTGCTGTTGAAGCCCTCAGAGCAGGTGCTTACGATTATGTGGTAAAACCAATCATACATGAAGAGATAAAACAGATTGTAAAAAATGCACTTAGGCAAAAGTCTCTTCATGTAGAAAACATCTTGCTAAAGAAACAAATAAAAAGACATTATGACTTCAGTAAAATAATAGGTGAAAGCAATATAATGCAGCAAATAATCAATGAGGTTAAAAAAATTTCAGATGCGAGAAGCAATGTGCTTTTACTTGGAGAGACAGGCACAGGAAAAGAACTCATTGCAAGGGCAATACACTTTAACAGCAATAGGGCAGATAAACCCTTTCTCCCAATAAATTGTAGTGCCATTCCTGAAAATCTTCTTGAATCAGAGCTCTTTGGTCATGTAAAGGGTGCCTTTACAGGTGCGATAACATCTAAAAAAGGGCTTTTCGAGGAGGCAAATGGAGGCACTATATTTCTTGACGAGATAGGAGATCTAAGCCCAAGTCTTCAATCAAAACTCCTAAGAGCGATTGAGGACCACGAGATAAGGCCAGTAGGCGGAACACAGGGTATTAAGGTCAATATAAGATTTATATCTGCTACAAATAAAAATATAGAAGATGCTGTGAAATACGGTAGTTTCAGAGAAGACCTCTTTTATCGGATAAATGTAATTACGATAAAACTTCCTCCTTTGAGAGAAAGGAGGGAAGACATAGATCTACTGGCAAAATATTTTTTGCAGAAATATTCCAGTGAACTCGGCAAGCCCATTAATGGTATAGATAAAGAAGCACTGGAAATGCTCAAGACATATCACTGGCCCGGCAATATCAGAGAACTGCAAAACATAATAGAAAGGGCTATTCTTATAGCAGAAAATGGAATTATAAAGGCAGAGCATTTACCCGATGGCATAAAAGCAAAGGACCCATTCACACTTTCAGCTATTAATGATAAACTCTCTATAGAAGACTACACAAAGAAATTTATACAGAGATACCAAAATGAATTTAATGAGCAGCAACTTGCAGATATGCTCGGGATCACGAGAAAGTCACTCTGGGAAAAGAGGAAGAAATGGGGAATAACGAGGGAATAAGAAAAATCCTCACTGTCTGCCCATATTGTGGGTGCGGATGTGGTCTCTACCTCCATGTAGAAAATGGAAAGATTACAGGTGTATCTCCCAGCAGATCCCATCCTGTAAACAAGGGAAGCCTGTGCGTAAAAGGCTGGAATGCCTATGAGTTCATTGCGCACCCTGACAGACTGAAATATCCGATGATAAAGCAGAATGGAGCATTTAAAAGGGCATCATGGGATGATACCCTCAATTTTGTAGCAACGCGCCTTGATGAAATAAAAAAGAAATATGGCCCTGACTCCATAGGCATCCTCAGTTCAGCAAAATGCACAAATGAAGAAAACTATCTTATGATGAAATTTGCAAGGGCAGTTATAGGAACAAACAACATAGACCACTGTGCAAGACTATGTCATTCATCAACAGTAGGAGGGCTTGCAGCAGCATTTGGTTCAGGAGCAATGACAAACTCTATAGACGAGATCTCTCATGCAAAAGTACTATTTGTAATAGGTTCCAATACAACAGAACAGCATCCAATGATAGCAATGCACATGCTCGAAGCTGTTGATAGAGGTGCAACATTAATAGTGGCAGACCCAAGAAGGACAAAAATTGCAGAATTTGCCCATATACATCTCAGGCAGAAGAGCGGCACAGATGTTGCCCTTCTTATGGGAATAATGAATGTTATAGTAAACGAAGGGCTTGTGGACATAGATTTTGTGAGAAGAAGAACAGAAAACTTTGATGCATTTGAAAATGTCCTGAGACGATATCCGCCTTCTGTTGTTGAAGGCATCACAGGTGTCAGGGAATACGATATAAGGAGAGTTGCAAGAATATATGCTATGGAAAAACGTTCCATGCTCTTTTATGCAATGGGCATCACACAGCATATAACAGGCACTGATAATGTAAGGGCATGTGCCAACCTCGTAATGCTCACGGGACACATAGGATTACCAATGTCAGGCCTCAATCCTTTGAGAGGGCAGAACAATGTTCAGGGTGCATGCGACATGGGTGCGCTGCCAAATGTTTATTCAGGCTACCAGACAGTAACGGACCCAAGGGCAAGAAAAAAGTTCCAAATGGCATGGAAACGAAAACTTCCTCAAAACCCGGGTCTCACATTGATGGAAATGATGGAAAAGGCATATGTCGGCAGCCTAAAGGCAATGTACATAATGGGAGAAAATCCTCTAATCTCAGACCCGGACATTAACCTCTTAAGGAAGACTCTGGAAAGGCTCGATTTTCTGGTGGTTCAGGATATATTCCTAAATGAGACATCAGAGCATGCAGATGCAATACTGCCTGCATCATCTTATGCTGAAAAGGATGGGACATTTACAAATACAGAAAGAAGGGTTCAACTCATCAGAAAGGCCATAGAACCAATAGGGGAATCAAAGCCAGACTGGGAGATTATCTGCGAACTCTCAAACAAGATGGGATATAAGATGAATTATAGGGGAACTTATGAAATAATGGAAGAAATAGCCCTGCTGACACCTTCTTATGGCGGCATACTGCATCACAGGCTATCTGACGGATTTGGTTTGCAATGGCCATGCAATGACATAAAGCATACAGGGACGCAATACCTACACAGAAAAAAGTTTGCAAGGGGTCTCGGCACATTTATTACAGTGGACTTCATGCCTCCTGATGAGCCTCCAGACAGTGAATACCCATTCCTGCTTACAACAGGTAGAATCTATTTTCGTTATCACACAGCAACAATGTGCAAAAGAACTGCTGTGCTCGAGAGAGAAGAACCTGAATCCTTTATAGAGATAAATCCTGATGATGCTGAAAGATTGGGTATAAGGAATAGATCTATGGTCAAGGTGAGTTCAAGAAGAGGCGAAATTGAGATCAAGGCATGTGTTACCAATAAAACACCAGAAGGCATTGTCTTTATACCATTCCATTTCAGAGAATCTGCCGCGAATATCCTCACCAATCCAGCAACAGACCCTTCTGCAAAGATACCTGAATATAAGGTGTGTGCTGTGAAAGTAGAACCCCTTCACAGACCACAAAAAATAAGGAGGATTCCATCTGTAGATCTTGAGGCATTGAGGATTACATGAAAGACGAATTCATACTCAATAAAAATCATCTCTCATATTGGTTGAGACAAATCAGAAAAAATAGAGAACTTATCGGCCCTATGATAAATGGCGGTAATGATATAGTCTTTAAGAGCGTGGAAAAAATACACGAGATTGCACTTAACTGCACTGCATCTCTGCCATCTCCAAAAGAATTCCTCTTTCCACAATATGAACCAATGCTCAAAATGCATCACCCATCAAGTATTAATCGTCAAGAAATAATAGACCTCTCAGACAAAACTAAAAGGGTCATATTCGGCGTGAGGTCATGCGACATCTCTGCACTCGCATTATTAGATAAATTCTATCTTGAAGGCTATAAAGACCCTTACTATTCAGAGAGAAGAAAAAACACCATTTTCATATCAATTGTGTGCAATAATCCTGACCCTACATGTTTCTGCATAGGATTAAAAACAGGGCCTTATTTAGAAAATGGTTTTGACATACAGATCACAGACTTGGGCGATAGATACTTTTTACAGGCAGACTCACAAGAAGGCAAAAAAGCAGTAAGGTCAATGTCATTTCTTTTTAGCAGACCTAAAAAAGCAGATTACGAAGATCAGTATGAGGTATTTCTCAGTTCAAAGGCAAGATTTCATAAAAGAATAAATTTAGAGGGTATAAGGCAGATAATTCTTTCAGGAAAAATAAGAGATGATTTCTGGCAGCATGTCTCGGAAAGGTGTTTTGAATGTGGGGGCTGTGTATATGAATGCCCTCTTTGCACATGCTTTACTGTAATAGATAGGCAATACAGCGGCAGCACTGAAAGAATAAGGCTGTGGGATACATGCATGTTCAAAGGGTTTACACGAATGACAGGAGGAGTACTGCCCAACGAAAAAATGGTCAAAAGGACAAAGAGGTGGTATTACCATAAATTGATTTATTATCCAGAAACATTGGGCAGTTTTGGATGTGTTGGGTGTGGAAGATGCACTATAACATGCCCTGGAAAAATTGATATGGCATCCACTGCAGCAAAATTAAAAAGTCTTGCCATAATAGATGGGGAGTTATAATGAAAAATCATATAACAAACAGAAAGGCAAACAGCAATATATACCTTCCCCTGAACGGAAAAATTGAGGAAATTAAAGAACTTACCAATGATGTAAGACTATTAAAAATAAGAACAGAATCAGCAATTGATTATAAACCAGGGCAGTTTTTTATGATCTCTGTCTGGGGTGCTGGTGAGGTTCCAATATCAGCAACATCACTATACAAAGGAAATACAACAATAGAATTATGCATCAGAAAGACAGGTATTGTAACCACTGCAATACATTCTTTAGAAGTAGGCCAATCAATCGGCATAAGAGGACCTTTTGGAAATGGTTTTCCATTAGATATACCAAGAGGTAAAGATGTTATCATAGTTGCAGGTGGAATAGGAATAGCTCCACTAAGACCCATTATAAAATACCTAATAAACAATAAATACGAGTTAGGTCGAGTAACACTACTTTACGGTTCAAGAACTCCTGATGAGATTATATTCAAGGATGAGACAGAACAATGGAAAGAAAGCGGAATATCAGTAATCTTAACAGTAGATAAAGGAAACGATAGCTACAGCGGGAATGTGGGATTTGTAACAAATCTCTGGCATACGGTACGCGCAGATTTTAAAAATGCAATTGCTTATATATGCGGTCCAGAAGTTATGATCAAAGCTGCCATGAGGGACCTTTTCTTTTTCGGCATGTCAGATGAGAAAATAATCACAACATTAGAAGCACACATGAAATGTGGGGTTGGTAAATGTGGTCATTGCTATACAGGTCCAAAATACATATGCACAGATGGTCCTGTTTTTTCTTACAAGCAGATCAAAGAACAATCCATTCTAATGTAAGCATTGCATGTATAGCCTGCACTAATCATCTTGAAATGCATATATTATTCCAGTTCTATAAACCCAAAAAATGCAGTTGAATTAGGTATACCTGTAAAACCAAGCCAGTCAAGGCATTTTGGATTTGTGCTATATTTACCTTGCATACTTTTGTCCTCCTTTCGTTTGGTCTCAATTGCTTTGTAATCAGTTGATTCTACTACAAAAGGAGAACCTATTTAGTTGCTAAATTTATTTTGGGACACATCTGTCCAAAATAAGAGATGCTTCACTTCGAGATTCTTCAGTCGCTTCGCTCCTTCAGAATGACAGATAGTGTGTTTGTCATTCCTTCGTTTCACTCAGGATGGCGTCTGAGCCCTTCGCTTTTTATCATTCTGATCGTAGCGAAAAATCTCGTAGTTCCGCTCAGGGCAGGCTCCGCGAAGTAATCTAATAAGATTGCCACGCACTTATTACTTCTATCGGCAATTTTAGGTGATATATGGCTTATAGTCCATCACTTTATTTTATGTTATAATGACATCAAATGGAAGATGGAAAATGGAAGATGGAAGATGGGAAATAGAAGATGGAAAATGGAAGATGGAAGATGGGAAATGGAGTTTTAGCTTAAGGCCTTTTACTTTTGCCATGACCTTTGCTGCAGTATCTATAATAGGACTTCTTGGAAAGATATTCAGGCTTTTTTAATTTGATTTAAAGATACAAAAGTATAGTGAACGAAATAAAATGTCATTACGAATGAAGCAAAATAATCTCATACCTTGAGATTGCTTCAGGCTATTGCCATCGCAATGACAACTTTCTAAAGAAAAAATGAAGAAGGTCCTTTATTTTGAAATATTAAATTATAAAAAAGAGAATCTTGAGCTTTTGAAGAAAAACTTTGAACTGGTTATCCTTAATAATCCATCACAAATAACCCCTGACATCCTGAAGGATATATCTGTGATATTTGCACCATTAGGCTATTACTTTGGAGAGGATATTTTTTCCATGTCTCCTGACCTAAAAGTGATTGCAACCAATACAACCGGCGTTCCTCATATTGATGTTGAACGTGCAGCAGCAAGAGGCATTCATATTATTTCATTAAGGGATGAAAAAGAATTTCTCAATACAATTACACCCACGGCAGAATTAACGATGGGATTGATAATCAATATCACGAGAAATGTAATCTCTGCAATAAAATCTGTTCTTGATGGCAAGTGGAGCAGATGGGAATTCGGGGGGCAGGCGATGCTTTCAAGGATGTCTATCGGCATCGTAGGTCTTGGGAGACTTGGCAAGATGGTGGCAAAATATGCAACTGCATTTGGCATGGATATATCTTATTATGACCCTTTTATTACACATGATCTACAATGGATATATAAGAGATGTGAGAGTATAGAGGAACTGGTTTCAAATGTTGATATAGTTTCTGTGCATATACCAATGAATAAAGAAAATAGACATTTTTTTAATAGAGGTGTTTTTTCTAAATTTAAGAAGGGTTCTTATTTTATAAACACTGCGAGAGGTGAGGTAGTGGATTCAGAGGCACTTATTGATGCATTAGAAAAAGGTATTATCAAAGGCGCTGCACTGGATGTGTTAGATGGTGAGTTCGAGCCAGACTTTTCTGAAAGGGTGTTATCACATTCTTTAGTAAGATATGCTCAAACGCATGATAATCTTATTATCACGCCTCATATTGCAGGCTCAACAGAGGACGCATGGTATCTTACACAGCGATATGTTATAGAACAAACTATTGAGTATGTAAGGAGATTTCAATGAAGGTCTTGGGAATAATTCCGGCAAGAGGCGGCTCAAAAAGGATACCTAATAAAAACATCTATCCACTGGGAGGCATTCCCCTTATATGCCATTGTCTGAGAATAGCTAAAAAAAGTCCTTCCATTGACAGACTTGTTGTTTCAACAGAAGACTTGGCTATAGCAGAGGTTGCTAAAAAAGAGGGTGTCGAGATTATCAAGAGACCTGTTGAATTGGCTCAGGATAATACTCCAACACTGCCTGTGATAAAGCATGTGATTAATGAACTGGATAAGACAGGTTTTCATGCTGATATTATCCTTACGATTCAGCCTACATATCCTTTTATAACAGTGGATAACATAGAGAAGGCTATAAGAGTTTTTTTTGAAATCGATGATATTGACTCAGTAACAACAGTTAAAAAGGCACCTTTTCACTATCATCCTTATAATGCAAGAAAGATAAATAAAGACGGTACAATCTCTTTTATGTTTCCTGAAGAAAAAAAGAGATGCCCCAACAGTCAATCTGCACCACCTGTCTATTTTTTCGGAAACCTCTATGCATCTAAAAGGGCTACGATATTCGAAAAAGACTCTCTTTATGGCGAAAGATCTTTTCCTGTAGAAGTTAGTAATATCGAGGGTTTTGATATTGATGATATGTTTGACATGGAAATGGCTGAGTGGCTGTTGACAAGAAAGAGATAAAATTAAAATGGATATCCGGCAAAAAGGCATCTCATATAATTGCGAATATATTAAGCCATCTTGCCGAAAAAGAGCGGGATATTAAGTGCCTTGCCGAAGAGGCTCTTAATAAATATAAAGAGCTTACAATGTTGTATACCCTTAATGAAAAGATGACTATGTCTTTAGAACATGTAGATTATTTTTGAGAAATGCCGGGTCCTTGACGATTACCGAGTATATTTTGTATTGTAACTATCTATTACTTGTGGGCCGTTAGCTCAGTTGGTAGAGCAGCTGACTCTTAATCAGCGGGTCGCAGGTTCGAATCCTGCACGGCTCACTCAAAAAACTCTATAAAATTAAACACCTCTTGTCAATCTTTCAATAAGCGGAAAAGGCAGACCATATATCCTCATTTTATCCTGAGTCTTTTTTATATTGTATTCTACTCGAAAAAGCTCTACAGATATATCATCAATGATTGCATAACATGCCCTCGGGTCACCATCTCTTGGTTGACCTACACTTCCTACATTTATGATATATCTTTCTGTCTCTCCGATTCCTACCTTGCTTTTGTATGTCCGCATCTCGCCTGATAATATCCGCTCAATTATAAATGGCTGATGGCTATGCCCTAATAGGCATATTTTATTATCAAAATAATGAAAGTTAACCTCTGCATCCCAGAGGGTCAAGAGATAATGCCAACTTTCAGGTTCTTTTGGTGTCGAATGCACGAGGAATATCTTTTTGTTTTCTATCTCTTTATATATTGGAAATGTCCTCATTATTTCAAGATGTTCTTTGCTTATTTTTTCCTTTGTCCATAAGATTGCTGCTTTTGCGTATGGATTAAAAAAATCTATATCTATCAATCCAAGCACTGCATGATCGTGGTTTCCTGCGAGGAGGATTTGGCATTCGGCATTCAAGATATTTATGCATTCATCAGGATCTGGACCATAACCAACAGCATCACCAAGAAAGACTATGTCAGCAATTTTTTTCTTTTTAATATCTTTCAGGACAGCCTTGAGTGCCTCGAGATTTCCATGGACATCTGAGATAACAGCATATCTCATTTTTCAAAATGTTCTTTTGCTATCTTATCGAGAATGCCATTAATAAATGCTGCTGATTCTGATGTAGAATACTTTTTTGCAATCTCAATCGCCTCGTTAATTGTTACAGCATCAGGGATGTCTTTTCTAAATAATAATTCATATGTGGCAAATCTCAATATGTTTCTATCAATGCAGTTCATCCTTGAGATTTTCCATTTCTGAGCTGTTTTTTGAATTAGCATATCTATTTCTTTAAGGTTTTCAATAGTCCCTGTAATTATGTCTTCTGCAAAGACCTTTGTATCGAGGTCTTTTTCTCCTGTATCTGCCCAAAATTGGTCAAGATTATTCCTGACATCAGAAAGGCCTTTTGTCCTATTATTTTTTGCCGATACCTTTATAAAGTCAATTCTGTAAAGAAACTGCAGTGCATATTCTCGTGCCTTTCTCCTTTTCATTATCTCCTCAACCCTATCCTTGACCCCCTAAATCTTTCTAATCACCTGTGCCATTTCTATTGCTGTAATTGCTGCATCCCATCCTTTATTGCCTGCTTTTGTCCCAGCCCTTTCAACAGCCTGCTCAATGGTATCAGATGTTATTACGCCAAAGGCTATTGGAATTCCTGTTTCCATAGATGCCGCTGCTATGCCTTTTGATACTTCTGCTGCAACATAATCAAAATGTGGTGTTGCGCCTCTTATAACTGTGCCAAGACAAATAATTGCATTATATATACCTTTTGATGCCATTGTCTTTGCAATAAGTGGAATCTCAAATGACCCAGGAACCTTTACTACCTCTATGTCGTCTTCTTTTGCGCCATGTCTTACGAGTGCATCTATAGCGCCATCAAGAAGTCTTGATGTAATAAAGTCATTAAATCTGCTTACAATAATACCAAATCTTAGACCCTTTGCTTGAAGATCTCCTTCTATTATTTTCATAGAAACCCTCCTGATTAAAATTTATGCATATTTTAGCATACTATGGATAAAACAACTCGAATCTCCTTGTCCTGATGCTTATAAGTATGCCTGCTGCAGCAAAATTACTCAAGAGTGCTGTGCCTCCGTAGCTCATAAAAGGCAAGGGCACTCCTACTACAGGCATTATCCCAAGAGTCATCCCTATATTAACGCAGAAATATATGAAGAACATACAAGTTATCCCGAGTGCAGTCAGTCTCCCAAATTCATCTTTTGCCTTTATTGCTGTATCTAACCCTCTTAAAAATAATACCAAGTAGATTCCAAGTAGCACGATGCTCCCTATAAAGCCCCACTCTTCTGCAAAAACAGAGAATATAAAGTCTGTATGTTTTTCAGGCAAAAACCTCAATGGCCCCTGTGTCCCTTTCAAGTAGCCTTTTCCAAAAAAACCACCTGAACCTATAGAGACCTTTGACTGGTTGATATGATAACCTATACCAGCAGGGTCTACATCAGGGTCAATAAATGCTGTGAGTCGATTTTTTTGATAATCTTTCAATCCCTCCCAAAAGATGTGTCCAAGAAATGGAATGGATATTAGACTGATAATTACTATCGCTGTTATTATTTTTTTACTTATTCCTTTTGAAAGAGAAAGCACCACGAATAAAGACATAAGGAGAATGGCAGTTCCAAGGTCTGGCTGCTTGATCAGCAGTATCAATGGCAAAATACCAAATAAAAACAGATTTTTTATAGAAATTTTATCAACATAATTTCTGCTCATATTTGTCAGATAAGATGAAAAAACGAGTATAAAGAATATTCTGAAGAATTCAGATGGCTGAAATGAGATAGGACCTATGCTCAACCATCTCTGGGCTCCCATACTTGTTCTACCAATGAAGAGGACAATCAAAAGGAGGAGAATACCCAGTCCGTATAAGGGATAGGAAAGCCTGTAAAACCATATATAGTCAAAGGATACAATAACAAATAAAACACCTGTACTTATAAAAAGCCATAATATCTGCTTTAAATAAAAGTCAGGATGTTCTTCACTCCCAAGTGGAGGTCTTGTTGCACTATAAATAGTCATTATTCCTATAATAGCAAGGGACATAATGAGTGAGAAGGTTATCCAGTCAAAATTTTTAATCAATCTCCTGTCAATTTTCACCATGCTGTAACTCCTGATTCCTGCTCCCCGGGTCTTGACTCGTAACTCTTGGCTCTTGACCCTTGAGGTACGCCTCTATTGCCCTCTTTGCTATTGGTGCTGCAGCTGCACCTCCACTTCCTCCATGCTCTACAAAAACAGAAAGCGCTATCTCAGGTCTATCAACAGGGGCAAATGCCACGAACCATGCATGGTCCGTAAACCGCTCGCCTGAGAGCCCTTTTTTCTTTCCAACAACTTGTGCTGTCCCTGTTTTCCCGGCAACAACAGTTAAAAATGACTTTGCCCCCTGTGCTGTACCATTTGGTTCATTAACAACACCAGACAGGGCTTCTTTTATTATTTTTATAGTCTCTTGCCTTAGGGGTATTATTCCTTGTAGTGATTGATTATTCTTTATCAATGACGGCTTATATATTTTTCCACCATTGGCAAAGGTTGCTGTCATTAGAGCCATCTGCATCGGCGTTGCAGTAATAAACCCCTGCCCTATAGATGAAATAAATGTATCTCCAAGATACCATGGGAGATGTTTCTTTTGTTTTTTCCATTCTGTATTTGGAATCAACCCCCTTTTCTCTTTTACAGGCATGAGATCAATACCTGTCTCTTTCCCGAGACCAAAAGCAGTTGCATACTTGTAGATTCTGTCTATTCCAAGCCTTTTACCTAACTCATAAAAATACACATCACATGACTCGACAATAGCCCTATGAAAATCAACAAGCCCATGCCCACCTTTTTTCCAGCACCCAAATGTCCACCTGCCATAATTTATCCCTCCTGTGCAATTGACCTTTGCATCAAGATTTATGACACCTTCTTCGAGAGCTGCTATTGCAGTTATTATCTTGAATGTAGAGCCGGGTGGATATTGACTCTGTATTGCCCTATTCAGCATAGGTTTCTTTTTATCTTCCATAAGAGACTTCCATGCATTTGCAGTTATCCCCATTGAAAACACGTTGGGGTCAAAAGAAGGGAGGCTTTCAAGAGCAAGTATCTCCCCTGAATCAGGTTTTATTGCTACAAGTGCACCTGCCTTATCTCCAAAGGCATCTTCAACAGCCTTTTGGATATTTATATCAATGCTGAGATTGATGTCAGTGCCTTTAACAGGAGGTCTTTCCTGTATCTTTCTGAGTTCTCTCCCGAGTGCATCCACCTCTATAATCCTTTCTCCCGGAATTCCACGAAGTTGGCTGTCAAAAAGGGCTTCAACTCCCCACTGACCTATTAATGCATCTGGTGGAAAATGCCTTAATTCAGGGTTATTCAATTGGGACGAGGTTATCTTGCCAAGATAACCGATTATATGTGCCCCTACCTTTCCAAAAAGGTACTCTCTACCAACATCTGTCTCTACAAAAAGACCAGGAAAATCAGACCTCCTTGCCTCTATGCGGGCTATCTCCTCAAAAGTCAGTCCTTGCTTGAGTTTTACAGGGACAAACGGACTATTATCTTTTCTGTACAATTTTTCTTCAACCTCTTTTTTGCTAAGACCCAGAATTGCTGAAAGGGAATCTATATCAATTCCTTTGAAATTGTCAGTAGTTATGGAAACACTAAAAAAGGGGATATTTTTTACGAGAGGTGTCCCGTTTCTATCATATATAATGCCTCTCGGTGCAGGGGTCTTTAATATACGCAGTCTATTGTCTTCTGACAGCCTTTTGTATTTATCGCTGTCAAGTATCTGAAGCTGCCAGAGACGAAAGCACAAGATTAATAATATCCCAATAATAATGTAAGAGCCTAATTGTATTCTCTTTACGATCATATTAACTCGTTAGCCTGAATTTTTTAGGCTTCAATATTATACCAAATGGAATACTGACAACGATCTGCATAACAGTAGTCTTTAATACATCAATAATATCTATATTCATACCTGTAAAGATAACTCGAAAACCTGCTACAATAATTTCATCGAGCATTGTAAAAAAGGCAAGGATTATTACGCCAAGAAACAGTGTCCACTTAAAGACAACCTCTGTAAAGATTACAACTGTCAAAAAACCAATTAAACCTTTGCTGAAAAAATTAGGACCTATAATTGAACCCGTGAGCATATCTTCTACAAGACCGACAAGAGCACCGAAAATCATACTCTTTATCTCTGCTCTATTGCCAAAATAAATATCTGTCCTGAAGTGGCGAGACAGACTTCGCAGACCGAAGAAATATACCATCACTACAGATAGATTTAAAGGCCTACCAACAATAGAAATCTGTGTCTGGATAAGAAAAGTTAGAAAAATAAAAAACACAATTTTGAATGTGGATTTCATAATTAGTTGCTAAGAATAATTACTTCTTCTATTTTTGTATCAGCCTGAAATGGCATGACCTTTATATCCTGAAAAAATTCAATTCCTTCCTTTCTAATGCTACTGACAACACCAACGAGCAAACCAGGAGGGAAAATACCGTCTAATCCTGATGTAACAACCACTTCATCTTTTTCTACCCATTCCTCGGGAGGTATATATTTGAGGATACAGTATCTATGTCCTGTGCCTGATATAACCCCTTCATACCTGCTTTTTTGCAACCTTACAGCAGCAGAGAAATTAGGGTCACTTAAAAGTAAAACCTCTGAAAAATCATCCCTAACTGAATAAATTTTACCGACAAGACCTCTTGGTGTGATAACAGACATATCTTTTTTTATACCATTGTTTTTTCCTTTATCAAGAATTAAGGTGTTGAGCAGCCTGTCATAGCCACGCGCTACTACCTTTGCAGTAGCTACATAATTAGGCAAATGGTCCTTTAAAGAAAGTAGTTCCTTCAGCCTTCTGTTCTCCTGAACTATCTCTGCAAATCGCTGCTTCTCCATGAGGGCAGCATTAAGTTCCTTTTTTAGTCTTTTGTTCTCATCAAAGGCATCATAGAGTTCGCGGGATGTCATGATAATATTCATGGTGAACCTGTTGAAGACATCATATGGATAAGATATAACCCTGAAAAATACAGAAGGTATCCTGTTGTGCTGATATGTTATCAGTATAAGGGCAATTAGAGAAAACAATGTTAGTATAACGATTCTCTTTTTGCCCTTTGACATCAGTTAGTAGCTATGGCTACCTTCCTGAGAAGTTCCAGTTTGTCAAGCATCATACCACATCCCCTAACAACGGCTGTCAGAGGGTCGTCCGGCACTATAACAGGCACTCCTGTTTGCTCTCGTATCAATATATCCAGCCCCCTCAGCAGTGCACCACCGCCAGCAAGGACAATACCCCTATCCACAATATCTGCTGCAAGTTCTGGAGGGGTGTTTTCAAGGGTAACTTTGATAGTATCAAGTATCAAACCAACGCTTTCCTGGAGTGCTTCTCTTATCTCATCTTCTGTGACATTGATAGCCTTTGGGATCCCTGAAATAAGGTCTCTTCCCTTTACTTCTATTGGTTCTACCTTGTTTGTTGGATATGCTGACCCAACCTCCACTTTTATATGTTCGGCAGTTCTTTCACCGATCATAAGATTATACTTGCGCTTTATATAAGCGATTATTGCTTCGTCCATTTTGTCTCCACCAACGCGCACAGCCTTGCTGTAAACAATGCCGTCAAGCGATATGACTGCCACATCAGTAGTGCCTCCACCAATATCAACAATCATGTTCCCTGAAGGTTCACCAACAGGCAAGCCAACACCAACAGCAGCAGCCATTGGCTCTTCTATAAGATAAACCTCTCTTGCACCTGATGAATGAGCTGCATCTTTTACAGCTCGACGCTCCACCTGCGTTATACCTGATGGAACTCCTATAATAACCCTTGGAGATACAAAACTCTTCCGGTTATGTGCCTTTGTTATAAAATATTTAAGCATTTCTTCTGTTGCGTCAAAATCTGCAATAACACCATCCTTTAATGGCCTTATAGTTATTATGTTCGATGGGGTTTTCCCCAGCATCTCTTTGGCCTCCATTCCTACTGCAACCGGTTTTCTGTTATCATTTCTTAAAACAACGACTGATGGCTCATTACAGATTATACCTCTACCATGTACATAGACAAGTGTATTTGCTGTGCCTAAATCTATGGCAAGGTCATTTGAAAACATCCCCAAAAGCTTTTGAAAAAACACTTAAACCTCCTATCCTTCCACTACCTTTGTATTAGCTATATCATCTCCCAATCTCATACCTTCTTTATTTCCCAGCATTAGAAGGAACTCCAATAAAAAAACAACAATAACAAATAACCATCCGATAAATGGCAGCTTATATAACAGCAACGTCACTATTATTGGTATATTCCTCAGCACAGAGTCTCTGAAGTTTCCGGCTCTGCCGGTGGGAAGGGAAATTACTCTCAATTTTAATACCTTCTTCCCTATGCTCCTGCCATCAAAAAGGCCATCACTAATAAGAAGATAAATAAGACCGGCGAGATACCCTACCCGAGGTATTGTGCTGGCTACTGTAGCTATAATAATAAAATCCAATAGTTTTGCTATAACTCTCAGCAGCAAACTTGCCTTTACGCTCTCCTCAGGCATTGTTAATACTATCAGATGATATGGCATTTTTTCAATAGGCAACAATCCATTTAGCCCATAGTTTAAAGGGAAAAGGTCAATTTAGGGTGAAGGAGTGAATCGCCGAAGGCGGTAGCCCAATCTTCAGCCTAAAGCCTAATTTTATATGACAGACACTGCTCAAAGTCTTTAAAAAGTGTTGGTTCAAGCGTATATGAGGAGACTATAAATGTATTACTCAACAAGTATTCACTAATAGGTGGTGACGGATTCAAGATAGATGTGGTTGCAAGTGCCAAGTTTAAAGCCTTTTCGCAGCATCTGTCATCTACTCTGGCACTTATATTTGAATTTTGAATCTTAAATCGCCGAAGGCGTAAGGCTATTTTTAGATGACAGATACTGCGAAAAGATAGGTTATAGAGTGGTAAATTTTGTTTTAATATGCTACTATACGCAAAAATACAATATATTATCACCTGAAGTTATTATTATTGAAAAATTAAATATGCCTATTGGCAGATTTAAGAAAATAGTATATATTTACAGATGTTTATGCTATACTTTTTGTTAATAAACTTAAAATAAATTTATCCTTTTACAGGGGGTTCTATTATGAGAAGATTTGGTATGAGATTTCTCATTTTTTTGCAATTGATTGCAGCCATAATAGCGGTAATTCCTTCATCTGTGCATTCCGGCGAGATCGTCATAAAACCTGGAAAATTCGACCATTTTAATATCTCCATGCCTGATAAAATAATAGCAGGTGAAGATGTTGCAATAAAATTGCAAGCAGTAGACGCCTTTAATAATGTTATCACCAATTTCGGAGAGACAGGAAAAGAATTTCATGCAACAGTCACTGGCTCTGCCTCAATAAATCCTGCAACATTTAAATCAACAGCCTTTGTGAATGGGACCCTGACGCTAACTGTTTCAGATAAAGTTGCTGAGACCATTAATCTTTCTGTGAAGGAAAGCGGCATTCCTATTCCTATCATGTCAAAGGATTTAATTATAACCCCAAATAAACTCAGCTCATTTATGATAAAAGGACCGAGAACTGCCCATGCAGGTGAAAAATTCGATATAAAAATTATTGCAAAGGATTCATTTGGAAATACTGTGTTAGAACCGATCTTTGGGAAAAATATGAATCTTATTTTCAAGGGTAATGCTGAACCAAAAGTTGATATGCCTTCAATCCCTGACTTTAAAAATGGTATATGCTCAATCACGCTTGTATCACAAAAGGCAGGCACTGCAATAGTTGAGGCAAAGGATTTGATAACAGGGAGTTCAGGAACAAGTGAAAAGATCGAAATAACAAGCGGCCCTGTAAATTCATTCAGGGTCTTTGTTCCCAAAGAGGTTATCGCGGGTGAGCCCTTTGAGGTATCAGTAGTAGCTGTTGATCGCTTTGGTAATGTTGTATCGAATTATTCATCAATAGGCAGTGGGATAGCAATTGCATCATCAGGGAAATTAAAACCCTTTCCATCCTCTTTACCCGCCTATGAATTCGTAAACGGACAGGCCAAATTCGATCTCAGATATGATGCAGCAGAAGATATAACTATAACTATTACAGAGATAGGCAAAGCACAGAAAGGTACAAGCGAAAGCATAAAAGTGATCTCTCCTATACCAGAAAGATATGAGATTACAACTCCAGATTCTGCAGTAGCGGGGCAGAAATTCAAGATAAAAATAACAGTTTATAACCAGCTTGGAAATGTAATCAGAAATTACAATTTAGTAGGCCCTGATGTTCAGCTTTCCACAACCGGGACAGGAACACTCTTGCCAAACAGGATACCTGCATCTGAGTTTGTGAATGGTACAGCAGTAGTCGAGGTGCAGTATAACAAGTCAGAAGCCTTCGCAATTACCGCCGGCCCTGTAAAAACCCCTGCTGTAAAAAAAGTAGCAGCCGCACCATCTAAACAGCCCTCAAAGACAGTAACACATGCAAAAGAGACGAAAAAGTCAAAAAAAGATAAAGAAAAGAAAGCAGAGGCAAGGACACTTGAAATTACAAATGTATCTCTTGTTGAACCAAAGAAAAAATCTACCATCTCGATACATATCCCAAATCTTGACTCAACAGTAAAATATAGTGCATCTACAGAAACAATAGAAGGTAAAAAATGGATTATTGTCAAGATAAAACCAGCCGTTAGTAAAATAGAAAAAACCATAAAGTTCGAGTCATCTTTTGTTGGCAATGTTATGGTAGAAGAAGACAAAAAAGATAAAGGTGCTGTGCTTGTTAAAATTGAACAATTAAAACCTGCAAGATTTCATGTGGCAAAAGAGAAAAATACCCTTGCCGTTACTTTGAAACACTGACAAAAGACAAGTAACAAAAATAATCAAGAGGTTATAGGCTATAGGTAAAACTCTATGGCCTATAATCTGTTTTGCTACTTTATCAGTGAGCCCTTGCTTAAAGGGACTTTGTCTCTCAAGGCTTAAACTTAATTATGGGATTCTTAGACAAACTAAAATCAAGTCTTACAAAGACAAAAAAGAATATTGTTGAAAGGGTTGAGTCAATACTTCTTGGCAGAAGTATTGACGAATCAGTTATTGATGACATTGAAGAAGTTCTCATAACATCAGATGTTGGAACCGAGGCAACAAACGAAATAATCACTCTTCTCAGAGAAAAAATAAAAGTAGGCGAGATAAAGAATTCGGAAGATGTAAGGTCTTATTTGAAGACTGAGATGGCTTTATTGCTTGGTAAACCACAGCCTCTTATCCCATTTGGAGAAAAGCCTTTTGTGATTTTAGCTGTTGGCGTTAATGGTGTAGGCAAGACCACAACTATTGGCAAGCTTGCGTCAAGATTCATATCAGAAGGAAACTCTGTAATCCTTGCTGCAGCAGATACATTCAGGGCTGCTGCAATTGAGCAACTCGAGATATGGGCAAAGCGATCAGGAGCAGATATAATAAAGCATCAGAGCGGCTCTGACCCTGCTGCTGTTGCCTTTGATGCAGTAGAGGCTGCGAAAGCAAGGGGAGTCGATATAGTGATTATTGATACAGCGGGAAGACTCCATACAAAGAGCCAATTAATGGATGAACTTAAAAAGATCAACCGTGTTATAAAAAAATCCATACCTGATGCACCACAAGAGATTTTACTTATAGTAGATGCCACCACAGGGCAGAACGCATTAAGACAGGCACAAATATTCAACGAGGCAATAGGAATAACGGGCATTGCCCTTACAAAACTCGACGGCACTGCAAAAGGTGGGATTATCTTTGCAATAAAAAAGGAGCTTGGCATACCTGTGAGGCTTATAGGTGTTGGTGAAGGAGTTGATGATCTAAAGGACTTTGACCCAGAGGACTTTGTTGCAGCACTGTTTGACTATAATCAGTAATCAAGAAAAACTGACACAGCTAATTGCTAACTTAAATGCCTTTTTGCGAATTTAGGTTTGAGTAATGCCTTGTGGTATAATCTATAAGAATAGCGCCTGTAGCTCAGTGGATTAGAGCATCGGCCTCCGGAGCCGAGGGTCGGGGGTTCGAATCCTCTCAGGCGCGTTAAACATTTTCGAGCATATGCCCTAACTTCTTTTTCTTTGTTTTCAGATAAACAATATTTTTATCATGGGGTTTTGATTCCACTGATACCCTTTCAACGACCTTAAGACCATAACCTTCGAGTCCTACTATTTTCTTAGGATTATTTGTCATAAGCCTCATTTTTCTGACACCAAGATCAACGAGTATCTGTGCACCAATACCGTAGTCGCGAAGATCAGGCTTAAACCCAAGTTTAATATTAGCCTCCACAGTGTCAAGTCCTTTATCTTGAAGTTCGTAAGCCTTTAGTTTATTGGCAAGCCCTATGCCTCGTCCTTCTTGTCTCATATAAAGAAGCACTCCCTTGCCCTCTTTTCTTATCATATCCATTGCCTTGTGCAACTGGTCTCCGCAGTCGCACCTCTTTGAACCAAAGACATCTCCTGTAAGGCATTCAGAATGGACTCTAACAAGGACTTTATCATCGGGCTTAATCTCTCCTTTTACAAGTGCTATATGAATATTTGGATCAACATCATTTGCATATGCTATGGCTGTAAAGTCACCTCCATACTCTGTTGGCATCTGGACAGTAGCAATCCTCCTTACAAACCTTTCTGTCCTCATTCTGTACTGGATAAGGTCTTTTACTGTTATTATCTTCATGCGATGCCTTTCTGCAAATTCCATCAGTTGCGGAACTCGTGCCATTGTCCCGTCGTCATTCATTATCTCGCATATAACACCTGCAGGATACATCCCCGCAAGTCGGGCAAGGTCAACAGAGCCCTCGGTCTGGCCTGCCCTCTGCAAGACCCCCCCTGGTTTTGCCCTGAGAGGAAATACATGTCCGGGTCTTGCAAGGTCTTCTGGTTTTGTTTGTGGATTTATTGCTGTAAGTATAGTAACAGCCCTGTCATATGCAGATATTCCTGTTGAAACACCTTTTTTAGCCTCAATAGATACTGTAAATGCAGTGCCAAATGAAGATGTATTATCATCTGTCATCATAGGGAGTTTCAGTTCTTCAACTCTTTGAGGGGTAAGAGAAAGGCAAATAAGTCCCCTACCATATTTTGCCATGAAGTTTATTGCCTCCGGGGTAATCTTTTCAGCAGCCATACACAGGTCACCTTCGTTTTCTCTATCTTCATCATCAACAAGGATAACCATCTTTCCTTTTGCTATATCTTCAATAGCCTCTTCTATAGTATTGAATTTATATTTTTCCATTTTTATTCCTCCTCAACCTTAACCTGTCTTTTCGCAGTGTCTGTCATCTAAAATCAGCTTAATCCAGTTATCAATTAGATGACAGATACTGCGAAAAGGCTTTAAACTCCGCACTTGTAACTACATCTATCTTGAATCCGTCACCACCTATTAGTGAATACTTGTTGAGTAATACATTTATAGTCTCCTCATATACACTTGAACCAACACTTTTTAAAGCCTTTGAGCAGTGTCTGTCATCTAATAACCTCAATATCAAAGCCTAAAGGGACCATGTCCCTATTGAGTATAACAAATATGTGGAAAAAACTGAAAGTTCTGGTATAATTAGTTCAATATGGAACAGCTTTCTTTAAAACAGGATAAGTTTTTTGACATTCTAAGCACCATACTCTCCACCCTTGATATAGACGAGGTGCTCACAACTGTTGTCAAAGAGATAAAAACACTCCTTAGTGCTGACAGATGCACCCTTTTTCTTGTTGATAAAGACAATAATGAGCTTTACTCAAAGGTCCTTCAGGCAGACAATCTCGTAGAAATAAGGGTTCCAATTACTCGCAGCAGCCTTGCGGGCTATACATCTATGACAGGGAATGTCCTGAATATAAAGGATGCTTATGATAACAAAGAGCTAAAATCTATAGACAGTGAATTGTGTTTTGACAAGAGATGGGATGAAAAGAGCGGCTATAGAACAAAAAGTGTCCTTGCAATTCCTGTGAAGGCAAAAGGCGAGATTGTAGGAGTATTTCAGGCACTCAATAAACCTGATGGTTTTTCTGACATGGATATTCAAATAATGGAGCAACTCGCATTTCTCCTTGGTATTGCTGTTAATAATGCACTCTCATATCAGATCATTGAAGAAGAGAAAAAGCTCAGGGAATATATTATTGATGATATAGAAGAAGGCATCTGCATTATTGATGCAAAAAAAAGGATTATATCTTCAGCAAACAGATTCCTGGAAGTAATGAGCGGCATGCGGTATTTAGTAGATAATATGATCGGGCATGATTTTTTTGAAATATTCCCCCAGCTTTCAGATACACAGTTAGAAGAAAAAGTGAATGAGGCAATTAGAGACGGATTCAAAAAAATAGCACTGCTCGAAGTACTCGAGGTAAAAATCATTCCTTATCTGGATGAAAAAGCAAAGGTCAGGAAATTAATACTCATTTTTACGAGGGTATAGTGGCATTTAAAAGACCGACAGGGAAAAGTTTTGAAGAACTGCTCATAGAAAAGGGCATCCTGACAAAAGAGAAACTACAGGAACTCCTTACAAAAGTAACAAAAGAAAAAAAGAGCCTTGAACAGCTTTTGTTGGAGTCAGGATTTTCTGAAGAAAAGATAGCTGCTGTAAAGGCAGAATATCTTGGATATGAATTCATTGACCTTTCATCCTATCCACAGCCGCCTGCTGATTTATTAAAACACATAAAGCCTGCATATGCAAAAAACTACAAGGTAATTCCTATAAAATATGAAGATGATGTCCTAACTGTTGCAATGGCTGAGCCAAGAGATTTCATGGCGCTTGAGGAGGTTATTCGCCTTTATAAAGATGCAAAGTTCAGGATAAAGGACTCCAGAGTCATTATGACCACAACAAAACAACTCTTTTCTGCCATAGAAAAATTTTATGCCTTACCAAAAGAAGAAATAGGGATGGGGAACATATTGTCCCAACTTGCAGAGACTTATAAGCCTGAAATAGAAGTAGCAGAGGTTGCAAGGGAAGATGCCACAGAAAACAGCGCACCAATTGTAATGCTTGCAAATAAGATAATTGAAGAGGCATTTCAGAAAAGGACAAGCGATATACACCTTGAACCCGCGATAGACCACCTGCGTGTCAGGTACCGCATAGATGGGGAGCTAACAGAGGTAATGCGTGTGCCAAGATATGCGCAAGATGCCCTTATTACAAGATTTAAGATAATGTCTGACATGAGGATAGATGAAAGGCGCCAGCCACAGGATGGAAGAATAGACTTTACCAAGTATAATCCAGCAGTTGAGATAGACCTCCGTGTCTCTACTGTTCCAACACCTCATGGAGAAGACATAGTAATGAGGATACTCGATAAAAAGAGTTCTATCCTTTCTCTGGATATGCTCGGATTCAATGAACACAACATGAAATTGTATAAAGATGCAATAGCCTCTCCATACGGCATTATCCTCCATGTAGGACCCACGGGGAGCGGAAAAACAACAGCGCTTTATGCTGCACTGAAGTCTATGGACACGCCTGATGTAAAGATAGTCACTGCTGAAGACCCTGTTGAATATACACTTGGGGGGCAGATTATACAGAGCAATATAAACCCTGCAGCAGGTTATACATTTGCAAAGGCAATAAGGGCATTTATGAGGCACGACCCTGACATTATCTTGATAGGAGAAATCAGAGACCTTGAAACAGCAAAGACCGCTGTAGAGGCATCATTGACAGGGCATCTTGTTTTTTCCACCCTTCACACAAATGATGCTGTAGGCACTGTCACAAGACTTACAGAGATGGGCATAGAACCATATCTCGTTGCTGACTCCCTGCTTTTGGTCTGTGCACAGAGGCTTATGAGAAGGATATGCAAGAAGTGCAAGGAATCTTATATTGCAACAGACGAAGAAGAGGAGATCACAAAAGGAGACATCAAAGCCGGGACAACACTTTACAAAGGAAAAGGCTGTGATGCATGTGAAGGCACAGGATACAAGGGACGCACGGGTGTTTATGAAATACTATCTATGAACAGAAAACTCCGAAGCCTTTTGATAAAAGGTGCATCAACAGAGGAATTAAGAAAGGCAGCCATCGAAACAGGTATGAGGACACTCAGACAAGATGCAATAGAAAAGGCCCTGACAGGTGTCAGCACTGTAGAAGAGGTTGTATCAACTACACTGGCAGAAGCATAAAATAATTTATAACTGAAAATCGGTGAAGTGATAAAGAGGTTAGCCATTCGGATTAATTTAAGATTTAAAGTTCAGGCTTTGAAAATAAGAGATGCTTCACTTCGAGATTCTTCAGTAGCTTCGCTCCTTCAGAATGACAGATAGTGAAGGGGTGAAGAGGTGAAGGGGATAACGTCTTCGGTGATTCAAAGTTGAAGGTTTAAAGTTTAAGATTTGAGATTTAAAATTCAAGATTGGATTTTATCTTCAGCTATTTGAATTTTGAATTTTAAATCTTGAATCGCCGAAGACGTAAGAGGGAATGCTCATTAACTCATATATCATATGAACTTTGAGTATGAAAAACAAAACAGCTATTTTCATAGGATTATTCATTACAATTGTTTTTGCTGTATTAATGCTCCTCAAGCTATCCCCTCTTGAAACACTCGAAGAAAAGCTCCTTGATTATAGATTTATTACCAGAGGAACCATCAGCCCTCCAGATAATATTGTTATTGCAGCAATTGATGAAAAAAGCATAGAAAAACTTGGTAGATGGCCATGGGATAGAGACAGGATTGCAATGCTTGTTGACAAACTAAATAATACAGGTGCTGGAATAATAGTCTTTGACATAATATATAGCGAGAAAGAGAAAAATGACCTACTGCTTGGCAATGCTATTAACAACGCTGGAAATGTGCTCATGCCCATTGTCTTTGATTTTGAAAGAGACTCTTCAAAGCCAGAAAACAAGGTGCTTTTAAATTCAGCATTTGTGTCAATAGAAAATCCTGAGATGTTTAATAAATATAATCCAATCATGGCAAAAAGTGCTCTTATGCCTGTAGATAATATCATAAAAAATGTGATGGGACTTGGACATATCAACATGTTTCCAGATAGTGACGGCACACTAAGATGGGAATCCCTGATAATTGGATATAAAGGTTATCTATATCCATCTATTACGCTACAGGCTGCAGCCTTTTATTTAGGCATTCCTCATGAAAAGATTGTTGTAAAGGCAACAGAAGGCATAAGATTTGGCAAAAGATTTATTCCAACCGATAGATGGGGGCGGATGCTCATAAATTATTATGGCTCTAATCAAACATTCAAGCACATCTCTATTTCTGACATCCTCGAAGACAAAATCAGTCAAGAAGAGATAAGCGGCAAAATAGTGCTTATTGGTGCAACTGCTGTTGGCATTTATGATTTAAGGGTCACACCATTTTCTCCTGCAATGCCCGGGATAGAAAAGCATGCAAGTGTCATAGCATCGATCCTTGAAAACAGATTTTTAAAGGCATCCTCAAAAACAATAAATCTGATTATTCTTTTTTTGTCAGGCAGCCTTTTTTCTATTCTCATTCCAAGATTCAAGGCAACGGGGGCATCTGTAGTCACAGGCATTACCATGATGCTCATACTTTTGTCAGGCTACTACCTTTTTGTTAAGAATGGTCTCTGGATAAACATTTCATATCCTTTAATCAATATACTCTTTACATTCATGGGTGTCACAGCATATAACTATGCAGTAGAAGAAAAACATGCAAGGAAAATCAGGGCAATGTTTTCAAGCTATGTAACAGAAAAAGTTGTAAATGAATTGATAAAAAATCCGGACATGGCTAAACTTGGCGGTGAAAGAAGAGAGGTAACTGTTCTTTTTTCAGATGTCAGGGGGTTCACATCCCTTTCAGAAAAACACTCTCCAGAGGAAGTAGTTGCCATACTAAATGAATACCTCGGGGAGATGACCGATATAATATTCAGGTGGGAAGGCACTCTCGATAAATTCATTGGTGATGCAATACTTGCATTCTGGGGGGCACCAATGCCGCAGCCAAATCATGCAGAGCTTGCTGTCAAGTGTGCACTGAACATGATAAAAAGGCTTGAAGAACTCCAGCAAAAATGGAAGGCAGAAGGCAAGCCTGTTTTAGACTGTGGGATTGGCATAAACACAGGTGAGGTGCTTGTGGGAAATATCGGTGCAGAAGGCAAGAAAATGGACTATACTGTTATTGGAGACCATGTGAATTTAGGCTCGAGGATCGAAGGTCTCACAAGAAAATATAATGTCCACATATTGATAACAGAATTTACACTCGAGAAAATAAAAGACCTTGTAGCAGAAGGGCGTCTTTACAGGGCAGCAATAGAAGGGCTTGAAAAGGTTGCAGTCAAAGGAAAGGAGAGACCTGTTGAGATTTATGAGATAAGATCACTCCAGCAGGGCGAGGAGTCAAAGATTACAGAATGCAGAGAAGAAGTTGTTGTCATGAAAGAGAAATAATCACTGCTTGTCATAGAGTTTCATTATTTTTTGTGTGATGTCAACACTGCCTTTTACATGCACGATGCCTGCTGCATTTTTCTCAAATATAATTGTGTAGCCATCTTTTTCTGCTATCGTCTTTATAATAGCCTGTATATCAGTGAAAGCCTTTTTTAAGAGTTCAGCATCTTTTTTGCGAAGCTCTATTTCAATGTCTTCATTAAGCCTTCTGAGTTCCTTTATCTCATTAGCAAGTCTTTCTTCTAAGTTCTTTCTTTCCTCAGGAGGAAGTGTCATAGATTCCTTTTTGAGCCTTTCTTCGACCTGTCGCACAGCTTGTTGTTTTTCAGAGAGGATCTTCTTTTTTGCATCTACCTCTTGAAGCATCTGTTTGCGATAGACATTTATTGTCTTTGAGTCCCTCATTATTTGCTGAATGTCAAAAACACCGATTTTAAGATTTTCAGCAAATAGGTCAAATATAGTGAATAGCAATAAAAAACAAACAGCAGATAATACGAACAAAGACCTTCTCATTATTTTCTCCTTATTCTGTTTTCACCTACGAAGTTCTGCAAGCATGTACATAATCTGATCTAATCTCGTCTTTTATCTCTTTTGTCCTCTCATCAACCACATCATAAATCAACTCCAGAGTGACCTTTTTTACTAAATGCTTTATGCTTGACTGCATAACTGCCTCCACAATTTATTGTTAAGTGGGTTTCACGAAATTCGTAATCCTTACCCCTCACCCTATCCCTCTCCCCAACGGGGAGAGGGAATTTTTTAATTTTGTGAAACCCTATTATTGTTAACCCAAATTTAGCAATACCTTAGAGTCGAACTCTCCTGCTCTGCTTAAGGGCAACTTCAGTATCACCTTTTGCATTCATTGCCACATCACTACCCTATCTTGCCGTTCCTGCTGCTGTGCCTGAGAAGGTGCCTGTATCATATGTTCCAGCACCTGCACCCTTCACAGTCAAGCTATTATTTGGGGAACTGCCAAGATTTATTCCTGTGCCGTTTATTGTTGCCATCCACTTGTTATTTGCCCATGCCTGTGGAGTAAAATCAACGCTCCCAGCAGAGCCGCCGCTTAAACTAACCGCTGTTCCGATGGTTGGGGCTGCACTATATGTCCCGCTTACACTTCCTGTTGCCCACATTGTTGCCTTCTCTCCACTCTGGTTAGCAAGGAAAATCACATCATTCATATTCACTGTTAGATTATTGCCGCTTCCGCTAAAATTAGCCCTTCCAACTTCTACAACAGGGATATTCAGGTTTTTCAATGCCTGCTGCGCAGCAGTCAGGTTTGTGCCTGTTTGATTACATGTGCCATTAGGACATGCCATTGAAAGCAGTTTGTTTGTCTCAATCCACACGCCTGTTGATACTGCCTGCCATGTAGCACTAGTAGCATCAAATGTGCCTTTCAACTCTCCAGCATAGATGCCTGTCTTTGGTGTGCCTGTGATATCAGCAAAATATCCCCTCTGTGTTGCAAGGAGGTTCTGGTCAGCACTCGGTCCCCATTTTGTGCCCCATGTCTCGATATTGATAATAGCGTTTCCAGCCTGAACTGCTGAGGTTTGTGGCAAAAGCTCCAATATCCAATAATTAGTTGTGTAAGCAGTATCCCATGTCCCTGCTAAATACATCTGATAGATTCCCCAGTCCTGTCCTGTTATATTTGCATCCTTCCATCGAGTGTAAGAGCTGTTTAATGATACAGTTGCACTGCCATATAAATTAGAATAGGTTGCATCACTATAAAAATTTATGTTGCCATTAGGCAATATTGTCTCTCCTGTATCATGAATTGTGAGATAAGTTCCTGCAAAATTAGCTGGCACTATGTTTGTATCTGAGCCCATCTGTACTGTATAGCCATTGAGGTCTAATGACCAGTAACCATCTCCATTAGTGCCATCAGAGTAAATATAGTTATAGGCGGTGTCAGGGTTTGCACCCCTTAGAATACCTATGTTCTTGTCAGGGTCAACATAAAGTGCATAAAATGCAGCGTCTATTCTGCCCATGCCTGTAGAGGTATCTATAGGTAATTGATACCCTCCTACCCAGCCATAGTATGAGCCTCCATCTGTTGTTGTCTTTGCGCCACTCTGGAGATAATTATATGGCTCTATTGACCAATACCATACATGAGGATTATTCACACTATCAAGAGGGCTATGCACACCAATAAACTCAAATTCAAATGGATTTGATGCACTTACAGGCAGGTTCCAGATAGAGAAACTTGCCATTACTCCCCACAGAGTGCCTTCTGATGTCTTACTTGTCCCATCCCATCCGGTAAGGTCAATTAGAATCTGACTCAAAGCATTTGCAGGTTCTGCAAAGCCTACTGCTGTGCCTGAGAAGGTGCTTGTGCTCGTATCATATGTTCCAGCACTAACTCCAAAAAACCATCCCTGAAGGATATTGCTATCAACTGTTCCACCTACAAACTCAATATCAGCAAGATAGTTATTTGATTCCCATCTCTTTATGCTGAAGCTACCAAATAGTGAGTCATTATTATTTCCGTCATTTCCGCCTTCCAGATATGCCTTTACAGAAGTGTTTATAGTGCCGCTATAGGTCCCTGCCACTTTATTTGCAATCCATATCTTTGGAAACTCATTTGCATTGTATGCAAAAAATCTCACGGCATCGGTACTCTCTGGATTAGTCCCGTCTCCTACTTCTAAAGCAATATTATTTCCATTTACCCCTCCACCTCCAGAAAGTAGCAGTCTTGTGCCAACCTCAATAGAGGGAAATCCAAGACTGCTCAGTTTTTCTCTTCCTCCTCCTGTTGATGTATCATCTACCATCTGACGAAACACCCCTGTTTTTATCCATGCACCAGTAGTTGCTGCACCAAGAGCTTGTAAATCATCATTATATGCACCATAAGTATCTCCGTGAAGCACTGCTGTAAATGGACTACCACCCACTACGCCAAAGTCCCATGTAGCCAATGCACCATTGCCTCTGCCTGTGAGCTTACCACCTGCCCATGTATCTCCCCTTGTTGCATAGGTTATGATGTTTTGCAAATTATTACTACCATCCTCCCAGTATGCCCTCATGCCTAAAAGATAGTTTTTATTTGCAAGAGACGGAGTATATTTAGCCTTTGAAAGGAAATTAAATGTTCCCCAGTCAAGGATACCACTTTTTCCTTTTAATCCACTGATTTTCAAGCCCCAATCCACCCTGTTACTTGATCCCTCCCAACTTTCCTGGACATTTAATTTTGTTATCAAGTCATCTGTTGATTTTGCAAAACCTCCCCATGATTCATTATCAAAACCAGAACCAGAACCACTCCAGTAAATATCCTGTCCATAAGAAATCTCATTATATATGTTGTCATAAATCGTAGTTCCTGCTAAATCATCTGAAGTCCAGTCAGATGTGCCAAGCCCAACCCTGTTTATTGTGCCTGATGCATCAAACATATAAATATCAGGATAGTTTGTTCCGCTGAATGAGCCTTTTAATATGCCTGCCCCGGCATCTTTGTCAATATATGCTGCATAGAGCAAGCCCTGTTTAGAACTATTTGCTATTGTGTCTATGCCAATCATATAACCATAGTATGTGCCATTGTCATATGCTGCCCTGCGATTATTACCTGTAGCACTATAGTCTACTGGTTGTATTGGTGTGCTCCAAAAGAGATTGTAGTTTGAGCCTCCAATCTTACCTATCATTGTCAGGGGGATATTAGTGCCACTGCCTGACCACAGGCTTGTTGTGTCTCCCATGTAAAAAAAGAGACTATAACTACTATATGGGGAAAAATCACTCCCTATATAATTACTGAAAATGCCTGAAGATCCGACTCCAGACCCAGAATAATCAGTAACATATTTTAGCGGCTCTTCATTATATGTGCCAATGGTTGTGCCTGAATATGTGCCACTTTCAAATATACCAAGGAAATCTCCAGTAAATGAGCCTTTTGCTTGCCTTCCAATGTATGTGCCTGTCACCTGACCTGTAAAAGTGCCATTTGATGCATTCCAAGCAGAGCCTGATAAATTGCCGATCCAATAACTATCTACATCCTCATTGAGATCAGTTGTATATCCACCTGCTTTTGCTGTATAGTTTGATGTTGGTATAGAAGAGTATGTGCCAGTAAAATAATTGTAAAAAATACCCCATGGAAGCACATTGCCATTTGCATCTGCGTATATCTTAATATCATGCCCATATAAATCGCCTGCTTGAATATCTCCAGCGCTGAAATAGCCCATCCATCCTGTTGTATATTCATTTGCTCCATCAAATTTCAATGCACTCCCAGAGTATGCAAAAGTTGTATTAACAATGTTGTCAGGTCCATATGTTGTGCTTCCTGTTTTTTGTTGTGATGAGAGTGTGCCGCTTAGTTCGTACATGTTTATGCCTTTATACACATTTCCACTTAGCAGACTTGATTTTATCATGCCTGTTGATCCATCATTTTTGATATATAGTCCAACTGCCTTTGCAAGCATTGAGCTGTGGTCACTTCTACCCACTATGCCTGATGTAATTAGATAAAACGCCCCATCAGAAGTGTCTGCACTGCTCATTGTCCTGCCATAAAAGTCCATCGTGAATAATCCACTATTATCCTGATACGGATAACTATCGTCTAATTTCCCCATGCTCTTAAAAGATGGAGATGGTAAATACAAGCTATACATACCACCTGCAAGCCCACCGGTAATATTACTATTGATAGAAATGCCATCATCAGTATACAAATCAACAATTTCTCCAAATCCACCCTCCTTAAACTTTGCCATATAAAGCATTGGGGAGACATTCTTTGTGCCAGCTCCTGCCATGTAATAGTTGCCACCTGTCGGGCTACTATATATTCCTGTGTATGAAACAGATGTTGTCCCTATTAATCCAAGAGGCACTCCATCAGGGTTGCCATCAAAATTTATATCAGCATTTTCTTTTAGTTCCATGTAATTTGCTATTTTACTCAGTGTGAATTTGCCTGATAAATTATCTGTAAAAGAACCATTTTCTACCTGATAAGACGAAAAACCTGCACTGGTATCAATAATAGCCTGGCCCATTGGTCCTGTTACACTCGTTATAGAATTGGCGTTTGAATAGCCTGAGCCTACTGCAACATCCTGCCAGAGACCAAGATATGAATTATTTGCAACTGATGGATTGAGATTCCACAATGTAGCGCTATGATTTGAAGAGCCAAATGATATATTTCCATTAGGCGTAAATATAGACCAACTGTCAGTAAATGTAAAATGATTTGACACTATATTTGCACTTATAGCTGAAGGCAGAGGGCTTAAATTTGTGCCTGTCAATGGTGCCTTTGACCATGAGCCACTGCCTGTAAGGGTATCGCCTGAAAGAGAACCAGAGAGATCAGCCCTTATAAAGCCAATAATATTATCCTCTATATAAAATCCTGCCAGATGCTCATATGCAAGATTCGCATATGTATCTGCCTGTGTAGTTGTGCCTGCAAAAATGCCATAAAATGCACCATTTTTATCTGTTGTGCCACTGAATTCTCCGCCCCATAGATTATAGCCACTTGGATTACTGTAACCTGTTAATGTAAAACCGCCAGTCCCAGAAGCTCCATTATATGGGAAAGAGCCACTCAATGTAGCAGCGCTGTAAGAGCCTGTAACCTTTGCAAGGTTATTGGCAAAAAAATACCTTAACATAGAACCAGTAAAATTAGTTGTAGTAGTTGTTGTAGTTGTTATAGTTGTTATCTCTGTTATAGGTGGCGGTGGCGGTGGTGGAGGCACATATGTGGTAGTGGTGATGTCGGTAGTAGTTGATGGTGGAGGAGGGGCAAATGGGTCCATTGTTGGCGGTGGCGGTGCAGCAACAGTTGTTGTTGCATCAGTTGTGGTGGTGGTAGTTGTTGTAGTAGTGCCAGTAGCTGTATCAGTGGTTGGAGTTGCTGTTATAGCGGTTGTTGATTCTTGCTGTGCTGTAGTAGGTGCAGCCTCTTGAGTTGTTGACTCTGCCTGTGCTGTAGTAGGTGCAGCCTCCTGAGTCGTTGACTCTGCCTGTGCTGTAGTAGGTGCAGCCTCCTGAGTTGCAGGCTTGCTTTCTTCTGCCTTTGCAGTTTTTGGTGTGTCTTCTTTTTTGTCTTCTGTCCTGTCCTTTGGTTTTTCAGCAATAGTTATATCTTTTTCGTGTTTTTGTTTTTCTTCTTCTGTCGCTGGCTTTGGTGGTGCTGGGGGTCTGTTTTCTGCTACTGTTGTCATATGTCCTGCTGCTACAACTACCTTTTGTTCAGGAAATTTTGGGTTATATGTCTCAACCCTGCCTTCTTTTACTAAGACCCCTGTAACTCCTCTTTCATGAAATGTAAAATACTCTGTGCCTCTTACTCCAGCAACTGCTACAGGGGTGCGGATTTCAAATTTATTTGCTGTTGGAGACTCAGCAATGCGCTGGGTTACCCTCTTGTCAACTTTTGCCTCTACTTTACCCCTCGGCATATCCATTACAGCCTTGCTCTGTCCATCAAGAGAATATTCTGTAATGTCTATTCTACTCCTCTGTGCTATTTTCAGGACATTTCCATCATTAAAAACAACCTCTGCCTTTGAGTTGCTCTTTGTCCTTATAATGTCCTTTACATTGATTACATCACCAACCTTAGCTGCTATTGCCGGGAGTTTGCCGTCTCTCAATATCTCTACCTGTCCTTCCATGCGAGTAATCTTGCCTATTGACGCCTCTGCATTAACAGCAAAAAGAGAGATATAAAAGGCAAAGAGCATAGAGCAGAAGGCATAAAAACAGAGGCTTTGAGCCTTAAGCCTTGAACTTTGAACTCTAAACTTTGAATCGCCGAAGGCGTGCGATACCTGACCCATAATATACCTCCTAAAACTCATAGTTAATACCAAAGCCATATATGTTTTTCCTATAGTCATATATGGCAAAATTAGAATCAGCCCGAGTGTATGAGTAGTTAAGATTTAGATTCAGACCCTCCAAGATCTCATAAACAATGCTTGCATTTGCATTATAGAGCTTATCCCTCCTTTTTGTTGGGATAGATGGATAGCCATTTGTGCCTGTCCCTGAGATTGTGTGGATATTTTTAAACTGCTGCACTGTCATATCGCCTGATATAGAGAGATTTAACTTATTCATCACAGGATAAAGAATGGTTGCGCTGACCTTATCACTTTTACTGTCCCAGTTTTTTCCCTGTGTATCATCCTTTGTATATTCATATCTCATATTGAAAAATCCCTTTCCTTCTTTGAATGGATAGATAATGCCAATGAGTGTGGTGTATAAGTTACCGTCTCTGTCTTCATCAGGGTCAGCTCCTTGTGTATATTTTAGCATTTCTCTTTTGCCATACCCAACAGAAAACTGTCCAATAAGGCTGTTGAACAACTGGATATTCAATGTTGGCTTCAAAGATGTTATGGTCATATATTCCTGCTCATTAAGCCACACATGCGAATAACTCAAAGGTAGGCTTATTGCACTATTCTGGAAATTATAGCCAGGAATAATGGCTATTGAATGAGCCATAGTATCATAGGCATATGAGTGAAAATAGTTTGTTGCAAAGATGCTGTATTGTGCTGCAAAAGAGTACTGCCCGCTCATCATCGGGGAATAAGTTACTGCAAATGTATTTGTTATAGCACTGTCTCTTTTGCCTGATATGTTATCAACTGCTGCTGTGCCTATAGTGCCAGTAGGTTTTGAAACAACATTATCGTCAAACTGATATGAAGCACCAATATTAAATCTCCATGCCTTGTAAGCCTCTATTACGCGTGCTATAGATGCCTCATATTCCTTTGCAAAAGATGCTAATTCAGAAGATGGGTCAATGCTTATCAATGCCTTTAATGCATCCTTTGCCTGTTTTAGTTTTCGCTCTTTTGCATAAATCATTGCTATCTGAAAGTCAACTGCTTGTGTCAAATCCTTATTCAAGGTCTTTGCCTTTGTAAATGCGTGGATTGCCTCATCATTTTTGCCTTCCTTTGCAAGCACAAGTCCCTTGAGAAAGGCTATATTTGCTAAAAATACACCTGCCTTTTCTGCCTCTGCAATCCATTCCTTTGCCTCCTTAAGCTCATTGAGGTTGTAAAGCATTTCTATTATCTCTGGATATGCCTCATTTACGCGGGGTGTAAGGGTGAGGGCATCCCTGTAATTGCTTACTGCTTCTCTGTATTTGCCAACCTGTTTGTATGTGAGACCAAGATAAAATGCCGCTATAGAGGATGATGGATACTGCTGCCTTACTTTCTTGAATGTCTCGAGTGCCTCTTCATAACTTTCTGCCCTGTATTCTATAATGCCCCTTTGCAAAAGATCCTGTGCAAAGGTGGGTTGTGAAAAAATAAAAAGAAATACCAATAGAATAAATATCCTTTTCTTCATAAGTAGTGCCCCCTATAGTTATAGCAAATTTATAGCATATCTTATTACAAATTGCAATATAATGATGCAATCACCTTCTCCGCTATCTTCTTATTAAACCCCTTGATCTTAGCAATCTCTTCAACTGTTGCCTCGCGGATGTTATCAATACTGCCAAAATGTCTCAAGAGTTCAAGTCTCCTCTTTTTGCCGATCCCCGGAATTTTTTCAAGAGGGGATTCTATCAATCTCTTATCCCTTAATTTTCTGTGAAAAGAAATCGCAAACCTGTGAACCTCGTCCCTTATCTTCTTCAAAAGAAGAGAGCCTTTGCTTTTGTCCTCGAGGTCAATAATTTCATCATTTACTAAAAATGCCCTATCAGGTTTTTTTGCAATAGCAATGAGAGCGGTCTTTATATTTAAATCCTCCATAACTTTTCTTGCAACCTCAAGCTGACCTTTCCCTCCATCTATGACTATCAAGTCTGGCACTAATTCTTCTTTTCTCAATATCCGTTCTACAATCTCTTGCATCATTGCATAATCATCAACTCCCAAAACACCCTTTATTTTCAGATGCCTGTAATTGTCCTTTCTAAACTCGCCATTTTCCCAATAAATAAACGCTCCTACTGATTCACTGCCCTGAATCGTTGACACATCAAAAGCACCAATAGATTGAGGAACCTTTGCTAAATGTAATTTGTCTTTTAATGTCGTTAATATCTCCTCGCTCTTCATTCTTGAATCCTGACCTTTCATTGCAAAATAAAGTCTTGCATTTTCATTTGCCATATGTAGAAGCTCGAGTTTTCTCTCATCCAATGGGTGTTCGATATTAACATTCTCCCCTTTCTTTGCCTTAAGCCATGCCTTTAATGCCCTTACATTATCAGGCATCACATTGACCAGGATAACTTCCGGCGGGATTATCTCTTTTGCATAGAAGATTTCTATAATACTGTGCATCATTTCTGACTCATCTGTCGCAATAATACTATCTATAAAAAAGTCCTTTGCACCTATCAATACTCCGCTCCTCACAAAAAGGATATTGAATGCAATATTATCCCCTTCTTTGTAATAGCCGATAACATCAATGTCTCCAAGCTCGGGAGAGACAACCTTCTGTGATTCAAATGCCCTCTGGAGCTTAAATAATCTATCCCTTATCTCTGCTGCATCTTCAAATCGCATCTCTTCAGAAAGTGAGAGCATCTTTTCTTCGAGTCTGTTGAGCAGTTCCTTTTTTTCACCTTTTAGAAAAAGTATCACTTCATCAACTATCTTTCTGTAATCCTTTTCACTGATAAGTCCGGCGCATGGAGCAGCACATCTCTTCATCTGATATTGAATACATGGTCTGATAGGTTTATCGAGGGAATATCTACATGTCCTGATTAAAAAATTCCTTCTAATAAAGCTAATCGCCTCCCACATTGCCTGTGAAGGCACATAAGGACCGAAATAGAGATTACCATCTTTCTTCATTCCTCTTACAACCTCTATCCTTGGCCACTGCTCTCTAATAGTGAGTTTTATATAGGGATAGTTTTTGTCATCTCTCAAAATAATGTTGAATCTCGGCTTGTATTGCTTTATGAGGTTTGCCTCCAATATCAGTGCCTCTAATTCATTGTCAGTGACAATAAAGGAGAAGTCTCTTACCATCTTTACCATTGCTGCCTTTCGTGCATCGAGATTTGCAGAATCACGAAAATAACTCATCAGACGACTCCTCAGATTCTTTGCCTTGCCAACATAGAGAACCTTTTCTTTCGAGCCTTTAAAAATATAAACTCCCGGCTTTTTAGGGATGTTTGATAGCTCTTTACCTTTTATTTTTTGCTCTTTATCCATAGGTTTTATTTTACAGCATATCAGTTATAATATTTATATATGCGTTGGCTAAAGATTCTGCTCATTATTCTTCTGTCAGCAGCAATTGGTGCATCAGGAGGATTCGTTTACTGGAGCCTCTCTGACCTTCCGGAGATAAAATCCCTCGAAGGCTATACCCCATTTGAGTCGTCTTTTATATATTCTTCTGATGGAAAAGTTCTGGCAGAACTATATCTTGAAAGAAGAAATTTTATTCCATATTATAACATTCCTGATTTCGTTAAAAAGGCATTTATAGCCATTGAAGACCAGAGATTCTATTCCCACCCTGGAATGGATATAGTCGGGATCATCAGGGCGTTTTATAAAAATCTCATGGCACATAGCATAGTTGAAGGCGGAAGCACCATTACACAGCAGTTGACAAAGATGCTGTTTTTAAAACCAGAAAAGAGCCTGTCGAGAAAGATAAAAGAGGCAATAATAGCTGTACAGATAGAAAAGCGATATACAAAAGACGAGATACTGGGGATGTATCTGAATCAGGCATATTTTGGAACAAGGGCATATGGAATCGAGGCTGCTGCCCAGACATACTTCGGGAAATCTGTGACAGAATTATCTATATCAGATGCTGCCTTGCTCGCGGGATTACAAAAGGCACCTGCATTATATTCCCCATTCAAAAACCCTGAAAAGGCTTTAATGAGAAGACAGCTTGTTCTAAAAAAAATGCTTCAGAGTGGTTTTATATCGCAAGAACAATACGAAAAGGCAAATGCAGAACCTCTACCAGCAAAACCATTTTATAGAAAATATGAAGCACCCTACTTTGTAGAACATCTGAGGCATTATCTTGAATCAAGATATGGAAATGCAATATACACATCAGGGCTTAAAATATATTCTACAATCGATTACAACATGCAAAAAATTGCTGAAGAAGCTGTTGCAAGAGGTATTGCTTCTATTGAAAAGCGCGTTAAAAAAGGTGTTCAGGCTGCACTTATAGCTATTGATTTGCGAAATGGACATATAAAGGCACTTGTTGGCGGCACAGACTTTTGGGAAACGCAATTCAACAGAGCAACCATGGCATTGAGACAGCCCGGCTCTGCATTCAAGCCTTTTGTTTATGCCGCTGCAATAGAAAACGGGATGTCAGAATCAGATGAAATACTCGACAGCCCGGTATCTTTTCCAGGGGGAAAGCCAAATCAGCTCTGGTCTCCAAAAAATTATGATGGCGAATATCACGGATATGTACCACTCAAGACAGCCCTTGCACTTTCACTCAATGCAGCAACAGTTCGTCTGGCAAATGATGTTGGCATACAAAACATAATAGACCTCGCCAGACAATGTGGAATTAAAAGCACTCTTCAGCCATATCTGCCAATAGCGCTTGGTGCATCAGATGTCACTCTTTTAGAATTAACATCTGCATATGGCGTCTTTGCTACAGGCAACAGGATAGAACCTGTTACATATGAAAAAATAGTAAACAGAGACGGTGTGCTTGTAGAGGAGTCCTTTCCATTTTCAGAAAATGTTCTTGAGCCAGAAACCGTAGATAAAATAAAAGAACTCTTAAGAGCAGTCATTGAGATGGGGACTGCAACAAAGGCAAAAGAGATAAAAAGGACTGTTTACGGCAAGACAGGAACAACAAATGATTTTTCAGATGCATGGTTTGTAGGGTTTGATGACAGCCTTGTTGTTGGTGTATGGGTTGGAAGAGATAATCATAAACCAATTGGACCAAAAGAGGCGGGTGCAAGAGCAGCACTGCCGATATGGATAGAGTTTATGAAAAATATTAAATGAAAATGATACAATAAAAAGAGACGGTGAAGAGGTAAAGAGAGGTGAAGGGATGAAGAGGTCCATTCACCAATTCATTGATAAAGATTTAATGGGAAAGACAATAGTTATAGCAAATCAAAAAGGCGGGGTAGGAAAGACAACCACAACCATTAACCTCGCAGCATCTTTAGCCCTTGCAGAAAAGGACATCCTTGTTATAGACACAGACCCGCAAGGCAATCTAACAAGTGGTCTTGGTGTAAACAGAGATGAACTCCAAAAAAGCCTTTATGACATCTACACAAGCAGATTTCCCATAGAAGATGTAATCATAGAAACATCTGTTCCTCACCTCCATATTGTCCCGTCAAATATTGACCTATTAGGAGTAGAAGTAGAACTTGTTCAGAAAGAAGGAAGGGAAAAAATACTTTTAAATGCAATTGCAAAAATAAAAAATAACTACCGCTATATATTCATTGATTGTCCACCATCTCTTGGACTGCTTACCCTCAATGGTCTTGTTGCTGCTGACTCTATTATCGTCCCGGTGCAATGCGAATACTATTCACTCGAAGGACTTGGCCTTTTATCAAGAACCCTCAAACTTGTGCGAGGCTCATTTAATCCCACGCTGGATATAGAGGGCATACTACTGACAATGTTCGACTCAAGAAACACACTCTCACATCAGGTAGCAGAAGAAGTGAGGAAGTTTTTCAAAGAAAAGGTCTATCATACACTTATACCAAGAAATGTTGCTCTTGGTGAGGCACCGAGCCATGGGAAGCCTGCAATCCTCTATGATGCTCGTTCAAAGGGTGCCCAGAGCTACTTATCCCTTGCAAAGGAGATACTCTCAAGATGAAGACAGCATTAGGAAAAGGTCTCGGCTCTCTCCTTCCTGATAAAGGAGAAGAGGTCATCAATATCGAGATAGAAAAAATAATACCAAATCAATATCAGCCGCGAAAGATATTCAAAGACGATGCCTTAAAAGAGCTTTCAGCCTCTATAAAAGAAAAAGGCGTGTTGCAGCCTGTCATTGTATCCCGCTCCGGAGATGGCACATTCAGACTCATTGCTGGCGAGCGCAGATGGAGGGCTGCAACACTGGCGGGTCTTAAAAAAATTCCTGCCCTTGTAAAAGATGTATCATCTCAGGATGCAATAGAGATTGCCCTTATAGAAAATATCCAACGAGAAGAACTAAATGCAGTAGAAACAGCAGAGGCATTCAACAGACTAATAAAAGAATTTAATCTAACACAGGAAAACCTTTCACAAAGGGTTGGCAAAGACAGGGCAACCATAGCAAATTATCTCCGCATTCTGAAGCTCCCTGATGAAATTAAGTCATTTATAAACAATAACAGCATATCCATTGGTCATGCAAAGACATTACTCACATTAGAAAACAGACAGAAACAGATAGAGGCTGCAAAAGAGATAATCAAAAAAGGCTTGAGCGTAAGAGAGGCAGAGGCATTATGCAAGAGATTATCCCAACCAATGGTGCCAAAGAAGAAAAAAGACAAACTCCCTGAAGTTGCAGAACTCGAAAATAAACTCACCCGCTCTTTAGGAACAAGAGTCAAAATCAACCATAAAAACAAAAGAGGGAAAATAGAGATAGAATATTACTCCCTCGATGAATTAGACAGATTGCTTGAGATTTTAATGAAGGGATAGTTTCAAAAACCCCTCCACCTCTTTTACCCATACATCATATCCTTTATCGCTGAGATGAACTCCATCGTCAAGTAAATAATCACCTTTTAACCTTCCTTCTAAGTCAATAAAAAGACAAAACACATCAAGGTATTTTACATTGAATTCATCTGCAATCTCTTTGAGCTTCTTGTTTATTGCCTTAATATCGTTGTTATCTATCCAGTGTAAATTCACAGGCAGTATGCTTTGAATAATAATTATTGCATCTTTAAAGTTAGATGATAGTTTACTCACAATCTTTTTGTATGGGTTAAAAATATCAAAGTCTTCTATTGCGATATTATTAATGCCTGTCATTAAAAAGATGAAATCAGGATCTTTGATTGATGAAATAATCCTGTCAATTCGTCCAAAGAGCTGCTGGACTGTTTCGCCTGACACACCAAGATTTATTACATCATGTTCAAGGAAATATCTCTGCCAGTCAAAATATTCTGTCAGGGAATCACCGATAAATACTATGCATTTATTAGCTTTCATCAGGATGAAAGAGCTCTCGTCTCTCTTTGAGAGATGCACTAATGAATGCCTTAAATAATGGATGCGGTTCTATGGGTCTTGATTTAAATTCAGGATGAAATTGACAGCCTAAAAACCAGGGGTGATCTTTTAACTCTATCATCTCTACTAACTCTCCATCAGGTGATGTGCCGCTGATTATAAGGCCATTCTTGGTGAGGACTTCTCTGTAATTGTTGTTAAACTCGTATCTATGCCTGTGTCTTTCTGTTATTTCCTTTGTTTTGTATGCATTAAAGGCGTGAGTTTCTTCTTTTATAACACACGGGTAAGCCCCGAGTCTCATGGTGCCACCCATCTGGGAGTCCTTTGAACGTTCCTCTATCTTCCCTGTCCTGTGGTTATACCATCTCTCCATAAGATATATAACGGGGTCTTTTGCATCAGGATCAAATTCTGTGCTGTTTGCAGATAGATTACAGACATTTCTGCTAAATTCTATAACAGCGGTCTGCATCCCAAGACAGATGCCAAGGTAAGGTATTTTTTTCTCCCTCGCATATCTTATAGCCTCTATCTTTCCCTCGATGCCCCTTGCCCCAAACCCTCCTGGAACAAGTATCCCATCTGCATCTGATAAAAAGATCTCTGCACCCCTTCTCTCTATTTCTTCTGCATCAACCCACTGAAGATTTACCCTCGCATTATTGGCAATCCCCCCATGAATGAGCGCCTCTGTAAGACTTTTATATGCATCCTTTAGACCAACATATTTTCCAACAATTGCTATGGTTGTTTCAAATTTTGGCTCTTTTATCCTCTTGACAACCTCTACCCAGAGCGATATGTCTGGCTCAGGGCGATTGAGTGACAGTTTTTTTTCTATGAGTTTATCAAGTCCTTCTAATTTAAAACAGAGCGGCACTTCATATACAGTCTCTACATCTGCTGCTGCAATAACTGCATCAGGCTCAAGGTTGCAGTGCAGTGCTATCTTTCTCTTTACATCCTCAGACAATGGCATCTCTGCCCTGCATATGAGGATGTCAGGCTGAATTCCTATTGCCCTCAACTCTTTCACACTATGTTGTGTAGGCTTACTTTTTAGCTCTCCAGCTGCCTTTATATAAGGGACTAAAGTAAGGTGCATATAAAGGACATTTTCTCTGCCAACATCATATCTAAATTGCCTTATAGCCTCTAAAAATGGCAGGCTCTCTATATCGCCAACAGTGCCTCCGATTTCGACTATTATTACATCATATTTATCTGTTGCAGCTGATTTTATGGCAGTTTTTATCTCATCAGTGATATGAGGAACGACTTGAACAGTATCTCCGAGGTAGTCACCTCGTCTCTCTTTTGTTATAACATTATGGTATATCTTTCCTGTTGTGTAGTTGTTAAAAACAGATGTCCTTACATGTGTAAATCTTTCATAGTGCCCTAAGTCAAGGTCTGTTTCACAGCCATCGTCTGTAACAAAGACCTCTCCATGCTCAAATGGACTAAGTGTGCCGGGGTCAACATTGATATACGGGTCAAGCTTCTGTATTGTTACCTTAAGCCCCTTTGCCTCAAGAAGCGCGCCAGTTGCTGATGCTGCAATACCCTTGCCTAATGCTGATACAACCCCGCCTGTTACAAAGATGTATTTAGGCATTTCTCTACCCTCTCCAGATCCATTGATGTATCTACTCCTATGGTCTCAAATTTTGTTTCTTTTACTTTTATTCTAAAGCCATTTTCTAATGCCCTTAATTGTTCGAGTCTTTCTATTTCTTCTAATTTTGTTGGGGGCAGTTTTGAAAGGATTAGCAATACATCTTTTCTATACGCATATATGCCGATGTGTTTGAAGAGCGTAAACTGTGAACCATAAACAGTAATCTGTCCCGGGTCTTTCCATTCATTCCTGTGATATGGTATCGGAGACCTCGAAAAATAAAGGGCAAAACCTTCTGAATTAAAAACTACCTTTACAATATTTGGGTCAATTACCTCTGTGGTATCCTCTATCCTCTTTGATAGAGTGCCTATAGATGCCCTTTCATCATCCATTAGCCTTATAACATCATCTATCATCTGCGGATGAATCAATGGCTCATCTCCTTGGACATTGACAATTATATCTGTAGCCTGAAATCTATGTCCTATAGCCTGTAATTTTTCAATAGCTTCTGCAATTCTATCTGTGCCTGATGGATGTGTCTCTGATGTCATTATGGCATTTCCTCCAAAACCTTCTACAGTGTCATAAATTAGTTTGTTGTCTGTTGCCACAAAAACATCTTGCACAAGACGAGCTCTCCTTGCCCTTTCATACACATGCTGAATCATGGGTTTTCCTGATAGGAGGCAAAGGGGTTTCCCTGGCAAGCGGGAAGATGCATATCGAGACGGTATAATAACAATAGAAGACATAATTTCTTTTATGATAACATAAGTAAAGCTATTATGAACAATCTCAAAGCAAAATTCAATCAATTTTATGGTCCTGCTATATTATCAGGGCTATTGCTTGTGATGTCTTTTCCAGAAATAGATCTTTACTTTCTTGCATGGGTTGCACTTATACCACTGCTTGTATTTCTTTACAACAAAGACAAAAAAACAGCATTTAAGGCTGGGCTGCTCTTTGGTGTAGTGTATTTCTTTGGCACAACATACTGGATTTACCATTCCATAAACAAGTATGGCAACATACCTTTTGTCCCAAGCATCCTGATAGTTTTATTCCTTTGCATATATCTGAGCCTTTATCCAGCTCTATTTTGCCTTTTATACTCATCATTTATCAGAAAAACTCATATGCCTGTATTATTTGTTGCCCCTGTCTTTTGGACGGTCCTTGAGTTTGTCCGGGCATATGCCTTAACAGGTTTTCCATGGTCAAGTCTTGGATATAGCCAGTATAAGTTTCTGCCATTCATACAGATTGCTGACATAACTGGCATTTATGGCATATCTTTTCTTTTAGTAGCAGTCAATGGTGCATTTGCTGATGCTATTTTATTAAAACAAAGAAAAATAGAAAGACCTCTCTATTCACTCATGCCGACTATTGTTGGCGGGATAATACTTTTTATAGTCCTTATCGCAACATTTTCCTATGGTCTTTATAGACTCAATCAAAAAAGGCATGGAGTAAATATAAGGGCTGCTGTAATTCAGGGTAGTATAGAACAGGACAAAAAATGGGACATTGCTTATCAGAATGCTGTTATAAACACATATCAAGAACTTTCCCTTCAAGCCTCGCAAGGACATCCTGATATTATAGTATGGCCTGAGACCTCTGTACCCTTTTATTTTGGAAGAGACAAAGAATTTACAGAAAGTCTTACATCCTTCCAAAGACAATTAAATTCCTATCTCCTTTTTGGCAGTGTGCTGGCTAAGGAACAAAAGACAAATAGTGCTGACAGTCAAGGATTAAAAGGTAAGCGCACAGCACATGATACCCAATATCAAATGCAATACACAAACAGCGCTGTATTGCTTAATAAAAATGGAAATGTCACATATGTCTATGATAAAATACATTTAGTTCCTTTTGGGGAGTATGTCCCTTTAAGAAAACTCTTGTTCTTTATTGATAAACTTGTTGTCGGAGTTGGTGATTATACCCCGGGAGACAGTTATATAAAGGCTGTAACCCCTTTTGGAAGCTTTGGCACTCATATTTGTTATGAAATCATCTTTCCTGGTCTTGTTAGGAAGTTTTATGTCCGCGGAGGAGACTTTATCGCAACAATAACAAATGATGCATGGTTTGGTAAGACCCACGGCCCTTATCAGCATTTCAGCATGGCTGTGTTTAGAGCCATAGAGAATAGAAAACCTGTTATAAGGGCTGCAAATACAGGCATATCTGGGTTTATTGATAGTAATGGAAGGATCTTGGCTATAACAAAGCTATTTGAGAGGACTTATTTAACTGAAGATATAAAAACTGACATGACACTGACTCTGTACACAAGATATGGAGATATATTTTCATATTTATGCATTGTTTGCTTTGTGCTACTAATGATTAAAAAAGAAAATAGATAGGGTTTCACAAAATTAAAAAATTCCCTCTCCCTTTTGGGGAGAGGGAAAATAGGCTTAAGGCTTTAGGCGGTAGGCTGTAAATAGGCTTTAGGCTGAAGGGGATAAATAAGATTTAAAATTCAAGATTGGATTTTATCTTCAGCCTAATCTTTAGCCTTAAGCCTTCAGCCCTCAGCCTATAAAAATGGGGTGAAAGGGAGATTTTTAGACATATAACTAATTGAAAATAAATGAAAATCTTGACAGGAGGGCAAGCCTAAAAATGCTATATTAAATAAATCAATAAAATCAATGGATTACGAATTTCATGAAACTCACAAGAAAATAGATATTAGGAGGAGAATAAATATGTTGTTGCAAAATGAACTCAAAGATGACATCTCTGAATTAAAAAAGAGAGCAGCCTCTTTAAGAGGTTATCTTTGATGTTGATAGACTCAAGACCAAACTATCCGAAATAGAGAGAGCTATATCATCTGAAGATATATGGTCTTATCCAGAAAAACTAAAAGGTCTTCAAAAAGAAAAATCTGATATAGAACAAACCCTTTTACCATTAGAAAATGCAATAAATAGAATTAATTATATTGAAGGGTCTATTGCCATTCTAAATGAAGATGAAGGTGATATTTTCTTTGAAGAGATCAAGAGAGAAATTGATGAACTCAAAAAAAATCTGGAAGATATAGAATTAAAACTACTTCTTTCAGGAGAAGTTGATAAGAATGATGCAATAGTAACAATTCATCCGGGTGCCGGAGGCACAGAAAGCCAGGATTGGGCTCAAATGCTAATGAGAATGTACCTGAGATGGGCTGAAACACATGGCTATAAGACAGAGATAGTTGACTTACAGATAGGTGATGAGGCTGGAATTAAAGATGTAACTTTTACAGTAAAAGGACCTTATGCTTATGGTTATCTTAAGGCAGAGGCTGGCATACACAGACTTGTGAGAATATCTCCATTTGATGCAAACAAAAGGAGGCATACATCTTTTTCTGCTGTACTCGTATATCCTGAGATAGAGGATGATATAAAGATAGATATTAGGGATGAGGATCTAAAGATAGATACTTTCAGGGCATCAGGCGCTGGCGGACAGCATGTAAATAAGGTGTCATCTGCTGTAAGGATTACTCATATCCCTACAGGGATAATTGTTTCCTGTCAAAGTGAAAGGTCTCAACATAGAAATAAAGAAGTTGCAATGAAGATATTAAAATCAAGACTCTATGACATGTCTCTTAAAGAAAGAGAAAGAAAGATGGAGGGGATTGTTGGTGATAAAAAAGAAATATCATGGGGAAATCAGATAAGGTCTTATGTGCTTCAGCCTTACAGGCTTGTCAAAGATCATAGGACTAATATTGAGATTGGAAATGTAGATGCTGTTTTAGATGGAGACATTGATGTCTTTATTAATGGTTATCTAAAAAAAATTAAGTAGTCAGGGGCTATAGACTGATTTTTGATGCTTGATGTACTACTATCCTTTATTTATATATAAAAGTAGTAGCTTATAGTAGTTGATGTTTATTTGTTAATAACTCATAATAGGTGTTTATTTATCAATGGGTTATTAGTGTAATAAGTCAGCATTGTTTTTAGCATATAATTGCATTTTATGTTAAAAACATTTTTACTTATAATTAACTAACAGCTTATTGCCCTTGTTTTAACATATAGGCTATAATGAGCATGTCAAAACAAGCAAAGTTATTAACATTTGTTAATAACTTGTTAATAAATAATGGATATTCTAATTCTTTAATAAGAGGGTAGATATTGGCAGCGGTTATAGACATAGAAAAAATATGGGATAAGAGCCTTTTGATGATTGCTGAAAAGGTTGGAGACAGTACCTTTGACCTCTGGTTCAAGCCTATAAAACCAATTCAGTTTAAAGACAAAACCATTATCCTTGAAATCCCAAATAGATTTTTCAGGGATTGGATAGAGGATTATTACCCTACAATCATTGCAGATGTCCTGGAAGGGGTTTTGGGGTATCCTGTGACTGTAAAGTACAAAACAGCAGAGAAAGAGGATGCTGTTCTGAGAAAAATGGATTCAATACTCGAAAATAGAAGGTCCAAACTGGCAAGCAGAGGCATCTATTTAAATCCGCGATATACATTTGACACCTTTGTTGTTGGTCCTTCAAATCAGTTTGCCCATGCTGCTGCTGTGAGGGTTGGAGAAAATCCAGGTTTTGCTTATAATCCTTTATTTATATATGGGGGAGTTGGTCTTGGAAAGACCCATTTAATAAATGCGATTGGAAACGCTATAGTTGATAAAAATCCGGGAATGATAGTCCACTATGTTTCTGCTGAGCAGTTTACCAATGAGGTGGTTTCTGCTCTTAGACATGAAAAAATGGGAGATTTGAAGGAAAAATACAGGAATGTTGATGTGCTTCTTGTTGATGATGTTCAGTTTATTTCAGGCAAGACCACAACACAGGAAGAGTTTTTTCATACATTTAATACCCTTTATGAAAAACAGAGACAGATCGTAGTATCGAGCGACAGATTACCCATGGACATATCAGATATTACAGATAGGCTCAGGTCCAGATTCAGCATGGGACTTATTGCTGATATACAACCTCCAGAGCTCGAAACAAAGGTTGCAATTATATATAAAAAGGCAGATGCTGAAAAACTTATAATAAGCGACGAGGTGGCATATTTTATAGCCGCGCATGTCAAGTCTAACATCAGAGAGTTAGAGGGCTGTCTTATAAAATTAGGTGCACATGCATCATTGACGGGGATGCCGATAGATATAAATATGGCAAAAAATGTATTGAAAGATTTAATATCTGAAGATAATAAGCCAATAACACCTGATATAATACTAAAGGCAGTTGGTGAATACTTCGGGATAAAGGTTCAAGAACTCAAGACAAAAAAGCGCACAAAGGAAATAGTAAATGCACGGCAGATAGCAATGTATATTGCAAAACAGCAGACGCAGCTTTCCTTGAGCGAGATCGGCAGATACTTTGGCGGAAAAGACCATGCTACTGTAATCTATGCATGCAAGCAAATAGAAGACAAGCGTAGCAAGGATGAAAATCTGAATAAAAGCATAGAGAATATCAGTAAAAAATTAAAAGGCTAAATGGAGGGAAAAATGAAGGTAACAATCGAAAAGGATGAATTACAAAGAAAACTTTCTGATATCCAGAATATTGTTGAAAAGAAAAATACAATGCCAATATTGAATCACTTTCTCCTGACAGTAGAAAAAGGAGGAGCAAATATTACTGCTACAGACCTTGAAACAGCTTTTAAGGAGCCCATAAGCCTCACTATTACTGAAGAGGGCAAGATGTGCATCCCCGCAAGAAAGCTTTTTGAAATCGTAAAAGAGATGGATGACAGCATAAGCCTTGAATCTGTTGATTCTCAGTGGGTAAAGGTCAGGTCTGGGAAGAGCAATTTTCGCCTTGCAAGCCTTTCAGCAGATGATTTCCCTGTCTGGCCATCCATTGAATCAACAGAAGAGCTTGAGGTAGATTCTTCGCTACTTCTTGAGATGATAGACAAATCCATATATGCTGCTGGAGAGGCAGATACAAGATATGTGTTAAATGGTCTTTTATTTCATGTAAAGACAAATGGTTCTCTTATTGTTGTTGGCACAGACGGGCACAGGCTGGCACTCTCTGAAAAGACCATAGCAGCAAAATCAAAAGAAGAAAAAAAGATGATCGTCTCGAGAAAATCTATAGCTGAACTAAGAAGGTTTTTAAGCAATGAAGAAAAACCTGTAAAGGTCTTGATAGGGAAAAACCATGTCCTTTTTAAGATAGACGATATTCAGTTTCTGACCAGGCTGATAGAGGGAACATATCCAAATTATGATCAGGTTATCCCAATTGCAAATGAAAAGATACTCTCTGTGGACAGAAACTTACTTGCAAAGTCATTGAGAAGGGTCTCAATAATGAGCAAAGAAAGGAGCAATGCAGTAAAAGTCGATATAGATTCTAACACTGTAATTATTTCTGCTTCAAATCCGGACCTCGGCGAGGCAAGTGATGAAATCAGTGCGAGCTATTCAGGAGGTGCTATGACGATAGCATTTAATGCACGGTATATACTGGATGCATTAAATGTCATGACATCCCAAAATGTTATACTCAAACTGAATGAACCACTTAGCCCAACTATGATAATCGAGGAAGGAAATGATGACTATAAATGTGTAGTAATGCCAATGAGATTATAATCTAAGTTAAAAGACAGGTTAAGATTAAGGTTAAGATTGCGGTGAATGGAGAGTAAGAATGAACGAAAAAAAAATACAAGAAATTACAGAACAAGCATCTATTGCTGAAACAGAAGAATACGGCGCTGAATCAATAAAGATCCTCAAAGGTCTTTCAGCAGTAAGGGTAAGACCTGCCATGTACATTGGCTCTACAGGCATAGATGGACTTCACCACCTCGTCTATGAAGTTGTTGACAATAGTGTAGATGAAGCCCTTGCTGGATTTTGCACAAACATTGAAGTCATTATACATCGTGATGGAAGCTGTACAGTGATAGACAATGGAAGAGGTATTCCCACAGAACCACATCCTGGAGACCCAGAGGGTAGGACCGCTGCTGAGATAGTGCTTACAGAGCTTCATGCCGGGGGCAAATTTGAATCAAAGGCTTATAAGATTTCGGGTGGACTGCACGGTGTAGGAGTTTCTGTTGTTAATGCCCTTTCTGAATGGCTTGAGGTTGAGATAAAACAGAATGGCTTTGTGTATCAGCAGAGATTTGAAAGGGGAGTGCCTACAGGTCCTCTAACCGTTGTGGGAAAGACAAAAGGAAGAGGCACTAAAATTACCTTCAAACCAGATGCAGAGATATTTGAGACAACAGAATTTCATTATGATGTCCTTGCACAGAGACTCAGAGAACTTGCATTTTTAAACAAAGGTCTTCAGATAAGCATAACAGATGAAATAACAGCAAAGAGTCAGACATTTCTTTATAAAGGAGGTATTATTTCTTTTGTAGAGCATCTCAATAAAAACAAGACACCAATCCATCCAAAGCCTATATATGTATCAGGAGAAAAAGAGGGTATCTCAGTTGAAATAGCCCTTCAATATAATGACGGCTATGCTGAAAACATATATACATTTGCAAACAATATAAACACAAGGGAAGGCGGCACCCATCTTGTTGGCTTTAAATCAGCACTCACAAGGACGGCAAACAGCTACGGAACATCCTCGGGAATCCTGAAGGAAGGAAAAGAGAGCATATCAGGAGAAGACATAAGAGAAGGGCTTACAGCGGTTATAAGTGTAAAGCTCCCAAATCCCCAGTTTGAAGGACAGACAAAGATGAAGCTTGGCAATAGTGAGGTAAAGGGGCTTGTTGAATCCATAACAAATGAAGCACTTTCTACATATTTCGAAGAAAATCCATCTGTTGCAAAGAAGATTATAGAAAAGGCAATACAGGCAGCAAGGGCAAGAGAGGCTGCAAGAAAGGCAAGGGAGTTGACAAGGAGAAAGGGCGTGCTCGAAGACACAGGGCTTCCGGGCAAGCTTGCAGACTGTTCTGAGAAAGACCCTGCTCGTTCAGAGCTGTTCATAGTAGAGGGAGATTCTGCTGGCGGCTCTGCAAAACAAGGAAGGGACAGACGGTTTCAGGCAATCCTTCCATTAAGAGGAAAGATACTTAATGTGGAAAAGGCGCGATTTGACAAAATGCTCACATCAGATGAAATAAAGACATTGATAACAGCCCTAGGCACTGGCATAGGCGCAGGTGATTTTGATGCCTTAAAATCAAGGTATCACAAGATAATACTGATGACAGATGCAGATGTTGATGGTGCACATATTAGGACACTATTACTGACATTTTTTTATAGACAGATGCCTGAACTCATCGAGAGAGGGTATCTGTATATTGCTCAGCCTCCTCTCTTCAGGGTTAAAAGAGGAAAGACAGAAAGATATGTCCAGAATGAGGCAGAACTCATGGAAATGCTCTTTGAGCTTGCTGCAGAAGATATACAGGTGTCAACACCTACTGGATTAATTGGTGGCAAAAAACTCGTTCCTTACCTCAAGAAGATTTCATCTTATGAAAAAATAATGGAGTGGTTTGATAAAAGGAGGAAAGACCCTGAGCTTATAAGTCTGCTTCTCATGTCTAACATTGAAAAAACGGTTTTTAAAAGCAGAGAAAAACTTGCATCCCTCCTTGAAGATATAAAGAAAAGAATCCCCAATATAAAACACAGTGAGATAGACTTCGATGAAGAGCAAGAGGCATACAGTGTTAATATAAAAAGGCACAATTACAAAATGATGCTTTCTGTCCCATTTATTCAGTCTCCTGAGTTTAAGGAGATAATGCAAATGCACAAAGAACTGACAGAGGTCTTTGGAATGCCTCCATACAAACTGCGGATAAAGGAAGAGACAAAAGAAGCTGTATCCTTAAAAGATTTGCTGTCCATAGCTACAGAGGCATCAAAAAAGGGCTTGACTATTCAGAGATATAAGGGACTCGGTGAAATGAATCCTCAGCAATTATGGGAAACAACCATGGACCCAGAAAAGAGGGCGCTTTTACAGGTGAGCATAGAGGATTCTGTAAAGGCAGATGAGATATTCACGGTGCTCATGGGGGATCAGGTTGAGCCAAGAAAAGAGTTCATAGTCAAGCATGCGCTTGAGGCAAGGAATATAGATGTCTGATTGATGATTTAGGCATAGAAAAAAAGGGGGCTTTATGAACATCTATATTTCTGGTTCAATGGCTTATGATAGAATTATGGACTTTCCGGGAAAATTCTCCGACCACATCCTGCCTGATAAGATACACATCTTGAATGTATGCTTTACAGTAAATGGAATGGTAGAAAAATTTGGAGGCACTGCTGGAAACATAGCCTATTCCTTAAGCCTTCTTGGAGAAAAGCCAATAATAATAGCAACAATAGGAAAGGACTATGAAAGATATTTTGAGTGGCTAAAGAAAAATAACATCTCCACAGAAGGCATTAAAATAGTAGATGAAGAATTTACAGCATGCGCTTATATAACAACGGACAAGGCAGACAATCAAATAACGGGATTTAATCCTGGCGCAATGAAGTATCAATCAGGGTATGAATTTAAAAATCCTGAATCAAAAGACTCTTTGATAATCATTGGTCCAGGCAATCTTCAGGACATGAGAAAATATGCAAAAATAGCAAAAGACAGGGGCATTAAGTGCATTTGTGACCCCGGTCAATCGCTAACACAATGGGATGGTGATTCCCTCACGGAATGGATAGATGGCTCATATATGTTGATTACCAATGATTATGAACTTGAGCTTATTATAAAGATGACAAGGATTGACAAGAGAAGGCTCCTAAAAATGACAAAAATAATTATCACAACACTTAGTGAAAGGGGATCTCTTATAAGCACTTCTGAAGGTGATGTTCAAATACCTGCGGTAAAGATCTCAGAGATTCTTGATCCCACAGGTGCTGGAGATGCATATAGGTCAGGACTGATTAAAGGGCTTGCAATGGGTAAGGATATAGAGACCTCTGCAAAAATGGGTGCAGTAGCAGCAGCATATGCTATTGAAAGATATGGCACGCAAGAGCACTATTTTACTTATAATGAATTTGTTGAAAGATACAGAAGCAATTTTGGAGAATTTGGATGAAGGGTAAAAAATGTTTTACGAAGAAATTTTTAAGAGTCTTAATAAAAGGCATATAGACTATGTCGTTGTCGGCGGAGTTGCTCTTGTGCTTCATGGAATTGTCCGCCTTACTGCTGATCTTGACCTTATGCTATCCCTTGAAGAAAAGAATATTGCCAGATTTGTGGATGTCATGAATGAATTTGGTTATAAGCCCAGAATTCCTGTTAAAGCAGAAGAATTATTAGACCCTAAAAAAAGAGATTATTGGCTGAAGGAAAAGAATATGAAGGTCTTTAGCTTTTACCATCCCCATGAGGCGATAAGCCTTATAGATATTTTTATTTATGAACCAGTTGACTATAATGAGCTTAAAAAACATTCTGTCAAAATGAAGATAGGAAACTTTTTTGTCCCCGTGACATCAATAGACGACCTTATAAGGTTGAAGAAAATCTCGGGTAGAAAACAAGATATTGAAGATATTAAGGTTCTGAAAGAGATAAAAAAATATGAGAAAAAACAAAAGTAAAAATATAGAAATTATTCAATATTTTTCTAAAGAAAGGCTTGATGAGTTCAGGCATATGTCTGCAAAGGCAAGACTTCAATGGCTTGAGGAGGCTAATGCATTTATAAATAAGGCACTTGGTTTTAAGAAAAGGGCATTTTTTGACAATAGATTTAAAGGGATGGAAACTTGAGCTTTTTGAGGTAATATTTATGTTAATCTTTCTTTATGCTTAATGAGAGCGCCGTAAAGTCATATCTTAAGGATAAGTTTAAAGATGCCTTTTATGTTGAGATTACAAGGCTTGGGGCGGGTGTGCATGGTGCTGGTTTTCTTATAGAGATTCAAACAGAACAAGGGATTAGTCAGTATGTCGTAAAAGGACTTTTTCCTGAAGGGCTTGGGCATGATTATCCATCGGATAGGGCGCAGGTATTTCTTTTAGACCTCGAGACATATAATGAACTTCCAAGGCATGCAAAGGCTATTGATGTGCTTGCTGAGATGCCGGATGGCTCAATAAAATCCATTGGTGGCGGAAAAGAATACTATCTATTGATGGAGAGGGTTGAAGGGAGGGATTATTTTAATGACTTAAGAGAATTCTCAAAAAAACAGGGACTTGAACAAGCTGACATCAAAAAGATAAAGGCAATGACATCTTATTTATCTGACATTCATTCTGTAAAAAAGGATTCCCGATCACTTTATTTAAGAAAAATAAGAGACATCATAGGACATGGTGAATGCCTGATGGGTGTGTTTGATATATATCCCGAAGGCGTATTGAGTTATGAAGATATGGCAGAGATAGAAAAGATGTGCATTGACTGGAGGGCAAGACTCAAATCAAAAACCCATAGGCTTTGCCAGATTCATGGCGATTTTCATCCGGGCAATATCTGGTTTAAAGGAGTCAGGGATATAGATTTTGTTTTGCTTGATAGAAGCAGAGGACCTTTTGGGGATGCAGCAGATGATGTGACAGCCCTTTGCATCAACTATATATTTTTCTCTGTGATGTATTATGGAGATGTAAGGGGTGCATATCTTGAAGGTCTTAATCTGTTTCTTGAGGAATATATAAAACAGACAAATGATAATGAATTATTAGAAGTAGTTGCACCATTCTTTGCATTTAGAGGAGCAGTTGTAGCCAATCCTGTGTTTTATCCTGAACTAACTGAAGATGCACGAAATAAGATTTTTAGATTCATCAGGTTTGTGCTTTCATCTGAAAGGTTTGATATAAACAGAGTTAATTCTTATATGGCTGATTAGGTTGGAGCTTTATATAGTTTTCCCAGATTAGGAATAATTCTTTTGTTGCTATGAGGTCTCTTGCGCAGTATCTGGCAATATCCACATATCGGCCTGATTTGAAGAGGTCCTTTACCTCATAACCTGTTATTACTTCGCCTGATTCATTTGCTGACTTTGGGCTTTTAATGCCAAAGGTTTTGCACCACATATCAAGGCTGAATCTCCTCTTTGAAGCACCATAAAAGGTTAACTGATCCAGTAGATCTATATGCGTGCCATTGTACCTATTTGGCATCAAATCCCTCGAGGGCTTTATCCTGTTTACGGCAGAACGGATCATGATGAATGGACAGTCAAATGTTCTGCCGTTAAAGGTGATGAATTGGTCATATGTTTTTACAGCACTCCAGAATTTTTCTATAATCTCTTTTTCTGTACCGCTTTCGAATCTAATGCCATTTTCTTCAAAAGGCAAGAGCATGTCTTCAGGTGTCTGAAAATATACAGCACCTTTATTTGAATCAGGATTTAGCATGCCAATGGCAACTATCTCTCCTGTAAGGGGATATAAAGAGAGACTCTCCCTTACCCTGTCTTCTTCCTCTTCTGTCTCTGCCCATTTAAGAAGATATTGTTGTGTTGAGGTATCAAGGGAATTAAAGTCTATACCTACAGTTTCTATGTCAAAAATAATTCTCTTCATAATTATAAAGTTATTACTGTTTAGCCATGAGCTATTGGCTAATTTACGCTGCTTTTTTCATTTTTTCAAATACCTTCCATGTCTTGATGGTGTCAATAGCCCTTTGCAACTGGTTGTCATCCTTTTCATCTACTTCAAGAGGAGCTGTTTCTTTTTCTTCAGGCCCTTCTTTTTGCTGTTCATTTTTAAGATGTCCTTCAAGGTCTTTTTCTCTTATAACTCTATGCTGTTCTTTTCCATCCTTAGCCTCAAGTTTTACCACAATATCAGGGGTAATCCCGATTCCCTGAATGCTTGTACCTTTTGGTGTATAGTATTTTGCGGTGGTGAGTCGCAGTCCTGAACCATCACTGAGCGGAATAAGGCTCTGCACAGAACCTTTCCCGAATGTCTGAACACCTATAATTACCGCCCTGTTCCAGTCTTTTAATGCACCTGCAACAATCTCAGATGCACTTGCACTACCCTGATTTACAAGGACTACCATTGGGATATCTGTATATGACTTTTCTTCTTCAGTGAAGTACTCAGTTTTTTCACCGCTTTTACTTTTTATATAAACAACAAGCTTTTTTGGTGGAAGAAACTGTTCTGTAACTTCAACTGCACTATTTAGAAGCCCCCCCGGATCATTCCGTAAATCAAGGATTAACGAAGTCATGCCTTCTTTTGAAAGTTTTTCTAATGCTTGAGAGAGATCAGGCCCTGTAGCTTCCTGAAATTGGGTTATTTTTATATAACCAATTCCGTCTTGAAGCATCTTAGATTTTACGCTCTTGATTTTTATGATGTCCCTGATTATAGTAAAATCCTTTGGTTCTTTCCAGCCTTCCCTGAAGATGGTTAATACAATAGCTGTGCCTTTTTGCCCCCGCATTTTAGAGACAGCATCTGTTAGAGCCATATTTTTTGTGGATTCCCCTGAGATTTTTAGTATCCTATCGCCGGCCTTGATACCAGCCTTAAATGCCGGTGTATCTTCTATTGGGGCTATGACCGTGAGTATCCCATCCTTAATACCTATTTGAATGCCAAGTCCACCAAATTCGCCTTTTGTTTCTACCTGTAATTCCTTTAGTGCCTCTGGTGTCATGTAACTCGAATGCGGATCAAGAGAGCCAACCATTCCCTTGATAGCACCGATTATGAGGTCTTTTGTCTTGACATCATCTACATAGTTCTTCTTTATGAGGGTTAAAACTTCTGTAAAAGTGCGCAGCTCTTCATAGCCATTTTGCGCATTTACAGTTTCCACTGCCCATTTGCCTACTACAATGCCTGTTAAGGCAATGGAGAATATTACCGCTATCAATATCCATTTCTTTTTCCAATACATCCTTTATCCTCCGTAAATTTATTCATGGCTTTTAGTCTCTTTGAAACTATGAACTATGAACTATTTTTTCAGCCACTGTTGAGGGTCGAGGGGCTTGCCTTTATATCTGATTTCAAAATAAAGACCACTTGCTCCTATGGCATTAGACTCCCCAACCTCTCCGATGGTTGTATGTTCTTTTATTATAACTCCATTTTTCAAAAAAATCTTGGATAGATTCCCATACAGTGTATGATACCCGCTTCCGTGACTGATTATGACTAATTGACCATATCCTTTAAATTCATCTGCAAACACTACCTTGCCTTCATGAACTGCCTTTACAGGTGTGCCATTAGATGCCTTTATATGAATACCGCTTCTGAAGACAGGCAGATTAAACAGTGGATCAATCTGCGTTCCATACTGAATGGCAACAGTGCCATTTACAGGCCATGGAAGCCTTCCTTTTAATCGAGCAAAACCACTGTCCTCGACTGTTTCTTCTTCCTTTGTTTTTGGCTTTGCTCCCTTCTTTTTTCTTAGTTCACTTTCTCGCCTTTCTGATTCTTGTATTATTCTCAGAAGTCTGTTTGATGCCTCCTGTAATTCCTTTATCATCTTTTCGTAATTCTTTTTTTCCTTTCTAACACTGACAAGGAGGGTTTCTCTCTCTTTTTTCTTTTCTTTGAGAGAGGTTTCAAGGCGGGACAGTTTTTCTTCTTCTGTTTTCAGTTCTGAATGTAATTTTTTAAGATTGTTTTGTTTTTCGCTCAGGATATTTACAGTCTCTTTATATTTAGTTATAAGCTTCTGGTCATATGTAGATATATCGCTTATATACCTGAGAGACCTTACAGTTTGCGATATATCTTCACCACTCATGAGTATAAGGAGTGCATCGTTTGTCTTGCTCATCTTCTGCAAGACCCTCAATCTCTTTTTTAGGAGATTGTTTTGTAGATTAAGGTTTTCTTTGTTTCTGTTAATATCAACTTGTAGTGCTGATATATTGCCTTGTATTTTTTTTATTTTTCCACGCTGTAAAGTAAGCTGATTTTCTATTTCATTAAGTTCAGCATTTGTTTTTTTTAGTTCTTCTATTACGGATTTTTCTGCTTTTTTTACTGATTCGAGTTTTTTCTTATGGCTTTTTAGATCTTTTTGAATCTGCTTGTATTGTTCGTGGGGATTTTCAGCATAAGCGGTAAGTAGAAAAAAAATAAAAGGCAAGAAGACAACAAGATAATGAGATAAGAAGTTATAATGTCTCTTGATCTCTGAACCTCTGACCCCTTGAACCTCTTTCAAAGCCTCAGTCTCCCAATAGCAATGGCAGAGCCTATGACTCCAAGTAAGACGCCTGTCACAGGCAGAGCGATTAAAATTTCAGGAGGGAAAATTAGAGTTTTAAGCATAGGGATAACCCTGCCAAGTCTATATGTAATGCCAAAATAAAAGAGCAATGCACCAATTATTCCAGTGATTCCGCCGAAAAATCCAATAATACCACCCTCTATGAGAAAAGGCATTCGAATAAAACCCTTTGTAGCTCCGAGCAGCTTGATTATCTCAATCTCTTCTTTTTTCCTGTAAAATAAGATCTTTACTGTGCTATAAGCAACAAAGACAACACTTGAGGAAATGGTTAATAGGATAATAATGCTCATATTCCTCAGAGACTTCTTCAAGAGGTAAATTGCCTGTGCTATTTTTTCTCCATAATACACATCATCAACACCTGGTATTTTTTTTATTTCCTCAGAGATTTTTTTTGTAGCAGAGGATGTCACAAAGTCCTCTTTTAGCTTTATTTCTATGGATGGTGAGAGTGGGTTTTCATTTAACCCTTCGAGAATATATTGAGCTTCTTTCAGTGTTTGTTTTAACTCTTTTATTGCATCATCCTTTGATATATATTTTAAGTCAGCAATTTCATATCTTTTTTTCAGGGCATCTACAATGCCCTGAGCATCTTCTTGAGAAATATTATCTTCAAGATATGCCACCATAGAAAAACGTTCAGGAAGGTGCTTTGCAACAAGTTCTACATTGTAGAGAAAAAAGGCAATGAGGGTGATTATCAATAGACTGGATGCCACAGTAAATATAGAAAGTATATTGATCCATTTTTCTCTGCAGAGACTCTGGAGAGCTGCTGTGAACGAATAGGATATTGACATCAGCCTACCTCCTCACCAATAAGACTCCCGCTGTCTAATTTCAGCACTCGTCTTTTAGTGTTTTTGAACAACTCTTTGTTGTGTGTTGCAATAATTATTGTTGTTCCCTGTAAATTTATTTCTTCAAACAGTTTTATTATATCAATCGCTGTATTGGGGTCAAGATTTCCTGTTGGCTCATCAGCAAGCAGAACAAGAGGCTCTGTCACTATTGCCCGTGCAATTGCTACTCTTTGCTGTTCACCTCCTGAAAGGATGAGTGGATAACTATCAGAGAGGTGACGAAGGTGAACCCTTTTTAATGCCCCTGAAACGAGGTTTTTAATATCCTTTTCAATTGCTCCTTTGATTCTTAAAGATAACGCTACATTATCAAATACAGATAGGGTATTTATAAGCTTGAAGTCTTGAAATACGACCCCTATACTCCTTCGCAGCATAGGAATCTGGGATGGACTCAAAGACTGCAGTTGAAAATCTCCAATGACAATATTACCTTCATCAGGCCATTCAGCAAGATACATGAGCTTTAACAGAGTTGATTTGCCTGCGCCGCTTGGACCTGTCAGAAATGCCATCTCACCTTTTTGGATAGTAAAGGTTATATTTTTGAGGATGGACTGATGCTCATAATATTTTGAAACATTTTGAAATGCTATCATTTACCCATTAACTCATTTACTCATGAACTCAGTCACTGTTTTTACTATATCCTCTGCTGTGAGTCCATAGAGTTTCAGCAATTCATCAGGTTTGCCGGAGCCACCGAATGTATCTTTAATGCCAATTCTTTTTACAGTAATGGGGTGGTTTTCTGATAAGAACTCTGAAACAGCACCTCCAAGACCTCCTATTATGGAATGCTCCTCAGCAGTGATTATCAAATTTGAGTTTTTGGCAGCCTCAAGCAATGCTTGTGTATCAAGGGGTTTTATTGTTGACATATTAATAACCCCTACATCTATTCCTTCCTTTATCAGTATCTCTTTTGCTTGAAGCGCTGCTGAAACCATTATGCCGCTGGCAATGATATTTACATCACTCCCTATACGGAACTTATAAGCCTTACCTATCTCAAACTTGTAATCAGGTGGCATTACAGCAGGGACCTTGGCCCTACCGAGTCTTACATAAACCGGCCCTTCATATTCAGCAATAGCATCGATTACCTGTCTTGTTTCAAAACCATCTGAAGGGACTATTACTACCATATTGGGCAAGACGCGCATCAATGCCACATCTTCCAGTGCCTGATGAGATGCTCCATCTTCTCCAACAGTTATGCCAGCATGTGTAGCAACAAGTTTTACATTGAGGCGAGAGTAACAGATGGTCTGCCGTATCTGCTCCCATGCCCTCCCTGTCTCGAATATGGCAAATGTTGATGCAAATGGTATCTTGCCTGTGAGAGATAGCCCTCCAGCTGTGCCAATCATATCTTGTTCTGATATGCCCATATTAAAAAATCTGTCAGGGAATGCCTTTGCAAATTTGGCTGTCTTTGTCGAACCTGAAAGATCCGCATCGAGCACCACTATGCGACTATTTCTTTTCCCAAGCTCTGCAAGGGCTGCCCCATAGGCATCCCTTGTTGCAATATCCTGACCGCATTTTTCTTCCCTACTTGCCATGTTCCCCAAGCTCCTTTAATGCAATTTCAAGCTCTTCTTTTGTTGGTGCAAGACCGTGATATTCTACTTTGCCTTCGAATATTGATACACCTTTGCCTTTTACTGTCTTGGCGAGTATTACTGAAGGCTTGCCTTTTATCTTTTCTGCCTCATCAAGGGCAGTTACAACCTCTTCCATATTATTGCCGTCTATCTCAAATACATGCCAGTTAAATGCATTCCATTTTGCGGGCACAGGCGTTATTTTCATCACATCCTCACATCTACCGTCTATCTGGAGTTCATTTAAATCTACAATGGCACATAAGTTATCAATGGCATAATGGCCTGCTGTCATTGCAGCCTCCCATACCTGTCCTTCTTGAATCTCTCCATCGCCAAGCAAGCAATAAACCCGTGCACGACTATTATCAAGCCTTAGTCCGAGTGCTATCCCATTTGCAATAGATAATCCCTGTCCAAGCGAGCCTGTTGAGACCTCCACCCCTTGAAGCATTTTTGATGAGGGATGTCCCTGAAGAGGACTCCCTGTTTTTCTAAGTGTGCTAAGGAGGGATTTGTCGAAGTAGCCTGTTAATGCTAAAACAGTGTAAAGGAGTGGAGCTGCATGGCCTTTTGATAAAATAAATCTATCCCTTTCAGGCCATTTTGGGTATTCAGGTTTATGCCTCATTTTATAGAAATAGAGAGCAGTAACAATGTCTGCTGCAGATAAAGAGCCGCCTGTATGGCCTGACCCTGCCAGTGTCAGCATTTTTAAGATCTCTATTCTTACTAATCGAGCTTGCTCTTTAAGAAATCCGATGTCGCGAGATTGTGTTAGTGTAGTCATAAGCAATATCCTTTCACAATGAAAAATTAGGATATTATATACCATGCAGACAAAAAGAGCAAAGAGCAAGCATTTATTATTGTTTTTATCGTGGCATTGACCGTGCTAAAGCAATTACGACTACACTTTTTGCACCTGCTTTTATCAAGACCTTGCTGCACTCTCTTATTGTAGCACCTGTGGTTATGACATCGTCAATCAATAATAAATTCATGCCATTTATTTCCCTGCAAACCTTAAATGCATTTCTGATATTTTTAAATCTTTCCTTTCCTGAAACATCTGTCTGAGGAGGAGTCTCCTTGATTTTTTTTAGGACATCTATCATTAGAGGTATTTTGAGATTTTTTGATAGGTGTCGGCTAATAGATGCTGTCTGGTTGAATTCTCTTTTATAAAGTCTATTGGGATGCAAGGGGACTGGAATGATTCCATCTGCTTTAGGGATTGGTAATTCAGAAAGCATTAAACTCAGTGGTCCTGAGAGCCTTTTTACTCCATTGAATTTCAAGAGGTGGATGGCTTCTTTTAATGCACCATCATAGATGCCATAATAGAGGACTTTTGAAAATGCTGGAGGTTTTTTTAGACATAGCTCGCAGATTGTTGATAGATTTGATGTTGTTGGCATCCCGCATATATTACAAGCAGGTCCTGAATATCTCTCGATTCCTCTCCAGCATCTTGTGCAAAAGGGATTATAGAGATGATAATCTGACTCATTTCCGCAGATAGGACATTTTGCAGAGAAGAAAATATTAAGTAATTTACTAACAAACATTTTAAGAAGCATCAAAAACAGAAGCCAGAACACAAACTTTCAGAAGGAAAATAGGCTTAAGACGGTAGGCTGAAGAATATTAAAACTAACTTAAAAAACTTCAGCCTTCAGCCTGTCTTTTGTCCTCTGTCTTCTTTAAAACTGCTCTTTCAATACTATTATCTCGTCTCTTTTCTGTCCGGTTGAGATTATTTGCACTTCTGCTTTGAGCATTTCCTCAATTTTCTTAATATATTTTTTTGCATTTAGTGGCAGCTTATCGAACTCTTTTATCCCTATGGTGCTTTCCTTCCATCCCTCAACCTCTTCATAGACAGGCTCACAGTTTTCGAGGACCACGGTCTCTTTTGGGAATTCATCATACAGCCTTCCATTGTGCTTGTAGCCAACACATATTTTAAGTTTATCCATGCCATCAAGGATATCCATTTTTGTAAGAGCAATGCCTGTAAGACCATTTATCCGCATAGCATATTTTAATATAACTATATCGAGCCAGCCACACCTCCTTGGTCTTCCTGTGGTTGCACCGAATTCTCCACCTTTTTTTCTTATCTCTTCACCGATTTCATCTTTGAGTTCTGTTGGGAATGGACCTTCTCCTACCCTTGTAGTGTAAGCCTTTGCTATGCCCAATACCTTGTTTATTTTTGTAGGACCTACGCCTAATCCTGTGCATGCACCACCAGCAATTGTGTTTGAAGATGTGACAAATGGATATGTTCCATGGTCTATATCAAGGAGCGTTCCCTGTGCACCTTCAAAGAGGACATTTTTACCAGCATCTATTTTGTTGTTTATTATCACATCCGTGTCTGTAATGTATCTGGAAAGTCTTTCAGCATACTGCATATATTCATCATATATCGCATTTGCATTTAGTGGTGCAGTCTTATAAAAGTTTTCGAGCAAGAAATTGATTGCTGCTATATTTGATGAAAGCTTTTCCTTGAATACATCAGGAGTTAATAGATCCAGCATTCTGATGCCATGCCTTGCAACCTTATCTGTGTAGGATGGGCCTATTCCCCTTCCTGTTGTTCCAATTTTCTTATTACCTTTTTTATTCTCATTTTCTTTTTCGATAGCTATATGATACGGCATTATCACATGGGCATTTTTGGAGATTAAGAGATTGTTGTCTGTATCTATTCCCCTTTTTTTCAGGCCATCTATCTCTGAAATCAATGCATCAGGAGCTATAACAACGCCATTTCCTATAATGCATTTTTTCCCTTTATGTAATATCCCAGAGGGAATCAAGTGGAGTATGTATTTTTCATTATTTATTACAACTGTATGCCCAGCATTATGGCCGCCCTGATAACGCGCAACAACATCAGCCTTTTCTGTAAGAAAATCTACTATCTTCCCTTTTCCTTCATCACCCCATTGGGTACCAACAATAACAACTGTAGACATTAGTTTTACCTCGCAAAATATCAGGTTAAGTCGCCTCCACCCTTAACCTTTATAGATTTATCACCTTGACATCAAGGATATTGGGTAGATTCTTTATCTCTTGTAAAATTTTATGTGTTACAGGAGCATCTATGTTCACAACGGATATCGCCTTTCCACCGGCTTTTTCTCTGCCAAAATGCATTCTTGCAATATTAATGTTGTTTTTCCCCAAAAGCGTCCCTATATTGCCTATAACACCGGGCTTATCATTGTTATACATAAAAAGCATATTGCCTTCAGGGACTATCTCAACTGTAAAGTCATTTATTTTTACAATCCTTGGATCTCGTTTACTGAAAAGGGTTCCTGTTACTGACAGAATTTTTTGTGGAGAAGTGATTTTCATTGTTATTGCACCCTGATAATCTCCAGCATCTGTGCTCTTTGTCTCTTTTACCTCTATTCCTCGTTCTTTTGCAATGAAAGGTGCATTTACAAAGTTTACAGTTTCCTCCAATATCGGAGTTAGCAATCCCTTAATAGCAGCTATAGTCAAAGGAGAAATGTTTAGTAAAGAGGCATCTCCTCTGTATTCAAGAGTGACCTCAGTGATTCCTCCTTCAAATATCTGTGAGGAAAAACTTCCTATCTTTTCTGAAAGTGTTATGTAGGGCTGTAATACTGCTACCTGGTCTGCTGGTATGGATGGGAAGTTTACAGCATTACGAATTGTTCCATATATTAGATAGTCTGCAATTTGCTCTGCAATTGCTATTGCCACATTCTCCTGTGCCTCTTGAGTTGAAGCACCAAGATGTGGTGTGCATACTACTTTTTCATGTCCAACTAATGGATTGTTTTCAGGAGGCTCTTTTTCAAAGACATCCAGTGCAGCCCCTGCTAACTTGCCACTTTCAAGGGCATCGTAGATGTCTTTTTCATTTACAATCCCGCCCCGTGCGCAGTTTATTATATAAGCACTATCTTTCATGGTTTTTATTGTTTTTGCATTTATAAGATTTCTGGTCTCTGCTGTCAAAGGGGTGTGTATAGTTATAAAGTCTGCCTGACTAATAAGCTCTGCAATTTCCATTTTTTTTATGCCCATTTTTTTTGCCTTTTCTTCGCTTAAAAATGGGTCATAAGCAATTACATTCATCCCAAGACCTTGAGCCCTTTTTGCTACCTCTCCGCCTATATTCCCAAGACCAATTATACCAAGCGTTTTATTGAAAAGTTCCACTCCCATGAACTTCTTTTTCTCCCACTCACCTTTAGCCATAGAGGCATTTGCCTGAGGAATCTTTCTTGCAATAGCGAACATCATGGCGATAGTGTGTTCAGCAGTTGTTATGGTATTTCCACCTGGGGTGTTCATAACTACAATACCTTTTTTTGAGGCAGCAGCCTTATCAACATTATCAAGGCCAGAACCTGCACGGCCTATTACCTTAAGATTTTTTGCAGCATCGATTATGTCTGCTGTGACTTTTGTTGCACTCCTTATAACAAGTGCATGATATTCTCCGATAATAGACTTCAATTCTTCTGGTTTTAGCCCTGTCTTAACATCCACATCAAGCCCAGCTTTTTTGAGTATCTCGATTCCCTTTGATGAGATGTTGTCACTAACAAGAACCTTCATAACAAATACCTCCTTTTTATTTAGCTCCTCACAATAGAGTGAGCGATATAGCAATCATTTTACCGTGATTTAAGATTTATTCCATCAGCAGTTCCTGCGCTCTGGCAACTCCTGTTCCTAATCTAATAGGATGCCCAAGCTGTTTCAGCACCATTTCTAATGCAGCAATGCCTGTAATTACATCAAATGTATCTGCATAGCCGAGGTGTGCCATTCTATAAATCTTTCCCTTTGCTTTGTCCTGACCGCCTGCACCAGTGATACCGTATTTTTCGCGTAATGTTTTATAAACCAATTGCCCATCAATTCCTTCAGGCATCTCAATAGCAGTGACAGAGTTGCTCGGCGATTCCTTTGAGTAGATGCCAAGACCTAAAGCCTTTACTGCCTCTCTTGTTGCATTAGCAAGTCTTGCATGTCTTTTAAATACATTTTCAAGCCCTTCTTTTTGTAGTATCTTTATTGCCTCATTGAGACCTATAATTAATGTAACTGCTGAAGTGAAATTTGTCTGGTTTTTTGCCAGATTCTCTCTTTCCTTTTTGAAATTGAAATAGAATCTTGGCATTTTTGATGCCTCACTTTTCTTCCACGCCTTATAACTCACACTTACAAAGGCAAGCCCTGGAGGCAGCATTAATCCTTTTTGTGAGCCTCCAACCATTACATCAATACCCCATTCATCAGTTCTTATGTCTTCTGCAACGAGGGCGCTTATTGCATCAACAATAAAAAGAGTGTCAGGATAATTTTTAATTACACTGCCAAGACCTTTAATATCATGGTACACACCAGTTGATGTCTCTGTTGCCTGAACAAAGACTGCTTTAATTTCAGAGTCTTTTTTTAAGGCAGATTCAACCAATGCTGGTTTTATTGAATATCCCCACTCAACGACTATTTCTTCAACCCTTAATCCATACGCCTGACAAATCTTTGTCCATCTCTCACCAAATTTTCCACCATTTATTACGAGTACTTTTTCTCCGGGATTGAAGAAGTTATTTACAGCACCAACCATGCCACCTGTACCTGTTGAAGCAAGTATGAGCACATCATTCTTTGTCTGAAAGAGCCACTGAAGCCCCTTCTTTGCTGAATCCAGTACTGGCAAAAAGTCAGGAGATCTGTGATGTATTATTGGCATTGCCATTGAAAGCAACACCTCAGGGGGCACAGGCGTTGGCCCTGGGGCTAAAAGGTATCTCTTTAACATAAATCCTCCAGATTGTTTTGTATTCAAAGCCGAGTATGTATAATAATACAAACTCGCCGTATTTGAAAAGAGTTTTACTTAAAGGTAAAATAGAGGCAGTATGAATGAACAGATAGAAAAAATCAAAAAACTAATAAAAGATTGTATATTGCTTGTGGACAAAAATTCTGAAAAAAGGATAATCTTTGAAGCGAAATCGCTTTGTAAATATCATGATTATCAATATTTTTTAAAAAGACAGATGGTGCAGAAAGATTTTAAATCTTAAGAGAAGGAAGTTATGGTCATGAAAACAAAAGGGGATATAATGCTTAAAAAGGCAGAAGATGCTACGCTAATGTGGGCTTATGATTTAAGTTTTTCGGGCACATCTGACCTAACGCTTCTTGATAATGCGCAGTTTATTTATGAACTATCATTGGCGGAACTGGAACTAAAGGCATTGGGAGCAGATTTTGAACTTACTAATGGCTTGAGGGAATTTAAGATTCATAGCAAATCTCGATATCTTATAGATGTGCTAAAAAGGCGTACAGCTTATTTTAAAGCTATTGGGCATGAGTTTACGGATTATTTTCAGATAATTCAAAAAAATAGAACACGCTCTGTAAATCAATATCTTACGCATTGGATATATCCGTATAAAGGAAAATTTCATCCGCATGATTATATGACTGGACTTGGTTTTAAGTTAGAAAAGAATATCCTGAAGCTGATATTTGGTCTTTATAATATGATGAAAAAAGAGCATATCTTAATTTTTAAAAAGGCAGCGTAAATGACAGGCACAGATTATGTAAAAAGATTAGAGAATGTTATAAAGCAAATGCTTACGCCTCTCAACGATATTCCCTTCAATCTTGTTATAGAAGCTATGACAGGGGGAAAAGTCCTTTTTTTTGATTCTCAAAATTCTGAACACAATGAAGTATTAAAATTTCTGCAAAAAGCCGCAATAACGGCTGCAAAAGAGATAAATAAAATAGGGATTTTGAGACCTCGTCCTAATTATGATGCCAGTCACTTTTTATTGCCATTTGAAATTTATGTTGATAGCGAACAAGGTAGAAACCATAGCTACAAATGTAGGCACTACAAGATATTGTCTTCAGAGTCCCTATCCCTTGGTGTAAAATTTGAATTCAATTCTGATAATCAGAGGATGTATTCGGGCGATTGCGGGACAAGGCTTTTAGCTGAAGGAGAGATTAAAAATGAATAAACAAAAGCTCTTGTCATTATTACCGTCTGTAGATGAAATCCTTAAATCTAAAAAAGGATCGCAATGGCAAGAAATATATCCCCGGCGGTATGTGCTTAAAGCAATTCGTGAGATTATCGAAGAAAAAAGACAGGCAATTCTCAGAGATGAATTGAAAGAGATTTCTATTGAAGCCATGCTCCCTGATATTGAGCACAGGGTTGAGAGGCTTTCTTCATTCAGCCTTAAGCCTGTGATTAATGCAACAGGTGTTGTGGTTCATACTAATTTAGGCAGGTCAGTGCTTTCTGAAGAGATACTGGAGAATGTTAAAAGGGTTGCTTGTGGATACTCAAATCTTGAGTATGACCTTGAAAAAGGTGAGAGGGGCAAGAGGTATTGGCATGTACAAATGCTGCTAAATGAGATTACAGGTGCTGAGAGTAGTTTAATAGTCAATAATAATGCTGCTGCAGTATTTGTGTGCCTGAGCGCCCTTGCAAAAGGCAAGGAGGTAATTGTATCAAGGGGAGAGCTTGTTGAAATAGGGGGATCTTTTAGGGTGCCAGATGTGATGGCAAGTAGCGGAGCGATTTTACGAGAGGTGGGAACAACTAATAAGACACATTTATATGATTATGAAAATGCAATAAATGAAGATACAGGCTTGTTGTTGAAGGTCCATCAATCAAATTTCAGGACAATAGGCTTTACAAAACTTGTAGGGATTGAAGAACTTGTAAATCTCGGCAGGACATATAATATCCCTGTGATGTTTGATTTAGGGAGCGGCTGTCTTATGGATTTAAGGCCTTATGGTATTTATGTGGAACCAACTGTCCATGAGATTATAAAATCAGGTTGCGATATTGTTACATTTAGTGGAGATAAACTATTAGGTGGACCACAGGGAGGGATTATTGTAGGAAGGTCAGAACTCATTGAAAAGATTGCAAAAAATCCACTTATGAGGGCTGTGCGCATAGACAAACTCACCCTTTCAGCATTTGAGGCAGTGCTTATGCATTATTTAGATGAAGAAAAGGCAAAGAAAGAGATCCCCACATTAAGGATGTTATTGCAGGATATAAATGAAATAAGGGCAAGGGCAAAGAAGATAGCCACAAGGCTGCACAGGGAGATAAAAGATGATGTTGCAAAAATTGAGATAGTAGAAGACTCTTCCCAATCAGGCGGGGGTGCATTGCCTGAGGTAGAATTTAAGACCTTTGTTATAACAATTAAACCTGAGAACTTGTCTGTTAACCATCTCCAAGAGCGTCTGCGTCATGGCAATCCACCTGTAATTGTAAGGATAAAAGAGGATAACATTATTCTTGATGTCAGGACAGTGAGGGATATTGAAATAAAGCCTCTGGTTAAAGTAGTTTCAGAGGCATTATTATAATGCAAAAAGAGCAGAAACCATTCGTTGAAATTTATGCTGATGGAGCATGCAGTGGAAACCCCGGTGTCGGAGGTTTTGGCGCGATCTTGCGTTCAGGCAAAAAAGAAAAGGAAATATCAGGCTGTGATAAGATGACAACAAACAATAGGATGGAACTTTTGGCAGTTATTTCAGCATTAGAGGTGCTTAAGAAGCCGTGTAAGGTGGCTGTTACTACAGATTCTAATTATGTTGTAAAGGGAATGACTGAGTGGATTCAAGGTTGGATAAAAAACAAATGGAGGACATCGCAGAAAAAAGAAGTAATGAACAGGGATTTATGGGAAAGGCTTTTAAAGGCATCTTCAGGTCATGAGATTGAATGGAAATGGATAAAAGGGCATAATGGTCATCCAGAAAATGAGAGGTGCGATAAGCTTGCACAGAATGCAATTAAAAACTGTCAAACCATCAGAAAACAGAGGGTAGATGACAGAAGACAGACTGAAGGCTGAAGTATTGGTGAAGGGGTGAAGGCTGAAGGTGGTAGGTATTTAATAAAAGTCAGTGTTCTGTATTCTGACTCCTATCTTTGGTGCTTTTTATGACTATTCGTGAACAAACAGAACAAATAGAAAAACAGATACTGCACTCAAAGGCATGTCTGAGTTCCATGAGTAGGGGAAGGGTAAGGTATGAGAAGGATTGCAGTGTAAGGACTTGCTTTCAGAGGGATAGAGACAGGATAATTCATTCAAAGGCATTTCGCAGGTTAAAGCATAAGACACAGGTTTTTCTTGCACCCAAAGGAGACCATTATAGAACAAGACTCACTCATGTGCTCGAGGTATCTCAAATAGCAAGGACAATTGCAAGGGCGCTGAGGCTCAATGAGGACCTTGTAGAGGCTATTGCACTCGGCCATGATTTAGGTCATACACCTTTTGGGCATGCAGGAGAGGCAATTTTAAGGGAAATTCATCCGGGCGGATTTGATCATTACAAGCAGAGCCTCAGAGTCGTTGATTTTTTAGAAAGGAATGGGCAAGGGCTTAATCTCACACATGAGGTCCGAGATGGAATTGTCAAACACTCAAAAGGAAAAGGGGTGATAATATCAGATAACCCAAAAGATAAACCTATAACGCTTGAGGGTCAAGTTGTCAGAATATCAGATATTATAGCCTATGTGAATCATGACCTTGATGATGCCATAAGGGCGGGAGTTGTAAAAAAGGCAGATGTGCCGCGCGATATAATAAAGGCTATAGGAGAGACATACTCAAGGCGCATAGATACAATGGTCAGAGATGTGATTCAAGCAAGCATTAAAGTTGATCTTGAGAATATAGTCATGAGCGATGAAATATCATTTATTGTTTATAAACTCAGGGACTTTCTCTTTGAGACAGTTTATGAGAGTGATGCCATAATAAGGGAATTTAACAAGGCAAAGAATATCCTAAAAGCCCTCTATGAGTATCACCTTGAGCATACAGATGAAGTTTTTAAGGACATTGCACCTGAAAGAAAACTAGATAAACACCGAATGGTTTGTGATTTTATTGCAGGTATGACTGACAGTTTTGCTTTTATGACATATGAGAGACTTTTCCTTCCAGAGCAGTGGAAGGTGTTTTAATGTTCCACGTGGAACATCCATCTAAAATACTTGAGTTCAAAAAGCTCTTTGGGATAATCGCTGACTTTGCAAAGAGCAATGCATCTCGAAGGAAGAGGTGGAGTGACTATAGTGACTTTAAGGTAAAGGAAAGGTATTTTGCCTATTGAAATGAACGCAGGACTTGAAATTAGCTATCTTGATGGAATATTATAACCTAATCTGAGCGATTTTATTGCAAGCAGTCACAGCGATTAAAAGCATCATGGTGTCAGAGCCTTTGATGCACTGATGCTTTTAAGGCTTGAGGCTCTGACACCATGATGCTCTGGTGCTTGCATAGCCGATGGTAAGAATCGCTTGATTTAGGTATAACTCAAGAATCTGTAATTAGGGTCCCCCAAAAAATCACAAGATTTTGGGGGGTGCAGAAAAGGAGGTGAGAGTAGTGGCAGAAAAGACTAATGGGGTTTGCTGGAGGTCGATTATAATTCTATCTATTTTCTGTATTATGGCTGGATTTGGAGGTGGTATCACTGTCCAGAATGTATTGAGCGGTGGTAATCATGCAGCATGGGTGTCTGTTGGATATGGGATTGTTGCTGGAGTATTTATAGCTATATCTGTTGTTATATTTAAAACTGTGCTGTCATCTTTAAAACAGCAATAGATTTTTTAGTAATTGATTTATTATGGATAAGGGGGGGCAGCCTTATCTTATTTTTACTCAAAAAAGTTTACACTGAAAAAGATTTTTGCTATGCTAATGATGTAGCAAGTGAGTGAGACACGCTGGCGGAATAGATGCATTGGTTGCTGCTATTAGAGATATTTGCGTGTGACTGATGTTCTTTGACAAGTCGGGCATGTTAGAGCTGGTGGACAGTGGCAGACAAACAGAAGAGAGAGATGACATACCTCTTCGTTCCTCTGTAAAGGCAAGCATTTTTATGACTAATCTGAAGAAATTATTTAAATAAAGATGACTTGCTTAAAGAACATATTGAAATAAAACAAAGAAATCTCCATCAAGCGATGTAAAGGGGGTAAAAAAGGGCTTTAAAATGGCATTAAGGCATGTAAAAATGAGCAAAAAGGTGCAGAGTAAAAAACAGAAAAATACTTATAAAACAATGACAAAAATAAAATTTGCAGTTTAAACGCTACTTCCATTAAAACAAGGATAAAATGGGTTAAATGATGGTGAGGTGGTAAATCGCCAAAGGCGTAAGGCGGTAGCTTGATTTTAGATGACAGACGCTGCTCAAAGTCTTTAAAAAGTGTTTGTTGCAAGTGTATATGGTTTCACAAAATTAAAAAATTCCCTCTCCCTTTTGGGGAGAGGGGTATGGTGAGGGGAGAGGAAGTAGTAAGACATAATAGGTGGTGACGGATGACGGATTCAAGATAGATGTGGTTACAAGTGCGGAGTTTAAAGCCTTTTCGCAGCGTCTGTCATCTAATTGTTTTTTGAATCTTGAACTTTGAACCTTAAATTTTGAATCGCCGAAGGCGGTAGCCTAATCTTCAGCCTAATTACCCCCTTCACCCTTTCACCATCTGTCATTCTAAAAGAGCGAAGCGACTGAAGGATCTCAAACTCACTGTAAGGTAGTTATTATGAGTATTGTTATCTTAAATTAAAAAGGCAAAAGTCAAGACCTGACCCCCAAAAAAACCTATCAAAAAAAGGTGAGACGCACCCTGGGAAGTCATAAAAGATTAAGGGACTCAATAATTGCAAAAGGAAAACCTTTATCAGAGTTAGTTTCTGAATCGAGAAAAGAAGAGAAATATTAATGTCATCCCTCTTCGTTGATACAAGCTCTCTTGTCAAATTCTACTATCCCGAACCTGACAGTGACAGGATTGAGACCCTTTTATTAGGAGCAGAACATATATACATCACCAATCTGACCATTGTAGAAATAGCATCTGCCTTAGCCAGGAAGGTAAGAACAGGTAATATAAAAAAGAGCAAGAGACTGTCTTATGGAACACCTTTCTCGATGACCTTCAGACAAGCCAAATCGAGATAGTAACCCTTGATGAGAGAGATTATTTCAGGGCAGATGACCTGATAAGAGAATTAGGAAAAAGACATGGTATCAAAACCCTGGACCCTCTTCATCTGTCCGCCGCCTTAAGCTTGAATAATGTGGAGTTTCTCTATTCTGACAGCCCCCTCAATCAGGTGGCATTAAAGATGGGTATAAACTCGCTGTACAGAAATAATCCATTCTTAAAATTTGATGGGCTTTCAGAGTTATAATAAATCATGCTCGATGACACAATCGCTGGCATCTCGCCCCCTTTATGAGAGGGTGGTATAGGGATAGTCAGGAAAGAATAAATGGCTCAAGGGGAGGATGGAGTCACTTGGAATTAGAGAGGCTGACATTGAAGAGAAATTTATCTGCTCATCAGGTAAAGGTGGACAGAATATTAACAAGACAGCTACATGTGTTTATCTCAAACATATTCCAACAGGCATAGAAGTGAAATGTATGAGAGATAGAAGTCAGTCTGTCAATCGCTTTCTTGCCAGACTGGAATTTGTGGAGAGGTTCGAGGAATTGTTAAATATAAAAACAGGTGAGAATATAAAAAAGAAAAGCACAGGAAGCAGAAGGCAAAAAGAAAAAAGAAGGCAAGGTAAAAATACGATGGATAATTGGTAAAGGAGAAATAGATGAAAACAGTAAAACAGGGAGATACAATAAGGGTCCACTATACAGGAAGGCTTGAGGACGGCACGGTCTTTGATTCATCAGAAAATCGCCCTCCTCTTGAGTTTACAGTCGGTGAAGGAGAGGTCATTTCTGGCCTTGAACGAGGAGTTGTCGGGATGAACATCGGAGAAACTAAGATTATTACAATCCCCCCTGAACTTGGATATGGTCATTACATGAAAGAGCGTATCTTTGAGATGGACAGAAAGAAAATGCCGGGCAATTTCAATATAGATGTTGGACTGAGACTACAAATGTATAGGGCTGACGGCATGCCTGTGATGGTAACAGTTATAGGTATATCAGAAAATACCCTGACTATGGATGCAAACCATCCACTTGCAGGAAAGACTTTGATATTTGAAACAAAACTTGTTGAGATAGTCTGAATTGAACATCTCTGATATTGATAACGGTTTATTTTTCCTTATAAATCATGGCACTTCCAATGCTATATTTGACAGAGTAATGCCATTTATAACAGCAAAGGGCTATCTGCTAATCATTCCATATCTATTGTATGTTGTTTATAGGGTGTATCAAAGACAGAGGACAAAAGACAGATTGAAGGCTTTAGGCTTAAGCCTATCTTCAGTCTTGTGGGGCTTTGTTTTATCAGTATTTGCCTTTCTTTTAAGTGACTGGCTTAGCAATGAGTTAAAGCATATAGTAATGAGGATAAGGCCATGTAATAGCCTTGCTGATGTCAGGCTGCTTGTGGGATGCACAAAGTCATATTCTATGCCATCGAATCATGCTGCTAATTCCTTTGCTGCTACAGTAGTTTTGTATTATTTTACTCGCCAATATGTTTCAGCAGTGATCAGCATTTACCCTTTAGCTATTGCTGCACTTGTTGCTTTTTCAAGGGTATATGTGGGAGTTCATTATCCGAGCGATGTTGTAGTTGGAGCCTTTTTAGGCACTGCTACAGCACTTGTAATCATAGTGTTGTTTAGGTATGCATTATCGCGCTACAGAATTAAACCTCATTTAACCTTGCTCTTTTCCTTTCTGTTTGCCATAAGCGTTTTCAGGATTTATTACATTCTTCATGGACCACTTGATTTGAGCCCTGATGAGGCACATTACTGGGAATGGTCAAGAAGGCTTGATTTGAGCTATTACTCAAAGGGGCCAATGATTGCATATCTCATCTATGCAGGCACTTCAATATTCGGAGATACAATATTGGGTATAAGGATAATGGCAGTGATATTTTCTGCATTGAGCAGTATTTATATGTTCAGGCTTGTTAATCATATGTACCCACAACAGACGGAAAGTAATGGACAACTTATTGCTTTATCCTCTGCTATTTTGCTACAGATTATACCTATGTTTGCACCCTTCGGCGTTATTTTTACGATAGATTCTCCATTTATATTTTTCTGGATACTTTCTCTGTACCTCTTTTATAAGGCTATAAATTCACAGGACAGTGCACAGAGATTCTGGCTGCTCCTGGGTATTTCCATAGGACTTGGTCTTTTAACAAAATATACAATGGCATTTTTTTATATCTGCGCTTTTTTGTTTTTGCTGTTTTCAGAAAAAAGGCATTTTCTTAAGAGCAGCAAACTTTACACAGCATTACTGATTAGTTTCATTGTTTTCAGTCCTGTAATTATTTGGAACTTTCAGCATGATTGGGTAACGATCAAGCATACAGCGGGGCAAGCGCATGTTTCAGAGGGATTAAAATTGTCTTTTAAGAATTTTATCGGGTTCATCGGCTCACAAATAGGTGCTGTCACCCCAATAATCTTTGTGGCGATGTTTTATGCCTTGTTCAAATTAAACGGAAAGGGTATTTTACAGAATTCTTTTTTGCTGTATTTTTCCATACCAGTTTTAGTATTTTTTCTGCTAAAAAGTATTCATGGAAAGGTGCAACCAAACTGGGCAATGACAGGATATTTAACAGGAATAATAGCATTTGCAAAATATTTTATTAACGAGCATCGCATAATGAATAATATTAGCTGCTCACTGTTTCCGTCCCCAAAAAAGTCTTGTAATTTTAGAATGGGCGCTATAGCATTTGGTATCGGTCTGGCATTGTTTGTTAGTGTGATAGCGCATTATCCTTCGATAATAAAATTACCTCCTAAATTGGACCCATCATCAAGATTAAGGGGTTGGAAGGAATTAGGTGTGGAGGTTAGTAGGATTTATGATTCTATACAGGATGAAGGGGAGGTGTTTATTTTATCAGATAGGTATCAGGTATCAAGTGAGCTTGCCTTTTATGTAAAAGGGCACCCAAAAACATATTGTGTAAATACTGGCAGGAGGATGAACCAGTATGACCTCTGGCCTGATATGAATAGTGATGCATTAAAAATCAGGCAAAATAAACAGGGTATAAACACTATTAATGCTATTTTTGTTAGGATAGACAATGTTGATATGCCCAGAAATGTGGCAGTAGCTTTTGAGAGGTATGAAAAGAAACTGTTTCAGGTATATGACAGGGGATATTTGCTCAGGGAATATTCTATATTTATATGTTATAATTTCAAGGGTATAAATACAGTAATACCAGAGGTGTATTAATTAGCTCATAAGGCAAATGGATGAAATCTTAAAGGGATTTTGTCCCTTTAAAACCCTTTTTATTAGGGAGTTTGAGGGACAGAGTCCCTTTAAGATTGAATATGGAGAAGGAAATGTCAGTATCTGTTGTTGTCCCATTATATAATGAGGAAGAAAATATAAACATATTGCATGAAAGACTGAAGGATGTGCTTGATAATATAGGCACAGAATACGAAATCATCTATGTTGATGATGGAAGCAATGACAAGACATTAAGCCTTCTTGAAGATATACAAAAAACAGATAAAGATGTTATTGTCCTCAGCTTGAGAAGAAATTTTGGGCAGACTGCTGCTTTTGCTGCGGGATTTGATTTTGCAAGAGGCGATATTGTTATAACAATGGATGGAGATCTACAGAATGACCCAAAGGATATACCAAGACTCCTTGAGGCTATAAAGGATTATGACCTTGTCAGCGGGTGGAGGAAAAAAAGGAAAGACAAATTTCTGACGAGAAGGCTCCCTTCAATGATAGCCAACTGGATTATAAGCAGGGTTACAGGGGTCAGGCTCCATGATTATGGGTGCTCATTAAAGGCTTATAGAAGGGATGTTGTAAAGAATCTGAGACTTTACGGTGAGATGCATAGATTTATCCCCGCTGTTGCAAGCTGGTATGGCGTGAGGGTTGCTGAGATAGAAACCAGACATCACCCAAGACTGAGAGGAAAATCAAAATATGGAATTTCAAGGACAATAAAGGTGTTGCTTGACCTGATAACAGTGAAATTCCTTCAGAGTTTTTCTACAAAGCCTATGCAATTTTTCGGACCTGTGGGTATGATATTCGGGATAACTGGTGTTGGCATATCCTTATATCTTTCTGTGGAAAAACTTTTCAGGGGAGTTAATATTGGCGGGAGACCCCTTTTACTTTTAGGTGCTCTTTTGATAATAGTAGGTGTTCAATTTGTTGGCATGGGACTTCTTGGCGAAATGCTTGTAAGAGTTTATCACGAGAGCCAGAAAAAACCAATATATGCAATAAAAAAGATACTCGGTCCGGGAAAGTAAAATAACCTTGTATATCTCAGGACAAAAAATTCTCAGTTCAGGAATAAATAATATAGTCAAAAAAACAGTAATACTTATTTTAAAGCTTTCTGTAAGTTCTATTCTTTTTTATTTCTTGATTTCAAGGGTTGGCACTCATACTATTATTAATAACATCAAGGCATTAAATCTTACTGCCTTTCTTTCAGCAGTAGGAATATATATAGTTGCGACCTACATTTCTTCTATGAGATGGAATTTACTTATACACGAGAGCATAAAGACAAAAAGGCTCTTTTCTCTTTACATGATTGGATCATTTTTCAATGCCTATATGCCAGGAATAATAGGGGGAGATGCTGTAAAGGCATATTATCTAAGCAGGGTGCTGAAGAGTGTTGAGCATCATGCGTCACGCACTCAACACTCAACACTTGATGCATTTACTATTGCAATAGCCTCTGTGTTTATGGATAGATATATAGGATTTTTTGCTCTTTTAATAATCAGTATTATTGCCTTTCCATTTGGGTACCAGTATTTGGAGGGAACACATGTAAAGTGGCTCATGCCCGCTGTTTTAGCTGCCTTTATTTTAGGCAGCCTTGTTGTCTTTAAGTTTAGATTTGGTGAAAGGATTAAGTTTCTTTTTAAAATCTATGAATATTTCCAGCTCTATAGCAGAAAGAAAGGTATATTGTTCAGGGCGTTTTTGTATTCCGTAATTATACAGATTTTCGGTATCACTGCTGTTTATATTTTATCGAGGGGTATTTCCTTGAATATATCATTCATGTCTCTTATGATTTTTGTGCCGATTATTATCTTGATTTCATTCATTCCCGTATCCATATCAGGTATTGGTCTGAGAGAGGGGGCTTTTGTTGTTTTTTTAGGGACATTAGGGGTGCCGTCTCATTTGGCAATGACCCTTTCAATCGTATGGTTTTTATCTTCAGTGACTGCAAGTTTGTGGGGACTCTTTGAATATTTAAGATTCAAGGCGGTGCTTGGCAGCGAGGTAAAATAAGAGCCTTTTTAGGTCTTTTAAATTATTCTGGAATGCGTGTGTTTCATAATACTCTTTCAGCCCAAGAAGTAATGCCTTATCAGTGAGATTGAGATTGTATTTTTCTATTATACTATTTCCGATAAATTCAATATCTTCTCTCCTTTCTCTCAAGGGTGGAATATAAATACTTACAGGTTTTAAGACCCTCAATAGCCTTTCTGAAAACCTTGCTTCTTTTGCCTCTTCAAAGATATTCTTTCTTGATGTAATAAAAAATCTGACATCAAAAAATGATAGGCGTGTCTCTCCGATTTTGTAGAACTCATCTTTACAGAATATTTCAGATAGCTTGTCCTGAAGAGTTAAAGGTATTCTGTCTATATCCTTAAGCAGTATTGTGCCGCCATTTGCAAGCTCTAATGCGCCTTTGTGCTTTTCTTTTCCCAGAAATCCACCTTTTGCTCCAAAGAGTTCTAATTCGAGGGTTTCGCTGTCTAATGTACCACAATGAATGGATAAAAATGGTTTTGTCTTTCTTGGATTGTCAGGACGGTTGTGAAGTGCAGCTGCTAGCAATCTTTTTCCAACATTGGTCTCTCCATATATAAAGATATTTTTTTCTTCTCTGTTTGCAGCATATATTTTTTCGAGGGACTCTTTTAATGGTTCAGATTTTGTCAAAAAACTTATTCCTGAAAAATGGTATTGCTCAGCAGCAGTTATAAATTTTTCTGAGAGTTCTCCGACCTTGAATTCCTTGCACACATCCTCAAATCTTTCTACAATATCAGCAAGCAGTTCCTCAACTTCATTTTCAGGTATTTTGAAGTATCTCTTGCTCATCTCTCTGAACTTTTCTTGTGCCTCCACTACAGCAGGGAAGAGGATAGAACGAGCTGCATGTTCGCTCACATCAAGCAACTGGAAGAGTTGATATGATTTATAATTTGCAGAAAACCTTGCTGGATGATTAAAGAGTTCGACGCGTTGTCCATCGTCTGAAAATATAAAATTCATGATATTTATCAATTCCCTGTATATTTGTGGAGATGTAATATTTTTATCAAGTTGTTTTAAGAGATTAGTCTTGAACAATTTTTCTTCTATAAAAATCTTGTGTTCAACTGGCACCCTGAGCAATAAATCGCAGATCTTTTTGTGTTTGGGATGCTTTATATACATAAATAAAATCCCAATACATGACATAATTCCCGCAAAAAAAGCCTCTTCGTCTGCTGCTATATCGGCTTTTTCATTTATAATGGATGCTGCCTCTCCTGACAATACTGCGTAGCACCACAATAGTATATAATCTTCATCAAGGAAAAAATCTTGCTCCAGTATATGATTTTCTATACCTTCTGCTCCTATAAGCGAGATGGCCTGTGATATAGATGTTATTTCTGCCCTTGTTGTCAGGGAATTAACTTTTTCAAGGAGAGAGAAATATAGCCCGGGATCATATTTTATTAGCCTCGAAACTTTTTGCAGAGGCTCTTTTTCATTATTCACAATTGCATGCAAGGAACTGATTGTATGTTCAAACACAGGTAAATTCATCTTAATGCTATAATAATAAATCTATGTATAAAGAGCAAGACTTTGATGTAATCGTCATAGGTGCAGGCCATGCAGGATGTGAGGCAGCCCTTGCATCTGCCCGTCTCGGTCTAGAGACATGTATCTTTACAATTAATATTGATACCATTGCACAACTCTCATGCAATCCAGCCATCGGAGGACTTGCAAAGGGACACCTTGTGCGAGAGATCGATGCCCTTGGCGGTGAAATGGCAAAGGTTACTGATAGGTCAGGGATACAATTTAGAATGCTTAATCTTTCAAAAGGTCCCGCTGTCTGGTCACTGAGGGCGCAGGCAGACAGGGTTCTTTACAGGAATAACATGAGGCAGTCTCTGGAAAGACAAAAAAATCTTTCAATAAAGCAGGCTATGGTCGAAAATATAGTGGTCAGTGATAACAGTGTTAAAGGGGTTATTACTTCACTCGGTGTTTTCTATGGTGCGAGGGCTGTGATTGTGACTACAGGCACTTTTTTAAAAGGGCTTATGCACATAGGTCTTGACAGCTTTCAGGCTGGAAGGGCAGGCGAATTCCCGTCAATAGGGCTTTCAGATTCTTTAAAAAGTCTTGGACTTAAAATGGGAAGGTTAAAGACTGGCACCCCACCAAGACTCGATGCTAAGAGTATAGATTTTTCTAAAACAACAGTGCAGTATGGTGATGATCCACCTCTGCCATTTTCTTATTCAACCCAGAAAATAACAAATCCTCAGTTGCCATGTTATATTACATATACAAATAAAAAGACTCATGAAATAATCCTTAAAAGTCTCCACAGGTCACCTCTTTATAGTGGCAAGATAAAGGGTATTGGTCCCAGGTACTGTCCGTCAATAGAAGATAAGGTAATTAGGTTCGCTGAAAAGGAGAGGCATCAAGTATTTCTGGAACCTGAAGGCATCGAGACAACAGAATATTATGCAAATGGCATATCTACAAGCCTCCCCTACGATGTTCAGATTGAGATTGTCAGGAGCATCGAAGGCCTTGAAAATGCAGAAATCATGAGGCCAGCATATGCTATTGAATACGACTTTGTTTATCCTATACAACTAAGGCATACCCTCGAAGTCAAGAATATAGATGGATTATATCTTGCTGGACAGATAAACGGGACATCAGGCTATGAAGAGGCTGCTGCACAGGGTTTAGTAGCAGGTATTAATGCCTCTCTAAAATTAAAAGGTAAAGAACCTCTTATTCTTGGAAGAGACGAGGCTTATATTGGCGTGCTGATAGATGACCTTGTAACAAAGGGGACTACTGAACCTTACCGTATGTTCACTTCGAGGGCAGAGTATAGACTTCTTCTCAGACATGACAATGCAGATTTTAGGCTAATGGATAAGGGATATGGCATAGGCCTTGTGTCTGAGGCTGTATATGAACGATTTAGAGAAAAAAAGAGATTGATGGATAGAGAAATTGAAAGGCTTAAGAAAGTGCGTGTAAAGCCTTCTCATGAAATAAACAATGCCCTTTTATCTTTAGGCACATCTGCGATAAGTGAAGATACATCATTGGATAAAATACTTAAAAGACCTGAAATAAGATATGATTTTATAAAAAAATTTTCTTCTCCTCCTGAGCCATTAACTTCAGAGATTGAAGGCATTGTAGAAATCAATGTCAAATATGAGGGTTATATTCAAAAACAAATGGAGATGGCAGAAAAATTAAAAAAACTGGAGTATAAGAAAATCCCGGCAGATTTTAATTATAAAGGCATTGCAGGGCTATCGCATGAGATTATAGAAAAGCTATCAGAAGTCCGTCCTGAGACAATAGGACAGGCGAGCAGAATACCCGGCATTACCCCTACTGCAATATCTATAATACTAATTTCAGTGGAGAGGTATTGGAAAGAGAAAGGCTTTTGATAAAAGGGCTGAAAGAGTTAGGCATTGAGCCCTCTGATGAGATAATTAATAGATTTGATAACTACCTCTTTGAGCTAAAAAAGTGGAACCGAGCCTATAATCTGACTGCCTTAAAAAACGACGAGGATATAATCATAAAACATTTTTTTGATTCTCTTTTGTATCTGAGGGTTGTACCTGAAGGGCAAAGGGATATTTGTGATATTGGCAGTGGTGCTGGTTTCCCAGGAGTGCCAATGGCAATTGTAAACACACGGTTAAATATAACCCTGATAGAGCCTTCGAGAAAAAAAGTAGCATTTTTGAGACATATGAAGAAGGCTCTCATGCTTAATAATATAGAAGTTCTTGACAAAAGGATAGAGGATGTTAGAAATATGCTCTTTGATATTGCTGTGACAAGGGCACTTTTTAATATAAAGGATTTAATAAAAGAGGCAGGACATATTTTGAAAGAAGATGGATTTTTTGTGTTGAATAAAGGTCCAAGGTTTGAGGATGAAATTATTGGTCTTCCTGATAATGTGAAATTTGAGGTTATTACAATAACTTTGCCATGCACTTCTTTGCAGAGGTATTTGATAGTGCTTAAATTTGCTTAGCAAATTTAGGTTTGGATTTTAAAAATATTCTTTCAGCCTTAAATCTGTCTATCAGCAGATTCCCAAATTTGCTGATAAAAATAAAGTGGTAGATGGGAAACGCTTTTAATTAGATGGCAGACACTGCTCAAAGCCTTTAAAAAGTGTTGGTTCAAGTGTATATGGTTTCACAAAATTAAAAAATCCCCTCTCCCTTTTGGGGAGAGGGATAGGGTGAGGGGTAAACTGCTAAAAATGGGGTGAAAGGGAGATTTTTAGACATATAACTAATTGAAAATAAATGAAAATCTTGATAGGAGGGCAAGCCTAAAAACAATAGGTCAAATAAATCAATAATATCAAGGGGTTACGAATTTCGTGAAACCCACTTCAAGTATATATGAGGAGACTATAAATGTATTGCTCAACAAGTATCCGCTAATAGGTGGTGACGGATACAAGATAAATGTAGCTACAAGTACCAAGTTAAAGTCTTTTTCGCAGTGTCTGCCATCTAAACTCACAGAAATAGTTTTCTATTTCTATCGGTAGTTTAGGCAGATTTAAGCCCCTTGAAAAGATAGGCTCTTAACTGGTATATTGATAGAACGCCGAAGTGGTGGAACTGGTAGACACGCACGTTTGAGGGGCGTGTGGGGCAACCTGTGCGGGTTCGAGTCCCGCCTTCGGCACCATTGCTAATACTTTTCCTCAGCCCACATCTCTGCTGAAAATCTTACGACTCTGTTTCTACCCCTCTCTTTTGCCTTATAGAGAGCTACATCTGCATATTTTACAGCCTCCCAGAAATTCTGCGTGTCTGTCGGGAATTCGCTGACACCTATGCTGATAGTCTTCTGTATAAATCCACCCGCGATCTTCACCTTTGAATCTTCTATTCTTTCTCTTATTTTTTCGGCTACATCTAAAGAATCTCCCGGCTTTGTATCTATTAACAATACAAGAAACTCTTCTCCGCCAAAACGAATAACGAGGTCTGATGTCCTTACATTCTTTCTTATGTTATCTGCAGCTTCTTTTAATACCATGTCTCCAACATCATGGCCATAAACATCATTTGTTTGTTTGAAAAAGTCTAGATCGCACATCATAAGGCCAAGAGTTGTTCCCCTTCTTAAGACACCAGCTACTATATTCTCGAAGCTCTCTTCAAGAAATCTTCTATTATAGAGGCCTGTCAGTGCATCTTTAAATGCTGATTCCTTTAAAGTTTTCATGAGTCTTTTTGCTTCTAAAACTGGTTGTGCCTCTGTTATATATTGCTTTGCTCTACTTATTTTCCTCTTTATATCATCTATATCACACACCCCGCGTTTGCCACACACAAATTGGACAACACCACCAACATTTCCACCAACGATTATTGGGATACAATAGTGGATATCGTTTGCTGATTCTGTATAATATTTGCATATATTTGGATAATCAGCGGATGTGACAATGTGCCCTGTCCTCTTTACTCTGCACAACTCGCAATCCAATTGAATATCTCTTTTGCAATGCAGTTCAATGCCATCAGCCTCTGGCGGATATACTATCTTCATATTATTTTTACTACTTGAGACTTCATATATCACACAGTTGTCAAACTCAAGGTCATCTATAAATATCCTTCCGAGTCGCATATAAATGTCTTCTACTGATTCGTCTTCTTCTATTATCTTTTTGAACGATGTCACATGCCCTATTGTATCCATTAATCTATTGAATTCAGCAGAAAGCGCACCAAGTTCATCCTTTGAAGCTACATCTAACTTTTTTGTCAGGTCTATTTCACCAGCGGACAATGCCTTGATTTGTCCTATAATGGCTTTAATAGGCCTTGATAGGGATCTTGATATGAGTATTCCAAAAACACCTGAAAGCATGGCAGCAATAGCAAATGCAAGACTTATTAGGACTATGGCTATATTGAATCTGCTTTTTATTATGTTAGCAAATGTCCCCCATTCCTTTCCAATGCTTATGGCATATTCATTCATAACAATTACAGTGTTTCTTGTAAGGGCATCATATTCTGAGAGTGTCTCAAGCATGGTGCCCTCTCCCTTACCACTGAGCTTTTTCTCTGACAGCTCTGATAGAAGTTCTTCGAGATTACTGACTTTTACAATAACATCTTCTACAAATTTTCTCTTCTCAGGGTCATACAATGGAAGCACGATAAACTCATTGTAGAACTGCCCTGTCCCCCTCGAGTAGTCTTTTATACGGCCGCCCGTTAGCAGGATTTTTAAATACGAGCGGCAGTCTTCTAATCTTGCCTTGCCGTTGAGGTAGTTGTTATTGATTCTTTCTGTATCTTTGTAAAGCACTATTTTGTGTGCTGAAATACTTGCGCCTCTCAGCTTTCTTACCACAATATTTGCGGTCTTTTCATGAGGACCAATAACATCTACCATCAGTTTGGATTTGGCACTCATATCAAACATTGTAATCAATCCGATAGCAGATATTACTGCAAGCCAGAAAAGAGAACCAAGTGAAAACAAAATGAATTTCTTACGAACAGGGAGATCAGTAAAGGTAAGTAGGTTTATAATTTTTTTGAACATGTCTCTCATGTGAATTTTGGTTTATAACCTCTACAATTATACTCATGTCTAAAAAAGTAATCAAGATTTTTTTTAAATTGTAATGTATACTAATTCATTATGCCTCTGTTTGGTGAATTATTCCTGAGTGAGATTATTAAAAAACCTGTATTTGATCCAAAGGGAGATATTGCCGGAAGGGTCAGGGATGTTACTATTGTCAAAGGAGACCCTTTGCCTAAAATATCTGCAGTCATTGTGGAGAGAGGAAATCAATTATTCAGGATCAGATGGGAACAGATTAATTTGTTCAACAAGAGGATAATCTCCACATATTTGGCTATAAGTCTTATAGAACCTTACTCTATCAGCGAAGACGACCTCCTTGCTGCCAGGGATATCCTTGATAAACAAATAGTTGATGCTAATGGAGCAAAGGTGGTAAGGGTAAATGACATCAAGCTCGAAGGCTATGATGGAGAGGCTGTATTGATAGCAGTTGATGTAGGCATGAGAGGTATATTGCGAAGGCTTGGTATAGAGAGGGGAAGCGAGGGATTTCTCAAGCTCTTTCAGGCGCAGATGCCGTATAACTTGATAAGCTGGAATTATCTCCAGCCTCTAAAACCGAAATTGAAGACTATAGCGCTTACTGTGCCAAGGCAGATGGTATCAGAACTCCATCCCGCTGACATTGCTGAAATAATCAGTCAGGTATCAAGGGAAGAGGGTGCCCATCTCTTCAAAGATCTGGATATAGAAACCGCTGCAGAGGCTCTATCAGAATTAAAGCCTGAAATGCAGGCGGATATAATAAATGCAATGGATGCTGAAGAGGCTGCGGATATAATAGAGGAGATGCCTCCTGATGCTGCTGCTGATGTGCTTAGTGACCTTCCAGCAGAAAAGGCTAAAGAGATACTCGAGCATATAGAAAAAGAAGATGCTGAAGACATACAAGAGCTGCTCTGTCATGAGGAAGATACAGCAGGTGGTCTGATGACAAATGAATTTATTGCATATCCTCCAGATATGAGCATAAAGGATGCTATAGAATGCTTTAAGAAAGATGCAGAAGATATAGAGACAGTTTATTATATTTACATTGTTGATGAAAAAGAAAAGCTTATAGGAGTCACTTCTCTAAGAGAATTACTGCTTGCAGAGCCAGAAGCGAGACTTTCAGAAATCATGGAGACCAAACTCAAGACTATTACGCCTGAGACAGATGAGATGGTGGTGGCTGAAATTATCTCTAAGTATAATTTAGTTGCCTTGCCTGTTACAGACAGCGAGGGGACCCTTCTTGGCATAGTTACCATAGACGATATAATAGACAGAATACTTCCACCTGCTGCAAAGCGCAAGCGGAGGAAAATGTGACCTGTTGGAAAAAGTTTTTGATTATATTATCTGTCATAGGTCCTGGCATAATAACAGCCAATATAGATAATGACGCTGGAGGCATTGCCACATATTCGATAGCAGGAGCTCATTTTGGCTATTCCTTACTCTGGACACTTATTCCTACTACTATTGCACTCATAGTGGTTCAGGAAATGGCAGCGAGGATGGGGGCAGTTACCGGCAAGGGACTGGCGGACCTTATAAGGGAAAATTATGGTGTAAAAATTACTTTCTGGTTGATGGTGGCCTTATTTATAACAGATCTCGGAAACACAGCGGCAGAGTTTGCAGGATGGGCAGCAAGCGCTGAGATATTAGGAATCAATAAGTATATAGCTGTGCCTTTAGGCGCAATATTTGTTTGGGTCATTGTTGTAAAGGGGTCCTATCGTATTTTTGAAAAGATATTCCTTTTTGTATGTGTAGTATACATTGTATATATCCCATCGGCAGTACTGGCAAAACCCGACTGGTCTCAAGTCGCCATTCAGACGATAAAGCCTTCTTTTCAGTTTAGTTCTGCCTACATTGTTACATTCATCGGTTTAATTGGTACAACAATAACACCATGGATGCAGTTTTATCTGCAGTCAGCGGTTGTCGAAAAAGGCATTAAAAAAGACAACTACTGGGCATCCCGGATTGATGTAATCTTTGGTTGTTTTATGACGGATATAATAGCATTTTTTATAGTTGTTGCCTGCGGCGCCACTCTTTTTAAGGCTGGAGTGAAAATAAGCAGTGCTGAAGAAGCAGCAGTGGCCCTTGCCCCAATTGCTGGAAAGTATGCTTCTATCCTGTTTGCAATAGGTCTTGCAAATGCATCGCTTTTTTCAGCCTCGATACTTCCATTAGCCACGGCCTATTACATCTGCGAGGGCATGGGTTGGGAGGCAGGGGTAAACAAAACATTTAAAGATGCGCCGCAATTTATGTGGCTTTACACCTTTCTAATAGCTGTTGGCTCACTAATCATTCTGATTCCAGGCGCGCCGCTCATTGCTATAATGTGGATTTCACAGGTAATAAATGGTATTATGCTCCCCTTTGTACTGATTTTTATGCTATCACTTATCAATAAACCTGAGTTGATGGGCGATTATATGAACTCAAAGACATTTAACCGGATTGCATGGACAACAGCTATTATAATGATTGCACTGACGGGAATGTTTATTATTACCCTATTTGTCTAAAATAGACTGTCAGGAGGATATTTATATGGTAAGTACAATAGAATGGAGAGACAGCAAGGTCTTGATGCTCGACCAGAGCAGGCTTCCGCTTGAGGTCAGATATGTTGAGTGCACTGATTATCAGATGGTTGCAGAGGGCATAAAAAAGCTCTGGATAAGAGGTGCACCTGCTATCGGCATTGCAGCAGCTATGGGTATCGCACTTGGCGCTCAGGATATAAAGGCAGGTAGCTATGATGACTTTATAGAGAGGCTTGAGCTTATAATGCAAACAATGCTTGACACAAGACCTACGGCAGTAAACATAAAATGGGCAGTTGGAAGAATAAAAAAACTTCTTTCTGAAAAGAGGGATGAATCTATAGACAACATAAAAAAGATTCTTATTGATGAGGCAAAAAAGATCCTTGAGGAGGATATAGAGATAAACAAGGCAATAGGAAAGTGGGGAGCAGAGTTTATAAAGGATGGGGATACTATACTTACGCATTGCAATGCAGGAAGTCTTGCCACGGGGGGCTATGGTACAGCAACAGCGCCCATGCTTATTGCAAAAGAACAGGGTAAAAGAATTCAGGTGATTGCAGATGAAACAAGGCCTGTGCTACAGGGAGCAAGATTAACAGCGTGGGAGTTAATGCAGGCAGGCATCCCTGTGACATTGATAACAGACAATACAGCAGGTGCCTTAATGAAAAAAGGAATGATTGACCTTGCTATTGTTGGAACAGACAGGACGACGCGAAATGGAGATGTGGCAAACAAGATAGGGACTTACACTGTTGCTGTGCTTTGCAAAGAGCACAATATACCATTTTATGTTGCAGCACCTTTAAGCAGTATAGATTTCAGTATGAGCTCAGGAGATCTCATACCCATCGAGGAGCGTCCGCCTGAAGAGGTAACAACAATATGGGGGCATAGGATTGCACCTGATGGAGTGTGTGTAATAAATATGGCATTTGATGTTACACCAGCAAGATATGTGACAGCCTTTTTTACTGAAAAAGGTGCATTTAGACCAAAGGATATAAAAAAAATAATGAGAGAGGATGTGGATATTGAATCCATAAGGATACGATAATGAATGCAAAAAAAATATTTGCTGATTATTCAGAAGAATTGAAAGTAGTGGATAAAAAACTATTAGGAATATTTGAAAGCAATGTCTTTCTAATACCGATGGTTGGTCAGCATATAATTAGTGGTGGCGGAAAGAGGATTAGACCGCTTTTTCTGCTGCTCTGTGCTGACCTTTGCGGATATAAAGGGCAAAATCGTTCTCTTTTTGCTGCAATTATAGAGGCGATACACACTGCCTCTTTGTTGCACGACGATGTTATTGATGGTGCTGATACAAGAAGAGGAAGACCAACAGCACACTCTATCTGGGGAAATCAGGTAGTGGTTCTTACAGGGGATTTTCTTTATTCGAATGCATTGAGGCTTGCAGTTGCCCAGAGAAATCAAAAAATAATGGAAACATTATCAGAGGCCACAACACGAATGACAGAGGGAGAGATACTCCAGCTTAATAAAATAGGAGATCCTGATATAACTGAGGATGAGTATTTTCAAATAATATCTGCGAAGACAGGTGTTTTAATATCAGCAGCGTGCAGGATAGCTGCAATACTGTCAGAACAGTCTGAGGAAAAAGAGATGGCGCTTTTGAGATTCGGGATGAAGACAGGCATTGCATTTCAACTTGCAGATGATATACTTGACTATGTTGCTGAACAAAGAGACCTTGGTAAAAGACTTGGCAAAGACCTTGAAGAAGGAAAGATTACAATGCCCTTGATATATTTACTGAAGGTGGTATCAGAACACGAGAGTGATGAAATAAGAAAAATAATAAAATGGCAGAGGCCGGAGGACAAAGAGCAAGCTAACAATGGACTAAATAGAATATTGGAGTTATTCTCGAAATACAATGCAATAGAAGAGTCCTTAAAGATAGCTCGCTCTATTATTGATGAGGCAAAATCAGAGCTGGACATCTTCCCTGATTGTAAAGAAAGGGATGCCCTTATGGTAATGGCTGAATATGCAATGCAGAGGGAAAGGTGAAATGCATCCTTATGTGGAGCTTGCAAAAAAGGCTGTTGAAGAGTATGTAAAAAACAGACGCATCCTTGTATGTCCGAAAGATGCAGTTCCTGATATGCAGAAAAAGGCGGGTGTTTTTGTGTCGCTGAAAAAGCACGGGCAATTACGAGGCTGCATTGGTACATTTATGCCAAGTGAGGAAAATATTTGTAAGGAAATAATAAAAAATGCTATTGCTGCTGCCACAGAGGATCCGAGATTTTATCCTATTCAGGAAGATGAGCTTAATGATATAATTTATTCTGTGGATGTGCTTTCAGAGCCTGAAAGAATCAAAGACATATCAGAGCTTGACCCCAAAGTCTATGGTATAATTGTTACTAAAGGCTACAAAAAGGGATTGCTACTGCCTGACCTCGAGGGAGTGAATAGTGTTCGGGAACAATTAATGATTACAAAGATCAAGGCAGGCATAGACCCTTCTGATGAAGATGTAGAAATATTCAAATTTACAGTTAAGAGGTTTAAATAAAGACCTATGGCAAAAAATAAAGTGCTTGTTGTTGATGATATGGCATCTGTTCGGAGATTTATAAAATTTGGCCTCGAAAAAAATCATCCAAATTTAGAGATTCATGAAGCAGCTAATGGTAAAGAGGCACAGACAATGTTAGAGGCAGAAAAATATGACCTTATCTTGTGTGACTGGGAAATGCCATTGATGAGTGGAATAGAATTGTTAACATGGGCAAGAAATCATCCTAAATTAAAGGAAATACCTTTTATAATGGTTACAGCAAAAAATGAGAAAGAGCATGTTATAAAGGCACTGCAGGCAGGTGTGAATAGTTATGTGATAAAGCCTTTTACTATCGAAGGGCTTATACAAAAGATGGCAGAGGTCAACAGGAAGTTTGATAGAAGGCAGTATGAGCGATTTGATTTGTGCGGAGAGGTTGTCCTTCAATTCAGGGACCTCGTTTCCAGAGGCAATCTGCTTGATTTGAGCATAGGTGGTTTTTTGTGCAATATTCACAGAAAAAGTCCTGTTCCGATGATATTTGAAAGACTGTTGTGTGATATAAAATTGGATAATAATCACAAGGTATCAGGGCTTGAGGGCTTTGTTGTGAGGATTCAGGCTGCAGAGGCTTTTATTGATTCTGAATACATAAAAGTAGCTGTCAAGCTTATGGACCTCGAGGATAAAAAGGCAAGAGAACTTAAAGATCTGCTAAGTTCTGTGTCGCAGATGTAAGACACGTCACTATTTTTGGTTACTTTTTATTCTTTTGAATTCCCCGCTTTTTCCTCCCCTTTTTTCAAGGAGCATTATTTCAGAAATTATCATTTCCTTATCTACAGCTTTACACATATCATAAATCGTCAGTGCAGCAACAGAAGTTGCTGTTAATGCCTCCATCTCAACGCCTGTTTGTCCCGTTATTCGCACAATTGTTTTTATATCAACCTTACTTTTATTTTCATCAATATCAAAATCAATGTTTACAGAGGTTATATTCAACGGGTGACACATTGGAATGAGATCAGGAGTTCTTTTTGCAGCCATAATTCCTGAGACCCTTGCAACTCCTAATACATCACCCTTTGAAATCTGTCTATCTTTTATAAGCCTTATTGTTTCAGGCTTCATATAAACTGAACCTATAGCAATAGCTTCTCTTTTGGTTAAAGGTTTTTCTGAGACATCAACCATCCTTGCTTTGCCTTCATCATCAAAATGTGTAAGTTTCATAAATCCTCCACGAACTGAATATTACTTTATTCTAATCAAATCCATCTCTCATAAACAACTGGCATATCTGTCTCCTAACTTTGAGGGACGGAGTCCCTCAAACTCCCTGATAAAAATTGAATTTCTTTTTTATTAGGATTTTAAAGGGACGCAGTCCCTTTAAGCTTTGAGGGATAGTTAGATCCTGCAAGCACAGTCGCACATGAACAAAGACTTTTTAAAGTCTTGTAGCAGGGCATGCTTTGCAAAGTCATTTAATATAGCTGCTATGAGTTTATAAGTTTAAAAATCTCTTGACAACAAACATATCCAAATATAAACTTATAATTATAAATATAGATTACCTAAAATCATGCCTTTGGCATAGAATATCAAAACAAGGGGGAAATATGGGAAGGAAGTCATTATTAACTATTCTTGCTGTCTTTGCTGCTGCAACCATGGTTATAGCGGTATCCAGTGGTGTTGCAGAGCAAAAACCAACAGTGGCAAAGTCATGTTCTCTGCCCGGATGCCACACTCCACAGGATAAGGTATTGAGGGGTAATGCTGGAGGAGTTTCTGCTAAAGCAGAGACAATCCAGATAAACACAGGGGTTGTATGGACAGTAAAATTCAGCGATGCCACGAAGATAGCAAACTGGGACAAACCTATAAATAAAATACCGCGCAACAAAGAAATTGCTATTACCTATACAGAAAAAGATGGACAACTTTATGCAATTGCAATAGCCGTAAAACCACCTGTTAAAGTGCCTCCTGAAAAGCTGCTGAATGTCGAAGATATGAAGAGATTCCTTGCAGAAGGTAAGGCTCTGATAATAGACGCAAGACCAGCACCGAGATACCATGAAGGGCATATCCCGGGGGCGATAAACATCTGGGATGCTGAATTTGATAAAAATATTAACAAACTCCCAAAGGAAAAAGATGCTCTTATTGTTTACTACTGCGCTGGTCCTACTTGAGCACTTTCACCATCATCTGCCAGGAAGGCAGAAAAAATAGGGTACACAAATGTAAAGATGTTTGTTGGAGGTATGCCTGAATGGAAAAAACAGGGTAATTTAGTAGTATCTACTAAGACAAATCTCAAAGAGCTAATGGACAAAGATATTCCACATGTGCTTATTGATGTTAGACCACCCGATGTAGCATCAAAGGAGCACATAAAGGGAGCAGTTAATATTTCACTTAATGAACTCGAAAATGCAAGGGATAGATTTCCTATCCAAAAAAATGCACCTATAATTATTTACTGCAATACGGAAAAACTCTCTCAGGATGCATTTAAGGTAGTCAGAAAATGGGGGTATGTGAATGCAAGTTATCTCGAAGGCGGAATAGAAGGCTGGAAAAAGGCTGGCAATCCTGTATTAAGCGGACAGTTGAAAACTAATATTGTTTATGTGCCAAGACCGCGTCCCGGTGAGATAGCAATCACAGAGTTCAAAAAGATTGCTGATGCAATACCTGCTGATAAGTTTATTCTGGATGTAAGGGATGAAGACGAAGCAGCAAATGGTATGATTAAAGGGGCTGTAAATATTCCTACACAGGATATTCAAAAAAGGCTTTCTGAAATCCCCAGAGATAAAGAGATTATAACTCATTGTTCAACTGGTGTGAGGGCTGAGATTGCCTACAATGTGTTAAAAGAAGCAGGATATAAGGTTCGATTTCTTAATGCAAATGTAAAGATAGATAAAAGTGGAAAATACGAAATAAGCAAAGACTAAAAAACATTTATATTAAGGCGACCAGCTTGGGCTGGTCGCCTTAATGCCTTTTTGAGTTATTCTTTTTTGAGCCTCCCCATTTGACCTCATCAGATATATCCCTTTTGAACCATCTCTGTCAGATGTAAAGGTTATGTATCTTCCATCAGGTGAAAAACAAGGGTCTTCATTGTTTCCACTGGTCGTTAATTGCATTATTCCGCTCCCATCAGGCTTCATGATAAAAATCTGATTTTTTCCATTTATCATCCTTACAAATGCAATCCTATCACCTTTTGGCGACCATGCAGGAGATGTATTGTATGAGCCTTCGAATGTGAGCCTTCTTATTCCATTACCCTCTTTGTCTGAAATATATATCTGAGGGCTTCCTGACCTATTAGAAACAAATAATATATAATTCCCGTCAGGAGAAACAGCAGGCGAAACATCAATCCATGGCGATGATATGAGTTTCCAGCCCTTCATGCTTGAGATATCACCAACATGGATATTTGATTTTCCATCCTTTGATGATGAAAAAACAAATTCCTTGTTATTAGGGAAAAAATTCCCTACCATATTTAATCCATTCAATCTCACGATATTTTTTTCTTTCAGTGTATTCATGTCAAGCAAGTAAATATCCCAGCTTCTATTCCTCTCTGCTGAATAAATGATTTTGGTTTTGTCATATGACCATCGAGGAGAAAGCAATATATCCCCGGTTACGCCAAGACTATATATTCGATATCCATCCCAATCCATTAAGTAAAGCTCTTTAGTGCCATTTCTTTCTCCGACAAATGCAATTTTTGTCTTGAATATGCCATGCTGTCCTGTAAGAATCTTATATATGTCATTGGCTATCGAGTGAGAAATTAGTCTTAAAATATCAGGAGATCCAGCATACTCTTTGGTCAGCAACTCTCTATTTTCTGCTACATCATAGACAGAGACAATGACACTCAGAGGGTTGTTCTTTATAATCTTACCTTTTACTACAATCTCTACACCAAGACCCTTCCAGTTGTTTGTATTAAAAGGCTGTTCAGGTCTTTCTATATGAGCAGATTCATCAATGCAGTCAAAAAGCCCTGTGAATGTTAGATCATTCTTCACAATATCCGATATTTCGCTTCCGCCGATAAAACCCTGGATAGCAATGGGCAATCTCTTAATACCGGGAGAGGTTATGTCAATGTAGATCTTATCAGCATGGGCGAAATTTAGAACACAGGACACAGAAGATAGGATACAAACTATAAAAAATAGGAGCCATTTTTTTTCTGACCTCTGACATCTGATCTCTGACTTCTGACTTTTATTCATGGCTTAAACCTCACTCCTATCTCAATTTCTTGCGGTGGTGGTGGTAATGGACTTGCCTTACTTATTGCCCTTAGTGCTGATCTATCAAAAAGGGCATTACCAGAACTCCGTTCTATTTTGCTAATTGTTACGCTTCCGTCTTTTGCTATTTTAATTGTAACTATTGCAAGCAAATCCTTGTCAATGCTTTCAGGAAATATCCACTGTTGCTTTATTTTGTTTATAACTGTTGAATAATAGTCTCCTCCAAAGGCTTGATTTCCAGATGTTGAATCTTTAGTCTTTGCTTCTGACTTCTGGGTTCTGACTTCTGACTTTATTCCCCCGATATCTACTATTTTTCTGAGGGCTGCCATTTTTTCTATCTTCTTTTTTGCTTGAAGAGCTTCTATCTGTTCTTTGATTGCTATTTCATCTCTTTTTGAAGTATTTTTTGATTTTGGTGATGTATTTATGCTTTGAGTTTCAGATTTTGCTTGCTGATGATTTGAACCATGGACCTCTGTTTCAGATGGGCGACTGCTAACTGTTGCTGACTGTTGATTGCTAAATGCTGTGCTATCAACTATTGTTACAATATATGTCTGTGATAATTTGTATAGACTCGAATGCTGTGCAATAACTAATGCTATAGCAGCTATCAAAACATGCAGAAAAAGGGAAAATGTAAAGGCACTATAAATGCCAGAGGTCTTCATTGCCGAAAACTATGGGAGGGTGATTTTAGGCTCTGTTATCATGCCCAATTTCTCTATCCCCGCCTCTTTTATCTCTCCCATGACCTCTACCACCAATCCATAAGGCACATCCTTATCTGCTTTTAAAAAGACATTTGGATTCAACTTGCTTATTGCTGATAGTTTTTTAACCATATCATTCATAGATACTGGATTGTCGTTCATAAATATATTCCCGCCTTTTTTTATAACAATGGTAACCCTCTCTTCTGGTGGGAGGTCTTTCCCTTTTGCCTTTGGAAGGTTCACATCAACACCTTGCTGAAGCAGCGGAGCAGTGACCATGAAAATGATTAAAAGCACAAGCATTACATCAACAAGAGGGGTGACATTTATCTCGGACATTACTGCCTTATGTCGGGATGTTTTGAATGCCATTAGTGCTTTAATATATAGTCAACGAGTTCTTCTGAAAAATCTTCCATCTCTATTATCATCCTATTTGCTCTGCTGAGGTAGTAGTTATATGCAATGACAGCAGGAATAGCAGCAGCAAGGCCTATAGCAGTTGCTATCAATGCCTCTGCAATATGGGGTGCAACAATTGCAAGTGATGCAGAGCCAGCGCTGCCAATGCCCCTGAATGCATTCATTATTCCCCAGACAGTTCCAAAAAGGCCAATAAACGGTGTTGATGACCCAGTTGTTGCAAGAAAATTAAGATACCTTTCTAATTTTGCAGCCTCAAGAGCACTATATCTCTTAAGCATTCGCTTGAGTTCGTCTCTGTCTGTATAAGTTTTTTCAGAATAAACTGACCTGAATAAATTCGATAATGGGCTTACTGTAAATTTCTTTGAAGATGAAAAGAGGTCTTTAGGATTCTGTGTTGCCTCATATATTCTTAGGAAGTTGTATGTTTCTTTATCTGCATTTGCAAAATGACGCCATTTCTGAAAAATTATTGTCCATGACACTATAGAAAAGAAAAAGAGGATTGCAAGGACTATTTTTACTACAACCCCTGCCTGAAGTACCAATTGAATTGCTGAGTGTTCCATATGCCTCCTAAATTTTTTAACTTTATATAATATCCATATAAAATGTCAAATCTCATCCTAAAATTGCCGATAGAAATAGAAAACTATTTCTGTTTAAAAGTGTTTCTCCTCTACCATTTCATTTCTATCAGCAATCTCGAGTTTCATTTGATTTTTTTGCTATTTATGAGTTATTTTTGACTATGGGTTTTGCCAAAATCATCAATGCCTTTAAAGACAAAAGAATACTAATAATTGGCGACTTGATACTTGACCGTTTCATCTACGGAAAGGTAAACAGGATTTCTCCTGAAGCCCCTGTGCCTGTGGTTGAAGTGGTAAGTGAATCGTTTCTGCTTGGTGGTGCTGCAAATGTTGCAAACAATGTTATAGCACTTGGCGGAAATGTATCCATTGCTGGAATAGTAGGGAAAGACACAGCAGGGAGGATTTTAAAAGAATTGTTCGAGGAGAGAAATATAAATATAGAAGGCTTAATTGAAGACAAAAGGCCTACAACAGTGAAGACAAGAGTTATTGCCCATCATCAGCAGGTGGTGAGATTTGATAGGGAGGACAGGAAAAGACTGGATGGTAAAAATCTCTTGAATCTCACTAACTATATAAAAAAGGCATTAAAAGAGCATGACGCAGTGATTATTTCTGATTACAAAAAAGGAGTTATATCATCGTCTCTGATTAGAACAGTGGTAAAGCATGCAAAACAGAACAATACATTTGTTGCTGTTGACCCTAAGGTTGGACATTTCCATTTTTATAAAAATGTGTCTTTGATAACTCCAAATCTCATGGAGGCATCGCAAGGATCAGGTGTTGAGATAAAGGACGAACCAAGTCTTTTAAAGGCAGGAAAGACATTGATGACCAAATTATCTTGTAGGTCTGTGCTTATAACACGTAGTGAAGATGGCATGAGTCTTTTTGAGAGGGATGAATCTAGAAAAATCAAGACAACACATATTCCGACTGCAGCAAAAAAGGTATTTGATGTTACCGGTGCTGGAGATACTGTAATTGCTGCGATTACCCTTGCCCATGTAGCAGGAGCATCTCTTGAACAGGCTGCAGTAATAGCAAATCATGCAGCAGGAATAGTGGTGGGTGAGGTTGGAACAGCAGTTGTAACACCAGAGAGACTTATGACATCTTTGCAGGGATAAAGATATTTACAATCATGCCTAAGGCAATCGCATTATATTCAGGAGGCCTTGACAGCACCCTTGCCATACTTGTTGCTAAGAGGCAGGGAATAGAAGTTACTGCTATTACCTGCCTTACACATTTCGGATGTGATATTTCTGATAAATCATCTTGCTCTAAAAATCCATTCGCTGCTTCAGAGAAATTTGGCTTTGAAGTCAAACTTTGCCATCTTGCTGACAAATTTATAGAGATAGTGAAAAATCCTAAATTTGGGCATGGCAGAAACATGAATCCTTGCATTGACTGTAGAATCCTCATGCTGAAAGAGGCAAAAGAGTTTATGAGAATGACAGGTGCAGAGTTTATTATCACTGGAGAGGTTTTAGGACAGAGGCCTATGAGTCAAAGGAAGGATACATTCCCAAGAATAGATAGAGAGTCAGGTCTTGAAGGTTATGTATTAAGACCTCTCAGCGCAAAACTACTAAAACCAACCATTCCTGAGCAAATGGGAATTGTGGATAGAGAAAAACTTTACGATTTTCACGGCAGGTCGAGAAAGCAGCAGATGAAACTGGCGGAAGAATTTGGACTTACGGAATATCCAGCACCAGCAGGCGGATGTCTTTTGACAGACCCTATATATGCCTATCGCCTTAAAGAATTGCTAAGGCATAATCCATCACCTTCATTAAAAGATATAAATCTGTTGCGTGTAGGCCGCCATTTCAGAATTTCCAATAACTGCAAAATAGTCGTTGGGAGAGACGAGAATGAAAATAATACAATTCAATCGCTGGTTGAAAATACAGACTATCTTTTAAGTGTCAATGGTTTTGGCAGCCCTTTGACAATTATCTGCGGAGATGCATCTGACGAAGCCATTAAATTGGCTGCAGCAATATGTGCGAGGTATTCTGATGCAAAAAAACTGCCTGTTGTAGAGGTTTCAGTGCTTGGCAATGGTGAGGAATTTAAGATTCAGGCAAATCCTCGAGTAGATAATATTGTTGATTCTCTCAGGATACAACCTTTTAAGGAAGTTATAGCCTGACAGGTATCCCTTTGTTCCTAAGATACTCCTTTGCCTCTCTTATCGTATATTCTCTGTAATGAAATATGGATGCTGCAAGCACAGCATCTGCTTTACCCTTGACAATGCCCTCATGCAGATGTTCAAGATTTCCAACGCCTCCAGATGCTATTACAGGTATTGAGACTGCCTCTGATACAGCTCTTGTGAGCTCAAGGTCAAAGCCTTCTTTTGTCCCATCTCTATCCATGCTCGTAAGGAGGATTTCTCCTGCTCCAAGTTCCTCCATATATTTCGCCCATTCAATAGCATTTATTCCTTTTGGTTTTCTTCCGCCGTGCGTATAGACCTCCCAGAGAGGCTGAAGGCTGAAGGCTAAGGGCCGAAGACACAATATCTCACTCAGTTCTTTTGAATTCTTGAGCCAGTCAGGGATCTCCTCAGGATCTCTTATCTCAAACCTCGAGTCATGAACCCGTTTAGCATCTATTGCTACAACTATACACTGGCTGCCAAATCTTTCTGCTGCCTCTCTTATGAATTCAGGGTTGTTTACAGCAGTTGTATTTATCGAAACCTTATCACATCCAGCATTCAGCAAGTCTCTGATGTCATTTAGGCTTTTAATACCGCCGCCAACAGTTAAGGGCATAAACACATCTGTTGCTGTTCTTTCAACAACATCGAGAATAATCTTTCTCTTTTCATGAGATGCAGTTATGTCGAGGAATACAAGCTCATCAGCACCCTGCTCATCATAAAAAAAGGCATTTTCAACAGGGTCTCCAGCATCCCTAATATCGAGAAATTTTACACCCTTTACAACCCTGCCGTCCCTAACATCAAGACATGGTATTATCCGTTTTGCAAGCATTTAGAGTAAATCCCTCTTTCGAGCATATTCTTTATATCTTTTCATATATCTCGCAGAGCCTTTTTGAGATCTCAAAGAGTTTATTTATTCCCCTTGCAATCTCATCCTCGTTGTCACTGTATTCATGGTTAGGATGTTTCTCAATTCTCTGAGCATGATCCTTGATAAACCTTAATGTCTTTTCTGAGATCCTCATTGTTACACTTTCACCACCTAATCCCTACCTCTTCACTGCAATCTCTATCGCCTCTTTTAGATCTATTGCCCCTGAATAAATAGCCTTTCCCGTTATTACTCCGTAGAGCCCCTTTATCTCCTTGAGCCTCTTTATATCCTCAATTGACGACACCCCTCCCGATGCTATAACAGGGATAGTAAGTGTTTCTACCATCTCTCTTGTTGTCTCAATATTTGGACCTGTCATCATACCATCCTTAGAAATATCAGTGTAGATGATCCCAGAAACACCGCGGTCTTGCATTTTTAATGCAAGTTCCTTTGCCCTCACACCGGTAACCTCAACCCATCCTTTTACAGCCACAAAGCCATTTTTTGCATCAATACCTACAAGAACCTTACCGGGGTATTTTTTACATGCCTCTTTTACAATCTCTGGGTTTTCTATAGCAGCAGTGCCCAAAATAACCCTATCAATTCCAATAGATATAAGCAAATCAATCTGCTGTAAATTTCTTATCCCTCCTCCCACTTCTATATCCATGCCAACTGCTTGCCTTATTTTACGAATACCCTCTATATTTTTTTGATTGCCGGTAAATGCGCCATCAAGGTCAACAACATGAAGAAGTTTTGCCCCGCAAGATTCCCATCTTTTAGCTGTCGATGCAGGGTCATCAGAATAAATGGTCGCATCTTCTTTTCTTCCCTGAAGAAGTCTTACGCAGAGACCATCCTTTAGATCTATTGCAGGAATTACAAGCATAGAGTAATATAACAGAAAGTGCTTTAGGAAATGAAATATGAGATTTAACTTTTTGTTTTTTGCTTTTTTTCTATATATCTGCACTAATGCTTTTGCCTTTGATATTTCTGAAAAGCTCAATTATGACCTCACATGGGCAGGAATAAAAGTGGGGGAATCCATGCTTGAGGTAAAGGACAATGGTTCAGAGATACAGATTACATCAAAGGCATCATCAGCAAAATGGGTATCTGTTTTTTATAAGGTAAATGATTCAGTAATTAGCACCTTAAAGAAGCAGACAAGTGAAGATAGTAAGCAGAAAGCAGATAGAGTTTTTATGTGGATTCCAAAAAATTACAGGATAAAGCTCAAGGAAGGCAAATACATAAGAGACAAAGAGATAATATTTGACCATGCAACAAAAAAGGCTAAATATATAAATCATATTACCAATGAATCATTGGTTTTTGACATAAACGATTCGACTCTTGACCCACTTTCATGCCTCTATTATGTCAGGAGACTTCCTCTAAAAGTTGGAAAATCTATTTTTATCGAGGTATTTGACAGCAAAAAATTATACAATGTGGAAGTGCAGGTATTAAATAAAGAGATTGTAGAGACCCCACTTGGCACCTTCAGGACTATTCTTATAAGACCCATTATAAAATCAGAGGGCATTTTTTACAGAAAAGGGGACATCCTGATATGGTTAACAGATGATGAAAAAAGAATCCCCGTGCTGCTGAAAACAAAAGTGCAACTCGGCTCTGTCAAGGCAGTGCTTGTGAGCAAATAGATAGTTATCAAATCCTGAAATTGCCGATAGAAATAGAAAACTATTTCTGTTTAAAAGTCTTTCTCCTCTACCACTTCATTTCTATCAGCAATCTCGAATCAAATAAAAATACTTGACAAACTATGACTAAAGTATTATTATAAGAACAAATAGAGGTGAAGAGATGTCCACAACAGTAAAAGACTATTATCAGATACTTGGGGTCAGCAAGGATGCATCTCAGGATGAGATAAAAAAGGCTTTTAGAAGGCTTGCGCGAAAGTATCATCCTGATCTGAACCCAGGAGACAAGACCGCAGAGGAGAAGTTTAAAGAAATAAATGAGGCATATGCTGTGCTTAGCGATCCGCAGAAAAGGGCAGAATACGACAGGGCAGGCACGACATTTGAGCAATTTGCAGGATTTGAGGGATTCAAGGGGTTTGATTTTAGCGAGGCATTTGACTTTGGAGATATTTTCGGCGACATATTTGGCACGAGATTTGGTGCAACAGAACACTATGCGAAGGGTGAAGACATTATCATGAGTATAGAGCTATCCCTTGAGGATGCATTTGCAGGGCTGACACGGCCTATAAGTATTACGCGGACAATTATTTGTGATGTATGCAAAGGCACGGGTGCAGAGGCTTACCAAACATGTTCGTTATGTAAAGGCACTGGAAAAATCCAGACAGCAAAGGGATTTTTCAAAATTGCTCAGACATGCCCTGAGTGTCACGGTACAGGGAAAAAAATTACATCTATATGCAAGAAATGCGGGGGAAAAGGCAAAATCGTATATACAGAATCTTTAAAGGTCAAGATCCCGTCTGGTGTTGACAACGGCTCGATTGTAAAACTAAAGGGAATGGGTAATGCAGGCATAGGAGGGGGACCAGCAGGTGATCTGCTTTTGGAGATAACAATAAAACCTCATCCTGTATTTAAGCGAAAGGGTGATGATATATATGTTCAGTTGCCTGTAACATTTGGTGAGGCAGTGCTTGGTGCAAAGGTGGAGGTTCCTACAATTGATGGTACCGCTGTTATGAAGATTCCACCCGGCACGCAAGGAGGACAGAGGTTTAAGCTTTCAGGAAAGGGTTTTGTCTCTCCAAAAACAAAAAAGAGAGGCGATGAATATGTGGATATAAAAATAGTGGTGCCAAAGGATATTCCTGATAGTGCAAAAGAGGCAATAAAAAAGATAGAGGCGCTTTATAAAGAGGACCCGAGAAAAGAACTGAGGAGGCAATGAGATGAATAGAAAGAGACAGGACAGAACTAACCCTGTATATATGATAAGCGTTGTTTCCAGAATTCTTGAGGTGCATCCTCAAACACTACGCATGTATGAAAGGGAGGGTTTTGTTCGACCACACAGGATAAACAAACAGAGACTTTATTCTGATGAGGATATAGAGAAACTAAATCTTGTTATAAAGCTCACAAAAGAACTTGGGGTCAACAAGGCAGGTGTGGACATAATCCTGCGGATGCGTCAGAGGATGCAGGCATTACAGGAAGAGATAAGAGAGATGATGCGATTTATGGAAGATGATATAAGGCGTCATTTTGAAGAGAGATTAAAAAGGATATTTTCAGAAGAATAAGACATAAAGTAATTTTGTGTCAGGCCATCGCGAGGAGCAACAGCAACGGAATAATCTAAGACAAGATTGCTTTGCTACGCTTGCAGTGATAGCAAAATTAGAGGAGGAAACATGAGATTAGATAAATTGACAGTAAAAAGCCAGGAGGCAATACAGGAGGCTCAGAGGATTGCAGAGGCAAAGGGTAATCAACAGCTTGATGTTGAGCATCTCCTTTATGCGCTTCTTGAGGATGAAGAAGGAATAGCATATCAGATACTGAAGCGCATTGGTGTAGATATAAATGCAGTAAGGGCAGACCTCAATAAAGAAATTGATAAATTTCCAAAGGTCTCAGGTGCAACACCTCTCGGGCAGATATATATAGGTCCGAGACTGAAGACCGTGCTTGAAAATGCATTTCAGGAAGCAATGCACCTGACAGATGAATTTATAAGTGTTGAACATCTGTTGCTCAGTGTATCAAAGGCATATGGCCCTGCAGCAGATATTCTCAAAAGATATGGTGCAACGGCTGATAATATACTGTCGGCAATGAGAGAAATTCGAGGGGTTCACAGGGTAACAGACCCAAATCCAGAGGAAAAATATCAGGCTATTGCAAGATATGCCAAAGACCTTACAGACCTTGCAAAGAAAGGAAGGCTTGACCCTGTAATTGGAAGGGATGAAGAAATAAGAAGGGTGATACATGTGCTTTCCAGAAGGACGAAAAATAATCCAGTGCTTATAGGGGACCCTGGCGTTGGGAAGACAGCCATTGCTGAAGGGCTTGCACAGAGAATAGTTGCTGGTGATGTGCCAGAGACATTAAGAGATAAAAGGTTGATAGCCCTTGATATAGGAAGCCTTGTTGCTGGCTCTAAATATCGAGGTGAATTTGAAGAAAGGTTGAAGGCAGTATTAAAAGAGATAGAACAATCTGAAGGAAGAATAATAACATTTATTGATGAGCTTCATACACTTGTTGGAGCAGGTGCTGCAGAGGGTGCTGTTGATGCAGCAAATATGTTAAAACCTGCTCTTGCCAGAGGAGAGTTGAGATGCATTGGTGCTACAACTGTTGATGAATATAGGAAGCACATAGAAAAAGATCCAGCTCTTGAAAGGAGATTTCAGCCTATTTATATAAAAGAGCCTTCTGTAGAGGATACTATCTCGATTTTAAGAGGACTCAAAGAGAAATACGAGGTGCATCACGGAGTAAAAATAAAAGACTCTGCTCTTATAGCAGCAGCAGTTCTTTCCCACAGGTATATAACAGACAGATTTTTGCCTGATAAGGCAATAGACCTTATTGATGAGGCTGCAGCAAGGCTGAGGATGGAGATAGACAGCATGCCTGTGGAGCTTGATGAGATAGAAAGAAGATTGAGACAGCTTGAGATAGAAAAACAGGCATTGATGAGGGATGATGGCTCATCAGATGCAAAAGATAAACTCGAAAAACTCAGCAGGGAGATGGCAGAACTGAATGCAAAAAGAGATTCCTTGAGAGCACAGTGGCTGAGTGAAAAAGAGGTCATACAGAAGATAAGAGATATAAAGGAACAAATAGAAAAGACAAGGATTGAGTCTGAAAGGGCAGAAAGAGAGGGCGACCTCACGAAGGCGGCTGAACTTAGATATGGGCGTCTCCTTGAACTACAGAAGGCACTCGAAAGTGAAAATACAAAACTTCAAGAAACACAGAAAAAAAGAAAAATGCTCAAAGAAGAGGTAGATGAAGAAGATATAGCAGAGGTTGTATCAAAATGGACTGGTGTTCCTGTTTCGAGGATGCTTGAGACAGAGGTGCAGAAGCTTATACATATGGAAGACAGATTGAGACTCAGGGTTGTTGGCCAGGATGATGCGATTGTAGCGGTGTCAAATGCCATAAGAAGGGCAAGGGCAGGTCTTCAGGATCCAAATAGACCAATAGGCTCTTTTCTGTTTTTGGGACCAACAGGAGTTGGAAAGACAGAACTGGCAAAGGCACTTGCAGAATTTATGTTTGATGATGAGTCTGCAATGATAAGGATAGACATGTCTGAATATCAGGAGCGTCACACAGTATCAAGACTTGTTGGAGCGCCTCCCGGCTATGTTGGTTATGAAGAAGGAGGACAACTTACAGAGGCAGTGAGGAGAAGACCATATTCTGTAATCCTATTTGATGAAGTCGAAAAAGCGCATCCAGAGGTTTTTAATATACTGCTACAGTTGCTTGATGATGGCAGACTCACAGACGGACATGGCAGAACAGTGGATTTCAGAAATACAGTAGTGATAATGACATCAAACATAGGCAGCGCTCATATTCAGGAGATACTTGAAGAGAGGATGAAAAGGCCGTCACACTGGAGTGAAAATGAGAGAGAACTAAAAGAAAAGGTCATGGAGGACTTAAAGACATTTTTCAGACCCGAGTTCTTAAACAGGATTGATGAGACCATAATATTTAATCCATTAAGTGAAGATTTGCTTAAACAGATTGTGGAGATACAGGTGAACAGAATGAAAAAATATCTTCAGGAGAAAAAGCTCGATATTGTTCTTACTGAAAATGCCAAAGACTTCATTGCAAAGGCAGGATATGACCCTGTTTACGGAGCAAGGCCGTTGAAGCGGGCAATACAGAAGGAGATACTTAATCCTCTTGCATTGAAGTTGCTTGATGGCACATTTAGTGAAGGAGATGTAGTAGAAGTAGATTTTGTAGATGGGAAAATTGTATTTAGCAAATTAGCAGTTGCTGAGGTTGTGTCATAAGGGTCTTTGACCCTTAAATATAAACTTATAATTCCTTGAAACAGATTGCTTAGCCTTCGGCTCGCAACGAGGTCCCCAAAAAATCCCAAGATTTTTTGGGGACCAGAATGGCAGCCTTAATAACTGTCATTGCGAGAAGCGGAGCGACGAAGCAATCTCAAGGAAGAAAGGAGGACACCATGTCAATCGTAAAATGGAGCCCATTAAAAGAACTGGAGGAGATGAGAAAGGATATGGACAGGCTTTTTGAGGACTTCTTTGCACCTGTGGCAAGGAGGAGACGCTGGCTTAAACCTGAGGTTGGTGTTGTTGTGCCAAATATCGAAATGTATGACAGAAAAAACGAGATAGTATTGAAGGCAGAATTGCCAGGGGTGCATAAAGAAGATATTGACTTGACCATAACAAAAGACTCGTTAACACTGAAAGGCGAGGTCAAGAAAGAAGAAGAGGTGAAAGAAGAAGACTACTATGCATGCGAGAGGAGCTATGGGAGCTTTACAAGGACAATTGCCCTTCCTGTGGAAGTTGATAGTGAAAAGGCAAAGGCATCGTTTAAAAACGGTGTGCTTGAGATAGTGCTTCCAAAGAAGGAAGAGGCAAAACCAAAAGAAATAAAGATAGAAGTATCGTAAAAATATCAAAGAGGGCGGGATTTTATCCCGCCCTCTTTATGCCTTTAAGCTCCTGGGGAGGGACTCGAACCCCCGACCAAGTGGTTAACAGCCACCCGCTCTGCCGGCTGAGCTACCCAGGAAATCTAACAAAAGTTATTTATATCAAAAAATTTGGGTTGTTGTCAAACTAACCGATGTCCTCGTTATCCTTATCTTTTTCCTGTTCTTCAATAAATCTGAAAAGTCTTTCCATCGCATCTATCTGCTGGAGTTTTTTATTTCTGCCCGACAGTCTTATTACATCCTCTATAAAATCAGGGGACTCTGGCATGTTTGTATTATAAACACCTCTTTTTGTAATTTTGTATCCCTCCAGTTCTGTTCTGACAGAATTTTTTGACCCGATTATTTTTCTTACGAGCATATGTCCACTCTTTGCATTCAATAAAGTGATTACTGCCCTCAGATACCCTATAGCCTCATTCCAGTTTGACAGATTAAATTCAATATCAGAATGAATCAGCACTTCATTATTTTTACTTATATCTATGGCATTTATGGCAAAGCCTTTTGAAAGTTCCCACAGATTATCTATTGTGTCAGGAGTAACGATTTTATACGAATAAGGCAGCTTTATATAAAATGCCCTTATCTCTCTGTAAAGTTCCATTCAGTCATTATACCATAAATGCACAAGGCATCGAGAGTCGAGTCAAAGACTATTTTTGCCTCATCTATAGTTTCGTAATCTTTAAACTAAAAAACATCTTGACATCTTAATCAAGAAATGTTATAACTCTTTTACAAAATTTTAACAGGGGGTGTTTTATGAAGAAGTTTTTGGTAGTTCTCCTTTCGCTCTCTCTTATGCTTCCTCTTCCTGTATTCGCTGCTGATCAGGCAGACCTCCTTCAGAAAATCGAGGCACTGTCTAAAGAACTCGACCGTCTGAAGCAGCAGATGCAGGAGATGCAGCAAAAAGAGGCAGCAAAGGAGGAAAGAATCACGGTAGTTGAGAAAAAGGCTGAAGAAGCCGCAGGGCCAAGCTGGCTGGAGATTGGTGGAGACTTCAGGGCAAGGATTGACAGCCTAAGTGGTAAAACGCATGATGCACGTCTTTTTGGTGGTACTCCATTATTTGGTTCAACAATTACGGGAGTTGATGGGAAGGATGTAAAAAACGATTCTTTGTTTACCAATCGCCTCGGACTTAATCTCAGGGCAAAGGCAACAGAAGACATTACAGTTAAAGCAAGACTCCTGATGTATAAGGTCTGGGGAATGGGTAATACCAATCCTGTAACAACCAATGCATTCTTTGCTGACAGGACAGTATTTGATGGGACTACAGGCCACATACCGCAGGATAATACCCTCAGGGTTGATCAGGCATATGCAACATGGAGCAATATCGGCGGCGCACCAGTATGGTTCTCCATTGGAAGAAGGCCTTCAACAGGCGGTATCCCACAAAATCTGAGAACGAACACAGAAAAGACAGGCACAGCAGGTGTTCCTTCGCTGCTCGTTGATTATGCATTTGATGGTCTGACAATAGGTTATGCCCCTGACATAGATGCCCTTCCCGGTGCCTATGCAAAGTTCTGTTATGGAAAAGGTCTTGACAGCGGATTCAGGCCGAAGAATAATAACCTTAAAGATACTTCTATGTTCGGCATAGATGTGGTTCCTTATGACACCGACAAATTTCATGTCGAGTTTAACTGGAATAGAGGTGCCAATATTTTCTTTAACCCAGACGCGATAGATAATAATACAAATCTTGGTGAAATAGATTGGTATGGGGCAACAGTCATGGGTAAGGTTGGAGACCTCAATCTGTTTGCATCAGGCGCTATTAGCAAAACACATCCTAATAATAATTCCATGGGACCATTTGCAGATGGTAATTCTTTCGGATTGATGTGGGACACTGTTGAAGGTAAAAAATCACGCACAGGAAATGCTATCTATCTTGGTGGCAGATATGATATTACTTCCACTGGTACAAAGATTGGCTTGGAGTATAACCATGGCTCTAAGAACTGGATAACATTTGTTCCCGCCAATGATGATATATGGACAGGAAAACTCGGAACAAGGGGCGATGTCTATGAGGTGTATCTTATTCAGGAACTCAATAAGAAGCCTATTGCTAAGAGAGGAAAGGCATTCTTCAGGCTTGGCTACCAATACTATGACTTCAAATATACTGGGAGCAACAACTGGGTTGGAGCACCACAAAAAATCTCAGATCTGAATAAAACAACGGGAGCGGGTGTATTCAAAGAAGTAATTGACAAGGCACACGACATCTACTTAACCTTTGATGTCTTATTCTAATCGCTAACTTGTCATTAGATTCAAAGGAGGGGCTTACGCCCCTCTTTTTTTATTGCCTAACTTACCTCCCCTTCTAAAGCAATCACAAATATTCATTGTTTATTCACAAATTTAATGCTATAATGTTTATAAATCAATAAACTATGCACTTATGGGGAGGTAGCATGGGAAGACTCAGATTTTTGATATCAATGCTTGTCTTTTTGACTTTATGTATGTTTCTTTTTGCAAATGCCTTTGCAGCACAATCGTTAGCACCTGACTTTGCACTTAATGACATCACAGGCAAAAAAGTAAAACTCTCGGAATTTAGGGGCAGGGTAATTCTTCTCAACTTCTGGGCAACATGGTGCGGACCATGCAAGGCAGAGATGCCGTCTCTGAATAATCTTTATAATGAATTTAAAGATAAAGGTTTTGTCGTCCTCGCTGTATCAGTTGATACATCGGAAAAATCTGTGAAGTCATTTATAAAAGACAACAAGCTCTCATTTCCAGTATTAATGGACAAAAACAAGGCAGTTTCCTTTGATGATTACGGTGTATTAGGACTGCCAACCACATTTTTAATAGACAAAAATGGAGGCATTGTAGAAAAGATTATGGGTGAAAGGGAGTGGGATTCCCCACAAATAAAAGAAAGAATTCTAAAACTCATTGGAGGTAAAAAATGAAGGAGATGAATAATAAATGCAGGTTGTTAATTTTTTTAGCAATGCTATTGAACATAGCATTGGTAGCAGGATGCTCTGACACATTCGTTGTTACAAAAGATGGTAAGAGCTATTTTTTTGGCAGTAACAGGGAAGGATTTTACAAGATGATATGCGAGTCAGGGGATTTAGATAAAATCCTTGCTGATACAAAACTTCCTCAAAATATCAAAGACGATCTTTATAAATACAATTGCACTGCTTCACAATCAAGGGACAAGGTAAAAGAAATTTATTCTTCTATGACACCTGAGCAGCGAAGGGATTTGAGACTTGCCTTTCAGCTTCATGGGTATGACATAAACCTCATGGCGTGTTGAGACCCAAAGATTCCTGTATCCGGTCGGATACAATAAGTTGGTAAAGTGGTGAAAGAAAAAATTGTTGATTTTGTTGAGGTATATCCTTAAAATTTATCTGTTATGATAACAGACAGTCCTGATGGGATAAAACAGCTTAATACATTAATAGAACTTTCGGCACTTATTAACTCATCCCTTGATATTGCTGAAATTAGGAAAAGGTCAATACAGGCTGCTACAGAACTCGTGAATGCAGAGGCTGGAAGCCTGCTTTTTTTAGATGGAGATACAGGCGAGCTTTATTTTGATGTTGCTATTGGAGAAAAAGGAGAGCATATAAAAACAATACGACTTAAAAGAGGAGAAGGTATTGCAGGATGGGTTGTAGAGCATAATGAGCCTGTGATTATAAATGATGTCCAGAATGACTCGAGATTTTTTAAAGGTGGAGATGAAAAGAGCGGTTTTACAACAAAAAACATGATATGTGTGCCTGTAAAAACAAAAGACAGACTTGTAAGTATGCTACAGGCGATAAATAAGAATGATACATCATTCAGCACATCTGATCTTGATTTGTTGGTAGGTCTTTTTAATCAGGTTGCTATAGCAATAGAAAATGCAAGGCTTTATAATGCATTTTTTAAGGCATATAAAGAGATGGAGATAGTGATATGAAGGTAAAAGTGCTTGGATGTTCAGGAGCAGAATTTCCGGGGCATAATCCGCCTGGTTTTTTGTTGGATGATGAGATACTGTTTGATGCAGGCAGTCTTACCAATGTCCTTGACAAAAGTGCTCAGGCAAAGATAAAAGATATATTCATTACTCATGCACACCTTGATCATATAAGAGGCATCTCATTTCTTGCAGACAATATAATAGTTGCAAAAAGAAGACAAAGAGTAAATATTATCAGCATTCCGCTTGTGATAAAGACAATAAAGAAAAATCTCTTGAATGATTCTCTCTGGCCTGATTTTACGATGATACCTGATTATGAGAATGCAGTGCTGAAATACAGGGAAATAAAACCGAGTGAGTCAATAAGGATAAATGATTATAAAATCACTCCGTATAGTGTTCATCATTCAGTTCCAGCAGTAGGATATTTGGTTGAAGACTCAAGCAAGAAGCGATTTTTTTATACAGGGGACACAGGACCTACTGATTCCACCTGGAATGCCATAGGAGACAAAAAGATTCATTGCCTGATAATAGAGGTCTCTTTCCCTAATAAAATGCGGAATATGGCAATATTAACAGGGCATCTTACACCTCAATTATTGAAGGAAGAGTTAATGAAAATCAAGCAAATGCCAGATAAGATATACATCACTCATCCAAAACCACAACACTTCAATGCCATTAAAAGAGAGTTGGAAAGGCTTAAGATAGAAAACCTGCGGTTGCTGAAGGATGGAGATATAATCAGGATATAAATAACTTATTGCTTATTGTCAGCAATAAATCCTGATTTTTTGAGTGCTGACAGGAGTCCAGAATCTTGATTTTTACTTTGTGAGCCATGAGCCATGAGCAATGAGTTACTTAAGAATTTTGCCACATACTTCCCTAAAATATCAGGCTCAAGATTGACTGTATCTCCAATATTTTTGAATCCTATAGTAGTCATTTTTGCAGTATGTGGTATTATTACAACGTTGAAGGCATCTTTTAAGACATCCACAACTGTGAGACTTATGCCATCAACTGTAACAGAACCTTTTTCTATGAGGTATCTCAATATATTGTCAGGGGCTTGTATCTCAACCCTTATTGCATTGCCTATGTGGGTCTTGCTTTTTATTCTACCTGTGCCTTCTACATGGCCTGTGACAAAATGTCCGCCAAGCTTTGAGTTTGGTCTAAGGGATGGTTCAAGATTAACCCTATCGCCTCTTCTAAGGCTTCCGAGATTTGTGCTTTTTAGGGTTTCATGTGAAACATCGAATGAGAAAATGTCTTTGTCTATAGATACCACAGTAAGACATACACCATTTATAGCAATGCTGTCTCCTATTACAGCATCTTTTATGACATCTGATGATTTTATAAATAACCGAGCGCTCTCTGTCTTTTTTTCGAGAGAGACTACTTCACCAAGTTCTATTATCAGTCCTGTAAACATACTATCTCATAGCTAAATTTAATGTATCAGTTTCCCTATTCTTCCAATTCTTGGCATTTTCTTTATATTATCCCATGACCAGTATATTATGAATGCCTTACCTTTTACTTCTTTCATATCTACATAGCCCCAGTATCTGCTGTCATAACTCTGGTCTCTATTGTCTCCCATGACAAATAACTTGTCTTTCGGAACAAGATATGGACCAAAATTATCCCTTGGTTCTATGCGGCCTGCCTGTGAAGAGTTGTCAGTGTGCTGCACATAAGGTTCCTGTATTGGCTCGCCATTGACATAGATTACTTTGTTTCTGCCCTCAATTATATCACCTTCTGTGGCAATAACCCTTTTTATAAAGTCTCTACTTGGATCCTCTGGATATTTAAAAACTATAATATCTCCTCTTTTTGGTTTTGTAAAAATTAATATTCTGTTGTCAGAGAAAGGTATTTTTGTGCCGTATATAAATTTATTTACGAGTATATGGTCACCGATAAGAAGGGTTTGCAACATTGACCCTGAAGGGATCTTGAATGCCTGTACAACATATGTCCTGATTATTAATGCCAGAATTAATGCAGTAATAATTGCCTTTGCGTATTCCAAAAACTTGTTCTGTTTATTCATTTACCATTTGCCTCCAGTTACAGCTCCTTTGAACTGTTTGAAACCATTTGGATGGTTTTTGTTAAATCTTTTAAGCCGTTGAATTTTTCTAATCTTTTACCTGCAATACTGAGAGGAACGCCTCTTGTGGTATTTCAACTTTTCCGATCTGTTTCATTCTTTTTTTGCCCTCTTTTTGTTTTTCGAGGAGTTTTCTTTTTCTTGTAACATCCCCACCATAACATTTTGCAAGGACATTTTTCCTAAGAGCCTTTACACTTTCTCTTGCTATAACCTTTCCGCCTATAGCAGCCTGTATTGCAATCTCAAACAATTGCCTTGGGATAACCTCTCTTAATTTTTCTGCAATCTGCCTTCCTTTATAATACGCCTTATCTTTATGTACAATCAAGGAAAGTGCATCCACAGGCTCTCCATTGAGCAATATATCAAGCTTGACGAGGTTAGATTCTCTGTAGCCCAAAAATTCATAATCCATAGATGCGTAACCTTTTGAGACAGACTTAAGCCTGTCATAAAAGTCCCATAGTATTTCATTTAAAGGAAGTTCATAAGTAACCATAATCCTATCCTGGCTTATGTAGCTGAATTCCTTTTGTATGCCTCGCTTCTCCTGACAGAGTTCAAGTATCTGGCCTATATATGTCTGCGGCACAAAAATTGTTACTTTTACGAATGGTTCTTCTATCTTCTGGTATCTATCAGGGAGGCTGCTCGGGTTATCAATATAAAATTCTTTGCCTGCCATATCAGTTACCTTATAAACAACAGTGGGTGCTGTGCTGATAAGTGAAAGCGAGAACTCTCTTTCGAGTCTTTCTTTTATTATTTCCATGTGGAGCAGTCCAAGGAATCCACATCTAAATCCAAATCCAAGGGCAGAAGATGTCTCTGGTTCAAAGCTGAAGGATGAATCATTTAGCCTCAGCTTTTCGAGTGAATTTTTCAAGTCTTCATATTGATGCGTCTCAATAGGATAAAGCCCACAAAAGACCATAGGCTTTATTTCTTTATATCCGGGCAAAGGCTTGTCAGCAGGGTTGTTTGCATCTGTTATGGTATCTCCTATCTTTGTATCTCCCACATTTTTTATGCCTGCGATTACATACCCAACCTCACCTGAAGAAAGATGAGGCACTTCCTGCATCTTTGGGGTAAATACACCAACCTTGGTAACCTCGTACTCCTTATTTGTTGCCATTAGTTTTATTCTCATAGCAGGCTGTATTATCCCTTCAAACACCCTGACAAGAACTATAACTCCTTGATAGTTATCAAACCATGAATCAAATATCAATGCCTTTAGAGGGTTTTTATCTGCATCTATTGGAGATGGTATCTTTTTTACAATGGCTTCGAGTATCTCTTTTATGCCTATACCCTCTTTTGCGCTTGCAAGTATTGCATCAGAACAGTCTATACCGATGGCTTCTTCTATTTGAGCCTTAACTCTTTCAGGTTCTGCGCCTGGCAAATCTATTTTGTTGATAACAGGTATTATCTCATGATTATGCTCAACAGCAAGATAAGTATTTGCAAGGGTTTGTGCCTCTACCCCCTGTGTGGCATCAACCACTAAAAGACTCCCCTCGCATGATGCAAGACTTCTGGATACTTCGTATGAAAAGTCAACATGTCCGGGTGTATCTATGAGATTTAGCACATAAGAATTTCCATCATCAGCCTTGTAGTTTAATCTTACAGCATGTGCCTTAATAGTGATGCCTCTTTCTCTCTCAAGATCCATAGAATCTAAAACCTGCTCTGTCATTTCTCTTGAACTCAGTGCTCCTGTAAATTCCAGAAGCCTGTCTGCAAGTGTGGACTTGCCGTGGTCTATATGTGCAATGATAGAAAAATTTCTGATATTTTTAGACATACTAAACCCTGCATTCTTCAAAAACAAGCTGAGCAGCACCAATTATACCGGCATTGTCGCCCAGTAATGAAGGAATTATTTTCACATTACTGTAAAGCTCTTTTAATGTCCTTTTTGATGCCTCTTGTATTGCTGTTTCAACATATATGTTCCATGCACCTAAAAGTCCTCCTGTGAGGATAATTGCATCAGGGCTTAATATGTTTATTAAATTAGCAATGCCTATGCCGAGACTCTTTCCTGCCTCTCTAAGCACAGTCCGTGACAGTGGGTCTCCATCAAGGGCTGCTTTATAGATATCTTCAGCAGTTATTTTATAAAAGTTACCATTATACATGGCTTTTAATGTACTATTTGTTCCTTTTTCTATTTCTGATACAGCATTTCCTATAATAGCGCTTGCTGATGCATATGATTCAAGACATCCCACATTGCCGCATGCACAAGGCTGTCCATCAGCCCTGATACTCATATGTCCTACTTCTGCTGCCACAGAGAGCAATTTATTGTTAACTATTATACCCCCTCCGATACCCGTGCCGAGTGTGAGCATCACGAAATTTTTAAAGTCCTTTCCTGCTCCGATACATTTTTCTCCATAAGCAGCAGCATTAGCATCATTTTCTATAACAACACAGGTCTTGTATCGGCTCTTTATATCTGCCTCGAGATCAATACCTGAAAGTGCTGATATGTTAGGTGATCTCATAATAATGCCAGCATTTCTGTTTATTATGCCTGCAACAGCAATCCCTATGCCGCATATTTGTTCTGCATATTTTGAAGATAGGGAGTCTATAAGCTTGTGAATCACGGCAATGGGTTTGGTGCCAGTTGATTCCTTTAATTTTGATTTCACTTCACCTGCTGAGTTAACCAATGCAGCCCTTATATTAGTACCGCCAATGTCTATCCCAATGGCATAGTTTTTTGCCATAAAATCTCACCTCTTTTGTGTTAGGATTGTTTTTAGTGCGGAAGCACTGAAGACTTCCGAACTCCCGACTATCTATAGTTGGAATAGTTATTATAACAGAAAAATATCGCTTTACGCTTGACGCATTTTAGAATAAATTGTGTTATACTAACCCTCAATGAGCAAAAGTGGAGGATATTTTATGAATACGAATAAGCTTAATAGAGTAGTCATAGTTGCGATATTATTACTGACCACTCTGGTAATCAGCAAATCGTCCTCACTACAGAGAATCTTTGATTTTTTTGCTCTCCCTGTTTTTGCACAAGAACTTCCAATTGTAACAGCTATTGAAGTAAAAGGAGTTAAGCGCATAGAAGAAGGCTCAATTAAGGCAAAGATATCTCAAAAAATCAAGGATCCACTCTCTCAGGAAAAGACAACAGAGGATATAAAAGCAATTTATAAAATGGGTTACTTTGATGATGTCAAGGTCGAAATAGAGCCATTTGAAGGTGGAATAAAGGTCATCTATCTTGTTAAAGAAAAACCAACTATTGTAAAGGTAGATTTCCAAGGAAACAAAAAATATAAAGATGATGATTTGAAAGACAAAATTTCATTGACTGCAGGAGCAATCTCAGATGTGACCCTGATTAATGATAATGCTGTGAAATTGAAGAAATTTTATGAAGATGAGGGGTATTATCTTGCCAATATAGTCCCTGTTGTAAGAAAAATCGAAGAAGGGGAGGTTTCAGTAACATACCAGATAGATGAAGGCAAAAAAGTAAAAATAAAGGAGATAAAGATAGAAGGTAATAAAGCACTTTCTGCCAGCAAAATAAAAAAGGCAATGAAGACTTCTGAGAGAGGGTTGTTCTCATTTATTCTTGGTGGCGGATATTATAAAAAAGACGAGATGAAGGCTGATATAGAAAGGATAAAAGACCTTTATTATAACAATGGGTATATAAAGGTTACTGTTGGGGAGCCCGGGATCCAGCTCACAGAAGATAAAGAGGGAATGCAGATTATAATACAGGTTTCTGAAGGCGAACAATTTAAGGTCTCATCTGTAGAGATTGCAGGCAACAAGGCATTTTCAGAGGATGAATTGCGAAAGCTGATAAAACTTGCTCCAAAGACGATTTTTAATAAGGAGATCTTGCGTAAAGATGTAACTGCAATTACAGACCAGTACTCAAATAATGGATATGCTCTTGTTGTGGTTTCTCCTGACCTTATACCAAATGAAGAGACAAAAGAGACGAGGGTAGTTTACAGGATTGACGAAGGAGATAAATATAAAATCGGTAGGATAGAAATATCAGGGAATACAAAGACAAGAGATAAAGTAATAAGAAGAGAAATAAGATTGGATGAAGGAGATGTTTTTAATGCCTCTGCCTTAAAAAGAAGCTATGAAAGAATTAATAACCTGCAGTTTTTTGAATCTGTTGAGCTTTCTCCAAAGCCAAAGCCCGAGGAAAAGCTTGTTGACCTCGATGTTAAGGTAAAAGAAAAGGCAACAGGTTTTCTGAGTGTGGGTGGAGGCTATAGTTCTATAGACAGATTTGTGGCAATGGTTGATATAACGCAAGGCAATCTCTTTGGCAGTGGGCAGTATATAAAGCTTCGTGGAGAACTTGGCGGCAGGAGTTCTTTTTATGAACTCTCTTTCAGGGACCCCTGGTTTATGGATAAACCAATATCATTTGGAACCAGTATTTACAAAACAACAAGAAAATATGGAAACTTCGAAAGAAAGGCTACAGGACTGGAGGTATCATTTGGAAAGAGTTTCTGGGAATACTGGGGTGCATCCATAGCCTATAACTATGAAAAGGCTACAATATTTAATGTAAAAGATACAGCCTCTCAGACAATAAAGGATCAGGAGGGAACAGCCACAACAAGCAGTGTGACCTTGTCTGTTGGAAGAGATACGAGGGATAATTATCTGGATCCATTGAAAGGGTCTAAGAATGTGCTCTCTACAACTTTTGCAGGACTTGGCGGCACAAATGCGTTTTATAAAGCGCTGTTTGATTCAGGGTGGTATTATCCCTTATTTGATGTAACTACTGTCCACCTTCGTGGAAGAGTTGGTTATGCATCAGGCATTTTTGGTAAAAAACTCCCCCTTTATGAAAGATATTATGTTGGAGGTATTTACACTGTGCGCGGTCTTGGCTATGGTGAAGCAGGTCCTAAAGATATAAATGGAGAGGCAATAGGTGGAGAAAAACAGTTGGTATTTAATGCAGAGTATATATTTCCAATAGTGGCAGAGTATAAATTCAAAGGACTTGTATTTTTTGATGCTGGAAGGGCATATGCAACAGGAGAGACGATTGGCAGTGATCTTAGATATACATCAGGTGCTGGTATCAGATGGATATCTCCAATAGGACCTATCAGGATAGAGTGGGGTTATAATCTGGATAAAAGGCCGGGTGAATCATCAAGCAAAGTGGAATTTACATTTGGTTCATTCTTTTAGAGACAATAAATGAGTGAATGGGCAGAAAATCGTTCGAATCGTTCAAGAAGTTCAATATTGAACTATTTGATTGAACAATGTTGAACTTTATTATTAACTGCTCATCTACTCATCAATTAAAAATGGAGGATAAAATGAAAAAAATTCTGGTTGTGGTAGTATTGAGTTTTTGCCTGCTTTCAGTGGGTATGATTCCTCAAAAATCTAATGCAGAGGCACTAAAAGTAGGCATTGTAGATCTTCTGAGGGCACTCAATGAGTCAGAGGCGGGCAAGAGGGCAAAGGCAGATTTGGAGTCATTGATAAAATCCAAGCAGACATCTATAGAGGAAAAAGGAAAGAATATTGAGAAACTGAAGGCAGAGTTAGAAAAGCAGGCAGCTATTATATCTGCTGAAGCAAAAAAGGCAAAGGAAGAAGAATTAGAGCGTCTTATCAGGGATTATCAGAGAGTGGTTGCTGATTCTCAGGCAGAGGTCAAAAAAAAGGAAGGTGAATTGACAGGGGAGATTCTCAAGGATTTAAGGGAAATGATTAATAAGATTGCACAGGAGGAGGGATATAACTTAATACTCGAAAATGCCGAGGGTCTTGTGCTGTATGCAAACAAATCCCTTGATCTTACAGATAAGGTGATAAAGAGATATAATGAATCAAAGGCAGGTAAGAAATAGATTTAGATGAAATGAAGTTAAAAGATATTGCAAATTTAATTAGTGGTGAAATTGTCGGAGATAGAGACTTAGATATAACAGGTGTTGCTGGAATTTTAGATGCAAAGGAAGGAGATATCACCTTTGTGTCAGGCAAAAAAAATTTAAAAAGCATTAAAAATACTAAAGCATCTGCAGTTATAGTAAGAGAATATATCCGAGATTTAGCAAAACCACAGGTAATTGTAAAAAATCCTCATTATGCATTTGCACAACTTCTATCGCATTTTTATGTAAGGCCGCATCAGTGCATGGGCATCAGTAAGAATGCCTTTGTATCTAATACAGCAGTTATAGGACAGGATGTAACATTATATCCCTTTGTATATGTATCTGAAGGAGCAAGCATAGGCAGAGGAACAGTTATTTATCCTAATGTATTTATCGGAGAAAACACGAGCATTGGCGAAAACTGCCTTATATATCCGAATGTGACTATAAGAGAAGGTGTTTTTATAGGCAACAGGGTAATTATTCAAGCAGGTGCTGTTATAGGTTCGGACGGCTTTGGCTATGTGCTTGAAGAAGGTGTGCATCAGAAAATACCACAGATCGGCGGTGTTATAATAGAAGATGATGTAGAGATTGGCTCAAATGTTACAATTGACAGGGCAACAACAGGCAACACCATAATTGGTAAAGGAACAAAAATAGACAACCTTGTTCAGATAGGACATAATGTAACTGTTGGTAAAAATGTTATATTAGTAGCTCAGGTTGGAATAGCTGGCAGTTCTATTATAGGAGATGGAGTGGTACTTGGCGGTCAGGTTGGTGTTGCTGATCATACAACTATAGAAGCTGGTACCATGATAGGTGCAAAAGGGGGTGCCATGGGAGAAATGAAGAGGGATATATATTCAGGCATACTGCCAATGCCGCACAGGGAGTGGCTAAGGGCAATGGCAGTATTTACAAAACTGCCAGAACTCAATAAAAAGATTCATGAACTCGAAGAAAAACTAAATAGGAGGGAAAATGGTAGATATTAAAGAGATATTTTCTATACTTCCTCATAGGTACCCATTTTTGCTCGTTGATAGGGTTGTGGAATTTACTCCCGAGATTAGAGCAGTGGGAATTAAAAATGTAACTATTAACGAACCCTTTTTTCAAGGACATTTTCCTAATAATCCTGTGATGCCGGGTGTGTTGATTGTCGAAGCAATGGCACAGGTAGCAGGGATTATGGCATTTAAATCCGGCGTGGAAGGGAAGAATGTCTATTTTATGAGCATTGAAAAGGTAAAATTCAGAAAACCTGTGGTTCCGGGCGATCAACTCAGACTGGAAGTGCAAGTTATTCATAGGAGGGGAAATGTCTGGAAGTTTTCAGGCAGTGCATTTGCTGGTGACCAGTTGAAATCAGAGGCTGAATTTACTGCTATGGTTGCACCATAAAGGACAGGGGGATTAATGTCAAAGGATATACATAAAACAGCCATTGTGAGTTCAAAAGCAGAAATTGATGAGGATGTTTACATAGGTCCATTTTGCATAATTGGCGAAGAGGTTGTTATAAGAAGAGGCACAAAACTTATTTCAAATGTAATTGTTGAAGGAGATACTGAGATAGGTAAGGATTGTGTAATTCATCCCTTTGCTACTATAGGAGTTGCTCCTCAAGACCTCAAGTATAAGAATGAAGAGACAGGAGTAAAAATTGGCAATAAGAATATCATCAGGGAATATGTATCAATTCATAGGGCATCGGTAGGTGGAGATGGATTTACAGAGATAGGTGACTCAAATTTTCTTATGGCATATGTTCATATAGCTCATGATTGCAAGATTGGCAATTCTGTAATTATGGCAAATGCAGCTACATTAGCAGGTCATGTGCATGTGGAGGACTATGCTGTTATTGGAGGACTTGTAGCTGTTCATCAATTTACACGGATAGGTGCATATGCAATGGTGGGAGGTTTCAGCGGCATAGGTCAAGATATACCCCCTTACACTATGGCATCTGGAGCCAGGGCAAAATTATATGGGTTAAATGCCATAGGTCTTAAGAGGCATGGTTTTTCTGATGAGGCAATAAATAGCCTTAAAAAGGCATATAAGATCCTTTTTAGGGAAAAGCGCACACTAAAGGATGCCTTGAAAAAGATAAAGTCAGACCTGCCCGAAACCCCTGAAATAAAACATCTAATAGAATTTATAGAAAAAAATAAACGAGGAATATGCAGATAGGTCAAGAGATAGGAGCCAAAAATATTGGAATAATTGCTGGGACAGGAGATCTCCCCAAGATAATAGCCAGAGATGCAAAGGAGCGAGGCTTCAAGGTAATTACAGTAGCCCTTGAAAACCTTGCATCTCATGACATGGAAAGGGTCTCAGATGAGATAAAATGGATTAATGTTGGGAAGTTTGGAGAATTGATAGATACCCTGATAAAATTTAATGTGAAAGAAGCAATTATGGCAGGAAAGGTCTCAAAGACTCTCCTTTATAAATCCAAAGTAACACCTGATATGAGGGCAGTGAAGTTGCTTTTTTCTTTGAAGGATAAGAGTGATGACTCTATACTTAATGCAATAACAAGGGAACTCGAAAAAGAGGGCATTCATGTAATCAATACTGCAACCTTTAGTCCTCATCTTCTTACACCAGAGGGCGTGCTGACAGAGGACCCGCCAACAATGGATGAATGGAAGGATATAGAGTTTGGCTGGGCAATTGCAAAAGAGATAGGCAGACTCGACATAGGGCAGACTGTTGTTGTAAAGGGACAGGCTGTAATGGCAGTAGAGGCAATAGAGGGAACAGATGATGCGATACTTCGCGGTGGAAGGCTTTCTGGAGAGGGTGCTGTAGTGATTAAGGTATCTAAACCGCATCAGGATATGAGGCTTGATGTTCCTGTTATAGGTATAAATACCCTTAGGTCCATGATTGAGGTAAAGGCAAGGATCATTGCAATTGAAGCACACAAAAGTATGATAGTAAATAGGGATCGATTGATTAGAGAAGCAGAAGAGTCAGGGATTTCAGTTGTTGGAATCTCACATGAAAAAATCGCAAAGAAACTCTCTCATATGAAGTATTGACAAATGTCTTATATCGCTACTATAAAAGAAGGCATACAAACTGTTCATAAAAACTATCAATTAGTAATCATTCAGTTTGCATCAATGCTTTTAAGCTGTATAGGGTTTTTTACCATTGTCGGGATTCCAATAGCTATTGCATTTATCATGTTTGGATTGGATCTTACAGAGATACTCAGGATCAAAGACATAGTAAGTGCTTTTAAAGGTTCAGCAGAATTATTGAATAAATATTTTGCAATGGCAATAGTGATAATATTGAGTCTTCTCATATATGTAGCCTTTATTATTGCTTTGTGGATATTTACTATTAGTGGGACAATAGGTGTTTTAAGAGATAGTATTATTGATGCAGACTTTAAGTTTAAACTAAAGACTTTTCTTAGAGAAGGCAGAAATTTTTTCTCACCTGTTTTTTTCTTTTCAGCTATGATTGGCATTGCATTTATATTCTTAGCATTTATGCTTGGACTTTTAGGAGGAGGTACGTCAGCAATTATTGAAATGGCAAAGGCTCAGGAAGCAACCCTTGCTTTGTTTCTTGGGGTATTCTTTTCTCTTATAATTCTTTCTGTGGGCATATTTTTAATAATAGTCACTCTTTCCATAACCACATATGGGATTGCTCATCTATCATTTCAAAGATCAAACACAATAGAAACAATAAAGAATACAGTTAGATACATTTATTCTCGCCCGTCATCCATGGGTTTTTATGCCATTTTATTGATAGGATATATGGTAGTTGGTTTTCTGGTTATTTTAATTGGTTCTCCATTCACATTAATACCGATAATAGGTCCTATACTTTCCTTGCCATATCAACTCGTTACTTATGTCATACAGGGTTATGTTAGCCTTGTAATGCTTTCTTCGATATTTCATTATTATTATAAGACATGGTATTCTTTGTCGTCCTCAGAGTCCAGTGAGGATGCTGATACTTCTCTGATAACAGAAGAAGGGCAAGCCTTTGCTCATGAGGAGAAGGATGAGACACAATAAAAGTAATATTAAATATCTCCTCAAAGGCTGATTTTATATATTCCTTAAATTTTTCATGTTCAAAATCTGGTATCAGTTTTCTTAGACCAAGGATTTCTTTGGATTGTCGGAGTGATGGAGCAATGGTTTTAAAGACCAAATCGATTTTTTCATAATCTATAGAATAAGGTATTGATCCTTGCTGCAAAAATCCATCTTTCCATCTCTTCTGTGCTGATCCTATTAGCTTTTTCCCATCAAGACTTATCTCACCATATGATGTGGATTTAAAGCAGAGAGGGCTTCGTGTAAGATTTGCTACAGATTCCCTTTGTGTTTTTATAGTAACTTTTAAGCCCATTCGATGTAATGATGATTGAAATGCAAGGCTTAATCTATGATAGGTCTCTAAAAGGCCACCTGAAAAAAAACCTTCATTCCTTGCAGAAAAACTATATGTGAGTTCATCCCCGTGAAGGATTCCCCTGCCTCCTGTTGGTCTTCTGACAACAGGAATATTATTGTTTATGCAGTATTCGATATTAATATCCGCTATCTTCTGGAAAGAGCCGAGACTTACAGAAGTGCATCTCCAGTTGTAAAATCTTAATGTTGGGGGAGCATTGCTGTTTCTTACAGAGATTGCAATTGCTTCATCCAGTGCCATGTTGTATGCAGCATCGCAAAGACCTGAGTCTATTAATCTCCAAGCAGTCACTTAAAACTTCCTTTTTCTACTCTTTTGTCTCTTCAAGCAATATCTTATGCTTGAGAAGAGATATTTCCTTGACATGGCCCTCGAAAGTTTTTTGCTCTCCAAAGAGGTTTCTGAGATATATCTTGCTGCCTTCGGGTATTAAGAGATCAACATTTTCGAGGTAGAGTTCCTCTTTACCATTTTTATAAATATATGCATTTGCTTCACACATACAAGTCCTCCTTAATACGATTTATAAGTTTTTCTATTAAATGTGGAAGAGGCTCTTTTGTGATTCCTATTACTTCCACACCCTCTTGATTTAATGGGATAAGTAGTTTTTTTGCAGGCGATGAGGCTATTGCCTCAGCCATTGCTTGTGTAAGTTCTCCAAGCATTCCATTTGATAAAACAATACTTAAAGGACCGATAATAATGTCCACCTTGCCTGCATTCCATATAATAGCATTTTCACCTGTAGCACCTTTATTTGCTCGAGCCTTCATCATAGAGCTTGTAGCAGTAGAGTTTGTTCCTAATGCTATAATCTCTATGTTGTCTCCGAACTCTTCTCTTAGCCCTTTTATTATAAGGCTACCTATACCGCCGCCCTGACCATCTATAACAGCAATTTTTCTCATAAAAGTAAGTATAACCAAAACATAGGTTAAAAGACAAAATGTTATAATTTCTAATGCTTGATATATTGAAAATTACAATTATATTTATAGCAATCTTAATATTTCTCAGGCTGAAGTGGAACATAGGATATGTGTTGCTTCTTGCCTCGGGACTATTGGCAATTCTTTATCTAATGCCAATTCCAACAATATTATCAACCATTAAATCCACTGTTGCTGACCCTGTCACAATAAAGCTATTTTTTGCCCTTACATTAATAAAATCATTAGAAATGATTTTAAGAGAGAAACAGGTATTATCAAAGATGATGGAGGCATCAAGAAATATTTTAAAAAGGAAGAAGGCTGTCATAATCTCAATGCCCATGCTTATAGGTCTGCTTCCTTCTCTTGGCGGTGCCTACTTTTCTGCACCAATGGTTGAGGAATCAACAAAGGGGCTGAAGATGTCTCAAGAAGAAAAAGGTTTTATAAACTACTGGTTCAGACATCCGTGGGAATACATACTGCCCTTGTATCCTGGCATACTGCTTGCTTCAGCTATAACTGGTATAGAACTTCGGAGTCTAATACTGGTAAATCTAACATATGCCCTACTCATTTTTATTACAGGTTTTCTTTTTAGTATGAGAGGTGTAAAAGGGGGATTTGCAAAAAAGGTAGAGAGAAGAAAAAGGGATTTATGGAGCTTTTTGCCTGTATTGTTAATTTTATTAATGGTAATGGCAATGCATATAGAACTTCACTATGCCCTTGGCTTTACTATACTTCTGCTTTTTGTGTTTTACAGGTTTAGTCCAAAAGAAGCATTCAGGGTTATCAGGCATGGATTTACGCCTGATGTCATTGTTATTGTATTTGGCACAATGCTTTTTAAATTTACTATGGAAAACTCAGGAGCAGTAGCTCATTTGAGCCAGTATTTTAAAGATGTGGGAATACCAATCCTTCCCATACTCTTTATTCTTCCATTCCTAAGCGGTCTTTTAACAGGGATAACTGTGGGTTTTGTCAGCAGCACATTCCCTCTTTTAATGAGTCTTGCGGGAGGGGCTCATCTTAATGAGATAACCTTTGCCTTTGCATCAGGATTTACAGGTGTGCTGCTCTCTCCTGTTCACTTATGTTTTGTGCTCACAAGGGAATATTTTAAGGCAGATATCGCAGGCATATATAGAAAGACTATACCCGGGTGTGCAATAATTATGACAGGAGCCTTGATTGTGTATTTTATCTTATAACCTCCACTCCCATATATTGTCTTAATGCCTCAGGCACAATCACTGTTCCATCTTTTTGTTGGTAATTTTCTAAAATTGCAACAAGGGTTCTCCCTATTGCTAACCCTGATCCGTTTAATGTATGTACAAATTCTGTGCCTTTTTTGCCTTCGCGCTTAAATCTGATATTTGCTCTTCTTGCTTGAAAGTCCTCAAAATTTGAACATGATGATATTTCTCTATATCTCTGCTGCCCCGGAAGCCATACCTCTATATCATATGTCTTTGCAGCAGAAAAACCCATGTCACCTGTGCATAAAACAATTACGCGATATGGAAGCCCTAATTTCTGCAAGATGTCTTCTGCATCGAGTGTTAATCTCTCGAGTTCATTATAAGAATCCTCAGGCCTTGTAAATTTTACAAGCTCTACTTTGTTAAACTGGTGCTGTCTTATTAATCCTCTCACATCTTTTCCATAAGAACCTGCTTCTCTTCTAAAGCAAGGTGTATATGCAGTGTAATATATTGGCAACTGGTCTTCTCTTAATATTTCTCCCCTGTGAATATTTGTAACAGGCACTTCTGCTGTTGGTATTAGATAGAATTCAGGGTCTACTGTCCTGAAAAGTTCTTCTGAGAATTTTGGCAACTGTCCTGTACCTGTCATGCTTTCCTTGTTTACGAGTATAGGAGGAAATATTTCTTTATAACCCTTTGAAGTATTTAAATCTAACATAAAGTTCATTAATGCCCTTTCAAGTCTTGCGCCAAGCCCTTTCATTACAGCAAATCTTGCCCCTGCAATCTTTGCCCCTCTTTCAAAATCAATGATGTCAAGTGTTTCAGCAATATCCCAGTGATTGAGCGGTTCAAACTCAAACTCTCTTGGCTCTCCCCACTTCCTTATTTCTACATTTTCTGTCTCATCCTTGCCAGTAGGCACTGATTCATGGGGAATATTTGGAATATTTAATAAAAATAGACCTGTCTTTTGTTCTATTGCTTTGAGAATTTCTTCTATTTCTTTAATTCTTTCAGAGACCTTTTTCATCTCAGCAACAAGACTATCTGTAGTCTGTCCCTGTTTTTTCATTTTGCCTATCTCTTCGGACACTGTATTCCTTTTGTTTCTTAATTCTTCGGATTCTTTTAATAGAGAAAGCCTTTGCTCCTCTAATGACAGAAACTCGTGTAGATCAATCTCATATCCTCTTTTTTCAAGAGCCTTTTTTAAAACATCAATATTTTCTCTCACAAATCTTGCATCGAGCATACATTCTCCTTAATTAAAGACAGGTTGAGGCTAAGGTCAAGGTTGAGGAAAAAGCAAAATTTACTTTTCATGTTTTTAAATCTTAACCTTAACCTTGACCTCAACCTGTTTTTTTAATTACTGATATAATAGAATTAGCTATGATTAATTTCAAGATAACAGGACTCAACGATACTTTTATATCAATTGAAAAGCCTGCTGGAAAGTCTATAGCATTAAAGTTAGGCGAGATAGTAAAGGCAGAGGTAATGGATGTGCTGCCATCAGGTGGTATAACTTTAAAGATAAAAGGAGATTTTATCACAGCAAAAACAGAGGTGCCTCTTGAGAAGGGCACAGTTGCATTTTTCAAGGTAACTGACCTTCCGGCTGAAGGCAAGGATTTAAGACTCCAGTTTATGGGCTATGAAACAAACGAGATTCGAAATTCAAAATTCGAAATTCAAAATTCAACAGGCAAAGATATTTTAAAACTTATGAAGGAATTAGAGAATAGTCTTAAAAACAATACAACTTCAAGCTCTAAATTTCAAACTCTAAACTCTGAACTCTTAAAGTCGCTGCCTCATGATATTAATTCAATTCCTAAAGAAATAAGAATACAGCTTCAAAATCTATTACAAGCAAGTCTAAAGATAACAGGGCAGAGCATACAGGCAAGGCTTGATAATTTTATAAGCCAACTTCCCGAAGGCATAAAAAATCATCCGGTTGTGCAAAATCTTGCAAAAGATTTAATGGTAAGTGTAGAAAAACTTCTTCAGACTCCAATGAAAGACATCCTGCAAGATACAGGCGTTGTACTCGAGGCAAAGATAAGGACTATTGTCGAGATGTTTAAACATATGGAATATTCTGAAGAAGTAAAAACAGGGGCAGAAAAGTTGGCAACTGGGGAATCAAAGATTATTAACAGCAGCCATGTAGAAACACCAGTATTGCCTCAAGATAAGGGCGGTGTAACAGGTGAATCAAAACATGTATGGGTACAGCATGATATGGCATTTATTAAAAAGGACTTAAAGGCAGAATTGCTTCAGCTTAAGCAATACCTCGCGTCTTCTGAACATGAATTAACAATATCTCAAAAGGAAGGTGTTGTCAGGGCTGTAGATGGACTTATTAAAGATATAGAGACATTTCAGGTATTATCTAAGGCAACAGACTCTTTTTATACATTTTTGCCTATTAACTGGCACGCATTAAGAGATGGAGAGGTTTCTTTCAAGCGGGGTCGCAGTGATGCAAGGGGAATATCTTACTCCTGTAGAGTCAATCTCGATCTCGAAAGGTTTGGAAGTCTTTCTATACTGATTATGATATATAACAAGGAATTCCTTGTGTCTTTCAGAGTAGAAAATCCTGAATTCCAGAAAATCATCAGTAATAATATAAAAGAGTTACAGGATTCCTTTATTGCAAGAGGTTTGAATCTCAAGGCAGTGAATATCATGGACAGCAATGATGCAAAATGGGAACAATTTGAGAATCTTGAATCTGGTGAAAGGCAAATAAGCATTAAGATTTAGTTTATGGCAGATACTCGTAAAAAGGCAGCGGCATTAAGATACGATGCCAAAAAGGATGCAGCGCCAAAGGTTGTTGCAAAAGGCAGCGGTAAGATTGCAGAGAAGATACTCGAGATAGCAAAAGAGCATAATATCCCGATAAGAGATGATCCACAGCTTGTAGAGGTGCTCTCGACTCTTGATATTTATCAGGAAATTCCACCTGAGCTTTATAGAGCAGTTGCTGAAATATTGGCATTTGTTTATAAAATGACAAAAAAGGTGCAATGAAACCCCTTGCCAAAATTTACAATAAGCTTTACTCCTTCTATGGTCCTCAATGTTGGTGGCCAGGGGATACTCCTTTTGAGATTGCTGTGGGAGCAATACTTACACAGAACACCAACTGGGGAAATGTTGAAAAGGCGATAAAAAATCTCAAAAATGCAAGGGCATTATCAGTAAAGGCATTGCATGAATTGCCTTTGCACGAGATTGCCCTACTAATAAAGCCTGCTGGATATTTTAATGTAAAAGCCAAAAGATTAAAATCATTTGTAGATTTTCTTGTTAAAAATTTTAATAGTAGCATGGAAAAAATGAAAAAAGAGGATATGGAGTCCATTAGAAAGAAACTGCTCGATGTTCACGGCATTGGACCTGAGACTGCTGATTCAATTCTTCTTTATGCCCTTAATAAGCCAGTATTTGTAATTGACGCATATACGAAGAGAGTGCTTTCGAGACATAAAATTCTGGATTATGATGCATCATATACTGAATATCAAAACCTTTTTCATAAAGAACTGGATGAGGATATTCAGATGTTCAATGAATATCATGCGTTATTTGTGAGGATAGGAAAAGATTTCTGCAAACCAAGGCCGCTTTGCGAAAGATGTCCACTGAGTGATTTTTGATTGCATTACACTATAAAAATTGCTACATTTGAAGTATAAATTTTTCTAAGGTTTCACAAAATTAAAAAATTCCCTCTCCCTTTTGGGGAGAGGGGTAGGGTGAGGGGTAGGATAGGGTGAGTGGTAAACTGCTAAAAATAGGGTGAAAGGGAGATTTTTAGACATATAACTAATTGAAAATAAATGAAAATCTTGACAGGAGGGCAAGTCTAAAAATGCTATGTCAAATAAATCATAAAATCAATGGATTACGAATTTTGTGAACCCCACTAAATTTTTCTGAAGGGAGGTCTATATGCATAGGAGAGAATTCATAAAATCAGCGGCAATTGCAGCGGCAGGGTTTGCAATACCTCACAGCATAGACACATTGTTTAGCACTGCTGGGGCATTTGAAAAGGTTGACCTTGCTGTTGCTCACGGTGCTTCTCCTTCTAAGATTACAAGGGCAGCTATTGATGCAATGGGAGGCATGAAAAAATTTATATCAAGGGGTGATATTGTAGTTATTAAGCCTAACATGGCATGGGACAGGACACCTGAGCAGGCTGCGAATACAAATCCAGAAGTGGTTGCAGAGGTAGTTAAAATGTGTTATGAGGTAGGCGCAAAAAAGGTTAAGGTCTTTGACAGGACAGTCAATGATCCAAGAAGGTGCTATGTGCAAAGTGGAATTGCAGATGCTGCAAAGGCAGCAGGTGCAGAGGTCAGCTATGTTGATGAGAGAAAATTCAGAGACATGGACATAAAGGGTGAGGCAATAAAATCATGGCCGCTTTATACAGATATATTTGAGGCAGACAAGGTTATAAATATTCCTGTGGCAAAACACCATGGCTTGGCAAAATTGACCATGTCTATGAAAAACTGGATGGGCGTGATGGGCGGTTCAAGGAGGCAGATACATCAGAGGCTCGATGAAAGCCTTGTTGATCTTTCAATGTTTATAAAACCTACCCTTACAATTCTCGATGCTGTAAGAATCCTTATAGCAAATGGGCCTCAGGGTGGAAATCTTGCTGATGTAAAGAAACTTGATACAGTTATAGTCGGCATTGATCAAGTTGCTATTGATTCATTCGGCGCTACACTCTTTGGCATGAAAGGAAGCGAGCTCGGATATGTGAAGATTGCGGATAAAAGAGGCATTGGCACAATGGATATCTCAAAATTAAAGATCAGAAAAATAAGCGTATAAATGAAAAATCTCAGGAAAATTTCGCAGGGGATATTTTTATTAATATTTTTGTTTCTCTTCATTCAGACTGAATCAAAGGGAAGGGATGATCTCGGCTATCCTGTAAAAATATTCCTTGATTTCGATCCTCTCATTTTAACTACTACAGTACTCTCCGCACACCATGCTGCAAAGACATTCTATCTGTCTATTATCACCGCTGGCATTACATTAATTTTTGGCAGGGTTTTTTGTGGATGGATTTGTCCTTTAGGGACTTTGAATAATATTGTTAGCTCTTTTAAAAAATGGCGCACCAGTGCTGTTAATAGAGAGTGGTATAGGGTGAAATATTACATCCTTATATTCCTGCTTGCATCATCAATATTTTCCCTTCAGCTTGTCGGGATTGCGGATCCCATATCACTGCTCATAAGGTCCCTCTCTGTGAGCATCTATCCTATGTTTAATTATAGTGTGAGGGCAGTATTTGACAGTATATACAGTTCTGACATTAGAGGCATTGTGAATGTTTCAGAACCCATATACTCTGCTCTTAAAAAAACTCTGCTCTCTTTCCAGCAGCCATTCTATATTCAGAGTGCATTCATCGGTATTTTATTTTTCCTAATCCTTGGATTAAACCTTGTAGAAAAGCGATTCTGGTGCAAGTATTTATGTCCACTTGGTGCATTATTAGGTCTCTTTTCGAGATTCTCGATTTTGAAAAGGTCTGTTAGCGAAGAATGTGCATCATGCGGTGCATGTGCCAATGTTTGCCAGGGAGGTGCAAACCCTGATAAAAAAGAGGAATGGAGAGATACAGAGTGTCTTTATTGTTGGAACTGTGATGATGCATGTCCACAGAATGCAGTGAGCTTCGGATTTTCTCGGGAAAAAGTAGCCGCATCTATGGATCTGGGAAGAAGGCGCGTGATTACATCAATGGCAGCAGGTGTAGTTGCAGTCCCGCTTTTAAGGGTAAATCCCCTCTCAAAATCAGAATTTATCCATGCGCGACTAATCAGGCCCCCAGGATCACTTGAAGAAAAGGAATTTCTTAAGAGGTGTGTGAAATGTGGTGAGTGCATGAAGGTATGCATAACCAATGGGTTGCAGCCAACAGTCATTGAAGCAGGATTTGAAGGAATATGGTCTCCTATCCTTATTCCCAAGATAGGCTATTGCGAATATCGCTGCACACTCTGTGGACAGGTATGTCCAACAGGTGCAATAAAGAAATTAACATTGGAAGAAAAAGTAAAGGTCAAAATAGGGCTTGCAATGATTGATAAGGGTAGATGTTTACCATATGCCCATTCAAGACCTTGCATTGTATGTGAGGAAGTATGTCCAACACCGAAAAAAGCAATATGGTTTGAAAAAGCAGTTGTTAAAGATAGAAGAGGGAAAGAGGTCTTTGTTCAGCAGCCGAGGGTTGACCTTGATCTATGCATTGGCTGTGGAATTTGCGAAGCTAAATGTCCTGTTGTTGACAGTCCTGCAATCTATGTAACGAGCATAGGAGAGTCGAGATCAAAGGATAATAGGTTGTTAATGGATAGATATTAGGATAATTGATATTTTAATGGCGGTGCAGGGATTTGAACCCCGGACACTGCGGATATGAGCCGCATGCTCTGACCAACTGAGCTACACCGCCTTTAAGGAAAAAATATTATAGCAAACAAAAACTTTTTATAGCAATATATTGACAAAAAAATCCAAATTGCTGTATTATTTTTAGCTTAAAAGGAGCGGTTGCTCCTTCGATTCTAAACTGAAGGGGGTAGAGAATTGCATGCTTTAGGTACCCATCTTTTAGTGGAATTGAGGGACTGTAATCCTGAGATTCTCAAAGACTTAAGTAAGGTTAAGGATGCATTGGTTTCAGCAGCAAAAGAGGCCATGGCAACAATTATCGATGTATCATTCCATGAATTTAATCCTTTCGGGATTAGTGGTATGGTTGTTATAGCTGAATCCCATCTCTCTATTCATACATGGCCTGAATACGGTTATGCTGCGGTAGACATATTTACCTGTGGAGACATCATCAAACCAGAGGTCGCTGCCCATTATCTGATTGCCCAGTTTGAGAGTAAAAATCCTTCCATTGTTGAAATGAAGAGAGGTATTCTTTCATGCTCAAACGAAAAACTTCCTCACAAGGTATGCGATGCTGAACTCCAAATGGTTTCTTGAGCAGACAACTGACCACGAAGGCTCTTTCCATTCACTTGAGGAGATAATATATGCTGGTAACACGCGCTACCAGCATATAGAAATTGTTAGAATAGGCAGTTATGGTAAATGCCTTGTTATAGATGGAAAGATTCAGTCCAGTGAAGTGGATGAATTTATCTATCACGAGGCACTGGTACACCCTACAATGCTTCTTGCTGATTCATGTAATAAAATTCTTATTGCAGGCGGTGGTGAAGGTGCTGTTGCAAGAGAGGTATTAAAGCATCCCTCTGTTTCAGATGTGACGATTGTGGACCTGGACGAAATAGCAGTAGCACTCTCTAAACAGTATCTTTTACAATGGCATAGAGGAGCATTTCAGGATAGCAGAGTGAGGATATTTCATGAAGATGCAAGGAAATTCATAGAAAGGCATACCAGTAAGTTCGATGTTATTATAATTGATCTGCCTGAACCGAGTGACGGGGGTCCCGCCTTTTTGCTTTATACAAAGGAATTTTATGATAGTGTTTATAACTGTCTCAATGAAGGTGGTGCTATGGTTACGCAGGCAACATCTGCCTCGGTGAATAATCTCAAGGTTTTTGCAGCTATAGTAAATACAGTTAAAGAGGCATTTCCATATGTAAACCCTTATGTAGTTAATATCCCTTCATTTTTTGCACCATGGGGATTTGTCCTGTCATCAAAAAAGAGGGATATTTTGAGTTTATCGCGCCAATATATTGAAGACACCTTGGATAGGCTTACAGGAGAGCTAAGATTTTATGATTATGAGACACATCAAGGGATGTTTTCTCTGCCAAAGTATTTGAGGAATGCATTAAAACAAGAGGATTTTGTGATCAAAGACTCATCCCCGATTTCATTCTATCCCTCATTAAATAGGAAATAGGAAGTAAAGAATTTCCTATTTCCTATTTAACTATAAGTAACTATAAGCACTTATTTTTTATCTGTTAAAGCAGATATTCCGGGAAGTTCCTTACCTTCCAGCAACTGGAGTGATGCGCCTCCCCCTGTTGATATGAAGGTTATAGCATCGCTGACGCCTGCTTTATGAACGGCAAAATCAGTATCGCCACCGCCAACAATTGTCAGGGCATAAGCATCAGCAACAGCATGTGCAATAGCAAAAGTTCCCCGCGAGAATGCATCTATCTCAAATACACCCATCGGACCGTTCCAAATTATGGTCTTTGCATTCTGAAGTGCTTCAGAAAATAGTTTTACTGATGCGGGTCCTATGTCCAGTGCCCTCCATCCCCTGGGAATTTCCTGAGTTGTGACTATCTTGGTCTCTGCACCCGGCTCTAGACTCTGAGCAACCACGCTGTCAACCGGGAGATAGAACTTCACATTGTTTTTTTTGAGCCTATCCATTATATTTTTTGCAAGCTCTATCATATCTTCTTCTACAAGAGAATCACCAATTTCATATTCCATTGCTTTTATAAATGTATATGCCATTCCTCCGCCAACTATCACCTTATCTACTTTATCAGCAAGATTTTCTAAAACCCCTATTTTCCCTGATACCTTTGCTCCCCCGAGTATAGCTACAAATGGTCTTACAGGATTGTCCACAACACCTTTGAGATATTCTATCTCTTTCTTAAGCAAAAAACCTGCAGCAGATGGGAGAAATTTTGTAATCCCTGCGATGGATGCATGTGCCCTATGTGCTGCACCAAAGGCATCATTCACATAAAAATCTGCTAACTTTGATAGAGACTTTGCAAATGCCTCATCGTTTTTTTCTTCACCGGGATGGAAACGAAGGTTTTCTAACAGCATTACATCTCCATCTCTCATTTTCGACACAAGGCTTTCTACCTGTGGGCCTATGCAGTCAGGAGCAAAAATGACCTCTTTATTAAGAAGTCTTTGTAATCTTTTTGCAACAGGTGCAAGGCTAAATCTTGGCTCTACCTTTCCTTTTGGTCTGCCTAAATGAGATGCGAGGATTACCTTTGCACCTTCATCTATAGCATAGTTGATGGTAGGCAGAGTGGAACGGATTCGCCTGTCATCTGTGATAACCATATTGTCATCGATGGGTACATTAAAATCTGTCCTTATAAAAACTCGCTTGCCCTTTATCTGAAGGTCTTCTATTGTAAGTTTACCAAGAATATCCTTTATCTCAACAGATATGTTATTTTTCTTTGCCATACCTTATCTCCTATAAAAGTTATCTCGATTTTTTATTGATATAAAGAACAAGGTCTCTTAATCTCGAACTATAACCCCATTCATTGTCATACCATGAGATAACCTTTACCATACGATTTTCCATAACTTTTGTAAGTGTAGCATCGAATATCGATGAATGAGGGTTGCCGTTGAAATCAATAGATACGAGAGGCTCTTCTACATACTGAAGGATGCCTTTCATTGGTCCCTCTGCCCATTTTTTCATGGCGGCATTGACTTCCTCGGCAGTTACATCTCTGGATAGTTCTGCAACCAGGTCAACAACCGAGACATTTGGTGTGGTCACCCTTATTGCAAATCCATCAAGTTTACCTTTTAACTCTGGAAGCACGAGACCTATAGCTTTTGCTGCTCCAGTAGTAGAAGGGATCATTGATACAGCGGCTGCTCTTGCTCTTCTTAAGTCCTTATGAGGAAGGTCGAGTATCCTTTGGTCATTGGTATAAGAATGCACTGTTGTCATAAGACCCCTTATGATTCCAAATTCTTTGTGTAGTACTTTTGCGATAGGTGCAAGACAATTTGTGGTGCACGAGGCATTAGAAATTATCCTGTGTTTTGCGGGGTCGAGGTTTTCTTCATTGATTCCGAGACAGACAGTTATATCAGGCTCTTTAGCGGGTGCTGATATAACGACCCATTTTGCTCCTGCATCGAGATGTTTTGATGCCTTTTCCCTGTCTGTAAAAAGACCTGTGGATTCTATAACTACATCTACATTTAATGCCTTCCATGGGAGATTTTCAGGAGATCTCTCTGCTGAAACCTTAATTTCTTTGCCATCAACTATAATTGAGTTATCAGCAGCCTTCACATTTGCATCAAATGTGCCATGCACAGAGTCATATTTCAGCAGATGTGCAAGTGTCTTTGCATCTGTGAGGTCATTGATAGCAACAATCTCTATGTCGCCATATCCTTTACATGCCCTCAGAAAGTTCCTTCCAATCCTACCAAAACCATTGATTGCCACTCTTATTGCCATGTTGTCCTCCTTTTAGTGCCAATGAGATTATGAGTGAATAAGTTAAAAACCTCACCTATTCATATACCCATTTACTCATTGACTATGAATTTATTAATAACCATTCCGGTTAAAAGCTTTGGATAAAAATATGTTGATTTAGGTGGCATTCTCAACCCTGATAGTGCAACTCTTTCAACATCATCCACACTTGTTGGTCTTAGAAAAAATGCTGCGTCAAACTCCCCATCATCTGTTCTCTTTATAGCTTCTTTTACATCCATTTCATATGTCACATTGGTTATTCCAAGGTCTCTTTTTAGTATTAACTCATGAAGAACCACCACATCGAGGTTTTTTAAGGCAGGCTCTATATCTTTGAGATCTGTGCCCCTGTATTTCAAGATATACCATTGTCTTTCTTTGCCAATATAGAGACCGAATCTGCACCCTGATTCTGCACCCCAGAAAATCTTCTGATTTTCTGGGTCCTCTGATTCTATATTGTCCTTAATAGTTTCTATTTCAAAGTCCATCTGGAGTTTGTGCAAGATTTCATTTGCATTAGTTATGCCCTTGATTAGCCTGTGAGTCGGAAGTATTGCAATGCCCTCATCAGATATATTTGCAAGGAACATTAACACATATTCCCACGGTCCATCCCCCATTTCTTTGAAAAATTCCAATGCAACTTCATATCTGTGGTGTCCATCAGCTATAAATATAGGTTTGTCTGACAACTCTTTTATTATTGCATCTATTTGCAACTTGTCTTGTATCTTATAAAGCTTATGTACTGCTCCATCTATATCTCTTGCACTGATATATGGTTTGTCTTTGATATTATTTAATATGCTGGAGGTTATCTTTTCAGGACTGTTATAAAGAGAGTATATAGGACTTATATTTGCAAGGCATGCCCTCATGAGATTTAGTCTATCAGCCTTTGGTTTTGCATGGGTGGCCTCATGTGGAAATACACCTTTGCCAAGCTCCTCTATCTTAACAAGGCTCATAAGTCCTCTTAAGGTTTTATTCTTGCCATACAGATTGTAGTCAATTTCATAAGCATAAAACATTGGGTTTGCATCCTGAACAAGAATGCCTTGTTTTATCCAATGTTCAAAAAACCCTCTTGCCCTTGTATATTTGTTATCACCATTCGTATCATTTGGGAGTTCCTTGCCAAAATCTACTCTGACGATATTGTAAGGGCTTTTATTGTAAAGGACATCTCTGTATTCAGGTGTAATTACATCATATGGAGGAGCGATTACCTCATCACCTGAAACTTTTGCTGGATTATATAGGATTCCCCTGAAAGGAATAATTTTTGCCATATTTTAATAACCATTACCCGTGTCCATTCACGGATTATTTTTGCATCTATATTATCATAAATTGTCAGAGTTTTTCATTACGGATTATCCTAAAGGAGATTATGGATAGAATTGACAAAGCTGTATGGAAATTCTAAACTGTAAACAAGGCTAAACCAGCTATGAGCTATGAGTTAAATAATACAGGTAAGTTTCTCAGAAATCTTACACTTAGCACAAAATTTACTCTTGCTATCGGCTTTATCCTTCTTACCTTTTGTGTAATATTTTCTCTCCTAATATATCTTCATCTGAAAAATAGGGTAATAGAGGATGCCAATGAAAAGACCAGGATTATAATGACCCAGATAAACGCTGTTGGAGATTATATTAAACATACATTGCGTCCAAAGATGTTTGAGGTGCTTCCTAATGTGCAGAATAAGGAGGAGTTTGTTGTGGAAGCAATGTCAACAACACATGTGACCCAAGAGGTAATGAAGAGATTTAATGCTGATATGAAGGATTATGTCTTTAAAAGAGTTTCTGATAATCCGCTGAATCCAATGGACAAAGCTGACGAACTCCACGAGAGGTTGATAGCATTTTTCCGGGAAAACAAATGGCAAAGATCATGGAATGGCATAATTAAGGCAGAGGATAAAGAGTTTCTCATTAGAGTTAAAGCGATAATTGTAGAGAAAGGATGCCTTAAATGTCACGGAGACCCCTCTACGGCACCAAAAGGGCTTATTAAAAAATATGGAACAAAGAGTGGTTTTAGATGGAAAGAAGGAGATATAATTGGCGTTGAGTCTGTAACTGTTCCCATTGATATTGCGATCGGACAGATTAAAGAGATAGCTATTTCTACCTTTGTGTTTGGCTTTATAACTCTTTTATTTCTTTTTATATCACTTCAAGGTGCATTCTGGAGTCTTGTAAGCAGACCGTTGAGCAAATTGACCTCTGTATTTAAAGGTATTGCTAATGGCACAGAGCCTCTGAACCAGAATCTTATCATCACCTCACATGATGAGATTGGAGAATTAACAGAATCTTTTAATCAGATGGCAAAACATCTCTATAATGCTCAAGAGGACCTAAGAAAAAATGCTGAAACTCTCCGCTCAATTTTTGAAGGTATTAGTGACCCCCTTGCTCTCATAAATCCTGATTGCACGCCAGAAATCACCAATCATGCATATCGAGAGTGGATCTCAAAAGGTAAAAGCGCGGTCTTTACAAAAAGGTGTGAGCCAGAAAACTGTGACCCTGATACAATGTGTCCTATTTGTTTTCTGGCGAAGGCAAAAAAGGAAAAAAAGGCTGTTTCTGAGTACTGGGAAGGTGATGATGGGAATTATTATTATGTGCATCTCTATCCTATATTTGATGATAAGGGAGATGTATTCAAGGCAGTGCATTATGTCAAAGATATAACAGATAAAAGAAAAATGGAAGAGCAGTTGAGGATGGCTGAAAAGCTTGCTGCTATTGGTCAGCTTTCTGCGGGAATAGCCCATGAAATAAACAATCCATTAGGTGGGATAAGGCTTTGTTTTAATAATCTAATGACCACATCTATGGATGAAAAAACAAAGAAAACACATATCGATGTGATCAATTCAGGGCTTGCAAGGATTCAGGATATTGTAAAACAACTTCTGGATTTCTCAAAAAAATCAGCATTGAGTATCTCTCCAGCATCCATAAACACTCTTATAGAGAATGTACTGAAGCTGACAGATTATCTTATATCAAAAAGAGAGATAAAGATTATAAAAAAACTCTCTCCTGATGTCCCTGAGATAATGGTTGACCCAAATAAGATGGAACAAGTATTTTTAAATATTATCCTAAACGCTGTCCAATCAATGGATGGAGACAAAGGTCTATTAACTATAGAGACATCTTGTAATAATGGTTTTTGCATCGCCTCTTTTGCTGATTCCGGACATGGTATTTCTGAAGAGATCTTACCTTATATCTTTGATCCATTTTTTACTACAAAACCTGTTGGAGAGGGCACAGGACTTGGTCTTTCAGTTAGTAAATCAATAATAGAGCAACATAAGGGCAAGATATTAGTTGAAACTAATCCAAAAGGCACAAAATTTACTGTGATGTTACCTTGTGATGAAGGGTAAGATATTAATAATAGAAGATGAACCGACCATGAGGGTTGGGATAAGTCACCTTCTCACATCTTCTGGTTATGTAGTGAAAACCTGTGGAGATGGGGCAGAGGGGCTTTCTGTGATAGAGAAAGAAGGCTTTGATTTAATTATCACAGACCTCAAGCTTCCTAAATTTGACGGGCTTGCAATCCTAAAGCATGTAAAGAAAACAACCCCAGAGACAGGTGTTATTATTATGACAGCTTATGCTGATGTTAGGACAGCAGTACAGGCTATCAAAGATGGGGCTTTTGATTATATCGCAAAACCATTTTCTAACGATGAGATACTGATTATAGTAGAAAGATTTTTAAAATTTAAAAACCTCGAAATAGAGTTGAGTCGTCTTAAGGAGTCTGTAAATAAACAGATAGGGTTTGAAAATATTGTAGCTATAAGCTCTTCAATGAAGGATATTTTTGACCGTATATCATCTATAGCCAAAACAGACATCCCTGTTCTTATTCAGGGAGAAAGCGGCACAGGAAAAGAACTCGTGGCAAATGCAATCCATAACCTCAGCTTGAGAAGAGACAAGCCATATATAAAGATAAATTGTGCTGCAATACCAGAGAATCTTTTTGAATCTGAGCTTTTTGGTCACGAAAAGGGTGCTTTCACAGGCGCGGTAATAACAAAAAAGGGTAAATTTGAATTTGCAGATAAAGGGACTATATTTTTCGATGAGATAGGGGATATGCCTTTAGGGTTACAGGCAAAACTTTTGAGGGTTATTGAAGACCAGACCATTACGCGACTTGGCGGCAATAAACCTATCAATGTAAATGTAAGAGGGATATTTGCAACAAGCAAAAATCTAAAGGATTGCGCTACTGCCGGCTCATTCAGAGAGGATCTCTTTTACAGGATAAATATAGTTCCTATAATTATTCCACCTTTAAGAAAAAGGAAGGAAGATATTCCCTGTCTTATAGAGCATTTTTTAAAATGTTTTGGAGAGAAATACTCAAAACCTGAACTGAAGGTTTCACCCAGTGCATATGAATCCTTAATGTCTTATGATTATCCAGGAAATGTTCGTGAACTGAAGCATGCTATAGAGCGAGCAGTCTTGCTCTCTAAAAATGGATTGATAGACATAAAGGATCTTCCAGATGAATTCTTCATTCAAAAGACAGAAAATACACCTCTTAATTTATCACTTCAGGATGGGGTTATGTTTGCAGAGAGGCAGATAATAATTAATGCATTGAAAGAGACAAGAGGCAAAAAAATAGAGGCTGCAAAAAGACTCGGAATAAGCAGAAAGGTCCTCTGGAAAAAAATTAAAGAATATAATATTCAAAATGTTTCCCAATGGGAACAAAAATCCAATAATGTTCCCAAAGAGAAACATGATGATTAGCCTGCTATCTCTCCAAGTCCTTGTTTTTCAAAATAATTCTTCCAATAGCTATTAATGGTATCCTTGTTGCATAAAATATATCTTCAGGGGGGCAATTAATTAAAGTAAGTGTGAGGCAGACACGCTCACAGACACACCGTAAACACACATGAGTTTTAAAAAAGGGGGTGATAAAAACAGATTATTTGAAATGCAAGAATCATGATCAGAAATTTTAAGAAGGGAGGTAGTAAGTATATGGTAGAGAAAGGGCAAGGAATAGATGAAGATAAACTATCAGAAGGAAGATGTGACACAGTAGAGACCTGCGAGCCTGAGCTAAAGAAAGGTATAAGTGAAGACTGGTTGTCCTTATGGTTAGGATTATTCATATTTGCACTTTCACTCTTTGCATTTACAGGGAATGATATTCTTGGCTGGGCAACATCAACAAAGGTTTGGACAGATATTAACAAATCAATCTCGCCTGTATCAAAGAAATTTCAGACAGTAAAAGGTGAAATCACAAAGATCGAAGACAACAAGGTTACCCTTAAAAAAGCAGACGGTAAAGAAGAAACTATTACTGTAAAGGATGCCTCAGGATTAAAGATAGGCGATACATATGAAAAGAAGGGCATTTCTGGGTTCACATCATTAATAATGACCTATGTTTTTTTGCTGGTAGTAATGGGTATAGGTGCTGCTGCATTGAGGGCTAATATAGGCAAATTTGTAGTCGGATTTACGATAGTTTTCTGGATTTCCTATATATGTTGGCTCATTGGTCATTATGCATATATAGCAGCCCTTGACCCCAAAAAATCAGGAGTGACATGGTCACTAAGGCTTTCTGGCGAGGCTGGGTTTATTATCGCCCTTATAGTTGGGCTCATCATAGGAAACTTCTTCCCAAAAGTCTCTGCAACACTAAAAGAGGTTTTAAGGCCCGAGTTATTTGTAAAGACAGCGATTGTTATAATGGGGTCTCTTCTTGGTCTTAAGGCTGCAGAGTCACTCGGTCTTGCAACAGCAGTTATGTTCAGGGGTCTTTGTGCTATTGTAGAGGCATACCTCATCTATTGGGCAATTGTTTATTTTGTTGCGAGAAAATACTTTAAATTCAGCAGAGAATGGGCAGCACCCCTTGCATCAGGTATATCCATATGTGGGGTCTCAGCCGCTATAGCAACGGGAGGTGCGATAAGGGCAAGGCCTGTGGTTCCTGTAATGGTCTCCTCTCTGGTGGTTATTTTTGCTGTTATAGAGCTTGTAATATTGCCGTTTTTTGCTCAACAAGCGCTATGGAAAGAGCCTCTTGTGGCTGGTGCATGGATGGGTCTTGCTGTTAAGACTGATGGGGCAGCAGTAACAAGCGGGGCAGTCACAGATGGGCTTATCAGGGCAAAGGCACTTACAGAGGCGGGCATAAATTACAAAGAGGGTTGGATAACAATGACCGCCACCACAGTGAAACTCTTTATAGACATATTTATAGGGGTATGGGCATTTATTCTGGCACTAATATGGTGTACTAAAATCGAGTGTAAGGAAGGACAAAAAGTTCAAGCCATAGAGATATGGCACAGATTCCCTAAGTTTGTGCTTGGGTATGCCATAACATTCATTATATTTCTGTTAATCTGCTTACCTGCTACAAGGGCAATACAGCCTGTGGATGAAAAGGTAAAACCAATAAAAGAAGAAATAGTTAAATTGGAAAAACAGCTTCCCACAGTTACAGAACCTGCAGCACAAGCAGCCTTGAAAGAAAAGATCAAGGCAAATAAAGACAAAATAAAAGAATTAGAGTCACCGATTAAAGACCAAAAAACAACTATAGCAAGGGCAAAGGATGCAACAAGCGGAAGCAATGTGTTCAGGGTGATGTTTTTCCTTCTCACCTTCTTTACAATAGGCGTAGTATCCAATTTTAAGAAGTTGTGGGAAGAAGGGATTGGTAAACTGGCAGCGGTCTATATACTCTGCCTGTTTGGGTTCATTATATGGATAGGACTGGTTATCTCATGGATATTCTTCCATGGCGTAAAACCGCCTGTGATAACGGGATAAAGGAGGAGATATTATGCCAGAAGAGCCAAGGTTAGTGGATGAATTAAAAAAAATGGAATATGAACCATTGCTCCCCGTGGAAAAGAAGCTCATTGGCTGGAGCATAGGACTTGGAATCGGGCTGTTAGCAATATTGGTGTGGGTGAGTTATACATTTTTCCCCGGTGGACATTAGACACAAAATAGGGTGAAGGGTCATCAACCCCTTCACCCTATTGCTTATAGCCAATTTTTAGCATCCTATTTTTTAGTTCTTTAATTTTATCTCTTATTTGTGCTGCCCTTTCAAAGTCCAGATTTTTTGCAGCCTCTTTCATTTCTGTCTCAAGCCTTTTAATAGTATCCTCACTTAATTCATATTCAGCCTTTTCTTCAGCTACCACTGGCACTGTAAAGTAATCTGACTCATAAATTGAGCTCAATATATCCTTTATGTCGCTCTTTATTGTTTCAGGAGTAATTTTCATTTTCTCATTGTATTCAGACTGGATTTTCCTTCTCCTTTCGGTTTCATCGAGTGCCTTTTTCATAGAGCGTGTTATTGTGTCTGCATACAGTATTACTTCTCCGTTTATATTTCTTGCTGCACGACCTGCTGTCTGTATTAAAGACCTCTCGGATCGCAGAAAGCCTTCTTTGTCAGCATCAAAGATTGCAACAAGAGAAACCTCGGGCAAATCAAGCCCTTCCCTCAATAAGTTTACGCCTATCAGCACATCAAATTGTCCGAGTCTCAGGTCCCTTAATATCTCTACTCTTTCGAGTGTATCTATATCAGAGTGCAGATACTTTGCCCTTATTCCGAGTTCTATATAATAATCTGTCAAATCCTCTGCCATCTTCTTTGTTAATGTCGTAACAAGCACCCTTTCTCCTCTTTCTACTCTTTTTTTAATTTCTCCTAAAAGGTCATCTACTTGTCCTTTAACAGGTCTTACTGTCATTTTAGGGTCCATAAGTCCTGTGGGTCTTATAATCTGTTCAATAATCCTTCCATTAGATTTTTTGATCTCGTATTCAGCGGGCGTTGCAGAGACATATATCACCTGATTTATTCTGCAAGCAAATTCTTCGAATTTCAAAGGCCTATTATCAAGGGCAGAAGGTAATCTAAATCCATAATCAACAAGGGTCTGTTTTCTTGAGCGATCGCCTTCATACATGCCTCCGATTTGAGGAATTGTGGCATGAGATTCGTCTATTATCATGAGATAATCTCCCTTTGAAGGACCACTTATCAGGTAGTCTATAAGTGTATATGGAGGCTCTCCTGGCAGTCTTCCACTTAAATGTCTCGAATAATTTTCTATGCCGTGACAATAGCCAAATTCCTTTAGCATTTCAAGATCAAATCTTGTCCTCTGTTCAATCCTCTGAGCATAGAGGATTTCACCTTTATTTTTGAAATAACTTATTCTTTCTCTGAGCTCATCCTCTATGCCCTTAAATGCCTTTTCGAGTTTTGGTTTTGGAGTAATCCAATGGCTGTTTGGATAAATCACAAGCCTTTGAAGTCTCTTATTTTTTTGTCCTGTCAGCGGGTCGAACTCATATATAGCATCAATGTCGTCTCCAAAAAATTCTATTCTTATTGCTGTATCGCGTGAAAAAGAAGGGTATATTTCAACAATATCACCTCTTACCCTGAATGCCCCTCTTTTGAAATCAGCATCAGAACGAATATAAAGCATTTCGACCAATTTTTTTAAAAGTTCATCTCGCTTTGTCCTCATCCCTTCTTCAATAAATAGATGCATTCCAAGATAATCTTCTGGAGAACCTATCCCATATATGCACGAAACAGATGCTACAACGATTACATCTTTCCTCTCGAGTATTGACATTGTTGCTGAGTGCCTTAATCTATCGATGTCATCATTTATCATGGCATCTTTTTCTATATAGGTATCAGTTGCTGGTATGTATGCCTCAGGCTGGTAGTAATCATAATAACTGACAAAAAACTCCACCGCGTTTTTAGGGAATAATTCCTTGAATTCACCATACAGTTGAGCTGCGAGTGCTTTATTATGCGCTATGACAAGGGTTGGTTTATTTACACTATCAATGACATTTGCGATTGTAAATGTCTTGCCAGAGCCTGTGACCCCCATAAGCACCTGATGCTTGAGTCCTTTTATAACTCCATCGGTTAGTTGCTCAATGGCATTTGGCTGGTCGCCTTTTGGAGAAAAGTTTGTTGTCAAACTAAACTTGTCCATAGTTTTATGCTAAAATCACATCTGTCCAACTGATTCAGGTTAAGGTTAAGGTCGAGGATAAAAAGCAAAACTTACTTTTCACGTCTTTAAATCTCAACCTCAACCTTTCTTTTCACTAAATGAAGCATATCTTATTTTGGATACTTTTATGCTAAAATATAACTGATATAAATTTCAAAAAAGCCATATGATCTTGTTAAAGGAGCATTAAAAGCATCGCAATCATTTTTAGAAAAACTATCAAGGCTCAGTGAATGAAAAGCCTCTTTCATAATATCCATGAAGAATGTGGTATCTTTGGTGTGTATGGACATCCAGAGGCGGCTAATCTTGTATATCTTGGACTTTATGCGCTACAGCATCGTGGGCAAGAAGGGGCTGGTATATGTTCTTCTGACGGTGCCCAGTTTCATTTAGAAAAATCTATAGGCCTTGTTGCTGATATATTTACAGAAAAAAGGATAAAGCGTCTTCCCGGAAGCATGGCAATAGGGCATAACAGATATTCCACCGCGGGCGGCGGAGGTCTTAAGAATGTCCAACCTCTTGTTGCAAACTATGCACTTGGAACTATTGCAATAGCTCACAATGGCAACTTGATAAATGCCGAACGATTAAAAGATGAGTTGGAAACAGATGGTGCCATATTTCAGTCAACATCTGACAGTGAAGTAATTCTTCATCTTATAGCGAGGTCTAAAGAAGATAACCCGCACTATCGTATTGCAGAAGCACTTAGAAGTGTCAGCGGTGCATATAGCCTTCTTTTTCTGAGGGAATCAGAGTTGATCGCTGTAAGGGATCCAATGGGGGTTAGACCCCTTTCAATCGGACAGGTTGATGGTGCTTATGTGATTGCATCAGAGACATGTGCTTTTGATCTCATAGGTGCTGAATACCTGAGAGATGTGGAGCCCGGGGAGATGGTAATTATAAATCACAACGGACTTCAATCTGTGAGGATATTACAGAGCATCAGAAAGGCATTCTGTGTGTTTGAATTTATATACTTTGCGCGTCCAGACAGTTATATATTCAATCACATATGTGTCAACACAATGAGAAAGGAATTTGGGAGACAACTTGCAAAAGAGTCTCTTGTGGATGCTGATATAGTTATACCTGTGCCTGACTCAGGAGTTCCTGCAGCAATTGGTTTTGCAGAACATGGGAAACTCCACTTTGATTTTGGATTGATAAGAAATCACTACATAGGAAGGACATTCATAGAGCCAAAGCAGAGCATAAGGCATTTTGGAGTAAAGATAAAGCTCAACCCAGTAAGAGATCTATTGAAAGACAAGAAGGTTATTGTTGTGGATGATTCAATAGTGAGAGGGACAACGAGCAAGAAGATCGTAAAAATGATAAGGGAAGTTGGCGGTGCAAAAGAGGTTCATATGAGGATATGTTCTCCTCCTACGGTTGGACCGTGTTTTTATGGGATAGATACACCTACAAGACAAGAATTAATTGCATCAAGCCATATTACAGAAGAGATAAGGAAATATATAACTGCTGATACCCTTTCCTATTTAAGCATTGAGGGATTAAAGAGCATTATTCCTAATCCTGAGAACTACTGCACAGCATGTTTTGACAACAACTATCCTATACAGTTCCCTGAAGACAGATTAGAACAAATGGAGTTAGCATTTGCATGAGATGATTACAAAGACCATTCAGGCAATATATAAGACAAATTTAGGAGTTAAAAGAGACGAGAAGGTCCTTGTCTTTACAGACAGGATTACACCTTCGGAAGTCTTACACGAAAACGCCCTTTGTATGCGTGAAAGGCTGAGGGATATATCTTTATTAACAGCAGAGATTGGAAAGGCATTTACTAAAAAAATTTCTTATTATGAATATGCTGCTACAGGGAGCCATGGTGCTGAGCCTCCTGAGGAATTGTGGGGCATAGCATTTGGGAAACAGATTGTAAGCGAACTCAAAATGCATAAGCTTTTATCACCCCTTATAAAAAAAGAAGTTACAGATAAGGAAATAAACATAGCAGAGGCCATTATTTCTAAAAACAAGCGGTCTGCTGTAAATGTAGTAATTGCCCTTTCAAATTATTCAACGAGCCACACGAGATTCAGGGATTTTTTAACTCGCGTATGCGGATGTCGTTATGCGAGTATGCCAATATTCGAGGTCTCGATGCTCGAAACCTCTATGAATGTTGATTGGAAAAGGCTTTCAAAAAGGACCAAGTCCATAGCAAGAATTGTTAATACAGCAGAAACCATAGAAATAAAAACCCCAAATGGCACTTACATCACCATGTCAAAGAAAGGTAGAAAGGCATTATCTGATGATGGCATACTCACAAAACCCGGGTCATTCGGCAATCTTCCATCAGGTGAGGTCTTTTTTGCACCTGTTGAAGGAAGTGCAAAGGGAAGGCTTGTTCTTGAATGGGCTCCAACAAGGGAATTAAAATCTCCCATAACTTTAATCATTGAGAAAGGCATTGTAAAAGAGATAATCGGAGATGAGCCTTATGCTGATTTGCTAAGGGCAAAGCTCAATGAGAGGGATGAAAACAAAAATATTGCAGAGCTTGGAATAGGAACGAATGACAAGGCAAAGAGGCCTGACAATATCCTCGAATCAGAGAAGATTTTAGGGACAATACACATTGCCCTTGGTGATAACAGTTCCTTTGGAGGAAACATAAAGACGCCATTTCATCAGGATTTTGTGTTTTTCAAACCGACGGTAAGGCTGATAAAAAAGGACCGAAGTGAGACATATCTGATTAAAAATGGGGTGTTGATGCCCTGATAGGTAGTTATATGGGACAGACTGTTTTTTATGTAAGAGTATGAAAACTTTATCACGCGATACTTTCATCGAAATTTTTCCATTTTTCAGGAAAGCGCCTGATAGTCTAATAGAAGAAATCCTGTCAACAGCGCGTTATCAAGCCTTTTTAGCTAATACGATTGTCTATACTGAAGGGGATTCATGCTCATCCATCGCTCTTTTGCTTTCAGGAGAAATCAGAGTTTATAAGATCGGAGAGAACGGTCGTGAGATAACATTATACGAGATTGGTGCGGGAGAAACATGCATACTCAATGCATCTTGCATATTGTCTTCTAAAAAGTATCCAGCGCATGCCTTATCCACGAAAGGGGGAAAGATGATGCTTATCCCCTCCAGAGAGTTCCGCGGGATGGTTGCAAGATATGAGGACATGAGAGACTTTATTTTTGGACTCCTCAGCGATCGCCTTACGGCTGTGATGGCTCTTGTAGAAGATGTCGCATTCGGCAGAATGGATGAAAGACTGATAGATTACATCATCGAAAAATCTGAGGATGGCATTTTGAATGCAACACATCAAAAGATAGCAAGCGACCTCGGCACATCGAGAGAGGTTGTAAGTAGGCTGCTGAAGGATTTCGAGAGAAAGGGTAAAGTTATCTTATCAAGAAATTCCATTCAATTGAAAAATTGAATTTCTAACAAAATCTAAATCCTCTTTTGTGACTTTGTCACATACACCACCATGCCGCATCCTTTAAACTGAATCCATGAGGCATAAAAAATTTTCAGGAGGTGAGCAGAGATGAAGAAAAATATTGGCAATGTTGAAAGGGTAGTAAGGATAATAGGAGGTGCTGCAATAATGTCGCTGGCATTTGTCGGACCGCAGACGCCATGGGCGTTTTTTGGAGCGATTCCCTTATTGACAGGGTTGCTTGGATGGTGCCCGCCATACGCGCTGTTTGGCATCTCTACATGCAAAACCAACAAATAAAGGCAGGACGCAAGTCCTGCCTTTATTTGTTTCTATAATGTATAATAAACTATGGCACAACATTGGAAATACTTGTCATAGCTGTTTGATAGGGAGGCTTTATGGAAGCAATTGTAGTATATATAACCACACCAAATGAAGATGATGCAGCAAAGATAGCAAAAGCACTTGTCGAACAAAGGCTTGCCGCCTGCGTGAATATTATAGGGGGAATCCGCTCGATTTACTCATGGCAAGGTAAGATTGAGGATGATGCAGAGGTCTTGATGATTGTCAAGACACAAAGGTGTTTATTTAAGCCGTTGAAAAAGCTCGTAAAGGAACTGCACAGTTATACAGTGCCAGAGCTTATTGCCCTGCCAATAATTGAAGGTTCAGAGGATTATCTAAACTGGTTGAAGGAAGTAACGCAATGAAAGACAGGGCATATACGAATATAATCTGCAAGGGATTCTGCAAGTATTATAAAGAAGGCAAGGAAGAGCTTCATTGCGGGGGATATGAAATCCTGAGAAATAACTTTACGCCTTATGAATTAAAGACACTTGTCGGATTATTGAAGTGCAGAAATGAGATCAAAAATCATATTACTGCAAAAAATAACAGATTGATAAACCTCATATGTGCAAGGTGCGATTTTTTTATAGAAGAATGCGATTACACATACAACTACGCAGGACCACCTTGCGGAGGATACATAATCATTAACCAACTATACGGTTAATCTGCTTCTGCCTTGTATTTTCTGCCCTTGTATTTTCAGCAGTCCTATTTGTATTCTGATATGCTTGCACTGCATATTCTGATTCGATATTTCTGATTCCCTGGGTTTTTTGTTGTGCTTCTTCATTAGGAATATTTATAGTTGTTCTGTCTGCATTTCTTGTTTTTGCCTGTTTGCTCAGGCTTACCCTGACATCTTCTGAAGTTGGATTATTTCTTTCTGTATTTCCCATCTGCTGCATCTGCCTCTGGGATTGCTGCGATTGAGTGTTCTTTTTCTTTTGAATGTCATATTTTGAAATCATATCTGTTTGCAGTTGATTATTTGATGCCTGATTTACTGGCATATCAAACACCTCCTCTTCTTATTCTAATTGTATTGGCATGTGCCTCAAGTCCTTCTATGTTGGCAATTGCCTCCACAGCATCTGATAAGATCATAAACCCTTTTTTATCAAATTGCAAGAGGCTTGTTCTTTTTATGAAATCATAGACTCCAAGAGGAGATGAGAATCTCGCTGTGCCCCCTGTGGGCAGTGTATGATTTGGACCTGCTGAGTAATCTCCTAAAGGCTCAGGTGTCCACTGCCCAAGAAATACAGCACCAGCATTTTTAATCATTTTGACAATATGTGCTGGGTTTTCTGTCATGATTTCGAGGTGTTCGGGTGCAATCTCATTTGCTATATTTATAGCCTCTCTAATATCTTTTGTTTTGATTATAGCTCCAAATTTTTTTAGTGATTTTCTTGCTATGTCTTTTCTTTTCAATCCATTGAGTTGAGTATTCAATTCCTGAATCACCCTCTCTGCAAGAACTTCTGAATTAGTTATTAATATACTGGATGCAAGCTCATCGTGCTCTGCCTGACTTAATATATCAGCAGCGACAAAGGCAGCATTTGCAGTCTTATCTGCGATTATTAATATTTCACTTGGTCCTGCAATCATGTCTATGTCAACCTCTCCAAATACCATTTTTTTTGCAAGGGCAACATAGATATTTCCAGGGCCAACGATCTTATCTACTTTTTTTATGCTCTCTGTGCCATATGCCATTGCACCAATTGCTTGAGCACCTCCAATCCTGTAAACTTCCTTGATGCCAAGCATCTCTATTGCTGCCATAACATATGGATTGGTTTCTCCATCAGGGGTTGGAACGCAAAGGGCTATTTCATCAACACCAGCAACCTGAGCGGGAATAACATTCATCAATACAGTTGAGGGGTATGATGCCTTGCCCCCCGGCACATAAATACCCACCCTTTCTAAAGGCATAATTATTTGTCCAAGGATGACGCCATATTTTTTAAATGACCATGATTTTTCTTCCTGTTTCTTGTGAAAATCCCATATTCTTTTTGCTGACAATTCTAATGCCTTAATGACTTTCTTGTCTGCATTCTTAGCATATTTTGCTATGTCAGAGGTTTTAATCTTTATAGGGAGGTCATGTTTATCGAACTTGTGCGTATATTTATTTAAAGCAGTATCGCCTTTTTTTCTCACTTCAGCAAGGATATTCTTTACAGTGCATTGTATTTCATAGCTTACACCTGATGCCCTTTTTCTGAGAAGTTTGAGGAATGATGATATTTCTTTATTATCTTTAAGGACTTTCATAGTGATTAATTATATCATAATGCGTCGAGCGCCGAGCGCTCGACGCATTACCCATTATTTTTACAGTCTTCCTTTTAGTAACTCATCTACAACCGATGGGTCTGCGAGAGTGGAGACATCTCCAAGGTCATCTACATCACCCTTTGCAATCTTCCTGAGTATCCTCCTCATTATCTTTCCACTCCTTGTCTTTGGAAGTCCCGGTGCAAATTGGAGCTTGTCAGGTGTTGCAATTGGACCAATCACTGTTCTTACATGTCCAACAAGGATCTTTTTTAAGTCATCAGATGGTTGGTATCCTTCTTTAAGTGTTACATATACATATATACCTTCGCCTTTTATCTCATGTGGATACCCCACAACTGCTGCCTCTGCAACAGCCTCATGGCTAACAAGTGCTGACTCTACCTCAGCAGTGCCAAGTCTGTGCCCAGAAATATTAATGACATCATCTATTCTTCCCATAAGCCAGTAATCACCGTCTTCATCAATCCTTGCACCATCACCTGTGAAGTATTTGCCCGGAAATCTCGAAAAATAGACCTCTTTTACTCTCTTGTTTTCAGGGTCTCCATATGTCCCCCTTATCATTCCTGGCCAGGGTTTTTCTATTACAAGATATCCTCCTTCATTAACACTAGCCGGAGAGCCGTTTTCTTTCAGAATTACAGGAACTACGCCGGGGAACGGTCTATTTGCTGAGCCTGGTTTCAGAGTCATTGCGCCTGGAAGGGGAGTTATGAGTATCCCCCCTGTTTCTGTCTGCCACCATGTATCAACTATAGGGAGCTTACCTTTTCCAACATATGTGTGATACCACATCCATGCCTCGGGGTTTATTGGTTCACCCACTGTTCCGAGCAATCTTAATGAGGATAGGTCATATCTTGTTACCCAGCTTTCGCCTTCTCTCATGAGAGCTCTTATTGCTGTTGGCGCAGTATAGAAGATATTTACTCTATGTTTATCACAAATCTCCCAGAATCTTCCGGGATTGGGATATGTTGGCACCCCTTCAAACATCAGGCTTGTTGCTCCATTGCTCAGGGGTCCGTAAACAATGTAACTATGTCCTGTTACCCATCCTATATCTGCAGTGCAGAAGTGTATATCTTCATCGTGATAGTCGAATATCCATTTAAAAGTGAGGTTTGTAAATAACATATAGCCGCCTGTTGTATGAAGGACACCTTTTGGTTTCCCTGTAGAGCCTGAAGTGTAAAGAATAAACAAGGGGTCTTCTGCATCCATCCACTCAGGCTCACAGTAATTTGCTATATCATGGGCAGCCATTTCCTCATGCCACCATATATCTCTGTTTGGCTCCATATCTATGGCGGGGTCAGTTCTTTTTACCACTATCACCTTTTCTACATTTGGACATTCATGGAGTGCTTCATCTGCATTTGCCTTGAGTGGAACAAACCTCCCGCCCCTAACACCTCTATCTGCAGTAATAAGGAGTTTTGCCTGGCAGTCTTGTATTCTATCTCTTAATGCCTGTGCGCTAAATCCTCCAAACACTATACTGTGGATTGCTCCTATCCTTGCACATGCAAGCATTGCTATCACAAGCTCAGGTATCATTGGAAGATATATAGTTACTCTATCGCCTTTTTTCACACCATGCTTTTTAAGGATATTTGCAAATCTATTTACTTCGTAATAGAGCTGCTGATAAGTATATGTCCTATAGCCTCCACTGTCCATCTCCCATATTATTGCAGCCTTATTTCTTATGGGAGTTTTTATAAACCTGTCAAGACAATTATATGATGCATTGAGTTTTCCGCCCATAAACCATTTTATTTCAGGTTTTTCAAAGCTCCACTCTAAGACCTTGTCCCATTTCTTGAACCATGTCAGATTTTTCTCAGCCATCTCTGACCAGAAGCCTTCTGGGTCTTCAACGGACCTTTTGTAAATAGACTCGTAGTCTTTCATGCTCTTGATGTGCGCCTTTTCACTGAATTCTCTTGGTGGTGGAAAAGTCCGCTTCTCAGCAAGCAAGACATCAATCCCTTCCTTTGACATTCTGATACCTCCTTTGAGTTAATATTTTTATTTATCCCCTCGGATACCTCAAGCTCGCAACCATTTCTTGAACCTCTTTTGGAGGTTCCTTTGTTATCTTTGAGACCACAAAGGTAACAACAAAGTTTATTACCATCCCGATGGTTCCAATACCCTCAGGAGATATTCCAAGAAACCAATGTTCAGGTTTATTCAAAGCCGGGTTCATAAATTTAAAGTAAATAATATAGGCTGCAGTAAATATTATACCCGAAAGCATACCTAATATGGCACCCTCTTTTGTTGTCTTTTTCCAGAATATTCCCATTATTATTATTGGGAAGAACGACGATGCAGCGAGACCAAAGGCAAATGCCACAACCTGGGCAACAAAGCCAGGTGGATTTATTCCGAAATACCCAGCTACTGATACTGCCAGAAAAGCAGCAATCCTCGCCCAGACGAGCTCGGTCTTTTCTGATATATGGGGTGCTATAACATTCTTTATAAGGTCGTGAGAGAGCGCAGATGATATGACCAAGAGTAGGCCAGCTGCAGTAGAAAGTGCTGCTGCAAGACCTCCAGCAGCAACAAGGGCGACAACCCATGCCGGAAGCTTCGCTATCTCGGGATTAGCCAAGACCATTATGTCATTATCCACATGTATTTCGTTTGCTGTCTTTGAATCAACAGGGGTTTTTACCAACCTTTCACCGTGTTGCCCCCTCATTACCTGATCCTTTTCATCCTTTAAGAATTCTATCTTTCCCTTAAATGCAGCACCTTTTGCAAATTGCATCTTACCATCCCCATTTTTATCCACCCATGCAACAAGGCCTGTCTTTTCCCAGTTTTTAAACCATGAAGGTGCCTCTTCATAAGACTTATTATGAACACTCTTTATGAAATTCAACTTTGCAAATGCACCCACAGCAGGTGCTGTTGTGTAAAGAATAGCTATAAAAAGGAGTGCCCATCCTGCTGATGCACGGGCTCCTTTAATTGTGGGTGTTGTGAAAAATCTAATAATTATATGTGGTAATCCAGCAGTTCCTACCATGAGGGCGAAGGTTATAGCAAAGACATCTATTGTTGCCTTTGTACCGCTTGTGTATGCTGGAAGACCGAGATCTATCTGTATCTGGTTTAGTTTATCAAGTAGAAACCCAGCATCTGTGCTGAGAAGTCTCTGCCCTGCCTCGCTAAGGCTCGCACCTAAACCAATCTGTGGGATAGGTATACCTGTAAGCATTATTGATATAAATATAGCAGGTATCAGGTATGCAATTATCAAGACACAATACTGGGCAACCTGAGTATAGGTGATTCCTTTCATTCCTCCAAGAACGGCATAAAAAAGGACTATTCCCATTCCTATCAGAACACCAGTGTTTATATTAACCTCGAGGAATCTCGAAAAGACAACCCCAACACCCCTCATTTGTCCAGCAACATATGTAAAGGAAACGAATATTGCACATAGGACAGCAACTATTCGGGCTGCCTGGGAATAATATCTCTCTCCAACAAACATGGGGACTGTATATTTGCCATACTTTCTCAGATAAGGTGCAAGTAGCATAGCTAATAACACATAGCCACCTGTCCAGCCCATTAAATACATAGAGCCATCCCTTCCTAAAAAGGCTATCATACCTGCCATTGATATGAATGAGGCAGCAGACATCCAGTCAGCACCTGTTGCCATTCCGTTAAAAACAGGATGAACCTGTTTTGCAGCCACATAAAACTCACCTGTTGACTTTGCCCTCGACCATATAGCTATCCCTATATAAAGGGCAAAGGATAATCCTACTATTATCCAAGTCCATGTTAATATACCCATATAAAGTTACCTCCCCTTTTATTTTTCATGCACATCATATTTTTTATCGAGGACATTCATAAGCCTTACATAGATTGCTATTAGTATCACAAATGTCACCTCTGATCCCTGATTTGCAAACCAGAATCCTAAAGGAAAACCAAATATCTTGATATTATCCAGCGTATTAGCAAAAATTATCCCGCACAGATAAGACACAGTAAACCATATAGAGAGAAGAATCACTATATAGGTAAGATTCTCTCTCCAGTAAGCCTGAAGTTTTTCCTTTCTTGCCTCTGTCATTTTTTTACCTCCTTTTAGTTTTTAGGATCTAAACAAGCAGATCATTTCTATAGTGTCTCTTTATCACCCCCCCCTTTTACACCTCACCTATCTTTAAAAGGTCTTTAAGTGTTTTTATTCCTTCTTTATTTAATAGATGCAAAAATTTCTGGAACAACTGGGCTGTAACAAAGGCATCATAAATTGCATTATGGATGCCTCCAACATGGATATCGAATTTTTTTGCAAGCTCAAAAAGTGATTTGTTGTCAGGACCACCCTCAAAAAATGCATCAGGTCTCTGCTGTCTTTTCCACATCCATTTGTAAATCCTGTATGTGTCAACAGATGGGTTTTCCAGTTTATACCGGAAAAGTCTTTTCATCTGCGTGTTTAAAAATTTCATATCTATATCAATAAAATGTCCCACAATAACCCTATTGGTGCAGTTATCTATGAATTCTTTCATAATGATTCCTATATCAGGACATTCAGCGCTTTCTGATGGTGTTATTTCATGTATGAGAATACTCTCCCTTACACAGGTATCTGTCTTGACAATCCTGTAAAAAAAATCTCCGAGACTAATAGTGCTACCATTCATCTTTATTGCGCCGATAGATATAATAGAAGCCTTTTTAGCATCAAGACCTGTGAGTTCGGTATCCACAACAATATATTTTGCCTCCTGAATTGGCGTGTTTAGATCTATATTCATAGGGCTATCTTTAAAGTGACTCTCAAGACCGTATAGTTTCCATTGGCTCAATATCGCCATCATTACATCATCCTCCCGAGAAGATACCTCTGCTCTATCATTTCCTGTATATCTGATATTAAGCTACAGACAGCTTTGAGGGTCTTTTTTTCGAGATTACTTAGTTGATCAGGATTAATAAAATTATCAGGACTTTTACCATTTTCTATCTGAGAAAGCTGATGCTGCACCCTCAAGAACATAAGAAATTCAAAGGCATGCTCTAACTCATCACCAAATTCCCTTACTGTGTCATGTATATTCTTTAGCCTCCTAATCCTGTCGATCGTAGATGTATCTGGAATCCGCTTTTCCAGTGCAAAGAGCCTGACTATGTTCAGCAGAGGCGCTATACATCTGAACTTAAGGTTTAACTGGTCTTTATGCTCTCCTGTCTTTTCAACAACAAATGTCCTGAAAAAACCTATCGGTGGCTTAACATTTACAGTCATTCTCGCCATCTGAACCATAAAAATATCATGATCCTTTAGTGCCTTAAGAAGATGCTCTCTTAAATCCTCTGCAAGCTCTACATCTCCATGAACAGGCCTGAAATCAAAGAGTATGACAGAGGCGAGTATTGCTTCTGGGGTGGGAGTAACGATCCAGTCTGTAAAATATTGTTTCCAGACGCTCAGAGGCTGTCTCCACTTCTGATTGCTCGCCATATAGTTGCCTGTGCAGAGGGGAAAGCCACACTCAAGCAAGCCATTTATGACAAAATTAGAAAACCTCTCAAAGTAATCCCTTACAACTGATGCCTCTTTATCATCCCTTGGATCTGCATAGATGATTGCATTATCCTGGTCGGTCTTAAAGGTCTGCTCCTTCCTGCCTTCACTGCCATATACTATGAAACAGTAAGGAACTGGAGGTCTTCCAAAATTTTTTTCCGCTATCTCAAGGACTTTCTTTATCAGGCTGTCATTTATCTCGGAGATGATACGTGCAATATTAGAGGCCTTTGCCCCATCTTTTAACAAAAGCCCAACAAGTCGAATTATCTTTTTTGAGAGAGTTGCAAGTCCAGAAATTGTCTGTTGACTCTCTATCTCCTGCGCTATGGTTAATGGGGATGTTCCCTGAAGTAACATCAGATCGTGGTTTGTAACAACACCTATTAGATCACCATCCTTTATTACAAGAAGATGATGAATCTTGTGCCTTATCATTTTCAATATAGCCTCATAACAATAATCACTCGCATCTATTCTGATGAGAGGTAGACTCATAATATTTTTCACAGGATCTCTTACATCCCTTCCCTTTGCAACAACCTTTTCCCTGAGATCTCGATCCGTTACTATCCCTACAGGAAGCCCTCTTTCATCAACAACAACTACAGAACTAATCCTGTTTTGTGTCATTATTTGCGCTGTTTCCTGAATAGAAGAGTCTATACTGCATTTAATTACATTTTTTGATGCTATATCCTCCACGCAAGTGGTAAAAAGCATCCTATCGCTCTCGCTCACCTTCATACTTCTTTGGAGCATTTCCTTGAAGGTCTTATCAAGGTACTTAGAAAGATGAGATTTTAGAAAATATTCTGCAAGTACCGCATTTTTATCCAGTAACTGTAAAACCCTTTCTTTATTCAGAAGGTAACAAATCGTGTCCTCTGTGGCGAGGACATTGGTCTTCTGTCCTTCTTCTGAGATAATAGACCATAAACCAAAATTATCCCCCTCACCCCGATAATCAATAACGACATCTTCACCAGCGGCATTTTTAACAAAGACCTTTACAGCACCCTTCTTAATAATCCTTAATGCCTTTATATTTCTTTCGCCATGTTTCAGGATTAATGTGCCTTTAGGATAAAACTCCATGGTCAGGCTTGTAGCTATCCTCTGTAATTCCTCATCACTGAGAAATTGAAAAGGTGGTGATTTTTTTAAAAATTCAACGACCTCTTCTATGATCATGCAAGATATTTTGCAAATTGAATGCCAGATTTAAAATCAGAAAAATCAATGTTTCCATAGAACGGGAAATAAATTTTTCGTAACTATTTGTTTACTGCGTAACTTTTTGTAACAGAATATTGAATTGGTGAAGTGGTGAAGTGGTGAAGTGGTGAATGGGTGAAGGGGGTAAATAGGCTTTAGGCTAATCTTCAGCCTTCAGCTTTGTTGAAATCCAACCAGATTCTGAAGTGTCTCTATCAGATTATTCTGGTCAAAAGAGCCTTTGACTATATAGGCGTCAGCACCAACCCTGATCCCCCTCATCTTGTCGTCTTCTTTACTGCGAGATGTTACTATGATTATAGGTGTATCTTTATAACTCTCCTCTGCCCTTAATCTCTCTGTAAGAGAAAAACCATCCATAAGAGGCATCTCCACATCTGTAATCACAGCATCATATTTGAATTTCATTGCCTTATTGAGTCCGTCCATTCCGTCCTCGGCAAGGTCAACTTTATAGCCATATGATTCAAGTATGCTCTTTTCTATTTCACGGGTATTTATAGAGTCATCAACTACTAAGATATTCAGAGCCCTTTCCTGTATCTGTCTTTCTTTAACAACAGAACCTTTCAAATTTTTGATTGCATCTATCACAGCCGAGATATTGAGGACATTGACGACCTTATTTCTACCAGAAATCGTAACACCTACTGACATGCCTGTCTTTTTTATGCACAAAGGAAAAGGCTTTATAACCATATCTTCTTCATCAATAAGCTCGTCAATTATAAGACCTAATTTCTCTGCTACAGCATGGATTATCATAATCAAAGGCTCTCTGATAGTCTTCTTCATTTTTTGTGCTTGCTGTGCTTTATTGTCAGGACATTTCAGAATATCGCTCAGCCTTTCTACAGGGATAAATTCATTTCTTAATCTTATAGCCTTTTTATCTAAGACATCCATAAATTCTGTCTCAGGCACTCTTAATACCTCTTTTACATACTGAGCCGGAATCGCAAATGTAATGCCCGAAGCAGATATTAAAAGTAGGCGCATTATAGCGAGCGTCAAAGGCAGTCTTATATGGAAAGCTGTGCCGCTTCCCAAAGCCGTCTCTATGCTTATGCTCCCTTTTAAATCCTCTACAAAGGTCTTTTTCACGACATCCAGCCCCACTCCTCTGCCTGATACATCGGTTACAATAGCGCTTGTGCTAAAGCCGGGCTGAAATATCAAGTCCATCAAAGCTATATCGGACATGGCTTCTATCTCTTCAGCAGTAAACATTTTTTTGCGCAATGCCTTTTCTTTTATTTTTTCTTTGTCAATTCCCCTTCCGTCGTCTCTTACATCTATAAGCACACTTGCAGCATCATAAGATGCTGAAAGCCTTATAGTGCCTTTTGCCGGTTTGTTAGCATTTTTTCTTTCATCAGCAGGCTCTAATCCATGATCTATTGCATTTCTTATTAAATGCAAGATAGGCTCTGCAAGCCTGTCCACTATCTGCTTGTCAAGTTCAATCTCTGAGCCTTCAATAATTATGTCTATATCTTTACCAAGTGTTCTTGATAAGTCTCGCACCATCCTTGGCATTGAGTCAAAGACCATGGATAAAGGAACCATTCTCAATGTGAGCGCAGTTGAGCGCAGTTCATCAGAAAGCAAGCTGCTTATGGTGCTGTAATCATTAATCATGGAGACTAAATCTTTGATATCAGAAATAAGTGATGTAAATGCAGTTACAATGGTATTACTTTGTGCCTTTTGACTTATAAGTTCAAGCTGTCTTTTAGCAGCACTTTCCAGAGATTTTATATCATGCAGTATAGTTTTTGCCTTACTTTTAGTAGAGACTATCTCTTCCATGAGCTTTATAAGCCTATCGAGCTTATTTGCGCTTATTCTGAGTGTCTCAGAAGTAGCAGGAGGTGTCTTTACAGTGGTTTTTACTTCTACTTTTGGCTCAATGCTGCTTGTAGGCAATGCCTGCGGCACAGCAGGCTCTGTTTTTGGCGATTCTGACTGAGGGGCGGGTTTATCTGCTGTTATATCAGTTTTTGATCCCTTTGCTGCAGCAGCAAGGGCTTCGCATAGTGCAGTGTTGTCATCAGTGATTTCCTGTCCTAAAGCTGTCTTTTCTACCATGTTTGAGATGGCATCAACTGCTGAAAAAATAAGATCAAAAGTTTCTTTAGATAGAGTAATCTTGCTATCTCGCACGGCACCAAGCACATCTTCAAGCTTGTGGGCTGTCTCTGATATTTGCGTAAGCTTCATCATTCTGGATGAGCCCTTGATAGTATGGGCAGAACGAAAAACAGCATTTATGGTCTCTTTGTCATCAGGATTCTTTTCAAGTAAAACAAAGCCATCATTCAATTTATTTATATGTTCCCGCGCCTCTTCAACAAAACGGGCAATGAATTTTTTCATGTCAATAGCCATAATATCACCTTGTTATATTTCAATCATGCAAATTATAAGGCCTTTTTCAGCTTTTGTAGATTATGTCTGCACAAATGCGCAATCTCCTCTGCTGAAAAAGTCAGAGGGAAAAACGTAAGCCCATGCCCATCTACTGCAGTCTTTTTGATTAAGTTCATGGCAATCTCATACTCTTTGCATGATTTATTTAAATCTCCTCTATCCCTGTGTAGTTCGGCAAGGTAAAAATGCGCAAGCCAGCATGATGAACTGATATACACTGCCTCCTTAAATCTATTTATTGCAGCATCATAATCTTCTTTTATTTTTGAGATTATTCCAAGCAGCAAGATACTCTCAAGACACCACCTATCTCTTTGGATATTCATGTGACAAATGTGCTCAGCTTCGTCAAACTGACGCCGATTAAGCAAAATGCTTGCTTTTAGAGTGTTTGCCTTTTTCATATAAGGCTCAATATTTAATATCTCATCTATTGCCTTTAGTGCATCATCATATCTTTTATCATTTGCCATTGACAGCGCCTTGTTAAACAATGCATTGCAATCAATTTTTTCTTTACTTTCATGCCGTTGTCTGGATTCGGATTCACATGGAGGCTCAATCTTTATATGTTTTTTAGAAGGCTTTTTTATAGTCTGTGAAATGCGATTAGCAGGACAGGCATTACTTATAAAATCATTACTCCTATCAACATCCATAATATTTGCTTCATACTGCTTAATCTCACTTTTCCTATAAACAAAAACACCATCAATCTCCTCAAGTCTCATTGTGCCTATGTTATGAGCCATTGTTTCAGTAGCACTTACTATGATAAGACCATCTGGATTCAACACCTCTGAAAGTTTTTCAAAGATCCTCTTCTGGACATCAGACTCAAAATAAATAGAGACATTGCGGTAAAAAATAACATCCATATTGCAGAGATAAGTAGGGTAAATATTGTTTAAAAGATTAAAGACATAGAAATTGACATTGTTTCTAAGTTTGTCCTTAATCCTATAGCCACCATTGTTAAGCTTAAAAAAATACTTATCCTTTAGCTCAACAGGAAAAGTCCTGAAAGAAAAATTTGAATAAATTCCTTCTTTAGCCTTATATACTGCATCGCGGTCAATATCTACAGCAGAGATATAAAATTTATTCAATGCAGAGTTGCCAAATTTCTCAAGCACTGCCATCAATATAGAGTATGGCTCCTCACCTGTGGAGCATCCCGCACTCAATATCCTGATCTTTTCACTACTGTTTTTCGTTTGAAGCAACTCAGGAATAAGTCTTTCTACAAAGAGATGAAGATGAAAAGGCTCTCTGTAAAAATAGGTTTCATTTACCGTTATAAAATTAACCAGGCTGTTAAATTCCTCTTTGTCTGAGGTAACAAGGAGATAATAATCTTCATAAGACTTTGAGCCTGTTGACTCCATACGACTGCGTACGCCTTTTTCAAGATTATAATCGCGTATATCGTTAAAGCAGAAGCCGCATTTATCCCTAAAGAGGTTCTTAAACGGAGTTAATCCCATGATTTTGCACCTGTTTTAAAGCCGCTATATCAACTAAATCCCGGCTTATTTCTTCTATCGGAAGTATCCTGTCAATACACCCGCTGTCAATTGCAGCCTTATTCATACCAAAAATAACAGATGTCTTTTCATCCTGTGCTATAGTTACACCACCTGATTTTTTTATCTTTCTCATGCCTTCTACGCCGTCGGTTCCCATGCCGGTAAGGATTATGCCGATACAATTTTTTCCATATACATCAGCAACCGATGAAAGGAGCATATCACACGAAGGATGATATATGTCTTTCTGTTGCCTTTCTATAAATGTTATTGTTTTTGATGGACTTACCTTCATATGCATTTCAGACGGCGATATATAAACAGTAGCCGGAGTCAAAAGATCTCCATTGGATGCTACTTTCACATTTAATTTAGAAACCTTATTAAGCCATTCAGCCATGCCATGGACAAAACCATCTGAGATGTGCTGGGCTATAACAATTGGAAAAGGGAATTTGCTCGGTAAAGAAGAAAGTATAATTGATAAGGCCCTTGGACCTCCTGTAGAAGAGGCTATAGCAATAATCCCGCCTTCTTTTTCAAAGGAAAAAACAGCCGCCTCCGGTGGCTTAATGCCCGCAGAACGACGCTTCCTTGCAATATGAGTGACTACCTTAACCCCTGAAAGCAGCTTTATTTTGGCGATAAACTCCTTTGCGCTATTTAGATTGACTTCGGGCTTCTGGACAAGGTCAAGAGCACCTCTCGATATCGCATCATATGCTGTCTGGGCATCGTTTTTTGAGGTTACTACAAGTATAGGCACAGCATTCTCTGACATGATATGTTCTATTGCATCAAGTCCGTTCATGACAGGCATTTCAATATCCATTGTTACGATATCTGGTTTTAATTCTTTAACCATTTGCACGGCCTTACTGCCGTTTGAAGCCTCGCCCGCTATTATTATGTCTTTATCAGCAGAAAGCATCTCTATGATAAGCTCTCTTGTAAGCCGACTGCCATCAACAATCAATACCCTGATAGGTCTCATTCCGCCTCTACCTTGAAACTATCAATTATCTCTTTCATATCTCTGGACAGCCTTGCAAGGTCCACACATGCCTGACTTATTTGATTTACGGAGCCTGCAGTCTGGCTGGCGCCTGTTGCAATTTCTCTTAATGCTGCCAGCACCTGATCGCTTGCTGTTTTCTGCTGCTGGGTTGAAAGAGATATCTGTTTGGCAGCATTTGTTGTTTCTTGCGCTGCATCAACTATTGCAAACAATGTCTGCGCTGCTTCGCTTGAGTGTTCCATCCCTTCCTGAATGCCTTTTGAGCCCTTTTCAGAAACAATAACAAGGCGGTCAATAGCATCTTGAATTTCATTAATTTTTGCCTCTATCTCTCTTGTTGATTCCATAACGCTGTCGGCAAGCCGTCTGATCTCTACTGCAACAACACCGAATCTCTTGCCCGCCTCTCCAGCGCTTGAAGCCTCAAGGGCAGCGTTAAATGCTATGAGCTTGGTCTGATCTGCTATCTTATTTATCAACTCCATTATCTTGGTTATTTCCTTGGATTTTCGTCCCAGATTAACTATTTCCTCAATACTTTGCTGGTTGTCTGCTTGTATCTCTTGCATCTTCATAATAACAGTCTCTACCGCAGTTGCACCATTTTTGGTGTCTTCCCAAGTTTTTGTCGCTATATCTACGACAGATTTGGAATGCTCTGCTATTTGCGATGAAGACGCAGACAGTTCTTCCATAGTTGATGTAATCTCTGCCACTGCTGCTGATTGCTCTGATGCAACAGCCGCTTGCTGTTCAACAGAAGCTGATATCTCACTTGCATATGAGTTGAGCCTTATTGCAGTATCGGAAATCCTTTTGATAACACTATGCAGATAAGCAATAAAACCATTAAACCATACAGACAGTTTTCCTATTTCATTATGTGTGGTCTCAGGTATCCTTATAGTCAGGTCATTGTCAAAACCTTCTATTGCCGCTGAGATATCTCTTGCAGGTCTGCTAATGAATTTATCCGAATAATGCTTAATGAAAAAAACAGCTATCACCAATATCAGAGTGGAGATGATTAAATGTTTAACAATAAAATGTGAGATTTCTTTTTTTGCCTTTTCTGTCTGAACAAGTGCCTTTGCATTAATATCAACACTGCGGATGTTTTCAGACTGAAACTCCTTAAATGCAGTAACCCACATCTCATTGTTTGTCTTTATTTCCGATATTGTCAAATAAGCATGTACAGTAGAAATGACAATAATTGGAACTATTACGAAGAATAAAATCTGCGATTTCAATGACTCCCTTATGTCAAACATCTGTCTTAAAAAAGACTGCATACAAACCTCCTGTAAATAGTTTATCTTGTGGGTTTCACTATTTTTATAGGCTGAAGGCTGAAGATTAGGCTGAAGGCTATTTTCCCCCTCACCCTTTCCCTCTCCCCAAAAGTGAGAGGGGATTTTTTAATTTTGTGAAACCCTATAGTTTATCTTTAAATCTAAGCTGTTTTTTTAAGCCTATAAAAATCCACCAGCAGTATAATGCCGCTGTCTGTCAATACTGCACCCCAAACTGCCCTTGAGCCGAGCATCTTGATTATAAATGGCATCGGCCTGATGTCTGCTATGTTTACATCTAAAATATCTTCGGGGTCCTCTATGATAATCAAAGGCATCTCTGATGCCTTGAGCCTAATGGCTTTAGGACGGATAAAGCTCACAGCCCTTTTGCCAAATGGAATAATCTCATCAAGTTTTTTGATGTTAGCGCTGCTTTCTTGTGCTATTTGCATATCCAACATCTCAATAATTTGCTCAGTATCAATTCCCATCTTTACTCCTGATACAGTAAAGACAAGTATGCTTAGATACTGAAGTTCGTTATCAAACAAAATGCTCTCCTATCAATCAATTCATTGCATTATCTTTAAAAATATCTTTTCAACATCTAAAATAGTGACGCTTTTATCTCTATATATAATTTCGCCTACTACATATTCCTTAACTGCATTGTTAAGAGTAGAGAGAGGCTGTTTTGTTGAACTCGTAGGAATATCTAATACATCTTCCACGGCATCAACAAGCACACCAGCGCGTACAGCATTTTTTTGGATAATAGCAATGCGAGAGCTTAAAGAGGTCTCCGAATCAGGTAATCCTAAAAATTTATTTATGCTTAAAACAGCCTCTATGTCGCCCCGTAAATTGATCACACCCATGACAAAATCTGCAGTTGCCGGCACATAACAGATTTCTGGGACATGGAGTATCTCCTTAACATCTTCGCCATAAAATCCATAGTAGCTGTTCTGTAGCAAGAACACAACAATCTTTACTATGGCCTCGTCCACATCAACAATCTCTCTCTTTGAACTGCGCCTTTTGAGTTCATCAAGGATAATATCGCTTTTATTTCTTAACTCTTCCACTCTACCTCCGATGCCTTTATAACCTTATTGCGGCCGCTGCGCTTGGCTTCGTATAAAGCTTTATCTGCAGCACTGCATATATCAACTGCGTTATCATAAGCTGGATTATTCACTATCTTTGTCTTCATGCCGCCTTCTTCAAGTATTGCTGCATAATACTGGGCAAGCTCTACCTCGTCATCAATTATAAGTATGCGGTATGGCTCTATTTCCTTTTATCTTGCTATAGGTACTGTTTACCCCATTGAGTTTTGCAGGAAGGGTTTTAATATAGCCTTCCCTAAGCGCCTTTAATTTATCCCTCACACTCATAATCTCAGTATCTCCTTCACTTTACAGGCAGCGTAAATATAAAACAACTGCCCTTTCCAATCTCGCTTTCTGCCCATATCTTCCCGCCGTGATATTCTATTATCTGCTTACATATTGGCAGTCCAAGACCTGTGCCTCTTGGTCTATCTGTAAGTGTCTCGCCGACTTGCTTGAATTTCTCAAATACCTTTTGCAAATCATCAGGAGCAATGCCTATGCCCGTATCAGTAACAGCTATTTCGATAACACGTTTGCCATCGCCTGTACTGTCTTTTTCTGAAATAACACTTGCCCGCACAGTAACCGAGCCGCAATCAGTGAATTTCACTGCATTAGAAAGAATGTTTATAAGCACCTGAATCAAACGATCACCGTCCCCTATGATATCAGGTATGGAATCATCTATATTGATTTTTAGTTCAAGCTGCTTTTGTGCAAAAAGCGGCGCTGTAGCGTCTATTGCCCGTTGAATAATATCGCTCATACTGCAGAGTTCCTCTTTTAATTGCATTTTGCCTTCTTCCATTTTCGCTATATCCAGCACATTGTTAATCAGATTAGCAAGACGATTGCCTTCTGTTATTATAATGTCTATATTGCCCGCTACTTGCTCAGCCGCTTTTCTGACCTTTGCGTCGTCCTTATTAATACACGGGAAAAGCACAGCTTCGAGTCTATTTTTTATTATCTTCGTAAATCCTATTATAGAAGTAAGAGGGGTCCTGAGTTCATGAGAGACAACTGAAATAAAATCATTTTTCATCCTGTCTACTTCTTTTTCAAAAGTAATATCCCGCACTATAACGAGCGACCCTACATGGCCGCTGTCTTTATCTACTGCGAATTGTTTTCTTATAGAGGTAGCAACAGCCCGTACTATCTTGTTGGAAGGAATATCTATATCAGCAGTATAAACATCATCCCTATTCATACGGCTTTTATCAAGTAGAGAGGTGAATGATTCATCAAATACCTCGCCATAACATCTGCCTATAATTGCATTACCCGATAGATTAAAGAGCGAGCTTATAGCCTGATTGGCAAGGGTTATTTTGCCGCTCTCGTCAATAACCAAAAGACCATCAGGCATAGTATTAATAATAGCCGTTAAATACGACAGGGCATTTTCAAGTTCTTCTTTTTTGTGAGAAAGATCAGTAATCAACTGCAGATTAGCCTGACGGAGGTGTTGTTTTTCAAGGGTTTTTTTTACAGTAATATCTATAGTGTCCTGTATAAACTCGTCTTTAATAAGATAATCATCAGCACCGATGTTAAGAGCTGCCATCACCATATCTATCTCTTTATTACTGCTCAAGACTATAATCGGCACGTTGAATGTCTTGCTCCTGAGTTCCTTTATCAGTTGCAATCCATCCATCTCCGGCATGTTCATGTCAGTTATAATTAAGTCTATAGAGGGATCAGCAGCATATTTTTGCAGAGCGGCTTTTCCATTGTCAGCATCACTGACAACATACCCTTTATCATCAAGCACTACCGACAGCATTTCCCTTACAAATATGTCGTCGTCAACCAGAAGGACCTTTTGTTTTTGCTCATTCATAATAAATTACAGCCCTAATACCTCTTTTGCTTTTTCTATCACTTCATCTGGATTAAAGGGTTTGGTCATATAAATATCGCATCCTGCATCTGCTCCACGCTGTTTGTCAAACTCTTGTCCTTTTGCTGTCAACAATATAATAAAAACATCTTTCATACCGAGGTCGTTTTTTATCTTATGGCAGACATCAAATCCATTCATACGGGGCATCATAATATCAAGGAATACAAGATTTGGTTTTTCGCTTTTTATTATATCAAAAGCGTCTTCTCCGTTGTCGCAATTGAGCAGTTGCACGCCCTCGTCTTCGAGTTCTTCGAGCGTTTGCTCCAGCAGCAGCCTTATATGTGGCTCATCGTCTGCTATCAATATCTTACGCATCTCATCCTCCTTTTGCATAAATTCCTATATAATAATCTCCTTTAATGTATTGCCTTTGAAAAATGCCTCCATGACATCAGATGCAAAAAAAGCTGACACCACATCAGGGTCAAACTGCGCTCCAGCATGCTTTTTCAGTTCTTCAAATGCGACATCAAGGCTCAATCCCTGTCTGTAGGGTCTATTGGATGTCATGGCATCAAAAGAATCTGCTACGGCAATAATGCGGGCAGCAATATCTATATCTTTTCCCTTAAGTCCATCAGGATACCCTTTGCCATCGTACCTTTCATGATGATGTTTCACACCAGGTATGATGTCTTTAAATTGCTTAATGTGAGCAAGTATCTCTTCACCGTATAGTGTATGTTTTTTTATCTCGTTAAACTCTTCGTCCGTAAGCCTACCAGGCTTGCACAGCACTGTATCTTTCACGCCGATCTTCCCTACATCATGCAGTATTGCCGAAAGTTTAAGCCTTGTCATATCCTCATCTGACAGGGCAAGCACCTTTCCTATGGCAAGGCTGTATTGCATAACCCTCTTTGTATGCCCCCCTGTATAAGGGTCTCTCTTTTCTATGGTCTCTGCAAGAGTGATGACTGCCATAAGAAAAGTCTCTTTTAGTTCGTCATAAAGTCTCGCGTTTTCTATTGCGACAGCAGTCTGAGATGCAATAGTGTTAAGGATTTTAAGATGTTCAGCGGTATAATTAATCGGGCTCATACTGCTTATCTTAATAGTTCCCATGACCTTGTCTTTTGTCTTGAGCGGAGAGCATATCATGGAATTTGCATTAACTTCTTCGTCAGCATGGCGGGCATCTGACAGCACATTATTTACTATCTCAGCGCTTCCTGTCGTAAAAATGCTACCTTCTATTCCATGCCCTATTTGTATTAGCGGATTAGTATCAGCCTCATGGCCCCATGTTGCAATAGTCTCCAATTTCCCATCTTCATTTAGAAGTCTTAAAGATGCCCCGGTGCATTCTATAAATTTCTTTGCTTGCTCTACTGCCAGTGTTGCAGCTTCATTGAGATTAAGACATGAGGAGACTTTTTCAGACAGGTCATACAGAAGAGTTATTTCTTTGTATTTGTTTAAAGTCTCATGTGTAATATTTTTTATCTCCAATTCTCTTTGCGCTATATATGAAAGTATTGAGGCAATAGGCGCAATCTTGCTGCTGCCCCCTGCCCATCCTATAACCTCCCCAAATGCATTAATTGGGTATCTGCCTGACTCATCACTTCCTTCATATGCAGCAAGCAACACAGCACCATCAGCGTCTTGTATCGTGACAGGAGAGCCTATAGAATTTATAATGCTCTGGATTATTGCAATAACATCTTTTTTATGTAATATTTTTTTCAGGCTTATCTGTCCACGATTATTTTCCTTATTAGAGTCTATGGTTAAAACTGTATCTGACACTTCTTTATCGTCTCCTGTGCTAATCGTTAGTATAGTCAATAGGGTTTCTTCTATTAGCCCACACAGTCAAAATCTCGATTACATCTTCCTTTATCTCATAAAACAACAGATAATAACGGCTGCAAACAGTTACCCTTACATTTTCATGTCTGTCTTTCTGCCCATATAATTGTATTGTGATATATACTTTATGGCATCATTGAATTCCCGCGATAGTTTTCGGCTATAATTTTTATTGCCATTTCTCAAATGCCAATATTCCAAAATTTGCCTTCTCTCATTCTTTGCATTCAGCGACCAGACTACTCGTTTAGCCATACATCTTCTTCTTTTTTCAATTCTTCATTGGCAATATATTTTCCACCGGCTATTTGCTCCTTGCCTTGCAGTATCATCGTTTTCTGTTCATCGCTTATCCGATAAATCCTTTCTGATTGAGAAACCGTATCCAAAATCTTTTTTATAGCATTCAGGAATTCTTTATCTTCAATCTCATAAATCTTGTCAGCCAGCAAATTTTTTAATTGCGCAACTGCTATCATAATCTTATCCCTCCTTTATCAGAACTGTATCTGACACTTTTTTGTTCCGCCCTCGTCTCTTATCCAGAGCAATATCTTCTTTGACCTTGTGCACCAATCCCGCACATCTTTTTCAAATGTAGGACAGTCTGCCATGACTTCCAAAATATCACCGGGTTTCATCTTCACAGCCATTGCTGTAATTTTTAATGTAGGCTGTGGACATTTGAGTCCTTTTGCGTCAATTGTTTGCACTGCCATTTTTTATTCCTCCTTGTTTTTAAATAAGGTTCAAACAGCTTAAGTCATTCAAATAGTTTGTGCGGCTTAAATGGCTTGAACGATTTTTATAGGCCCTAATCCCCTGACCGTCTCCACCATATCTGTTATCACTCTTACAAACTTATCTCCCTCACCTGCTGAAACATAATCAAATCTGCATCTGTCTTCTTCTATGCCCATTTGTTTAAGTAGCCTTATAAGCATCCTATATCTCTGAACTGCCCTGTAATTTCCTTCCTTATAATGGCAGTCTCCCGGGTGACATGCAAGAATTATAACACCATCTGCTCCATTTTCAAATGCCTTCATTACAAATTGGGGGTCAATTCTTCCGCTGCACATAACCTTTATTACATTTACATTCGGAGGATAAGGGTTTTGCGATGCACCGGCCTTATCCGCCCCAGCATATGAACACCAGTTGCACAGAAAACCAATTATCTTAGGCTCAAAATTGTCTGCTATCGGGGACAGTCCCGATTCTACGAAATTCTTTTCTTCGCTTTGACGCTTGACGCCTGACGCTTGACTCATCGTAGCACCTCCTGTATTTCTGCAAATATCTCTTCGTTTGTAAAGTGATTGCCCTTAACAGCCCCTGATGGACAAGCTGCAACGCATGTGCCGCACCCTTGACATAGCACATCATTTACCACTGATATTTCTTTTTCACTATCAAATGATATGGCATTATAAGGGCATACAGATATACATATCCTACATCCTGAACATCTATCAGAATCTATAACTGCTGTAATAGGCTTTATTTCAAGCTTTCTACCTGTAACGAGACCTGAGAGAATATAGCCGGCAGCAGCCATTGCCTGATTCATTGCCTTTTGTATATCCATTGGAGACTGGCATGTGCCTGCGAGATATATACCTCTGATCTTACTCTGCGTAGAATCAAGCCTGTTATGGAGTTCTTCAAAAAAGCCATATCTGTCTATATCTGCCTCCAGTATGCTGCTTAGCACATCAGATTTTGGGGACGATACTATCGCAGGACAAAGTATAATCATATCTGCCCGAATGCTGTCTGCCTCTGCCGGCAATGCCTTATTTCTGATAAATTTCTTGCTATTTTGTGCAATAACTTCTATATCTTCAATATTTCTGTATCTGATGAAAGTAGATTTAATGTTATCCATGGCATGGTGATAAAGTGAATAACCCTCTTTTCCCGGTATGACCAATTCTTTATACAGATGGTATATCTTTGTATCAGGCAGTTTTTTGCTTATCATGTGATTGAATTTAAATGCGTAACTGCAGCATATCCCAGAGCAGTAATCATTATGTTTTTTATCGAGGCTTCCAACACAATGAATTATTGCAATAGATTCAGGGGATGCACCTGACAATAGCTTGATTTCTCCGCCTGTTGGACCATTTGAAGCAAGCATCCTTTCAAATTCATGAGAGGTATAAATATCCTGATAATTGCCATAGCCAAGATTTTGTATTTTTCGGCAATCATACAGAGATGAGCCTATAGCCACTAATATAGCGCCTACATTTCTCTCTACCGTCTCTTGTTGTTCGTCAAATATGAAAATCCCTTCACCAAGTGGGCATGCTTCAACGCAAGCGTTACAGTCTTGTCCCTTTAATTTAAGGCAGACATCAGCATCAATAAAAGGCGCATTCGGAAGTGCCCCTGTAAATGGGAAATCTATAGCCTTTCTTTCATTTAATCCATAATTAAACTCGTTTTTTGTGCTTTCAGGACAAACAGCTACGCACTCAGCACAGCCTATGCACTGATGTGTGTCAATGCGTCTTGGTGATTTTTTAATCTTAACAATAAAATTACCGTAATATCCTGTGACATCAACGACTTCTGAAAGTGTCAGGAGTTCTATGTTTTCGGCATGCTCCCCATGAAGCACATCTGCCATCATCGGCTCAAGCATACAGGGACCGCACTCCATATTTGGAAAGAGTTCTTCGTATCTTACAGGCATGCCGCCGATAACAGGTGTTTTTTCAACTACTGTTACCTTTCTGCCTGCCTCTGCAAGACTTAATGCTGCCTTCAGTCCTGCCGGACCAGCACCAATAACAAGCACATCAGGACACATGTCTATTTGTCTTTTTTGCAGAGGCTCCTGAAGCATTACCCTTTTTATTGCAGCGTTGATATATCGTGATGCCTTTTGAGATGCCTTTTCCACATCTTCAGTTACCCATGCTATCTGCTCCCTTGCATTTACCATCTGCATAAGATAGGGATTAATGCCTGCATTTGATAAAACCTTCATGAATGTATTTTCATGCTCTCTTGGAGAACATGCTGAGATAACAACCCTCTCTATATTGTTTCTACGCAGGCTCTGCTCTATCTGATTTTTACCATCCTCAGAGCATGCAAAATCAATTGTCTCAAAATAAATATCAGATGGCATCTGCATTTTTACTTTCTCTGAGTCAATCTTATCCTTGATATTCGTACCGCAATTGCAAAAATATACGGCTACTTTCATGTTGCACCTCCAATATCATTCATTTAATTGTCAAGGCATTTTTCACTGCATAACCCCTTTTTATAAATTATCTCATCAACAATCTTACTTGCCACTATGGTCACTGCTTTATGTACATCGTCTGTCAATTCTTCTGCAAATGTCTCTACATCCTTTGCCTCTATGCCAATGATAGTAATATCGTCAGGTAGTTTAAGCCCAAGCATTTTGCCAAATTCAATTGCAGTCAAAATGTTTGTGTCATGCGTACAACTTATGTTTCTTGTAGTTACAAGAGATGATAGTGGTAACACTTTAAAACTTCCAGGCTTCACATTGCCTGTAACCATGGCATCAATTATTATTGCCCTGTCATAGCCTATCAGTTCGTCCATAAGCCTTAATCCACCTGCATAAGCCTCTATAATGTTAATTTTGAGTTTTGAGTTTTGAATCTTGAATCTTTCTATCTCCCTCGCTACCTTAATCCCCACGCTGTCATCTGACAAGATTGGATTACCAAGACCAATGACAACTGTCTTCATCAATCCCTCTTAAATGTCCTTATAACTTCGCCATCCTGATTCCTTATATTCACAATCATCGGCATCTTTCCGGGCAGTGAATGTGTTGCACAGGATAGACAAGGGTCGTACAGCCTAAAAGCCATCTCAATCCTATTCAGTATTCCTTCTTCAACAATCTTGCCTTTTTGAATCAGTTTCTCTGCGGCTCTCTTTATTGACATTGTCATTGGCGCATAATTGTTAGTTGTGCCTACTATCATGTTAACCTTTGTAAGCACGCCTCTTTCATCAGATTCGTAATGATGCGTCAATGTCCCCCTCGGCGCCTCAACCGAGCCTATGCCTATACCTTTGATGCCTTCTGGTATCTTTCTTACTTCAGGTGATGTTATCTCAGGATCAGTTGCAAGCTCAAGCATATGTTCTGCTGCATACAAGAGTTCTATCAACCTCGCCCAATGTGTTGCTAATCTGTGGTGAATGGGTTGGTACCTGCCGTTAATCTTTTTGGAGCCAAAGGTTTCATACATCTTCTCAAAATGCTCCTGAGCCAATGGAGTTGCCATGCTATCTGAAACATTAAGCCTTGACAGTGGAGATGCAGCATACACACCGCTATCAATACCATCAACAAAACCTTTCCAGCCAACTTTTTTAAGATATGGATATTTAAGGTAAGTCCACGACTCTACATGCTCTGCGATATGTTGATAATATTCAGAAGGATGATATTTGACAAACTCCTTACCTTCAGGGTCAACAACTCTAATCATTCCATCATAAAAATTAACCCTGTTTTTTTCATCAACTGTTCCCATGTAATAAGTCTTGTGCAGGTAGATGTCTGATGTCACAAGATCAAGATAATTAGAATTCTTGAGCACTATATCATCAAATGCCTTGAGACTAAAGAGTGCAAAGTCTATATTGTCCTTTGCAATCTGTTCAATCTCTTTCCGCTCCTCCTCCGTGACAGGCTTGCTCCAGCCCCCAGGTTGTCCTGCCGCCGGATGTATCCCCCTGCCGCCAAGCATTTTAATCACATGATGGTTGCGCGCCCTGCAGTCAATAACCTGCTTGCCTATATCCAGACCTACTTTTTTTATCACGCATAGGATGTTCCTCTCCGATGGCGGAGCATCGGGTCCTACGATAAAATCAGGCCCTCCAAGCGCATAAAAATGAGTAGTGTGGTCAGTAACATAAAACGCCATATATAAAAGCTCTCTTATCTTTTTAGCTGCAGACGGAGGTTCTACTGCAAATAGCATATCCAGCGCCTTTACAGACGCCATATGGTGTGCCTCGGGGCATACACCGCAAATTCTATTGGTTATTACAGGCATATCTTCTGCAAGCCTTCCGACACAGAATTGTTCAAACCCTCTTAATTCAGGGACTTGAAAATATGTGTTTGCAACATCACCTTCGTCATTTAAAAATATTTCAATCTTTCCATGACCCTCAAGCCTTGTAATAGGGTCTATTGTTATTCTTTTGTTAGCACTCATCTTACCCTCCCTTTCAGTATTGAGCCAGGCAGACTATATTTATAAAATGTCCCTGCAAAGTCAGGTATTGTATCAATTATCGCATCAATCCTTTTATTGATCTCATCCTCAGAAAGTCCTTTTACTTCGCCTATATCAATAATTGAACCGAGCGCTGCGACCATTTTTGCACCCTGATCAAAAACTCCCTCAGGCGGGCCATAACAGCCTGTGCAAGGCATATTCACCTTTGGACACAATGCCCCGCAGCCATCTCTTGTAGCTATGCCCATACAGATTATTCCTTGCTCTAAAAGGCACTGCTCTTTGTCAGGGATAAATTCATAGGTCCTTTTAAATGCCTTTATCTTTTTGTCTTCTTTCTTTCTTTCACATTCATCGCATACCGACGACTTGCCTGCCCCTAATACTGCTCCTTTGGATGGCAGTGCAGCGCCGGTTTTTAATATTTCAACAACAGCGCTTATTACATTCCATATCTGCTCAGGCTCGGGAGGACAACCAGGAATGAAATAGTCAACATCTGTAACCTGTGCAAGTGTTTTGACATCTTCATAAAAATCAGGTATGTGCAGAACTCCTTCGGGCATATTTGTTTCAGGCTGTGGGATGATTTTAGATGGATTATCTATTGATGGATTATCAAAGTAAACGGTCTTTAATATATCTTCTTTAGTGTGAAGGTTGGCAAGTCCGGGAATGCAGCCTTCATATGAACATGAGCCAAATGCTATGAGTATTCGTGATTTTTTTCTCAACAAATGAGCTATTTCCTCATTTTCTTTTGTCCTTATAGCGCCGTTAAAAAGGGTGATTAAAATGCTCTTGTCCGGCATAGCCTCTATGTCTTTATACTTTGTATCCAGAAGACATGGACAGAACATAAAATCAAAATTTGCATCAACATCGAGTATCTTTTCGTTTAGATTTGTAACAGCAATTTCACATCCTCCGCATGATGCTGCCCAGTATAAAGATAGTTTTGGTTTCTCTAACATATTTCCCTCCATCATATTTTATATGAATTAACAATGCCTGCCGCATTATCCATATGCTCAACCATCTTTAAAACAGCCTCAGTAAGTTCACCTGTAGCATTGGAAATCTGCACAGATTCCTCTGACACCTTCTGCGATGAATTGCTCAATTGCTCCATAGATGCGCTTTGCTCCTCAACAGCAGAAGAAAGGCTTATAATGCCGTCTTTGAGCTTTGCAATCTCATCACCCACATGCATCTCTGCATCTACTATTTCACCTACTGCACTTGTGCCTGCATTGACCCTTTCTTCTGTCTCTTTGATGATACTAACCACATCCTGGGTCGCTTTTGAGACCTTCTCTGCCAGCTTTCTCACCTCATCAGCAACTACTGCAAAGCCCCGCCCCTGTTCTCCAGCCCTTGCTGCCTCTATCGCTGCATTAAGGGCAAGAAGATTCGTCTGCTCTGCAATGTCTTTTATTACTGTTATGATACTCGTTATTTTTTTAGTGCTGTCTTGAATATCATTGATGGACTGAGAGAGATTAAACATTCGGGAAGCATTTGCATTAATATCATCTGCAATTACTGTAACGCTGTCTTTTGCCTTTAGTCCTATCTCCGTCAGATTATTTATCACCCTCGAGTTTTCTTCAATTGCCCTTGTTGCCTCGCTTAATTCCGCTGTCTGCCCTTGTGTCGAAGCCCCCAATGTTCCTGTGAGATTAAGCACTTCTCCCAGTGTGTTTGATGTGCGTATAAGAGCATCCTGAATTTCCTTTATATCCTTGGCAATAAGATATACTGCACTGCCAAGCTCTGAAATGCACTTAAAAATACCGGCATCTCTGCATTCATCACTTATCTGTTTGATTGCTATCTCTGCTCCATTAATATCCTTGTTTTTAAGGCTGTTGGTGTAATGGATTAAAGAGGAAAGCAGATTATTAATACCTTCAAATGCAATATTAAGGCTCTGTGTAATACTGCCTATCTCATCCATAAATTGTACATCAGCCTTATAAGAAAAATCACCTTTGCTCAATGACTTTGCAAAATTATCAAGATGCCTTATTGGACGAATAAAAACAAGATTTAACAAAAAACAAGAGGCAAAAATTGCAAGCAAAAATACTATGATAGTTATAGCAATTGCTGTGTTTTTTGCAGACAAAAAGTTATTTCTAATCTGAGATGCCTCATTAAGACGAGTCTGCATATCTTCTGTTTTAATGATTGTCTCATATTTTTCAACAACATTTGATGCTGTATTTAATGTAATTATAAATGGGATTGAAAGCGATATGGTCATAAAAATATAGCCGACAGCAAATTTCCATTTTATCCCAATAGAAAAAAGTTTTGACAGCATGTAACCTCCATCCTTATATAGATTTTATTTATTTTTAAAGATGAAGCAATTTACATGCCATGTGCTAACATCATCTATTATCAAGGATTTTCAAAAATCTCGCTATATGCCTTAGAAATAAACTGCCAACTTAGTTGGCAGTTGCCAACTATTTTAGCCCAAATCGTTTCATTTTCTTGCGCAGTCCCTCCCTGCTTATGCCAAGCGCCTTTGCAGCTTTAGACTTATTGCCTTTAGCCTCTATTAATGCCTTATTGATAATGGCCTTTTCTGACTTATCAATTAAGAGCGCTTCGGTTTCCATAAAAGCGCTTTTACTCTGATTTCTTATGTTATCTGACAGGTCGTATATAGTAACAACATCACTTACACATAACGCTACAGCCCTTTCAATTTCGTTTTCAAGCTCTCTAACATTTCCGGGCCAATTATACTGCATAAGTAACTTTATAGCATCGGCAGAAAATCGTATTTGCTGTTTGCAAAACTTCCTTGTGCAATTGTCTAAAAAATAATTGATAAGCAGGGGTATATCCTCTCTTCTTTCTCTTAATGGAGGGATGTGAAAATTCATCACATTTAATCTGTAAAACAAATCTTCTCTAAAATTGCCGTTTTCTACTTCTTTTTTTAAATCCTTGTTTGTAGCTGCAATGACTCTTATATTCAAAGGTATGCTCTCTCTGCTACCGAGTCTTTCAAGCTGTTGGCTTTCTATAATTCTCAGCATCTTTGCCTGACAAGATAATGGCATATCTCCTATCTCATCAAGAAACAATGTGCCTCCGTTTGCCTGCTCTATTTTACCCATACGCTTATCAACACCTGTAGCAACTCCCTTTTCTATGCCAAACATCTCGCTCTCAAAAATAGGCTCTGGAACAGCAGAGCAATTGACCACCACAAAAGGTTTGCCAAAACGGCTGCTGTTGTAGTGTATTGCCTTTGCAATAAGTTCTTTACCAGTGCCTGTCTCTCCTGTTATTAAAACATTAATTGGAATATCAGCAATCTTTTCCACCTTATCAAGTATATCCCTTATCTGACGGCTTGTTCCAAGTATTCTGGCAGGTGAAAATTTTTGGCGGAGGTTATAAGTTAGATTAATATTTTCACGCTCAAGCATTTCTTTCTGTCTCTTTTCAGCATCATAAAGATGAGCTATCTCTATAGCTGAGGCTGCCTGAGATGCAAGAGCAGTAAAAAATTTAAGATCCGATGCCGTGTAATCGTAAGGCTTCTCTGAACTGATATTAATGACGCCAAGAATTTTATCTTTTACTTTAAGCGGTGCACACATAATCGAGTATATCCTGTTTGCTCCGGCAACGAATCTTTTGTCGGATTCCACTTTATTGACTATCTCAGCCTTTCCACTATTAAAAATATATCCGGCAATTCCTTCGTCCGGTTTTAATTCTACTTTTGGATTATATTCTTTTCCCAATGCAGATAGAATTCTCAATACACCCTTATTTTTATCCATCAGCATTATTGATGCATTGTCTGCCTTAATCATTTTTACAGCTTCGGCTATAATTACATGTCCTATTTTTTCAAGTTCTAAAGACATAGCCATTTTTTCATTAAGGGCATACAGCATTGTAAGCTCTTTATATTTATTAAGAGTCTCTTCGGCAAGGCACTTAATATCCCGCTCTTTTTCGGCAAGATGGCTTAATATATTCGCAATTATATGAGATGCCTTTCCACCGGATATCCATGCAATCGTTTCTCCGTCTAATCTTATCGGAAACCTTTCATCTTTTGTCCCGGCACTGCCTATAATTTTTTTACCGGTTGCATCATATATTGAGATGGAGTCATCAATGCTGTTTATAATCTCCATCAAGGAAGACCGTCCTCGTTTTAAAATAAGTTTCTTAAAATTAATAGATTTCATGTCCCCATAATTTCCTGCAATGATAATGTGATTACAATTTTAGCTTAAATTGCGGAATTTTTACAGATAATGTATACAATTAAAATTAGGTTATGCAAGCTATGGCGACATCTGCATAATTGTAGGATGAACATGAAATGTGATTACAGAGTGATGGATATTTGCTGTATTTCTTGTTTTTTATTTCTTCTGTAGTGCCCTCTCCACAGTCTTTATTGCGCAGAACTCTCCACACATGCTGCAGACCTTGTTCAGAGTTGGAGGAATCTGACTCCTCCACTCCTTCACCTTTTCGGGATTAAAGCTTAAAGATGCCTGGCCTTCCCAATCAAGGTTTTTCCTGTATTGCACCATCTTTCTATCTTTCTCTATTGCATCCGAAATCCTTAGCGGCATGTGCTGCAATCTTTGATGCAATAACACCTTCTTTATACGTCTTCGATATTTGGAAGCCTGATATGTTCTGCAGGGGTGACATAACATAGGAAATCAGCACCTGCAATTGCACCACCTATAGCTGCTGCAATGTGTTGTCCCCTCTCACATTAATCTGGCTAAAAATCTCACGGTGTTTTGAATGTATCAAATTATTTTGACCAATTATTCATATAACCCTTGAGGTATAAAGATGGGCAGATGTAGCCCCTCTTGTTGTTCATATAAGCTATGTTGATGCTATTCTTACATGTTCTGCTGTTATCAGGTTGGTTTTTTTTCATAGCTGCTCTTATGAGTGAGCCTTTTGCAAGCAGGTTTGCCTTTCTCAGGAGTCCTCCTGAACCCTGATGTATTGCAAGGACTGCCTCATCTCTTACCCCAGAAAATCTTTGATTTTCTTGGGACCCCGATATCTCGAGGTGGTGTGGGAGGTATCCTTCCATGTCTTTCAGTCTTAATCCTTCAAGATGGCTTCTGCCGGCTACCCTTGATGCAAGGGGTCTTGAGGATTGAATTCTTTTTTATCAGGGTCTTAAAGGGACTATGTCCCTTTAAGCTTTGAGCGCACACTTGCTATCCATGTTTACGGATTATGGTCAAATGTATAAATCTGTTCGTAATGACATATATCGTATTGTTATTTGTCGCGGATGTGATATGCTTTAATTATGAAAGGTATTGTGCTGTGGATAACCGGTCTACCAGGAAGCGGCAAGAGTACTATTGCTGATGGAATAAAAGATCGTTTTCCAGATTTTGTAATTCTAAGAATGGACAAACTCAGGAAGATTGTTACGCCTGAGCCAACATATTCTGAAGAAGAAAGAGAGATAGTCTATCGTTGTATTGTTTATATGGCAAAAATCCTTTCAGATCTTAATCACAATGTTATTATTGACGCCACAGGAAACATGCGGAGATGGAGAGAGCTTGCAAGGGAGATCATCCCAAACTTTGCTGAAATTTACCTGAAGTGTCCTTTAGATATATGCATAAAAAGAGAAACGACTCGTAAAAAGACGCGGGGCGCACCAAAAGGCATATATAAAAAGGGCATGGCAGGCTGGCCTATACCGGGAATAAATGTGCCATATGAAGAGCCACTAAATCCTGAGATTACAATACAAACAGATAAGACCTCTGTTGAAGAGGCATTATCTGTAATTAAATCCTATATTGAAAAACAGGGGTAAAGAGTTCTTTTTAACTATTATTCGAATTTGAATTCATCTATTGTCATCTTAAGTCTCTGTGAAAGTGTATTCAATTCATCAAAAATTCTCTTAAGATGCTCTGTTGATTCCTGAGTCTTCTTTGCAATGTGAGATATATCCTCAATATTCCTTGCTATTTCTTCTGATGCTGCAGATTGCTCCTCTACCGATGCTGCTATCTGGGCAATTTCATCTGCTGTTTTCTGAACAGAATTTACAATATGACCGAGAGATTCACTTGCTGTTTCCATAAATGCAACTCCTTCGGTTACATGGCTTAATGCCCTGTCCATCGAGTGCGCGGTCTGGTCTGAATCAACCTGAACCGCCTTGATCTTTTCTGATATCTCGGTTGTTGCCTTCATTGTACGCTCTGCCAGCTTTCTCACCTCATCAGCAACTACTGCAAAGCCCCGCCCCTGTTCTCCAGCCCTTGCTGCCTCTATAGCTGCATTGAGCGCAAGCAGATTGGTCTGGTCTGCTATGTCGCTTATTACAGAGACAATCTCTCCTATTTCTGTTACCCTCGAATTCAACCTTTCTATCATAGATGCAAGTTCCTGAGTTGCATTTCCTGCTGAATTTATTTTTTCCACAGATTGAACAACAACATCTTTGCCCTTATGCGCAACACTTATAGCATCTTTTGCAGAATCAGAGGCAGAAGCACTATTTCGTGCAATTTCTGTTACTGTCTGCGACATCTCCTCAGCGGCAGTTGCAATCTGAGCTGCTTGCTGAGCCTGTTTGTTGGTGCCATCTACTGTCTCTTCTATAGCTTCTTTAAGCACAGTTGCATGTTTTGTTAGGTCAGACGCTGCACGGGCAACATTTTTCATGGCACCAGCGAGTTCTCCTGACATCTTATTGATTGATTCTGAAAGCCTGCCCATCTCGTCAAGGAATATTATCGGGAGCTTTTCTCTAAAATCCTTCTGTGCAGCACTTTCTACTACATTAAGCACTCCTTTTAGAGGTTTTGCGAGAGATATGCCAAGAACAAAATAAATTATACCAATACTAACTGCTGAAAGCAGTAGTGTAATAATAGCAATGAGTATCCTTGTTTTTGCCACTGCATCTTCTGTCTTTTTTAATGAAACACTTATGCTAAGGGCACCAAGCACATCTCCCTCTTTTGTCCCTTCACTGTGACACATTAGGCAGTTTGTTCCCATATAATCTCTGACATTTATATAAGGGAAGACACCTCTGAGATATGTCTCTCCTTTTATTTTCTCTAATTTGAAGACAGGCTTTCCTGTCTTGAAAACTTCTCTTTCCAAATCATCCTTTGCATATTCTTCAGGTGTTTTTTTCCCATACTGCTTATCCAGTATCTCTCCCCATATCATTCTTACAGGGAGCATTTTATTCATATGTTCAAGAAAGGGTTTTTTATGCGTGGACATTGTGCCTGTTGTCATGTAACCAGTCATTACCCCAAAGACCGTCTCAGACAGGTTGATCAAATCTCTCTTGCTCTGTTCTGATGATATTTCGCTTACTTTCATTCCCATCCACAAGGTATTTGCAACACCTATCCCGACCATTATGCCAATAACAGGTATCAAAAGTTTCCACTTAATTGACATACTTTTGATTTTTTCTAAGATGCCCATAAAGCCCTCCTTAAAGGGACTATGTCCCTTTAAAACCCTAACAAAAAAGGAATTCAATTTTTATTAGGGAGTTTGAGGGACAAAGTCCCTCAAGGCTTAAATATTTTACCTTGCAAATTATAGCACAAAAAAGTATAAAATAAGCTATGGATAGGTTTTATCTCGACATAAACAATGTATTGATTCTTATAATTGACATTCAGGAGAGGCTTGCAAATGTAATGAAGATGCGAGAAGATGTTATAAAAAATTGCTTACACTTAATTGAACTCTCCAGGATGATGAATTTGCCCGTTGTTGTTACCGAGCAATATCCAAAAGGATTAGGACATACGGTCACAGAAATAAAAGACGCCCTGCCGTCTTATCAGCCAATAGAGAAACTTACATTTAGTTGTTGTGAAGAACCGAATTTTCTGAATGAAATAAAAAGGCTTAACAAAAAGACCATTATACTTACTGGTATGGAAACCCATATCTGTGTGCTTCAGACATGCATAGGTCTTGTAAAGGAAGGCTTTAATGTCCATGTTGTAAAAGATGCTGTCTGTTCAAGGACAAAAGAAAATCATAAGACAGGAATCGAATTTATGCGAGATGTAGGCGCTGTCATCACATGCACGGAAACAGTCTTGTTTCAGCTATTGAAGGTCGCTGGTACTGACGAATTCAAGGCGATTTCAAAGAGGATTAAATAGGGATTGACAGTTTAATGCTTTGTATTTAAACTATATCATGTGTTAATGGTTATAATGCATCTTGCACTTGCCTGATGCTTGAGTAAGGAGATATGAACCAGACAGTATGCATGGTTTTATGGGAAGCATCGCTCTAATAGGAGCAGGAAAAGGCGGAAGCGCCATTTTATCGGTTTTGTTGAAAGAACCGAATATTAATGTGGTAGGCATTGCAGATATCAATCCTGATGCACCAGGCCTTAATATAGCAAGACAAGCAAATATTTTTATCACAAATGATTTTAAAGAACTCGCGGCTAAAAAGCCTGATATAATTATCAATGTAACAGGCATCAAAAGTATAACAACCGAGATCCTAAAAATTCTTAGACGAAAATCTCCACATACAGAAGTAATTGACGGGCAAAGCGCAAGGTTCATCTGGGACTTATTAGAAAAACGGCGTCAATCAAAAGAAGATCTGAAGGCACTTTTGAATGAGACAAAAGACCTGTATCGTATAGGGGTTGCTCTGACATCGGCTGATAAGCTGGAGGAGGTGCTGGATACCCTATTGATTGAGGCACTTCGCACTGTAAATGCCCCTGCTGGAAGCGTTGCCCTGTATGATGAAAAAAGCGATACCCTTACATTAAAAGCAGTCCACGGGTTTTCGCATGATTTCTCTCATGTTGTTCAGTGGAAAAGAAGGGATGGTGGAATGACAGACCATGTCCTGAGCAAAAGAATTCCAACAGTAATTTCTGATATAGAGACTTATCCATTTGTTGACAACAGAAACATAATTAAAGAGGGGATAAAAAGCATTGTAGCCGTTCCTTTATTTGCCAATGACCATATAATTGGTATCTTGTACATAGATGATTTTAAGCCAAGAAACTGGATGCAGAGGGAAATTGAGTTTATTACACTTCTTGGAATACAGGCTGCATATGCAATAGAAAAATTCAGACTTATTGAAACAATATCAAAAACACAGAATTACTTAAAAAATGTCCTTGACAATTCTGCTGACATAATCGTTACTACAGATACAGAAGGAAGGATAGTCGAGTTCAATAGAGGGGCATCAAGGATTCTTGGGTATTCTAAAGATGAGATAATAGGCACAAAGGCTGAAAAATTATGGGTGCAGCCTGAGCAGAGGCATGATATACTTAAGGTTCTTGAAAAAGAGGGATATGTATCTAATTATGAGACTCAGCTTATAACAAAAGACGGACAAATTATAGATGTCAGCTTGACTCTCTCGTATATCATAAGTAGCCAGAAAGGGATTTTGGGAACAGTTGGTATTAGCAAGGATATAACTGAAAAGAAAAAACTTGAAAGGGCTATTGAGGAAAGGAATTTAGAACTCAGGGAATTAAATGAAAAGCTCGAAGCAAAAGTTATAGAAAGGACAAAGGAACTCGAAAAGGCAAACAGAGAGCTCGAAAGGTCTAATAGGCTTAAGAGTCAGTTTATTGCAACAATGAGCCATGAATTAAGGACTCCTTTGAATTCAATCCTTGGTTTTTCTGAATTGCTTATGGATGAGATATTCGGACCCCTCACAGAAAAACAGAAAAAATATGCAAATAACATATATAATTCAGGAAGTCATTTACTGCAGCTCATCAATAATATTCTGGATATAGCAAAGATAGAATCTGGGAAGATGGAACTCCATTACGAAGCCTTCTCTGTGCGCCATGCTATATCAGAAGTAGAGACAGTGATAAAACCCCTGTCTGAAAAGAAAAAACAGAATCTGGTTGTAGTAATAGGCAACAAGGTTTCTATAATTAAGGCTGATAAGGTAAAGTTCAAACAGATACTCTATAATCTCCTCAGCAATGCTGTAAAGTTCACGCCTGAAGGTGGAGATATTTTTCTGGAGGCAGAACTATTAGATAGCGATAATATTTCTTATTTCATAAAAAATTCTGACATATGCCCTAATGATGCAAACTGTCTGAAGATCTCTGTAACAGACACAGGAATAGGTATTAAAAAAGAAGATCATGAAAAAATTTTCTCAGAATTCGAACAAGTTGACAGCAGTTTTTCGAGGAGATATGAGGGTACAGGGCTTGGTCTTGCACTGACAAAAAAACTCGTAGAACTCCACGGAGGAGAGATCTCAGTTGAAAGCGAAGAGGGCAAGGGCAGTAAATTTACAGTGATCCTTCCGCTTTTTGATGTTACAACTATCGAAAAGGAACTAAAACATAGAGAGCCTGAACTGATAGAGGAACCTGTATATGATGTTGATATATCAAAAAATAGAAGAGGAGATGCACCCCTAATTCTTGTTGTTGAGGATGATCCATCAACTTCTGAATTGTTGACCCTTTATCTTGCACAGGGCGGATACAGAGTTGCACATGCTTATAATGGTGACATGGCTATTAGCCGTATAAAGGAACTGAAACCTTTTGCAGTACTGCTTGATGTAATGTTGCCCGGAAAAGATGGATGGGAGATATTACAGGAGATGAAATCTGACCCTGAGATGAAAGATATACCTGTAATTATATCTTCTGTGATTGATAACAGAGAGCTTGGCTTTGCTTTAGGTGCAGCGGATTATCTTGTAAAGCCTTTGGACAGGATTACCCTTCTTAAAAAACTTGAGGAATTAAGCTTTGCCACCAAAAAGGGCAGAAAGCCTGTGAATATCCTTTGCATTGATGACCACAATGATGTCCTTGAACTATTAACAGCTATACTTGAACCACAAGGGTATAATGTGATAACCGCAAATTCGGGGAGGCAGGGTATAGAAAAGGCAGTTGCATATAAACCAGACCTTGTTATTCTTGACCTTATGATGCCGGAGATAGATGGTTTTGAAGTAGCACAGATACTAAAAAGTAATCCTGCTACAATGGATATCCCTATACTCATTCTCACTGCAAAGGACCTGACAGTAGACGACAGACTCCGTCTTGCAGGGAAAATAGAAAATTGCATACAGAAAAGCCATTTTACAAAAGAAGACCTATTAATGCACATAAGGGACCTTGAGGTTACCTATCCCGCAAGGGCAGGACTTCTGGATGAAGTGAGCGGTTTATTTGACCACTGTTATTTCCAGATACGGCTTGCGCAAGAAGTAAGCAGGGCTGGAAGGTATAAAAGCACCTTTACCCTGTTGATGCTCGATCTTGATAATTTCACCGAATACATAAAAGCACATGGAATTCACAGGGCAAACATTGTTATCAGGAAAATAGCTGAATTTTTGAGAAGGTCTCTGAGGGGCTCTGATACAGTGGTAAGGTATGGTATAGATGAATTCGGAATTATACTTTCCAGTACATTGAAGGCATATGCTGAGGCCGTGGCAAAAAGATTTCTTTCATTTATTGAGAGCTATCCATTTTATGGCGAGGAGATAATGCCACAGGGAAAAATAACCGCAACAGTCTCTGTAATAAATTATCCTCAAGATGCCTCATCCCCTGAAGAACTCGTATTCAAAGCCCATCAGATGTTAAGAAAGGCAAAGGAAACAGGGGGGCAGAAAGTGGTGGTATATGATTACCAGTAAAAAAAGGATCCTTGTTGTTGAAGACAATCAGGTCAACCTCGAACTATTTACAGATCTCCTTCATGTAGGGGGTTATGAATGCCTTTATACAACAAAAGGAGAAGAAGTTCTGGATATAGCAAAAAGGGAAAAACCAGCCCTTGTGCTTTTAGATATTCAACTGCCTGGTGTTGATGGGCTTACAGTAAATAAGATTTTAAAGTCAAATGAAGAGACAAAAAATATAAAGGTAGTAGCTCTTACTGCCTATGCTATGAAGGGAGACAAAGAAATGTTTCTTGAACAAGGATTTGACGGATATATATCAAAACCTGTAAAAATGAAGGAATTTCTATCAGCTATAGAAGAGTACTTATCCGCATAAGGGGTCTTTAATCCCTGATTCTTTAAATCCCTTTGCTCTGAAGATACAGCTATCACATTTCCCACAAGGGGTGAATCGATGAATGGGTGAATCCCTGAATGGGTGAGTGGGCTGTGGGTCATAACAACTCCATGTTAGTGCATAGTCAAATCCAAGTTCTACTCCTTTTCTGATTATCTCTGCCTTTGTCATATAAAGGAGTGGTGCCTTTATTTTAAATTTAATTTTGCCTTCTACAGATACCTTTGTTGCAAGATTTGCCATTTCTTCGAATGCCTTCAGGTATTCAGGCCGACAATCAGGATAACCGCTGTAATCTACTGCATTTGCACCAATGAATATATCTGATGCCTCAAGCACCTCTGCCCAACCAAGTGCAAAGGAAAGGAAAATTGTATTACGAGCTGGAACATAGGTAACAGGGATGTCATTTTTTGGTGTCAAGGTGTTAAGTGTCAGGGTGTCAGAGTCTCTTCCTTCTAAGTTCTGCCTCCTGTCTTTTGGCACTTCAATGTCAGATGTTAATGCGGAGCCGCCAATCTCTCTCAGATCAAATTTTATTATTAAATGTTTTTTTACACCTAAAAAGTCTGCTACTATTTTCGCTGCCTCAAGTTCGAGTTTATGCCTTTGACTATAGTTAAAACTCAACGCATAAATATCATATCCCTCTGCTTTTGCAATGGCAGCAGTTGTAGATGAGTCAATTCCGCCGCTTAAAAGGATAACTGCTTTCTTATTCATAATTTTACTTTAACTATGGCTTATTACCTATCTTTTCTCCGATTTTACTCTCAGTCCCCTGAATAAGTCTTTTAATATTTGCTATATGTCTTATGAATATCAAAAAAGCGATTATGACAGCAATTATTAATTTTTCTTTTGAATAATCAAGCATGTAAAAACTAAGCGGCAGCAAGCCAAATGCAATTAGTGCGCTCAAAGAAGAGTATCTTGTCCACCTTGCTGTTAAGAACCAGATTGTAATTGTGAGCAATGCAACATGTGGTGAGAAGGCAAGCAGAACCCCTATGCTTGTTGCAACACCCTTGCCTCCCTTAAACTTCAGAAATACTGAAAAATTATGTCCTAATATCGTAGCAATGCCGAAAATTCCTGTATTTAATGTATCAAGTGCAAGCGCCTTTGCAATTGCCACAGGTATAACCCCTTTTGCAATATCTCCGACTAAAGTAAGTAGTGCTGCTTCCTTGCCTAGGGACCTGAGCACATTTGTTGCACCTATATTTCCGCTCCCAACTTTTCTTATGTCAATTCCTTTGGTCTTTGCAATTAATAGCCCTGTTGGTATCGAGCCTATAAGAAATGAGACCATTATCAATCCAATCTCCAATCTCCAGTCCACAATCCCTATCATTGCATCTGCCTCCAGAAAGAAATTGTGTATTTGACTCCTGATACCATGGCAAGAATGAGTGCAATATACATGAGGACAATGCCTATATCATAGAAGTCTATATCCCCTATGCCTCCCGGTAGGAGAAGAAGTATTATCGCTGCCATTTGTGATGCTGTCTTCAGCTTTCCCCCTGTCTCTGCAGGAATGACAATATTCTTTGAAAGGGCAACAACCCTTAATGTTGTTACAACAAACTCCCTTACTATAATTGCTATGGCTACCCATGCAGAAAGCCTCACCATATCTACAAGAAGTATGAGTGCAGATATAACGAGGAATTTATCAGCAATGGGATCAAGGATTATCCCGAATTTTGTTATCTGTCCTGATTTCCTTGCTAAGTAACCATCTAAAAAGTCTGTTATAGATGCAATCAAAAAAATTGTTATACCAATGAGAGGGCTTTTTGGTGTTATTAATACAAAAAAAGGAATCAGGATTATTCTGCTAAATGTGAGGATTGTAGGGAGATTAAATCGTATAGTACTCATCAATCAGTTCTTTCCATTTTCCGTTTGACTTTAGTATAAGGTCGCATATCTCCCTGACAGCGCCTCTTCCACCACGATTTTCTGTAACGATCATTGCCTCTGACTTTGCTTCTTCTACAGCATCTGCTGTAGCCACAGGAAGTGCAACCCTCTTAAAGATTGGGATATCCACAACATCATCTCCGATATATGCCACCTCATTATCAGATATTCCTATCTTCTCTAATAGATGTTCATAAGCAACAGATTTTATGTGGCACCTTTGATAAACCTCTGTTATGCCAAGCTCATGGGCTCTTCTTTCAACAACTTTAGAATGTCTTCCTGTAATTATGGCAACCTTGATGCCAGCCTTTTCGAGCATCTTTATTCCATGGCCATCCCTTACATGGAATGCCTTAAACTCATTGCCTTCATTATCAAGGATAATGCTTCCATCTGTAAGGACTCCATCGACATCAAGTATAAGGAGTTTGATGTTTTTGGCAATTTTCTTTATTCTGTCTTCTGTCTTTTGTTTTCTGCCTTCTGTCTTCTTCACACTATCCCCTGTCTGAGAATATCATGCAGATGTATTACTCCTATTGCCCTGTCATTATCATCAGGAACTAATAAGGATGTAATTGAATGTTTTTGCATTATAGATAGAGCCTTTACTGCAAGCTCATCTTCTGTTATGGTTTTAGGATTTTTTGTCATCACATCTCTTGCCTTCATATCAAAGAATGCCTTGCCCCACTTCTCTATACCCCTTCTAAGATCTCCATCTGTGATGACCCCGAGTATCTTTCTATTATTATCTGCAACTATTGTAACTCCTAATCTCTTTGAGGAAATTTCAACTGTAGCTTCTATCATTGATATATCAGGAGATATAAGTGGTAGTGCATCACCTGTATGCATGAGGTCTTTTACTTTTATGAATAATTTTTTCCCAAGACTTCCACCTGGATGAAAAAATGCAAAGTCTTCTTCTTTGAATCCCCTCATTATGAGAAGGGCGACTGCCAGGGCATCTCCCATTGCCATTGTTGCAGTTGTTGATGCAGTAGGAACAATCCCCATCGGGCATGCCTCCTCTTTTACAGATACATCAAGTGTAACATCTGCTGCCTTAGAAATGGTTGAGTTCGGATTTCCTGTCAGAGATATAAGGCTTACATTGAATCTCTTCAAAAAGGGGATCAGTCCCACGAGTTCTTCTGTCTCACCACTATTTGAGATTGCAACTATTATATCGTCAGATGTAACCATGCCTAAGTCCCCATGACTTGCCTCTGCAGGATGGAGGAAAAAGGCAGGGGTGCCGGTAGATGCAAGGGTTGCAGCAATTTTTTTACCAACAAGCCCAGACTTTCCCATGCCTGTGACAACAACCCTACCTTTAGAGTTAAAGATTATCTCCACAGCCCTCTCAAAATCGCTGTTCAGCTTCTCTGTCAGGGCAGAGACTGCCTCAGCCTCAATTGTTAGTACTCTTTTTGCTATGTCAAGGATATTATTCATTAATTCCACTACTCCGGCCTCAATTTTTACCAGTCAAACTGGCACCTCAGCCATCCGGAAGGGATATTTTTTCTGTGTGCCTCATCCTCAAGTCTATTTAAGTCTTTCTCATTTTCTTTGCGTTTTCTCTTTATTTCCTTTAGTTTTTTTTCTATTTTTTTAATATCAGCCTCGATAATCCTTCTTTTTTTACCGGTCTCTCTAAGTGCAGCTTCTTTTAGTTCTGTAAGTTTTCCTTCTGCTGCGGCGATCTCGCTTTCAGCTCTTTCTATTTTGTTTTTATAGAAGGTTGCCCTTTTACACCAGTATTCCTTTTCCTTATGCCCTCTTGTTTTTTCTGCCTTTTCTTTTGTCTCTATTCGCATTCCAGAAAGTCTGCGACTTTCTGGGGACCCCGCTGTCCTTGCCTTTGTTTCAGACATTTTATTATCAGAATGGCTTTTGTATTTTTCAATATCCTCGTTTGAAAAATACGGCGCATCCAGCTGTGCATTGATTGTAGTGGAAAATAATGTGACAATGCAAATTGTTAATGAGATGCATAGTGTTTTTAATATCATATTTAAATACTCCTTTCAGTGGTTATTAATATCAGATATCTGTTGACTGACGATTTCATTCCACCTTTGCTTCAAGTACTCTCCCATCTGAATCTCTAACTTCAACATCCCCAACCCTTCCTGATCTCTTATCAGAAGATGTATGCTCTTCCAATGGCATTGGTACTTTACCCTCAAATCGTTTCAGTTCTTTTATCATGCACTGGTATATTGAATAAATAGATAGTGTGGGCAGACGGGATGCCCCACGAGATGAGTATCTTGATTCAAAATGTTGTTTTAAATAGTCAATAATCACTGATATTGGCAGATTTGTAATTATTAGATTAATACTATTGTCAGGGATCAGTCTTAACACGGTCAGATTGTCGCCATGCACTATAGTATCTATCATATCTTCAAAAGAAAAACTATCGGTAGTGTAAGGAGCAATCGTCTCTGCTATTGAAGATTTTTTATTTTTTGTTACCTTTTTCATCTTAATAGCTCATATATCGCCTTTATTGTATTTAGCATCCCCTCCACCTCATCCAACATCACATTTGGTAATGGGTGATGAGTGAACTATGATGAGTTCCCACTACCAAGTTGTTTCATATCCCCAGCCAAAACTTGACGTGATGAGTGAACTATGATGAGTTCCCACCCCATTACCTTATCATCCCCGCCTCCAATAAGTTAATTTTTTGCAACATCAAGGTTAACTACCTTTTTGCTGTCTCAGCATATCCTCTAATAAATAAACCTTAATATCTTTCACTCTTTTCAAAGATTCATCATTCGTTAGGAATGTGCCTGCTCCTGCTAATATAGCTGTAGCAATCTGAATGGCATCAGGGGTCCTTATGCTATATTTTGCCCTCAGGTCAGATGCCTTCTCTGACACCCTTAAATCTACATCAAATATTTTAAGGTTGGGAAAGGTGAGGAGTGTGTCCCTGTAATCCTTTACCGCCCCATGGTTGTTTTCTATTTTAGGCTTCACAAGTATCTCTAATAGTGTGATAACAGATGTAACTGCCGTGCGTCTGCCCTTTTCCACTGCATCAAAAATACCTTCTGTTATCTGAGAATATACAGGATGCTCTTCTATATGATAGATGAAGACCATCGTATCTATGCCGATGATCTTATCCATGAGACACCTTTATCTCCATGAATCCCTCTCGCCTTTTACATACTTTTTAGGATCTACACCCTTCCAGATCTCTTTATGCAATCCCCTGAGTTTTTTTGAATAGCTTCTGGGTTTAACAGTGAGGATAATCTTGTCTTTATCAGCATCAACAATTAACTCGTCTCCCTCGGATATCCCGACCTTCTCCCTGATATTTTTAGGAATAACTATCTGACTTTTTTTTGTCAATCTTATTGTTGTTAACATTTTCGGACTCCTTCAAAAATATTATTAGTATGAATTATAGTCTTTTTGTAGGATAAAATCAAATATTACATACCAAAATTTTGAAGTAATTGATAGATTCCCTTAACCTGTGTGAGCATACCCTCCACCTCGTCAAGCCTTATCATATTAGGGCCATCGCATAATGCATTGTCAGGGTCAGGGTGGACCTCCATGAATAATCCGTCAACTCCACATGCTACAGATGCCCTTGCGAGGGGTTCTGCAAACTCCCTCTGCCCTCCTGAACAGGTGCCTTGACCTCCTGGAAGCTGGAGGCTGTGGGTGACATCGAATATCACAGGATAACCAAAGGAGCGCATTATAGGGAATGACCTGAAGTCAACCACGAGATTGTTGTAACCAAAGGATGTGCCTCTCTCTGTAATCATCAGGTTATGATTGCCTGTGGAGGTGAATTTTTCTATGATATTCTTCACATCCCAGGGTGCGAGGAACTGTCCCTTTTTGATATTCACAGGTTTCCCTGTCTTTGATGCCTCTATGATCAGATCTGTCTGTCTGCATAAAAAGGCAGGTATCTGGATGGCATCAAGGGACTCTGAGGCAGTTTTAACCTCCTCTACTGAATGGACATCGGATATTACAGGGATGCCTATCTTATCCCTTATATCTGATAGCATCCTTAATCCCCTGTCTATCCCAGGACCTCTATAGGATGAAAGGGATGACCTGTTTGCCTTGTCATAAGAACTCTTAAATATAAATGGGAGCCCAACTTTATTTGATATCTCTTTTAATTTTTCTGCTGTATAGAAGGTAATGTCTTGATTTTCAATAACGCAGGGACCTGCGATAATTACAGGCAAATTGCCATTGCCAATTTTTATGTTTTCTATTGTCACTTCCATCAATCATTCAAGATCTTTGCTGCATCTTTTGCAAAATATGTGAGGATTAAATCAGCACCAGCCCTCTTAATGGATATGAGTATTTCCATCATAATCCTGTCTTCGTCTATCCATCCCAGTTTTCCAGCAGCCTTGATAAGTGAGTACTCTCCACTTACATTGTATGCCGCTACCGGAACAGCAAAAGATGACTTTATATCAGATATGACATCAAGGTAAGAGAGTGCTGGCTTAACCATCACAATATCAGCACCTTCCTCTATATCGAGGGCGACCTCTTTTAATGCCTCTCGTCTGTTTGCAGGATCCATCTGGTATGAGCGCCTGTCTCCAAATTGAGGGGTTGATTCTGCAGCCTCCCTGAAAGGTCCATAAAAAGCAGATGCATACTTTGCCGCATAAGACATAATTGGGACATTGCTGAACCCTTCTCTGTCCATGGCGGCTCTTATTGCTCCAACCCTTCCGTCCATCATATCAGAGGGAGCGACCATATCGGCGCCTGCCTTTGCATGGGATACAGCTTCCATTGCAAGAAGACTAAGTGTCTTATCATTATCCACCTCTCCTTTGTCAATAAAGCCGCAATGTCCGTGACTTGTGTATTCGCACATGCAGACATCAGTAATTACATAAAGTTCTGGTATAGAATCTTTTATAGCCTTTATTGCATTCTGGACTATTCCGTTGTCATCATAAGCACTGCTTCCCATTTCGTCTTTGTGTTCTGGGATACCAAAGAGTATAACAGATGGGATACCGAGCGAATAGACCTCTTTTGCATTTTTTATAAGTTCATCAATTGATTCTTGATAACAACCAGGCATAGAGGATATTTCTTTTCTAATACCCTTTCCGTGAGTTACGAACATAGGATAAATAAAATCATCAGGAGAGATGGTAGTCTGCCTTACCATTCTCCTGATGGTCTCATTCCTTCTAAGCCTTCTGCATCTATGAATTGGAAACATCGATATATTTATAAAATTCTGTCAAGGGGGTTTTCAAAAGGGGGACAATGTCCCCCTTTTGTGCTATCCGCAACTACTGCAGCCTGAACTGCAAGAAGGTGCTGCACCGCCACTTAGTATGAAACCTTCTCTTTCTCCATCATCATAATAATCAAGCTGCATGCCTACTAATGTCGAAAGGGTATTTCTATTAACAAAGACCCTCAACCCATTTTTCTCGATAATCTCATCGTCAGCCATAGGTCTTTCGTCTATATCAAGGCCATAAGAAGGTCCGCAGCAACCTCCTTCTGCACTATATATCCTAAGACCCCAACTGTCCTTTCCCTCTGCTGCTAATATGGCGATAGCCTTTTCTGCAGCCTTGTCTGTAATTGTAATCACTTCATACCTCCAAAAGTTTGATACTTATAGAATAAAAAATTATTAGCTTAAAAAGCAAACTTGGTTTTGACCTTTTTGTTTCTGATGGGATATTTTATATACTTGAATATGCTATTGGTACATAGGTCAATTATAAAAGAACTCTTGTTATCTTTTCTTCTTTCCATTATATTCTTGAATTTCACGCTTATGATGGAAAAACTGCTGAGATTGAGCAGAATTCTTTCTGGCGTTGGAACATCTGCTATAGACATTGCAAAGATAATATTTTATCTTCAGCCGCAAATACTTATACTTACAATACCAATGGCAATGCTCCTGTCTGTGCTGCTAACATACGGCAGAATGAACACAGACAATGAAATGATAATTTTAAGAGGTAGCGGCATGTCTTTCAGGACCATATCGGTGCCTGTTGTGTATCTGGGTATAATATGCTTTGTTTTAAGCCTTTCCATGAGCTTTTATCTCGGACCAAAAGGAGGCACGTTTTTAAGGACAAAGGTGTCTGAGATATTAACCACAAGAGCGCCAATGACCATAGAGGAAGGTATATTTAACACAGCCTTTAAAGACATAGTTATTTTAGTTAAAGAAAAACCTTCTCCTGACAGTCTCTCAGGGATATTTATTGTGGATGAGAGGAAAAAAGAAGAGCATAGAATTATAGTTGCAAAAGAAGGGCATATTGTTCCTCAGCATGAGTCTCTGGCTTTTTCTTTATCAAATGGACATATCTATATAACAAAAAAAGACATCTTTACTGATATAGCATTTGGTAAATATCACTTTAAACTAAATCCGTCTGTGGAATCTGCTGAAAGGAAAAACAGCGAATTAACTCCGCTGGAATTACTCGCTGCATCGAGACAATTTCCTGATAGAAAGACTCAATTCTTACTTGAATTCCACAGGAGACTTTCTATGCCGGCAATATGTCTTATAATCATATTATTAGGACCATCTCTTTCTCTCATGGCAGGCAAATCAGGAAGACTCGGAGGACTTACAATCGGCTTGTCAGTATTTGCTATATATTACACATTTTTGCTTTATGGCGAGAATTTAGTACGCTCAGGCAGACTTCCTCATCTTGTCGGTGCATGGATGACCTTTGTTATTTTAGGATTATTTTCGCTGCTTATATTTGAAAAGGTGAATAAAAAATAATGCTTATAATACAAAGATTATATATCAAAGAATTCCTGAAAGTGCTTTTAATTCTTACTTTCGGTATATCTGCTGTTTTCAGTATTATAGGACTTATAGATAAGATTGATGACTTCATGCCCTATAAGCCTTCATTCAATCTGCTCATGTTATATACGGCATTGAGTATTCCGAAATACACTAATTATCTTTTACCAATGTCAATACTCCTAAGTAGCCTTTTTATATTCTCACAGGCAATTAAAAGGAGAGAGATTATTGCTATAAAGGCTGCAACTGGAAAGATGAAGAAAGTGCTTATACCTTTTGTGATAATAGGAATAATCCTCACATCTTTTGCCTTTTTGTTAGGAGAGATTATTGTTCCTACAACATCAAAAAAGCTCCACTCTATAAAAAATAAGATAATAAAAAAGGAAAGAGGACTTGCCTTTAAAGAAGGAACTCTTTACATACGCGGCAAAGATGGCTCTGTTGTGAGAATTTCCCTTTATCTGCCTGATAAAAACATCTCAAAAGGTGTCAGTATTTTCAAATTTGACAAAGAAGGATTGAAAGAGAGGCTTGATGCAGAGACAGGGCTGTGGAAAGACAATGTATGGAAGTTAAAGGATGTAACTCTCTATGATATTGCAAAAGGACAGATAAGAAAAATAAAAGAGGCTGTATATCCTGCAATAGAGTCTCCGAAGATTTTTCAGGAAGATATGTGGAAGGTCGAAGAGATGACAATAATAGAGATGGTTAAATACAAGCAGAGGCTGGATGAAGCAGGATTTAAGAATATAAAATTGCTGGTTGACATAAGTTCGAGACTTTCGTATCCACTTATAAATCTTTTTATGCTCCTGCTTGGCATATCTCTTTCTCTTGGTGGAGATTTTAGAGGGCATTGGCTCTTAAAACTTATTTCCTCACAAAAAATAAAAGAAGGAACACTTGGAAGTGGCATTATTGCAGCAGGATTAGGGCTTTTAATAAGCCTTGTTTACTGGTTTGGGTATTCACTTTTTCTGTCACTCGGGTATGCAGGTGCTATTTCACCTCTTATTGCACCATGGGTAGTCCCAATAATATTTGCAGTGATTTCTGTATATCTGTACAGTCAGATACCTGAGTAAGCCTCTTTTATTATCTCAACACCTGCGCTTGTGCCTATCCTTGTAGCTCCTGCCTTTATGAATTGTAACACCTGAGATAATGTTTTTATTCCACCCGCTGCCTTTACCTCTGCTCTGTCTCCAACAATCTTTTTGATTAGCTTTACATCCTTTATGGTTGCACCTTTTGTGCCAAAACCTGTTGATGTCTTGATGAATTTTGCTCCGAATAGAGATGCTATTTTTGTGGCAACAATTTTTTCTTCTTCTGTAAGATAGCATGTTTCAATTATTACCTTATGAACTGCAGATTTTGTTGTAGAGATAATCTCTGATAGCTCCTCACCCACATAATCCCAATTTCCTGATTTAGCAGCCCCGATGTTCATCACAATATCGAGTTCATCTGCGCCGTGAAGAATAGACTGCTTTGCCTCATAGACTTTTACATCTTTTGTGGCCATACCAAATGGAAATCCTATGACTGTAGTGACTTTTGTATCATAGCCTTTTAACAAGGCATTACATAAAGGCACAAAATAAGGATTAACGCAAACTGAATAAAAATTATATTTTATTGCTGTTTTACATAGCTTGATAATATCTGATTCTGTTGCCTGTGGTTTTAAAAGACTCTGGTCTATAAATCTTGCAATTTCACTCCCAGAGAGACGGTCCTTCTGCCTTTTTCTCTTTGACATAGCCATTCACCTCTTGTTGATATTTCTTTAAAAGTAGCTTTGAAATCTCTCCCACGGGCTTATGTGCTATACATGCAGTGCTGTGCATTGTGCGATCTACGATTGAAGATACTGGCATTACCTCCATAGTGGTATTTGTTATAAACACCTCGGATGCCATGTATAATTCTTCGGGAGTGAATTTTCCTTCTTTTACCTCAAGCCCGTTTTTTAAGGCGAGGTCTATTACTATAGCCCTTGTTATGCCGTCGAGGATTCCGCATTCAACAGAGGGCGTGCATAAAATATTATCTTTTACAAAAAATATATTGCTTATTGTGCCTTCGGTAAGATAGCCTTCAGCATTGAGCATTATGGCTTCATATACATCAGCCTGCTTTGCTTCAATTTTTGCAAGGATATTATTAAGAAAGTTAAGAGACTTAATTTGGGGATTTATCGCCTCTTTCAGATTTCTTCTGACAGATGAAATTATTGATTTTATTCCCTCTTTGTAATAAGACCTTGGATAACTTTTGAATTCATTAGTGATCACAACAAATGTTGGCTCCTTACAGAGGTCAGGGTCAAGACCGATAGTGCCATAGCCTCTTGATATTGTTAATCTAACATAGGCATTTGTCAAAGAATTTGCCTTCAATGTCTCATATATTGATATTTTTATATCAGGTATTTTTTTAGGAATATTAAGACCTATAAGGGATGCCGAGCGATATAGTCTCTTGATATGCTCATCGAGCATGAATATAACGCCATCATAAACTCGCATGGTCTCGTATATGCCATCTCCGTATAAAAAGCCATGGTCAAATACAGACACCTTTGCCTCTGATGCGGGGACAATCTTATTGTTTAGATATACAAACATTTTTTTTAACACGCATTACATAGATATTGCCATATTTTGCGTAATCTGTGTTAGAATGCCTCTGGTATATGATTTACTTCTGTCTTTCCATCTCTGGATATGATGCTTACAATATCAAACCTTACAGGTAATTCTATCTCGTGCTGCTTTAGATAATAAAGGGCAACCTTTTTGAGCTTTTCTTGTTTTTTGTGATTAACTGCTTCAAATGGCTGGCAAAATGCATTGCTGCTCCTTGCTTTAACCTCAACAAATACGATAGTCTTGTTGTCTTTGGCTACGATATCTGCCTCTCCCAGCGGCGTCATATAATTACGTCTGAGGATTTTATATCCCTTTTGCTTTAAAAAATCAACAGCAATGTCTTCACCTTTACGGCCAAGAATTTTTATCATATATCCCCTAAAAATCCTTCCCTCTCCACTCCGACCCTTACCTCTTCTCCTGTAAGCCTCTCAAGGAGCACAGGAATGCCTTCTATATCTTTTATATCCTTCTGGCAGAGGATTTTGATTACTTCTCTAAAAGGAGAGAACTCTTCCCACATTCCTCTCAGGTGCTCTGATACATTCCTGTGAAGGTTTTCGCCTTTTTCATCCCAATCCATCAGGAGTATTATCTTGTGGAACCTTTCAGCAATTTCATCACAGAATTCATATAACCCTTTTCCTCTATGAAGGGCGATTATATTACCAACAAGCCCTATCTTTCTCAATGCGATTATGTCTCTTTTCCCCTCGACAATGATAGGTATGCGTTTGTTTATCTCATAGAGAGACTCAAACACCTCTTTAAGCCTCTCTGCTCTTTCAAAATCATTCATATTCACTCTACTGCTACAAATGTCTCTGTGCGGTTTATACCCTTAATTAATCTAATCTTTTTGAGAATCTTGTCAAAAATTTCCGAAGTATTTTCTGCCTCTATAACAGCTATAATGTCATAATGCCCTGTAACCACATCTGCATTTACAACTCCCTTTATTCCTCTCATCGTATCCCTTATTGATACATCCTTGCCGGGCAATACATTTGCAAGCAAATATACCCTTGCCATGATAACCTCCTGATGATTTTATTGATTTATTTTACATAGCATTTTTAGGCTTGTCCTTCTATCAAGATTTTCATTTATTTTCAATTAATTATATGTCTAAAAATCTCCCTTTCACCCCATTTTTATAGGCTGAAGGCTGAAGGCTGAAGAATAGCCTAAAGCCTATTTACAGCCTACCGCCTAAAGCCTTAAGCCTATTTTCCCTCTCCCCAAAATGGATAGGGAATTTTTTAATTTTGTGAAGCCCTGATTTTATTAAAATTATACGATTTTTTAAGTTATTTTAGCTAAAAGAAAAATTTCAGCGACAAGCAGCAGACTTTGTAAGATAGCTGAATCGTTTTTTAAAATCATCGGGCTTTAGATGCACTGTTTTTGCAAGAAGTTTTAAGTTTTCTCCTTCAAAGTCTTCTTTTTCAAGTCTTATCATATATTTTCTTCCAACCTCATATGCCTCAGAAGAAATATCTACCTTTCTTACCTTTACCTTTCCTGTGGAATAATCCATTACCTCCACAAATGGGACCGGTCTTAAATGGCCTTCAAAGAATGTTATCATAGAACCAGTGCCTCCCCTTAAGATGTAACGCACTGCACCATATCCGAGATCCCTTGTATATTCGATATCATAAGGGATTGGGTCAGCAGCTCGTAATTCATATCCGATATTTTTATCAACTATTGTAATCTTTATTCCTAATGAATCGAGTGTCTTTTTCACGAGATGTTTCAGCACTCTTCCCAGTTGAATCTCTGAAAGTCTTATCCTGCCTGTTTCGTCTTTTTCGAGTTGTTCATACTGGCTTAATTCTTCTATATCAAATTTTTCTGCAATTCCCTCTGCAAGTACTGCCACGCCATGGTCTCTGCCCATTGTCAGTCTTTTTATTATTGAGCCTGCGAGTATATCTGCGACCTTTTTTATGGAAAGCCTTTCTTCGAATTCTTCTGAAATAAGGGTTATTGTTGCACCTGCTGCCTTCCCCATCCCTAATGCAAGATGTCCAGCGTGTCTGCCCATGGTTGTTACAAAATACCATCTTCCCATTGTCTTTGCATCTTCCATTATGTTTTTGATAATTTCAACTCCCCAGTGTCTTGCTGTTTCATATCCAAATGTGGATGCACCTCCTGGAAGTGGAATGTCATTGTCTATTGTCTTTGGCACATGGACAACATTAATACTTCCCCTTGCTTCTTTTTCTATCCAATTTGCCATAAAAAGTGTTCCCTCGCCGCCAATAGTTATGAGATGTTTAATTCTGAGTTGCTTGAGGGTCGTTATAAGAGTTTTAAACCTCTCTTTTACCTTGTCTGGATAGTCACGAGAGGTTCGAAGGATAGAGCCTCCCAGTGTGTGTATCCGCGAAACATCATCTATGGTAAGCGGGATTGCAGCACTTCTATCACCATTAAAGAGGCTTTTGAAGCCACCCTTGATTCCTATGACATCCTTGCCTTCATTGATAGCCTCGATAGTGGCTGAGCTAATAACACCATTTATACCTGGCGCAGGCCCTCCACCTACTATTATGCCGACTACACCTTTAGCTTTACTCGCCCGCATTTTTAAACATCTCCCACTCTTTCACCCATTCACCTCTGGTGTTCATTTATTTTCACAATCCAAGCAGACCTGTATTAATCTCATTTTTTACTACTACAAGCTTCACTGTCCTTTTCACAATATCTGTTGTATTTGTAACTTTTAGCTTCTCAAACAGCAAGCCAAATTTTGCCTCGAGTTCCTTCATTATTGGTTCTTTTATATCAGATGGCAGATCCCACCATTTTTTCTTTATTGGTCCAAATCCCTTTTTCCTTACACTATAAAAGAATTGCTCATCTGTCTGCCCTTCTTTTCTTTCCTTTGCACACTCCTGTTTTAGATACTCATACACTTCTGCCTTGAAATCTGCGGGAAGATACTTACTGTCATAGATAATATTCTGAAATCCTGTTGCAAGATGTACCTCTGAAGTGCCTGTTTCAGGAAACATATTGAATGCCTCCTCTGGGAGTGTTGATGCCCCATGCTGAACACAGCCAGAGAGTCCATATTCTTTTCTTGCAAGGTCTGACAGATGCCTCAATGTGTCAAAGTCTATCTTTACCTTTGCAAGGCTTCCATCAGGGAGAACAACACCACCGTGGCTCGTCCCTGTTTGCACACTGAGCTTGCTCAACCCTTTTGTGCCTTTAAATGTTTCTTTGAACCCGTCAAGATATGCCCTCAATTCATCAGGATTGCTGTTTTTCCCTCCTATTTCGCCTATTTCACCACCTATAGAAATATCAATGCCCGATGGCTGTAGTTGTCTTACATATTCTGATAATTCAGCTGTTTTTTCAAAGTTAGGCCTTTGCTGTTCTTTTATTGTTGGCTTATCAAGGTCAACAATTGTGGATGTATCAATGTCTATGTTATAGAATTCAGCTTCTATAGCTTCTTTAATCAGTCCTTTGACATAATCTGTCTCGAGTTCTGGCCCGCTCAGATAATTTTTCCTTACAAGCTGAAAATGGTCGCCTTGAATAAACACAGGTCCGATAAATCCCTCCTTTACAGCAGCAGCAAGAACAACTGTAGCATATTCAAGAGGTCTTTGTTTTGTGTATCCTATTTCTGATCTTGCAATCTCAAAAATAAATGCGCCAACATTCATCTCTAATGCCTTTCTAAATACTGCCCGTGTAACATCGTATGTGAGTCCCCTGATATTCATAGCAGGCACTGTAAAACCGGGATAATTTCTTCCCATATCTTCGTATAACCCTTGGATAGATGCTGGCACAGCACCGCATGATTTTGCAATTTCTTTGATGAGTATAAATTTTGCTTTTCTTTTTTCATCATCTGATTCAAAAACTGCATTATAAATAAGGCTATCCATGAGATTTCTGACCCTTTGAATATCTTTTACATAAATAGATCCTCCCTTGATTTCGATAACATCTCTTAGCCCTTGTATAGACATAGATCCCTCCTCTAAAAGTTTTGAATAATTATAGCATAACTATAGAATACTGCTGTCAAATTTGCCCATAATCCGTAATTATGGAATTTGACATTAGTTTTGTTAAAAATCAATAATTAAACATGACCCGAAGATATAATGCATTTGGCCCATATCTAAAAAAACAATTTGGCACAATTGTTTATAAGGTGAATGTGGATGCTGGATTTACCTGTCCAAACAGAGATGGTACGCTCGGAGTAACAGGCTGCATATACTGCAATAACAACAGTTTCAGGCCATCAAGATGCAGTCCTGAACTCTCAATCAAGGAGCAGATAAGAAATGGCATAAGGTATCTTTCAGGCCGGTACAATGCCAGAGAGTTTCTCGTATATTTTCAGCCTTATACAAACACTTATGCATCAGCGCCAGAACTGGAACAGCTTTATAAAGAGGCACTATCAGAGCCGGGTGTAATAGGGCTTGCAATAGGCACAAGGCCTGATTGCATAGATGAAGAAAAAATCGAATTGCTCGAAAGTCTTGCAAGCGACTATTTCATTCTTATCGAATATGGATTGCAATCAATATATGACAAGTCTTTGCAGTATATCCTAAGGGGCCATGATTACCAGACATTTCTTAATGCAGTAAATATGACAGTTGGCCACAACATTCATATTGGTGCCCATATTATTGTTGGATTTCCAACAGAGACAATGGATGAAATGCTCTCGATGGCTGATGAAATTTCAGAACTCCCTGTGGAATTTTTAAAGATACATCAGTTGCAAATTATAAAAGATACTGTCCTTGCAGAACAATATATGAAAGAACCTTTTTATACCTTCAGATATGAGGAATACCTTGATTTTTTAGTAGATTTTATCGAGCGTCTTTCACCTGATATTGTGCTGCAGAGACTCTTTGCAACTGCCCCTGATGAAATCCTCATAGCACCAAAATGGGGGAAGACAAAGCAACAAATCATCCATGATATAGAAGAGAGGTTTATAAAGAGAGATGCTGTCCAGGGTTCTAAGTGCATGTGTTTACGGGATTGACGCACATTTAGTTGAGGTTGAAGTAGACATCACATCTAAGGGACTTCCACACTTCTCGATGGTTGGCCTTCCAGATACAGCTGTTAAGGAGAGCAAAGATAGGATAAGGGCTGCACTGAAAAATATAGGCTTTAATTTCCCTTTAAAACAGATTACTGTTAATCTTGCCCCTGCTGATTTGAAAAAAGAGGGTTCGTCCTTTGACCTTCCCATTGCAATAGGAATAGTAGCAGCAGAAGAAGTGATACCTACAAACCCTCTCAATGATTATCTCCTTGCTGGAGAGCTTTCTCTTGACGGAAAGATAAAACCGATAAGAGGTGCTTTGCCTATCGCAATCGAGGCAAAACGGCTCGGACTGAAAGGAGTTATTCTTCCGGAGGATAATGCAGCAGAGGCAGCAGTAGTGAATGGAATAGATATATTTGGCATGAATGGACTTCCTGATGTTATAGAGTTTTTAAGCGGGATATCAGGGAAAAGACCTTTTGAAATTGATATAAATACTGCAATGAAAGAGAGTTCCTTGTATGAAGATGATTTCTCTGATGTCAAAGGACAGGAGTATGCAAAAAGGGCGTTAGAGGTTGCAGCAGCCGGTTCGCACAACATGTTAATGATAGGACCTCCGGGAAGTGGCAAGACAATGCTTGCAAAAAGGATACCCTCTATACTTCCCCCAATGACATTCGATGAGGCATTGGAAACAACAAAGATACACAGCGTTGCCGGACTGCTAAAAAATGGACAGTCTCTTCTTGCAACGAGGCCATTCAGAACACCGCATCATACAGTCTCTGATATTGCACTTATAGGCGGTGGGCAAACACCCCGTCCAGGCGAGGTATCACTGGCTCATCACGGAGTGCTATTTCTGGACGAATTACCTGAATTTAAAAGAAATGTTCTTGAAGTATTAAGGCAGCCTCTTGAGAATGGCTTTGTCACTATCTCAAGGGCTATTGCAAGCATAACATATCCTGCGCAATTTGTTTTAGTTGCAGCAATGAATCCCTGTCCGTGTGGCTATTTTGGGGATTCAAAGCATCAATGCACATGCACACCAAGGATGATAAGCAGGTATAGAGCAAGGGTATCAGGACCTTTGCTTGATCGCATAGATATACACACAGATGTCCCTGCTGTGCCTTATAAAGAACTATCTAATGATTATGCCGGAGAAAAATCAGAAGTCATAAGGCAGAGGGTTACAGAGGCAAGGGAAAGGCAGTTGAAGAGATTCAAAGATGATAAGATATTTGCTAATGGTCAGATGAAGACAAGACATATTAAAAAATACTGCAAACTCACAGAAGATGCACATAGCCTTCTGGATACAGCCATGCAAAAGCTTGCTTTAAGTGCCAGGGCTTATACGAGGGTATTGAAAGTATCAAGGACAATTGCTGATCTGGATAACTCTGATGAGATACGCGGTTACCATGTATCAGAGGCAATACAATATAGGACGCTTGACAGAGGGCAGAGTTAAGAAGGGATAACCTCTGGGCAAGCTCTCTTGTTATTGCCTTTCTTTCTTTCATCGTTAACCCCATCCTTTCGCCTCATGAAAGGGATTAGGAATTGGGGATTGGCTTTAAGGACTCTTCCTTCCCTATTGGCTAATTCCCAATCCCCAATTATGGTGATCCGACAGGATAGATGCATAGACTGTGAGCAGTGTATAGAGACGTGCATAGTGACGAATAATGTGCCAGAATATTGAGGCAACGATTCAATTTCATTTAGATTTTTGGTGAGGCAATTCGGTGGCTTGACAACTGACTGACTGGTCAGTATAATTAAATTATGTTTTGCAAGAAGGATTCTATACTTGGAGTTGCTACAGAGCTTTTTTCTAAAAAGCCGTATCACATGGTTGCAATGGATGACATCGCCAAAAAGGCAAGGGTAGCAAAAGGAACGCTTTACTATCACTTTAAGTCTAAGGAAGAGCTTTATGTTGCTCTTTTACAGGATGGACTTGACAATCTCCTTGTGAGACTCAAGGCAGAATCAGGGGCTGATGCTGTTGCAGATTTGAAGTTGTTTATTAATGGGCTATCATCTTTTTTTAACGAGAGAAAGGATTTCTTTGAAGTTCTCAAAAGAGAGGAAGGAAAACTTCTGTCAAAAAGACTGAAAAATTGTTATGAAAAGACATGCTCTATAAGGGATCTTCTCCATTCCATACTGGATAAAGGAATTACGGAAGGACATTTTAGAAAAGATATAGATATACAGATTGTCTCTGAAATAATTATTGGTATGATTAAATCGGCTATCAGTGGAAATATTGAGACGCAAAGGTTATCTAATGCAATTGTTGATGTGTTGATACACGGTATTATGGCTTAAAAAGTTAGATAGCCTGTGCGGGATGTTTTACCCTCCCTTCCCGCACAGACATATCCCCACCAGGGTAAATCCCCCCATTTACCCTGGAACCATTAAATCAGCCCTCTCTCCCCCAGAGAGGGCTTCTTTTTATTGAATCCAAATAAAGTCATTCCTCTAATAATGTTATTGCCTCAACAGGGCAATTTTCCTCTGCAGCCTCACAGCAGCCTACAAACTCACATGCATCAGGGTCTATAACTTCGGACTTTCCTGTTGACTCATTTAAATGGAAAACAGCCGGACATATCTCTTCACATCTGCCGCAGCCAATACACCTTTCTTCATCAACTATTACATTCATATACTATCCCAGTTCCTCAATTATCATTGCACAAAGCAAAGGGAACATTATCTCATGATGGCCTGTAAGTGCAAAACACTGCCCTTTTATCATTGTTGGCCTTTTCAGTACATTTTCACGAGGCCTATAGTGCTGTATAAAATCCATATTAACAGTTGTAAACTCTTCCACTTTGTTCCCAAGATTTCTTGCGATGGTCAGTGCCTTTAAAAAGACCTCTGGAAGGATAACAGCAGAGCCAAGGTTTATATAAACACCGCCTTCTAAATCAGCAACTACAGAGGTAAAAAGTCTAAAGTCTTTTAAACTACCTTCTCCTATGGATGCTCCATCTGCCTGTGGGTGCATATGTATGATGTCTGCCCCTATTGCTACATGAACTGTGGCAGGGATATTTAGAATATATGCTGTTCTGAAGATACTTCTGTCTTTAAATGCAAAATCAGAGGACTCTATGAACTCACCGATAGAGCGTCCTATACCATCATTGTTTTTTATACCATTTTTGATTGCATTATTGAGCATCTGCCCTGTTTCCTTTGCCATTCCAAAAGTGCCTGTGCACAACTCTTTTGCTACATCCTCTGAGGTTTGTCCTATATAAGAGATTTCAAAGTCATGAATAATGCACGCACCATTTGTTGCAATGGATGTCAGCACACCCCTTTGCATCAAGTCAATAATTAAAGGGGAAAGACCAACTTTGATAGGATGAGCTCCCATGCCGAGGATTACAGGTCTTTTGTTTTTATATGCTTTTATAATGGATTGTACAACTGCCTTTAAATCATGTGCAGCAAGGAAATCAGGCAGTCCTTCTATGAATTCCTTGAATGAATTATCTTTTTTATGCACTGTTGCTGATTTTTCTGCTGATACCTTGCTGCTCCTGTCCTTGATGGAATAGGTCTTAAGTCTGCTCAGATCTATCTGCTTGTATTTCATACCCAGCAATTTTAGCATAAATATTGATTTTCTGTTAAGATTTATGGTATCTTTTTTAGTCATTGAGTAAGTAATTGGGAATCTTTAATAACTTAATGACTTAGGAGGATAAAATTGGCAGGTAAAACAGCACCAAAAAAAGATTTATCAACACTCAAAAGAGTAAGACAGGCAGAGAAACATAGGCTTCGCAATCAATCCGTAAAGACAAAGATAAAAACATACATAACGAAATTAGAGACAGCTTTATCTTCAAAAGACAGAGAGAGTATTAATAAGATATTAAACGAAACTGTCAGGGTAATAAGCAGCGCTGCATCAAAAGGGATTATTCACAAAAATACGGCATCAAGAAAAATCTCAAGACTCACAAAAAAAGTGAATGCAGCATTAGCCTCTTAGAAATAGACTGTTCGCTTTAATTTAAAAATTTATGCAGTGGATAATTATCTTTACTGCAAAAATTTGGAGATCTCGTTAATCATTTTTGTGACATCGAATTTCACAAGATAGCCATCAGCACCAACACTCTTTGCCTTTTCCCTGTTTTCATCTCCGCTCAATGATGTATTTACTATTATTGGCAATGATTGAAGCTTACTATTGGCTTTAACATTTTTTGTGAATGTCAAGCCGTCCATTTCAGGCATTTCTACATCAGAAATAATAAGCTGAATAAAATTGTTAATTGGTTGATCTCCAATCCTCTGAAGAAAATCATTCAATATATCCATTGCCTGTTTTCCATCAACTGCTTCAATTACATGAAGTCCAACATTTTCAAGTGTGTCCTTCAGTATCTTCCTTGCAACTGATGAATCATCTGCTATTAGCACAGTCCCTTTGAGTTTTTTCTTCCCTACTCTTTCTATTTCCTCAAGTGCTATCTCATGCTTTGGCATAAAACCACCCATGTCAGAAATAATGCTCTCTAAATCAAGTATAAGAAGAAGTGCCTCTCCTTCATCGTCTATCTTTGTTACCCCTGTTATCCTTCCGCTGTGCTTTGCCTGAAGCATTGATGGCGGTGGTTTTATCTGGTCCCATTTGATCCTCCTTATCCTCTCTACCTCATGAACAATCATCCCTGTTGTTTGTCCAAGCATTTCCAGCACTATAACCTTTGGTCTTATTTCTATACTGGATGGGGGGACTATCTTCATCCATTTGCCCAAATCCACTATAGGAATAACCTCTCCTCTTACCTCGGCAAGTGCATCTGCATATGCTGGCATATCAGGCACCTTTGTGAATATAGGTATTGGGATAATCTCTCTGACTTTAGCAACATTTACACCATAATCCAGAACCTCGGGACTGCCATCAGGTTGTGTCCCATACATCCTGAAAACAACAAGTTCCATTTCATTTGTTCCAGCTTTTAAAACCTCAGGCAAAATAGATAGTTCCTTGACCATAATTCCTCCAGTTTATTTTATTAATGCATATCTATGGTTTTATCCCTGTTTGCATATACCATGGAACATCTGTGGGCTTTTGAAAACCGCAGAGCTTATATACATAATCGCTTATCTGTTCTGCAGTAAAAGGCCTTAAAAGTACTCCATTTACTATCTGAGATTTCACAAGTCCAATGACCTCTTCTTTGGTTGTTCCTGATGACACAATGAGTAGAATCTTTACAGATGGCTTGTCATTTTTTATCTCTGTTGCAAAACCAATAGTAGATTGATCTCCTATGATAGAGTCGAGTATGACAACACAGCCGTCTTCCATGTCCCCAACCACCATGCCGAGTTGCTTTGTGGTATCAAAATATTTTACATTTGTTCTTTTTTCAAACTCCTTTAGTGCCCAGTTTATGGGGTGCAGTATGTCTTTTTTAACGCATACAAGTATATTTTTCTTCATGATTTCTATTATCCTCCTACTATTTATTTAGTTTTTATTGCTTATAAAAACTTTTCAGTTGCCTTATGTAAAATTTCCTCTGCCAATGTCCCGTCATCAGGATAATATGCTGATTTAAATTGCCATACTATATCATTTGTGCATCTACCTGTTGCCTTATGCACAATATCTAATGCCTCTGACTCTGCTACAATCGGCAAGATTATTGCTGCACTGTTTTCTGTCATTCTTATTATTTCATGCACCTTATCTATGAAGGCTGATATTTCAATTAATGCTTTCCTTATATTGTCAGATGCCTTGATAGTTCCTATTTTTTTAATTATATCCTCGTAGTTTTCTGCTTTAATGATTATCAAAGACAGCCCACCTTGATATTGTTCTGCTCGCTCTATATTTCTTTGTATAGTAGCTATAAGTGCGTCAAATGGGCTTTCTTGCATAGATGCTCTTTTTTCAAGGCATAAGCCTATATGAATATATGGCGACATGGCTGTAGCTATTATCGAGATAGTATCTTTTATCTCAGAGGCATGTATATCGCTATCTTTTATCTTATGCACTGTTATTGCACCTATTACCCTTCCACCTGCTTTAAGCGGTGCTATTATAAAATCTCTTATTAGTTTTCCGTCGCCTGCTGCTATAAATACTTCATCTCCTAATATCTTGTCTTTTTCTCCTATTACTGCCTTTATCTCTTCTTTTTCTCTTGATACAGGCATTTTTGATATTTCAAACATCTCTTCTATTACAAGCCTTACTAAATCCGCATCCTCTTGTGTTAGTCCTACATATCCTTTTAGCTCTACATTTCCTGTATCGTCTATGAACAATATTGTGCATTGTTCTATATTTAAGCCCATTTCAAGGGTATTGAGTATTAACATTATATCTTCTTGTAGTGATTCCGCTCGTTTTAAGATGCTTGAGACATCATAAATGGTGGTGAAGGTTTTGAGTTGATTTTTTATTTTTTCATCTCGCTGTTTGATTGCATTTATCATGTTATTGAATTCCTGAGATAAAACAGCTATCTCATCCTGTCCTTTGACCTTTATGTGTGTGTCATAATTGCCTTCTGCTGTTTTTCTGATGTTTTTGGTGAGGTTGTGGAGTTTGGGTTTTAGATATATTACCAATACTGCAGCAACTATAATTAGTGCTGTAATCAGGGTTGCTGCTGCAGAAGCTATCAATATTTTTCTATTGCCTTTGACTATATTTTGCAAGTCGTTTATTTTAAAGTCAACAAGGAGCTTACCCAGTACTTTTTGCGATTGGTCATGACATGAAAAACACTCTTTTTCATTGTCTATAGGGTTTACATTCCTGAGGATTTTACTACCATCTGTTTTTTCGAATATTACTGTAAGATTATTTCTCGGTGGTACTGCCGAGGCATGGCAAATATTGCAACTTTTTATCTTTGTCCTGTCAAGTGACATGCCTACTTCAGAGGAGTCTTTTGCATATTTTATCTGTCCTGATATGTCTAATATCTTTATGTCTTCTATAGATGCCTCGTTGCTTACAGTAGATATTATAGAGTCTATTACCTGTCTATTATTACTGAGCATTGCATTTTTGAGGCTGCCTTTGACTGCATCAGATGTTTTTGATGCCTCATTTGAGGCAATTTCTAACAGTCTTTTTTCGGTGAGCATTATATTAGTATGTGAAAATATGCTAATAACAACAAAAAGTCCTATTATTAACAAAACAGTTGTTTTGAAGATAAGGCTTTTTGTGCATTTTATCTTTGGCTCCCATTCGGCTATTTTCATTATATCCCTCCTCTTCCCTTACACCGAACATATTAGTTGTTCTGCTGTCTCTCCGTTGTCCGGATATGTAACAACCCGGATTTCAGGAGTAACATTTTCTATCTTTACTGTCTGTGATGCAGTTTCTATTATCTCTATGGCATCTGACTTGGCTATCATGGGCAAGATTATTGCTATCCTATCCTCTGAAATCCTTACTGTTTCATGCACCTTATCTATTACCTTTGATATGTTCAAGCTATAGTTATTTATCTCCATGAATGCTTTTTCTGCTCCATAAAGCTTGCACAGTTCTTCATAGTTTTTTAGTTTGATTAGTGCCATTGATAATGTGCCATCATATTGTTTTACTTTGTGTATATGCTCTCTTATCGTTTCAATAAATGATTCAAATGGACCTGTTTTCATCTGTCTTTTTTCATCCAGATATGCGCCTATATAAAAGTGCGGAGCTATTGCAGAAGCTACTATAGAGAATAGTTCCTTTGCCCTGTCGCTTGAAATATCACTGCCTTTTATCTCAGAGACTATTATTGCTCCTTTTACAGTGTTTGCTGCCTTAAGAGGTATGACTAAGAAATCCTCTATTATGTCTTTGCTACCTGATGCTATGAATATTTCGCCGCTTAATACCATCTCTTTGATTCTTCTAATTTCAAAATAACCTTTTTCTTGTCCTATCTGCTCGATTGGATAGTAGTAGTTGTCTATGTTGAAGGCGACTTCCATATAGTTTTTAAATATCTCTGCCTGTTCATGTGTTAGTCCTAATGTCCCTTTTATTTGCATGCTTCCGTCATATCCTATATATAAAATCATTGCTTTTTGCACTGCAAATCCAATATTTAAGGTGTTTAATATGAGGTCTGTTGCCTCTTCTACTGACTCACTCCTGTTTAGGATATCTGCGATGTTGGCAAGGGTCAGCCTCTCTTCTATGTGCTCTTTTTGCTCTCTTTCTATGTATGTCTTTATGCCGTAAACCATATCATTGAAAAATGCTCCTAATAGTGCTATCTCGTCTTTGCCTTTTACTTCTATCTGTACATCTAAGTTTCCACTTGCTACTTGTTGAATCTTGTCAAATATATTTCCAATCGGTTTACCTACAAGACGGTTAAAAAACACCATTGTTATAACTAATGTTCCTAATAACGTGGCTATAGCTGATGCTATAAGAAGGTTCCTATTTTTTGATGTTATGCTGTCTAATTCAGTGATTGAATAGTCAATGAGCAGTTTTCCGATTACTTTATTTTCAGCCGGATGGCATGAGAAGCATTCTGCTTTGTTGTCTATTGGCGTTACATTTCTTAATATCCGCTTGCCTTGGTCTTTTGTAAATAGTATAGTTTGTGGATTTCTTGATGGTTTGCCTACTTTGTGACAGACGAGACAGCTTTTTATCTTTGTTCTATCAAGCATATTACCTATCTCATTTGTATTTTTTGCCCATTTTACTACTCCGCCTGCATCTACTATTTTTATGTCTTCAACCATAGATTCACTGCCTACGGTGTTGATAATCGTCTGTATTATTTGCTTATCGCCAGAGAGCATTGCATGCTCAATGGCATTTTTTATAGATATGCTTGACTTTGTAGCGCCATAAGTAGCCATGTCTATTAGCCTTTTTTCTGAAAGCTTTATATTCAAATGAGAAAAGATGCTTATGATAATAAAAAGACCTATGACTAAAATAATCCCCATCTTCATGCCCAACCCTTTTGTAAATCTTATATTTTTTAAGTTCATGTCAAATGCCATGTCTTGCTCCTTTCATAATGATTTTATTATTACTTTTCCTTCTTCCACACAAAATGCGCATCTCTGTTCTGGTTTTGATGCTATAAAAAGCCTTCCACCTATCTGTATCTTTGTATTAGGATAAACTACATTGTTTACTATCACCCTTCTTACTGATAGTATTTGTTTGATATTATTTAATAACTCCTCTCTTTTGCTTGAAAGAACTGCTATCTCTCCTGATATATCTTTAAATCGCTTTGCACCTTTTGCAAGCTCTATCTTTTTATCCTGCGGTAGTTGTTCAATGTTGCCACCTAATTTTTTTATAAGGTCTATTATGTTTTGTAACTGTGTCTTTTCTTTTGTTAGTGTATTCACTGAATTGTCTATTTTTAAGAGTTCTTGTATTATCTCTTGTGCTTCAGTTGGGTTTACTGTAACTATAACAGGCTCTCCTTCTTCACTGCCACACTGCCCAAGCACAGCCCTTACATTTGTGCCTATCTTACTTCTTAAGACACTACCTCCAATCCTTACCTCACCCTTTACCTCTATTGCTGCATCAAAACAATCTCGTTCTGCTACAAGGTCTCCATCTGTTTTTACCACTGCGTGGGATAAATTCCCTACAGTTATATCTTGTTTTGCATAAAGCTGTATAGGATTATCACCTGCCCCATATGCAAATCCCTTTATTATGATGACTCCTGACTTACTGAATATACTGCATCCATCAGCCACATTCCCTTCTATAATTACACTTTCACCTGCTTCTATAGTAGTATTTTTAGGGATATCAGCTTTTATTTGTACTTTGCCTTCAAAGATGATATTATTAGTTTTAACTTCTGTCAGCGATAAGATTTCTCCTTTAGCTCCACTATATCCCTCTGGCAGTTCTACATATAAAAAAGCTATTCCATATTTTTTTAAACTGTTAATATACTGTTCATTTAAAACAGCACCTTTTCTTAATATAGGTATAGCTACCCCAGATACTGTAACATCCCGAGCAACTATCATCCCTTCCTTTAATTCGTGTACCTTACATAAAATCATTTTATTTATTCAGTTCCATAACTTGTTTAGCTGATAAAAATCAGCTATCTTCTTACATTTTAAAATTTGACACTAACTGCTCAAGTCTTTCTGTAATTTTACTTATTTTTCCGGTTTCTGCCATTATCTTTTCTGACATCCCCTGTATTTCTTTAGAGATCTTTGCAGAGCTTTCTATGTTCTTTGCCACTTCCTCTGATGCTGCTGATTGCTCATCTACTGCTGTGGCTATATGTGTTATCTGGTCTTTTACTCTCTGCACTGCATCTACTATGTGGTTGAGTGAATCTCCTACCTTCCTTATGTATTCTGTTGCCTTTGTTACCTCATCTGATGCAGATGTCATTGTGTTAGCTGTCTGCACAGATTCTTGCTGTATTGCTCCTATCTTTTCTGATATCTCGCCAGTTGCCTTTATTGTCCTTTCTGCAAGTTTCCTTACCTCATCTGCTACTACTGCAAATCCCCTTCCTTGCTCTCCAGCCCTTGCCGCCTCTATTGCTGCATTTAATGCCAATAGGTTTGTCTGGTCTGCTATGTCTTTGATTACTGTTACTATGTCTCCTATCTCTGTTGCCCTGTTATTGAGTTTTTCTACCATTCCGGCAAGCTCTACTGTAGATGTATAAACGCTGTTTACTGTGTTTACTGCCCCGTCTGCTATTTCTTTGCCTTCATAGGCTGTCTTCATTGCATCTTCTGATGTCTCTGCTGCTACTGATGCATTTCTTGCTATGTCTGTTATTGTCTGAGACATCTCTTCTGCTGAGACTGCAACCCTATGAGCTTGTTCTGCTTGTTTTACTACTCCATTAGATGCCTGTTCTGCATCTGTCTTAAGCACATTTGCAGAGGAATTTATCTCTCTGGATGTATTTGATATGGCATTTATCATGTCTTTTAGTTTTACTGTCATGTTATTTATAGCATTAAAAAACCTTGCAAATTCATCTCTACCTGTATAATCTATTGAAGTTGTTAGGTCTCCATTAGCGATTTTTTCTGTTAGATCTATTGCCTTGTCAACAGATTTTACAATGTTTGCTGATATTAACCAGAATGCAAGCCCAACAATGCCAATTATAGTCAATGCAATTACAATTTGTTGTATTACCTCTTTTATAAATGCAGTATTTACATCATCTGTATAAATACCGCTTCCAATAACCCAGTGCCATGGCTCAAACTTTTTTATAAATGACATCTTCGGATATAGTTCTTTTGTAGCGCCACCCCCCTGAAGTGGTTTTGGCCACTCATAGGAAACATAGCCAATGCCTGACTTATTGGTTACTTCAACGAATGCTTGAAAGAGATTTTTCTTGCCATCGGTCTTTACAGTCTCTCCATCTACCCCATATTGCATAGCTTTGGCACAATTAAATTTTTCTGCATCCAACAGTTTGCCGTCCAATGCCGGGACGGTAGGATGCATTATCATTTTAGGAATTGGAAGTGAGTCATCATTAATCCAGAAATATTCTTTACCTTCATAACGGATTGATTTAATCTGTGCAATGGCTGATGCCTTTGCATCAGCCTCTGAAAGCTTGCCTTCTGTTTGAAGTTTATAATAATGCTCAAGTATCCCATAAGCTACTTCTGTAACATGCCTTAGCTTGGTCTTTTTTTCATCGAGCATTGTTTGTTTTTGGTGAAAGGTGCCTATAAGTGATTGCATGGAAAGACCAATGAATACAATTACCAACAGCAAAATAAACTTACCTTTAAGACTAAGTGATTTGATTGACATAAAATCCTCCTGTAAATGTTTATATCTGTTATAGATTAGGGAGCATGAGTCTTTCAGTAATTGCCTCTAAAAATTTATTAAGGATTTGAATATCTGAAAACTTTAAATCACGACGAATATTTTCTAATTCGTTCATTGAATCAACATCTCTTATCACTTCTATCAGAGCTGCTACGACTTTACCATCAAATTCTTTGTTAATTCCATCTGCAATAATAGTTAGTGCCTTCTCAATAGTCATGGCAGGGCGATAGATTCTATCAGATGTAAGGGCATCAAATACATCTGCTACAGCGATTATCTTTGCAAATTCATGCATTTCTTCGCCTGTAAGCCCATATGGGTATCCTGTGCCATTTATTTTTTCATGGTGCTGTGATGCTGGTAAAACTATATTATCAGGGAGTTTTATTGGTTCGAGGATTTTGTAAGTAATATGAGGATGTTTTTGTATCTCTTCATATTCTTTATCTGTAAGTTTTCCCGGCTTGTTTAAAACAGAATCCAGAATGCCTATTTTGCCTATATCATGCATGTATCCAGCAATTTCTATGTCAGCAATAGTATCTTTTTCAAAACCCATTTTTTTAGCGATTGCCATGGAATATTTTGCAACTCTAAATGAATGCCCATGCGTATAAGGGTCTTTTGCATCTATAGCAGCAGCAAGGGCTTTTACAGTATTAAGGTAAAGTTCTTTTAAGCTGTCGTATAACCTGAGCGTTTCGATTGTAGCAGTAATGCTGTTATCAATAATGCTGACCAGTTTTTTCTCATAGGCAGTGAAAAATCTTTTGTCTTGTTTTCTGAAAAACGCCATAAAACCTATAATGCCGTCTTTTATATTGATGGGAGAAACAATTGCAGATATTCCATTATTGAGTTTTGAAAGAATAGCCTCTTTCTTTTTTAAGGCAAGATTGAATATCTCCTGATTTTTTATATTTATTACCTCGTCTGCAGAGAGATTGTATGGTATGACTATATCCTCATTATTTTGAGAGTCTTTGACAATAATAAATCCTGAATCTGCCTCTATTTTTTTTACTATATCAGTCAGAGATATTTCACAGAACTCGTGTAATTTCTTTACACCTGTAACCTTTTTTGCAAGGTTAAAAAGAAAGTTTATTTGCTCTGATAGCTCAATTATTTCTTTACTCATTTGTTGTATTTCGAGTTCTCTTTGAAGAAGAAGGTTTATTGCTGTGATAGAGGATTTTATGAACCAGTCAGCATTACTGATAGCTATCTCATCTGGAGAAGCACACATTAGCCCTCCAATATCTTCTATAAATTCAAATTGATAGAAACCCTTGAATAAGTTATCAGTAGGTAAATCATCAGGCATTAATACAATATCTTCTACGACATTGCCTTCGCTATCAATAATATATCCATTAATGTTGTAGATATTTTTTAGATTTTCTATTACTTGTTTGATATATGATGTGTCTATAATATAGTCAGTTATGTTAGGCATTGGTGCTGGAATATCCTTTTTTATCAAGTAACTCTTGTACAGTCTTTAGCAGTTCGTCTTTTGATACAGGCTTGTTTAAAAAACCTTCGGCGCCGGTCTTGTAAGCGAGCTTTATGTCATCTTCACTTCCCAGAGATGTAAAGATAATCGTAGGAATTGTGGAGGTTATAGGGTCTGATTTTATTAGAGTTGTAGATTCAATGCCATTCATTTCAGGCATCTCAATATCCATGATGATCAAATCAGGCTTCCATGTTTTTGCCATTTCATAGCCCTTTTTACCATTATATGCCTTTAAGACCTTAAACCCTGCCTCTGTCAATATCTGTCCTACTACACGATGTATCATTAAAGAGTCATCTACCAGAAGGATTATTGGTTTCACAATATTATCTTTCCTTTGCTTGTATCTTAAAATTTCACATATCTATGAATTCTAAAAAAGCTGCACGCCCTTATGTTAAAAAAAACAAAAGGGCATGCAGTTAAAGAGAGGTTGCTATTAATTATTTTAGTACATGGGGGGAGATAGCAACCAACTCAAAAATAAATATAGCAACAAATATGCCTATGATAATATTTTGTATTTTTAATTGATTTTACAGTGATTTTTACTGTTGAATGCCTAAGAAGAATATCAGCAGATTAGGAATAGTTCCCTAATTATTGGGAATTGTTCCCATGATTATTAATTTGATATTCTTTTATTTTTGTATTAAGAGTTTTGTGGTCTATTTGAAGTGCTGCTGATACTTTTGTCTTATTCCAGTTATATATTTCGAGTGCTTTCATGATAAGCTTTTTTTCGAGAGAGCTTATAGCATCTTTAAGAGGCATAATAGGATAAAGGTCGTTATAACTAATGTATTCTTTATCTTCGATAAGAAATTTTAGGTGTTCTGATTTTATTCGGCCTTCATTTGAAAATAATACGGCACGGCGAAGTACATTTTTTAATTCCCTGAGATTACCCGGCCAAGTGTGTCTTTTTAAAATCTCGATGGTATCTTCATCTATATCCAGTATGCCCTTATTTAGTTCAGAGCACGCATCTATAATAAACTTTTTGGCAAAAAATGGTATGTCTTCAACCCGTGATCTTAATGGAGGCAAACTGATTATAAATTCTCCAAGCCGATAAAACAGATCGTCCCTAAATTTTTTTTCGATAACATTGCTTTTTATATCTTTGTTTGTAGCTGCAATGATTCTGACATCTACAGTTATTGGTTTTTTACTGCCGAGAGGATAGATAGTCATATTTTCTACAACGCTTAAAAGCTTACTCTGCACCATTGGTGACAGATTTTCCAATTCATCTATCAGGATGGTTCCACCATCTGCAATTTTTAAAAATCCGCTTTTGTTAACAATTGCTCCAGTGAATGCACCTTTTTCATAGCCAAACAATTCGCTTTCTACCAATGTTTCAGGGATAGCACTAAGGTCTATCTTGATAAATGGCTTGTTGCTTCTTTTGCTTAAATTATGGATTATATTTGCCACGAATGTCTTTCCAGTCCCTGTCTCTCCCTGTATGATTATGGAAAAATCGCTTTGTGCAACCTGTTTTATCTGTTCAATGACTTTTTTCATTGCATTACTGCTGCCAAGTGTCCATTCGAGTGATTTATCCACACTTTCATGCAGACTACTTATTTCCTTTTGCAGGTATAATTTTTCAATAGCTCGCTTAACTGTAACAATGAGCTTTCCAGCTTCCACAGGTTTAACAAGGAAATCATACGCCCCGAGTTTCATTGTCTCTACAGCAGTGGACATATCTCCTTGTGAAGTAACAACAATGACTGGTATAGAGGCATCTATTTTCTTTATTTCATTTATTGTCTGAATGCCATCCATGCCTGGCATATTGAGGTCCAATATAACAACATCTGGTTTGTCTTTTGAAAAGATATTTATTGCCTCGATACCATTGGCTGCTTCATAAATAGCATAGGCTTCTTTCTCAAGCATTCTCCTTAAAATGAGTCTTGTTGTTTTACTGTCTTCTACTATGAGGACTTTATTTATCATCTATTTACCCTGTGTGTCATCTTTTCTGCCTTAAGCAGTTTGATAAGTAAATCTTCTATTACATAGGGATGAGATGTCTTGATAGAGGTATCCGCTTCGTGGAGCAGCTTAAAAACCGTCCTGAAAAATCTTTCGCTTTTATGATGCGGCTTGCCTTGGAGGTTTGCATATTGATAGTTTAATGCACCAAGCAGCATCTGGGATTCTGTATTTTTACCAACATTTTCGAATATCCTGAATGCCTCTGCTACCTCTTTCTTCTTTAAGGCATCAAAGAGGTCAAAGGCATTGTATTCAGCACTTGTATAGACCATGTCTTTAATATCGTCAATATCAATTTTACGAATACTGCATGAGGAAAACTTTTCTATTTCAGAATAAAGCATCCCTAGGTCTGTGCCTACACAACTTATCAGATAGTCTATTGCCCTATCTGTAAAGTCTATACCAAATTTTTTTGAGATGCTCTTTATCCACGAAGGGATGTCTTTTTCTTGTACATTGAGACCAATAACCTTTATGTTTTCAGTAGAAATTGCATTAAAAAGTTTTGGCGATGTCCCCTCAAAAAGCATTATCAGTAAAGAGGTATTTGACGGATTTATGAGGTATTCACTGAGTTTTTCAATATTCTTTTTTGTCAATTTCTGTGTATTTTCGATAATTACAACTCGTCTTTTAGCAGTGGACAGAAAAGGCATTGTGTTGAGAATGTCTATTATTTGTTCTATAGGCTTGAAGTTTTCTGATGACCCAGCATCAAATATATCAAGATTAAGGGTATCAGAATGGTATTTGTCTTTTATGAGTGTTTTTATTTCATAGAGTAAAAAATCATCTGATGAGTAAAATAGGTATGAAGGTGATGGAAACCCATTTGAAAGCTCTATATGAAGTTGCTTGATACTCATTGTTTTTCAGTTATTCTGTTTAGTCCTGCTATTTCATCAGGATATGCTTCTTGTATCAACAGTCTATTTAATCTCATACGCTCGAGACCAGATGGATTTTGTTTGATCAGGTCTAATGTCTCTTGCGTTAAAGCAATGTGCGCAAACCGTTTTTCATCAAATATAGAAACACCTTGTACGATTGTGTTTAGGTCATTAACAATAAGAGGTTTAATTTTATCAGGTGGTATTTTTGCATTCACATATTCGTGAAGCATCTGACATGTGTTAGGAGATAACTGCTGTCGTAAGTATATAGACACAGGATCTTTTGGCTCGTGCAGTTTTAATATTAGGTTTTCTAAATTTTTGATATCAGAAGCAGTAAACAATAAATATGCAAAATTTTTAGGGGTGTTGTAAGTTATGATTCTTACTATTTCCTGTGAAAGATTTTTTAATGCACTTACAGTTGAAAGCTCTTTTTGTGCAAGGACATTTTCGAGCCGTTCAGTAGAGCTAAAATAGGTAATAAAAGGGCTATCTGCTACAAGAGGAACAGATTTCCTGGTGGATGTATCAATGAGTCTGAAATTAGCTTTTATCACGACCTTATATTGTGCTGCCACAAGGTTTTGTTCAGTCAGTGGCTCTAATTCAAATTTTGTTATTTCTCCTTCAAGTCTGTACCTTGCAGATGAGCTTACCTTAAAGCCATATTCTGCAAATGTCTCTGCAAGAGACCTGCTGAACATGTCCTGTAGTTTTGGTTCATATGTCTTGTTTTCTAATTTCCCAACTGCTATGGTATCAAATGGTAGGTTTGCTTTTGTTTGAATGGTATAACCGCAGCCAAACAGAAGTAAGAGATAAAAAGTAAGAATTAGGAAGTAAAAATGCCTAAAACTAAGGCATAACGACTTTGTCCTATAGCATGTAGTCATGGATATATTGCCTTCTAATTTATTTTTGTTGCCTTCTTTTTTCACTTCCCACTTCTTGCTACTAACTTACCACTATATTGACAAGTTTGCCTTTTACAACAACAACTTTTTTAATCTGTCTTCCTTTTAGCAATTCTTTTATTTTCTGTTCTTGCAATGCCCTTTGTTTTGCATCGTCATCTGATAATCCGGCAGAGACAAATATCTTTGCCCTCAGTTTCCCATTTACCTGTACAACAAGCTCTATTTCTTCTTCTTTTGCAAGTTCCTTATCCCATTCGGGCCATTGATGCTCAAATATGCTATTTTTCTCACCGATTGCCTCCCATAATTCCTCAGCAATATGCGGAGCAAATGGAGCAAGCATTAACAGGCTATTTTTTATTGCAGTTCTTAAAATATAGGTATCTTCATCTGTTTGTGGAATGAATGATGACATATCATTTACCAGTTCCATAAGGGCTGCAATTGCTGTGTTAAAGTGATAATCTTTTTCTATGTCATCAGTCACTTTTTTAATGGTCTGGTGAGTCTTTCGCAAGAGGTTTAATGAAGATGGCTGGAGTTTAGATGTTAGATCCAAAATATCTTGAACTTTGAATTCTGAAGTTTGAATCTTGAACTTTTTAGTAATGCCCCATATCTTATTTAAAAACCTGTAAGCACCTTCTACTCCCTTGTCTGACCATTCAAGGTCTCTTTCAGGAGGGGCAGCAAACAGACTGAAAAGACGCATAGTGTCCGCCCCATATCTGGCAATCAACGCATCAGGGTCAATCACATTTTTTTTGGATTTTGACATCTTTTCAACCCTGCCTTTTTCAGCATCCATGCCGCAGTGAATACATTTGCCGTCTTTGACCTCTTCAGGAAATAGATAATCATGTTCAGGGCATCTCCATGTTTCTTTGCAGACCATACCCTGTGTTAAGAGATTAGTGAATGGCTCACTGATATGCAGCAATCCAAGGTCCCTCATTGCTCTTGTAAAAAATCTCGAATATAAGAGGTGAAGCACTGCATGTTCAATGCCTCCAATATATTGATCAACAGGCATCCAGTAAGATAATGGGGATTTCAAATTTGAAATTTGAGATTTCAGATTAATGCTATTGTTAAGGCAATATGCCACAAAATACCATGATGAGTCCACGAATGTATCCATAGTATCTGTTTCCCTTTTTGCATCTCCACCACACCTTGGGCATTTAACTTTCAAGAACTCTTCTGACTCCAGAAGTGGTGAGCCACCTTTTCCTGTGAATTTTACATTTTCAGGAAGTATTATAGGAAGGTCTTTTTCAGGCACAGGGACAGTGCCGCATCTGTCACAATAAATTATTGGTATTGGCGTGCCCCAATATCTCTGTCTTGAGATGCCCCAATCTCTGAGCTTATAGTTAATCGTCCTCTTTCCAAGACGTTTGTCTTCTATGTATTTTGCAATTGCCTTTTTTGCATCAGCATTTTTAAATCCACTGAATCGTCCTGAATTAACAAGCACACCTTCGCCTTCAAAGGCTTCTTTTAGTAGTTCTGCTGACTGCTGACTGTTGACTGCTGACGGTTCTTCTGGCACTATGACAACTTTTATTGGCAGTCCGTATTTTTTTGCAAACTCAAAGTCTCTCTGGTCATGTGCTGGTACAGACATTATTGCACCGGTGCCATATTCCATGAGGACAAAATTTGCAATATAAATCGGTATTTTTTCGTTAGTAATGGGATTAATTGCATAATGCCCTGTAAAAAGACCTTCTTTATGCTCCATCTTGCCATACTTTGCTTTTATAGCCTCAAGTTTATCTTTATCTTTAACTAAACTCTCTGAAAGCGGATGCCCCGGGGCAAGGCACATATATGTGACTCCAAATATTGTATCAGGCCTTGTTGTATATATCCTTATTTTCTCATCGCTTTCATCTATAGGGAAGTCTATCTCAACTCCCTCACTCTTTCCAATCCAGTTTTTCTGCATTGCAACAACCCGTTCAGGCCAACCTTTTAATTCATCACATCCTTGTAAGAGTTCTTCTGCATAATGTGTAATTTTAAAAAACCATTGCTCAAGCTCTTTCTGAATCACCTCACTGTCACATCTCCAGCATTTCCCATCAATTACTTGCTCATTTGCTAAAACAGTCACACAAGATGGACACCAGTTGACAAATGATGCCTTTTTGTATGCAAGCCCCTTTTCATAGAGCTTAAGAAACAACCATTGATTCCATTTGTAATATTCAGGGCTGCATGTGGTTATTTCCCTTTGCCAGTCATAACTTAATCCCATGCGGTTTAGCTGTTTTTTCATATACCCTATATTTTCATATGTCCATTTTGCTGGATGTACACCATGCTTTATAGCTGCGTTTTCAGCAGGCAGACCGAATGCATCCCAACCCATTGGATGAAGCACATTGAAACCCTTCATCTTTTTGTATCGGGCTATAACATCGCCGATTGCATAGTTTCGCACATGCCCCATGTGGATTTTGCCTGAAGGATATGGAAACATCTCAAGGCAGTAGAATTTCTTTTTTGAGGCATCAGTTTCTGTTTTGTGAATATTTTTTTCAGCCCAATATTTCTGCCATTTAAGCTCTATTTCCTGTGGATTATATTTTTCCTGCAAAACTACCTCCAAATCTTTGCGTTATATCGCCATATCTAACTTATAGATTTAGTAGTTGTCGTTTAGATTTTCTTGATACTTCTTCAATTTCTTTATTTGTCATTTCTATACCCTTAAAACTTCACTCCTAAATCCGGAAATATTGCTGAAAGCTGTCCCATATTATTTGTCAGCAGCAGTATTCCAAAGGCTATTAAAATCAAGCCGCTGATGAGCATAATTGCTCTCATAAACTTATGTATTTTCTGTATATAAGTAAAAAATGCATTTATCGCAAGGGTTGCCAGTATAAAAGGTATTGCAAGACCGAGAGAATAGACAGATAGAAGTTTTAATCCATATGATGCTGATGCCTGCGAACTTGCATAAATCAATATTGTGCCCAAAATAGGTCCTATACATGGTGTCCAGCCTGCTGCAAAGCTCATACCTATAAGAAAGGCACTAATATAACCTGTTGGACCTTTACTGATATGAAACCTCTTTTCTCTCATCAAAAAATCAAGCTTTATAAAGCCTGCCACAAAAAGACCAAAGACGATAGTAAGAATTCCGCCACCGATTCTGAGATAATCCTGGTATTTAAGGAATAAGCCTCCAAGCAAAGATGATGAAGCACCTAATGAAATAAAGATTGTTGAAAAGCCAAGGATAAAGGCAATTGTATTCGGCATTGTTCTGCTGATAGTCTTTGAGATGCCTTGAGAATGCCTGAGTTCATCAATAGAGATGCCGGTTATAAATGATACATAAGCTGGCACAAGCGGCAGCACACATGGCGAAAGAAATGACAGCACACCTGCTAAAAACGATAGAGTAAAAGATACATCTTTCATCTTGCTCTCCCTTTATATAAATAATTTTTGTGTTCTATTAGATGTTTATCTATCATATATGTCAAGTCTGCTGATGTGCTTATACTCTTCATAATCACTCATGCTTTTTAGTCTGAAGTTAATGTAGTGTTTTTTATCTTTGACAACAAGTGTTTGCTTGGTTTTAAAGACCTGATGTCTCAACATTGCAGAAGCCTCATTCAAAATCACTATATCTACCCCTCTTTTTGCAATATCAGTTAGCATATAATAGGTATCTTGAGAAGTTTGATGTGTTTGGTTTCTTTTTAAAGTATATTGCTATATCTATATCACTGTCTTTTTTTTGTTTGCCTGTTGCATAAGAGCCAAACAATAATGCAAATATCACATTGTCATCTTTTTTGAGGCTTTTTTTTATTTTACTGATTCCATTATTTTTTATTGTCTTGCGCATTCTGTAGGGTCTCCTTTTATCTTTTCTATTGCATGTGCAATAACATCAAGGATTACTTCTAAGTTTTCCTTCACAGCAGTGGGGCTTCCAGGAAGATTGATTATAAGGCATTGCCCTTTTACTCCTGCAACAGCCCTTGAAAGCATAGAGCGCCTTGTTTTTTTTAATCCCTCCATTCTCATTGTCTCTGCAATGCCTGGGATTTCTCTGTCAATAATTTCTAATGTAACATCTGGCGTGACATCTCTTGGTGAAAGGCCTGTGCCGCCTGTTGTAAGAATTAAGTCAACTTTGTCAGCATATTCAAGGAGTTTATTCTTTATCAAATCCCTCTCATCGGGGAGGATATCATAATACTTAACTTCTCCAACTCCTTTGAGCATTTCTGAAATGAGGGGACCGCTTTTGTCCTGTCTCTGCCCTTTTGATCCCTTATCGCTTAATGTGAGAACTGCAACATTTATCATAAATAAATTAAAGGTATTCCTCCGCAGATTTTTTGAACATTACCGAAATCTCGTCTCCTACTTTGACCTCGCCACCCTTGAGCACTTTTACAAAAATACCTTCTTTTGGCATTACACAATCACCAGCTTGATAGTATATAGCACATCTTGTGTGGCATTCCTTACCTATCTGGCTTACTTCAGCAATTACATCTTTGCCGAGTCTCATTCGAGTGCCAATGGGCAAGGCAAGAAGGTCTATTCCCTCTGTTGTAATATTTTCTGCAAAATCCCCTGGCTTCACATCAAGCCCTATTTCTTGCATCTTTTTTATACTTTCAATGGCAAGCAGACTTACCTGTCTGTGCCATTTATCGGATGCATGTGCATCACCGTCAATGCCTGAGTTTTCTTTTATGGTCACAGCATTAACAGGCTTTTTCCTGATGCCTTTTTTTTCGCTTGTATTTATAGAAACTATCTTACCTGTCATAGAACCCTCCAATTCATTATTTTCTAAAATAACACAAAAAGTTAATATAAGTCAGCACTATAATCCGTAATCATGGATAGTAGATGTGCGATCAAAGCATCAGGGTGTCAGAGCCTTTTTAAGCTGTCATCTAATAACCTTGAATCTTTGATACCCTGACACTTATAAGATTAGCCTTAACCTGTTTTTTAAATGATTATGCCTCCACCCACAACTACATCTCTATCGTAGAAGACTGCACTCTGGCCTGGTGCTGGTGCCCACTGAGGCTCATCGTATATAATCCTGACCTTATCTTTATCCAATACCTCAACAGTTGCTGGTTCATCCTTCATAGTTGAACGCACTTTAACAGTAGCACGAAAAGTTCTGTCTTTTTTGATCAGCCAGTTGACACCTTCCACTGCAAACTCCTTCATCATTGCTGCTTCACGCGGTCCCACATATATAGCATTTTTTGAAGGGTCTATTTTTGTCACAAACAATGGCTTGCCTGTTGCAATGCCAAGCCTTTTTCTCTGCCCAATTGTATATAGGTGTAATCCCTTGTGTCTGCCGAGGACATTGCCTGTTTCCACATCAATTATAGGACCTTCTTTAGATTCTGTTAGATGTTCTAAAAATTTGGGATAGTTTCTGTCTTCTATAAAGCATATCTCCTGACTTTCAGGCCTTTTTGCAGATGATAAGTTCAGGGCATTTGCTATCTCGCGCACCTCTTTTTTTGTTTTCTCTCCAATAGGTAATATGAGGTGGCTTAATTCTTCTTGCCTTAAGACATAAAGCACATAAGATTGGTCTTTTTTTGCATCTACACCTTTTAAGAGCATTGGTCTATTATAAAGACTTTTGTCTTTTAACTGAATCGAGGACCCCAGAAAATCGCAAGATTTTCTGGGGTGCAGATGATGCATGTCGCATGATGGATTACTAATTCTTGCATAGTGTCCAGTTGCCATAAAATCTGCATTTTTTTCATTTGCTGTTTTTAGTAGATATGGGAATTTTATGTATTTATTGCATAGTATGCATGGGTTTGGAGTTATTCCCTTTGAATATGCCTCGACAAATGGTTCTATTACCTTTTGGATAAACTCATCACGCAAGTCTATTGACGAATGTTTTACACCTATCTGCTCTGCAGAGCGACGTGCATCATTGATTGCCTCAATAGAGCAGCATCCTGTAAAGGTGTTTTTCATTCTTGCCTCATACAGAATGAAGCTTATTCCTTCGACATCATATCCCTGTGTCTTTAAAAGATAGGCTGTGACAGAGGAGTCAACTCCTCCGCTCATTCCTACTATTACCTTTTGCATAACTTTAGGATATAGTTTTTTACTTTTGTTTTTCAAATATGTTACAGTAATTAAATTTTGAATTGTGCAAGATATAGCAGAAGGAGAACAATATGAAGAGATTTTTGCTGATAATTATTATTTTTGCTTTTGTTGCCTCATGTGCAAAGGAAAGTAGTCAAAAGGGCAGCTATGTAATGAAAATAGATGGCAATGTATATACTCAAGAAGATATCCAGGCAGAGATAGCCACCCTTCCTGATATGGCAAGGGAGTTCTTTCAGGGACCAGAAGGTGCTCAGAGATTTGTGGATGAATTGGTCAAAAAAGAATTGCTTTATACAGAGGCAAAAAATAGGGGACTTGACAAGGACAAGGATTTCTTGAAAAAACTTGAAGAGTTTAAAAAGATTACCCTCATCAATCAATTGCTCGAAAGAGAGATTGAAACAGCATCAAAGATTACGGATAAGGATATAAAAGACTACTATGACAAGCATAAAGAAGACTTTACAGTTAATACACAGGTCCGAATCAGCCATATAGTAGTGAAAACAGAAGATGATGCTAAAAAGGTCTATGAAAGGCTCAAAAAAGGAGAGGACTTTGCAAAGATTGCTTCTGATGTCTCTCTTGATAAGGCATCTGCAAAGACAGGAGGGGACATTGGAAACTTCAAAAGAGGTGAAATGAAGTCAGAACTTGAGGATGTTGCCTTTAGACTAAAAAAAGGTGAGATAAGTATGCCTGTGAAACTTAAGGATGGCATTCATATACTCAAGGTAACAGATGCAAAGGGTTCTGTCCTTGAGTTTGAGAAGGTAAAAGGACTTATCGGGCAAAGGATAGCAGCTGAAAAACAGAGAGAGAGTTTTGATAAACTTATCGAAAATCTGAAAAAGAAACATAAGATTGATATAAACAAAGATGCCCTATCAAAGATAACATTTGCACCAGCACCTGCACAAAAATAGAATAATTAAATAAGGGCTTGTGGTAAACAAGCCCTTATTTTCCTATGCAGAATTCATTGAATATCTTATTTAGTATGTCTTCAGTAGTAACTACTCCAACAATTTCTCCGAGGCTGTCGAGTGATTCTCTTATGAAGATAGCTGCAATCTCAAGCGGCTCGTTTCTTTTTAATATATCTTCTGCATTATATAATGATTTTAATGCCTTCTCTATGGCTTGTCTATGCCTTATGTTTGTTATTATTATATCTTCAGTATCTATGGCAGCATCTGCAGCTTTGCTCGATGTTATGCACATTGAATAGATAGCATCTTTTAAATCATCAATGCCATCACCTTTTAAAGCAGAAACCCTCACACACGGTTTAAGGTTAAAGGATAAAGGCTCAAGGTCAAAAGTAGGACTCTCGATGTCAGACTTATTAATTACAATAATAGTCTTTTTTCCCTTCACCTTATCAATTACTTCTTTATCTGCTTTATCGAGTTGCCTGCTGGCATCGAGCACTGCCAGTACAATATCAGCCCCATCAATAGCCTTAAGACTCCTCCTTACACCCTCAATCTCTGCAAGGTCATGGGTCTCCCTTATTCCAGCCGTATCCATTATCCTTAAAGGCAGTCCTTTGATATTCACATAATCCTCTATTATGTCCCGTGTTGTCCCCGGTATCTCTGTAACTATTGCCCTGTCTTTTTGAAGCAAGGCATTCAGGAGCGATGACTTTCCAACATTTGGCTTGCCAACAATAGCAGTAGAGACCCCCTCTCTGAAAAATTTTCCTTCATCATAACTCCTTATAATGTTTGAGAGATTGCCTTTTATCATGTCAATTGAATTGATGATGTCCTGTTTCTCTAAAGACTCTATTTCTTCTTCTGGAAAATCTATGTATGCCTCTATATGCATGCATAATTCTACTAACTTATCCCTTATATCTGTTATCCTTGATGAGAGCTTTCCTTCAAGTTGTTTTAATGCAAGCCTTTCTGCAGTTTCTGTCTTTGCCCTGATAATATCTATAACAGCTTCTGCCTGCGAAAGGTCGATTCTGCCATTTAAAAAAGCCCTCTTTGTAAACTCTCCGGGTTCAGCAAGCCTTGCACCTTCTCTTAAGAGGATTCTCATGGTTGCATGTAATGGCAGCATGCCACCATGACAGTTAATTTCCACTACATCTTCTCTTGTATAGGTTTTTGGAGCCTTCATGACAGTGACAATGACTTCGTCTATGCGATTATTCTCAATAGGGTCTATTACAAATCCATAAATGATTGTGTGAGATTTTGCATCTCTGAGTTTCTTGCCTTTTGGAGAAAAAAATACCTTATCAGCAATAGGGATTGCATCCTTGCCGCTCAGTCGCACAATGCCTATGCCGCCTTCTCCAATAGGGGTTGATATGGCAACTATTGTGTCTTCGAGATGGTTCATATAAGGAAATGGTGCCGGTGGGGAGGGTCGAACTCCCACGAGGTTGCCCCCAACGGATTTTGAGTCCGTCGCGTCTGCCAATTCCACCACACCGGCGATTGAGTTTATAGAGTTAATTAAGATTTCATACAATATAACACAACAAACTCAATGGACACAACAAACTCAATGAACTTTTATTGCGACGGCTCTATATGAACTACTACATCTACAACTTCTGAAATCTCATTTTTTATCTTTTTCTCTACTATCTCTGCAATTTTGTGTGCATCTTCTACTGTTAGAGATGGGGCAACGATCACATGGAGGTCAACAAATATATGGCTCTTTGTACCCCTTGTCCTTATTTCATGGCATTCTATAACCCCATCAACTGTGCATGCAATTTCTTTAATCATAGATGTGTCCATTTGTGTCCTGTCTACAAGGATTTCTGTAGATTCTTTTATTATATCTATACCTGCCTTTGCCACGAATATGCCTACAATGGCGCCTGCAATAGGGTCTGCTTTTGAAATCCCGATTTTTGAAATAATGAGTCCCCCTATGACGCCTAAAGATACATAAATATCGCTTCGCGTATGCTTGGAGTCAGCGATAAGGTATTCACTTGTAAGAGAGACACCTTTATTTTTTTCATAAATAGCAACAAATATATTCACTGATAGGGTAATGAGCATTACCATGAAGCTTTGTGGTGTAATCATTGCTGTTTCGGATTGTCCCAAAAACGAGTTATATGATTTTTTGAATATCTCAATACAAGTTATAAACATCAAAACACCCACAAATATTGTAAATACGGTCTCATATTTTCTATGTCCATATGGATGTTTTTCATCAGGCGGGTGCGAGGCTATATATATGCCTATAAGCCCTACGATATTTGAAACACCGTCAAACAAGGAGTGATAGCCGTCTGAAAGGATGGAAACGGAATTAATATAGTAGCCATAAAATACCTTTGCAGCAGAAACGATGAGATTTAATACGAGTGTGATTAATAATACCTTTCTTATTTCAGATGTTCTGTTCATGTCATTATCCCACCGCTTTAGCTTGCAATATCTCACTCCAATATCTTTTAAATTCTTTGAATGTCCCGCTATTTATAGCTTCTCTCATTTTCCTGAAAAAATCGAGATAAAAATACAGATTATGTATTGTGTTAAGCCTCATAGAGAGTATTTCCTTAGAAAGAAACAAGTGTCTGAGGTATGCCTTTGAATAATTTCTGCATGTATAACAATCGCAGTCAGGGTCTAAAGGGTCTGCGTCTGCCTTGAATTCTGTCCTTTTGATGCTTATCCTTCCCCTGCTTGTAAATAGTGTGCCATTTCTTGCATTTCTTGTCGGCATTACACAGTCAAACATATCAAATCCATTTTCTACTGCAACCAGTATATCCATAAGGTCCCCAACACCCATTAAATATCTTGGTCTATTCTCAGGCATCAAGGGAGCAATAAACTCTATAATATCATACATCTCTTCTTTTGGCTCTCCAACGCTCAATCCTCCTGCTGCATATCCATCAAATCCTATTTCTACAAGATCTTCGAGGCTTTTTTTTCGTAAGTCCTTGTACATCCCCCCCTGGATAATGCCAAAGAGAAAAGGCTGATGACTGAAGGCTGATGGCTGAAGGCTTGAAAGAAATTGTTTGCAACTCCTTGCCCATCTTGTAGTGAGGGTGAGAGATTTCATGGCATAGTCATATTCTGCTGGGTATGGTGTGCATTCATCAAATGCCATTGCAATGTCTGAACCAAGCGATACCTGTATCTCCATTGCCTTTTCAGGACTTAAAAAATGAAGTGAGCCGTCAATGTGTGACCTAAATTCAACACCGTCCTCTGTAATTTTTCTTAATGAAGAAAGGCTGTAAATCTGAAAACCGCCACTGTCAGTTAATATAGGTTTGTCCCAGTTCATGAATTTATGAAGTCCACCCAGTTGGTGTATTATTTCATGCCCTGGTCTCAGATATAGGTGGTATGTATTGCTCAGGATAATCTCAGCCCCTATTTCTTTTAACTCATCAGGAGACATTGCCTTGACAGTCCCCTGTGTGCCAACAGGCATGAATGTGGGGGTGTGAATCTGTCCACGACCTGTTTCAATGAGTCCTGTCCGGGCTTTTTCATCAAAGTCTTTTAAAGTGAATTTCATAAATCTGAACTACTGGGTAAATCTAAATTTTATTTTATCGGCAGATAGATTGTAAATAGAGAACCTTTGCCGGGTGTGCTTTCTGCAATAACATATCCATCGTGTGCCTTTATAATTGAATATACTGTTGCAAGCCCTAATCCTGTGCCTTTGTCAACTGGCTTTGTGGTAAAGAACGGCTCGAAGATGTGGTTTAATGTATCTTCATCCATTCCTGTGCCTGTATCCCTTATCTGCACAGCCGCATACCTGCCTGGCTTAAGATAATGGTATTTAGATTTTCCTTTTATATCTGCAATAGATGTTTGTATCGTCAGTTTTCCGCCATCAGGCATGGCATCTTTGCTATTAATTGCAATGTTTAAAAGTGCCTGCTCAAGCTGCATGCCATCACCAGTGATAACAGGTATGTTGTTGTCTGTAATAGCAATGACTTCTATATTTTTGGGGAAGGTATCGGAAAGCAGTCTTTGCATCTCTGTTACCAATTTATTTATATCAACAGGTCCTACAGAGTCACCCTCGAGCATTTTTTTTCTTGATAACCCTGATAACTCCCTTGCAAGAGTGCTTGCCTTTTGTGCTGATGTCTCTATGGTTTTTGTGCATTTCAAAAGTTCATCAAGATCTTCTTCCTTAAGCAAGCGATTTTCCCTTTTTGCATTTTCTAATTTCATGCTGAGCAATGATGCATATCCAAGCACGCCAACGAGCATATTGTTAAAGTTGTGTGCAACTCCGCTTGCCAGGATTCTTATGCCTTTTAGTTTTTGTTCTTCCATTATGTGTTTTATCATCCTCTGTCTTTCTTCCATCATTTCAGCAACACTGTTACTTAAGAATTCAAATTCATATATGCCTTTGTATTCAGGCTGCTTATTTGCCTTTAAAGAAGTTATTATATTGTTTATTGGATATTTGACAGCCCTGTTTAAATAGCAGAGTATGAGCAGTCCTGCTAATGTGAGTGAAATGCCTGTAGATAGGTATGAAATTTTTACTTTGTCTATAAGGGATGAGTAAGCAGTAGAGTCCTTTATTATAATTATCTGCCAACTCCACGGCTCAAAATCTGCTTGATAAGTATAATATTCAATGCCATCATACTTGACACTGGAGACTGTATTTGCCTGTGCAGCATCTATAAATATCCTTGATTTTTCAGGAGTGTTGCAACATGAAAGCAGTTCTTTTTTGTTTTCTATGATAATGCCCTTGAGCCTATTTTGGTGCAAAAAGTCTTCTATACTACTAATGGTCAGTCCTTTTTTAATCCTTACTATCTTTTCATTATCTATAACATTTGTTTTTAAAAGCTCATTTAGGCTTTTGTCGCATATGGTGTATATTTCTCCCCATGCCCATAAAAATTCATTTTTAATGTGCTGATTTGTGAAGTCAGAGATATATCGCAGCACAAATATGTATAGGATTATCCCTGCAATCAGCACGAGTATGCTCACAGGCAGAATAATCCTGAATGCTAATTTATTTGTAATATGCTTAATATCTTTCATTTAAATATAGGTCTTGCTGTCCTAATTTCATCAGGCCAAACGATCTCCTTTTTGCCATTCTGCCATTGTATTATTAGATTAAAATGCCTTTTTTGCATTCCATCTGTATAAACGCCGTATCTGCCGATGATCGTTATTATATCCATTACTAATAGAATATCATGGATCTTAGCCCTGTCAAAGCTATTTGCCTTTTTTATAGCAGCCTCAAGTATCTGGCCCCCTGCATATGCAGTTGCTGCATGGTATGAAGGCATTGCATTGTATTTTTTTATGAATGAATCTGTGAATTCTCTGGAGCCCGGAAATCTTGTATAAGGCTCCCACTGCGATGATGAAAATGTATAATTGGCATCAATGCCAAGTGCATCATAATATTCCTGCATAGCAGCACCGACTGATGCATAATAAACCTTTGGATACCAGCCGATGCCTTTAAGAGATTTTCTCATGTCTATGGATTCATCAAGATGACCACATACTATCAATGCATCAGCATTTGAATCTTTTACCTTCAATGCTATGTATTTGAGGTCCCTTGTGCCTTTTTTAAACATTTCCATTAATACGACTTTAAGCCCAAATCTCTTTGCCCACTTTACTGCTCCTTCTGCAATATCTATTGATACAATATCATCTGCATATACAATGGCAATATTGTTAAGATTGTTTGCTGCAATTAATTCCAAAAATCCAATGGTGTATTTACTGGCGGGAGTATAAACGCCAAATACATATCTGTAACCTTTTTGCCACAACCTATCTGCAGATGCACCTGATGTGAGAAGAGGATAATGGTGTTTTTCTGTTATAGGCACTACAGCTTCTGTAATCTGACTTGAATAGGGACCAAAGACAAAGTCACATCTTTCTTTTAAAATCAGGTCCTCATAGATGTTTTTTGCAATCAATGGGTCACTTTTGTCATCGTGTATAATGACCTTTACCTTTCTGCCAAGCAATCCCCCCTTTTTATTTATATCGTGCTCCCATAACTTGAAGCCTTTCATCTGCATATCGGACATTTCAGAATATCTGCCTGTAAGTCCAAGGCTCACACCTATCTTTATAGGTTCTTCAGCATAAACAGAAGATAACAGACAAAATAAAACAAGCTTTAAAACAAATAAACCAGATTTTTTCATGAGGATATTATAACAATTTTCCTAAACAAATTTTTCACATATATTTCACAAGAAAAGCCCTTATAATTCATTGGATTGTTAAAAATGCATTTTTTCCTTGACAAGCACAATATATTGTGGTTAAATGTCTCTGCATGACACAAAATATGCTAAAGCAATAAACATAAAAGGGGGAGTTTTTTATGAAGCAAGCAGAAAAACACACGAGTAATGTCCTTAATCTATCTCAAAATGCCTTAACAGTACTTCAAAAGAGGTATCTTAAGAGAAATGAAGAAGGCAAAGTAGTAGAAACGCCTGAGGAACTTTTCAGAAGGGTTGCATCTTTTGTGGCTCAAGCAGATAGTCTCTATGGCAAGACAGTGGAAGAGATTAAACAGGTTGAAGAAGAATTCTATGAACTAATGACAACACTATCATTTCTTCCAAATAGCCCGACTCTCATGAATGCTAAAAGAAGGCTTGGACAGCTATCTGCCTGCTTTGTCTTGCCTGTTGATGATTCTATGGAGTCAATATTCGATGCTGTAAAATATGCAGCAATAATCCATAAATCAGGAGGAGGCACAGGCTTTAGCTTCTCAAGATTAAGACCAAAAGGCGATGTTGTTGGCTCTACAAAAGGCATTTCATCAGGTCCTATATCATTTATGACTGTCTTTGATACAGCAACTGAGGCTGTCAAGCAAGGCGGCACAAGAAGGGGTGCGAATATGGGAATGCTCAGGGTTGACCACCCTGATATTTTAGAATTTATCACATGCAAGGATAATAACTACAAACTCAATAATTTCAATATTTCTGTGGGGCTCACAGAGGCATTCATGCGGGCAGTGGAAGAAGACAGCGAATATGACCTTATTAATCCAAGGACAAAGAAGATCTCTGGTAGGCTCAGGGCAAGAGAGGTATTTGAAAAGATAGTGAATCAGGCATGGAAAAATGGAGAACCGGGCATAGTATTTCTTGATAGAATAAATGCATCGAATCCAACGCCAATGCTCGGCGAGATAGAGTCAACGAACCCATGCGGTGAGCAGCCCCTTATGCCTTATGAATCATGCAATCTTGGTTCTATAAATCTCGCAAAGATGGTTAGAGATAGCAATGTTGATTGGCATAAGCTCAAAGAGACCATATGGAAGGCTGTGCATTTCCTTGACAATGTCATAGATATGAATAAATATCCTCTTAAACTCATAGACGAGATGACAAAGGCAAATAGAAAGATAGGACTGGGTGTCATGGGATGGGCTGATATGCTTATACAACTCAGGATTCCTTATAACTCAGAAAGGGCAATAAAACTTGCAGAGGAGGTAATGGGGTTCATACAGTCAGAGGGCAGACTTGCATCAAGCGCACTTGCAGAGGAAAGAGGGGTATTCCCTAATTATGAACACAGCATATATAACGGCGAGATGCCTGTTAGAAATGCAACAGTTACCACTATTGCTCCGACAGGCAGCCTTTCGATTATTGCGGGTTGCTCATCAGGAATAGAGCCTCTTTTTGCAGTGTCATTTGTTAGAAATGTAATGGAGGGAACAAAGCTAATAGAAGTCAATCCATATTTTGAAGCAGAGGCAAAAAATAGAGGATTATGGAGCAGAGAGCTTATGGAGAGGATTGCTGACAGAGGCTCGCTTGCCCATTTTGATGAGATTCCTGATGACATGAAGAAGGTGTTTGTTACAGCGCATGATATCACACCAACTGACCATATAAGAATGCAAGCAGCATTTCAGAAGTATGTTGATAATGCTGTCTCAAAGACAGTGAACTTTCCTTATCAAGCAACTACAAAAGATGTAGAAGATGTCTATATGCTTGCATATAAGCTTGGATGTAAAGGTGTTACTGTCTATAGAGATGGTTCAAGGGAGGAGCAAGTTTTAAGCACATCAAAAAAAGCAGATGAAAAAATAAGCATCGAGGTGGGTAGAAAGATAGTCCCTAAAAAGAGGCCGCCTGTTATCAAAGGCTCAACACGACTTCTCAAGACAGGCTGTGGACATCTCTATGTAACTATCAATGAAGATGAAGATGGCAAGCCATTTGAGGTATTCACAAACATTGGCAAGGCTGGTGGCTGCGCATCTTCTCAGTCAGAGGCAATCGGCAGACTCATATCTCTATCTTTAAGGTCAAACATAGAGCCTGAAGAGATAGTTAAACAGCTTAAGGGTATATCATGTCATCAACCTTCGTGGACAGAGGGAGGCAAGATACTCTCGTGCTCTGATGCCATTGCAAAGGCTATAGAAAAGTATTTGCACTCTCTAAACGGAGATAATGGAAACGGCAAGACTAAATACAACGAAGTCATGCTCATAGGTGCATGCCCTGAGTGCGGCGGCGCTGTTGAACATGAGAGCGGCTGTGCAGTCTGCCATAACTGTGGATTTACAAAGTGTGGATGAGCTACAGGTCAGGAGAAAATATGAGCGGAGATAATGGAAAGTTTGTAAGGCCTGGTTGGGATGAATATTTTATAGAGATTGCAAAGGTTGTATCTTCACGCTCCACATGTTTGAGGAGGAGATACGGCGCTGTTATTGTGAAGGACAATGTCATCGTGAGCACAGGATATAATGGTGCTCCAAGAGGCTCTATGAACTGCCTTGACAGGGGAAGTTGCAAAAGAAAGGAACTCAATGTGCCTGCTGGAGAGAGATATGAACTCTGCGAGGCTGTCCATGCAGAGCAGAATGCAGTCATAAATGGCTCTCCTGAGAGGATGAAAGATGCGACTATATACATCGCAGGTTTTGAAGAAAATGGTGAATTTGCTGATGCAAAGCCATGTCTCCTCTGCCGCCGCATGATCCAGAATGCAATGATAAAAGAAGTAGTCTATCTCAAAAGAGAGGGTTCTATTGTGAAGATTGGGGATGTGAGGGAGTTGGAGGGAGCGGTTGCTTCTGTTGAAGTGAAATAATGGGTTGATGAACGGTAAAGCAAAATATAACGACAATTTTGGAAAACAGGCAGAAGCCTGTTTTTTATTATTGACAGGTAATTCAAATATGTATATATTTAATATATACAGGAGTAATTAGTTGTTTGATATCTTCGCCGATATAGAAGGGTTTGAATGGGACAGAGGAAATATAACAAAAAACTGGGAGAAACATCGTGTTGCTTATTCCGAATGCGAAGAGGTGTTTTTTAATGAACCGCTTATCGTTAAGGAAGATAAGGAGCATTCAACGACTGAGAACCGGTATTTTATTCTTGGCAAAACAGATAACGACAGACTACTTTTTATTGTCTTTACATTGAGAGGCAAGAAAATAAGGGTGATATCGGCAAGGGATATGAGTATTAAAGAAAGGAGAATTTACAATGAAAAAATTAAAAAAGATTCCGAAATTCAAAAGTGAAAAAGAAGAAGCCGAATTCTGGGCAGCCCATGACTCTACTGAATACATAGATTATTCAAAAGCAAAGAAGGCGATTTTCCCGAGCTTAAAACCTACAACAAGAACGATCTCCATTAGACTTCCGGAGTCCCTGATTGAACATTTAAAAGTTTTGGCTAACAAACGTGATATTCCATATCAGTCATTGATGAAGATGTTTTTGGTTGAGAGGATAGAGAAGGAGTTTAGGAAGGCGGGGTCATAGCTGCACGGGGCAGCAGCATGTGGATCGAGAAGGAGTCAAATAATATTGTGCATTTTGAGAGGATGACACAATAGAGACCTATGTCTCATGATATAACCATAATCCTCGGCGATAGCCGTAAGATGAAAGAGATTAAGGATGAGAGTGTTCATCTCATTGTTACCTCCCCTCCTTATTGGCAGTTAAAAGACTATGGTAATGGAAGTCAGATAGGGTTTAATGACAGTTATGAGGATTACATAAATAATCTCAATCTTGTCTGGAAGGAATGTTACAGGGTTTTGCATAAAGGCTGTCGCTTGTGCATAAACATCGGCGACCAGTTTGCAAGGTCTGTTTACTATGGCAGATATAAAATCATTCCTATAAGAGAGGAGATTATCAGATTTTGCGAGACAATAGGTTTTGATTACATGGGCGCTATTATCTGGCAGAAGGTTACGACATGCAATACAACAGGCGGCGCTACGATCATGGGATCTTTCCCGTATCCAAGAAATGGAATAATAAAGCTTGACTATGAGTTTCTCCTGATTTTCAAAAAGTTAGGTAATCCACCAAAGGTCAGCAGAGAGATAAAGGAAAAATCTAAGCTGACTACGGAGGAATGGAACGAATACTTTTATGGTCATTGGAATTTCCCTGGCGAAAGACAGGATAAGCACCTTGCCATGTTTCCTGAAGAATTGCCAAAGAGATTGATAAAGATGTTCAGTTTTGTTGGAGATACTGTGCTTGACCCATTTCTTGGTAGCGGGACAACCTGCCTTGCTGCAAAGAACTTAAATAGAAATTCTATTGGCTACGAAATTAATGAGGATTTCTTGCCTATAATCAAAGATAAAATAAACTGCAACATTAATATAATAAAGCAACAAAAGGCTGATATAGACTTCAAGAAAGAAATACAGAATCTTCCGTATGTTTTTAAAGACCCTGTTAAGTTTGATAAAAAGATCGACCCTAAAAAGTTGAGATTTGGTTCTAAAATAGATAACTCTGACCATCAAAGAGAAACCTATTATTCTGTCAAAGAAATAATAAGCCCTGAGATTATTGTTCTAAATAGTGATTTGAAAATCAGACTCATCGGCGTTAAGGAGAACCAGAAAATCAATGGAAAGGCAATTCAATTTCTGAAGCAGAAACTGAAGGGACAAAAGGTGTTTATTAGATTTGACACCACAAAGTATGACGATAGAGGTAATTTGCTGTGTTATCTTTATTTGAAGAATAAAACTTTTATCAATGCACATTTGATTAAAAATCGACTAACTGATGTAGATTTTTCAATGGACTTCAGATATAAAGACAAGTTTTTATCGATGCAAAAATCAGGACGGGAAGATATTTAATGAAGATAAAGCTTATCAATGAGCAAATCAGAGAAACCTTAGGGATAGAGTCCCCAGTCTTTCCTAAATATGTTACTCAGATTATCAACCTTGCCAATCAGAATGCACAGGGGACAAGACCAAAGGTTGTCGGACAGTTAAGCGATTTGATAAAGGAGTTTCCGGGCAAAAAGTTTGAGGAATGGGAAGAATGGTATATTCAAAGACATCCTGACGCAATAAAGGATGCAAAGGAAAAAATATTTGATATGGTAAAAAAGCTTAAACATGCAATAAATAAAATAGATGAAAACCTTATAAACGAATGGGCAAAAGACCTTGTTCTTGTTAAAACCTTTCTTGGTCTTAGATTTCAAGAGGCTATTTTGAAAAAAGCTGCTGAATTAAAAGGCGTAGATTACAGGCTATCAGATAACACAGATGAATCAAAAGGTATTGATGGATATATATTGGGTGATATGCCCATATCAATAAAGCCTGAGACTTATAAAATAAAAAAGTCTTTAGGTGAACATATAGAAGCTAAAATTATCTATTACAAAGAACTCAAAAATGGTATAGAAGTGGATTTGGGAGAGTTGTTTCTATGACCGGTATCTTTAGCATAATCCCCATCGATAGCCGTAAGATGAGAGGGATTAAGGATAAAGGTGTATCTCAATGTCTTGCTTTTTGTAATGTAATATTTCATTATATAGCTGGTGGTGATGTAAAGTGCACAGGGCGCAAGCGATGATAGATGAAAGACATTACGCATTCTCAAAGGAAAAAGCAAGACAAGGGGGAAAGGGTATCTCTCAGGTGTTAAGAGAAGGCATAGAAGGTCCTCGCAAGTCTGATGTCTGCCCACCTTCGTCTGTTTCTGGTATAGCAGATGGTGCAAGGTGTTACGGCAGAGACCACGATAAATGGCCTTACGGTAAAAAATGGAAATAATGTTTTTAATCATAGGACTGTTAATAGGCGGGATAGTTGCATGGTTTATTGCTAAATCACGCCTGAAGGGAGAGCATTCTCAACAGATCTATCAGATTCATGCTGATTATTCAAGACAGCTCACAGAGATTGAAGGAAGGGCAAAGGGTGCAGAGGCAGTTGTGAATGAACTCAGACAGCAGATTCAGCAGAAGGAGTCTGACATTAATCAGTTGAGAGCAGAGCTTGACAGTGAGAAACAACAGAGGATAGAGACTGCAACCCGACTTGAAGAGGCACAGAGGAACCTCGATGAACAAAAGGCATTGATAGAGCTGATGAAGACAGAGCTTACAGATACATTCAAGGCACATGCATCTGCAGCACTCAGGAGCAGCAACGAAGACTTTCTAAGGCTTGCATCAGAGCACCTCGGAAAGATATTATCAGAGACAAAGGGGAAGTTAGGAGAGCATAAAGAAGCACTTAATGGAACTATAAAGCCGCTTCAGGAGATGCTCAAGAGGTATGAAGAGCAGATACAGCAGATAGAAAAGCATAGGCATGAGAGTTTTGGGAGTCTTGCTCAGCAGATCCGTTCTCTTTCATCCATGCAAGAGCAGTTACAAAAAGAGACGAGTAATCTTGTTACTGTCTTGAGAAGACCAAAGGTGAGCGGTTCATGGGGTGAGATAGGACTCAGAAGGGTTGCAGAGCTTGCGGGAATGACTGCATACTGCGATTTCTATGAGCAAGAATCTGTCTCTACAGATGATAGAAGACTCAGGCCTGACATGATAGTAAGACTTCCAAATGGAAGAGAGATAGTTGTTGATGCAAAGGCACCTGTTGATGCCTATTTGAATGCTGTTTCTGCATCATCTGAGGAAGAAAGAAAAAAGGCAATAGCCAATTATATCCTACAGATCAGGAATCATATGAACACACTGAGCTCAAAGGCATACTGGGATCAGTTTAAACAATCACCAGAGATTGTTGTTATGTATCTGCCGGGCGAGTCTTTTTTTAGCGCTGCACTGGAGCATGACCATAAACTCATAGAGGATGGCAGTGCAAAGAAGGTGATAATTGCGACACCGACTACATTTATTGCCCTTTTAAAGGCAATAGCCTATGGCTGGCAACAAGAGCAAGTCACAAAGAGCGCTCAGGAGATAAGCAATCTTGGCAAAGAGCTTTATGATAGGTTTTCTATTGTCCTTGATCACTTTTCAAAGACTGGCATTGCAATCAAGAAGGCTGTTGAGTCTTATAATGAAGGTGTAAGGTCCATGGAGTCGAGGCTTATCCCTTCATTAAGGAAGTTTAGAGAACTGGGTGTCTCAAGCCAGAAAGAGATGCCATCTTCTCAAGAGATAAGCCAGAGTGTAAAGAATATAGAACATCTTTCACTTGAATTCAATGATGACAATAGGGGTTCACAAAATTAAAAAATTCCCTATCCATTTTGGTGAGAGGGAAAATAGGCTTAAGGCTTTAGGCTGAAGGGGATAAATAAGATTTAAAATTCAAGATTGGATTTTATCTTCAGCCTTCAACCTATAAAAATGGGGTGAAAGGGAGATTTTTAGACATATAACTAATTGAAAATAAATGAAAATCTTGATAGGAGGGCAGCCTAAAAATGCTATGTCAAATAAATCAATAAAATCAATGGATTACGAATTTTGTGAAACCTACAATGATGACAAACAAAGGAGGGAGTTCTTGTGATTGAGGATCTAAGGAAGACAGACACATGGAGGGTTTTCAGGATTCAGTCAGAACTTGTCGAGGGCTTTGAAACACTTTATGATATTGGTCCTGCTGTTACCATATTCGGCAGTGCTCGTCTAACAGAGGATTCTTATTATTATCATCAGGCAATAAAGGTTGGTAAGATGCTTTCTAATGCTGGTTTTTCTATTATTACGGGCGGGGGTCCCGGCATTATGGAGGCAGCTAATAAAGGCGCTAAAATGGGCAAGAGCAAGTCAATAGGGCTTAATATCCAATTACCTCATGAACAATACCCCAACAAATATCAGGATATTACTATGAATTTCAGATATTTCTTTGTAAGAAAGCTTATGTTTATAAAATATGCTATTGCATTTGTCATTTTCCCTGGTGGCTTTGGCACAATGGATGAACTCTTTGAGGCATTGACACTTGTTCAGACCGGTAAGATAGATTCTTTTCCAATAATACTTTTTGGTAAAGACTACTGGCAAGGACTCATTGATTGGATGAAAAACACATTGGTCAGAGAAGGAACCATAGGCCGTGAAGACTTTGCATTATTTCAGATTGTTGATACTGCAAAAGATGTCTGTGAATTACTGAAAGAGCACTATAGGGTATTTGGAGGTCCTGTGCCAATAGGGGAGTGTAAGGATTAGTCTATAGAGAGGTTGTTACTTTTCTTATTTCTTCTAATTTTTGTAATGCCTTTTTAGAGTCTATGGCATCTTCTGCAATGTCTCTTGCTGTTATAATGTCTGATGTCATTCCTGCTACAACAATAGCTGCTGCAGAGTTCATAACAACAATGTTGCGCCTCGGGCCTTTTTCTCCATTGAGTATAGAGATTGTTATCCTTGCATTTTCCTCTTTGCTACCTCCTGTAAGAGCCTTGCAGTCAGCCCTTTTAAAACCAAAGTCCTCTGGCGTTATATAAAAGGTCTCTACTTTTCCATTTCTGCACCTTGAGACCCTTGTGCCATCACATATTGTTATCTCATCTAGCCCGTCTTCTCCGTGTACTACCATTGCATCTTGAGCACCAAGATTTCCTAATACAGATGCAAGCGGCTCTGTTAGTCTATCAGCAAACACACCTAATATCTGGCGCTTTGCATTTGCTGGATTGGTAAGAGGTCCCAGAATATTGAATATTGTTCTTATACCTATTTCTCTTCGAGGTCCAACAGCAAACTTCATTGCTGGATGAAACAATGGTGCAAATAGGAAACCAAAGTTTGTCTCAAAAAGACATTTTTCGACCTTTTCTGGAGGGAGTTCTATATTTATTCCTAATGCCTCAAGTACATCTGCACTTCCTGATTGGCTTGATACAGAGCGATTGCCATGTTTTGCAACAGCAATGCCTGATGCTGCAACAACAATGGCAGTGGTGGTAGAGATGTTAAAGGTTCCTGACATATCTCCACCTGTGCCACATGTATCAATAACATCTTCAGGTGCATTTATTTTTGTTGCCTTGTCTCTCATTATTCTTGCAGCACCTGTAATTTCTTGTATTGTTTCTCCTTTTATTCTCAAGGCTGTGAGGAAGGCACCTATCTGTGCATCTGTTGCCTTTCCTTCCATTATCTCTGTCATCACCTCTGCCATTTCAGACTCTGAAAGGCTTATATTTTGGATAATGAGATTTATGGCTTCTTTTATCATCTATCTTCCCCCAGTCTTATGAAATTCCTCAAAAGGTCTTTGCCTACAGTGGTGAGTATGGATTCGGGATGAAACTGCACTCCCTCGATGATGAATTCCTTGTGCCTTACCCCCATTATTATCCCGTTGTCTTTGTTTCCATCGCTCCATGCAGTTATTTCAAGGCAGTCAGGGATGGTCTCCCGCTTGATTACAAGCGAATGGTATCTTGTTGCCTCGAATGGATTGGGAAGGTCTTTAAATATAGTCTTTCCGTCATGATATATGAGTGAGGTCTTTCCATGCATCAGAGAAGGAGCCCTCACAATCTCTCCTCCAAAGGCAGCACCTATGGATTGATGCCCGAGGCATACGCCGAGTATTGGCACTTTACCTGCAAAGTGTTTTATGACATCAATGGATATTCCTGCTTCTTTTGGTGTGCATGGTCCGGGGGATATAACAATCCTCTCTGGATTCATCTTCTCAATATCTTTAACTGTTATTTTATCGTTTCTGAATACACGGACATCCTCTCCCAACTCTCCAAGATACTGGACAAGGTTGTATGTAAAAGAGTCATAGTTATCTATCATCAAAAGCATATTGCCTCCACTGCCTTCATCATTGCCATTGCCTTGTTTACTGTTTCTGTGTATTCATTTTCTGGTATAGAATCAGCTACTATGCCAGCTCCAGCCTGAACATATACCCTGCCATCTTTTATAATAAGTGTTCTTATTGTAATGCATGTATCCATATTTTTAGAGTAACTAAAATATCCTATAGCCCCGGCATATGGTCCTCTTTTTGTTGGTTCGAGTTCTTCTATTATTTCCATTGCCCTGACCTTTGGCGCCCCAGACACTGTGCCTGCTGGAAAACATGCTTTAAACACATCAAATGCATCGAGACCTTTTTTGAGCCTGCCTTCTACATTAGAAACCATATGCATGACATGGCTATATCGTTCGATAGTCATTAATTCTGTAACTTTTACAGAACCTATTTCTGCTACCCTTCCAACATCATTCCTGCCAAGATCAACAAGCATTATATGCTCTGCTATTTCTTTTGGGTCTTTTTTTAAGTCACTCTCAAGGGCTTTATCCTCTTCTTCGGTTTCTCCTCTTTTTCTTGTGCCTGCAATTGGCCTTAGTGTTATCTTATCACCCTCGAGCCTGACGAGGATCTCAGGAGAAGATCCAACAATCTGTGAGTCACCTGTATCGAGATAGTACATATATGGTGATGGATTTATTATCCTGAGTGTACGATAAATGTCAAAAGGCGATGCATTGCTTTGTTTCTCAAACCGTTGAGATAGCACTACCTGCACAATGTCTCCTGACATTATATACTCTTTTGCCTTTTCGACTGCATTCAGAAAACCCTCTTTTGTAAAATTCGAAGAAAACCCTGAAGAATTAATATCTTTGTTTTCCACAGGCTTGAATAACATTGGCAGAGTCTTTTTTTCTGTTCTGAGGTCAGAGATAATTTCATCTATTCTATCCTCTGCCTCTTTATAGGCATCTTTTAAGTCCCTGCCTTCTGTATATATGTTATGAACTATCTTTATTGTTTGTCTGAGATTGTCAAAGATAAGGATTGTATCAGTAAGCATGAGGAATATATCAGGCATATCAATTTCTGGTTTTGAAATATCAGGCACCCTCTCGAAGAGTTTTACGACATCATAACCTATATAGCCGACAAATCCACCTGAAAATCTTGGGAGTGCTTTTATATCAACGGGTTTAAATCTGCTAATGATATTTTTAATTACATCAAGCGGGTTGCCCTCAATGACCTTTTTATTTCCTGACCTCTGCTCTATGATTTCCGTTGTCTTCTCTTTATATGTCACAGTTATTGATGGCATTATGCCTATAAATGAGTATCGTGCCCATTTTTCACCGCCTACTACACTTTCAAGGAGAAAGGATGGTTTTTTATTGAGCTTAAGAAAGGCGCTGACAGGGGTCTCTACATCAGCGAATATTTCTTTATAAACGGGTATCAGATTACCATACCTGGATAGTTCCTCAAACTTATCAAATTGCGGATTCAGATTCATTTTCTATTTTAAATAGAATTAATAGTTTTTAGCAAACACCTGCCATAATCCGTATATTAGGAATTTTTATTACAGATTATAGACCTTTTATAGATTTGACATAGTTTGCGCACTTATGATAAGTTTTCCTGTTATTAATTGATTGCGGGTGTAGCTCAGTTGGTAGAGCACAACCTTGCCAAGGTTGGGGTCGCGGGTTCGAATCCCGTCGCCCGCTCCATATCCCTAATTTCCTGAACTCAATTGGCGGCGTACCCAAGTGGCTAAGGGAGAGGTCTGCAAAACCTTTATGCAGCGGTTCGAATCCGCTCGCCGCCTTTAGTACCTTATTATCTCCAGATAATCTCTGAGGTCATTTTCTTCTTCATCCCTTGCAAATGTAAGTCTTTGCTTTGTATCCTCTATAAATCTTTTCCTATCACCTTTATAGGCTGGGTCTATTTCTATTGCCCGTGTGATGGCTGCTGCTGCATCTCCATATCTACTCTGCCTATTATATGCAAGTGCAAGCCCGTAATATGGCAGTGGAAATAGGGGAGACCTTTTGATTGCATCTTTAAATGCATTTATGGCAGGTTCATATTGGCCTATCCTGTAATATGACATGCCGAGATTATAAAAAGCTGTTTCAGGGGTTATATACAAAGGATTTGACAATGCCCTTTTGAATGCGTCTATTGCTTCTGTCCATTGTCTTCTCTTTGAATATGCTGCACCAAGATTATTGTATGCATCTGAATATTGAGGGTCTATTGATACCGCCCTTAGAAACATATTTATTGCCTTTTCTATATCATCCAGTCGTAGATAGACAAGACCAAGTGTGTTAATAATCTCTTTATTGTCCGGTGCGAGTTGATATGCCTGCTGGAGTTCTACAAAAGCAATTTGAATATTGCCCTCATTCAGATAAGAGATCCCCATTTTATAATGAAATTCAGCTTCATTTTGCTTCTCCTGAGGAGCAGTGGCACAACTGACCAAGAGAGCAAGCAGTAAACAGCAATAAGACAAAACACAGAAGACAGCGGACAGATTTTTATTTTTCATATCTTAAGTTTAAATTATTTTGACAATCTTGTCCATAACACCTGAAGCATATCTTCAACCTTTTCTATTCTTTCATTGAGTAATACATCTTGCATATTTAATTCAAAGCCATCAGGCAGAAAACGAATTTTCTTCTCTTTCTTCTGCATCTCGAATAATATTTTCAATAGCCTATCAAAAAAATCTTCTGGTATCTTGTATTTATTTTCTGTGTCTGAGACGAATGAAAATCTATACTTACCATCTAAATCAGAGACTGATGAAATGTATAACAGCCTTGACAGTATCTTTATTTTCATAATATGCAAAAGATTATTCACCTCTTCAGGTGGTTTGCCAAATCTGTCAATAATTTCGTCTCTTAACCTTGACAGTTCATCGAGGGATTTCAGAGCTGATATTCTTCTATAAATACTCAGCCTTAGTGTGATGTCAGATATATAATCATCAGGTATAAAGGCAGAGATCCTTATTTTTATCTGTGTATCTACTTCCTCTTTTATTTCTTCTCCTTTGAGTTCAGAGACTGTTTTTTCGAGCATCTCCATATACATGTCAAACCCGACCCTGTAAATATGTCCTGACTGTTCTCTGCCGAGGAGATTTCCTGCGCCTCTTATTTCGAGGTCTCTCATTGCAAGTCTAAAGCCTGCACCTAAATAACTCATCTCCTGTATTGACTGAAGTCTTTTTTTTGCATCATCAGTGATAACATCTTCTCCGGGTATCAAGAAATATGCATATGCCTGGGTATTGCCTCTTCCCACCCTTCCTCTTAACTGATAAAGATCAGACAATCCAAAGGTATCTGCCCTGTTGATGATGATCGTGTTAGCTGTTACAATATCAAGACCTGCGCCAATTATTGCTGTGCATACTAACACATCTGTTTCCCTATTCAGAAATCCGAGCATAATCTTTTCGAGTTCTAATTCCCTCATCTGACCATGAGCTATTGCCACCTTTGCATCAGGTATGAGTTTTTTGATATATGCAGCTATTTTTTCTATATCTTTTATCCTATTGTGAACAAAAAAGACCTGTCCCTGTCTTTGCAATTCCCTTTGTATTGCTTCTTTTATTGTCATGTCATTGAATATTGTAACAATGCTTCTCACAGCGAGTCTCTCTTCTGGCGGTGTCTCTATGATGCACATCTCTCTTATCCCTGATAGAGACATGTGCAGAGTCCTCGGAATTGGTGTTGCTGTAAGTGTAAGGACATCGACCCCTTTTTTGAGGTCTTTTAATCTTTCCTTTTGGGCAACCCCGAATCTGTGTTCTTCATCTATAATTAGAAGGCCAAGATTATGAAACTGAACATCTTTATTCAAAAGGATGTGTGTTCCTATAACTATGTCTATTTCTCCTTTTGAGATTGCTGTTAGAGAGGTTTTTAGATCAGCTTTGCTCTTGAATCTACTCAAACAATCTATCTTGATGGGAAATCCAGAAAATCGTGCCTTGAATGTCCTGAAATGCTGTTCTGCAAGTAATGTAGTTGGCACGAGCACAGCCACCTGATACCCGTCATATACAGCCCTAAATGCAGCCCGCATTGCAATCTCTGTCTTTCCATAACCAACATCTCCACACAGAAGCATATCCATTGGTGTTTCTGAATGGAGGTGTTTTTTAATTTCTTCTATGGATTTTATCTGATCAGGGGTCTCTTCATATGGGAAGAAGTCATCAAATTCCCTGTGCATTGGCGTATCCTCACTGAATTTATAGCCTCTTATAATTTTTCTTTCAGCATATAGTCTGAGGAGTTTTTCTGCCATCTCATGAATGCCTTTTTTTACTTTTTGTTTTGTCCTCTGCCATGTCTTGCCACCAAGTTTATCAAGGCTTGGGGTGTGTCCCTCCATAGCACTGTATTTTTGTATTTTATTAATATTGTGTAAGGGAACATATAATTTGCCATTTGCATATTCGATTGTTATTAAATCCTGCTCATAGTCATCTTTGCCCTCTAACTCTTGCCCCAAAAAATCTGACGATTTTTTTGGGACCCCAATTTTTTGTCTTTGCAAATTGACAAATCTTCCAATGCCGTGGTCTTTATGCACAACAAAGTCTCCTATCTTCAAATCATCAATGCTGATAAGCACCCTCGATGCCTTTGATTTTCTAATAGGCCTGTAAGACGGTCTTTCGCCGAAAATCTCTTTATCTGTGAGTATCAGGATATTAGGCAGATTTATGCCACAAGACAATTTGCCTGTTACAATGCAAAACCTACCTTCATAAGAACATAGTTGATGCCCTTCTATTATAGGCATCACAACACCTTCGTCATGCATAATTTCTTTAAGACGCTCTGCCTGAGCATTTGATGACATCACAAAAACTATCTGTTTATCTATCTTTGAAATTGCATCTGCGATTTTGTTTATAGCCTTTCTTTCTTCAGGAAGAATACCCATTCCACTTATTGTCATTTCACCTGAGTCAATCCCTTCTCCAATAAATGGCAGATGAGAGATATAGACATGGTGAATGTGTGAATGTGTGGAGTGGTGAAGCGGTGAGGTGGTGAATAGGTGAGGGGGTGAAGGGGTGAATTGGTGAATCAAATTATGTATTGGTTCTCCTTCCTCTGCTGGAAAGATTTTTATGTTATTTATCTCTTTTATTGATCGCTGTGTCTCGATGTCAAAAGTCCTTATCAGATCTATTTCATCGCCAAAAAACTCTACTCTCAAAGGTGAGTTTTCTGATATAGGATAGATGTCAAAGAGCCACTCTCTACGACTGTATTCACCTTGTTCTATTACAACACTTACATTCCTGTAACCATGTGATGTAAGCCATGTCTGAAGACTTTCTCTTTTGATTTCTAATCCCTTTGCAATGGTCAAGACATTATTTTCTATATCAGAAATGTGAAAACCTGTCATAAGGGCATCTTTGGATGTGATTACATAAGGCGGAGATAGCGTTTGCTGACTACTGGCTATTTTATATATTGCCTTTGCCCTTTCTCCTATGGCATTTGTGCTGGATGATGGCGGGAAATAAATGATTTCTCCACCCCCAAAAGTCGCAATGCTTTTTGGGTACTCCGATTGCTGTTTTTTGGTGACCAACGAACTGAAAAATAAAAGGTCATTATAAAGCCTCAATGCAGACTCATCAGAGTCTTCAATTATGATGAATGGATTTTTATAGAATGAGAGGCATATTGCAAGATGGGGGATAGAAATATTGTAAATCCTTTTTGTCTTGCTATTATTCAATTGCCTGTCTAATTGTTCTGCATTGGTTTTTAATATATGGAATACACTCGGCATATTTTATTTTAACCCAAATTACAAAAGTGCATCGCACAAATGCCACTTTCGCAGCATCTGCCATCTAATTGTTCTTTGAATTTCGAATCTTAAATTTTAAATTTTGAACTTTAACCCTTGAACTTTGAATCGCCGCAGGCGTTAGGCTATTTTAGTTTCTTTTTATAAGCACTCTGAGAGATTTTCGAAGATTGGCTTTTTTAGGAAATCATTATTAATCAATAAGTTACAAATTTCAGGGGTGTGGAGAGCCTCTCAGAATCTTCGCAAATCTCACTTTCAGGGGTTATGGGCAGAAGGATTTTCGAAAATGACGATTTCAGGGCAAAAAAAATTCTTTATAAATCAAGGGGTTGCCATGAGACAAAAAAGGCGATCTTCGAAAATCGATTTTTTTGAGGAAAGTGAAATAGGATTTTCGAAAAAGTCTTTGAGTGAATTTATTTTAAAATCAATTGGTTATAAATTCAGGGCTTCAAATGGATAGGTTTTTGGAACTGAAAATCGAACGATTTTCGAAAAAAACTTGACATGGAGGATAACTTGTTGTATTATGTGACTAAAGCTGAGAAAAGAGGCTTTTTAAATAAAGAGTTCTTTGACAACTTTTATAATAAAATCATGGTGTTAGAGAACCATTAGACCGTTCGCGGGACTGAAACCAAATACAAGGCTTTAGGCTTTAGGCGGTAGGATTTAGGGTGAAGTGATGAAGTGGTGAAGGGGATAACGCCTTCGGTGATTCAAAGTTGAAGGTTTAAAGTTTAAGATTTAAGATTTAAAATTCAAGATTGGATTTTATCTTCAGCCTTAAGCTTTAAGCCTTAAGCCTATAGCCTGATCTTCAGCCTTAAGCCTATTTTCCCTCTCCCCAAAAGGGAGAGGGATTTTTTTAATTTTGTGAAACCCTATATTTTTATCCAAAAGGCTATTATTTTTTGTTTAGGTTTTTGGTGAGGCAATTTCCATTAAAACAAGGATAAAATGGGTTAAATGATGGTGAAGGGGTGAAGGCGACAGCCTGATTTTCTGGGGCAATAGTTAGGGGTCCCCAAAAGGTCACAAGGCTTTTTAGTGTAGAGAGGGGGTGATTATATGGAATGCATTATGGAGATGAATAAAAAACACTGTAATTGCACATATTCACCATGCAGCAGAAAATATCGCTGCTGTGAATGTCTTCATTATCATAGGAAAAATGGAGAATTGCCTGCCTGTTTTTTCAATAAAGAGTATGAGAAGACATATGACAGATCAATAGATAACTTCATAAGGATGCACGCGCAGAGATAGCAATGAATGACATATTATGACATATCTCATAGATTTAGCAGAGTAAATTCCTTATCATAAAATTATGAAACCATCGATACCCGAGATAGGCACAGTAATAAAAATACATGAAGATACCGCCACGGTCATGCTTAAAGGTGGAGAATCCTGTAAGGGCTGTGGTCAGGCAAAGATGGGTCTTTGTAATGCTGCAAGCACCAACATGATGCTTACAGTCAAAAATTACATTGGTGCTAATATTGGAGATAAGGTTGTTATTGGCATTGACAAAAAGACAAAGACAAAGGGCTATTTTCTTGCATTTGTTATTCCCTTATTTTCCCTTATCTTTGGGTCACTGATAGGACATTTTTTAGGTAAATACCTTGCAATACCATCGCTTGAAGTTTCTGTTGGATTTACAATCCTTATCCTTGCATCTTTTTTCTCGCTTAAAAAACTAAAAGCACTTGATTCATCTTCATCTATGGCAATAAAATCTGTTATATCAGACAATAAGTTTTCAGAGTGCATAGAGTCTGACGAAATGAGAAGGTATTCTAATCTACCTCAAAAAGTCTAGTGACTTTTTGGAGACCCCTCATATCTGTTTTAAATCACTCTACTGGTGTTACAACTGCCATTACAACGAGTCTTTCTCCTTTATCAGCCCTGAAACCATGAGGAATCAAAGGGTCGCATAATATAGCTGTTTTTTCATCTGCAACAATTTCTTCATCTCCAACTATAAATGTCCCTTTTCCTTCAACGCAGTACATCATGAGCCTTAAAGGTGCCTTGTGAGGCTCTAACATCTGCCCTGCTTCAAGGCACATCAATGCAATGCGCATCTCTGGCTTGTCAGAGAGCATTTCTCTTGAGATCTTGTTAGGGTAAAATTTTATAAGTTTTTTAAGATCAATTACCTCCATAAATCCTCCTCTTTAACCCGTTTTCATAAATTTAGCATTGAATAGAGCATAAAACAATGATATTCATCATATGCCTTGAGGTGACGCAGTCCCTTTAAGCTATGATTTAAATCATAGTGTTATGGTTTGATTAAAACTATATTAGAGATAAGGAAGGTTTTATGGACAACACACAAAAAGGGCTTGAGATTTCAGATGAAGACATCAGGGCTGCTCTCAGAGAAATAAAGACTTATGTGGATATTACTGAAGATGACCTGAAGAAGATTTATTCCATCGCCTTGAGGCATGCAAAGGAAAGGCTTGCTTCTAAAATCTCTGTCAGTGATGTAATGACAAAAAATGTGGTTACTATCAGTAAGAATGCAGACATTCATGAAGCCTCAAGATTACTTTCAGAAAATGGGATTAGTGGCTTGCCTGTTGTGGATGACGACAATCATGTTATTGGCATTATTACAGAGGCTGATTTGCTTTTAATGGTGGGTATGAGGCAAGGCTATACATTTAAGGACATTATTAGACATTTACTCGGAGAGCCTTTGTCAGGGCGCAAGAATGGGAATAAGGTGGAGGATGTAATGACATCTCCTGCGATGACAACGAAGGCTGATGCAGACATAAGAGAAGTGGCAAGGATTCTTGATGAAAGAAGAATAAAAAGGCTTCCGGTTGTTGACAGTGAAAATAGACTCATAGGGATAATTTCGAGGGCTGACATAGTAAGGGCAATAGGGGCAAGATGAATGTAATTGAATATTTTTCAAAGATGAAGGGTGGGGCAAAGAGTCCTCCCAGGGTAGCACTGTCAGAGATATTCTGGTCATGGCTTGGTGCTGTGATAGGTATTGGTATTTGCGGTTATCTCTCTTCAAGATATTTTGAGCCAAAAGACCTGACCTTGATAATTGGTTCATTTGGTGCATCAGCAGTGCTTGTCTATGCTGCAATAAAGAGCCCTCTTGCCCAGCCAAGAAATTTAATTGGAGGTCATATAATATCAGGCATTGTTGGTGTTGCATGTTATCAATTGTTTGGTGATGTTGTCTGGATGGCTGCTGCACTTGGTGTGGCATGTGCTATTGCAGCTATGCTCGCCACAAAGACAGTTCACCCACCTGGAGGTGCAACTGCTTTAATCGCTGTCATAGGGGGTAAAAAGATACATGACCTCGGTTTTCTCTATGCCTTTATCCCTGCTGGCTTGGGAGCACTTATTTTATTAATCGTTGCCCTTTTAGTGAATAACCTCTCTAAAGATAGAAGGTATCCAGAATACTGGCTTTAATTTTTAGTCATTTCATTTGTCCCAAAAATTCCTGATCCATGCCTTTTTTGCATTTAGAAGGTTTATAAATTCTTCTTCTGTAATATTCAAAAAACTTGCAATACCTTGCACAACAGCACTGTGGGCATCTTTTTTTAGAATGGTTTCATTTCTTAATCTGAGCATGGTCTCGATGGTTCTATAAAATATATAAGTCTCTTTTAACATCATTGAGTCACTGTCTTTTAAAATGTTCATTTTACTAAGGCGATTGATTGCATCAAGGGTCCCTTGAACAAGTATCTGTGGGCTTTTCTTGCAATTTTTTAGTTGAAGATACTGAACTATAAACTCCAACTCCTCGATGCCGCCGATTCCAAGTTTTATGTCATAAGTGTTAGGGGTCTCTTTTGACAACTCTTTCTGTATCTTTTCCCTCATCTTTTTTATGTCGCTTATTGTTATTTCACTGCTCCTTTCTATTAAAATCTCTCTCTTTAGTTCCATAAATCTGAGATTTGAGACCTGAAATCTGAAATTACAAATGGGCCTTGCTTTTAACAGTGCCTGCAGTTCCCAGACCTGTGCATGCTTGAGGTAATACTCCCTGAGTCCGCTCAAAGAGCTTACGAGCGGACCCTTGCTGCCATTGGGTCTTAGGCGGGTATCTATCTTGTATGCTATTGCATCTTTTGTATATGACATGCAGATTCTTAGTAATTGTTCTGCTGTCTTTATATCTGCTTCTAAAGGCTCATCATGTGTTATAAATATCAGGTCAAGGTCAGAGTTGAAGATAATCTCCCTGCCTCCTAATTTTCCGAATGCAATAATATTCAAAGAAGGGGTTGTTTTTAACTTTTGCAAAAGTGTTGATAATATTACATCTGCTGTCTTGCTAAGGGTCTTCATAAGTTCTATGACACTTATCTTCTTGTCCAGAAAAAGAAGTCCGAGTTTTATCTCCTCAAATTTTCTTAGCAATCTTATGGCTGCTGATTTGCCGTGTCTTTCCATCAGGATATTTAATTCATTCTTTAATTCCCATGATGATTTTTTTCTTATCTCACCCTCAACAATGGACTCGATATATTCAGGACTGCCTGTAAGTATCTTTGACAGATATTCACTTTGCGAGAAGATAAAATTAAGCACAGAAATTATTTGTGGTCTTTGTGCTATCACCTCCAGATAGGATTCCTTTGAGGATAGAATGTTTGAAAAATCGACTAACTGAAGTAGAGCGCTTTCAGGATTCATACCCTTTAGAGCCTCATCAACAAATTTAGGGAGGACATCTTCAAGTAGCCTTCTGCCTCTTATTGTCTGGAAGGAGTATATGTTATTCCTTATCTTTGTGAGATAATGTATAGCCTTTTTTATGTCAGTTATCTTCGTGTTTGAAAGCTCTTCTGTCAGCAGATTTTCTATGGGGGTTTCCATATCCCAGAAGATGCTGCTCAATGGACCATATGTTTGGCATTGTGGAGGTGACTTTCTGGATTCTAAAAGTGAATCATATATTGCCCTTACCCTATGCCTTCGCTTATTAAGTTCTGATAAAAATGTCAACCTGTCAGAAAATCCCATTTTACGGGCAAGTATATCTAATTCGGCATCAATGGATGGAAGGGTATGTGTCTGAATATCATTTAATTGCTGAAGCCTGTGCTCGAGTGTCCTTAAAAATATGTAATTGTCAGAGAGTTGCCCATAATCTTCATAACCTATAAATCCCTTTGACAGAAGTTTGTGCAAAGCCTTGAATGTGCCTCGCTCTCTTAAGACTGGTTCTTTACCACCATAGATTAATTGAAATATTTGTATGAAAAATTCTATTTCTCGTATGCCTCCGTAGCCGCGCTTTATATCTCTGCTATAGCCCAAGAAATCTGGCGATTTTGGGGACCCCCCTCTCGATGTCTCTGCCTTTATCTGCTCTACCTGTGACTTCATTGCCCTGATCTCTTCGATTGCTTCAAAATCAAGATATTTTCTATAGACAAATGGCTTTATTGCCTTCAAGAATGCCTGTCCTAATTGCATATCACCTGCTGATGGTCTTGCCCTTAGGAGTGCAGCCCTTTCCCATGTCTGCCCCCATGACTCGTAGTACTCTTCATACCCTTTGAGCGGCAATACCAGACTACCGCGCTGCCCTTGCGGTCTTAACCTCAAATCCACCCTATAGGCAAAACCATCTTCTGTATTAGCAGAGAGAAATCGAGTATATTGCTCAACTAACTTTGTATAATATTCAAAGGCAGAGATTTTATTTATAGTCATACCCTGTATTGTTGATATACCGCTTGTTTGTCCATCTTCTTTATAAACAAAGATTATATCTACATCAGAACTATAATTAAGTTCCTGTGCTCCTAATTTCCCAAGTGCAATGACAGCAATGGAATTATTTTCAGGTCTGCCATATCGCTCTATCAGGAATGATTCCACAAACTCTAATGATACACATAAAATTGCATCAGCAAGATTGCTCATATCAAGCATTATTTCCTGAAGTTCAGCCTGTCTAAGAATGTCTTTCAGTGTGATAACAAGAAACTTGTTTTTTCTGAAATCACGGATTATCTTCATCCCATCATTCATAGAATTGCATGAGGCAAGCAATCCTTTTAATTCAGCAATTAAGTGTTCGGTGTCAAAGGGCATATCGAGATTATCAACAGCATAAAATAGCTCTTGTGGATTCTTTATGCAATAATTAGCAAGGAATTGGCTATATGAAAATAAGGTAGAGACCTCTGTAGCAAAGGCATTGAGTCTTTCAGCATATTCAGGATGTTCTGATAGAAATGCCTGTATGTTTTTTTGTGACCTTTCAGGATCTGGAAGACCAGAGTCTTGGGTCAAGTGCATCTCTTAATCCTTCCCCAAAGAGATTATAGCTAAGGACAGTGATAAGAATAGCAATGCCCGGAAAGACTGATAGCCACCATGCTATCTCTATATTGTCTTTTCCTGCTGTGAGCATATTGCCCCAACTTGGCGTCGGAGGCTGCACGCCTATGCCTAAAAAACTGAGTGCTGATTCTACCAGTATTGCACTTGCCACGCCTAAAATAGCAGATACAAATACTGGAGCCAGACTATTGACAAGTATATGCCTTAAGATTATCCTCATATCACTTGCCCCGAGTGCCTTTGCAGCTAAAACAAATTCCCTCTCTTTTAATGATAGAAATTCTGCCCTCACGAGTCGTGCTACACCCATCCATGATGTAAGCCCTATGATAATCATGATGTTATAGATGCCCGGCCCAATAAATGCGATAACAGCAAGGACAAGGAAGAATGTTGGTATAGAAAGCATTATATCTATAAATCGCATCATTATCCTGTCTGTCCAGCCTCCATAATATCCTGATATAGACCCCACTATCATACCTATGATTGTTGCTATGCCTATAGCAATGAAGCCTACTGATAGTGATATGCGGCTTCCATAAATCATGCGAGACAAGACATCCCTGCCAAGGTCATCTGTCCCAAGTGGGTGGCTTGCACTTGGTGAGGCAAGTACATGTCTTCTATCAATCTCATTAGGATCAAAAGGCGAGATATAAGGAGCGAATATTGCAACAATAAAAAGCATAGCTACAACAACTCCGCCTGATAGCGCGAGTTTGTTCTTTTTGAATCTCTTCCAGAATAATCTCATTTTGCCCTTATCCTTGGGTCTGCGAGCATATATCCTATATCAGCAAATATATTTCCTATTAATGTCAGGGCTGCTCCTATGGTCAAAATGCCCATTATCAATGGATAATCCCTTGTCATTACTCCCATGAAAAAGAGCTGTCCCATGCCGGGTATGCCAAATATGTTTTCAAATATAACACTTCCGCCAATAAGTCCGGGCACAGAAAGCCCAAGTAGTGTGATAATAGGCAAAAGGGCATTTCTGAAGGCATGTCTGTATATAACCTGTTTTTCTGATAATCCCTTTGCCCTTGCTGTTTTGACATAATCCTGCCTTAACACCTCAAGCATGCTTGAGCGCATATATCTCGAGAGACCTGCAAGCCCTCCAAATGAAGAGACAAATATAGGCATCAAGAGGTGCAGTATTATATCTTTTATTTTTCCTGATAATGCAAGAGAATCATAATTCATAGACTTAAGCCCTGATATTGGAAGCCAATTTAGATGCACCCCAAAGAGCATCATCATTAACAGAGCAAGCCAGAATGAAGGCATAGCAAAACCTATGAATACAGATGTAGTTGTAATTTTATCATATAAAGAATATTGGCGCACTGCAGATGATATGCCAATTGGTATAGCAATAATAAATATCAAAAACATAGAAAGCGTATTAATCATAAAGGTGATAAACAGCCTTCTTTCAAGGAGCGGCTTTTTTTTATCCCATATCTTCTCTATAACTGGCCTTCTGTCACCAGAGAATGACTCACCAAAATCTAATTTAACAATCCTTTTAAGCCACATGCCGTATTGAACTATTATAGGTTTATCAAGCCCATAATATCTTTCGAGCTTTTCTCTTGCCTCGGGAGTAATCTTTGGATTCATTTCTGTGAGGACATCTGTTGGCTTTCCTGGTGCAAGATGGATAATAAAAAATGAAAGCAGCGTAATCCCAAAGAAAGTTGGTATCATCTCAAGCAGTCTTTTTATGAGGTAGCTTATCATATTTATGGCTCTATGCTGTATCTCTGAAGTCTTTTAGGTACATACCACTCATGCAGATTATAACTTATACCAATAGGAGAAGGTTTTATGCCTTTTATCCTTGCATGCACAATCGGGATGGCATCAGGCACATAAAGAAATATATATGGCAGTTCATCTGCAAGTATCTCCTGTATCTTGTAATATGCCTTTTTCCTTTGCTCTATATCAAATGTCCTTCGTCCTTTTTCCAGCAATTCATCAACTAATGGATTAGCATAGCTTACAAAGTTAAACTCCTTTGGTCTTGTCTTACTTGAGTGCCAGATGTCATACTGGTCAGGGTCAAGCCCAATGCTCCAGCCTAACAAAACCGCCTCAAACCGTCTTTTGTCAATAAACTCATTTATAAATGTGCTCCATTCAAGTAGCCTTATATCCACCTTAATGCCTATTTTGGCAAGCCTGTATTGAATAATAGTAGCTGTATTAATCCTCTGGCGATTACCCATATTAGTGAGAATAGTAAACTTAAAAGGTCTGCCATCTTTTTCAACTATGCCGTCTCCGTCAGTATCTTTCCAGCCTGCCTCTTTTAAAAGCTCCCTTGCCTTTTCAGGATTGAACTCATATTTTTTGACATTTGGATTATATGGCCATGTGTTTGGCACATATGGGCCTGTGGCGGGGCTACCTAATCCAAAAAGCACAACATCAATAATCTCATTTTTATCTATGGCATATGCTATTGCCTGTCTGACCCTTTTATCTTTAAACCATGGATGCTTGAGATTAAAACCAAGATAAGTATAGCTGAATATAGGGTATCGGAATTTCTGGAAATTTGCTTTAAAGAAATTCGTATTAGTCTGCTTGGTGTATTGAATTGGAGTCAATCCCATTATATCTATTCCACCCGCCTGCAGTTCCAGAAACATTGTTGCTGTGTCAGGTATTACCCTATAAATATATCTGTCTATATATGGCCTTCCTTGAAAATAGTCTTTGTTTGAATCAAGCACCACTTCCTGACCCGAGACCCATTTCTTGAGCTTGTAAGGTCCTGTGCCAATTGGATTTCTGCCAAAATCTGTCTTTGTTATGTCCTTGCCCTCGAGCAGATGTCTTGGAAGGACAATTAGATTTCCCCACGATGTAAGAGCTGGTGCAAAGGGTTTTTTGTATGTAACCCTGAAGGTATATTTGTCCAATACCTCAAACTTTTTAACCTGCAGATAATCTTCCTTATATGGTGTTGGTGTTTTTTCATCGATAATAGTCTTAAATCCAAACAACACATCACCTGCTGTAAACTCTACACCATCAGCCCATCTGACCCCTTTTCTCAGACGAAATGTAATAACCATACCATCAGGTGAGATGGTCCATGATTCTGCGAGGTCTCCTATAACTTTTAGATCAGTGTTATATTTTACAATGCCATTGAAAATCATCCCTGCTACATTATGCGAGGCACTATCGCCTGCAAGCATGGGGATCAGAGTGCTTGGTTCTCCTATTGTGCCTTCTACAATAGCATCACCATATGCATAGTCTGGAGGTTGAGTAGCGTAAAGATTAGGGCACTCAATAAATGCAAAAATAAAAAATAAAAAAACAAAAAAATGATTTAAAATGTGTGAGATGTTCATTTGTTATAAATATCTTTCATTTCATCTGTGAACTCACTATTTTCATTATAAATGAAAAAGGGTCTTTCTGTTTTCAGCCCTGAACTTCCTCCTTTGACTGCTTCTATTAATACCATTTTAGCTTCAGTGGAAACATTGGAATGGATGAATCGCATACGTTTAGGTTCTAAATTGTTTTCCCTCATGGCATCTATTATCTCTGTCAGCCTCTCGGGTAGATGTATGATGCAAAGCCTCCCGTGATGTCTTAATAGGGTTGATGATGTGTTCATCAGATCTTTCAGTGATAGTTTGATTTCATGTCTTGCTATTGCTTTTTCATCACCAATGCTCAGGCGGCCTGTCTTTACCTTTCTAAACGGAGGGTTTGAGACAACAAGGTCAAAATCAGTGAATGGGACAATGGGTAAATGGGTGAATAGATGGGTTTTTGATAACTCTTTTAAATCTGCTCGAATAACTTTTACCCTCTCTTGAAGTTTATTTAAGGCAACATTTTTCTCTGCAAGTCTTGCAAGACTTTTTTGTATTTCGATTAATGCAACTTTAGCATCAGGATATTTTTTGGCAAGGAGTATGCCGATGATCCCCGAGCCTGTGCCTAAATCAGCAATTTTTTTAACCCTTGTCAGATTAATAAATGAGAAGATAAGGAGTGCATCTACTGAAAAACGATACCCATTTTTGTTTTGATATATCTGTATGTCTCTTATGCTATCAAGGGTGAGCATCGCCCTTTTATGCCTCGTTGATTAAATCATTAAGAGTTTTGAGCAACTCCTCTTCTTTTACCTTTTTTATTACCTTGCCTTTTTTAAATACAAGTCCCATGCCTTTACTGCTTGCAATGCCAATGTCTGCTTCTCTTGCCTCGCCGGGACCATTTACAATGCAGCCCATGACTGCCACGCTTATTGGCTTATCTATATTTTTAAGGATGTCCTCGACTTTTTGAGCGAGGGGTCTCATGTCAACCTGACACCTTCCGCACGTAGGGCATGAGATTAACTCAGGTCCTCTTTTCCTTATCCCAAGAGACTTCAATATTTCATAAGCAACCCTTACCTCTTCCTCTGGTTCTGCGGTAAGAGAAACCCTCATAGTATCTCCGATGCCTTCAGCGAGGAGTATTCCAAGCCCAACAGCACTCTTTATGGTGCCGCTCATAGGAGGACCAGCCTCTGAGATGCCAATGTGCAGCGGATAATCAAATCTATCAGAAAATAATCTATATGTCTCCACAGTCTTTATTACACTCGATGCCTTGAGCGACACCTTAATGTTATAAAAATTTAGATCTTCCAGAATCCTGATGTGTCTTTCTGCACTTTCAATGAGTGCCTCCGTGGTAGGGTGAGTATATTTTTCGAGCAAGTCTTTCTCGAGTGAGCCTGCATTCACACCTATTCTTATGGGGATGTTTTTTTCTTTAGCACTGTTGACAATTTCTCTTACCTTCCATTTTGCACCAATATTCCCGGGGTTGAGTCTTAATCCATCAACTCCCTGATTAATCGCCTCAAGTGCTAATCTCCAATCAAAGTGTATGTCAGCAATAATTGGTATTGAATGTCCAGCGAGTTGAGATTTAATCTTTCCAATGGCTATTGCTGCTTGCATATCAGGCACAGCAAGCCTTATGATTTCGCAGCCAATGGACTTAAGCGATGTTATTTGCCTTACTGTTGCATCTACATCCCTTGTGTCTGTCTTTGTCATTGATTGCACAGAGATTGGATTCCCTCCGCCTATTGCTACATCACCTACATATATCTGTCGGGTCTTTTTCCTATTGATCATTTATCCTCTCTTCTCTTGACCTTAACCTTCTGAAAGTGCCAAAGTGTTTGATCCCTTGAGTTTTGAATTTTGAACCTTGAGCCTTTGAGTCTTGAGTCTTTTTATTGCCGCATTATGCTCTATCAGTGTCTTTGAGAAGTAATGTGTGCCATCATTTTTTGCTACAAAATAAAGATAAGGCACCTTTGCTGGGTATAGTGCTGCAATGATTGATTTTATGCCCGGCGATGCAATAGGCCCAGGCGGAAGTCCCTTTATAACATATGTGTTATAGTCTGTTTTTTTTCTGAGGTCTTTTTTAGTTATTTTATACTTGTTGCTCTTTACACCATATATTGCAGTGGGGTCTGCCTGGAGCGGCATGCCCTTTTTGATTCTGTTATGATAAACAGCAGATATTAGGGGTCTTTCTTCATCGATTTTTGCCTCTCGTTCAATAATAGATGCCAGTGTTAGCACCTGATTTTCGCTCCATCCAAGCTCTTTTGCACGGGACTTTAGCTCACTGTTGAACTCATCTCTCATTTTATTGACCATGAGTTTCAATACAGCAACTGGTTTTGCACCTTTGGCAAATTTATATGTCTGGGGGAAGAGATAACCCTCGAGGCTCGGAGCTTCTATATTGAGTGAATTCAAAAGACCCTTGTCTTTTATCAGTGAATTAAATGTGTCGGAAGGCATGATTTTATTATAGGCAAGCTTTTTGCTTATTTCAAGGAGGCTGTCACCTTCGACTATGGTTACTTCATATTCGATGATCTTACCGCTTTTTAGTTTTTTAAGCACTTCAAAAGGGCTCATATTCCCCCAAAATACATAATAACCCGCCCTTATCTTTCTATCGAGCCGGGCTATTCTCCCAGCAATCATAAAGAGATTTTTGTCTCTTATAAGGTTATTCTTTGCAAGTATATCTATTGCTTGTTTGTATGTGGCACCCTCCGGTATCTCTATTTCTATTTGTTTGCCTCCTTTGTTTGATGGCACAAAGAGTTGTATGCCTATGTATGATAGGAAGAGAAGTGATATGGCTATGGTTATTAGTTTGACATTGTTCTTCATTTTGGATGACTTTAGCATGGGTCTTTTTGGTATGTCTTTAGATATGCATTTTAAATCAGATAGTACTTTACAATAGCAGATTTGGTATTAAAACTACAATATAAATTATAAATAAAGTAAGGGCGACCCGCATATGCGGGTCGCCCTGTTTTCTGAATTATGTATCCTGTTTTTAGTACATTCCTTCCATTCCGCCGCCGGGCATTCCTGGCATTTTCTTCTCTTCTTCGGGCAGTTCTGTAATCATGACCTCTGTGGTGAGCAAGAGTCCAGCAACTGATGCTGCATTCTGCAGTGCTGTCCTTGTAACCTTTGTGGGGTCTATGATGCCCGCCTTAAGCATGTCTGTATATTCTTCTTTGTATGCATCATAGCCAAAATTTGCATCTTTTGATTCTCTGACTTTTTCTACTACAATCGAGCCCTCTATGCCAGCATTTGCTACAATCTGTCTGATTGGCTCTTCAAGTGCCCTTTTTACTATATTTACACCAATTTGCTGGTCATGGTCTAATTTTATCTTATCAAGTGCCTTGATACATCTGATGAGTGCAACTCCTCCACCAGGGACAATGCCTTCTTCTACTGCTGCCCTTGTAGCATGTAGTGCATCTTCTACCCTTGCCTTTTTCTCTTTCATCTCTGCCTCTGTTGCAGCACCAACATTAATGACAGCAACTCCACCTACGAGCTTTGCGAGTCTTTCCTGTAGTTTTTCTCTGTCATAGTCTGATGTGGTTTCTTCTATCTGTGCCTTTATCTGTTTTACTCTGCCCTGAATTTTTGCATGGTCACCAGCCCCCTCTACAATGGTTGTATTTTCCTTATCTACTGTTATCTTCCTTGCTCTGCCAAGATCGTTGATTTTTACATTTTCGAGCTTAAGACCTATATCTTCAGATATGACTGTTCCACCTGTAAGAATGGCTATATCTTCGAGCATTGCCTTTCTTCTATCACCAAAGCCAGGTGCCTTTACTGCGCACACCTGAAGTGTCCCGCGGAGCTTGTTTACTACCAGTGTTGCGAGTGCCTCTCCTTCTACTTCTTCTGCTATTATGAGCATTGGCTTGCCCATCTTTGCTATCTGCTCAAGTATCGGGAGTAAATCTTTCATGCTCGATATTTTCTTGTCATGTATGAGTATGAATGCATCATCAAGACGGCACTCCATTCTCTCTGCATCTGTAATGAAGTATGGTGAAATATATCCTCTATCAAATTGCATGCCCTCTACAACATCGAGTGTTGTTGCCATGCTCTTTGCCTCTTCAACAGTTATTACACCGTCTTTACCAACCTTGTCCATTGCCTCTGCAATAAGTTCTCCGATGGATGGGTCATTGTTGGCTGAGATTGTTCCTACCTGTGCAATCTCTTTCTTTTCTGCAACGGGTTTTGACATCTTTTTGAGTTCATCAACAACAGCCTCTACAGCCTTGTCAATACCCCTTTTTAAATCAATTGCATTAGCACCCGCTGTAACATATTTCATGCCCTCTTTGTATATAGAATATGCAAGGACTGTTGCAGTGGTTGTTCCATCACCAGCAACATCAGATGTCTTTGATGCAACCTCTCTGACAAGTTGTGCCCCCATGTTCTCGTAAGGGTCTTTGAGTTCGATTTCTTTTGCAACTGTGACGCCATCTTTTGTGATGTTTGGTGCGCCGAATTTTCTGTCTATTACTACATTTCTACCTCTTGGTCCAAGAGTTGCCTTGACTGCATCTGTTAAGATGGTCACGCCCCTTAAAATTGATTGTCTTGCTGCTTCATCAAATAACAACTGCTTTGCTGCCATATCTTATCTCCTCCTTTTTATTCGATAATTCCTAAAATGTCTTCTTCTTTGATTATTAGATATTCAGTGTCATTGAGTTTGATCTTTGAGCCTGAATATTTGTCAAAAAGTACAGTGTTACCCACTTTTACCTCTTTGACCTCAGAACCTACTGCCTCTACTGTTCCTTTTTGAGGCTTTTCTTTTGCCACATCAGGCACATAAATGCCGCCCGCTGTTTTTTCCATTTCTTCTTCAGAGTACTTTACAACTACTCTGTCTTTGAGTGGTTTGATCTTCATAACAATACCTCCTTGAATATAGTTTTAGTGTTTAATTTTTATTAGCACTCACTCAATGCGAGTGCTAATATATCTGTAAAGATGATATGGAGGCAAGTGGAATTATGGCTAAATATTTTATATTATTTTAGTTTTTTTCGATTTTTTGCGATTTTTTAAGATTTTTTAGAATTTGAGATATGACCTTCTGTATCTCTTCTTTGGCAGATAGAATTTTATAGTCAATATCCCTGCCATGAAGCCTCCGATATGGGCAAACCATGCCACTCCACCATGATTAAGCATGCCTTTGCTTAGTATGCCATTGATTATCTGTATCAATATCCAAAAGCCAATCACAATTATGGCGGGGATCCTCACTATCTGCCAGAAAAATCCAAAAAACAGTATTGTATAGACCCTTGCATGAGGAAACAGCAAGAGATATGCACCTAATACACCTGAGACAGCACCGCTTGCACCTATCATTGGTATTGTAGAATATGGCTCTGTTATTGCATGTGTATATGCAGCCACAATGCCTGAGAATAAATAGAATAAAATAAACCTGAAGTGACCTATAGAATCCTCAATATTATTCCCGAATATCCAGAGATAGAGCATATTGCCTGCGAGGTGGAGAAAGCCTCCATGTAAAAACATAGATGTAAAAACAGTAATCACGGGATGCATGGGCTGGGATGTATCAAATGATATAAGGTTATAAGGTATTGCACCATAGAAATAGGCTATTTCTCGTTCACTGATAGGAGATGTTAACTCCCAGATAAAGACAAGACAGTTTATTACAATTAGTCCGATTGTAACAAAAGGAAATGTCTGTGTTGGGTTGTCGTCTTTATAAGGAATCATAACTTAATACCTACATCGAGCGATTTTGTAATGCATGCACTGCTTAAAGACCTTAAAAGCAATCTACTCTACAGTTTCTATCATTATACCGATTTCTTTCAGCATGGCTGTAGTTACGCCGCATCCATCAACCTTTTTACTGTTCACTAACACCCTCGATACACCACATGAGGGGCTTGCATTTTTTAAAATCGCCTTTTTGATATTATACATCTTTACAATTCTCAATACCTCATTAGCACCGTTTAAGAGATTTTGTGAATAATTAATACCATCTGAGCCTATTGCGATTACCCTGTTTTTTCCCATTAAAAGTGCATATCCATCACCGTTTATAAAACTTATAGTAGGTCTTGGTGTTGAAAGCCCTCCAAGTTGTTCAGGGCATAAAGGGATGGCATTGCCAGATGCAACGAGTTTGACTATTTCAGGATGTATGCAATTTGTATTATCATACCTTGTATTAAATCCAGCAAGACATGCACTTACAATTATCATTTGCTGTATTTTATCATATATAGGCTTACGCCTTCAGCGATTCAAAGTTCAAAGATTTGCCATGTGTATTTCAAGGGTATCAAAAGTCTCAAAAAAAAAGAGGCCCTTGTATTATTCCCAATGGCCTTTGATTTGAAATGGGGGGGGTAAGCTGCTGCAAAGAAGTTTGCCGTTTAAAAATATCTCATAAAGTAGCAGAGGGTCAGTATCAGGAGTAAGTATAACAATGTCAATATTTCCACCATTCAAAATGCTATCAAGTCTGCAAATCAATTCGAGCTTTGAAGCCCCTGATTGATCCCTCTTTAAGTTTAACAGCCACATTAATATCGCTCTCATGATGTATTTCACCTGATGCATGTGAACCGAAAAAGACAAGCAGTTCAATATTATTTTCTTCGCAAAAGCTTCTAACTTCCGTGTTTTCCATAAGAGTATCATAATTTGGATAAAGGGGATTGTCAACCATGATTTTCAGGTTCAGGTTAAGGTTGCCGGAGGTTATAGGCTTAAGGCTGAAGATTAGGCTGAAGGCTGAAGATAAAATCCAATCTTGAATTTTAAATCTTAAATCTTAAACTTTAAACCTTCACCCTTGAATCGCCGAAGGCGTTACCCCCTTCACCCCTTCACCCTTGAGCCTTTTCTTAGGACTTTAAGTTATAATGTAAAAGAATTAATCAGGAGGCGTGGATGATTCCGTATCCGAATATCAGTCCTGAAATTGTGAGGATAGGACCATTTGCAGTCAGATGGTATGGCATGATGTACCTCATGGGTTTTGTATCATCCTATCTTTTAGTTAGGTATCAGATAAAAAAGAAAGGACTAAATCTTAGCAGAGATTTTGTGGAATCCCTTTATTCATATCTGATTCTTGGTCTTTTATTAGGTGCAAGGCTTGGCTATGTAATCTTTTATAATCTCTCATATTATATCCAGCATCCGCTTGAGATATTTGCCGTATGGCATGGGGGCATGTCCTTTCACGGTGGGTTAATTGGCAGTATTATTGCTGGGGTTTTGTTTTGCAAAAAACTAAGGGTAGATGTCTGGCAGATAGCAGACCTTGTTATTGTAACTGCACCTATTGGTATTGGGCTTGGAAGGCTTGGAAATTTTATAAATGGAGAGCTTTATGGAAGGGTTACAGATGTTCCATGGGCAATGATATTTCCATCAGGAGGACCTTTGCCAAGACACCCATCTCAGCTTTATGAATTCTTTCTGGAAGGCATTGTGCTTTTCTCTATAGTCTGGCTGCTTAAAAATAAAGGCTTCAAAACAGGCATGCTTTTTTCGCTCTTTGTTATTTTTTATGGTGCATTTAGATTTTTTGTGGAATTTTTCAGAGAGCCTGATCCGCAAATTGGTTATATTTTAGGCATATTCACAATGGGTCAGATATTGAGTGCGGTAATGGTGTTTATAGGGCTTACAATAGCGTATTTGAGAAGATCTATTTAAAATATCTGTCTTGCATTCGCAAAAACAGCTTCTATTTTTTTTGCATCAATAAAATCCTCTTTTATTACCAGATAATTTCCTCTGTCAATCTCCTCTTTGTCCATACATGCAGCATTTAATATTTGTTTTAGAGAGAGCCCAGCCCTTTTGAATAATCTCATTTCTTCAAAAAATGAACCACCGTGTTTTATTGCTTTTGCACCGCTATCTGTACCGATGCAAAGCCTTATTCCCATTGATGCTGCATGATTAATAGATGACAGATGTTTCTCTACAATAGATTCTATATATTGCCTTTCATGACCTGAAGTGCATGATGCAAAGGATAACATTGCATATACCGTAGGTGTCCATGAAACATTCATTTCTTTCATCATTAAGAGTGTTTCATCAGATATAAAATATCCATGCTCTATGCATGACACGCCTGAAGTTATCGCATCTTTTATGGATGCATCACCGTTTACATGGCATGATATTTTATCAATACCTATCTCTTTTGCATAGCTGCATATTAATCTTAACTCATTCAGGGTAAAACCGCCGGGTGTAATCATGCCGCCATTTCGAGGGCTTACTATGCCGGAATTTACAATTTTCAGAAAGTCTGCCTTGGTGTTTTGTATTTCTTGTATCACATTTTTTATATCCCCGATGTCTGACACCCCCTTACCCAGAAAGACACCGTAAGTGCCTTTTTTGTAAACTGCATATACAGCAGATTCTATGTTTAAACATTTATTTAAAATCTTTTTTGCCTCTAATCCTATGCCGCTCTTATGCCCCATGTCATTTACAGAAAATATGCCGTGCTGAATGAGAGAATCTCTTATAAAAAAAAGTTCTTTTTTTGTAGGTAATCTGCCATTTATGACAAAATGAATATGATGGTCTTTAAACGGTGGTATTATCATTATCCAAAGAAATTATATAAACCCAAATTACGCAAATATCACCATTTAATAAGGAAAATTTCTTTATCCCTATTTCCTATTTAACTGTTTTTTATCGGCAGAATCCGCCCATTGGCAGATTTAAGTAATGCCAAAATCTATGTTAACCGTTTCTGTTTAAAAGTGTAAATACGAAATTTATCTTGACCATGCTTAAAGGGACTCTGTCCCTCTCCCCTTAATGCTCTCTATAAACTGGTTAATATGTCTATACCTATCTGGTTGTATTTATTGGGGCATTTTTTGCAAAGAATGCTGGGATAGTGTTATGGTCAATGTATGTGCTTGGTATAGTGATGGCTATACTGCTTGGGATAGTGCTCAAAAGGACGCTCTTTAAAGGAGAATCTCCAATGTTTATAATGGAACTTCCGCCATACAGGATTCCCACATTCAGAGATTTAATGATTCACACATGGCAGAAGCTCAGGCATTTTGTAATTAAGGCCGGGACATATATTCTTGCTGTATCAATCCTTGTATGGTTTATGCTTAATATCCCATGGGGCGTTGAAAACAAAAGGGATTCTCTGCTCGGTATGATGGGACAGGCTATTGCGCCTGTGTTTGAACCACTTGGTTTTGGCAGGTGGGAGGCAGCATCTTCTCTTATATCAGGACTGATTGCAAAAGAGGTGGTTGTAGGGACAATGTCTGAGATATATGTTCAAAAGACAGAAGATAGAGGAGAGAAAACAGAGGAAAAACCGTCTCTTGTAGATGACTTTAAAGAGGTAGGTATATCATTCATCAATGCATCAAAAGATGCGGTTACGAATGTCATTTCTGGTTTCGGTATAAAGAGTCTAAGCACTGAAGAGACAGAGGAGGAAAAAACAGAGAGGTCTCCTTTGAGAGAGGCTATTCAAGGGGTCTTTACACCCCTGAGTGCCTATGCCTTTATCACCTTTGTGCTTCTTTACTGGCCTTGTGTGGTTGTTGCTATTGCAACAAGACAGGAATTTGGCACATGGAAGGTCTATGGACAGGCAGTGCTGATGCATACGGCTCTGGCATGGGTTGTAGCATTTGTGATTTATCAGGGAGGAAAATTGCTGGGGATTGGAGGTTAAAATGGGATTCATTGATATTGCATTAATGGCTGTAATCATTTCCGGGGCAGTGTATCTCTTATACCGCTCTATATTTAAGAAAAAAGGGCATTGTCATGGATGCGATTCAGGTACATGTGCTAAAAATAGGGGTATGTGATAAAATAAACCATGAAGATTCCACGCGTAATGTCCACGCAGCACCCTGATAATGTTCTTCTGCCCTTCTTTGCAGAAAGTCAAGATATGTCAGGCGATGATGAGATTCAAGAGGCATATTATGCCTTCAGCCATCTTGGATGCGATGAACAGATGTGGGACTGTGAAGGCAAAGAGGTGGATGACTTTGTTGTAAGAAAGCTTTTAACTAAATATGAGCATTTTTTCAAAGAGGCAAGATTAGGTGAAGATGTTTTTCTCACATTGAGAGTGCCAAATCCTGATGTAGAAAAAGAAGAGGCAAAGGTGCTCATCGAGACACTCGAGAGCATTCCTCGCTCATGTGATGCTGCAAGGCTCTTTTATGGCAAAGATATTCCTCCTATTTTTGAGGTTATACTTCCTATGACAATGTCACATCAAAGCCTGAATAGAATTTATTATTACTATAAAGACTTTGTTGTTGGAAAACAGAATCAGCCGTTTTACCCAGGAGATATAACTATATCAGAATGGATAGGGGAGTGCAAACCTGAAAAGATAAATGTCATTGCACTTTTTGAAGATAAGGAACATCAACTTGAGGCTCATAATATAATGAGGGAATACTTAAAAGATAAAGACATTAAGCACCAAAGGGTGTTTATAGCAAGGTCAGATCCCGCTATGAATTATGGCATGGTAAGCGCTATACTCTGCAATAAGATTGCACTTCAACGTTTAAGGAGATTATCTGAAGAGACAGGGGTTAAAATATATCCGATACTCGGTGCTGGCTCTGCTCCTTTTAGAGGTCATCTTGCACCTGATACAGTTGATATGATACTTGAAGAATATCCTGATGTCCAGACATTCACAATACAATCAGCTTTCAAATATGACCATTCTGTTGCCTCTGTTATCTCTGCTGTTAATAAGCTCAAGGCGTCACAGGTGATGAGGGGATATGATATAGACGAAGGCAAATGCATAGAGATTATTGATAAAGTGGCAGTGCAATATAGAAGGGTTATAGAATATCTTGCCCCAATTATTAATTATGTAGCAAGTTTTGTCCCCAGAAGGAGAATGCGTAAGCTCCATGTAGGACTTTTTGGATATTCCAGGAGTGTTGGAAAGGTTACGCTTCCCCGTGTTATAAGTTTTTGTGCTGCATGCTATTCTATAGGACTTCCTCCTGAGATACTTGGATTGAATATTCTTACGGCTGAAGACATTGCATGTATGAAAGACATGCATGTAAATTTTATGTTTGATATGAAGACAGCTATGTCATATTTTAATGAAGATGTCCTCACAATACTACCTGATGAGGTAAAGACATCTCTTAAACTTGACTGGGATGATTACAGGATTAATCCTGAACATAAAGCCATTACATCAAGAATTATCAAGGCAGTCAAAGATAGGGACGGTGCTAATTTACAGGATATGCTTATAGAAGCAGCACATATAAGGAAATTTTTAGGATAATTAGTTTGGGCAAAGGGGTCATCAGAAAGTCATAGACTTTCTGTGATGCGAGAGACACAGGAGGTGATGGTCTCTTATATAAAAACAATTAACTAATAAAAAGGAGAAAGAGATGCAAAAGGCAACTACAGGAAGCATAGTAAAGGTTCATTACACAGGAAAACTAAGTGATGGTACAGTATTTGATTCATCAGAAAACCGTGAGCCCCTTGAGTTTAGGGTAGGTGATGGTCATATTATCAAGGGGTTTGAAAATGCAATCGAAGGCATGTCTGTTGGAGAAAAAAAGACAATAAATATCTCTGCTGATGAGGCATATGGACCTCATAGGAATGACCTTATTGTTAGAATTGAAAGGTCTCAGATCCCCCTTGACATTACACCAGCAATTGGAATGAATCTCCAGATAAAGCAGCCAAACGGTGTAATTAATGTGGTTATAGCAGATATGGATGAATCAAGTATTACTCTCGATGCGAATCATCCTTTGGCAGGCAAGGATTTGACTTTTGATATAGAGCTTGTAGAGGTGGCATAATACATTAGCAGTTATTACAAATACGAAGGGGATAAGCAATCTGACATGAAAGGTCGTTCACACCTCAGAAAGTCTATGACTCTCTGTTGACCCCGTTGAGATGGGTGAGACCCCTCAATGTCATTGTGAGGCAAGGAAAGGTTGAGGTTAAGGTTAAGATTTAAAGACATGAAAAGAGTAAATTTTGCTTTTTATCCTCGATCTTAACCTTAACCTATCTTACATGCAATCTGTTAAACTTATAAGGTATGTCTACCTCTGAAGAATTGATTAATGAATTATCAGACCTCTCTGGCATTATCCCAGAATACTGGGATATATTTGGTAACAAACACACCACCACTATTGAGACAAAAAAAGCCATACTCAAGGCAATGAAGCTCGATATTGATTCTGATGAGTCTATAAAAAATGAGATATATGCAAAAAAGGCATATCCGTGGAATAGATTTATAGAGCCCGTAAAGGTTATATCTGTTAATGAACAGCCGTTTAAGGTATCTATTCATGTGCGAGTTGAAAAGGTAGAAGAGGACAGGATATATATTTCATGGGCTATCAGGAATGAAGAAGGCGAAGAAATAGACAAGTTTATCCTTTCAAGTGATGAGATAACTATCTCAGATGAGAGGTGGATGTATGGCAGAAGATATGTAAAAATAGACCTGACAGATAAATGCTATAGAGATATAGGCTATTACTCTGTGGATATAAAATTCAAGATTCCTAATGTAGAAATATCAGGCACTTCGAAGGTTATCATAACCCCAGATTGCTGTTATATGCCTTTAAAATTAAAGGATGCAAAGACATGGGGGATCTCTATAAATCTCTATTCTATACGCTCATGTCAGAACTGGGGTGTCGGAGATTTTGGCGATCTCAAAAAGATCGTAAAAATGGTTTCTGAATTAAAGGGCGGATTTGTTGGAATTAATCCACTGCACGCAATTCCAAACAAAAAACCTTTTGGCATAAGCCCTTATTCTCCAATAAGCAGACTTTATAAAAACTTTATTTATCTTGATATGGACAACATCCCAGAGGTTAGAGAGTTAGGTAGTCATTCGCCAGTAATGAACAGCCTGATAGATGAATTAAGAAACACCGAATTAATTGACTATGAAAAGGTTGCATCATTGAAGATGTCAGTCCTTCGGAGTGCATTTGAGGTCTTTTATAAAGAGCATTATCTGAAAGACACTGCTCGTTCAAAAGGTTTTAAAACTTATGTGGCAGAACAAGGCAATAGTCTTGAATCTTTTGCAGCATACTTAGCAAGTAGCCAATCATCAGCGGCTAACAGTCAGGTAGAGGTCCTTTTTTATAAATATATCCAGTGGCTCATTGAGGAGCAGTTGAGGGAGGTCTCAGAACTGACGAAAAATCTTGGGATGTCCGTAGGGCTTTACCATGACCTTGCAATAGGTTCAATAGGTGATGGAAGCGATGCATGGAATTTTCAGGATATTATTGCAAATGAGATAGATCTCGGTGCACCTCCTGATGATTTTAATCCCACAGGACAAAACTGGGGTTTTCCTCCCCTTATTCCTGATAGGCTTAAGGAATCAAGATATGAATTGTTTATTCAAACAATAAGAAAAAACATGAAACATTTCGGGGCATTAAGAATAGACCATGCCCTTGGAATGTTCCGACAGTTCTGGATACCAAAGGGTATGTCAGCTTCTCATGGTGCATATGTAAAACAGCCGACAGAGGATTTGCTCAGGATTATTGCGCTGGAAAGTGTAAGGAATAGCACTATGGTCATTGCTGAAGACCTTGGAACAATAGGAGAAAATGTCAGGGAAACTCTTTTTAGATTTAACATGCTTTCTTATAGGCTTTTGTATTTTGAAAGGAATTATCCTGACCCTTGTTTTTTGCAGCCTGAAAAATATCCTGAAATGGCATTATGTGCAGTCACAACTCATGATCTTCCCACAATTTATGGCTGGTGGATTTGCCGTGATATTGATCTGAAAAAGAGACTGGGAATATTGCCTGATGAGGGTGTCAAGCAAAAGAGTGTGAGTGAAAGGGAAAGAGACAAGTCACTCCTGATAGATGCCCTCAAGTCTCAAGGACTCATTCCTGACACCCATTCATCTTATTTAGATGAAATGACCCCTGAATTATGTATGGCTATATACGAATATCTTGCCCGCACACCATGCAAGCTTTTATCTGTAAGTCTCGATGATGTCATTGGCACAATTGATCAGCAGAACATGCCGGGTATAACAGATTCATATCCGAGCTGGATGCAGAAGACGTCGATAACTCTTGAGCAAATGATTGCTAATAAATGGTTTTTAGCCCTTTCTGAAATGTTTCAGAAAAACAATCGATAAATCCTTTCATTGAAAATTAACACATCTGTCATATTCTTGTAACATCAATCTTTTATGCTAATTTTAAAAAATTTAGGGTTTCACAAAATTAAAAAATTCCCTCTCCCTTTTGGGGAGAGGGATAGGGTGAGGGGGGTAAGGATTACGAATTTCGTGAAACCCACAATTTTAAAAAGTTAAAAAGGAGGCTACCATGAAATGCAAATATTTAAATCAATTCCGTCTTTCTGAGTTTGGATGGACTGTGGAATCATGCACAGCAAACGATAGGCCTTATGCACCGAGCATCTCAGAATTGCATGATTACTGCAATGGCAATGAAGTCAAGAGATGTCCAGTCTGGCTGAAAAGAGAAGGCTTATATACTGCTTATAGTTCACCGTTCATTGTTGAAATTGTTCAAGGTTCATAGTTCATAGTTGATTGTTATTATGAACAATGAAGCATAAACTTTTTTCATGGAGGTGTATTATGACTTCAAGGTCGAAATGGGATATAACCATAGATGGCGAGGAGTGCATATCCGAAGATAGAAATAGTCCGGATAGGATAGATAGGCAGACCATACTCGAACTTCTTGACAATGATTCGCTCACAACCCATTTTCAACCCATATTTTCTGCAAAAGACGGGTCAGTTTATGGTTATGAGGCATTGACGAGGATAAGGGAAAATAAAAATGACATAAACATCAGCGAGCTGTTTAAAGTGGCAATCCTCACAGATACCATCTCATCCCTCGATGTGAAGTGCAGGGGAAATGCCATAAGTTTAGGGTCTTTATTGGGCATTAATCACAAAGGTTCGTACCTATTTATCAATGTATGTCCCGAGGCATTGATGGACCCGGCACACAGTGTTGGAATAACAGATGAACTGGCAGATAAATATGGCATTTCGAAAGAAAAGATTGTTCTTGAGATAACAGAAGAAAGCGCCATTCACAATTACAAGCTATTCAACGAGGCAGTTGATTACTATAAAAAGAGAGACTATAAGATAGCCATTGATGACTTCGGAGCGGGTTACGGCGGGCTGAAAATGCTCTCGGTGATAGAGCCCGACTTTGTAAAGATAGACCGCCATTTCATATCAAATATAGATAAGGCAACTGTGAAGTTCAATCTCGTTGATTCTATTGCATCTGCTTGCCATAGGATCGGCATAAAGGTCATAGCCGAGGGAATAGAGCGGGAAGAAGAACTCAAAATAGTGATAAATATGGGGATAGATCTGCTTCAGGGGTATTATCTCTACAAGCCATCTCCAATCCTTAATGGTGACAAGGCAGAGATTTCTATATTCCACAGCAAAAAAGCAAGCTGTTGCTCAACAAGCGCTGAGCAATGCTTTATAGGAGATATTGCAGACAGGGTTGCTCCTATATTACCATCAGCACATCTTTTGGCTGCTTTTAGTAGATTTATCAAAAACTCTGAACTCAGGAGTCTGCCCGTTGTTGAGGATGAAAGGCTTGTAGGAATGCTGCACAGACATAGGTTTTTAGAAAACAATGTGCTTGGTAAATATGGCTATGGCATGCACCTTAATGCTAAGAAATGCATAAGCAACATCATGGAACAGCCGTCACTGATGGTGGAAGCTAACGTCACACTGGAAGAAGTTGCACAGAGGATACAATCAAGGAAGTCCGAATTTCTTTATGACGACATATGCGTTACAAAGAATGGCAAGTATTATGGAATAGTGCCAGTTCATATGCTCCTTGATGCAATAACAGAGAGGAGCCTCATCCTTGCACGTAATGCAAACCCCCTAACAGGTCTGCCGGGGAATGATTCGATTCAGCGTGAAATAAATAAAAGGCTCTTGCAGAACATACACTGTGATGTCTGTTACATAGATATAGACAACTTTAAGCCATATAACGACACCTATGGTTTTGAAAAGGGTGATATGGTTATAAAGACGCTTGCTTGCATAATCAAGGAATCTGTGAGACCGTCTGATTTCGATTTTAGCTTTGTGGGACATATAGGTGGTGATGACTTTATAGTGATTACTCCTCCGAAGATTTCAATACCTGTGTGCGAGAAAATAATTTCGAGCTTTGAATCAAATCTTCCGATATTACATGGAATGGAAGATTACAATAGGGGATATTATGTTTCTAAAAATAGGAAAAATGAGGAAGAGACTTTTAGGCTATTGTCTCTCTCCATAGGAATAGTCAGCACAGAGGTGTATAAAATAAAGTCCTATGCCCAGCTTGCATCAATAGCAACAGAGGTAAAAAAGGCTGCAAAGATGCAGTCTGCCTTAAACGGAACTTCATCCATAGCAAGAGACAGAAGGCTGATGGGATGAAAAATGTTCATAGTTTATGGTTTATAGTATAAGAGGGTCTTATTTTAAGGCATTGAAGGATGAGCTATGAACAATGAACGAAATACTAAATTCCTCTGGGGTGTTGCCACATCTGCCTTTCAGCTTGAGGGTTCTCCTTATGCTGACTGGACATCATGGGATTCTATATTAAATTCAAAGCCCGATGTCACAAACCATTACACCTTATATAAAGAAGACTTGAATTTATTGAAAGATCTCGGTGTGAATGCATATCGCTTCTCTATTGAATGGAGTAGGATACAACCAAGAGAAAACATATGGGATGAAGCCGCTGTTGCCCATTATCAGGACATAATAAATATCCTTCTTGAAAACAATATAGAGCCTATGGTCACAATACATCACTTCACGCATCCACTCTGGTTTATCAAAAAATACCCATGGCACAAAGAAGAGTCTATTGAAAAATTTTTGATCTTCGCAGAAAAGATAGTGTCTATATTAAAGGGCGTGCGATACTGGATTACTTTCAACGAGCCATATGTGCTTATCCTTGCCGGATATTTTGAGGGATGCACACCTCCCGGCATCAGGGATGTTTCACTGGGATTGAAGGCACTGGAGAATATTCTCATTAGCCACGGGAAAACTTATGATATTATCCATTCAAGAGTCACCGGTCCGATGGCTAAGCCTATGGTAAGTGTTGCACACAATATGGCTGCTCTTGCGCCGTGGAACAAATGGAACCCTATGGACAGACTACTGTCCAGCATTGCAAAGCACTTTTATAATCACTCCCTTTTAGATGTGTTTATCACTGGCATTCTCAGGGTGAAGTTTCCATTTAAGAAGGCAGTAGAAATTCATGTCCCTATAAAGGATAAGCTGGATTTCTTCGGTGTAAATTATTACACAAGAATACATATGAGGTTTAATCCTTTTAAAAAGATGGGTATTGAACTGAGACACAGGGATATTGACGGCTATGGACTTACTGATATGGGATGGGAGATACACCCTCATGGACTTGCAAAGGTGCTGAGATATGCATCAAAACTCAATGTGCCTTTGATAATAACTGAAAACGGCATTGCTACTCATGACTGTGAGAAGAAGATAAAGTTCATGAAACGTCATGTAGATGTCCTCGAAAGGTGCATCAAAAAAGGCATCGATGTCAGGGGATATTTCTACTGGTCCCTGATTGACAACTACGAATGGCTTCAAGGACTCGATGCGAGATTCGGTTTATATAAAGTGGATTTTGACACACTCAAGCGCAAGCCTACCAATGCAGCAGCATATTATTCGTATTTGATTAAGAGCAGAGATTTTTATTCTCTAAAATAAATCCCTTAAACCTGCCTGCTTAAGAATGGATAATACTGTCCCCTTTGGCAGATCCTTTTTGTGATAAGGGACAGTGACACGCCTTTTTGTCTGCAAATTGTAATAAACCTTATGACTTCATGTCTGATGGTCAAACTCAAAGCCGTTTTGTAGCAGAATCTTAATTACATCATCTGGTGTTAATATAGGCAGTTTAGGCATACTCTACATTTAATATACTTTCCAGTGTTCTGGAATCATCCACAATTTCCTCATCATGTTTTTTCATGCTTTCTAAATATGCTGCTATTGCATCCTCAGCCATTTTGACAGCATCTTCTACAGTGTCGCCATAAGTTACACATCCTGGTAAAGACGGCACTAAAACAGTATATCCGCCCTCCGGTTCAGGTCTTAAAACAATCCTGAAAGAGAGTTTTGAATTCATCACTGCACCTCCTCTTTGACAGTTGCTTTTATTTTACCACTTTTATATCCAATTGGATATATTTTTAACAAAACTTTAATCCTCTTTTAATATCCTTGTAACAAGGAGTGTTTATCATGTTAATAGCATGTTTGGAAAATATGTTGATAAATGGTTAATAGATGTTACTGTGTGACTTTCATATCCACACAAAATACTCTGACGGTTCTGTGGAGTTGAGAAAGACAATTGATCTTTACGGTCAAGCGGGATTTGATGTAATAGCAATAACAGATCATGTGGTCAATGGTGACAACTCTATCGGAAGGCTCGCCCATCGTTTTAGATTATCTGTGACAGCAGAGAATTTTGATGAATACATATCCAATATAAAATACGAGGCAGAGAGGGCATGGAATAAATATGAAATGCTCGTAGTACCAGGCGTGGAAATCAGTAAAAACTACATTAATCCTGAAAAATCAGCACATGTTGTAGATTGTCAACACATTTGACCCCTTTTATGCAAATAAAATTGACCCCCTTTTGCCGTTAAAAACGGCACTATTTGATTTCTTAACTTTTCTGCCCTTCTTCCAATCCATTCAATTTGCCTTCTTCAATTTGTTCTTCAGTCTGTAGCTTTCTCCACTTATATAGAATATGCTTGCATGATGCACAACTCTGTCTATTATGGCTGAGGCTACAACAGGGTCTTCAAATACCTTTCCCCATTCGTCAAAGTTGTAGTTGCTTGTAAGGATTATTGAGCCTTTTTCGTATCTCATTGAGATGAGTTGAAACAGGAGATTTGCCTGCTCTCTCGTTATCGGCATGTAGCCCAGTTCATCTATTATCAGCAGGTGGAGCCTTGAGTAAAAGAGGAGTCTTTCTACAAGGTTTCCCTGTCTCTTTGAGAGCATGAGGTCTTCTATGAGTCCCTGGGCTGTCATAAAGAGCACCCTGAGCCTTGCTGTGCATGCCTTTATGGCAAGCCCTACGGAGAGATGGGTTTTGCCTACCCCGGGAGGACCGAGGAATATCACATTTGCCTTTTGAGCTATGAATTCAAGGCTGCTGAGCTTTATTACTTCTTTGTCTCTGAGGCCCGGCTGGAAGCTGAAGTCAAATTCCTCAATGGTCTTTATGTAGGGAAGTCTGCTCTTTGCCATCTTTGCCTTTATTGAGCTTTCTGTCTTCCTCTTTACCTCTGCCTCAAGTAACAGGGCAAGGTATTCTTCATATCTGAGGTTGCTCTTTGATGCCCTCTCTGAGAGGTCTCTGTAGGCAGTTATCATGCCTTTGAGCTTCAATGACCTCATGTGACTCTCTATCTGTCTGTTCAGCTCTGTCATGCCAGAACCTCCTTTTCCATAACCCTGTATGCTGAAAGGGGTCTCGTTATGTTAATGGATCGTGCAATACAGGGGTTGTTTATGTTCTCTATTAGAGGTTCTCCAGGGGTCTTGCTTTTAAGAAGCCTCTTTATGCTGTTTTTGTGGTATGAGTCGCATTCAATGCACTCCTTCATGGCGGCTGTTATGTCCTCGGCAGTGTAAATCTCTGTGAGTTTCAGTATCTCTTCTATATGCCAGTACATGTTGGCACTGACTGTCTTCTTTAAGCCTTCTATGAAGACCTCTCCCTGCTGTTTGAATGCCTCTTTGAATCTTTTAAGAGTTTCAGACCTGTATGCCCCTTTCCTCTCCCTATATTCCCTGTTGAGCTGTTCATGTTCTGGATGTACAGGCCTTTTGTGCCTGTCACTTACCCTTATGTCATGTTCTGCTATGATACTGCCATCCATTGAATAGACCTTAAGGGTCTTTCCAAAAAGGGTCTCTATCTTTACCTGCCTGAGACAATGCTTCATGGGCACAGGGTATAATGCACCAGCCCAGCTTATGTAGCCGTCATTCGTTACGCTCCGTATCTCCTTCGGGAAGATTTCAGCAGGCTCTACCTCAGGTATCGGTCTTAGAAGAGGTTTTTCATCACGCATGAACCTCTCTTCAGGGCTCTCTCCGAGGTCACTGTGTGTCCTTTTATTGTATCTTTCTGTAAAGTCATACAGAAGCCCATCAAACCGTGCAATGCCTTCTACCTCAAGTCCCTTGAGAAGATGCTCCTGAATGTAATAAAAGGGCCTCTCTACCTTCCCCTTTGTCCTTGCCCGATAGGGTCTGCACGGGACTGTATCAATACCATAAAGTCCGCAGAACCTCAAAAACTCATCGTTATACCGAATAACACCGTTGTTGTTGTGAGCAATGACCATCTGTCTGGGATTGTCTATAACAATCTCTTCAGCAATGCCCCCAAAATACTCTATTGCACTCGCTATCGCCCTGATTATATCCGCTGTGGTGATGCTTAAGGAACTGCAATAATATTTCTTCCTGCTGTAGCTTAAGATTATCTCATGGATGTAGACCTTTACAGGTCTGCCATTTACAGGAAGCATCCATTCCTTCCAGTCATACTGCATCTGTTTGCCAGGGGAGGTCTCTACCCTCGTTGTTGCTAGGGTCTTGACCCGTTCTCCTTCCCTTATCCCTGACAGATAACGATGCACAGAGGAAAGAGAGCCTCCGTAGCCCTGTTCCTTGAGCTCATTGTATATCCTCGTGCCAATGAAGCCCTTTTTGAGCATCTCCTTTATCACTTCCTCATAAGGGTCAAGTAGCCTTTCATACTGCCTTGCTTTGAATTGCGGAGGTTCATCCTTCCTCAGATACTTCCTCACCGTGTTCCTCGATAGCTTCAACTGCCTCGCTATCCCCTTAATGGTCTCACCCTTCTGCCTTAATACCCTTACCTGCTGCCACTTATACATGCTTATCACCCCTTCTTCTCCTTTCCCTGTTTATTTGAAAGGAGATTATAGTATTGCAGGGGGTCATTTTTATATGCCGATCAGGGGTCAATTGTATTTTACGATCTACACACATGTGCTTATCATCGATATAAAGGAGTTTATCCCCGCATGTATGAACTATGAAAAGATATTCCTTGAGGCAAGACAACAAGACGCCCTTATAGTTGCTTGCCATCCGCACCACATGTCTGATATGAGTAGGGATACCTTATTTCTTTGGAACAACAGAGGCAAATATGCAAAATACATAGACGCATGGGAGATTGCTAATAGAGATGATGTGTTTAATGTAATCAGTCTTGAGAAATACCCTTATATAGCAAACAGTGATTTTCATAAGGCAAGGCACATCTATTCGTGGAAGACGCTTTTAAACTGCGAAAAGAATATTGACTCAATTAAAAAATGCATAAGGCATAACAAAGGAGTGGCAATAACACTATTTAGGAATTAACAAATAAATGTCATTGCGAGGGCGAAGTCTGAAGCAATCTCAGAGACGAGATTCCTCGCGGAGCCTGCCCTGAGCGGAACTACGAGATTCTTCGCTACGCTCAGAATGACAAAAAGCAAAGGGCTCAGACACCGTCCTGAGTGAAACGAAGAAATGACAAAAAGCGAAGGGCTCGCAATGGCAGGTTGGAAAAGGTCGGAATGACAGATGGAACAAAGAGGTAATAACAGATGAGATAAGGAGGAGGAACTGTGGAAATATTCTATGTTTTAGTAGGTTTGACAGTTTTAGGGCTTATAGCATACGGACTACAGATATGGGCAGTGCGATCCACTCTTAAAAAAGGAGATAAGGGGTTAAGAGGTTTAGAGGATAAGAATAAGTCGATTTCTCAACTTCCCACTATTTCTATCCTCAAGCCTCTCAAAGGACTCGATGACAATTTATTCGACAATCTCGCAAGCTTCTGCACACAGGATTATCCAAAATACGAAATCATATTTTCACTTCAGGATCACAATGATCCGGCCTACAAGGTGGCAAGAAAAATAAAAGATAAATATCCTGAAAGAGACATTTCAATCATAGTTGAAAGGTGCGATGATGGGTTAAATCCAAAGGTCAATAACTTAATCCCCGCGTATAAGGCATCAAAATATCAGTACATACTCATCAGCGATAGCAATGTCATGGTTGATAATAATTACCTCAGAGGAATCGTTAAGCACATGGATGACCCAGATGTTGGCCTTGTGAGCAATGTTATAAAAGGTATTGGAGGTAGCTCCATTGGCTCAATATTCGAAAACCTTCACTTGAATTCCTTTATTATAGGGAGTGTATGCTTTTTGGATAGATTTCTGAAAATGCCATGCGTAATCGGCAAATCAATGCTGATGAGGAAGAAAGACCTCGAGGCAATTGGCGGATTCAGGGCTGTAAAGGATGTGCTTGCAGAAGATTACATCATTGGAAAGAAGATACACAAGAGGGGTAAGAAGGTGGTGCTGTCAAACCATATAATAAAGAATGTGAATGAATACTGGAATATTAAGAGATTTCTAAACAGACATACCAGATGGGGAAAACTCAGGTGGAGGCTCGGAGGGATTAAATACTTTTCCGAATTGCTCGGTAATCCGGTCTTCATGTCATGTCTGGCTATATTACTATGGGAGGTGTCGAGAATAACAATTTCTTTTGCACTCATTGTCAGTTTTGTGAAGATACTTGGTGATTACTACCTCAGCACTATAATGAGAAGAAATGAATTCGAAAAAATAGAATCATCACATTCCATAAACTCCATATCGCCATTTTATTATCTGTTGTCACCAATTAAAGACTTGGTCATAGGGCTTGTCTGGTTTGTGCCAATATTAAGCAATACGGTTGTATGGAGAGGCAATAGATATATAATTGGCAAGGAAACGCTTCTTAAACCTTGTTCTGAAGCAAATGCATGGAGATACAGGTTTGTTGAGGCTATAAAAACAAAATTCGCATAAACGGGAGGCAAATAATTATGCAGGAATCTAAAAATAAAAATGGAATAACCAGGAGAGATGTTTTAAAGGCTGTAGGGATGGGCGCAATTTATTCAATGCTTCCTTATCATGCCTTAAGCAGTGAAAAGGATGATTTCAAAAGGGCTAATGGACGGGGGATTATATTCATTGTTGGAGACGGAATGCCTCTCGGAGTTATAAGGGCAATGCATGAGATAAAGACAAGGGTTAATGGGGATGCCGGCACATTTTTTTATAACCGGTTCAATGACAAAAATACACTGCTTTCATTCATGGGGACAAGTAGCCTTTCAAGTATAGTAACTGATTCTGCTCCCGCATCTGTAGCATGGGCTACTGGCTCAAAGACAGCAAATAGAATGCTTTCTGTTCTGCCAGACGGGAGGCATCTTAAGACTATAGCAGAGCTAGCAAAGGAAAATGGCTATGCCTGCGGATTCGTCACTACAACAAGAGTTACCCACGCAACGCCTGCCGCATGGGTGTCGCACAGCGCACATAGAGATAGGGAAGATGACATTGCCCTTGATTATTTGAAACTCATGCCTGATGTGATACTCGGAGGCGGAAGCAAGCATTTTGATTCCACAAAGAGAAAAGACAGTAGGGACCTATTTAAGGAATTTGAAACTGCCGGATATGATGTAACAAGGGATAGAAATGGGCTTATATCTCAACAAAAGAGCGAATCCAAAAGACCTCTGCTGGGGATCTTCAACCAGTCTCATCTAAGCTACTATGTTGACAGGATTAATAATACGGAATTGGGTGGTAGTCAGCCAACGCTTGCTGAAATGACATTAGTTGCACTAAAAAGGCTCTCAACAAATTCCAAAGGTTTTATTCTCCAGATTGAAGCTGGCAGAATTGATCATGCAAATCACTCTAATGATGCGTGGGCAGCAATAATGGACACAAATGAATTAGATATAACTCTCGGAGTTGTTGAGCAATATCTAAAAGCTAATCCTGATACCCTCGTAATACTCACATCAGACCATGGTAATTCTGGATGGGGGATAAACGGGACGGGACCTGATTATAATGATGCAACAGAAGCCCTCAAAAAATATACGGGGATAAAGGCGTCTTTTGAGGTTATGAGCAAAAAACTAAAAGGCAAACAACCCAATGAGATAAAAGATATTGTTGAGTATTACACGTCTTTTAAGATTTATGATAATGAAGCTGCTATGATATACGAGAGCATACAGCCGGGCTATAAGCCATACCCTTCTGATTTTGTTTATCAGCCGGACGCTACCCTGGGGAAGATATTGTCACACAGTATTTATGAGAAAAACGAAAAGGGGAAGACTAAACTACCGGCTGCTTTAAGACGTGGTAATGTAGGTTTTACATCCACCAATCATACAGGAGAAGACCAAATAGTGCTTGCCTATGGAGGCACTGATAAGTTAAATATGAGACGGTATGTTGACAATACCGATCTATTCGGAGTTATGTGCGATTATTTGGGCATCAAGCATAGGAACCCTTCAATGAGTGAGAATGAGGCTAAGCCCTTAATTAAAACAGCGTCGTGGGATGAGTGGCTCAGGCACATGGAGCTTCATATAGCATAGACAACATTTAGATTTATAAGGAGAATTGGAAATGAAAATAGCTATACTTGGAGACATTCACGGAAATATTGAGGCGCTAAGGACTGCATATGATGCGGCAGTGTCTAATAATGTTGAAAAAATATATCACCTCGGAGACCTCGGCGGCTATGCGCCCTTTGTAAATGAGGTGGTTGATTTTCTTATTGAACACCAAATCGAAGGGGTTCAGGGCAATTATGACGATGCAGTTGCAAATGGCAAAGAGCACTGTGGATGCAAATATGAAGACCCGGTTCAGGCAGAGATGGCGACTATGTCATTTGAATGGACAAAAGGGCATGCAACTCAGAAGAGCAAGGACTATATGAAGTGCCTCCCTTTTGATATAGAGTTTTCAGTGCATGACAAAAAGGTGAAGATATTTCATGCCACTCCGCTTAAAAATAACCTTTACTGGCACAATGACAGGGATGAAGACTTCTTTCTCCACATGGCAAGAAAGGCGGATGCAGACATCATGATTTATGGACATACCCATATACCGTATAGAAAGAACATCGGCAATAAGGTATTCATCAATGCAGGAAGTGTTGGAAAGCCAAAGGATGGTGATGTAAGGACATGCGTCTGTATTGTTGATATTAATCCTGACAATGTTAAATCAGAATTTTTAAGGATTCCTTATGACATCGAAAAAGTAGCCTCTGCCATCATAGAAAGCGGCATACCTTCATATTTTGCGGAGAGGCTGCGTCAGGGTAAATAATAAAATTCAATATCTCCCTTAATATCTTCTCCGCCTGTTCTGATGTCTTGCCTTTTTTAGGCCCTTCTGCTATGCCTACAAAGGAAAAATAATCGTCTTTTTCTTTCCTTTCTTCTCTGAGATAGCCTGATAGGGCCTCACGGATAATCTCGGACATCTTTCTCTTAGAAGACTCAGCAGCCCTTTTTAACAGAAGAAATTGCTTTTCTTCAAGATAAACCATGGTTTTTCTCATCCTTATTTGCCCTCCCTTTGCAAAAATTGTATGGCATATATGTCAATCCCCCTTAAAAAATCCTGAAACCAAAATTTAACCTCTAATTCATCATCTTGTAACATTTCTTCGTTAAGCTATAGTGGTAAGTCGGATTTTTAAAAAGGAGGGAAAATTATGTGCCCTAACTTTAACAATGGCATTTGCGAGGTAGTTGGTATCGAGCCAGAGGAAATAGGGTGTATCGAGATATGCGCTTGCTACCGCAATAATATGTGGAAAAATTGTAAGGTCTATATGTTACAGTTTTTTATTTATGGTGATAAAAACCTTGCAGCAGCTTAACCCCCCTCATTTCAAGGGCCCTTGTGAATAATGCAAGGGCCTCTTTTTTTTGAGACTTTTGATACCCTTGAAATACACATGGCAAATCATGGTTGACGATTGTAACGCAAATTTAACATTCCTTTAATATTAGATTAACTCAGTTAGTTTATAATTGGAGAGATAAAGAGGCTGTTCAATAACAAATAGGGTTTTAAGTTATCATTTGCGATGTCTTGATTTTCAAGGTTCAGAGAGTTTTTGAACAGATTCTGATAAAGTTGGGGGTGATTAATATGTAACATGGCTTAAAGTGACAAGGTCCATCAAAGTTGTAACAATCAAACCCTATCATAGATAGGGTATAATTAAGGAGGATGAAAATATGAAGAGGATCTTAGGTTTTATATTAGCACTAACTGTTGTGTTGTCATTGTCTATGGCAAACGCCGAGGAGACATTGAACGGCGCTGGGGCAACATTCCCGTATCCATTATATTCTGCATGGGCATATGAGTATCACAAAACCACAGGTGTGAAGCTCAACTATCAATCAATAGGCTCAGGCGGAGGGGTCAGACAGGTTGTGAATAGGACAGTTGACTTTGGTGCATCTGACGATGCCCTTGAACCTAAAGAGATAGAAAAGGATAAGCTCCTTCAGTGGCCGCAGGTTATAGGTGGTGAGGTTCTGGCGATAAATGTTTCTGGTATTAAATCTGAGGAAATGGTCTTAGATTCTGATAGCGTATGCAAGATATTTCTTGGTGAAGTCAAATACTGGGATGATAAAGAGATAAAGCAACTGAATCCTTCCCTTAATCTGCCACATAAGGAGATTACTGTTGTTCACAGGTCTGATGGATCAGGAACCACCGCAGTTTTTACACATTATCTATCAGAGGCATGTCCTGCCTGGAAAAGCAAGGTTGGTGAGGGCAAATCTGTGAAATGGCCTGTTGGCATAGGAGGGAAAGGCAATGAGGGTGTTGCCAATTATGTAAAGAGGACACCATTTTCCATAGGCTATGTAGAATTTGCATATGCAAAACAGAACAAACTCACTTACACGCTTCTTAAAAATCCTGCGGGCAAAGTGATTAGACCGACCCTTGAAACCTTTGCTGAGGCTGCATCAGCGGGTAATTATGACCCCAAAAAACACTTCTATACATGGGTTACAAATGTAAAAAGCCCTAATGCATGGCCAATTGTTGCTGCTACAAATATCCTCGTACCAAAAGAAAGGGTTGGAGAAAATAAAAAGGTTGTTAAGTTCTTTGACTGGGCATTTTCTAAAAAGGCAGACGAGATAGCACAAAGTTTGGTTTATGCACCACTTCCAGAAGCATTAAAAAATAAGATAAGGGCATACTGGAAGGCAAACGGAATATATTAATAGGCGATAGGCAAAAGGCTATAGGCGATAGGCAAGAGGATAGTATATAATATATGCCTACAACCTATAGCCTATAATTTAATTAAGGAGTTATTATCGTTGTGATTTTATTTAAAAAGAAGGATCCCGTCGATTTGATTTTTTCATTCATTACAGGCATTGCAGCGATTTCTGTTGTCCTGATCATTGTCGGCACATTATATGTGCTTTTTAAAGAATCTTCACTATCAATCGAAAGATTTGGCTTTTTAAAGTTTATTACATCATTAGATTGGGACCCCGTAAGGGAATCCTTTGGAGCTGCAGCAGCCCTTTATGGAACACTTGTGACAACAGCCTTAGCCCTCATTATTGCAATACCAGTTGCTATCGGGATTGCAATATTTGTTACAGAGGTTGCTCCCAATTTCCTGAAGGGACCTGTTGGTGTTGCTATAGAGCTTTTAGCAGCCATACCAAGCATCATTTACGGCATGTGGGGGCTCTTTACACTCGCACCGATTATGTCAAAATATATAGAACCCTTTTTGCAAAAGACCATCGGTAAATTACCGTTATTTAACATACTCTTTGAGGGCACTCCACTCGGTATAGACCTTTTGACAGCAAGCATGATACTCGGAATAATGATAATTCCTTTTACTGCAAGCATCTCAAGGGATGCCTTTAATCTCACACCATCTGTGGTGAAGGAGTCTGCCTATGCAGTTGGTGCAACAAAGTGGGAGGTGGTAAGGGATGTAGTGCTTCCCTATTCAAAATTAGGTGTCTTTGGTGGCATTGTTATCTCTCTTGGAAGGGCGCTGGGTGAGACAATGGCAGTTGCCTTTGTCCTTGGAAATAATAATCAGATAACCACATCCCTACTCGATGCAGCAGCAACAGTTACTGTGAAACTCGCAAATGAGTTTACAGAGGCAGACAAAGATATTTATCTTTCATCATTATATTATTTGGCACTTCTGCTTTTTATGGCGAGCTTTATTGTGCTGTCTATTGCAAAGTTCCTTTTATTAAAGGCAGAAAATAGGCTGAAGGCTTAAGGAAGGGCAGAGGACAGAATATGACAGAATATGGAGGATAGAAGGCAGATGAACCGCGAGAAATTCAGGATTATACAGAGCCGCATTGCTTTTATTGTTAGCACTCTTACTGCCATGTTTGGTATTTTCTGGCTTATATTCATTATCGGCGATGTCCTTGTTCATGGCATAGGTGCACTGAATATAAATTTATTCATAAAAGACCCCGCCCCTGCGGGTGTTGAGGGAGGGGGCCTCAGAAATGCCTTTGTGGGTCATTTGATGATAACCTTCTTTGCAACATTGATTGGTGTCCCTGTGGGTGTGCTTGGCGGGACATTCCTTGCAGAATATGCAAGAGGCAAAAGGATCGCACGATTCATAAGCATCCTTTCTGACATAATGGTCAGCGTTCCAGCCATTGTGGTTGGCACTTTTGTATATGCCATAATAGTGAAACCAATTGGTCATTTCAGCGGTTGGGCTGGGGCTGTTGCACTGGCAATGATAATGATTCCTGTGGTGGTGAGGACAACAGAGAATATGCTTTCACTTGTATCCTGGACAGTCAGAGAGGCTGCCTTTGCATTAGGAGCTCCTTATTATAAGGTCATCATACAGGTTGTTTACAGAGGGGCAGCCACGGGTATCTTGACAGGCATACTTCTTTCTATTGCGAGGGTTACAGGTGAGGCAGCACCACTTTTGTTCACCTCCTTTAATAACTCATTCTTTTCTGCTAATATGAATGAACCAGTAGCTTCGCTTACTGTATCGATATTTCAATATGCCATGGGTCCTTATGAAAGCTGGCACGCCCAGGCATGGGCAGCAGCATTAATGATTACTGCATTTATTCTTTTCATCACAATCATTGGCAGACTCATCATAAAATGGAGGTACAAAAAGTGACAGAGCATATAGAGATTGAGGTTAGAAATCTCAACTTTTATTATACTGGCAATATCCACGCCCTGAAGCAGATAAACCTCTCTGCTTATAGGCATAATGTTATAGCACTCATAGGTCCTTCGGGTTGTGGCAAAACAACGCTCCTGAGGTGTTTTAACAGAATGCATGACCTTTATCCTAAAAACAGATATGAAGGCGAAATAATCTTTCAGGGTGCAAATATCCTTTCTAACAATATTGACATCATTGACCTCAGGAGCCGGATTGGAATGGTCTTTCAGAAACCCACTCCATTCCCTATGACTATATTTGACAATATTGCATATGGTCTCAGGCTGAAGGGCGTTAAAAATAGGTCTGAACTCTCTGAAAGGGTAGAAAGGGCACTCAAAAATGCAGCACTCTGGGGTGAGGTAAAGGACAAACTAAATGTCAGTGCCTATGAGCTTTCGGGTGGACAACAGCAAAGACTTGTTATCGCAAGGGCATTGGCTGTTGAGCCTGAAGTCCTCCTTTTTGATGAACCCACCTCAGCCCTTGATCCCATATCCACTGGCAAGATAGAAGAACTCATAGTTCAATTAAAGAGCAAAGTTACGATAATTATCGTCACCCACAACATGCAGCAAGCAGCCCGAATCTCTGACTGGACAGGGTTTATGATGCTCGGGGAATTGATTGAATTTGACAAAACAGATAAGATATTCACAGCCCCCTCTGAAAAGCTTACAGAGGACTATATCACAGGGAGGTTTGGATAATGACCAGGTTTGATGAAGAATTGACCAGTTTAAAAGAGATGATACTAAAAATGGGAGCATTAGTTGAAAGTTCTATAAAAGATTCTGTTAGATCTCTGGTAGAAAGAGACGATGCACTTGCAAGAACTATTATAGAAAGAGACCATGAGATAAATGCCCTTGATGTGCAGATAGATGAGGAATGCATAAGGCTCATAGCGCTGATGCAGCCTATGGCTGGAGACTTGAGATTTCTGACAACGGCAATGAAGATAACCACAGACCTTGAAAGAATGGGAGACAATGCTGTAAATATAGCAGAAAGGGCTTTAGAGCTAAACAGAGAGCCAATCCTCAAGCCTTATATAGACATCCCTCACATGAGCCAGATAGCCCAGGGGATGACAAGAGATGCACTTGATGCATTTGTAAAAAAAGATAAAAGACTTGCAATGGATGTAATCATGAGGGATGATGAGGTAGATGACCTTAAATATGGAATACTTGAAGAATTAATATCCTATATGATCAGGGATCCAAATACAGTATCAAGGGCAATGAAGATTAGCTTTGTTGCGCAGTATCTGGAGAGGATCGCTGATCACGCCACTAATATTGCTGAGATGGTCATATATCTTGTAGCTGGAAAGATCATAAGGCATATGGCTTTGCCTAAAGAGTAGATAGCAAAGATATTATTTCTTTTAGTGATGCAACTCTGTCCACACCACCAAGCTCTACTGCCCTTTTGGGCATTCCAAATACAACAGAAGATGCCTCATCCTGCGCAATGGTATAAGCACCAGCCTTTTTCATCTCGAGCAATCCTCGAGCTCCATCTTCGCCCATGCCTGTCAAGATGATTCCCACGGCGTTTTTGCCAGCGTATTTAGCAACTGACCTAAACATTACATCAACTGACGGCCTTACAAAATTAACCATTGGTCCGTCAACAATATCTACATAATACATCGCTCCATTTCTCCTTATCTCCATATGCTTATTGCCGGGAGCTATCAAGACTGTTCCTCTTAAAATGCGGTCTCCGGTTTCTGCCTCTTTTACATCAAGCCTCGACATAGCATTCAGCCTCTCTGCAAATGATCGTGTAAATACAGGCGGCATGTGTTGAACTATCACTATTCCATGTGTTGATTCTGGCAGAGCGGTTATTATCTCAGTAATTGCTTGAGTTCCTCCAGTTGAAGCTCCTATAAGGTGGACAGACTTTTATTTCACCTATTAACCTCTCCACCTATTACCCCCTTCACTGATTCAAAGAACAGGAGCCAGAACACAGACTTTCAGAAGAAAAATGGGCTTAAGGCTGTAGGCTGAAGAATATTAAAACTACCTCAAAAAACTTCAGCCTAAAGCCTAACGCCTTCAGCCTATCTTCTGTCATCTGTTCTCTTTATGAAATCCTGGTATAATCCTCACCTATAGATTTTAGGTAAGGAAGTTTACAATAGTTATTAAAGTCTTTAAGCAGAAAAGACAGTTTACTTTCCTCCTTATGGGTCTCTCATTGAGAGATACCATTTACAAAAGACTACTGCTTCATGTCTGACTGACTGGGAAATATTTATTAAGGATGCTATGGCTTCTGGTTGATATCAGAAGACCATTTATCTCCCAGGCTATATTTGGTCAGAACATGACAAGAAGCCTGCTTACAAAAACTTATCTTAGAAAGGAGTCTCTATGTTTTATCTCGGTATTGATGTTTCAAAAAAGGCTGCCCGTTATTTCATCCTCGATGAATCAGGCAGCAAGCTTAAGGCCTTTACTGTCGACACTAACAAAGAATCGCTGGAGAGTCTGCTGGAAAGATTCAAATCTCTTTCCATAACCACAGACAATCTCCTCATCGGCATCGAAGCCACCGGTAGTTTCTGGGAGAACACCTACTCCTTTCTCAAAAACAAAGGCTATAATATCGTCCTTCTGAATCCCTATAACACGAATAAGTTCAGAGAGGCATTAGCCAAGAAGGCTAAAACAGACGATATAGATGCCCTTGTTATCGCCCAACTCCTCAGAACCGGAGAGTATGTTCAAAGCCAGGTGGCTGAAGAAAACATTCAAGCCCTAAGGGAACTAACTGTCCTCAGGTATGAGTTCGTCAAGGAGAGAAAGAACCTTCAGAGACAGGTATATTCCCTTCTGAACGTTGTCTTCCCGGAATATGAGAAGACTGTCATTGCAAAACCGTTCTCTCAGGCATCTATGCGTATTCTTTCTGAATACCCAACTGCTAAACATCTCTCAGGGGCTAAACCAAAACATATTGAAAAGATTGTCCGTAAGATCGTCGGCAACAACTTCAATATAGGAGAAATACAAAACCTCATAGATACCGCAAGGAACTCCATCTACTCAGGAAGGGCAAAGGATGCAAGGGCAACTACATTGAGAATGCTTCTCGCTCACATTGCAAACCTCTCAAATTCCATAGAGGAACTCGAAAAACAGATGAAGGCAATCCTTTCGCCCTCTGACGAAGATGACAGCTTCCCCGGTCAGAATCTCCTATCCATCAAAGGAGTCGGCGATAAGACCCTTGCAGCGATTATCTCTTATCTCGGCTCTGATGGCTCTAACTTCCCTGATTCCAAATCTGCTGTCGGGTATGTTGGCTTCTATCCTAAAATATATGAATCAGGACAGAGCAGACGAGATAACAAGATTTCTAAAAGAGGACCGAAGGTTCTCAGATGGGCTCTCTATATGGCTGCTGTTGCTTCTCTAAAACACAACAAAGAGATGAGAACCCTTTACCATATGCACCTATTTTTATACATTTGACTGCTGTTTCTATATCGCTAAAAGCAGTAACAATTATAATAGGGATATCAGGGTCTATTTTTTTGAGTTCCTGTAATACTTCTAAACCATCCATGCCTGGCATTTTAAGGTCAAGAAGTACTGCCAGAGGAGTTTCTTTTTTAAACAATTCTATTGCTTCTTTTCCATTGGATGCCTCTATTGGTAAAAATCCCTCACCCTTAAGCACCTCACAGAAGGATAACCTTACGACCCTGTCATCATCTACAACAAGTATCTTCTTCATGGCATATTAATCACTATATCATAACTTCCGACACTAATTTTATCAGCAATTCCCTTCTGCCAGAGGAGTTCGGTAACCCTTATCTTTGAGTTTTTTGGAACCATGAGTATCAGTTTTGTTCCTGATTCAGCCATCTCTTTCCATTTTTCAGCCTTTTCAGCAGTAATGGTGTGTTCGGTTTCAACCTCAAGCATAGCAAGTATAAGTCCATGATTAGAGAGTGTAAGGTCAGGGGTACCCTCGGGATTAGTCTTTACCTCGTTGTATTCATTTGAGAGTTTCTGTTTTAAATAATCAACGATCAAGTCATGCAATAACTTTTCATTCACATCTTCACCCCTTCAATCTATTTTCGCTTTTTAGTAAAATCGACTTTTATTACCTGTCCTTTTGACTGTTTGTTTTTTAAAGTCTTTTGCTGCTCTTCAAATCTGTCTTCTTTATGAGTAGCAGGTGTTGGCTGCTGCACACTTGATGATACTACAAACTGAGCATTAAGCTCAGGTGAATACAAAGCAACAATGTCATCAGATGGGATAAAACATTTCTGAGGTGAAGAACCAAAGACAAGTGTTGCAGTAATGCCGTAGTCGTCCCACATAAAATTCATTTTTGAATTAAATACGAGTATGATGCCGTTTTTCTTTTCTTCTGCTGTGAAACCACGATTGCCGAGTATCACATTTTCAGAATACTTGACAAGCACAAATACCTTACCTGCGAGATTAAGAAATTCAAAGAATATATGTTTTTTGAGATTATTCATTTGTCCTCTGTTCTTTTCAGCTTTATCTTTCCGTATTCTCCATCATATCCGGGAGCTATATATACATCACCCTTGCGCATTTGTGATATTGCCTCTGCCAAAAGTGAGTAGTTTGCTTGCTCAATATCTTTTATAGGTATATCCATGAGAATCTTAAACTCACTGCCTAATTTATTAAGGATGTCTTGATAGTCTTTGTCCACTTTTTTACTATTTACCCCTATTTTTAAGACATCGGCAATGATTTCAGGCAGCGGAATTATCGAATAAAAGGGTGGAGCATCTTTGGGTCTAAAGCCTTCCTCTCTGTCAGCAAGCCTTTCAATCCTATGCATTACGCCTATAGTAACCTCTTTGCCACAAACAGGACAGAGATAGTTGTTTTTTATCGTTTCTTTTGGAGACATGCTTATTCCGCATGCCCTGTGTCCATCATAATGATATTTGCCTTCTTCTGGGAAAAATTCTATAGTGCCTATAAATCCATTCTTTGTTTTTATAGCATCTGTTATTGATTTATACGAAATCTCGATGTCAAATATATTTGCCTCACGGCCAATTTTTTTAGGAGAGTGAGCGTCTGAGTTGGATATGAGTGTTATTTTATCAAGTGCTGAAAGCCTCCAATTCATGAGCGGGTCTGACGAAAGTCCGGTCTCTATGGCATAGATATGAGGCGTGAGTTCTTCAAAACATTCTTCAAAGTAATCAAAGCCTGATGCTGCACCAAATATAGAGAAGTGCGGTGTCCACGCATGCGCAGGTATGAGCATCGAGTCAGGTGATTCATTCAAGACAATCTTTAAGAGTTCTTTTGCATCAAGTCCGAGTATCGGTCTTCCATCTGTATTGAGGTTTCCAATTTTTGACAGAGCAATATTTATCTTTGCAGCATCTGCAAAGTTAGGGGTGAATATGAGGGAATGTATCTTTCTCGTCTTTCCGTTTTTGCTGTAAATGCAGCTTATCTCTGCAGTGAGTATGAAAAAGACTTCAGCCTTGCATAAATCAGGAATATCGTTTGTCATTAAATCACTTCGCAGCATGAACAATCCGTTGTCAGCGGATTGGAGTTTTTCATTGAGCTCCTTGAACCATTTTGGATGTGTAAAGTCCCCTGTGCCTATTATTGAAATACCCTTGAGCTGCGCCCATCTCCATAGGTTCTCAGGAGACATGTCTTTGCTCGTTGCCCGTGAATATTTTGAATGGATATGAAGGTCTGCAATGAAACGCATGGAAAATTATAACACATATTAATAAAAGACAGGTTGAGGTTAGGATTGAGGCTAATCCTCAAAAACAATTTTGTAATAAATAAGACATAAATGTATCAAAGAAATAGCTGAAAATTAACAAAATTTCTTTAATTATCAAGGATTATTTATTCTGGCACGGCTATTGCTCTTTTATTTAAAGCTTGAAATTTAAGACAGGAGGATTTCTATGAGACAGATAGCGATTTATGGTAAAGGTGGCATCGGAAAATCAACAACAACACAGAATACTGTAAGTGCCTTGGCAGAGGCAGGATACAAATGCATGATAGTGGGATGCGACCCGAAGGCGGATGCAACGAGGCTTATACTCCATAAAAAGGCGCAGGCAACAGTTATGGATATGGCGAGGGAAAGGGGATCTGTGGAAGACCTTGAGATTGATGAGGTGCTCCTTGAGGGCTTTAAGGGTATCCGGTGTGCCGAATCAGGCGGTCCTGAGCCAGGTGTGGGCTGTGCGGGCCGCGGTGTTATCACTGCAATAAACTTTCTTGAGGAAAACGGTGCATATGGAGACGATCTCGACTTTGTATTCTATGATGTCCTCGGTGATGTTGTCTGCGGCGGTTTTGCTATGCCCATAAGAGAGGGTAAGGCAAAAGAGATCTATATTGTTACATCAGGCGAGATGATGGCCATGTATGCGGCGAACAACATAGCAAGAGGAATCCTCAAATATGCACAGAGCGGAGGTGTGAGGCTCGGCGGTCTTATCTGTAACAGCAGAAAGGTTGATAGGGAATATGAATTGATTTCAGAACTCGCAAAAAGGCTCAACACCCAGATGATTCATTTTATCCCGAGGGACAATCAGGTCCAGAGGGCTGAGCTAAGAAGAATGACCGTGATTGAGTATTCTCCTGAGCATCCACAGGCAGATGAATACAGAACACTTGCTAAGAAGATTGCAGAAAATACAAACCTTGTAATACCAACTCCCCTTACCATGGATGAACTGGAACAACTGCTCATGGACTTCGGGATGCTGGAAAAAGAAGAAGTAGCAGCGTAGGAGGGGAAAATGAGTACAGCCATTAAAGAGACTCAGAAACTCATAGAGGAAGTTTTAGAGGCATATCCTGAAAAGACGAAAAAAGACAGGGCAAAACACCTTGCAGCAAATGACCCGACAGGTGAGTGTGGCTCTGCCTGCCAGGTGAAGTCTAATGTCAAATCAAGGCCTGGTGTAATGACCATAAGGGGATGCGCCTATGCAGGTTCAAAAGGAGTGGTGTGGGGACCTGTAAAGGATGTTGTCCACATAAGTCATGGACCTATTGGCTGCGGACAGTATAGCTGGTGGTCAAGGAGGAATTACTACAATGGCATTACTGGAATAGATTCCTTTGGCACAATGCATATAACAAGTGACTTTCAGGAAAAAGATATAGTCTTTGGGGGTGATAAAAAGTTAGAACAGTTGTGCCGTGAGATAAAGGAACTTTTCCCGCTGGCAAAGGCAATAAGCATACAATCAGAGTGTCCTATTGGTCTGATTGGAGATGACATAGAATCCGTTGCAAGGAAGATGACAAAGGAACTCAATATCCCGGTTGTGCCTGTGCGGTGTGAGGGATTCAGAGGTGTAAGCCAGTCTCTCGGTCATCATATAGCGAATGACAGCATAAGAGACCATGTCCTCGGTAAAGGCGAGATGGGAAAGTCAACACCATACGATGTGAATCTAATCGGAGATTACAACATAGGCGGCGACGCCTGGGCATCAAGGAAGATACTGGAGGAGATGGGACTCAGGGTTATTGCCCAGTGGTCAGGTGATGCAACAATCAATGAGCTTAGTATTGCAAATAAGGCAAGGCTGAATTTAATACATTGCTATCGCTCAATGAACTATATATGCAGGCATATGGAAGAGGCATACGGTATTCCGTGGGTAGAGTATAACTTCTTTGGCCCCACAAAGATATACCAGAGCATCAGAAAGATTGCATCTTATTTCGACGACTATATCAAAGAAAAGTCAGAAAAGGTGATTGAGAAGTATAAGCCAATGATGGACAGAGTAATAGAAGAATATAGACCAAAACTTGAAGGCAAGACAGTAATGCTCTATGTGGGAGGGCTTAGACCGAGGCATGTTATTGGTGCATACGAAGACCTTGGTATGGAGGTTATCGCCGCTGGTTATGAGTTTGGACATAATGATGATTATAAGAGGACGTATCCCGAACTGAAGGAAGGGGCATTGATCTATGATGATGCCACGCCCTATGAGCTTGAAGAATTTACAAAGAGAATGAGACCTGACCTTGTAGGCTCTGGCATCAAGGAAAAATATGCATACCACAAGATGGGCATCCCCTTCAGACAGATGCATTCGTGGGATTACTCAGGACCCTATCACGGCTTTGATGGATTCCCTATATTTGCGAGGGATATGGACATGACAGTAAACAGCCCGACATGGGATTTGATACGGAGGAGAAGATGAAAATAAAAGACCATAATGAACTTTTTTGCGAACAGGAATATCTTGAGCAGTTTGAAAGAAAAAGGGAGTTTGAAAAACCATGTTCTGCAGACGAGATAGAGAAGGTCTCGGAGTGGACAAAGACAGAAGGATATAGAGAAAAGAATTTTGCCCGTCAGGCACTGACAATCAATCCAGCAAAGGCATGTCAGCCACTGGGGGCTGTATTATGTGCATCTGGCTTTCAGAATACATTACCCTTTGTTCAGGGGTCGCAGGGGTGTGTGGCATATTTCAGGAGCCACCTGAGCAGGCATTTCAAGGAGCCAGTTGCTGCTGTCTCTTCATCAATGACAGAGGATGCTGCAGTATTCGGCGGACTGAATAATATGATGGAGGGGCTGGAGAATGCCTATGCCCTTTATAAGCCGAAAATGATAGCTGTTTCCACCACATGCATGGCAGAGGTTATTGGTGATGATTTAAATGCCTTTATAAAAAAGGCAAAAGAGCAAGGTGCGATTCCTTCTGAATTACTGGTCCCTTTTGCCCATACACCCAGTTTTGTAGGCTCCCACATCACGGGCTACGATAACATGCTCAAAGGGATACTCAGTTATCTGACAGCAGGTGTGCACAGAAGGCCAAACAGCAGGATAAACATAATTCCAGGTTTTGACACATACACAGGAAATATAAGAGAGATAAAGAGATTGCTGAATTTAATGAATGTTCAACATACAGTCCTTGCTGATATAAGTGATGTCATGGATTCACCGAATACAGGTGAATACAGGATGTATTTAGGAGGTACACCCCTTGACGAGGCAGTGGATTCCATAAACGCAATTGCAACAGTTGCGATGCAGAAGTATTCAATACTGAAGACAGGCGAATTTATAAAAGAGGCGTGGGGTCAGGAGTTTGTTGCTATGCCGATGCCTGTGGGTATATCAAATACAGACAGATTTCTTGAGACTATCTCTAAGGTTACAGGCAAGGCAATACCTGAGGAGATAGAAGATGAAAGGGGCAGGGCAGTTGACGCAATGGTAGATTCCCACCCCTATGTTCATGGAAAGAGGTTTGCCCTTGTCGGAGACCCTGATCTGCTGCTTGCATTGATAAGCCTTCTCATGGAGATGGGAGGAATGCCAGTTCACATCATATGCACAAACGGCGATAGGAATTTTGAGGGAGAGGCATACGCACTACTTGGCAAGAGTCCATTCGGAATAGAAGGGAAGGTTTATATTGGCAAAGATATGTGGCATCTGAGGTCGTTACTCTTCACAGAGCCTGTTGACTTGCTTATTGGCAATTCCTATGCAAAGTTTCTCTGGAGGGATACAGGCACACCACTTGTAAGAATAGGTTTCCCGATCTTTGATAGGCACCACCTCCACAGGTATCCGATTATCGGCTATCAAGGAGTGATAAATCTTGTTAACTGGATAGTGAATACTGTGCTTGATGAAATGGACAGAAAGACGATTAATACAACAAGTTTTGATGTGATTAGATAGAAGAGAGGTTGAAATGCTGACAGGCATAGACAGATTAATGCAAAGCAGTTGTGAACGGGAGAAGAAAGAAAAAATCTGCCGTTCAAGAGGAGGAGAGTCCTGTGCCTTTGACGGTGCAATGATAGTCCTCCAGCCCATTGCGGATACGGCGCATATCGTTCACGGTCCTATTTCTTGCTGCGGCAATTCATGGGAAGGCAGGGGCACACTGTCTTCAAAGGGCCGCCTCCACAGAATGGGTTTTACAACAGATATGACCGAGATGGATATCATCTACGGCTCTGAAAATAAGCTCTATGATGCGATCTTGCGGGCTTATGAGTCGGTAAGACCGAAGGCGATATTTGTTCATGCAACCTGCGTAAGCGGTTTGATAGGAGAAGACATCGAGGCGGTCTGCAAAAAGGCTGAGACATTTCTCGGCGTTCGGGTAATACCCGTGAATGCGCCGGGGTTTGTTGGCCCAAAGAATCTTGGCAACAGAATAGCTGGCGAGGTTTTGCTCGATTATGTGATAGGAACGGGCGAGCCTCCATTTACGACAGATTATGATATCAATCTTATAGGCGAATACAACATTGCTGGTGATTTATGGCTTGTAGAGCCATTACTGAAAGAGGCAGGTGTAAGGATTTTATCAAAAATTACAGGCGATTCTACATTCGAGGAGATAACTTATGCCCACAGGGCAAAGCTCAATGTTGTGGTATGCAGCCGCGCATTGATAAATATAGCAAGGGAGATGGAGAGGAGATATGGTATCCCTTACATTGAGGTCTCATTTTTCGGAAAGACAGAGATGTTGCAAGCCTTGAGGCTAATAGCCTTAAATTTCAAATCTCAAATTTCAAATCTCAAATTGGCGGATAAGATTGAAGAAATCATTATGAGGGAAGAAAAAAAGCTTGATGAAAAGTTAAAGGCATATAAACATCTAAAAGGCAAAAAGGCAGTGCTTTATACAGGCGGCGTGAAAAGCTGGTCATTCATCTCTGCCCTTATGGATCTGGGGATTGAGATTGTTGCAATCGGAACCAAAAAGAGCACTTTTGAGGATGAAGAGAAAATGAAAGAAATTTTAGGTGAAGATGCGCCACTCGTTGAAGATGTAACTCCTAAAAATTTGTTAAGGCTCATAAAAGAAAGGAATGCAGATATATTAATTGCTGGAGGGAGAAATCAGTATCTTGCAATAAAGGAAGGCTTCCCATTTGTGGATGTAAATCAGGAGAGGCATATTCCATATGCAGGGTATGATGGACTGATAAATTTCGCTGAGCAGATAAGCAACAGCATGAGATTTTTTCAGGAGTCAGGAGACAGAAGTCAGAAGACAGAAATTAGAAAAAAAGAAAGTCTTAAGATTATAAATCATAAATCCGAAATCACAATCAATCCCCTGAAACATTCTCAATCAATTGGTGCTGCAATTGCATTTCAGGGAATAGACAGGGCATTGCCCATTATTCATGGCGCACAGGGCTGCAGCTTTTTTGCAAAGGTCCTTCTGACAAAGCATTTCAGGGAGCCGATTGCACTCGCAAGCACAAGGCTGTTTACAGAAGATGTTGTCATGGGAAGCGAGGAGAACATAATTAAGGTTGTTCAGGAAATTGTTGAGAGGAATAATCCCGATGTAATTGGAATTCTCACATCAGGGTTAACAGAGGTTAAAGGTGATGATGTGACAAGTGCAATGAAAGATTTAAGATTCAAAATTCAAGATTCAAGATGTCAAATTGTTCATATCTCTACCCCTGATTACGAAGGTGGGCTTGAGACAGGATATGCAAAGGCAGTGGAGGCAGTCATTAAGTCTATAGTCCATAGTCCACAGTCAGCAGTAAATAAAAAGACTGTCGACTGTTTCATTAATGTCCTTGTCGGCTCTCATTTGACACCCGCAGATTTTACAGAATTGAGGGGAATAGTTGAATCTTTCGGTTTAAAACCCATAATTCTCCCTGACCTTTCTGCGCTGGATGGAAGCAGAAAGGGGTTTTCTGCACTTGCTATTGGCGGCACGACAATTGAAGAGATAAGGGCAATGGGTTCATCTGATTTCACAATTGCCATAGGTGCAAGCATGGAGAGTGCTGCAATGATCTTAAAAGAAAGATTTGGCATTGAATACAGGGTATTTGAAAGCATATCGGGGCTTAAGGATGCAGATATGTTTATGGAGACGCTTTCGATGTTGAGTGGTAAGCCTATTGCCAAAAAATACGAAAGGCAGAGGAGAATCTTGATTGATGGCATGAGAGATGCCCATTTTTATTATGGCAATAAAAAAATATATGTTGCACTTGAGCCTGATCTTACCGTGCAGACAATGCATTGGCTTGATGAAATGGGTGCAGTGGTTGAAATTGTAGATGTGAATTCAAATGATCTATTTTCTATACAAGGCCATTTTGACCTCTTAATCTCTAACTCTCATGCAGAAGATACCGCAAAGAGACTTGGTGTGCCTCTGTATCAGATGGGATTTCCTGTGTATAAGGTTTTGGGGAACAATCACAAGGTTACCATTGGATACAGTGGAACGCTTTCACTTATCAATGAAGTTGCAAATAAATTATTGGAGGTGCATCAATGAAAGTAGCGTTTGCAACAACAGATGGTGTCAATGTGGATGAGCATTTCGGCAGGTCAGGCATGTTCGCCATATACGAAGTTACAAGAGATGGCTACAGGTTTGTTGAAATGAGGAAGTTTGCTGATGGAAGGGATGTGATGATAGAGGATACAAAGGGAATGAGTGAAGTGCATGAAGACAGGGTTCAAAGAAAGGTAGATAATCTGTGTGATTGCAAGATTATATATCTAACCGAGATAGGAGGACCTTCTGCAGCAAGGCTTGTGAGAAAGGGCATAATGCCTGTAAAGGTGAAGGAGATAGTATCTATTGAGGAGTCGTTGCAGAGACTTTTAGAGACAATAAAGAAATCGCCACCACCGTGGCTTAAAAAGGCACTAAACGATTAACAATGGTTAAACAGGTAAGACATAGTATTTTCGCTCAAATACATGTCTTACCTATTATTATGAAAAGCCAAATTAATAGGAGGAAATTATTATGAAGATGATCAGGGCATTTATCAGACCAGAAAAGGAACAAGAGGTTGTTCTTGCATTGGAGGGCGCTGGTTTTCCGTCCCTTACCAAGATGCCTGTTTTTGGAAGGGGAAAGCAGAAGGGGCTTCAGGTTGGACCTGTGCATTATGATGAGCTTCCAAAGACACTTATTATGACTGTTGTGGATAATGAGGATGTGGATAAGGTCGTAAAAATTATCCAGGACAAGGCAAGGACGGGCTTTATTGGAGATGGAAAGATATTTATAAGTCTTGTTGAGGCTGCATATACTGTGAGGACAGGGGAGGAAGGATTATGAAAGAGATTACGGCAATTATCAGGAGGGATAAGCTCCCAGAGACAAAGCGGGTGCTTGAGGAACTGGGCTATCCGTCTCTTACTATCCAGAGTGTTGAAGGCAGGGGAAAGCAGAGGGGCGCTATGTGCGCTGAAATGGACTCAGAGATGCCTGACAGTTTTTGCACCGCAGTTAAGCTGACTCCCACACCATCAGCATACGCCCTTGAGCATACTTTGCCTAAGGTTGCGCTCTATGTGCCAAAAAGGATGCTCACAATAGTTGTGCCTGACGATGTAGTCACAAAGATCGTGAAATCGATCATTAAAGCAAATCAGACAGGCAAGCACGGTGATGGGAAGATTTTCGTTTCGCCCATTGAAGGTGCTGTGAGGGTGAGGACAGGGGAGAAGAACGGAGAAGCGATAGCATGATGATAAAGAATATTATTAAAACTCACCCTTGTTTTTCCGAAGAGGCGCATCACAAGTTCGGCAGGATACATCTTCCTGTTGCGCCTGCGTGCAATATACAGTGCAGATACTGCATAAGGAAATACGATTGCGCCAATGAATCGAGGCCGGGAATCACGAGCAAGGTTTTGACTCCCGAAGAAGCTCTGGAGAGGGTAAGGGCGCTTGTGGAGAGAAACGAAAGGCTGAGCGTTGTTGGAATTGCAGGGCCTGGAGACCCTCTGGCAAACGATACAACTTTCGAGACACTAAGGGCAATTAACAGGGAATTCCCCGAGCTTATTCTATGCGTTTCCACAAATGGCCTCTATCTCTCAGATAGGCTTGAAGACCTTGTGAGATCAGGTGTTAGAAGTCTTACTATCACAATTAATGCTGTGATGCCAGAAACAGCAGAGAAGATATATTCGTGGGTCTCATACAGAGGGCGTAAATACACAGGAAGAGACGCGGCAGAGTGCCTCTTGTGCAATCAGTGGAGAGGACTCAGAAACGCCATTGATGCAGGGCTTATTGTAAAGGTCAACAGCGTCTTAATCCCAGGCATAAACGATGAAGAAATTCCTTTGATTGCATGGCTTGCTGGAGTTAGAGGTGCAGATTTGATGAATGTAATTCCTTTGATTCCACAAGCAGAATTCAGGAATTTACAGAGACCTACGCATGATGAGATTTCAACCATGAGAAATATATGCAGAAACTACATGCCTCAGATGACACACTGCAGGCAGTGCAGGGCTGATGCATGTGGGATTTTGGGAGAAGATAAGGACATGGAACTTGAAATGTTAAACGCAAGGATTGGAGAGGAATATTGTGAGATGGTTAACTAACTCCTCAAAGGTGGTTACAGATGAAAAAGATATTAAATGAAACTGAGTTAGAGCGTTATCGCAGGCAGTTGATGCTTGATGGATTTACCATTGAGCATCAACAAAGACTCAAGAATTCCACTGCTCTTATTGCAGGCATTGGTGGTCTCGGTGGAACTGCGGCAATATATCTTGCTGTGGCAGGGATAGGAAAAATGATATTTGTCCATTCTGGCAAACTTACTCTTTCAAACATGAATAGGCAGATATTGATGAGGCATGACTGGATTGGAAAAAGCAGGGTCATTCAGGCAATGAAGAGCATAGAAGACATAAACCCAGATGTGGAGGTTGAGATATATGATGAGAGAATAACAGAAGAAAATTCCGATAAACTGCTTGGCGAAGTTCACATTGCTCTCTCTGCCCGCCCTAATTTCTATGAAAGGCGAGTGTTAAACAATGCGTGTATAAGAAAGGATATTCTGATGGTTGAGGCAGCTATGAACGGAATGGAGGGTTATATTTTCAATGTCATCCCTAAAAAAACGCCTTGTCTTAATTGTCTATATCCAGAGGATAATCCCGACTGGGAAGAACTGGGATTTCCGGTTTTAGGCGCTGTATCGGGAATGCTCGGATGCCTGATGGCTATTGAGGCAATCAAACTGCTCACAGGCTATAGCAAGCCCTTGCTTTCAAAGATGCTTGTATTTAATACCATCGATATGGAGTTCAGTAAGCTCAATATCAGAAGGGATGAAGACTGTCAGATTTGTGGAGGCATTGTTTGACCTAAATCCGTAGTCAAAAATAGCACCTCCTTGGTTGATTTAACATTGAGACAGTAGTGTGGTAGAATATTCAAAAGGAGGAAATAAAGATGAAGGAAAAATTAACGGCAATTTTTCAAAAGTCGCCATACGGATATATTGGATTTATTGAAGAACTCCCCGGGGCGAATACTCAAGGCAAAACACTCGAAGAAGCGAGAAGAAATTTAATAGAAGCAGTTCAACTTGTTTTGGATGCTAATAGGCAACTCTTTGAAGAAGAAATTGAGGGTCTTGAGATAATTAAAGAAGATTTCGGAGTGGTAACTGTTTGAAACGAAAAGATGTAATCCGACATCTTGAATCAAGCGGATGTGAATTCCTACGAGAAGGTGCGAATCATACAGTATATATCAATAGAAAGAAAAAGAAGGTAAGCACTATTCCCCGCCACAGAGAAATTGATGAGTATCTTGTCACAAAAATATGTAGAGACCTTGAAATACCGATGCCATAATAAATCAATCTTCATGGGATGCCAGTTATAAAAAATATCAAAACAGAGTAGAGGAGGTTAAATGAAGTCTGGACTTGGTTTGTCACTATTGTTGGTTTTTGTATGCGTGATGTCTATAAGTATGGTTTCAGCAGAGCAAAGCCTAATGGTTTTTGCAGGCGCTGCATCAAAGCCTCCCACAGAGGAAGCAGTAAAGGCCTTTGAAAAAAAGACAGGCGTGAAGGTGGATGTGGTGTTTGGAGGTTCTGGATATGTTTTGTCTCAAATGATCCTCTCTAAAAAAGGCGATATTTATTTTCCGGGCTCTTCGGATTATATGGAAGTGGCAAAGAAAAAGGGGGTAGTGTATCCTGAGACAGAAAAATATGTGGTCTATCTTGTGCCTGCTATAAATGTGCAGAAGGGAAATCCTAAAAATATAAAGACCCTGAAAGACCTGACAAGACCAGGGCTTAAGGTAGCGATTGCAAATCCTGAAGGTGTCTGTGTTGGAGCCTATGCAGTTGAGATCATAGAGAAGAATTTTAGCGCTGAAGAAAAAGCCCAATTCAAAAAGAATTTGATAAACTATACAGAGAGCTGCGAAAAGACAGCCACTGCAATTTCACTGAAGGCAGCAGATGCAGTCATCGGCTGGAGAGTGTTTCATTATTGGGATCCAGAGAGGATAGAGACTATACCGCTTAAAAAATCAGAGATTGTGCGCGTTGGCTATATTCCCATTGCCATTTCAAAATTTACAAAGAATAGAGGGCTTGCACAAAGGTTTATTGATTTTCTCCTCTCTGAAGAGGGCAAGGCGATTTACAGGAAATATAATTATTTCATGACTCCTGATGAGGCGGTTGCGTGGATAGGCGAGAAAAAGCCGGTAGGCGGTGAGTATGTCGTGCCAAAGGAATGGATAAAGAAGTAATAGGTGAATAGGTGAAGGGGTGAAGAGGTGAAGGATGACATTTAAGAGGCTCTCGATATTTTTTGCAGCGTCTGTTTTTGCCCTTTATGCAGGATTGATACTGTCTCTATTTTATTTCTATAAAGGGTCTCTCTTTGTGGAGACCCTTCTGTCAGAAAGGACACTTTTCTCTATCAAGATAAGCCTTATTGCCGCTACAATTGCCACGCTATTAGCCCTTGTATTGGCAGTTCCTTCTGCCTATGCCCTTTCAAGATTTGATTTCAAAGGCAGAAATATTATAGACACTATTTTAGAGTTGCCTATGATAGTTTCTCCAGCAGCGCTCGGAGCAATGCTTCTGATATTTTTCAATAATCCCATTGGCATGTGGATTCAGGATAACTATATCCAGTTTGTGTTTACCGCATATGGGATAATACTTGCACAATTTGTAACTACTGTAGGCGTCTCAACAAGGCTTATCAAGGCAGCAATGGATGAAATCCCGCATAGATATGAAGATGTTGCTCGCTCCCTTGGTGTTACGCCAGTTAAAGCCTTTTTAACAGTAACCCTCCCGCTCTGCAAAAATGGCATTATAGCAGCATCAGTGCTTACATGGGCTAAGGCAATCGGAGAATTTGGAGCAACCATTACAATTGCAGGTTCAATGGCAATGAAGACAGAGACTCTGCCGGTTGCTATTTTTATGAGGCTTGCAAGCGCTGACATAGAGGGAACTGTTGTCTTGATATTAATACTCGTTGCAATTGGTCTTACGACTCTTTACGCTGTGAGGCTTTTAAAGACGGGTTGATAGGTGAAGGGGTGAAGGGAGTGCTTTTGTGATAGAGGTAAAGGATATTTTTATACAGACAAGAGGGTTTTCTATTAAGGATGCGTCATTAAATGTCCATGCAGGCTCATGCCACTGCCTTATTGGACCAACAGGATGTGGAAAGACCACATTGCTTGAGGCTATCCTTGGACTCAGAAAGATTCAAAAAGGAAAGATCTTGCTTGACGGCAAAGACATTACAAATCTGCCGGTGCATGAGAGGGGGTTTTCATATGTGCCGCAGGACCTGGCAATATTTCCTCATCTTACTGTTGAGGACAATATCTTTTACGGCATAAAGCACGGCGCTTTGTCAGACAAACAAAAGAGACATGAGTCAGCTCTGCAAATAGCAGAATCACTGGGCATATCGCATCTGCTTAAGAGAAAGGCTGTTAATCTAAGCGGAGGAGAGCGTCAGCGGGTTGCCCTTGCCCGTGCGCTTGCACCGGGGCATAGATACATTCTGCTTGATGAGCCGCTGTCGTCACTTCATGAAGGGATGAAAAAAGAGTTGTGGTTTTTGCTTAAGGAATTGCAAAAAAAATATCACTTAACGATTCTTATGGTAAGCCATGATATGGAGGAGACATTCTTTTTAGCTGATTATGTAGATGTTATGATTGATGGTGTTATTCATCAAACAGGTACAAAAGAGGAGGTTTACACAGAGCCTCAGAATATTGAGGTAGCAAGATTTTTTGGCATAAAGAATATCTTTGATGCAGAGATAAGAGTGGTTGAGGATAAAGACTATATCTTATACTGTAAGGAGCTTAACACGAGCCTACTATTGCCTATAGATAAGATGGAAGAAAGACAGAACGATTCGCTTCTGACCATTGGCATAAGGGCAGAGGATGTGATTATATTAAGACATGATCTGCCAATAAAAAAAGACAATCTCTTGCAGGGTACAGTAACCGAAATATATCCTATGGGTTCTAACTCAATGGTGATATTCAAACCTCAGAATTCTCAAAGATTGATCGAGATAGTAATGCCAGACTTTGCCTTTAAGAAATTGGATCTCAAGCCCTCAATGTCTGTAACTGTGTCATTAAGGGGTGAGAGGCTCTTTGTGTTAAAATAGTAAGATATGAATAGTAAAAAACCCCATACCCTTCCTCCATCTGTAATCTACTGCTTTTTTGCGCTGGGCATCATCTCGGCGATTGCCTTCAGAGCGATTATAGTATTTCAGCGGCTTGAGCCTTCATGGGTAAGACCTGTATGGTATGTTGGGGTATTGGGATATATGGTCTTTTTCCTTTACAGATATTACATAGCAGAGAAACGGAAAAAGGCTATCGAAAATTTTCAGTTGATCGAAAAACTAAAGACAAACGCATGCCTAACAGATGAAGACAGAGAGGTGGTCATCTATCTCCTTTCGTCTATCAAGAAATCCCCTGAGAATGTGAATTATTTCATTATATTTTTGCTTTCTATCCTTGCAATAATTGCGGACATCTATTTTGCACTTTCTTAAATCACATTATTCATAAATCCAGCGATAAAAATTGTCATTGCGAGCGAGCAAGACCCTTCACCTGTCATTGCGAGGCTTACGAAGTAAGCCGAAGCAATCTGACACGAAGTGTCATTCCGAACGAAGTGAGGGAGTGGCTTAAACTTTTAAGTTTAGGACAAATTACTTAAAAACTGCTAATATTTTAAAAAATGAAATGATGGGGGGTAAAGGGATATGAAGTGGTTTTACAATATGAGCCTAAAAAAGAAGTTTTACAGTGTTTTTGGAGTGATTATCGCTGGTTCGATAATAGGCATTGCAGTGGGTCAATTTGTATTTGCAAGGGTTCAGGTGGGAGGAAAGTATTTCAAGGGGATAGAGCTTAAGAGAGATGCATCAGAAGACCTTGCACGGATAAGGATGAATATCAATCTCCTCAAGGGTATGATCTATTCACAGGTGCATGCCTATGATGAGGAAGCTGAAAAGGGCATGGAAAAAATAATCACAAGCACTGACGAACTTTTTGAGAATCTAAAAAGCATCCGTAACAAAGCTAATGGCAGAGGTATTTCATGTACTACATGCCATACTGATGAGCAGGTCTCGGTGTTTTTCTCTTATGTGGAAGGTGGATATGCTTCATGGAACAAGTATAAGGGGTTTCTCAAAGAGCAGTTGTTCCATATCGCAAAATCACAGAATATGAAGACAGCGGTTGAGATTATAGAGGGCGAATTTTCGAATGTGTACCTTGAACTTATGGAAAATACAAAGATACCCGTAGATATAATAAGGGGTGTTGCTCCTTTGCAGATTGAAAAGCTCAAAAAGGAATCCAACATCATCAGGTTGGGCTATGTTATTTTTGGTGTGCTTATAACGGTATTTCTTGTGGTAGTTGCCTACTTTTTAACAACTGACATCTTGGGTCCTGTAACTTCTATTACTCATGTGTCAGAGCAAATGGCAGAAGGCGATTTCAGGGGCATAGATGTAAATGCAAAGGGAAAAGACGAGATAGGGCAGATGGTCGAGCACTTCAAAGCCATGGGCAACAGGATAAGGGAGTTTGTAATCAGCATTAAGAGTGGGGTATCAAATCTCTTGTCAGCATCAGAAAAACTATCCAATACCTCCGATGATCTTTCAAATACAACCGACAAACAGTTGCAGCAGATTGAGCAGATTGCATCTGCCTCGGCACAGGCATCGCAGACTATAGTGGATGTAGCACAAAATACCACAAAGGCTGCAGAATCTGTAAGGCTGTCATCAGAGCTTGCACTAAAAGGAAAGTCAGTTGCTACCAATGCCATGAATGAGATAGAGAGGATTGCTGATGTAATAAAAGATGCATCTGAAACTATAGAGGCACTTGGCAGGAGCTCCGAGGAGATCGGAGAAATAGTGTCAGTAATCACTGATATAGCAGACCAGACAAACCTATTAGCACTAAATGCAGCAATAGAGGCTGCAAGGGCAGGAGAGCAAGGGAGGGGATTTGCAGTAGTAGCAGATGAGGTGAGAAAACTTGCGGAGAGGACATCAAAGGCAACAAGTGAGATAGCAGAAAAGATAAAAGTTATTCAATCAGAGGCCCAGAGGTCTGTTGATAAAATGCAAAAGAGTAAAGAAGAGGTGGACAAAGGTGTAGGGCTTATGAAGACAGTCAGTCAATCGCTTGATTCTATTGCAAACTCATCAACAGCCGCAACAGATATGGTTCAGCATATTGCTGCTGCTACAGAGGAGCAATCGGCTGCGTCAGAAGAAATTGCAAATAATGTCAACAGCCTTTCAGAAGGAATAAGGCATACAACTGCTGATGCCAACCAATTAAAAGAGGTTTCCCTTGAACTTGCCAACATGGCTGTTGAGCTTAAGAGGCAGGTAGAGTGGTTTAAGGCAGACTATCAGTGAAGGGGTGAAGAAGCGTAGCGAGGAATCTGACACAAGATGTCACCCTGAGCCGAAGCAAAGCGAAGCCCCGAACGAAGTGAGGGGGCTGCGAAGGGTCTCATACCTTTGAGATCCTTCGCAGCCTATTTTTAGATGACAGACACTGCTCAAAGTCTTTAAAAAGTGTTTGTTGCAAGTGCATATGAGGAGACTATAAATGTATTACTCAATAAGTATCCACTAATAGGTGGTGACGGATTCAAGATAGATGTGGTTGCAAGTGCGGAGTTTAAAGCCTTTTCGCAGCATCTGTCATCTAATTGATTACTTAATTAAGCTAATTTTAGATGACAGACACTGCTCAAAGTCTTTAAAAAGTGTTGGTTCAAGTGTATATGAGGAGACTATAAATGTATTACTCAATAAGTATCCACTAATAGGTGGTGACGGATTCAAGATAGATGTGGTTGCAAGTGCGGAGTTTAAAGCCTTTTCGCAGCATCTGCCATCTAATTGATTACTTAATTAAGCTGATTTTAGATGACAGACACTGCTCAAAGTCTTTAAAAAGTGTTTGTTGCAAGTGCATATGAGGTAATTGGGCTTAAGGCCTCAGGCTTTAGGCTGAAGGACATAAAATAGTCTTAAAAAAACATCAGACCTAATGCCTTAAGCCCATTCTTCAGCCTTAAGCCTAATCTTCAGCCTGATTTTTGAATCGCCAAAGACGTTATCTCATCAACCCCTTTACCCTTTCATTCATTTACTTATTCATACAAAATTGTAGCAATCTACAAAAATGTATTATCTCCTACCATTAAATTTCCTTGAAAATCAAAGAGATTAGTTTTGGCATGGTTTTGGCATATCCCATATCCATTGAGGGACAAAGTCCCTCAGAGCTTAAAGGTACGCAGTCCCTTTAAGCAGTGAAGTGGATATGGATTCTTTAAAGAACAAAATCAACGAGATTGAAAGACAAGAGATAATCAATGCCCTCAAAGAATGCAACTGGATTATGGCGAGGGCAGCGAGGAAGCTCGGCATAACTGAGAGGATGATCGGGTACAAGATCAAAAAATATGGAATCAGAAAGGAGGATGTGAATAAACAGTGAGCAGTAAAGATGAGATTTTCTGTAATTTAAAATTCGGAGGTGTTGTGATGAAGAAAATAAGGGTTTTAGTTTTGTCAATGGTTTTGGTGATCAGCTTTTCTGTCAGCAGTGTTTATGCTGAAGATAAAGTGACAGGCAGTGCATCTGTTGGTGTGTTCAATAGGTATATATTCAGGGGCTATGAGATAGGCTCTCACAGCGTTGTTATCCAGCCTTCTCTAAATGTTTCTTACAAAGGCTTTTCTGCAACCCTGTGGAGTAATATTGACAGCAATGAACATTCAACACAGTCCTTTGTGCCTGACAAGGAAGGACACAAGAGCTTTAATGAGACAGACTTGACATTGAGCTATACTTATTCTATTGACAAACTCAGTCTCACAGCGGGTTATATCTACTATGCAATGAAATACAATAATCCCCCAGGCGATACAGAGGAATTGTTTGTGAGTGCAAGCTATGACACATTGTTGAAACCCACGCTGTCCATATACAGAGACATAACATCATACCCGGGGACTTATTTTAACTTTTCACTGTCGCATTCATTGCCGGTTTATAAGGGCATGACACTCGATTTAGGCGCATCAGCCGGGTATTTTGTGGGCAGCGATGACTACTGGAAGACTTATGAATCATCAACAGGCGATTATACAGGCAAAAAATACAGCGCCTTTCATGATGGTATGGTGAAGGCTGGCTTTACAATTCCAATAGCGAAAAATCTGCTGATACAGCCTATTGCACAATACTGGTTCCCTCTTTCGAGCAAGGCAAAAAAGACAGTGGATGGAAATTCCTATAACCATAATGGAAAACTGGATGATACCTTTGTGACAGGTATAAGTCTGACATTCAACTTTTAACAGGAGGCAACTATGAGAAGACTATTAAGTATTTTAATGATAATTGGCTTATTGGGATTTGCAGGACTTGCATTTGCTGAAGATCAGGCACAGCCGCTGAGCCCCACATTGGTTGAGCAACCCGCAACCGCGCCGGCTCCGCTGAAGATAGACACAGGAGATACAGCATGGATGATCGTGGCTACTGCCTTTGTTATGCTTATGACAATTCCTGGGTTGGCGCTATTTTACGGAGGACTTTCAAAACGCAAAGATACCCTTAATACAATTGCGATGTCATTTGTGACATTTTGCATTGTGAGTGTTTTATGGGTGGTTTATGGCTATACCTTTGCCTTTGGAACAGATATCTCTGGCATCATAGGCAGCCCTGCAAAGATTCTCCTTGCAGGAGTCAGTGTCAATAGCATTGCTGATGCAGCAAAGACAATACCTGAATACATATTTATCGTTTATCAATTAACTTTTGCTGCAATAACCGTTGCCCTTGCAAGTGGCGCATACATCGAGAGGATGAAGTTTTCTGCGTGGGTGCTCTTTTCGATATTGTGGATGACTCTTGCTTATCTGCCTATTGCACACTGGGTATGGGGTGGGGGCTTCTTAGCAAGGCTTGGTGCACTGGATTTTGCAGGCGGAACAGTCGTTCATATCAATGCAGGTATCGCAGCCCTCGTTGGAGCTTTAATTCTGGGCAAGAGGCGTGAGATGACCCTCATTCCCAATAATCTTACCCTCGTGGTGACAGGGGCAGGGCTTCTCTGGTTTGGATGGTTTGGATTCAATGCAGGCTCTGCACTTGCAGCAAATGGACTTGCAGGAGCAGCCTTTATCAATACTAATACAGCTACTGCAGTTGCAGCGGTTGCATGGATGTTGACAGAGTGGATGCATTCAAAAAAACCCACTGTTCTTGGTCTTGCATCAGGAGCAGTAGCAGGTCTTGTTGCTATAACACCAGCAGCAGGGTTTGTGAATATAACAGGCGCCTTAATCATAGGAATTGCAGCAGGCGTAGTGTCATTTTTGTCTGTTGCAGTGATAAAGCCAAAACTTGGGTATGATGATACACTTGATGCATTCGGAATACACGGGGTAGCAGGAACACTCGGTGCAATTCTGACAGGTGTATTTGCAGATCCCTCAATAAATGAGGCAGGCAAAGGACTTCTGTATGGCAACCCCGGACAGCTCTGGACACAGATCATAGCTGCTGGAGTGACAATTGTTTATACTGCGGTTGTTACTGTGATAATTTTTATGATCATAAAGGTTTTTATTGGTCTTAGGGTTGATGTTGAGGAAGAGATAGAAGGGCTTGACGAGAGCCAGCATGGTGAGAAGGCGTATAATCTATAAAGATGGCAATAGGAGGTAATATGAAGAAGATAGAGGCAATAATCAAGCCTTTTAAGCTCGATGAGGTAAAGGATGCCTTAAATGATATAGGTATTCAGGGCATGACTGTAACAGAAGTAAAGGGTTTTGGGAGGCAAAAGGGGCATGTGGAGCTTTATAGAGGAGCGGAATACGACATAGCCTTTATTCCCAAATTAAAGATCGAAGTAGTTGTAACTGATACTATGGCTGAAAAGGTGGTCTCCACTATAATTGAAAAGGCAAAGACAGGAAAGATAGGCGATGGTAAGATATTTGTCTCGACACTTGAAGACATCGTAAGGATAAGGACAGGTGAGACTGGGGAGGCGGCGATATAGTTTTCCTACAAAATTGTAGCTCCTACAAAAATGTAGGAAATTAGAAGTCCCTGATTTTTAAAATAATAGGCTGATATAAAAAGTAAATCCTACAATTTTGTAGGATTTACTTTTTTCCCTTATTTGATTTTTCATATAAAAATCAAAGACATCACCTCTGGCATGTTTTTGGCTTATATTTTGTTTTAAATTGAGCCATATCTGTTCAAAATAACATAATTATGGTTTGATATTGCTTGTTTTTAAAAACGAGATCCTTCGTTAAGCTCAGAATGACAGAAAAAACGAAGGGCTCAAACGCCGTCCTAAGTGAAACGAAGGAATGACAAATCCACAGCCTGTCATTCTGGATGCTAATGTGCAAAGGAGATTGTAAATGAAAAGTAAGATGTCTTTAATGTCAATCCCGGCGGTTATTCTTTTAATACCTTTAAATGCCTTTGCTGAGACAACATCTAAAATAGATGCCGGCGACACTGCCTTTGTCCTTTTGTCCGCTGCCTTTGTAATGCTTATGACACCGGGGCTTGCCATGTTCTATGGAGGAATGGTCAGAAGGAAGAATGTCCTCGGAACCATAATGCAGAGCTTTGTTGCTATAGCAGTTGTGAGTCTGCAGTGGATATTGTTCGGCTATAGTCTGTCATTTGGTCCTGATATAAGCGGAGTAATCGGGAGTCTTGACTGGATAGGATTAAAAGGGGTGAGTATTGTGCCCAACCCTGATTATGCAGCGACTGTTCCGCATATAGCATTCATGATATATCAAGCGATGTTTGCAGTTATAACACCCGCCCTTATCAGCGGGGCATTCGCAGAAAGGATGAAGTTTTCTGCATTTTTATTATTCACATTACTGTGGTCAACAATAGTGTATAACCCTATTGCGCACTGGATGTGGGGTAATGGGGGATGGCTTAAGAACATGGGAGTTTTAGACTTTGCAGGAGGCATCGTAGTGCATATTACATCAGGAATATCAGCATTGGCTGCTGCGATAATTATTGGCAAGAGAAAAGGGTATATGCACGAAGCCATTTATCCGCATAATCTACCAATGACTGTGCTCGGTGCCGGCCTCCTATGGTTCGGATGGTTTGGATTTAATGCAGGCAGTGCCCTTTCTTCAGGTGCATTGAGCGCCATGACCTTTGTGGCGACTCATATATCTGCTGTTGCAGCGACTTTGATATGGGTGATTATAGAGTGGCTTCATAGGGGGAAGCCCACAATGTTTGGTGCTGCAACAGGAGCTATTGCAGGCCTTGCAACCATAACCCCGGCATCTGGTTTCGTAGGTCCTATGTCTGCGTTGCTCATAGGTCTGGCTGCGGGGATTGTTTGTTATATTTCGCTCAATATGAAAAACCGACTTGGATACGATGATTCCCTCGATGCCTTCGGTGTTCACGGAATTGGCGGAATCATAGGCACACTTGCTACAGGGCTTTTTGCACAGAAGGCAATAAATCCGTCAGGTGCTGATGGATTGTTTTTTGGAAATCCAAGACTATTTATTACTCAATTAATAGCCGTGGCGATAACTATTGTCTATTCATTCATCGTGACTGCGGTTATATTGAAAGTGCTCGACAAGACTGTTGGGCTGAGGGTTGACGATGAGTCAGAGGTTGTTGGTCTTGATATATCACAGCATGGGGAGAGCGGATATAGCTTGTAGTGTGCTTAATTTTTAGGCATGCTATGCTGCTTTTTTAAGCAAGTTGTATTTTATTTAAACTAAATTTTGTTATTTTTCAATGTATCCCATTCAGGCATGATAGTTGCTGTGTCTAATGTATGTCTATTGTAATCTGTAAAAACATATCATCAGAAGGACCCGGTACCATAGAAGATTTTCTTAAAACAAAAGAAATTCCTTATATGATTGTTGATTTGTCAAAGGGAGATGAGATTTTTGATACAGGAGTCTTTGACACCCTCATAATGATGGGCGGTCCTATGAGTGTTAATGAAGACGACATCTACCCATATATAAAAAAAGAGGAAGAGATGACCCGAGAGTTCATTACTCAAAATAAAAGGGTTTTAGGTATCTGTCTTGGTGCACAGATAATAGCAAAGGCTTTGGGCTCAAGGGTTTATAAAGGCAGTCAAAAGGAGATAGGCTGGTATGATATAGAGCTTACATCTGAAGGAATTGCTGACCCTGTAATGAGGAAACTCGCAGTGCATCCTCATGTTGGGGATTTGTGGAAGAGATTCAAGGTATTTCACTGGCACGGAGAGACCTTTGATATTCCTAAAGGGGGTGTAAGGCTTGCCAGCTCAGAGCTTTTCCCCAATCAGGCATTTAGGTATGGCAAGAATGCCTATGCCTTTCAATTTCATATTGAAGTAACAAGAGATATGATATATGATTGGTTAAAAGACGAGGATATTGACCACGATAAGTTGAAGGCAGAGACAGAGAAATTCTATGAGGTCTATTATGGAAGGGCATGGAATTTCTATGAGGCATTTTTAAGTCAGGATAAGGTTGAGGTTAAGGTTAAGAATTAAAAAACTTTGAATAATTCGAGGTTTAAAATCTTAACCTCAGCCTTAACCTTAACCTATAACGAGTAGGAGGTGAGAGATGAAGAAGATAGAGGCAATAATCAAGCCTTTTAAGCTCGATGAGGTAAAGGATGCCTTAAATGATATAGGTATTCAGGGCATGACTGTAACAGAAGTAAAGGGTTTTGGGAGGCAAAAGGGGCATACTGAATTGTATAGAGGTGCAGAGTATGTGGTTGATTTTATACCGAAGATAAAGATAGAGGTAGTGACCTCTGACAATCTTGCCCCGAGGGTTGTAGATGCCATAGAGAGGGCAGCAAAGACAGGCAAAATAGGCGATGGTAAGATATTCGTATATACCATAGAAGATGTAATAAGGATAAGGACAGGAGAACGCGGAGAAACCGCAGTATAAAAACAAAGGAGGAAAAGCATGACACCAAAGGATGTAATTAAAATGGCTCAGGAAAACAAGGCGGTAATGGTAAATTTCAAGTTCCTTGATTTTCCAGGAATCTGGCAGCATTTTGCAGTGCCGATAGCAGAATTGAAAGAGGAGATATTTGAGGAAGGACTCGGCTTTGACGGCTCATCCATAAGGGGATGGCAGGCAATTCATACATCTGATATGCTGATAATCCCTGACCCCACAACGGCATTTATGGATCCATTTATGGAGTATCCAACAATAAGCCTGATATGCAATGTTGTAGACCCGATTACAAAGGAGTTTTATTCAAGGGATCCAAGATATATTGCACAAAAGGCAGAGGCATATCTTAAGTCAACAGGCATAGGGGATACAGCATATTTTGGTCCTGAGGCAGAGTTTTTTATCTTTGACGGCATCAGGTTTGACCAGAATGCACACAGCGGATATTATTTTATTGATTCTGTAGAGGGCATCTGGAACTCAGGTCGTGAAGAAAATCCCAATCTTGGCTACAAGCCAAGACACAAAGAAGGTTATTTCCCTGTGCCTCCAACAGATAGTCTGGTAAATCTCAGAACAGAGATGGTTATGGAGATGCAGAAAGTAGGTATTTATGTTGAGAGAGAGCATCATGAGGTTGCAACTGCGGGTCAGGCAGAGATAGATATGAGGTTCGATTCCCTCGTCAGGATGTCTGACAAGAACATGCTCTTCAAATATATAATCAAAAATGTTGCAAGGAGGCATGGTAAGACTGTGACATTCATGCCCAAGCCATTATTCGGAGACAATGGTTCAGGAATGCACTGCCATCAGAGCATCTGGAAGGGTGGGAAGCCTCTCTTTGCAGGTAATGGCTATGCAGGCCTGAGCGAACTCGCTCTATATTATATTGGCGGCATATTAAAGCATGCAAAGGCACTTGCAGCAATCACAAACCCTACTACTAATTCATATAAGAGACTTACCCCGGGCTTTGAGGCACCTGTAAATCTTGCATACTCAGCAAGAAACCGTTCTGCATCCATAAGGATACCGACTTATTCGGCAAGCCCCAAGGCAAAGAGGATAGAGGTAAGATTCCCTGATCCATCATGCAACACATACCTTGCTTTCTCAGCTATGCTGATGGCGGGATTAGATGGCATAGAAAATAAGATACACCCGGGTGAGCCTCTTGATAAAGATATTTACGAACTCGGTCCTGAGGAACTTGCATCTGTTCCTACAATGCCTGGAAGTCTTGAGGAGGCACTTGATCACCTCGAAGAGGACCATGAATTTTTGATGAAGGGCAATGTATTTACAGAAGATGCTATCGAGACATGGATAAACTATAAGAGGACAAGGGAAGTGGATGCCTTGAGATTGAGGCCGCATCCATACGAGTTTTTCCTGTATTACGATATTTAAAAGAATAAACTGAAAGATTGGTGAAGGGGTGAAGGGGTGAATCGCCGAAGGCGGTAGCCTAATCTTCAGTCGCTTCGCTCCTTCAGAATGACACATACACTTCCTCTTCATCTATTCTTCAGCTTAACCTTATGTCTTCTGTTGTCTGTCTTCTATGTTATAGGCACATTTGCAGCTATGACCTTATTTCTTCCTGTATTTTTTGCTGCATAAAGGGCATCGTCAGCAGACTGGATAATTTTTTCTGCAGAATCTCCATCTTCTGGATATGAAGAAACACCTATGCTCAATGTAATTTTGCCATCAGGCTGTGTTTCAGTACGAGGGAATTTATAGTTTTCTATTTCTGTCCTGATTCTTTCTGCTATTGTAATAGACTCCTCTTTGCATGTCTCTGGGAGCAGTGCAATGAATTCCTCTCCTCCGTATCTGCCTACTATATCTGTATCCCTCAAATTGTCAACAATAATATCTGTCACGAGTTTTAAAAGGACATCGCCTTGTGGATGACCATGTGCGTCGTTATATTGCTTAAAATAATCAATATCCATCATCATGACTCCAAAGTTCTTATTGTATCTGTGTGCCCTGTGTATTTCTGATTCTAATGATTTAAGGAATGCACGACGATTTTTAATCCCTGTAAGACCGTCTATTTCAGAGAGTTCAAATGTCTTTTCATAAAGCCTTGCATTTGATATGGCAAGACTTGCTGCATCGAGGAGTCGCATGCATGCATCTATATCGCATTTTTCCTCAAGCCTTGATTTCCTTGTAATATCCACAATAAAGATTCCTATTGGCATAAACATATCGCATTCAACACACTGCCTTAGTTTTTCAATATTATTGCGCATTATCTTCCCATGGCAGTGAGTGCCTGAAATATACCAACATCTTTTGTCATTTGCACCGTATGCAGTGCAGCCTGTATCAGGCGGGCAGTGAAAATATTCATAGCACTTAGACGAAAATGATGCATGCACAGGCAGTACTGCTATCTCTTTTGCATCCCTCATGAGCAATTTGAATACGAGGTTTTCGTATTCTGAGCTTACAACTGTTGATTCAAGTGTATGTGCCTTACAGCTAAGAAATGTGTCTGTAAATATATTTTTGTCAATAAGTGGTATGCCAAAACTAATATCACCGTCATCGTGGACTAAAGATAGTTTGCTTTTGTCCAGAGGTATAAAGATGATGTTTGAATGGCTTGTTAGTGATGCAAGTTCTTCCTTAACTGTCTTTATAACATCATTGAGTACAATAGATGAGCGTAGTTTTTCAGAGAGTATGTAGAGCCGTTTTATCTCATCTTGTTTTTTGTAGAGCTTATCAGAGAGATAGGTTACGAAATATGCTGTAAGAATCAAAGTGCTTATAAATACCCCGCCGTATGCTGCTATTACAGAAAGGTTTGTAAAGAGCATTGGTTCGTCCCTGAATATTGCAAAATGGGGTAATATCCCGATATGTTTAAGCCCCATAATGGCAGAAGGCAGAACGATTGCAACAGCAGCAAACCTGAATGTCCATTTTTTTGGTAAAATGATGCCGCTGATCACAATGTGAAATATGTAGTAATATAAAAATGGGCTGTCGCAGCCTCCAGAAAAATATACAGCAGCAGCAAGTGCTATAAAATCAAGGCTGATTTGTCTGATTGCACATTGCTGGAGGTCTTGCGTATAAGATTTTAGTTTATATTGGAAATACGCATTATATGTTGAAACAAATCCCAGTATCAGATAGACAGGCATCAGAGAGAATGTGAGTCCAGCTATTTCCCTGACAACATGGGTAGCAATGAGTACGCCCACGCATCCAATCCACCTGAGCTTTATAAGCCAGAGGAGTCTTTCCTTTATTTCTGACTGCTCATATTGCATAATGTCAAGGCATTGACGCTTCTATCTGCACTCCCTTTTAATCCCATCAAGCAGGCTTGCAATTTGGTCTGAGATGTCTTCCATTTCTTTGTAAATCCTCTCTGCCTTTAGTTTGTCTCCAGAGTTACATGCTGCTACTGCCTCTTTTGCCAGTGCGTGTATCCTTGCATGTGGCTCATCTATTGCCCTAAAGCTCGGCAGATTCCCGCATATCTCTTTTCCTTCTCCAAAATACCATTTGCCGAATCTACAGTTGTGATGGTCTGACAATTGTGATGGGTCAAGTGTTGTATCACCTTTCAAACATGCACCTATTTTGCCAATGAATATCCTGTGGTCTGTCTTTGCTAAATCAAGTATCATGAGTTCACTGCCTTTTGTCTTAAAACCAGCAGTTGAATTCCTCAATTCCTCTGATATTTTTGTGAGTGCATTTACCTGATGCATTACATCCTCTGCCATCCTCTCCATGTCTTTAGAGATTGCTGATGTCTTCTCTATGTTCTTTGCCACTTCCTCTGATGCTGCTGATTGCTCATCTACTGCTGTGGCTATCTGTGTTATCTGGTCTTTTACCCTCTGCACTGCATCTACTATGTGGTTGAGTGAATCTCCTACCTTCCTTATGTATTCTGTTGCCTTTGTTACCTCATCTGATGCAGATGTCATTGTGTTAGCTGTCTGCACAGATTCTTGCTGTATTGCTCCTATCTTTTCTGATATCTCGCCAGTGGCCTTTATTGTCCTTTCTGCAAGTTTTCTTACCTCATCTGCTACTACTGCAAATCCCCTTCCTTGCTCTCCAGCCCTTGCCGCCTCTATTGCTGCATTTAATGCCAATAGGTTTGTCTGGTCTGCTATGTCTTTGATTACTGTTACTATGTCTCCTATCTCTGTTGCCCTGTTATTGAGTTTTTCTACCATTCCGGCAAGCTCTACTGTAGATGTATAAACGCTGTTTACTGTGTTTACTGCCCCGTCTGCTATTTCTTTGCCTTCATAGGCTGTCTTCATTGCATCTTCTGATGTCTCTGCTGCTACTGATGCATTTCTTGCTATGTCTGTTATTGTCTGAGACATCTCTTCTGCTGCTGTTGCTATTTGATGTGCTTGTCCTGATTGGGTCTTTGCACCTTCTGCTGTCTTTTGAGACCCTGCCCTTAATATATCCACTGTTGATACTACATTGTTAGAGGCTATGAGTATGCTGTTTATCATATTGCCGAATGATGTAACCATTGTCTCCATTGCACATGAAAGGGTATTTATCTCATCACCTTTTGTTCCGCATGTGACATCTACCTTGAGATTGCCCTTTGAAATCTCTTTTACATCCTCTGTGAGTTTCTCAAGTGGTCTTGCTATCTTTTTCTGGCTCATTATCCATATGCCTATCAGTATGATGAGGTTTAATATAAAGAGGATTATCTGTATTGTCTTGAGTGTCTTTACTTTACTGTCTGATAGTGCTGCAAAGATAGTGGTTGCCTCATCAGCTAATTTTAAAAAGTTTTCGCTTTCTTCAACGAGTGTTTTCAATGCTGATGGGTCGTTTTTTGCCTTCTCTATTGCCTCTTTGTATTTCTGCCATGATGCCTCAAGTTCTCTCATCTTTGAAAGGGCTTTTTCATCTGTTGCCTTTGGGAGTTTCCATTCTGTATCACCATTTATCAAGCCTTTTACTATCCTGTCGAGTGTTGTTATAAGTTCTGATATTTTGCTTTCTGTATCTGCACTATGATGTTTTGCAAATACATATTTTGCAAGTCTCTGTGATATTGCCCTCTGTCTGCCTGAATAATTGACCACATTACCGTCATCTGCCATTTTGCTTAACTCATAGAATACCGCTCCCATACTGAGCAAAGAAAAAGCAAGTAACACTGCAACGATGATTTTAAGGCTTGTGCTGATTTTCATACGATAAAACCTCCTCAGTTTGTAGTTGATTTATTGGTGATAATATTTTATGTGGAACTCACTTCACATTATAAGTAAAAAAAAATTTACTTAAAAAATAACATGTTTTCCTATAAATTTATTGTAAATATCATTCAATTGCCTTTACAGCCTCGAGCATCATGGTTTCTTCTGCCTTTCCAAGTAGTCTATCCATATCAAGGAGTATTATAAGCCTGTCTTCAAGTTTTGCTATGCCTTTTATGAATTCCGTGCTTATATCTGATGCCATTGGAGGTGTTGGTTCAACTATGTTTGACGGCACCCTTAATACCTCTGATACTGAATCAACAACAAGACCCATTGTAATACCCTGTATGTCCATTATCATTATTCGTGATTGTTCGTCATTTTCTTTTTCAGCAAGTCCGAACTTTTTTCTGAGATTAACTACTGGTATGACTTTGCCCCTGAGGTTTATTACGCCTTCGACATAAGGTGGTGAATTTGGCACCCTTGTAATCTCTTTCATCCTATTTATTTCCTGGACCTTCAGGATGTCAACTGCGTATTCCTCATTGCCGAGGGTAAAGGTTACAAGTTGCAATATCGCATCGCTTCCTGAAGATTTCATTACCTCTGTTGTGCCTGATACTGCTACTAATTCGCTCATATTACACCTCCCTTAAAAGATAGGTTCCCATCTTTTTTAGCTCATGGCTCATATTTAAGCAATTAAGTAGCAAAACAGTCAAGTAGATCACAAATTTTTCTCTGATGATATTATTTTATTTATTATCTCTGTTGTAGATATACCCTCAACATATGGCAGGCTATAAACCTCTGTCACGATGTCAGAGCCAACAATGTCTTCTATTTTCCAGTCACCACCTTTTACAAGGACATCGGGCATGAGATGCTTGATCAGTTCATATGGGGTATCTTCATTAAATATTGTCACATAATCTACCATCTCAAGAGATGACAGGATTTCTGCTCGATGTCTTTCTGTATTTATTGGTCTCCCTGGTTTGATTTTACTTACAGATGAATCAGAGTTCAGGCCAACAATTAATATATCTCCTAATTTTTTAGCTTCTCTTAGATACCTGATATGCCCGATATGTATTATGTCAAAACAGCCATTGGTGAAGACGATCTTCTTACCATTGGCCTTGAGCTTGTCAATCATTGTTTTTAGGTCATCCCAGTTCAGTATCTGTCCCATAATTTATGCTCATTGTTGATAGTTCATAGTGCATTGTCTTTATCGGTGAACATTGAACTGTGAACTGTGAACAACTTCTCCTTTGCCTTTTCCAATATCTCCCTGTCGCTTTTGTATGACACTTGTTTTATTGCATCTTCTATGTCAAACCACCGTGCCTCGTCAACTTCCCAGCAATAATCTTCTATATTTCCACTGATATATTCAAGCAGAAAGTATGATACTGTTTTTCTGCATTTTATGTTTTCATCTTTGAGATAAAACCAGTAAGATTTATTGCCAAGTGTGTCTATGATTTTGCCTGTTAGACCAGTTTCTTCTCTAATTTCTCTTACTGCAGATGTCTCTGTGTCCTCTCCTTTATCGATTAAGCCTTTTGGCAATGTCCATACAGTCTTATTCTTTGTGGCAATGAGAGCAACTTCAAACCCTTCTGCTTTTTTTCTGAAAATAACGCCGCCAGCAGAATGTAAATGTTTTATTGTTGCAGGTCTCATGGAATTGGTTTTCCGCTGATTAATCTGAAGAAATCATTGTACATGGCAAATACCATGAGAGCTATTACCAATGCAAGCCCTATGCGATGGGCTATCATGGTGGCTTTTTCACTCAGGGGTTTTTTTCTTATCGCCTCTATGCCTAAAAATAAGAGATGTCCTCCATCAAGAATCGGTATCGGCAGGAGATTTAGTATGCCGAGGTTTATACTGATTACTGCTGCAAAAGTAAAGAAATTTAATGCCCCGGCAGAAGCCTGTTTTTCTGCAAGCTGGAAGATAAGAATTGGTCCTCCGATTGTATCTGCTGGGATTATGCGCTGTATGAGTTTTATTATTCCAACTATTGTCAAGGCAGAGATTTCCCATGTCCTCAGAAAAGCGCTTTTTATGGAATTAAATGCATTTTCTTTTATCGTAATTGTCTCTCCCGAAGGTTTTACACCGATAAGCCCAATTTCTTTTTCCTCTCCAAAAATATCTTTGATTTTTTTGCTTTTAGGGGTAATGGATATGTCAATTGTCTCTGAGTTCCTCTGAATATTCATATGCAGTGTCTTATCTGCACTTCTGTAGATTATGTCTGTCATTTCTCCCCAGTGTCTTATGGGTTTTCCATCTATTGATAGAATCCTATCGCCTTTTAAGAGACCAGCCTTTGATGCTGGGGTATCAGGCATTATCTCCCCCACGATAGGAAGGAGTGTTGGCACCCCTATCATAAATACGAAGAAGAATATGACCACTGCTGTCAAGAGATTGAATACCGGGCCAGCAAATACTATAGATGCCCTTTTTAGTACTGGCTGGTTTTTGTAAGATATTTCCTTTTCGGAATTTTCCACTTCTTCTTCGGGGTCTTCTCCAAGCATTTTCACATACCCTCCAAGAGGAACGGCTGATATTAGGTATTCTGTATCTCCAATTTTTTTGCCAATTATCTTTGGACCAAAGCCAAGAGAGAATTTTAGGACCTTTACTTTGTTTATTTTTGCAAATATGAAATGTCCTAATTCATGAATAAATATTAAAAATCCAAATAAAAGTATGGCAGATAATATGCTCATTCAACCTCCTACTTTGTTTATTTAGTGGGTTTCACGAAATTAGTAAGCCCTTGATATTATTGATTTATTTGACCTATTGTTTTTAGGCTTGCCCTCCTATCAAGATTTTCATTTATTTTCAATTAGTTATATGTCTAAAAATCTCCCTTTCACCCCATTTTTATAGGCTGAAGGCTGAAGGTAAAATCCAATCTTGAATTTTAAGTCTTATTTACCCCCTTCAGCCTAAAGCCTTAAGCCTTAAGCCTTAAGCCTATTTTCCCTCTCCCCTCACCCTATCCCTCTCCCCAAAAGGGAGAGGGGATTTTTTAATTTTGTGAAACCCTATGTTTATTGTCGTCAACAGGTCATCGTTCACGGCTAATTATGAACTATAAGCTATGATCTCTTTTGTTTTTTTCCTCGCCCACTTGTCTGCCTCTAAGATGATATTAATATTATCAGCAGAGTGAATTTTGTGGAATTCCATTACTTTTTCTATTATAACAGGTATGCTGTTAAAACTTATAATACCATCCAGAAATGCGGTCACAGCAATCTCATTAGAGGCATTTAGCACAGCAGGCATTGTGCCTCCAGCCTTTAGTGCTGAATATGCGAGTGAAAGGCAGGAAAATGTTGTGTAATCAGGTCGTTGAAAGGTTAATCCTGAGAGTCTTTGCCAATCAATTGCTTCTACTACATCATGCAGTCTTTCAGGATATGAGAGGGCATAAGCGATTGGTCCTTTCATATCAGGCCTTGAAAGCTGGGCTATGTAAGTTCCATCAATAAATTCAACAATTGAATGCACAATGCTCTGTGGATGGATGAGCACGTCTATCTTTTCTACTGGAAGATCAAAGAGGTAATGCGCCTCTATTACCTCAAGGCCTTTGTTCATGAGAGTTGCAGAGTCTATGGTTATCTTTCTGCCCATGTTCCAGTTAGGATGTTTGAGTGCATTTTCTGGTGAGATGTCTTTTAACTCTTCAGTCTTCTTACCGATAAAAGGGCCGCCTGATGCAGTAAGTATTATTTTTTTTATAGAGCTTTTTTCATGCCCTTTTATGCACTGAAATATTGCACTGTGTTCACTATCTACAGGTAAAAGGATTGCACCATGCTTTTTAACCAATGCCGTTACAATGTTGCCAGCCATTACAAGGGTCTCTTTGTTAGCAAGACCTATGACCTTGCCTGTCTTTATTGCTGCAATGGTAGGCAGGAGCCCGACAGAGCCTACAATGGCTGAAATGACTATATCAGCATCTGGCATTGCAGCAACACTGCTAATGCCTTCTGTTCCAAAGAGTATTTCAGGATTTGCAGATTTGAGATTTGAGATTTGAGATTTGAGATTCTGGTATGCTTCTTCATCTGAAACAGCAACTACTTTTGGACTGAATTGCTCTATCTGTTTTATCAGTAAGGATATATTTTTTCCGGCTGTCAGTCCAACTATTTTGAACTTGTCGGGGAATTTCGAGACAACATCCAATGTGCTTTTGCCTATGGAACCGGTAGAGCCTAAAATTACTATATTTTTCATACCATATAAAATCTGCCTTGTTCGATGTTAAGCTTTGTTTAAAGTATTAATGTTATCCAGTAAAGCAATGGGCCTGCAAAAAGGGCACCGTCTATTTTGTCAAGGATACCGCCGTGGCCTGGAATAAAAGAGCCTGAGTCTTTTACCCCGGCATCTCTTTTAAACATAGATTCAATGAGATCACCTACAATCGTAATAGAGCCTATTGCAATGCCCATGGCAATTAATACATAAAATGCTATATTATCCATCATCAATTTGCCGAGCAGTAAAGCAGAAAGCATCCCGCCAATTACTGAGCCGAATGCACCCGCGATGGTCTTGTTCGGACTTACTTCTTTATAGAGCCTTCTCTTCCCCATGCCTTTGCCTATATAATAGGCAAGACTGTCAGACGCCCACACACAGCCGTATAGAAATAATATCCATTCATAGCCCCGAAGCCTCAGATGCCACTGAGCAAGCAGTAGATTTGGAATATAGAGAAAACCTACGACGGCAGGGGATATGTCTTTTAATGATGAAGAAGGGTCTTTTATGAGAAACAGACGAGTGCAAGCCATGAGCATGAAAGGGAAAATAAAGGATAGGGTCTGGAGGCTAAAGCCTGAAGGCTGAATTAAGGGCAGACAAAGTAAAATAACACCGCTGATTATTCCTGAAAATGAAATCAGTCTGTTTGTTTTATACATTGCATGAAACTCCATCTGTGCTAAAACCGAGACAGTGGTTAAGAGCAAAAGGAAGAAAATAGGCGGTAATTTTGTTATATAAAGATAAAATGGTGGCAAAGCAATGACAGCAACAATTACCCTTTTCAGTGTTGGAGAGATTTTATCTCCACCTCGAGCCCCTTTTTTTAGGTCTTTCTGACTAAAAAGCACTCCCAACCCCAATATTTAAACCCTTCTGAATAGCAACCTTTCCGAATCTTCTATCTCTCATCTGATATTCATGTATTGCCTCTAAAAGCTCTTCCTTTGTGAAGTCAGGCCACAGGGTGTCTGTAAAATAAAATTCAGAATAAGCTGATTGCCAGAGTAAAAAGTTGCTTAATCTCTGCTCTCCACTTGTGCGTATTATGAGGTCAGGGTCAGGTATGCCCGCTGTGTCAAGAAGTCTGCTTATACTGTCTTCTGTGATGTCTTCAGGTGACAGGTCTTGATTAATTGCTTTTCTTATTGCCCTTATTATTTCATCCCTTCCTCCATAGCTGAGGGCGCATTGTAAAATCAGACCTTTGTTATTTTCTGTTACATGTTCAGTAGTCTCGATAACAGATTTGATATTTTCTGGCAGTTTATCTCTATTGCCAATGACCTTAAATCGTACTCCCTCTTTCATGAAATTCAGAAACTCTCCTTTCAGGGATTTCTCAAGCAGTCCCATAATAACAGAGACCTCATCCACGGGCCTCATCCAGTTTTCTATTGAAAAGGCATATAAGGATAGGACTTCCACGCCTATATTGCTTGATACCTCTACAATTTCTTTTACCCTTTGCACCCCCCTTTTGTGTCCTTCAAAACGAGGCAGTCCTCTCATCTCTGCCCATCTGCCATTTCCATCCATTATTATGCCGATGTGTCGTGGAATAGCCCTTTTTTTCATTCGCTCATCTACCGTCCTTTCAGGGAAAATATATATAGCATTGTGCCAAAGGGGCTTTCACCTTTCAGGATATTTTGTGCCCTTATACCAAATAAAGGCTTTGAGAGTGCTATTAATCTATCGCCTACTACAGCATAGTCAAGGATCTCTCCGCCTATTTCCTCAAGTAATCCCCTCTCTTCAACTGTGATGCCATTCCACCAGAAACTCCGTATTTCTGATGACTTATATCCAAGCCCTTTTGCCATGCCAAACAGAGGTTTTCGTTTTGGAGCAAGCACCTCGTTGCTTTTTACAAAGAGTCTATCTTTTACTGACCACTCTCCTCTGTCAACCATTATGGTGGGAGACTGTCTTTTGAATTTTGCTGAAAAGCCGCCAAAGTCTTCCTTGCTTATCCATATCCTTAAGCCTTTTTCATTGTAAAGATTAAGATAACCCCTATCATCCCACGAAAGTATTGCCTGTTTTCCATCAGAGGAATTGACAGGCTGGAAATCATAGATATTTACTCCTTCAGGTAGTTTAATAGCACCACCTTTTTTGTATGTTCCTTCAGAATATATAAGTGAAAATACAGGTCCATCATAACCATTGTTTTTAGTATATTCCTGAGCTGCAATTCCATTGCCAAATTTTCTTATGAATGTGTCTTTTGACTTATATAATTGGACAAATCCTGAATCCTTCAACTCATATATATATGAGTTGACATCTTCACCATACATGGATGTAATAATTATCTCGTCTTTCTTATTATTATTGGTATCAGCAGTATCGAGCCAGAGGACTTCGCTTGTTGATGGGACCTTGAATTCCCATAGCAATTTAAGATCAACACCTGGTCTGTAAACCCTTATTGAGTCCCCTGATGCGATTATTATATCAGGGTCTCCATCACCGTCAAGGTCACCAACTGCAATGTGTCTTGCACCAAACGGGAGTTGGAATGATAAAAGGACCTCTCCTTCTTTTGGTCCAAAAAAGCCTGATTTAAATCTTAATTCTTTAACATATGCGATGTTTACTGGCACCTTCTTTTCAGAAAGCTGCTTTGAATCACTCACATAGAAGAGTTTTTGTGTCAGATTTATATGGTCAGTAAAGTCTTCTGAATTTAGCGATAACACTACCTCAGCGCCCTTTGTTTTTGCCTCTGCCACGAGTCTCTGTATATCGTTGGTTTCAATGCCTGTATCTATTAATTCGAATCTTCCACTATCTTTGAGCATTTGATAGTAAGCATCACCTAAAAACCAATCTACATTACCTTGATAGAATAACACCTTTATTTTTGTACCAGCTATTTTTATTTTTGCATTCAGGAAATCTTCAGGTTTGCCGTGTATTATTATGCCTGAGATTTCATCTCCTTTTATTTCTGTGATTTCTATGCCTCCAACAGGTATTTCGATTTTGCCCAGTGGTTCTTTGGTAACAGGATGAATAAAATTCACACCTTCTTTGATGGCATGAAACCTCATTCCCGGCTTTATTGATTTTTGCATATCACTGCTTATTTTTATAGATTTTCCATTGACCGCGATAATTCTACCTGTAACAGGCTCAAAATAAGAAAGTGCCTCGTTTTTCAAAACATTTAGCGATGCCTCTTGTTTTGCCTTCAATTCTTTTGTTTGTGCATTGACAGGTTGCATATTGAAGTGCAAAATGCAAATAGAAAAAATCAAAATTATGGAATACATTAATTTTGCATTTTGCATTTTGATTTTTGGTTTTATGGTTATCACCTGATTTGTCCTCCCGCAATAATGAACTATGAACTATGTCAGACAGTTTAAAATATAGATTATTCATAAGTCAAAACCTCTTGACCTTAACTTGACCATAATCTGTAATGAAAATTTCTAATTCAGATAGGCTGAAGGCTGAAGGCTTAAGGCTGAAGAATAGGCTTAAGGCATTAGGTCTGATGTTTTTTTAAGACTATTTTATGTCCTTCAGCCTAAAGCCTTAAGCCCAATTACCTCATAATATACACTTGCAAGAAACACTTTTTAAAGACTTTGAGCAAAGACTTTGAGCAGTGTCTGTCATCTAATAACCTCCCATTGATAAAGGCTTTGAGGGCATACCTGAATAATATCCCAAAAATCTGCGATTTTTGGGGGCAACAGCTATTCATGATTATGGATTAAGGTCTTGACTAAAAAGAACATTAAAGGTTTTAATAGACAATATGGAAAAACGGCGAATGGCTCATAGTTTTTTGTTCCTTGCCCTTTGTTCTCTGCTTTTTATTCTTGCCTCTTGTAGTGGCAGCAAAGGTGTAAAAAAGGAAGAAGGATTTGATCCTGAAAAATATCTGTCAAGGGCTGAGATACTTATAAATGATAAAGAATATGAAGAGGCGAGAAAACTTCTCCTTGAGGTTAAAAACAGGGAGACGGCAAAGAAATATGCCCCACAGGCACAACTTAAGATTGCCGAGTCATATATAAAAGACGGCGATATAGATATTGGAATAGAAGAATACAGGAAGTTTATAGAACTTTACCCTGATAATCAATATGCCTCATATGCGCAGTACCAGATTGGCATGGCATATTTTTCTCAGATTGAATCTCCTGACAGAGGCTCAGGAGCAGCGCAAAGTGCCTTGAGGGAATTTATTAGACTAAAGGAATTGTATCCGAGAAATCCTTACAAAGAAGTGCTGGAACTCAGGATAGAGAAATGCAGAAATGTAATTGCAGACGGCGAGTTTATGGTTGGAGAGTTTTATTATAAAAAAGAATCATATAATGCAGCCATAAACAGATTAGAAGGTCTGCTTAAACAATTTCCTGATTACAAAAGAGGTGATGAGGCATTGATTTTATTAGCAAGGGCATATAAGGCAGCTAATATAAATGATAAGGCACAAGAGACATTCAATAAATTAATCGAGAAATATCCCTCAAGTAGATTTGCTTCAGAGGCAAAAAAAGAATTAGAGAAGTTTAAGGGTAAATAACTATTAACAGATGACTACTTACTATCCCGCCTTTATAAACCTAATCGGGAAAAAATGTGTTGTTGTTGGCGGTGGAAAGATAGCTGAAAGAAAGGTTTTAAGCCTTCTTAATGCAGGGGCAAATGTTACAGTAATAAGCCCTGACCTTTCATCTGCGCTTGAAAGATATAAGAATAGAGGGAAGATAAAGCACATAAAGAGAGGTTATAAAAAAGGGGATATTAAGAATGCATTTCTGGTTATTGCTGCAACATCTGATGAGGCAATAAATAGCATGGTTTCAAAGGATGCCCCGTTTCTTGTTAATGTGGTTGATAGACCCGAGCTTGCAAATTTTATTGTTCCATCTGTTGTGAACAGGGGTCCTATGACAATAGCAGTTTCGACCTCGGGTGCAAGCCCTGCCATGGCAAAGGCAGTGAGAAAAGAGCTTGAAGTTTTTTATAATAAAGACTTTGGACAATATATGAGTTTTCTAAAACAATTGAGGGAAAGGGCAATAAAAGAGATTCCGAATAAAAAAGAAAGGGAGAGGTTTTTGAAGGATGTTGCTTCAAGGGAGATTTTTAATATTCTCCGTGAAAAAGGGATTATTGCAGCAAAAAAAAGAGTTGTTGAGAAGTTTCGGTTATTGAAGAAAGGCTTATGCTAAATATCGGTGTAATAGGCACAGGGTATCTTGGGCAACATCATGCCCGTATTTATTCAGAGCTTGGCTCTGAATTGGGCAATGTCAGGCTTGTGGGTGTTGTTGATGCTGATATAAACAGGGCTAAAGAGGTATCTAATAAGTATGGATGTGATGCCTTCAGCGACTATAAGGCTATAATTAACAAGGTTGATGCATTGAGTATTGTTACCCCTACGACAATGCATTATCAAATGGCATTGGATTGCATAAAGGCTGGCAAGGATATACTTATCGAAAAGCCTATAACAGTAACTGTTGAGGAAGCGAATGAATTGATTGATGCATCTGATAAGGCTGGGACAATAATTCAGGTTGGGCACCTTGAGCGATTCAATCCTGTGTTTACTACTATGTGCGCACTTATAAGCAAGCCTGTTTTTATCGAGACAGAGAGATTATCTCCTTTTCTTGGAAGGGGAATAGATGTGGATATAACCCTTGACCTGATGATACATGACATAGATATAGTCCTTGCCCTCATGCGTCAATCGTCAGACAGTGATAATGGGGGCAGAAGTAGAGAATCAGGTGAAATTATGCGCATTAAAGACATAAAGGCGGCAGGAACAAAGATGCTCACAAATAACATTGATATTGCTATGGCATGGTTTGAATTTGATAATGGTGTCCAGGTATTAATGAAGGCAAGCAGGGTTTCTCCTGAAAAACTTAGAAGAATGAGTATATTCCAAGACAATTCATACTTGCTTGTTGATTATCAGGATATGTATATAAAGAAATTCTTTCAGCAGGACAAAGAAAATTTGATTGGTGAGGAGATTATAAGCATCGAAAGAAAAGAACCACTTAAGGAAGAATTAAGAGATTTTATAAAATGCGTTATTTCAAGGCGCAGGCCTTTGGTTTCTGCAGTTGAGGGCAGGGATGCACTGAAAATTGCACTACAGATAAATTCAGCTATTGAGCAGGTAAGCAAATAACTAAATAATGAGGTATATTTATGAAGCCAATGATCGACCTTAAAAAACAGTATATGGAAATCAAAGACGAAGTTCTTTTAATGGTAAATGAGGTATTAGAAAGTTCACAGTATATACTTGGCAAGAGGGTTGCGGAGTTGGAAGACCATATTAAGAAATATCACGGAGTTCAAGATGCCATAGCTGTTGCATCAGGAACAGATGCACTGCATCTATCTTTAAGGGCGCTTGGCATTGGCGAAGGCGATGAGGTTATAACAACGGCTTTTACATTTTTTGCCACAGTTGAGGCAATTATGTATACAGGTGCAAAACCAGTTTTTGTAGATATAGAGCCTGAGACATATAATATTGATGTATCCCTTATAGAAAAGAAAGTAACAGAGAGGACAAAGGCAATCATTCCTGTGCATATATTCGGACACCCTGTTGATATGGAGGGTATTATGGATATAGCACAAAAGTATAGTCTTAAGGTAATAGAGGACTGTGCACAGTCTTTTGGTGCATCTTTTAATGGTAAAAAAGCAGGAAGCTTTGGAGACGCAGGGTGTTTTAGTTTTTATCCAAGCAAAAATTTAGGTGCATGTGGTGATGGTGGAATGATTATATTGAATGACATCAATGTTGCCCATGAAGTAAGAAAATTAAGAAATCACGGCTCAAAAGGTGGATACAGACATGAGTGTCTTGGATATAATAGCAGGCTTGATGAGATACAAGCAGGAATACTCCTTGTGAAATTAAAAAGGATTGATGCATACAACACCAAAAGGAGAGAAAATGCTATTTTATACAATAGCCTTCTTTCTGATATAGTTACTTGCCCTGTGGAAAAAGATAGTGCTTATCATGTATATCATCAATACACTATACGAAGCAATAAGAGGGATATTATTCAGCAATGTCTGAAGGAGCATGGTATTTCATCTGTTATTTATTATCCCTTGCCTCTACATTTACAGGATGCCCTTAGATATTTAGGATACAAAGAAGGAGATCTCCCTATAACAGAACAAGTATCAAAGGAGGTTTTATCTCTACCCATTTATCCAGAATTAACTGAAGAAGATATTCGTCTTACTTCTGAAGTGATACACAAATGCTTAGAAACGATACATGACGCATGACGCTCAACGCACAAAGGATAATGATAGTGTCAGGAGAGAGTTCAGGAGAACTTTATGGCGCTATGCTTGCAAAGGCACTGAAGAATAGAAACCCCGATATAATTATCACTGGTGTTGGGGGTGATAGGATGCAAGCTGCCGGGGTCAGTCTTATTTCAAGAATATCCAGTTCTTTTGGCATTACAGAGGCGATAAAGACTTACAGCGAAATCAGAGAGACATTCAAAAGCATAGTGTCTTATTTCAAGACCTTCAAACCACAAGTTGTTGTTTTGATAGACTATCCTGATTTCAATATGAAGGTTGCAAAAGAGGCTAAAAAATTAGGCATAAAGGTGCTTTATTATGTGAGTCCACAGGTGTGGGCATGGAGAAAGGGCAGAGTAAAAACTATAGGCAGGTTTATTGATAAGATGGCAGTGATATTGCCATTTGAAGAAGAGATATATAGAAACGAAGGTATTCCGTGTGAATTTGTTGGACACCCTGTATTTGATGAAATCAGGGAAGTCTTAGAAGAAATCAGAATTCAGAAATCAGAAGTCAGGGGACAGAAGACAGAGGACAGAAGTTCGGATATGGTCTCGCAAGAATTAAAATTGAAAGTCAGGAAGGAACTTGGGCTACACCTTGACGAGCCTGTGATGGTATTAATGCCTGGTAGTAGGACGCATGAGATCAAAAAACTTTTACCTGTAATGTATGATGTTATCACTAAAATGAAAGAGATGCATCCTGACTACCAGTTTGTGATACCTGTTGCTCCTAATTTGGGTCATGATACGTTATCTGCAATAGATGAATTTAAAAGAAATGCACATCACACCTTACACTTTACACATAATGCAGTAAAAGCTCTCATGGCATCTGATATTGCTGTTATTGCATCAGGGACATCAGCGCTACAGGCAGCACTCATTGGTGTGCCAATGGTTATTGTATATAAGCTTTCGCCTCTGACATATTTTATTGGTAGGCTTGTTGTGAAGATAAGGCATATATCGCTTGTGAATATCCTCCTTGATTATTTGGGAGACCATGGATTACGAGTTAGAGAATTGCTGCAAAGAGATGCAAATGTAAAAAATATTTTAGAAGAAGTTTCAAGAATTATTACAGATTCAGATTACAGCAATATGATGTTGTCTCAACTGAAAAAAGTCAGAGAATTATTTTTTAATAAACAGGCATCTTTACAGGTTGCATGTATTGTAGAAGAGTTAGGGAATGTTTAAAAAAATACTCCTTCTTGTAAAACCATACTGGGGCAGGGTAGCGCTTGCTGCTGTTATGAGCATCCTGATATCAGGGCTTAATGGTGGTCTGGCATGGCTTGTGAAACCAGCACTTGATGGAATTTTTCTTAAAAAGGATGCAACTCTCCTGGCTCTTTTGCCCTTTGGAATCCTTGCACTATACTTAATGAGAGGGATATTTTCATTTGGGCAATCCTATCTTATGCGTTCTACGGGTGCCAAGGTTGTCAGAGATGTTCGTAATAAACTGTATGATCACATAGTTTTTTTGCCTGTCAATGAATTCAAGCAGGAATCATCATCAGCTATGCTGTCAAGGGCAATTAATGATGCGGCTCAATTTCAGGGACTCATTGCTTATTCTGTGAAGGACATTTTTGTAGAGAGTGCAACTGTTGCTGCTTTGGTATTCGTTGCATTTTATCGAAGGTGGGATCTTGCATTGATAGCTGTTACTGTCTTGCCGGCTGCATTTTATGGGGCACAACGACTTGGCAAGAGATTAAAAAGGGTGAGCAAACAGAGTCAGAAAAAGATCTCTGCTATTACAGAATTTCTTTCAGAGACATTTTCAGGGATAAAGATGGTCAAGATTTTCAGGAAAGAGGATGTATTGTCAAAGACATTCAGGGATAAAAACCAGAGTTATTACCGTGAATTAATGCGCTCTACACGAATTATAGAATTTACATCTCTTATGATGGAGGTAGTTGGAGGCATCGGGATAACATTTGTCTTGTGGTATGGTGGCAGACTGGTTATTAATAATACGATTACACCAGGAGAATTTTTTTCTTTTCTAACAGCTATATTCATGATTTACACGCCTGCTAAGAGACTCACATCTGCAAATAATGGTATTCAACAAGCAAAGGCTGCAATGGAAAGGCTGGATGAGCTTTTTAACAAGAGCAAGGAGTCAGAAGGAAAAGACAACCTGAAGCCAATGAGTGATTGCATTGAATTTAGGGGTGTATATTTTAAATATCCTCTATCAAAGAATTATATCCTTAATAATATAAATCTTACTGTCAGAAAAGGACAGATAGTTGCCATTGTTGGCAAAAGTGGTGCGGGTAAGACAAGCCTTGTTGATTTGATTCCGAGATTTTATGACCCATCTGAAGGTGCTATTTATATAGATGGAGTGAATATCGCAAATGTCAGCCTTAAATCATTAAGGCAGCAGATAGGACTTGTGAGTCAGGACATCATCCTCTTTAATGATACAGTAAGGGCAAATATAACATTTGGGAATGCAGATGCAAATGAGGAAGATTTAATCATGGCAGCAAAGGCAGCATATGCTCATGATTTTATTGTTGAAATGCCAGATGGTTATGACACAGTAATAGGTGAAAGAGGAATTATGATTTCAGGTGGTCAAAGGCAGAGACTTTCTATTGCGAGGGCGATACTTAAAAATCCTGCCATATTAATTCTTGATGAAGCAACTTCATCTTTAGACACAGAGTCTGAGATGATGGTACAGAAGGCACTGGATACCCTCATGGAAAACAGGACCACATTTGTTATTGCACATAGGCTTTCCACAGTGCAAAAGGCGGATATGATTATAGTGCTGGAAAAAGGCAGAATAGTAGAAACAGGAACACACGATGAACTCTTAAGGCAAGCTGGAATTTACAGAAGGCTCTACAATCTCCAGTAAAGGCAGGTTGAGGTTAAGGTTGAGGTCGAGTGAGTGGATTGGGGTTTAAAAATGTATCTGGCTTATAACATACTATATCTGATAGCCCTTTTTATCTTGTTCCCATTTGAATATCTGAAACGGTCAAGGGAATTAAGGAATAGATGGCTCAAAGAGAGATTGGGTCTTTATAAGACAACCCCCCATTACTCCAACACCCCATTGCCTTGCATCTGGATACATGCGGTTTCTGTCGGAGAGGTAATAGCATCAACTCCCTTAATCAAGAAGATAAAAGAAAAATATACTGATGCAGATATTATCATTTCTACTGTTACTGATACAGGACAGAAAGTTGCACAGGAAAGAATTGGGAATATAGCAAAGGTTATTTATGTGCCATTTGATATACCATTTGCCATAAACATGGCAGTTAAAAAAATCAAACCGTCTATCTTTATTATTGTGGAAACAGAATTATGGCCTAATATTATCAGGATTATGCGCAGAAACAGTATCCCTGTATTATTAATGAACGGAAGAATATCAGAAAAATCATTTAACAGGTATAAGATATTTAGATTTTTTATGCAAGATGTTTTGAATAATATAAATATTCTTTGCATGCAGAATGAATTATATGCAGAAAGGATGAGAGAATTAGGCGCAGATCCCAATAAAATCAAAACAATTGGCAATTTTAAGTTCGACACAAGACCGTCTTCTGCTGTCCCTGAATGGACAGGGATATTCAGAAGACAGAAGACAGAAGACAGAGAACAGACAAATGAAAGGGGATTTACAATAATTTCAGGAAGCACACACAGGACAGAAGAGGATTTAATTCTTAATGCATATATGAAATTAAGAACTGATTTCCCGAGGCTCAATCTCATTATTGCTCCGAGACATCCTGAGAGATTCAGAGAGGTAGAAGAACTACTGAAAAAGAAAGGTCTTGAGTATGTGAAGAGGTCGGAATTACATAACTCATGGTTTGCGGAGTCCTCAGAGAGTCACAGGGTTTCTGGGTTACAAACAAGCTATCAGGCATCTGGCATCATTATTCTCCTTGATGTTATCGGAGAACTTTCATCTGTTTATAGTGTATGTGATATTGCAATAATGGGAGGAAGTTTTATCGAGCATGGCGGACAAAATCCACTTGAACCAGCATATTGGGGTAAAGCTATTGTTTGCGGTCCACATATGGAGAACTTTCCTTTTATTGATGAATTCTATAGAACTGGCAGTGCATTAAAAACAGATTCAGATAGTCTCTATGAATCATTGAAAGGTCTTCTTATTTCTCCTGAGAGGATTCTATCAATGGGAAATCTTGCAAAGGAGCTTTATGAGAAAAACTCAGGTGCAGCAGATAAGGCTATAGCGGTGATAGAAAAACATCTATGACATTCCTTGAGTTTCCCTATTACATTGGATATTCTCTTGACAAGTGCTGCAAGCTGAAGCAACAAAAGCGCCTTCCTAATAAGGTCATTAGCATTGGTAATATAACAGTCGGTGGTACAGGCAAGACACCAGCAACCATTGCTATTGCAGAGGAGGCAAAAAGGAGAGGCTTCAGCCCCATAATATTGACAAGGGGATACAAGGGAAAAGTAAAGGGACCAGTTTTTGTGCAGCAATCAAGAGACACTTCACCCCTTCACTCATTCACCTCTTCTTCACGCCTTTATGGTGACGAACCAGTATTAATGGCAGAGAGATTGAAAGATGTTCTGATTGTAAAGTGTGCTGATAGATATGAGGGTGGCATGTTTGCTCTTTCATCAATTCACCGATTCTCACATTTACCTATTATTTTCATTCTCGATGATGGATTCCAGCACTGGAGGCTCTACAGAGATATTGACATTGTCTTAATAGACGGATTGAATCCATTTGGAAATAGGAGATTGCTTCCAATTGGGCCATTAAGAGAGCCGTTGAATGAATTAAAAAGGGCAGATATTTTTGTGGTGACAAAAACAAAAAATAAGGCATTGTCAGATGAGCTTGGAAATATTAATCCTGATACACCTGTTTATTTCTCTGAATATAGAGTGCGCAAGATCATGGATATGGATGGTAATGAATATCCAGTGGAGATGTTAAAGGATAAGAATATTTATGCCTTCTGCGGAATAGCAAACCCTGATTCATTTATGCAAATAGTTCGCTCTATTTGCGGGGATGTTAGAGGTTTTAAGGCTTATAGAGATCATTATTTATATTCTCAAAAAGATATTATCCATCTTACACAACAATGCAAGGTATTGAATTGTGACTTTTTGCTTACAACAGAAAAAGATATGGTAAAAATAAAAGAAATTCAAAATTCAAAGTTCAGAGTTCAAAATATACTGTACCTTGAAGTTGATTTCTGTGCTGAGTCTGAATTTTTCGATTTGATTTTTAAAAGTATCCTTAAAGGGACGAAGCCCCTTTAAGATATTTCCCTGTATAAGAGTATTCGATGTTTTGCAATTCTTTAGGAGTGCCTTCAAATATTATATTCCCCCCTTTATCACCACCCTCTGGTCCCATGTCTATAACCCAATCTGCCTGACTTATAACATCGAGATTGTGCTCTATTATAACCACCGTGTTTCCTGATTCAATCAGCCTTCTTATAATCCTTATAAATTTCAAGACATCATTGTGATGGAGTCCGACGGTTGGTTCATCAAGGATGTAAAGAATGGATTTTCGCGAAGGGGACTGAGTCCCCCTTGTGTCCAATTCCGCACAGATTTTCAATCTCTGTGCCTCTCCTCCTGAAAGGGTTGTGGCTGGCTGTCCGAGTTTGAGATAGCCAAGACCAATATCTTTCATTAATGCAAATTTTGAACTTATTTCATGTATCTCTGAAAAGAACTCAGATGCCTCATCTACTGTCATTTCAAGGACATCGCTTATATTTTTGCCTTTATATGTTACCCTTAAGGCCTCCTTACTATACCTCTTTCCTTTGCAATCTTCACACCTGACAAATATATCTTCAAAGAAGTACATCTCCATTTTTTGATACCCCTCTCCTTTGCATGTCTCACATCGTCCACCGGGAACATTAAATGAGAAAAAGCCCGGGGTATAGCCGTGTGCCTTTGCTTCTACCTGTTCAGAAAAGAGTTTTCTTATTGGATCAAATATTTTAAGATATGTCAATGGATTTGACCTCGGTGTCTTACCAATAGGTGTCTGATCGATGAGTCTAATCCCTCTAATCTTTTCGAGTCCACTAATATTTTTGTATGGCAGAGGATGATCAGGTTCGATTCTGAAATGCCGTGCAATAGCAAGGTACAAGGTTTCTACAATAAGGCTGCTCTTCCCAGAACCTGATACACCTGTAACGACTGTGAGGGCGTTAAGTGGAATTTTTAGATTTACATTTTTCAGGTTGTTTCCTGATGCACCATATAAAGCAATTTGATGAGTGAATGGGCGAGTGGGTGAATGAGTGACCATGCCTGTCCGTTTCTCTGTTTCTTCACCTCTGATAAACCGTGCCGTCAATGTATCAGTCTTTAAAAATTCCTCCATCTTGCCTGAAAATATAACCTCTCCACCAAGATGTCCTCCTCCCGGTCCCATTTCTACAACCCAGTCGCTGATAGATATAATATCTTTGTCATGTTCTACTACTATTATTGTATTGCCCATAGAACATAGTTCCTTCATTATTTCTGCAATTCTCCTTGTATCTCTTGGATGTAGTCCTATGGTTGGCTCATCAAGCACATAAAGTGTTCCTGTTAGTGCTGATGATAGTTGGTTGGATAGGTTTACTCTCTGGTATTCACCACCAGAAAGCGTTTTTGCCTGTCTGTTTAGTGTAAGATAATCAAGACCAACCTGTTCAAGAAATTGCAGCTTCAATATAATCTGTCTTACTGCCTCTTTAGAAATCTCCCTTTGCATGGGTGATAACTGAAGTGCTTTAAACCATTGGAGCATACTGGATACAGACATGCTTGAGAGTTCAGCTATGTCTATACCTTCTATCTTATATGATAGGGCATACTCGCAAAGCCTTTTCCCTCCACATTTTGGGCATGTTATAGGACTTCTGTATCTACTTAGAAATACCCTTACATGAAGCTTGTATCTCTTACTTTCGAGTTCCTCAAAAAAGGCATTAATACCGTAAAAATGTTCATTTCCTTTAAAAACAATGTTTCTTTCTTCTCTTGTCAATTCATTGTATGGTTTATTTACATCAATACCACTTTTTTTAGCCCCTTTTATCATCTGGTCTTTCCACCACCTAACTGATGGACTTTCCCACATCTCAATTGCTCCTTCTGATAGGGATAAATCTTTGTCAGGCACTATAATATCTTCGTCATAGATAAGGACATTTCCAAATCCCTTGCATTCAGGGCATGCACAAATAGGGTGGTTGAATGAAAAGAGGATCGGGGAAGGTTCGGGCAGTTCTATATTGCAGTCATCACATGAATTTTTGGATGAATAGACCAAGGGCAATAGGTGCCCTCGAAGAGTCTCTGACTTTTCTGGGCGGGATAGGCTATATGGGCTTGAAGCATCTTTTATAGTCTCTTGAGTATTGTCTATTGTCTGTCTAAAAATGATTACTTTTAATTTTTCTTTACCCTCTTTCCATGCCATTTCTATAGAGTCTGATAGTCTTGGTTCATCGCTTATCACGAGACGGTCTAATACAACTTCATAAGGAGGCTCAAGGCTGAAATCATTTATTTCTTTTACTTCTCCATTTATCCATAATCTGTGAAATCCTCTCTGTTTCAAGGTTTTTATAGATTCCTCTGTCTCGAATACGATGATAGCTTTTTCATTCCTATATTTTTCCAAAAGCTCAGAGACTATCTGGGATGTGTCCCATTTTCTAATCTCTTTGCTACAATTTGGGCAATGTGCGATAGCGACTCTCGAATATAAAATCCTTAACAGGTCATAAATTTCTGTTAATGTTCCAACAGTTGAGCGGGAGCCCTTAACAGGATTTTTCTGCTCAAGGGCAATGGCAGGCCTTATATTGTGTATGGCGTCAACGTCAGGCCTATCGAGCTTTTCAAGAAAAAGACGCGCATAGGTTGATAGTGATTCAATAAATCTCCACTGACCTTCTGCAAAGATGGTATCAAATGCAAGAGAAGATTTTCCAGAGCCAGAGACACCAGTGATTGCAATAACCTTGTTATGTGGTAGTCTTATAGTAATGTTTTTGAGGTTATTCTGTCTTGCACCTTCGATTATTAATTCACGGCCTGACATCTAAATATTTTAACATTTTGGCATCTTTGTTTTATAATGATAAATGCTCGGTTTGATAAAAGATAAAGTGCTATCAGGGCAAAGGCTGGTGGAGAAAGATGCTATCAGATTATTTCAGAGTGATGACATTTTCACCATTGGCAGACTCGCATCATATGTAGCAGAAAAGAAAAACAACAAAAACGCTTATTTTATAATTAACAGGCATGTAAATCCTACCAATATCTGCATAAATAGATGTAAATTCTGTGCCTTTAGCCGCTCAAAGGGAGAAGAAGGCGCATATGAATTGACGATTGAGGAAATTATTGAAAAACTAAAAGACGGTCACGGGTCACAGGTCACAGGTCACGGTTTTTCAGAAGTTCATATAGTTGGTGGTCTTCATCCTGACTGGCATTTTGAATACTATCTTGATATGCTTTCATCCATAAAAAAGGAATTTCCGCATATTGCCATCAAGGCATTCACAGCAGTAGAGGTTGATTATATGTCAAAGATAAGTGGCTTAAGCCTTGAAGAGACATTGATAGCACTCAAAAAAAACGGTCTTGACTTGATGCCGGGTGGAGGTGCAGAGATATTTTCAGAAGGTGTAAGAAATAAACTATGTCCTGAGAAGATTTCAGGAGACAGGTGGCTTGAGGTAATGGAGATTGCACACCGGGTTGGAATAAAGACTAATGCAACTATGCTTTATGGCCATCTCGAAGGCATTGAAGACAGAGTTAAACATCTCTTGAAACTCAGGGACTTGCAAGATAAAACAGGTGGATTCCAGGCATTCATTCCCCTTGCATATCATCCGAAGAATACCGAGATAGGCGGTTTCTATTCATCAGGTATAGATGATTTAAAGACAATTGCTATAAGCAGACTCGTCCTTGATAATTTTGACCATATCAAGGCTTACTGGATAATGTTAGGCGAGAAAATCTCTCAAGTTGCACTCTTATTTGGCGCAGATGATGTTGATGGCACAATCATAGAAGAAAAGATAACGCACTCTGCAGGTGCAATGTCAGAAGAAGGAATGACAAGAGAAGAGTTGATATATCTTATAAAAAAGGCAGGCAAAGTGCCTGTGCAGAGAGATGCATTTTATAATCCGATAGACAGAGGTTTGATGTAAGGTTTCTCTCTGACACCTGCTATCATTATGCTATCATCATACTCTGAAACACTGCTCAAAAGGTGTCTATGGAGGAGGCAAGGGCAATTGCGGATAGATGTCGCAAGAAACTTTCAGCAACAGGTAAAAAGTTCTCGGACAGCGCTAAGTTGCTCCGTGAGGACAGCGAAAGGTGATCTGCTGTGTCGTAGATGCGAGTGAGGGATAAAGGTGCATCGGTGCAAGAGATAATGGAATTTGCCAGGCTAACTCAGCAGAAGGTATCAAAGACATTATTTTAGCTATGAATAGGATAGACAAACAAACAGCATTAAAACTCCTAAAAAACTCCGATCTACTCGAACTTGGAGAAAGGGCTGATAACATCAGAAAAAATCTCCATCCTGAAGGAGTTGTCACATTTATTGTTGATAGGAATATCAATTACACAAATGTCTGCATCAATAAGTGTAAATTCTGCGCATTTTATAGGGATGTAGAAAGCCCTGACGCCTATCTTTTAGATAAAGATGAGATATTTAAAAAGATAGACGAGACCATTGCACTCGGGGGAACACAGATACTCTTACAAGGAGGGATACATCCTGAGCTTGGATTGGACTACTATACTGACCTTCTGAAATCGATTAAAGAGAGATATTCTATAAACATTCACGGTTTTTCGCCGCCTGAAATAACCTATCTTTCTGAAAGGCACAATCTTACAATAAGAGAGACGCTTGTAATATTAAGACAGGCTGGATTGGATTCAATACCTGGAGGAGGTGCTGAGATACTTTCAGACAGGGTGCGCGAGATCTTAAGCCCTAATAAGATAAAATCATCCCAATGGCTCAGGGTTATGGAAGAGGCTCATAAAATCGGCATGAGGACAACAGCAACCATGATGTTCGGCAGTGTTGAGGAACCGGAAGATATTATTGAACACCTCGATGCCATAAGAAAGTTGCAAGATAAGACAAGGGGATTTACAGCATTTATACCGTGGTCATTTCAGCCCAAGAATACAGAGATTGGTTCGCTGTTCACGGCTCATGGTTCACGGTTTTGTGGTGCCACGGCTGTTGATTATCTCAGGGTCTTGGCACTATCGCGCATATATCTTGATAATGTAAAGAACATTCAGGCATCATGGGTAACTCAGGGATTAAAGATGGCTCAGGTAGCATTGAGATTTGGTGCAAATGACTTTGGTTCTACAATGATTGAAGAAAATGTTGTAAGAGCGACAGGGGTCAGTTATACGGTGTCAAAAGAGGATATAATACAAGCAATAAAGAGTGCAGAATTTAAGGCTGCACAGAGGGATACATATTATAATTTGATAAAGGAGTTTTAGGAGGTTATTATGTCAGGAGATTTGTATGATGTGATTATAATTGGTGGTGGTCCGGCAGGGTTGAGTGCAGCACAATATGCGTCAAGAGCAAAATTAAAAACAGTTGTCATAGATAAGTCATCAACATCTGGTGCCCTTGCATTTGCAAGCCTTATAGAGAATTATCCCGGAATATGTGAGCCTATGACAGGTAAAGAATTGCTAAATATATTTCGTAGGCAGGCAATAGATTTTGGAGCTGAATATGTTGAGGCACAAGTTATAGGGGTCTCGCTTGAAGGGGAAGTAAAGCATGTCTTTACAATGGACAAGACATATGAGGGCAAGACAGTTATTATTGCCACAGGCTCTATGGGAAGGAAGCCAACTATTAGGGGAGAGGCTGAATTTTTAGGCAGAGGTGTAAGTTACTGTGCTGTCTGTGACGCAGCATTTTTTAAAGGCAAGATAGTATGTGTTTTAGGTGACTCTGAGGAGGCCTTGAAAGAGGCAGGGTATTTAACAAAGTTTGCAGAGACTGTTTATCTCATATCACCATCTAAAAAATTGAAGGTTTATAGCGAGCATCCCTCGTTAAATATCCAGAATCTGAAGATCATTTTAGGTAGCACAGTAACATCAATAGAGGGAGATGAACTTGTAGAAAAGATAAGATTAAAAGATACAGATGGAAATGAAAGTGTTATTGAACTTTCGGGGGTGTTTGTGTATCTTCATGGGAGTAAGCCTGTTATTGATTTTCTACAAGGTGCAGTAGAGATTTCAGAGGATGAGTGTGTGGCAACCAACAAAATGATGGAGACAAATATCCCCGGTGTATTTAGCGCGGGCGATGTAACATGCACAGAGGTAAGGCAGGTTGTGGTTGCCGCAGCGCATGGCTGTATTGCTGCACTTTCTGCAGAAAAGTATATCTTTCACAGAAAAAGGAGAAGATACGACTGGCATGGATAAAAATCAGGAAACAGGAAATGATGAAGAACTCAAGACGATGATTCTGGATTATATGGAAAGGGGATTTCTTGAAAATATTATTGATATGTTCAAACACGATGAGAACCTTTTCCCTCTAATAATCGATATGATTAAAGATGAAAGGATGAGGGTAAAATTAGGTGTGACAGCACTTGTTGAGGAGTTAATAAGATATAAACCAGAGCCTCTTATTAGGATGATACCAGCTATTGCAGAACTCCTTCAGGATGAAAATCCTACTGTCAGAGGTGATGGAGCAAATCTCCTTGATATAATAGGTCATAAAGATGCATTGCCTTTTCTCTTGAATGCCCAGAGTGATACTGATGCAAATGTAAGAGAAATAGTCAGAGATGCAATTCAGAATATTCAATTACTATCTTAATAAGCGTCAAGCGTAAATAAAGACAGGAAGCCTTCGGTCTTCAGCCTATTTTCTGTCATATAATTAAATTTTGAATCTTGAATTTTGAATCGCCGAAGGCGATATATAGATTGATTTTTTATAGGCTGTTATGTCATTATGACTACAGAGTTTTAGAAGTTTTTGGAATGATGATGCCGCAAAGACTTTTAGCTTTGCGGCATTTTCTATTTAAGGGGAGATGATGAGCAATAGAAATAATTATACTGCAAAAATGACATTAAAAAAGCAAAACAGATCTGCAGCGGGTCTTGTTTCAGAACGATTCCCTTATGTTTCTGATATTATTATTCATATGACTTACTATCAGAAAGGACCAAATCCAGTGCTTATGTTGCGCACTGTTAATGTATTTCCTTCCTCTTATGCTTATTTTAAAATGGACTGCATGATAAAAGACTGTGACGGGGGTGGCTTTGATTTGACTCCTGTAATTGCTGAAATGGTTAAAACTCATAAGAAAGTGAAAAAAGGCTCTCTTGTGTGTCATGGGAAAACTGATTACCACTCTCATGAGCATGCAAGTATTGATTATGACATAATGATAAAATATAACAAAAAATCAGAAAGGCACAGAGATAAACTTCATATTTAAATCCTTGCCTTTGCTGATTTTACTGTGTTTTCAAGGAGCATTGCTATAGTTACTGGTCCTACGCCACCCGGCACCGGAGTAATCAGGGATGCCTTTTTTGATACGCTATCAAAATCTACATCACCAACTACGCGTCCGTTTTCAAGTACATTTATCCCTATATCAACGACAATGACCCCGTCTTTTACCATGTCATCAGTAATGAGATTTGGCTTGCCTACAGCAACGCACAGGATGTCAGCCTGGCGCGTTATTTCGGCAAGATTTTTCGTTTCTCTGTGGCAGACAGTAACAGTTGCCTCTTTTGTCAGAAGCATGAGAGATAAAGGCTTCCCTACAGCAAGGCTTTTCCCTATTACAACAGCATGTTTTCCTTTTATTTCCACATCATAGTAGTCAAGTAATCTTATTACTCCAAAGGGGGTGCATGGAAGAAATCCAAGATGTTGTGTTATTGATGGATCATATTGCTTTGAATAGAGTTGTAAGGTTGATTCCTCTGCTGCAAATTTTCCTATTGGTATAGAGCCGAGACCATCGACATCTTTTTCAGGAAGTATTGAATTTACTATTTTTCTGCTATTAATTCTCTTTGGAAGTGGGAAAAATACGAGCAGTCCGTGAATTCGTTCATCATTATTTATGGCATGCACACAGTTTAATAATTCATTCATACTCACTGATTCAGGGAATCTGTATTCATAAGGCTTTATGCCTGTGGCTTTACATGCCTTTAAGGTAGCAGAAAGGTATTGTTTTGATGATAGATTATCTCCTACAAGCATTAATGCGAGACCAACATCTATACCAATATTACCGAGCATTTCAACTTTTTGCTTTACATTGCTTTTTATATTTTCTGCAAGCCTTTTCCCTTCCATTATATTTGACATATTTAACCTCCAACTGTCTTTGTTCTCTGTTTGTCTTTTGTTTACAATAATCAGTTTTCCTTCTGCAAGTCAATGAATATGCGAAGATGTTATAATACTGTCTGAATTCGACAGGAGGTTTTATGAGAGACAGGCTTATAGAACTTATTTACAAAAGGGCATTTAAATATAGTGAAGATCCAGTATTTAAGCTGACTTCTGGAAAAATGAGTAATTACTATTTTAATTGTAAGATGGTAACACTTAATCCAGAGGGTATGTATCTGATAGGCAATATTATTTTTGATATGATAAAAGACCTTTATGTTAAAGCTATTGGTGGTCTTACCCTCGGCGCAGATCCGATAGCAGATGCAGTTGCCTATACATCTTACTTAAGAGAAAGACCTATTGAGGCATTTGTTGTAAGGAAAAATGCGAAGTCTCATGGAACCATGCAATGGATTGAAGGTTATGTGAAGGCAGGGGATAGGGTTGTTATTGTTGATGATGTCATCACTACAGGCAAGTCAACTATCGAGGCTATAACGAGGACAAGGGAGGCGGGTCTTGATATTGTTAAGGTGATAGCCCTTGTTGACAGACAGGAAGGTGGATATGAAAATATAATGGAAGAATTGAAGGATATAAGAGTTGACTATAAACTTGTGGAAGCTATTGTAACAAGGGATGACGTGATGGGGTTATATAAGCTGTAAAAGAAATCTCTGTGCATTCTCTGCCGCTTTGATGATGTCTATTTTGCTGAGTGGCTCTGCTGCTCTATCGTCAATTATATTACTTATTCCTCGTATTTCTATCACAGGGATCTTTGATAGTGCGCATATGTGGGCTACTGCAGCACCCTCCATATTCTCGCAAATTGCGTCAAATCTTTTTTCTAATTCCATGCCTCTCTCTAAAATACCTGTGCATGTAGAGACCGTGATAAAGTTGCCAGTTTTTACCTTGAAGTCTGAACTTTGAATCTTGACTTTTTTAGGGAGAGACATTGGGAATTCATTATAGTATTCAATCCCATCTGCTATGCAGAGCGGGATATTGATTTTATCCATCGTGTAAAAGTTTATTTTGTTTTTTTCCTTAACTCCTGATCTTGTTGCTAATCCTTCATCGCCGTATATCTCCTTTTCTGCAATAACTATATCCCCAATCTTTAATCCTGAGGATGGATATGCACCTCCAACACCTATAACATATAAAGTGTCTATCTTGAATCTTTCTATCAAGAGCGTTGTCCCATGTGCAGCATTGGCTTTTCCAACACCACATATGCAGACTACAACATCTGTATTCTGCCCAAGAATGCCTTTGTAAAAATATTTACCCTGAATGAAAAAATCGTTTCTCTCAATTAGGAGTCTTGTGACTAAATCAGCCTCTATTTGAGTTGATGTAATGATTCCTAATGGCATTAGTCACTTATTTTTTTTGCTGGTTCTTTCTCTTCAAGAATATATTTAACTCTTACATCCATATCTTTTCTCAATGAGTTATAAACAGAGCAATATTTTTCATGAGAGAGCGATATTGCCCGTTCAACCCTTTTGGGATCTAAGTTTTTGCCTGCTATGTTTAATATCATCTCTACTGCCTTAAAATATTGTGGGGGTGTAGCATTCCTTTCTCCGATAATATCTATCTTAAAGTTAGCTATCTCTGCCTTCATTTTTTGAAGAAACATCACCACATCAATTGCCATGCAGCCTGCGAGGCTTAGAAGTAATGCATCTGTTGGTTTGCATCCCCACTGCACATGGGCATCAAATTCTATCTCGTATCCTTCATTGGTTCTGCCGACAAATATAAGATCTCTGTCCCATGATAATGTTGCCTTTACTATAGGATTAATCTTTTCTTTATAACCTTTCAGTGATTCTTCGAGCCTTTCCTCAGACATAAAAAAAGTCCTCCTTTGATGTAATTTTATGGATTTTATTTAAATCATAGAGACATAGTCAAGAAGCACTTTAATTCCATGATATTGTATGATAAATTATCTCATCGGGTTTTATTTAAAGATAATATTACTTTTAATATTGTGGAGGGAGAGATGAAGATTATATTAGGTCAGATTTTTATTATATTACTGATTATGTTTTTTATTGTTGGTATCGCTACTGCGGTTCCGATTGGGAGGGTTCTGGAGTGGAAGACTGGGATAAGCACGGTTGTTTTTGATGGCGGTATCCATGCTCAAAATGGTTTTAAATGCAGTGACTGTCATCCTGACCCGTTTATGATGAAAAAAGGATATGCAAAAATGAAGATGGTCGAGATAATAAAAGGGAAGTATTGCGGTAAATGCCATGACGGAGTGAAGGCATTTGCTTCAAATAAAGCAGAATTTTGTGCACGATGCCATAAGAAGATGTAATTAAATAGTAGATTATAAAAATGCAAACCATTCATACAGATTTTCTTGTTATTGGTAGCGGTGTTGCGGGCCTCAGAGCGGCTATAGAGCTTGCGCGGCACGGCAGTGTTATTGTCATCACTAAAGATATACCTACAGAAAGCAGCACAGAGTACGCACAAGGAGGAGTAGCAGTTGCATTAAGCGATGAAGACGAAGTCGGCATCCATTTTGAAGACACAATAAGGGCAGGTGATGGTTTGTGCAGAGAAAGTGCAGTAAAGGTGCTTGTAGAAGAAGGTCCATCAAGAATCCTTGAACTTATAGAATGGGGTGCAGAATTTGACAGAGAGGGAACAAGATTATCTTTTACTATAGAGGCAGCACATTCAAGGAGAAGGATACTACATGCCCATGGAGACTCCACAGGTAAAGAACTGGAAAGGGTGCTTATAAATAAGGTCAAGACATTGGAAAATATACAAAGGCTTCAATTTTGCACAGCAATTGATCTTATTGTTGTGGATGGAAAATGTCATGGAGTATATGCATTAAAGAGTCAGGGCATTGGAGTTGTTGGTAGTGAATTGATTGCTGTTTATGCTAAGGCAACAATACTTGCAACAGGCGGTGCGGGACAGGTTTTTTCAAGGACAACAAATCCTTCTGTTGCAACAGGCGATGGTATGGCTATTGCTTATAGGGCTGGAGCTATTTTAGAAGACATGGAATTTGTTCAATTTCATCCTACTGTGCTTTTTGCACCCTCTGCCCCACAGTTTCTTTTGAGTGAGGCTATGAGGGGTGAGGGAGCAATCCTGAGAAATGTATATAAAGAGCCTTTTATGAAAAATTACCATCCTGATGCAGAACTTGCGCCAAGGGATATTGTATCGAGGGCTATTATATCAGAGATGGTAAGGACAGGCAGTAGCTATGTATATCTTGATCTTACTCATAGGGATTCAGAATTTATTAAAAAAAGGTTTCCGAGGATTTATGCCACATGTTTGAGGTATGACCTTGATATAACGAAGGATCTGATACCTGTTTCACCAGCAGCGCATTATATGATGGGAGGGGTTAAAACAGACCTTGATGGTGCAACAAATATAGAGAGATTGTATGCAGCGGGGGAGGTTGCATGCACAGGGGTTCATGGTGCAAATAGGCTTGCAAGCAATAGCCTTCTTGAAGGACTTGTATATGGATATAGGGCGGGAAGGGCAGCAGCCCAGAGCATAAGAGGATTAGGAGATGAGAAGATAAGAAGATCAGAGACCAGAAATATCCAAACCTCTCAACCTCTCAACTCCTCAACTTCTTTTGAAATGCAAGAGATAAGGACATCGCTCAGAAGACTTATGTGGGAAAAGGTGGGGATAATAAGATGTGGCACTTCCCTCAATGAAGCAATGGAGAAATTATCTACTTGGAAATATATATTCGAAATGGATTTTAATACGAGACGAGGGCTTGAGTTAAAGAATATGCTCACTGTGGGACTTCTGATAACATGGGCAGCATTGGAAAGAAAAGGCAGTGTTGGTGCCCATTATAGGACAGACTTTAAGGAAAGGGGAGAAAACTGGCAGAGGCATATAAGTGTGAAGAAGGCAGATTTATGAAGATGTATTTGTTTTTTTGTGATATACTGTATTTAATTAATAACCATGAGAAGAGCCAAGATAGTTTGCACAATAGGACCTGTATCCAGCAGTAGAAAGGTAATCAGAGAATTAATCAAAGGTGGCATGGATGTTGCCCGATTGAACTTTTCTCATGGAGATCAAGAGACCCATCAAAGAGTTGCAGCCATTGTTCGAGAAGAAGCAATAAAGCAGAATAAGATTGTGTCTATTCTTCAAGACCTACAAGGTATAAAAATAAGGTTGAGCGATGTAGAAGGTGGCAGCGCGGTCCTGAAAACGGGAGAAGAAGTCTTTCTTCGTTATGGCAACGAGGTAAGTAATAAAAATAATTTGTTTATTAGTTACCCAGCTTTATTAAAGGATGTAAAAGATGGCGACAGCATTCTTATAGATGATGGACTTATAAAGCTCGTTGTTAGGGGAAGAACAAGAAATGCACTGATTGCAAGAGTTGTAGAGGGTGGAATTGTGAAGTCCAAAAAAGGTGTTAATCTGCCCGCTTCAAGGACGACATTGCCCGCTTTTACAGAAAAGGATAGGCGAGACCTCGAATTTGGACTTAAAATTAGTGTTGATTATGTTGCAATCTCTTTTGTAAGGACAGCGGAGGATATAAAGCTCGTAATGGATTGGGCAAAGAGAAAAAAGGTGAGGCTCCCGTCCATAATAGCAAAGATAGAGAAACCAGAGTCACTGGATAATATTGAAGAAATCATGGGCATGGTTGATGGAATTATGGTTGCAAGGGGAGATCTTGGTGTGGAGATGCCTACAGAAAAGGTGCCTGTAATACAGAAGATGCTTATAGACCTCGCAAACAGAAAAGGGAAGTTTGTAATAACAGCTACACAGATGCTCGAATCCATGACACAGCATACAAGGCCTACGAGGGCAGAGGCAACAGATGTTGCAAATGCAGTTTTAGACGGCACAGACGCATTGATGCTTTCTGCTGAAACAACGGTCGGCAAATATCCGGTTGAATCTGTGAAAATGATGGATACGATAATAAGATACACTGAATCAAATGCCATCAGCCGTATGACATCTACATATCAGATTGGTAATACCTTTTCAGAGGCAATTGCAGATGGGGCATGTAAGGCAGCGCATGATACCAATGCAAAGGCAATAATAGTATTTACTCACTCGGGCTATACAGCAATGCTCATCTCAAAACTGCGGCCACGTGTGCCAATAATAGCCTTTACGCCTAATGAAAGGGTATTAAGAAGGATTCCGCTTTACTGGGGAACCTCTGCAAAATTAATAAGGCACCGTAATATTGAAGTTCTCGATGCGAGATTTATGCTTGAGATAGAAAGCTCTCTTATAAAAGAACGATTGATCAAAAAAGGCGACAGCATTGTATTTGTTGCGAGTTCTCCGTTTTTGGGAAAACCAAATATCATCAGGCTGCACAAGCTTTAAGCATTGAGGGACCTTGTCCCTCAAACTCCCTAAATAAAAATTGAACTCCTTTTTTGTTAGGGTTTTAAAGGGACTTTGTCCCTTTAAACATTGAAAAATCAGCATATATTGCTGTATCATTAAAAACTATGTCTGAAAATAGAGAAATAAATGTCAGTCTCGAAAAACTCAGGGGAGAAATAGACAAAATAGACGAAGAGATACTTGAGCTTTTAAATAAAAGGGCTAATATAGCTATAGACATAGCCAATATAAAGAAAAAGACAAATCTGAAGTTTTATTCACCTGAACGCGAAAGGATAATACTTGAACGAATTACGAAATTAAACAAAGGACCTTTCCCCAATGATGCATTAAGAGTTATTTTTAGAGAAATAATGTCAGCATCTCTTTCTCTCGAAGAACCCCTCAAGGTAGCGTACCTTGGTCCTGAGGGCACATTCACAAACCTTGCTGCCATGAGACATTTTGGATCTTCAGCTAAGTATATTCCTGTTGATAGCATAAAGGCAGTATTTGATGAGACCGAGAGCGGAAGGGTGAACTATGGAGTAGTCCCTATAGAAAACTCAAATGAAGGGGTTGTCAGTTATACCCTCGATATGTTCATGGACTATGACTTGAAAATATCAGCAGAAATACTTCTTGAAGTCTCGCATAATCTCTTATCAAAGAGCGGGGAAAGAGAGAAAGTAAAGAGGATCTATTCTCATCCGCAAGCTACTGCGCAGTGTAGAATCTGGCTTGAGGCAAATATGCCTAATATCCCGATACTTGAATCTACAAGCACTGCGAGGGCAGCAGAGATTGCATCACAGGACGAAGAGGCTGCTGCTATCGCGAGTGAGCTTGCTGCAAGGATTTATGATCTTCAGTTTGTTGAAAGGCATATAGAAGACAACAGAAATAACTATACGAGGTTTTTGATAATTTCAAGGGATTATCCTTCAAAATCAAGTAAAGACAAGACATCAATACTGTTTTCTGTGAAAGACAGACCGGGTGCCCTTTATGATGTGCTGCTGCCATTCAGGAAGTCAAAGATAAATCTTACTAAAATAGAATCAAGACCTTCAAAGAGAAGGGCGTGGGAGTACATTTTTTTTGTTGACATGGAAGGACATATTGAAGATAAAAAGGTCAGAAAGGCAGTGGAAGATGTAAAGGAGATATGCCTTTACTTAAAACATCTTGGTTCTTATCCTGTTGATGAAGGCATAGAGAAAAAATAGTATTATGCAAAAAAATAAGCGAGATAATAAGATAAATCCACTCAAATATATATCAGAGATCGAGCCTTATGTGCCCGGAAAACCTATTAAAGAACTTGAACGAGAACTTGGAATAAAAGGCAGTATAAAACTTGCATCAAACGAGAATCCACTTGGTCCATCTCAGAAGGCATTGAAGGCATTGCATGATTTTCTTTATAACGGGAGTGAATTGAGTCGCTATCCTGATGGAAGCGGGTTTTATCTGAAAAGTGCCATTTCTGAAAAAATAGGCATTTCAGCAGAAGATATAATCCTTGGCAATGGTTCCAATGAATTGATAGATATTGCTGTTAGAACATTTATGGGGATAGGTGATGAGGCTGTCATGGCAAAGCCGTCGTTTATTGTTTATTCAATGGCAACTAAATCTGTTGGTGCAATACCAATAGAAGTGCCATTGATAGATTACAGACATAATCTAATGGCAATGGCTGATGCGATTACAGAAAAAACAAAAATTGTCTTTATTGCAAATCCAAATAATCCAACAGGTACGATAAACAAAAGAGATGAATTCGAAAGATTTCTGGAGAAGATACCAAATGGCATCCTGATTGTTATAGATGAGGCATACTATGAGTATGTAATGGACCCTGAATATCCTGATACAATCAAGTATCTTATGGATGGGCGGGATGTCCTTATTCTCAGGACATTCTCTAAGGCATATGGACTTGCGGGATTGAGGATAGGCTATGGTATAGCCTCAAGAGACATAATTAGAGAGATGAATAAAGTCAGGAATCCTTTTAATACAAATACGCTTGCGCAGCTATCTGCGATGAACGCATTAACAGACAATGAACATCTTAAAAAAACAATCGAGATAAATGAGCAAGGCAAGGAGTTTCTTTACAGAGAACTTGAGTCCATAAAAATCAAATATATTCCTACAGAGGCAAACTTTATATATATGCTATTAGACATTGAATCAAAGATTATTTATCAAGCCCTCTTGAAAAAGGGTGTGATTGTAAGACCTGTGGGACCAAAGGAGATAAGAGTAACTATTGGATTGCCAGAGGAAAATAATCGCTTCATAGAAGCGTTGAAGGTAGTAATAAATTCATTGAGTAATTAAACAATATAGGAGGATTTATGGATATTATAGTGTTGAGACCTGATACACCAGAAGAAGGTATAAGGCATGTCCTAAAAAAACTTGAAAGCAAAGGATTAAAGGCAACAATATCTCAGGGGACAGAAAGGACAATAATAGGTGTGATTGGAGATACATCAAAGATTACAGAAGAAGAAGAAGATGCTATCCGTGCAATGGAGGGTGTTGAGAATGTAGTGAGGATACTCAAACCCTACAAGTTAGCAAGCCGTGAGTTTAAGAAAGAGGATTCAGAGATAAATGTAAAGGGTAATATCATTGGAGGCAAGAAGATTCCTGTAATGGCAGGTCCCTGTGCTGTAGAGAATAAAACCATACTTATGAACATAGCAGAGAAGGTAAAAGAAGGCGGGGCAACCTTTTTGAGAGGTGGTGCTTATAAACCAAGAACTTCCCCCTACTCATTTCAGGGACTTGGGGAGGAGGGTCTCAGGTATCTTGCAGACGCAAGGGAAAAAACAGGACTTCCTATTATCACAGAGATAATGGACCCGAGGGATATGGATGTAATTATTGAATATGCAGACATCATTCAGATAGGTGCAAGAAATATGCAGAACTTTAGGCTGCTTTTAGAAGTTGGTTCTGTTGACAAGCCAGTACTTCTGAAACGTGGACTTTCTGCAACCATAAAAGAATGGCTTATGTCTGCAGAATATATAATGTCAAGAGGCAATCAAAATGTCATGCTTTGTGAAAGGGGCATAAGAACTTTTGAGACAGCAACAAGGAATACCCTTGATTTGAGCGCGGTGCCAGTGCTCAAAAAGTTAACTCATCTCCCTGTAGTTGTTGACCCAAGCCATGGTGTTGGGAAGTGGGACTTAGTTGCACCGATGGCAAAGGCTGCAGTTGCGGCGGGTGCAGATGCGCTTATTATAGAGGTTCACTCTAATCCTGAAGAGGCACTTTCAGATGGCGAGCAGTCGTTAAAGCCTGATATGTTCGCACAGCTTATGAAAGAACTTAAGCCAATAGCACAGGCAGTTGGAAGGGAAATATAATAGCAGCGAAAAATTGAAAATGACCAATTTATTTTTTAATAAAGTATCCATTATTGGTGTTGGGTTGCTTGGCGCATCTTTTGCTCTTGCATTGAGAGAAAATGGTCTGTGTAAGACCATAGTTGGAACTGGCAGGAAAGAGGATAATCTAAGAAGGGCAAAAGAAAGGGGGATAATAGATGCTTACGCCCTCGATGTTAGAGATATATGTGAGGATTCTGATCTCATACTTCTTTCAACACCTGTTGGTGCATTCAGGGATATAGCAGTAAGAATAAAAGATATATTAAAGCAAAATGCAATCATAACCGATGTTGGAAGCGTAAAAGGTAAGCTTGTCCACGAAATAGAATCTTTAATGCCTGAAAGAGTTTATTATATTGGCTCACATCCAATAGCCGGCAGTGATAAATCAGGCATTGATGATGCACGGGCTGATTTGTTTGACAATGCAAGATGTATAGTTACACCCACAGAAAAGTCAAATGAAATGGCGAGAGAAAAAATTATATATATGTGGAGGAGATTTGGTGCAAGAGTAGAAGTTATAGACCCATTTATTCACGACGAGATATATGCAGCAGTGAGCCATCTGCCACATATTATTGCTTATACTATTGTAAATACAATTGGTGATATTGATTCGAAATATATAGAATATGCTGGCCAGGGTTTTAAAGATACAACAAGGATTGCACTTAGCTCACCCGAGATGTGGAGGGATATAGTGATTCACAACAGAGAAAACCTTCTCAGACTGCTTGATGTTTTCAAGGAGAATGTAGATAGGATAAAAAGGCTTCTCGAAAAAAAAGACAGCGAGGCAATAAAAGAGGAATTTAAGAGTGCAAGGGGGTTGAGGGAGAGGTTGCAGTAGAGACACCATTGACCATGGCATCTCAAAGGCAGACAAAGGTAAAATAGGGATAGAGGAGATATTGATCTTTAAAAAATAGGAAAATGCATGAATCAGATAAAACTTTATAAGGCAAAATCTCTTAGGGGTGAGATTACACCTCCACCTGACAAGTCCATCACTCATAGGGCTATCATGTTTACCTCCCTTGCAGATGGCAAGAGTATTATAAGAAATCCCCTCTTAGCAGAAGACCCTGTAAGCACCATGAACGCCATGAGGGCACTGGGAGTGACCATAGAGGCTGAAGGCTTAAGGCTTAAGGCTGAAGGAAGCGGGCAGAAGATAAAAAATCAAAATAACTTCGGCCTTCAGCCTGCAGCCTTGATTGTTCACGGAAAAGGTCTTCATGGACTCAGGGAGCCCTTTGATGTCATAAATTGTGGAAATTCTGGCACAACCGCAAGACTTATCTCAGGTATTCTTGCTGGAAATCCATTTTTCTCTGTTCTCACAGGAGATGATTCCTTAAAGCAGAGACCCATGGCAAGGGTGATTAATCCCCTAAGAAAGATGGGTGCAAGGATAATGGCAAGGCATGATGATAAATATCTGCCGATGGCAATAAAAGGCGGTGGCCTCAAGGCAATAAGATATGAGATGCCCGTTGCCTCTGCACAGGTTAAGTCCTGTCTGATCCTTGCAGGTCTTTATGCAGAGGGAACCACAGAGATAATAGAGCCCCAGAAGTCCCGTGACCATACAGAGAGGATGCTTAGGGCAATGGGAGCGGAGATAAAGGCTGGTGAAGAGGTGAAGAGGTTAAGAGGTGAAGAGGAAAAACTTTATCCAATTCATCCCTTCAACCATTCACCACTTCACCCATTCACCACTTCAGTCTCTTTAACCAGTAACCTTAAGCCTTTTGATATAACAGTCCCTGGTGATTTCTCATCAGCAGCCTTTTTTATTGTTGGGGCATTAATAGTCCCTCACTCAGAGGTATTGATAAGGAATGTCGTCCTAAATCCCACGAGGACAGGCCTCCTTGATGTTATAAAAGAGATGGGATCAGACTTAGAGATAGACAATATAAGGGATGTCTCTGGTGAGCCTGTGGGAGATATTTATGTAAAGACTGCAGATAGCCTTAAGGCTGTAAAGATTGCAAGAGAAAGGATCCCCTCTCTTATTGATGAATTCCCTGTATTATGTATATTAGCAACTCAAGCAGATGGAATCACAGAGATAAGGGGTGCCGAGGAACTGAGGATAAAGGAATCAGACAGGATTAAGGCGATGGCAACACAACTGAAAAAATTAGGGATTGAGCTTGAGGAATACCCTGACGGTATTGCAATTAAAGGTAAGACATCTTTAAAGGGGGCTATAGTAGAAAGCTATCATGACCATAGGATAGCTATGTCCCTTGCCATTGCTGCACTCGTGGCAGAAGGTGTAACAACAATTGATAATGCATCTTGCGTTGATATATCATTCCCGGGCTTTTTTGAAGAATTAAAGAGACTATATATCGCACATGGGTAAGGTAATCGCTATAGATGGACCATCAGGTGCTGGTAAGAGCACCTTGTCTAAGCTTATTGCAGAAAGGCTTGGTTTTCAGTTCCTCGATACTGGAGCACTATATCGTGCCACAGCACTGCATTTGATGAGAAATGGTTTAAAAGAAGACAGCACTGATGAAGAGATTGCAAGTGCACTAAAAGGCTTGGAGATAGTGTTTATAGACGAAAAGGTCTTTTTAAAAGACACATCACGGTCATATGAAGAAGATGTATCAGAGCAGATAAGGACGACTGACATAGGACATTATGCATCTGTCTTTTCAGCAAAAAAAGTGGTCAGGGACTTCTTACTTCAGAAACAAAGAAATGCTGCTATTGAAAACAATATTGTGGCAGAGGGCAGAGATATGACAACCGTTGTATTTCCACATGCATGGAGGAAGTTTTTTCTCGATGCCTCTGAACAAGGAAGGGCAAAAAGACGGTATCTTCAGCTAAAAGAGAAAGGCATTGATATTACAATGGAAGATGCATTAAGAGATATACAAGAAAGGGATAGACGGGACAGCAACAGAGATATAGCCCCACTTAAAAGGGCTGATGATGCAATATATATAGATACTACTGATATGAGCATGGATGAAGTCTTAGAAAGGATGCTGGAGGCAATAGGTAATTAAAATTTTACATTTTCTTATAGGACCTTTAGTATATTTGCTATTTAAGATAATCTTTAGGCTTAAAGTGTATGACCTGAAATCTATTCCTGAAAAAGGTGGAGTGATAATTGCTGCTAACCATATAAGTTTTCTTGATCCCCCACTCTTATGGGCAGTTTTAAAAAGGAAGCCAACCTTTATTGCAAAAAAGTATCTCTTTTCTGTGCCGATTATAGGGCATATAGTCAGGCTTTACTCTATACCAGTTGATGTAGTTAGGACGCGACCGTCAACTATAAAGGAAGCTGTGAGGAGGCTTAAAAATGGGGAACTGCTTGTTATATTTCCTGAAGGGGGAATAAATCATGATGGAAGTTTTATTAATGCAAAAAGAGGCATTGGCATGATTGCATCTATGAGCGGTGCTTGTGTGGTCCCAGCCTTTATTGACGGTACACAAAGGGTGCTGCCAGTTGGAGCAAGATTTTTTAAGATGTCTAATATAACATTGCGTTTTGGTTGTCCTTTGAAATTAGAGAAAGGCGAGGATGAAGATGAATTTGGAGAAAGGATATGCAGAGATATAATGGATAGGATAAAGAGCTTAGGCTCTTGCCTATAATTTATTTAATCCTGTATTCTAATATTTAAGTTGTGTTATGGGAAATAGTCTTGAAATAATAGTAGCTAAACGAGCGGGCTTCTGCTTTGGTGTAAAAAGGGCTGTTGATCTGGCATTTGATGCTGCCAATAAAAATAGCCAAAAAGGTGATGTGAGGTGTTGCAGTGTTTATACCCTTGGACCTATTATCCACAATCCACAAGTGATAGAGAAACTAAAGTCAGAAGGTGTAGAACCTACAGATGATATAGACAATCCAAATATAAAAACCATTATAATAAGAACTCATGGTGTTCAGCAAGAAATATCTGAAAGGCTATCTCAAAAGGGATATGAAGTAATAGATGCTACATGTCCTTTTGTTAAAAAGGCACAACAATATGCTAAACTTCTAAAGGAAGAAGGGTATCAGATTGTTATCATCGGAGATAAAGGACACCCAGAGGTTAAAGGCTTGATGAGTTATGCTGGAAAGGATGTTATTGTGGTTAATAAAGAAGATAGTTTACCTTCTCTTAAAAGCAGAGTTGGGTTTATTGTTCAGACAACCCAGCCATTAGATGTTTTGAAAAAATTCATATCAGAGGCTGTGGAACAAGTAAAGGAACTGAAGGTATTCAATACTATTTGTAATTCCACTGCATTAAGACTCAAAGAGACAAAAGACATGACAAAAGATGTAGATCTTATGATAGTTGTGGGCGGTAAAAATAGTGCCAACACAACACAGCTTACTCAGCTATGCAATTCTGTATCTATTCCGGCATATCATATAGAGACTGCTTCAGAGATAAGAGAGGAGTGGTTTTCAAATGTGAAAAAGGTTGGAATAACTGCGGGGGCATCGACACCAGATTGGATCATAAGTGATGTAGAAAAAAGAATTAGAGATATAGGAGGAAGGGGTTTGTGATGGAAACACAAATAAAAGAGGAAACAAAAGAACTTGAAAAGCTTTATGCAGAGACATTACATAAAATAGAGAGAGGAGGCATTACACAGGGCAAGATCATTTCAGTAAAAAATGATGTTGTAGTGGTTGATGTGGGATACAAATCAGAAGGTGTAATTCCTATTGCAGAATTTACAGAAGATGAACTCTCTGGGTTAAAAGAAGGTGATAATGTTGAGGTGTTTGTAGAGAGGATAAACGACCAAGAAGGAGTTGTAATTCTTTCCAGGGATAGGGCATCAAGAATAAGGACATGGGAAATGTTGACAGAGGCATATAGTAACAATATTAGAGTAAACGGAACAGTGGTTGAAAAGACAAAGGGAGGATTTTTTGTTGATATAAAGGGGATAAAGACTTTTCTTCCATTTTCACAGGTAGATATTAAGATGGTTAAAGACATGGATTCTTATATAGGGCAGAACATTACTGTAAAGATATTAAAGATGACACCATCAAAAGGATATTTTAATAATCAATCATCTGTGATAGTATCTCGAAGGGCTGTTCTTGAAGAAGACAGACATGTAAAAAAACAAGAGACCTTAAAATTCTTGAAAGAGGGTGCCTTACTGAAAGGCATTGTAAAAAATATTACTGATTATGGTGTATTTGTGGACCTTGGTGGTATAGATGGACTTCTTCATATATCTGATATATCATGGAGAAGGGTTAATCATCCTTCAGAGTTCTTTTCTATAGGTGATGAAAAGGAGTTTATTGTACTCAAATACGATGAAGGGACAGAGAAGATTACCCTCGGATATAAACAGAAAATGCCTGACCCATGGATCTCTGCAGAGGAAAAATATAAGCCGGGCATGAAAATAAAAGGAAGGGTCGTGAATATAACAGATTATGGTGTCTTTGTTGAGATAGAAGAAGGACTTGAAGGTCTTGTCCATATCTCTGAACTGGATTGGTCACCTCGACCAAAACATCCTTCAAAATATGTATCTATTGGAGATGAGATAGAAGCAGTGGTTATCAGTGTCAACAAGGAAGAAAGAAAATTATCACTTACTATTAGACAGTTAAAACCCAGACCATGGGATATAGTAGGACAGAATTATAAGGTCGGACAAAAAATAATAGGAAAGGTAAAGACCATCACGGATTTTGGCGTATTTATAAGACTTCCTGAAGGTGTTGATGGTCTTATACATATTTCAGACCTATCATGGACAAGGCATATTAAGCATCCATCAGAGGTACTGAAAAAAGGGCAGAAGGTTGAAGCCATAATCCTCAGTCTCGAGCCTGATAAGGAGAGGATGGCACTTGGTATAAAACAACTTACTCCTGATCCGTGGCAGAGCGAAATCCCTGCAAGATTCAGGCTTGGTGATGAATATAAAGGTAAGGTATTGAGGATTACTGACTTTGGTATCTTTGTAGAACTTGAAGGTGGGGTAGAAGGGCTTGTTTACTCTTCTGAGGTTAATACCTCATCTGAAATTAAAGAAGGGGATGAAATATGGGTGAGAATCATAAAGATGAACACAGAAGAAAGAAAAATAGGTCTCAGCATGAAAAATATAAAGGCAGCAACGAGCAGCGAGTAGCACCATGAAAGTAAAAAAGACCTGCATATATATAACCTTGTTTTTCCTGATTTTGATTGTTGTGAGTGCCTTTTTTACCTTCTTGCAGAAAGAAGTGCCATTGAAGGATAAGGTGGCACTGGTTAATATTGAAGGACCTATACTTCATGCAAAGCAGACAGTGGATGAAATCAAAGAGTATGTGAAAGACAAATCCATAAAGGCTATAGTCCTGAGGGTTGATAGTCCTGGAGGTGGCGTTGTTCCTTCTCAGGAGATATATGAAGAGGTAAGAAAGGCTGCTACACAAAAAAAGGTTGTTGTATCTATGGGATCTGTTGCAGCATCAGGAGGCTACTACATATCTGCGCCTGCCAATAAGATTATTGCAAATCCTGGCACCATAACTGGCTCCATAGGAGTAATCATGGAGGTCCCTAATATCAAAGGTCTTATGGATAAGATAGGAGTGAAGACCGAAGTTATAAAGAGCGGAAGGCATAAGGACATAGCCTCTGTCTTCAGAGGTATAGGCAAAGAAGAGAGAGAGATAATACAAGGCGTAATGGATGATGTTCATGAGCAGTTCATAAAGGCAGTATCAGATGGCAGAAAAATACCTGTGGAGAATGTCAAGAAAATAGCAGATGGTAGGATATTTTCAGGAAGGCAAGCACTTAAAGTTGGTCTTGTAGATGAGCTCGGAGACCTTGAATATGCAATTAAGACCGCTGCAAAAATAGCGGGGATAAAGGGTGAGCCAGAGGTGGTAACAAAGAAAGAAAAATCCACCCTTCTTGAACTGCTTAACGGAAGGATTTCTGAAAGTGTCTCTAAAGTTGTTCCAAAGATAGAACTAAAATATATGTATATGCCATAGGAGGTGTTTTATGACAAAATCTGAATTAATAGATAAGGTAACAGAGAGAATCCAAGGACTTACCAGAAAACAGGTAGAGACAATTATTAACACAATTTTTAGCGGTATGAAGGCTGCACTTGCGCGCGGAGAGAAAATAGAAATAAGGGGATTCGGAAATTTTAGGCTCAAAAAAAGAAATGCAAAGATAGCAAGAAATCCGAGGACAGGCGAACAGATTCATGTGCCTGCCAAGCATGTGCTTCACTTTAAAGTTGGAAAACCATTTCATGATGCACTCAACGAGAAGACAGGTTAAGGTAAAGGTTAAGGCTAAGAAAAATATTTATGCTCAACCTCAACCTTAACCTCAACCTGTTTTTATGAAGCGCAGAGATTTTTTAAAAAAAGTAATAAAGGCTTTTTTTTTGACACTTACTGCTTTTATTTTTTCAGCCTCTGTTTATATCTATCCATCAAATATTAGAAAGAGAAGGTTTCATTACATATACCTTATGGACGAGGATGACCTGCCGAAAAAGGGAGTCAGAAAAATAGAATTTCATTATGAGCGTGAGCAGAGGATAGTTAATAGTCGCGTCTTTGTTGTTGCTGGCAATGATAAATTTACTGCATTTTCACCCGTATGCACTCATTTAGGATGTCTGGTGAATTGGGATAATAACAAAAAGGAATTCTTGTGCCCATGTCATGGGGGTAAATATAATGCAAGTGGCGAAGTAATTGCTGGTCCTCCTCCAAAGCCATTGACAAGGCTACCGCTCGAAATTAAAGACGGAAAGGTATATGTGGGGATTAAGGTCTAAATGGGTAAAATCTTTGATTGGATAGACAGCCATTTTGGAGTAAAGGAGCCTCACAAGAGATTTTTGCAGAGGACCATACCTCCAAATGTAAATTACTCATACTGCCTCGGAGGCATAGCATTCACATATTTTCTGATGCTTGCATTCACAGGTCTGCTATTATCTATATATTATGTGCCTTCTGAAAAAGAGGCATTCAAGAGTATAATAGCCATTACAAATGAAGTAACACTTGGATGGTTTATAAGAAGTCTGCATAAGTGGTCTGCAAACCTTTTTATTGTCTTTATAATTTTCCATGCAATAAGGGTTTTTATTCATAAGGCATATAAACCTCCGAGGGAATTGAACTGGATGGCGGGTGTGCTTGGTTTTGTGGTAGCAATGGCATCAGGTTTTACAGGCTATCTATTACCATGGGACCAAAAGGCATACTGGGCAACAGAAGTTGGAACATCTATGTTCGGGACAGTCCCTTTGATAGGCGATTATCTTATGTATGCAGTAAGGGGGGGATTAGATATTAATGGCACAACGCTTATAAGGTTTTACAGTCTTCATGTGCTTTATCTGCCTATCTCTATGGTGATAATTCTGTGGGCACACTTTCATATGGTAAAAAGACAAGGGATAGCAAAGAGGCTTTAAATTAAGGTGAAAGGGTGAAAGAGGGCTTTGCTTTGCTTTGGCTCAGACGCCGTCCTGAGTGAAACGAAGGAATGACAAAAAGTGAATGACTCAGGATGTGAAGGAGTGAAGTAATGAAAAAAGAAAAGAGATTTTATCCAGACTATCTTTCTGAGATAATATTTGTCATACTCATCTCTCTGGAGGTCTTGATGATTTTGGCATTGCTTTATTATCCATCTATCGGAAGGCAGATAGACTTTACAAAGCCGTTTCAGCCAAGACCCGAATGGTATTTTCTCTGGCTCTACCAGCTTGTGAGGTATTTCCCGGGCAAGAGCGCATTTATGGGTACAGTAGTGATTCCAGTGGGTTTAGTGCTTTTACTACTATTGATTCCATATATTGACAAGGGTAGAAATGGAAGATTAAAGGCAATGACAGTTGGAACCATTCTATTGCTTATGCTATTGGTCCTTACACTGATTAGTGTTTTATCATAAATAAGCTAAAATTAACCTTAACCTATTTTTAAGCGGTCATATTGACAACTAATTGAATAAACCCTTATCATGCTCTGTATGTCTATTTCACTTCTTAATATAAACAATCTCTCTGTATCATTTAAGGCAGACAAAGGCAAAATCAATGTTGTGTCTAACCTCTCTTTTGATATTAAAAAGGCAGAGGTCTTTGGCATTGTTGGAGAGAGTGGATGTGGTAAGAGTCTTACTGCCCTTTCGATTTTACGCATTCTTCCAGACAATGCATTTGCAGATGGCGAGATTATCTTTGAAGATAAAAATCTCTTAACCCTCAATGAAGATGAAATGCGTCAGATAAGGGGTAAGGACATATCCATGATATTTCAAGAGCCAATGACATCTCTTAACCCAGTTTTAACTGTTGGTTATCAGATAGCAGAGTCATTGATTACGCACTTTAATTTATCCCGAAAAGAAGCTATAGACAAGGCTATTGAATTGCTAAGGGCAGTAAAGATACCGACCCCTGAATTAAGAATAAAGGACTATCCGCATCAGATGTCAGGTGGAATGAGGCAAAGAGTGATGATAGCAATGGCAATTGCTTGCAACCCCTCCCTTTTAATTGCAGATGAACCAACAACTGCACTGGATGTAACAATACAAGCTCAGATACTTGAGCTCCTTCAGGGATTGAGAAGGCAAAGGGGTATGGCTATCCTTCTTATAACTCATGATATGGGCATTATTTCAGAACAAGCAGACAGGGTTGCTATAATGTACGCTGGAAGGATTGTAGAACTTGCAGATGTGGATGAACTTTTTAGAAGTCCATTACATCCATATACGCATGGACTTCTTCAATCAATGCCTACAGCAAAAGGGATTGCATTGAAGCCGATAGCAGGTTTTGTCCCTAATCCTGATAAACTGCCTTTAGGATGTAAGTTTTCTGATAGATGCTATTTATCATCTGATGAATGCAGAGGGTTTGAGCCGGAATTAGTGGAAGTCTTTGAAGATCATTTTGTCAGGTGCATAAAGGTAAGGCAATAGATATTATGGAGAACAATATTATTTTGAAGGTTGATTCCATTAAGAAATATTTTCCAGTAAAAACTGGGGGCTTTGGCAGACCGCATAAATGGCTCAAGGCAGTTGATGGTGTCAGCTTTGAAGTAAGCAAAGACAGGGTCTTTGCCATAGTTGGCGAGAGCGGATGCGGCAAGTCAACAATTGCACGACTTGTGCTGAGACTGCTTCCACTTACAGATGGAAGGATATATTTTAAGGGAGAAGATGTTTCTCATCTCTCTGGTGATTCCCTTAAGAAATTCAGGCGCTCTGTGCAGATAGTATTTCAAGACCCATTTGCATCGCTGAATCCGAGGATGAGGATCATTGATACACTATCAGAACCATTTAAGATACACAAGATAGTGCCTAAACAAGATATAAAAGACAGGGTTGTGAGTCTTCTTGAAAAAGTTGGCTTGAACTCAGATGCATTGAATAGGTATCCCCATGAATTCAGTGGTGGACAGAGACAAAGGATATGCATAGCAAGGGCATTGACAGTCTCACCCGAACTTATTGTTGCTGATGAGCCGTTATCTGCACTTGATGTATCGATTCAGGCACAGATACTTAACCTTTTGCAGAATATTAAGAGGGAATCTGCTATATCCTTGGTTTTTATAAGCCATGATTTAAAAGTTGTTCACTATCTGAGTGATGAGGTTGCAGTGATGTATCTGGGCAAAATTGTAGAGAAGGCTAAAACAGAGGATTTGTTTGAATCACCAAGACATCCTTATACAGAGTTGTTGCTGTCATCTGCACCTACAATAGGCGTAAGGCATAAGGCGCCAAGCAATATGCATCGAGCGACTGATTTTAGAGTCTCGCCACATATGGATTTTGTTGATATTCCCAGTCCTATTGATATTCCATCAGGCTGTCCATTTCATCCAAGATGTGCAAAGAGGTTTGATGTCTGTGATAAAGTCATTCCAGAGTTGAAAGATATAGACAGCAGACTCGTAGCATGCCATTTATATTGACTTCACAACGCCTTCGGCGATTCTCCACTTCACCCCTTAAGCCTAATCTCCTCTTGTTTTTTGACAGATGTGGTTTTAAATTATCGCTATATTTTGGTGATTTCTATAAAAGTGTCTCAATGTCTTTTATTATATCAGGCTCTGTCCAGTCTTGTTCTCCAAAGTATTTTTTTACAATGACTCCCTTTTTATCTATGAGAAAGGTTGTTGGTATCATAAACACTTTGTATAATAAACGAGAAACTTTAAGGTTATAATCTACAACTACCTTAAAATTGACAGGATTATTCTTGATAAAATCTTTTACATCCACTACTGCCTTGTCTGTTGATACAGCGAGTATTATTAGTCCTTTATTTTCAAACATCTGCTGGAGTTTGTTCATTGATGGGATTTCTGCCTTGCATGGCGGACACCATGTTGCCCAGAAATTCAAGAGCACCACCTTGCCTTTAAACAAAGATAGTGATACATCGTTGCCATTAAGGTCTTTTAGTGTAAAGTCAGGTGCCTTTTGTCCTGATAGTTTCTCAACAGCATATGGTGAAGGTGGCTGGGCAGAAACAGATGTAACAAATAATAAAGACAGTAACAAGTAAAGCCTAATGAGTTTGTTTAAGAAATTGTCTTTAGATGATTTTAGCATTTTTCAATACTTCCTTTAGTTTTTCTTTATTTGCTTTTGACATTTCACAAAGTGGCAGTCTAAATTCCTCCCTGATTTTACCCATCATTGCAAGGGCTGTTTTTACGGGGATTGGGTTTGTTTCTATGAACATGGCTGAATTAAGTGGTTCAAGTTTATAATGAAGTTCTCTTGCCTTTGCTATGTCACCATTTACCCATGCATTATACATATCAGCAGAATCTTTTGGAGCAATATTTGCTGTAACTGATATTGCACCATGTCCACCAAGTGCAAGCAGCGGCAAAGTGGTGAAATCATCTCCTGAAAGCACTGCAAGTCTATCTCCGCAGAGCCTTATGAGTTCACTTGCCTGTTTCATATCACCTGTAGCTTCTTTTATACCAACGATATTTTTGCATTCTGTTAGGCGTGCTACTGTTGATGGCAGCATATTTACAGCAGTCCTTCCCGGGACATTATAAAGAATAATTGGTATCTTCACTGCATCAGCAACTGCCTTATAATGTCTATAAATGCCTTCTTGTGTTGGCTTGTTGTAATATGGAGTGACGAGCAGTGCTCCATCAGCACCCAATTTCTTTGCCTTTTTTGTTATCTCTATTGCCTCATCTGTAGAATTAGCGCCTGTACCCGCTATGACAGGTATTTTTTTATTTGCAGCCTTGACAGCAACCTCTATTACTCTGTAATGCTCTTCAAATCCGAGTGTTGATGCCTCGCCTGTGGTCCCGCACGGCACAATACCATGAGTGCCTTGTTTTATGTGCCATTCAATGAGGTCACCATATGCCTTTTCATCAAATTTCCCCTTTTTAAATGGTGTTACAATTGCGACTATTGAACCTTTAAACATGTTTTCCTCCTGATTTTTTAAATAAACATGAGACCTGCCCTGTATTTTTCACCAATCCTCATGCTCCATTGAACAATTGCTATTTTAAGCACAGATGGATTTTCTTTGTTTTTAAATATAATAACTTGTCCGGGCTCTAAAGGGCAGTCAGATGAAATACCAATGCCTCCCTCGCTTATATCAATGGATGCAGCAGAAAGGATATTTTCTGACCTCCCTGTCCTGAAGTATTCAAGAGGAGCATTATATGGTTTCCTTTTATACCTTCTTCGTTCTTTTTTCCCTTCTCTTGTCAAGGGCATACCCTCGTCTATTTTACTATTATTTTTATTTTAAATAAACATTAATCCAGCTCTATACTGACATTGGTCTTTTTTGCTCCATATTACAACAGCACTTTTGGGATGCTGTACATCTTTAATCTTAAAAGAGATGATCTGACCTATTTCTAATTCATAATCTGAAGTAATGCCCATGCCTGATTCGCTTATATCAATACAGGTGCAAGGAATACTTCTTGATTTTCCTTTTTCAGAAAATTCTATTGCAATAGAGCATGAGCGGCGAGGATGTCTCCTTCTGTCTTTTCTATATGCTGCTGAATAGTGAACTATGCCCTGAAAGACTTCTACTGCTGGGCCTGTCATATATACATGATTATTTGCATGCCAATGTATTAAGAGGTCTCCACCAAGTAGATTTATAGATATATTTCTCTCTGTTAGTCCTTTTAGCATTGCTGCTACACCCACTGCTGATGCACCTGTACCACATGCCATAGTCTCACCAGAACCTCTTTCCCAGACCCTCATCGATAGCCTTGTTCTGCTTTGCACATTAACAAACTCAACATTTGTTTTGTTTGGAAAGATAGGATGCCTTTCAATTAGTGGACCATATGTTGAGACAGGAAAATCTGATACCTCCTCGTTAAGAAATATTACAGCGTGTGGATTTCCCATAGATATGCAAGTTATTTTAAAATTTTTCTCTTCAATCTGCAGAGGATAATCTATTATAGGGGGTGGAGACTCAATAGCCACTGGGATTTTCTCTGGTTCCAGAATTGGCTCTCCCATATCCACTTTTACCATATCACCGGCACGTTCAGGTTTTATTATTCCCGCGAGGGTCTCTATCTCGAGAATATCTTTCTTTGAAAGCCCTCTGTCCCATATATATTTAGCAAGGCATCTTATGCCATTGCCGCACATCTCAACCTCACTGCCGTCAGCATTATATATCTTCATATTAAAATCAGCAATTTCAGATGGACAAAGCAGTAGTATTTGGTCAGCGCCTATACCAAACCTTCTATGGCAGAGGGTCTTACTTAAATCTTCAAGCTCAAGATTAATGATTTCAGGCTGCTCAATGCAGTTGATGAGGATGAAGTCATTTCCAAGCCCGTGCATTTTTGTAAATGATATTTCGATCATATAAACCCCGGTATAATCTCTCCTCTAATAATATCATTAAATGTCTCTCTTTTCCTTATCAACTCATATTTTTTGCCTTTTACCATGACCTCTGCTGCTTTTGGTCTGCTGTTGTAGTTTGATGACATTGCAAAACCATAGGCACCAGCACTCATCACAGCAAGATATTCACCATTTTTGACCTTCTGTATCTCTCTGTCCTTTGCCAGGAAATCGCCTGATTCACATATTGGTCCTACAATATCAGCAATTATCTTATCTCGCTTATTTTTGACAACGGGCTGGATATGATGGTATGCACCATAAAGGGTTGGTCTCATCAAATCATTCATACCCGCATCAACTATAACAAATGTCTTTTCTTGTCCTTCCTTTAAATAAAGTGTCTTTGTGACGAGTATCCCCGCATTTCCCACAATGGACCTTCCTGGTTCAAGGACAATAGTTAATTTCCTGTCTTTGAGCAATGGCAATATATTTTTTGCAAGTTGAGATGGATTTGGCGGCACCTCATCCTTGTATGTGATTCCGAGCCCTCCACCTATATCGAGATAGCTGATACGAATGCCTTGCCTTGTCAGTTCATCAACGAGTATCAATATCCTTTTCAATGCATCTACAAATGGCGAGACCTTTGTGAGTTGAGAACCTATATGCTTATGGATGCCGACAATCTCAATGTGTTTAAGATTATTAGCAAGTTTATAGTATTCTAATGCATTCTCAATAGGAATCCCGAATTTGTGTTTTTTTAATCCCGTGGATATATAAGGATGTGTCTCAGGGTCTATATCAGGATTTATTCTCAGGGCAATTGGTGCGATTGTTTTTGTTTTTGCTGCAATCCTATCAATTTCCCTTAATTCATCTTCTGATTCAACATTAAACATCAATATCTTATTCTTTAATGCATATATTATCTCTTCCTCTGTCTTTCCAACTCCAGCATAGACTATTTTTTTAGCAGGTATGCCTGCCTTTAATGCCCTGAAGAGCTCTCCTCCTGATACAACATCAGCGCCACCACCATTTTTTGCAAAGAGCTTTATTATGGCTGCATTTGAGTTTGCCTTTAATGCAAAGCAAATAATGTGTGGGAAGTTGCCAAAGGCGCTTTCGTATGCCTTAAAGTGATTTAAAAGGGTGTTATAGCTGTAAATATAAATAGGAGTCCCAAATTCTCTGACAATTTTTCTAACAGGCACATCCTCTGCATATAATTCTCTGTTTTTATACTCAAAGAGGTGCATATAATCTCCTTATCCGTCAAGAGCATGACGCTCAAGTCTGTTTGATTTTTTTTATGTTTTTTTAACATAATATGCGAAAAAAGTCAAAAATTCAACTAATTCGAGATATTTCAGAGGTAAAAATGGGAAAGAACATTGTACAGAAGATATTTGAGGCTCACAAGATTTCTGGAGAAATAAAAGAAGGGAGTCTTGTTGGATTAAAGGTTGATCAAGTCTATACTCAGGATGCCACTGGAACTATGGCATGGCTTGAGTTTGAGGCAATAGGCATTGATAGGGTAAAGGTCCCACTCGCTGTTAGTTATGTTGACCACAACATGCTGCAATCCAACTTTATGAATGCTGATGATCATCTTTTTTTGCAGACTGCTGCTCAAAGATTTGGTGCATATTTCTCAAAGCCTGGAAATGGAATATGTCATCAAGTGCATCTTGAGAGGTTTGCATTGCCTGGAAAGATAGCACTTGGCACAGACAGCCATACCCCAACCGGCGGTGGAATGGGCATGATAGCCATAGGTGTGGGAGGACTTGAGGCTGCAACTGTCATGGCCGGTGCAGCCTTTGAGATAAACATGCCAAAGGTAGTGAGGATTAATCTCAGAGGCAGACTTCAGAGGCCATGGGTCACTGCAATGGATGTCATACTCACTCTTTTAAAGATGCTCACAGTAAAAGGCGGTGTGGGAAAGATTTTTGAGTACGGAGGCGATGGTGTAAAGGACCTGAATGTTACAGAAAGAGCAACCATAACAAATATGGGAGCAGAATTAGGTGCAACAACATCAATATTTCCAAGTGATGAAAAGACACTCGCTTATTTAAAGGCTCAGGGTAGAGAAAAGGATTGGGTTGAGATAAAGGCTGACGATGATGCAGAGTATGCAGAAATCATAGAACTTAATTTAAGTGCTATTGAACCAATGATTGCCCAGCCACACAGCCCTGATAATGTTGTAACAATCAGAGAAATTTCAGGCAAAAAGGTTAATCAAGTCTGCATTGGGAGCTGCACAAACTCATCCTATCAGGCAATGAAGACAGTCGCATCCATATTGCGAGGAAATACTGTTGCTGAATGGGTGAATCTCTTGATAAATCCAGGCTCAAAACAAGTTTATGAAATGCTATCGAGGGAGGGGCTAATAGCTGATATGATATCAGCGGGTGCAAGGATTCTTGAGGCATCGTGCGGACCATGTATCGGCATGGGTGGTGCACCGGGCTCAGGGCATGTGTCAATAAGATCTTATAACAGAAATTTTCATGGAAGGTCAGGGACAAAAGATGCCTATGTTTATCTCGCAAGTCCTATTGCCTGTGCAGTGATGGCTATAAAAGGGGAGATTATAGATCCACGAGATGTAGGGATTAGAATCGATGAAACAAGAGAGCCTGATAAGTTTTTGATAAATGACAATCTCATTATCCCGCCAAAACCAAATACAAAGGATATAAAGATAATAAAAGGACCGAACATAAAAGAAGTACCTGTAAAAGAGCCACTTAAGAAAAACATAGACGCAGAGGTATTGTTAAAGCTTGGAAATAACATCACGACAGATGACATAATGCCGGCTGGTTCTAAGGTCCTTCCCTTCAGGTCAAACATACCAGCGATTTCAGAATTTGTTTTTGAAAATATTGACAGGACATTCAGCAAGCGGGCAATGGAGGCAAAGGAAAGTGGCGGCGGGATAATCATAGGAGGAGAAAATTATGGACAAGGTTCATCAAGGGAGCATGCAGCCATTGCACCCATGTATTTAGGGCTTCAGGCAGTTATTGCCAAGTCTTTTGCAAGGATACACAGGGCTAATCTTATAAACTTCGGGGTATTGCCTCTTTTATTTAAGTCAGAGAGTGATTACGATAAGATAGAACAAGGAGACAGGCTTTTAATAAGGGATGTCATTATCTCTATCAAAGGTGAACAAAACTTTAAGGTTGACAACATAACAAAGGGTTATACATTTGAGGTTATATCAAACCTCAATGATAGAGAAAAAGAACTGATATTAAAGGGTGGGCTTCTGCCATATGTAAGACGCTGAACAAGTGGAAACAGATTGACAAAAAAGATAGGCAAATTGTAAATTATCAGTCTTAACTCGATAAGAAATCGATAGTTTCCTGGCGCTGAGGGCCGCTAGCTCAGTTGGTAGAGCAACGCCCTTTTAAGGCGTGGGTCGTTGGTTCGAATCCAACGCGGCTCATATGTCCCCATCGTCTAGCCCGGCCTAGGACATCGCCCTTTCAAGGCGGTAACATGGGTTCGAATCCCATTGGGGACGCCAATGAAATCAAAGGGCTGCAGCTTGCAGCCCTTTTCTTTTTCCTACGATTGTAGCAGTTCTATTGTGTGTAGTCTTTATGTAGAAAATCGACTATACAAATATTAAGTAAGCACATACTCCAGACGCTTCTTCGGATTATCAAAGCTTATATCATTTGCATCAAAATGCTCTGGATTAAAATCTCCTCCAACCCAATTAGATAGTTCTTCATGTCTGTTATGATTAGGGTCCATTATCGCTTCTAATAATTCCTTGTATCCCCATATCCCACCGCAATCTTCTGGAGGACATGCCCTTGCACCACCAATGCAAATTGGATATTGAATGACTTCTTTACGGGGAAGTATCTTCTCCAGTTTTATGGTATGCTTCCAGTTATCGCCATAATCGTAAATATATTCTGCCTTATTGTTGTCACCCGTAAAATAGTTGGCTATCTTCCGCTTCCATCCCGCAAGTATAGTAGTGTCAATAAAGTCCTCATCTGGAATCCCAATTTTTTCTCTCATGCCTTTTGAAGGGTTAACTATCTCAAAATGGTGCAAATGAGTGTCTGTCCATCCCATCGAATCCTGAATAGCTACATGCAAATCCCAAAACGTATATGTCTCTGGAACTTGTATGCGACGCCAAATCGGTGGCTTAGTGCCTTTCAATGTAACTTTGAATTGATAAACCTTCTCAAATTTCTTTTTCATTTATTGTACTCCTCAAGTAAGCTGTCAATTGCTATCTTGGTTATCTCCGCAATGTCTAACATCCTTTTTTAAGTTTATTAGTGGGTTTCACGAAATTCGTAGTCCTTACCTCTCATCCTATCCCTCTCCCCAAAGGGGAGAGGGAATTTTTTTAATTTTGTGAAACCCTATAAGTTTATTACACATTCAATGGCATTGAAAGCCAAGACAGTTGGGAGAGTCAAGAATTTTGTGCAGATATTATTGATTTTTTTTGGCTGATTATGCAGCTTTTTGTTTAAGTTATAATGATTATGCCTATGCAATATAATTCACAGTTTCTATTATGCCGCCTGATCATTCCCTCTTGAAATCCAAATTTAGATCGTCGAAGAAGGTATAATTTCAGGAAGGCGATTTGCTCTTATGCTATAATCTTTCATGGGCTGGAAATGGACAGACCACATGGATGTGCAAATGGCTGAAAGGAAAATAGCGAAAGAGTTGGTTGGAGCAACATTTAATAATCTTGATAAAGTTGTAACCTGAATTAAGAATCGCAGAATATATCAAAAGCGGAAGGCGACAGTTTTATAACTGTCTATCTTACAGACAAAATCAAAAAATACATAGGAGGGTGGGGTAAAAAGGCTGACACAAAGTAGCTTATCATTCAGGCATTTGATAATGTGATGGTAGTGCAGCCTATGAGCTTGATTGCCTAACAGGGTGTAGCAAAATGGATTTCTTAAACATCTTTTTTCATGTCTCAGGTGTCAAGACCAATATCCTTCTGCCCCCATTGGTAGCAATGGTTATCTCATTTTTTACATCAATGGGCGGTATCTCTGGGGCATTTCTTCTTCTTCCGTTTCAGATGAGTATTTTGAATTACACTACTCCATCTGTAAGCGGCACAAACCATGTCTTTAATATTGTGGCAATTCCAAGTGGTGTTTATCGCTATATCAAAGAATGCCGCATGGCATGGCCATTGACATGGGTTGTGGTCGCAGGCACTTTGCCCGGTGTCTTTATTGGCTATTATGTGAGGGTTTTGTATCTTCCTGACCCGAAGGCATTTAAATTTTTTGTCGGTTGTGTGTTGCTTTATATAGGTATTAGGCTTCTCAAGGAAATTATCGTCAAACCAGAAAGGTCTTCTGCTACAAAGGCTCTCGAAGAGAAGTTCAAGGCAAGGGTGAATGAGATGAGGCAACAACAGGCTTTAACAATAGCAGCGGGTTTACCTGTGGAGGCTGTGGTAAGGACTATATCTGTGTCATTCAAAAAGGTTGAGTATGAATTCTGGGGAGAAAGGTTTTCTTTTAATACCATTGGTATGTTTGTCCTTGCCATTGTGGTAGGAGTTATTGGTGGTGTTTATGGAATAGGAGGGGGATCTATTATTGCTCCATTTTGTGTGGCTGTTTTTCATCTGCCTGTCTATACAATAGCAGGTGCTGCATTGATGGGTACATTTGTGACCTCGGTTGCCGGTGCGTTTTTTTTCAGTGTTATCCCTTCTGCCCATGGTGTTTCAGCCATGCCTGATTGGCAGCTTGGAATATTATTTGGCATTGGCGGATTTGTTGGGATGTATTTTGGTGCGAGGTTTCAGAAGTTTGTTCCTCAGAAGTTTATAAGGCTGATGCTTGGTGTCGTCATTGTCTTTCTTGCAATAAGATATATTGTGCAGTATCTTTGAGATGGATATTGTTGTGCAAGGAGTATTAAAATAAAAGAGTTTTGTATGTGGATGGAAGATATGTCTTTAAATGTTTGTAAAAAGTTTATTCAGATAGTCATCTTATTATTTTTTATTGCAGCAATTGTTGCATCTGAAAAAGGACTATATGCATATGAAATTGACATTGATAGTTTGATAACAGATATTAAGAAAGATGACTGGCACAGTTGTTTGTCTATATATGGCGGGACAGAAGGCATAAAGAGTGATGAACTGACTGATGCGTTAATCAATATTGTTGAAAATAAGATGTTGAATTGGAGATTTAGAATCAGGGCGATCCAACTGCTCGGTGAGAGCTTGAAGCCAAAGGCATTGGGCTTTTTAGAAAAGATTTTAAATGACCCTTTTCTCAATCACGACTGCCCCGCGATAAAATGGAATGCAGTTGTTGCACTCGGCAATTTTGTCAAAGACCAGAAGGCAGCAGATATTCTCTTGGATGTAGCTAAATTCGAGGACAACCCGGTGGTAAGGGAGGCTATTGTGAAATCCATGGGGAAAGTTGGTAGTTCAAAGGCTGTACCATTTTTGATTTCTATCTTAAGTGATAAGAGCTTTGCAATCAGGATAAGTGCTATAAAGGCACTTGCAGAGATCAGAGACCAACGGGCATTCCCTTACCTAAAAAATATTGCAGACAATGACAATGACCCTCTCATAAAGAATGAAGCCATTATAGCTCTTGAGAGGTTTTCCAGAGGATAAATCACTGTGCTCTGCACAAAAGCCTTTAAAAATATGATGGTGTTATGTGCCTTATTTTTGATTGTCTCTCAAGGTCATGCAGCGTCTCATGATATTGATAAATTGCTGATAAGGCTGCAGCATGATGATCCTAAACTGCGGTTGTCAGCAATGGAGGAGTTGGGCAAGATAGGAGATGGTGATTCTGTGATGGCGATTATGAAAGTTGTTGAAAATCAGGGTGAGGATTGGAAGATTAAGATTAGAGCAATAAAGCTGCTGGCGGAGATTAAAAATCCTATGACAGTAGATTTGTTGATAAAGGTATTGGATGACCCATTTTTTACCTATGACTGCCCAGCGCTCAAATGGAATGCTGCCATTGCACTTGGCAATTTCAAAAATTATGCTAAAGCGGTTGATGCCCTTATAGATGCGCTGAATGATAAGACATTGTATGTGAAAGAGGCAGCAATACAGTCCCTCGGTGAGATTGGTGATAGGAGGGCTGTTCCCTATTTAGTTTTGGCATTAAGTGATAAGAGCTTTGCAATCAGGATAAGTGCTATAAAGGCACTTGGAAAAATCAGGGATGTGGAGGCAATACCTTTTTTAAGGAAGGTGTTAGACAATGCCACAGACCATTACATAAAAGAGGAAACAGAGAATGCAATAAAAATAATATCAGACCAAATGTCTCATCAATAAGCTGATATTATTTTTAAAACTGCCTTGTTCCAGCCCTCAGGACCAATGCCATCTGCCCTGATGAGATTTGACAGGTTTATTTTTTTGTCATAACTGTTGTCTATCTTTTTTACTAATATAGGATAGTCAACATTCTTGAGCATAGGCAAATCATTCAGGCTGTCTCCGATTGCTATGGTTTTTATATCGCCAGAGCTTTTTCTGTATAAATCAATAAGTATAGATACTGCCTTGCCCTTGTCGCTGTCTCCAAGGATATGATAAAAAGCCCCTTGTGTGTAATTAAAGCCTTTTGCATTTATTGCGTTAAAGAGTCTTTTAGTATCTCCTTTGAATATGAAGGGCTCATCAAAGTCCCGTTCTTTAGCCATCTTTGCTTCACTAATTGCCAATCCCGTGATTTTTGAGACTTCCTCAACTGTCATATCCCCGAAGCCTTTAACATTAAAGCCTTCCTCACGCAATTCTATGATCGCCTTTCTCAGATCAGAATATCTTGCACCGAGTTTGATTATCAGGTATTCGCTGTCTTTGTCATATTTGAAATTTGGGGTTTGAAATTTAAAATACCCTGATGGAATAAATATCCCACCACCATTTTCTGATATAAAGGGATGGTGATTGTCAAGTTTTTTTCTATAATATTCAATCTCCTTTCTTGTCTTGCTTGAGCAGATAATCAAGGGTATGTCTTTTTTTTTGAGTAATGTAAGTGCAGGCAGTGCAGGTTCAAAGGAATAGGTCTCTGCATCAAGCAGCGTGCCATCAAGGTCTGTGAAGATGATAATTTTTTGACCTCCCTTCAGCCTTTCTAATGCTATTTCTCTTCTGTATTCTGCAAGAGAAACTCGGTCGTTAAGGCTGAGAGACTCTTTCATATATAATTATCCCCTCTTTTTCTATGGATGATATAAAAAGGCTTTTTGATCCTTTAAATCTGAGATATTCACCTTCAGTGAGGATGTGTATGGTAAAGGGTATCTCATATTTAAGGATGTATCTTTCTACCATATCACCAATCTCAAAGACCTTATCAATCACATCCCTTTTTTTTCTCTCTTATCACTATCAAAAGGTCAATATCAGAATCAGGCCTGAAAATTCCCCTCCTTCTGGAACCAAAAAAGATTATCCTTAAGATGTCTTCAGGCAGACGAGAGGTCAACGCATCTTTAAATGCCTCAATGGCATCTCTTGTTGCGATTTCAGGTATCTTAGCCTTTGTAACAGAAGCCATCGTTTGATAATTATACCACAGATGCGATGACCGTTATGAAGAATTAATAGAACCTTACCAACTCATCAGATACGGCATACGAGGTATGGAGGTAGTGCAGAGCAAAGGCGCAGGTGGCAGCTAAAAACAGCGTAAATATTAGTTTTGATAATGAGTAAATCCAAAATGCCTTGTCAGGCTCGGTTTTACATGTATGCCTAATTTAACTGCATTTTTTGGGTCAATTATGAGTAAACAATGCCCCTTTAGGTAGGTTATTTTTGAGGAATGCCGTGGTATAGAAAAAAATCTGATTTTATGATATATATAATCAATGGCAGAAGATAAAAATATGCAAGCCTTCACTGAAGGGTCTAATCTGCAATATTCTCAGGATCCCGCCCTCAATAAAATGCTTGACAATGTGGTTTGTGAAGTCAAGAGATATGCGGATATGCAGATTGAGCATATACGCAGACTCTCTGAAATAGGCATTGCCCTTTCTTCGGAGCAGAATCTTCCGTTGCTCCTTGAAATGATAGTTGACGAGGCGCGCCATTTTTCTAACGCAGACGCCGGAACTCTTTACCTTGTAAATGAAGAGCAGGAATGCCTTGAATTTGCGATTGTACAAAATGAGACGATGGGCACACGCATGGGCGGCTCTGCAGGACCTATCACATGGCCGCCTGTATTGCTGAAAAAAGATGGAAAGCCGAACCATTCAAATGTGTCATCTCATGTGGCAATCTCAGGCGAAATAGTAAATATACCGGATGTTTATATAGCAGAGGGCTTTGATTTTTCAGGCACAAAAAAGTTTGATGCGGGCACAGGTTACCGTTCCATGTCAATGCTTGTTGTGCCTATGAAAAATAAGGACAACGAGATTATAGGCGTTCTTCAGCTAATAAATGCACTTGACCCTGATACTAAAAAGCCTGTGCCGTTTCTGCCGAAAGACATAGATCTGATAGCGTCTCTTGCCTCTCAAGCAGCGGTTGCGATTACAAACGTGCGCCTTTATAAAGACCTTGAGAATCTCTTTTATGCGTTTATTCAGGCTATAGCCACTGCAATTGACGAAAAATCTCCATATACTGCCGGTCATATATCAAGGGTGCAGAGCTTGACTATGGATATTGCGAGGGCTATGAATGCCAAGACAGAGGGGGTCTTTAAGGATTTTTACTTAAATGATGACGAAATGAAAGAATTAAGCATTGCCGGATGGCTGCACGATGTGGGCAAGATAATAACGCCTGAGCATGTGGTTGACAAATCTACGAAACTGGAGACTATCTTTGACAGGGTTCATCTGATTGAAGCTAAATATGAAATATTCAAGCGGGATGTAAAGATAAAAGCCCTTGAAGCAAAATTGAAAAAATATGAATCGGCTTCCTGTAAAGTGGATGGAATAGAGGATATTGATGCTCAATTTGAAGCAGCGTTAAGGTCTGTTATGGATGAGAAGAAGTTTGTTGTCAGTTGCAATAACCCTGGCGAGTTTATGGATGATGAAAAGGTTGAGAGATTAAAAGCCATAGCTGCTAAGAAGTATGACAATGACGGTAAAGAAGAGCCTTATATTTCTGAAGATGAGCTTTATAACCTTTCTATCAGGAAAGGCTCATTAACTGATGAGGAGCGAAAGCTTGTTGAAAATCATGCATTAGTAACATTTAAAATGCTCAAAAAGTTGCCATTCCCTAAAAAACTGCGGCATGTGGCGGAGTATGCAGCAGCTCATCACGAAAGGCTTGATGGGACAGGGTATCCTTTTGGACTTAAGGCTGAGCAACTGCCTTATCAGGCAAGGATTATTGCCATTGCGGACATATTTGAAGCCCTTACTGCTAAAGATAGGCCATATAAAAAACCGATGTCCGTCTCTCAGGCATTGAAGATTATGAATTTTATGAAAAAAGACGGACATATTGATCCAGATATTTTTGATCTTTTCGTGAATGAAAAAATTTATGAGGATTACGCATCAAGGGAGCTTGACGAATCTCAGATAAATTCTTAAGGCAGTTTCTGCTTTGCTCATTGGTTGCCTTTTGTTTTTTTCTATCTTAAGAGAGAATGCTCAAAAGGCAAGCCCTGAATCTATCTTTAGCTCCTTGGTGCTACGGTTACCTTTACTGCAGGTGCCTCTGATTTTTTGCTCCTGACAATTGATTCTTTGATATTGTCTGCCGGTATCCCGTAGTGTTCTTTAAGTACAGATATCACTTCCTCTATCCTTTTCTGTGCCGCTCTCTCCCTCTTTGCAGATCTGTAAGGTGCTCCTGTGTAGGATACTATCAGGATATCTATGTCAGGGTTTTTTAGGTATGCATCTTTTAAGAATGCAAGGGCATTTTTCATATCCTCAGAGAGTTCGGTTTCTCCTTTCTGAAATACAAGCAAGGGCACAAAGGGAATGGTCTCAATAGAAACATCCACGGGTATATTCAGGTCTGTGGCAAATATCCGCTTGAGCCAGAGGATCTCTTCATCTGAAAGGGGTGCATCTCTTTTTATCTTCATTGATATTGAAACCTTTAAGGTCTTGTCATGAAAACCCACATGAAATTCTGCTATGGTTGAAGGCGACATGAGTTTGTCTATTTTCTCGGTAGATTGTCTTACAACCGATATAACCTTTTCCCTTGCCTCTCTGATGAGTTCTTGAGGAGGTCTTGGTGGCGATATGGTGGGTGTAGGGGGGGGTGCAATCTCTTCTTTAAGTCCGCCGGGCTGGACCTTTACTTGCTCCACATTGAGTTTAATATCACTTTTGAGATAATCCCTTATTCTTTTTTCGGCATTGACTATGTCTAATTCCTTTAGATAGCTGATTGTGTTTAAAGTCACATTTACATCAAGTTTGTCATTTTTTTCTCTGTAAAAATTGAATGAAGATATGTGAGATTGTCCGGGTTTATCAAATACATCTTTCAGGGCATTATGTATATTTGCTCTCAGCCTTACCTCAGCAATAGATTTATGGAGGGTATAGAAAAGGGGAATTGAGATAACAAAAAGGACTATGGTGAGATAAACGATCCTTTTTCTGAAGGCAGGTATATCTTCTTCAAAGATCGCACTTGGTTTAAATCCATAAAAATAGGCAATCATCCCCGTTGCCATGATTATGGCAACAAAATTTGTGAAAAAGAGGAAGAAACCACCAGCGAGTATCTTCCAGCTTCCCGTTCCCAGTCCGAAACCTGTGACACTAAGTGGAGGTATAACTGCTGTAGCAATGGCAACACCTGGAACAATGGTTAGATAGTTTCTCTTTGTGCATATTGCTGTAGCTCCAGCAGTGCCCGCAAGGAAGGCAATTATGAGGTCATAGAGGTTTGGTCTTGTCCTTGAGAGGATCTCACCCGTGACCTCCTTGAGTGGTGAGAAATATGATGCAATCCCAGCTATAGCAATGGTGAGCGCAACACCAAGAGAGATTTTTTTGATTGATTTCTTCCAGATGAATTTATCTCCCGTTACAAAGGCGAATCCAAAACTCAGTATAGGACCCATAAGGGGTGATATGAGCATGGCACCTATTATTACAGCCACACTGTTTTGTAAAAGCCCAGCCAGTGCTATAAGATTTGCAAGGGTGAGCATGACAAAATAGCCAGGCGATATATGCACCTCTTGATATACATCTTTTATGACATCCCTATGGTTAACCTTTGAGGACTGCTTTTCAAGCCATTGCCTGAGCAGATAGAGCAGTTTTTTCATGTTATTGTTCCTCCATTTTTAGAAGAGAGCAAGATTCAAATTATATTAAGATAACACAGACTAAAGTCCTTAACAAGAGCATTTGGGAGATACCTAATTTAGCCTAAAGCCTATTGCCTAATCTTCAGTTGCTCTGCTCTGAGATCCTTCAGTCACTCCGCTCCTTCAGAATGACAGATGGTGAGGTGGTGAATCGCCGAAGGCGTAAGGCTAATTTTAGATGACAGACACTGCTCAAAGTCTTTAAAAAGTGTTTGTTGCAAGTGTATATGAGGAGACTATAAATGTATTACTCAACAAGTATCCGCTAATAGGTGGTGACGGATTCAAGATAGATGTAGTTGCAAGTGCCAAGTTTAAAGCCTTTTCGCAGCATCTGTCATCTAATTGAACTTTGAACCTTGAATCGCCGAAGGCGTAAGGCTAATTCCCCTTACCCATGAAGAACTGAGTTTTCTGGTTGGTGCGCATAGAGTAAGTATCACTAAAGCGATAAAAGGATTAAAAGAAGCAGGGAAGCTGTCACAAAAAAGGGAAAAGCCTTATTCTTATAACCCAGGTATAAAAACAGATACCGCGCATCTACTTTTCGATAATCACTATCTGAATATCCATCACATTCGTCCCCGTTGGACCTGTGATGTAAAGCTCGTCTGTTTTTTTGAAGAAGTTATATGAATCATTGTTGTCAAGATATTCTTCTGGATTAAGCCCCATTGCCCTTGCTTTCTTAATAGTCTCACCATCCACAATAGCCCCCGCTGCATCAGTTGGTCCATCTGTGCCATCTGTTCCGGCTGAAAGGAGTGTTATGCCTTTGATGCCTTCTATCTCCATTGCAAAGGCAATTGCAAGCTCCATGTTTCTGCCGCCTTTGCCATTGCCTTTAACTGTAACTGTTGTCTCTCCACCTGAGATTAAACAGGTTGAACGGTTTGAGCGATTTGAACACTTTGCTCTGGCAATATCTGCAAGCCACTTTCCTACCTCCCTTGCCTCACCAGTGATCTCCGATGATATTATTTCTGCATTAAAGCCCAGTCCTTCTGCCCTTGCCTTTGCAGCCTCCAGTGCCTTTCTGTTACTGGCAATGATGATATTGTCAACATTCTTAAATATCAGGTCTCCATCTTTTGGGGTTTCTTTTATAAGCCCTTCTGCTCCTTTCTGGAGGAGTTTTATTACATTTTCAGGGGCTATATCAATGAGACCATATTTATCTAAAACCATCAAGGCATCTCTAAAGGTTGTTCTGTCAGGTGCAGTAGGTCCTGAGGCTATCACATCAAGCCTGTCGCCAATCACATCAGAAAGTATCAATGAAATGACCATTGCAGGATACGCTATCTCTGCGAGCCTTCCGCCTTTTACTTTTGATATATGCTTCCTCACTGTATTGAGCTCATATATATCGGCTCCTGATTTAAGGAGTAATTGAGTGATTTTTTGCTTCTCATCAAGGGAAATGCCTTTGTATGGTGAGACGAGAAGTGCAGAACCCCCACCAGATATAAGACATGGCACAAGGGTTTTTTCATCGGTGTCTTTAATGAGTTTGATAACCTCATCTGCTGCCTTTAATCCACTTTTATCAGGCACTGGGTGTTTAGCATTAAATAGGGTGAAGTGGTGAAGCGGTGAAGGGGTGAATAAACATGGTGAATTGGTGCCTTCCCCTTTTGTAGAGGGGTGTAGGGGTGTTTCTTCTTTACCACTACTTTTTGTAATCGCAATCCCAGTATCAATCAAATCTCCAAGCTCATCTTCTACTGCCTTTGCCATAGGGCATGCTGCCTTACCAAAGGCTATGACGATGAGTCTATTGAAGTTACCGCCTTGATAAATGGAACGGATTTTATCAGTATAAAGCCTTACTGCATTATAAGGGTCAACAGCCTTTAGAGCAGCATAGAATATCTCAGTGGCAAGATCGTTCCTATCCCTTTCCATAATCGTATTATATTCTATTTTCATAATCCGCAATCAAAGATTTTTCACGGAGTTTACCCTGAGTCCTGAACGGAGTGAGGGAATGATGCTCAGCGGTTCTTTTACTGTCACCCTGAGCGATAGCAAAGGGTCTCACAAGTAACTTATGTTTTACCATGTGCTTTTTATACACAGGATTGCATTATATGTCTTTTTATGGTAAAAATAGATATGCAACGCCGCAGAAAGCATATCATAACATTCTTATTTCTCATTTATTTCTTTTTTTATGTTGTCTCTCCATTTTGTTTTGCTGAAGACAGATTAGATGAAGGCAGTCAAATCAGCCATGCAGCAAAGTGCAATATAAAAAATATCCGCATCATTTGGGAATTAGTACTATCAAGGCTTACTCAAAATGAAAATGCAGATGATAGTAATTCTGGAGTGAAGTTTTTTATAAAGAAGGCGAGGGCTGTATTAAGTCTAAATAACATTGTAAAGTTATTACAAGAATCCGCAGTACCTCCTATTGATAACTGTTTTTTACGAACAGAATCTGTAGCCTTTTTTGCTGAGCTTGCAGATGTCTCTTATCAACAAGGTTTTTATCTCTCGTTTTCAGGTCTTTCACCACCACAAGTAAAAAGCCAAGGGTTCAAATAACAAAACGAATAGATTGTACATGTTAATTGCCTAATAGCTGATGATGTTAACTGAGCCAATAAGGCAATAACAAGTGATGAATAACAAGTTTGCGGGATTCTCTTTGCTTTTATTCGTTACTAATAACTCATTTAAAAACTAAAATGGAGGTGTGAGATGTCAGACTTTTATCAGACAGGAATAATTGCCACTTTCCACAGGCTTGGCAAACCCAGTCTTGAAAAAATAGAGTCAGAACTTTCATGGTATGCCAGTGAGAGACCAATTGCCCTTGTCTTGCCATCTCTTTATAGTGAGCTTGAAGGAGATGCGTTGAAAGAGATTGTAAGGGAACTTAAGGAAGTCAGATATATAAGTGAGATAGTAGTAGCCCTTGGTCCCGCTACAGAAGATGAGTTTAAATATGCAAAGGAGTTTTTCTCTATCCTTCCACAGAAGGTAAGTATAATCTGGAATACAGGTCCGAGAATAAGCGAGATATACAAAACAATCGAGAATGCTGATCTGCCGACAGGAGAGCAGGGCAAGGGTAGGTCTGCATGGATGGCATATGGATATGTCCTTTCTCAACAGAGATTCCAGACCATTGTTCTTCATGACTGTGATATTCTCACATATAACAGGGAAATGCTTGCGAGGTTGTGCTATCCAGTAACAAGCCCAAGCCTTGATTATGATTTTTGTAAGGGTTTTTACAGCAGGGTCACGGACAGACTTCATGGCAGAATGACAAGACTCCTTGTAACGCCTCTTATCAGGTCCTTACAAAAGATACTGGGTTATCTGCCAATACTTGTGTTTTTTGATAGCTTCAGGTATCCCCTTGCTGGAGAATTTTCAATGGATGTTGATATGGCAAGGGTTATAAGGATCCCGGGTGATTGGGGTCTTGAGGTTGGGGTGCTTGCAGAGGTTTATAGGAATACATCATTGAGAAGGGTCTGTCAGGTTGATATTGCAGAAAACTATGAACACAAGCATCAGGAACTGTCTCCGGAGGATGCAACAAAAGGACTTCACAAGATGTGTGTTGATATATGCAAATCACTCTTCAGGACACTGGCATCAGAGGGCATAGTCTTTTCTGATGGTTTCTTTAAAACCCTTGTTGCTACATATACAAGGACCGCTCAGGATATGCTCAAAAGATATGAGGATGACGCAGCAATAAATGGTCTTATTTTTGATAGGCATGCCGAGAGCCTTGCTGTTGAGACATTTACAAAGGGTATCAAAAAGGCAGCAGAGATAATAACTGAAGACCCACTCGGTGTGCCATTGATTGCAAGCTGGGACAGGGTGACAGCAGCAATACCAGATATACTTGTGAGGATAAGGGAGGCGGTGGAAGAGGACAATAAAATAAATTGAAGACCATAAGGAAAAGGAGGTAGGCAGTGAGAAGGATAAAGATTGTTCTATGTATAGTGTTTCTTGCATTGACTGCTGCTCATACAAATGCCCTATGTGTCAGCGCACAAAAGGCAAACTTAAGGACAGGTCCTGGCACAGATTATGAGATAGCATGGGGAGTTTATAAATATATGCCATTTGTAAAAGTCGGTGTATCCCTGTCAGGAGAGTGGTATGCCGTAAAGGATGTGGACAGTGATGTCAACTGGATACATAAAAGCCTGGTAACCGATAGATATCGCTGTGCGGTAGTAAAGACCGAGGAGGTGAATGTGCGAACAGGTCCTGGTACAAAATACTCGAAGATTGGAGTTGTGAAAAAATATTATTCATTTAAGGTTATCGGAACAAAGGGAATATGGGTAAAGGTAAAAGACGAGTGGAATAATGTAGGCTATATCCACCATGACTATCTATGGGTTCGATGAAAGGAGGCATAAAGGGGATAGATGAAGAAGATATTTGTATCTGTAATTTTTCTGATAATAGCATTCTTAATGGTTAGAGGTAGCTTCGATATCTTTAAAGAATCAGAAAATACGAATGAATACGGTAAATACATGGGGTACTATGTTTCTGGGACCGAGAAGGAAATAATCGGCACGATCAAAAAGGGAGAGACCCTTTTCGATATTTTTAAGAAGTATAATCTGAACCTGTCGGAGCTTTTCAAAATTAAAGAGGCATCTGCAAATATTCACAGACTAAAGGAAGTATATCCGGGACAGTTATATAAAATAATAGTTGATCATAATAATCAGATAAGCTCATTCGTTTACTGGATAGATGATGATTCTATTCTGAATATTACAAGGAATGAATCAGGATTCTGTGCCGAAAAAAGGACCGTGGAGTACGAAAAAAGAGTCTTGCATCTGGGAGGACTAATTAAAGACAGCCTTATATCCTCGATGGGAGACGGGAGGGAAAACATGATGCTTGCTATGCAGTTGTCTGATATATTTGCATGGGATATAGATTTTACAACAGACCTCAGAAACGGCGATCCATTTAAAATTGTTGTTGAAGGGCTTTATCTGAATGGGGAATTCAAGAAATATGGAGATATACTTTCTGCTGAATTTGTAAATAACGGCGAGACCTATCGCGCCTATAGATTTGAGCATGAGGGGAAGGTCGATTATTACGATGATGATGGAAAATCACTGAGGAAGGCATTTCTAAAAGCGCCTTTAAGTTTCAGGAGAGTAAGCTCCGGATTTTCCATAAACCGTTTCCATCCCATATTGAAGATTTACAGGCCGCATTACGGAATTGATTATGCAGCACCTATGGGAACGCCTGTTTCCGCGATAGGCGATGGAACTGTTATTTTTGCTGGCTGCAAAGGGCAGTACGGCAATCTTGTAATAATAAAGCACTTTAACGGCTATAAAACGTATTACGGGCACTTATCGAAAGTTGGAAGGGGCATCAACAAAGGAACAAAGGTTTCACAGGGACAGATAATAGGCTATGTGGGATCTACAGGGCTCGCTACAGGTCCGCATCTACATTATGAGATGAGGGTTAATAATAGCCCAGTTAATCCTATAACCGTGAAGTCACTAAATAGGAATTCGATTCCAAAAAATTTAATGGCTAAATTCAAAAATTTCAGAAACCAGATGGACAGAAGGCTTGCTTCAATATCACTGCCGGTTTTTGCCTTTGCTGGCAAGGAGATAAGGGGAGGAGTAAATGAATATTGACTTGAAAGGGATATTTATCCCAGCCATCGCAGCCCTGATAGCGGCATTCCTGATGTTCATGGCGAGGAGTGTTGCTTTCAGACTTCTTCATAAGTGGGCGGAAAGGACAGAGACAAAGTTCGATGACATTATAATCAAGTCCTTTAAGGTTCCCTCACTATATTGGTGCATTGCCATCGGACTTTACATAGGCGTTGCTGTTTCTAAGCTCCCGGAACGATATGTTTTCTATTTCAGCAAGGCAATTCATATCATCGTAATATTATCCATCACGATTGCTACCGCAAATCTCTCAGGTAAGATATTCAGAAATTATATACAGAAGTCAGAGTTGCCAATTCCAACTACGGGCCTTGCATATGGGATATTGAAGGGGACGATACTTATTATAGGATTCCTGATAATGCTCACTGTCATGGGAATATCTATAACTCCCCTCATCACAGCCCTTGGAGTCGGAGGACTCGCCGTTGCCCTTGCCCTTCAGGATACGCTGACGAACCTCTTTGCAGGAATTCACATACTTGTTGAGAAATCTATAAGGGTCGGAGATTTTATAAAACTTGAGACAGGGCAGGAGGGTTATGTCGAGGACATCACGTGGAGGACAACGAGGATAAGGATGCTTCCGAATAATATGGTCATAATTCCGAACAGCAAGCTGTCGCAAAGCATTGTGACGAATTATTATCTGCCTGAAAAAAGGATGTCACTCTTGATTCCAATAGGTGTCAGCTATTCTTCTGACCCAGAAAAAGTTGAAAGGGTACTCATAGAAGAGGCGAAAAAGGCAGTGGGAGAAATCCCGGGACTGCTTGGAGACCCTGAGCCATTTGTGAGGTTTATTCCTGGTTTTGGAGATAGCTCTCTTGATTTTACACTTATATGTCAGGTTCAGGAATTTGTTGATCAGTATTTTGCACAGCATGAATTAAGAAAGAGGATATTCAGGAGGTTTAAAGAAGAAGGCATAGAGATTCCGTTCCCGCACAGGACGGTATATTTAAGGGAGGAAAAAGAGTGGCAGAAATGATTGAACCTTTTGAATTTAAGCAGTGTGTGAGTATTCTTAAATCTACTGGTAAAAAGGCTAAAAATCTGCGTGAACTGAGGGATGCAATAGCTGTTGTAAGTGATGAATCTATATTTCACCACACTTACCAGTATTTTTTGAAGGGACATGTCCTCCAATACACAAATGACTTTGCCCACTGGGCAGGGGAAAGCCTTGAGGAAAGGGCATTGTCTGAGCATTTTTCTAACATAGATCCCTATAGCTTTAAGAATATAAATGAGTTAAGACAGGAATTGCTCAATGTAATAGACGGCTATCTTGAATATTTTCCAGAGCCGAGGGAGGCAATGATAGGGGATGAATTCTACTTCAATGAAACCATAACCCTTATATTTCCTATGAGTATAAGGGCCAAGAACCTTGCAGAGTTTTTAATAGCAATTAAGTATATAGATGCAGCAGCCATTTATTATCACTTTTATGAGGCAAGGATAAGGCTCGGAGTTGATGACTTTTCAAAGTGGATTGAGGATTCTCTAAACAAAAAGGAGCTATCGGAAAAAATAAGATCGATAGACCTCTTTATGCACAGTATAGAAGGAATAAGGGATCACATAATAGAGGCTGTTGAGAAGGATGTCAGGGCAGGAATGGAGGCAATAGAGCAATGATTACCCAATACTCTGGCATATCTCCAAAGGGCGATTTGATACTCCTTCATAAACTGGGTGAAAAACTTAATAACAGGTCCTTTCTCCATATTAATTCAACCCGCGCAGGCGGAGGAGTGGCAGAGATTCTACATCGAATGATCCCCTTACTCAAAGACATTGGCATTGATGCAAGGTGGGAGGTCATAGAAGGGGACGAAAGATTCTTTGACATAACAAAGAAAATTCATAACTCCATTCAGGGAAATTTCGAAAATATTACTGAGGATATGTGGCATTATCACTATGAGGTAAACAGGATAAATGCCGAGAGGCTTAATTTAGATGCAGATGCGATCTTGATACACGACCCTCAACCTGCGCCACTTATTGAATTCAGGAAATCAGGCATATGGATATGGAGATGCCACATAGATTTTTCTAATCCTATAAAAGAGAGTTGTGATCATCTCCTTCGTTATTGCCAGAAATATGATGCAGCTATTTTTTCAGTGGCAAAATTTGCAAGGGCAATGGGTATAGATGAATTTATCATACCACCTTCAATAGACCCGCTTAGTGAAAAGAACATAGAACTGACAAATGAAGAGATAATCCAGACACTGCATAAATTCCAGATACCTCATGACAGGCCTATTATACTTCAGATCTCCCGTTTTGACAGATTTAAAGACCCCATCGGTGTGATAAAGGCATACAGACTGGTTAAAAAATATAATGACAGCATCCTTATCCTTGCGGGAAGTCCAGCAACAGATGACCCTGAAGGTGAGATAGTTATTAAAGAGGTTCAGGATTATGCATCTGACGACCCTGACATTTATATTCTTCTTCTTCCGCCATTCAGTGACAGAGAGATAAATGCACTGCAGAGGGCTGCTACTGTAGTACTGCAGAAGTCATTGAAAGAAGGATTCGGATTAACTGTATCCGAAGCCATGTGGAAGGGAAAGCCTGTAATAGGTGGAGCCACAGGTGGAATCCCTCTTCAGATAGTACACGGCGTTACAGGATTCCTTGTCCATTCTGTAGAGGGCGCTGCCTTCAGGATAAGACAGTTCCTTAACAATTCTGAGATGACAAAAAGGATGGGAGAGAAGGCAAGGGAACATGTGAGGAATAATTTTCTTATAACAAGACAGATAAGGGATTATCTCTCTGTATGGTATGCAATGGAGAACAAAGATAGAAGTATTCTGGAGTTGTGAAAAGATATGTTAAAGGTGTTTATAGAGGGAAATCTTTCGGATAAGAAACTCATAATAGTCTCTAACAGGGAGCCTTATATCCATAAAAAGACTGGTTTGAGCATTAAAGTGGAAAAACCGGCAGGAGGCCTCACATCCGCCATGGATGATGTCTTAAAGGTCACGGGCGGGACATGGGTGGCATGGGGAAGCGGAAGTGGAGACAGAGATGCTGTTGACAACAAAAACCTTGTGCCGGTGCCTCCTGAAAATCCATCTTATATGTTGAAGAGGGTCTGGCTTACCCCATCCAAAGCCGAAAATTATTATCACGGGTATTCGAATCAGGTGCTCTGGCCCCTTTGCCATATCACGCTTGACAGGGTATATTTCAGAAAGAAGTTCTGGGAGGATTATAAAGAGGCAAACAGGGCATTCAGTGATGCTGTCCTTGAAGAAGCAGATAATGACTCGATTATCTGGGTTCACGATTACCATCTATGTCTTGTGCCTGGAATGTTGAGAAATGAAAATCCTGAATTAACCATAGCGCATTTCTGGCACATCCCATGGCCTGACTGGAGTGTATTCAGGGTTTGCCCTCAGGCAAAGGAGATCCTTGAGGGATTGCTTGGCAATGACCTCATAGGATTCCAGGTCCCTCTTTTTGTAAAAAACTTTATGGATTGTGTAAGTGAATGCCTTGATGCTGATATTGATTACAACAAGGCAACCATTAATTTTAAAGGACATGTAACAAGGGTTAAGGCATTTCCCATAAGCATAGATTTTGATAAGTTCAATTCAATGGCTTCATCTCAAAGGGCGATAAGAATGATTAAAAATACTAAAGAAAAATATGGAGTCACTCATGGTTATATCGGAATCGGGGTTGACAGACTTGAATATACAAAGGCCCTTATAAAAAGGCTTCAGGCTATAGATTTATTCTTTGATAGGTACGAGAGATTCAGGAGAAAATTTGCCTTTATCCAGATCGCTGTCCCCACAAGAATGAAAGAGCCCTATATAAGTTATAAAAAGACTGTTGAAGAACTTATTACAAAGATTAATAAAAAATACTCATCAGGTTCATGGAAACCGATTATTTACATTGATACAAAAATTGAGCATGAAGATCTCGCAGCGTATTACAGAATGGCAGATGTTGCTATAATAAGCTCTGTTTACGATGGAATGAATCTCGTAGCAAAAGAGTATGTTGCATCGCAGGTGGATGAAAACGGTGTCTTGATTCTCAGCGAATTTGCAGGGGCAGCAGAGGAGATGCAGGGTGCTATAATTGTTAATCCGTATGATATAGAGGGTTTTTCAGATGCTATCAAAGAGGCATTGATAATGTCGCAAAAAGAAAGGTCAAACAGGATGACTTTCTTAAGAAAACAGATAAAGGACAATGATATTTATAAATGGATTTCTGATATCCTTCACGAGATTATTAAGGTTTCATCTTTTAAACAGAATAGATGCTGCTACCTCTTTGACCATATTGATGAGATAAAAAAGGAGTTTATAGATAAGAAGCCCTTTTTATTTCTTGATTATGACGGCACGCTGACACCGATTGCTGAATCACCTGATAAGGCTACCATGTCTGATGATATGCGTTCCTTGATAGCTGCCTTAAAGGAGTATATACCTGTTGCGATAATAAGTGGTAGAAGTCTTCAGGATATAAAAAATAAGATTGGCATTGAAGATATAATCTATGCAGGCAATCATGGAGCAGAGATATGGGATGGCGATAAAATAATCAGGGGTCAAGAGTCAGAAGTCAATATCGGCAGATTAAAAGAGCTACTTCAAAGATTGCAGGATAGTCTATCCTGTATAAATGGCATCATAATAGAGGATAAAGGTCTTACTGCAAGTATCCACTTCAGGATGGTAAAGATAAAGGACCTACCAGAATTTTTTGATATATTTTCAAGGATTACAAAACCTTATGAAAATTCATTTAAGATTATCACAGGCAAAAAGGTTTTTGAGCTAAGGCCTGTTAATATATGGAATAAAGGGGATGCTGTATCATGGATAATAGATAATCTTGGGAAAGACAGATTCCCTATTTATATTGGTGATGATACCACAGATGAAGACGCATACAGCATTTTAAAGAATAGAGGGCTGTCCATTTCCATAGGCAGCAGTGTCAATGCGGATTATTATGTTGAAAATCAGGGAGAGGTCAGAGGATTACTTATGATACTATATAAAGGGTTAAGAAATGAGAAAGAAAGTTCTTGAAAGTTCAATACTCTTTGTGAGCATTGTTAAATGGCTATTCCTTGCAGCCTGCGTAGGTATATTGGTAGGTATATCCACGGCAATATTTCTTAAGGCGTTAGATGCAGGGATTATATTTGCAAAGGGATTGCACTACTATTATTTTCTTCTCCCAGTAGCTCTGCTGATCAGTACCCTCATGGTAAGGTATCTTGCTCCACAGGCTGAGGGACACGGGACAGAGAAGGTAATCGAGGCGGTTCACAGATACTCAGGAAGGATAAATCCACTCGTAGTCCCTGTGAAACTCATTGCTACGATTATCACAATATCTATGGGAGGCTCTGCAGGCAAAGAAGGACCGGCTGCCCAGATAGGAGCGGGATTGTGTTCGGCTTTTTCTGACCTCTTTAAATTTGATGATAAAGACAGGAAAAAGCTCGTTATATGCGGCATAAGCGCTGGCTTTGCCACTGTTTTTGGAACGCCTATCGCCGGTGCAATCTTCGGAGTTGAGGTCTTGTTTGTAGGAGCAATGCTTTATGATGTTCTTCTGCCTTCCTTTGTCGCAGGGATTGTGGGTTATCAGGTATCTTCTACACTCGGAATTACATATTTTCATGAACCATTGAGATTTGTCCCTGTATTCAGCAGTGCCTTGTTTATAAAGGTCTGCATAAGCGGGTTGTTTTTCGGTCTTTGCTCACTTATCTTTGTTGAGATGCTTCGTTTTTTTGAGAATACAGGCAGACGCATGAGGCTCAATAAAATTTACAAGCCGCTCATAGGCGGCTCAGTGCTTGTAGTTCTTGCAATTGTGTTTTCCACAGATTATCTTGGTCTCGGTCTGCAGACAATCAAGAATGCACTGGAAGGAGACAAGGTATATGCAGGCTCCTTTCTTTTAAAGATGATCTTCACCTCAATCACCCTTAGCTTTGGTGGTAGCGGAGGGATCATTACCCCTATATTTTTCATAGGTGCTACGGCAGGTAATACCTTTGGCAGTCTGCTCGGGCTTGATGCCTCTCTATTTGCTGCCATAGGAATGGTCGGGCTTTTAGCTGGTGCTGCAAACACTCCAATCTCTGCAAGCATTATGGCTGTTGAGCTTTTTGGACCTCAGGTCGCTCCATATGCAGCAGTGGCATGTGTTATCAGCTTTCTTATGACTGGTCACAGAAGCGTCTATCCAAGTCAGGTGTTGTCTATGCAAAAGTCTGCATCCCTTACAGTGCAAAAAGGTAAAGAGATGCGGGACATAGAAGGCGTTGAGTTTAAGCCAAGGCCAAAAAGTATTTCTGGAGGTATATCCCGACTTAAGAGATTTAAAAGAAAATGAAAAGCATCATTGAAAGGAAAGAGATTCAGGAAAAGATAGGTGAGATAGGAACCGCTGACATCCTTGTCGGGATTCCCAGCTACAATAATGCCCGCACCATAGGCCATGTTGTGAGGGCTGTGCAGGCAGGATTTGCAAAATATTTTCCGGATAAAAAGTGTGTGCTCGTGAATTCAGATGGAGGCTCAACTGACGGCACTATGGAGGTTGTTCAGGATGCTGCTATTGATTTTCAGTCTATACTCTTACACCATCGGGTCTTGCCTGCCTTTAAGATAACGACTCCATATCATGGCATCCCTGGAAAAGGCAGTGCCTTCAGGACAATATTTGAGATAGCTGATTCCTTGAATGTAAATGCCTGTGCAGTTGTTGATTCTGATTTAAGGAGTATTACACCTGAATGGATTGAGCTACTGATAAAGCCAATAATCGAGGGAGGCTATGATTATGCCGCACCTCTATATCACAGGCATAAATACGACGGCACAATAACAAATAGCATAATTTATCCTCTTACCCGTGCTTTATACGGAAAACGAATAAGACAGCCTATAGGCGGTGACTTTGGTTTCTCAGGTAAACTTGCAAGGTTTTATCTCACAAAGGATGTGTGGGAGACAGATGTTGCAAGATATGGAATAGACATCTGGATGACAACCACTGCAATTGCCAATAACTTCAAGGTCTGTCAGTCATTTCTTGGTGCAAAGATACATGACCCTAAAGACCCTGGTGCTGATTTGAGTGCAATGCTTTATCAGGTTGTAAGTTCAGCCTTTGACCTGATGGAGACATACTACAATGTCTGGAAGGATATAAAAGGCTCTGAATCAGTAATCACCTGCGGCTTTCAATATGCTGTAGGGCTTGAGCCTGTGAATGTAAATGTGGACAGGATGATAGATAAGTTCAGGCTTGGTATAAAGGAACTAATAGATATATGGAGAGGGTTTCTTCCTGATGGAATTATTGATTTCTTAAACAGGGCTGGTGAATTATCAAAAGAGGAATTCTACATCCCCGATGATATATGGGCAGAGATAGTGTATAGCTTTGCCCTTGCATATCACAAAGGGATTGTGAATAAAGGGCATCTTTTAAAATCACTGACACCGCTTTATATAGGAAGAACAGCATCCTTTGTGCTTGAGACATGGCAGAGTGATGCAGAGGAAGTAGAGGAAAAGATAGAAAATCTATGCATTGCCTTTGAGGATAAAAAGAGTTTGCTTATTGAAAAATGGCAGGAGGTGTGAGATGAAGAATATATTTGAAAGGCTTATATCAGAGCCATTAGAAGGATTTTTTGAAAGATTTATACAGTTTCTTCCTAATCTATTGTCAGCAATATTTCTCCTGATAATCGGATTATTTGCAGGCTGGCTAACCAGTAAGATATTTTGCCGTCTGCTAAAGGTATTGAGGATGGATGAATTCTCAGAGAGGCATGGGATTAATAATATTCTCCTTAAAGGAGGCATAAAAGAGAAACTCTCTTCTCTTGCTGGAAGGCTTACAGGATGGCTTGTGTTCTTTATATTTTTGATTATCTCCTTAAGCAGCCTCAATGTGCCTGCAATAGAGAGGCTCCTTGAAAGATTCTTCCTCTATCTGCCAAATCTCTTTGTTGCCGTCATTATCCTCTTGATAGGTTATATGCTCAGTAATTTCTTTGGCAGGGCTGCCCTTATAGCTGCTGTAAATGCTGGATTAAAGGCATCAGGCATGATAGGAAGGTTTGTAAAATTGACCATATTTCTGCTTGCAGCCACAATGGCGCTTGAGCAACTTGGAATAGGTAGAGAAACCATAATCATTGCCTTTGCCATTGTATTCGGTGGAATAGTGCTTGCTCTATCTATTGCCTTTGGCCTTGGCGGCAGGGATATTGCAAAAGAGTATCTTGAAAAGAAGATTAAAGGTGAAGAAAATAAGGATGAGATTGAACATTTATAGATATGGATTATGGAAGTATCTGAATTTTTCCTAAAGCTGCTTGTAATTCTGATTTCTGCAAAGCTCTTTGCAGAGGTCTTTGCATTTTTACGCCTTCCGTCTGTACTTGGTGAAGTCATTGCAGGGATAATCATTGGTCCAAGCATCCTGGGGGTGATAGTTCCTGATGCAACATTTTATCTGCTTGCAGAAATAGGAATACTCCTTCTTCTCTTTGAGGTAGGGCTTGAAACAGATGTTGGGCAACTTGTAAAGGTAGGAGTTCAATCATCACTGGTTGCTGCTACAGGCATTATAGCTCCAGCACTGCTTGGTTTCTGGATAAGTAGTTATGTCTTTAATTTTCCATTTATTGTCTCTATGTTTATTGGTGGAACATTAGTTGCAACGAGCATCGGAATAACTGTTAGGGTTTTAGTTGATTTAAAAAAACACCAAACAAAGACTGCTAAGATTGTTCTTGGAGCAGCAGTTCTCGACGATGTCGTTGGGGTTGTTATTTTAGCGGTTTTATATGATTTTTCTATAAAAGGAGAAATCAATATTATCAATACTGTAAAGGTGTTGGGATTCATTGTAATCTTTTTATTAATCGCTCCGATTATCACAAAGCTTTTCGTCCCGATAATATCAAGGCTTTCCTCAAGCAGCCGGACAAAAGGCATGATACCAACTGTCATTGTCTCTGTAATTCTGGGATTAGCGGTTATTTCTCATAATGTTGGTGCCCCTGAAATACTTGGTTCTTTTGCAGCAGGCATTGCACTTGCGAGGAGATTTTTCCTCCCATTAGGTGCAACCATAGACCATTATAGCTATGGTCTTGCAGAAAAGATAGATGTCAATATGAAACCTATTATCGATCTCTTTGTCCCAGTATTTTTTGTGGTTGTTGGTGCATCTATAAATCTAAAGGTTATTGACTTCTCATCATCAGCATTCTGGCAGATAGCAGGGCTTCTCACTATTGGAGCAATCATAACAAAGATGTTAAGCGGTGTATGGGTTAAAGGAGGATTAAAAGCAAAGCTATCTACTGGAATTGCGATGGTTCCAAGGGGAGAGGTGGGTCTGATATTTGCGGAGGTTGGGAAAAAGAGCGGAATATTTGATGACATGATATATGCGGTGATAGTTTTTGTGGTTGCCCTTACAACATTATTTGCCCCAGTTTTATTGAGGTTTATGATGAGGGGTGAAGAATGAGAACTATCTCAGCACAAACTCATGACCGCATTTTTTGCAATGGACAGTATCACCCTTTTTCTTGCCCTTGAAATGTTGGGCCCTTTTGCATCTGGGGCATCTTCTGTAATGACTAAATATCGATAATAAAATCGGGCAGTAATAAAGCATAATCTATGCTACCATAAAAATTATGGAATTGGAATTTCTGAAATCACTGGTCATAATCTTTGGTGTATCGGCTATAGTGGTATTTGCACTGGGAAGGCTGAAGATGCCTTCTATTGTTGGATTCCTTATAGCAGGTGTAATTCTTGGACCTCATGGATTTGGTTTTATAAAGGATGTCCATGAGGTCGAGCTCCTTGCTGAAATTGGAGTGATACTCCTAATGTTCACCATAGGACTTGAGTTTTCTTTAAAAAATCTCATGATGCTCCGTTCTTATGTTTTTGGTGGCGGCATTATTCAGATTGCGCTCACAGTGTTTGCTGTTGCGGTTATGAGTCTCTTTTGCCTGAATCAAAGGATTAATGCTGCTATATTTGATGGCTTTCTTGTTGCCTTAAGCAGCACCGCTATTGTGATTAAGCTCCTCATGGACAGGGCAGAGATAAATTCTCCACACGGCAGGTCATCTGTGGGAATACTTATATTTCAGGATCTGTGTGTGGTGCCATTTATGCTACTTACACCAATCCTTGCAGGAAATGGGGGAAGCCTTCAGGATATAGCCTTTACAATGCTTAAGTCCTTTGGCGTGCTCGCAGCAGTCCTTATCGGGGCTCGCTGGGCTGTGCCATTCGTCCTACATGAGATAGTGAAGACGAGAAGTCGGGAATTGTTTATCATCACAATAATCCTCCTCTGTATAGGCACTGCCTTTTTCACATCAAAATTGGGTCTTTCCCTTGCCCTTGGTGCATTCCTCGCAGGCATCGTCATATCAGAATCTGAATATGCATCACAGGCAATAGCAGATATAATGCCCTTTAAAGAGAGCTTTATAGGTCTTTTCTTTATATCCATTGGAATGCTCATGGATATAAGTTTTCTGAAAGGAAACATTGTCACTGTTATTGGAGCAGTTATATCCATAATCGTGCTTAAGACTATCATAGCGGCTACTGCATCTGTATTGTCAGGACAGCCTCTCAGGACATCTATCTTGAGTGGGTTTTATCTTTCTCAGATAGGTGAGTTCTCCTTTGTTCTTGCCATTGCAGGTAAAAATGCAGGGCTTCTTGAAGAATACGGGTATCAGATATTTCTTTCTGCATCAGTAATCACAATGCTCCTTACACCTTTTATTATCAGCATATCTCCCCGTGTCTCTGAATATCTGATAAGAGTTTTACCATTAAGGAGCTTTGAGAGGATAAAAAGAAAGAGGATGAGGGAGGAATTTCCATCAAAGAGATCAGAGCATGTGATAATAATAGGTTTTGGCATTAATGGGAGTAATCTTGCAAAGGTCTTGAAAGAATCAGGCATTTCCTATGTTGTCCTTGAGATGAATGCAAATACAGTCAAAAAGATGAGGAAAAAGGGAGAGCCTATATATTATGGCGACGGCACGAGTGCAGAGATACTTCACAAAATGGGCATTCATAAAGCAAAGGTGCTTGTGGTTGCAATATCTGATGCTGCTGCAACGAGGAGGATAGTGCAGATTGCAAGGCAGGAAAACAGGGATATTCACATCATAGTCCGCACGAGATATGTTATAGAGGTAGAAGACCTCTTAAAATTAGGTGCAAATGAGGTAATCCCAGAGGAGTTTGAGACATCCATAGAGATATTCTCAAGGGTATTGCATCACTATCATGTGCCAAGGAATGTTATAGCAGAGCATATAGACAATATCAGAAAGGACAGTTACAGTGCACTAAGAAGGGTTGAATTGCCAGGAAGATACCTGACAGAAAGGCATGAATTTTTAAAAGACATCGAGACAGAGACATATCTCATTAAAGAGGGTTCTCATATAAGCGGACATTCCATTAGAGAATTGCACCTAAGGGCAGAGACAGGCGCAACCATTATAGCTGTACAGCGGGGGGAAGAAGTTCATCAGAACCCTCCACCTGATTTTGTATTTAAATCTGGCGATGTGATTTTATTGATAGGAAAACGGAAGGATATTAACAACGCCATTGAATACCTTGAGTCAGAAAGGTTCTTGGTGACGAGGTATCATAGATAGTTGTTGTGTATGTAATGATTTTTTTTTGGTAGTATATTTTTGCTATCAACATGTAGGTATGCCATCACAAGTATAAGCGGAGAACATTATGGAAAATGGACAGATTACATGGATAACTAATTTTATCTGGGGAATTGCAGATGATGTCCTTCGCGACATATATGTTCGTGGCAAATACCGCGATGTAATCCTACCAATGACCGTCATACGTAGATTTGATGCTGTGCTTGAGCCAACCAAACAAGCTGTGCTTGATATGAAAAAGACCCTTGATAAGGCTGGCATTACTAATCAGGATGCAGCATTAAGACAGGCCTCTGGACAGTCTTTCTACAATGTTTCGCCATTTACCTTAAAAGACCTAAAAGTAAGGGCAAATCGCCAGCAGTTAGAAGCAGATTTTCGAGCCTATCTTGATGGTTTTTCTCCCAATGTTCAGGACATAATCACGAACTTTGAGTTTAGAAATCAGATACCACGCCTTTCTAAAGCTGACGCATTAGGAACGTTAATTGAGAAATTTCTTGACCCACGCATAAACTTGAGCCCCTATCCGGTTGTTGACAGTAACGGCAATGTGATTTTGCCTGCCCTTGACAATCATGCAATGGGAACTATTTTTGAGGAGTTAGTCCGCAGATTCAATGAAGAAAATAACGAAGAAGCGGGAGAACACTGGACACCAAGAGACGCAGTAAAACTTATGGCTAGGCTGATTTTTGAACCTATTGCTGACAAGATAGAATCTGGGACATATTTACTTTATGACGGAGCCTGTGGCACAGGTGGTATGCTTACTGTTGCAGAAGAGACACTTCTTGGCCTTGCAAAAAAGCATGGGAAAGATGTTTCTGTCCACCTTTTCGGTCAGGAGATTAATGCAGAAACATATGCAATTTGTAAGGCTGACCTTCTTTTAAAAGGTGAAGGCGATGCAGCAGATAACATTGTAGGAGGTCCAGAGCATTCCACACTATCTAATGATGCCTTTCCTTCAAGGCGGTTTGATTTTATGCTTTCTAATCCACCGTACGGCAAAAGCTGGAAGAATGATTTAGAACGAATGGGTGGAAAGACTGGGATAAAAGACCCTCGCTTTATTGTTAATCATCGTGGAGAAGAACTATCCCTCATCACCCGTTCAAGTGATGGCCAGATGCTATTTTTAGCAAATATGGTCTCAAAGATGAAGCACAATACAAAGCTTGGCAGTCGTATAGCTGAAGTCCACAATGGTTCATCGCTTTTTACAGGTGACGCAGGACAGGGCGAGAGCAACATCCGCAGGTGGATTATAGAAAATGACTATCTTGAAGCTATCGTTGCTTTACCTCTAAATATGTTTTACAACACTGGCATTGCCACCTATATTTGGGTACTTACGAACAGAAAACCAGACCATCGCAAAGGCAAGGTGCAGCTCATAGATGCAACGCAGTGGTTTACGCCTCTTAGAAAAAATCTCGGCAAAAAGAACTGCGAACTTTCAGAAGATGATATAAACCGCATAATTGATGTATTTTTGAAATTCAAAGAAACTGAACAAAGCAAGATTTTCCCTAACTCTGCATTTGGGTACTGGAAGGTGATTGTGGAACGCCCCTTACGCATAAAAGGCATTGACCCTAACCGTGCCTACAGTGCAAAGGAAATCAAAGAACTAAAGGACAAAGGTAAAAGAGATGAAAATGCACCGCCTGTGATAAAAACAATCCACAAAAAAGGCACAAAATCAGACCCCTTGCTTGGATTGTTTGAAGTAATTATAGATGGAAAATCATATGTTGTAGAATATGAACCAGACACAGAATTAAGGGATGCCGAACAGATACCTTTCCTTGAATGTGAAGCATGTAAAACCGCTGGCTACATACCAAATCCTGCAGACACAAAATTAGCAATCGAGACATTTATCAAGCGAGAGGTGCTACTCTACGCCAAAGATGCATGGTATGACCCAAAAAGCATAAAAGTAGGTTATGAAATCAGCTTTAACCGATACTTTTACAAACCAAAAGCCCTTCGGTCTCTGGAAGAAATCAGAGCAGATTTAATTGCAGTAGAAAAAGAGGCAGAGGGGTTGTTGGCGGAGATTTTGGGGGATAAAGGTAGTGGCTTATAATCCTGATACACATCACCGCCGTTCTATTCGCCTTAAAGGATATAATTATGCACAAGCGGGTGCATATTTTATAACCATTTGCACGCAGGGTAAAATGTGTCTGTTTGGCGAGATAGTTGATATGGAGATGCGAATTAATGATGCAGGACAAATGGTTGTTAATGAATGGAAGAAATTACCCGAAAAGTTTCCTAATTTGACATTGGACTCATTCGTTGTCATGCCCAACCACATTCACGGCATCATCGTTATTACCGACCCTGTAGGGGTGGGCCTTGTGCCTGCCCAACAAATGTCTGATAAAACAGGGCAACCACAAGGGTTGCCCCTACGGCAGGGACACAATGATTAATTACCTCAAACCTTACCCCGCCTACAAGCCCTCCGGCGTGGAGTGGCTGGGCGAGGTGCCGGCGCATTGGGAGGTGCGGAGGTTGAAGACAGCAGTGGCTCACATCAACGAACAAATGAATGCCAAGAACCCTGACGATTTGTACATCGCATTGGAGCACGTCGAGAGTTGGACAGGCCGCCTTCGGGTTCCCTCAGGCGACATTCAATTTGACAGCCAAGTGAAGCGCTTCCGAGCTGGAGATGTTCTTTTCGGAAAGCTCAGGCCATATCTTGCTAAGGTTGTTCGTCCCAAACAGAGTGGTGTCTGCGTTGGTGAATTTTTTGTCTTGCGCGCAAGGCCCGTTTTTGCACCCCACTATCTAGAGGTGGTTCTGCGATCGGCACCAGCTATTGATTTCGTAAATAGCTCAACTTACGGTGCCAAGATGCCGCGGGCCGATTGGACGTTCGTCGGGGCAATGCTGTTTCCCCTTCCACCCCTCCCCGAACAAACCGCCATCGTGCGGTTTCTGGACTGGGCGGAGCAACGGATTCGGCGGGTGATCCGGGCGCGGCAGCGGCGGTTCAAGCTGCTGGAGGAGTACAAGCAGGCCCTCATCCACCAGGCCGTCACTGGGAGAATCGACGTCCGCACGGGTCGGCCCTACCCCGCCTACAAAGACTCCGGTGTGGATTGGCTAGGCGAGGTGCCAGAGCATTGGGAGGTGCGGCGGCTGAAGCATATCGCTCGCCTCAACCCGACCAAGAGCGAAGTAGGCAGCTTACTAAAAGACGGCATCGCCGTCTTTCTGCCAATGGAGCGTGTGGGAGTAGATGGCCGGATTGACTGTTCTGAAGTTCGGCCCTTAGTCGAGCTCTGGAATGGCTTTACTTACTTCCGTCGCGGGGATGTGATTGTTGCAAAGATTACGCCGTGTTTCGAAAACGGAAAGGGCGCCTGCCTTACGGCGCTTCCAACTGAGATCGGCTTTGGCTCGACCGAATTTTATGTGCTTCGTCCCCGCCCTGGGATTCACGCTGATTTTCTATACCGAATTACGACTTTGCCCGAGTTTCGACACCTTGGTGCAGAGGCAATGATCGGTGCCGCGGGTCAGCAGCGCGTGCCGTCGTCGTTTGTGGAGCAGTTTCAATCAGCCTTTCCACCCCTCCCCGAACAAACCGCCATCGTGGAGTACCTCGACGCCCAGGCGACCAAGATCAACGCCGCCATCGCCGCCGCCCGCCGCGAAATTGATCTGCTGCGCGAATACCGCGAGCGCCTCATTGCCGATGTTGTGACAGGTAAACTTGATGTGAGGGAGGTTGCAGAAAAACTACCCGATGAGCCTGAAGAAGAGTTAGAATTAATAGAAGATGAGGCAGAAGAAAAAGATGTGGATGAAATAGATACATTACCAGAAGAAGATAGCGATGAATAAAAACACAACTAAAAAACATTATAAAAATGAGATAAAAGAACCATTAGCTACATACGGTGTTAAGGGTGGCGAGATTTTGTTTTATAAAGCGCCTGACGGTAATGTAAATTTGGAAGTCCGACTTGAAAAAGACACAATATGGCTTACACAAAAACAGATGGCTATGCTCTTTGAAACCGAAAGAAGCGTTATCACAAAACATTTAAAAAATATTTTTAATAGCAATGAATTAGAAAAAGATTCAGTATGTGCATTTTTTGCACATACTGCAGAAGATGGTAAAACTTACAAAACTCAATATTATAATCTTGACGCAATAATTTCTGTTGGCTACCGTGTAAATTCTAAGCGCGGAACACAATTTCGTATCTGGGCGACACAGGTTTTAAGAGACCATATCCTAAAAGGCTATACTATTAATGCAAAAAGACTTGAAGAACTTCAAAGTGCCATTAAAATCATATCTCGGGTAATAGATAAACAAAGCTTATCCAACGATGAAGCTACTGCTCTACTTAGAGTTGTATCTGAATATAGCTTTGCTTTAAATCTTCTTGATGATTATGACCATGGCAGACTTCCTGATATGAGAGGCGAAACAACTTTTGCAACACCAGTAACGATTGATGAAGTTGCTCGTATGGTTGAAGTATTAAGAAAGTATTTTGGTGGTTCATCACTCTTTGGAATGTTAAAAGACAACCGCCTTGAAGGAACTCTAAATGCAGTATTTCAAACAATTGATGGCAAAGACCTTTATCCATCTATAGAAGAAAAGGCTGCAAATTTGCTTTATTTTCTCGTCAAAAATCATCATTTTGTAGATGGAAATAAAAGGATTGGAGCTTCTGTTTTCTTGTGGTTTCTGGAAAAAAATGGAAGGCTAAAATACTCAACTGGCGAAAATCGTATAAGTCAGGAGGCATTGGTTGCTTTAACCCTTTTAATTGCAGAGAGTGATCCTAAAGAAAAGGATGTAATGATTCGTCTGACCACTGTCCTTCTGCAAGAAAAAATAAAATCACAGGGGGATAACTATGCCCGTAAGTGACACTTCCGAAGCTGGTCTTGAACGGCTTATTTGCAGAGCCCTTACTGGTTCTGATTGTGAGCCATATAGCCACACATCTATCATAGGTATCGCAGAAACAACCACCTTTTATGGCGGAACTGGTTGGATTGCAGGCAATTTTAAAGATTATGACAGGGAATACTGCATTGACATTTTTCATCTTTCTAAATTTTTACAGGATACCCAGCCTGAGATCGCAGATGCAGTTGATATTAAAAACAATAGCCCCACAAGAAGGCAGTTTCTTGCAAGGCTTCAGGGAGAGATAAGCAAGCGCGGTGTGGTTGATGTATTGAGAAATGGCATAAAGCATGGTGCCCATGACATCACTCTCTGTTATGGCACACCATCGCCTGGTAATGAATCTGCCAAAAGGCTTTATGAACTCAACCGTTTTAGCGTTACAAGGCAGTTAAAATATTCAAGGCAAGAGACTCAAAGGGCACTCGATCTGGTGCTATTTATAAATGGTTTGATAGTCTTTACCTTTGAGCTTAAAAACAGTCTTACCAAACAAACTGTATTTGATGCTATAGAGCAATATAAACATGACAGAGACCCCAGGGAAAGGCTTTTTGAGTTTGGCAGATGTATTGCCCATTTTGCCGTAGATGATCAAGAAGTTAGATTTTGCACACATTTAAAAGGCAAGGAATCATGGTTTCTACCTTTTAATAAAGGCCACAATGATGGTGCGGGTAACCCACCTAATCCTGATGGACTTAAGACCGAGTATCTCTGGAAAGAGATCCTTACAAAAGAGAGCCTTACAGACATCATTGAAAACTATGCTCAGATTGTTGTAGAAAAAGACCAGAAGACAGGCAAAAAGAAGCAAACCCAGATCTTCCCACGCTATCATCAGCTTGATGTTGTGCGCAAACTTATCTGTGCAGTAAAAAGAGATGGCGTTGGCAAACGCTATCTTATTCAGCACTCTGCAGGAAGCGGAAAATCAAACTCAATTGCATGGCTTGCCCATCAACTTATTGGAGTTCAAAAAGATGACGTTCACCTCTTTGATTCAATCATTGTTGTTACAGACAGGCGCATTCTTGATGCCCAGATTCAAAATACAATCAAACAGTTTGCACAGGTAAAATCTACTTTAGGTCATGCAGAAAGATCAAGCAATCTGAGGGAGTTTATAGAAAGTGGTAAAAAAATCATTATAACGACCATACAAAAATTTCCCTTTATCCTTGATGAAATTGGTAGTGAACATGCAGGAAGGCGATTTGCCATTATCATTGACGAAGCCCATTCAAGTCAGGGCGGGAGAACTGCTGCAAAGATGCATCAGGCGCTTATTGGTGGCGTGAATGATGAAGATGATGAAACCTTTGAAGATAAGATTAATAAAATCATTGAGACAAAAAAACTACTGCCCAATGCAAGCTATTTTGCCTTTACCGCTACACCAAAGAATAAGACTTTGGAGCTTTTTGGCGAGCCAGTTCCACAGCCAGACGGAAGGGTAAAACATCGCCCCTTTCATTCTTACACAATGAAACAGGCAATTCAGGAAGGCTTTATCCTTGATGTCTTAGCTAACTATACGCCTATTAAGAGTTATTACAGGCTAATGAAAAAGATTGAGGATGACCCTGAGTTTGATGTCAAAAAGGCTCAGAAAAAACTGCTTAAATATGTAGAAAATCATGATTATGCAATCAGACGCAAAACAGAGATTATGGTTGACCACTTTCATCAATATGTTGCGGGAGCTGGCAAGATCGGTGGACAGGCAAGGGCGATGGTAATAACATCAGGGATTAAACAGGCAATAGCCTATTTTTATGCATTCGATGCCTATCTTAAAGAGCGAAATAGTCCTTATAAAGCAATTGTTGCTTTCTCTGGAGAGCATGAAATTGGTGGCAAAATGGTATCAGAGTTTTCGTTAAACGGCTTCCCTTCAAACCAGATACCAGATAAATTTAGAGAAGAGCCATATAGATTCTTAATCTGTGCTGATAAGTTCCAGACAGGTTATGACGAGCCTTTGCTTCATACAATGTATGTTGATAAACCTCTTTCTGATATTAAGGCGGTTCAGACCTTATCAAGACTTAACCGTGCCCATCCCAAAAAGCACGATACATTTATCCTTGATTTTGTAAATGACCCTGAGACAATAAAATCTGCCTTTGAACCTTATTACAGAACAACTATACTGGCTGAAGAGACCGATCCAAACAAACTGCATGATCTAAAATCGGAACTTGACTCATCTGAAGTTTACACATGGGAAAAGGTTGAAGAGTTTGTAAGACTTTACCTTGATGGCGCAGAGAGAGAAAAATTAGACCCCATACTTGATGACTGTGTTTCTGAATATTTAGAGAGACTTGATGAAGATGGACAGGTGAATTTTAAAAGCAATGCAAAGGCATTTATCCGCGTCTATGCCTTTCTCTCACAAATACTGCCTTACAAAAAAAGGGAGTGGGAGATACTATCAATCTTTTTGAACTTTCTCGTGCCAAAACTTCCCACCCCAAAAGAAGAAGATCCATCTAAAGGCATCCTCGAGGCGATTGATATGGAAAGCTATAGAGTTGAAAAGCAGGAGAGTATTAGGATATCCCTTTCTGATGCGGATATTGAGATCGAACCAGTACCTACTGAGGGAGGTGGACACAAGCCAGAGCCAGAGATTGACCGCCTTTCAAATATCATCAGAGCATTTAATGACCTCTTTGGCAACATTCCCTGGACCGACGCCGATCGGGTGCGCAAGCTAATCACAGAGGAGATACCTGCTCGTGTCGCTGCCGATACTGCCTACCAGAATGCATGTAAGCATTCTGACAAGCAGAATGCCCGTATCGAACATGATAAAGCTTTACTTCGTGTGATGACTGCACTTATTAAAGATGACACAGAATTGTTTAAGCAGTTTAGCGATAATGAGGGATTTAAACGTTGGCTTGCAGATACCACATTTGGCTTGACCTATACTGAGCAGAAAAGTAGCACATTGTAATTGTCTCTGCTACATCGAATACTGCTATGCCAATCGCACTATTTTGTTTGAACCCTTGCCCATGTGTGCTTTTATAAGTCAAATCCTGTAGAATTATATCATAGGTTTATTGTTGTTGTGACGCCATCTTTTCAAAGCTGTCTTCCCTTTATCTTTTATAAATAATAAATCCGAAAATCCACGAACTCCTTTATTCTTTGAAAGTCTTTTTTATTCTGTGTAACAATGAAAGCGCCGATTTTTCGAGCAGAGCAAGCGATAAGTATATCATTCTGTATTCTTGCGAGATATTTTGCTTCAAAACCATATTTCTTTTTCAGCTTGGCGATAATGCCGCCAGTCTGTCGCCAGTCACTATCATTAGGCACAATAAGCCTGCCGAGATCCTGAAAGGTATAATAGATTTTATCGAGCAGTTTTATGGAGCGGTTGTCATGGGCACCTGAATACAATTCTGATAGAACAACTGAACTCATGTATAGCACAGGTGTAACAGCCTCATCGAAAATTGCAGGATGAGCGATTCCCTGATTGATGAATGGAATATATATAGAGGTGTCGCAAATCACCTTAAACGGATACTCTACCAAAGGTGTCCTCTATCTTGCCCTTGCCTTTTACTGCAACAAGTGTTTTCTGTATCTGTGCATTTGCAATAACCATGTCTAAAGCCCTGTTGATCGCCTCGGTCTCGGTCGCTGCATGGGTAATCTTTTTAACCATCCTAATTTTATCAGGGTCAAGGATAAACTGTTTTCTAACCTTTTCCGTTGTCTGCATAACTCATCACCTCCAATGTGTATATTATACAATATCATACACATTAGTTAATAGTTTTGTTAAAGTCCCAACTTTCTCAGATTATTTTTTATTGCCTTCTCAAGTCTCGCACTTTCTTTGAACTGTTCTTCAAGCCTTGCAGTGAGCCTTTTCATCTTTTCCTCAAAGTGCTCGTCTTCATCTTCTGTTATCTCTGCACCCACATATCTGCCGGGGGTCAGGGCATAACCATTTGCCCTTATCTCTTCAATGGCAGCGCTCTTGCAAAAGCCAGGGACATCGGCATAGTTAGATTTATTTGATTTCCATGCATGATAGGTATCTGCAATCTTTTTTATCTCCTCATCTGAGAGTTCTTTGTGTGTCCTGTCAATCAGGTGTCCCATCTTGCGAGCATCTATAAACAGGGTTTCGCCCCTTCGATCACGGAATTTACCGTTCTTTTTATTTCTCGCAATAAATCAGAGACATGCAGGTATGGTTGTTGTGTAAAAGAGCTGTCCTGGCAGGGCAATCATGCAGTCAACTAAATCCGCCTCGATAATATTCTTCCGAATCTCTCCTTCTCCTGATTGATTAGATGACATAGAGCCATTTGCAAGGACAAATCCTGCTATGCCGTTTGGTGAAAGGTGATGAATGAAATGCTGAAGCCACGCAAAGTTGGCATTATTCACGGGTGGCACCCCATATTTCCACCTCACGTCATCTCTGAGCAATTCCCCTTTCCAGTCGCTAACATTAAAAGGTGGATTTGCAAGGATAAAGTCTGCCTTTAAGTCCTTATGAAGGTCCTGCCTGAAGGTGTCTGCATGATGGGGTCCTATATTGCCCTCAATCCCCCTTATGGCAAGGTTCATGTTACAGAGCCGCCATGTGGTAGGATTTGACTCCTGACCATAGATTGATATATCGCCCTTTTTTCCGCCATGTGCCTCAACAAATTTCTCTGATTGCACAAACATGCCTCCAGAGCCGCAACATGGGTCATAGACCCTTCCTTTATAGGGCTCTATCATCTCAACGAGGAGTTTTACGACTGATTGAGGGGTATAAAACTCACCTCCACCTTTGCCCTCCTGCGATGCAAATCTGCCTAAAAAATACTCATAAACCCTTCCTAAAATATCCCTCGAACGGCTCTCTGCATCTCCAAGTCCGATAGTGCTGATGAGGTCTATGAGTTCACCGAGTGTATGTTTATCAAGGGTTGGTCTTGCATAATCCTTTGGAAGAACGCCTTTGAGTTTTGGGTTTTCTTTCTCTATTGCAGTCATTGCATCATCAATGAGTCTGCCTATATTTGGCTGTTTTGCATTTGCCTGTAAATATCGCCATCGGGCAGCCTTTGGAACCCAGAAGATGTTTTCAGAGATGTATTCATCCCTGTCCTCTATGACCTCATATCGGGCGGTCTCTTCGCTGATATAATATTCGCTATTTGGTTCTGCTACGAGGAGGCTCAATTGATTGTATCTTTCTTCAAAGGCATCTGATATGTATTTAAGGAAGATTAATCCAAGAACAACATGCTTGTATTCTGCAGGGTCCATATGACCCCGCATCTTATCAGCAGCCTGCCAGAGCTTTTCCTCAAAGCCAAGATTGCCGCCGTTTGAACCTTTCTTTTTGTTTGAAGTTCTGCCCATGTGTGCCTTTGCAAATAAAATCCTGTAAAATTATATCATAGGTGTTTCTGTTGTTGTGTTGCATTGCAAAAAATGTAAGAATTGTATTAAATATTAATCAGGATGAGTCCTTCAATTTTCAGGGTGAAGGGATATAGGTTTTATTTCCTCTCAAACGAAGAGGAGAGAATTCATATACATGTAACATGTGAAGATGGAGAGGCTAAATTTTGGGTCGAACCAATAGTGTCGCTGGCATTATCGCACGGGTTAAATCATAGAAAGCTGAAGGAAATTCAAAAAATTGTAGAGGAGCATAAAAATGAGATCATTAAGGCATGGCAAAGGCATTTCAGTAAGCGTTGAAAATATAACCCCCTTTGGTATATGGTTGTATGTAAAAGAAAAGGAATATTTTCTAAGCTATAAGGATTATCCTTATTTTAAGGACCAGACATTAAGTTCCATACAAAATGTTCAATTGCTTCATGGCTATCATTTGTACTGGCCAGATTTGGATGTTGACCTTGAAATCGATAATCTTGAACATCCTGAAAAATATCCTCTGAAATTCAAATCAAAGAAACATATAACAAATCATCCAACGAGGCGACGAGCATCTGCCGTTTGAACCTTTCTTTTTGTTTGAAGTCCTGCCCATGTGTGCCTTTGCAAATAAAATCCTGTAAAATTATATCATAGGTGAAGGGGTGAGGGGGTGAAGTGAATAATGTTTTTCCTCTTCACCTCTTCACCAATTAAGGAGGTTAGATGCTTCTCTGGATTGCGTTTATAGTATGCACATCTGTAATTGTTTACGCCGGGACAAGGCTTTCAAAGTACGGTGATATTATTGCTGAAAAGACAGGTCTTGGAAGGACATGGATAGGTGTTGTTTTGATGGCGTCTGTTACATCTCTACCTGAACTTGTTACAGGGATAAGCTCTGTTACATATGCGGATGTTCCAGATATTGCAGTCGGTGATGTGCTTGGAAGTTGTGTCTTTAATATGGTTATTATCTCTTTTTTAGATGCGATGCACCGCCCAACGCCAATATCATCAAGGGCCCATCATGGCCATGTCCTTTCTGCTGGTTTTGGGATACTGCTGCTGAGCATAACTGCTATGAGCCTGTTTTTTAAAAGTCGCATCATTGCACTGGGCTGGATAGGGCCATATACTTTATTTTTCATTGTCATCTATTTTATTGCTATGCGATTGGTTTATTTCTATGAAAAAAGACAGCTCTCTGCCTTTGTTAAGGAGATGGCGATTGAGCTGAGATATGAGGATATCCCTGCAAAGAAGGCCATTAAAAACTATGCAGTCAATGCGCTTTTTGTTATAACTGCTGCTATCTTCTTGCCCAAGATCGGTGAAGGCATTGCAGAGACAACAGGTCTTGGACAGACCTTTGTTGGGAATATCTTTATAGCGGTTTCTACCTCACTCCCTGAAGTGGTAGTCTCTATTGCTGCTGTAAAGATAGGTGCCATAGACCTTGCGATCGGAAATCTATTTGGAAGCAATATATTCAATATATTTATCCTTGCCCTTGATGATATATTTTTTACAAAAGGGCATCTCTTTACCTTTGCAAATCCAAATCATATAATCTCTGCCCTCTCATCTATTGCCATGACAACGATTGCTATTATTGGCTTAACATATCGCACAGAGAAAAAAACACTTCTTCTTGCCTGGGATTCCATAGGGATATTGCTGATATATGTGATAAATCTAATGCTGCTTTATATGATAAGATAGAGGAGTAAATATCACAGATTGTTGCATAAAATTTCTTTTTCGGCTATAGTTTATCATGAAGATTGAAAATATTTCATTTATAGAAGTTAAATCCCCGGGTGCGCATATATACAGCAAGTTTCCGATCCCGAGACTTGGTTCTGTTTTGCTCTCCACAATTCTTAGAAATCAAGGTTATAATGTCAGGGTATTTATAGAAGATATAAAGGAGCCTGACTGGTCGTTTATAGAGAATTCTGATATTGTCTGTATCTCTACAATAACATCAACAGCTATCAGGGCATATGAGGTTGCAGATAGATTAAGAAGGATAGGCATCACAGTGATAATTGGTGGTGCACATCCATCCTTCATGCCTGATGAAGCTCTTGAGCATGCAGATTATGTAGTGAGAGGTGAGGGTGACCATACCCTTGCTGAATTAATTGAATGTATAAAAAATGACAGATATTCTTTAGAGAGCATACAGGGTATTTCTTATAGAGATGAATCAGGCAACATCATACATAATCCTTCAAGGCCACTGCTTACAGATTTGGATTATCTGCCAGAGCCTGATTTCTCACTCGTTCATGGCTGGAAGCCTACAAATGTATATCCTGTATCCACATCTCGTGGATGTCCATTTGATTGTAAATTTTGTTCTGTCATCCAGATGTTTGGCAGGAAATATAGATTTAAATCAGTGGAAGCCACGATTAAAGAACTCAAACATGTTGCATCTATTTCAAAGTCAACTATATTTTTTGTTGATGATAATTTTGCTGCAAATAAAGAGAGGACAAAGGCTATCCTTAAAGGTATGATTGAGGAGGGAATAAAAATTGGATCCTCTGCACAGGTAAGAACTGATATTGCTAAGGACACCAAATTACTCGGTCTGATGGCTGAAGCAAAGTGTGACATAGTCTATATAGGCTTTGAGTCTATAAATCCGAAGACTCTTGAACTTTATAATAAAAGGCAGAGCGTTGATGAGATTGTAAATTGTATAAAGACTGTTAAAGAACACGGAATAAAGATTCATGGCATGTTTGTCTTTGGCGCTGATACTGATGATTTAGATACAATAAAGGCAACTGCTGATTTTGCAATCAAACTTGGTATAGATACTATCCAGTTTATGATTCTTACGCCTTTACCAGGAACGCCTGTATTTTTTGAGTTGAGAGATGCTAACAGACTTCTACATACAGATTGGAGTAAATACGATGCACATCATGTGGTCTTTAAGCCAGCAATGATGACCCCTAAGACTCTTCAGATCAAAACCCTCAAGGCGATGAAGAGATTCTATTCATGGAAATATATCTTTAAAAATTTTATAAAACTTGATTTTTATTATGCTGCAATAGGACTCTACGGAAAAAGGGCAGTTAAAGAGGCGATGGATAGGGCTAATGAATATCTTGAGAAACTTGAGCATAAAGGAATGGGTAAATTAAGTGTCAAAGTATCAGCAAATGGGTGAATGGGTTTGAACTTTAAATTTTGAATCACCCGTAAGGGTGTTTGAATCGCCGAAGGCGTTTGACACTTTGATGCTTTTAATCCCTCTTTTAGGTTTGTAAAGAAAGGGAGGAAAGATCTGAACCTTGACCTAAGTTTTCTGTTTCGGATAATCTAAATTAGTAAAGGGGAGTAGCTGATACGGTAACCATCGTCAGCACGTTGAGCACTTAACAAAGTTAGGCGCTCGGCCGGTGAACCGGTTAGGAAAAAACTAACAGCAAGACCTTTACCGCAATGAGTATTTATTGGTAAACTTTTTATTAATAGATATTCAATGCGGTAAAGGTCTTTTTAATTGGAGGTGTAAAATATGAACGGATTGAAGACAATGGTTTTAATGGTTACATTAACCTTGATGCTTGTGGCAATAGGAGGCATTCTGGGCGGCAAGTCAGGAATGACATTTGCGTTAATTATGGCATTTGGAATGAACTTCATTACATACTGGTTCAGCGATAAGATAGTGCTCAGGATGTATGGTGCTAAGCCTGTGACAGAGGTAGAGGCTCCTGAGCTTTATAGCATCGTTAGAAGGCTTGCTCAAAGGGCAGGACTTCCAATGCCAAAGGTATATATAATGGATGAAGACCAGCCAAATGCATTTGCAACAGGCAGAAATCCAAATCATGGTATTGTTGCTGTTACAACGGGCATAATGAGAATCCTTTCAAGGGAAGAACTCGAAGGTGTCATAGCCCATGAACTTGCACATATAAAACACAGGGATATACTTGTAAGTACAGTTGCTGCAACAATCGCAGGTGCTATAAGCTATCTTGCACAAATGGCACAATGGGCAATGATTTTTGGTGGGAGGCACGATGATGAAGAAGGCGGAGGAAATCCCATAGCAGCTATTGTGATGATGATCGTTGGTCCGATTGCAGCCATGCTTGTGCAGATGGCAATATCTCGCTCAAGGGAATATGGTGCAGATGAAGGTGGTGCAAGAATTTCAGGAAATTCAATGTATCTTGCAAATGCCTTAAAGAAACTGCATATAGCTTCACAGAGGATTCCTATGGATGCAAATCCAGCAACATCGCATATGTTTATAGTCAACCCTTTATCAGGAGGAGGTCTCTTAAAGCTTTTCAGCACGCATCCACCTATTGAGGAGAGGATAGCAAGGCTTGAATCAATGAGGATGGGCAGATAAAAAAGGAGGAGATAAATTGCACAAACCATTGGTGTTAATTCTTATGGGAAGCGACAGCGATTTGCCTATCATGGAAAAGGCAGCAGATGTCTTAAATGAAATGGGAGTCCCTTATGAGATGGATATAAGCTCTGCCCACAGGCTCCCTGAGAGGACAGCAGAGTATGCAAAGAATGCCAGAGGAAGGGGCATAGAGGTTATAATAGCAGGTGCTGGTATGGCAGCCCATCTTGCAGGTGTAATTGCATCTCATACTACATTGCCTGTAATAGGTGTTCCATTGAAGTCAGGTGCATTGAATGGTATTGATGCACTTTATTCAACAGTTCAGATGCCTCCAGGAATACCTGTGGCGACTGTTGCAATAGATGGAGCTAAAAACGCAGCTTATCTCGCTTGTTCGATTCTATCAATTAAATATCCTGAGATAGCTGAAAGACTTGAATCTTTTAGAGAAAAGACAAGGAAGTCATTGTTAGAGAAATCAAAGGAACTGAAGAAATTATAACTGGTGAGTATATATATCTGTAATAGAGCCCTTGCCGATAGTGGTAAGGGCTTTTTATTGCAGATCTCAGAGTAGAGTGGCATAAGGATAGTTTTTTAAATAAGAAATCAGTTCTTCGGCAGATGGAGAAAGGACTGTATTTGTGGGCATTATAAGAGAAAAGTTTCTAAATATCTTTTCTTCTTTGGGACTTACGAACTTTAGCTTTCCGGTTTTAACCTCTTCTTTAACATCCCATTTTGAAATTATGGATACTCCCGCTCCCCTTATAACAGCTTCTTTTATGGATTCGGTGCTGCCGAGTACAAGGGCTATATGTAGTTTATTAATGTCGATTCCATGCGACAGGAGATATTCTTCTATTTTCTGTCTTGTGGCTGAACCAGCTTCTCTCATGATAAAAGGCTCTTTTGTTATCTCTAAAATGGAAATCAGTTCTTTTCTTGACCATGGATGAACTATAGGTATAATAAAGCCCAATTCATCCTGTAATATTGGTTCTGCCTTAAACCAGGTTTTTGAAGGCTCTCCCGCTATAATTCCAAAGTCAATAAAGCCAGTATTTAGGAGGTCCTCGATTCTTTTTGCATTACCCACCAGCATATTTATTTTTATTTTTGGATGTTTTTTCCTAAAGTTGATTATTACATTTGGAAGCACATGATTGCCAAGGGTCGTGCTTGCGCCAAATGTGACACCTCCCTTTATCATTCCAGTTGCTTTGCCTATTTCTTTTTCTATTTTTTCATGAAGGTCAAGTATTTTTTTGGCATATTTATACAGGACCTCGCCGGCAGTCGTGAGAGTCACCGAACCTCTGGATCTGTCGAGAAGCTTTGTTCCGCATATTTCTTCAAGAGCCTGAATTTGAAGGCTGACAGCGGGCTGTGTAATGTGAACAATTTTGGAGGTCTTTGAAAAACTTCCGGTTTCAGCGATTGTGCAGAATATCTTGAACTTGTATACCATTCTTTAAAATAACATATTTAAGTGGTAGTTATGAATTTTAATTATAAAAAAATAAGGATGGTGTCCAGCAAAAGATATGATATTTTATACTATCCCGACATTTGTATCAGTAAATGGGTGAATGGGTTTAAACTTTAAATTTTGAATCACCCGTAAGGGTGTTTGAATCGCCGAAGACGTTTGACACCATGATGCTATGACACTTTAGAGCAGTATTTTGTTATAATAGCTTTTCTTTTATGTAGTAGACACATGTAAGGAGTATTTTTCATGAAGAAAAGGACAATAAAAAAGGTATTGATTGCAAATAGGGGTGTTCCTGCGGTCAGGATAATGCATACATGCAGGGACAGAAAGATTCCCACCACTGCTGTCTATAGTACTCCTGATAGACTTGCATATCATGTATTTATGGCAGATACTGCTGTGCATATTGGTGAGGCACCACCTGCGGAGTCTTATCTTAATATGGATAAAATGATTGATGCTGCTTTAATGAGCGGATCAGATGTAATACATCCGGGATGGGGATTTCTTGCTGAGAATGAAGAGTTTGCTCAGAAGGTGATAGATGCAGGGATTGTATGGGTAGGTCCTTCGCCAAAAGTTATAAGGATGATGGGAGACAAGATAGAAGCTAAACTCATTGCGCAAAAAGCAAATGTTCCAACAATTCCAGGGCTTAATGATGTTACTGATATAAGTCAAATTAAGAAGTGGATGAAAACAGAAAAAGTAGCTTTTCCAATAATGATAAAGGCCTCTGCAGGTGGAGGCGGCAAGGGTATGGTAAAGGTAGAAAACGAAGACCAGTTGCAGCAGGCTTTTGCACAGGCTCGGTCAGAGGCAAAAAAAGCATTTGGGGATGAAAAGATATTAGTTGAGAAATATATTGAAAGAGGAAGGCATATAGAAGTCCAGATAGTTGCGGATGAGCATGGTAATGTGGTTCATCTCTTTGAGAGGGAATGCACTCTTCAGAGGCGCAACCAAAAAATTATAGAAGAAGCGCCATCTCCTACGCTGGATGAAGATCTCCGTCAAGAGATATGTTTTACTGCTGTTAGGTTGATGAGGGAAATAGGATATACTACTGCAGGAACTGTAGAATTTATCTTTGATTCATCTACAAAGAAATATTATTTTCTCGAGGTTAACACGAGATTACAAGTTGAGCACGGTGTCACAGAACTTATAACAGGTTTGGATATAGTTGGTATAATGCTCGATGTAGTCATGGGTAAAAAACTTCCATTTAAGCAGACTGATATACGGCCAAATAGATGGGCACTCGAAGTGCGTTTGAATGCAGAGGACCCAAAGACATTTAGTCCGTCATTTGGTACTATTACGCGGCTTGAGATACCTCACGGTCCAGGGGTGAGAATAGCTACTGGTGTCTATGAGGGCGCAGATATTCCTCCATATTATGATTCCCTTTTTATGCTTTTGATGACAGCAGGCGCTGACAGGGAAGATGCTGTAAGAACAATGGACAGGGCATTAAGCAGAAATCTTAGAGTTGAAGGAATAAAGACCCTTGCGCCGCTTTTGCTGAGCATTATAAGGCATCCGTCTTTTATTTCAGGAGAGTTTTCAACACGATTTATCGAAGAACACATGAATGAGCTTATATCAATGTTTAAAGAAAAGGGCAGCGAGGATGAGGCTCTTAAAGTTGCGCGCTATGTTGCAGAAATATCAGCACTTGGACCACAGAAATGGATGTGAGGAGACAGATGCCAGAGAATAAAGAACATAACACAGAAGGCAGAGGACAGAGGGCAGAAGTCAGAAGCCCGTCTTCTATCTTTGTAAAGCCCGGTATGTCATCGAAAGAGATTGTCAAGGCTGTCAGGGACCTTAAAGGGGTTTGTTTTACCTCTGTTGGCATGAGGGATGCAGGACAGTCTGATTTCAAGAATCGGCATCGCATATATGACTTAAAGACGCTTGCTCCTTATTATAATAATATGGGATTGTTCAGTGCTGAATGTCACGGTGGTGCAAGATGGCATGTGGGCATAATGAATAGAAGAGAAAGCCCATTTGAGGAAATAAATATACTTAGAGAGCTTATGCCAGATGTGTTATTGCAAACACTTATAAGGGAGACAAATCTGTGGGGATACAGGCCATATCCTAAAAATGTTATCGAATATGTTGTATCAAAGGTTGATATAGATGTCTGGAGATGTTTCTCTTTTCTTAATGATGTGAGGAATATGCGTGCGGTTGCAGAAGTTGTGATGAAAAGGGGAAGGCTCTTTGAGCCTACCATATCTTTTACTGTAGCAGATTGGGCAACGAATGAATATTATTTGAGTGTTGTGCGTGATATTATTGATCTCTGCGGAGGTGTTGACGAGATAGTCCTTTGCATCAAGGATATGGCAGGCGTTGGAGATATTGGAAGAATAGGCAACCTTGTAGATGCAATAAAACAGACATATCCAGAACTTGTTATCAATTACCACAGACATATAACAGACGGGCTTGCAATCCCCGCAATGTTGTCTGCTGCAAGAGCAGGTGCAAAGATATTTGATGTACAAGAGGATTCATTGGTCCGCTTTTATGGACATTCTCCGATATTGAGCGTTCATGCAATCTTTGAGGAATCAGGCATTCATGTTCATCTTAATAGATCAGAGGCAGAGGCTGCTGTCCAGAAGGTCAGAGAATGGATAGGACATTATGAGTGGGCAGAGTCACCATTTAAAGGGCTTGACCATACAGTAACCCTTCACAAAATGCCGGGAGGCGCTTTTCCGAGTTCATTTGAACAGGCACAAAAGGCTGAATTTCTTCATCTCATGCCTGCCATATTGAAACTGATGTCTCTTTATAATAGGATTGTGAAATATTTTGATGTTACACCCGGCTCACAGATAACATGGGTTACATGTAGCGGTATAGTAAATAGATATGCAAAAGAGCGTGGAGATGCAGGCGTCAGGCATGTAATTGAACTCGTGACAAGATTTGTTGAAGAGAAGTTTCAGGATTTTGATGCAATGGAAAAAGGAGAGCAAGAGGAACTGCTCATGCTTTTTAGAAATGCACCTGGAGATTTCAAAAATTTGCTCTTGGGTAATTACGGGAGACTCCCTGTTGGATGGCCTGCGGAGTGGGTATATAGAAGTACATTTGGTGATGAGTGGAAGGATAAGATTAAGGAACGGAAGGAACTCTCTCCACTTGATGCAGTGCCTGAAGATGACCTTGAAAAAATCAGAAAAGAACTGTCTGATAATCTTGGCAGGGAAGCATCAGAAGAAGAGTTTATTTTGTATCTCATGCATCCGAAGGACGCACTCGAGTTTATTGAATTCAGAGAAAAATATGGTGAAGCTCCCCTTGCACTTCCAACTAATGTTTGGAGAGAAGGGCTGAAAAAGCCTGGTGATAGAGTTGATTTTGAACTCTGGGGCAAACCTTATACTATAGAACTTGTGTCAGTAGGTGCTGAACATGAGGGAATAGTTCATGTTGTAATGAAGGTTAATAACAAGACAAGGGTTTATAAGGTAGAGACCCCAAGGGCAAAGAAGGTCGAAATTAGAATGGCAAAAACCCCTAATGAGATAGGTGCTCCTATAAATGGAAATATCTGGAGAATTGGTAATCCTGAAAGGGGTATGCTTAAGGTTGGTGATATTGTACATAAAGGAGAAGAGATTGCGAATCTTGAGGCAATGAAAATGGAGAATGCTATTGTAGCACCATTTGACGGTCAGATTTCAGAGGTCTGTGTAAAACTCAATGATACTGTTCAGGAAGGACAACTCTTATTTATACTTGAAAAGGTACAAATTAAGGAACCAATGGGAAGGATTGATTAGTTACTTATATTGACATAATATTAGATTTCGGTTAGTCTATTTTAACAGTAAAGGGGAGTAGCTGAAGCAGCGGCTATCGTCAACACGGCAATAAAGCCCGGTACCGCTGGCCAATATTAAATGATTGAATAATCTGGCAAGCGAGACCTTTACCACGAATAGAGTCTCGTGGTAAAGGTCTTTTTTATTGGAGAAGAATATATGGAAAAGCTTTATAAAGGAATTCATGAGTTTAAGGAATCGCATTTCAAAAAAGAGGAAGATTTCTTTAAAAGACTTTCCGAAGAGCAGGCTCCGGAGGTGCTTTTTATAACATGTTCTGACTCACGGGTGGATCCCAACCTCGTTACCCAGAGCAAGCCGGGAGAGCTTTTTATTGTAAGGAATGTAGGAAACATCATCCCGCCATACGACTCCATAAAGGATAAAAACAATGTTGCAGCAGCTATAGAGTTTGCAGTTTTGAGTTTGAAGATAAAAGATATTATTGTCTGCGGGCACTCAAATTGCGGTGCGATGCAGGCTATCTTCAAGGACGAAAAAGAATTGAACAACATGCCTTATCTTAGAGACTGGTTGAAGTTGGCACTGCCTGTGAAAAAAATGATCGAAAGATATTACCCAAACGCTCAAGGTGAATCTCGTCAGAGGATTGTCGAAGAAGAAAATATCCTTGCACAATTACAGAATATTCAAACATATCCCTTTGTAGCACAGGCATTGGAACAGGGAAGTCTCCATCTGCATGGATGGTACTATGATATAGGTTCAGGCAGTATGTTTGCATATAATCCCGAAAAGGATATTTTTGAGGAGATCAGATATGGAAAAAATGCTTGAAAAAGGCAAGAAACTGATTTTAATTGCTGTCATCTCCTCATTAGTTGCATCTGTTGCAGCCTTTCTATGGGGTGCGGCAAAAACTGTTACTATCATACTGAATCTCGTTACAAGCTATGGCAAAGACCCATTGGCTGCAATAGCACTGATAGAACTTATGGATACATTCCTTATTGCTACAGCACTTTTCATCTTTGCAGTCGGCATGTATGAGCTTTTCATAAAGGATATAAACCTTCCAGAATGGCTTGTGATACACAACCTTCATGACCTTAAAGCAAAACTCGGCAGTGTTATCATTCTTGTTATGGTGGTTACATTTTTAAAGCACCTTGTTGAATGGAAAGACCCACGTGGAATACTCTTTTACGGTATCGCAATAGCAGTTGTATCAGCATCCCTTATAGCATTTAGTCACTTCGGAGGGAAAGACTGAAAAATTAATTGGAGGTGTAGATATGATATGTCCAAGATGTAAAGGAGAATTAACAGAAACTGTAAAACACAATGTTGTGATTGACCATTGTACATCCTGTGGTGGTATCTGGCTTGATAAAGGAGAATTGAGCAAGATCATCAGCCAGATAAAACAGGCAGAAGCTTCTCTTGATGAAGAGTTCAAACCACTATGGAAGGACAAGAGGGAATATTACGATAAATACAAATATAAAAAGAAATCTACTTTCGAAAAGATATTTGATATTTTTGATTAAGTAATTATGGCACCGCTACTTTATAGAAGTATAGGGCAGGTAAAAAAGGTAATCATAGGAGTAATCGGTTTTACTGTGCTGCTGATAGGAGTTGCAATGATAGTTTTACCGGGACCTGCTTTTGTTGTTATACCGCTTGGATTGGGAATCCTTGCTACTGAATTTGTATGGGCAAGGAAATTGTTAATTAAGATAAAAACGAAAATTAGAAAAAACAAAATAAGGAGGTCTTTATGGTAAGGAAACCGAGTGAATTGGAAGAAGAGTACATAGCAAGGATGGAGTATGAAAAAAGAAAAAAGATTGAAGAGGAAAAACACAAAAAGCTTGCAGAGGAAGAGAAGAAAAGACTAAAGGAACTCCACTATATGAGATGCCCAAAATGTGGCATGGAGTTGATAGAGATTGATTACAAAGGAATTAAGGTTGATAAATGTTCTGAATGTGAAGGTTTATGGCTTGATGCAGGGGAGCTTGAGGCTGTGTCAAGGCTCGAGAAATCAGGGTTAGATAAGCTATTTAGCGTATTTAAGAAATAAATAAAAGTAAGACTATACAGACATGCAACTATGCATGGCATGTTGCATGTCTGTATTTTAAGCTATTACATTTCACGAAAGGAATATTATGCTCTGGCATCAAAAAGAGGTTAGTAGAGTTATTGAGGATTTGAGGTCATCTGTTCATGGACTTTCAACCGAGGAAGCACAAAGACGCCTTTTTGAATACGGTCCAAATGAATTGAAGGAGAAAAAGAAGAGGACTCCTTTTATGATGTTCCTTGACCAGTTCAAGGACTTCATGATACTCGTCCTTATAGCTGCTGCAATCATATCAGGGATCATCGGAGAGGCATCAGATACAATCGCTATCATTGTAATAGTTATTCTGAATGCAATTATAGGTTTTGTTCAGGAATACAGGGCAGAAAAGGCAATGGCTGCACTTAAAAAGATGGCTGCACCCGCAGCTACTGTATTGAGAAATGGTATGCCTGTGGGTATTCCAGCTTCTGAACTCGTCCCAGGAGATATTGTAATACTTGAGGCTGGAAAGATTGTGCCTGCTGACATGAGACTGATAGAGACTGCCCAATTAAAGATAGAAGAGGCTGCACTCACAGGAGAGTCTGTGCCTGTTGAAAAACACACAAAGGCTTTACATGATGAGCACCTTTCCATTGGAGACAGGAAAAACATGGCATATAAAGGCACATTTGTTACATACGGAAGAGGAATAGGGGTTATTACAAATACAGGCATGAATACAGAACTTGGAAAGATTGCCACGATGATTCAAGAGGAAGAAGAGGTGAAGACACCACTTCAGAAAAGGCTCACGGTGTTTGGGAAAAAGCTTGCTATTGCAGTAATGGTAATATGTGCTGTTGTTTTTGGGATTGGTGTATTTAGAGGTGAGGAGCCATTGTTGATGCTCCTTACAGCCATATCTTTAGCAGTTGCAGCAATACCAGAGGCACTCCCTGCGGTAGTGACAATATCGCTCGCAATCGGTGCCAAAAAGATGGTGAGGCAGAATGCATTAATACGAAAACTGCCGGCTGTAGAAACACTTGGCTCTGTGACATACATATGCTCTGATAAGACAGGAACACTTACTTTGAATAAGATGACGGTAGAGGAGATATGGATGAAGGGAAATTCACACCTTCACCCCTCCACCCCTTCACCCCTTCACCTTTTCATGTCTGCCCTTGCCTTGAGCAACGATGCACAAATGGATGCAGATGGCAATGTAATAGGTGACCCAACAGAAATAGCCCTTTATAACATTGCAAAGGATAAAGGCTTTGATAAAGAGAAATTAGAAAAACAATTCCCACGGGTTGCTGAAATCCCTTTTGATTCAGACAGGAAATGCATGACGACAATACACAGGCTTAAGGCTGAAGGCTTAAGTCCAGAGAATAGAAAGGAAGGGTTTATCTCATTTACAAAGGGTGCAATTGAGGTCCTTCTTGAGAAGGCTAATAGTATTCTGACACCTGAAGGTCCCAAGCCTATAGATAAAGATGAAGTTCTCAAAATAAGTGAGAAAATGGCAGCCGAAGGACTCAGGGTTCTTGGTGTTGCTTTTAGGGAATGGGATGTTTTGCCTGATGATATATTGCCTGATAATGTGGAGTCAGGACTCATAATTTTAGGTCTTGCTGGCATGATGGACCCTCCGAGGGATGAGGCAAAAGAGGCAGTAAGGTTGTGTAAGGCAGCGGGTATAAAACCAGTGATGATAACAGGTGACCATCCATTGACTGCAAAGGCAATAGCAAAGAGACTTGAAATTATTGAAGATGATGCAAAAACAATAATTACAGGAAGAGAGCTTGATAGATTATCTCTTGAGGAGTTTGAGGAAAGGGTTGAACACATAAGGGTCTATGCAAGGGTTGCACCCGAGCAGAAATTAAAGATTGTAAAGGCACTTCAGGATAAAGGACAGTTTGTTGCCATGACAGGAGATGGTGTCAATGATGCACCAGCATTGAAAAGGGCAGACATTGGGATTGCAATGGGTATTACGGGTACTGATGTCTCAAAAGAGGCTGCTCATATGATACTACTTGATGATAATTTTGCTACGATTGTTAAGGCAGTTAAAGAAGGCAGGAGGATCTTTGATAATATACGGAAATTTATTAAATACACAATGACGAGCAATTCAGGCGAGATATGGACAATATTCCTTGCCCCGTTTTTAGGATTGCCAATCCCCCTTTTACCTATTCATATACTCTGGATTAATCTTGTCACTGATGGACTTCCTGGTCTTGCACTTGCTGCAGAACCTGAAGAAAAGGACATAATGCAAAGACCTCCAAGACACCCAAAAGAGAGTATATTTGCACATGGTCTTGGCAGCCATATTATCTGGGTAGGGCTTCTTATGGGTTTTGTATCAATCTTTACTCAGGCATGGTCTATAAAGACAGGACATGCTCACTGGCAGACAATGGTCTTTACTGTCCTCTGCCTGAGCCAGATGGGGCATGTGCTTGCTATAAGGTCAGAGAGAGAGTCTCTTTTTAGTCAAGGGTTGCTATCGAATAAGCCTCTTGTCGGGGCCTTTCTGCTTACTTCTGTTTTACAGATAGCAACAATATATGTACCGTTTTTGAATCCTATATTTAAAACAGAACCATTGACTTTAAGTGAATTGATATTTACACTTATTCTCTCATCTGTGGTATTTTTCGCAGTAGAGGTAGAAAAATTAATAAGGAGGAAAAGGCATGTCTGATGTTGTAATGGAGACAAATTTTAGTGATGTAAAACTTCTCAGGCGCGGGAAAGTGAGGGATGTTTATGAAGTTGATGATCATCTCTTAATTGTAGCTACGGACAGGGTCTCTGCCTTTGATGTTGTTTTGCCCAATGGCATTCCTGATAAGGGTAAGGTTTTAACGCAGATTTCGATCTACTGGTTTAATCAGATGAAGGATATAATTGATAACCATATTGTTGCAACTAATGTAAAAGACTATCCCAAGATACTTCATAAATATGAGGATATTCTTGAAGGCAGGAGCATGTTTGTAAAAAAGGCAAGCCCGATGCCTGTTGAATGTATTGTGAGAGGTTATCTATCTGGATCAGGATGGAAGGAATATAAAGACAAAGGAATGGTATGCGGAATAAAACTCCCGAAAGGACTTGTTGAATCTTCAAGACTCGATGAACCAATTTTCACTCCAAGCACAAAGGCAGAGGAAGGACATGACATAAATATAAGTTTTGATGAAATGAAAAAGATTGTTGGAGATGAACTTGCTGATAGGATGAAAGATGTAAGTCTTAAGGTCTATAAAAAAGGTAGAGAAATAGCAGAGGAGAAAGGAATAATAATCGCTGATACAAAAATGGAATTTGGGATCTATGAAAATAAATTAATCCTTATCGATGAACTCCTTACGCCTGATTCATCTCGTTTCTGGTCCATAAAGGATTATCAACCCGGCAAAGGGCAGGACAGTTTTGACAAGCAAATAGTCCGTGATTATCTTCTTACCCTTGACTGGAATCAAACTTATCCAGGTCCTATGCTGCCAGATGATATTGTTGCAAAAACAGCAGCAAGGTATAGGGAAATATTGGAGATACTAACGAGATAGGATGAGTAATTTCCAGAAACTACTTGATATAATGTCAGCCCTTCGTTCAGAGAACGGATGTCCTTGGGATAAGGAGCAGACAAGGGAGTCATTAAAACCTTTTCTTGTTGAAGAGACATATGAAGTCCTTGAAGCAATTGATGAAGGAGATCCAGAAAAGATAAAGGAAGAACTCGGAGATCTTCTGTTTCAGATTATTTTTCACTGTCAAATTGCAAAAGAAAGAGGTGAATTTGATATTAATGATGTTATAAAGAGGATCAGCGATAAAATGATAGCACGACATCCGCATGTATTTGGAGAAGAAAAGTTTGAGACATCTGAAGAGGTTTTAAGGCAATGGGAAGAGAGGAAAAAGGAAGAAGGAAAACTCAAAGGGTCTATTCTTGAAGGTATTCCAAAGGAACTCCCCTCCCTCCTCAGGGCGCAGAGACTACAGGCAAGGGCTGCCAAGGTGGGGTTTGACTGGAGGCGTGTTGAAGATGTGATGGAAAAACTGGAAGAGGAATTAAAGGAATTCAAGGATGCCCTCAAGGGCAAAGGACAAAAAGAAATAGAGGATGAACTGGGGGATATATTTTTTGTGCTCGTGAACATTTCAAGATTTGTCAGGATTAATCCAGAAGATGCCTTGAGAAAGACAATAAGTAAGTTCATCTCTCGCTTCCGTTATATTGAGATGAAAGCAGCGGATGCTGGCAGAAGCCTGTCTGATATGACAATAGATGAAATGGATGTGCTGTGGAATGAAGCAAAAAAAATGCAGTAATAGATTTTATCTTATTTTTTCTTTGACATTTTTTGCTTTTGCATGTTATAAAATCGCATCCTGTGCTTTGTCAGAGGATTCAGCAAGCTTCTGAGTTTGATTCAGGGGTAAAAAAGGAGGTTTTAGTAGTATGGCTTTTGAAGGAAAGGTGAAGTGGTTCAACGAATCTAAGGGTTTTGGTTTTATCCAGCAGGATAATGGGCCTGATGTCTTTGTGCACTACTCTTCGATTGCAGGCAATGGGTTCAAGACATTAGCAGAAGGTCAGAGGGTTCAGTTTGACATTGTTGAAGGTGACCGCGGACCAAAGGCTACAAATGTAGTAAAAATCTAACCAATCAGGGGCCCGTTTTCGGGCCCCTTCAATATTTCTTGTATATTCCTTACCTTTTCTTGCATCTTAATAAATTATGCATCTACCAGATTGGATTAAAACAAAGGCATCTGGACTCCATAACACAAAGGCACTCTTGAGAAGTCATGGTGTTACTACTGTCTGTGAAGAGGCAAGGTGCCCTAATAAAGGGCATTGTTTTTTAAAGCCTACTGCAACATTTATGATTCTTGGCGATAACTGTACAAGAAATTGTGGTTTTTGTTCTGTGAAATCTGGCAAGCCGTCATGTGTGGATGCTGAAGAGCCTGAAAGGGTTGCAAAGGCTGCATATGAGCTGGGATTGAAGCATGTTGTTATTACTTCTGTTACAAGGGATGACCTACCTGATGGCGGTGCACTGCAATTTGCAAAGACTATAAGGGCTGTGAAGACAAGGCTTCCTAATGCAAAGGTCGAAGTGCTTACACCTGATTTTAAAGGAGATATAAATTCCTTAAAGATTGTTTTGGATGAAAGACCTGATGTGTTTAACCATAACATGGAGACAATAAAGAGACTTTATAGTATAGTAAGACCACAGGCGGATTATGAGTGTTCTATTAATGTGTTGAGGAATGCAAAGAAGATAGCACCAGATATTAAAACAAAGTCAGGACTGATGCTTGGACTTGGCGAGACCTTGGATGAAGTTGTAGAATTATTAAGAGATATTAGAAGTGCTGGATGTGATTTTTTAACAGTAGGACAATATCTAAGGCCTTCAAAAAAGAATCTGTCTGTTGTAGAATACATAAGACCGGAAATTTTTGATGAAATAAAGAAAAGGGCTATTGAATTAGGATTTGAATTTGTTGCATCAGGGCCTCTTGTAAGAAGTTCTATGAATGCAGAGGAATTTTTAAAAGGGTAGGAGGAGATTAAATTGTTTGAGTTTAATAGGATTAAGAGGCTTCCGCCATATGTGTTTGCTATTGTCAATGCATTGAAGATGGAATACAGGCGAAGGGGAGAGGATATTATAGACCTTGGAATGGGTAACCCTGATATGCCAGCACCTAAGCATGTTATTGATAAGCTTTGTGAGGCAGCACAGAATCCAAAGAATCACAGATATTCTGCATCAAAAGGTATCACACAATTAAGGGTAGCGATTACTGAATGGTATAAAAGAAGATATGATGTTGATTTAGACCCCGAGGCAGAGGCTGTTGTAACAATTGGTTCTAAAGAAGGTCTCTCTCATCTTGCCCTTGCCACTGTTCAGCCAGGTGATGTTGTAATGACGCCAACGCCAGCATATCCAATACATCCGTATAGTGTTATCATTGCCGGTGGAGAGGTTACTAATATCCCTATAGGACCTGGAATTGATTTTTTTGAAGAGACAGAAAAGGCATTTAAAAAGACATGGCCAAGGCCAAAGATGCTGATAATCAATTTTCCTCATAACCCTACAACACAGGTTGTTGAAGGGCTTGATTTCTTCAGAAAGGTTGTTGATTTTGCAAAAGAAAATAATATAATTGTGATTCATGATTTTGCATATGCAGACCTTGTCTTTGATGACTATAAGGCTCCAAGCTTTTTACAGGTGCCGGGGGCTAAGGATGTTGGTGTTGAGTTTTTTTCACTTACAAAGAGCTACTCTATGGCAGGCTGGAGAGTTGGTTTCTGCTGTGGAAATAAAGAAGTGGTTGGGGCATTGATAAAGATTAAGAGTTATCTTGACTACGGTATGTTTCAGCCAATTCAGATTGCAAGTATTGTTGCACTGAGGGGACCGCAGAATTGTGTTGAAGAATATAGGAAGACATACGAATCACGAAGGAATGTATTGGTTAAGGGATTAAATAATGCAGGATGGAAGATTGAACCTCCAAAGGCCACAATGTTTGTATGGGCAGAAATACCTGAGCAATTTAAAAAGATGGGCTCACTTGAATTCTGTAAGTTTCTTATTACCGAGGCAAAGGTAGCTGTATCCCCGGGCATAGGTTTTGGCGAAGGTGGAGATAATTATGTACGATTTGCACTTGTTGAAAATGAACACAGGATAAGGCAGGCTGTTCAAGGGATAAAGAAAGTGCTTAATAGGGGATGAAAGGCAAGAAAATAACATCAGATTCAAACATTGCTCTGTTTTTTAATACTAATTCTTATGCAATTTAATTTTTTTTGCAATGATTGCTGCTGTAAGCTTCCTGTGAATGGGGCTAATACTTTCTCTCAAGCATAAGAGAAATACTTTATGGACCTTTCTGGAATGTCTTTTGGAAATGGTGCAGAATGTCCAGACCTGTTATTTCTGTTTTGGTCTATTTTTATTACAGGTGGGGATTTAACAATGTCTCTCCTCCATAATGTAGTTTTCAGAGGTTCTTTTTGATGCACCTTGCATAATGTTTGACCTTAAGGAAAATCTTTTCACTCTATTGCATGGGATCCTTGTTTATGAAAAATCAAAGCATAATCCGTAAACATACATATAGATTTTGTCAATACAAATGTTTTAATATGTTTTAAAATATATTCTGACAGTTGGAGACGCTTTATGAATAGAAGTGTAATATCTATTGGCATAATAGGTTTTGGAACAGTTGGCACTGGCACAGCAAGGCTATTGCTTCAAAATAGCAATCTTATTAAAAAAAGGACAGGAATAGATTTTGTCCTTAAAAAGATTGCAGACCTTGATATAAAAAAGGATAGGGGAATAAAGATCCCAGAAGGAATCCTCACAACTGATGCCGCTGAATTAATTAATGACCCAGATATAGATATAGTTGTAGAGCTTATAGGAGGTATTCACCCCGCAAAGGATTTTATCCTTCAGGCAATAAGAAATAAAAAACATGTTGTTACAGCAAATAAGGCATTGCTTGCAACAAAAGGGAACGAGATATTTGAAGAGGCTGACAAAAATGGTGTCGAGATTGGATTTGAGGCATCTGTTGCAGGGGGAATACCGATAATCAAAGTTTTAAGAGAGGGGCTTGTTGCAAATAATATAATCGCTGTTTACGGCATTATAAACGGCACATCTAATTATATCCTTACAAAGATGACGGATGAAAAGGTTGAATTTGCTGATGCATTAAAAGAGGCACAGAGGCTTGGCTATGCAGAGGCTGATCCTACATTTGATATTGAAGGAATAGATAGTGCACACAAGCTTACAATACTTTCATCCCTATCTTATGGTATTCCCCTAATGTACGATGAGGTATATAAAGAAGGAATTACAAAGATAACATCTCAGGATATAGAATTTGCCTCAGAACTTGGATATAAAATAAAGCTCCTTGCCATAACAAAGTTATCAGATGGTGGAGTAGAGATGAGGGTGCATCCTACTATGGTGCCTAATGAGTATCTTATTTCAAAGGTTGACGGGGTGTTTAATGCAGTATATGTAGAAGGAGATGCTGTTGGCGCAACAATGTATTATGGAAGAGGTGCCGGAGATATGCCTACAGGTAGTGCAGTTGTGGCGGACATTGTGGATATAGGGAAAAAGATAGACAAAAGGCAGGAGACAGAAGGTAGAAGGCAGACAGCAGACAATAGACAACATAGGACAGAATTTAAAATCAAAAAAATTGAGGACATTGAGAGTATGTATTATTTCAGGTTTTCTGCACTGGACCAGCCTGGCGTGCTTTCAAAAATATCAGGAATACTTGGCAATTATAATATAAGCATTGCATCTGTGATTCAGAAGGGCAGAAGGATTGGTGGCTCTGTCCCTCTTGTTGTGCTTACACACATGGCAAAGGAGAGGGATGTTTTAAATGCAGTAAAAGAAATAGACAATCTGACTGTTGTTTCTGATAAGACCTTGTTTATCAGGGTAGAAGGGAAAGAAGGGTAATGGAGGTGACATGTGGAGGAAATAAAGATTGATAAAAAAATAAATATTAAAGGGCTTATATGTCCATATACATTTGTTAAATCAAAGCTCGCTATCGAAGATATGGAGGTTGGAGAAGTGCTTGAGATACTTCTTGATTATGAGGAGGCATCAAGGAGTATCCCGAAGTCAATGGAAGATCATGGACACAAGGTGTTGAAGGTTGAGAAGATAAATGATACAGATTGGGTGCTTTTAATTAGAAAGGAGAAGGAATAAATGGAATTTACAGAAGATCAACTTCAGAGATATAGCCGTCATATAATATTGCCAGAGGTTGGTGGAAAAGGGCAGAAGAAGATACTTAATGCAAAGGTCTTTATTGTTGGTGCAGGAGGACTCGGGTGTCCTGTCGGATATTACCTTGCTGCTGCAGGAGTGGGGACTATTGGAATGATAGACAATGATACTGTTGAGTTGAGCAATCTTCAGAGGCAGATAGCTCATAACACAAAGAGATTAGGTGTTCACAAGGTTGACTCTGCAAAAGAGACATTTGAGGCACTGAATCCTGATGTCAAGGTGACAGGTATAAAAGACAGAATTTCAAAGGATAATATAATAGACTTGATAAAGGACTATGATATTGTTGTGGATGGAAGCGATAATTTCCCTACAAGGTATCTTGTAAACGATGCATGCGTAATGCTCAAAAAACCTCTTGTGAGTGGTGCGATATTGAGATTTGAAGGTCAAGTGACAACGATCCTCCCCGGCGAAGGACATTGTTACAGATGCCTCTTTGAAGAAATGCCTCCTCCAGGCCTTGTGCCTTCGTGTCAGGAGGCAGGTGTTTTAGGTGCAATAACAGGCGTTGTCGGAGCCCTTCAAGCTACAGAGGTTTTGAAATTGATACTTGGGAAGGGAGATGTTTTAAAGAATACACTATTGATATATGATGCCCTGAAAGTAAATTTCAGACGTGTAAGAGTACCAAAGAATCCTAATTGCCCTATATGTAGTGAAAATCCGACCATTACAGAATTGCAGGATTATGACGCAGGTTATTGCAGGATATAAAACAGGCAAAAGGCTATAGGCAATAGGAAATAGGGATTGAGGAGGATTATTTTTCTTTATAGCTTCCTATTTTTGAAGAATGAGTCAGCTAATAATTCCGCAACAAATCTTTGAAGAGATGATTGCCCATTGCAAAGAGGGCTATCCGAATGAGGCTTGCGGTATTTTGGCAGGCAGTGGTAACGAGGTCTCAAAAATTTATAGGATGACTAATATTGAAAACTCTCCTGTCACATATATGCTGGATCCTAAAGAACAGTTTAATGTAATGAAGGATATGCGGGAGGGTAATCTCTCGATGATAGCGATCTTCCATTCCCATCCTTCTTCGGCAGCATATCCTTCTCAAAGAGATGTGAGCCTTGCCTTTTATGAGGATGCTGTTTATATCATTGTGAGTCTTATGCAAAAAGAGCCTGTCGTGAAGGGGTTTTTAATAAAGGAAGGAGAGATAAAAGAGACTGAAATTATTCTTAAAGCTTAAATGGACGAGGTCTCTCAAGGCTTTGTTTTTAATTATCTGTGTGATGATAGTCGCAAAGTTTAACTATTTAATTTTATTCCTCATTTAGAGTAAAATATCTTTTAACTTGAATGGCATCATAAAAAATAACCTATCTCGGTAATAAATAAATTTTGTGCAAAGAGGAGGTGCTTATGGGATATGTAAGCGGTCTTAAATGCAGAGAGTGTGGCAGGGAATATCCAGTTGACCCTATATATGTCTGCGAATTTTGTTTTGGTCCTTTAGAGGTTGTTTATGATTATAAAAAAATAAAAAAGGTGTTGACTAAAAAAAATATTGAAAAGAGGCCAAAGAGCCTTTGGCGTTATAAAGAGCTTTTACCTATAGATGGAGAGCCTCAGGTTGGGTTGAAGTCAGGCTTTACACCACTTATTAAGGCTGACAATCTTGCGAAGGAACTCGGTGTAAAGGAATTATATGTAAAAGACGATACAGTTGCTCATCCAACACTCTCATTTAAAGACAGGGTTGTTGCAGTAGCACTTACAAAGGCTAAGGAATTCGGATTCGATACAGTTGCATGTGCATCAACAGGTAATCTTGCCCACTCTGTATCAGCCCATGGTGCAAAAGCAGGATTCAAGAGATTCGTATTTATCCCCGCTACTTTGGAGCCAAGCAAGATAGTGGCATCCCTTGTTTATGAACCAAATCTTGTTGCTGTTGACGGCAATTATGATGAGGTAAATAGGCTCTGCAGTGAGATAGCTAATAAATATAGGTGGGCATTTGTGAATATAAACATTAGACCATTTTATGCAGAAGGCTCAAAGACGCAGGGATTTGAAATTATAGAGCAACTCGGATGGAAGGCACCTGATAATGTTGTTGTCCCGTGTGCCAGTGGTTCACTTCTAACAAAGGTGTGGAAGGCGTTTAAGGAATTTAAAGAGATCGGGATATTAAAAGAACTTGAAACAAAGGTCTTTGCAGCGCAGGCTACAGGTTGTTCTCCGATATCAACTGCAATAAAACAGGGAGTGGATGTGATAAGACCTGTTAAACCAAATACAATTGCAAAATCCCTTGCTATTGGTAATCCAGCAGATGGTTTTTATGCCACACAGGTTGTTAAAGAAACCGGTGGATATGGAGAGGATGTATCTGACGAAGAGGTTGTAGAAGGTATAAAGCTGCTTGCAAAGACCGAAGGTATTTTTGCAGAGACAGCAGGGGGAGTTACTATTGCAACTACTAAGAAGTTGATTGAGCAGGGTAAGATTAACAAGAATGAAACAACAGTGGTGTGTATTACAGGAAATGGTCTTAAAACACAGGAGGCACTTACAGGGCGCACTGTTGATGTGCATTATATAAAACCAAACCTTGCAGCGTTTGAAGAAGTGCTGAAAAAGATAAGCAATTAAGCAATGGCATAAATGAGTAGGAGGTGATATTATGGCAGTAAAAGTCAGAATTCCAACACCACTTCAGAGACTTACTCAGGGGAAAGAGGAGGTTGAGGGCAAGCCCGGTACAGTAATAGAACTCATAAACGACCTCGAAACAAAATATCCTGGAATTGCAGACAGGATCTCTGAAGGTGGCAAGGTTAGGAGATTTGTTAATGTGTATGTAAATGAGGAGGATATTAGATTCTTGCAGGCTGAACAGACGCTGGTTAAAGATGGGGATGAAGTTTCCATTGTTCCAGCAATAGCCGGCGGAAAATGAGAGGAGGAAGTTATGAAAATGCGAGTAAAATTAACATTTCCTCAACATTTGATTAAAGAGCCGATTATCTTTACAATGGCTAAGAAGTATGATGTCATGCCAAACATAAGAAGGGCAAGGGTAACAGATACCGTCGGGGAAATGGTGCTTGAGCTTGAGGGAACAGAAGAAAATATAGAGAATGGAATAAAATCGATAAGGGACCAAGGTGTAGAGGTTGAACTTATCGAAGGAGACGTAATTGAGTGAATGAGTAAAAGGGCAGATGAGTAATTGGGTAAATTATTTACTAACTTAATGGAGAACTTATGGAGATTGGAGAGTGTAATAGTTCAGGGATTTTGTGGAAAGGGATTATAGAGGAGTATAGAGAATTTTTTCCTGTAACAGATATGACACCGATTGTAAGCCTCATGGAAGGAAACACACCACTGATAAAGGCTATCAATTTGCAGAAGAAGCTTAATATTGCTCTTGATATTTATCTGAAATTCGATGGTGCAAATCCAACAGGTTCTTTTAAAGACAGGGGTATGACGCTTGCTCTTTCAAAGGCTGTTGAATCGGGTTCAAGGGCAGTTATTTGTGCATCAACAGGCAATACATCAGCATCAGCAGCAGCATATGCATCAAGGGCAGGGATAAAGGCTATTGTGGTTATCCCGGAAGGGAAGATTGCATTTGGAAAGCTTGCACAGGCACTTATTCATGGTGCACATGTATTGCAGATAGAGGGTAATTTTGACGAGGCATTGAGGATAGTAAAAAAAGTAGTTGAGAACTATCCCATTACTCTTGTTAATTCTATTAATCCATTCAGGATAGAGGGGCAGAAGTCAGCGGCATTTGAGGTCTGTGACCAGCTTGGTTTTGTACCAAAATATCATGCCCTTCCTGTTGGAAATGCAGGAAATATTACAGCTTACTGGAAGGGATATAAGGAATACTATAATGAGGGTATAATTCAGAGCTTGCCAAAGATGCTTGGCTTTCAGGCGGCGGGAGCAGCACCTATAGTTTTGGGTCATCCTGTGGAAAGGCCTGAGACAGTGGCTACTGCTATTAGAATAGGAAATCCAGCAAGTTGGAAAACAGCAGTTGAGGCAAGGGATGAATCAAATGGACGAATAGATGCTGTAACAGATGAGGAGATATTGTCTGCGTATAAACTTATTGCTTCCACAGAGGGGATATTCTGTGAACCAGCATCAGCAGCATCTGTGGCGGGAGTTATAAAATTATATAAAGAGGGATATTTTGAAAAAGGAGAGGCAGTTGTATGCACATTGACAGGTCATGGTCTGAAAGACCCTGATACAGTATTCAGGGTTACAGATGGCGCAATAAAGGTTAAGGCAGATTTTAGTGAAATTAGAACGATAATAGAAAAAATACTGTAACCATGATTTTCGCTGCACATGCCCTATAAGTTATAATTGCTTAATTTAAGTATAAAGACAGAGGAAAGACAGAAATGAAATATGTAGTTTTAATTGGCGATGGAATGGCAGATAGACCAATTGATGAACTCGGAGGATTGACACCTCTTAAAAAGGCATCTACTCCCAATATGGATAAAATTGCACAGAAGGGGATCATTGGCAGTGTGCGTACAATCCCTGAAGGTATGCATCCAGGCTCTGATGTTGCCAATCTCAGCATATTAGGCTATAACCCTGCAAAGTATTACACAGGAAGGGCACCTCTTGAGGCCGCGAGCATCGGGGTTATGTTAAATGAAAACGATGTGGCATACAGATGTAACCTCGTGACACTCAAATTCGACAAAGATAGGACGCATGCTGTGATGGACGATTATAGCAGCGGACATATAACAACTGAAGAGGCAAAAGAATTGATAGAAGCTGTTAGAGTAGGACTGGGAAGTGATGATATAAAATTTTATCCCGGAGTCAGTTATAGACATCTCATGGTTTGGGAAAATGGCAGTGTGAATATCGAATGTGTCCCTCCGCATGACATACTCGAAAAGGAGATTACAGATTATCTCCCTATTGGAGAAAGGGACGAGGTATTGAGAGGATTGATGAGGAAGTCTGTTGATATTTTAGAAGGACATCCTGTGAATAAAGAAAGATTGAAGAATGGCAAAAAACCTGCTAATAGTATCTGGCTTTGGGGACATGGCAAAAGGCCTAATATGCCTACATATAAAGAGAGATATGGTCTAAAAGGCGCTCTTGTGTCTGCTGTTGACCTTACGAAGGGTCTTGGCATATACGCAGGGTTTGAGATATTGAAGGTTCCTGGTGTAACCGGCTGGCTTGATACAAACTATGTTGGTAAGGCTGAATATGCCCTGAATGCCTTAAAAGATGTAGATTTTGTTTATATCCATGTAGAATCGCCTGATGAGGCAGGACATTCAGGGAATCATAAAGATAAGATAAGGGCAATAGAAGATTTTGACAGGCTTGTTGTTGGTGCTGTAATGAAGGGACTCAAGGATAGATTTAAGGATTATCGTATCTTGCTTATGCCTGACCATGCTACGCCGATTAAGGTGAGAACTCATACTAATGAGCCAGTGCCTTTTGTGATATACGATAGCCGTAATGAGAGAAATAATAAAGGGATTTCATATGACGAGTCCATTGTAGAGAGAAAGGATATAATGGTTGTTAATGAAGGATATAGGCTTATGGATTACTTTATCAAGGGGATAGAATTATGAGTGTGTCGATTACCAGAGCTATCGCCTGAAATACACCCTGTAAAAGTTTAGAGTGAGCATTAGCGAAGAACTGTGTGTGGGGGAAAAAAGAAGCACAGTTCTGTGAAGGGCATTAAATAATCAAAAGTCAAAGGAGGATAAGGAAGATGTCTATTCGACTTGTTAGATGTGTTTATATCTATAAGTGATCCCAAGAGAAAAGAGGGAATAAAAACTACTAACATGGTGGAGTTCTTAGATATTTTAGAGGAACTTATAACCCAATATCACACAAATAGATTTCAATTTGCTATTCTGAGCGATAACGGAATGACTTTCTCTTTTTATCGCATAAGAAATATTAGGATTATTGAAAACTAAATTAAAATTGCTATTTACTGAAATGGATTAAAAATTAGCTAAAAAAAATTTAGGAGGAAGGTTAATTGTTGTATCTCAAGTAACCATGGGGAACATAATAAATAATAAAAGATATATTTCTGAATCTGCTCACAAGGTATTATAGAAAGTAAAATTTATTTTATCGCAGTAATATTTATGGCATATTTATAAAGGAATGAAACTGCCAATAAAAATTAGCGAAGCTGATCTACACCCGCATATAAAAGCAAGGATGAAGCAGCGTGGAGTAAGTATAGGTGAGATTGAAACCGTTCTGAATAGAGGCTGGGATGCCAATGATGCTAAAGAGGGAACAATAGGTAAGGTGCTTGTGTCCTCATATAATGCAGATTGGGAGGGGAAGTTCTTTGAAGAAAAAGAGGTAACAGTGTATTATAAAGTTAAAAGCGATAAGCTTATTTTATTAACTGTTAAAGCCAGATATGGCAAAGACTTTTTAAAGGAGTAGATTATGAGAATAGAATATGACCCTGAAAGAGATCTTTTGTATATAAGCTTTGTCGAAGCCGAGGTAAAAGCAGCAGAAACTATTACTATTACTCCAGGGGTTCATGCTGATTTTGACAGAGATAAACGACTTATCGGCATAGAAGTAATAGACGCATCAGAAATTATGGGCAAAAAAATTGAATTTAAGTTACCTGAGCTTTTAGCGGTATAAATATCAAGGAGGTCTTGGCTTAATGCTTATTGTTCAGAAATACGGTGGTACATCTGTTGCAAATGTTGAGAGGATAAAGGCTGTTGCAGAACGAGTTTCAAAGACAGTAAAACAGGGCAATAAGGTTGTTGTGGTGGTTTCTGCAATGGCAGGTGAGACTGATAAATTGATAAATCTTGCATATCAAATAGCATCTAATCCAAGTGAAAGGGAGATGGATCTGCTACTGTCCTCGGGTGAGAGAGTTACAAGTGCTCTGACAGCAATGGCAATCGAGGAATTAGGACATAAGGCATTAGCTCTCACAGGGAGGCAGATGGGCATATTTACTGATGCTGTTCATACAAAAGCAAAGATAGAAAGGATCAGTGCTGAAAGGGCAAAAAATGCACTCAATGAAGGATATGTTGTTGTAGTAGCTGGATTTCAGGGTATAACAGAGACAGAGGATGTCACAACACTCGGAAGGGGAGGCTCTGACCTTTCTGCTGTAGCTATAGCACATGCATTAAATGCTGATTTGTGCGAGATTTACACTGATGTTGATGGCGTGTACACAGCAGACCCAAGAATAGTCCCTGATGCAAAAAAGCTGAATAAAATATCCTATGAGGAAATGCTTGAACTTGCAAGTTTGGGTTCAAAGGTTCTTCAGACACGATCAGTAGAATTTGCTATGAAATATGGTGTGCCTGTGGTTGTAAGGTCGAGCTTTAATGATAACCCAGGAACTCTTGTTACTAAGGAGGACGAGGACATGGAAAAGGTAGTAGTTTCTGGTATTGCCCATGATGTGAATCAGGCAAAGATTACTGTTATGGGGGTACCTGACAAGCCAGGTATAGCAGCAAGGCTTTTTAAAGGCATAGCGGATGCAAACATAGTCGTTGATATGATTGTCCAGAACATAAGCAGTGCCAAAGAGCCTGATAAACCAGCTACGGATATATCATTCACTGTTCCTAAGGCAGACAGTAAGAAGGCATTGAAGATTACAGAAGATATAGCAAAGGAATTGGGGGCAAAAGGTGTTGACATGAGAGAAGATATTGCAAAAATATCTGTTGTTGGTGTTGGCATGAGAACACACTCGGGGGTTGCAGCACAGATGTTTGATACGCTTGCAAGGCATGGGATAAATATTATGGCTATAAGCACATCTGAGATTAAAGTTTCGTGCCTGATAGATGCGAAATATACAGAGCTTGCAGTGAGGGTGCTGCATGATGCCTTTGAACTTGCAAAGGCTGCATAAGGAGTTATGAAACAAATCGAGATATATGATACGACTTTGAGAGATGGCTCGCAGGCAGAGGATATTGCGTTTTCTGTTGAGGACAAGCTCCGTATTACTGAGAAGCTCGACGAGTTTGGTATTCACTATATAGAAGGCGGATGGCCCGGCTCTAACCCAAAGGACGCAGAATATTTTAAAAAGGTCAGAAGGCTTACGCTTTTAAACTCTGTAGTTGTTGCCTTTGGAAGCACTCACAGACCAAGGCATAAAGTGCATGATGATGCAAATATAAAGACTCTTATTGATTCAAAGGCTAATATCGTCACTATTTTTGGCAAGACGTGGGACTTCCATGTGAAAGAGGCATTGAGGATTTCACTCGAGGAAAATCTGGATATTATTTATAACTCTATCTCTTATCTTAAAAAGCATGTAGAAAAGGTCTTTTTTGATGCAGAGCACTTTTTTGATGGATATAAAGATAACCCAGAATTTGCAATTAAATGTCTCCTTGCTGCTGAGGATGCAGGTGCAGACTGTATAATTCCATGTGATACGAATGGAGGAACACTGCCTCATGATATAAAAAGGATTATGCAGGATGTGATAAAAAGAGTTAAAAGACCTCTTGGAATTCATGCACACAATGATTCTGAGTGTGCAGTGGTCAATTCAATAGTTGCTGTTGAGCTTGGTGCGGTGCAGGTTCAGGGGACAATAAATGGGCTTGGAGAAAGGTGTGGCAATGCAAATCTCTGCTCGATTATTCCTAATCTACAGATAAAACTTGGATATAGATGTTTGAGTGATGAGAATTTGAGGAAATTAAGAGATGTCTCGAGGTTTGTGAATGAGATATCGAATATCAGACACTTCAAGAGACAGCCCTTTGTTGGTGACAGTGCATTTGCTCATAAGGGTGGCATACATGTTAGCGCAATAAGAAAGAGACCGGAGACATATGAACATATCAAACCTGAGCTTGTCGGCAATTCAACAAGGGTGTTAATATCAGACCTTGCAGGCAAGAGCAATATCATTAGAAAGGCAGAGGAATTTAATATCCACCTTGATGCAGATTCTCCACAGGTTCAGGGTGTACTTGATAAATTAAAAGACCTTGAGCATCAGGGCTTTCAGTTTGAAGGTGCAGAGGCATCGTTTGAACTCATTCTTAAAAAAGAACTGGGTTTGCACAGGAGATTTTTTGACCTTATTGGTTTTAGGGTTATAGATGAAAAACGCAAGGAAAAAGAACCACCCCTAAGTGAGGCTACGATAATGGTGAAAGTAGGTAAATATATAGAGCATACTGCTGCTACAGGTAATGGACCTGTAAACGCCCTTGATAATGCCTTAAGAAAGGCCCTTGAGAAATTTTATCCTGAACTGAAGAGCGTAAAACTCCATGATTATAAAGTGCGCGTTCTCACCGCTGGTAAGGGAACAGCAGCAAAGGTGCGTGTTTTGATTGAATCAGGCGATGATAGACATAAATGGGGGACAGTAGGTGTATCAGAAAACATTATCGAGGCATCATGGCAGGCACTTGTTGATAGCATTGAGTATAAACTCCTAAAAGAAAAAGAGTAGATGGAAGAGATAGGGATTGTAAAAGAAATCATTGGTCCGAAGGCTATTGTAGTTGTTCAACGGCAAAGCGGATGTGACTCTTGCCCTGGCGGATCTATATGCAAATTATCAGGGAATGATGCTGAAATAGAGGCAGTGAACGAGGTAAAGGCAAAAGTAGGAGATAGCGTCAGAATTGCATTTAAGCCATATACCTATCTGAAAGGAACAGTGTTTATTTACGGCATACCAGCCATAATGCTCATAATCGGCGCAATTGTTGGAAAGGAATATTTGAGCAGGTTTTTACCAAACATAGATCCAGATATTATATCAGCCATCGGTGGATTCAGCTTTTTTATACTCACTTTCTTTTTTATGAAGGTCTGGATGAAAAGGTATGAAGGCAAAAAGGAATATATGCCGGTGATAATCGAAATAATGGAATGATGTTTGATGCCCAATTAAAGGAATTTTTCGTTAATCAAATATTACACATTAATTAAATATAAGTTAAGCGATTTTATGAGTCAGGCACTGCTCAAAGACTTTAAAAAGTGTTGATTTTAGTTTATATGAGAGATTATAAAGGTATTGCTAAACAAGTAACCACTGACGCGGATGACGAATACAAGATACATGTATTAACAAGTGAGTGATTTAAAGTCTTTTTGTAGCACCTGACTCATATTTTTATCTTGGAATTGCTCAATTTGGGTTAGAATATAAAATTAAATAAGGGGGTTTTTATGGCAAGGTTAGATGCTGAGAAGATCAGGAATGTGGCTATAATCGCCCATAGCGGTGCTGGAAAGACTTCATTGTCAGAGGCTGTTCTTTTTAATGCAGGTGCTATTGACAGGATGGGTAATATCGAAGATGGGAACACTACAATGGATTATGAGCCAGAGGAGATTTTTAGAAAGATAAGCATTACATCTGCTGTTGCATACTACGATTATAAAGGTCATAGAATAAATCTTATAGATACCCCCGGCTTTGTGAATTTTATAGAAGACACAAGGGGATGTCTCAGGGTTGCTGATGGTGCAATTGTTATTGTGAGTGCCATATCAGGAGTGAAGGCAGAGACAGAAAAGGTATGGAAATATGCTTGTGAATTTGAAGTGCCAAGAGTTGTTTTCATAAACAAAATGGACAAAGAAACAGCAAACTTTTATAGGGCATTGGGTGAGCTTGAGAAATCATTTGAATCTGAAGCAATTCCCTTATATATACCTGTGGGAGAGGGACAAGATTTTTCAGGTATTATTGACCTTATATTTATGAAGGCATACATAAAGGGTCAGGAAACCGAGATACCTGCTGATATAAAAACTATTGCTGATGAATACAGGAGAAAACTCGTAGAGAAAGTTGCAGAGTCTGATGACTCACTTTTAGAAAAATATCTTGAGGGCGGAGAACTTACTGCAGATGAAATAATCAAGGGTGTAAAAGAGGGGTCTCTTACAAGGAGATTTATCCCTGTTTTATGCGGGGCTGCGACTATGAATACTGGTATAGTTCAGCTTATGGATGCAATGCTTTTATGTCTGCCTTCCCCTATAGAGATGAGCAGAATATCTCCTATAAGGGGAAAGAATCCAAAAGATGGTAAAGATGTTGAAAGAAAGCCTATAGAGACCGAACCCCTGACAGCTTATGTATTTAAAACTATTGCCGATCCTTATGCAGGCAAGCTTTCTATTTTTAGGGTATATTCTGGTGTTCTAAAGGCAGATTCTACTGTTGTAAATGCTAATACTGGTGCAAAAGAGAGGGTAGGCCAGGTATTTTACCTTTTGGGGAAAAAACATATTCCTGTTCAATCTGTTGGGCCTGGTGAAATTGCAGCAGTTGTGAAACTTAAAGACACAAATGTCGGTGATACATTGTGCGAGGATCACCACCCTCTTATCCTTGAAAACGTTAAATTTGCAGATCCTGTAATTTCTTATGCAATAGCACCAAAGAGCAAAGGTGATGAAGAAAAGGTGAGTTCAGGACTCCATAGGATATTGGAGGAAGACCCAACGCTCCATTTTACAAGGGATGAGGAATCAAAGGAGATGATACTATCAGGTATGGGACAGGTTCATCTTGAGGTGGCATTAGAAAAACTCAAGAGAAAGTTTGGTGTTGAAGTGGTGATGAAGACACCTAAGATCCCTTATAGAGAGACTATCAGGGCATCTGCAAAGGCGCAGGGCAAATACAAGAAACAGTCAGGGGGCCGTGGGCAGTATGGAGATTGCTGGATAGAGATAGAGCCTTTGCCGAGAGGCGGCGGATATGAATTTGTTGATAAGATTGTTGGTGGAGTTATTCCCCAGCAATATAGACCTGCTGTTGAGAAAGGGATAATAGAGACAATGAAGGAAGGGATAATAGCTGGTTATCCTGTTGTAGATATGAAGGTTACATTATATGATGGTTCCTACCACTCTGTTGATTCCTCTGAAATGGCATTTAAGATAGCAGGTTCTATGGCATTGAAAAAGGCATTTCAGGATGCAAGGCCTGTAATCCTTGAGCCAATAATGAAGGTAGAGGTAATAGTTCCTGATGAGACCCTTGGTTCAGTTATAGGTGATTTAAATTCAAGGAGAGGTAAGGTCCAGGGGGTTGAGCCTCAGGCAGGAGGAAATCAAAAAATACTGTGTCTTGTTCCAATGGCAGAGATGCTTACATATGCAAATCAACTTCAGAGTATTACATCAGGAAGGGGGCTCTATTCAATGGAGTTCTCTCATTACGAAGAGGTGCCGGGGCATATATCGCAGAAGATAATAGCTGAGAGACAAAAGCAAAAGGCAGAAGAACATTGATAAGTACAATTTATGCCGATAGAAATTGAATTTAGTCTGCATTCATTGCTTAAGATTGAACTGCTGATGTCTCATGGCATAGATGTGTCAAAGGAGGCAGTTGAAGATATTATCAGGAATCCTGATAGAATAGGTGTAGGTTATAAAGAAAGGTTGATTGCCCAAAAGGGCTTTGATGATACTCGTGTTTTAAGAGTTGTTTATGAATCACTGCCTGAGAAGATTTATGTTGTAACCGTCTATCCGGGAAGGAGGTCCAGATATGAGAAAGATTAAATACAGCAAGGATGTAGATGCCCTTCTTATTGAGCTTTCAGACAAACAGATAGATTACGCCGAGGAAGAGGGCCAGATGATTATCCATTTTTCTAAAGACGGAGAGCCTGTCCTTCTTGAAATACTCGATGCAAAAGACTTTATTCTCAACTCGCTTTCCAGTGTCGTGAAAGAAAAGGAAGTAGCAATTCCGTAAATGGAGGACAAAATAGGAAGTTCATGAAAAAACCCTGGTCAGGAAGGTTTACAGAGAAAACAGCAGATATTGTAGAGCAATTTACAGAGTCCATCTCTTTTGACAGGAGGCTATGGAAATACGATATTGAAGGAAGTATTGCACATGCAAAGATGTTGGCAAAGCAGGGAATTATCCCAAAGAGAGATGCTGACAGGATAATAAAAGGTTTAAAGGAAATTTACAGAGAGATAGAAGATGGCAGGTTTAAATTCAGAGAAGAGCTTGAAGATATTCATATGAATATTGAGGCTGCCTTAATTGAAAAGGTTGGGGATATTGGGGGGAGGCTCCATACTGCAAGGTCAAGAAATGATCAGGTTGCACTTGACATCAGGCTTTATCTCAGGACAGAGGTCAAAGAAATAATCTCACTTTTAAAAAATCTTGAGACTGTTCTTGCAGACATGGCAGAAAAGTATCTCGCTATTATTATGCCCGGATATACGCATCTTCAAAGGGCGCAGCCGGTTCTTTTGTCTCATCACTTGATGGCTTATGCACAGATGTTTGACAGAGATAGAGAGAGGTTTGGGGATGCACTAAATCGCATAAATGTCCTACCTCTCGGCTCATGCGCACTTGCAGGAACAACACTTCCAACAGACAGGCATTATGTTGCAGAGCTTCTTGGATTTGATTTCATATCGGAAAATAGCATGGATTCAGTATCTGACAGGGACTTTTTACTTGAATTCCTTTCGTGTTCTTCTATTTTTATGATGCATACCTCAAGGATGGCAGAGGAGCTGATACTCTGGTCTTCTGAGGAATTCTCTTTTATAGAATTGCCTGATGCATTTACAACAGGCTCAAGCATTATGCCACAAAAGAAAAATCCTGATGTAGCGGAATTAATGCGAGGGAAGACAGGAAGGGTCTATGGTAATCTCATGAGTCTATTAACAACAATGAAAGGTCTTCCTCTCACTTATAATAGAGATATGCAGGAAGACAAAGAGCCTGTCTTTGATACTGTTGATACAGTCAAATTAACACTGAACGCCCTTATTCAGATGCTTCCAAAAATAAAATTTAATGAAAAGAGGATGCATGATACAGCAGGTGAAGCTTTTTCAACTGCTACAGATATTGCTGAATACCTTGTGAAAAAAGGCATTCCATTCAGAACTGCTCATGAAATTACAGGCAGGATAGTTCGTTATTGTATTGATAATAGTAAGAGGCTTTCTGATTTAAGTATATCCGAATATAAATCCTTCTCAAATAGCATAGGCAGTGAGATTTATAAGTTCATCGGCACATCTGAATCTGTAAATGCAAAGAAATCATATGGAGGCACATCACCTGAAATGGTGAGGGAGCAGATCAAAAGGTTCAGGAAAAGGCTAAGATGAAGTTTAGGTATAGATTTTCATTTGCTTTGCTTCTGATTTGTATCGCCTTGTCTATTATCTCCTGCGGTAGAAAGGGAGATCCGACCCTTAGAACATTTGAAAAGCCAATGCCTGTAAAAGAGATAAAGGTAACTCATCGTGAGAATGAGCTTATAATTTCGTGGTCATATCCATCAGCAGAGAGAGAAAAGATAAGAGGTTTTTATATAGAGAAGGCAGAAATAAAAGGTCAGGAGTCAGGAGTTGGGATGCCTGATTTCAAAAACATTATGTTCCTGAGAAGTGATGCCTCACAGTTTATTGATAAAGACTTTAAGATAGGACAAAGTTATCTTTATAAGATTCGGGTTTACAGTTTGAGGGATATTATCAGCGATGAATCCCCGGTTATTAAGGTAAATCCTCGACATCTTCCTGAGCCTCCAGCGAGGCTATCATATAAGGTAAGCAATGACTCTTTAGAAATTATATGGCAGAATGCAGAAAAAAATGAGGGGCAGAGGGTGATTAGATATAACATATACAGAAGCACTGAGAAGGGTAAATACCCGACATCTCCGCTAAACAGCAGCCCATTAAGAGAGCCTTTTTTTAGGGATGTTGTAGAAAAGGCAAGACCTGTATATTATACAATCCGTGCACTTCTTGATACAGAACTCAGAGATGAAGGCTATCCATCAGAAGAAATAGAGGTTAATCCTAAAACCTTTATACCTTCACAACCACACAATCTGAAATATGTTCCATCAGAAAAAAAGGTTTATCTTATGTGGGATGAAAATCCTGAGATCTGGGTGAGGGGATACAGGATATACAGAAAAAAAGAAACAGAGGTAGTATTTTCATTAATAGGGGAATCTACTCTGCCAGCCTTTACAGACAATGAGCCTCTTTCTTCAAAGAGGGCATATTTTATAAGTGCTGTTGGACCTGGCAAAGAGAGTATCCCATCAGAGATTGTGGAGGTCTATCCTTTATCGGAGAGATAAATGGAAAGGGTAAGATGGAAAAAATACTTTTAGGTCATGGCAGTGGCGGCAAGTTGATGCACGACTTGATCAGGGAATATTTTGTGCCTGAATTTGGTCTAAAAGAACTCAATGATTCTGCGATAATTGAGCTGGGCTACAATGTCGTTCGTACCCCAGAAAGTATGCAACTCCCAGGTGACACTGTTGCAAGAAACATATCTGTCCCGAGCAAAGTGAGGAAACAAGCTTTGCAATCCAATAATCCAGAGATTGCTTTGCCTTCGGCTTGCAATAACAAATTTAGGTTTGCATTCACAACAGATTCTTATGTGGTTTCCCCGATTTTCTTTCCTGGTGGCAATATTGGAGAGCTTGCAGTAAACGGCACTGTGAATGATCTTTCAATGGTTGGTGCTGTCCCACTCTATCTATCTGTGGGATTTATTATTGAAGAAGGTTTTCCGTTTAATAGTTTAAAGACAATACTATCGTCAATGGCTGAGTCTGCCAGAAGGGCAGGTGTAAAAATAGTAGCGGGTGATACAAAAGTTGTAGATAAAGGTAAAGGAGATGGCATATTTATCAACACAAGCGGTGTAGGTATTATTCCCGATGGTATTGAACTCAGTCCGAGTAATATTAGTGCTGGAGACAGGGTGATAGTGAGCGGATTTATAGGAAATCACGGAATAGCTGTGTTATCTGAGAGAAATGGGCTTTTTTTTGACCCACCTGTTTTGAGTGATACAGCGTCATTGAATGGGCTTGTGAAATTTATGTTTGATGCTGCATCTAAATCTGCAATTAGCAATCCGCATTCATCAATTAAAATGATGAGGGACCCAACAAGGGGAGGAATTGCTACGACATTAAAGGAATTAGCTATTGAATCCAATCTCTGCATTATTATTTATGAGGAAGCGATGCCTATATCAAATGGTGTTAGAGGTGCTTGTGAACTTCTTGGATTGGATCCGCTCTATATTGCAAATGAAGGCATCCTTATAGCTATTGTATCTCCTGACATGGCTAATTTATTAGTGGAGCAAATGAGATTACATCCAATGGGAAGAGATGCAGTGATTATAGGAGAAGTTGTTGACAGTGATCAGAGAACCAATGGAATGGTTTTGCTCAAGACATCGATTGGTGGTACCAGAATTATAGATATGCTTGCTGGAGAACAACTGCCGAGAATATGCTAAAATAAAAGCCATTTGGTTATTAAATCATTGAAGACTCAATAACTTAATTTTGCAATGATTTAAATGACTAAAGAAAGGGAGGTTTGAAATGATTAAAAAATATAGTTTGTTGTTTACTACTTATTGCTTATTGCTTATTGTATTTGGCTATACAACAATTGCAAGCAGTGCTATTTTGCTCGATAGAGTCATGGCGATAGTTAATAAAGAGGTAATAACATGGAGCGATCTCTATAAAGCAATGGAGTTTGAGGCGACTGATGAGATAAAGGCGATGAAAGACGATGCCAGGCGGAAGTTTTTTAAAGAAAATGAATCTATATTTCTGGAAAGTCTTATTGATATGAGACTTCAGCTTCAGGAGGCCTCAAGGGAAGGTATTTCTGCAAGTGATGAGGATGTAAACAGGGCTATTGAGAATATAAAAAAGAAATATTCTATGACTGATGAGGCATTTAAAGAAGCGATTAGCAAGGAGGGATTTACACTTGCTGAATATAGGAAAAAACTTTCAGAGCAGATAACCATAAGCCGTATTGTGGATCATGATGTGAAAAGCAAGATTCTGGTAACAGAGGGAGAGATTGATAGATATATTTCAGAGCATAAAGAACTCGAAAAAGAGAGTGAGGGGTTTAATATAAGCCATATATTTTTGAGAAAGACAGATGACAGAAAGCAGCTTGAAGAGAAGGCAATGGGTATCTATAAAAAGATAAAGGCAGGAGAAAACTTTTCAGAATTAGCAAAGCAATATTCAGAAGATGCAAGTGCAAGCATGGGTGGTGAACTTGGTTTTATAAAAAAATCTGACATGTCAAAGGATTTCCTTAATATCCTCTCAAATATGAAGAATGGTGATGTAAGTGAGCCTTTTTGGGGAGAAAACGGCATTCATATCATTAGATTGAATGAAAAGAAAGAGATCAAGGGTCCCAATGAATTAAGAGAAATAGTGAGACAGAGATTGTTGGAAGATAAATTCAATAAAGAATACAAGAACTGGATTAAAGGGTTGCGTGAGAAGGCATATGTGGAAATCAAACTTTAGGCAAAAGGCAATAGGCGATAGGCAAGAGGGGAAAGGCAATGGGTTAGAAAAGGATTTTAAATGTATCCTATAGCCTATAGCCTGTTTTTTATGGAGCAAAGAATTCAAAAAATACTCGCTCAGATGGGAATAGCATCGAGGCGTAAGGCAGAAGAATTGATTATTGATGGCAGGGTGACAGTAAACGGAAAGAGGGCTATTGTTGGAATGAAGGCGGACCCTGAAAGGGACCACATAAAGCTTGATGGTAAACTGCTCACAAGGGTAGAGCCAAAGATATACTTGATGTTTAATAAGCCTGCAGGAGTTGTTACATCTCTTTCAGATCCCGAGGGAAGGCCGACTATAAAGGATTTCCTGAAAGGAGTAAAATATAGGGTTTTCCCTGTTGGAAGGCTTGATTATGACTCTGAGGGACTTTTGTTAATAACTAATGACGGAGATTTTGCTTACTCTATACTCCACCCGTCTAAAAAGATGCCAAAGACATATGTGGTCAAGGTAAAAGGTATTATAGGTGATGATGCGATAATGAAACTCAGGCGAGGTGTAAAGTTAAAAGATGGTATGACAGCGCCTGCAAAGGTTAGGAGAATAAGGGCATCAGAAAGCAACTCATGGATTGAGGTAACAATATATGAAGGCAGAAAAAGGCAGGTAAGACGAATGCTTGAGGAAGTAGGATACCCTGTAATCAAACTTCGGAGGATAGCTATAGGTAGTTTAAAAATGGGGGATTTAAAGCCGGGAGAGATAAAACATCTGACAAATGAAGAAATTAAAAAGCTGAAGGAGTTAGCACCATGACAAATCTGTCTTTCAGCAAGATTGAATTAGTCCTTTGTGCAGAGTAGAACGGTATTAGAGAATATTATCCTTTTGCACACGGGATATGTTAGGGGCAGTCGTTACTTTGCCCCTCAGAGAACCCAGACAATCTTGCTGAAATCCAACTTTGCCATGTATTTTACGTTATAAAGATTGGAGGATTTATGATTCGTGATAAATGGTGTGGTGAGATCAGGGAGTCGGATATAGGCTCCAATGTGAGACTTGCGGGATGGGTATTCAGAAGAAGAGATCATGGAGGCTTGATATTTATCGATCTGAGAGACAGGAGTGGTATTGCACAGGTTGTCTTCAGCCCTGATGTTTCAAAAGAAGCGCATAAGCTTGCACATGATCTAAGAGGTGAATTTGTAATATCAGTATCAGGAGAAATAAGACGGAGACCAACAGGAACAGAAAATCATAATCTTCCGACTGGCATGGTTGAGCTATATGCAAAGGAATTGAATGTGCTTAATGAGTCAACCCCTTTACCTTTTCCAATGGAAGAGGCTCATGAGGCATCTGAATCTTTGAGACTTAAATATAGATACCTTGATTTGAGGAGACCTGAACTGCAGAATAATCTGATTATCAGACACAAGACTACAAAGAGCATAAGGGATTATCTTGACGAAAATGGTTTTTTAGAGATAGAGACCCCGATGCTTACAAAATCAACTCCTGAAGGGGCAAGGGATTATCTTGTGCCGAGCAGGCTTAATCCAGGGCATTTCTATGCACTTCCACAATCACCACAGCTTTTCAAGCAAATACTCATGGTATCAGGACTTGAAAGGTATTTTCAGATAGTCAAGTGTTTCAGAGATGAGGATTTACGAGCTGATAGGCAACCCGAGTTTACACAGATTGATATGGAGATGTCTTTTGCTGACAGAGAAGATATCATAACTCTGATAGAAGGAATGATAAAGAGGCTTTTTATGGATGTGCTGGGTATAGAGATTGAAGTGCCTTTTCAGAGGCTTGGTTACACGGAATCAATGGAAAGGTTTGGCAATGACAAACCTGATATGAGATTTGGGCTTGAGTTAAAGGATATGGCAGATCTTGCATCAAAGGGATCATTTAAGGTTTTTCTTGATACGATAAAATCAGGTGGAAGAGTAAAGGCAATTAATGGCAAGGGAATGGCAGGGTTTTCAAGGAGAGAAATAGACATGCTCACTGAGGAAGCACAGTCTTTTGGAGCAAAGGGACTTGCATGGATTAAGGTGAAAGATGGGTTCGAATCACCTATTGCTAAGTTTTTTCCTGATGAAGTCTTAAGACAGATGGCAGAGAGACTCGATGCATCTGATGGAGATATGATGTTGTTTGTTGCTGACAGAGAAAAGGTTGTCCATGATGTGATGAGTCGCCTAAGACTCGAACTTGGTAAAAGAATAGGGCTGATAAAAGGAGGTTTTAAGTTTTTATGGGTAACAGACTATCCGCTTTTAGAATGGGATGAAGAAGGCGGTAGATTTACAGCTATGCATCATCCATTTACATCGCCGGTCGATGAAGATATAGAGAAGATGTTTTCTGTTGATATTTCTGAATTACAGAATCCTGATTCCAAACTGAGCACTATAAGGGCAAAGGCATATGACATCGTACTAAACGGCTATGAGATAGGTGGGGGTAGCATCCGTATTCATAGGAAGGATGTGCAAAAGAAGATGTTTGAGATATTAAAAATATCAGATGATGAGGCAAGGTTAAAATTTGGTTTTCTCCTTGATGCACTTCAATATGGTGCACCTCCTCATGGCGGCATTGCACTTGGCCTTGACAGGCTTGTGATGTTGATGGTAGGTGCGCATTCTATAAGGGATGTTATAGCATTCCCAAAAACCCAAAAGGCAATGTGTCTTATGAGCGGTGCGCCATCAATTGTAGAGCCTAAGCAGTTAAGGGAATTGAATATAAAGGTGGATATACCGCTATAAATGGGGTTGACAATCAATATTTTTTTTGTAATTATTAACTGAGTGGATATGTTTAAAAGGAAAAATCCCATAGGCCTCGATATTGGATCCGCTTATATTAAAGCTGTGCAGCTTAATGATACAAAGACCGGCTATGAACTTGTCCTATTTGATATGATTCCTATTCAGCAAGGGGTTATCATTGATGGGATGGTTGAGGATAAGCCTGCATTGATTGCGTCTATTAAGGAATTGCTCAAAAAAATCAATGTAAAAAAAAGTGATGCTATCATAGGTGTTTCAGGTCATTCTTCTGTAGTAATAAAAAGAATAACCATACCTCTTATGACTGAAGAAGAATTAGATGCCTCAATGAAATATGAGGCTGAACAATATGTACCATTTGATATTAATGATGTTGAAATAGATTTCCAGATACTCGGTCCGAGGGCAGAAGAAGACGGGCAGATGGATGTTGTTCTTGTCGCTGTTAAAAAGTCTGTGATAAAGGACTATAATGATGTTGTTTCACAGGCAGGGCTTGAACCTATAATTATGGATGTTGACTCATTTGCCCTCAGTAATATGTATGAAGTCAATTATGGCATAGAGGAAAGAAAAAATATTGCATTGGTTAATATTGGTGCAAGCACTACGAATATAAATATACTCCAAAATGGTGTACCTGTTTTTACGAGAGACAGTGCTATAGGAAGCAGTCATCATACGGATGCATTGGAGAAAGAGTTTGGGATTCATAGAGAGGATGCCGAGCGATTAAAGCTTGGACGCTCTATAGAAGGCATTTCATATGGCGATGTGCAGCTTGTCATTAATTCTGCCTCAGAAGAAATATATTCAGAACTTCACAGGTCTTTTGAGTACTTTAAGAGTAGTGTTGCAGAAGAAGATATAGATAAGATTATCTTGAGTGGAGGGGCATCCCTTATAAAAGGGTTCTCAGAGGCAATGGCAGACAGACTCGGCATTGAAGTTGAAGTTGCAAATCCATTTAAGAATATAAAAATATCAGAGAAACTCGATGTATCTTATATAAGAGAAATTGCACCCATAGCGGCAGTGGCAGTAGGTTTGGGGATTAGACGAGCTGGAGACAGGTAAAGATAAATTTAGGAAGCAAGAAAGAACTGTGAAATTATGATAAGGATTAATCTTTTAACAGAGAAGAAAAAAAAGAAAAAGTTAAAAGGCATGTCAGATTTTGTTATGGTGATTATCGCTGTAAGTAGTGCAGTGCTTATACTGATGGGGCTTATTACTTTTCTATTGAAATCGAATATATCAAGGCTTAGGACAGAGAGTGAATTGAATAAAGCAAAGCTATCAGGACTGAACAAAAAGATAAACGAGGTAAAAAAATACGAAAAACTGAATAAAGAAATAGAACAAAGGAGTGTACTTATAGAAACTCTAAGGAAAAATCAGGCTATTCCTGTAAAGATGCTCAGTGATGTGAGCACTGCTGTGCCTGAAGGTGTCTGGCTGACTTCTATGACATATAATAATAGCAATGTAGGGCTGGAAGGATATGCGTTTACAAATATAGATATTGTCTCTTATGTCGAAAATCTAAAGAAATCAGAAAATCTTGCGGATGTGTATCTTGAGGAATCAAAGCAGGTTGAGGTTGAGAAGGTTCAGGTATATAAATTTAAACTTAATTTTAAGATGAAGGTATAAATATGGCATTCAAGCTTGGCTTTGATATTGAAACCATGTCTCCGAATAAAAGAAAGGTGTTGCTTGTACTACCTTCTTTGGTTATTATTATACTTTTTGGTGTCTTATTGATAATGCCTGCCTTTGAAGAAAGAACAAAGCTAATAGCCGAGATTGACAAACAAAAGAGCGAAATTCAGGTAGCTCAAAAAAATGCTGCAAAACTCTCAACTTTGATTGCTGAAAACGAGAGATTAAATGGCAGGCTTTTTGAATTACAGATGCAAATCCCTGAAGAGAGAGAAGTATCAGGGCTTTTAAAACAGGTATCTGAATTAGGAATAAAATCAGGGCTTCAGATTGTTTCATGGAAGCCAAAGGATAAGGCTGTTCATTCAAGCAAAGAGGTATATGAAATACCTGTTGAGGTTGAAATGCGAGGTAATTACCATAGGCTTGGTCAGTTCTTTAGTAATATCACGAAACTCAGTAGGGTTGTTAATATTTCTAACATAAGTATAAAGACAGGAGATCAAAAGCAAAAGACTGCAACATTGAATGTTAGTTTTACTCTAATGACATACTCTTTTATCCCTGAGAAAGAAAGGAAGGCACTCGAGGCTGCATCAAAAGAGAAAAAGAAGGAAAAGAAGAAATGAAAAAGAGGCTTGTATTAATACTCTCGATATTGGGTATCGTATTTATAGGTGTTATTATTGCCATTGTAATGATGTCTTATTTCGGTGGAAAACTGGATAAAGAGAGTAAGGCATATGTTGATAACATTGTTCCTTCTGTTTTTGGAAGATGGGATGCTTCAAAGATGATGCAGAATGCAAGTCCTGAGTTTCTTGCTACAATAAAGAGCCCACAGGATAGGGCTAGACTTGAGGATTTATTTAAGGCCTGCTATGAAAGGCTTGGCATGCTGAAACAGTATAACGGTTCTGAAGGAGATGCAACGGTCTATCACGAAATTGGCAAGGGCAAGACAGTATATGCAGACTATACTGCACGAGGGACTTTTGAGAAGGGGCAGGCAAAGATTGTAATGAGGATTATTCGAAAGGATAATAAATGGCAGATTTATTCCTTTAATGTTATATCGCCAGTCTTATTAAACACCGCTTTGCCTAAAAAACAAGCATCACCTGAAACTCCAAAGAAGGAAGATACATCGAAAAAAGCCTCGGATATGAAGACAGTGACAGGGGTTGAATATACTGCTATGAAAAGGAGAGACCCATTTATACCTCTTATTGTAAAAGCAGAGGCTAAACCTAAGAGTCTTATACCTATAGAAAGTTATGATGTCTCTGAATTTAAGCTTATTGCAATATTATGGGATAAGACAAAATACTATGCGGTTATTACTCTGCCTGACGGTAAGTCATATACAATTAGAGAAGGGATTAAGCTGGGTTTGCACGGAGGTAAGGTGTATAAAATAACAAAAGATTCTGTTATCATTAGAGAACATTTGAGAGATTATAAAGGCGTCCTCAGTCCGAAGGACACTATTTTAAAACTCCGTAGGGAGGAAGAAGGATGAAAAACACAGGCTACAGGATTAAAAAAAATAAGAAGATCGTTACTCATTACTTGTTACTCGTTACTATTTTTTTACTCTTTACTATAGTCTATTCATATGCGGGTAATTATCAGATAACAAATATAGAAGTAATTGACAATGCTGTAAAAATCAAAGTAGACGGACCCATAAAATATAAAGTAGCCCGTTCTGCTGACCCATTCAGAGTGATCGTAGATATAGAGGGAGTAAGTACTGGAAGGTTCAAAGATAAGATTTATTCGAGACAGGCAGGCATAACCGAAATATCATTGACTCAAATAGAGACGCCTGTTGTAACAGCACGATTTGATATCCTTCTGGAGAATCCTTCTACGATTATTAGGCCTGAAATGCAGGGGGATATACTCATACTTAATGTGGAACCAAAGGTTATTACTGCATCAAGCAATGATAGCCAACAGTTAAATGCACAAAAGCCAACCTTTGACACTCAAAACCCGACACAAAAGGTAGACAATATTGCAAAAGAGATCGCTGCAGTAATATTTGACAAGACCGATGAAGGTATTGAACTGGTCATAAAGGGTAACGGGATAATGCCTGAACCGACTGTTTTTGAGCTTGATGGTAAAATTATAGTGGATATTCCTGCCGTAACAATGAAGGCTTCTTTACCATCCAGCCTGTTATATCCTGTAAAAGACCTTAATTATGAGGCTGAAAATGGAAAGGTAAGGTTTACAGTTGGTATAGATGGGAAAGTAAATACCGAAGTGTTTGCAATGGAAGACGAAATAATAGTTGATATGCCTTTTAAACAGAAGATGGTAGAGCAGAAGATGAGCAAAGCAGAAGATGAGCAGAGCAGAAGTCAGTCAGCGCATGATGCTCAGCGCACAGCATCTGACACACAATTGGTATCGCTGGATTTTCAAGATGCTGATATAGTCCCGATTCTGAGGCTTCTTGGTGATGTTAGTGGATATAACATTGTTGTTCATCCTGATGTAAAGGGAAAGATTACAATGAAGCTCATGAATGTTCCATGGGAGCAAGCTCTTAATATTGTTTTAAAGACATTTAACCTTGAGAAGGTTGTTGAGGGCAATGTCATAAGGATTGCAACATTAAAGGCATTTCAGGAGGAGAAAAAGGCTGTTGCAGAAACAAGAGAGGTCTTTGGTAAGGCAGAAGATATTACAACAAGGGTATTTACTGTAAATTATTCGAATGTAGAAAAAATCAGAGACTCAATAGAAAAGGGAAAGCTTTTATCTCCAAGAGGGAGTATTAGTGTTGATACAAGAACGCGTTCATTGATAGTTAAGGATATCCCATCGAATTTAGTTGAGATTCAAAAGCTGATAAATAATCTCGACAAACAAACCCCGCAGGTGCTTATAGAATCGAGGATAGTGGAGATGAACACTAATTTTTCAAAGAGTCTTGGTGTTGAATGGGGCACTCATTGGTCTCCTCCAGATTCTCGAGTAACATTAAATGGATCTATTTCTACAAGTTCTGTAACTGGTGGTAATTCTTCAAATCCAGTGCTTGTGAATCTGCCTGCTGCCACCTCAACGCTTGCATCTCCTACAAGTGCTATAACACTCGGGTATTTAAATGCAGCGCAAACATTTGGCCTGGATCTGAGATTGTCTGCAATCGAGGCTGTTGGTAAGGCAAAACTGCTTTCAACACCAAAGATCATGACCCTTGAAAATGAACAGGCTATCATAAGACATGGCAAGAGAATACCTGTTACCACCCCAGGTACAACACAGGGGACATATACAACAACTTATATAGATGCAAATCTAAAGATTACCGTAACTCCTCAGGTGGCACCTGACAGCACAATTTTAATGAAAATAGAAGTAAATAAAGATGAACCTGATTTTTCAAACAAGGATACCCTTGGTAATCCAGCTATAGATACGAGGTCAGTATCAACACAGGTTCTTGTGAAAGATGGAGAAACAGTTGTTATAGGTGGCATATTAAAGAGTTCAGAATCAAATAGTGATTCAGGGGTGCCTGGACTTTCAAAAATTCCTTTGCTTGGCTGGCTTTTCAAGAAAGAGACAAAGGAGACAAGCTCTGAAGAGTTGCTTATTTTTATAACGCCAAAAATTGTAAAACAGCAATAGGCTGATTGTTTTCAAGTTTTCCAGATATTGTGTTCGTCTATCAGCTTTATGCCTGTATAATAGCAGCAGAGTTCATTATTCAGGTCATTAATGAATGAACGTTCGTCCCCATCCTGAAAGGCAATCCTTACAAAACAAAATCCACCTGGCAAGTCGGAGTGTTTTTCTTCAACAACCTCTCCGATGCCCCATGAAAAATATTTCAGATGCCTTACCTTATCTCCGACCTTTAGATACAATCTCTTCATATAAATATTATAACGCACTCATCTGATATAAACACCATACAAGGAATAAACAAAGTGCCCTGTAATGGTGAGGCCATCTTTCCCCCATTCATCAGGAAGAGGCCAGTAAGGTTCAGCGTCTTTCAATGCCTTAATTGCTGCATCATCAAGACTTTTGTGACCTGATGTCCTGACTAATTCAACAGCACCTAACTTTCCATTTTTTTTAATGGTGAATTTTACATATAGGTCTCCATATATACCTCTTTCTGCTGCATCAGGAGGGTATCTCCATATCCCTTCTATCTTTTCTTTTAATCTCTGCATATAGCCATAATACTTAAACTCATGTGTATCAAATGTAATTCCATTATCTGTCTTTACTTCTTCTTTTTCTTTTTGGGCGAGTTTGCCTATAATATCCCTATCAAAAAATTTTTCTTTAAAGGTTTTTGGTTTTTCAGACGTGCCTTGTTTGTTTCCACTGGGGGCAGGGAGTTCGCTTCTTCCCTCTTTGCCTGTAATATCTCTTGATGGTATACTGCTCACCGCAGAGTCTGCATCTGAAGTCCCTTTTGGTGATTTTTGCTCTGATCTTCGTCCAGATGGAGCAGCAGATATATCTTTAGGTGGTGGGATGTCTTTAGGTAATTTAGGCATTCTGAAAGTTTTTTCTTTTTTAGGTATATTTGGAGTTTTTGGTGGTATTGAAGTTTTATTTTGCCGGAGTTCGTCAGGTGTAATAATTCTGGCAAAAAAAGGAGACGTTTCCTTTTCCTTTTGTTCTTTAACTAAGAAAAAGGTTAATAGCAAAACTAAAACATGAAGTATGATCGAATAAATTAAAGATTTCTTCAAGGTATTTTTATTTTACCTCAAATAGCATAATTAAATCAGATGGCTTGTCAGACTTTTAAGAAGTGTTTAAAAAACTTTAGATAAGAAATAAGAGCACTGCTCCCTGTCTCTTTTTTTAACCATAATCTCATTGCAATTTCCTGAACCTCGGGTTTTTTATGGAGTGCAATAAATTTTTCTATATGGGCATCATCTCCAAATAAGTAATTCCTTATTTTACTCATCAGTAGAAATCTATTTCTGAATTTGCTATTCCAGAGTTTTTTATAAACAGACGGTTTGCCTTCAGTAATTGCCTGTGCAGCAAATTCCCCTGATTTCATTGCATAGTAGATGCCTTCATATGTTACTGGCATTACTGTGCCTGCAGCATCTCCTGCAAAGAGGATATTATTGATATTAAAGATGGTGCCGTTCCATGATGGTATCTTAAATGCTCGCGGTTTATTTATAAAATTCTGGTCAGCAAAATCTTTTAATGGTATGCCAAATCTTCTTTTGATAAATGAATTCAGAAGATGTGAGAGATCTTTTGAGCTTACACATCCTGTCCCAATAGATGAATAGCCGTCTGATGGGAATACCCAGGAATAAAACTGTGATGCATGGCTTGAGCCAAACCAGAATTCACAAGCATCGAGATTATCAGATGTTATATGTGCGCTTATAGTAGAAAGGCAATCAGGTTTGTTGCATTTCATGCTTAAACCAGTTCTGAAAGTTATTCCATCTGATGCTATCACATAGTCTGACTTTATTTTAATTTCATCTTTAGATGATTTTTTTCTTGCTATTGATATGATTTTTCCTCTAAATTCTTCAAATCTTAAAAACTCTGCCTCTATTAATATTGCACCACTTTTTTTAGCAAGTTCTCGTAATTTTGCATCGAATGTTCCCCTGCCTGTAATGCAGAGATACCCGCCTTTTAACTCGACCTTTATTTCTTCTCCTTTCGGAGATATGATGTGTATTTTTTTTATCTTTTTTTTGACTATTTCCTCAGGGATATTTAATTCGTGAAAGGCTGTGGATGGGATACCACCTCCGCATGGCTTTACATAAGACATATCTCTTTCTAAAAGCACGGTGTCTATACCGCTGTCAGATAAAAAGCGTGCGGCTGTTGAACCTGTAGGGCCACCACCTATAATAAGGACTTGCGTTCTGATCATCTAATCATAGGGAGAAACAATTTAACTCATATTGCGAAAGTACCAAAGTGTCAGAGTCTTTGAGCTTTGATACCCTGACACTCTGATGTTTTGACACTCTTTTAACCTCAACCTTAACCTTTTTGTTTTGGTTCTCTTACTGTCAGTACAGGGCATGATGCGTTTCTTACCACTCTTTCTGCAGTGCTTCCAAATAAAACCCTGTCAAGACCTTTTCTGCCGTGAGTTCCAATAACAATGAGGTCAATGTTTTTTTCGCTGGCAAACTTTAGTATCTCCTCATACGGTATTCCCCTGATAACAGTGTATTCAACATCTTTTATATCCATTCTTTTATCTACGCCAAATTTTTCAAGCTCTTTTCTGGCGCTTGCATCGAGTTCTTTATACATCTCATCAACAGAGATGTGTGGCACATAGAGTCCTGATGCTGTTGCTATATCATATATAACATGCAGCATGTAGAGTTTTGCTCCGTAGCTTTTTGCCAGATCTACGGCATAGGGTAAGGCATTTAATGCCCCTTCTGAAAAGTCTGTTGGAAAAAGAATCTTTTTGATCTCCATGATGCTAAACCTCCTTAATGTATTTAGCTGCATCCTCGGGGGATGTGGTTAGTATGTAAAATTCTGCATCCCATTCGAATCCACTCTTTGTTACGAGATATGGTGTTATTTCCATATGCCAATGGAAATCTTCTCCCAGCGTATGCCAGTGGTCTTTTCTCGGCATCCTGTTTGGTGCTGTGTGAAGCACATAATTGTAAGAAGGATTTTTAAAGAGCGTCCTCATCTTTTTCATTGTTGTCATCAGCACCAGGCTTAAGTCTTTCACCTCTTCTTCAGATATATCTTGAAAGGCACAGTTATGTCTTTTGGGCATTATCCAGTATTCGAACGGGAATCTTGGTGCATATGGAATGAATGCAATAAAATGATCTGTCTCCATAATTATTCTTTCACCTGTTCTTATCTCCTCATTCAGTATATCACAGAATATGCAACGTTCTTTATAATAGAAATATGCCTTTGCCCCATCGAGCTCTCCCTTAATACCCTTTGGTATCACAGGTGTTGCAATAACCTGTGAATGTGGGTGATGGAACAATTCACCTGCTGTCTTGCCGCAGTCTTTATAAATGAGTGTATATCGTAGCCTTGGATCCTTTTCGAGTTCTGATAAGCGATTTTTATAAGTTGTTATTACTTTAATCATCTGTGATATTCCCATGTCTTCAGGAGGGGTGTTATGTGAAGGAGACTCTATAATTATTTCATTGGCACCTATGCTGTTCATTTTGTCATACATTCCATTTCCCCTTCTTCCAAGGTCTCCTTCTATTTGAAATACAGGATTTATTTTTGGAATAACCCTTGTATGCCAGTTGGATGCATTTGGAGGAGTGCCTATCTCTCTTATCGCAAATATTTCTGGCGGTGTTTTATCTTCACTTCCCTGACACAATATGCAGTCGTTATTTTCTGCATCATACATAACATGTTCAATATTTTTTTCAAGATAAAATGTAGGAGGCATTGAGTCTTTAAGTACAGCCACCCATCTGCTGAGTATTGGATCTTTTCTTAGTTCATGCATATCTGCTCCTTAATACCTAAATTGAGTGATTCTAATCTAAAAATATATGTCAGGTGCTGCGAAAAAGACAGGCTAAGTACAGAGAGCAGTGCCTGACATATATAAATAAATCAATCTTAGTCCCTCAAAGGTTAAGTTGGGAACCATGCTGTGACCTTTTTTAATTAAAGGAGACACGAGTTTCGCATATCCACCTGTCAGGATTAATTTTAACCTAAAACCGAGTTCTTTCTCTACACCTTTTATCAGCGCCTCGATTGCACCGGCAGTGCCATTTATGATTCCTGAGTTTATTGATGATGTAGTGTCTTTCCCAAGCACTGCATTAGGTGTTTTTATGGGAGCATGGGGCAATTTTGCAGTCCATGTATGAAGGGAGCGATGCATTAGATTTATTCCAGGCATTATAGCTCCTCCAAGGAATACAGGATGTTTGCAAGGCTTTTTGATGCTGACAATGGTTATGGTAGTAGCTGTCCCCATATCTACAACTGCAACAGGCCTCTTATAATAATAAAAACCTGCAATGGCATTCGCGATCCTGTCTGCACCTATCTTTTCGGGTGTTTTAACATCAAATGTGAGACCACAATCTATTTTATGATTTACCAATATTGGTTTTTTTCTACATATATCTTTTACTGCCTCAACAATTGGTACATTTATGGATGGGACAACAGATGAGATTATTGTATCAAAATCTTTGCTCTTTGTTCTTTGCCCTATAATCTCAGCAATTATTTCTTTATAGATTTTTGCTGACAGTGCTGGGTGAGTTGAAATTCTTTTTATAAACATTTTTTTGTTTTTTTTGGGATTTTGAAATATACAAAATCCGATTGTAGAATTACCAATATCAATAGCCAAAAGAGGGATCATCTTAGTATTGTCACATCTCCTGCACTTATTTTTTTTGTTGTGTTGTCAGAAAGCCTTAATATTAGCATACCTTCTTCATCTATAGTTTCTGCAATCCCAGTGAAGGTATTTGCTCCAACAGTCACTTTTACTACACGGCCTATGGTTGATGACAGCTTTAACCACTCTTTAATTATAGCTTTTCTCCTGTTTTGAAGGAATATGCTGTACCATCTATCCAGTTCCTTTATTATTTCAGCAGTAACAATAGATCTTGAAAACGCAGCAATGTCCTGTTCTATTTTGATAGATGTGGCAGTTGTCCTGATTTCATCAGGGATGTCGTTAATATCGAGATTTATATTTATTCCAATCCCTATGACCGCATGAAATATCCTGTCCATATCAGCCTTTATTTCTGTTAATATACCACCCAGTTTTTTGTTGCATGTCATGATATCGTTTGGCCATTTTATGGAGACATGTAGTGATGAAACCTGTTTTATTGCAGACGCGCAGGCAACAGCGGACATGAGAGTGAGTAATGATGCATCCTTTGGTGGTATAGCAGGCTTCAAGACAACGCTCATATAAAGATTTTTCCCGTGTGGTGATAACCACTTTCTGCCGAGTCTTCCCTTACCACCTGTTTGTGCATCAGCTATAATGACAGTTCCTTCAGGGCAACCCGTATCTGCAAGCTTCATAGCATATGTGTTAGTTGACTCAATAGTATCAAAGAATATTATGTCTTTCCCGATTATATTAGATTGCCACAAAATTGCACTTTTTATTTCTTCAATGGATAGGTCTGGAGATTTTAGTAATTTATATCCCTTCCGAGTCGATGCATCTATTATGTAGCCTGTGTTTCTTAGAAAGTTAATTCTCTTCCATACAGCAGTTCGTGTAATCTTTAGAGTATTTGCTATCTCTGCACCTGAGATAAAATCTTCTTTTTTCTTTAGAAGTTTTATTATTTCCTCATTATTGTTCATAAGCAATACCATTGATCTATTGGGTTATACCTAAAGTGAGTGCTTCTGTTTTAGAAATATATGTCTGGTGCGGCGAAAAGGGAGTGCCTTTGAGCCGTGCCTGACATATGTAGGATGCATAGTTTGAATTATCTTTTTTCGGGCCACTCACATTCTTCATACAAAATACACTTCCCACATTTCGGATTTTTTGCTGTGCATGTCTCCCTCCCATGCAAGATTAAAGCAAGGCTGAATGATGTCCATTTGTCATTTGGGATCTGCATCATGAGTTCTTGTTCTACTTTTTCTGGATTGTTTGAATGGGCAATGCCAAGACGATTGCTTATGCGCAGGACATGCGTATCAACAGGTATTGCCTGTTTTCCAAAGGCATTCCCTAAAATAACATTGGCTGTTTTTCTGCCAACACCATGGAGTGTCAGAAGTTCTTCCATTGTTTGAGGAACCTTTCCATGAAAATCCTTTATCAGTTTTTTTGAACACTCAATGATCATCCTTGCCTTGTTTTTATAATATGTTATTGAGCTTATAGCATGTTCAAGTGTTTTAGCATCTGCATTTGCAAAGTCTTCAGGGGTTTTATATTTCTTGAACAGTTTTTCTGTCACAACATTTACCTTTACATCTGTGCATTGTGCCGAAAGTATCGTGGCAATAAGGAGTTCGAATGGATTTGTGAAATTAAGGGCAATCCGCGGGTGTGGGTATTTTTTTAATAGAAGCTCTGTTATTTTTTTAGCGTTTGCCATTATTCCTCATTTAGTATTACAACCTCTATTTTGCCTTTCAGTCCTTCCCTGAATCGCTTTGCATCATTTATATCTCCAACAATTGAGCCATAATGCATTGGTATAGCAATCCTCGGATTGATGGTTATTGCTGCTTGAACAGCCTCTTCTGCTGTCATAACATATGTTCCAGAAACAGGAAGTAGGGCAATGTCGATATTTTTGAATGTCTTCATTTCAGGTATATAATCTGTATCTCCTGCAATGTATATCCTTTGCCCATTTGCCGTGAAAATGTATCCAACCCATCCTTTATCTTTTGTATGGAACTGTTTGTTTGTGTTATAGGCAGGTACAGCTTCTATTTCAATTCCACTCACATTTATTTTATCGCCAGGTCTGACAATCTTAATATTACCTGATATTTTCTTTGCACAATCTCCTGTCGTAACTATCACTGTATTTGGCCCTTGAATCTTTTTTACATCCTCAGGTGAACAGTGATCATAATGCTCATGTGTTATGAGTATTATATCTGCTGAATCTTTCTTTTTAATCTTAAACGGATCAGTGAAAATAACTTTCTCACCTGTTATTTTGAATGTGTCATGTCCAAGATAGTGGATGTTTTTTACCATAACTTTTACCTCCTTTTTCTCTGAAAATGTTGTTGCTGGGATTAAAAAGATGCAATTGACTGCTATTAATATTCCATAAAATAATTTCTTCATACCCCCTCCCGTGTTTTTTGAAATTATATCATAAATTTTGATACTTTATTTTTTATAATTCGATATGCTATATTTATCTTTCCCAGCTTACAGGGTTTTATATAATACTATCTTTTATAGACTTGACAAAAACGAATTTCTCTGGTAAGCTTAACAGGTTTTTCCGATAAATCGGAAATTTTTCAATGGTAATAGTTTGGCAGCAATTTTTTGGAGTGTATTAACTTTAATATGGAGGCCTTGAATAATAATGCCTACAATTGCACAACTGATTAAGAATGGACGAAAGAAAGTCGAGAAAAAGACGAAGAGCCCTGCTCTTAAAAACTGTCCGCAGAAGCGAGGTGTATGCGTGAGAGTTTATACAACTACACCTAAAAAACCGAACTCTGCATTAAGAAAGGTTGCAAGGGTTAGACTTACAAATGGAATGGAGGTCACAGCTTATATTCCAGGTGTGGGGCATAATTTACAGGAGCATTCAATTGTATTGATAAGAGGTGGAAGGGTTAAGGACCTTCCGGGTGTCAGATACCATATTTTAAGGGGTGCCCTCGACTGCGCGGGTGTTGCGAATAGGAGGCAGGGAAGGTCCAAGTACGGAGCAAAGAGACCTAAGTAAGAGGATAAGAAAATGGCAAGAAGACGAGTATCAGCAAAAAGAGAAATATTACCGGATCCGAAATACAATAGCAAGCTGGTAAGCAGATTTATCAGTGTTATTTTGAAAGATGGTAAAAAGTCAACTGCTGAAAAGGCATTTTACGGAGCGCTGGATATTCTCAAAGAAAAGACAGGCGCTGATCCATTGAAAGTGTTCAAAACCGCGGTTGAGAATGTAAAACCAGTTCTTGAGGTCAAACCAAGAAGGGTTGGTGGTGCAACCTATCAGGTTCCGATGGAGGTAAGGCCTCATAGAAAAGTTGCTCTTGCATTAAGATGGATTGTGGATTATGCAAGAAAACGGAAGGAAAAAACTATAAGCGAAAAGCTTGCAGGAGAACTTCTGGATGCCTATAACAATACAGGCAGTTCTATAAAGAAAAAAGAAGATACTCATAAGATGGCAGAGGCTAACAGGGCATTTGCTCACTATAGATGGTAAGGAGATTTTAGTCTGATGTCGCGATTTCCATTAGAAAAAACACGAAATATTGGTATTATGGCTCATATTGATGCTGGTAAGACCACAACTACCGAAAGGATACTTTACTATACGGGTGTAACATATAAAATCGGTGAAGTCCATGAGGGTACTGCGGTTATGGACTGGATGGTACAGGAACAAGAGAGGGGGATTACCATAACATCTGCAGCAACCACATGCTCATGGAAAGAACACAGAATAAATATAATTGACACACCCGGCCATGTTGATTTTACCATTGAAGTTGAACGTTCTTTGAGGGTTCTTGATGGTGCAGTTGCAGTATTCGATGCGGTTGCAGGTGTTGAGCCGCAGTCAGAGACGGTCTGGAGACAAGCCAACAAATATGGTGTTCCAAGAATTGCCTTTATGAATAAAATGGACAGGGTTGGCGCTGACTTTTTTATGGCAGTAGATACAATGGTGGAGAAGTTGGGTGCGAAGCCCGTTCCTGTGCAAATACCTATTGGAAGTGAAGATAAGTTCAGGGGTCCGATAGATATCGTAACTATGAGGGCATTTTATTTTGATGATGAAACGCTTGGTGCAAAATATGTTGAGGCTGATATACCGGAAGAATATATTGTAAAGGCAAAGGAATATAGAGAAAAATTATTGGAAGCAATAGCAGATGTTGATGAAAATATAATGGAGAAATACCTTTCAGGAGAAGAAATATCAGTTGAGGAAATTAAAAGGGCAATCCGTAAAGGCACGATAGAAATGAAATTTACACCTGTGTTGTGTGGTTCTGCATTCAAGAACAAAGGAGTTCAGTTACTGCTTGATGCTATAGTTGATTATCTGCCTTCTCCTATAGATATTCCCCCTGTGAAAGGTATAAGACCATCTGATGGAGCAGAAGTTGAGAGGAAGGCATCTGACGACGAGCCTTTTGCAGCGCTTGCCTTTAAGATAATGACAGATCCATTTGTTGGACAGCTTACATTTGTGAGAGTTTATTCTGGTGTTCTGAATGCGGGATCTTATGTATATAACTCTACAAAAGATGTAAAGGAGAGAATAGGCAGGCTTCTTAAAATGCATGCCAACAAAAGGGAAGAGATAAAGGAAGTAAGAGCCGGGGATATAGCAGCCATCGTAGGATTAAAGAACACTCTTACAGGGGACACCCTTTGCGATGAGAATAATCCTATAGTTCTTGAATCAATACAGTTTCCTGAACCGGTTATAGCAGTTGCAATAGAGCCAAAGACAAAGGCGGACCAGGAAAAGCTTTCTGTTTCACTGGCAAAACTTGCGCAGGAGGACCCGTCTTTTAAGGTTTCTTATGATGAAGAGACAGGGCAGACAATAATATCTGGAATGGGCGAACTTCATCTTGAGATAATTGTTGATAGATTGATGCGGGAGTTTAAGGTTAGTGCAAATGTTGGTAAACCGCAGGTTGCATATAAAGAGACAATAAAAGGATCAGCAAAAGTAGAAGGTAAATTCGTAAGGCAGTCAGGCGGTCGAGGTCAATATGGCCATGTTTGGTTGGATGTTGAACCCCTTGAGAGAGGAAAGGGATTTGAATTTGTCAATAAAATAGTCGGTGGTGCCATTCCAAAGGAATACATTCCGGCAGTAGAAAAAGGCATAAAAGAAGCTATGGATAGCGGTGTGCTTGCAGGCTATCCTGTTGTAGATGTTAGGGCAACTCTTTTTGATGGTTCTTATCATGAGGTTGACTCATCTGAGATGGCTTTTAAAATAGCAGGATCAATGGCATTTAAAGAAGGTGCAAAAAAGGCACAGGTTACGCTTCTTGAGCCTATAATGAGTGTTGAAGTTGTTACCCCAGAGGAATATATGGGAGATGTTATTGGAGACCTTAATTCAAGACGAGGAAAAATACAGTCTATGGAAAAGAGGGGTAATTCTCAGGTGATAAAGGCAATGGTGCCTCTCTCAGAAATGTTCGGATATGCGACAGATTTGAGATCTAAAACACAGGGAAGAGCTACTTACACGATGCAATTTTCACATTATGAGGATGTGCCTAAAAATATAAGCGATAGTATTGTTGCAAAAGCAAAAGGCGAATGAATTTATAAAGGAATTATAAGAAGTTAATAGGAGGAGTTATGGCCAAGGCAAAATTTGAGAGGGTAAAGCCGCATGTAAATGTAGGGACCATAGGGCATGTTGATCATGGTAAGACCACACTGACAGCAGCGATAACTAAGGTATTGGCAATAAAAGGACTTGCACAGTATAAGGCATATGACCAGATAGACAACGCACCTGAGGAGAGGGCGAGGGGGATTACTATAGCAACTGCGCATGTTGAGTATGAGACAGACAAGAGGCACTATGCACATGTTGACTGTCCTGGGCATGCTGACTATGTCAAGAACATGATAACAGGGGCAGCCCAGATGGACGGGGCGATACTTGTAGTGAGCGCAGCAGATGGTCCGATGCCACAGACAAGGGAGCACATACTGCTTGCGAGGCAGGTAGGGGTGCCGTATATAGTGGTATTTATGAATAAAGTAGACATGGTAGATGACGCTGAATTACTTGATCTTGTAGAGCTTGAAGTGAGGGAACTTTTAAGCAAATATGGGTTTCCTGGCAATGACATACCTGTAATCAAGGGCAGCGCACTAAAGGCGATGGAAAGTACGAGCAATGATTTTAATGCACCTGAGTATAAATGCATACTTGAGCTAATGGAAGCGGTAGACAGCTACATACCGACACCTGAGAGACCGATAGACAAACCATTTCTCATGCCGATAGAGGATGTATTTACAATATCTGGGCGTGGGACAGTAGTGACAGGAAGGGTAGAGAGGGGAGTTATAAAAGTAGGAGAGGAAGTAGAGATAGTAGGATTAAGGGAGACGAGGAAGACAGTAGCGACAGGGGTAGAGATGTTCAGGAAATTACTTGATGAAGGAAGGGCAGGAGACAACATAGGGGTATTATTAAGAGGGATAGGTAAAGAGGAAGTAGAGAGGGGCATGGTATTAGCGAAACCTGGGAGCATCACCCCGCACACGAAGTTCAAGGCAGAGGCATATATACTGACAAAGGAAGAGGGTGGGAGGCACACACCGTTTTTCAATGGATACAGGCCTCAGTTTTACTTCAGGACAACAGATGTAACAGGGGTAGCACATCTTCCAGAGGGGGTAGAGATGGTAATGCCTGGAGACAATGTAACATTAACAGTAGAGCTTATAGCACCTATAGCAATGGAGAAGGAGTTAAGATTTGCAATAAGGGAAGGCGGTAGAACAGTGGGTGCTGGAGTTGTTACTGAGGTGTTGGAGTAGAAAGGTGAATCAAAAGATCAGAATAAAATTAAAGGCTTATGACCACAGATTGTTGGACCAGTCTGTAAAAGAGATAGTAGACACAGCGCAGAGGACAGGGGCACGGATTGCGGGTCCGATACCTTTGCCTACAAGAATAAACAAGTTTACAATACTCAGGTCGCCTCATGTGGATAAAAAGTCCAGAGAACAGTTTGAGATAAGGACACATAAAAGGCTTATAGATATATATGATCCCACTCCTGATACTGTTGATGCATTGATGAAATTAGAGTTAGCTTCAGGGGTAGATGTGGAGATAAAGCTATGACAGGTATTTTAGGGAAAAAACTCGGTATGACTCAGATATTTACTGAGGACGGCAAGCTTGTGCCTGTTACAGTAATAGAGGCAGGGCCATGCTGTGTAGTTCAGGTCAAGACACCTGAAAAAGATGGTTATGAGGCTGTAAAAGTTGGGTTTATTGAGGCAAGAAAAGAGAAGAATTTGTCAAAACCACTTATAGGTGCTTTTAAAAAAGCAGGGACTCCTGTGTTTAAGATATTAAAGGAATTCCATATGTCAGGTCTGCAGGTAGGAGACATGATAAAAGCAGATAGTTTCAGTAAGGGTGATAAAGTAACAGTATCCGGGATATCAAAAGGCAAGGGGTTTCAGGGTGTTATGAAAAGGCATAAATTCAAGGGAGGGCCTGATTCACATGGTTCCATGTTTAATAGGGCACCTGGCTCTATCGGTGCAAGCTCATTCCCTTCAAGAGTATGGAAAGGAATGAGGATGGCGGGCCATATGGGTAGTGAAAGGGTTACTATGAAAAACCTTACAGTTGTTGATGTGCGTCCTGAGCAAAATCTGATACTGATAAAAGGCGCTGTGCCAGGGGCTGTAAACTCAATTGTAGAGATAAGGAAGGCTTAAATACAGCTAATAATATGGAGAGTGACATGCTTGAGATAGAGGTTAAAGACATAAATAACGATGTAAAAGGCAAAATAGCCTTATCAGATGTAATATTTAATAACCCAGCTTCTGAGTCAGTGGTGCATAGTGCAGTTGTGAGTTATCTTGCAAATCAGAGACAGGGAACGCATGCAACAAAGACGAGAGGATTAGTCAGCGGTGGTGGCAAGAAACCGTGGAAACAGAAGAAGACGGGACGGGCAAGGCATGGTAGCATAAGATCTCCTATTTGGAGGGGTGGTGGTATAGTATTCGGACCTCAACCAAGAGATTACTCTATCAATCTAACAAAGAATATGAGGAAGGTTGCCTTATATAAGGCATTAACTATGAAGCTGTCAGATGGAGAAGTTGTAGTTGTAGATTCAATTTCTATTGATAAGCCAAAGACGAAAGATATAATCAAAATTATGAATAATTTAGGTTTATTTGACAAGACAGTGCTTATAGTTCTTCCTGAAAAGGACGAAAATGTAATGCTTTCTGTCAGGAATATTCCGACTGTAGATGTCATTAGGGTATCTGATCTTAATGCCTATTATATTGCAGCATTTGATTGCGTGCTGTTTACTTCTGATGCTATTGAAAAACTCCAGAGTAGTATAGCGGAGGTGGCTGCATGAAGATAATTTACGATGTGATAAAAAGACCGCTTTTCACAGAAAAGGGCATGGACATAAAAGAGAGAGAGAATAAGATTCTTATAGAGGTGAATCCTGATTCAAACAAACATGAAATTAGGAAGGCTGTGGAAGAGATATTTAAAGTGAAGGTTGCAAAGGTGGCAACAATCAACGAGAAGGGGAAAATAAAGAGATTTGGCAGATCAGTAGGCAGGACATCTGATAGGAAAAAGGCAATAATAACATTAAAAAAGGGCGAAAAGCTTGATTTCATCGAGACATAAAAGGGAAAAAACATGGGAATAAGGAAATATAATCCAACATCACCTGGAAGGAGATTCCAGAGTTCATCAGATTACAAGGATATAACCTCAGAAGAGCCATATAAACCGCTTTGTGTACCTTTAAAAAAGACAGGCGGAAGGAATAATACAGGCCATGTTACAGCATGGCAGAGGGGTGGCGGGAACAAACGCATATACAGGATAATAGATTTTAGCCGTGATAAAATAGGGGTGCCGGCTATTGTTAAGACAATAGAGTATGACCCAAATAGATCAGCACGGATAGCCCTTCTCAAATACAGAGATGGTGAGTACAGATATATACTTGCACCTGTTGGTCTTAATGTTGGAGATACTGTGATGTCAGGTCCTGATGTAGAGATAAAACCTGGCAATGCATTGCCGATAAGTGCTATTCCTCTGGGCACTATGATTCATAATATAGAGCTAAATCCGGGACAGGGTGCAAAACTTGTAAGGACTGCTGGTGCATCTGCTCAGATTGTTGCAAAGGAAGGAAAGTTTGCACAGATAAAAATGCCATCAGGCGAGGTAAGAAAGGTCATGACCGCATGTATGGCAACCGTAGGACAGATTGGAAATGTTGAGCATGAAAATATTTCCTACGGAAAGGCTGGAAGAAAGAGGTATCTGGGCAAGAGACCTCATGTAAGAGGTGTTGCCATGAATCCTATAGATCATCCACTGGGAGGCGGTGAAGGTAAGTCTTCTGGAGGCAGGCCCGCCTGCTCTCCATGGGGTAAGCCTGAAGGTGTAAAAACAAGACGGAATAAAAGAACAGATAAATTTATTGTAAAGAGAAGGAAGTAAAAGGAGGACTAAGTGCCGAGATCCTTAAAAAAAGGCCCTTATGTAGAGCCAAAGCTGATGAAAAAGGTGGAAGAAATGCTTTCATCAGGAGACAAGAAAATGATAAAAACATGGTCAAGAAGATCTACTATAGTGCCTGAATTCATAGGTTTTACATTTGCTGTGCACAATGGAAAGAAATTTATACCTGTATATGTTACAGAAAATATGGTTGGACACAAGCTTGGTGAGTTTGCACCTACAAGGACATTCAAAAGCCATGCAGGTTCGGAAAAGACAACATCCGTGAAAGGCTAATAGAGGTAGAGATAATGGAATCAAAGGCAATTTTGAAATATGCAAGGATTACGCCAAGGAAGGCGAGAAGAGTTATTGACCTGATAAGAGGAAAGAAGGCATCAGAGGCATTAATAACACTTAGGTATATGCCTTATAGAGGAGCTGGGCTCGTTGCTAAGCTTTTGAAGTCAGCAATGTCAAATGCAGAACAAAAGAACAGCCATGTTGATATAGATAAATTAAAGATAAAGATTGCTCTTGTAGATCAGGGGCCTGTTATGAAGCGAATGGAACCCCGTGCCATGGGCAGGGCGAATGTGATTAAAAAGAGAACATCTCATATAACGATTATCCTGTCGGAGGAATAATGGGTCAGAAGACAAATCCAGTAGGCAATAGAATAGGAATAATAAGGACATGGGAGTCCAGGTGGTTTCAGAAAAAGGGCTATGCAGAAAGTCTCATTGAAGATATAAATGTGCGTAACATGATTAAGGAAAAATTGTTTCATGCAGGTGTTTCAAAGATAGAGATAGAAAGACCGGGGCAGAGATTGAAGATTGTAATACATACTGCAAGACCCGGCATAATAATAGGCAAAAGAGGTGCTGAGGTAGAGAAGCTTAAAAAAGAAATTGAGGATATAACAGGAAAGCAGGTTTCTATTGATATAAAAGAGGTAAGAAAGCCCGAGGTGAATGCTCAACTCGTTGCAGAAAACATTGCACTGCAACTCGAAAAGAGGGTTGCATTTAGAAGAGCATTGAAACGGGCGGTATCTTCTGCTATGAGGTTTGGAGCGCTCGGCATAAAGGTCCAGTGTTCTGGAAGACTTGCAGGTGCTGAAATAGCACGATCTGAATGGTACAGGGAGGGAAGGGTTCCACTCAGCACATTCAGAGCAGATGTAGATTATGGTTTTGCAGAATCAAAAACAACCTACGGTAAGATAGGAATAAAGGTTTGGATATACCACGGTGATGTTCTTCCTGAGCAATCAGGGGCTTCGCTATCAGGAGAGTAATATATGTTAGCACCTAAGAAAGTAAAATACAGAAAGATGATGAAAGGCAGGATGAGTGGAAAGGCATACAGGGGATCTGATGTCTCTTTTGGAGAGTTTGGCATAAAAGCCATGGAGCCGGGCTGGATAACAAGCCGCCAGATAGAGGCAGCCAGAGTTGCTATAACGAGGCATGCCAAAAAAGGCTGTAAGGTGTGGATAAGGATATTCCCTGATAAACCTATAACCAAAAAACCTGCTGAAACAAGAATGGGTAAAGGTAAAGGAAATCCAGAATACTGGGTTGCTGTTGTAAAGCCGGGAAGGATACTTTACGAAGTATCAGGTATCAGCGAAGAAGTTGCAAGAGAGGCATTTGATAGGGCGTCACAGAAACTGCCTGTTGCAACAAAATTTGTGAAGAGGCAGGAGGTTATATCATGAAGTCCTCTGAACTTACAGGGCTTTCAATAGAAGAATTAAAGCAGAAAGAGATGGACCTGCGAAAGGAATTATTTAATCTAAGGTTTCAGCTTTCTAAGGGAGAATTAGCAAATAATATGAGGGTGCGTGCAGTTCGTAAGGATATAGCACGGGTGCTTACTATAATGACACAAAAGCAAAAAGGGGAATAGGAAATGCCTAAGAAGGTTTATACAGGTAAGGTAGTAAGTGATAAAATGGACAAAACAGTAGTTGTTGCTGTGACAAGGACATTTCAACATCCATTATATAAAAAGACAGTTAAAAAGATTACCAAGTTTAAAGCACATGATGAAGAAAACAAATGCAAGATTGGAGACATAGTACAGATAATAGAAAGCAGACCAATAAGCAAGGACAAAAGGTGGCAGGTAATCAAAATAGTCGAAGGTGAGGGCAGATAGATATGATACAGCCGAGGAGCATTCTTGAAGTAGCAGACAACTCAGGAGCTAAAAGGGTCCAGTGTATAAGGGTGCTTGGTGGTTCCAATAGGAGATATGCAAGGCTCGGTGACATTATTGTCGTGAGCGTAAAAGAGGCTATCCCAGAAGGTAATATAAAAAAGGGTGCAAAGGCAAAGGCTGTTGTTGTAAGAACAAGAAAAGAAACAAGGAGACCTGACGGCTCATATATAAGATTTGACCAGAATGCCGTTGTTCTTATAAATAACCAGTTGGAACCTATAGGAACAAGGATATTTGGTCCGGTTGCAAGGGAGTTGAGATGGAAAGAGTTTATGAAGATCATATCTCTTGCCCCGGAGGTATTATAAAAGTATCAGAGTATTAGGGTATCAAAGACTTTGACATTATGATACTCTGATACTTTAGATAAGTTTTTGGAGGATAAGGTGGGTTTAAGAATAAAAAAAGGTGATACAGCACTTGTTATATCAGGAAAGAACAAAGGGAAGAGCGGAAGGGTGCTTTCTGTTCTTCCTGCTAAAGAGCGTGTTATTGTGGAAGGCTTAAACATTGTAAAAAAGCATATGAAGCCTAACAAGCAATATACACAGGGCGGGATAATTGAAAAAGAGGCACCAATACATATATCAAATGTCATGCTTATATGCCCGAAATGCAGTAAGCCTACAAGAATAGGCACTACCGTATATGATGATGGAAAAAAGATGAGGACATGTAAGAAGTGTAAGGAGGTTATAGATTAATAATGGCACCCAGGTTAAAAGAAAAATATACAAAAGAGATAGTGCCGGCGATAATGAAAGAGTTTTCATATAAATGCATTATGCAGGTCCCGAGGATTGAAAAAGTCGTGGTTCATGTTACCTTGGGAGAGGCAACCCAGAATATCAAACTTCTCGATGCTGCTGAAAAAGAGCTTGCATTAATTACTGGGCAGAAGCCTCTTATAACAAAATCAAAGAAGGCAATAGCGGGCTTTAAATTGAAAAAAGGAGTTCCACTTGGATGCAAAGTTACTCTGAGGGGCGAGAGGATGTATGAATTTTTAGACAGGCTTATCAGTCTTGCATTGCCAAGGATAAGGGATTTCAAAGGGCTATCAGTGAAGTCCTTTGACGGAAAAGGCAATTATTCCTTTGGTCTTAAGGAGCAGTATATATTCCCTGAGATAGACTATGACAAGGTTGAGATGGTGCATGGTCTTGACATAACCATATGTACTACTGCAAAAACAGATGAAGAGTGTAAGGCATTGCTAAGACACTTTGGGATGCCTTTTAGAAGGTAAAGGAGGATTTTGTGGCAAAGACATGCATGATTGAGAAATCTAAAAGGCCGCCAAAATTCATGGTGCGGGCTCATAATAGATGCAAAGTATGCGGCAGGCCAAGGGCTTATATAAGAAAGTTTGGTCTTTGTAGGATTTGTTTTAGGACACTTGCCCTTAAGGGACAGATACCCGGGGTAACAAAATCAAGCTGGTAAGATGAGGAACCAGGTGGTAAGGAGGATAGATGCTCACTGATCCAATTGCAGATATGCTGACGCGAATGAGAAATGCAATTCTCATAAAGAGCGAAAAGGTTGACATACCTGCTTCCAAGATGAAGGTTGAAATAGCAAAGATTCTGAAGGAAGAGGGATTCATAAAATCTTATAAGATTATTAAAGATAAAAAACAGGGTATTTTAAGGGTAACCCTTAAATATACACCTGAAAATGAGTCCGTAATATCAGGGCTCAAGAGGATAAGCAAACCCGGAAGAAGGGTTTATGTTGGAAAAAGTGAAGTTCCCCATGTAATGGGTGGTGTTGGAATTGCAATTATAACAACTCCAAAAGGCATATTGAGTGATAAAGGATGCCGTGCCGAGGGTGTTGGCGGTGAAGTTTTGTGCTATATTTGGTAGAGTTGAGTTTACAGGCAATAGGTATGAGACAAGATAAAGGAGAAGTTAATAATGTCAAGGATAGGTAAGCAACCAATAGAGATACCTCAAGGTGTAAATGTAGAGATCAGAAATGATATGGTTAGGGTAAAAGGACCGAAGGGCGAGCTCAGTTATACCCTCCCTGATGGCATCAGGGCATCTCTTATTGACAGTAAGCTTTTATTAGAAAGGGGTTCTGATACAAAGGTAGACAGGGCACTTCATGGGCTTGCACGCAGCCTGCTATCAAACATGGTAAAAGGTGTTTCCACTGGATATGAAAGGGTGCTTGAAATAACGGGTATTGGCTACAGAGCACAGGTGAAAGGGAATAAAATCGTCTTTACACTTGGATACTCACATCCTGTTGAATTTGAACTGCCTCTTGGGGTTAGTGCAAAGGTAGATGAAAAACAAACGACGATCACACTCAGCGGTATTGATAAACAACTCCTTGGGCAGGTTGCAGCAAATATTAAAGAGCTCAGAGCTCCTGATGCTTACAAGGGTAAAGGCATCAGATACGCAGGTGAAAGAATTAAGCTGAAGGCGGGTAAGACAGGAAAGAAATAAATAGGTAATGATAAATTTGGAGGAAATTAGTGAACATTAAAGAACTGGCAAGGGAAAGAAGACATGCAAGAATAAGGAAAAGGGTGTTCGGAACATCTGAAAGACCGAGACTCAGCGTCTTCAGGAGCCTTAACCATGTATATGCTCAGATTATTGACGATACAAAAGGACATACAATTGTATCAGCCTCTACTATCGATAAAGAACTCAAGGATGAAAAGGGTCATAAGGGCAATGCAGCAATGGCCAAGAAGGTTGGTCAATTAATTGCTTCGAGAGCGATGGGTGTTGGAATAAAGAGAGTAGTATTTGATAGAGGTGGATATAAATATCATGGCTGCATAAAGGCTCTTGCTGATGCTGCAAGGGAAGGCGGGCTGGAGTTTTAGGAGGATATGGTGAAGAGTGAGAGAATCGACGCCGAGGGACTTAATTTAAAGGATAAGGTTGTGTACATAAACAGAGTTGCCAAGGTTGTAAAAGGCGGTAGGAGGTTTTCCTTCAGCGCCCTTGTTGTAGTTGGAGACGAAAACGGTATTGTTGGTGTTGGAAAAGGCAAGGCAACCGAGGTTCCTGAAGCCATAAGAAAAGCTGTAGAACAAGCAAAAAAAAGGCTTATGAGATTTCCATTAAAGGACGGAACAATACCACATAGGATTATAGGGCGATATGGTTCTAACTCAGTGGTTATGAATCCTGCAAAGAAAGGTACAGGGCTGATTGCGGGAGGGCCTGTTCGTGCTGTCTTTGAGGTAGCTGGCATACATGACATAGTAGCAAAGTCTCTTGGTAGTCATAATCCATTTAACGCTGTGAAGGCTACATTAAATGGTTTGAGTAGTTTAAAGAACCCTGAGACTGTTTTGAAACTCAGGGGAAAATCAGAGGAAGAGCCAGTAACAGAAGAAACTGGCGAATAATCAAATCGTTCAAGAAAGCGTTGAGCATGAAACATCAACGCGATTGACCCTTGACTCTCGACGCTTGATGCATATTGAGTCATGAACTAAAAGGAGGTTTAAAACATAGTCATGAAAATACAGGACTTAACCCCGTCAGAGGGCAGCAGAAGACGAGCCAAGAGGATAGGCAGAGGACCAGGCTCAGGGCACGGAAAGACTGCGACAAAGGGACATAAAGGACAAAGAGCCCGTTCAGGGGGTACAAAAGGTCCTTTTTTTGAGGGTGGTCAGACACCTTTGCAGAGGAGATTGCCAAAAAGAGGATTTAAGAACGCACTATTCAAAAAGGAGTATGCAATCCTAAACCTCAAGGACATTTCAAGATTAAATTTTGATGTTATAACCCCTGATATATTGATAGAAAAGAAGGTTATAAAGGATATAAAGGATGGCATAAAGATACTCGGGGTAGGCGCCTTAAATAAATCAATGACCATAAAGGCGCATGCCTTTAGCTCTTCAGCAATAGCAAAGATAAATGCTGCGGGCGGTAAGGCAGAGATAATTTCGCCTTCGAAGGTGCTTTAACATTGGGAGTTCTTGCAAACATCAGAAATATATTTAAGGTCCCTGAACTCAAGGTCAGGATTTTTTTTACATTAAGTCTCCTTGTTGTCTATAGAATAGGGGCACACATACCAACGCCGGGAATTAAGGGTGAAGCTCTAAGTAAATTCCTTACAGAAAAAGGCGGAGCCCTTATGGGCTTTTTCGATATGTTCTCTGGAGGTGCGCTATCCAGGGTTACTATTTTTGCTCTCGGCATAATGCCCTATATCAGTGCATCCATTATATTTCAACTTCTGACAGTTGTTATTCCTTCCCTCGGAAGACTCGCAAAAGAGGGAGAGGCGGGTAAAAAGAAGATAGTAAAATATACGAGATATGCTACCGTGGTAATAGCCGCCATTCAGTCTCTGGGAATAGCAATTGGTATTGAGGGCATGTCAGGCGGACAGTTTGTGCAAAATCCAGGATGGTCATTCAGACTTCTTACAATGATTACTCTTACATCAGGCACTGCCTTTTTGATGTGGCTTGGCGAACAAATAACCGAAAGAGGCATTGGCAACGGCATATCCCTGATAATTTTTGCTGGCATAGTAGCAAGATTTCCACATGCTATAGTCAGCACATTTAGCCTTGTAAGGGCTGGTGAACTTTCTATATTTTTTGTCCTGATACTTGTTGCAATGATGTTAGTTGTTGTCGGTGGGATCATATTTATAGAGAGGGGTCAAAGAAAGATTCCTGTGCAATATGCAAGAAGGGTTGTGGGCAGAAAAGTTTTTGGTGGACAGACTACACACCTGCCACTGAAAATCAACACATCAGGGGTTATCCCTCCGATATTTGCTTCCTCAATAATCATGTTTCCTGCAACAGTAGCGGGCTTTATTGCCATTCCATGGGTTCAGGGCATAGCAAAGCAGCTATCACCCGGTACTGTTTTGTATACAATGCTCTATGTTGGCTTGATATTTTTCTTTAGCTATTTTTATACAGCAGTGATATTTAACCCTGTGGATATTGCCGACAATTTACAGAAACACGGTGGTTTTATCCCTGGTATCAGACCTGGGCAGAAGACATCAGAATATATATACAGGGTGCTCACAAGGCTCACATTTGTTGGTGCAGTTTATCTTGCCATTGTATGTGTAATGCCTGAGCTTTTAATCAAGAGGTTTAATGTGCCTTTTTATTTTGGTGGCACATCTCTTCTCATAGCTGTTGGAGTCGCCCTTGATACGGTTTCTCAGATAGAATCTCATCTGGTGACAAGGTCTTACGAAGGATTTCTCAAGAGGGGAAGACTGAGAGGCAGAAGAGGGTGATTCATCAATTCGTCACCTGTTAACTAACATTAATATTATAACGAATAACGGGTAACGGATAATATGATAATAATTAAATCTCAAGTAGAAATAAATAAAATTGCTGCAGCATGCAGAATAGTCGCTGAGGTTTTGGAGGGTCTCAAAACATTTGTCAAGGAAGGCATGTCTACTGCTGATATAGAGACATATGTTGACACGGAAATAACAAAGAGGGGTGCAATCCCGGCTTTTAAGGGATATAGAGGTTATCCATCAAGTGTTTGCATATCTGTAAACGATCAGGTTGTGCATGGGATACCATCCCGAACAACGAGATTGAAAAATGGCGATATTGTCAGCATAGATTTAGGGGCGATATTAGATGGATTTTATGGTGATGCAGCTTTGACCATTCCAGTTGGACGAATCGGATTTGATGCATCGAGGCTTATTATGGTGACAGAGGAAGCTTTTTATAGAGGAATAGAAAAGGCAGTAGTAGGTAATAGAGTTTCTGACATATCTGCTGCAATTCAGGCATATGTTGAATCCAATGGTTTTTCGGTAGTGCGCGCATTTGTAGGCCATGGTATAGGTCGCTCATTACACGAGGAACCACAGATTCCTAATTTCGGAAAACCCGGGCAGGGACCGAGATTAAAAGAAGGGATGACTATAGCAATTGAGCCAATGGTCAATATTGGTGGACCTGATATCAGGATACTTGATGATGGGTGGACAGCAGTCACTGCAGATGGCAGTCTGTCGGCTCATTATGAACACACAGTTGCGATAACAAAAAATGGTCCTAAAATCTTGACTAAACTCTAATGAGGCATGTATAATTATAAGCTTAAAATATGTCAAAGGAAGAAAATATTGAACTTCAGGGAACTATAATCGAGACCTTGCCGAATGCGATGTTCAGGGTAGAACTCGACAACGGCCAGGTAATTCTTGCCTATGTATCAGGCAAGATGCGGATGCATTTTATAAAGATACTGCCCGGGGATAAGGTTACTGTTGAAGTATCTCCCTATGACCTTACAAAAGGGCGCATTACTTATAGATTTAAATAGCTTAAAGGTGCTTTAAAAGCTGAAGATCTCTTCAAGCTCTGAACTAATGTAGGAGGATTTAATATGAAAGTAAGGCCATCTGTAAAGCCTATATGTTCTAAATGCAAGGTTGTAAAGAGGAAAGGTGTTATAAGAGTTCTCTGCGAAAACCCGAGACATAAGCAGAGACAGGGATAATAATTTCAAATTTGAGATTTTAAATTCAAGTTTAAGGAGTTTTTTATGGCGAGAATAGCTGGTGTTGACCTGCCGAAAAATGAGCGAGTGGAGATAGGACTTACGAGGATATTTGGTATTGGAAGGTCTTTATCTAATAAAATACTTACAGAGACCAATGTTAATCCTAACACAAGAGTGAAAGACCTTACCGATGAAGACATTGTTAAGATAAGAACCCTGATAGAGAGGGATTATAAGGTTGAAGGCGACTTAAGACGTGAAATAGCAATGGATATAAAAAGGCTTCAGGATATTGGTTGCTATAGGGGGCTCAGACACAAGGCGCATCTGCCTGTGAGAGGACAGAGGACGAGGACTAATGCAAGGACTCGAAAAGGTCCGAGAAAGCTCGTGATCAAGAAAAAGTAAGACAGGCAAAAAGCATAAAGAAGGAGGAGTTTATTGAATGGCCCAGAAAAAGAGAATAGGCAAAAAGATTAAGAAAAACATACCGAGTGGCGCAGCCCATATACAGACTACTTTTAACAATACAATAGTTACAATTACTGACCAGAGCGGTAATGTGATAGCTTGGTCGAGTGCGGGAAGCCTTGGTTTTAAAGGGTCAAGAAAAGGCACTCCCTTTGCTGCGCAGATGGCTTCAGAGACAGCAGCAAAAAAGGCAATGGAGATGGGTCTCAAGCATGTTGATGTTTATGTAAAAGGTCCTGGTGCTGGAAGGGAGACAGCAATCCGTGCACTTCAGGCAGCGGGACTTGAGATAACATTAATTAAGGATGTTACCCCTGTTCCACATAATGGTTGTAGACCACCTAAAAGGAGGAGGGTGTAATGGCAAGATATACCGGTGCATTATGTAGGTTGTGTAGGAGAGAGGGGGAAAAGCTTTTTCTAAAAGGCAGTAGATGTTACACTGATAAGTGTGCAGTGGAAAAGAGAAAGTATGCCCCAGGACAGCACGGGCAGAACAAAGGGAAACTTTCTGATTATGGCATACAGCTTAGAGAAAAGCAGAAGGTCAGGAGAATATACGGCGTGATGGAGAACCAATTCAGGATATATTTTAAAAAGGCATCACGCATGAAGGGAGTGACAGGTGAGGCACTACTCCAGTTGCTTGAGAGAAGGCTTGATAATGTTGTTTATAGAATGGGTTTTTCGACAAACAGAAGAGAAGCCAGGCAGCTTGTAAAGCACGGGCATTTTCTTGTCAATGGAAGAGTAGTTGATATTCCTTCATATCTCCTTAAAGTAGGAGATGTGGTTGAGGTCAGGGAGTCAAGCAGACAACTTATGGTAATAACTGATAGTCTATCAATGGCGGAACACAGGGGATTTCCTGAATGGATCGAGATTGACATACATGCCATGAAGGGCAAGTTTGTTAGGATTCCTTCGAGAGAAGAAATACAACTACCTGTTCATGAGCAACTTATAGTAGAGCTATATTCGAAGTAAGAAATTTAATTTCAAGATACTTAGTATAATGACTTGGTTTTAATAATTTAAGTGTAATTAATAGGCATAGGAGGCCTTACATGGATCTTGTTAAAAAGGGCTTTCAGTTACCCAAAAAGATTAATTTTGACGAAGAAACCTTAACTGATTCTTATGGCAGATTAGTTGTAGAGCCACTTGAACGTGGATTTGGTACAACTATAGGAAATTCACTGCGTAGGGTTTTGCTTTCCTCGATAGAGGGGGCTGCTGTTACAGCAGTAAGAATTCCTGGTGTATTGCATGAATTTTCTCATGTAAAAGGTGTAAAGGAAGATGTTGTTGATATTATCCTGAACATAAAAAAACTGAGATTCAAGATGCAAGGTGATAGCAGAAAGACTGCAACAGTAAAAGTAAAAGGACCAAAGGTTATAATAGGGGCTGATATTGAAACAGATGCTGGTCTTGAGGTTCTAAACGTCGACCATCATATCGCCACTGTTGACAGCGGTGCTGCACTGGAAATAGAGATGTATATTAAAAAAGGGAAGGGATATGTCCCTGCAGAAATAAATAAAGAAGAAGGTTTCCCTATTGATGTGCTTGCCATTGATTCTGTATTCAGTCCAATAAAGAAGGTAAACTTCTGGGTTGAGAAGGCGAGGGTTGGAAGGGCAACTGATTACGACAGGCTTATAATGGAAGTATGGACCGACGGAAGTATAACCCCTGAAAAGGCAGTGAGCGATGCAGCATCAATACTTATGGATCACCTTGATCTGTTTATTTTTATAACTGAAAGTGAGATGACAGAAGAGACAGCGGGTTCAATGATTGCAACTGCATCCAATCCATCTTTAAATGAGAACCTGCTAAAGAGTATTGATGAGCTGGAACTTTCTGTTAGGGCATATAACTGCCTCAAGAATGCCAATATAAAGACAATTGGGGACCTCGTTCAAAAGACAGAATACGAGATGCTCAGGACAAAGAACTTTGGGCGCAAATCCCTTAATGAAATAAAAAAAATACTCATAAACATGGGATTGGACTTTGGCATGAGAATAGATATGGATGAATTAGTCAAAGGAGGTAGCTAATGCGGCATAAGGTGGCTGGCAGCAATTTCAATAGAACAACAAATCAAAGGAAGGCATTATTAAGGGGACTTGTATCATCTCTTTTTGAGCATCAGAGGATAGAGACAACACTATCAAAGGCAAAGGCAATCAAGGGAATAGCAGAAAGACTCGTTACATTTGGCAAGCGAGGTGACCTCCATTCAAAGAGGATGGTAATGTCCTATATTCCAAATAGGGCTGTTGTTACAAAACTTTTTTCTGATATAGCTCCGAGGTTTGTAGATAGAAACGGCGGTTATCTTAGAATAATTCAGACAAGGCAGAGGGTAAATGACAGGGCACCTATGGCTATTATAGAGTTTGTTGACTATCAGGACATAAAAGCCAAAACACCTGCTAAAACTTCTGAAAAAGAGGCAGATAAAAAATGAACGACATACTGATTGGAGTAGGCCTCATAGCAGTCTGGATTATTCTTCAGTTGTTTGTATTCCCCAAACTCGGGGTTCCCACCTGAGCAGTGCCGCCAAAAGGTTCGGGGAACTCAAATGATGAAAAATAGAATCGTCCCATTTTCCACATTTAAGAAGAAGGGAATTCCAGGGTTAAAAGACTTTCTCAAATCTAATGGTTCAGTAGTTCCTACAGATAGTAATGGAACACCTGTTACAACATATATGAGAGCAAAGAGCGGATATGATACTAATGGTAACAGTAGTGCTGGCTTTATTAACACCCTTACATCAGTTTTCAATAATATCGCCAACAAACTAAACGCCTTTCTTAACGGTATCAACTCCTTCTTTCAAGGCAAAGATGATGCTAATTTTTATACGGCGCAGAAAGGAGACACGCTTGCTTTTAAGAAAATTATTTTATTTGTTGCATTCACAGTTTTAATGATTTACAACATTTCATCTTCATATGCATTAGAGATAATAAAAACACCATCAACTATTAATTATATAGATTTAAACAATGATGGCGCAAAAGATATGGTTGTAGTTGGAGTTTATGCAACTGAAATGGGGGGGTATTTAAATTATGTATATTCGTTTTATTTAAAACAAGATAAAAGCAACTATTTTATAGTCCCTATTATTGATAATGGATATGAATATACAGCAATAGCAGCAAGCAAGGCTGTTAATTGTTCCGAATCTGGGAATGATATTACTTATATTAGCACTGTGAGAATTATTAAAAATCGAGGAAAGGTCTTCCTGCTAATAGCAGAAAAGAAAAAACCAGAGGGAGATGAGTCAATATATTTAACTAAAGAAAAATTTCAATTCAAAGTTTATGTCCTTGAAAAAGGAGATGTCGTATGGACATTTAAAAAATATAAAATGCAAGAGTCACGGGGTAAATACTGTGACGCTAACGATGCCTTTTCTAAGGAGTTAAAGTTTATTGATTTAGGAGGGCAACCTAAATGAGTGTATTTGTAAAAGCAGAACAAAGTGGTAGGAGGGTAGTTTATTACGATGCAGATGGGAATAAGACCGTTAGAGATGGAGGAGATCCTAATTGGAGAACAAATAATCCAGGCAATTTAGTTAGTGATACGTTAGAAGGTAAAAAATATGGTATAGGAAAATTCAAAAATGATGCTGTACATAATTTCGCAATTTTCCCTGATATGGAAACTGGTGAAAAGGCAATGAAAGAATACATTAAAAGAAAATTCGGAGAGAAGACAATACAAGAAATGATGGAAAAATATGCGCCTCCGAAACATAATGATACCGAGGCGTATATCAAATCTATACAGAAGCAGACAGGACTGGATACAAATAGGAAAATTTCAGAACTTTCGTCTGGGGAGTTTGAGAGATTGAGAAATACTATTAAGAAACATGAAGGTGGGCAAGTTGGGAAAGAAATGACTTCATCACAATCTCCACTAAGTAATTTATTCAATGCAGCCACTTCTTTTCTCAATAATATCGCCAACAAACTAAACGCCTTTCTTAACGGTATCAACTCCTTCTTTCAAGGCAAAGATGATGCTAATTTTTATACGGCGCAGAAAGGAGACACACTTGCAAAATATAGGCTGGATATTTTTTCTCAAATCTCTTGCATAATTTTTCAAATCTTGCTACTGCTTTTTCAAAAGCATTCATCCTCTTTATTATCAACAGTTCTTCATAAAACACCTTTACATCTTCTTTGCTCATGTTCCTCTTTATGTTTCTCTGCATGTGTATAAAGCAAAACTGATGATCTGTGTCATTTAATATCTCAAGCCAGTCTTCCTTACTTTCTGACCCCCCAATAGGTATAATAGCCATAAAGACTTTTCCTTCCATCCAAATCTATACCTACAACTACATAAATTACTGCTTTCTTTACTCTACCTATCTCTTCATCCTTTATGCTCGTATGATAGGCATCTATAAATAAACAAAATACATTCTCTGGTAATTCTCTTGTTCTGAATTCCTTCTCTAAAGAAAGATTGAGGCTCAGGTTAAGGTTGAGGAAAAACAAGTTAAAGTTAGAGAAAAACTCTTTTCTCAGCCTCAACCTTAACCTGTTTCCTTATTAAGGAGTTTGAGGTACAAAGTCCCTCAAAGCCTTTATCAAAGCGATGAGATTATTTTTCTGCCTGTTTCAGCATGGAGGAGATGAAATCTCCCTCATGAGCCTCCTCTTGAAAGGGGTTTTCGAAATGGGGATGAAATTTTCATCCTTTAGCCTTTTGCCATTAGCAGTTTTAAAAAATACATTGCCCCGTTTTTATCCAATGGCTGATTTGCTGAGCCGCACTGGGAGTCCTGAACACAGGATGGGCATCCCTCTTCGCAGTCACAGTTCTGAATTATTTCTATTGCAGATTTAATCCACTCTACAGGGACATCGAGAACCCTCTTTGTAAGTCCTATCCCTCCCTCATATCCGTCATAAATAAAAATGGCTGGCAATTTAAGTTCCGGATGCATTGCATAACTATAACCGCCGATGTCTCCCTTGTCGCAGAGTGCAAATAAAGGCATGCAAGCGATGGTCACATGCTCTGCTGCATGGAGGGTTCCTGGCAAATCATATCCTTTATCAACGATTTTATTTGCAAGGCTTTTGTGAATAACCATCCAGATGCCTTCTGTGTCAAATATATATTCAGGCATTTCTATGACATGCCTTGACATCTTTGTTCCATCGAATAAATTCTTTTTGTCATAGCCGATTACATGGTAAGTAATCCTCATCATTCCATGATAGAGCTCAACATCTCTTGATAAAGGGATGCGAGATCTTTGAGGTATTCCTATAATCTCCACATACTCATTTGATAATGCCTGCGTGTAGTAATTTACATCTACCTTTCTGCATAAGGCTTCATTATTTTCTAAATCGAGGGTTAATACCTGATACTGCCTTCCCCTGTGAAGGTAGATTGCACCTGGGAATGCCTCTCTATATATCCTCCTGCCGTCAAGGTCTCCGATATGTCTGCCAGACTCATCTTTAAGCCTTAGTGGTTTACCGATGGTTCTTATCCCGATTTCTCTTTGGGGCATTCTCTTTCTTGAAAACCATATATCGGCGAGTTTGCCTGTTTTGAGGCTATTGGCATTGACCAGTTCGTCAATGACACCAGACATTTTATTAATGTCATATACAGTATCATCTGCCCTCAGATAGACCTCATCTGCAGCACATATGAGATGTTTCTTTAAGATATTCTTATTTGATGGGTCGCAGATTGATGCCTCGTGGGGCTTTTCAAGGAATGCCTCTGGATGTGATATGAAATAATGGTCAAGGGCATCTTTGATTGCAATCATCACTATCAGTGATTCCTGCCCGTTCTTTTCATATCTCCTGCCTACACGGCCTGCCCTCTGCCATGTGCTTGAGATTGAGCCAGGATAGCCGCAGAGTATGCACACATCCAAGCCACCTATATCAACTCCAAGTTCAAGAGCGCTTGTTGATATAACACCCATCAATTCACCGCTGAAGAGTTTTTGCTCAATCTCCCTTCTTTCAGATGGAAGGAACCCTGCCCTGTAAGGGCTTATCTTTTCAGTCAGTAGCGGCGCGCGTTGTATAGTCCATTTATATATCAATTCCGTAATCTTTCTTGCCTTTGTGAATAGTATTGTCCTTAATCCAGAATTTATGCATTTCAGGAATATCCTCGTTGCTTCTGTATAAGGGCTATCAAGCGGATTTAAGAAAATGAAATGTTTCCCTGATTGCGGTGCACCTGTTTTATCAATTACATTAAATGGAATGCCGACAAGTGTTTCTGATAGTTCCTTTGGATTTGCTATGGTTGCAGAGCATGCTATGAATTGAGGATTACTTCCCCAGTAATTGCATATCCTTCGGAGCCTCCTGAATACATGGCTGACATGCGAGCCGAATACACCCCTGTATATATGTATTTCGTCGATAACTATATATTTAAGATTTTTAAAAAAATCCTCCCATTTTTTGTGAAAGGGATTAATGGCAAGGTGTATCATATCAGGATTAGTGAAGATTACATTTGGGATGTTTTCTCTGATTTTCTTTCTCCTGTAAGGTGTTGTATCACCGTCATAGACCTCAGCCATGCACAAGCGGGAAGCACGAGGTCTGGATTTTTGAGAAAGGCATTCATCTAAAAGGCTATTGAAGTTTTTAACCTGATCTTGTTCTAATCCTTTTAATGGAAATATGTAAAGTGCTCTTGTTTCAGGATTTTCAAGAATAGATTCGATAACTGGGATATTATAGATTAGACTTTTGCCGCTGGCAGTCGGAGTCATGACAACCACATTTTGTCCCTGCCTTATGAGACTTATCCCTTCTACCTGATGGCTATAAAGCCTTTCTATGCCTCTATTTTTTAGGGCTCCCCTCAATTCATTTCTTATTTCTATGTCTTCATAAATCGCATCTCTCGAGGGTATATATTCAATGGCTGTAATCTCTGTGCTGATGAGGCGATCTCTTTTTAATAAATCGATAAATTCGCTGATATTAGGCAAATCATACATTCATTATTTAAACAGATATTGGATTGTTTGTGCTATTTTTAGATTTTCACCCAAATTTGCCGATAGAAATAGAAAACTATTTCTATAAGTTTAGATGACAGACACTATCCGCCTTCGGCGATTTAAGATTCAAAATTCAAATATAAGTGCCAGAGTAGATGGCAGATGCTGCGAAAAGGCTTTAAACTTGGCACTTGCAGCCACATCTATCTTGAATCCGTCACCACCTATTAGCGGATACTTGTTGAGTAAAACATTTATAGTCTCCTCATATACACTTGAACCAACACTTTTTAAAGACTTTGAGCAGTGTCTGCCATCTAAAAATAGCCTTACGCCTTCGGCGATTTAAGATTCAAAATTCAAATATAAGTGCCAGAGTAGATGACAGATGCTGCGAAAAGGCTTTAAACTTGGCACTTGCAACCACATCTATCTTGAATCCGTCACCACCTATTAGCGGATACTTGTTGAGTAAAACATTTATAGTCTCCTCATATGCACTTGCAACAAACACTTTTTAAAGACTTTGAGCAGTGTCTGCCATCTAAAAATAGCCTTACGCCTTCGGCGATTTAAGATTCAAAATTCAAATATAAGTGCCAGAGTAGATGACAGATGCTGCGAAAAGGCTTTAAACTTGGCACTTGCAACCACATCTATCTTGAATCCGTCACCACCTATTAGCGGATACTTGTTGAGTAAAACATTTATAGTCTCCTCATATGCACTTGCAACCAACACTTTTTAAAGACTTTGAGCAGTGTCTGCCATCTAAAAATAGCCTTACGCCTTCGGCGATTTAAGATTCAAAATTCAAATATAAGTGCCAGAGTAGATGACAGATGCTGCGAAAAGGCTTTAAACTTGGCACTTGCAACCACATCTATCTTGAATCCGTCACCACCTATTAGCGGATACTTGTTGAGTAAAACATTTATAGTCTCCTCATATACACTTGAACCAACACTTTTTAAAGACTTTGAGCAGTGTCTGTCATCTAAAAATAGCCTATCGTCTTCACCACTTCACCACTTCACCACTTCATTTCTATCAGCAATTTCGAGTTTTCACCACATGCACAGAACATGATATGCAAGGGTCATAGCTTCTTATGATCTTTTCACTCTCTTTTTTGATAAAGTCTTCTGGCTTGTCAATATTATTCTGGACAAAACGGTATATGTCTGCCTCTATATGAGCAAAATTTTGTGATGTGGGTGGGATGATAGTGCAGTTTTTCACATATCCTGAATTATCAAGCTCATACCTGTGAATGAGAATACCTCTTGGTGCTTCTGTTATCCATACAGCTTCACCTTCTTTCAACTCAGAATCAATAAAAGACCTATCATACTCATTGTATTCATTAATAATCCTTATTGCCTCATAAAATGCATATGCCAATTCCACAGACCTTGCAATTATACTCATATGTGTATTTGTTATTGGCAATGATATGCCAGCCTCTTTGATCATATTTTGAATCTCTGCTGGCAGTTTTTCATAATTTAAATTAAGTCTTGATAAAGGTCCTACTACATAGGGACTAACATATGAATCCCTCTTAAGCCCTGAGTGTAGAGCTGTTGAGTAGTTGACCTGATATTCCTGAACATTCTCAATGAATTTTTCCATAGGCATATTCAAACCTTTGTTAGATGCTACATTGCCATAATTCATTGGATATTCATCATCATGTATGAGGGAAATATATTCTGTGTCCCATGAGTTATTGTTAAACTGCAAGCCTGCTACCCATTTGATTTCTTTTAAAGACCCTTCATATGCCTTTTTTAATTCAGGTAAAAGTGCTGATAGTGATTTCTTATCAGGCATTTTGTAAAATCCACCGACTCTTATTGAAATAGGATGGACAGATCTCCCCCCAAGTATAGTCAATATCTCATTGCCGAGTTTTTTAAAGTACAGTCCTTTTTTCGCAATCGTGAGATATTCTTTTGATGACCATGCACTTTCAATGTTATAAAAATCAGGTCCATTCAACAAATATATATGAAGTGCATGGCTCTCAATCCATTCGCCGCAGTATAACAATCTCCTCAACTCTTTTATTGGTTTTTCGACCTCGATATTGAATATCTTTTCTATTGCATGGACAGAACTCATCTGATATGCCACAGGGCATATACCGCATATTCTTGCTGTAAAGTCCATTACATCAAAATATGGTCTTCCTCTCAGAAAGGACTCGAAAAATCTTGGTGCCTCAAAAATATTTACACGAAGTCTTACTGTCCTGTCATCTTTTATCTCAATGACAAGACCGCCTTCTCCCTCAACCCGTGATAGATAATCAACCTTTATAATTTTACTTAATGCCTTCAATTCGCACCTTCCTATATGCATATGAGTTCATCTTATCCAGCAGAGACATGCAATCCTTTTGTGTTAAACCAATATTCTGAAAATGCCTCAAGAGTGATTCTATATTTGCATCGTCCTTTGGACCAAAACAGCCATAACATGGTCTGCCAAAGGAAGTGCACAATGCGCCACATCCTGTTTTTGTAATAGGCCCAAGACACGGCTCTCCTGCTGAGACAAGAACGCATGGAATGCCGTGTCTTTTACATTCCATACAGAGACTGTATTTTGGTATCCCTGGTCTTTTTCCAATTAAAAACGATACAAGCGTTTCTGACAGGGCATGTTTATTTATAGGACATCCCCATAATTCATAATCTACATATACATGGTCAGATATAGGTGTTGATGTTGATAGTGCATTGATAATGTCAGGAGTCGGATATACATATTTTTTATATGATGAGAGACTTGCCCAATTTCTCAGTGCCTGTAGTCCGCCTGATGTGGCACATGCGCCGATAGTGATCAGATGCCGTGAATTTTCCCTTATATCAACGATTTCTTCTTTTTGCCAGTCTGTAGATATAGAGCCTTCCACAATAGATATATCGAATTGTCCTCTTAAAGGTTTATCAGTTGCTTCGCGAAAATAGGCAATATCAAAAAGTTCGATAATGTCTATTATCTCATCTTCCATATTCAGGATTGTGAGTTGACATCCATCACACGATGTGAATTTAAATATCCCTATCCTTGGCTTTTTCATGTCTCTTGCCTCTCACAAAAGTCTTAGACTTCTGAAACCTCCCTAAATCTCTTTTATTCCTAAAAATCCCTCTATATCCGTAAATCTGAATACAGGTCCATCTTTGCACACAAATTTTGGTCCAAACATACAATGTCCACAAATACCCATGCCACAGTTCATATTCCTTTCCATTGATATAAATATTTTCTCTCCCGGCACCCCTCTCAACATCAGTTCCCTCACCATACTCTGCATCATGACCTCAGGACCGCACATAAAGACAACTGTATTGAGAGGATTAAAAGAAACCTTATTCAAAAGCCCTGTTATCAAGCCAACCTCTCCTCTCCAGTACTCTTCAGGGTCTGCTTTATCTACTGTGAGAAATACCTCAAAGGCATCCATATATCTTGGAAATTCATCCCTGAATATCATATCCTTTGGTGTTTTTGCACCATAAAGAATAATCTTTTTCCCTGTCTGATATTGTATAGATGATTTTTTCCTTCTTTTGCCTACAAGCAAATGCCTTATAACAGACCTCAACGGGGCAATGCCTACACCTCCAGCAATTATCATGAGGTCTCTATCTTCTATTTCTTCAAGTGGCCAACTGCTGCCAAAAGGACCCCTTACTCCTATAACATCTCCTGTATTCAACCTCGATATATGAGTCGTTACATCACCAGCTATCCTGATTGTATGCATTATTTCATTATCTATAGGTGCAGAACTTATAGATATTGGTGCTTCACCTATGCCTGGCAAATACAGCATATTAAACTGACCGGGTTTAAATGCATATAATCTCTGTATTTCCCTGTTAATTATCTTTATGGCATAAGTAGTGGTATCCCTTGTCTCTTTTTTTATCCACCGTATTGCTGCATCAAAGGGGATTGTCTTATCATACATAACTCTTTATCCTCACTTTTTTAATGCCTCTAATTCTTGCGTAATGTCTATCCCTACAGGGCACCATGTGATACACCTTCCGCAGCCGACACAGCCTAATGAGCCAAACTGCTCTATCCAATATGATAGCTTATGTGACATCCACTGCCTGTATCTTGCCCTTCTCGAAGGTCTGAAATTTCCTCCATGAACTCGAGCAAAATTTGTAGAAAAGCACGAGTCCCAGCTCCTTATTCTTGTGCCTGAAAGCTCGGGTATTTTTTTTGAAATGCCTGACAATTGGAGATAATCATAGCTTGAATTACAAAAGCATGTGGGGCAGACCTGTGTGCAATTGCCGCATGCAAGACAACGGTTGGCAATATCAGTCCATCTGGGGTGTTCGAGACTTTTATAAATAAGCCATGGAAGCTCACTAATATCAATTGTTTTTTTCATATTTTTTTTGCAATTTGCAATCAAGCTATCTTTTTCTGCAATATCTTCATTGCTTGCATTTTCAACTGGTAATTCATCAATCATTTCTCTCACAGAAGGTGTTCCTATTTCAAGCAGAAAGGACTTATCGAGTTCTGTGATAGCCATATCAAAACCGTCCTTTATCTCTGGTCCTGTATTTATAGAACTGCAGAAACAATTGTCCCCTGGATATAGGCAATTAACTCCAATTATTAGAGAACTTCTTCTTATCGAGTCATAAAAAGTATCTTTTACATGTCCTTCTAAAAAGACCTTATCGAGCAGCCTTAATGCAGCTATATCACATGCCCTCATGCCGACAAATAAAAAAGGCAGTGATGAACTGTGCTGCACAACTCTAACCATTGCTAACTGGCTACTATCAGACTTCTCATTACTCATTGCTGAAGACTTATTAGTGCTCATTATTGAGATCCTTTTTTTTGATTTCTTAAAAGCAAAAATCTCCCTGGCTGGTGGGTTCACAAACCGTTTAAAAGAGTCGGGTCCTACTGAAAACGAAAAAAACTGACTACTGCCTTTAGTGAGTCTGTAAGTGCCTTTACCTTGCTGTTCTCTATAGCCAAAAGGAATATCATAGAAGTCTGCAATTTCTGTAAGTACTATAACATCATTGTTTATTTTAGGACCTATAATTTTGTGTGATGTTTTTAGGCGGTTAAAGATTAATTTCAGTTGTTCTTTTTTTATTTTAACCCTTATCACTTTTTTGCTCTCATTTAAACTTATCTATTGGTAAATTTAACATTGTAAGCATCTTTTATTCAATATCACATCTGTCCAAAATAACCTAATCTGAAGGATGAAGATAAAATCCAATCTTGAATTTTAAATCTTATTTACCCCCTTCAGCCTAAAGCCTACCGCCTAAAGCCTATTTACCCCCTTCACCCCTTAAACCTAATCTCCTCATATGCACTTGCAACCACATCTATCTTGAATCCGTCACCACCTATTATGTCTTACTACTTCCTCTCCCCTTGGGGAGAGGATTGAGGTGAGGGGGCACAACTTTTGTCAGCTTTGCTTGCATAGTTAATGCTTACTTATTAGATGATGATTTGTCAATTGGTTATATCATTTAAGCTTGTCAAGTCTTTAGTTGAAATTTAATGTCTCTTGCTTTCTGTGGATTATGCCACGACGGGAGCTATTCTTTCAGGTTTCAACTAAAAATAATATATCATCACTTCCTTTGAGTTGAATCAAATTGACAAAGCCATATAATGAAGTGTTACACTAAAAAATCCAAAAGTCAATACCTTACAACTTAAATCTTGCTGATAAGCAGATTTGTTTGATTACTTAAAAAAGGAGGATGAATTGTTAAAGGCACTTGAGGACATATCGTCCACAAAAAAGAGATTAAAAATAGAGGTCCCAGCAGAGGCTATAGAGTCTGAGATAAAAAAAGGTCTTAACGAGGCTCAGAAAAGGGCAAGGATTCCAGGTTTCAGGCCTGGCAAGGCACCAATGTATTTGATAGAGAAAAAATTTGGCAAGGAAATAGAAGCTGATGTCCTGGAAAAGATTATTCCAGAATACTATCTTAAGGCAATAAAGGAGGCTGACATAACACCTGTTTCAAGACCTGTAATGGAGGATTCCTTTGAGTTTAAGCGGAGCGAACCTATCTCCATGACCATCTCAGTGGAGGTCAGACCAAAGATAGAAAACCTCAATTACGAAAATCTTACAGTTAAAGAAGTTCCTGTAAAAGTAGAAGATGAGGAGATAGAAGATGTCTTAAACAGACTTGCAGAAGAAAAGGCACTATATGAATCTGTAGATGATGCAGTTAACACTGGGGATCTGGTAACCATTGATTATTCTGCTACTATCCCCAAGAGTCAGGGACTTTCTGGGGACATCGCTGAAGAAACTGTTTCAGAGAATGTTGTTTTAAAGATTGGAAGCGGTCATTATCCACAAGAGTTTTTTGATGGAATTATCGGTAAAAAAAAGGATGAGAAGTTTATTATTGAGGCAACATTTCCAGATGATTCCCCTACCATGTTTGCTGGGAAAAGACCTAAATTTGAAATAACTATAAAGGATATTAAAAGGCGTAATATTCCTCCCATAGATGATGAGTTTGCAAAGGACATGGGATTTGAGAATATAGGGCAGTTGAGGGACAAGGTAAGAGAAAATATACTTGCAGCAAAAAACAGAGATGCTGAGAGAATAAAGCAAAGGGAGATCCTTGATAAGCTTTTAGAGCTTCACAGCTTTGAAGTTCCAGAAGTTATGCTTAATTCAGAGATTAACGAAATAATAAGCGAGATAAGGGCAATAGGAAAAGATACAAGGACAGATGAAGAGATTAGAGAAGAGGTTAAACCAAATGCTGAAAAGAGCGTAAGAGCCTCTATCCTTTTGGAACTCATAGGGGAAAGAGAAGGTATAAAAGTTTCTGATGAGGATATGAAAGAAGAGATATTAAACACTGCTATGAGGACATATGTGTCTCCTGAAAATATCATTAAATATTATACTGCAAGAGATGGTTCTCTTGAAGGACTTAAACAGTCTGTATTTGAGAAGAAGGTGTTAAAGTTTCTTTTGAATAAAGCGAAAATACAAGAGTAAGGAGACAATTGTAATGAGTATAGTTCCTATTGTTATAGAGCAGACGGGAAGGACAGAGAGGGTTTATGATATTTATTCGAGGCTTTTGAAGGATAGGATAATATTTATTGGCTCAGCTATAGACGACAATGTTGCAAATGTTGTCATAGCCCAATTGCTATTTCTTCAGACAGAAGACCCTGATAAAGATATACACATATATATAAATTCACCCGGGGGTGTGGTCTCAGCGGGTCTTGCTATATATGATACAATGCAGTATGTCAAACCTGATATTGCAACATATTGTATTGGTCAGGCAGCGAGTATGGGGGCATTATTGTTATGTGCTGGTGCAAAGGGTAAGAGATTTGCCCTTCCGCATTCCCGTATAATGATACATCAGCCAATAGGCGGGTTTTATGGTCAGGCAACTGATGTAGAGATACATGCAAAAGAGATACTGAAAATGAAGGATACACTGAATGGTATTCTTGCAAGACATTCTGGGCAGCCATTAGAAAAGATTCAGGCAGATACAGAAAGAGATTTCTTCATGTCCGGTAGCGATGCAAAAGATTATGGTATAGTGGATGATGTAATAGCAACAATAAAGACAAAAAAGTGAGACAGTGGGTGTGAGGAGGTTTTGATGGCAAAAAAGACAACTGAAAGTATCCTCAGATGTTCTTTCTGCGGCAAAAGGCAAGATGAGGTCAAAAAACTAATTGCCGGTCCTATGGTTTATATATGCGATGAGTGTGTAGCACTCTGCAATGAAATAATAGCTGAAGAACTTCATGCACCTGATGATAGGATTTTGTCAAGGAGACTACCCACCCCTATTGAGATACATAAGTTTCTGAATGACTATGTTATTGGACAAGAAAGGGCAAAGAAGATACTTTCAGTTGCTGTTCACAACCATTATAAGAGGATATTCAACGGCTCAAAAACAGATGTGGAACTCCAGAAAAGCAATATACTGCTAATAGGTCCCACAGGCACAGGCAAGACACTTCTTGCACAGACACTCGCCAGATTTCTTGATGTGCCTTTTACAATAGCAGATGCAACTACTCTTACTGAGGCGGGTTATGTTGGTGAGGATGTCGAAAATGTGCTTTTGAAACTTCTTCAGGCAGCAGACTATGATGTAGAAAAGGCACAGATGGGGATAATATATATTGATGAGATAGACAAGATAAGTAGAAAGGCAGATAGTCCATCTATAACAAGGGATGTATCTGGAGAAGGTGTTCAGCAAGCACTTTTAAAGATAATAGAAGGCACAGTTGCCAACATACCCCCACAGGGGGGGAGAAAACACCCTCAACAAGAGTATATACAGCTTAACACAACTAACATACTCTTCATATGCGGTGGAGCATTTGTCGGACTTGATAAGATAATCCAACAGAGGATAGGTAAAAAGAGCATTGGATTTGGAGCGGAAATGCTCGGCACAAAAGACAAGAAAATAAGTAATATCCTTAGCCTTGTTGAGCCAGAAGACTTGATGAAGTATGGACTTATCCCTGAATTTATAGGAAGGCTTCCTGTTGTTGCTACACTGGATGAACTGGATGAGGCAGCACTGATAAAGATCCTGACAGAGCCTAAGAATGCCCTTACAAAACAGTATCAAAAACTATTATCTCTGGATAATATTCGTCTGAAGTTTACTGACGGTGCTTTGTCTGCCATAGCGAAAAAGGCAGTTGAAAGAAAGGTGGGGGCAAGGGGACTGAGGGCAATACTTGAAGATGTAATGTTGGATATTATGTATGAGGTGCCTTCAAGAGGTGGTATAGCTGAGTGTATAGTAAATGAGGATGCTATTACAAAGAGAGAAAAACCAATAGTTGTTTATAAAAAAAAGGCAGAATCAGCATAGACAGAGACAGAGCCTTTAAGATTGTTTTCCTGATGTTTTCTTTAAGCTCAGGATCAGATATTGTTGAAACAGTCTTGTTTAACCATTCAGATTCAGAATCAGTGATAGATCTGGTGGGGTGTTTCGAGTCTTTTAGCACATCACTTTTTGCATCTTGCCTCTTTTTCTTATAGACCCTTCCATGCTTGAATTTGACAGAATTAATATTATATGCGTAGAGTTTCTTTATTATATCTGTTTTAAAAAACTTTAATTGCCCGAGCCATGCTGGGGAATCAACATTTATTGTCAATTCTCCACCTCTTATATCTATAGGATATGTGTGTAGAGATAAAGGCTCATCAAACAACTTGTGCCACTCTTTTTGCATTGAGGTGAGCTTGATCTTGTCTTCGATGCCGATTTCTTTAAAGATGTGAGAGAGGAGTGCGCCTGCTTTTTTCATTATCCTATCACCTTAACCCAAATTACGAAGGATTGCAGTTAAAGCCTCCTAAACTGTCGCCTTGAACTCGTTTCAGGGTCTATGAGATGCTGAAACAAGTTCAGCATGACATCTGTGCGATACGATTTTGTAATTTGGGATTAACATCGTTCCTATGCTGCTTTTACAACTTTTTTTGAGCGAATACATCTTGTGCAGACATATGCCCTTTTTGTGCCACCACCATTTGTTACAATCCTGATTCTCTGGATATTTGGCATCAAGATGCGCTTTGTCTTATTATTTGCGTGGCTTACATTATTGCCAATTGTTTTTTTCTTTCCGCACACAGAACAGATTGCCATAGAGATTCCTCCTTGTAAAAACCCTCTGATTTAAAGAAGGTAGTTTCTTTAAATTGCATAAATAAAGTTTTTTATGATAACATTAACGATTAAAAAATGCAAAGAGGTTAGAATATAAATGCTTGATAAAGAAATAAAAAGCACTGAACTGGCAAAGGAATTAAAAGAATCAGGGATAAATATAAAAGCCACTGATGTTGTTAGAGAACTGGCTCGAATGAGGGGTGTAGAGTTTAAGAAGGGAACGACCCTTGTAAAACTCACTATTGAAGAGGCAGATAGGATAAGACAAATATTCAGGCAAGCAAAAGTTGTGCAGCCTAAAATAAAGACAGCGACTGCAAAGGCTGTAGAGATAAAGAAAAAAGCAGAGGGGAAAAAGGTCGAAGGAGTTCAGAGAACTGAAGAAAGAGAAAAGGAAAAATTAATAGAAAAAGTAGAACGAATTCCACCCCAAAAAGTCAGAGACTTTTTGGAGACCCCTCTTAAAGAAGTCGAGAAGGTCGAAAAAGTAGAAAAAGTAGAGAGGCCCAAAGAACCTGTTATAAAAAAAGAAGAAGAGAAAAAAGAATTTGAAGAAGAAAAAGAAGGAGAACTCCCACCTATTATCCCTATTATTCCTGATGAGGAGGTAGAGACCAAGATACCTGTTAGATTTAAAAAAGAGATAGATATCGAGAAGGTAGAGAAATTTAAGGTAAAACCCGGAATGCAGAAGGCATTTCAGGCAATAAAAAAGATAGAATCAAAGAAGTGGATTGAGCAGAAGCCATTTAAGAAGGCAAAAGACAAATTCAAAAAAGTAGAACCGGCATCTGCTCTGCCGATAACTGCACCGAGGAGGAAGTCTATAAAGCTTGAAGAAGGTACAACAGTAAAAGAGTTTGCAGAATTGATAGGACAGAAGATCTCAGATGTCATCAAAAAATTTATGGAGCTTGGATATATGCCTACTATTAATCAGCCTGTGGATATGGATGCTGCAGTGCTTGTAGCAGACAGCTTTGGGGTTAAAGTCGAAATCGTTGCTCCTGAACAACTCGATGTCATAGAAGAGCTTGTAGAAGAATCTGCTAATCTTATTCATAGACCGCCTGTTGTCACCATAATGGGACATGTTGACCATGGAAAGACCTCTCTTCTTGATGCGATACGACAAACAAAGGTAACAGAAACAGAAGCTGGAGGTATTACCCAGCACATAGGTGCATATAAGGTATCACTACAAGGCAAAGATATAACATTTCTTGATACCCCGGGTCATGAGGCATTTACTGCGCTCAGGGCAAGGGGTGCAAAGGTTACTGACATAGTTGTTCTTGTTGTTGCTGCAGATGATGGTGTGATGCCGCAAACAATAGAAGCAATAGACCATTCAAAGGCAGCTAATGTTCCCATAGTTGTTGCTATCAATAAAATAGATAAGCCAGAGGCAAATCCTGCAAGGATTAAGAATGAACTTGCAGAATATGGGATTGTGCCTGAGGAATGGGGTGGGCAGAATATCTTTGTTGAGGTTTCAGCAAAGAAAAAAATAGGCATAGAGCAATTACTCGAGATGATTTTATTACAAGCAGAGATAATGGAACTCAAGGCAAATCCCAACAGACCTGCCCGCGGCACAATTATTGAAGCCAAACTCGATAGGGGAAGGGGGCCTGTTGCTACAGTGCTTATTCAATCAGGCACATTGAGGATTGGAGATGCCTTTGTTGCTGGGACTGCATCAGGCAAGGTTAGGGCGCTTATTGATGATACTGGCAAAAAGATAAACGAGGCGGGTCCATCGACTCCTGTAGAGATAATCGGGTTTTCAGAGGTCCCCACAGCCGGCGATGTTTTTACCTGTGTTGAGGATGAAAAGAAGGCGAGGCAGATAGCCCTTGCAAGACTTCAGAAGCAAAGACTTGCTGAGGCTGCACGGCACAAAAAACTTACTCTTGACGAACTGTATTCGAAGATAAAGGAAGGGCAGATAAAAGAGCTTGGCATTGTTATAAAGGGAGATGTGCAAGGTTCGGTTGAGGCAATACGAAGCGCACTGGAGGGCATAACCCACCCTGAAGTAAAGGTAAGGGTTATACATGCTGCTGTTGGTGGCATAAATGAATCTGATGTCATGCTTGCTGCTGCATCAAATGCTATCATCATAGGGTTTAATGTCAGACCTGAACTTAAGGCGTCTAATCTTGCAGAAAAAGAGGGCGTTGATATAAGGTTGTATAACATAATCTATGATGCTATTGAGGATGTAAAGAAGGCACTTGAGGGCATGCTTGAGCCCACGCTTAAAGAAAAAATTCTCGGAAGGGCAGAAGTAAGGCAGACATTTCAGGTGTCGAGATTGGGGACAATTGCTGGGTGTTATGTCATAGATGGAGTGATAAGCCGTGCAAGCGACGGCATAAGAGTTATAAGAGATAATATAGTAATTTATGAGGGAAGAATTGCATCATTGAAGAGATTTAAAGAAGATGTAAAGGAAGCACAGACTGGATATGAGTGCGGCATTATGATAGAGAATTTTAATGACATTAAAGTTGGAGACATCCTTGAGAATTATATCATCGAAAAAATAGCAGCAAAACTAAATTAGGCAATAGGCGATAGGCTATTTGTCTGCTAAGTCATGCATCCATATAAAAGATCACAGAGATTAAGCATCCTTATTAGAGAAGAAATCGCAGATATAATTATGCGACGGATAAAAGACCCGCGTCTTGGATTTGTCACTGTTACAGATGTAGAGATGTCAGAAGACCTGAAAATTGCAAGGATATTCATAAGTGTAATGAAACAAGAAGATAAAGACACCACTCTTGAAATATTGAATGCAGCAAAAGGTCTTATACGAAACGAGGTATCCAAAAGGGTGAGGACAAAATTTATTCCGAATATTGAATTCAGGATTGACAAATCAATAGAGCATGGTGATAGGATTGATAAATTGCTTAGGGAGATAAAAGAACAAATGTAACCTTGTTCTTTCATCTGTCATTGCGAGATTCTTCGCTACGCTCAGAATGACAAAAAGCGAAGGGCTCGTAATGACAGGTGGGAATGGGGAGAGGGATAGGGTGAGGGGTAAGGAAGGGGTTTAGATATGTTACCGCCAGAAGAACTGATAAATTTTATAGAAACTGAAGATAATTTTCTGATTGCTACACACATAAATCCTGACGGTGATGGCATTGGCTCATCTATCGCACTATCAATGTCCCTTCAGGTGTTGGGCAAGAAGACAGTTCTGTTATGCAAAGATTTAGTGCCAGGACAATATAAATTTCTACCCGGCAACGAGTCTTTTTACACATTAGAACAATTGAAGGCTCAAGAAACAAAATTCAAAGATTACAAGAATCTAATTCTCGTAGATTGCAATGACCTTGACCGCATATCTGACTCAACTCCAACCCTAAACTATTCTTGCTCTGCAGTGATTGATCATCATGCATCTGAAAGACCTTTTGGCAATATACGATGGGTAGTGCCTGATGCAGCAGCCACGGGGCTCATGATTTATTATCTAATAAAAAGACTTGGTATAAAACTGACCTATGAAATGGCAGTAAATCTGTATGCAGCGATAGCCGTTGATACGGGAAATTTCAGATATGAAAACACCACATCATCCGTGCTTCGGGTTGCATCTGATCTAATAGATGCGGGTGCAAGACCTTATGTAATTTATAGGCACCTCTTTGAGGCATGGTCAGAAGGACGATTTAATCTCTTTATGCAAGTTCTTAATACACTGGAAAAGAAAGACAAGATTGCTATCGTTAAAGTGACAAGGAAGATGTTTGAGGATACATCAACATCTGCTGAAGATACAGAGCATTTTGTTGAGTTTCTCAAGATTATGGCAGATGTTGATGTATCAGTGCTTTTTCGAGAGATAGATGATACTCATTATAAGATAAGCTTGAGGTCAAAAGATGATATAGATGTGACTATTGTTGCAGAGGCATTTGGAGGCGGTGGGCATAAAAATGCTGCGGGCTGCAGAATCAAGGCTGATTTTGAAACAGCAAAAAAAGAGCTTATAGGAAAAATAAAGCAGATTATGTTAAATTAATAAGGTTTTCGTATAGTTCTTCGGGTGTGATAATTGCTCCACCTGGCCTACCATAAAAGAGCACATCAGCTTTTCCATTTATAGCCAATTTCACATCTTCAACCATCTGACCAGAGTTTAATTCCACAGCAATAAATCTCTTATTTTTATCCGCCATGTCACTTATCTGTCTTTCAGGAAATGGGAACAAGGTTATGGGTCTAAATAATCCGACCTTATGTCCTTCGTTTCTCAACCTTCTTACAGCAGCCATTGCAATACGAGCTGCAATACCAAAGGCAACTACAATCAATTCAGCATCATCTGTGTTGTATGTCTGAAATCTTACTTCTGCATTTTTCATTTTCTCATATTTAGCCTGAAGCATATAATTTCTCTGCTCCAGTTCCCCCTCTCCCATGAAAAGGGATTTTATGACATTTGGTTTTCTGCCTTTACATCCTGTAAGTGCCCATGTCTTTTCAGGGAGTTTAGGTTTTATATATGGTGTTGGAACAAATGGTTCCATCATCTGTCCGAGTATCGCATCTCCGAGCAACATCACGGGATTTCTGTATTCATCTGCCTTGTCAAAGGCTAACATTGTCAAATCCCAGAATTCTTGCAGATTGTATGGTGCATATACCAAGAGCTTGTAATCTCCGTGTCCGCCTCCTTTTACTGCCTGAAAATAGTCTGCCTGACTTGCCGAGATATTACCAAGGCCAGGTCCACCTCTTTGCATATTTACAATAACTGCCGGCAGTTCCGCACCAGCAAGGAATGATATGCCTTCTTGTTTAAGACTTATCCCAGGACTACTTGATGATGTCATTGCCCTTGCACCACATGCAGAGGCACCGAACACCATATTGATTGCTGACAGCTCGCTCTCTGCTTGTATAAAAGTGCCGCCTATCTCTAACATGCGCCATGACATATACTCAGGGATTTCATTCTGAGGTGTTATCGGATAACCAGCATAAAATCTACATTCAGCCTGTATTGCAGCCTCTGCAATGGCTTCATTGCCCCGCATTAGTATTTTTTTCATAGGGAATTATACCAATACTGTGTTAAAATAATCCATGCCGTGCATAAATATCCTTCCATTAAATCTACGAAATAAAATTGCTGCTGGAGAGGTTGTTGAGCGCCCAGCATCTGTTGTAAAAGAATTAGTTGAAAACTCTATAGATGCAATGGCATCAAGGATTGAGATCGATATTTTAAAAGCTGGTAAAAGACTTATAAGGGTTTCAGACAATGGCATTGGCATGGACAGACAAGACGCTATAGTTGCATTTGAAAGATATGCCACGAGCAAGATTAAAGATGAACACGACCTATTCAACATTAAAACAATGGGCTTCAGGGGTGAGGCACTTTCATCCATTGCATCTGTCTCAAAGGTGAGGTTGATTACATCTCAGAAATCAGAAATAGGGACATGCATGGAAATCATAGGTGGCAATGTTAAAGAAATCAAGGATTGTTCTGCAATAGGCACGAGCATCGAGATAAGAGACCTTTTTTTTAATACACCCGCAAGGCGCAAGTTTCTTAAATCAGACAGCACAGAGAATTATCATATTATTGACACAGTTACATGCGAGGCAATATCACATCATCATATAGGATTTGTCTTGACAATAGACAACAATTGTGTATTGAATCTTTCCCCTTCATCATCACACATAGAAAGGATATTGCAGATATTTGGAAAAGATTTTGCAAGTGAATTAATAGACATAGAATCAGGAGATGAGCAAATATACATCAAGTTATTTCTCGGCAAGATAACGAATTTAAGGAATAACAAGAACAATCAATTCTTATTTATAAATAACAGACCAGTTAAAGACCCATCAACAACTTATGCAGTTTATAAGGCATATGAAGAATTAATACCAAAAGGCAAACACCCTGTATTTTTTATTTTTATTACAATAGACCCTGTGCTTGTAGATTTCAATGTTCACCCTACAAAGAGGGAGGTGAGATTTGAAGACAAAAACCGTGTGTTCAATCTTGTATATCGAGCAGCAAAAGAGGCATTAAAAAATGGCTCATTGGAGACACAAAAGGCAACAACAATAGACTACCAGAGTGATGAAGACATAAGAGTTGAATCTTGGCATCCCCAGAAAGTCGTAGGACTTTCTGATGTGCAAAAAAAAGGCATATCTGCAATATCAGAATCAGCGTCTCTTTACAGCGATGTGATGACTGCTGCCATCCAGTCGTTTTACATTGGTGACACATTTATAGCAATTCCAGAAAAGAATGGTCTCACAATAATAGATTATCATGCTGCACATGAACGGATTAATTATGAAAGGCTCTTAAAGAAAACACAAGGCAGACAACATAAGATAGAATACAGACTGCTCTTTCCACAGCAGATAAAACTCCAGAGTAGTGAATACAGGACAATAGTGGAAAATCTGCAATTGATTAACGAAATTGGGTTAGAAGTAGATGATTTTGGTCATGGAACTATATTAGTGCGGGGCCTGCCAGAATTCTTGAAAGATGCTGATTTGAATGCATTGATGAGTGATATAGCTGTATCTTTGAGATCAGGTTTTAGAGTGTGGAGTTTGGAATCTCCTGAAGGGTTAGAACCTGTGGATTCAATAAAGAAGATGCTTGCCCAAAAAATAGCATGCCATAAATCCATAAGGGGAAAAGAGGTGCCTGACAACATGAAGATTTCACAACTACTGAAAGACCTCGATGAAACAGAAAATCCACACACTTGTCCACACGGCAGACCAACTAAGATTTTTATATCAATAGATGAATTGAGAAAGATGTTTAAGAAGTAAGTCTCTCAATATCAGCACCTATTTGTCTGAGTTTTTCATCCATCCTTTCGTATCCTCTGTCAAGGTGATAGATCCTGTGGATTATTGTTTCTCCTTTGGCACATAAGGCAGCTACAACAAGTGATGCCGATGCCCTGAGGTCAGTAGCCATTACTGGTGCACCTTTGAGCCTCTCAACACCTTTTACTGTGGCTGTTCCACCCTCTATGTTTATGTCAGCACCCATTCTTTTTAATTCTGCTACATGCATAAATCTATTCTCAAACACAGTTTCCTTGATTATACTTGTCCCTTTTGCTACTGTCATCATTGCCATAAACTGTGCTTGCATATCTGTTGGGAATCCGGGGTAAGGTATTGTCTTTGCATCTCTTGCAATTAGTTTTTCAGGACCTATTACCCTGAGTCCTTTTTTTGTTTCTTTGAATACAACGCCTGCATCTTTTAATTTCATTATTACTGCATCGAGATGTTCAGGGATGCAGTTTTTAAGCACTAAATCTCCACCTGTGATGCCCGCTACAGCCATAAAAGTGCCGCTCTCTATCCTGTCAGGTATTATGCTGTAGTTTGCTATAGGTTTTAGTTCATCCACACCTTCTATCTCTATGACACTGCTGCCAGCACCATTAATCCTTGCACCCATTTTTATGAGACAGTTGGCGAGGTCAACTACTTCTGGCTCTCGTGCAGCATTTTCTAATATAGTCGTGCCTTTTGCTAACACAGCAGCCATCATAAGATTTTCTGTGCCTGTCACAGTGATAGTATCAAAATAGATTGAAGCCCCTTTTAATCTCGTTGCCTTTGCAATTACATATCCTGATTCGAGCTGTATTTTAGCACCCATTTTTTCTAAACCCATGAGATGCAGATTTATTGGTCTGGCACCAATAGCGCATCCTCCTGGCAGAGAGACCTTTGCCCTGCCAAACCTTGCCACAAGCGGGCATAATACAAGGACAGATGCCCTCATTGTTTTTACAAGGTCATATGGTGCTTCAAAATTTTTAATCCTATCGCAATCTATAATGGTCTCATTATTGTGGATATGAAAACCTGCGCCAAGATTGGCAAGCAGTTTTCCCATAGTCATCACATCTCGCAAGTGCGGAACATCTTTAATATTGTGCTTACCTTGTGAAAGAATGGTTGATGCCATAATGGGCAATGCAGCATTTTTTGCACCGCTTATCTGAACCTCTCCTTTTAGACGCCTTCCTCCCCTTATAACCAACCTATCCATAGGGAATATCTTACAGACGTCACCTCTTTAGCGTCAAGCCTGACGCAATTTCTAAATTTGGGTTATAATGAAACATGAAGACAATCAATGCACTTATAGAAAAAATCCTCTCTTATAATCCAAAGGCTGATGTTGAGATTATAAAAAAGGCTTATGTTTTCTCAAGAGAGGCTCATTGCAGCCAGAAGAGAATAGAAGGTTCTCCTTATATACACCATCCCCTTGCTGTAGCAGAAATACTTGCAGACATGAAACTCGATACAGCCACAATAGCTGCTGGGCTTTTGCATGATACAGTCGAAGACACAGGCACATCAACTGAGGATATAAAAGAGATGTTTGGGCAAGAGATAGCCTTTCTTGTAGATGCATTAACAAAACTGAGCAAGGTTGAGTTCAAGACAAAAGAAGAAGCGCAAGCAGAGAACTTCAGGAAGATGTTGCTTGCAATGTCAAAAGATGTAAGGGTTATCCTCATAAAGTTTGCTGATAGGCTTCATAACATGAGGACTATTAAGCACCTCCCAGATGAAAAACAGAGGAGGATTGCTTCAGAGACACTTGATATTTATGCCCCTCTTGCAAATAGGCTTGGAATAGGATGGCTGAGAACAGAATTTGAAGATTTAAGCTTCAAGACCCTCATGCCAGACCTTTTTGATGACCTTCAGAAAAAGGTTGCTAAACGCAAGGAAGACCAGATGAAGTATATAGATGAAGTCAGAGACATAATCTCTGAAAAACTTACTGCTCAGGGGATACCCGCGAAGGTCAAGGGAAGGGTCAAGCATTATTATGGCATCTATCAAAAAATGGTGGCACAGAAGATACCATTTGAACAAGTGCATGATGTTATAGGACTCAGGATAATAACAGATACAGTGAGCCATTGTTACGATATACTTGGCATCATACACTCATTATGGCCACTTGTTCCCGGTAGGTTTAAGGATTTTATAAGCCTTCCAAAGTCCAACATGTACCAGTCTCTTCATACCACTGTAATCGGACCCGGTGGAGATAGAGTAGAATTTCAGATAAGGACAGATGACATGAATGAGATTGCAGAAGAAGGAATTGCTGCACACTGGAGGTACAAAGAAAGAGACAGCATAGATAAAAAAAATACAAAGTTTATTGCATGGCTTAGAGAATTAGTCAAAGAAATATCTGATGCAAAGGAATTCCTCGAGGCTGTAAAGGGTGAAGTCATCCCTGAGACCGTATATGTCTTTACCCCTAATGGCGATATAAAAGAACTTCCCATAGGCTCTACCCCTATTGACTTTGCCTATAGCATTCACACACAGGTTGGACACAAGTGTATAGGGGCAAAGGCTAATGGCAGAATAGTCCCGCTGAGATATAAGCTGAATAGCGGAGATGTTGTTGAGATTATAACCTCTCCATCTCATGGACCAAGCAAAGACTGGCTTAAGTTTGTAGTCACACAGAGGGCAAAGAGCAGAATAAAGCAATGGATAAAGACAGAAGAAAGAAAGCAGAGCATAGAACTCGGAACAAAATTAGTGGAGGATGAAATCAGGAGGCATGGGCTTTCTCTTTCAATACTAAAGTCAGAAAAGGTAAATGAAGTCTTGAAATACTTCAGCCATCAGACACTCGAAGACCTCTATGTCTCCATAGGATATGGAAAGATATCAGCCCATCAGGTAATCAACAGACTTGTTCCTGAAAAGATAGAAAAGACAGAAGATGTCGAAGTGCCAAAACTGACAAGACCCCAGAGAGACAAAGGCAGTGTTATTACTATTAAGGGGATAGATAATGTCTTATATCATATAGCAAAGTGTTGTTTCCCTGTGCCTGGAGACAATATAGTCGGCTTTATTACAAAGGGCAAGGGTGTCACCATTCACAGAAAAGAGTGTAATAACCTCGAAAGGCTTGCTGTTGATAGTGAGCGACTCATAGATGTGCAATGGAGTCGTGACAGTGATGTTACATCACAAACCCGACTGTATATCGAAAGCATTGATAAACCGGGAATGCTGGCAAGCTTAAGTGCCCTTATATCATCTGCTGATGTTAATATTAGTTCTTTAAAGGCAAACTCCACACATGACAAAAGGGCACTTTTTGAACTCACCCTTGAAATCAAAAACAGAAATCAGCTTATCAATCTTGTAAGCAAGATTACACAGATGGACGGCGTGTTGAATGTGAGGCGATAAGCTATGATGCTGTTTTTTTTCCAAACCACCATATAGAAAAGCTGAAGAGTAAAATGCCCATAATTATTATCCCAGCTACATCCTTCCATACATAAGCGATTCCATTGCCCTTAAATAATACACTGTAGCCAAAATCAATGAAATACCTCATCGGTGATATGTGGCTTGCCCATTGCATCCATGGAGCCATTGCCTCAGGCGGCGTCCATGCACCTGATAGGAATAGCATGGGCGCAAGGATGAGCAGCATTATCATCATTGCCTGAGACAGATTTCGAGCTACTGTTGCAATCGCAATTCCGAGACTGGACATGGTAAAGACATAGATGGCTGCAATGCTGTAAAAAAGCAATAAACTGCCCCTTATCGGGACATTAAAGATTGGCTTCAGGACAAGGAATATGCTTAAGATCGAAAGGCATAGGACTATAACAATCGTCGGGATTATCTTTGAAATAAAGATCTCTCCTAATCTCGCAGGGCTTACCAGTAATTGCTCAAGTGTGCCGTATTCCTTTTCTCTCACCAAGGCTGCTGCAGTTAAAAGGAGCGATACCATAGTGAACATATTGAGTAGTTCAAGGAGGCTCGTAAACCATGAACTCAGATTATTTGGGTTGAATTCAACCCGCAGTCTCTCATCTATAATTGGCAGATTCTCAAAGGCAGCCCTTGTAAACCTTCCCTGTTTTTCCATTATCTCCATGGAATAACTGCTTGCTATCTGGGCTAAATAAGCAGTAGCAATAGTTGCAGACATGGATATTGTTCCATCTGTTATTACCTGTATCTTTGCATCTTCTCTGCCATTTATCCTGCGCTGGAAATCAGGCGGGATAACTATCGCCATGGATGCCCTGCCACTGTCAAGCCACTCTGTAATCTCTTCTTCTCTCTGTATATAAGATAACACCTTGAAATAAGGCATCTGCACTCTGCTTATTAGCTCTCGACTGGCTGTCCCCTTGCTCATATCAAAGATAATTGTAGGAAACATCTTCACCTCCATGGACATACCGTGTCCTGCTGTGTATATTGCTCCTGTGAATGCCCATGCAAGGATGAAGAGGAGTGCCCTATCCCTCAATATCTGTGCAAATTCCTTTTGTATCAGAGAAAGCAGCCTTCTCATCATATCAGCCTATCCTCTTTCTGAAAGAGAGTATTGCGATGCTGTATATTATGCTGGCATAAAGGCCGAGTGTAGCGAGATCCCATAGATAATAGTTAAATCCGAGACCTTTCAGATATATCCCTCTCACCATTCCCATAAAATATGTGGCCGGGATGAACCTGCTTATAATCTGGCCTGTAATCTCCTGACTCGTTATTGATGCCATGAAACCAGAAAAGAGAAAAGACGGGATCATTGTGCCCAGAAAGGTGATGAGCATAGCAGCTATCTGTGTTCGGGATATGACGGATATCAGGATTCCCAGACCGATTGTGCAGGCTATATATAGCAGGGCCCCTGCACTGAGAAGCAAGAAACTCCCTGTAAACCTGACATGAAAGAGGAACACACTCATAAAAAAGATAACAAGATAGTCAATAAAGGCAAGGCATATGTAAGGGACTGCCTTGCCAAATACGATTGCTGGGGTGCTTACAGGCGAGCAGTAAAGGTTGAAGATTGTCCCTGATTCCTTTTCCCTCACAACAACAAGTGCAGCAAGCAGAGCGGGATAAAACATCAGTGTTATCACAAGAAGACCTGGTATGATGAAGTTTTTGCTTTCAAGAGAAGGATTATACCATGTCCTTCCTTCTACAGAGACTGGGAATACAACATTACCTGACTGCCCTTTCAATGAAAGATACTGTGAGACCATTCTCATATTAAACTGGGTGTTTATCGCAGACACATATCCTTTGACAATCTCTGCCCTCATCGGAAATGAGCCGTCTAATAAGAATTGTACCTGTGCGGGTCTTCCTTTATTCAGCCTCCTTGAGAAATCAGGCGGGATAACAATAACAACACGGATATTGCCTGAGCGGATTGCATGCTCTACCTCTTTATAATCCCCTGCCAGACCTGCAAACCGAAAATACTCAGAGTTTGTGAAAGAGTGCATATATTCCCGACTACCTGCAGAGCGGTCAAGGTCGTAAAAGAGCACAGGTATATTCTTGACATCCATTGAAAGTCCATATCCTAACAAAAGCATAAGAAGAACAGGGACTGCAAAGGCTAATCCAAGATAAACCGGGTCCCTTATTATCTCCCTTGTCTCCTTTCTGATTATTGCGTATATACGGCTATGCATGGACTTCCTCCGCAGCCATTATGTGATCAACAAATGTCTCCTGCATGGAAAGGGGCTGGATACCTGTTTTGACATCTGTTATCCTTGCATCTGTTAAATATTTGATGACCCTTTCCTTATCTGATTCAGGATTAAATGTTCTGAGGTGAATGCGGCTTCCATAAAGTGTGGCATTCGGGAAGATGCTGATTATCAAATCAAAGGCATTGCGGAAATCAGATGTCTTTATAGATAAAAGTCTTCCTGACCTTTTTTCTGATGCCTCTTTTAATTCAGAAGGGGTTCCGATAGCAATGAGTCTTCCCTGATGCATTAGACCGAGACGGTCACAATGTTCTGCTTCATCCATATAATGGGTTGACACTATTACCGTAACCCCTGACTCCCTCGAAAGACTGTAAATTATCTCCCAGAATGAGCGTCTTGCCAGAGGGTCAACACCTGATGTAGGTTCATCTAAGAACAAGACAGGTGGTTCATGCAACAATGCACAGGCAAGGGCCAACCTCTGCTTCATCCCGAGGGGGAGGTTGCGGGTAAGTCTATCCTCCATGCCTGATAGCCCGAGAAATTCGATACCCTTTTTGAAGTCTTTATTCTTAACTCCATATAAACCCGCATAGAGCCTCAGATTTTCTTCGACAGTGAGGTCTCTGTAGAGTGAAAATCTCTGGGACATATAACCAACATGAGTCCAGACATCCCTTCGCTGTTTTAAAACATCAAACCCGGCAACTTTAATAATTCCTTCATTTGGCTCAAGCAATCCACACATCATCTTTATGAGAGTGGTTTTACCAGCGCCATTTGGGCCGAGCAAACCAAATACCTCTCCTTTCGTTACAGACAGATCAACCTTATCAACTGCTACAAAGTCATTAAAACGGCGGATGACAGAATTGCATTGAATAACAATCTTATCGTCAAAGATTTTTGGGTCAGGAGTTGAGAGTTGTATTGATGGGTTAGATGAGTCAGCCATGATTTTTGGTTCTTGACCTGATATGAGCTGCACAAAGACCTCCTCTAATCCAGCTTCATAAGGCGTGATTTCTTTTACTTCAATACCTTTTTCAGAAAGGTATGATAAGAGTTCCTTCTCTTGAGCTTTAAGACTCAGACGAATTTCCTCTCCAAAGACCCCTGATGATTTCACACCATCCCATGACCTCAAGAGTCTGAGCGCATTATGCTGTGGCCTTGCGATCAGCCTAAAATGACCTCCGCCAGCCTTTGCCCTGAGAGATTCAGGTTCTCCATGCTGTATTATCTTCCCTTCATGAAGGAGTGCAACCCTGTGGCACCTCTCTGCTTCATCCATATAAGAGGTGGTAAGAAGCACTGTTACCTGTCTCTCTCTGACAAGACGATGGACAATCATCCAGAAGTCCTGTCTTGAGATAGGGTCTACGCCTGTTGTGGGCTCATCAAGAAGTAAAATATCAGGCAGATGTATTAAGGTGCAGATAAGGGCTAATTTCTGCCGCATCCCCCCTGAAAGGTGGCGCGCCTGTCTGCCAAGAAACGGCTCAAGCCGTGTTATATTAAGAAGCTCCCTTCTATTTCTTTCATATACCTCTAAAGGCACCTGCCTCAAGTCCCTGAAGAATGCTATATTTTCAGCAACCGAAAGGCTATCATAAAGGTTAAGACCAAGCCCCTGCGGCATATATCCAATAATACCCTTAACAGCCTCAGGGTCCTTTATAACATCTATGCCTGCCACTGATGCCTTTCCTTCACTTGATGAAAGGACACCTGATAGTATCTGGATTATGCTTGTCTTGCCTGCTCCGTCAGGACCAATGACTCCAAATATCTCACCTCTATTAACAGCAAATGAGACATCACATACAGCCTTGACCTTTTTCCTTCGTCCATAGTATTTGCAGAGGTTTTCTACTTTTATGACAGGTTCAGCATCATATATCATTTCGGTCTTATCCACTGCGTGCCTTCTTTCCAGCGAATGACTGCATCAGCGGGCATACCGGGCTTGACAATACCTTCAGGATTTTCCACAGAGAGTTCAACACCAAATACCAGTTTCACCCTTTCTTCCCTCGTTTCAACTGCCTTTGGTGTGAATTCTGCTTGCTCATATATCTTTGTGATACGGGCATTGAATGTCTTCTGAGGAAAGGCATCTACATAAATCCTTGCCTCGTTTCCAAGTTTAAGTTTTCCTATGTCAGGCTCGGGTACATAAACCTTCACATAGAGCCTGTCCATATCAACCATCACATACAAAGGAGTTCCCGGATTTACCACTTCACCATTCTCAACAGGTCGGGATAGGATTGTGCCATTTGATGGGCTGTAAATCTTTGTCTCCTTCAGGTCTGCATATGCCTCCTCCAGCCTTGCAAGTGCTGCCCGATAATTGGCCTCTGCAGATTTAAGCTGTTTCTTCTTTACCTCTACCAGTTCTTTTGATGCAAGAGCAGATTTAAGGTTTGCCTCTGCCCTTTTGAGTTCCTTTTCTGCTGCACTTACATCAGCAATGCCTGTCTCATACTGCATCTTTGCAAGGTCATAAGCACTTGCAGAAATTAGCTGTTCTTGAAAGAGCGATGAGTATCGCTCATAGTCATTCTTCGCTTTCCCAAAGACAGATTGTGCCTTTTGCAACTGAGCCCTTGCAGCATTGACAGCAGCCTCTGCTGCACTTATGGATGCAGAGGTGTTTTGCTCTGTAAATGAAAGGTCTGAAGCCGCTTGCTCTACCTGAGCCTTCAGGAGTGCAGCATTCTCCCTTGCATTTGCATAACGGGCATCAAGCTGATCTGAGACTATTTCTGCCAAGAGTTGCCCTTTCTTCACTGTCTCTCCTTCATCCACAAGGAGAGATTTCAATCTCCCCTGAATCTTTGGCGATATTGTTACCTCTCTGCCTTCAATCCTTCCGCTTGCAATGATTAATCCCTCAGGGATTTTTTCCAATAACTTGCCTCTTATAAACCATGCAACAGAGGCAATAACAACCAATGCCCCGAATATAATCATCAATTTCCTGATATTTGTTTTTCTCATATCTAAATTATATCACCCTTTGAATTTTGTTTCCCATCGCACACCTATACACGATAGGTTTTCTCAGAGGGTAGGATAAAACTATAGGTTTATAAGAAACAAATGACTCAGATACTTATAGATATTGTAGAGCTTGATAGGAAGATAGAGAGGCTTTGAAATGCATAGGGACACATCCCATATTTAGCTCATAACGCTATTGCTTCATCAAGAAGTTGGATATTATACATGAAATTACTCTAAACCAAGTTCCTTGACTATACTATCAAGTGACTTGCTCCTCCTACCCCTGGCTACCTGCTCTTTTTGTCTTTTTAATCTTTCCAATAAATCTTCTCTAATGGATAATCCTTCATCAGGGTCACCTATCAACTCAAGCATCTTTTGTTCAACAACGGATCCTATGAGTTCTTTAAGTTCTTCCTTGGACATCTGAGTTATTGTTGTTCCCATCTTTTTCCCTTTAGAAAATAATTTTCTGAAAATCCTGAATTTATTATATCATAAACATTGATGGTTCACTGGAACGATTATCAATTACTACTGTATTACCACCTCGGAGGTGGTATTACCTCTTTTTTTACCCATGCCTTAAGGTTTGTTAGACTTGCCTGAGATAATTAAGTAGTCTGTGACTTTATGATCTGAGGGGTACAATTTTTCGGGTCTTTAGAAGAAATAATAACTATCATGCCATCTGAAAGCATTATTATTATAGCTTCTTTTTCTTTATTATTGATAATCTTGGTGATCCCTATGGGCTTGTTATTCTGTGGAATATACAGTGACTTCATGTGCAATGTCTCTCCTTCAAGCCATGCAAGCATAAGAGAATTTTTTTGTTTAATAAGGTCATTTACTGTAAAAACAGCAGTATCACTGATAAAATACATCTGTGAGTTGATGGTGAGCTTTTCGTTATCAGTCTTGTGTTTTACTCTCAACATTAGCTTTTTCTGATCTATCATTTTCTCCTCCATTCGCCTTCGGCGATTTAAGATTCAAAATTCAAGATTCAATTAGATGACAGATGCTGCGAAAAGGTTTTAAACTTGGCACTTGCAACAAACACTTTTTAAAGACTTTGAGCAGTGTCTGCCATCTAAAAATAGCCATTCGCCTTCACCCCTTCACCTACTAATTACCATACCAATGAAAGAAGTGCCTCGATGTCTAACTGTATGCTGTTAAATTTGCACTGCACAATCATACATTGCCTTGAACGATAGCAATATCCGTCTTTTATTACCACATGGATATTGATGCCAGTTTTTTCTCTATAAGGACAGTAAATATGCAGTTTGCCTGTGCTTTCTGAAAATCGTTTCTCATCAAAGAAAAATCTCATGCCATTAGAATATCTTGTTCGTCTGATTCCCTGTCATCAAAGAGGGGTATCCATTGTCCTTTGTGTGTTAATACAAATGGCATCTCTTTCTGACATTTCTTGCATTTTCTGATTTCTGCAGCTTTGATTCCAATGTCCATTAGCTCGGGTGTAATTCCATGATGTGAGATTGTTTCGTATTTATGTGTATGTTTCATTTGTAGTCCTCCTTCTTTTAGAATATCCTAACTAAAACAATGAATCGAGTCAACTATGTCTTAAGACTCCTTCATGCCTCAACAACCATTTTTTAGTTTCAATACCCCATGAATATCCACCAATAGAGCCGTCAGAGGCAATAACCCTATGACATGGCAGGATTATTGGCAATGGGTTTTTCTTTAATGCCTGTGCAACAGCCCTTGTTGCCTTCGGACTGCCAACTTTTTCAGCAATCCATTTATAAGAACGAGTCTCTCCATATGGAATTTCTTTTAATGCAAGCCATACCTTGTGTTGAAAGTCTGTGCCTTTGATAAATTTTATCTCTTGATTAAATTGTTTTGAGTCTCCATTGAAATAGCTGTCAAGTTCATTAAATAGGCTGAAGAATAGGCTGAAGGCTTTAGGCTGAAGATTAGGCTTTAGGCGGTAGGCTTTAGGGTGAAGAGGTGAAGGTGTGAATGGTCTTTCACCTATGGATATTTCTATCAACTCAGAGCCATTAAAGATGCAATAAATGCTACCTATAGGACTTTTGTATTTTAAAAGCATGTGCTCTATATTCATTTGTAAATTTTATCATGACATGTTTATAATTTAAACATGCGTTTTAGATTAATCCTCACTGCTTTAGTTCTTATGCTTGGCTTTATTGCTGGTGCCTATCTTGCCATCGCAAAAGGAGTGCCTTCTATTAATGAACTGAAAAATTACAAGCCTATAAATGGAACAAAGGTTTATGCAGATGATGATACATTATTAGGCGAGTTCAAGATAGAAAAAGGCATCTTCGTTCCCTTGAATAAAATTCCAATACATATGAGGAATGCTGTCATCGCTGTGGAAGACTCACGATTCTATCAGCATAAGGGTATAGATTATATTGGAATAGGGAGGGCTCTTGTTAAAGACATTTTGCATGCAAGTCTCAAAGAAGGTGGAAGCACAATCACTCAGCAGCTTGCAAAAATAATGTTCTTGACCTCTGAAAAGACTATACAGAGAAAATTAAGAGAGGCACAACTTGCTATAAGGCTTGAAAAGGAACTCACAAAAAATGAGATACTCGAACTCTATCTTAATAGGGTTTATTTTGGTCACGGTGCATATGGGGTGGAAATGGCATCGAGGCTTTATTTTGGCAAATCTGTCAGAGATATAACTCTGCCAGAGGCAGCACTGTTGGCAGGACTTGTAAAGGCTCCAAGTACATATTCTCCTTACAACAATCTTGTAAAGGCAAAGGAAAGGCAAGAGGTTGTTCTTGCAAGAATGGAGGAAGAAGGATATATTAAGCCATCTGAAAGGGCAGTTGCAAAGGATAGCCCAATACATCTTTCATCTATAAGGGCAGGCACTGATTCATACAATTATTTCCTTGAATACATCAGGCAGCAGTTGGAGCAGAAATACGGTGTGGAAACAGTCTATAAAGGTGGATTGAGGGTCTATACAACACTTGATAAAAATGCACAGATATATGCCCAAAAAGCACTTCAGGAAGGTCTCAGAGAGGTTGACAAAAGAAGGGGCTGGAGAGGTCCTATAGGGCATAAGGAAAATATCAGAGATGATGACAGTGAGCCAAGAGTATCTTTTTCTGCATCAGTGGGAGATATATCAATAGGCGTAGTCTTGTCTGTAAATCCAAAAGAGGCTGTTGTAAAGGCAAGGGGGCTCTCTGGTAGGTTAATGCTTGCTGACGCTATGTGGGCAAGCACTATTATTGATAGGGCATCAGGAAGGATAAAAACTATCAAAGATTTCAAACTCACTAATATTCTCAAAAAAGGCGATATTATATGGGTGAAGATCAAGACTATCTCTGGGAAGCATGTAACATTCAGTCTCGAACAGGAACCAGAAGTAGAAGGTGCAGTAGTAGCAATTGAGCCTGATACAGGGTTTATAAAGGCATTGGTGGGAGGGTTTAATTTCACTAAGAGCGAATACAATAGGGCAATATACGCAAAAAGACAGCCGGGCTCTGCTATAAAGCCAATAATATATGCAGCAGCATTAGAAAATGGATATACACCGGCAAGTATTGTAAATGATGAACCAGCAGTATATCCTGATGGCAAGGGTGGGCAATGGAAGCCGGAAAATTATGATCATAAATATTATGGTCCTACTACATTGAGAGAGGCACTCGCATACTCCAGAAATGTTGTGACAGTAAAACTTGTGGATTCGGTTGGTATTGACAAGGTAATATCTTTTGCAAAAGATATAGGTATAGAGGCTGATATGCCGAGGGAGTTGACTATAGCACTTGGTTCTATAAGCATAACACCTCTTGAGATGACAGTAGCTTATTCAACATTTGCAAATGGCGGCGTCAAGATAACTCCCATAGCAATCAAATATGTCACTGATGCAAAGGGCATGGTGCTGGAAAGTAATGAGCCAGAAGGTTTGGAGTCAATAACACCACAGACATCATTTTTAATAACATCTATGATGAAAGATGTCATAAACTACGGGACAGGCATGAGGGCAAATATAGGCAGACCGGCTGCTGGCAAGACAGGCACGAGCAATGATTATAAAGATGCATGGTTTGTTGGTTATACACCGCAGCTTGTGGGATGTGTGTGGGTTGGTTTTGATGATATGAGAAGGTCACTTGGTCCGGGAGAGGTGGGTGGAAGGGCAGCAGCACCTATATGGGCAAATTTTATGAGAAATATACTGTCAAATGAGCCGGCTGTGGATTTTCCGATGCCGGCTAAAATAGTGAGGGTTTCTATTGACCCGCGTACAGGGCTTTTGTCTTCAGATGGTTCATCAGGTGTTTTAGAGTACTTTACAGAAGGCACTCAGCCAAAAGATTACAGTTCTACTCCTTTAAAACCTGAAAAGACTACCATGCCGTTAGGCGATAGGCTTAAGGCTGAAGATTAGGCTGAAGGCTATTTACCCCCTTCACTTATAAGCTTTTTCTTGTTGGCTATATAAACAACGCAGTCTTCGCAGAGTTTGCCATTTTCACGATTGCATATAGTCTTGTTAAGCTCCCAGCATGATTTTGTTTTATCAACATAAGCAGTGCATTTATTTCTTTTATCTTCAGGGCACTCAGTAATCTCCCAGCAAGGTGCATATTCAAGGAGCTTTTTTATTCCTTCTATGCTTATCTTTTTTATGTGTATAAGGTCGCGTATGCATGTGAGCCATTTTATATCGTTTTCTGAATAATATCTGTTTTTGTTGCGCCTTGCAGGTTTTATAAGACCATGCTTTTCGTAGAGCCTGAGTGTCTGGTCTGTGATGCCTATCAACTCAGCCACAATGCCTATTGGGTAAAGAGGCAAATCCTTTTTATCTTTACTATCAATATTTATGCCTTTCTTCATTTTTTCTCAATCCCCCTCCATTCGCCTTCGGCGATTTAAGATTCAAAATTCAAGATTCAATTAGATGACAGATGCTGCGAAAAGGCTTTAAACTTGGCACTTGCAACCACATCTATCTTGAATCCGTCACCACCTATTAGCGGATACTTGTTGAGTAAAACACTTATAGTCTCCTCATATACACTTGAACCAACACTTTTTAAAGACTTTGAGCAGTGTCTGTCATCTAAAAATAGCCTATCGCCTTCGGCGATTTAAGATTCAAAATTCAAGATTCAATTAGATGACAGATGCTGCGAAAAGGCTTTAAACTTGGCACTTGCAACTACATCTATCTTGAATCCGTCACCACCTATTAGCGGATACTTGTTGAGTAAAACATTTATAGTCTCCTCATATACACTTGAACCAACACTTTTTAAAGACTTTGAGCAGTGTCTGTCATCTAAAAATAGCCTATCGCCTTTACCCCTTCACCTACTAATTGCTCATCTGCACGGGTTATAGTGAATATTTGATAATTAGAATTAATAAAACATGTTTAAACTCAAAAAAGCAAGTGTTTTAGAGTAAATTTTTTGTTAATTTCTTTACAAACTCTATCTCTTCGTCTTTTGTATGCAGCCTATTTATTAATTTTTCATCAAGGATTTTTTTAAATATTCTTGAATACTCAGGACCTGGAGATATTCCAAGAGCCTTTAAATCATCACCTTTGAGTTCAGGTCTTATGCCCCTCAATTTTACAAGAAAATGGGATATTGCCTTTTTCTTTTCGCTATCATTAGTTAATGCCATGCTGAAGAGTATGAACTCTATGTCATGCCCCTCAAGCATGTGATATATTTCTATGGGATTGTCAGGCTTGAGTCCCCTTAATATGTTTTTTGCAGCATTCAATCCGTTTAATATCTTATTTTTCAGCCTTGATGTAACAGAAAGTCTGTTAAGGGCGACTTCTCTTTCTTCTTTGTTCAATTTGTATAAGAGTGCCATGATATAGAGCATGCCTTTGTCATATTTTTCATTTAGAAAGAGCAGTTCAAACCATGTGATTGTGTCATGCACAGATTGTAAGAGTGATTCCAGTTCAGGAGAAAAAGAGATTTTCGGGTGTATGACTTTCAGGAGTTCATAATCTCCAAGCCTCTTCAATGCCTTTACTGGATTTGTTTCATCAAAAGTCAGCATTAATTCATCATAAAGCCTCGTGCCAGAGAGTTTTTCAAATATATTCATTCTGATGGCTGATCTTATGAGATTCTCTGTATGCCTGGTTAATTTAAAACCAAACCTCTCTGAAAATCTTATAGCCCTGAATGCCCTTGTTGGATCTTCTATAAAGCTGAGATTATGAAGTACTCTTATGACCTTATCTTTTAAATCTCTCTGCCCGCCAAAGAAGTCTATTAAAAGACCGAAGTCTTTTTTATTTAGTTTTACTGCAAGTGTGTTGATGGTGAAGTCGCGTCTGTAAAGGTCTTTTTTTATAGATGACATTTCTACTTTTGGCAGTGCAGCAGGTGATTCATAATACTCTGTTCTTGCTGTTGCAATGTCGAGCTTGAAATCTTTTTTTATTACTTGTGCTGTGCCAAATCTTTCATGGGTTGTTACTTTTGCGCCTATCTCCTCTCCAAGTTTCTTTGCAAAGGCAATGGCGTCACCCTCGATAACTATGTCAATATCAAGATTTTCTTCACCCCTTAAAATATCCCTTACACAGCCGCCAACAAGGTATGCACCAAATTTGAATTCATCTGCAACTGCACCAGCTATTTTCAGAAATTCGTATAAATGTGAGGGTAGTTTATCTTTTAACATCCCTGATATATTCCTTCCCAGACCAAGTACAGAGTCTCCTACAACCTCTTTTGCAGAGACCCTACTCTTTCTCAAGAAGTCCTCATAAAGTGCCCTTAATATATCTGTTCTTGTGATCGCACCGATTATCTTATCTTTGTCAAGCACAGGCACAAACCTTTGATTTTGTTCTATCATAGATGTCTCCACATCAGATACAGGGGTATCAGCAGAGACAGTGATGACATCAGTAGTGGCAAAATCTATGCATTTGCTTTTGCCAAATCCATGAAAAAGTGCCTTTTCAACTACCTCTCTTGTCAGAATGCCAACATATTTGTCTTTTTTGACAACAGGAAGGACATTAACCCCATATCTTGTCATCATATCCTCAGCTTCTTTTACTTTGCTGTTATATTGGATAACAATGACAGGCGTTGTCATAACATCTCTGACGGACTTTAATGGTCTTACATGTTTATTGAGGGATGCTATAAGTCTCTCTTCGATGATTTCAAACGGTATGTCTTTTATGGTTGCAGATGCAGCAGTGCTGTGCCCTCCGCCTCCGAATTCAGCTAATACCTGTGACACATCTAATTCTGCTACCTTGCTCCTTGCCACTATGAGAATTTTATCAGCCATGCCTATCAAAAGCACAATGGCATCTGTGTCTTCCATATCCATAATTTTATGAGCAAGATGTGCTACATCTCCAAATCCATCCATTGTTGCCTTTCCTATTTTTATTCGCACACTATGAATTACAATTTCCCTTAGAGATTGCATTAGGTCATTGAGTAAGGTAAACTCCTCTCTGCTTAATTCTATCTTCAAAAAATCCGAGACAATATTGAGATTTGCCCCTCTCTTTAGTAGATATGAAGCTGCCATTAAGTCTCTTGGTGTTGTTGATGCATAGGTCAGAGAGCCGGTCTCTTCATATATGCCCAGACAAAGCAAGGTGGCATCTAATGGTGTTAAGATGATTTTTTTCTTTTGAATAATCTCTGTAAATATGGTTGATACTGCACCCACATGCTCTATGACCTCCAGCTCTCCCCTGATGTCTGAGTTTTTGATAGGGTGGTGGTCATAAATATGTATCTTTATGTCTGATTTTGTGAGTAGTTCTTTAATCTGTCCTATTCTGTCGGGATGTTTTGTGTCAACTAATATGAGCCTTTTTACATTTCCTATGTCTATGTCTTTGAGCTTTTTAATCTCAACTGGATGGAATGCATCAACAAAATCCCTTACTTTTTTTTCGAGGGAGCCAGGAAATACAATCACTGCATCAGGATATATTTTCTTGGCACCTATTGCAGATGCAAGGGCATCAAAATCAGCATTTATGTGTGAAGTGATTATGTCCATAAGAGTAGAATACCATAGTTTGACAACTAACCAACCAAAATTTTAAAATGAGAGGCAGTGTTTTTAAAAGACAGGCTTATAAAAGAGGATATTAATTATGTGCAGACTGGCTGCGATTACTTCGAAGGATTATATCTCATCAATAGAGCCTATCCTTGCCCTCGAGACGATGAAGGAAGGTCATGATGGTTCAGGTCTTGGTCTTACGTTGAAAAATCTTGGTGGAGAGTTCGAGAAATTAAAGAAATATCCGATACTTTCAGGCATCTGCTCAAAATCAGGCAAAAAGACCTTAGATGACTTCATGAAAAAACAAGGCTTTAAGCTAAGGCATGAATGGACACCAAAGATAAAGCCGGTAAAAGGCATAGTTGCAAGGGATTATTATTTTGCAAGGGCGTATGATTACCCAGTCTCTTATAAAGATAAATCAATGAGTGAAAAAGAAGACTTACTTATGAAGACCCGTATTGCCTTAAGAAAGATGGGGGAGCATGATGAGTCTATATTCGCATTTTCTTTTTATCCTGATGTCATCACACTGAAAGAGGTTGGAGATCCGCTTGAGGTCGCAGAGTTCTTTGGGCTTGACAGAGATGGATTAAAGGCAAAGGTAATATTTGCTCAGGGCAGGCAAAACACAAACTATGCAATATACCTGTATGCATGTCATCCATTTTTTATTCAGGGATATTGCTCAATGACAAATGGCGAAAATACTGCATTTGTGCCGATAAGGGAATTTCTGATGAGCAGGGGATTTCCTGGCTACATTGGTTATAACAGTGATAGTGAAGTCTTCACACATATTCTTCATTACACAGTAAGGCAGTTGAAGTTTCCGCTTACATATTATAAGGATGTTATTACACCATTGAAGGTGGCAGAAATCCAGCAGAGGGATGATAGCGAGGCATTAAGACTCATTAAACAGTCATTAAGACCACTATGCATAGATGGTCCAAACATGGTGATAGGATTTACTCCTGATGGAACATGCTTTATGGTTCAGGACTCAAAGAAACTGAGGCCTGGTGTTGTAGGAGGAGTAAAAGGCAAGTATGCATTGATGTCAGAGGAATGTGGAGTTGATAAGGTTATTCCAAAAAGAGACAGGAGCAAGGACATATTCCCGATGAAATATGACATGGTAATCATCTCGCCCGATGCACAGGAGGTCAAGGTATGGAACCAGCTTCAGGGATAAGATTAGACCATAATCACAGGCTCTCATTAAAGGAGTTTCCATATATAATTCGTTGGAGGGATGACAGGTGCAAGAGGTGCGGCAGATGCACTGCTGTATGCCCTGTGAAGGCAATAGAGCCGACAGTAAAGGTCCAGAGGGTTGTAAAGTCAGAAGGTTCTGTCCCCACACCAGTTGCAGTGAGGAGCGTTACGCATGTTGTTGAGCAGGTTACAGATATGGAAAGATATTGCACAGGTTGTGGGACATGCACACTGGTCTGCCCAAATGAGGCAATAGAGCCTGAGTTTAATCCACAACACAAATTCCTCCATTATAAAAACAAAGGTGGAGATGGATATAAAAGGGGTGGCAGAAGAAATGACCCATCAATTTCAACACTTGATAGGCTTAAATTCACAAGGATTTCTATGCTTACAGACCCAGCACTCGATGCTGGAAGGCATGAGTTCAGGGTGAGGTCTTATATTGGGAGGATTTTACCTCCTGAGGAGTTGCCCTTGAAATTAGTGAATGGCAAACTTGTCGTTGATAAGCAAAGCGCTTTCATACCACCAGTGAGGGAGATATTCCCAATAATGATTGGGAGCATGTCTGTTGGTGCCTTGTCTCCTCCAATGTGGGAGGGGCTTGCAATGGGTGTGGCATATCTCAATGAGGTAGAAGGGATGCCAGTTGTCATGTGCTCAGGAGAGGGTGGCATGCCGCCGAGGCTTTTAAAGTCAAAATATCTGAAGTACTTTATTATTCAGATTGCATCTGGTTACTTTGGATGGGATGAGATAATACATGCAATTCCTCATATGGTTGAAGACCCAGCAGCTATAGAGATTAAGTATGGGCAGGGTGCAAAACCAGGAGACGGTGGATTGTTGATGGCTCAGAAGGTATTAAAGCTTATTGCAAAGATAAGGGGAGTGCCTCAATTTGTTGATTTAGCATCACCTCCAACGCACCAGACAAAATACTCAATAGAAGAGGCAGTTGCAAAGATGATACAGTCTATGTCTATGGCATTTGGATTTAGGGTGCCTGTGTATCCGAAGATCTCAGGCACAAAGACAGCAAGGGCTGTCTTGAATAATCTCGCAAGAAACCCTTATGCAGCAGCCTTGAGCATAGATGGTGAGGATGGAGGCACTGGAGCTGCATATAATGTGTCTATGGACAAGATGGGGCATCCAATAGCATCAAATTTGAGGGAGTGCTATCTTGACCTCGTAAAACAGGGCAAGCAGAATGAACTCCCGTTGATTGCAGCCGGAGGCATCGGAAAAAGGGGAAACCTTGCTGCAAATGCAGCAGCATTAATAATGCTTGGTGCATCTGCAGTTGCTATCGGAAAATACATTATGCAGGCAGCAGCAGACTGCTTTGGAGATGAATACAATAGGTGCAATCTCTGTAACACTGGTAAATGCCCAAGAGGCATAACAACACAGGACCCAAAGCTTTACAGAAGGCTTGATTCCGATAAGGTTGCAGAGAGGGTTGTAGAGGTGTTTAAGGCAGCAGATGTAGAATTGAGAAAGATTTTTGCACCTATGGGAAGAAGCACAGAGCTTCCTATAGGCATGTCTGATGGATTGAGTATAGATGATCCAGCAATGGCAGAGAGGTTGGGAATAAGCTATGCGTGCTAAAAGACAGAAGACTGATAAAAGACAGGTTAAGGTTAAGGTTGAGAAAAAGGGCAGGGTTTCTTCGTCAGCCTTTAGCCTTCAGCCTTCAGTCTGTCTTCAGATAAACGGAAGGAGTGCTGTCATTAAAGGCAATGTAAATGGCAAAAGAGTGCCCTCGAGGATACTCGAAGAGTATATACAGCAGGCTGTCTCTGAAGGTGCAAGGGAATTGCATATAATAGCTGATGGGCAGCACGGCATTGGAGGTCGCATATGGCCAAGAGGCGAGACCATAAAGATAACAGTTGAGGGTCCTATTGGGCAGAGACTCGGAAGCATGGGGATGTTTGGCACAGAAATAGTAGTTAAAAACAGTGTTTCTGATGATGTGGGATGGCTCAATTGTGGTGCAAAGATAACTGTATTGGGTGATGCAACAAATGGTGCATGGAATGCTGCTGCACAGGGAATACTTTATGTGCAAGGAAGTGGTGGGGCAAGATGTGATACCATGACAAAGCATAATCCAAGATTTGACCCCCCTCAATCATGGTATTTCAGGGATGTTGGGGATTCTTTTGCAGAATTTAAGGCAGGTGGAATTGCAGTTGTATGTGGTGTGAATCCTCGAAATCCAAAGAATATACTTGGTTATCGTCCATGCGTGGGAATGGTCGGAGGGACAATATATTTCAGGGGACAGATTCAGGGATACAGTGAGAGAGATGTAAAGTTGCTTGACCTTACTGAACAAGACTATCAATGGCTTAAGGCAAATATGAAGCCATATCTTGAGGCTATTGACAGGATGGAGTATTATGACGAACTCACAAAATCACCTGATGCATGGAAGAAGCTGATCGCATATACACCTCAAGAAAAAAGGGCAAGGAAGTGGTTTAAGATGTCAACCACAGAATTCAGAAAGAATATGTGGGAGAAAGAGGTGGGCGAGGGAGGTATATTTGCAGAATATCTTGACCACGAACTTACACTACTGCCATATATAACAACAGGAAAAGACAGAAGAAATAAGCCTATATGGGCAAATGAGAAATATGCACCCCCATGTGCATATGCATGCCCTACACACATACCATCACATAAGAGGGCATCTTTGATAAGACAAGGTAAGCTCCAAGAGGCACTCGAACTCGTGCTCCAATATAGCCCATTGCCAGCAACAGTCTGTGGAGAGATATGTCCTAATCTCTGTATGCAGGCATGCACAAGGGCACAGTTTGATAAGCCTCTTGACATAGATAGATTGGGGAGCCTTGCACTTGGGTTGCCAGCTCCAAAAAAGGCAGAACCAACAGGGCATACAATAGCAATAATCGGCGGAGGTCCGGCTGGGATGAGTGCTGCATGGCAGCTTGCACTAAAAGGGCATACAGTTGATATTTATGAGGCAGGTGATAAATTAGGCGGTAAGATAGAGCAATGCATTCCGAGGGAAAGGCTGCCACATGATATATTGGAAAGAGAGATCGCAAGATTTAAAGGACTTGGAATTAATGTTCATCTCAATACAAAGGTAAATAGAGAGAAATTTGATGAGATATACAAAGACCATGAGGTTGTTATAATTGCTATAGGTGCACATAAACCAAGAAGGATAACATTCCCGGGTTATGAAGATGCAGTTACAGCATATGATTTTCTGAAAGACATTAATGCAGGGAAACACCCTGATCTCAAGGGCAAGAAAGTTGTGGTTATTGGTGCAGGAAATGTTGCAATGGATGTCTGCTCAGAGGCATTTAATTATGGTGCTGCATCAGTAACAGCTATTGATATTCAGAAACCCGCTGCATTTGGTGTAGAGATGGAGATAGCTAAGTCAAAAGGGACGCAGATTATATGGCCAAAGATAACAGAGAGATATGATAAAAATGAAAAGAAACTATATTTCAAAGATGGTACATCATTAGATGCTGATTTTGTTGTGATTGCTATAGGAGATATGCCTGAGATAGATTTTCTGCCGCCAAGCATACATACAGAAAGGGGCTGGATTACGGTTAATGAAAATTACCAGACCTCTGATGTGAAGGTCTTTGCAATAGGGGATGTCACAGGTCTTGGTCTTGTGACACATGCCATAGGACATGGAAGGGTTGCAGCAGAAAATATACACTATCTTATCAGTCATGCACCACGACAACCTGAAGTCAAGCAGGTTATTCCTTATGAGAGGATAAAGACCGAGTATTATGATGTATGCCGTGGGGATTTACCAATAGAGCAAGAAGCAAACAGGTGCATGTCATGCGCAACATGCAGAGACTGCCATATGTGTGAGGCAACATGCTACTGGGGAGCAATAAGCAGAATCGAACATAGCGATGGCTCATATGAGTATGTTGTAGATGATGATAAATGCATAGGATGTGGATTCTGTGCTGGTATATGCCCATGCGGTGTCTGGGAGATGGTAGAGAATATATAGGATGAATATTAAATAGATGCATCTTACTACATTGCTACAAGACTACATCTGAAGGGGTCAATACCTGTAACAGTATCGCTAAGATTTGAATTTTGAAAAATATTCATCTATTTCGGGTCTCAACTCTATTCCAACTCTTTCAAAACAATTAAGTAATTCTGAATAAGCACCTTTGCCACCCAGGAAATCCCAAAATTCTTCGGCAACCTTTAGTTCATTATCAAGGTCCAACATTCCCTTTAATGTCCACCTTTCATAAGGTTTTGGCTCATATGGATTATATGGAATAGCAATATAGGAGTTGACTTCTGCATCAGGATACTGAAATAAAAATATCGCTATCCATTCTAATAATGTTCTCTTAAAATCCTTAAAATTGCTAATATTAGGTTTAGCTGTCTTTATGTCAAACAAATGAATACTTCCGTTATGATTTTTAACAAATAAATCTACCTTTACTGTTTTTAATCTATTAATCTTACCTTTTGTGCAAACCTTTCTTATCCTTTCAATCTCATCTCTTTTGTTTGGGTTACTACCAACTGTTAGTTCATTCATAATGTGCTGAATTTCATTTTGAGCTTCTTCTGTTATTTGATCACCTACTACATATTGTTTTTTTGCAATCGGAAATTTCAAGCTTGCCAATGTTTCTGCCACAGGTTCAAAAATAGAAGTGCCAAAAGTAGTATTTAAAGAGTGTATAAAAGAAAACAGTGCCATTCGATCCCGACCGAGTAAACGATAATGAAAAGGCATGTTACTTGTTTCTGGCTTATATGTCAAAAATTTAATCCTTAGACTTTCTCTGATTGCACTTTCAACTTTTATTATTTGTTTCTTCGTAAGAGTCATTTATCTTTCCTTCAAGTGAAATATTGTTTCTGAATAGGGAGTGTCTCTATCTTTCTCTACTCTATTAAGGACAGGTCTTTTAAATTCATTGATGATTTTCATTCCACTCAATTCTGCAATCTTAGGATAAAGATTAAACTTATCATTTGCCACTAAAAATATGTCATAATTTTTTTGAAGATATTTTTTGCAATTTATAAGAACATCTGCAATACCTTTGACATAAGATTTTCTTTGTTCTTCACCCTGACCTTTTGATAAAGGTCCTATTTCTAATTTGTCATTGCGAGAAAATCCAAATATTTCATAAGCATAGGCGTGTTGTTCATGGTAATCAATGAGTCCAACATAAGGCGGACTTGAAAATATTCCTTTTATCTTCTGGTTTAACAATATTTCTGCAAAGTTTGGATTTTTCTTTTTAATATCTTCATAAATATCTATTGTTCTGCTATCTCCAGTTAAACAGATTTGAAAAGTATCTGTTCTTAACATATCAAATTCTTTAAGCCTATCTAACGTATCTATTGTATAAAATTTCCACCACTTTGTTATAGAAAATATTGGCTTGCAAATTTTTCCATGTTTTTTGCAGTAATAGGTAGCACAAACAGGTTCTTTTAAAGTCGCAAGATCTGCATGGGTTGTTGCTCTACAAGAGCGAGCAGTTCTACTTAAAATTATGGTTAAAACCTTCTTCACATCTTCATCGTCTATTTGTCTTATTTCTTGTGCCAGAAGATTTATTTCTTTTCTCACGGGGTCTAAAAACCATTTATCTAAAAAAGTTTCATTTTTATCTTGTTTTATTTTAATTTGATATTTCTGTATCAACTCATTATAAAGAATGAGAAATTCTTTTTCTTTCTCTTTTGCATATTCTTTTTCATCTATTGTGCCATTAGCAATTTTCCTTTTATATTCCGGCGAAGGAAAATATTTGTTGTTAAATTGTGAAAGTTCAGATAATAAATGCTCTTCAAAAGCAATATTATTTTTGTTATTTTGAAACTCTTTTAATCTTGAATTCAGTTTGCGAATTATATCTTCAATTAAAATTAAATTATGCCTTTCAACTTTTACATTAGAAATCAAAACATTGAAAGAAGAAATATCTATTCCAATGGCGTGCATTCCTAATTCGTTTGCCTGTGCCAATGTCGTTCCGCTTCCACAAAATGGGTCCAATACTATATCACCTTTATGAAAATAAACCTCCTTTTTGAACTCATCTGTATGAGAATCAAGGAAATATTCTACTAATTGAGGTATAAATTTACCTTTGTAGGGATGTAATCTATGAACATGTTTTGTCCTTTCTGCTTCTTTATATTGAGAAAAGGAAAGATGCCAATTAATATCCTCTCCTAATATATTTCGCCATTTTTTTTCTTTGGAAAAAGAATCATAATAATCTTTCAATTCTTCTATATTTACAAGGGGATTTCCATTGTTTCCATATTTTTTTATTCTCCCATACTGAATTAGATATGATATATTTGAGACGGTAATTTTACGATTCAGGTGTTGAGATGCCCAGATACTTGCCTTTTTCAAACTAACTAATTTCTTATCTTCTTCGCTAAATAATGTTGTAAGTTGGTTCATTGATTAAACTTTTACTTTCCCCCTTTCCCCTATAATTTTGTCAGTAATAGCTAATTTTTTAGGACGGATTTGTTATTGATAGTAGCATATCAAGCCTTTCCTTAGTTATCTTTGTCTTTAAAAGAGCCAACATATCATCAAGAAACGAGTCTGAAACCTGTTTAATCTCATTTAAAAGTTCCTTCTTGCTCATGACTTTCTTCTATATAAAACGATTATATTAATTATACCATGCCGTATAATATCAACACCTCTTTTGGCTGTCAATACTGCAAATTGCTTTATCGAGGATCTAATAAACGAAATCATATCCATGTCTTATTTAAGAGATCTACATAATGACAGATGAAGATTATTGGGATTAAGCTAAGAATTGGTATTCCGAGTTTTTCCACCTGTCATTCCGAGCAGAGCGAGGAATCTCATCTTTGAGATCGCTTCGGCTTTGCCTTGCAATGACAAAGGTAATAGAGATTACAGAATTTTGTGAATTCATAATATAATATATTCATAGTGGAGGACATTCATAAGATGTCACCATGAGCCGAAGCAAAGCGAAGCCCCGAACGAAGTGAAGGGGCTGCGAAGGGTCTTATACCTCTGAGATCCTATAGCCTATTTTTAGATGACAGACACTGCTCAAAGTCTTTAAAAAGTGTTTGTTGTAAGTGTATATGAGGTAATTGGGCTTAAGGCTTTAGGCGGTAGCCTAATTATAGTTGAAGACTTGCATTAATAGAGATATAATGGAGTAAAGACCGAAGGTAATCATGTTACAGGATAGGACAAAACTTTGGTATCTTAAGAATATTGATATTTTCGCTAACATGAGGGATGAAGAATATTCAATGATTGACAGGCTCTCAGAGATGAAAGAGATAGAAAGAGGTGAAATTCTGTATTTACAGGGATCATCTGATAAAAATATCTATATTCTCAAAAAGGGGGCTGTAAAGATAACAAAACTTACACCACAGGGAAGGGAAATCATACTTGATATTATAAAAGGGGGATCAATCTTTGGAGAGATGGCTCATACTGATCCAAGGGAGCATGACGAATCTGCCGAGGCTATTGAGGATAGTCTGATTTGCATTTTAAAAAAAGAGGATTTCAATAAGCTCCTTAATATGGTCCCTGGACTTGCGATACGATTAACAAAGATGATAGGTTTCAGACGATGGAAGATTGAAAACAAGCTCATTGACCTCTTATATTGCACTGTTGAAAAGAGATTAGTCAAGACAATCCTTAATCTTCTTGAAGATTTTGGAATCCCCCATAACGGAGGGTATCTTTTGAAGATCAAGCTCACACATAAGGATTTTGCTGACCTGATAGCATCTACACGGGAAACTGTCACTGCTACATTGAGCAAACTTAAGGACCAGGGATACATAAATTTTGAGGGTAAGTATCTAACTGTCAGTAATGTTGAAAAATTGAGCGAACTCCTTAACTGAATATTAATTGGCAGTTAGAGCTGTTTATAATCTTGCCTTGTTAAATACAGGCAGAGAGGAGGTGAGAAATATGAAGGCAATGAGGATAGCTATTCTTACCATGCTCGCTATTGGTCTGGTCTTCTCAGGTGTCTTTGCTGCTGATGTGGCAAAGGGAAAGGCACTCTTCAATGACCCGAAGTTAGGCGGTGGCACATCTGGAAAATCATGTAATTCATGCCATCCTGATGGAAAGGGATTGACAGGAGGCAAAAAGGAGTATGTAACTCCAGCCCCCGGAGGTAAAAAGAAGATCCACAAGAACCTTGAAGGGGCAGTGAACTGGTGTATTGAGATGGCACTGAAGGGAAAGGCTATTGATCCGAAGGGTGGGGATATGGCAAATTTGGTGGCATACATCAACTCCCTGAAAGGTGAGATGCCGATGAAGAAAGAGATGCCGAAGAAGAAAAAGGCAATTGAAGGCTGTTAATTTATTTTAAGGGGAGGGGGTGTTCCCTCCCCTTATTTTTCTGGAGGTAAATAATGTCGCTCTTATTATTGAAGTCCCTCATTTCTGTCTTCATGCTTCTGCTTTCATGCCTTGCCATGTTTACGATGTTTGAGGTCTTTGGAAGAAATGAAAAGAGATACAACATAGAGGGGTTAAAGAAGTTTCATAAGGCAAATGGAATTGTTTATCTTCTCGTCTTTGTCTTTATCTCCTATTTTTGCCTGAAGTTTATTATGCTGTCAGGTTCTGAACTCACGCCAAGGGCAACCTTTCATGCAGTCTTTGCCATTACGATAATTGTGCTACTTGGGCTGAAGATGGCATTTATCCATTTTTACAGGCAATTCTATGGTGCTGTAAAGACCATCGGGATTCTGATAGCACTCATAACCTTTGGTCTTGTAGGGACTTCAGGTGGTTATTATCTCCTTGTGAGTAAATTTGGGAGTGGTAAGGCATTTGATAGATTTATGGAGCAAAAGATGAAGGGACAGATGCAGGCATCTTCAAATTCAAGTGGTTCTAAATTCATTATAAGGACAGACACGGAAAGCATTGAAAAGGGAAAGAGGCTCTATGAATCAGAATGCTCTGTCTGTCACAATCCGCATAGCACAGAATGGTATTTTGGCCCTGGTCATAAGGGAATCCTTAAAAACCCATTCTTCCCTGTGAGCAAGAAACCTTCAACTCCTGACAACATTGCAGACCAGCTCAGGAATCCATTCAGGGATATGCCGTCATTTCCGAATCTCTCTGATGAGGACATATTAAATCTTATAGCCTATATGAATACCCTTTAAAAATATGCCAAGAGATATACCGATAGGAAATGGAAGGCTCCTAATTACATTTGATCAGGACTACTGTCTGAGGGACATATATTTTCCTCATCCAGGCAAAGAGGATCACACAGATGGACATAAATTCAGGTTTGGCCTATGGGTGGATGGTTCTTTTGAATGGATTACAAATGAATGGAATTTAAGGCTTGACTATTCCTCTAATACACTTATAACCCATGTGACTGCCCTTAATGAGAGGCTCAGGATAAGCCTTTATTGCAATGACCTTGTTGATTACAAAGAGGATATTTATATCAAAAAGATAATTATCAAAAATCTCATTGAGAGGGAAAGGAATGTCCGTCTTTTCTTCCATCATGACTTTCATATCCTTGAGACACCAACAGGTGATACAGCCTATTACGACCCTGATGAAAGGGCAATAATCCATTACAAGGCAGACAGATATTTCCTTATAAGTGGATTAAGGGGTGGAAGGCAGGGGATAGATGATTATGCAACAGGTATAAAGGAGTTTCACGGCCTTGAAGGGACATGGCGCGATGCAGAGGATGGAAGGCTTGAGGGTGCACCAATATCTCAGGGTTCGGTGGATTCCACTATATCATTCCGGGTTGATCTGCCTCCAGCGGGTGAACATGTCCTTTATTACTGGATATGTGCTGGTAGAAATTATGCAGATGTAAACCGTCTCAACAGGATGATATCAGGCCATGGTATAGAGTATTTTATAAAAAGGACAGAGAATTACTGGAAGGCATGGGTAAATAAAGAGGATATTGACCTTTCAGCACTGCCAGAAGATATTGCATCCCTTTTTAAGAGGAGCCTCATGATATTAAGAACAAATATAGATTCAGGTGGTGCCATCATAGCAGGCAATGATTCAGATGTCCAGCACTTTGCGAGAGACACATACAGTTATATGTGGCCAAGGGATGGAGCCCTCGTTGCCTATGCCCTTGACCTCGCAGGCTATCACGGTATAACAAGGAGATTCTTTGAGTTCTGTCACAGGATAATAAAGAGGGGAAAAGAGTCTGTGGGCTATTTCCTTCATAAATACAATCCTGATGGCTCCCTTGGAAGTTCATGGCATCCCTGGATAAGAGATGGTGCCAAACAGCTTCCCATACAGGAGGACGGCACAGGGTTGATCCTGTGGTCATTATGGTATCACTTTGACAGATACAGGGATATTGAGTTTATATCTGAACTTTATGATGACCTCGTGATAAAGTGCGGGGATTTTCTTGCATCTTACAGGGATTCTGAAACAGGGCTTCCCCTTCCATCCTATGACCTCTGGGAAGAGAAATGGGGTATCCATACCTTTACAGTATCAGCAGTCTATGGAGGACTTAAGGCAGCAGAGCATTTCTCAGTCTTTTTCAGAGATCAGAAGAGGGCAGGTATATACAGCAAGGCAAGGGAAGAGATAAAATCAGCGATGGAGAGGTATCTTTATGATGATAAAGAGAAAAGATTCTTGAAGTCCCTTATACCAGAAAACAGTTCTTACAGGCCTGATATGACAATCGATGCAAGCATCTATGCACCATTTTATTTTGGTGTCTTTGAGCCTGATGATGAAAAGGTTATAAACACCATGAATGCGATAAAGGAACATCTCTGGGTAAAGACCGATGTGGGTGGTATCGCAAGATATACAGGAGATAGCTATCACAGGGTTACTGAAGATATAAAATCTGTTCCAGGGAATCCATGGTTTATATGCACCCTCTGGCTTGCCCAGTGGTACATAGCAAAGGCAAAGAACAGGGATGAGCTGAAAGAGGCCATACCGATCCTTGAATGGGTCACATCAAGGGCATTGCCATCAGGTGTGCTTGCTGAGCAGGTTCATCCCTTCACAAACCAACCTCTGTCTGTGTCTCCACTCACATGGAGCCATGCTGCCTTTGCTGCAACAGTGCTTGAATACCTCTATAAACTTGAGAAGGTCTATGTCTGCCCCACATGCGGAATGCCACTGCAGAGGATCAGGGGATAGAGCATGACTTTGAACAGAGATGTTGTTTTAAATTATTGGACTAATGCCATGTAAATCAATGGAGGTTAGAAAATGAAGAAAGATTTTCTACTATTTATCCTTGTTTCTATAGTGCTTTTTTCTTGTGCTACTACCTATCAGGGAAAAGAGCATACTCATGCAGGTTTTACAAAACACTATGAGGAAAGCCTTTTTAATGTGACAAGAAATAGTCTTTTCAGTGTTGAGGTGGTGATGCCTGAAGGACACCTGAAGGTAGGCAAAAATAATATTGACCTCATAGTGCATGACAAAAGCGACAGGGATGTTGTTAGGGCTAATATTAGGGTGGATGCCTATATGCCTGATATGGGCCATGGCATAGACATAGAGCCTGTGATTGTAGAAAAGGGTGGAGGATTGTATCAGGTCAGAGACATTTCTCTTACAATGCCAGGACACTATCAGTTGATCGTTACTGTTCAGAGAGGCTCTGAGACAGACAGGGCTGTTTTTGATTTTCCCCAGGTGGGAGAAATGACCATGCACAAACATATATTAATGCCTGAAGGGATAGACACATCACGAACAAATACCTCTGAAAAGGGCATTTATAGGATTTCTTATACCCCTGAGATTGACCCTATCAGGATAAATACTATTCACTCATGGAAGGTTAAAATTCAAAACACCAGTGGTCAGGCGGTAACAGGTGCCACTGTAAGGATAAAGGGCGATATGCCTGAGCATGGCCACGGCTTGCCAACAGAGCCAGTTGTGGTTGAGGAAACAGAGCCGGGTGTATATATCATTGATGGGTTTAAATTTCACATGCCAGGCTGGTGGGTGGTCAATTTAGAGATAATATCTCCTTTGGGAACAGATACCGTCCAGTTCCAACTTTACCTGAAATAAAAGGAAGGCACTCAATGAGAAAATACCTTGACATTCTTATCTGGACAGGTATTCTTTGCCTTATAATTGCTTTAGGCTCTATCGCAGCAGAGCAACCCGTTCACCAGTGGACACCTCAAGAAAAAGAGATACTCAAGAGTCTCTGGATTGATTCACTGCCTCCTATGCCATCTGATTATTCCAATAAATACGCCGAAGACCTCAAGGCTGTTGCTCTTGGCAGAAAGTTCTTTTTTGACTCAAGGTTCAGCGGAAATATGAAGGTCTCATGCGCCACTTGTCATCCAGAAAATATGAACTTTGCAGACAACCTTCCCAGGGCACACGGTATGGGCACAACAAAAAGAAGGACAATGCCCCTTATAGGTGTAGCCTATTCACCATGGCTCTTCTGGGATGGCAGAAAGGACTCCCTTTGGGCACAGGCACTTGGTCCAATAGAAAGCCCTGTGGAACACGGCTTTTCAAGGACACAGGTGGTAGTGGTGATAAAGAAATACTACCAAAAGGAATATGAGAGGGTCTTTGGTCCATTACCCGAGATTGACGAAGACCACCTCCCCCTGAAGGCAAAGCCTTCACAAGAAGAACCAGTGGCACTGAAGGCATGGGTAAACCTTCCTGAGAAGACCAGAAAGGCTATCAACCAGGTATATGTGAACTTTGGAAAGGCAATTGGTGCCTTTGTCAGGACCATAATGCCGACCCCTTCAAGGTTTGACCGTTATGTAGAGGCACTGTTAAAGGGTGACATTGATAGGGCATCAAGGATACTCACTCCTGAAGAGGTTAATGGATTAAGGCTATTCATTGGCAAAGCCCGTTGTATAAACTGTCACAATGGTCCCATGTTTACAGACTATGACTTTCACAATATTGTTGTTCAACAACCATCTGATCTCCCCATAGATAATGGAAGGGCTGATGGTATAGTACAGGTTCTTACTGATGAGTTTAACTGCCTGGGACCATACAGCGATGCCATCCCGAGACAGTGCCGGCATCTGAGGTTTATGAGCACAGATGTGGTGAGATACAAAGGTGCCTTTAAGACCCCCACACTAAGGAATGTAGCAGAGAGGGCACCGTATATGCACGCAGGCCAGTTTAGTACACTGCACAAGGTGCTTCACTTTTACAGAGATATGCCCAGAGATGTGAGGACCCCTGAGCTTGAACATGGCTCACTTACTGATGAGGAATTGAGTTATCTTGAAGCATTTCTCAAGACACTGAGTTCACCACCAAAGGTATATAAGGAGGGCTTATGAATATTAAAAATATTAAAGTATTCGAGACAGAGGTTATTGAGATAATAAAAAGGACTTATAATGTAAAAAGTTTTAGATTCATGTTGTCAGAAGATGTTGACTTTAAGCCTGGTCAGTTTTTCCATGTAACTATAAAAATAGATGGACAGGAGGCATCAAAGCACTTCTCTATCTCAAATTCTCCGACAGAGAAGGCTTATCTGGAATTTACAAAGAAAATAACTGATAGTGAATTCTCCCATGCCTTAGACAACCTGAAGATTGGTGATTGGGCAAGGATTAAGATGCCTTTCGGAAATTTTACTTTTACAGGTGAATATGAAAAGATCGCCTTTCTTATAGGAGGCATAGGCATAACCCCAGTGAGGAGCATATGTAAATTTGTAACTGATAAAAGACTTGATACAGATATTATAGTTCTGTATGGGAGTAAAACCGAAAGGGATATAATCTTTCATGAAGATTTTATCCGGATGGAGGCAGAAAATAAAAAACTTAGGGTTGTATATACACTGGATGACCCAATAGACAGGGCTTCATGGAAAGGTAGAGTAGGTTTTATTACTTCAGAGATGATAAAAGAAGAGATTCCAGATTTTGTAGAGAGAGTTTTCTATACCTGTGGTCCGCCGAAGATGGTGGATTACATAAAAAAGGTTTTACATGAGGAATTGGGTATTGATAAAGAAAAGATTATATCTGAAAATTTTACAGGATATTGAGTAATTTTGAAAGAGAGATGAATGTTATGAAAAAAGTAGAAGACAATTATGAAAATGAGACGATATGCATCAGGTTCTGCGGTTCATGTCCTTCTTATCCAGGGGTTAAGGGAGAGTTGTTATTCTGTGCAAGGGGTAAGAGCACATCTCCGAATCAGAAATCAGGCTGTAATTGCGGACTCTGTGATATATGGAATAAATATGACCTTGATGATTTCTATTATTGCATCAAATAAACATAAGGATGGCTTATGAAGGCTTTAATTATAAGTGCTGATAATTTTGAGGATACTGAATTGCTCGTCCCTTATTACAGGCTTAAAGAAGAGGGCATTGTGGTTGATATTGCATCCATAAGAAAAGGAAAGATTAAGGGAAAACATGGTTATGAGGTTGAGGCAAATAAGTCATTCAAAGAGATCAATCCCGGGGAATATGATATATTGCTCCTTCCAGGTGGGAAGGCACCTGAGGTGATAAGAAAGGAGAAAGAGGCCCTTGATATAGCAAGGCATTTCTTTGATAAGAATAAACCTGTTGCAGCCATATGCCATGGTCCCCAGATACTCATATCTGCAGGGCTATTAAAGGGCAGACATGCCGCCTGTTACAGGACAGTGGCTGATGAGCTGAAGGCATCAGGTGCGATTTATGAAGACAGGGAGGTTGTTGTTGATGGAAATCTCATCACCTCAAGGCAGCCATTAGATCTTCCAGCCTTTTTAAGGGAGATAATGAGAAAGTTACATGATATAATAAGACATGATTAGGTTTAAAAAACTGCCTGATGATATTAAGGAACGAATTGAGAGATTGAGGGATTTCTTATTTGGGCATCCTGAGATAATATTTGCCTATTTCTTTGGCGGTCTGGCCAAAGAAGGACATTCTCCACTTTCTGATGTTGATATAGCTATATATGTAAAAAATCCTCGTAGATTTGACTATTTAAGGTTCTATTCAGAAATAACTGACTTCCTCGGCACTGAAGAGGTTGACCTTGTGGTGCTTAACAGCGCACCCATAACCCTTTCTGGAAGAATACTCCAATCAAAAAAGATATTGATTGATAAAGAACCCTTTTTAAGACATAAATTTGAATCCCTGGTGATCAGAAAGTTCCTTGATTTTCAATACAGGGAAAAACAGATCTTTAAAGAGAGGTTCAGGATTGATTGACCTTTTGCTAATACAGAGAAAGCTTTCAGAACTCGATACATATCTCAAACAGATAAAGGAGTATCAGGATATAAAACTTTCTGATTATAAAACTGAGTGGAAAACTCAGAGAATAATAGAGAGGACACTCCATATAATGATAGAGACATGCCTTGATGTTGCAAATCACTTAATATCTGATCAGGGATTAAGGCCACCTGTGAGTTATTCCGACACCTTTTTAGTCCTTTCAGAGGCAGGCATAATTAATAGCTCTTTAAGTGAAAGGCTACAAAGGATGGCAAAATTCAGAAATATACTTGTTCATCATTATGAAGAGGTAGAACCTGAGATTGTTATCTCAATCTTAAGAAGAAATCTCAAAGACTTTGAATTATTTAAGAAGGCGATAATTAATTTTTTAAGGAAATCATAACATGCCTTCAAGAGTCTATAGAATCTCGCCTGATGAGGCAAGAAGGCTTTTTGAAAAGAACAGGGATACCCTTCTTCTGGATGTAAGACAGCCAGAGGAGTATAAAGATGGCCACATACCAGGGGCTGTGCTTTTGCCATTACCAGAGCTTCCTGACAGATTAGGGGAATTGAATGTCCGGAATGGCATAATAACCTATTGCAGACTCGGAAGGCGAAGCCTTGCTGCTGCGCAGCTTATAGCAGATGAGAGGGATGCAGAGGTCTATACCATTGACGGAGGCATAATGGCATGGAATGGTTTTGTGGCAAAGGGAGAGGTGGAAGCAGAGCAAGGACATAAAAACAGGATATCTGAAAGCTGGCCTGATATTATGCTTGATGATAGGTTTTTAAAGGATATATGGAAAGCGGTATCCTCATTGCAGATTCAATTGAAAAAGTTAAGAACAGAGACCTGAGGGATGCCATTGAATATTCCATGCAGGCTGAGATAAACAGCCTTGATCTTTACATGAAGATATCAAGGATTGCGTATGATAATATAAAGGGATTGTTCAGGGATATTATAGAGGAAGAGAAACTGCATCTAAAAAGACTGGGGGCGCTTCTGTCAGAGCATGAAGGATAGGGTCTTCATAATTTCTTCAAAGATTAGCTCTATAATAGTAGCATGAAAGGCAGGTGATATTATGTTCTGGGGCAATCACGGATGGGGTATGGGTTTCGGAGCAATCTTTATGGTGCTATTCTGGGTTCTGGTGATTCTGGGAGTTATCTATCTGGTTCAGCTTATTGCAAAGGGGCAGAAGAGAGAGACAGGTACAGATACAGCCCTTGATATCATCAGGAAAAGGTATGCAAAGGGTGAGATAACAAAGGAGGAATTTGAGAAATTGAGAGATGATCTGACAAAGACTTAAGGGAGTGCCTATGAAATTGATAACTGCTATAGTTAGGACAACATGTCTTGAAAAGATTGTAAGGGACCTTAGAGATGCAGGGATAAAGGGCATGACCATTACAGAGGTTAAAGGAATCGGAGAACAGGTAGAATTATTCAGGCCCTACACAGTTCACAGGAAAATTGAGCTCTTTGTGCCTGATGAAAGAGCAGAAGAGGTTTCGAGGATAATACTTGAGCATAGCCATACAGGCCTTGCAGGAGATGGGATTATTGCCGTATCTCCTATTGAGCATATAGTAAAAATAAGGACAAAAGAGCGGATATCATGAAAGAGAGGCTTATGCAGGCAAGGGAGAGTATGGAGGAGGCAAAACTTCTCCATAAAGAAAAAGTAGGCAACAAGCTCGTCCTTGCAAAACTCTATCACGCAATGATTTACTGCCTCTTTGCCTTATTCAGGATAAAGGAGATCGGCCATTTGACCCATGCAGATATTATAGAGAGATTTGAGAAGGAGTATGTAATGCCCGGATTTTTTGATGCCTCAATCCTGAAAGTCCTCAGACATGTCTATGACCTTACCCATGAATGCGACTGCGAACACATGCCGGTGCCAGCGGATGATGATATAAGATTGACCATGCAGACTGCGGAAGAATTTATCACTCAGACCGAGAACTGTTTTAAGAAAATGTGAATCAAGAGATTTTTGGGAGAAAAGAGGTGAACAGAATGAGCATCAGGCAGGTTGCAAAATGGGTTGCAGAAGAACTCGGACTTGATGATTATTTTTCAGAGGTCCTGCCTCATGAAAAATCAGAAAAGGTGAAAGAAGTGCAATCCAGAGGCCTGATCGTTGCGATGACCGGCGATGGAGTAAATGATGCGCCAGCCCTTGCACAGGCAGATATAGGCATAGCAATAGGCGCTGGCACCGATGTTGCAGTAGAGACAGCAGATATAATCCTTGTGAGAAGCAATCCCCTTGATGTGGTGGCAATCATAGGACTTGCAAAGGCAACTTACAATAAGATGTTCCAGAATCTTGCCTGGGCAACAGGATACAATACCTTTGCAATTCCCCTTGCCGCTGGCGTGCTTTATAAATACGGCATACTCCTCAGCCCTGCTATGGGTGCTGTGCTCATGTCTTTAAGTACCGTCATTGTGGCGATAAATGCAAGACTGCTGAAGCTCAAGCAGGAGATAGGTTAAAAAAGCGTCGAAATGGAGACAGAGACCTGACATACGGCACCTGAGCGGACATTGTTTAATAATTTTCAAGACCAATGATAAAATAGTCAAAGAAAGGAGGTGAAAGGTTTTTTAAATTTTTAACTTACTAAAGCTTTAGATTAACTTTCAATTAGAGCCGTTTTATTTAAAAAATATGAACCCTAATTCCTATTAACTGGAAATTGGAGATGTTTACGGGATTAGCGGAAATGCTGATCGCTCTTTTTTGTTTATGGTATCATATAACTTCGGGGCGTGGCTCAGCCTGGTAGAGCGTTCGGTTCGGGACCGAAAGGTCGGAGGTTCAAATCCTCTCGCCCCGATTATCAATTCTAAAGGATATATGCAGAATTTTATCAAGAGACTCATTGAAAGCAATAAAGAATTTATCTTAAAAGAGGTTATAGAAATCAAAGGACTTATGCATCTTCTGATGAAACCTCAAAATACAGGACAGGAATGGACAAAAGAAGAGAAGATAAAGATTAAATCGCACCTTAAGAATATATCAAAGGTTGTTCCAGCGGTGGTTATCTTCTTAATCCCTGGAGGCTCATTGTTTCTGCCCTTCCTTGCAGAAGTGCTTGACAGGAGAAAAGACAGAAGGACATAAAATGCAGAAAAAGATAATAGGTGTCATAGGTGCAGGAAGTGCAGACGAAAAAATATTAAAGACTGCAGAAGAAGTTGGTAAACTTATTGCAGAGAGAGATGCCATTCTTATATGTGGTGGTCTTGGTGGTGTAATGGATGCTGCTGCGAGGGGTGCAAAGTCCAAAGGAGGAATGACCGTGGGGATACTACCGCAGAGTCATAGAGGAGGTGCTAATCCTTACATTGATGTGCCCATTGCTACTGGATTTGGCGAAGGGAGAAATGTTATCATAGTTCGTTCAGCAGATGCCTTAATAGCTATTGGTGGAGAGTACGGGACACTATCAGAAATAGCACTTGCGCTAAAAATAGGCAAGGCTGTCATAGGGATAAATACATGGGATATAAAAGGCATCATAAAGGTGGACAATGCTGAAGATGCAGTAAATAAGGTTTTTGAAAATTTAATCCTTGATTTCTGACTATTAACTGCCTTTATCGCCCCCTTAGCTCAGTAGGATAGAGCACAGGTTTCCTAAACCTGGTGCCGCAGGTTCGACTCCTGCAGGGGGCACTAATTCATTCCTTACCCAAGTCAAAATTTAGATTAAGGGCTTTGAGAATAAATTAACTAAAACTGATGTCCTATGTGTGATTAGACCGCTTCGACAGCCTTGAGTTCTGGAATAGCTTTTTTCATTTCAGTCTCTATCCCGCCTTTCAATGTCATTATGGACATAGGACATGTGCCGCATGCACCAACAAGTTTTACTTTGACAATGTTGTCATTAGTTATATCCACAAGCTCTACATCGCCACCGTCTCTTTTGAGATACGGCTTTATTCTGTTTATTACTTCTTCAACTTTTGTTCTGTCAAGCATGATGACCTCCCTTGTGATAGTTTATATTCTATTTTAAAATAAATACACAAAATATAAATGATTTAAATCATATTAGGATTTTTTAGAGTATAATATTTATAAGTTTTATTTCTCAGGAGGTTTTATGTTTGTCCCATTATTAATTGCTATTCATGTCCTTTGTGTCGTCATATGGATAGGCGGCGTTGCCTTTGTAACAATGATAGTGTTTCCGATGATTATGAGGATAGAGGGTTCTATTGAGAAGGTACTATTTTTTCAGGGGGTAGAGCATAGGTTTGCAAAAATTGCGAAGTTATGTGTAATTATCGTAGGAATTACAGGAGTATTACTGTTACAAATGATGAATGAATGGAACCTCTTGTTCAAAAGGGCAGGTATTGGTCCAACCTTTATGCTCATTGTCTGGGTATTCTATGTCCTTATTTTACTCTTTGAAGGCAAATTGTTTAAGGTTATCTTTCGTGGAGATGCTCAGCAGGACACAGCAAAGGTCTTTTTCAGGCTCACAGTGTTTCACTGGATAGTGCTGGGATTAAGCCTTCTTGCAGTTGTCATCGGGGTATTAGCAGGTCACGGAGGAGTATAGAAAGGTTATAATTTACTTATGGAACGATTTGTTTTTGTATCACTTATATTTTCTATAGTCCTTTTTGGCTGTGCCCATGTGGTATCTAAGGAGATAAGGGACATGGCAGAAAAGGAGATAGCACTGAGTGATATTATGAAAGCCCCAGATACATACAAAGGAAAGGTCATAATTCTCGGCGGTGTCATTGTCAGTTCAATGAATGCAAAAGAAGGCACTTATATCGAAGTGATTCAAAAACCTCTGGATTATCGTGGTAGGCCTGAGAATACCGATGTTTCTTACGGGAGGTTTATTATTATATATGAAGGTTATCTCGATACTGCCATTTATTCACAAGGGCGTGAGGTGACAGTTGCAGGAGAAGTGATGGGCAAAATGGAGCGCCCACTTGGTCAAATAAAATATCAGTATTTATTGATAAAAAGCAAAGAACTCCATCTGTTTGAGCAACATTATGGAGTGCCTATAAAATTCGGCATAGGGATATGGCACACTTTTTAGTATTATGATTTATATAATTAGAGAGCCTGAAACCTTTGTAGCTGATTATACATCAATATTTGTAATAGAGCCATGGAATGTTATTCTTTTAAATGACGACTGGCATACATTTGATGAGGTAATCATTCAGATTGTTAAGGCTATAAAGTGTAGTCCTCAAAAGGCATTAGATATTGCATTGGAGGCGCATACAAAAGGAGAGGCTGTTTGTTACTCAGGACCAAGGGAAAGATGTGAACATGTGGCATCTATTCTTGAAGAAATAGAACTCGGGGTAAAAATAGAAAGGGCAGTTTGAAAATAAAATAAGCGGGGTTGAATATGAGAAGGTCAAAAATCATTTTTTCATCATTAAGTGTGTTTATGTTTTTTACAGCCTTAATTGCTGATGGGGCAGACGTCATGTTTTATTTCAACAGAGGCAATAGTTATTTTAATGAAGGCAAGTATGATAGAGCTATAAAGGAATATGACATGGTGATTTCTGCAGATCCTGATTTTATTGATGCATATTACAATCGGGGTCTTTCATATTATAGAAAAGGAGATTATGATGAGGCAATTTCAGACTTCAATAAGGTCTTAGCTACTGAGCCAAAGGATGCAGATATTTATCATCTCAGGGGCCTTGCATATTATAAGAAAGGCAACTACAATAAGGCTATCGAAGATGAGACAAAGGCTATCGCAATAAATCCCGATTTCGCTGATGCTTATCACAACCGTGGGATTGCCTATGCTAAGAAAGGACAATATGATGAGGCGATTGAGGATTATAATAAGGCTATCTCCATAAGACCGAATTATATGGAGGCTTATTTTTCCAGAGGCGTTGCCTATACGAGAAAAGCCGCCTCAGATTTCAAGAAGGCATGTGAAATGGGGGTGCAATATGCATGTGATAACCTAAAGCAGCTTTCTGAATGAGATTGGGTCCCCAAAAAAGTCGCAAGACTTTTTTGGGGTGAAGAAAACGAACTATTTAACGCTTATTTGCCTTTTACGTCTTCCCAATCTTTTAAGAATCTTTCTATCCCTATATTAGTCAGTGGATGTTTAATGAGCTGAGAGATTACGCTATAAGGTATTGTTGCAATATCAGCACCTATCTTTGCTGCCTCAACAACATGAAGTGGATTTCTTATGCTTGCTACTATTATTTCTGTATCAAAAAAATAATTTTCATAAATATCCTGAATATCCGCTATGATGTTCATTCCCACATGGCTTATATCATCAAGTCGTCCAACAAAAGGGCTTACATATGTTGCTCCCGCCTTTGCAGCAATTAGTGCCTGGCTTGCAGAGAATATAAGCGTAACATTGGTCTTAATGCCTTCTGCTGAAAGCCTTTTAACTGCTCTTAGCCCATCCTCGGTCATGGGTATCTTGACCACAATGTTTTCATGTATATTAGCGAGTTTCTCTGCCTCTTTAACTATTTCATCAGCTTTTAAGCTTACTGCCTCAGCACTGATCGGACCATCAACAATGCTGCATATTTCTTTTAAAAGACCAATTGGTTCTCTCTTTTCTTTTGATATAAGGGATGGATTTGTAGTTACTCCGTCAATAACACCGAGTTCCCACGCTTTCTTGATCTCCTCGATATTTGCTGTGTCAATAAAAAATTTCATTTTTTTCCCTCCATTTCTTTTATTGGCTCTATTGGCGATAGAGTATATTCTTCTCCATTTATTTCAACCTTAAATCCGAATGCATTAATAGTATCAATTAAAGGTTTCCCGAGTATTAAATCCATTGCAGTTGATGGGACATTAAATTTTTCCTTAAGAAAGGGCCTTATATATGTGTCATACTGTAGCATATCTATAATGTCTTCTACAGCATCTTCTATCCCTTCTGCCAGTCTGTCGAATGCATCAGAGAGTTTTGCATATGAACATTTTTCTTCGTGCTTACCTATGACATCCATAAGTAAATCAATGGAACCAAATATATCACTCCTCTTCAATGCATTTTTTTCAAGTCCATTTATCAGATTTTCTGGTGACCAGCACTTATATGCTCTGCATTGAGAGGGTCTGTTTTCATATATACTGCATCCTTCATTGTCTTTATAAAATATACAAATAGAAGTTCCTTCTTTATTCTTGATTTTAATTAGTTCTATAAAAGACTCATATATATTGTCATCCACATTAGATCTCACTCTCTCTCCGTATCTTATTGTATATGTATTGTCGTGTGACAGTACGCCAGATATAAAAAGAGATATATCAGCCTTCATCAATGAAGGGCTGCTTTCGCTACAACATTTGCCGCAGCGGATGCAACTTGTTCTTTTATTAAGCCTCATCTTCTGAGGCTTATCACTATTTTCAAGCCCTTGTGGTGTCAAGATTTCGAGTCTGCCTTTCACATTATTATCTTTCATCATCATCTCCTTTGAAGGACAAAGTCCCTTTAAGTTTAAGTCAATAACCTCGCTATCCAATCTTTTGATTAGATTTTATATATTCGTTTATAACTTCAACTATATGTTTTATTGGTCTATCATTAATCTTGCTCTTGAGTTGTATTATGCAGTTAGGGCATGATGTAACTATCATGTCTGCCTTTTGATATTCTTTAATCCTTTTTTCGAGTATGCCCTCAGAAAGCTCCTGATATAATAACCTAAATGTACCGCCAAATCCACAGCACCCTTTTTCTGAATCAATAATATCAAGTCCTACGGACTGCAATATCTTTCTCGGCTCATCACTTATGTTTAAACTATAAACAGAATGACATGGGTCATGATAGATAACTTTTTTTGTTCCATAAAATCTGTGACTTTCCTGTGACCCTTTTTCTGCACCCCCAAAAGTCTTACGACTTTTTGGGGACTCTGGCTGTGACGAGGTGTTTTTGTAACCAGCTACTGAATGTTGGCTACTAACTAATAGTGATGCAAACTCGTTATTGTCTTTAAAGAACTGCGATACCTCCACTGCATTATCTATTGCATCTCCAAACAAGTTTTTATATCCATTCTTTATGAAATCAATACATGTTGGGCAGAATCCGACAACAGCCTCTACATTTAATTTTTTGAATGCCTTTATATTTTTCTCTGCCATTTCAGCAGCATCTTCTTTAAGTCCCAATCCCATCAGAGGTGCTCCACAGCATACCTCGCTTTTTGGAAGAATGACATCATAGTTCATTGCATTCAGGCTTTCTATTAATGAGATTCCTATATTTGGATAAAGAAAATTAACAGTGCAGCCAGTAAAGATAGCGATTCGTCCTTTTGGCTTTGATACCCTAAAAATATTCCCTTTGTCTTTGAGCATTGAAGTAGGAATGGTTATATCCATCCTTTTTATTATACTGAATGGGTAGAGTCTAAAGATAGGAATTATTTCGTTTATAGTCTCAAGAAGTTTTAAAGCCTTGAATAGATTGGATGCCTTTTTGAGAACGAGCTTTATGCCAAGTCCTAAAAGAATCCTTTTCTTATTAAAGCCTCTGATGTGATTTCTAACTTCATAAATAGTGTCTGTTACATTAATCCCAAGCGGACATAGCTTGTTGCATGCACCGCAGAGTATGCAACTAAATATTCTATCATCAAGTTTTTTTGATAATTCAAGTTCACCTTCAATGAACTTCGTTACGAGTGCAATCCTACCCCTTGCACTCATACCTTCTGTTGCATCTTCAATATAAGTTGGGCATAATGCCTTACAACTACCGCACTTTACACACAGAAGGGATGTAGTGATGGAGTAATGGTATGGCAGGGGATTATGAGTTAAGTCTTCCACTTTTAAAACCCTCAAGGTCAATGGTGATGTATTTAAATCCATTTTTTTTAAACTCATTTACAACAGACTCTCTTAATGCATTATCTAACAATCTATTAATCTCATCAGACTTTAATTCTATCTTTGCAATATCACCATGACTCCTAACCCTTAATTCTGTAAAGCCGAGACCCTTGAGGAACTCCTCTGACATCTCGACCCGCCTTAATGCATCTTTTGTAATTATTTCACCATAAGGAAATCTGGATGAGAGACATGGGGATGAAGGCTTTGACCATGTCGGGAGTCCCATTGCCTTTGAAAGTTCTCTGATTTCAGTTTTTGATAAACAGGCTTCAACAAGTGGACTCCTCACTCCATGCTTGGCTGCTGCTTGTCTGCCGGGTCTCCAGTCTGAAAGGTCATCGGTGTTGGTCCCATCTATAATATAGTTATATTTCTCTGAATAGGCTATATCTGAGAGTTTTGAAAATAATTCATCTTTACAGTAAAAACACCTATCTCTTGGATTTTTCACAAAATCAGGATTAGACATCTCATTAGTTTTAATAACTCTATATTTTACACCAATCAATTCTGCTGTATTTTTGGCAAACTCTAATTCCCTTTCAGGCATAGTCTCAGAATATCCAATAACTGCAAGGGCATGTATGCCTGATTCCTTTACTGCCTTAAGAAGAAATGTGCTGTCAACGCCTCCTGAAAAGGCAAGGACAACAGACTGCATCTCATGCAGAATAGACAGGAGTTTTTCAAGCTTGTCATTCATAAAACTGTTATTTCATAGTTTTCCTGATGGAGATTTGTATCTTCTTTGACTATAACTTTTATGCCATATATATTTTCAATATCTTCAATGCCGTGCCTTTCCTCATCTGATAGAAGATCTGCAACTGCCGGATTTGCCTTTATCATAGCAGTTGTATTTTTAGGTAGGTTCATTTTTTTGAGTTTTCTAAATATCTCATATGCAACTGTCCGTGCTGATTTGACAAAACCTTTGCCTTCGCAATAAGGACACTGTTCGCATAATACCCTGCCAAGGCTCTCTCGTATGCGCTTTCTTGTCATTTGTATAATACCGAGTTCAGAAAGATTATAAATGGTATTCTTTGCTCTATCTTTTTTCATGGCGTCAACAAAGGCGTTAAAGACCTTTTCTCTGTTTTCTAATTTTTCCATGTCAATGAAGTCTATTATTATTATGCCACCTAAATTTCTGAGCCTTATCTGGTAGGCGATCTCTTTGACAGCTTCGAGATTTGTTTTCAATATTGTATCTTCAAGGCTTTCCTTTCCAACAAACTTTCCGGTGTTAACATCAATAACTGTCATTGCCTCTGTTTGATCAATTACTATATATCCACCTGACTTAAGCCACACCCTTCTGCCAAGGGCTCTTGATATGTCAAGTTCTATACCGAATGCATCGAATATGGGCTCTCTTCCATCATATAATTCTATTCTGTCAAGCAGTCTTGGAAAATAGTTTCTTGCAAATTCCTTTACGCGCTCATATTCCTCTGGAGAATCTATTACGAGTCTTTCCACATCTTGTCCCATAAAGTCTCGTACACTTCTGAAGACAAGATCAAGGTCACTATGTATAAGACATGGGGCAGATACTTTTTCCTTCTTTTTTTGGATGTTATCCCAGAGGAGCATCAAAAATTCGAGGTCTTTTTTTATCTCATCAATTGTAGCATCTTCACTGGCAGTTCTTACAATTAGACCAAAACCCTTTGGCTTTATTTCCGCGGCTATTGCCTTTAAACGAATACGACTCTCTTCGTCTTCAATCCTTCGCGATATTCCTATATGCTCGACATTTGGCATAAGAACTACATATCTGCCCGGCAGTGTAATATATGAAGTAACACGGGCACCTTTTGTGCCAATGGGGTCTTTGGAGACTTGCACAAGGAGTTCTTGTCCCTCTTGTACTATCTCATCTATTGATAGGGTATCGTCTATATGAGATACCTTTGGATATAATTCCAGTTTTTCTGCCTCTGCATCCAGAAAAGCTGTATAATATACTTCCATCTCTGTCATAATATCAGCTACATACAGAAATGCAGCTTTTTCAAGACCAATATCTATGAATGCAGACTGCATGCCCGGGAGTATCTTTATGATTTTCCCTTTATAAATATTGCCCACAAGGCTTGCACCTCTTTTTCTTTCTATATAAAGTTCAACAACTTGCCCCCCTTCTAAAAGTGCAACCCTACTTTCCTCTCTTGTTGTATTAATTACAAGTTCGCTTGTCATAGAAGTCAATCCCTCTTTCGTTGGGTCATAGCGGCTCTACCCATTCGTTATTTTCTCCAAGACAGCCATAAAGAGCTGTCCTTGTTATCTCTAATTCATTCATATTTACACCGAGTATTGCCTTTACAATTTCTCCAATTCTAACCTTGATGTTGTGCGTATCTCTGAGAGTTAATGTAATTAATCCATCCTCTAAAAAACTTATATTCTCTATGCATGGTGATATGTCAATATCCTTGCCATCACGATGAGCGATAAAAGAGGCTATGGGCAATAGGTCACACTTTATAGCGTCTTGCCTGATGCATTTTATCTTATATTCATATCTTTTAATAAAGCTGTTTAGAGAAGGAGCATCCATTGGAATTATTTTCATCTTATTTATTTTTATTCCTTCTGTCATAGTTTCATTTAATTCCTTAATATAGAATTCTATATCAAAAGGTGTAAAAACCTCCATATCAAAGTATTCTTTTTCACTTGCAATACCAACATTAAGTGGTGGGCCAAAAGAGATCTTGGGTGTTGGATGAAAACCTTTCGAAAAATCAAAAGGCACTCCAGCCCTTCTTAATCCCCTATGTATAGCGGTTACTAACTCAAGATGGGAAAGATAACGTAATTTGCCGGTCTTTGAGAACTGGACTCGAACCTTTATGCGTGAATTGCTAATCGATGACTGTGAATTGTTATGTTTGGAATTTCTAATATCCATATCCTGATTTTCAAATTTAGAATTTAGAATTTGGAAATTATTATCTGAAATTTCCTTATTCGATTCCTGACACTTTATATTCAATGCTTCAGACTTATCACATTTGAGTCCGCATGCAGTGCAGACCTTTCTGCAGTCTTGAGTTGTTTGTCCTGACAGGGATCTTTCGTATTCTTTATATAGGAAACTTTTCTTGATACCTATATCTATATTATCCCATGGAAGTTCCTCATCTTTGCCAAAACTCCTTTGTGCATAGAATGAGCCGTCTATTCCTGTCCTATTCATTGCATCAAGCCATTTATTGAAATCAAACATCTCTGACCAGCCATCCAGTCTGCAGCCTGATTCCCATGCCTTTTCTATGAGTAGTGAAAGTTTTTTATCTCCCCGTGAGAATACAGCCTCAAGGAAGCTCATACATTCATCATGCCCTTTATATTTAAATTTCTTACTACTCAACACATCTCTTAGATATCCTTGTCTTCTTTTTATTTCATCAAGACTTATTTGTCCATACCACTGAAATGGCGTGTGAGGTTTTGGAACAAATGGTGAGACTGTTATGCTTATATTTACAAATCTTCCTATATTTTTTTTTGCAATATGTAGAGCCTTTATAGCCATATCCCTGATTGCTTCTATATCTCTGTCTGTTTCTGTAGGAAGTCCTATCATGAAATAGAGTTTTAGGTTCATCCAACCCTCATTGAAAAGCGCATTCAACGCCTTTTCATAATCTTCTACACTGAAATTTTTATTTATCACATTTCTCAATCTTTCTGTTGCTGCCTCTGGAGCAATAGTAAAACCTGTCTTCCTTATAGATTTTATTTCCCTTAAAATATCCTGATTAACAGCACCAACCCTTAATGATGGCAGCGAGATTGCTATCTTTGATTTGCCAAACTTTTTATTACACTTTTTTATCACATCAAGGAGATGGCTATAATCGCCAGCACTTAGAGATGAAAATGATACCTCATCATAACCTGTGTTTTTTAATGACTCTTCAGTGATCTTCAAGACATTCTCAGGACTTCTCTCTCTTAGAGGTCTATAGATCATTCCAGCCTGACAGAATCTGCATCCCATTGTACATCCTCTGGACACCTCAATATTTATTCTGTCATGAACAATAGAGGTATATGGTACAATAGGTCTTACAGGATATAGAGCATTATCAAGATCTAAAACAAATCTCCTCTTAATATTTGATATTTTGGTATGAATATATGGCACATAGAAACCCTTGAGTTTTGAGATCTCCTTAAGTAAAGTTTCTCTTTTACTGTCACCGCTCAATTTCCATTGTCTTACAACATTTAATAGTTCAACTACTGCATCTTCACCATCACCAACCAAAAAAACATCTATAAAAGCAGACATTGGTGAAGGATTGACTGTACACGGACCTCCTGCGATTATGAGTGGAAAATTTTTTTTTGCATCAAATCTGCCTTCTGCTTTTATAGGAATACCGCCAAGATAGAGCATGTTTAAAACAGTTGTGTAAGATAATTCATATTGAAGGCTGAAACCAACTATATCAAAATCTTTTAACGGTATATGTGATTCAAGGGATGATAGAAGGATATTATTTTTTTTCATGTATTCTTCCATATCTATCCACGGAGAAAAAAAACGCTCTGCAGAGGCATAAGGTAGTTGATTAATTATGTTGTATAGAATTCTTAACCCAAGATGTGACATGCCAACTTCATAAATATCAGGAAAACACAATGCAACACTTACATCCTCGGAATTTTTTCTCCGGTATGAATTAATCTCACTATTTATATAACGACTTGGTTTTTGGAAGGAAGAAAGGTTCACTTTTTAAAATACCATGTAAAAAGAAATTTAGGCAAAAATTAAAGCAATCTATACAAAAACATTAGACTCTGTAAATTTACAGAGTCTAATGTTTATCACTACCATTAAATAAAAATTATGTAATCCTTATTTTTTAGTAGCGGTTTTTTTTGTTGTCTTCTTTGTTGCTGTCTTTTTAGCAGTTGTCTTTTTAGCTGAAGTTTTCTTTGTAGTTGTCTTTTTAGTTGCTGTCTTTTTTGCTGCTGTTTTTTTAGCGACTGCCTTTTTTGTTGCCTTTTTTACAGACGGTTTTTTTGCTACTGCCATTTTCATTCCTCCTTAAAAAAAATTTTGTTTTATAAAATGTATTATGTAAATAATACATTTTAATTTCAAAAACTTCAAGAAAAAATATATTCAGGTAAAGAAATAAATAGAAATTGTAGTTATCATTTTATCTTTCTATAACTTTTACAGTGCTGGCTTGTGGCCCCTTCTCGCCCATTTCTTCTACAAAACGAACTTTTGTCCCGACCTTTATATTCTTAAATTCATTATTCAGCACGCTATTTTCATGAAAATATATTTCCCGATGATATACTATTTTTAGTTGAAACTTGAAAGAGTGGCTCCCCCGTGGCATAATCCACGGTAACCAAAAAACATTTTAAAGAAAGGAGCCACATATGAAGGATAGCACAAGACAGAGGAAAAAAGTAATCAGAGGTATAGAGGAGGCATACGGCAGGCAATGGGTAGTAGAGCAGATGTATCGGATATTAGCAAGGGGTAAGCAAGGATTTGACTCACTTATGATGGAGATGGGAAGGATGGTAGCAGAGGCAATAATGTATATAGACAGGGAAGAGACAGCAGGGCCTGAGTATAAGCCATTTTGCCCTGACATATATAAATGGGCAAGTCAGCCTGGCTCAGTATATATAGCAGATCAAAAGGTGCGTGTAGAGCGACCTCGACTTCGTGGCAGGCAGGGGGAAATACAATTAAAGAGTTATAAGAGAATGAAAGAACCTGATGGATTTTCTGAAGAGCTTTTGGCAAAGGTATTAAGGGGCATATCGTGTCAGAAGTATGCTGAGACAGTAATAGAGGCAGCGCAGGCATTTGGAGTATCACCGAGTACAGTATCGAGGCATATTATAGAGGCAACAGAGAAACAACTCAAAGAATTCAAGGAGAGGTCGTTGTCTGATTTTAGAGCCTTTGCCATATATCTTGACACAATACATCGAGCAGGTGAGGCATTTATAATTGCATTAGGAATAGACACAGAGGGTAAGAAGATGCCATTGGGATTCTGGCAGGGGGCGACAGAGAACCATGAACTATGCGAAGAACTGCTTGCGGACATAGAAAGGAGGGGATTAAAACTAACAAAGAGAACAATTTGGGTAACAGATGGGGGCAAGGGAATAATCAAGGCATTAAGGGACAAGTTTGGCAAGAAACTTCTACATCAGCGTTGCACCATACATAAAGACAAGAACATACAGAAGCATCTTGCCAAGAGATATAGAAAAGAGGCACATCGGAGGTTTAAAACAGCATTGGAACAGAAAAGCTATGAAGATGCAAAAGAGATGCTACTTGAAATGGAGAAATGGCTCAGGGGAATCAATGAATCAGCAGCAGATTCACTTTTAGAGGCGATAGAGGAAATACTTACGCTGCATCGGCTGAAAGTCCCTGAATTACTAAGGAAGACGCTATGCTCAACGAATCCAATAGAGAGCATGTTTTCAATGGTAAGGGATGCAGAGGGTAATATTAAGAGGTATCGTAATAGCAGGATGAAACAGAGATGGCTTGCCTCTGTATTACTGTATTGCGAAAAGAGATTCAAAAGGGTTAATGGGTATACCTCAATTCCTGATGTCATCAGGAATATTGAGGCATTAGAGGAAACAGGTGAAACTGTAAAAGTAGCAGCATAGGAGAAAAATTAATGAGAGCCATTCAGAAAATTTCAACTAAAAACTTGACAAGCTCTATTTCCCTGCCATCAGGCGTGGTTATAAAACCATAACCTTTTTCATGAAATAATGCACTCACATACGCAAGCGGTGTTTCTTCGTGATACTTTACATCCTTTCTCTGCTTCCTTGCATAATCTTCGAGCTTTCGACGTGCTGCATCAAATGCATCTCTTATTGCAACTGCAAGGTCTTCATTCTGTTCCCGTTTTATTGCAATCTCCCCGCCTGGCACTGTCATGTAAATATGCACATCATACAGGATTCCTTCGCGTTTGTGGCGATGAGGGACATCCACAACAACTCTGCATCTCATAATTTGATCGTAGTAAGTATTAAGCTTTTCCGCCTTTTCACGGATGTCTTCTTTAATAAAATCACTAAGCTCGACATTATGTGCTGTAATCTGCAATTGAACTTTCATTATCTACCTCCATAAAAAATAATATTTCTGCTATTAAATTGTTGAGTGGTATCACCCTCGCAGAAATAACTAAATAAATATAACAAAATATACTGGAAAAAGATATTGGGTAAAAGCGAAAACGAGGATACACTTCAAATTTGCTGAGATAAAGGCGAGAACGCAGCTTTTTTTATGTATAATATAAGAATGCATGATTTTATGAAAGATATTCATCCTGTAATGCAGGCACTTATCGCCACATGCTTTACATGGCTTGTAACTGCACTTGGTGCAGCCACAGTTTTATTTGCAAAAAATATAAATAAAAAACTGCTCGATGGAATGCTTGGTTTTGCTGCAGGTGTTATGATAGCTGCGAGTTACTGGTCTCTGCTTGCACCTGCTATTGAAATGTCAAAGGATATGAGTATGCCACAGTGGTTTCCTCCTGCATTAGGTTTTTTGATGGGAGCAGTCTTTCTAAGGGTTATTGATAAGATACTCCCTCACCTTCATTTAGGTTTTCCTATGCAGGAAGCCGAGGGAATCAAGACATCATGGAGACGGACTACATTACTAATCCTTGCTGTAACCTTGCATAATATACCTGAAGGGCTTGCAGTGGGTGTTGCGTTCGGCGCTGTTACAGCATGTCTTCCATCAGCTACATTAACAGGGGCTGTGACTCTTGCAATTGGTATAGGGCTCCAGAATTTTCCAGAAGGCGTTGCAGTTTCTATGCCATTGAGACGAGAGGGGTTATCAAGATTAAAGAGTTTTTGGTATGGACAATTGTCAGGAATTGTTGAACCAATTGCAGGCGTTATTGGAGCAGCAGCAGTTATGTTTTCGATGCCAATTTTGCCTTATGCATTAAGTTTTGCTGCAGGTGCAATGATATTCGTTGTTGTAGAAGAATTAATCCCTGAGTCTCAGAAGGAAGGAAATGCTGATATTGCAACAATGGGTGCAATTACTGGATTTTTGGTAATGATGGTACTGGATGTAGGATTGGGATAGGATTAATAAAAGTCTTTTAATGTCTTTTCTATTCTTGTTATATCAAATGGCTGTCTTACAAGAGGGATGTCTTTAATTACTGGTATCTTTTCTTCATATATTGGTCTATTATTTTTATAGATTATTCCTATAGGAATCCTGTCTCCCCATTCAAGTGATTTTTTGAATGCCTCAATTCTGTCTTCTGGATTATATTCAGCTTCGATGCGATAGACCCGCTGACGATACCATTGGAATGTGTTTACCTTATTGAATGTGATGCAAGGTTGTAATATGTCCACAAGAGTAAATCCCTTATGATTTATTGCTTCTTTTATCAGCCATTTTAAATGTTCTGTATCACCTGCAAATCCTCTTGCTACAAAGCTGCAGTCGAGCGCTACAGCTAATGCTATTGGATTGAGTTGTTCTGAAAGCACACCGAATGGCTGATTTTTTGTTATTATCCCCTCCATACTTGTAGGAGATGCCTGTCCCTTTGTTAGTCCATATATCTGATTGTCATGTACAAACAATTTTACATTAATGTTCCTCCTCATAGCATGTATGAGATGATTACCACCTTCTCCGTAGCAGTCTCCGTCTCCTGCAACAGCGATTACAAGCATTTCATGATTTGAAAGTCTTATGCCAGTTGCAACAGGAAGTGTCCTTCCATGAAGACCATTAAATGTATTGCATCTAATATAATGAGGAAACTTTCCTGCCTGACCTATTCCAGAGACTACTGTCAATTGGAACGGTTCTACGCTGAGTTCAACCATTGCATCTTTGAATGCCTTAAGTATGCTGAAGTTGCCGCATCCAGGACACCATGCAGGATCTTGACCTTTATAATCATCTAATGAGGGCATCTATCTCTCCCATCAAAAATTCTATTGTAAATGGTCTTCCATCATACTTATTGATTAACTGATTAAATGAATATCCTGTCTCTGTCCGCATGAGCTTTGCAAACTGACCTGTGGCATTGTTTTCGATACATATAGTTATCTTTGCATCTTTTAACACTTTTAGATAATTGAATTTGTTTGTTGGAGGGAAAGGATAAATTTCACTGAAATGAAGCATGGCAATATCCCAGTTTGATAAGAGTTCATCTACAACCTCTTTCATGACTCCATAAGTAGAACCCCAGCCTGAAATAACTATTTCTGGATTTTGGTGGCCATAAAACAAAGGCGGCTCGATTTCTTTGTGTATTAAAGGCAGTTTTTTAAAGAGCCTTTTATCCACCATCTTTACTCTTGTCTCTGCATCCTCTATTATATGTCCTTCTTCGTCATGTTCATCGCTATCTGCTACAACGAGGTGTTTTGAATCTCCTAAGACAGCTAATGGTGTTATACCATTATTTGTGAATGCATGTCTTTTATATTCTTTAAGGCTTTTAAGGGCATCGCCTCTAAGTCTGTAATCTATGTATTTAATTTTGCTGATGTCAAAATTATCGTATGTCCATTGTGAATCTGCAAGATATTGGTCTGTGAGTATAAGTACAGGTATCTGGTATTTTTCTGCGATATCAAATGCCTTATTTGTGAGATAAAATGCCTGTTCAGGCGTTCCAGGTGCAAAGATAACCCTTGGAAATTCTCCGTGTGCAGTGTATAGAGCAAACTGCAGTTCTGCCTGCTCTGTTCTTGTAGGAAACCCTGTTGCAGGTCCAGGCCTTTGTGCAAGTGCTATTACTATCGGTGTCTCTGTCATAGCAGCAAGAGATAAGCCTTCAACCATCAAGGCAAATCCGCCTCCAGAGCTTCCTGTCATTGCCCTTACACCTGCAAAAGAAGCACCCAGAGCCATATTTATTGCTGATATTTCATCCTCTGCTTGTTCAACGATAATCCCATATTCTTTTGCCTTGCTTGAGATATAAAGCATTATACCTGTTGATGGAGTCATAGGATATGCTGCGTAGAATTTACATCCTGATGCAATTGCTCCCAAGCCTATGGCATCATTGCCAGCTATTAACATTTTAGGTTTGGTAAAGGGTGCTGTTGCAAAAGAGCATTTAAGGCATTGCTTTATAGCATAGTCATGCCCTGCTATTGCAGAATCAATATTTGCTTTTATAATATCCTCGCCTTTTTTTATGAAAGTATCTTTTATAATTTTAATCAAGATATCAAGTTCCATCCCAAGCATTCCATGTACTGCACCTATAGCAACGGTATTTGCCATTATCTTATTCTTGCCATGTTTTACTGCAAGTTCTGTGAATGGTATATCGAGAAAATAGGATTTTTCGTATTTCTGTTTCAATGTTGACGAATCATATATTATCTGGCCGTATTCAGAGAGTTCTCTTTCGTGTTGCTCTATGCTTGCTTTATCAAAAGCAACAATTATATCGATTTTATCTCTTGATGCCATTACAGATTTTTCAGAGAATCTTATCTGAAAGAAATTATGACCGCCTCTTATCCGTGATTCATAGTCCTGATGTGTAAATACATGATAACCTGCACTTGAAAACACCTTTGATAGTGTTTCCCCTATTGTTTGAATGCCCTGTCCTGCTTCTCCGCCTATCTTTATTGAATAGTCCATATTCAAAAGTATATTACAAAAAGGAATCAGCATGCAAGAAAAAACTATAATCCGCAATGAAAATTTCTAATACTGGATGGCAGGGGTCCCCAAAAAATCGCAGATTTTTTGGGGTATTATTCAGGGGTGCCGAAAGGCCTTCATCAGCTATGCCTTAGAGCCGAACCTTCCCGCTGTTTAAGGGCAACTTCAGTGTCATCCTTTACTCAGAAAGGGGGGATTTCATCCCCCTTTCGAAAACCCCCTTTCAAGAGGGGGCTCATGGGGGAGATGAAATCGCCTCCATGCTGAAACAGGCAGAAAAAATAATCTCATCACATTGATAAAAGGATTATGGAAAAAAATTATTGACAAATAGATTATTAATAGTTACTATTAGTTGCTAATAAATATTATTAATTATTATTAGATATTTTTAATTTCTAATAGTTACTATTTTAAGAATGAGAAAAAAAGTAAAAAAGGCGAGAAAACCAGAGGAAAAGCTTAAGGTAAGGGCTGTGCTTGTCAGATTTACTAATTCGGATTATCAGAAATTCGAAGAGATGGCAGATGCACTACAAATACCAGTTGCAGCGGTTATAAGACAGTATGCAATTAAAGGTATTGCATCTGAGCAAAAATAAAAATCAATCAAAAGGAGGACAGACATTGAAACAGGTTGATATTGGATGTTGGGGAGATTTCAAGAAAAAATATGGGTGGGAAATTGTTGCATGGGCACAGGAAGAGGCAAAAAAACAGGGAGTAATACTCGAGGACGATACAGAGGTATTTTACGATTATCATAATCAAGCAGACTCGATAATTTATTTTGGTAAGGATGCAGTAAAAGAAACGATAGGATGTGCGATATATCTCAGTAAATACTGGCTGAAAAGAAATTATAATAAAAGAAAAAGACTATATAACAGTGAACAGATGAATTTCTCATGGGCACAACATCTATAAAATGCGAGAGGGGGGAGTTGAACCCCCACGGTTGCCCGCCAGATCCTAAGTCTGGTGCGTCTGCCAGTTCCGCCACTCTCGCTTCACTCCTTCACCCTTTCATCGCATTCAATAAGAACTTATAGACTCAGGAATTTCAAAAAATTCTTCTGACAATCCTGCAATTTGCGATTCTTCTTTTGTTTCCAAAACAGTTACACCTACGGAGGGTGTTTCCACTACTGTTGATTTTAATATTCTAACAAATTCCCCTTTATAATTAATAACCCCTATCTCTACTGTATACTCACCTGCTGGGCGAACATTTATAAACTGCTCACCGATACGCTCTGATATTGGCATATAGAAAAATGCCTTTGTGTTTGTATTAATTACTTTCAGATTCAGACTCCCTTGGTATTGTGATAAAGTATCTTCTGTTATTTCCCAATAGGTATATACCTGCGTGGGTGTTACTGGCATAGATGCGAGTTTGTTCTCGCCATATTCTTTAGGATGAAGCAGCACTGGCACTGACTCCTGAGTTCTTTTTGTTTTTTCCTGTGCAGACTTTTCTATTTTGACTTTCGATTTACTGATGGCTATGATAATATCTGCTTTTTTTAGTCCACTTTTTAATGTAATACCAAGCTCTTTTGCAAGTGCCTTGAGTTCTGCAACAGTTAATTTATCGAGAGTTTTTTTTATTTCAGGCTTTGTAGTTAAAGATTTTCTAATAGCTGTTTTTATAGTGGTTTTTTTTGCTACTTTCTTAATATTTTTTTTAGCAATGCTCTTTTTTACAGGCTTTTTAGGGACAGTTTTTGTAGCAGTCTTTTTAACTGTCTTTTTCTTTGATATTGCCTTTTTTGTTTTTTTTGTTTTTGCCTTTTTTTCAGCCTTTACCTTTTTTGTTGCCTTCTGTCTTTTCATGTTAGCCCCCCGATGTTCAATTTAGCTAAATTATATACTAAAATAAAGTAGCGAGTTAATAGTAGCCAGCCTTGCCAGTGCCCCAAACCTCAACCTGTCTTTTTAAGGTTAATGTGCCTCTGCCCAGTTTTTGCCCCAGCTTATATCTACCTTTAATGGCACTGATAGAGAAAGGGCATTTTCCATTTCATATCTAATTAATTTTTTAGCTGTCTCAATTTCAGTTTCAGGCACTTCAAACAAAAGTTCATCATGGATTTGCAGTATCATCCTTGTTTTAAGATTTTTTCCTTTGAGTTTTTTCCATATGTTTATCATTGCTATTTTTATTAAATCAGCAGCAGTTCCCTGTATGGGCGTATTTATTGCAAATCTTTCCGCCTGTTGCCTGATATTTGCATTGTGGCTGTTGATTTCAGGTATAGGTCTTTTTCTTCCCATGAGTGTTTTAACATAACCTTTCTCCCTTGCCATTTTGATGGCACTATCCATATAATTTTTCACACCTTCATGTTTTTTGAAATACTGCTCTATGTATATGGCAGCCTCTTTTGGCGTGATATTGAGTGACTCAGATAGTCCAAAAGGACTTATTCCATAAACAACTCCAAAATTTACTGTCTTTGCTATCCTTCGCATTTCCTCTGTTACCGACTCCTTTGGGGTATTAAATAGCTCGGCTGCTGTTGTCGTGTGTATATCGATATCTCTGTTGAAGGCATCAACTAATCCTTCATCGCCACTTATATGTGCGAGTATTCTCAATTCTATCTGGGAGTAGTCAGCGGAAATAAGGATATTCTCTTTCTCTGCAATGAAGACCTCCCGTATTTTTGTTCCCCATTCTCCACGAATAGGGATATTCTGCAAGTTAGGTTCACTGCTGCTTAATCTTCCTGTAGCAGTAACAGTTTGATTAAATGATGTGTGAATCCTTCCTGTTTTTTTGTCTATGAGTTTTGGTAGGGCATCTACATAAGTAGTTTTCAATTTATATAATGTCCTATAGTTTAATATCTCTGCTGGAAGTTCATGGATTTTTGATAGCTCTTCAAGCACATCTATTCCTGTTGAATATCCTGTCTTTGTTTTTTTTAAAGGCTTCAGGGCAAGTTTTTCAAAGAGTATCTTCTGTAATTGCTGTGGTGAATTTATATTGAAACTTTCACCTGCAATATTATATATCCTTGATTCAATCATTCCGAGATAACTGTCCAGTTCCTTTGATAATTCTTCAAGTCTTTCTTTGTTTATTTTTACTCCGATTTCCTCCATGTCTGTGAGGACATAAATCAAAGGCATTTCCATATCAAAATATAAATCCTCGAGTCCTTCGGCTTTTAACTTTTCAAAAAGGATGTCTTTTAGTTCCATTGCTAACTCTGCATCCTCTGCAGCATATTGTGTTGCTTCATCCACAGGGACTTCAGAGAATGAATGTCTCTTGCCAAGAATCTCTGTAAATGACTTTTTTTTATGAAATAGATATTGCAGTGCAGTATCTTCAAGGCTATGGTCAGGCTTATTTGGATTTAAAAGATATGATGCGAGCATGGTATCGTAAAGCCTGCCTTTTACATGAATTCCTTCTTGCCTTAATATGAGGATGTCGTATTTCAGGTTATGCCCTATCTTTGAGATAGATTCATCTTCGAGGACTCCTTTTAAAATGTTAAGGGCATCGGGAATATTTGTGTTGTGTACGTGTCTTATCGGCACATAATATGCCTTGCCTTTCTCTTTGCACAGTGCGATGCCGACAACAGAATCCGAGAGCGGATTTTTTCCTGTAGCCTCTATGTCAAAGGAGAGTTCAATAATAGGCAATGTGCTGTGGGTGATATGTGGAATTGACGGTGTTTCTGATTCGGTTTGCTCTACTTCAGTTCCTTCATTGTTTTTAAAAAGGGAAAACTGTTTCATTAACACTCTAAAACCTTCCTTAATTCATCTTTATCTTTAATAGTCCTGTATTCTCCTCTCGGCTTGTGTCCTGTTGACGGAATCATTTTTATCAGGCTCTTGAATTCAAATTCTGTGAACATATGTAATAGAGACGGCCAATCAGGCTCTTTGATTATCATGTCCTGAAGATTTATATCTACTTCAATGTCTGTGTCAATGGTTGCAAGGGTTTTGCTTATCTTTATGTTTTCTATGTTATCTATTATCATTTTTCGTATCCTTTCGTTTTCTATCTTTTCGGGATGGTCTAAGAGTTCATCGAGGCTATCTGTCTTTGAAAGTAATTCTCTGGCTGTTTTCTCTCCAATTCCTTTTACCCCTGGTATATTATCTATGGCATCTCCTGTTATTGCCATTATCTCAGGTAGTCTTTTAGGGGGCACCCCAAATCTTTCCTTGACATAATCTTCATCTATTATCAAATCTTTCATTGGGTCATAAATTTTTATACCATTACCTACGATTTGCATCATGTCTTTGTCTCCACTCAGTATGAATACATTTATGTTTTGTGAGGCTGCCTTTTTCGCTATTGTGCATATGATGTCATCTGCTTCATGGCCTGGCATCTCAAATGAAGATATGTTGAATGCCTCTATGATTTTTTTTATATAAGGTATCTGGATTATTAAGTCATTAGGGGTCTCCGGCCTCTGTGCCTTATATTCTTCATATATTTTGTGTCTTTTTGTGGGGACAGGTGAGTCAAAGGCAATAGCAATTGCATCAGGTTTCTTTTCCCTGATTATTTTTAAAATCATGGTCGTAAAGCCATAGATAGCATTTGTAGGAAAGCCCTTTGAATTAGTCAGTCCCCTAATGGCATGGAATGCCCTGTAAAAATAAGAATTGCCATCAATGAGATAAAGGTTCATGGATGATTATATCATTTTTAATCTCCTTCAAACTCTGTCAATGCAAATATTTTATATCCCTTTTCTTTGAGCCGCTTTTCACCGCCCACATCAGGAAGGTTTACGATAAATGCCATCTCAGAGACTACCCCCCCCAATTTCTCCACGAGTGCTGCTGCTGCGAGTGCTGTGCCTCCTGTGGCAAGCAGATCATCTACAAGTAGTACTTTTGTGTCTTTAGTAAAGGCATCTTTATGCATTTCTATAATATCTGTCCCATATTCAAGTTCATACTCATGGCTTATCTTTTCTGCAGGCAACTTACCTTTTTTTCTTACAGGCACAAAACCTTTGCCCAATGTATAAGATAATGCTCCACCGATGATAAAACCTCGTGATTCTATGCCAACAATAACATCGAAATTTACATCTCCTTTTATGTATCTCTGTGTGAAATTATCAATTACGAGTCTGAATCCAACTGGGTCTTTTATTAAAGTCGTTATATCCCTGAACATGATGCCCTTTTTTGGATAGTCAGGGATTGTCCTTATTTTTGATTTGATAGTCACTGTTTTCCTCCCTTGCAGCCGCAATCAGTATTTTTAATCATCGGTATTGTTTTGAGAATGAGCTTTTTCACATTCTCTGCATTTTTAGACATTATTGAAAGTATCATATCCCATGTCACGGGATCTTCGCCTTCTTTCCAGCAATCATAATCAGTTGACATAGCTATAGTCTGATAACATATGCCTGCCTCTCTTGCTAGTATAACCTCTGGCACGGTTGACATATTTATAACATCGGCACCCCATGACCTGAACATATGGGATTCTGCTTTTGTAGAGAATCGTGGACCTTCGATTGTAATTACAGTGCCTTTTGTATGATGTCTGAGTTTTAATGCTTTTGCTGAGGAAATAAGCAATGATCGCAGGTCTTTGCAGAAAGGCTCACTCATTGGAGTATGTATGACCTTTTCGTCATGGAAGGTGAGGGGCCTATGTCTTGTGAAGTCTATAAACTGGTCAACAAATATAAGGTCACCAGGCCTTATTTTTTCTCTTAAAGAGCCAACTGCTGTTGTGGCGAGTATATGTGTACATCCTTCTTTTTTTAAGGCATATATATTTGCTCTGAAATTAACTCCTGTTGGATATATGGAGTGACTTTTACCATGACGGGCAAGAATAACAATATCAATATTATTTATCTTTCCAACGGTTAGAGGTGATGACGGACTGCCGAAGGGTGTCTTTACTTTTTTTTCTTTTGCGTCTTTCAATAGCTTTGGGTCATCGAGCCCTGACCCACCAATGATGCCAACCTTTATACTGCTCATAACCACTCCTTATTAAAGTGAATTTCGATAGGAAAGATAAAATAAAGAATTAGTCAAAGTCAAGAGAGATTGAGCTTTTTGGATATTTTCTTTTAAATTAATAAATGCCAATTAAACTTATAATTTTTGATCTTGATGGGACAATTATAGATTCAAGCATTGATATAACCAATGCCATAAATTATGCTATTGAGCCTTATGGTATTAAACCTATTACTGTTCAGGAAACTATAAGCCTTGTGGGAGAGGGGATTACGAGACTCATAGAAAAGATAATAGTCGGAAGCCAAAGCTCAGAAAACAGAGAACAGACAAGAAAAATAGACAGAGACATTTTAGTGGAAAGGTTCCTTGCTTACTATTCAGCACATCTTGTTGACAAGACTACCATCTATCCGAGAGTAAGGGAGACACTGAAAACATTGAGAGATTATAAAAAGGCAGTAATATCTAATAAAAGAGAGGTATTATCTACCAAAATACTGCATGCTCTCGGACTCTTGGAATATCTTGATATAGTGGTGGGAAGCGACACAACTCCAGAGAGAAAGCCCTCTCCTGTGCCTATTCTCTATGTGCTTTCAAAGCTGAATATAAAAACAGAAGAAACTGTTATTGTTGGCGATAGCAACTTTGATATTGAGGCAGGCAAGGCGGCAGGAATTAAGACCATAGCTGTTACATATGGCTATAGGACGGTAGATTTATTAAATGGCGCTGATTTTATAATAGATAGAATGGATGAGTTATTAGACATAATAAGGAGGATTAGATAGATGGGGTTTACAATAGCATTTGCAGGTAAAGGCGGCACAGGGAAGACTTCTATTGCAGGGCTTACAATAAAATTTCTTTTAACTAAGAGGAATGGACCAGTGCTTGCAGTAGATGCAGACAGCAACGCATGTCTTAATGAGGCATTAGGCGTAAAAATCCATACGACCATTGGAAAACTCAGAGAAGAATCTCTTCAGGCAGTAAGAAGCGGCAGTGACAGACCCGGGGGTATGTCTATGGAGCAGTTATTTGATTATCAGGTTCAGCAGTCATTGATTGAGGCAAAGGGTTTTGATTTAATGGTTATGGGCAGACCTGAAGGTCCTGGTTGTTACTGCGCAGCCAATAATATAATAAGGAAATATACAGACCTGCTTTCCGATAAATACCCTTATGTTGTTATAGATAACGAGGCAGGAATGGAACACTTAAGCAGAAGAACTACCCATAAAGTTGATCTGCTGATAATTGTGAGCGACCCAACCCTTAAGGGCATTCAGACCGCAAAGAGAATAAATGAACTTGTAGATGAACTTCAACTCGATGTTGAAAAAAGAGTTCTCTTGATTAACAGAGTGGTTGGACATGAAGGAGAAGAACTGAAAAAAATTGCAGAGGGTTTCGGCTTAAATGTTGCTGGTTTGATTCCCCAGGATGATATGATATTCAAATTCGATTTAGAAGGCAAGCCAGTATTCGATCTCCCGGAAGATGCTGTATCTGTGCGGTCTGTATTTAATGTACTTCAGTCTATGAAGATACCATGAGATATGGCATTATGATTTTATAAAATAAACAAATAAGACAATCCCTTTACTTACTGATAGATTTGTGTTATTTTTATAGACTTTATTAGAATTCCAGAAATTTACCATTTGTAACATGGCAATTACATTTTGTAGTGAAAGGAGATGAAGATGTTGATAATTGGGGAAAAATTGAGCATTATAGCCAAAAGAGTTAGAGAGGCTATGATGAAAAGGGATAAAGGTCCTATACAGGAGATAGCGACACGGCAGTGGAAAGAAGGTTCAGGCATGATAGATGCTAATATAGGTCCTGCCGAAGATGGTGGTGAAGAGTTGATGGAGTGGATGGTTACAACCATTCAGGAGGTAGTTCCCTTGCCAATATGTCTGGATACTACTAATTATAAGGCGATAGAGGCTGGTCTTAAGGTTCATAATAATGAGTGGGGAAGGCCTCTCATAAATTCTACATCCAATGACCCTGAGAGATTTCCTATGCTCGAATTAGCTGCAAAATATAATTCGCAGATAATAGGTCTTACTGTTGGTAAAGGTGGACTTCCAGCCGATGCAGAGGAAAGGGCGGCTATAGCTGCTGAGATAATGGCAAGGGCAATGGAATATGGTGTGCCTCTTGAAGATATTTATCTTGATCCGCTTGTGCTTCAGATAGCAACATCTCAGGACCATGCTATGAAGGTTATTGATGCTATAAAAATGTTCAGGGAAATGAATGAGCCGCCTATGAAGACAGTTGTCGGACTGAGTAATATTTCAAATGGATGTCCAAAACATATTAGACCGATATTGAACAAATATTATTTTATTATGCTTATGAATGCAGGGCTGGATGCTGCTATTGCAGATGCCCATGAAATGGCAGAAGCTATGCAAGAAAAGCAACTGGTTGATGACATACTCGCGGGCAAAGAGATTGAAGACAAAGAGAAGATGATAATTATAAAAAAGACCCTTGATGTAATAATGAATAAGACACTTTATGCACATTCTTATTTAGAGATGTAAATAAAACAACGGAGGTAAATTATGGCTTTTGCTGCACCAAAGGAGACATATTCAGGCAAGGTCTTTGAGGTTGTTATAGGAACTGACAAGGCCGTTGCCTTTGGCGGAGAAAATGTTCTGCCTTTCCATTCCTTTGAAGGAAATGTTCCACATCGTCCTGTGATAGCTTATGAAATTCAGGATATTCCCCCTGATGACTGGCCTGAAACAGTTAAAAAAGTTTATGGCAGTGTTTCAGGCGATCCTGTTACATGGGCAAAATATTGTCAGGATACCTTGAATGCAAAGGCAATAGCATTGAGGCTTTTAAGCACGCATCCTGATAGAGAGAATCGCTCTCCAGAGGACGCAGCAAAGACAGTAAAGGATGTGCTTTCAGCAATAAATATCCCTCTGATAATACTCGGAAGTAATCATGTTGAGAAAGACTCTTCGGTACTTGTTGCTGTCTCTGAGGCTGCAAAAGATAAGAACTGTGTTATCGGAAAGGCACAGGAAGGGAATTACAAAACCATTGCAGCAGCAGCAATGGCAAACAATCACAAGCTTATAGCAATGTCAGAGCTTGATATAAATCTTTCAAAGCAACTTAATATCTTAATAACACAAATGGGGTTTGATAAGGAAAAACTTATAACAGACCCTATGTGTTCTGCACTTGGATATGGTCTTGAATATACATATTCTGTTATGGAGAGGATAAGACTTGCAGCACTTACACAAAATGATGCTACTATGCAGCCGCCAATGCTTGCAGATGTTGGCATGTATGTGTGGAAGATAAAGGAAACACAGGCATCGGAAGCAGAACTTCCTGCATGGGGATCTCTTGAAGAAAGAGGAATAACATGGGAAGCTGTGACAGCAGCCTCATTACTAATGTCTGGTGCAGAGTTGTTGATAATGAGGCATCCGGATGCAGTGAAAGCAGTTGAAAAATTTATAGATGAGTTAATGTAAGGGAGGTTAAATATGGCTTTGACAGGCGTTGAAATATTTAAATTGCTTCCAAAGACAAATTGTAAAAAATGCGGACATCCTACATGTCTTGCCTTTGCTATGAAACTGGCGCAGAGACAGGCATCACTTGATGCATGTCCTGATGTATCAGAAGAGGCAAAGAAGATTCTTGGCGAGGCATCTGCTCCTCCGATAAGACCGATTACTATTGGCGTTGGTGATAAGGCAGTAAAAATGGGAGAAGAGACTGTCCTTTTTAGGCACGAAAAAAAGTTCGTAAATCCTTGTGTCTTTGCTGTCGAGATAAATGATTCCATGTCTGATGAAGAGATAAACAAGATGGTAGATGATGTCTTGAGTTCAGAAATAGACAGAGTAGGTCAGAAACTTAGGATTGACGCTATTTTCGTAAATAATGTGTCAAATGATGCAGGGAGATTTGAATCTGTAGTAATGGCTATTGCGTCAAAGGCGCCTGCAGTGCCTTTGATTATTGCAACCAATAATCCCGATGCAGCAATGGTTGCTGTTAAGGCAGTTGCTGATAAAAAACCACTTCTTTATGGCGCAAATGAATCCAATGTAGAGGCAATGGCAAACATTGCAAAGACATATAAGACATCTCTGGGCGTTACGGCAAAAGGTCTCGATGCTCTATCTATACTAACAGAAAAAATAAAGGGGCTTGGGGTTGATGATATAGTTGTTGACCACGGTGCCAGGAGTGCAAAGGAAATACTCGAGGCAAATACTTATATAAGAAGGGCTGCAATCAAAAAGAATTTCAAGGCACTTGGTTATCCTGTGATAAACTTTGCACAGAGAGATGATAGGGTGCTTGAATCACTTGTAGCAACACTTGGTGTAACAAAATATGCATCAATTGTAGTTTTGGGCAGTATTGAAAAATGGAAGAATCTGGCACTTTTTACACTGAGACAGAATATATATACAGACCCGCAGGTTCCTATGCAGGTAGAACAGAAGATATATAAAATTGGTGAACCTACACCTGAATCTCCTCTCACCATTACAACAAACTTCTCTCTTACATATTTCATTGTTTCTGGTGAGATTGAAAACAGTAAGGTTCCGTGCAGACTTGCTGTTATGGACTGTGAGGGATTGTCTGTTCTTACAGCGTGGGCAGCCGGTAAGTTCACGGCTTCCAAAATTGCCCAGTTCATTCAGGAAAGCGGCATAGAAAATGAGATAAAACATAGGGAATTGATTATCCCGGGTTATGTTGCAATATTAAGCGGTGCCATAGAGGATAAGCTTCCTGGATGGAAGGTGATTGTTGGACCAAGAGAGGCTAACGGAATACCGGCATTTTTGAGGTCTAAGGTATCTCAATAGCTATAAGACAGGGTTATCCATAGATTAATAAATATATGTTGACTTGCACTGCAAAATTAAGACTAAACTAATCTTATAAAGTAAATATAAAAACAGGTTAAGGACAGGGTTAAGAAAAACTCATACCCAACCTTAACCTGATACTAAATAAGGAGGTTGTGATGTCAAAGTTAATAGCCTCGGCAGCTATAAGAGGTGCTCATAAACTTGTGGCTCAGGCTGAAGAGATGGTTGAAAAGGCAATAGCCGAGAAGGGAAAGGATTTTGTTTTTGAGTTTCCTGATACAGCTTATTATCTTCCCATGGTTTACGCAATAACAGGATTTCCTGTTAAGACCATTGGGGATATGAAGGTTGCTCTCGGTTTTGCAAAGGAACTGCTTCATGATGAGCCTGAAGAAAATATCTGGAGGCCATATCTTGGAGAGGCACTTGACTCAGGAATGGCAACCCTCTTTGCAGAGGAGATTATACTCGCAATCAAATACATATATGGTCTCGAACCTTACAAAGACCCTGATACCGGCTATGTCTATAATGGTTTTATTACGGATACAATACAGAGAAATCTTGGCATACAACTTGTTGATGGTACAATGCCCGGATTTGCAGCGATAATTGGGGCGGCTCCAACTGATGATATTGCTGTGAATATATGCAGGGAGTTGCAGGAAAAAAATATTCTTACATTCCTTTCAGGCCAGTCTAAAGGAGATAGTGTAACAAAACAATTGCAAAGAAAGGGGATAGAGCTTGGATGGGATACGAGAATAGTCCCTCTTGGTCCTGATACAGAACATACCCTTTATGCACTGGACTGGGCAATCAGGGCATCCTTGATATTTGGAGGTAAAAAGCCTGGTGATTTTAAAGAACATCTAAAATATCAGAAAGACAGGGTCTTTGCCTTTGCCCTTGCGCTTGGTCCTCTTGATGACATTAAATGGTCAACCGGCGCTGGAGCGATAAATATGGGCTTCCCAGCCATATGTGATACAGAAGTTCCTGTTATACATCCGACAGGTGTATGTACATATGAAGAGGTGGATAGGGAACTTGACCACTCAAAGATTGTTCAAAAGGCAATCGAGGTGAGAGGTCTTAAGATTATCGTTGAAAAACCTCCAATACCTGTAGCATACGGTCCTGCGTTTGAGGGTGAGAGAATTAGGAAGGAAGATACATTTATTGAGTTCGGAGGGCAGAGAACACCAGCATTTGAATGGGTGAGGATGAGGGAGTTAGATGAGATAGAGGACGATAAGGTCATTATTGTTGGTGAAAATTATCAGGAACGTTATAACAAAGGTGGCCAGATGCCTCTTGGCATTCTGATAGAGGTTGCAGGGAGAAAAATGCAAAAAGACTTTGAGTCAGTTATAGAAAGAAAGATACACCATAATATAAACGAGGCACAAGGACTCTGGCACATGGGACAGCGTGACATAAACTGGATAAGGATAAGCAATGCAGCAAAGAATGAGGGAATAACCCTTGAGCATTTAGGTCGAATACAGACTGCTATGATGAAGCACAGATTTCGTTCTATAGTGGATAAAGTGCAGGTAACTATTTACACAGATGAGCATGATGTTGTAAGACTTCGTGAAGAGGCGCGGGCAGCATATAAGGAGCGTGACCATAGGCTTGGAACTCTTACAGACGATGCTGTTGATACATTCTACTCTTGTCTTCTCTGTCAGTCATTTGCACCAAGTCATGTCTGTGTTATTACACCTGAAAGGCTCGGTCTTTGTGGCGCATATAACTGGCTTGATGGAAAGGCTGCATACGAAATTGACCCGACAGGTGGAAATCAGCCTGTACCAAAAGGAGAATTACTCGATGCGAGGTATGGAAGATATACAGGTGTTGATGAATACCTTAAAAAGGCATCAGGCGGTGCAGTAGAGACACTGAACCTTTATACAATAATGGAAAATCCAATGACTTCATGTGGATGCTTTGAGTGTATTGTAGCAATAATTCCAGAGGCTAATGGTGTGATGATAGTAAATAGGGGATTTCCCGGAATGACACCGATAGGCATGAAATTTTCTACCCTTGCAGGTACTGTTGGCGGTGGAGCTCAGACACCAGGCTTTATGGGAATTGGCGTTAATTTTATAACGAGTAAAAAGTTTCTCTCTGGTGATGGAGGAATAAAAAGAATTGTGTGGATGCCAAAAGGTTTAAAAGAGAGGGTGGCAGAGGAATTCAAAAAAAGGGCGGAGGAAGCGGGTGTCCCTGACCTACTTGATAAGATAGCTGATGAAACTATCTGTGAAGATTCAGAGAAACTTCTGGAACATCTTTCCAGTGTTGGACACCCTGCATTGGAAATGGAACCAATGATATAAAAGGTGGAGGTTTAAACATGGATAAGCACATTATGAAGAGTGCCAATGAAGCAGCAGAGAGAATAATAGAGTGGGGAGAGGCTCATAAAATAGAGACATGCTTTGAGAGGGCAGAGAAATTAAAACCATGCCCCATAGGTGAAAAAGGTGCGTGTTGTAAGGTATGCCACATGGGGCCTTGCAGGCTTGTTGGTAAGAATGCAGAGGAAGAGGCAAGGGGTGTATGTGGAGCAACTCTTCCTACAGTTGCGGCAAGGAATCTTGTGAGGATGATTGCTGCGGGGACTGCTGCCCATAGTGACCATGCGAGAGATATGGTCCTGACATTGCTTGCTACTGCAACAGGCGAGGCAAAGGACTTCCAGATAACTGATGTAAGAAAACTTTATAGAGTGGCAGGAATACTCGGAATAGAATTTGAAGGCAGACCGGTGAATGATGTTGCAAAGGATGTGGCGTTGAGGTTTCTTGAAGACTATAGCAGACAAAAAGGTGAAATAAACTATGCAAAGAGGGCTCCGAAGAAGACACAGGAGAGATGGAGAAAGTGGGGTATCGTTCCGAGGAATATAGACAGAGAGATCGCGGAGGCAATGCACAGGACATCAGTTGGCGTTGACCATGACCCTGACCATCTCCTCTTGCACGGATTAAAAACAGCGATCGCAGACGGATGGGGTGGCAGTATGATATCAACAGACATCACAGATATCCTTTTTGGAACACCAAGACCTGTGAAGGCTGAGGCGAGCTTTGGAATATTTAAAGAGGATGAGGTGAATTTAGTTGTTCATGGGCATGAACCTTCACTTGCAGAGATGATAGTTGATGTAGCATCAGAGCCAGAGATGATTGCATATGCAAAGTCAAAAGGGGCAAAAGGAATAAACTTAGGTGGAATGTGCTGCACTGCAAATGAAGTCCTTATGAGACATGGGATTCCTACTGCAGGCGGATTCACGAATCAGGAACTTGGAATAATGACAGGGCTTGTTGACGCCTTGACTGTTGATGTGCAGTGTATAATGCCTGCGATAGCAGAGCTTTCAAAGAAATTCCATACAAAGATAATAACAACATCTGAAAAGGCAAAGATCCCCAGTGCTGTGCATATTGAATATGATGAGCACAGGGCGAGGGAAATAGCAAGGGAGATAGTGAAACTTGCCTGCGACAATTACCAGAACAGAAAAACAGAGGGAAGTCACATTACAGATAAATTCCCTGTGGTTGCAGGATTCTCTCATGAATATATTGAATATATGCAGGGTGGTAGATGGAGGGCATCATTTAGACCTTTAAATGACGCCATTATGGCAGGAAGGATCCGCGGTGTTGTTGGTCTTGCAGGATGTGACAATCCAAGGGTTCCTTCTACAGGTATTCACAAATACCTTGCAACAGAGTTGATTAAAAACGATGTGCTTATTGTTTCTACAGGCTGCGGCTCTGCAGCATGTGGTACCGCGGGTTATCTCACTCCAGAGATGGCACTGGAACATGCAGGACCTGGCTTAAGGGAGGTGTGTGAGGCGATAGGAATCCCGCCAATACTGCATCTTGGCGCCTGTGTTGATAACTCAAGGATACTCACAATATTGAGTGCAATGGCAGAAGAGGGCGGATTATCTGATGAGATCGGCGGCATGCCGGGTGTTGGTATTGCGCCAGAATGGATGTCAGAGAAGGCAATTGCTATCGGCTGTTATTTTGCAGCTTCAGGTGTTCCAGTCATATTCGGTGGGGAATCTCCAGTGGGATCAAGCGAAGAAGTGACAAGAATAATGACAGAGGTGTGGTATGAGAGGTTTAAGGGTGCGATGCACTTTGAGCCTGACCCTGAAAAGATGCTCGCACTTGCCCTTGATTACATAGATAAGGCGAGGGAGGCACTGAAACTCAAGAAATACGAGCCTGGCAAGTTTGGTGCAGAGCGTGTGCTTATGGATATGGCTGCAAGGCGTGAATTAGAAAGAGCAGCAAAGCCGCATATAGGGTTATAAAGACAGGTTAAGGTTAAGGTTGAGGTCGAGAAGAAGGCAAAAGAATTCTTAACCTTAACCTCGGCCTTAGCCTAAAACTTTGGAGGTTAGATGAAGATAGAAGAACTTAATGTAGATGAACATTATAAAGAGATAGGAGAAGTCCTTACAGGAGATCAGAAAAAAAAGGGCATTCTCATACATGCCTTTCAGCAGATTCAGAAGGAATATAATTATCTTCCCGAGGACAAACTAAAGGAATTGTCAAAAAAACTCGATATTCCATTGTCTGATATATACAGTGCTGCATCATTTTACAAACACTTCTATTTTAAACCGAGAGGAAAGAATGTCGTCTGTGTATGTATGGGAACAGCATGCCATGTGAGAGGCGCATCAAAGGTTCTTGAAAGGCTCGAAGAGGAATTTGGGATTAAAGAAGGTGAAACCACAGAGGATTTATCAATGACATTAGAGACAGTTGGCTGTGTTGGCTGTTGTGGTCTTGCCCCTGTTGTGACAGTCAATGAAGAGGTCGTGGGCGATGTCGGCACTAAAAAGGTGAACGAGATTATAAAAAGGGTCAAGTCTTCGGATAAGGTTAGGTCCTGAAGGAGTTGAATGATGGAGAAACTAAAGAGCATAGATGATTTAAAGAGACTTAGGGAAAAACTCTCATCAGAGATATTTTTACATGGAAAGCCGAGGATAAGGGCATGTTGTGGGACAGCATGCACTGCAACTGGCTCATATAAAGTGATTGATGCGATCCATGAAGACGCAAAGAAAAAAGGAATCGATATAGAAATTGTAAAAACAGGATGTCAGGGCATGTGCCAAAAAGGTCCTGTGATGAAGGTAGAGCCATCAGATGTCTTTTATCAGAGGGTAAGGCCAGAACAAGCATCGTCCCTTGTGAGTTTTACTTTTGTTGGAGGTATGCCTTATAGGCAGGCTCTTTACAGAGAAGACATCTTTAAGGAGCCAAGCCTTGAAATGATGGATCTCCCTTTTTATAAAAAGCAGATGAGGGTTGCCCTCAGAAACAATGATAAGATAGACCCAACTAATATATATCATTATATTGCTATAGGTGGATATAAGGCACTTGAAAAGGCATTGGCATCTATGACCCCTGATGATGTCTTAAACGAGGTTGATAAGGCAAACCTGAGAGGTAGAGGCGGTGCTGGTTTCCCCGCAGGAAAGAAATGGAAGCATACAAAAAGCTCTCCAGAAAAGATAAGGTTTGTAATAGCTAACGGAGACGAGGGTGACCCTGGGGCATTTATGGATAGGTCTATAATGGAAGGTGATCCACACAGTCTTTTTGAAGGAATGCTTTTATGTGCATATGCTATTGATGCACAATATGGTTTTATTTATGTTAGGCATGAATATCCGCTTGCTGTTAAAAACTTAAAGCACGCAATAAAACAGGCAGAGGAACTTGGGCTGTTAGGTAAAAATATACTCGGGACTGATTTCAGTTTCTTTCTTGATGTGAGAGAAGGTGCCGGGGCATTTGTGTGTGGTGAATCAACGGCTCTTGTTGCATCAATAGAGGGAGAAAGGGGATTCCCAAGGCCTCGTCCTCCAAGGCTTTCTGAGATAGGTGGAGGTGTATTTGGCTATCCGAGCAATCTAAACAACATAGAGACCTATGCATGCGTGCCTCCAATAATTGAAAAGGGAGCAGATTGGTTCAGAAGCATAGGTACAGAGACTTCACCTGGAACAAAGGTCTTTGCCCTTACTGGAAAGGTCAAAAATACAGGGCTTGTTGAGGTCCCGATGGGTACGACTTTAAGAGAGATAATATTTGATATAGGCGGTGGAATTATTGGAGATAAACAATTCAAGGCGGTTCAGACAGGAGGTCCATCAGGAGGATGTCTGCCTGCAAGTTATCTTGATTTGCCTGTTGATTTTGACTCACTCACAAAGGTTGGTTCCATGATGGGGTCAGGAGGTATGGTTGTTCTGGATGAGGATACATGCATGGTAGATGTGGCAAAGTACTTTCTCTCATTTACACAATCAGAGTCATGTGGGAAATGTCCACCTTGTAGAATTGGTACATATCAGATGCTTCAGATACTTGAAAGGATTACAACAGGCAATGGACAGCCTGAAGACATAAACAGCCTGGTAAAAATAGGAAAACTTGTGCAAAAGGGTTCTTTATGTGGGCTTGGGCAGAGCGCTCCGAATCCTGTGCTCTCTGCAATAAAGTATTTTAGAGAGGAATTTGAAGAGCATGTCTATGATAAATACTGCAGGGCAAAGGTATGCAGCGGTCTTGGTGCCTTTGTTATAGACCAGACCGAATGTTTCAGATGCGGTTTATGCAAACAGGCATGTGCATTTGATGCTGTAAAAGAAACAAGGGAGCAGTATTTTATTGATCGTCAGTATTGCACAAGTTGTAAGGCATGCTATTATGCATGTCCAATTGGTGCGGTTAAAGTAAGGAAACCGAGACATTTAAAGATTGAGGAAGAGTTTAAGATCTCCTCAGAACAAATAGAAATTATCGAAAGGAGAGCAAAGATGACTTTAAGAGATATACTTGAATCTAAGCCTGCAATAGAAGTGCTTGGTATTAATAGAAAACACAGGGTAAAAGAGGCTATAAAACTTATGAATGAAAGGAACATCAGCGCTGTAATGGTCTTTGGCGATAACAATAAACTGGTTGGAATGTTTACAGAGAGAGATGTAGTGCGCTGTTTTGACAGAAATATCAATTTCGATACAGAAGTAATCGAGAATGTTATGAGCAAGGATATAATTACCTTTGAGCCGTCCACAGAAATAAGTGCAGCAATATCTGTCGTTGCAAACAAGAAGGTGAGACACCTACCAGTTGTAGAGGGTGATAAGGTCGTGGGAATGGTTACATACAGGGATTTGGTGTCTTATGTGCTTCCCGAAATAGTTTATATGGCTGAAGAGATGTATTAGGAGTAATTATGACCGAGACAAAGGAATTAAAAGTCGAAGATATAAAGAAAACAGCAGAGGAGAAAGGCTGTCCTGTCCAAAAAGCACTTTATTATATTACTGAATTTCTTTCTGGACCCATGTGTGGCAGGTGTTTTCCCTGTGCACTCGGCAGTTATGAGGCAAGGATAAGGCTCCAGAATATTGTGGAGGGGAAAGGCTCAAATGCGGATCTCTCCGCATTAAAAAGGATAGCTGAAGATATGGCAGAGGGTTCTCTATGCAAAAAGGGAAAGGATACGGCAAAGTTTATACTTGAGTGGATGGCAACTGATGTCTATGAGGAACATATTAGTGGCAGATGTCCATCAAGGGAGTGTAAGGCATTTGTTGAGTACAGGATTATTCCTGAAAAATGTATAATGTGCGGTCTCTGTAAAGAGGCATGTAGATATGGGGCAATACTTGGGGAAAAGAAGAAGCCTTTTTTAAGCGGCTATCTTCCCTTTGAGATAAGGCAGAAAAGGTGTGTAAAGTGTGGTGATTGTTTGCCTGTATGTCCAACAGAGGCGATTATAATTGTTGATGTAAAAAGCAAAGAACTGACTAATGTGGCACAGGCAGCTCAAGGCAGTTCAAAATAGTTCAATTTTGAACAAACTTGAACAAGCTCTAAACTATTTGAATAAATGGAGGATTTATGGCAAATATGGTTAATCTTAAAATAGACGGTAAGGAGATAAAGGCTCCAGAGGGAATGAACCTTATTGATGCTGCAGAGCTTGCAGGTATTCATATACCAAACCTCTGTTATCTAAAGGGATTAAAGGGCATTGGTGCATGCAGGCTCTGTCTTGTGGAAATAGAAGGGATGAAGGCACCAATGATTGCATGCACAACAAAGGTCAAAGAGGGAATGGTTATTAATACAAAGACAGAAAAGGTTCAAGAAGTAAGAAAATTCGTAATAGATCTAATCTTATCTATGCATCCACTTGATTGCATGACATGCACAAAGGCAGGTGTATGCAATCTCCAGCAGTATGCCTATGACTTTGAGATAAAGGAATCATCCTTTACAAGAAAGAAATTCGGTTTTGCGCCTGATGAGGCAAATCCATTCATAAAGCGTGACCCAGACTATTGTGTCCTCTGTGGAAGGTGTGTAAGGATCTGTAAAGATCAGGGAACTAATGTCCTTGAGTTTATGGGTAGAGGGGTTGGGTCAAAGGTAACAACGGCAAATGATAAGCCGCTTCAGGAATCAGGCTGTACATTCTGCGGAAGTTGCATTGATGTGTGTCCTGTGAATGCAATCCTTGAGGCAGATAGATGGAGAAAGGGCAGGGAATGGGATTATGACAAAGTCAAATCAGTCTGTCTTCTTTGCGGCAATGGCTGCGACATAACTGTTAGCACAAAAGACGGGCAGATAATGAAAATCAATGCAGGGGCATTAGAAGGTTCATCTGAAAGATATATATGTGCTTATGGAAGATTTGGATTTGATTGCATTGCTGCTGATACAAGAGTTGTGTTTCCAATGAAAAGAGTTAATGGTGAACTTAAACAGACAACATGGGAAGATGCATTGGCAATAGTTGCAGATGCATTGAAAAAGGCAGGCAAGAATGCAGGATTTATAACAACATCAGGAATACTTAATGAAGATGCACTTACTCTAAAAAAGTTTGCATCTGATGTTGTAAGGACAAAAAATGTTGATACTACTGCAAGCCTTTACAGTGATTTTGATTCACTCATCTCTGAGACTGCAGAACTGGATTCAGCAGACCTCTTTGTCCTTGTAGATTTAAATCCAAATCAGTGGCAGAGGACATTGCCAGCCCTTGATGCTATTATAAGGAAAAAGGTAAATGCAGGAGCAAAATTAATTGTTATCAATTCATCAGAGCCGAATATTTCATCTGTGGCAGTTGTAAATCTTATTGAAAATGAGTCATCTGCCCTTATGGCACTAACAAAGGCGTTAATAGATAAAGGGCTTTCAGGAGATAAAAAACTTGCTTCAGCAGTTGCAAATATATCTGTTTCTGATTTAGTGGATAAGGCAGCAACTCTCTATATGGAGGCAAAGAATCCTATAATTCTTTCATCACCAGCAATGTATCAGGCTGCTGCTAATATTTCTCTTTTAAAAGGTGTAACAGTATCTGTTCCTGTTGAGAGTAATGCAAAGGGAGTGGCTTTGATGGGACTTGTGACTGAAGGAAAATCATACAAAGAAATGATTTCCGGAGGATTAAATCTCCTTTATGTAATTGGGGAGATTCCTTTAAACACCAGACCAGATGTAGATTTCCTTGTTGTCCAGAATTCTCATCTAACAGAACTTGCAAAACAAGCAGATGTTATCCTTCCGTCAGCAACATACTTTGAAGTAGATGGAACGATAGTTGATTATCTTGGAAGATTAAAACATGTATGCAAGGCAATTGAGCCTGCTGGCGAAGCAAAAAGCCATAGGGAGATATTTGTGGATATTGCAGATGTAATGGGTTCAGAGATGAAAGAGGCAAAGGAGAGCGATACAAAGAAACTCGCTAAGATAAAGGTAAAGATAGCATCTGCTCCTTTTACACGCAAAGAAGGTTTTGATGTGAAGGTGGATGAAATAATTGAAGCCATAAATGCCTCTGTTATTAATGGCTCAAGGCTCCTGTGGCTTAAAGAAGCAGCAGTTTGTGTGTAGATAAGTTATATAATTGCTTTATAAAACAAGAAATCCCGCATTTAAGCGGGATTTCTTGTTGGAAGTACTTTGTGTCCAGAATTTAGATAAACCATAGGGATTTAAGATAAATTATCTATAAAAAATCTTATAAATTTGCTACAATAGTAGCAAATGGCTAAGATTTTAGAGAAGAGATTGATTCGTTATCCTGATGTCTTTTATTACAGGATAAATGCCCCTTTAATCTCAAGAAAAGCAAAACCCGGACAATTCGTTATTATTCGTCTTCATGAAAGAGGTGAGCGGATTCCCCTTTCCCTTGCTGACATAAATTCAGAAGAAGGAACCATTAGCCTGATTGTTATGGCTGTTGGAAAGACAACAACAGAGATGTCCACATTTAATGTTGGTGACGAAATACTTGATATTTGCGGCCCGCTTGGGCAGCCCACGCATATCCAGAAATATGGTCGTGTAATTCTTGTTGGAGGAGGATTTGGAGTTGCTCCGCTTTATCCTATTGCAATGTCATTGAAAGAAATGGGCAATGAGATTGTTGTTATTATGGGTGCAAGGAGCAAAGATCTATTGATTTACGAGAACGAGATGCGGGCGGTTTGTGATAAGGTCTTAATCACAACAGATGATGGAAGCAAGGGAATTAAAGGCGTGGTAACAACAGCTCTCAAACAAGAATTAGAGCAGAGTAGTGCCAATATAGTCATGGCTGTTGGGCCTGCTGTTATGATGAAATATGTCTCTGAGACTACCAGACCATTTGGAATAAAAACGGTTGTGAGTCTGAACTCCATAATGATTGATGGCACAGGCATGTGTGGAGGATGTAGAGTATCTGTTGGAGGAAAGACGAGATTTGCATGCACAGATGGTCCTGATTTTGACGGGCATCAGGTGGATTGGGATATACTTATCAACCGCCAAAAAACTTATATTAATGAAGAAAGAGGGTCGTTTGAGGCATGGAAAAAGCGTCATGTCTTTGCTATCTGCGAGTGAATTTATAATGCCTGTGAAAAGAGTGTATGACAGAGAACAATAGCAAGGAAACTATTCTGACAAGAACCCCTATCCCTGAGCAAGACCCAGCAAAAAGACGCTCTAATTTTGATGAGGTAGCACTTGGTTATACTCCTGAAATGGCTATGAAAGAGGCTGCTCGTTGTCTTCAGTGCAAAAGGCCGTTGTGTATTGATGGATGTCCTATTCATATCCCTATTCCGCAGTTTATAAAGGCAATAAAGGAAGGCAATTTTGAGAAGGCAATAGGTCTGATTAAAACCGCAAGCTTTTTGCCTGCTGTCTGCGGAAGGGTATGTCCACAAGAAGACCAGTGCGAGAAGAACTGTACACTTGGCAAAAAGGCTGAACCTGTTGCTATTGGCTATTTGGAAAGATTTGCTGCAGATTATGCAATGCAGAATCGTAATGGAGCAGATGTCAAAATTCCAAAGCCAACGGGTAAAAAAATAGCTATTGTTGGAAGTGGACCTGCAGGTTTGACCTGTGCCTATGAATTAGCCAGACTTGGACATAAGATTACTATCTTTGAAGCCCTCCATGATGCAGGAGGGGTCTTGGTGTATGGCATTCCTGAATTTAGGCTTCCAAAGAGGATAGTTGCCCATGAGATTAATCTATTGAATGAAATTGGGGTTGAGATTGTTACCAATGCTGTGGTAGGAAAACTTATTACTATAGATGAGATAATGGAGGAGTTTAATGCATGTTTCATCGGTACAGGTGCTGGTTTGCCAAAGTTCATGGGAATCGAAGGAGAGAATCTGAATGGTGTTTATTCTGCCAATGAGTTTTTAACCCGTGCAAATTTGATGAAGGCATATGCATTTCCTGAATACGATACGCCGATAAAAATAGGAAAGAGGGTGGCTGTTATCGGAGGAGGAAATGTGGCTATGGATGCAGTGAGGACTGCTCTTCGTCTTGGAGCAAGAGAAGCCATGATAATTTATCGTCGTTCAGCAAATGAGATGCCTGCAAGAAAGGAAGAGATACATCATGCCTTTGAAGAAGGTGTGCAGTTTGAACTCCTTACGAGCCCTGTCAGAATTATAGGTGAGGATGGTTGGGTAAAGTCAGTCGAATGCGTAAGAATGGAACTCGGCGAGCCTGATAAGTCAGGAAGAAGAAGCCCTATTGCAGTGAAAGGCTCGGAGTTTAAGATTCCAGTCGATGTTGTGATAATCGCTATTGGTACAGGAGCTAATCCAATTTTACCGCAAAGCACAAGAAAACTTGCTCTGAATAAATGTGGTTATATTATAGTGGACGAGGAGACAGGACAAACAAGTAGAGAAGGTATATTTGCAGGGGGTGATATTGTAACTGGCTCTGCAACAGTTATTCTTGCAATGGGAGCTGGAAAAAAAGCAGCAAAGGCGATCCATGAATATTTGATGCACATCTGACCCCTGTTTTGAGTTAAAATAATATCTCTATAAATTCAGAAGGGGAATGAATATGAATAAAGACAAAAGACTTAAACTTGGACTTCCAAAAGGCAGCCTTCAAGAGGCAACACTAAAATTATTTAGAAAGGCTGGTTATTATGTGAGTGTTTCTTCGCGTTCCTATTATCCTGTATTTGACGATGAAGAAATCCACTCCATGCTCATCAGGGCGCAGGAGATGGCAAGATATGTTGAGGACGGTCATCTTGATTGCGGTCTTACAGGTAAAGACTGGATACTTGAACAGAATGCTGATGTTGTTGAGGTTGCAGAGCTTATCTACGGCAAGGGAGGTTTCAGTCCTGTTAAATGGGTTATTGCTGTGCCTATGGATTCTAAAATTAAAAGAGTTGAAGACCTTGAGGGGAAAAGGATTGCTACAGAACTTGTTGGTTTTACAAAAAGGTATCTTAAATCAAAAGGAGTAAAAGCAGAGGTTGATTTTTCATGGGGTGCAACAGAGGTAAAACCTCCTCATCTCGCTGATGCCATCGTAGAACTTACAGAAACAGGTGCATCTTTGAGGGCAAACAATCTCAGAATAGTCGAAACCATCATTGAATCAACAACGAGATTTATAGCCAATAAAAAGGCATGGCAGGACAAATGGAAAAGACAAAAAATGAAGAATATAGCTATGTTGTTACAAGGTGCACTCACTGCAGAGGCAAAAGTAGGTCTCAAAATGAATGTGCCTGAGAAGTCATTTAAGAGGGTCTTAAATCTCCTTTCTGCAATGCATTCACCGACTGTATCTCCACTTTCAGATACAGGATGGTATGCTGTTGAGGTTATAACAGATGAAAAGATGGTCAGGGATTTAATACCGAAATTGAAAAGCATCGGAGCATCAGGGATTGTGGAATATCCTTTGAATAAGGTTATACCCTGAATCATTTTTAAAAACAAGCAACATCAAGCCATTAATTGGTTATTTTGGACAGATGTGACCCTGAATAGCAAAGGCTAAAGATAGAACACGGGGCAGGTCTTTGCCCGCCCCTTTAAGAATCTACATCTTCCCGTATCTATGTATTCCCTTTGCCTTTGCTGCTGCCCAATTTATGTCCTTATTCTTGTGGCAGTTGAGGCATGCGAAATCCAGTGTCACAAATCCCCTTGCAAATGTGGCTTTCTTGCCTTTCACCTCCTCTTCATAGAACATCTCAGCCTTAGGATCTGTGTTGATCTTGAAGATATGGGTTTTTACATCACCTTCATATTTGCCTTTATTTGTAGCTGACTTTGTAGCCTTTGGCATATGGCAGTCTGTGCATGTTACGCCGACAGCCTCCATAACACTTCCCTGGTATAATCGTTACCTATAGATTTTAGGTAAGGAAGTTTATAATAGTTATTAAAGTCTTTAAGCAGGAAAGACAGTTTGCTTTCCTCCTTCAAGCCCTAAGGGAACTAACTGTCCTCAGGTATGAGTTCGTCAAGGAGAGAAAGAATCTTCAGAGACAGGTATATTCCCTTCTGAACGTTGTCTTCCCGGAATATGAGAAGACTGTCATTGCAAAACCGTTCTCTCAGGCATCTATGCGTATTCTTTCTGAATACCCGACTGCTAAACATCTCTCAGGGGCTAAACCAAAACATATTGAAAAGATTGTCCGCAGAATTCAGGGCAACAACTTCAATATAGGAGAAATACAAAACCTCATAGATACCGCAAGGAACTCCATAAGAAACTATCTCAGGGTAAAACCGAGAAACAGGCCCTCATATGCGTGGGTAAAAAGCTCCTCCAAATCGCACTTAGCATGCTTAAATCAGGAGAAACCTATAACCCTGCAAGGGTCTTTGTCTCAAATTAAATTTTCAAAGAACGATCTTTGACAACTAAAAATGCTCTTTTAGGGTGGATTTATAGAAAATCGACTTCACCAAATGCCCTATAATCGATTTTCTTTGCCAAACTATTTGCCTCTTTTTTGCCTTGACACGTTTATAGGATGTCTTGTAGTCCTTTATAAGGGTTTTCATTTCTGAGAATATCCCCTGTAGAGATGTCAGCCTTTCCTCTATTTTTGCGTGGCACTGCATACATGCAACATCATTCAGATGGCCTGAGTATTGCCTCGACAGAAAGTCCATGTTCTCATCGAATGCCTCTATGTAGCTCACAAGGTCATCGATATTTCTTGAATAACCTGCTTGGTGCCTGTAGAGTTCAGCCTGTGCACCCTTAATCTGGAAGAGCATCTCGTTGTATTTACCGATTATTATGTCCTGCTCATTTATGAGTCTCTGGTTCATGACAATGGTATCAAGATTTTTAATTACCACCATAGCGCCTATGGTGAATATCAACAATACCAGACCGAGTCCTGTTATCAGTTTTTTCTTCATCGCCTGTACCTGAATGGATATGCCCTTGTATCTATATCGAGATCTCTTGCCATTTCCCTTAAAACATTAAATTCTGAATCTATCGTCTCTTTAAATCTGACCGCATTAAGTGCCTTCAATGCATTTTTGCCTTCAGGAGTATTATGCATAGACAACAGGCTTTTTTTTAGGAGGTCTTTTATATTAGTGTTTAGATCTCCCCTTACGCAGAGGCTGTTTGACGGCACCTCTATGGATCTGGCGAGAATAACTATCTCTTTTTTAAGTGCAGGATTTTCAGAGAGGAGTTTCTCGAATATCAGGTCTTTAGCCGCACCGATATCTGCCTGTCCCTTAAACACAGACAGTATCGCAGCATCATGGCTCCCTGTAAAGATAATCTTTCTGAAGTGATGTTCAAAGCTTTTGATGCCGTATTTTTTAAGATACCATCTTGGGAATATATATCCTGCTGTTGTCACCTCATGAACAAGGGCTATTCTCTTGCCTTTCCATGTCCTGACATCTTCTGTCAATCCTGAATCCTTTCTTGTAAAGATTATCCCCCTGTAATTTGACTTCTCTCCCATCTCTACAGGACGTGCCACAGGTTCTATATCTGCTCTCGCCTTTGTCAGGACATAATTAAAGCTTCCGAAAAATGCACCATCTATCGTTTTGTTTTTGATCTCGTCATAGATAGAGCCGTAGCTGTCAAGGAGTTTTATCTTTACATTCGTATCGAGTCTCTCTGATAGGTATGCTGCGAGTGGTTTATACCTCTTTTTCTGTTCAAAGACATTCTGCTCAGGAAGGATTGCAATGGTAAGGGTCTTTTCCCTTATTCTTGGAGGCTCGACTTTTTTTATATCCACTGTTTTATCATCGCAGGAAGTGCCAATAAGGCAGGCAAGCAACAGGATTACAAGGGTAATGGTGACTTTTATGAATCCCATATTTTATTATAACAATAACGGAAAGATGGAAGAAGCCTATAATATAAAGCTTCCTGTATTCGAAGGTCCTTTAGACCTTCTTCTGCACCTCATAAGGGAAAACAGGATAGATATTTATGACATACCTATTGCTGTTATTACAAAGCAATATCTCCAATACATCGAAATAATGAAGGAGCTTAATCTCGAGATTGCATCAGAATTCCTTGTCATGGCTGCAACCCTTATCTATATTAAATCTCGAATGCTTCTGCCTCCTGATGAAACTATTGAAACTGAACAACATGAAGACCCCCGTGCTGGCCTTGTGCAAAGGCTTCTTGAATATCAGGCATATAAAGAGGCATCAGGCATATTAAGGGAGAGGGAGGAAATATGGGCTAATATCTTTTCCAGACCGCCGATAGAGCAAGATGATATCAAAGTTGAGCCTGAGTTGTATTTATTTGATGTAAATATCTTCGACCTCATGAGTGCATTGAAGAAAATTATGAGCAAGGTTCCTCCAGAGGCAATAAAGATAACGAGGGAGACCCTGACTGTAAAGGACAGGATTGCGATGATACTGGAAAAAATGGAAGATGAGCATACAATGAGGTTTGACGCGCTTTTTGAGGAAGACACCACAAGGGTTCAGATAATAGTCACATTCCTTGCACTCCTTGAAATTTTAAGACTTGGCATTGTAAGGGCATATCAGGACAAAGAGTTCGGGACAATATGGATCATGCGGCATGCTACTACTTAACTTTGCCCTTCTTATTGTTTAAAAGTTATTACAGACTAGCCGGAGCCTTTTTGTGAGGGTTATGGCATTTGACACAATTTCGATTATATCAGAACTATAAAACTTTCTTATATGCCATTGCATTTAAGACTCTCTCTTTTGCAAGTTCTTCTGCTGCCTGCCGTGGAAAGATATTCTCTTTAAAGGTCTTTTCAAGGATTAATTTCGTGTTTTTCTTGATGCGATTGGATATGGCTTCAAATGCCTCTTTCTCTGATTTTTTTGCATACTCCATTGCAGCCATTATCACACCGCCGGCATTCGCAATGAAATCAGGCACTGAAAGAATGCCTTTTTTATACAGTCTTTCTTCTGCCTCTCTTGTTATAGGAATATTTGCACCCTGAAGAATCAATTTTGCTTTTACACCTTCGACATTTTCTTTGCTTATTACATCAGCAGTAGCAGCAGGGATCAGGACATCACAGGGTGTCAAGAAAAGTTCCTCACATGTCTTAACCATTCCTTTTTTGTAGTGGATGACGCTTCCCGTTTCCTCTTTTATACTCAGCAACTCTTTAATATCAAAACCGTCAGGATTACAGATAGTTCCCTTTGTGTCACTTGCTGCAACGATTATCGCTCCCTTTTCGGAAAGAAATCTTGCAGCAGCCCTGCCAACACTTCCGAATCCTTGAATTGCAACTTTTGCACCCTTTAATTCCATATTCACATATGTGCATGCAATCTCCGCACATTCTGCTAATCCAAATCCTGTTGCGCCTAACTTATCAAGGGGAAGCCCTCCTATCTCTTCAGGGAGCCCTACTGACCTTCCAATCTCATCATAAATCCATGCCATGCATTCCTCGTTACTTCCCATGTCAGGGCCTGGGATATATTCATGGAGGTCTTTTATTGCCTGAGAGAATACCCTAAAGTAATGTTCTTTTTTTGTATCTCTTGGATCAGCTATTATCCCTGCCTTTCCTCCTCCATGTGGAAGCCCTGAAACAGAGTTTTTCAATGTCATCGTTCTGGCAAGCCTCTTTACCTCTTCAACCGAGACATCACGGGAAACCCTTACACCGCCTATAGATGGACCAAGTGCAGTGTTGTCCACAACAACGATTGCATGAAAATTGGAGACAGGGAAGAATAACTGGATTACTTTTGAAGGCCCGATTTCCTTGATGACAGATTTGTCCATAAGCCACCTCCGCTTTGATATGAATTATTACAATTTTATCACATGGAGGCCAGCTTTTTAGCTTGTTGGCGGTCCCAACGGGATTCGAACCCGTGTTTTAGCCTTGAGAGGGCCACGTCCTAGGCCTCTAGACGATGGGACCACTGATGGCTGGGGAGAGAGGATTCGAACCCCTATAAGCAGATCCAGAGTCTGCCGTCCTGCCGTTGGACGACTCCCCAATAAAGACGGTGAATAGTATAAAATAAAAAAATAAATTCTTTCCACTGACTATTCACCACCCATCACTTCTTCTTTGTCTCGAACAACCCCTTTACTTCTTCCATGAGGTCGTTTATGTCTTTGAACTGTCTGTAAACAGATGCAAATCTCACATACGCCACTTTATCAAGGTCTTTTAAGGCTGTCATTATCTCTTCTCCTATCCATGTGCTCTGTATTTCTTTTACATTGAGTCCTATCAATTTCTTTTCGATGTTTTTTTCTATTTCTTCAAGTTTTGTGATAGGGATGGGACGTTTTTCGCATGCCTTTTTTAGACCTGTGATTATCTTATGTCCATCAAAAAACTCACGGCTTCCATCTTTTTTAATGACCATAGGAAAAGGGTCTTCAACCCTTTCATATGAGGTAAACCGCTGCTCACACTTGAGACATTCCCTTCTCCTCCTGATGACATCGCCTTCTTTGCTTGCTCTGGAGTCGATTACTTTATCTTCTATGCTGCCGCAAAATGGGCACTTCATAATCAATAAATAGGATGCTTATCACAGAGGGCCTTTACCCTTTTATTCATATCAGTTATTGCAGATGAATTGTTTATATTGCGAATAATGTTTGATATTATATCTGCTATTTCATCTATTTCTGAGTCTCCCATTCCTCTTGTAGTTATAGAGGGTGTGCCGAGTCTTATTCCGCTTGTTATTGTTGGTGGTTTGTCATCGTATGGTATAGAATTTTTATTTACAGTTATGCCAGCCTTATCAAGTGCTTCCTCAGCTTCTTTGCCTGTGACATTCATATTGCTCAAATCAACAAGCATCAAATGATTGTCTGTACCCCCTGATATTATTTTAAATCCTCGTTTAATTAGCCCATCTGCAAGCCTTTTTGCATTACTTATAACCTTTTTCTGATAGTCTTTGAATTCTTCAGTTAATGCTTCTTTTAGAGCTACTGCCTTTGCAGCAATCACATGGACAAGTGGGCCTCCTTGTATTCCCGGGAATATCATTTTATCGATAATCTTTGCATGCTCTGCCTTGCACATTATTATTCCACCTCTTGGTCCTCTTAATGTTTTGTGCGTTGTTGATGTAACAAAATCTGCATAAGGGATTGGAGATGGATGCTGGTTTGCAGCAATCAAGCCGGCAATGTGTGCTATGTCTGCAAGTAGATAGGCGCCAACTTCTTTTGAGATTTCAGAGAATGTCTTGAAATCAATTATGCGAGAATATGCGCTTGCGCCAACCACTATCATCCTTGGTTTATGCTGAAGTGCAAGCCTTCTCACTTCATCCATTTCTATATAACCCGTGTCTTTATTCACGCCGTAAGATACTGTTTTATAGAGCATACCTGTGAAGTTGACAGATGCACCATGAGAGAGGTGTCCGCCATGTGCTAAATTCATTCCGAGTATTGTATCGCCAGGTTTTAAGAATGAAAAATAGACTGCCATGTTTGCCTGTGTCCCTGAATGAGGCTGTACATTTACATGCTCTGCACCAAATAGTTCTTTTGCCCTCTGTATTGCAAGTTTTTCCACAATATCGGCATATTCACAGCCTCCATAGTATCTCTTGCTTGGATAGCCTTCTGCATATTTATTAGTAAATATAGAACCCTGTGCCTCAAGCACTGCACGGCTTGCATAGTTTTCAGACGCTATGAGGAGGATTTTGTTTTGTTCTCTTTCTGTTTCTCTGACTATAGCTTCGTATATCTCTGGATCTATTTTTTTTACATGTTCAAGATTCATTATTGCTGCCCCAAAGAGTCTTGGATTTTTTTGGACCCCCTTTCATTGTCTTGTCTTCTATTAAAGTGATTTTTTTGAGCCTGTTTGTATGTCTTCCGCCTTCAAATGGTGTTGTTATCCATGTGCGGACTATTTCTTTTGCAAGGTCTTTGCCTATAATACGACCGCCGAGTATGAGTATATTCGCATCATTGTGCAGTCTGCTCATTTTTGCTGAAAATAGTTCATTGCAGAGGGCTGCGCGGATATTCGGAAATTTGTTTGCGACAATAGACATCCCGATTCCTGTGCCGCATATCAATATGCCTCTGTCAACTTTTCCTATGGAAACTGCATCAGAGACTTTTTCACCAAAATCAGGATAATCAACAGATTGGGATGTATTTGTGCCAAAATCTATATATTCGCAATTCAATTCCTTTAATACCTTGATTATTTCTGTTTTCATTTCTAATCCGGCATGGTCAGAGCCGATGGCGATAAGCATTTTTCCTCCAAAAAATAAATAGAAAATAGGAAGTAAGAAATAGGAAGAATCCTTACCTTTTACTTCTCACTCAAATAGAATATCTTATAAAAGAGGCATGAATGAAGTCAAGAAAAGATGCTAATCTGCTTTCCCATGATTATTTATCAGCCATGTTTCGAATTCAGGAAAATTTCTCCTGAAATGCATCTCGAACCAGCACCGCTCTTTTTGTGTCCATTTTGGCCATGAGTTCTTCAAAAAGTCTATTATACTTTTTATAGGGGCATCATCGTCAGAAAACACTTCATTTTTATATATGCTGCCTTTGCCTGTAATGATCCACTCAGGATTTACATTGAGCTTTTCATGCAGGCGATTTACAAAACTTAAAGAGGGCTCACGACCATTTAGATATGTATGGAGCGTTGTTGGAGGAATATCAAGTAGCCTTGCAAATTCTTTAAGGGTGCGATTGCCTTTTATTATCTTTATTCTTGTCTTGTGGTCCATGTCTCACCTCTATTTGTTATTGTAAATTTTAGTTTACAATTATGAAAATATTATGAATATGTGCTATTATTTAATTACAAAATATCATATAAGCTTATAAAAATCAATCAAAATAAGAATCAGGGAAGATATGAGAAGAATCTTTTTAATAATCTTTGGATTTTTTCTTGTTATTACTACTGCTGGGATGTTGTTTGTTGGTTCAAGACTTTTGGAGGTAAAGGAAAGATTTGTCTATTTATCTGATGCACAGAGGAGCCTTATTAAACGTTCAGAATTAAGAGACATAATCCATGATCTAAAACATACAGCAATGGGTGAGAAGAGGTCTGCCATGCAGATTTCTGAGTTAAAGTCAAGGGCAAAGACAGTTGTTGGCGAGTGTTATGGATGTCATAACGCAGGGGATGTCTTTGGTTACATAAAAGGCATTGAAAATAAGATTTTGTTATTTGATAAGGAAATCTCAGTATCTGACTTTTATCGCAGGCCAGAGAAAGTATTGTTCACTGTAAATTATATTGTCCCATTTGTTGAGACTTCATACACAAAGGCAAAACTGCTTGCAGACACCCGGCTAAAAGAAACATATCAGATACTTGAGCATGCTAAAACGGCAGCTATTTTGGCTTCACTCGCTGGATTCTTCCTATTTGTTAGTTTTTCTGTTGTCTCTCTAAAACGGGTCTCGAGGCTCGAAGCTGATGTGAAAGAAAGGGAAAGGGTGCTTCATGACTGGGCTGAGCAATGGCAGAGGACATTTGATTCTATACAGGACATGGTCTTTATCATGGACAAGGACTGCAAGATTTCAATGATGAATGATATGGCAATGAAGGCATGCAGACAATGTTCAAAAGGTAAAGGCATAGATACCTTTGATGATTTTATAAAAAAGACATGCCAGTCTGTATGCAGGGAAGGCAAGAGCAGAGAGATAGCTATTGGGGATAGTATCTTTACTGTTAGGTCTTTTAAAATGCACCCTGATGCAGATGATAAAGGATGCGTGCTTGTTATAAGAGATATAACATCTGAAAGGGAAAAGGAAATGAGGTTGATTCAGGCAGAGAAGCTGTCTGCACTCGGTCAATTGGTTGCTGGGGTTGCCCATGAATTAAATAATCCGCTTACAGCAATATCTGGTTTTAGCTATCTGCTGTCAAATACTGCATCTGATAATAATATCAGGGATATTGCTGAAAAAATAAATAAGTCTGCTGAACGCGCAAGCGGCATTGTGCAGGACCTACTTGTATTTTCAAGGTCGCCTAAATTAGAGAAAGCCCCTGTGAATATAGGGTATCTATTGAAAGAAGTAATTGGTATTGTTTCTGAGTCATTGAGTGCAAGCAAGATAGATGCATCAGTGAAAGTCTCTGATGATATTGTCGTGATGCTCGATAATGCACAGATGGAGAGGGTTTTGTTAAACCTCATAACAAATGCTATACATGCTATCAGAGATTCTAAAAAGGGTGACATGATAGTTTTAAAAGCCTATAAAGAAAATAATAGTGTATTCATAGAGGTGTCTGACAATGGTCCTGGTATCCCTGATAGTGTGATTCACAAGATCTTCGAGCCATTCTTCACAACAAAGGGATTCGGCAAAGGCACAGGTCTTGGATTGAGCATCTGCCATAACATTGTAAAGGCACATGGTGGAAATATAAGTGTAAAGAGTAGAGAAGGTGAAGGGACCACATTTATAATAGAGCTACCGTATTAGGAATTCCAACAATGCCTTTTCAGTATGCAGCCTATTTTCTGCCTGGTCAAATACAGCACTGTTTGGGCTGTCCATGACCTCATCTGTTATTTCTTCACCTCTGTGTGCAGGCAGACAATGAAGTATAATGACATCTTTTTTTGCACATTGCAGCAGTTGGCTGTTTATCTGGTAATTCCTGAATTTTGACTTCTTTTTTTCAGCATCTTCTTCCTGTCCCATGCTTATCCATACATCTGTATAAATAACATCTGCCATTCCCGCTGCCTCTTTTGGATTTCTGAGTATTATTATATCTCCCACATCTTTGCTGCCTCTTGCCCTGTCAAGTACATCAGGGTCAGGCTCGTAGCCCTCGGGGCATGCAATAGCTATATTCATGCCTGTCAGTGCTGCAGCCTCTATCAGAGAATTGGCTACATTGTTGCCATCTCCAATGTATGCAAGACGAATACCTTTGAGCCTTCCTTTTTTTTCTATTATTGTCATAATATCTGCAAGTGCCTGACATGGATGGTGTAAGTCTGAAAGGCCATTTATTACAGGAACTGCTGCATGGGCTGCAAATTCCTCTATGGATGAATGTGAGAATGTCCTCAGAACTATTCCATTCAGGTACCTTGATAAAACCCTTGCTGTGTCAGCTATGCTTTCTCCTCTGCCCAGTTGTATCTCTTTAGGGTTTAGATATATTGATTGCCCGCCGAGTTGGTATATTCCAACTTCAAAGGATACCCGTGTTCTTGTTGAAGGTTTTTCAAAAAACAGCCCTATGCTTTTTCCTATTAATGGGCATTTGTTTTTATCAGCACCTGACTTAAGGTCTATTGCCCTTTTTATCAAGTTTTCTATTTCATTTTTTGATAAGTCCCATATTGAGAGAAAATCCCTTTTTTTATTCATTTGCTCAGCACCTCCTCAAGCACATCTATCAGATGGTCAATATCTTTTTTTTCTACAATCAAAGGAGGGGTGAATCTCAGTACATTACCTGATGTGCAGTTTATCAACACTCCTTTTTCAAGGCATGCCTTAACAATAGGTGAGCCGTCTCCTGTTAATTCTACTGCAATTATGAGACCCTTCCCCCTGATGTCAACGATTTTTTCAGGGTAATAATCTTTAAGCTCAAGCAATCTTTTTATGAAATAGGCACCCATTCTGTTGCAATTGTCAAGGATAAATCCATCTTCTAAAATCGTTTCTAAAGTTGCTATTGCTGCTGCCGATACCAGTGGATTACCGCCAAAAGTGGATGCATGATTGCCAGGCTGGAATGAAGCTGCAACCTTTTCTGTAGCAAGCATAGCTCCTATTGGCACTCCTCCACCAAGCCCTTTTGCAAGGGTCATTATATCAGGTGTTATGCCATAATGTTCGTATGCAAAGAGTTTCCCGGTCCTTCCCATGCCTGTTTGAACTTCATCTAATATAAGGAGCAGTCCATTTTCATTACAGATTTCCCTGACCTCTTTAAAATAGTCATCAGATGGAACTTTTACTCCTCCCTCGCCTTGAATTGGTTCGAGCATAATAGCACAGGTATTTTTATTTATTGCAGACCTGAGAGCATTAATGTCATTAAATGGGACATATTTGAATCCGGGCACAAGAGGTTCAAATCCCTTCTGGAATTTCTCCTGACCTGTAGCTGTTACAGTTGCGAGTGTCCTTCCATGAAATGAGTTGAGTGCAGTGATTATCTCAAATCTCTTTTCGTCAAAATGTTCTTTTGCATATTTCCTTGATAGTTTTATAGCAGCCTCGTTTGCTTCTGCACCTGAATTGCAAAAAAAGACCTTGTCTGCAAATGAGTGCGTGCATAAGAGCTTTGCAAGTTTTATCTGGGGTTCTATATGATACAGATTTGATACATGAAGCAGCCTCTGTGCCTGTTTTTGTATTGCTACAACAACCTTTGGATGACAGTGACCAAGGACATTTACAGCAATGCCGCCAACAAAATCAAGATATTCCTTTCCATCAGCACTCCAGACCTTTATGCCGCGGCCTTTTCTGAGGACTAATGGCTGGCGGCTATATGTATTCATCAGATAGCGATGTGAATCATCGAGCATATCTGCAATGATTTTCCGAGTTTCCATAGGAGATGATAACATAAATCAAAAAATTGTTGGAAGATATGTTATAATTTTTAACTATGAAAATTGCGGTAACAGGCAAGGGAGGGGTTGGAAAGACTACACTTTCTGCTGTATTGAGTCATCTATTTTCTGCTGATGGTAGAAGGGTAATTGCTGTTGATGCTGACCCTGATGCTAATCTCGCACAGGCACTCGGTATTAAGGCATCTGAAATGGAAAAGATAAGGCCTATTGCTGATATGCCTGAGTTGATAGAAGAAAGAACAGGTGCAAAACCCGGCAGTCTTGGCGGGATCTTCAAACTCAATCCAAGAGTGGATGATATCCCTGAAGAAATAGGTTATAGATTTAATGGTATCATTTTACTTGTGGCAGGCAGGTCAAAGGCAGCAGCATCAGGATGCTATTGCCCTGAGAATGTTTTGCTTAGAAGACTCTTGAAGCATCTTGTTGTAGAGAGACAAGAGGTTGTTATTGTGGACATGGAGGCTGGAATAGAGCATCTGACAAGAGGCACTGCAGAGGCCGTTGATGCATTTATAGTTGTGGTAGAACCCGGACAGCGGAGCATACAGACTGCTAATACAGTGAAAGAGATGGCAAAAGGACTTGGTGTGAAGCATGTTTTTGTTGTTGCAAACAAAGTCAGGAGTAATGATGATATTTCTTTTCTAATGGATCACATAAAGGATATGGAGTTTCTTGGTGCAATAAGATTTAGCCAATCTGTGATGGATGCTGATGTCAGGGGTGATTCACCATTTAATGCTGCCTCTGATGTTGTTGAAGAGATTGGCAGTATAAAGAAAAAATTGGTTGAATTGGTAAATCAGTGAATGGCAAATAAAGAGAAGAATCTCTTAAGAAAAGAAATTCTGTATAAGAGGGATTTAATAAATAAGGAAATCAGGAAGGATAAAGACAGAAAGATAAAAGAAAGGCTGTTATCACTTTTTGAATTTGAGGCATCAGATAAAATTCTCTTATATGCCTCTTTTAGGAGCGAAGTTGAGACCTTTGATTTGTTAAAATATTGTATTACGCATGGAAAGATTACTGCACTGCCAAAAGTTGACAAAGATCACAACGAGCTTAAAATTTACGAGGTGAAAGATACCAAAGACCTTGTTAAAGGTTATCTCGGCATACCAGAGCCTGATGTTTCTGAAGATAGACTATTGAGTGTAGAGCATATGGATTTAATATTGGTGCCGGGTGTAGCATTTGATGAACATTGCAATAGACTTGGGTATGGCAAGGGTTTTTATGACAAATTATTAAAGGGAGTTAGGGATTTGGGATTAGGGATTGGTATTATTGCACTGGCATATGAAGAACAGGTAGTAGAATCAATTCCTTCTGAATCTCATGATATAAGGATGGACAAGATAATAACCGATGAGAGGATTATAGAGTGTTATGGCTAATAAAATGGACAGCAAGAAGATAGAACAAGGCGTAAGATTGATTCTTGAGGGCATAGGTGAAGACATAGAGCGTCCTGGTCTTAAGGATACACCGAGGCGTGTGGCAAAGATGTTTGCTGAGATATTTGCTGGGCTCCAAACCCTTGAAGAAGACCTACTTAAATCAATAGAGGGTGAAAATCATGATGAAATGGTTTTGTTAAAGGATATTCCTTTTTATTCTGTATGTGAACATCACTTACTGCCTTTTATTGGGAAAGCTCATATTGCTTATATACCGTCAGGAAAGATTGTAGGATTAAGCGAACTTGCAAAGGCTCTGGAATATCTTGCGAAGAGACCCCAGGTTCAAGAGCGACTGACAGCACAACTTGCAGACATGATTATGGATAGGCTTAAACCAAGAGGTTGCATGGTTGTTATAGATGCTGAACATTTGTGTATGAGTATGAGAGGTATAAAAAAACCCGGTTCAAAGACAGTGACATCAGCAGTGCGAGGAATATTCAGAAGCAAGCAGAGCACAAGGGAAGAAATGCTGGAATTGATAAAGAAACAGTAAATGAGCATAAACTAAATAAACAAAGGGAGGACAAATGGCAGCAAAAATAATCAGTGGTACAGAAATAGCAGCACAGATTAGAGAGGAATTAAAAAAGGAAGTCTCAGAGATGAAGGACAAGAGTGGCATTATCCCCGGGCTGGTAACGATATTGGTCGGGAAGAATCCAGCCTCTGTAAGTTATGTGACAGCAAAACAGAAGACTGCACATGAATTGGGTTTTTATTCTATTCAGGATGACCAACCAGAAGATATATCAGAAACTGATCTGCTGAATCTTATTGACAAATATAATAAAGATCCAAAGATACATGGCATACTTGTGCAACTTCCTCTGCCAAGACATATTGATGAGAAAAAGGTTCTTAATTCTATCGACCCTGATAAGGATGTAGATGCATTTCATCCGGTTAATCTTGGCCGTCTTATGATAGGTGGAGATGAGGTCAAGTTTCTTCCTTGCACGCCCGCTGGTATTCAGGAATTGATTGTTCGTTCAGGCTTTGAAACATCAGGTGCAGAGGTTGTAGTTGTAGGACGCTCTAATATTGTTGGTAAGCCAATAGCAAACATGTTGCTTCAAAAGGGCAAGGGAGCAAATGCAACAGTTACAGTTGTGCATACAGGCACAAAGGATATAGCATCCCACTGCAAACGTGCAGATATTCTTATTGTTGCTGCTGGTGTCCCGGGACTAGTGAAGCCTGAATGGATTAAACCCGGGGCATGTGTTATTGATGTAGGTGTCAACCGCGTTGGTGAGAAGATAAGTGAAAAGACAGGAAAACCTGTGCCAATACTGAAGGGAGATGTTGATTTTGATGCAGCAAAGGAAATAGCCGGGGCGATTACCCCTGTCCCTGGCGGTGTTGGTCCCATGACTATCACAATGCTTATGAAGAACACGGTGAAGTCAGCAAAACTTCATGCAGGGATTAAATGATACATAATCGAGCGATTATATATGATAGGCACGACTCAAAGTCTTTAAAAAGTGTTGTTTCAAGTGCAGCTATAAGATAATATATGCATCGCTCAAAAAGTATTCAATATTGTAGAATAGGGATACAAGATAAATGTCTTTGCAAGTGCGGGGGTTAAAGTCTTTTCGCCGCACCTGTCATATATCTAATAAGAGGAGGAAACATGATAATTACAAAAAAAAAGGATTTCCAAGAATTGATGGAAAACATAAAAGGCTATAAGAGCTTCTTCCTTATTGGCTGCTCTGAGTGTGCAAGCCTTTGTGGCACAGGCAGTCAAGAAGCAATAGATGCATTGACAGAGGCATTGAAGGCAGAGGGGAAAGAGGTTACAGGAGGTTTTGTTGCAAAGACAGGCTGTCAGGTTTTAGGAACAAAGACAGAACTGAAGCCATTTAAAGAACAGCTTGATAAGTCAGAGTGCATTCTTATTATGTCATGTGGTGCAGGGACTCAGGCTGCTACAGAGATATTTGAAGACAAGCCTGTATATCCTACAAATGACAGCTTATTTCTTGGAAATATGACAAGGTTTCAGATGTTTGACGAAAGATGCTCTTTGTGCGGCAAATGCATTCTTGACAAAACAGGGGGTATATGTCCTTTGACTGCATGCCCAAAGGGTATTTTAAATGGTCCATGTGGAGGATGTAAGGATGGTAAATGTGAGGTTAGCCCTGATATTAAATGTGCATGGGTGAGAATATATGAGAGGATGAAAAGGCTTGACAAGCTTCAGGAGCTTTGCGATAATGCACTTGAGGCAAAGGACTGGTCAGCAAGCATAAAACCGAGGACACTCGTTGCAAGACCACATAAGGAGGAAAAGAAGAAATGAGTTTCAAGGATGCTTTAAATTCAGGGAAATTTGTTGTTACAGCAGAGGTTGGTCCTCCAAAGGGCACTGATATAAAGGAGATGATTCATCATATCGAACTTTTGAAAGGTAAGGTTGATGCATTAAATGTTACTGACAATCAATCTGCTGTCATGCGTATATGCTCAATGGCTGTATGCAAGATAGCACTTGAGCATGGAGTTGAGCCAATATTGCAGATGACATGCAGAGATAGAAACAGAATAGGTCTTCAGTCAGACCTTCTTGGTGCAAGTATTCTTGGAATAAAAAATGTCCTTTGTATGACAGGAGACCATGTGCTTGCTGGTGACCATAAGCAGGCAAAACCTGTTTATGATGTGGAGTCTGTGCAGCTTTTGAGAATTGTTGATTCATTGAATAATGGAAAAGATATGGCAGGCAATGAATTGAAGGGGGCAACAGACTTTTTTCAGGGTGCTGTTGTAACGCCCGAGGCAAATCCTATAGAGCCACAACTTATAAAATTCGAAAAAAAGGTGAGGGCAGGCGCAAAGTTCTTCCAGACACAGGCAATTTATGATATAAATAAATTTAAAGAGTTTATGAGCTATGCAAGAAAATTTCCTGTTAAGATACTTGCAGGCATTGTTGTATTGAAAAGTGCAGGAATGGCTAATTTCATAAATAATAATGTCCCGGGCATAAGGGTGCCTCAGGAGCTTATAGATGAATTAAAGGCTGCTGGCAAGGAAAAGGCGCTTGACACAGGGCTTAATATAGCAGCAAGACATATAAGGCAATTAAAACAAGAAAATATATGTGATGGTGTTCATATAATGGCTATCGGCATGGAAGATAAAGTGCCGATAATTATGGAGCGGGCAGGACTGATATAATCGTTCATGGTTTATTGTTTATACTCCTTTTGCTATGAACTATGAACGGTTAATATAAACAGGAGGTCGCATGCCTACGACATTTAAATGGGCAGGAAAGACCCTGAGAGGTGAACAAAAGAGCGGGGAGATTACTGCCAACACAAAGGACGAGGTTATCTCTGCTTTAAGAAGGCAGGGCATATTACCCACAGTTATTACAGAGACAGCACCGTCCAGAAAACTCTTTGGGCAAAAAAAACAGAAGATTACTGATAAGGATATTGTTGTCTTTACCCGTCAGTTTGCTACAATGTTCATGGCTGGCATACCTATTGTTCAGGGTCTTGATATAATGTCAAAACAGTCTGAGAACAAGACGCTCGGTGCAGTTGTTGCTCAAATAAAGGCAGATGTCGAGACAGGCACAACCCTTGCTGATGCACTTAAGAAACATCCGAAGATATTTGATGACCTATATGTAAACCTCGTTGCTGCTGGTGAGGCAGGGGGCGTGTTAGATGCAGTGCTTATGAGGCTGGCAGGATATATAGAGAAAGCAATGAAGCTCAAAAAGAAGGTAAAGGGTGCAATGATATATCCTGCCATTGTTATATCTGTGGCTGTGCTTGTTATTGCAATAATCATGATATGGGTTATACCGATATTCTCTAAGATTTTTACAGAGATGGGGGCAAAGCTCCCTGCGCCGACAAGGAGTGTTATATGGCTGAGCAACTTTCTTGGTGGTGTAGGTGGGCTGGTGATACTTATTGGCATTGTGGCAACTATCTTTGGAATAAAGAAATATAGAGGTACTGAGACAGGAAGGAAAAATACAGACAGATTTCTATTGAAGATGCCTGTTGTCGGAGATCTTCTCAGGAAAGTTGCTGTTGCAAGATTTACAAGGACACTTGGCACACTGATAAGCAGCGGTGTTCCAATACTCGATGGTCTTGATATATGTGCGAGGTCATCTGGGAATAAGGTTGTAGAGGAAGTGGTCTTTGAGGTCAAAAAGGAGGTTGCATCAGGAAAGACTGTTGCCGAGCCTCTTTCCAAGTCAGAGGTCTTTCCGCCTATGGTTACGCAGATGATAAATGTGGGTGAATCAACAGGTGCCCTTGACCAGATGCTTATAAAAATAGCAGATTTTTATGATGACGAGGTTGATAATGCTGTTGCAAACCTCACAACAATGTTAGAGCCCATGCTCATGGTATTTTTAGGAACAACTATCGGCTATATTGTAGTAGCCCTTTACTTGCCGATATTTAAGATGGGAGAAGTTGTTGGTGGCAAATAACTTATTAATCTTTGAGTTTATATTTTGAGAGCCTGTATCTGAACTCCCTAAATGTCAAACCTAAAAGTTCTGCGGCCTTTGTCTTTACACCATTTGCCTTTTGTAGTGCTTTATTCAAGAGATCTTTTTCAATGGATGAGAGGTATTCGTTGAGATTTATATTATTTTCTAATGAGGCATTTATTGTATAGCCTTGATTAACTACTACAGGGCATGATGTGCATTTAAGGCAGCCGTCTTCAGAAAGTATTACTTCTTTTTCGATTATGTTTTTTAATTCCCTTACATTGCCTTTTAGTTCATGCTGCATAATATAATTTACAAATGCAGGCTCGATTTTATGTATATCTTTTTGAAATTTTTTTGAGAATAGTTTTACAAAGTGATTAATGAGCAAAGGTATATCTTCTTTTCTATCCTTCAGGGATGGCAGACTTATCTCAAAGGTCGAAAGCCTGTAATAGAGGTCTTCCCTGAATTCACCTTTTTCGATTGATTCTTTCAGAGACTTGTTTGTAGCAGCAATTATTCTTATATCAATATCTATTTCATTACTACTGCCTATAGGTCTAATTTTCTTCTCTTCTAAAAATCTTAATAGTTTTGCCTGAATCTGCAGAGGCATTTCCCCTATCTCATCCAAAAATAATGTGCCTCCATTTGCCTCTTCTATCAGCCCTTGCTTTGATGCATAGGCACCTGTGAATGCGCCTCTTGTATATCCAAATAGTTCACTTTCAAGGAGTTCTTCTGGTAAGGTTGCGCAGTTAATAGCAATGAACGGCATATCTGCCCTCGTGCTTTTTCTGTGTATAGCCTTTGCAACCAGTTCTTTTCCTGTACCGCTCTGCCCTGTTATGATGACATTAGTGTCAAATGGTGCTATTTTTTCTATCATATTGAAGACTCTTTTCATTGCATCTGATTTGCCTATAATATCATGGTATTCATCAGCATATTGCTGGAGTTCCTTGACTTTTTTCTGGAGGGTTATCTTTTCTTTTATGTTCCTGATGATAACCCTTAATTCATCCAGGTTGAATGGCTTTGTTACATAGTCATACGCACCCAACTTCATTGCAGCTATTGCTGTCTCTGTTGATGCAAAAGCAGTGATTATGAGCACAACTGTTTCTAAATTTTGTTTTTTTATTGTCTTTAGTATGTCTATACCCGAGCCATCTGAGAGACGAAGGTCTATGATTGCGATGTCATAATAATTTTCTTTTATTAAGTCTTCTGCATTAATTATATTTGATGCCTCATGGACATCGAACCCATCTTCTTTTAATAAGACATTTAATATCTTTCTGATATTTTGTTCATCATCGACAATCAATGCGCGCATAAAACCTCCCTAAAATACAATGGTAAACCTCGCTCCGCCAATTGAAGACCTGTCAACAAAGATATTTCCTCCAAAGCTTGTTATTATCCTATACGCTATTGCCAGCCCCAAACCTGTGCCGTTTGCCTTTGTTGTCACAAAAGGCTCAAATATCCTGTCCTTTATATCATCATCTATTCCTCTACCATCGTCTTCTATTTCAATTAAATATTGATTAGCATTGTGGTTTTCTCTTGACTCCCAACTCATGATTTTTGAGTCCTGCCCTTTGACTTTTAATGAAATCCTTACCTCTGATTCTGCAGCCTCAATGGCATTTTTGATGATATTGTTTAGAGCTATTTCCATAAATGTTCTGTTTGCAACGATCTTTGCATTGTCTATCACATTTAATATTATTTTTTTATCACTGTAGTTGACTCCTGACTCTTGACTCTTAACTCTTGTGACCAGTGATTTTAGGGTTTCTGGTAAATCAACATCTTCCTTTGAGGCATCAGACGGTCTTGAAAAAAGAAGAAAATCATTAACCAGAGATGTAAGACGCTTTGTTTCTGTATTTAGCATATCAATGAATTCCTTGCTATTTCTTCCTTCATTTAAAAACTGCACTGCTGCAGAAATTGACGCAAGTGGATTCCTTAGTTCATGTGCTAAATCAGCGCTCACCCTGTAAAGCCTTTCATATCCCTTCATTTTTATTTTTTCTTCTTCAAGATTTTTTATATGCTGCTCTTGCCTTTGCATTTTTTGTTTTAGATTATCACCTGCGAGTGCTATAAGGGAAAAGGACAGAAAGTGCAGAAAGATATTAAGGATACTCTCTTTTTCTGCAATAATGCCATTTATATAATACGATGCCCCATAAAGCAATACAGAGGCGATTGGAAAGAGAAATATCTTTTTTGTTTTTATTATGACAGATGAAAAAAAGATAGGAAATAGATAGAGAAGTGTCAGATATGAATAAATACTGAAACTAATGTGAACCATTGCTGATATAAATACAATATCCAGGAGGAAATCAAAATAATGCATTTTTTTTGTAAAAACAACAAGCCTTAACAATGCTATGAAGCTATAGATAGCCAGTATAAACATTAAACGTGGGATTGCATAAGGTAGTCCTACTATCTGAAATGAGATAAGCAATGCAAGTGCAAATATGAAACGACCAATCCTGTAATAGTTAAAAAATGACGACAAATACATATATAAGTTAATGTAAGCTAACTGACAAATTTTGTCAATCGGTGTGACAGGGATTGTCAGATGGAAAAGACAGGGCTTAATTGCTATAATTCAATTAGAAATTATGAGGAGGTGTTTTTATGGCTGTGGCAATATTAGAAAAGACTAAAAAGCAATATACCTATGAGGATTATGCAAAGTTGCCAGAGGGTGCGCCTTATCAATTAATAGGAGGAGAATTAATTATGACACCATCACCTGTGCCTTATCATCAGATAATATCAAGAAATATCGGATTTGAATTATTAAAGTTTAATGAACAAAAAAAGTCTGGAGAAGTTATTTTTGCACCAATAGATGTCTATTTATCAGAAACAGAGACCTATCAACCTGATATTATTTTTATCTCTAATGAGAGGCTTAACATCATTGGAGATAAAAAGATAGAGGCTGCGCCCGACCTTGTGATAGAGATACTATCTGAATCAACTGCATATTATGACCTGAAGCATAAAAAACGGATTTATGAAAAATCAGGAGTAAAGGAATACTGGATAGTTGACCCTATGGAGAAGGGTATAGAGGTTTACGAGAATATAAACGGAGAGTTTAAAATTTATAGTCAGGCAATGGAAAAGGGCAGAGTAAATTCAAAACTCCTTGAAGGGTTTGAGGTGAAACTGGAGAAGGTTTTTTAATCCAAATTGCACAATGGTATCGCACAAATGTCACTTTTTTAAGACCCTGAAACAAGTTCAGAGTGACATAAACCGAGGCTTAGGGTGACAAAAGTAAGTGGGCGACAAAAAATTGCTGTTAAGACGACAAATTTTGTCAGTATCTTTATAAAAATCAAATCTAAAAAATCCTTAAAAAACAATACAAAAAGATTTATATAAATCTTGGCATAAAAAGTGCTGAAGAATTATTATAAAGATTATCCGAAAAGATTTCATCTTGGCTTTAAAGAAAGGGGGTGGTGAATTCAGAAGGCTGGAGATAGGCTTAATGCTGAAGGCTGAAGAACATGGCAGTCTCCGCCATTGGCGGATGAAATCTCCTAATTGGAGGGTTTAAAATGTTTGAATTAATTCGTAGAATGAAGGAAAGGGATGAAAAGGGTTTTACACTTGTAGAACTGTTGATTGTCATTGCAATCATCGCAATCTTAGCAGCGATTGCAATACCGCAGTTTGCAAGTTATAGGGCAAGAGGTATTGAATCATCTATGGTAGCTGATGCAAGGAATATTGCTACCTCATTGGAAGCAGCATTTGCTGATTGCCAAGCATATCCATCCCTCGCTGCAACTGCTGGTCCGGCTGCCCCAACACTAACTGCGCCTACTGGCTGCACTGCAACTATGCCAACTGTTAATATTAGCTCTGGCAATACTGTTACAGTTACAGGAGGAACAACTTTTACAATCACAGTGGATAATGCTAATGCACGTTCAGGTAGAAGTCCGGTAACAATGACAAATGCTGGTGGTGCTACTACATGCACATGGGCTGATGGTTCTAATTGTTAGTCTTATCTAAAGAAAGTGCTATGTTATGTTTTTACGAGGGGGCGTTTAAAACGCCCCTTTTTTTGTGAGTGCGCCTGCCAGGACGCACTCACTTGGAGGTGAAAGTCCTCATCTTTCTTTTTTAAAAGAAACTTTATGATATAATTTCCTTATGATAAAGAAAGAAATATTTAAAGAGATAATTACTCAATTCCACGCAGATCCCATAAGAGATGTTAAGAAGCGTGACATCGCCCTTCATATCAACTCGGGGGGCACTTGGTATGGACATATTTACCAGTCAAATAAGATTTAACCTCTTGATAAAACATTTGTTATTCAATAAACTAAAAATTATCTAAAATCTTTCCCGGGGGATAACGATGTATTTCATCGGACTTGATGCCGGTTCAGTGGCTGTCAAGATTGTTGTCCTTGATAAAGAGGGCAATAAAGTTGAAGGGCATTATGCAAGGCATTATGGCCATCCTGTCAGAATAACAATTAAACTTCTAAAAGAAATCCAAGAGAGATTTCCTGAAAACTCTCTTTCTGTTACTGGTTCTGCAGCCAAGGCTATTACCTCTACATTGAATATAAAACCTATCAATGAAGTTGTTTCACAGTTTTATTCCATTAAAAAATTATTCCCTCATGTTAATACTATTATTGAGCTTGGGGGAGAAGATTCTAAGCTTATTATCCTTGAAAATGGCACAATAAAAGATTTCTCTATGAATTCTGTGTGTGCTGCTGGCACAGGTTCTTTCCTTGAGCAACAAGCAGAGAGATTGAGGCTCAGCATAGAGGAATTCAGCGAGATTGCTGCTAAGTCAAAGAGACCTTCTAAAATTGCTGGAAGATGCAGTGTCTTTGCTAAATCAGATATGATACATCTCCAGCAGATTGCCACGCCTATTGAAGATATTATATCAGGATTATGTTTTGCAGTTGCAAGGAATTTTAAGGGGACTATTGCAAAAGGTAGAGATTTGAAAGAGCCTGTTTCATTTCAAGGTGGGGTCGCTGCCAATAAAGGAATGGTAAGGGCATTTAAAGAGGTTTTTGAACTCGATGAACTCTTCATTCCTCCTGACTTTGCATTTATGGGGGCAATTGGTGCTGCTCTGAAGAATATAGATGACGGCATTGTAAATACTTTTAATCTAAAAGATTTAGAGCAATCCCTTTCATCTACACAGTTCTCAGAAAAAGGTCACGCACCTTTAATATCAGAAGGGGATGGATTTTTTGAAAGACACATTAAAAACACTCAAGAGTCAAAAGTCAACAGTCAAGAGTTGAAGGATAAGAACAAAGATGTATCATGCATTACGTATTACGCATCACGGCATTTAAGGGCTTATCTCGGCATTGACATTGGCTCTATCAGCACAAATCTTGCTGTGATTGATGAGGAAGGAAACCTATTATCTAAACGTTATCTCATGACCGCTGGGAGACCCATAGAGGCAGTGCGCCAGGGGCTTAAAGAGGTTTATTCAGAAATAGGAGATAGGGTGAGCATAGTAGGTGTTGGGACTACAGGCTCTGGAAGATATATGATTGCAGATTATGTTGGTGCTGATATTGTTAAAAACGAGATCACTGCACAGGCAACCGCTGCAATATTTATTGATCCAGAGGTAGATACTATATTCGAAATAGGAGGGCAGGATTCAAAGTATATCTCAATAAAGGATGGTATTATCGTTGATTTTGAGATGAATAAGGCATGTGCTGCTGGAACAGGTTCTTTTTTAGAGGAACAAGCTGAAAAGCTGAATGTTTCCATAAAGAATGAATTTGCAGAGTGTGCTTGCAGATCAGAAAATCCTTGCAGACTCGGAGAGCGGTGTACTGTATTTATGGAAAACAGCTTAATGGCTAACCTTCAGAGAGGGGTTGATAAAAACGATCTCCTTGCTGGATTAGCATATTCTATTGTGCAGAATTATATAAACAGAGTTGTAGTGGACAAACCTATTGGTGAGAATATCTTCTTTCAGGGAGGTGTTGCATTTAATAAGGCTGTTGTTGCTGCATTTGAAAAATATGTTGGCAGGAGAGTGACTGTTCCTCCAAATCACGATGTCACGGGTGCTATTGGCATGGCACTTATTGTTAGAGATTATATGAAAAGACAGAAGTCAGAAGACAGAGGTCAGAGGACAGAAGAAATAGAAACTAAATTTAAGGGATTTGATCTCTTAAAGAAGCCATATGAGATAAGCTCTTTTGAATGTAAGGGATGTCCTAATATCTGCGAGATAAACAAGGTGAAGGTTCAGGGTGAGGAAGGCTATCTCTTTTATGGCGGGAGGTGCGAGAAATATGATGTAAGACGCGCTCATAAGTCAACACTTCCAGACCTCTTTGCATTCAGGGAGGAGATCCTGTGGAAGGCACATAATCAGAGGGCAGAAGACTATAAGCAGAAGATAGACAAAAAAAGTATTGCAAGAATCGGAATTCCATATATATTTTTCTTTCATGACTATTTGCCTTTTTGGTCAACACTTTTGTGGGAGTTGGGTTTCGAGGTTGTTGTTTCTCCAAGGACAAACAAGCATATTATAAATCTTGGAGTTGAGAATGTTATTTCAGAGGCATGTTTTCCTGTGAAGGTTGCTCATGGGCATATCAAATGGCTCAAAGATGCTGGTGTAGATGCTATCTTTATCCCAAGTTTTATAAATATAAATCAAAATGGAGACGAATATAGTCGTGGATTATCATGTCCACATGTTCAGACAATACCTTATGTTTCGAGGGCTGCTATCAGGGATATGAAGACAATTGCCCCTGTTATTGATTTTGGTCCTGGCATGGATTATATCAGGAAGGAATTAAAAAGGTCTTTAAGTGGATATGGAGTTAGAGATAGAGATATTAAAAGAGCAATCAGAATTGCCCAATTCGCTCAGAATGAATTTCAGAAGGCAATAAAGGGAAAAGGTGAAGAGATACTAACAAAGCATAATCCCATAATCGTTATTATCGGTAGAGCCTATAATGCATTTGATTCTGGCGTAAATCTTGACATACCAGAAAAACTCTCAAGCATAAATGTTATTTCAATACCTATGGATATGCTTCCGCTTAATAATGAGAAGTTGATGGACACATGGCCTAATATGTACTGGAGATCAGGACAGAGGATTTTAAAGGCAGCTAAGATTGTGAGAAGTATGCCTAATCTTTATGCAATTTACATTGGGAATTTCTCGTGTGGTCCTGATTCCTTTATTCTTAAATATTTCAAAGAACAGATGAATGGAAAACCATTTTTACATATAGAAATAGATGAACATAGTGCAGATGCGGGCGCAATAACTAGATGCGAGGCATTTCTGGACAGCATTGAACAGCAGCGAAGCGGTAACTCGTGGAATCGGAGAGACAGAGGAAGGAAGACAGAAGACAGAGGACAGGCTGAAGGCTTAAGGGTAAAGGCTAAATATTTAAAAGCGTTGAAAAAACGCACTATTTTTATCCCGCGTATGGCTGACCATGCACTTGCACTTAAAGCAGCCTTTGAATACTGCGGTGTTTCTGCTGAAGTGCTTCCTGAATCAGACAAGGAATCTATAGACATTGGAAGGAGATATGTATCTGGCAAGGAATGCTATCCATATCTTGTAACAGCGGGCGATATGCTTAAAAAGGTATTTTCACCTGATTTCAAACCTGATATGTCAGCATTCTTTATGCCGTCAGGCACTGGGCCATGCAGATTTGGGCAGTACAATGTATCACATAAACTCATACTCGAAAATCTCGGGCTGAATGAAGTCCCTATATTTGCACCAAATCAAGATGTCCAGTTTTACAGGGATCTTGGCATTGTTGGAAAGGATTTTTCTCTGAAGGCATGGGAGGGGATTATTGCATATGAATTACTTATAAAGTGCCTTCATGAGACAAGACCTTATGAAAAAATAAAGGGTGATACTGACATGCTCTACAATTTTTATTGCGAAAAGATTTATCAAAGCCTTGTCGGGAAAAATGGTGATATGATAGATCTTTTAAGGAAGATGAAGCACGATTTTCTATCTATTCCAAGAGATAAAGAAAAAAGGCCTATTATAGGTATTATAGGAGAGATATTTGTTAGGTCGCATAGATTTTCTAATGAAGATCTGATAAGAAAGATAGAAACACTCGGAGGAGAGGTCTGGCTTACTCCAGTAGAGGAATGGATATACTATGTAAATACTGTGTCTTTCAGAAAAGCCTTGATAAAAAAAGACAGGTCTGCTATGATGAATATCTTCCTTAAGAGGTTTTTTCAGAAAAGAATCGAGCACAGATTTGCTAAACCATTTAAAGGCTTTCTGAAAACTCTAAGGGAACCTGAAACTAAGGAGATATTGGCAAAGGCTGCGCCTTATATTCATGACTCATTTGAAGGAGAGGCTATATTGAGCGTAGGCAAGGCAATAGACCTTATTGAGAAAGGCGCATCAGGCATAATTAACGCCATGCCTTTTGGCTGCATGCCTGGCACTATAGTTACAGCACTGATAAAGGCTGTAAGCAGAGATTACGGTGTGCCGTATATAAGCATTCCATATGATGGAATAGAATCTCCATCAACATGGCTTCAAATTGAGGCATTTATGGAAGGTATAAACGACAAAGATAGAGGAATGAGGAGGTGATGTTGTGGGTAATGTTGTAAAATGGCGCAAGAAAAAGATGCGTAAACATAAACACAAAAAACTGCGCAAAAGGACAAGGGCTCAGAGAAGACGGTAAATAGTTTAAAGTATTTTAAGCAGTTTAATTAGTTCAAATAGGAGCCAATCATGAAAGATATAATTGCTTTAAAAGAAAGACTTGGTCTTGTGGAGCAAGAACTGAAGACCCTTACAGATAAAGTAACAAAATTGGAGAGGGATTTGAAGGAAATCCATGATATTAAGTCAGAGATAAAAGGTATAAAGGTTTTTCTTGGAAGGGTTTACCCTGAGTTTAAAACTCAATTTCCTGATATACTTAAAAAATTATAGGATTAATCAAATCTCGTGATCATGGCTCCTATAAATGGCATTTCTTTGATATAGTCTCTGAATAGGATTTTTTTTACAACACCTCCCTTGTCTTTTGTGCCTCCTGCATGAATCAAATAAATATTTCTGCTGTCTATTTTTATTATTCCGATGTGTCCCACTATCTCTCCTGCAGTTCTTTTGTCAATGGCCTTTACAAAAAATATAATATCACCACTTTTCAATTCCTGCATTTTTCTTATAAGTTCTTGCACAGGGAGTATGTCAATAGAGTCTAATCCTCTTGAGCCTTTTATTTTTATTGTTTTACCTATATTATGAGTTATATTTTCTCCCCACTTGCCGCTTAATATCATGTCTTCGCCGTATTCAAACCGTCTGTCGTAGTTGACCACTCTGTTGTTTTTTATAATGCCTTTTGAGTGAAATCTCTTATCTAATGCAATATTAATTGCATTATTATGGTCATTGCTCAAAGCAAGTTCTACTGCCCTGAATGTAAGATACATGCAATCAACTCTTTCATCTGATACAATAACTCCTTTAGTAACATATTCACCTTTTGGGTCAGTATCATAAGGGGTGCCTACAAATCTTTCTGCCCAAAATGCTATCCTCTCACCAATAGGTTTGTCCTTGAGTCTTGATTGCAGTGAAGTGACTTCTTCATTTGTAATAGCAAAGCAGATAGGGACAAAAAATATATCATACGAATAAAATAGTGAAAGTGCTGCAAATAGCAGATAGCAAATTATTATCGTTAGATAATAGTGGTCAGTAGATAGTAGATAATAGGGTGAAGTCTGGGCTGTGGATATTTTTTGCTTATGTCTTGTGCCGATAAGTTGGTATATAAGTTTCATATGATATAATACCATATGTCAAAAATTATAAGACCCTTTTCCACAACAGGTATTGGCAGCCTCCCTCACAAAAATCCTGAGGATGCCTGCAGACTTATACTCAAGACATTTGACATTCCTTTTTGGCCGCAGTTGCCCAAAATTTCATTTAGAGAGTCTATGATCATCCAGTATTCAGAAGGAATGCCTTATATAAGAATAAATGAAACAGAAGGAGAGGCATGGGTTATCAGGGATGGAAGCGACGAGCTTGAGAGGTTTTATGAATCATATGCAGAAAATACAAAGATAGCCATATCTGAAGATTATGCAATAGGATTACATACTTTTTTACGAATGATAAAAGGAAAGAGATTTCAGATATTGAAGGGACATATTACAGGACCTATTACTTTTACGCTTGGATTGAAAGACAATTACGGCAGATTGGTATATTTTGACGAGGAGCTGCGAGAAATCGCATCCATGCTGTTGAAGGCAAAGGTTAGGTGGCAGATAGATCTATTAAAACAACATTCTGATAATGTTATTATTTTTATCGATGAGCCGATTCTTTCGGCAATAGGCAGTTCATCATATCTTGGCGTTGACAACAATGAGGTCATAAGACTGCTCAAAGATATGGTATCTGTAATTGAATTGGCAGGTGCAATATCTGCAATACATTGCTGCGGTAGAGCAGACTGGCCTATGGTGATTAAAAGTGGGGCACAGATATTGAGCTTTGATGCCTTTGAATATTTCGATACTCTTGTCATATATTATGAAGATATAAGAGATTTTCTTGAAAAAGGCGGATACCTTGCATGGGGCATTGTACCAACATCTGATGCTATCAGTTCTGTGGATGACATGTATATCTATAAACTAATGAATGCACACCTTAAAAAATTATATGAACATATACCTTTAGAACTCGTTAGTTCTCGTATCCTTCTTACTCCTTCATGCGGCACGGGTTCAAGGAGTATAGATGAGACTATTAAGGTATTTCAGTTAATTATGAGATTGAAAGAGGCGATGGCATGAGGGAAAATCAAAAATCAAAAGTCAGAAGTCAGGAGTTAAAAAAAGGCATCTTTATATCATTTGAGGGCATAGAAGGCACGGGAAAGACTACTCAGGCAAAGCTTCTATCAGAACATCTTACAAAGAAAGGCTATAAGGTGATATTGACTCATGAGCCGGGTGGAACAGTTATAGGCAATAGAATTCGTGAAATACTTCTTCATGTGGATCACAGGGAGATGTCTTATATGACAGAACTTCTTCTGTACAATGCAGCAAGGGCACAACATCTTTCTGAAAAAATAATCCCAGCCCTTAATGAAGGATATATTGTAATTACCGACAGATTTACTGATTCCACTACAGCATATCAGGGTTATGGACGTGGTATTGATATGCAACTTATAATGTCAATTGATAGCATAGCAACTGGTGGAATCAAGCCTCATCTTACTGTGCTATTTGATCTGGATGTCGAGATTGGATTAAAAAGAAATAAGGGTATAAATAAGGTTGACCGTCTGGAACTTGAGGATATAGAGTTTCACAAAAAGGTCCGTGAGGGATATTTGAAAATAGCAGAAGCAGAATCCGAAAGAATAAAGGTTATTGATGCATCTCTGCCTTTAGAGATAGTTGCTCAGAAAGTCGAGGAGATAGTTAAGTGGCGATTAGAGATATAATTGGTCAGGATAGGGCTTTAAGGATACTTCTTGGGACACTCAAAAGAAATAGGGTGCCTTCCTCTATCCTTATGTCAGGAGATTCCGGTATTGGTAAGAAACTCACAGCAATAAATTATGCCAAGGCTATTAATTGCTACGAGCCTGTTGATTTTGACTGTTGTGATAAATGCCCATCATGTAAAAAAATAGACTCATCAATACATCCTGATATTTTAATCGTTACACTTGAAAATGTCGAAGATATATTCTCTTTAAAGCCAAAAGAAGGCAAGGATAAACATAGATATGAATTTCCAATCGAATTTGTAAGAAAATTAGAAGAAGTTATTTACTTAAAACCATATGAAGGCAAAAAAAAGGTCATTATAATAGATGATGCTGATGCCCTGAATATTTCTGCTGCAAATGCCTTTTTAAAGACCCTTGAAGAACCACCACCAGATAGTCTTATAATTCTCATATCTTCGAATCCTGAAGGGCTGCCTGATACTATCAGGTCGAGGTGTGTAAATGTCAGGTTCTATCCATTGTCTGCTAATGCGTGTAGAGAAGTGATTTTAAGAAACAAGGATTTTACAGATATTAGTTCTATTTTCAATCTATTCATGGGGAGACCGGGTCTTGCAGCATCAAAAGATTTCATAAAAGAAATCGAGAGGTTTACAGAACTATTGAATAATATGATTTATGATAAATCAAAAGATATATGGTTCGATAAAGGAGAAATCAAATCATGGCTTGAAATGGCACTTATACTTCTTAGGGATGTGGCTATTTATAAAATTACAAAAAGCAAATCATATTTGATATTGGATAATAGGCAATTAGTAACAGGTAATAAGCAGAAGCTCAATGATATTATAGATTTGTATAAGGACATACAGAGGTTGAGAGATATTGCGGATTTTAATCTCAATAAATCTATAACATGGAATTATGTAGCAAGTACTTTGAGGGACTTTGTCTCTCAAACTCCCTAAATAAAAATTGAACTCCTTTTTTATTAGGGTTTTAAAGGGACTTTGTCTCTTTAAGCTTTGAGGGAAGAAGTCCCTCAAAAGGAGGTATAAATGCCGGATGTTGTTGGTATAAGGTTTAAGAATTGTGGGAAGATATATGACTTTGAGGTTAACGGCATAGATATAAAGAATGGTGATTCTGTGGTTGTAGAATCAGACTTTGGACTTAGTATCGGCAAAGTAGTAATAGAAAGACATTTTATAGAAACTCCTGAGAGGGAATTAAAAAAGGTTATTCGCCGTGTTTCGGATGAAGATATTAAGGCTGCAGAAGAAAACAAAAAGATTGAAAAAGAGGCAAGGGATTTTTGTGTAGAGCGAATATTGGCGCGCGGGCTTCAGATGAAGCTTGTTGGGGCAGAAACAACCCTTGATAGGAAAAGGATAATTTTTTATTTCACAGCGGATGGTAGAATAGATTTCAGGGAGTTGGTAAAAGACCTTGCCGCACGATTTAAGACAAGGATTGAAATGAGGCAGATAGGAGTAAGAGATGAGGCAAAACTTATAGGCGGCCTTGGTGTTTGTGGTAGGGAATTGTGCTGCAATACATTCCTTACTTCTTTTGAGCCAGTGTCAATAAAAATGGCAAAAAAACAAGAGTTGGTGTTAAATGTCAGCAAACTCTCGGGTCTTTGTGGCAGACTTATGTGCTGTCTGAGGTATGAATATGAAGGCAGTCTGGATAGTATTTCATCTGACGATGAGATGCCAATAGAAAATGAGGAATTGTACGAAAGAGATACAGTTACAGGTATTTCTGCTGTCCTTTCAAAATTGGTTCAGAGTGATACAATTGAGGAATTTGTTGAGACTTCACCCATTGATATTTCAGGTGCTGATCTCAAAGACAAGACTAATGAACAACATAAATCAGAACATACAGAGCATAAACAGATAAGGCATAATCAAACTGAAGAAAGGCATAAAAAAATCAGGCATAAGAGGAGACATTTCAGGAGATGACCCGATTTTATGTGACAACACCTATCTATTATGTAAATGATATACCACATATTGGGCATGCATATACCACTATTGCGGCTGATATTCTTGCAAGATATAATCGTCTTAAAGGCAAAGAAGTTTTTCTTCTGACAGGAACAGATGAGCATGGACAGAAAGTTGAGAAGGCTGCAAAAGAAAGAGGTAAGACACCAAAAGAGCATGCTGACAGCATGGTCGATAATTTTAAAAATCTCTGGAAAAAATTGAATATATCTAATAATGCATTCATTCGCACTACTGATGACGAACATATTAAAACAGTTCAGTGTCTCTTACAGATTCTCTTTGACAAAGGAGAAATACAGAAAAGAAGTTATGCTGGATGGTACTGTGTGCCTGATGAGAGATTCTGGACAGAAAAAGATTTGATACAGGGCAATTGCCCTGATTGCGGAAGGCCTGTTGACCAAATACAGGAGGAGAACTATTTTTTTCTCATGTCAAAATATCAAGAAAATTTAATAAGGCATATAGAACAAAACCCTTCTTATATACTTCCTGAGACTCGTAGAAACGAGGTCCTTGGCTTTTTGAAAAATAATACACTTGGAGATTTATGCATTTCCAGACCAAGGCAGAGGCTTTCATGGGGTATCCCCCTGCCTTTTGATAATAGTTTTGTCACATATGTATGGTTTGATGCACTGGTGAATTATTATTCTGCAACAAGGTATCTCGCTCCGGGAGACAGAAGACAGGAGACAGAAGACAGAGGACAGAATTGGTGGCCTGCAAATCATCATATAATCGGCAAGGATATTCTTACGACCCATGCAGTTTATTGGTCAGCCATGCTCATGGCATTGGATCTCCCTTTGCCTCATAATATTTTTGCTCATGGGTGGTGGACAGTTGACGGTAAAAAGATGTCTAAATCTATTGGCAATGTCGTTGACCCAAATGCAATGGCTGATAAATATAGTGTTGATGCATTTCGATATTTTCTTTTCAGAGAAGTGCCTTTTGGTCTTGATGGTGATTTTTCAGAAGATGCATTAATAAGGCGTATAAATACAGACCTTGCAAATGACCTTGGAAATCTTTTGAGTAGATTTCTGACGATGGCGGAAAAGTATTTTCAAGGAAAGATTGATTTTATTGATAGCAAAGATGAATTTGTAGAGAAGTGTATTAAGACAAATGAAAATATTCATAGGGAAGAATATTGGCTACGATTGAGCTTTAACTTGATACTGGAAAATATCTGGCAAATGATTAGTGATGCAAACAATTATATTGCTCAGAAAGAGCCTTGGAAACTCGCTAAGACCAATTTAGAGGAACTTAAAATTGTCATATATAATATCTGGAATTCTCTGAGACTTATTGCACAGACTATTTATCCTTTTATGCCTGATACAGCAGAAAAGATGTGGAAACAACTCGGGCTTAAATCATTAAAAGAAGAAGTGATATTTCAGTGGGAATGGAGTCATAACTATGAGATAAAAATCTCAAAAGGCGAGCAGCTTTTTCCGCGCATAGAAAAACAATATAAAGCAGAAGACATAACACAGAAGGATGTTTTTACAGATAAAAAATTAAAGGAGGAAAAGAAGAAAGTGACAGAGGGTGTTAAAGAATTAATTGCCATAGATGATTTTGCAAAAGTTGAATTAAAGGTTGGTAAGGTTATTAGTGCTGAGAAGGTTGAAAAATCAGAAAAGCTGCTAAGACTTAAGGTTGATATAGGAGAGGAAAGGCAGATAGTCGCTGGCATTGCAAAGTCTTATACACCTGATGACCTTATTGGTAAAAAAATTGTTGTAGTCACAAACCTTAAGCCTGCAAAGCTTATGGGTATAGAGTCACACGGCATGCTCCTTGCTGCTACAGATGATGAAGGAAGACTTTCTGTTCTTACGCTTGACAGAGAAGTGAAACAAGGGGCAAGGGTGAAGTAGAGAAAAATATGTCTGAACAAAAGATAAAACACTGGCCTGAGAACGAGAGGCCGAGGGAGAGGCTTATTAAATATGGTGCTGAGAGTCTTTCGGATGCGCAACTCCTTGCAATTATTCTACGAACAGGTAGCGAAGGAAAAGGAGTATTAGACCTCTCAATATCACTTATTGATGTATTCAAAAACCTGAGAAATATAGATGCTGCATCAATATCAGAGCTTTCCTCTATGAAAGGTCTCGGTATCGCAAAAATCGCCCAGATCAAGGCAGCCTTTGAACTCGGGAAAAGATTAATGAGAGAGTCTTCTGATGGCAAACCTGTATTTTATTCGAGCCATGCCATTTACTCTTATTTTGCTCCGAGGTTTAAAAATCTTAAAAAGGAATTTTTTATAAGTGTTCTTTTGGATGTAAAAAATAGGCTTATAAGGGAGTGCAAGATTTCTGAGGGAACACTTACTAATTCTATCATACATCCAAGGGAGGCATTCAGAGAGGCAATAAAAGAATCAGCAGCATCTATTATATTTATTCATAATCATCCAAGTGGTGACCCTACACCAAGTAGAGATGACATTGCAATCACTGAAAGATTAAAAAACACAGGGGACATAATTGGTATAAATGTACTTGACCATGTGATTATAGGTGATGGGAAATATATAAGCCTTAAAGAGAAAGGCGTATTATGATAAAATAACTCATATCAATTTAGTTTAAGGAGGTTAGCCATGCCAGCATATGATTACAAATGCGATAAGTGTGGAGAGACCTTTTCTTTGATTATGAGTATTAGTGAAAAGGAGACAAAGAAGGTAAAATGTCCTAAGTGTAAGAGTGTGAAAGTTAAGCCTGTCTACTCAGGATTTTTTGCTGTAACATCAAAGAAGTCATAAACTAAATATAGGGTTTCACAAAATTAAAAAATTCCCTCTCCCTTTTGGGGAGAGGGGTAGGTTGAGGGGTAAATTGCTAAGCAAGCCTAAAAATGCTATGTCAAATAAATCAATAAAATCAAAGGATTACAAATTTTGTGAGACCTACATAAACTAAATAAATTAGGAGGATGTGATGATTAAAAGAGCACTTATTAGTGTATCTGACAAGAGAGGGATTGTTGATTTTGCAAAGGAATTGTCTTTAATGGGTATCGAGATACTTTCAACTGGAGGTACTGCAAAGTCACTTCGTGATGCCGGTATTGCAGTTACAGAGGTGTCTGATTATACAGGATTCCCAGAGATGCTTGATGGCAGATTGAAAACCCTTCATCCAAAGATACACGGAGGTCTTTTAGCAAGGCGCAGTAATGCTAAGGATATGGATGATATACAAAGGCATGATATTAAGCCGATAGACATGGTTGTTGTTAATCTTTATCCCTTCGAGGAAACTATTTCAAAGCCGGGCGTGACTTTTGAAGACGCAATTGAAAATATAGATATAGGTGGTCCCACAATGCTAAGGGCTGCATCAAAGAATTTTCAGGATGTTATAGTAGTTGTTGACCCTGATGATTATCCAAAGATAATAGATGAAATAAAGTCATCTAATGGTGATATAAGTAGAGAGACAAGGCTCAATCTCGCAAAGAAGGTCTTTGCCCATACAGCAAGGTATGATGCTCTTATTGCTGATTATTTGACAAGTATAATAGAAAAGGAACCTTATTTTCCTGAATATCTCACCATACCTCTTAAAAGGGTTTCTGTTTTAAGATATGGTGAAAACCCGCAGCAGAAGGCAGCAATATACAGAGAGAGAAATAGTGGCATTTCTCTGCCTGATGCAAAAGTGCTTCAGGGCAAGGAGATGTCTTTTAATAACTACCTTGATGCACACTCAGCACTTATGCTTATAGTTGAGTTTGATAAAAAGGCATGCGCAATTATAAAGCACAATAATCCATGTGGGGTTGCGATTGGTAATACCGCCAGAGAGGCATATAAAAAGGCAGAAAAGGCAGACCCTATTTCAGCATTTGGTGGGGTTGTTGCTTTCAATACAGAGGTCGATGCTGATGCTGCAAAGGAAATGGTAGAGTTATTTCTTGAGGTTGTTATAGCGCCATCTTTCACCAGCGATGCCCTTGAGATATTTTCTAAAAAACCAAACATAAGGCTTCTTGAGCTTTCTAACATGCTCGAAAAGAAAAAAGCTGCTTCATGGGATATGAAGAGAATTGCTGGAGGCATGCTTGTTCAAGACTGGGATTATTCTGATGAGGATATTATGAAAATGAAAGCTGTCACAAAGCGTCAGCCTACGGAAGATGAACTCGAAGCACTCTCATTTGCATGGAAGGTCTGTAAACATGTCAAATCCAATGCCATTGTCTATGCATTTAAAGATAGGACGGTTGGTATAGGAATAGGTCAGACAAAAAGAGTTTACTCTGCAAAGATAGGCGCGATGAATGCAACAGAACCGATAAAGGGCTCCGTTGTGGCCTCTGATGGATTTTTCCCTTTCAGGGATGGCATAGATGTCCTTCATGAAATGGGTGTTACTGCTGTTGTTCAGCCTGGTGGCTCTGTTAAGGATAATGAGGTTATACAGGCAGCAGATGAATATGGCATGGCTATGATTATAACTGGGACAAGACATTTCAGGCATTAATAATTAAAAAGTTGTGCTATATATTTTGAAATTTTAGTAAAGAATCTTAGGGACTTATATGAGGTCATTTAGAGAGATAAAATTGCATTACAATTTCACAGAAGAAGATGAAAAAAGACTTATTTCTTTACAAGATACAATGACATCAAATGTGGATAAGGCAATGGATGCCCTTCATTCATGGATATTGCAGACAAAACAGGCTGCATCTTTTTTTACAGAAGAACGTAAGAAGTCGCATATATTTGGTGCTCAAAGAAAATGGTTTTTAGATCTTTTCAGTGGAAGCTATGATAACAAGTATTATGAAGACTTGATAAAGATAGGGCAGACCCATATGAAGAATCTTGTAGATGCTCATTTCATGAACCGTGCTGTGAATATAATAAGGAATTTTTGCATCAATATTATTAACGGTCAGATTGATGATATGGATGAGCGAGCAAGGCTTCTTATTTCTATCGAAAAGATACTTGATATAAATCTCGATATAATTACATCCTCCTATATAGAGGAAGAATTGAGAACTTACTCCTCTGCATACAGAGTGAGAAATGCACTGATAAGTTTTTCAGAGCGATTTTCGCAGTCAATGAATCTTGTCCTTATACTTGCACTCATAGGGCTTACACTTGGGGTGATTGGTCTATTTGCTTATGATGTAAAAAATCTTGTTACAGATAGTCTTGAACACGGCATTATCTCTGCTCTTGGTTCAATGCTGATATTGTGGGTAATGATAGAACTCATGAATACAGAAATAGCACATCTAAAAGGAGGAAGATTTCACATCAGCGTTTTTATAGGAGTTGCCCTTGTCACAATTATAAGGGAGACAATGATCGCAACGCTCAAACACGAAAAACCAGAGACCATATACTATCTCATTGCAGCCATACTTGTTATTGGTTTTGTTTACTGGCTCGTAAAAAGAACGGAGGATAAAGGATAATGAAGATTCTTGTCATAGGAAGCGGAGGAAGAGAGCATGCCATTGTATGGAAGCTTGCACAGTCAAGACAGGTAGATAAAATATACTGCGCTACAGGTAATGCTGGGATAGCAGAAATAGCAGAATGCATTGATGTTGATGTAACAAATTTCGATGCCCTACTTGATCTTGTAAAATATGAGTGGATAGACCTTACCATTGTTGGTCCTGAGGAGCCTCTTTCAAAGGGCATTGTAGACGCATTTGAAAAAGAAGGCAGAAGAATAATCGGTCCAACAAAAGCAGCAGCACAGCTTGAGTCGAGCAAGGTCTTTGCAAAGGAGTTTATGAAGAGGCATCGCATACCTACTGCTGAATATAAGGTATTTACATCTTATCTCCATGCAGAGGACTATGTAAGGATGAAAGGTGCCCCTATTGTTATAAAGGCGGACGGACTTGCTGCTGGCAAAGGGGTTATTGTTGCATCTACCGTGGATGAGGCTATAGATGCATTGAGGCTTATCATGAAGGAGAGGGTATTCGGCGAGGCAGGCAATAAAGTAGTAGTAGAAGAATGTCTTAAAGGACAGGAGGCATCATTTATGGTCTTTACGGATGGAAAGACCATTGTTCCAATGGTAAGCTCTCAGGACCATAAAAGGGTTTTTGATAATGATAACGGTCCTAATACAGGTGGGATGGGCGCGTACAGTCCTACTCCTGTAATTACAGAGGAAATACAATCTGCTGTTATGGATACAATAATGAGGCCGACAATCGAGGGATTAAGAAGCGAAGGTATAAAGTACAAAGGGATCCTGTATGCGGGTTTAATGATTGATAATGGTCAGCCAAGTGTCCTTGAATTTAACTGCAGACTTGGAGACCCTGAGACACAGCCAGTTTTATCAAGGCTTGATACGGACATTATGGATATTTTTATGGCAGTAGCTGATGAAAAACTCTCATCCATTGATATTCAATGGAAGAAAGAGGCTTCTGTATGCGTTGTGATTGCATCAGGTGGATACCCCGGTAGATATGAGAAAGGAAAGATTATATCAGGTCTTGATGAAGTAAAGGCAATGGATGGTGTCATGGTCTTTCATGCTGGCACTGCATTTAACAACAATGAGATAGTTACAAATGGTGGGAGGGTATTAGGTGTAACAGCGCTTGGCAGAGATATAAAAGATGCAAAAGACAGGGCATATGAAGCTATTAGAAAGATACATTTTGAAGGTATGCACTACAGAAAAGATATTGCAGATAAGGCTTTACTATAGAAGATGAAAACCCATCTTGATTGTTTCCCTTGTTTTCTGAGGCAGACATTGATTGCTGTCAGACTTGGCACAAAGGATGAAATAACTCAGGCCAATGTGTTGAAGTCAGTGCTGGATGAGATTAAGGCAACAGATATGTCTATGCCTCCTGCATATTCTACAACATTTCTTCACAGAAAAATAAGGCAACTTCTTGGTAAAGACCCTTTTAAAGGGATAAAGTCTGAGTACAATCAGATAGCACTTGGCCTTTATCCTGAACTTAAAAAGAAGGTGTATAACAGCCGGGATCCTTTATGGACTGCCGTAAGACTTGCTATTGCTGGAAATGTTATAGATTTCGGTATATTTACATCTGTTGATATCATAGGGACAATAGAAAAAGCATTGCATAATCCACTCGCCATTGATGAATACAAATCCTTTAAAGATGCAGTGGAGAAAAACTCCGAAATTCTTTATCTGCTTGATAATGCTGGCGAAATATTATTCGATAGGATTCTCATTGAGATTTTAACAGGGATGGGTAAGAAGGTCAGGGCTGTTGTAAAAGGACAAGCTGTATTGAATGATTCAACGATTGAGGATGCTAAAGAAGCTGGTCTTACTGATATCTGCGAAGTAGTTGACAATGGGTCTGATTGCATAGGTACTATACTGGAGTTTACATCTCCTGAATTTAACAAAGATTTTAAAAGCTTTGAACTTATAATAAGCAAGGGTCAGGGTAATTTCGAGACCCTATATCTTCCTGAAATTATATCAGACAGTCAGGATATTTTTTTCCTTTTCCAGTCGAAATGTGATGTGGTCTCTAAAGAACTCGGGCTTTCAAAGGGTTCTATGCTCTTGATGAAGGCTTGAATTATAAAAGCTTATAAAACGATAAAAAACTTAAACATCAAAAACCTTGACATTTAAACATGATTGGTTTAAGATAGCTTTTAATTTTCTCAGAGGAGGCTTGCCGTGGAAGCACCAACAATATTACATGCAGTAATGCCTAATATTCCGCCCTATGTTTCTTATTCATGGCTTGCAATGGCTATTTTAATAGTTACAGCCCTTGCTGTTAAGAGCAAACTGAGTCTTATTCCATCAGGACTACAAAACTTTATGGAGGTTGTTGCAGATTTTGCATTGAATCTATCGCGAAATAATATAGGTCATCACTGGGGTGATAAGTTTTATCCGCTTATTGGAACAATTTTCATTTATATTTTGACATGCAACTTTATGGGGTTGATTCCTGGTTTTGAAGCGCCTACAGGCAATATAAATGCTACTGCCTCAATGGCTGTACCTGTATTTTTTATCTACCAGTTTTACGGGATTAAGGTTCACGGCATAAAATATTTAAATCACTTTCTTGGTCCAATGAGGTCAATATATGCCCTGCCTCTTATGATAATGATGTTTTTTATAGAGGTTATTGGTCATCTTGTGAGACCTATTACACTGTCTGTAAGGCTTTTTGGTAACATGATGGCAAAACACATGCTTTTGATGATACTCGGTTTATTGGTTCCTGCTATTGTGCCGGTTGCTATACTTGGACTCGGTGTGCTTGTAAGCATTATTCAGGCCTATGTTTTTGCACTGCTGGCAACATTGTATATTGCTGGAGCAGTCGAAGAGGGCCATTAATATAATCTCTAAAGAAAGGAGGGAATGAGCAATGAAAAAGATATTCTCTTTTATGTTACTTGTATTGATTGCAATTGCACTGCTTGCACCGGTTGCCTTTGCTGAAGAGGCTGCCAAGGCATCAGACACAGGCGCTGCAAAACTCAGCTATTATGGGATGGCTGTTTTAGGTTCAGGCCTTGCAATTGGTCTTGCTGCTTTAGGAACTGGAATTGGTCAGGGTATCGGCTTAAGGGGTGCAACAGAAGGCGTAGCAAGAAACCCAGGGGCATCTGGTAAGATTACAACAACTCTTATCATCGGTCTTGCAATGATCGAATCACTTGCTATTTATGCCCTTGTTGTTGTTCTTATCGTTCTTTTTGCAAATCCTTTCAAACTTTAATTTTTTACTACATTTCATAAGAAAGGCGGGGACTCCTATTGGGGTCCCCCATTTTTTAATGATTATTTCTAAAATAGGATGATTTATATTTTTCAGGATGAAATGATGAAAGCCTTACAACCTTGCAGTCCGGAAATCTCTTTATTATCTCTTCTTCTGAAACTCGCTGGTCATATCCAAGTGCCACAACATCAGGCTTTATCTCTTCTAATATCTGGAAAAGATCGGTATCAAGATTTCCAAGAACTACCATATCGGGTATTCCTGTATCTTCGACATTATTTCGCCTGAGTCTTTCATTGTGGGTAGGAAGAAATCCTTTAATTCTTTTTACTGTTTCATCTCTTGCAACAATCACGATAAGTTCATCACCGAGCGATTTTGCCTGTTTTAGAAAATCTATATGCCCTTTGTGTAGATGGTCAAAAGTCCCTGCACAGACCACTTTTTTCTTCATGGATTAAATAATACCAAAATGCCCATTTCTTGACAATCCCACGATATGTTGACAGGATGGAAGTAGAATGTGTTATTTTATAACCATCTGGGGCTGTAGCTCAGTTGGGAGAGCGCTTGAATGGCATTCAAGAGGTCGGCGGTTCGATCCCGCTCAGCTCCACTTTTATTATGCTGCTGCCCATTCCCTCTCTAAATCCAAATTTAGATCGCCGAAGAAATTATAAGGAAGTCAATGTGATTATGCTATAATCTTTCAAGGGCTGGAAATGGACAGACCATATAGGAATACAACTTGTTGAGAGAAAAATATCGAAAGAGCTGGTTGAAACTGCTCTTAATAATCCTGATAAGGTGGCAACTGGAAAGAAGAACCACAAAATCTATCAAAAATAATAGGCGATAAACTTATCAGGGTAGTAACGGAAGGCGACAGTCTTATAACTGTCTATCTTACAGACAAAATCAAAAAATATATGGAAGGGAATTAAAAAATGACAATACATTACTCTCATGAAGCAGATGCCCTATATATCAGGTTAAAGGAAACCGATATAGCCAACACCGATGAAATTACCGAAGACATTATCTTGGACTATGACAAAGACGGCAATGTGGTGGGCATTGAGATTCTTTCAGCCTCTGAGAAGGCTGACACCAAGCAGCTTATCATTCAGGCATTTGATAAGGTAATGGTAGAGCAGCCTGTAACTGCTTAATATGCTTATTTTTTCAATCACTCATTTACTGTATTTATCACACATACTGCCTTTTGCAATACCTCTTCATCCGATTCAGGGACTATTGGTTTCCATTCAGCATATGGAGATTCTGATTTTGCCAATAGATTGCCGTCTTTTGTGTAATCTGCTTCTGATAATAATCGAGACATCTTATTAGAGCAGTTTATTTCTTTTAAGAAGATCGTGTATTCATAATTTTCGTATCCCTTTACAGACAATCCGAGTTTTTTATTTGTATATATCTGGTAGTTTCTACCTCTTTCATCCTTACTTACACGCTTTGTCCATACTGTTACTATTTTTTTTCTAAAAATATCAGCGATCAATTTCAAGGGATCTGGCTTATCCATATCATAGTAAAAATAAAAATCTTGATTCTCGGCATAGAGTTTCCAGTCTGCTCCATGTGCATAATCCAGGCAGAGAGCTATCATGCCAAGAGTTAAAATGATAATCCCATATCTTGATAATAATCCGATTTTTGTCATTATGTTAAGGCAAGCACTACCGCCTTCCTTTTTCATGTCTTTGACATTCGCTTATGATTTTTTTGATTTCCTCTGACTCCTTTGGGATTGTTCTTGTCCTTGCGCCTCTCTCGTATTGTCCTTCATACACATCCCAGTCACCATGCTGGTTAGCAACATATTTTACACCATCACATTCATAACAAGTAACATATATACCATTGTAGAAGGATTTTACAAGGGTCTTTTTAACCATTTCTCTTATACCTCCATTTCATATTTTTCTATGCACCAATTATATGCATTCTGGAACATCTTAAGCCATGGTGATGCTTTAATGTTTTTCTTCATATCTTCTGGCATCCATGCCCACTGCCACTTTAGGAATGCTCGCTCAGGATGAGGCATCATAGCAAGATGTCTGCCGTCAGGTGTACACAATGCAGCAATCCCAAGTGGTGAATCATTTGGATTAAATGGATACTTTTCTGTGAATTCTCCATTGTCATCTACATACCTGATAGGAGCGAGTTTTTTATCTATTACTTCATTCAGTATGTTCTTATCAGGGAAGTGTGCAAGCCCCTCACCATGTGCTATCCAGACTCCTAATACAGAATCTTCCATATCTTTTAACATTATCGATGGACTATCAATAATCTTTACTGTTAGAAATCTGGACTCGAATCTTCCTGATTTGTTATGTATAAATCTTGGTTGTATCCTGTCATCAATGCCTTGCCATGGCACCCAGCCTAACAGTGCCATTAACTGACATCCATTGCATACGCCGAGACTGAATGTGTCAGGTCTGTTGTAAAAATTATAGAACTGTTCATAGAGTCTTTTGTTAAATCTTATTGTTCCTGCCCAGCCCTTTGCAGAGTCCATAACATCTGCATAGCTGAAGCCGCCTACAAAGGCTATGCCCTTGAATTTGGAGAGATTTATCCTTTCATTCAGCATGTCTGTCATTGTTACATCCCATGGTTCAAATCCTGCCATATAAAAGGCTGAGGTCATTTCCCTGTCTCCGTTACTTCCTTCTTCACGAATTATTGCTACGATTGGTTTTTTATTTTTCTTTAAGATTATTTTAGGCGTCTCTACAGGTGTGAATGACACCTTGTATGAAGGTCCTGTCCTGTCATAAATGACATCTTTTTCTTCAAGGACACATTCAGGATTTGCCTGAAGCATATCTAATCGATGGCTGGTTTCCTCCCAGATTGACCTTAGTTTACACATATCTTCATCTAAGACAGTCAAGACTCTGGAGTCATGAGTCATGAGATTTATTTTGATTCTTTTTTCTGTTGAAGTTCTGCCGATAATCTGGTAAGGGATAGAGTAACTTTCAAGTATTGTGACTATTGCATCTTCCTTATCAGCTATGTATTCTATGACCATTCCCAATTCTTCAGAGAACAGCAGTGCTATAACTTCATTTTCTGTCTTTTGTCTTAAATCTATCTCTATTCCGCAATTCCCTGAGAATGCCATTTCCAGTAATGTTGTGATTAGCCCGCCATCGCTTCTATCGTGTCCTGATAATATGAGGTCTTTATCTATAAGTTTTTGAATTGCATTAAAGGCATCTTTCAATAATATTGTATTATCTACATCAGGGGATTCATCACCAATTTGTTTATAGCAATGTGCAATTGCAGAACCTCCAAGCCTGTTTTTTCCATTACCTAAATCAATATAGATAAGCCTGCTTGTGCCGGGTCTTTTGATATCAGGAGTAATGACTCTTGTTATGTCAGGACATGGGGCATATGCAGAGATCACAAGTGCTGGAGGTGATTTTACTATTTCTATTTCTCCTGATGGATGCAAAACCTTTGCTGCCATGGAAAGGCTGTCTTTTCCCCCATCAACAGCTATACCAAGTTCAAGCATGATGTCTCTCATGGCAATGGCTGCATCATAAAGATTTGCACCCTCACCCGGAAGTTTTGGTGCCCACATCCAATTTGCCGAGCACTTGATATCTCTGAGAGAGCTTATTTTTGCCCATACAATGTTTGTCAGTGCCTCACCCACACTCATTCTCGCCATTGCGGATGGATTTATAAGACATTTTATTGGCTGCTCTCCAATAGATATGGCTGCCCCTGTAAGTCCAAAATGGCTCTGAGCTATGACAGCCACATCAGAGACTGTAAGCTGTAAAGGCCCGCAACACTGCTGTCTTGCTATCAATCCTGTAACAGATCTGTCAACCTTGTTTGTGAGGAATCTTTTTGAACCCACAGAGATGAGCCTTAATACCCTCTCAAGAGCGTCCATTACTGTCATGTTTTTAGGTAGATGTAAAGGTTGATTATGAGATGCAAGTCGCTCGAGATAAAAGGTCTTTTGAGGCATATCACCAAGTACTCTTTCAAGATTCAAGTTTTCTATGACTGAATTATCATTACTATCATAAAGCACGATGTAACCATCACCTGTTACCTCTCCTATGATGGCAACTGGCACCTTTTCTCTCTCGCAGATATTTTTAAACATAGATATGTTACTTGAGTGTATGAGAAGGGCATCCTGCTCTTGATATTCTGCTCCCCATATCTCCATGACAGAAAGTGTGTTGTCACCTACTATAATCTTTCTGATGTCTATTTTTGCACCTGCTGGATGTATTATTTCTTTAACAACATTGCAGTTTCCACCTGCACCCTGGTCATGTATGCTGATAATAGGGTTTTTGTCGCCAAGCTCTACGCATGCCCTTATAACCCTGTTTAGCTTCTGTTCCATCTCTGCATCTCCGCGCTGGACAGCATTGAAATCCAGTTCTTCAGCAAGTTCGCCTGATACAACAGATGATGCAGCACCTCCACCCATACCAATGCGGTATGCTGGGCCTCCTAACTTTACTACCACCATGCCTTTTTCAGGCAAACCTTTTTCTATGTGTCTTGCATCTATCTGGCCAATGCCGCCTGTGAACATGATGGGTTTTATCCATTCTCTGCGCTCTCCGTCAGGGAGTTTTAGTCCAAACGACCTTGTGAAGCCTTGTATTATAGGCTCTCCAAACTTATTCCCATAGTCTGATGCACCATTGCTTGCCTCTATTTCTATTTGAAGTGGTGAAGCAAGGTTTTTCGGATAAATAAAAGAACCATGTTCCCATGGTAGGGGATAATTTGGTATGAAAAGATTGCCCACACAATAGCCTGCAGTCCCTGCAATAACAAGACTTCCTTTTCCTGTGGCATGGACATCTCTTATCCTGCCACCTGTGCCTGTTTCTGCACCTGGAAATGGTGCAACTCCTGTAGGAAAGTTATGTGTTTCAGCAGTAAAGATTATATGGTAAGTCGCTTCTGTCTTTTTGAAAGGAGATGGTCTTAGAGGGTTATCAGGCAATATTGTATTTATAGTATAGCCTCTTATAGCGCTGGAATTGTCTTTAAAGGCAATGATGCTGTTACATGGATTTCTTCTGTATGGTTCTTTCACTATCTGCATCAGGCTTTCAGGAATTTCTTTTCCATCAATAACGAGCTTGCCTCTGAAAAACCAGTGCCTTGAATGTTCGCTGTTTGACTGGCTAAGGTCAAAGCACTCTACATCTGTGGGATTTCTCTTTAGCTCATTTGTGAACAAGTTATAATAATAGTCTATATCCCAATCATCGAGTCCAAGTCCCAATTCTTTGTTAAGTCTGACAAGGGCATGTTTGCCTTCCTCGATTAAAGGAATTATTCTTACTGACTGTGGCTTTATGCCGGTCTTGAATGTTTTTAGTGGTTCAGGATATAGACATTCTGTCATGCGGTCATGGATAAGTCCTAAAAATTGGTGAGGGGGTGAATTGGTGAATTGTTGAAGTGGGGAAGGGCAGATTAACTTATACCTCCTTGACCTCTCTATGCGGTTTATCTTGGTCAGTCCACATGCGTGACAGATTGAAACCGCATTTGTTGACCATGCAGTGGTAAAATTCATACGCGGTCCAACCTCAACAATAGTGTTGAGTGTTGGGACTTGAGTATTGAGCGTTAAGAAACTTGTATCAGAAAAATTATCTGGTTCAAAGGTTTCTGACAGAAGCCATTTGAGTTTATTTAATTCATCCTCTGTGAGAGGCTCTGTAATTTCTATGTTAAAGCAAAACTCTGTTTCTATATCCTCAATATCAGGGATAATATTTTCTCTGATTGTTTTTAATAAGACAGACTTTTTATATGAAGAAATGGCAGGAATGCGATACAGATGCAACAGCCCATTTTCAGACATTTATATTCTCCATTTTTTTACTTCCTATTTGTTCTTTAAGCCTATTTTTTTATTATAGCATAACCCGTATCAGTCCAATAAAGGACAGAGAACAGAACACAGACTCTTATTTAGTGAATCGGTGAATAGGTGAATAACACCCTTCACCATTTGTCATTCTGAGCGTAGCGAAGAATCTCGTTTTTTAAAACAAGCAATATCAAGGCATTAATAGGTTATTTTGGACAGATGTGTTCAAAGTTTAAAATTCAAATTTGGTGCTTTAAGATTCAATATTTGAATTTTGAATTTTAAATCTTAAATAGCCTGAAGGGCTAACCTCCTTTCACTATTTTCTGAAATTCTGTCTTCTGTCCTTTGTCATATGTTAAAATATCACCTATGGAATTAAGGCTTACATCTGATGAAGTTATAACATTAAAGGAAAAAGAAGTTATCTATTCCGCATTGAAAAGATCAGGCATTTATCTTACAGCTTCATGCGGAGGTAAAGGCACATGCGGGAAATGCAAGGTAAAGATTATCAAAGGCAGTTGCAATGTAATTTCTTATGGAAAACTCACTCAAAAAGAGAGAGAATCAAATATAGTCCTCGCATGTCAGGCAATTCCAGAAGGAGATATTCTTATTGAAATACCCAAAGAGTCAAGGCTTGCAATAGGTGATAAAATTGCAATTGCAAGGACAAAAGACCTTGTTCATTACTTGAAATCCTATGGCGTTGATATAAACCCTGCAGTAAAAAGGCTTTATCTTGAACTCCCACCACCAACGATAGATGATAATATCAGCGACCTGGAAAGACTGAAGAGGTCATTGAATGAAAAAGGATTAAAAGATATGAGATTTTCTTACGGCTTTGTATCCACAATGGCAGATACCTTGAGGATTGCAAACTGGAATGTCGAGCTTACATATATCAGAGGAGATGACACCCGGTATGAGGCTATATTCCTGAGTCCGATAGATACATGTAACAGACGCTTTGGGCTTGCAGTGGATATTGGCACAACCACAGTAGTTGTATATCTTGCAAATCTTCTGACAGGAGAGATCATAGATATAGGCTCTACATATAACTCACAGATGAGATATGGTGATGATGTCATAACAAGGATAGTGCATGCAACAGAGAGTAATGGTCTTGATGAATTAAGGGATGCAGTTGTCTCTGATATAAATACAATTGTGGATTCTTTGATGGCAAGGCACAGCATACAATCATGCGAAATAGATGCTGCAACTATTTCGGGCAATACAACCATGTCTCATATATTCTGGGGACTCAATCCCGGCTCTATAAGAGAAGAGCCTTATATTCCAACGCTTAATCGATTTCCTGAATGGAGAGGTGGTACAGCAAGACTTTCTATAAATCCGCAGTCGCCTGTCTATACAGTCCCTTGTGTTGCGAGCTATGTGGGTGGAGATATTGTTGCTGGTGTGCTTGCATCAAAGATGCACAGAAATTCAGAGATAGCACTTTTTATGGACATAGGCACAAATGGAGAAATAGCCATAGGCAATAATGAATGGCTAATGACAGCAGCATGTTCTATGGGTCCATGTTTTGAAGGAAGTGGCATCAGGTGCGGAATGAGGGCAACATCAGGAGCAATAGAGTCAGTAAAGATAGACCCTCATACATATGAACCAAGTATAAGTGTGATTAGCGGAGGGCATCCTATGGGCATTTGTGGTTCAGGCATGATTGATGCTATATCAGAGATGTTTCTGACGGGATTGATAGACCAGAAAGGCAAGCTTGTGAAGGCAAAGACAGAAAGGATAAGAGAAGGAGAGGATGGATTAGAGTTTGTGTTATATTCAGACCTCACACACCATAAAGATATAGTGCTGACAGAGGTTGATATAGAAAACATAATCAGGGCAAAGGCTGCCCTTTATGCTGGCATAAAAACCCTTCTTACTGAAGTTGGACTTACTACAGATGCAATAGAAAAGGTTTACATAGCTGGAGGCTTTGGGAATTACATAAATATCAAAAAGGCAATAATACTTGGAATGCTTTTAGACATGCCAGAAGAGAGATTTGTATTTATGGGGAATACATCGATTACCGGTGCATATCTATGTCTGATGTCAGAGGAATTGAGAAGAGAGGCAGAAGACATAGCATCAAAGATGACTTATATAGAGTTGTCTGTTTATAGAAGTTTTATGGACGAATACATGTCAGCACTCTTTTTGCCTCACACTGATATGAGCCAATTTCCAACGGTAACGGGTATGTTAAAATAAAACATGAGCGAATATTCAAAATTTGATTCAGGCGATAACACTGAATTCATCTGCCCTGCCTGCGGTGCTGTGCTTACAGACGAAGATCGCACAAAAGATGGTTGGAACTGCAAGTGTGGGGACTTTATCCCTGAAAACATGGCGATAAACCCTTACAAAGGTATTTCAAACCAGCATAAACAAAATGCCGGATGGAGATAATTCACACCAATGGGTTTCTTGCGTGACATAAAAAGGGATTTAGAAGCAGTCTTTGAGTGTGACCCTGCTGCGCGCAGCACCATTGAGGTGTTCCTTACATATCCGGGTTTTCATGCCATACTTATTCACAGAGTAAGTCATGTCTTATGGAACCTCAAGATTCCTGTATTACCAAGGCTTTTATCTCATATAGCAAGATTCCTTACAGGCATAGAGATACATCCGGGTGCAAAGATTGGAGCCGGCTTTTTCATTGATCATGGGATGGGGGTTGTGATTGGCGAGACAGCAGAGATAGGAGAGGATGTTTTATTATATCAAGGTGTCACACTGGGAGGCACAGGAAAAGAAAAAGGCAAGAGGCATCCAACACTTGGAAATCATGTTGTTGTTGGTGCTGGGGCAAAGATACTCGGTCCTATAAGAATAGGCAATGGTGTCAAGATAGGAGCAAATTCAGTTGTACTTAAATCAGTTCCAGACCATTCTGTTGTGGTTGGCGTTCCCGGCAAGATTATCAAAAAGAAGGTAATGCGAATTGTGCAAGAAGGCGTGGAGGAGGCACTTGACCATATAAGGCTTCCTGATCCTGTAGAGGAAGAAATATCAGAGCTGAGAGATTACATAGCAATACTCGAAAATAGGATGGACAGATTGGAAGGAAAAGGAGGCAGCGTGAAGATATTCAATACAATGACAGGCAAAAAAGAACAGTTTAGCCCACTTGTAAAGGGAAAGGTTGCAATGTATGCCTGTGGTGTTACTGTATATGATTACTGCCATATTGGCCATGCAAGGAGTGCAGTGGTCTTTGATGTCATAAGGAGATATTTGAAATACAAGGGATTCGATGTCAAGTATGTAAGAAATTTTACTGATATTGATGACAAGATAATAAAACGGGCCAGTGAAGAAGGCATCCCATGGGATGCTGTCAGTAGAAAATACATCAATGAATACTACATTGACATGGATAGGCTTGGTGTTGCAAGGGCAGATGTAGAACCAAAGGCAACAGACCATATAAAAGAGATGATAGAAGTTATCAAGGCGCTTATTGAAAAAGGCTATGCATATGAGGTTTCAGAAGGAGATAATAAAAGCGTGTATTTTTCTGTAGATAAATTTCCTGAATACGGCAAGCTTTCGAAAAAACAGCAGAAAGAACTTCTATCTGGTGCAAGAGTTGATGTGGATGAAAGGAAGAAAAGCCCGGTGGATTTTGCGCTCTGGAAGGCATCGAAAGAAGGTGAACCCTGGTGGGATTCTCCATGGGGTAAGGGAAGGCCCGGCTGGCATATAGAATGCACTGCAATGGTAATAAAACATCTTGGTGAATCAATTGATATTCACGGAGGAGGTGCTGATCTAATATTTCCTCATCATGAAAATGAGATAGCTCAATCAGAGGCATATACAGGAAAGCCATTTGCAAAGTACTGGGTGCATAATGGTTTTATCACTATCGATAAAGAGAAGATGTCGAAATCTCTCGGCAATTTCTTTACTATAAGAGAGATTCTTGATAAGTATGATGCAGAGGTCATCAGGTTTTTTATACTTTCAAGCCATTACAGGAGTCCTATAGAGTTTTCAACCGAACAATTGTATGATGCTGAGGCTTCGTTGGAAAGGTATTACAGCACAGTTGCCAGGTGTGATGACTTCTTGTCCTATGCACCTGATACAGGCAAGAAAATCCCTGTGGCAGAACTTGAATCTGTGCTTGAGAAATTTATGGACAAGTTTGAAGATGCAATGGATGACGATTTTAACACAGCACTGGCAATAGGCAATATCTTTGAGCTTGTAAGGGAAGTCAATAAATTCCTTGATTTAAAGCCATCAGGACAGGCAGCAAATGCACTCATAAAAAAGGCAATGGATATGTTTAAGACCGTCGGAGAGGTCTTGAATCTATTTAATAGGACGCCTGCTCAATGGAATATTGATTTATTAAGGAGTAAGAAAATACCGCTCACTGAATCAGAAATACAGGATAAGATACAACAAAGAACAATAGCAAGACAGAATAAAGACTGGGCAAAGGCTGATGCCATAAGAAAAGAGCTTGATGAAAAAGGCATAATACTGGAAGATAAAAAAGACAGAACTGATTGGAAGGTAAAGGTGAATGAGTGAAAGCAGAGTGGCTTTATGGCTTTAATCCTGTTCTGGAAGCCATCAGATCGGGCAGAAAGATAAAAACCATCTATATTTCTAAACAAAGACATGAGCATATAGAGAAAATTATTGAAATAGCAAAGGTAGAGGGCATTTGTGTAGAATTTGCTGAAAAAGACTTCTTTGATGTTAGATTTCATAAGGGGCATCAGGGTATTGCTGCAACTGTTGAGAAAAAGAGACTCTTAAGCATAGAGGAGATTTTATCTATCCCAGAGGAAAAAGGCGAAGCGCCATTTTTCCTTGTTTTAGACCTTATTGAAGACCCAAGAAATCTTGGAGCAATCTTAAGGATAGCAGATGCTGTGGGCATACATGGTGTAATATTTCAGTCACACAGGTCAGCAAAAATCACATCCACTGTTTGTAAGGCATCATCGGGTGCGATTGAATATGTTAACATTGCCGAGGTCGTCAACATAAAACATGCAATAGATAAAATGAAGAAATTGGATATTACAATAATAGGTGCAGAGGCTGGCTCAGGATTAACATATTGGGATATTGATCTAAAGACATCTTTAGCCCTTGTTATAGGTTCAGAGGGTCACGGATTGAGGAAAACTGTCAGGGATGCGTGTGACTTTGTAGTGAGTCTGCCGATGAGGGGAAAGGTGAATTCCCTTAATGTATCTGTTGCAACTGGCATATTTGCATACGAAGTTATAAGGCAAAGATCTTTAAAGGAATGAAGGACTTTGTCACTTTTTTATTAGGGTTTTAAAGGGACTGCATCCCTTTAATCTTGATTTTAATTCCTGATATATTCTATTCTTAATTGTTTTTTTTTAACATTAATTATATTTATCAGGAAATATTAAAAAAGTGATAACAGCTCTTAATATAACCGCAGTCTCTATTGTGCTTTTATTTATTGCTGGATTATCTGCTCAAGTGTTGCGTCAGAACCAGAGACTTTTGATAAATGTATCATTTTCTCTTTCTGCGCTTGCCTCATTGATGGCACTGTTTGGAGGTATATGGACTGTTGGAAGTGGTGTTACAGAAAGAATAGTTCTCATGATCGGCCTCCCTGATCTGCCATTTCATCTCAGGCTCGATCCCCTATCTGGATATTTTCTTTCCATTATAGGTCTCCTATCATTCTTTGTCTCTATATATTCCACAGGCTATGTGAAAGGATTTCTTGGCCGTAGGTCTGTAACTCGTCTTGTTATCTTTTACTGTCTTTTTATTGCTGGCATGTTTATGGTAGTGCTTGCTGATGATGCCTTATTTTTTCTTATTTCATGGGAGGCCATGGCTGCAGCATCTTATTTTTTAGTGCTTTATGAGGATGAAAAATCTGAAAATAGGAAATCAGCTTTTCTTTATATGGTTGTTGCACATATAGGCGCGGTAGCAATTTTACTTTCTTTTGGCGTAATGGCTGGGTTTGCGGCGGGATTTGAGAATTTCAACGGCTTTACATTTGATGCCATGAGGCAGACGAGATTTCCGGGGCAATGGGCAACAGCAGCTTTTCTGCTTGCATTTTTTGGATTTGCTGCAAAGGCTGGTGTTGTTCCTCTGCATGTCTGGTTGCCCGAGGCACATCCAGTTGCCCCTTCTAATGTGTCTGCACTTATGAGTGGTGTTATGCTTAAGACCGCAATCTACGGCATTGTGCGGGTCACCTTTGACCTGCTCAATGTGTTCCCGTGGTGGTGGGGTGCTTTTGTGCTAATAGTCGGTATTATCTCAGCGGTTATGGGTGTCCTTTATGCATTGATGCAGCATGATTTAAAAAGACTCCTTGCATATCATTCTGTTGAAAATATTGGCATAATACTTATCGGTATTGGGCTGGCAATGATATTTAAATCATTCAATCTGCCAATGATGGCAGCCCTTGCCCTGATAGCTGGTCTGTATCATACAATGAACCATGCGATGTTTAAGGGTCTCCTTTTTATGGGGGCTGGAGCTGTGCTTCATGCAACCCACGAAAGGAATATGGAAGAAATGGGGGGGCTGATTCATCACATGCCGTGGACCGCTGCACTATTTTTAGTGGGATGCATTTCTATATCTGCGCTGCCTCCATTTAATGGTTTTGTTTCAGAGTGGCTCACATTTCAGGCATTTTTGCTTTCACCATCGCTGCCTATCCCTATGATAAAGCTGCTTATGCCAATGGGAGCAGCTCTTCTTGCGCTTACAGGTGCACTGGCAGCAACATGCTTTGTAAAGGCATTTGGAGTAACTTTTTTAGGACATTGGAGAGGGCATCATAAGCCTCATATTCATGAAGTTGATTGGTCAATGCGTTCTGCAATGTTTATGACTGCCCTTGTATGCTTGTTGCTTGGCATTCTGCCCACTCTCTATATCGAGTGGATGGATATACTGTCAGAACAACTGGTGGGAGCTAAACTCTCTGCGTCAGCAACTCTATCAGGATGGATGTGGCTCACTCCTGTATCTCCAGAAAGGGCATCATATTCAGGAATTGTAGTATTTACAGGAATTTTGGCTATATATGTGATTGTCTATCTTATACTGCATGTTAACCCCGGTAAAATACACCGTGGACCGATATGGGACTGTGGTTTTGAGAAACTCACAAACAGAATGCAATATAATGCCACATCATTTTCGATGCCTATAAGGAGGATATTTGGTTTTCTATTTAAGATAAAGGAAGAGGTAAGTCTTGTTCCCCAATCTGCTCATCCTGCATTTCCGAAGAAATTACATTATGAACTCAAGGTGCGGGACCGTTTCTGGAATTGGATTTATAAGCCTATTGCAGATGTGAGCTTCTGGTGCTCAAGGAAAGTTGGTATGCTTCAGCAAGGACGGATACAGGCTTATCTTATCTATTCATTTGTAACGATTATTTTGCTTTTATTTTTTACAAGGTAAATGACTATGACAATAGGATATTTCATTACGGATTTAGGGATATGAGCGGTTTTATTATAGAGATATTACAAGTGATAATTCTTATAGGTCTTGCGCCAATGTTTGCGGGCTGGGTGAAGATGTTGAAATGCTGGTCTCAGGGGCGCTCCTCAGCCGGTGTTCTTCAGCCTTACAGAGATCTGTTAAAACTATTCTCTAAAGATGTGATACTATCTGAAAATGCCTCGTGGATATTTCGATTTACTCCATATCTTGTCTTTGGCACAGTCGTTCTTGCCGGAGGCATTATCCCGATGTTATCAACAGACTTGCCTTTGTCTCTTACCGCAGATGTAATTGTGCTGGTAGCTCTGTTTGCTATAGCCCGATTTTTTACGGCGCTGGCGGGAATGGATATAGGCACTGCATTTGGTGGCATGGGTTCAAGCCGTGAGATGATGGTAGCATCTCTTGCAGAGCCAGCGATGTTAATGGCTATTTTTACTATATCCCTCGCATGTGGTTCTACATCACTTTCACACATTGTTGAGGTCATATATACCCCTGCAAGTATAGTTAAGCCATCCGTGGTATTTGCATTTATTTCCTTTGTACTTATCACACTTGCTGAGACAGGGAGAATTCCAGTTGATAACCCGGCCACTCATCTGGAGCTTACAATGATTCATGAGGCTATGATCCTTGAATATTCAGGAAGACATCTTGCGCTTATCGAGTGGGCAAGCATGATGAAATTCTTTCTTTTTATGGCCATTGGTGCAGCATTATTTATGCCGTGGGGGATTGCATCTATTAACACGCCTGAATCTATACCTATGGCATTTGTCTATTTGATACTTAAAATTGGTGCTTCTGGCATTGTGCTGGTATTGATAGAGACAGGTCTTGCAAAGATGAGGCTTTTTAGGCTAACTGAATTTCTTGGTTCTGCCTTTTTGATGGCGACATTGGGTATGTTATCATTTTTTATTTTGGAGTAATATGAATTTGCAAACAGCAGCATATATAAACAGTTTTCTCGCAGCAGCAGTTCTTCTGACTGCTTTTGGCATGCTGGTGCAAAAAAGGATATACAGTTTGATACACCTGTTTGCATGGCAAGGATTTTTTCTCTCTGTAAGCACTGCTATTGTAGGGTATGTAGCAAATAGGCACCATCTTTACATATCCTCGATCTTGACACTTTCCCTGAAGGTAGTCCTCCTGCCATACATCCTGTATGTTCTTATCGTTCGCTTGAAGATTCGTAAAGAAGTCGAGGCCATTGTCAACATCCCAATGACCATGTTGATAGGCATAGCCCTTGTTATATTTTCTTATCATTTAACTGCACCTGTCAGGGAACTTTCGACTTTAATTACGCGTTCAACTCTTGCTATTGCTCTTGCAACTGTCATGATAGGGCTGTTAATGATGATAACAAGAAGGCATGCAGTTACACAGATTATAGGTTTCCTTGCAATGGAAAACGGTCTATTTTTTGCAGCCACAAGTGCTACATATGGGATGCCTCTTGTGGTTGAGCTGGGCGTTGCCCTTGATATTCTCATAGCTGCTTTTATCTTTGGCATATTCTTCTTCCACATACACACTACATTTGACAGTCTTGATGTTGAGCAGATGGCGAGACTGAAAGAGGGAGATTAAAGAAATGCAGACCAGTGCAATACTGCTTATATTATTGGGAACACCATTGTTTGCAGCAATTATTTTAGCCTTTGTCGGAGACAGGCGATTTGCTCCAGAGGTAAATATTGTAGGGTCTGCAGCTACTTTTGCAGTAGGGCTTGGCCTTGCTATGGAGGTCTATTCACGGGGACCAATGATAGCGGGTGGAAAGTTTTTCTTTGTTGATGCATTTAATATTTATCTTGCTGTCTTGACATCTTTTGTATCTATGACTACGGCTATATTTAGCAGACGATACATGCGCAGAGAAAGGGAACACGGAAGGGTCGGGCACATAGGAATGCGTTTTTATCACGCCATGTTTCAACTCTTTATATTTGCTATGCTTCTTTGTCTGTTAACCAACAATATCGGGGTCTTATGGATAGCAATGGAACTTGCTACACTCTCAACTGTACTGCTTGTATCGCTTTATCGTACACCAACTGCAATAGAGGCAGCATGGAAGTACTTTATATTATGCGGTGTTGGAATAGCCCAGGCTCTTTTTGGAACAGTGCTGCTTTATTTTGCAGCAGAAAAAGTGCTTGGAGAAGGTGGGGAGGCACTGCTCTGGACGAGTCTAAGCCATGTGAGTGATAAACTTGAGCCGACAGTGCTTTCTCTTGCATTTGTCTTCCTGATGGTGGGTTATGGCACAAAGGTAGGACTTGTACCACTTCATAACTGGCTTCCAGATGCACACAGTGAAGGTCCCACCCCTATCTCTGCAGTGCTTTCAGGGCTTTTGCTCAATATTGCACTTTACGCACTTGTTAGGTGCAAGGTGCTTGTTGATGGTTCTACCCATTCGCATCATGCTGGAAATGTAATGATGGGTTTTGGAGTTATCTCTATACTTGTTGCTGCTTTTTCTCTGCTCAGGCAAAAAGATATTAAGCGGATGTTTTCTTATTCATCCATAGAGCATATGGGAATAGCCACTTTTGCATTCGGCCTCGGAGGCCCGATAGCAACCTTTGGCGCACTCCTGCATATGCTTATGCACAGCCTTGCAAAATCATCCATATTCTTTACAGTTGGACATGCCTCACAGATGCACTTGACACAAGAGATGGATAATATCAGGGGGCTTTTTAAGGGCAACCCGCTTGTGGGGTGGGGGCTTATGTTTGGGGCAATGGCTATTGTAGGAATGCCTCCTTTTGGTGTCTTTACAAGTGAGTTTCTTATACTTACGGCAACTATGAAGGATGCCCCACTAATGACGCCGTTTCTTCTCCTCGGACTTGGTGTTGCTTTTGCAGCTATACTAAGAAGAGTGCAGCAGATGGTGTCAGGAGAGATACCAGAACATCAAAAATCAATGAAGGTCGCTCATGTTCCTGTGATACTTCATATGGCACTGGTGCTTATCATAGGAATATATCTACCTGACTTTCTTAATAGGTGGTTTCACACTGCAGTGGGGTTGTTGAAATAGATATGCTCAAAGAGGCTATAGATAATATTTTAGGCACTTCAGCAGCATATACCGAACGGCAGTTCCCGCAATCGGTAGCATCATGCACTGTTCCGAGACAACGGTTTGTAGATGCAGCAAGGGCTATGAAAAAATCATATGCATTTCTTGCTGCTGAGTGGGCTACTGATGAAACACTGTTTGGAGGTGGATTTGCTGTATATGCCTGCTATCGATGGGGTAGTGAGTACCTGATTGTGAGAACCGAGGTTCCGGTTGATGACCCTACATTCCCAAGCCTGACAAAGAAATATCTACCCGCCTATCGTTTTGAACGACAAATCCACAGTCTGATGGGTCTTGTTCCAGTTGGGCATCCAGATCTGAGGCCATGGATAAAATTTGAGGACTGGCCGCAAGATGCATATCCCTTAAGAAAGACCTTTGATGCTTTAAAACCAATGCCAAGAGTTGAAGGGCAGTATAAATGGACAAGGGCTTCAGGTGAAGGAGTTTATGAGATACCTGTTGGGCCGGTTCATGCTGGAATAATAGAGCCGGGGCATTTTCGTTTTCAGGCAGTAGGAGAAATGATACTGAATCTTGAAGAGCGTCTTGGATATGTTCATAAGGGTATTGAGAAGCGGTTTGAATCTCTTTCATGGCAAGATGGTGTAAAGTTGGCAGCAAGGGTGTCTGGCGATACCACAGTGGCACACAGCATAGCATATTCAATGGCAGTAGAGGCTATGACGCAATCTAATATCCCTGAGCGGGCACATTATCTGAGGGCGCTTTTTCTTGAAAGGGAGCGCATAGCAAATCACATTGGAGATATTGGAGCTATATGTAATGATGCCGCCTTTGCCTTTATGCTGTATCAGTTGATGAGACTTAAAGAAATACTTCTTCGCACTAACCATAGACTCTTTGGCCACAGATTTATCATGGACAAGGTTATACCCGGTGGAGTAAACATTGATATAGATGAAAATGGGAAAAAAGAGATTATTAGTGAACTCGATATTGTATCAAGGGATTTTGAGAAACTTATCAACATCTATGATAAAAATTCATCTCTTGAAGACAGGGTAAGGGATACAGGTATTCTTCCCCCGGAAAAAGCCCGTGAACTTTGTGCAGTTGGTATTGTTGCACGAGCCAGTGGCTTGAATGTTGACTGCAGAGTGCAAAATCCATTTCCACCATATGATCGTTTTGAGGTTAATGTGCCTGTCCTTATTTCAGGAGATGTGCATGCACGAGTATGGGTGAGGGTAGAGGAGATTAGGGAATCCATTCGGATTATAAAATATATTCTTGAAAACATCCCGGATGGTAAATTGTCTACTGATATTACAAAGCCTCTGCCAGATACAGCGGGTTTCTCATCAGTTGAGGGCTGGCGCGGGGAGATTATCTACTGGGTTCAATCAGGACCTGATGGCGGGATAAACCGTTGCATGGTAAGAGACCCTTCCAGTGTCAACTGGCTTGGTCTTGAACAAGCAATACATGGAAACATAGTCCCTGATTTTCCGCTTTGCAACAAGAGCTTTAATCAATCATATTCGGGGCATGACCTATGATAAGAATTTTGCATCAAATATTCAGGACAGGTATTGTAACAGAGCCTCTATCACAAGTTATTGAAGAAGAAATAAAGGTGGTAGGTGCAAAGATTGAAGATGCAATAAAACAATGTTTTAGAGGCAGTCTTACAATAAGACAAGTTGATGCTGGCTCATGTAATGGCTGTGAGCTTGAAATACATGCAATGAACAACCCAATCTATAATTGTGAAAGATTTGGCATTCATTTTACTGCATCACCCAGATTTGCTGACATGCTACTTGTCACAGGTCCTGTTTCAAGAAATATGGAAGTAGCTTTATTGAGAACATATAATGCAACACCCCCGCCAAAACTTGTAGTGGCTGTTGGTGATTGTGGATGTAACGGTGGAATATTTGGGGAAAGCTATGCATCCTTGGGCAGAATAGACAGGGTGATCCCTGTGGATGTTTATATACCGGGTTGTCCACCCACACCGATAGCACTGCTGAAGGGAATACTAAAAGCATTAGAATGAGCATTGTAACAGAGATTAGCCGAGTTCTTAAGATTCTTCCATGCCTCCTCCCTGCCTTAGGTCTGATAATGTCTTATTTCCCTGTACCAGAGTCCTCTTCTAACTTCTTTTGAAGTTCACTGGCGAGGCCCTCATCAATCTGCCTGAGTAGGTTATACTCTCTTTTGGCTGCAGCCCTTTCACCTTTCTTAAGATAAGCTATTCCCAGGTTGTATCGGGCGACACCGTATCTCGGCCGCAATTTAATCGCCTTCTTCAGGGCATTTATCTCCTCTGAGGTATTACCGAGTTTTCCGTAAGCTATTGCGAGATTGTTATGGGCAACGGCATAATCAGGCATTAGCTGAATCGCCTTTTTGAAAGACTTTACAGCCTCTTCGGGCTTATCTATACGATTATAGGCAGTACCCATCTTAAAGTAGGCATAACCCATATCAGGTTTAAGTTCAACAACCTTTTTAAATGCCTCAATGGCCTCGTTATACATACCACTACGGTCATAGAGGTCGGCGAGATGATACCATAGGTCAGCATCAGCGGGATTAGCCTGTAGCTTCTTTTTCACCTCCTCAAAGACAGATTCATTTGTATAGGGATTGATGCGCTGAACTGCTCTCTCCTCTTTGGGTTGCTCCCTCTTACAGGAAAATAGGATGAGACCTGTCAATATAATGATGAAAACTACGATATATCTCTTCACCTTTTTTCTCCTTTTCTTGGAAAGATTATTCACCCTTTCTAATAGCCATATAGGGATCTATACGACTTGCAGAATAGGCTGGCAATAGGGCAGATACAAAACCTGTTAATAGAGATAAAAGAATTATCCCCACTATCAACTCCATGAGGACTTCAGCAGAAGGAAACAGATAGGGAAGTTTCATGCTCTGTAATAATATGCCCTTGAAGGATCTGAGGATAAAGGAACCTGCTGCAAGACCTATAATCCCGCCTGTCAGGGAGATCGCCATGGCCTCTGATAGGATCAACCTCAGGATATGCCATCTCTTTGCACCTATAGAGCGGAGGAGACCGAATTCCCTGAGTCTCTCGTTCACGATCATCGAGAAGGCAAAACCCATCATCAAAAGTGCAAGAATCCACAGGATAGCGCTTATGATAATAACCCCTTTCACTAATCCCCTTAATTGTTTTCTCACTGTACTGATGACCTCATCAGAGGCCAGTGCCTTAACACCTGATACATCGTGTTCGATCCTTATGGAGACCCTATCAGGTGTATAACCCTCCTCAACCTGAACAAGGACTGCAGAAATCTTACTACTGTCGATATTTAAGGGCTGCATCGATTTCGTCTTTGAGGCCTCGGCCATCTTATAGGCAGCATCCATCGTCATAAAAACAGATTGATCAAAGAACTTCATCCCTGTTGGCTCCATCGTCCCAGCTACCCTGAAGGATGTCCCGAAGAAGGGGATGGAATCACCAGCGACAATAGGGACTTCCCTGCCTGTTATAATCTCATCATCGGAAAGACCCTTTTTCAAAGTCTTTTCAAGCCATGGTGTAACAGTAAAATCTGTCCCTGGATCAAAGGCAATGAGGAAAACATCGACATTGTAGCAACAAGTGAAAGAAGAGGGCTTAATAAAGAGCTGGGGCGATGCCTTATTTACACCCTCAACAGCCCTTACCTTTTCAATGGTATCAGCGCTCATATAAAAACTGGTAGGCTCTCCAGCAAGAAGGGCACTTTTTGCCTGTTGCTCATTACCTTCAGGAACGACAAGTATATCAGCACCGAGTCTGTAGGTGCCTATCTTTAAGGCATTCTGCATACTCGTTATGAAAAGGGTTGCAGCAAACAGAGTGGCCGTCACTACAGCAACGGCCAAGACAAGGAGGGTGCTCCTCACAACCTTTCTCTTCACATTCCTGAGGGCAAAAAGGTATATATTAAGACCTCTGGTCATCGATTATCTCCAGTAGTAGATGAAAGCGGGGGTATCGACCCCCGCTATTGCTGTCTTTATTTATTTCTTCCAGTCCACCACAATGCCGCAGAGCAGTGGGGATCCCTGGTCTATGCGCACCTCTATTCCGTATTTACTATGGCAGCCATAACAGGCTGAGACCTTTTCAGTAATCTGCTTTGACTTCAGGTCCATAACAGCAAGGACGCTATCATTCTTATATGTCCTTGCAGCGAGGAGGACGCTCTTTCCATCAGGAGTAAACTCAAAATCATGGGGTCTTACATCGTCAGGAAGGATTATGTGGTCAACGACCTTGTCAGTCTTCGTATCAATGACAACTATCTACGATTTATGGGTTCCTGGCTTCAATCCAGGATCGAACTCATTGGGTGCCGAGATCCAGAGGTGTCTCATGTCTGGAGCCATCTTTATCTGATGAATGAAGGTCATCTCAGGGTCTTTTATCTCTTTTATGGTCTTTTTTGTCTTCCAGTCGATAACATATACTATCCCCTGTGGCATATCAGAGACATAGGCTTTATCGAGGCCCTTTGTCCAGGCAATGCCGCACACAGCCTTTCCAATAGGGAATTTATCGACTACCTTTAGTCCCTTTGGATCCCAGACATAGACATGACCATCTGCCATATCCTCAAGATAGATATTGCCGTCAGGTCCTACTACTGCATCACAGAATTTCTTACCAACAGACATGGGCTTTGATTTCTCGCCTGTCTTCAGGTCATAGGTAACAACATTGCCATTCAGGAGACCAACAACCAGTTTCTTTCCGCCTCCTACAAGGGCGCTTCCATGGGTTCCACCAGACTTTTTTACCTTCTCAAACTCCATCCCTGCTATAACACCCTCCATCTCGGAGCCTGCCTCAGTAATAACGATCCTGCCCTTTTCAATGTCAGTAGGAGATTCCATCTTTGAGAGGTCTATTACAGCAAGGTGTCCACCATGGCCGGCTATGTAGGCTATGCCTTTAAAGGTTGTTTTTTTTGCTGCCTCAACTACCTTCCTATTGGAAACAGTCAGCACAGCAACAGCAGCAATTACTGCCACTGCAATAAAAAACCATACTCTTTTCTTCATCTTTCCTCCCCGTATTTAATTTTTTTTCTAATCAAAAACCGCACAACTCAACAATCCATCCTCTCATATATCACCTCCCTTCCTTCGGAGTTCCTTTTTAGTTTATTTTGTAAAAATACAATGTCTCATTGAGATTGTCAACTTGAATTTCAAAATTTAGGAAATCTGATAATATCCTGTCAATCCTTTGTTATAGTGAGAAGGTCGGCCTTTTTACCTTTCATAAGGGAGAGGGCGGCGGAAATAGATATGGCTGTACCAGCAATAAAACTCGCGGCAGTTATTATAATCCTCTGAAAGATGATAAGTTCCGTGGAGAGAGACCTTAGTAGGTTAAAGTCCTTTAACCCAAAAAATGCAGTTGAATTAGGCATGCCTGTAAAACTAAGCCAGTCAAGGCATTCTGGATTTGCTCATTATCAGAATTAATATTTATGCTGTTTTTGGTATTATCACCTCAGAGGTAGTAATGGGATTCACTATTATTTGATACTGACTTCTGTCTTATGATTTACATCATAGCACCGACTTACCAATTAGTTGTATCCTGATAATAAAATCACAAAAATGGAGGTATGGATATGATTAACGAATGTCCATCATGTTCAACGATTGGGGTTGTACAGGATACATCAGGAACTGATTATAAGCTCTCACATTGGCCTATACAGATTAAGCTTATAGGGACTGTTGCACCTTTTTTAAACAATGCAGATTTACTTGTTGCTGCTGATTGCACTGCATTTGCGGGTAGTGATGTTTACAGAAACTGTATGAAGGACAAAAAAGTCCTTATAGGCTGTCCTAAGCTGGATGACGCAATGTTTTATGTCGAGAAGTTTACAGAAATATTTTCTAATATCCCTATTCAGAAAGTTACATGTCTGAGGATGGAGGTTCCATGCTGCGGTGGAATGACAGCGATTTTGAAAGAGGCAATAAATAGGTCTGGTAAGAATATACCCCTAACTGAAATGATTGTCGGCGTAAAAGGTAACCTATTAAAACAAGGTGAATAAGTGAAGAGGAGAGCGTCTTCGACGATTCAAATATAAATAGGCTGAAGGCTGAAGATAAAATCCAATCTTGAATTTTAAATCTTATTTACCCCCTAAAGCCTAAAGCCTATTTACAGCCTAAAGCCTAATTTGCGGGTAGTGATGTTTAAAGACAGGTTAAGGTTGATGGTTACGGATTGTGGTTATTTTGATCAATGCCTTTATGACTTCAGGGTCATAATTGTTTGTTTCTTTTGCAATGGTTGATAGTGCCTGAAATGGTGTCATATGCGGCCTGTAAGGTCTATTTGTTGTAAGCAGATCATATGCGTCTGCAATGGCTGTTATCTTCCCAAAAAGTGGGATCTTGTCTCTTGTTATCTTTAATGGATAACCGTTGCCAGAGAGTTTTTCGTGATGGCATAATATGGCTGGATAAGACTCTTCGGGTATAGCTTTATGCATTTGCACTATCTTTAAGCCTTCTCTCACATGTGTTTTGAATATCTCAAATTCTCTCATGCTTAATCTCCCTTGTTTGTTTACTATGTCTTCGCTTATGGCGGTGTGTCCTATGTCGTGCAAAAGTGCACCTATTGATAGTTTTTCGAGGGAGTCTTTGTCAAGACCTAATATAATGCCTATACCTATGCTTAATACAGCTACATTAATGGAATGGATATGTGTATAAAAATCACCGCTATTTAAAGAAAAAAGATTATAAATGGCTTCACTGTCTTTTAAGATGCTGCTCACAAGTTCAGTTGCAATGGAAATTACTTTAAGCATTTTATCGTTATTTTTAGGTTGCTCAAATACTTCATACATTAGTATTTTTGCACTTTCTTTGAAAAACAGAAGCGGATGAGGACAGAAATCAGAAGACAGAGGATCAGGCTGAATGCCTGACGCTTGACGCTTGATGCACGATACTTGATGCATTATCTTACTATGGTATTTGTTGATGTCTGATTTTCTTATCAGGATATATCTGGTATTGAGTTTTTCTTCATCGACTGTGACTATTTTTTCAGGAGATGCCTCTATGAGAGGCTCATATATAAAGTCATTTACCATGTAAAGGCTAAAATCTATGTCTTTTATTTTTATCAAGACATTTCTGTCAACAAGATGATAGTTCTTTTTATTGAATGAATATTCTTTGAATGAGTAGTAATCATCTCTGTCAAAGACCTTTTGTTTTACTTTATTTTTGTCTATATAGTCATTGAATGCAGATAGTTCATCTGCTCTTATGTATATTCGTGATATACCATTGTCCTCAAAAAATTCTTGAGCGATACTGTCACACGGTAGTCCCTCCGGGAATAGATATTTCATGCCTTCTTTGTCTCGTATGAATATCTCAAATGGAAATGATGTGCCGTTAATAAGTCTGCTGACAGGTATATCAAAAAATTTTGTGTCAAAGTTGAGCTGGCTTTTCTTTAATACTTCTCTTTCCCATTGAAAGACAAAGTTTGCTATCTTTTCTCTTATCCTATCACTTATGTTTATAAATTTGAGGAATGTCTGGTAATTATTATTTTTTGTCTTCTCTATTCTAAGCACTTCACCATAAACCCAGAGGGTTATTTTTACAGGTATAGGAAGGGTCATTATGATTTCTAAGATATCGCCTTTGCTGTATTGCTTCAAGGATTTGAAGTTCATGCCACCGGCACTTATGTTGACAATGAAGGGTTTTAGATCGCTGAATTCCTCTACCCTTGCAGCAACATGGTCTTTGAGGTGTGGAGGGACTGTATTTACCTTCATTGGTATAATAGTATCTATCCTGAAATATTGTCTTTTAAACATGACTACACAGATTGCTGACTACTACTATTTTCCAGCCCGTATTTTTTCAGTTTTCTCCATAATGATACACGGTCTATCCCGAGTATCTGTGCTGCAATGGTCTTATTACCACCCACTTCATTTAGCACCCACTTAATGTAAGCCATTTCCTGATCTTCGAGAGATGGGATCTTGCCATCCTTTTTTCTAAATGTTCTTATGTTCAATTCTCGAAGGTCTTCGGGTAAATGGGCTATCTCTATAACATTTCCTGTGCAAAGAGCTACTCCTCTTTCTATTATATTTTCAAGTTCCCTTACATTTCCGGGGAAGTCATAATTCATCAGTAGGGCAATTACATCCCGGGATATGTCAGTGACATCTTTTTTCATAATGGCTGTATATTTTTTCAGGAAGTAATGGCTCAAAAGCGGTATGTCGTCTTTTCTTTCTGAAAGAGGTGGGATATAAAGTGATACAACATTAAGCCTGAAATAAAGGTCTTGCCTGAATTGTCCGTTCTTTATAGCATCCTGAATATCTCTGTTTGTTGCAGCTATGAATCTTACATTTACGTTTATTGGCTTTGTTGCTCCGAGTCTCAGCACTTCCCTTTCCTGAATAACCCTCAATAACTTAACTTGCATGGATGGAGGCATCTCTGTTATCTCATCTAAAAACAGTGTCCCTTCAGATGCCATTTCTATTAGACCATTTTTAATTGTTGTTGCACCTGTAAATGCACCTTTTTCATGACCGAATAATTCATTACTCAGAAGTTCTTCTGTAAATGCACCACAATTAATGGCAAAAAAAGGTCTTTCTGAGCGATTGCTGTTGAAATGTATATATCTGGCAAGTAATTCTTTGCCTGTACCACTCTCTCCGCTTATCAGCACATTACAGTCTGTTGGGGCAATTTGTCTTGCTGTATCAAGAAGCCTTTGCATATTTGCATCCTGTGTAATTATCTTTACCTTTCCTTGATATTTTTCTATCTGTTCACGCAGATGGGCATTTTCTTTTTTAAGCCTTACTTTTTCGATAGCCTCTTTTACAACTTTCCTCACTTCATCGAGTTTGAAAGGCTTGGCAATATAATAAAATGCCCCATGCTTCATTGCATCTACTGCTGACTGAAGTGTTGCATAGCCTGTTATCATTATTACCTCTGTATCAGGATAAAGCTCATGGCATCGCTTTAATATTTGCATGCCATCAACCTTTTCCATCCTCAAATCTGTAAGCACAACATCAAATGTTTGTTCATCTAATAATTTCAAGGCATTCTGTCCGCTCTGTGTTCCAACTACCTCATAGCCCTCCTTTTTCATGACATGTTCGAGGTTTTTAAGGGCAATCTTTTCATCATCTACTATTAGTATCTTCGCATGATTTAGCATCGTCATTACTCCTTTATCGGTAATCTTATCAAAAATTTTGTCCCTTTTCCTACCTTGCTGTCCACGGCGATGCAGCCGTCGTGCTCTTCTATGATTTCGTGGACAATGAATAAACCGAGTCCAGAGCCTTTCCCAACATCCTTTGTAGTAAAAAAGGGATCGAATATCTTGGGTAATAATTCATTTGGTATCCCGGCCCCTGTGTCTTTTATCTCGATGTCAACTGTATCTTCTTCAAGGGTACACTTGCCGCGGTATTTGAGGTAGTTGTATATCTCTGTTTCAGCCTTTATCTTATCAATTGCCCTTTGTTTCTGTGCTTTGATAGATATAGTGCCATCATCGGTGATGGATTCTATAGCATTTTTTATCAGATTCAGGAATGCTTGCTGTATTCTCTGTTTATCAGCAATTACATAAATATCATCAGATATATCTATATTTATACTCACTCTTGTCGGGACCTGTCCCTTTACAAATCTAATGGTTTCTTCCAATAGGATTTTTAGAGGAATCCTTTCTTTTTTAAACTCCTTATCGCGTGAAAATTCCAGCAATGAGCGGACTATATTTCGCGCCCTGTCTGTTTGCTCTTCTATCTGCGCTAAGAGTTCTTTTTTGTGTTCTATATCATTTTCATTGATCTCTTCTTTTAATATCTCTGTTGAAGTCGAGATATTTGATAATGGATTATTGAGTTCATGAGCAACACCTGAAAGCAGTGTCCCGAGGGATTTGAGTTTTTCAGATTGCACAAGATGTCTCTGCCTTAATTCCAATTCTCTGAGCATTTTGTTAAATGCATTGGTCAGTGAAACGATTTCTCGGTCTTTTGACCTTATCTGCAGACTTTCAAATTTACCATCAGCAATTATCTCCATGCTGTTTTCGAGTTGCTTGAGCGGTCTTACAACCATTTTTGAAAGCACCTGACCAATAGCTATACCCAAAAGCGACAGGGACATAATTGACAGGATGAGAATGCTTTGAGAATTATACAGCATTATCTGGAGATGTCTTCTTTCTGTCTTTGATATGTCTTCTGCTATCATTGTTATTTCTTTGCCTATTTTTCTTATCTTACCCTCTAATAGAGTTCTCTGAATGCTATGTATCTTGCTTGTGTCAGCATATTTTTTCATTGATTCTTTATATATTTTGAGATTATCTTTGAGTGATGATATTTGCTCCACACTTGCAATTGTCTTAAAACCCTCGATGTTTTTTTCGAGTATTTCCTGAGCCTTTTTCGTAAATTCAATGGTTTCGTAATAATCCTGATTTTGATTGTATAGAAAGTAATTTTTTTCGAATCTCCTGAATTCAAGTGTTGTGTCGAAAAACTCTGATATGGCCTCACCAAAAATTATCTTTTTCTCTATGGACCTGAGCTCTATCAGTGTAAATACAGACAACCCTATGATTATGGCGAGTATTGAGTAGTAACCAAATGTAATCTTTTGCCTTATGCTTGCCTGATATTTGAACATGTTTTATTCTAACAACCTTATATTGCAAAAAGCAACAATGTAAAAAAAGGTTAAGGTTAAGGTTGAGGTTAAGGTTGAGGAAAAAGCAGAGGTGAAGCGGTGAAAAAAGGTTGCAATATGCAACGAAAGACTGATTTTAATAAAAATCTTGCAACACAAGAAAGTCCAATTAAAACAAATTGTTATAGTGAGTATTTTTATTTGGCATGAAAGATGATATATGAAAGGTAAAATCAACAGAGAGGAGGAGTGAAAGGTGAAGGGTTTAATGGAAAAGCTGGAGACAATATTCTCAGCCGTAACATTTGCTGAAGTAGGAGAGTATGAGACCGCAAGGCAGATGCTGAATGAAGCAGCAGAGGCTGAAAAGCCCAGTGTCAAATCTCAGGGCATTCAGGTGCCGGCAACTGTAACTGAGTCATAGGACAGGTTATGGCAAAGATAAGCAAGAAGATCGAAGACTTGATGTCAGCAATCTCATTTGCTGAAGAAGGTGAATTTAATACTGCAAAGGAGATGCTAAAAGAACAAAGAAGGGTGTTGCTGGCTGTGAAGAAAAAACAGATGGATAAGAGGACATTCAGATATGCCATAAATGCCTGTAAAAGGATTGGTGCACATCTGGATATTCTCTATATCTCGCCTGATGAAGACATGGACCCAGTCCTCAAGGAATGCTTACTGGAGATAGACAACGAGGGCATCAACTACAGATTGATGCGCAAGAGCGGATGCATAAAACAAGAAATAATAGAATACACAAATTCAAAAAAGGAGGTTATTTTTGCTATTACAGAATCATTGAAAAACCTTGATGTTGACTGCAAAGCAAAAGGCAAGAGGCTTTCTGATGCATGGCAGAATCTCAAATGTCCTCTTGTTGTGGTTGAAGATGGAATCTGAAGAAAAATAAAGGAGGAAAGATAATGGGAAGTAATTATGGGAAGAAAAAGCCGATAGGGAGGATGATAATTATGGGGATTATCTCTATAGCTCTTTACACAGCACTGTTGACGAATCAAGCTATTATTAACAATTATGTTGGAAGGGGAGGGATTTATGCGTTTCTACCAATAGTTATGGCATTTATCTTTTCCTTTGTACATGGAAATTTTACAGGTGATTTTTGGGCAGTTATAGGTGTAGAGGCTGCCAGGAAAAAGAAGGAGGTTAAATAAGATGCACGACATAGCACAGACAGTATCAAATTTTGTTGATCTCAACTGGATGAATATGACCTATCTCTTTCTGGTAGGTTTTGTAGGTGGCCTCGTAAGCGGGTTTATCGGTTCAGGCGGTGCATTTGTGCTTACGCCCGGCATGATGAGCATGGGTGTGCCAGGGCTTGTAGCTGTAGCATCGAACATGTGTCACAAGTTTCCAAAGGCACTTGTTGGTGCAATTAAGAGGGCAAAGTATGGTCAGGTGGATGTAAAACTTGGAATAGTGCTTGGTGTTTCTGCAGAGGCCGGGGTTTTGTATGGTGCTCATATTCAAGAGGGCATTAAAAAGGCATTTGGTGATGCTGGTTCAAATCTTTATGTTAGTGTTGCCTTTGTAGTGATACTTGCTGTTGTAGGAAGTTTTGTGCTAAGGGATGCATGGAAGACATATAAGTCTGGGGCTTCTAATGAAGCAGAGAAAGTCACAAAGATTGCTAAATGGGTGCAGTCAATTAACATTCCCGGTACGATGGTTTATTTCAAAAGCCTCAATGCAAAGATTTCTATATTGTTTACTATTCCCCTTGGATTTGCTACAGGGATGCTTGCAGCAACAATTGCAGTGGGTGGATTTATAGGTGTTCCTTCTATGATATATGTACTTGGTGCGCCAAGCCTCATGGCATCTGCAACTGAGTTAGTAATAGCCTTTGTTATGGGATTAGGAGGTTCATTCAAATATGCAATGCACGGGCTGGTTGATATAAGACTTTCAATGATTATACTTGGCGGCTCTCTATTTGGTATTCAGTTAGGTGCTATTGGAACGACATATGTAAAACCTTATATGATAAAGATGGTCATGGGTGTTATCATGGTGATAGTCCTATTCAGTCGTGCCTTAATGGTTCCTGTATATATGTCTCAACTCAACTTGATTGGACAACTAAGTGAGACCACAATGAAGTCATTGAAGAGCACAAGCTTTGCTATCATGATATTTGCATTGGCACTTGGTGCATTTATAATATTAAGGGCAATCTGGCAAGGGCGAAGGGCAGAAAAATTATCTGCACAGGAGGCAGTGATTCATGGTAAAGTATAACCATGAAAGATTGTAAAAGGAAGGTGAAGAAAATGTTAGTAGCAATTGATGGCTCTGAATCAAGTATGCATGCATTAAAGGAATCTTTCAAGCTTGCCAGAAATGAGAAGAGTTGGATAACCGTTGTTTCTGTGGTGCCTGAGTATAGAGGTGACCTCGACCTTGTAGCTGTTGGAAATATTATGTCCTCGATGAAGAAGCCGTGTGAAGATGCACTTCAAAAGGCTTATGAACTTGCAAAGGCAGAAGGTATCCTGATAAAAACTGTGTGCGAAGAAGGTGAGCCATATGAAAGGATTATTGATATTGCTAACGCTGAGAACTGCGAACTCATTGTAATGGGTAGAAGGGGACTATCAAGACTTGAGAGAGTGCTCATGGGAAGCGTTACTGCAAGAGTCATAGGTCATAGTCCAATAGATATTCTCATTGTTCCGCTTGATGCAGAAATAGGATGGCAGAGGATTTTGGTGGCGACTGATGGCTCTATATACAGTAAGGCTGCTGCTGATAGGGCATTGGACTTTGCCTTTCAATATGGTGGACAACTTATAGTGGTCTCTGTTGTTGATGTGCCTATAGAATTTTATGGCGAGGCACCCGGTGCTGTGGAAGACCTGATAAAGAGGGCAAAGGAATATACAGAAGATGTGAAAAGACGGGCAGAGTCAGCGGGTATAAAAGCGGCAGTATTTGTAAGGGAAGGAGAAACCTATAAGACTATACTTGATATTGCAAAAGAGCAGAATGCAGATACGATAGTAATGGGATCTCACGGAAGGACAGGATTGAAAAGACTCCTTATGGGTAGCGTAACAGAAAAGGTCATTGGTTATGCATCCTGTCCTGTGCTTGTGGTAAAGGGGTGAATGTCACTTAAGAAAAAAATAACCATAAGTTTTTTAATCAGTGCGTTTATTATTGCCATACTCGCAACATTCGAATACATCAATTTCATTGAGATAAAAAAAGAGATAAGGAACCTCGAGCTTACTGACACAATAAGAAGCAAATCCCTTCAATTGAGAAGGCACGAAAAAAATTTCTTCCTTTACTGGATGCCGAAAACTGTTGAGGAGTCAGGAGCTATTCATAAATATCTTAATGAGCTAAATGCTATTGTTGACAATAACCTTGCAAGCGATAAGACAGGCAAACTTTCCTATCTCAAGAAACGAATAAAGGAGTATGGCGAGAGATTCAATAAAATAGAATCTTCAGTAAAAGACCTGATAGAAGAGTTCGAAAAAATAAAGGACTCGTATGCCAGATACTATAAATTCTTTCCGCTCATAGAATCGACCTTTCTGGAGAGGCCGCACCATGCAGCGGAATTTTTAGAAAAGGTTTTTTTATTGCCGCCCAGGCACAAAATCATTACTGGACTCAGAGAGCTATATTCAGATATACAGATCCTTAGAAAAAACGGAGAAGATATACTTATCATCTCAAAGGATCTGGATAAGGTTGCCAGAGACAATGCAGAGAGGTTTATTCGTATATCGCAAATAGCAATTCTTATAGTCTTCCCCCTGTTCTTCATTGTGGGGATTGGAACTCTTTTTATTATAAGTAGCAATGTTGTCAATCGTCTGAGGCTGCTTATAAATATTGTAGAAGAAACAGGGAAGGGGGATTACTCTCATATACCTGTTTTGTCTCAGAAAGCAAGGTTTTTAGGAAATCTAAGGATTTTTGGCGGTGAAAGTGATGAAGTGGATATTCTTATTAGAAAATTTAATGACATGGAGAATGAACTATCTCAGAGAGAAGAAGAGCTCAACAGAAAAAATAAAGAATTGCTTCAGTCCAGGAAACTGGCAGCTATAGGGACACTGGCATCAGGTGTTGCCCATGAACTAAACAATCCCCTTAATAATATCTATATATCAGCACAGGTGCTTATGAAGGAAGTAGGCAATAGTTGTTCTCTTACTGCAAGAGAGACAGTGAATGATATACTTGGTCAGACATTAAGGGTAAAGAGGATTGTGTCAGATCTCCTGGAATTTGCAAAAGGTAAGGAACTGCAGATGAGAGAGGTAGAATTGAAGGAGCTTATAATGGGTGCATATAAACTGATGAGCACTGCTGCTGATACAGGAATGATAAATTTTATTGTCCATCAGGATTTAGAGGAGATAAAAATATTCGCAGACCCTGAACAGATGGAAAGGGTCTTTATAAACCTCTTTACCAATGCCATTGATGCAATGAGCGGCAAAGGTGACCTGACTGTAAAGATAGCGAGAGATAAAGAATTTATCAGAATAAGAATATCAGATACAGGCAAGGGATTGCCAGCGGATACTGTGGAAAAGATATTCGAACCATTTTATACTACAAAGGACAGAGGCACGGGTCTTGGACTCGCTATTGTATATAATATCATCAAAAAACACGGTGGTGATATTACTGTTTACAGCGAAGAAGGTAGAGGAACAACATTTATTATTACATTGCCCCAAAGCCACCATAGATCATAGACTGTGTACTATTTACTGCTTGAGATTGGAAATAGGAGATGGGATTAGCCCTTCGGGCTATTGCCAAAGGCGTTTGGACTGTGAACTAAATAGAGGCGGGGCAGATAAAGGGACAAATATGATATTCAAGATTCTTGTGGCAGAAGATGAAGAGATAACATTAAAACATCTCGTAAATACACTCAAGAAGGAAGGTTACGATGTTTTAGGCACGAAAAATGGTCGGGAGGCATTGGATGCTATGTCAAAGGAGCAGTTCGATGTCCTTATAACAGATATAAAGATGCCTGAAATGAACGGTATCGAGCTACTTGGAAGGGCAAAAGAGATTGACCCTGAAATAGAGGTCATGATAATTACAGGCTTTGGAAGCATTGGCTCAGCAGTGGAGGCTATGAAAAAAGGAGCGTATGATTATATAACAAAGCCTTTTGACCTTGATGAACTTATTATAAAGGTAAGGAATATCCACGAACGAAAAGTTCTCAGAAAGGAAAACAAGGCTCTAAAGGCATATTTTGCTATGAACAAAAGGGTGTCTATTATTGCAAAGAGTAAGAGTATGCAACATATACTGGAGACTGTAGAGAATATCAAGGATTCGGATTGTAATGTACTTATTACAGGCGAAACAGGTGTTGGCAAGAGTCTAATTGCAAAGATAATCCATTTTACAAGTAGAAGACAGAACATGCCATTTCTCTCTATAAACTGTGCAACACTTACAGAGGAACTCCTTGCCAGTGAACTTTTTGGCCATGAACGAGGTGCATTTACTGGTGCTGTAAGGAGTAAACAAGGACTCGTTGAAGTAGCTGATAAGGGGACATTATTTCTTGACGAGATCTCTGAGATGACCACGAATCTTCAAGCAAAACTCCTTAAGGTTATTGAAGAGGGAGAGTTTTATAGGGTTGGAGGCACAAGGCCAATTAAAGTTGATGTGAGATTCATTGCTGCGACAAACCAGGATGTAAGGACTGCGATACAAGAGGGAAGATTCAGGGAAGACCTGTATTACAGACTGAATGTTATGGAAATATTTATACCACCTTTAAGGGACAGGAGAGAAGACATAGAACCTCTTGCCAATTATCTCCTGAAAAAACATCTATTAGAGGCGAACAAAAAAATAAAAGGCTTTACAAAAGAGGCAATGGATGTACTCATGAATTACAGTTTCCCGGGTAATGTAAGAGAACTCGAAAACATTATTGAAAGGGCAATAATCCTTGAAAAGACTGATATGATAAGGCATGAAAGCCTTCCGCAGACTCTTAGAGTCTTTCATATAGAGACCTTTGAACCTGAAAAGATAAAGCCCTTGAATGAAATAACAAAGGAATATGCAGAGAGGATTGTAGAATTCTTTGGAGGCAATAAGTCAAAGGCTGCAGAGGTGTTAGGCATATCCAGGACAAGCCTCTGGAGGATACTCAAGGGCGAAGAGATACCCTGACAAAGAAGGCTAATGCTTTTGTTCGTCACCGTTCAAATCTGAAACACAAGATTAACTCATCTCTCTAAAAATATCAAGTAAAAACAACCATTTACAATCTGGCATCTATCTTGCTCTTCATAAGGGTAAAGCGCCAAAAAGGTGTGGAGGAAGAGATGGGAAAAAAACAAATTCTGTTTGTTACCTATCATGATGAAAACCTTGAATCAGGGCTTTCATATGCTGTGGATCTGGCTAAAACCATGAATGAAGATATTTCCATATTGATGCTCTATAGAAGAAAGGTGATGGAAAAATTTGAAAATTATATGGCAGCGGTTGCATTTGCCGAAGACGGTGAGTTTAAAACAGCAAGGGAATTAATAATGGATGACCTCAAAAGAAAAAATGAGAGCTATGAAGAAAAAGTCTGTCTTTTCGTGGAAAGGTGTAAAGAATTAGGGGTTTCTGCAGATGTCAACACATCATCTAATGATGTCATCTCTGCAATAAGAAACCTTATCAGTCAAAACACAAAAATCGACATGGTGTTATTAAGTCCTTCTGTAACACATGATGGCCATGTTACAGCAAAGGAACTCAATAAACTTGTAAAAATTGCATCCAGGCCGATAGTAACAATGGTAAAAAACGAAAAGGCACATGTTGCTTAATAAAAACAAAAGGAGGAGTGGTAAATGTATCTTTATTTGCCTGTAGCTTTAACGAGTATTAATATCTTAATCCCCATATGTCTTGGTCTTGCTGTGGGGCTGCTTTCAGGGCTTTTTGGGGTTGGCGGAGGTTTTTTGATGACACCACTGCTGATCATGTTTGGCATACCATCAACAGTGGCAGCAGCTACTGATTCAAATCAGATCGTTGCTGCATCAACATCAGGGACATATGCACACTGGAAAGTAGGTAATGTAGATTTCAAGATGGGATTTCATCTTCTTATCGGAGGATTTATCGGAGGTCTTGTAGGCGTTCAAGCCATTAAAATCTTAAGGGCAATGGGAAATGCAGACTTTGTAATAAAGATGACATATGTACTGATGCTCGGGATAGTGGGTACATACATGTTTATAGAAAGCTTGCAAAGCATGAAGAAATCGCATAAAAAAGACCATCCCCTACCCACTGAATCCACTGTAAAACAATCTGTTACAGCCTCATTCCTCAAATCATTGCCGTTTCAGACGCATTACGAAAAATCAGGTGTTACTCATTCGGCAATTATCCCTATTGCCTTTGGAGGCTTTGTTGGGGTTTTAGCAGCGGTTATGGGAGTTGGAGGGGGTTTTTTAATGGTGCCAGTCATGGTTTATATTCTTAGAATGCCAATGCATGTTGTAGTGGGCACGAGCCTTTTTCAGATATTGTTTAATTGCATCGAGGTGACTTTCCTTCAGGCATATACAAACCATAATGTTGATTTCATCCTTGCAGTGTTGCTTTTACTGGGTTCTACAGTGGGTGCACAGATTGGAGCTGTGTTTGGGAGAAAACTTAAAGGCGAGCAATTGAAAATAATCCTTGCAGTAATAGTGCTTATTGTGACGGTGAAAATAGTCCTTGATCTTACATTAACCCCATCTTTGCTGCTCGGACAAGCGGGAGGACACTGATATATGAATCGCAAATTTCAAACTTCGAATTTTAAATTATTTATTTACATCTCTTTATTCTTGCTTATACTTGCAGGTCAGGCATTTGCTGATCTGACTGTGGATGCAAATCACAGCCATATAAAGATAGATTTTTTCTATCACGGAAGCACGATGAGCGTTAGAGGGACTTCTGATCCGGGAGTTGATCTCATAATCAAGCTATCCTCACCTGAAGGGCATGAGACACTGAAGCAAAAGGGAAAGGTGGCTGGTGTCTTATGGATGAATGTTGGGACATTGAATATAGAAGATGTGCCTGGTGTGTATTTTCTTCACAGCACAAAGAGGATAGAAGACATATTGAATGCAGAAGAAATGCAAAAGTATGTCATTGGCTATGCTGCACTGGCAAAACACATAAGAATAAATCCTATTGCCAATAATGAAGACAAGGACAGATGGTTTAAAGAGTTTGTGAAGTTCAAGGAAAACTCAAAGCTATACTCTACTTCCACAGGAAAAATATCTTTCACAGAGAAAGATGGCAAGGGTAGTTATTATATTCTCACTGACTGGCCGTATCAGGTGCCTCCGGGAATATATACTGTTACGGTATATGCAGTGAAAGATAGACATGTTGTAGAGACCGCACAGACAAATATAATGGTCGAACAGGTAGGTATTGTTAGAACACTTGCCAGTATGGCAAAAAATAATGGTGCTGTATATGGGATCATATCGATTGTTGTAGCACTAATAGCAGGTTTTGGTGTTGGAATAATATTCAGGAAAGGTGGAGGCGCACATTAGTGCGAAATCCTCTCCAAATTAATAAGGAAAAAGGAGGAGGAGATGTATAACAACATACTTGTGGCTTTTGATGGCTCTGAATTCAGCAAGGCAGCACTCATTGAGTCATCTAACTGGATAAAAAGACATGGTGGCAAGCTTATCATAGTGCATGCTGTATATTTTGATGAAGAGGAATTCGGCATTGCCCCTGAGCAGAGGGAAAAGAGGTTTGAACTCGGCAAAAATATTTGTTATCAGACAAAAGAGACAATTTTGTCTGAATTTGCAATAGATGTTGATTCTATCGTATGCGAAGGTGAACCGCCTGATATTATTGTGGATATAGCAAGAGAGAAAAAAACCGACCTTATTGCTATGGGAACTTATGGCAGAAAAGGGCTCAAGAGGTTGGTCATGGGAAGCGTTACATCAAAAGTGATTGTGAACTCACCATGTGATATTCTTGTTGTAAAGAAGCCATGCAGTGAATGTACAGGTGAGTATAAATCAATACTCGTCCCATTTGATGGTTCTGAATTCAGTAAAAAAGCACTTGGGCATGCCTGTAGGATGTCGAAACTGGATAATGCAGAGATAACAGTGCTTTATGTAATTCCGCGTTATGAAGAGATGGTAGAGTTTTTTAGAACAGAATCCATAAAAAAGAGTCTTATGCGGGAAGCTGAAAGGATTATTGCAGAGGCAAAAAAGATTGCTTCGTCGGCTTCTGCATCAATATCTACAACGATTCAGGAAGGGTCTGCAGGAGACAGCATTATAGACATCGCGGGAACACTAAAAAATGACTTGATAGTGATGGGAACATATGGATGGAAGGGTGTAAGCAGAGCTATCATGGGAAGCACAACAGAGAGAGTGATAATGAATGCCTCATGCCCTGTGTTGGTTGTGAGATGATGCTTACAGAGGTGATAGAAGATGAAAGGATACAGAAAGATCTTAATAGCAGTGAATGGCTCAAAGGATGTACTTAAAGAGGGGCTGCAGCTTGCCCATGATGAAAGATGCTGGGTTACGGTTGTAAAAGTGATCCCCCCCTATGAAGGAGACCTTAATCTCGTGGGTATTAAAAATATTGATGATTTGCTGAATAGCGAGGCGACAAAGGCTATTTCAGAGATAAAGGATATTGCAAAAAAAGAGGGTGCTTTAATAAAGACAAGGCTTGAAGAGGGCGAAGTTGATAAAAAGATTGTGGAGGTCGCTGAAGACGAAAGGTGTGATCTAATCATAATGGGAGCAGATAAGAGGAGCTGGATTAAAAAGATTTTAGGTAAGAATGTTGTTGAAAAGGTCATAAATCATGCTCCATGTCCTGTATTGGTAGTCGGGACATAGACTGATGATTATTTATGCAGAACAAGAGATTCGAGAGACTGATTGACAGGAGGATTTTAACAGAATCGGAACTCAATGAAGCCATAGATAAATCAAGGATTTCAGGGGAGTATCCCGAAGAGGTATTGATAAAAGAGGGCATTCCAAAACACGAAATATTATTCTGTCTTTCTGAATATTATGGCTATCCTTTTGGTGAGTATGATGAGAGTGTTATTGCCTCTTATTTCCTTACCATGCGGCTTGACATGGAGAAACTTAAGAATGCCCTCTGGTTTCCACTCTCTGTCAGACAGGATAAGGCTGAAGTAATAGCATACAATCCTTATAATCCATCTGTTGTTGAAGACATAAAAAAGACACTGGGTATTAAAAATATCGACTTCATTGTTGCTTTGCCCTCTGACATTGTAAGGATTATAGAACATAACTTTGATGTGAATCCAAATTTCCCCAAAATTGCGGCGAGAACACCGCTTGCAAAGGTAAGGACATTTCTTGCTGACCGCCGCTCTATGATGGCTTGTTATAGGACCTCTCTTGCAAAGGGGAGAACAGGCCTTGCATTTATCCGCACCGGCATATCTTTTATAGCCATTTCTTTAGTGCTTTTAAGGATTTTCGGCATAGGCTATCTGACCATTTTTGAAGCATTGCTTTTTATGGCTGGCATTGTGATGGCAATGGATGGTCTTATGTGGTATCTCCCTTCTCGCAGGACCGGCAAGAAATTGCTTGACTGCGCATCTACAGAGACCACATGGGGAAGCACGGTCCTTAAGGTTTCCAACCCCGGAGATAATCCGTATTTTACCCGCACTGACCCTGTGGAAGGAGCAGATAAGCTGCGCGCTGGTTGGAACAGCCTGTCGCCAGTAATGAGAAGGAGATTTCTTGCCAGTGATAGGACAGATATGGCTGAGGAAAGGACTGTCCTTGCATGCTACAGAACAGCCATGGCGCGGGCACGCACAGGGCTTGCTTTTACACGATCGGGAATTGCATTCATAGGACTTGGCATTGCATTGTTGAGACAATTCCATGAAGGTCCTTGGACACTGCTGGATGCCGGACTCATATTGATTGGCGCTGCAATGGCCATGGAGGGCGTTCACTGGTATATGCCCGGTCGCCGTGCAGGCATAGAGGGTTTTGAATCGGTTCAAAGGGCAGAGGGAAACAAGAGCATCTGGGATTTTATCTTCCCGCCCTCCCTTAAACAGATAAATGCAGAATATGTATATGCTCCTCCTGTCAGGGCATCTCACGCTCCTGGCATATGGGCAACCACGGGACTTGCCCTTGAGCGGACAGTGCTTGCAGACAGAAGGAATGTGATGGCAAGGCTCCGTACCGTAATGGCAAGGTCTAGGACAGGAATGGCATTCATAAGAACAGGCATGGCCATATCTGCTGCTGGAATAGGGCTTCTGGTTTATTTCGGGGCAGGGAATAAGGCATGGGCAATATTTGATATTTTGATGATAGTATTCGGCTTGATGTTTATTATCGACGGCCTTTACTGGAATATCCTTGCTGAAAAGGTAAAGAGGCAATTTCCATACTGTTTTGGGGAGATGGAGATTGTTGTGCCTGATTACGGGAAGCCTGCCCGTTGTTGGAGAAAGGTGATATTCAGTCATGATGAACTTTGATACGACAACAGAAAGATTCCTTGTATTGCTGAATTGGGGAGTTTTAACTGAACTGCAACTTCGTGCAGCAGAGACTACTGCTATTGCAAGAGGCATTGAAATCGAGAAGGTGCTTATAAGAGAATTTGGAGTGCCCAAGCGCATTTTGCTTCAGGCCCTTTCGGATTATTACAACTGCCCCTTTGTGGAATACGACGAGAAAATGCCCATCCCGCCAGAACTGCTCTCGGGTCTTGACAGTGAAAGACTTTCCATGAGTCAATGGTTCCCAATTATCAGAGATGGGGACATCGTTGTTATAGCTGCAAGTAATCCTGAAGACCCTATGATTCACGATGAAGTCAAAAAATATATCAGGGCAGATAAATATGAATTCTGGATAGCACTGTCTGAGGATATTCAATGGTTTATACAGGACTTTTTACATGCAAAGCCCGGATATCTGATAGGAACAGAAAGGACAGGCCTAGCATTCTGGCGCAACACAATGGCTCACTGGAGAACAAGACTTGCCTGTTACAGAAATGACCTTGCAAATGCAAGAACAGACCTTGCGGTCCTAAGGTGGGGGCTTGGATTTATTGCTATATCTGATACACTAATGCGCACGCAAAAATTTGGCTCTAAGTTCTATTTATACTGGCTTATGATGGCTACAGGTTTTGTCCTTGGTGTTCGTGGATTATCAGGCTATCTGAGGATAAGGAAATCGAGGATGTCCCCTCCACAGCATCAGACCCTTGTGGAGGTTACATCTGCGACGCTTAATTTTTTAGAACATTATCATTTTATTGAAAATACAGGAGTGGAAGTGCCCACGAAAAAAACCATGCTTGCCCGTCTCGGCGATTTTCTTGCCAACCACTGCACTATACTTTATCCCTCACCTTCCAGCAGGGAACGCACACATCTTGCCAGAGAAAGGAATGTGCTTGCAGCACAACGGACAGTGGCAGCATGCTACCGCACCATATATGCACGGGCAAGGACAGGCCTTGCATTTATAAGAACAGGTATTTCCTTTTCCAGTATTGGTCTGGGACTTATACACTATTTCAGTTTCAGTCTGTTGACACTGTTTGATTCTTTGCTCATCGTCTCCGGTATGCTGATGATCATTGACGGCATATTGTGGTATATGCCTGTGAGAAAGGAACAGTCGGAAATCCCAAGGTGTCCTGTGACTGAATAGACTGCCATGAAAATAGAACATAAAATCATACTTTCCAATATATTTAATGTTGCCTTGATTGTGTTGATAGGACTCTTTGCCTTCCAGAATCTGAACATCATGCTCACGAAGCTCAGGTTTATGGAAATAGCGGATGACCTGAATGCATCGTTTTTGGAGATGAGGCTTTCTGAAAAGAATTTTTTTCTTTACAGGGACGAAACTGCTCTTTCAGATATAAGGGAAAAGATAGACAGGACCATGGAATCCATAGGATCTGTGAAAAATGATGTAGTTCGTGCTGTTGGAGAAAAAAATTTTGAGATGCTAAATCTGCATTTAAAAAACTACTCCAGAGTTGTTGAAGAGATGAGAAAGAGTGTAAACAGAAATTTGCAACTCGAAATAAAAATCAGGACAGAGGGCAAGAAATTAAAGGAGTTTTCTGAAAATATTACTCGTCTTGAAAGAACAGAAGTCAACGATATTATCGCAAATTCAAAAAAGGTGCTTTTCTACTCGTTTGGAGCTATATTTCTGTCAGCAGTGCTCGTCAGCCACTTTATCTCTCAGAAGATACTGAGGTCTTTAAGAGAGATAGAGAGCCTTGCTATATCAATATCTGAAGGAAATTTTAGGAAGATCGAGAATATAAAATCCAGAGATGAATTTGGTTCTGTTATTAACGCCATAAATTTCATGTCAGATGAACTCAGCCATCGTGAGGAGCAGATTGTTCAATCGAAAAAACTTGCATCCATAGGCATTCTTACTGCTGGTGTAGCACATGAATTGACAAATCCGCTTAACAACATATCAATGATTGCTCAGACATATACTGAACTCTACGATAAACTAAGTAATGAAGATAGGATCGATTTTATGAACAGGGTGGAGAAAGAGGCTGATAGGATAAAAGAAATTGTCAGAAATCTACTTGATTTCTCCAAACCAAAGGAAGCAAATCTCAATGAGGCTGACATCAACGATGTCATAAAAAAGACACTCAGGCTGGTGCAGAATATGCTTGATATATCAAATATCGAAACAAAATTAAATCTCAAAGAATGGCTCCCTCATGTACTTATCGATGAACATCAGATAGTGCAGGTGCTTGTGAATCTTATTACAAATGCTGTCCATGCAATGACAGGAGGAGGCCTTCTTTTTATTAGATCAAAAGAAGGGAGCAACAATGGCTTTGTAGAAATAACAGTAGCGGACACAGGAAAGGGCATACCACCTGAGTTTCTGCCTCATATATTCGACCCATTTTTCAGTACAAAGGGAGACAAAGGTACAGGGCTTGGTTTATCTGTTAGCTATGGAATAATCAAAAACCATAAAGGCAATATAAGGGTTGAAAGCAAGGTGGGGGTAGGAACGACTTTTACTATAGAATTGCCAATTGCACATAAGGGGGACTGAATCCACCTTGCGAAATCGACCTATAGATTTTTAAGATTGCCTTGCAATCTAACAAAAGAGAAGACTTATGGAGGACAATTGAATATGGATAAAGAGATCTCAAAAGAAGGGGTTCAAGTGGGAGAAGAAATCTCTTCCGCGCCCAAATGCAGAATTATGGTTATTGATGACGAAAAGATTGTTGGAGACATGGCAAAGATGTCTCTTGAACATGATGGTTATATTGTAGAGACATTTTTGAATGCAGAGCCAGCACTATCAAGGTTAAAGGAAGAAAAATTCGATGTGGTTGTTACTGACTACAAGATGAAGGGAATAGACGGTATGGAGGTGCTGAGGGCTGTGAAGAAACTGTATCCTGAAACAAAGGTAATTATGATTACTGCCTTTGCAAATCTTGATACTGCTATTGAGGCATTAAGAGGAGATGTGCATGACTTTTTCCCGAAGCCTGTGAAGATAAAGGAATTGAAGGCATCTATTCAACGCGCACTAAGCAAATAATAATGATGCCATTGTCATTGCGAGGCACAAAGTGCAGAAGCAATCTCATGACAATGGGATTGATTCGCTTTGCTTGCAATGACAGAAAAAGAGCGTTTTCATGAAAAATCTTGTTAAACATTTAAAATCTATTTTCAGTTTTTATAACAAAGGCACATCAGAATTAATGTCTTTCAGGCTTATTTTTACCCGATTCAGACAGGTGCTTGATTCACATAACAGGGCAGTTGAGATTATTGCAGATATGGGTGACAAGCTTGGAGGAGATTACCTATTTGACATTAACTACATAAAAAAGGCTTATTCTGAATTGTCCGATGCTATGTATAATTCCCTTGAAGACTTTGATATTCTTACTAAAAATAAGTATCTAAAGCTTCACGATGTATTTGATAATATTGATGCCTTGATTAAAAGAACAATATATGATATCCCTTCTGCATGCAACGAGTTGATTTTGTTGTGTGAAGATATTATGTGGGAAAGATATAGCGAGGTGGGGGGTAAAAGTGCAAATCTTGCAGAGATAAAAAATTATCTAAAAATCAATGTGCCAGATGGATTTGCAATAACAACCCGTGCTTTTGATGAATTTATAAAACACAATGGACTCAATGAGAAGATTGAATCTCTTGTTGAAGGAGTTGTTAAGGAATCTGCACTTAATGAATTGCAAGATCTGGTTATCAACGCAGAGATACCTCCTGAACTAAATGATGCTATAGACAGCGCCATCAAGAGATTTGAAAAAGGATTTCGCAAAGACAACAATGTCCCCCTTGCATGTTCAGTAAGGAGCAGTGCTGTGGAAGAGGATGGGGAGTTTTCCTTTGCAGGTCAATTTGAAACTATAATGAATGTACCTTTAGAATGTGGGTCAGTGGAAGATGCGTACAAAAGAGTCATTGCCAGTCTATTTTCACCAAATGCCGTGTTATATCAACAGACCATTGGATATGATATAAGAAAGGCAAAGATGGCAGTGTGCTGCATGCTCATGGTGGATGCAGCAACAAGTGGCGTCATATATTCTGCAAATCCAAATGGAGACGACAGCACAATGATAATAAACTCCTCATGGGGACTCGGAAAATCTATTGTAGATGGTGAGGTTGATGCTGACCTTTATTTAGTCAGTAAAGGTGCGAATCCTGTAATTCTTAATACAAGAGTTGGTGAAAAAAACTATATGTTAACGAGACAGAATAACTATAAAATAAGCATGGTTAAACTCCCTGATGATATGGTCAAGAGGAGTTCTCTAACTGAACAGCAGGCAATTGAACTCTCAAGGCACGCTATGCTAATTGAGAAACATTTCAGAAAACCACAGGATATTGAATGGGCAATTGATAAGGATGGGAGAGTATTCATACTTCAGACAAGGCCATTAAGAGTGCAGGAGACACAAGCTGTCATCAGGATGAGTGAAGCTGCAAGGCAATCTTCGAAATCAACAGAGATTCCTATTCCTGAGTTTGCTGAGAGCGATACGACGAGATTTCTTGCTAACACCAGGAATGACTTGAGACAAAAGGCTCGAAGTGACAATATATTGATGAAAGACAAAGGTATTGTTGTTCAGCATGGCATTGGTGCGGGTAGAGTTTTTATCATGAAAAATATGGATGATATCGATAATTTCCCTAAAGGTGCTGTTCTTGTAGCAAGGAATGACTCATCTAATTTTATAAGAATTATGCCATATGCATCAGCAATTATCACAGATGTAGGAGTGCCCACGAGCCATATGGCATCTCTCTGCAGGGAATTTAGGGTTCCAGCGATTGTCAACACAGGTAATGCAACGCAGATTCTCAGACACGGTCAGGAGGTTACAATTAATGCAAACGATGACAGTGCAATCATTTACAATGGGATTGATGATGAACTATTGGAGCATGCTGACACGAGTTTTATGAAGATGGAGAATGTGTATGAATTCAGGAAAAAGAGATACTTATTGAGATATATTTCACCTCTTAATCTTATTGATCCATTACTGGATAATTTTACACCTGAAGGATGTAAAACTATTCATGATATATTAAGATTTATTCATGAGAAGTCTGTTATGGAACTTGTTGAGACAGCGATGGTTGGATTGAAAGGACAGGGTATGGTAAAACTTGACTTGCCTATACCCACTGGCATTGTGGTAGTTGATATTGGTGGTGGGCTTAATATTACTGAAGACAGAGTTGGAAAATACAAGGATAGAGTAACCTTTGAGCAGGTTGCTTCGATACCGCTCAGAGCAGTTCTTAAAGGGATGATGCACACGGGTGTATGGCATGCCGATGCAGTTTCTTTAGGAGTAAGGGATTTTCTTTCGAGTATGATGAAGATGTCCGATATAACTTCAAACAGTATGGAGTATGTTGGATATAATGTGGCTGTAATATCAGGGGAATATCTGAATCTGAGCTTGAGGTTTGGATACCATTTTAATATGATAGATTGTTATTGTAGCGAAAACACAAGGAATAATCACATATATTTTCGTTTTATAGGCGGTGCAACAGATATTGTGAAACGATCAAGAAGGATACAACTCATTGCAGTAATTTTGAAGAAATATAATTTTAATATAAACATAAAGGGGGATATTATCATTGCAAGGCTTGCCAATATAAGGCAGGATGAGATGGACAATATCCTTGACCAGCTTGGCAGATTGATTGCATATACAAGACAGCTCGATGCAGTGCTTAATGATGATGGCGCTGTTGAACGGTATGCAAGGCAATTCATGGAAGAAAAATACTGATAAAGGAGGAATGTCATGAGAAAGAATCTTGCAACATTTGTAATGGTTGCCGTGTTAGCAGTTATTGTGGGAATCTTCATTGGCTCACAAGCAGGTTGTGAAAATAAGAGCAAATCAGAGCTTATTGGTTTTCCTCAATCATTTGCTGACCTTGCAGAAAAGACTAAGCCCGCTGTGGTAAACATTAGTACAGAAAAGACTATTAGAATTCCGGGCAGCCCTTTCAGACATTTTTTTGGCCCTGATGAGCCGTTTGGAGATTTCTTCAGAAGGTTTTTTGATGAAGATATACCTGATAGGGAATTGAAGCAGCAGAGTCTTGGCTCAGGGTTTATTATTGATAAGGATGGTTATATCATTACTAATAATCATGTTGTGGAGGGAGCCGATGAGATAAAGGTTAAATTGGCAGATGGTAGGGAATTCAAGGCAAAGGTTATAGGCCGTGATCCAAAGACAGACCTTGCACTTATAAAGATTACAACACTGTTCAAAAATCTTCCTGTGTTGCCTCTTGGTGATTCGGATAAGGTCAGGGTTGGAGATTGGGTGCTTGCCATTGGCAATCCATTTGGACTTGAGCATACTGTGACACAAGGGATAATCAGCGCAACAGGCAGGGTGATAGGCTCTGGACCTTATGACAATTTTCTCCAGACAGATGCACCTATTAATCCTGGCAACAGCGGAGGCCCTTTGATTAATTTAAAGGGAGAGGTTATAGGTATAAATACAGCTATAATCGCAAGCGGGCAGGGCATTGGTTTTGCTATACCCAGTAACATGGCAAAATCTGTTGTCTCACAGCTTAAGGAAAAGGGTAAGGTGGTCAGGGGTTGGATTGGTGTCTCTGTTCAGACAGTAACTCCTGATATTGCTCAGTCTTTTGGATTGAAAGAGTCAAAGGGTGCGCTTGTTGGAGATGTTGTAAGTGCAAGCCCAGCTGAGAAAGCCGGGATAGAGAGGGGAGATGTAATTATTGCATTTAATGGGAAAGATATTAAACAGATGTCGGACCTTCCGAGACTGGTTGCTGAGGTTCCAGTTGGTAAAACTGTAGATATAAGAGTGATAAGAGATGGTAAAGAAATTGACTTGAAGATTACAGTGGCGGAATTAACAGAAGAAAAATTAATGGCTCAGATGCCTGTATCCGATGAGTCGCTCGGGATGAGGGTTGATGATATAACGGCTAAATGGGCTCGTCAATTCAGGATAAAAGATAAAAGCGGGGTTCTTGTAATAGATGTTTTGTCAGGAAGTCTTGCTGATATGAGCGGTATTCGGCCGGGAGATGTTATTAAAGAGATTAATCGCAAGCCTGTCAGGAATCTAAATGATTATGAGGTTGCAATGAAAAGGGTGACCAAAGGCGGTTCTGTGCTTTTGTTGATAAAAAGAGGTGGACAGACTTTTTATGCATCAATTAAGATACCGTAAAGTTTAAAGGGACTTCGTCCCTTTAAAACCCTAAAACCCATAAAAAAGCCCTTAATATAAATGAGGAGGTAAAAATGGAGGTAGGTTTTATTGGTCTTGGGCATCTTGGTATGACTATGGCAAAGAGACTTGTCTCTGATGGTCTTAACCTTATTGTTTGGAACAGGACTGTCGAGAAGGCAAAGGCATTGAATTGTCATGTTGCAAAGAGTCCCGCGGAGTTAATCTCACAGACAGATATGGTATTTTTAAATCTCTTTGATAGTGATGCCGTGAGTTATGTTATCAAAGGCAGGGCTGGTATTATTGAGGGAGATTGTAAAGGACTCTTCCTTCCCTATTGGCTAATTCCCAATCCCCAATTATGGTGATCCGACAGGATAGATGCATAGACTGTGAGCAGTGTATAGAGACGTGCATAGTGACGAATAATGTGCCAGAATATTGAGGCAACGATTCAATTTCGTTTAGATTTTTGGTGAGGCAATTCGAGGTATTGATAATGGTCATGCGTTTATTGTAGGATTTTAGAGACAATTCCGAAACCTCTGTTAATAACCTGTTAATAACTCTGTCAGGCATAGGGGGTTTCGGAAAAGTAGGTTTTTTGGTCTTTGAAAACAATGTGTTATAATGGAATAGTCTAACGACATTCCTGTCATGACAGGAACTGAAACTTTGCGCATCCTTAGACATGCAATTGATGAGACAAACAAGAGGATTGATGCCTTGTATTTAGAAGTATCTGACATCAGAGGAGATTTAAAAAAAGGCTATATCTGACAAAGAGATTTTGCACGATATAATTTTTAGACTTGAAAGGCTTGAAACAAAAGTAACTGTATAAAAGGTGAGGTATTTTAATTTGAATTTTAAACCTTGAATTTTGAATCGCCGAAGGCAGAGGCTATCTGCTCATTTACCATATTTTGGATTAGAAGAGCTTAAATATCTTTCCAAGAAGTCCTATTATAGATACTGCAGCAAAGGTCATGGCAAAGGTAAAAAGCCTTAAGCTAAAACTCCTATTTTCTCTTAAACCAGCGTCTATTTTCACATCTATCCTCTCAAGGAGTTTGTCGAGCTTTATCTCAATCTGTTCAAATCTCTTATCTACTTGTTCAAATCGTTTATCTATTTGTTCAAATCGTTTATCTACTTGTTCAAATCGTTTATCTACTTGTTCAAATCTCTTATCTACTTGTTCAAATCGTTTATCTACTTGTTCAAATCGTTTATCTACTTGTTCAAATCTCTTATCTACTTGTTCAAATCGTCTATCCATATCTGCCTTAAGCTCAACAAAACGACTGTCTACTTGCTCAAATCGCCTATCTACTTGTTCAAAACGGCTATCTACACGCTTTTCAAACTCTTTAATATCTATCTTGATTTCGTTTATTTGATACTGCAAATGGTCAAAGCGGCTTTCAAAATACTTAGATGTTGGTATTATGTTTGCTACCAACACATCTATTGTCTTTTTATCAATAGTGAGACTCTCTTCTCTGTCTTTTTCATCAGCCATAGCCTCTTCCTCCTTAAGCTTTATTAAATTATAGCAATAATTGCTTTGAAATGGCAAAATGCGTATACCTATTCCTCCTCCTTGTGTTATTACTGTCTCAATTGCATCTATAAACTGGTTAATATGTCTATACCTATTCTGGTCCCAAAATTGCCGATAGAAATAGAAAACTATTTCTGTGAGTTTAGATGGCAGACACTGCTCAAAGCCTTTAAAAAGTGTTGGATTTTTGTCATTCTGAAGGAGCGAAGCGAATGAAGAATCTCTGCGGACACATTCGCTTTGCTCAGTGCATGGTTTATCATGAGCGAAACTATGAGATTCTTCGCTTCGCTCAGAATGACCGAAAGCAAAGGGCTCAGACGCCGTCCTGAGTGAAACGAAGGAATGACAGAATGCACCTGTATTTTCTTGCCCTCGTGAATGTTATCTTATTTGAAAGACAGTATCTATACAAGTGGTCATTTATGAATTCTGCTCTATTGTCTGAGTCAAGTCTAAGAAGTTTAAAGGGTAATGGTTAACCCCATCCTTTCGCATCATGAATGTTTTTATCCAAAAGGCTATTATATTTCGTTTAGATTTTTTAATTGAGGCAACGATTCAATTTCATTTAGATTTTTGGTGAGGCAATGACTCTTGAAATTTTGAGGTTGACAAGTATATAATAACTTCCTTATATTAATAAGTTATTGCCGCCGTAGCTCAGTTGGTAGAGCAGTTGATTTGTAATCATCTGGTCGGGGGTTCGAATCCCTTCGGCGGCTCCAGATTGTTTATTAGGAAAGAGAGGTTCGTGGGAAGATGAAATCTTTCCACGCGGGAGGAGAGGTTCCCGAGTGGCCAAAGGGAGCAGACTGTAAATCTGCCGGCACTGCCTTCGGAGGTTCGAATCCTCCCCTCTCCACCAGTGAATTTTGATAAATTCGCAGTTTGGAAATTTAAAATTTGAGATTTGATATTTTACAAAGGTGTGCGGGAGTAGCTCAGTGGTAGAGCGTCAGCCTTCCAAGCTGAGGGTCGCGGGTTCGAATCCCGTTTCCCGCTCCACTGTGAATTTGGAATTTCAAATCAAATTTGAGATTTGAAATTTACGGATTGCCCATGTAGCTCAGTCGGCAGAGCACATCCTTGGTAAGGATGAGGTCACCGGTTCAATTCCGGTCATGGGCTTGTGAAAGGTAGTTATTTATTTAATAACTTAATTTTAGGAGGAGTTATGGCCAAGGCAAAATTTGAGAGGGTAAAGCCGCATGTAAATGTAGGGACCATAGGGCATGTTGATCATGGTAAGACCACACTGACAGCAGCGATAACTAAGGTATTGGCAATAAAAGGACTTGCACAGTATAAGGCATATGACCAGATAGACAACGCACCTGAGGAGAGGGCGAGGGGGATTACTATAGCAACTGCGCATGTTGAGTATGAGACAGACAAGAGGCACTATGCACATGTTGACTGTCCTGGGCATGCTGACTATGTCAAGAACATGATAACAGGGGCAGCCCAGATGGACGGGGCGATACTTGTAGTGAGCGCAGCAGATGGTCCGATGCCACAGACAAGGGAGCACATACTACTTGCGAGGCAGGTAGGGGTGCCGTATATAGTGGTATTTATGAATAAAGTAGACATGGTAGATGACGCTGAATTACTTGATCTTGTAGAGCTTGAAGTGAGGGAACTTTTAAGCAAATATGGGTTTCCTGGCAATGACATACCTGTAATCAAGGGCAGCGCACTAAAGGCGATGGAAAGTACGAGCAATGATTTTAATGCACCTGAGTATAAATGCATACTTGAGCTAATGGAAGCGGTAGACAGCTACATACCGACACCTGAGAGACCGATAGACAAACCATTTCTCATGCCGATAGAGGATGTATTTACAATATCTGGGCGTGGGACAGTAGTGACAGGAAGGGTAGAGAGGGGAGTTATAAAAGTAGGAGAGGAAGTAGAGATAGTAGGATTAAGGGAGACGAGGAAGACAGTAGCGACAGGGGTAGAGATGTTCAGGAAATTACTTGATGAAGGAAGGGCAGGAGACAACATAGGGGTATTATTAAGAGGGATAGGTAAAGAGGAAGTGGAGAGGGGCATGGTATTAGCGAAACCTGGGAGCATCACCCCGCACACGAAGTTCAAGGCAGAGGCATATATACTGACAAAGGAAGAGGGTGGGAGGCACACACCGTTTTTCAATGGATACAGGCCTCAGTTTTACTTCAGGACAACAGATGTAACAGGGGTAGCACATCTTCCAGAGGGGGTAGAGATGGTAATGCCTGGAGACAATGTAACATTAACAGTAGAGCTTATAGCACCTATAGCAATGGAGAAGGAGTTAAGATTTGCAATAAGGGAAGGCGGTAGAACAGTGGGTGCTGGAGTTGTTACTGAGGTGTTGGAGTAAGAGATGAGGGATATAATACTTTTTCAATGCACTGAGTGTAAAAACAAAAATTATTCAAGCATGAAAAACAAGAAAAATACTACTGATAAGCTTCAACTTAAAAAGTATTGCAGAAGTTGCAGGAAACATACTATGCATAAAGAGACAAAGGCATAGGCCAGTAGCTCTAACGGCTAGAGCATCGGACTCCAAATCCGAGGGTTGGGGGTTCAAATCCCTCCTGGCCTGCCAATAAAGACAGGTTTAGGAAAGAACAAATAGGAGCTTAAATGTTTGAGAAGATAAAAGGTTTTTTCCATGAGGTGAAGATAGAGGCAAAGAAGGTAAACTATCCATCAAAAGATGAACTTGTTGGTTCCACATGGGTGGTTATCACAACGGTTATTATTGTTTCTGTTTTTTTGGGTATTGTGGATTTAGGTCTCGCCAAAATAATTAAACTACTTATAAGGTAAGGATATGGCAAAAAACTGGTACGTTGTGCATACATATTCAGGTTTTGAAGAAAAGGTAAAGGCATCTATAGAAGAAAGGATTAAGCTCAAGGGGCTTGAGGATAAGATCACGAGAATACTTATTCCGACAGAGAAGGTTATAGAACTGAAAGGGAAGAAAAAGAAAGAGACTGACAAAAAATTCTACCCCGGCTATATTCTCGTGGAAATGGAACTCGATGATGAGACATGGCATCTTATTAAAAATACTCTAAGGGTTACAGGTTTTGTGGGAGGTGCTAAACCCGTGCCTCTTCCACAGGAGGAAGTTGATGTAATACTGCAGCAACTCGAAAGAGGATCTGCGCCTATTGTGAAGGGCAGATTCGAAAAGGGTGAAAATGTAAAAATAACAGATGGTCCTTTTGCCAATTTTGTAGGTTGTGTTGATGAGGTTGATGTGGACCATGGTAGATTGCGTGTTATGGTGAGTATCTTTGGAAGACAGACGCCTGTAGAGCTTTCATTTTCACAGGCAGAAAAGGCGTAAGTCAAGGAATGGAGGATATAGATGGCTAAAAAAGAAGTTGTAGCACAGGTTAAACTTGTGATACCCGCTGGCAAGGCAAATCCCGCGCCGCCTGTCGGACCCGCCCTTGGTCCACATGGTATCAATATAATGGAATTTTGCAAGCAGTTCAATGCACAGACACAAAATATGGGTGATACACTTATTCCCGCTGTTTTGAGTATTTATAATGATAGGTCATTTACATTCATACTTAAAACACCTCCAGCATCTGAATTGATTAAAAAGGCTGCGGGCATTGTTAAGGGATCGGGTGTTCCCAATAAGGATAAGGTTGGAGCAATAACCTCTGCTCAGGTCGAAGAGATAGCAAAGACAAAACTCCCTGATTTGAACACCACATCCCTTGAGTCTGCAATCAAGATTATAAAAGGGACAGCAAGAAGCATGGGTGTGGAAGTCAGGGATTAAGGAGGAAAGTAATGGGGAAAAAACTGGAGAATATAAAAGCAAAGATAGATTTAACTAAAGAGTATCCTGTAGAAGAGGCTATTTCTCTCCTGAAAGACAACAGAGTTGCCAAGTTTGATGAAACAGTTGATATGGCAATAAACCTTGGAGTTGATGCAAAAAAGTCTGACCAAATGGTGAGAGGTACTGTGGTGCTTCCATATGGTACAGGCAAGACAGTAAGGGTGCTGGTTTTTGCAAAGGGAGAGAAGGAAAAAGAAGCAAAAGAAGCAGGTGCTGATTATGTGGGAGCAGAAGACCTTGTAGAGAAGATTGGGCAGGGTTGGCTTGAGTTTGATAAGGCAGTTGCAACCCCTGACCTGATGGGATTGGTTGGAAAGCTTGGTAAGATACTCGGTCCGAGAGGTCTTATGCCGAATCCTAAGCTTGGAACTGTTACCTTTGATATTGCAAAGGCAGTTAAGGAGATAAAGTCAGGAAAGGTCGAATATAAAGTTGAAAAGGCAGGCATTGTGCATGTCCCTATTGGAAAGGTGTCGTTCGATAAAGAGAAATTAGTTGAGAATACTATGGCTGTTTTGAAGTCTGTGATAAAGGCAAAACCAGCAACATCTAAGGGAAAGTATATAAAGAAAATTACAATGTCCTCTACAATGGGCCCTGGAATAAAGATAGATATTTCGAAATTGAAAGTTGCATAGCAGGCATTGCCTGAATGAAAATTGTCAGAGACAGTAGGTACAAATTAGTGAATAGTTGAAAGTGAATAGTGTATAGTTAAAAACTAAAGGCTGTTCACAGGACAATTCACATGTTTAATGGGTAATACCCGCCTACCGAGACTAAGGATGCTTAATCTAATATTAGTGTTTTTACTGAATACTATTCACTAAGCACTAAACACTGTTTCGATGTCTCTGGGAAAGGAGGAATGAATCTGATTACCAAGCAAAAAAAATCCCAACAAATAGCAGAGCTATCAGAAAAATTTTCGAAATCAAAGGCGGTAATTCTAACCGAGTATAAGGGGCTTACCGTATCAGAGCTTGCATCGCTGAGAAATGCATTGAGGGAAGTAGGGGCTGAGTACAAGGTTGTCAAAAACACATTGGGCAGCATAGCCGTAAAAGGCACTCCAGTAGAATCCGCTATGGATCTGTTTGTTGGTCCCACGGGTATAGCTTTTGGTTTTGAAGATGCTATTGCTGTAGCTAAAAAAGTGCTGGGGTATGCAGCCCAAAATGAAAAGCTCAAGGTTAAGAGCGGTATCATTGAAGGAAGATTGTGTTCCATTGATGAGATTAAAGCGATGTCAAAACTTCCGTCAAGACCTGTGCTTCTTGGCATGCTGGCAGGCGCAATGCAAGCACCTGCGTCAAAATTGGCATGTGCACTAAATGCTACACTTGTGCAGTTTGCTTATGCACTGGAGGCATTGAAGAACAAAAGAGCAAATGGATAAATGGTTTGTTCGTTAATACATTTTAAACAAAACAAGGAGGAAAATAAAAAATGGCAGTTACAAAAGAAGATGTTTTTAATTTTATAGACAATATGACAATACTGGAGATGTCACAGTTCATCAAAGAGTTTGAAGAAAGATATGGTGTTACTGCAGCAGCACCTGTAGCAGTAGCATCTGCAGCAGCTCCAGCAGCAGGCGCTCCATCTGCAGCAGCAGAGGAAAAAACAAGTTTTGATGTAATTCTTGCATCTGCTGGAGATAAGAAGATACAGGTTATAAAGGTGGTCAGAGAGCTTACAGGTCTTGGGCTTAAAGAAGCAAAGGATCTCGTTGACGGAGCACCAAAGCCTCTTAAGACAGGCGTTACAAAAGAAGAGGCAGAGGCAATGAAGGCAAAACTCGAGGCAGAAGGGGCAAAAGTAGAAATAAAATAAGACAGGCAATAGGCACGAGGCAAAAGGCGATAGGAATAAAGTCCTATTGCCTGTAGCCTGTAGCCTATAGTCTATGAAGAAGGAGAGCCATGGCAAAGCTTTTAAGGGAAAGATTAAATTTCGGCAAGGTGCCGCCTGTATTGGATGTGCCGTATCTTGTTGAATTTCAGAGGAAATCATTTGACAGATTCTTACAGAAAGATGTTGCTCATGACAAAAGGATAGAAGAGGGGTTGCAGTCTGCTTTTAATAGTGTTTTTCCTATAACTGATTACAATGATACTGCTTCCATAGAATTTATTTCATATAATCTTGGTGAGCCAAAGATAACGCCGAGGGAGTGTCTTCTCAAAGGACTGAATTATTCTGCACCGCTTAAAATAAAGGTGAGGCTTAATATTTACGAAAAAAATGAAAAAGGCAACAAGATACTGAAGGAGTCAAAAGAACAAGAGGTTTATATAGGCGATATCCCTATTATGACAGAAACAGGGAGCTTTATTATAAATGGAGTAGAGAGGGTAATTGTCAGTCAGTTGCACAGGTCCCCTGGGGTGTATTTTGCCCCGGATAAAGGCAAGACTCATGCAAGCGGAAGGCTTCTATACACAGCGAGGGTGATTCCTGTCAGAGGTTCATGGCTTGATTTTGAATTTGATGCAAAGGATATCCTCTATGTGAGGATTGATAGACGCAAGAAACTGCCTGCAACTATAGTGCTTAAAGCGCTCGGTTACTCAAACGAAGATTTACTCAAGACTTTTTATCCTATTGAGGAGATAAGGATAAAGGATAAAGAGCATTATACAAGGGCGGTGAGCGATGTCCTTGCTGGCATCAGGACGAGGCATAATATAGTTTCTCCTGACAACAAGGAGATTATTGTAAAAGAAGGCAGCAAGATAACGAAGATGGCATTAAAGAAGATGGAGGCTGTAGGAATAAAGGAAATACCTATAACAAGGACTGACATTATTGGCAGAGTCACGCTCAAGGATATTGTTGACCCGTCTACAGGAGAGATAATAGTTGATGGTAATAAGGAAATCACAGAGGATGCTTTTCATAAGATCCTCTCTCTTAAAATAGATACGCTGCATCTGCTTTTCATAGATAATGTGAGTTATCTTCCGTCGTTTAGAGAGACACTTCTTACTGATAGGGTTGCAACACAGGAAGATGCATTAAAAGAGATTTATAAGAAACTCAGGCCTGGTGAGCCTGCAACTGTTGCTGCATCGCGCGAGCTCTTTTCAGGGTTGTTTTTTGATCCTAAAAGGTATGACTTGTCCCCTGTAGGAAGGTTGAAGATAAATGAAAAACTTGGTCTTGATATTCCCCTCGATGTCAGGGTATTGACTGATAAAGACATTGTGGAGATTGTGCGATATCTTTTAAATCTCAGGACAGGCAAAGGAGAGGTGGATGATATAGACCATCTCGGAAACAGAAGGATAAGAGGTATAGGCGAACTGCTCGAAAATCAGTTTAGAATAGGGCTTGTGCGTATGGAAAGAGCTGTAAAGGAGAAGATGACCCTTACAGAACTTGACACAGCAATGCCTCATGACTTGATAAATGCAAAGCCAGTTATGGCTGCTATCAAAGAATTTTTTGGATCAAGTCAATTGAGTCAGTTTATGGACCAGACAAATCCGCTGTCAGAGATAACACATAAAAGGAGGTTGTCAGCCCTTGGTCCCGGCGGCCTTACAAGGGAGCGGGCAGGATTTGAGGTTAGAGATGTGCATCCAACACATTACGGAAGGATATGTCCTATAGAAACTCCAGAAGGTCCAAATATCGGGCTTATCACATCTCTTGCATCATATGCGAAAATCAATGACTTTGGTTTTATAGAAGCTCCTTACAGGAAGGTCGAAGGAGGCCGTGTTACAGGTGAGATAGTATATTTATCCGCGATAGAAAGTGAAAGGTATATTATTGCTGAGGCTACTTCTCCGATGGATAAAAAGGGAAATCTTATTGGCGAGGCTGTTTCAGCAAGAGTGGGAGGAGATTTTAAAATGGTCTCTCCTGAAGATGTTCAGTACATGGATGTATCGCCTAAACAGATAGTTGGTGTCTCTGCATCATTAATCCCATTTTTAGAAAATGATGATGCAAATAGGGCATTGATGGGGTCTAACATGCAGAGGCAGGCTGTTCCACTCTTAAAGCCTGATGCGCCTATTGTTGGAACCGGCATGGAGCATGTTGCTGCAAGGGATTCTGGCTGGTTGAGCATTGCAAAAAGGGCGGGTATTGTTGAGAGTGTTGATGCATCAAGAATTGTGGTAAGAGTAACAGAGAGTGGAGGCGGAGTTGATATATATAACCTTGTCAAATTTCAACGATCAAATCAGGGTACATGTATGAATCAGAAACCAATTGTTAATGTAGGAGACAAGGTCGAAAGAGGCGATATACTGGCTGATGGTCCCTCTACTGATATGGGTGAATTGGCGCTTGGTAAAAATGTTATAGTTGCCTTTATGCCGTGGGGAGGCTATAACTTTGAGGATGCAATCCTTCTGAGTGAAAGGCTTGTGAAAGATGATATATATACCTCTATTCACATAGAAGAATTCGATGTAGAGGCAAGAGATACAAAACTCGGACCTGAGGAGATCACAAGGGATATTCCTAATGTTGGTGAAGAGGCTTTGAAAGACCTCGATGAGAGCGGCATAATAAGAATCGGCGCTGAGGTTAAGGCAGGTGATATCCTCGTTGGAAAAGTTACACCAAAAGGCGAGACAATGCTTACTCCAGAGGAGAAGCTCCTCCGTGCAATATTTGGAGAAAAAGCAGAAGAGGTAAAAGAGAGTTGCCTCTATGTCCCCCCCGGAATTGAAGGCACTGTCGTTGATGTAAGGATACTGTCAAGAAAGGGAATGGAAAAAGATGAGAGGACAAAGAGTATAGAACAAGACAGTATAAACGAACTCAAGAGAGATTTGGAAGAAGAGATAAAAATCTTAAAGGAAGACAAGGCTGCAAGGATAAGGAAACTGTTGATAGGGCAGAAAGTAGCAGAAGATGTAAAGGATTCTAAGACAAGAGAGGTTGTATGTCCTAAAGGTAAGAAGCTTACAGAGGCTCACTTGAGTAGGGTTAAAGACGACTACCTTTTGAAGATAAGGGTTGATGATGCAGATGTCAGGGATAAATTAGAGAAAATAAACATAGAGACAAATCAATACATCAAATATCTCGAAACGCAATATAACGAAAGGGTAGAAAGAGTAAAAAAGGGAGATGAGCTCTTGCCCGGAGTAAACAAGGTTGTGAAGGTGTTTATTGCTATGAAAAGAAAGATACAGATGGGAGATAAGATGGCAGGACGACACGGAAACAAAGGTGTTGTCTCTATGATTCTGCCCGAGGAGGACATGCCTTATTTGCCTGACGGAACACCTATTGATATAGTGCTGAATCCACTCGGCGTTCCTTCAAGAATGAATGTCGGACAGATACTCGAGACCCATCTCGGCTGGGCTGCTATGTCACTTGGATTGCATGTATCAACACCTGTATTTGAAGGAGCAAAAGAAAAAGAGATTAAGGACCTTCTAAAAAAGGCAGGACTTCCGACATCAGGGCAAATGACCCTTTATGACGGAAGGACAGGTGAGCCATTTCAACGACCTGTGACTGTTGGTTGTATGTATATGCTTAAACTGCATCATCTTGTTGCTGATAAAATCCATGCACGATCTATTGGTCCTTACTCTCTTGTTACACAGCAGCCTCTTGGTGGAAAGGCACAGTTCGGAGGGCAGAGGCTCGGAGAGATGGAGGTCTGGGCATTGGAGGCATATGGTGCAGCCCATACACTGCAGGAATTCCTGACAGTAAAGAGCGATGATATAAGTGGAAGATCTCGTATGTATGAGGCAATTGTGAAAGGAGACCCAGTGCTTGAGCCTGGTGTTCCCGAATCATTTCATGTATTAATAAAAGAACTCCAGAGTCTTGGTCTTGATGTAGAACTTCTGGAGAAAAAGAGAACACAGGGAGGATAGATTGATAGAAGACATTTATGCCCTTTTTCAGAGGCCTAAGAATCCAAAGGATTTTGATGCAATAAGGATAAAGCTTGCATCACCCGAAAAGATAAGGGAATGGTCATACGGTGAGGTAAAAAAGCCTGAAACAATAAATTATCGCACATTCAAGCCTGAACACGATGGACTTTTCTGTGCAAAGATATTCGGTCCTGTCAAAGACTGGGAGTGTCTTTGCGGAAAGTACAAGAGAATGAAGCACAGGGGTGTAATATGCGATAAATGCGGTGTCGAGGTAATCCAGTCAAAGGTAAGAAGAGAGAGGATGGGGCATATAGAGCTTGCAACTCCTGTGGCGCATGTATGGTTTTTAAGAGGGGTGCCGAGCAGAATAGGAACCCTCCTTGATATGACAATAAGACAACTTGAGAGAGTACTGTATTTTGAAGAATATATTGTAATAGACCCAGGAGATACCCCTCTGAAAGAAAAGGAACTTCTCTCAGAAGACGAATATAAGAAAAAGCTCTCTGAATTTGGCAGCAGATTCAAGGCAGGTATGGGTGCAGAGGCAATAAGAGAGCTTTTGAAAAAGGTTGATCTCGAGACACTTGCAAAGGATTTAAAGGAAAAAATAGATGCTGTTTCATCACTTGGTATTAAGAGGAAACTTACTAAGAGATTAAAGATAGTTGAGGCATTTATAAAATCAGAGAATCGTCCTGAATGGATGATACTCGATATTATACCTGTGCTACCTCCTGATTTAAGACCGCTCGTTCCTCTTGATGGCGGGCGTTTTGCTACATCTGACCTCAATGACCTTTACAGAAGGGTTATAAATAGGAATAACAGACTCAAAAGACTTATGGATTTAAAGGCACCAAGCGTTATTATAAAAAATGAAAAGAGGATGCTTCAGGAAGCTGTTGATGCGCTGTTTGATAACAGCAAAAAGGCAAAGGTTTTGAAGGCAGGCGGTAAGAGGGCATTAAAGTCTCTAAGTGATATGATAAAGGGTAAGCAAGGCAGGTTCAGGCAGAATCTGCTTGGCAAGAGGGTTGATTATTCAGGACGCTCTGTTATAGTTGTTGGCCCTGAGCTTCAACTCAATCAGTGTGGTTTACCAAAACGAATGGCGCTTGAACTTTTTAAGCCATTTGTCTTTAATAAGCTTGAAGAGAAAGGTTATGCAACTACGATAAAACAGGCAAAGAGATTGGTTGAAAAGGAAACCCCAGAGGTGTGGGATGCACTGGAAGATGTTATTCGTGAGCATCCTGTGCTTTTAAACCGTGCTCCAACCCTTCACAGACTCGGTATTCAGGCATTTGATCCGATAATTGTGGAGGGTAAGGCTATAAAGCTGCATCCCCTTGTCTGTACAGCATTTAATGCAGACTTTGACGGTGATCAGATGGCAGTGCATGTACCACTTTCAATAGAAGCACAGATAGAAGCAAGGGTGCTTATGCTTTCAGTAAACAACCTTCTTTCTCCCGCAAATGGTAAACCTATTGTTGTGCCAACACAGGATATGGTTTTAGGTATTTACTATCTCACAAAACAGAAAAATGGTGCCAAAGGTGAGGGAAAGATATTTGCTGATATTGAGGATGTACGCTCTGCTTATGATTCCAATATTGTTGAAGAGCATGCAAGAATAAAGGTAAGGATGAATGGTGAACTTGTTGAAACAACAGTGGGCAGGGTTTTATTGAGCGAAATACTTCCTCATTCAGTTCCATTTTCTATGGTTAATAAAGAATTGACAAAAAAGGAGTTAGGAAAGCTCATAGAGTACATACACAAGACACTCGGTAAGAGAGAGACTGTTGTATTTTTGAATAACCTCGAAAGGCTCGGTTTTGGTTATGCTACAAAGTCTGGAATTTCAATATGTATTGATGACATGCATGTTCCAACAAAGAAGGCAGAGCTAATAAAAGAGGCAGAGCAAGAGGTCATGGAGGTTCAGAGACAGTATGCAGATGGTCTTATAACTCAGGGTGAGAGGTACAATAAGGTCATCGATATTTGGGCAAATGTGACAGAAAGGGTTGCTGAGGAGATGATGAAGGAACTCGGTGCCGAAGACGGCAAGCCGCTTTCTGATGAGGAATTGAAAGAGAGAAGGACATTTAATAACATCTTTATGATGGCTGACTCAGGAGCAAGGGGAAGTACTGCACAGATAAGACAGCTTGCGGGCATGAGGGGACTGATGGCAAAGCCATCTGGAGAGATTATAGAGACTCCGATTACAGCGAATTTCAGGGAAGGGCTAACGCCATTGCAATATTTTATCTCAACTCATGGTGCAAGAAAGGGACTTGCAGATACTGCATTAAAAACAGCGAATGCAGGATACCTGACAAGGAGACTTGTTGATGTTGCACAGGATGTGATCCTTACAGAAGATGATTGTGGAACAAGAGAAGGTATAGTGGTTACTGCACTTATTGAGGGTGGAGAGATAATACAACCATTGGAGGACAGGATATTTGGCAGGACACTTGCTGAGTCATTAAAAGACCCTATTACAAATGAAATCATTGCAAATAGAAATCAGGAGATAGATGATGAGCTTGCAAAGAAGATTGTTGATGCTGGCATTGACAGGGTAAAGATAAGGTCTGTGCTTACATGCAATTCAAGGAGTGGGGTTTGTGCAAAATGCTATGGCAGGGACCTTGCAAGAGGAGATGCCATAGAGATAGGAGAAGCTATAGGCATTATTGCTGCTCAGTCTATTGGTGAGCCGGGCACACAGCTTACCATGAGAACATTCCATATTGGTGGTGCTGCAACAAAGGTTATCGAACAGGCAACACTTGAGCCTAAGAACTCAGGGTATGTAAAGTTTATAGATCTCAATGCTGTTAAAAACAAGGAAGGTGTTCTTATTGTCCTCAACAGAAATGCCATGATAGCTATTGTTGATAAATCAGGTAGGGAAAAAGAGAAGTATAACCTTGTGTACGGTGCAAGGATTTTTGCAGAGGATGGACAGAAGATAGAGGCAGGTCAGCGTCTTGTAGAGTGGGATCCTTATTCGACACCTATTCTGACTGAGATAGGAGGGAGGATAGCACTTGGAGATATAGTGGAAGGAGTTACAGTCAAAGAAGAGGTTGATGAGACAACAGGTCTTGCCCACAAAGTTATAATAGACTATCCTGCAAATATGAGGCCGAGAGTCTCCATTAAAGATGAACACGGAAGAACAGCAAAGATTCCTGGAACGAATAATCCCGCAAGGTATCTGTTGCCATCAGGTGCGCATCTGCTTGTTGATAAGGGCGATGTTGTAATGCCCGGTGATATTCTTGCAAAGATACCGAGAGAGACAACAAAGACAAAAGATATTACAGGTGGTTTGCCAAGGGTTGCAGAACTTTTTGAGGCAAGAAGACCAAAGGAACAGGCAATAGTTACAGAGATAGATGGCATAGTAGAATTCAGAGGTGCACACAAGGGAATGAGGGTTGTAGTCGTAAAAGGAGGAGAAGATTCAAGAGAATATCTGATTCCGAAAGGCAAACATGTTACTGTACATGAAGGGGATTGGGTAAAGGCAGGAGAGCCATTAATGGATGGAGCAGTAAACCCTCACAGTATCCTTGATATACTTGGGCCAAAGGAATTGCAGAGATACCTTGTGGATGAAGTGCAAAAGGTTTACAGACTGCAAGGTGTTTCTATAAACGACAAGCATATAGAGGTAATAGTGCGTCAGATGATGAGAAAGGTGCGGATTGAAGACCCTGGAGACACTACATTCCTCATTGGTGACGAGATTGACAGAATAACCTTTATAGAAGAAAATGAAAGGGTAAGGGCTGAGGGTGGAAAGGCTGCAAGGGGGAGGCCTATGCTGCTTGGTATTACAAAGGCGTCTCTTGCAACAGAGAGCTGGGTCTCTGCAGCATCATTTCAGGAGACTACGAGGGTTCTCACAGAAGCTGCATTAAGTGGAGCTGTAGATGAGTTAAAAGGTCTTAAAGAGAATGTAATAATGGGAAGGATAATTCCAGCAGGTACAGGAATGCCTTCTTACAGAGAGACATTTATTAAAGGTGACTTTTACTCTATGCAACTTGAACACGAAGAGGTAGAGACAGAATAAAACCTATAATAGGAGGCAGAAGACAGACGGCATTGTCTTCTGTCTCTTGTCTTTCATCATTAACTTTCTTTAAACTTAGGCATATGACTGCTCCCCTTTTTATTGCAGATGCTATGCTCGGAAGTCTATCAAAATGGCTTAGGATTTTGGGCTTTGATACCCTCTATTTTAAAAATATAGATGATAATGAATTAATAAGAATTGCAAAATGCGAGCAGAGGATATTGCTGACGAGGGATACAAGGCTTGTAAAAAGCAAAAGGATCAACTGCTATATACTTATAAATTCCAACAACATATCAGAGCAATTAAAAGAAGTTTTGTTGTGGCTCAAAAAGCAAGGGTTTAATATAATTGGAGATCCAAGGTGTATAGATTGTAATGGCGAGATCTCAACTGTTGACAGAAAATCTGTGATAAATAGTGTCCCTGAACATGTCTTTGTTAATTTCAATTCTTTTTTTAGATGCCAGAAATGTGGTAAAGTTTACTGGGAAGGTTCTCATAGAAAATCAATCGAGAAAAAGATAAAGAATATTTTGGGAGAGATTGATACCAATTGGAAGAACTAAAAAAACGACTGATATTATCCGCACTACTTATAACTTTAATTATAGGATTTGGCACAGCAGGATATACGATAATAGAAGGTTGGAGCATCCTTGATTCCATTTATATGACCATAATAACACTTGCCTCTGTAGGATATAAAGAAGTGCATGAACTCTCATATAATGGAAGGATATTTACCATAATACTTATAATAGGTGGTGTTGGCACTGTACTTTATGCCCTTAATAACGGTGCAAAACTTATCCTTGAAGGAGAGTTTAAAGAGGTATTTGGGAGGAAGAGATTGGAAAAGAAGATAAGAGAACTTAAGAACCATTATATTGTTTGCGGTTATGGCAGAATGGGCAAGATAATATGTAGGGAACTCAGAGGAAAGAATATAAAATTCGTTGTGATAGAGAAAAAGCTTGATGCTTTTGAAGAAAGAGGTGATATGCTTATCCTCGAAGGCGATGCTACAAGGGATGAAATCTTAAGGGAAGCTGGGATAGAAAGGGCAAAGGGATTGATATCAGTGCTTCCAACAGATGCTGAGAACCTCTTTGTTGTATTGAGTGCACGAGAATTGAAGCCTGATCTTTTTATTTTTGCAAGGGCTGGAGAGGAAGGCTCTGAGCAGAAGCTTATGAGGGCGGGCGCTGATAGGGTAGTATCACCATATCACATTGGCGGACTTAGGATAGCTCATACAGTACTAAAACCTGCAGTAGTAGATTTTATAGAATTCGCAACAAAGAGTGGTAATATTGATCTTCAGATGGAGGAGATAACCGTTCAGGAAGAATCGAAGTTTACAGGTCTTACCCTTGATGAGTGTGGAATAGGCAGAGAATTGGGCATTATAATAGTTGCAATCAAAAAGCACACAGGAGATATGAGATTCAATCCAACATTTAGAACTGCGATAAAAGCAGGAGATACATTAATAGCACTTGGTGAGGTATCAAAGCTTAAAATCCTTGAAGACATGGCAGGTGTGAAGAGATAACCCGTGAAGAAACGCAGAGATATCCCAGAATCCCTGATGAATCTCTTTGAGCATTTGAAAGGATTTATTCTTGCTGCTATAGTGATAGTTGCTGTCCTGGGAGTGATTGTTGGCTATCGTTATTACCGATATACACAGGATGAGCCTGAGTACTGTGCATCATGTCATTTAATGAAAGAGGCCTTTGCTGAATGGCAAAAAGGCAAACACAGAGATGTGGTTTGCCAGACCTGTCATCAGTTGAGTATTCTTGAGCAGAATCAGCTTCTTGTGGCTTATGTTGTAAAGGGTAACAATCAAAAATTTTCTCAGACCCATGGTCGTGAAAAGCCATGGAAGGCATGCAGAAAATGCCATATAGATGAGATAACGCAGGGTGCTGTAACACTAAATAAATCATATGGACATGCACGGCATGTGTTTATGCAAAAGATTGATTGCAAGATATGTCATAAAGGGACTGTGCATAATTTCAATCCAAACGAAGACGCATGCCAGAGATGTCATCAGGACAAGGGTGTACATGGAGTGGGCATGGAGGCATTTTCATGCCTTAAGTGTCATTCATTCTCAGAAAAGACACCTTCCATGGTCCCAAAGGATAGGTGTATAAAATGTCATACCAGTGTGTCGACAAAAGGTCCGATGTCAGGGCTTTTCTGCCATCAGTGTCACAAGCCGCATGGAGAAATAAAGCCTACATCTGCTACATGTGTTGGTCAATGTCATAAGAATGAGGCATCTGTAGGGCAGCATGGATTTCACATAAAAAAAGGGCTCAATTGTTTGAACTGCCATAAGGCACATTTGTGGATCGTAGGACAAGACAGGGCAAAGACACTTTGCAGCAAATGCCATCAATTCAAAGATCCAAAGACATTTATCTATTAAGTCAAGTATTAATTTTTTGCAGTTCTGCAAAAGAAGCTATTGTTTTTGCAATTCTGCAAACATTTTAGAATTAAAAACCTTTATAAAACAATGAAATACAACTTGGCATGTAATGTGCATATATATTTGTAAGAACAGAGAAAGGAGGAACAAGAAAATGAAAACAAGGGAAGGGGCAAAAAAAGGATTATATATAGGTGCCGGTGCAGGATTGGTGTTGTTTGCAATAATTGGACTACTTCCTGGTTCATTCATTGGAGGAGTAATTGGACTTAACATAGCAGGGAGCATATTTGGTCATCCAGTTGGGGCATCACTTCTTCCAAGAATGATAGTCGGGGCGTCAATGGTATTGGGCATACTGATAGCAGGAGTGGTATTTGTAGCAGGCACATCAATAATTGGATGGTTGATTGGTTCATTAGTTGACACAGTAAGGCATGCAAAGGCAATAGGAATGGAAGCAACAGCAGTAAAGGCAAAATAGTTCACAGTTCAGTTTACGGTTCATCGTTTACTGTAAACAGTGAACAAAAATAAAAAGGAGGTTTAAGATGAAAGCAAGGAAAGAGATGGTAAGGATGGGTACAAAGATTGGAGCAGCACTTGGTGGGGTAGCGTTTTTAATCTTTGGATTGATACCTGGTTTTTACTTTGGTAGCTATGGGTCATTGATAGTACTTAAGCATCTGATGGGGGGACCGATTGAACCAACGGTGATAGTGAGGATGTTTGTTGCAGTAGGGATACTTCTTGGGATAGTATGTGTAGCATCAGTAAGCATAGTTGTTGGGTCAATAGCAGGTACAGCAATGGGATATCTTGTAGAGGCACTGACAGCACCCAAAGAAGTTAGAGAGGCTGCAGAGGCTGCTGCAAAGGCAAAATAAAAAAGAGGGGTTTTCCCCTCTTTTTTTTGTGGCTTGATTAATTGCTTTTTATTGACTCTATTAGGGGGAGGAAGTAAGGCATGAGGTCAGCAAAGAAGAATAAGTTTTTATCCTTAATGGATGAGGTTATAAGTAGCGGGATGCTGGATGAGATTTTACAGTATTCTTCATTTGATATGCCACAAGAAATATCTAATATAGGGCATGAAAAAAATTGCAAGAAAAATAGTATTGACCGTGTATTTGTAGATTTGTACAAAGAAATTATAGGGACTATTAGAGACAAACCGCCATGCATCGAGTGCTGTGATTTTACAATAGATAACTGTGCAAAGACATCGCGTGAATGCATAAAATTTAAACGCTATGTCTGTATTTCTAAGGCATTGTAATCAGGAGGAAATTTCATGGAGATAATTTTGAGCGATTTTTCATTCCCCTAAAGTTTCAATTAATATTTTTCTTGTTTTCAAAATCATCAATATTTATGTATAATCTATTGCTATTTTTAATAGCTATATCTCTGAGAGATTTTTGGGAGGTCGCATGAAAAGGGTTTTCTTGGTGGCTCTCTTGTGGATTCCCTTGCTCTGTTTTGCTTATTCAGCAAGTGCTGAAACTTTTACCTGTCTGGCATGTCACGGTTCTATGAGAGGAAAGATTCGTGTAAAAAGTGGTGCATTAGTTGATGTAAATGTTGATGCTGATAAATACTCACAATCAGTACACGGGGGTTTTGATTGCATTGTTTGTCATAAACAGTTTGGTTCAAATCCACATGAACCACCAAAAATGGCGAGCGCTCCATCTGACATTGTTTCCTTATCAGGTAAACTTACACATAAAGCAAAGGTTGATCCGATTGCTCTTGCTGCTTGTTCTGAATGCCACAGTGATGCTTATAAATCATGGCAGCAGAGTATTCACGGCAGCAATGTCATACAGAAGAAACAATCTGATGGTGCTTCATGTGTGGACTGTCATGGCTCACCCCATTATATAGTGCCTAAAAATATTGCTGTATCGCATGTGAATAAAAAGAATATAGTTAAGACCTGCGGTGAATGCCATGAAAAAGAAGAACTTGCAAAAAAATATGGTTTCAGTAACCACATACTCGAAAGATATTACGAGAGTTTTCATGGTAAAAAATATATTATCGGTCATCCAAATGCTCCTACATGTGTTGACTGCCATAAATATCATGATGTAAAAAAATGGGAAGACCCCATGTCTCCCGTTGCATGGGACAATAGGACAGATACATGTGGTAGATGTCATAAAGGTGCTACAAAGAAGTTTGTTGCTGCAATTACACATAAGCCAATTGGTAAGGATAATCCAATACCATACTATTTTGAGAAAGGGTTAATAGCTCTTTTACTATCTGTTTTTGTGTTTATTGTTGGTCATGTTATTCTCGAGGCATTTTCTGAGATAAGAGATAAGGTTTTGAGAAAAGGAAAGGAGGGACATCATGAATAAAGAAACTTTAGAGTATCAGCGTTTCAATGTTACTGAAAGGATTCAGCATGTAATAATGCTGACCACATTTCTGTTGCTTTCCTTTACAGGATGGGCTTTGAAATATCCTGAACAGACTGTTGAACATTCAAGCTGGCTTGTAAAAATATGGGGTGGGGCAAAAAACGCTGGTATAGTCCATCGCATTGCAGGTATTACAATGTTGTTAGATTTCGTCTGGCATGTATTTTATCTTGGATATATGCTTTCAACAGGCAAGATGAAGATTCGTAAAGATACAACCATAATACCTCTGCCAAAGGATGTTATAGATGCGATTAAAAATATACTTTATTTTTTAGGCATAGGCAAGGAGAAGCCTCAATTTGGCAGATTCAGTTATATTCATAAGTTCGACTACTGGGCTGTCTTTTGGGGAATGGGAATTATTGGTCTTTCAGGTCTTTTTCTTGCATTTCCTGTACAGTCCTCATATTTTTTCCCTTCATGGAGTGTGAACTGGATATGGGAGGTAATTTCTATAATGCACAGTGACGAAGCGTTGCTTGCTATAGTTTTTATACTCTTCTGGCACTTTTACAATGAACATCTAAAGTGGAATAAATTTCCCATGAGCATGACATGGATTACAGGAAAGATATCTATTGAGGATATGAAGCATGAGCATCCACTGGAATACAAACTCGAATTTGGCAATAAAGGGGACAACAAATGAAATGGCTGGTAGTGGTTATAACCATAAGCACATTGATATTGGGCTGTTCTCCAAAGAAGGCAGATAAGCCATTAGAGAAAGTTCCTCAAAGAGTAATATCAAGGGATGAGGCAGTGGGCAGTCTACCTTGCTTTAAATGTCACTCTTACCAGAAATTTTCTACACCACTTCAGATGGGTGGTGTATTCCCCCATCAAAAGCATATGGATGCGGGTTATCATTGTAATCAGTGCCATGATTAAAGGTCATCAACACATAGTAGTTAATAGAAATATCTGCAGTAACTGTCATAATATGAAGATCATTGTATTTGACAGGACAGCCTTGCCATCAAAGTTTGACCATGAGGCTCATGCAAAGATGTTCAACTGCAAGGATTGCCATCCTAATATATTTCTTATGAGTGCTGGTGCTACTCGTGTTACTATGAAGGATATTTACAGTGGTGCATATTGTGGTGCATGTCATGATGGTAAAAAGGCATTTGCCTCTTCTGAGTGTGTAAAGTGCCATAATAAGATGAAGGGCTTTGAAAAGGAGCTTTCATATAAGGTTGAAGGCATGGGCAATGTGGTATTTAGTCATAAGTTTCATACAACAGCATTCTCTTGTGATTCTTGCCATCCGAAATTATTCGATATGAAGAAGACACAGGGAAAGATGAAGATGGATGACATGTATCAGGGCAAGACATGTGGTTCGTGCCATAATGGAAATATAGCAACGGCTGTTACGGATTGCGGAAAATGCCACAAGGGATAGATACAGATTCAAAGTTATAGTCCACAGTCCATGATAAATAAACTATGGACTGTGGACTATGTTATCGTTCTTTTGTGAGTAATTTAAACAATCTCGCGATCATTACACTGAAAATCCCGCCTATGAATGAGCCGAATGCACCTATAATGCCTACAACTATTATTACGCCAATAATTACTATAAAGCTTTTGGGTGACAGGTTGGCTTTGAAGAGATTATTCAAGTCATTGGCAACTGCCTCACCCCATCCACCACCGAGACTCTTGCCGAGGAGCAAGTCCATGCTGAGTGCGACTGCAATGCCTAATATCCCTCCTAATATAACTCCGATATAAAATGCCCTTTTCACTACTCCTCTATTCCATATTTTTTTAGCTTTCTGTATAAAGTTGCAAGGTCTATTCCCAGTGCAATAGCTGTTTGTTCTTTGTTCCTATTATGTGCATTGTAAAGTCTAATAATAAGATTTTTTTCATAATCACTAAGATAAGTCTTTAAAGTAGAAGGCTGTGCTGTATGCTCGACCATTTTTAACATTTTTAATTTGTCAGGTAGATTTTCAACAGTTATATAATCACTATCTGCAAGGACAACTGCCCTTTCTATGACATTTCCAAGTTCTCTCACATTACCGGGCCATGAATATGCTATCAGCAGAGACATTGCCTCTTTATCAATTCCTTTGATAATTTTTTTATGTTCTGATGAGAATTTATTAATAAAGTGCTTTGCAATCACTTCTATGTCATCTTTCCGCTCTCTGAGAGGAGGTATTTTTATTTCAATAACATTCAATCTCCAATATAGGTCTTCTCTGAATTTTCCTTCCCTGATTTTGTTTTCAATATCTACATTGGTTGCAGATATTATTCTTACATCTGCAATTTTTGGTTTTGTGTCACCAAGGGGATAGACTTCACCTGTCTCTAAAACCTTTAACAATTTTGCCTGGAGATTAACAGGCATATCCCCTATTTCATCAAGGAAAAGTGTTCCCTCGTGTGCAAGGGGAATAAGTCCTAATTTGTCAGATACAGCACCTGTAAATGCGCCTTTCTTGTAGCCGAAGAGTTCCGATTCAAGGAGGCCTTCTGGTATTGCCGAACAGTTTATTGAGATAAAGGACTTATCGCATCGAGGACTATTGCAGTGTATCATTTCTGCCATGAGTCCCTTGCCTGTACCGCTTTCTCCGAGTATCATGATGTTGCTTTTAGTGGGGATTACTTTTTCAAGGGTCTCGAGGATTTTCAGCATGGATTCTGAATTCGTTATAAAATCCTTACATGCCATGCGTTGACTTATCTGCTGTTTTAGAGCGATGTTTTCGGTAATTAGCTTTTTTTGCTCGATAGCCTTTTTAACTGTTATTTTGATTTCTTCGTTGTGAAATGGTTTGACTATATAGTCAGTCGCACCTCTTTTCATGGCATCTACAGCAGACTCTATTGATGCAAAGGCTGTCATCATTATTACAGCTATATCAGGATGTAGTTCTTTTGCTTTTTCAAGTACAGCCATACCGTCAACTTTACCCATTTTAATGTCTGTAATTACTATATCGAAGCCTTCAGCCTTAAGTTTTTCTATAGCATCCTCTCCACTATTTGCAGTGGTTGTGCTATAGCCCTCTCTTTTTAGCAGAAATGCGAGTGCCTTGCATATGTCAGGCTCGTCATCCACTATTAGTATCTTTGGTTTCATAATTATGTCCTTGTCGTGCGCTCTGTGCTTGGCGCTGATATTGGTATTGTTATAATAAAAGTCGTTCCTTTGCCTAATTCGCTTTCAACGGTTAATGTCCCATTCATTTTCTTGATTATATTATAACTTACTGCAAGCCCAAGTCCTGTGCCTTTTTCTTTTGTTGTATAGAAGGGATCAAATATCTTTGGCAATTCTTCTTGTGCAATGCCTGTGCCTGTATCTTTAAACTGGATGACAATATTGTCCTTTCTCATCATACTTTTAATGGTGAGAGTGCCTCCATCAGGCATGGCATCTATGGCATTCAATGTAAGGTTTACAAAGACCTGTGAAAGTTGATTCCCATCTATTGTGATTAAAGGTAGAGAAGGAGATAATTCTTTTACAATGTTTATGTTTTTTGCTTTTTTGTCATACTGTATTAGATTAGTAGATGCTTCTATAATTTCGTTTATCTGGCATTCTTTTGGCTCTCCTACAGGCATTTTTGAAAAACCAGAAAGTTGCTTTAATATTTCTGAAATTCTGTTTATATGAAAGTAGATTGTCTCAAGGCTTTCTTTTTTGAATTCATCATCTTCCATCTCCCTGAGTATTTGCACAAACGAGAAAATGGATGTCAATGGATTGCCTATCTCATGAGCTATGCCCGCCGCAAGCCTTCCTATTGATGCGAGTTTTTCTGAATGGATTATCTGTTCTTCCATCTTTTTTATTTCTGTCACATCCTGTATGAATCTTATATATCCGTGAACTTCGTTATTTATGCCCTTTATAGGAGCATTGGTAACCTGAAAGTATTTGCCCTTTTGTCCAAAGAGATTTGACATAATCGCGGTATTGATGTCTTTGCTTTTCGTATCGAAGAGTATGGAACAGTCGGAGCATAAATCTTCGCAGGACATGCCTACGATTTCATGTCCTACCATTTCAACTATTTTCTTGTTCGACCACTTGATTTTTCCACGGTTGTCAAGCAGTACTATACCGCCGCCGATAGTACTTACAATAGTGTTGAGTTTCTCTTTTTCACTTATGAGTTCTGCAGTCCTTTCATTTACCCTATTTTCGAGTTCAACGGCATATTTTTCGAGTTCTTCCTTTCTCTTTGCAACCTCTTCTGCCTTTATCCTTTTTTTATTGAATACAATTAAAAGTGTAGAGATGATGCTTGTGGTGATGAATATTGATATTATGAGATATGAGTATAATTTCATGCTGTGCCTTGTGACAGAAGTTACTTCAGAGTAAGGGGCGGACACTGCAATTATCCATGAAAGATTGTCTATGCTGACAGCAGAAAATGCAATAACTTTGTCTTCACCTGAAGGTGCAATATACCTTCCAAAGTTTTCAGCCTTTCCCTCTAATATTTTTTTTTCAAGGTCAAAATTTACATGACATTTAAAACAATCAGGACCGGCTCTATAGATGTTTCCTCCTACCATGCCGGGTTGAGTTGGATGATAAAGAAGCGTGCCATCTTTATCTATTATCCATGCATATCCCCTTGTGCCTGATTTTATATCGCTCACAAAGTTTCGGGCAAGGTCATCTATTTTAATGGATAAAAAAACTATACCCCTTACAGTGTTCATATTATATACAGAGGATATGATATAAACTGTGTGATAGGTTTCTATTATTGTTGTGCTATTAGGACCAAGATTTTTTGCTTTTTTTGATATGTCACCTATAACAGGCCTTAGAATATTAATGTCACCATCGAAAAAGAGTATACTGCCTTTGTTATCTATTATACCAAGAGATGTTTCTATTATTCCTTTTTTGCGAAAGGAAGTATCTGTTAGCCAGTGGAGTTCTTTTTTATTATCAATGTGTTGTTTTGAGAGCATATTTGACAGATGCAGCACATTCTGTTTTATAAAATAAAGATATGTCTTTATACTATCTGCTATGGATTTTGAAAGCAAAAGCTGCTGCTTGTTGAACTGTTCTGCCATATCCATCTGGAGAGACTGCTGGAAGAAGACATTTAATGTAATAAGTGCAGAGATTACTACTATAAGGGTGCCAACTATCAATAAGTAACTTTTCATTATTTTATGATAGCAGAAAACAGCAGAAGATATAAACTTAAAGTTTTGGATTATTTTGACGGAATAAGCTTTGCTGATGCCTCTGCAATGACTGTACCGTCTGATGAGTTCAAGAGGCGAGATTGTGCCTCAATAAGCCGTGATCCCCTTTTGATTATTTCTGCTTCTGCTATTACCTTTTTATTTGTCAGCAACGGGTTTTTGAATCTCACGCTTATTTCAGCAGTTACAGGTGTCATTCCTTCTGCAATTGCAGCTTGTATCATTACCTCATCGAGGATGGTTGTAATTATTCCACCGTGTGTTATGTCCTTATATCCCTGATAGATTTTGTGTGGAATAAATTCAGTGGTGAGTTTGCCATTTAAATATTTGAACGACAGCTTTAGTCCACACGGATTGTTTTTGCCACAGGCAAAACAGTAATTGTCGTCTTCGAGTTTCATTCACTATTTATTCATCATCTCAAGAAAATCTTTGTTATTTTTTGTTCCTTTTAGTTTGCTGAGCAGAAATTCCATGCTTTCAACAGTGCTTAAAGGATTTAAGACCTTTCTCAATATCCACATCTTGTTCAGGACATCAGGGGCAACAAGAAGTTCTTCCTTTCTTGTCCCTGATGAATTAATATCAATGCTTGGGAATATTCTCTTATCCACAAGCTTGCGGTCAAGGTGGAGTTCCATATTGCCCGTTCCCTTAAATTCTTCGAATATGACATCATCCATTCTGCTTCCTGTATCAACAAGTGCTGTTGCAAGTATTGTGAGGCTGCCGCCTTCTTCGATATTTCTTGCAGTGCCAAAAAATCTTTTAGGTCTCTGGAGGGCATTAGCATCAAGTCCACCTGATAGCACCTTTCCACTTGTCGGTGTTATTGTATTATATGCCCTTGCGAGCCTTGTTATACTGTCAAGGAGAATAACGACATCTCTTTTTGTCTCTACTAATCTCTTTGCCCTTTCTATAACCATTTCAGAGACCTGACAGTGCCTCTGCGGTGGCTCATCAAATGTGGAGCTTATAATTTCAGCAGTACTCACTTGTCTTTTCCAATCTGTGACTTCCTCAGGTCTTTCATCTATCAGGAGTATTATGAGGTGTATCTCTTTATGATTCTTTTTAATTGCCTTTGCTATTGACTGCAGTAACATGGTCTTTCCGGTTCTCGGTGCTGCCACTATAAGACCACGCTGTCCTTTTCCTATGGGTGTTATAAGATCCATGACCCTTGTAGAATAGTCTTCGGCGCTGTATTCGAGGTTTACTTTTTCTGTTGGATAATATGGTGTAAGATTATCGAATAATGGACGGCTTACATTGTCTTCTATAGTTTCACCATTTATGGTTTCTACTTTTAAGAGAGCAAAATATCTTTCGTTTTCTTTCGGAGGTCTTATCTGTCCAGATATAAAATCACCTGTCCTTAATGTAAATCTTCTAATCTGTGAAGGAGATACATATATATCATCGGGAGAAGGAAGGTAACTGTAATCAGGCGAACGGAGAAAGCCAAATCCATCGGGTAGTATTTCTAAAACCCCTGAGCCGTAAACATTACCAGCCTTTTCAGCCTGTGCTTGCAGAATGGCAAAGATAAGTTCCTGTTTTCTCATGCCTGTGGCACCTTCAACATTTAATTCTTTTGCAAGGTGCGTCAGCGCATCAATATTCTTTTCCTTTAATTCAGAAATCGAAATATAATTTTCCATATGTTTTTTACCTCTCTGGGTCATTATGATAGCTAAATATTGAGTAGTCTGGATTTTAATACATTAACTCTCTTGGAATTTGTTATCTTCAGATTTTTACCAATATCTCACCATATGAGGCGGTCCTATTTTTGTGGTTTATCCCGACCCTTTAAAAATCAGAAGGGGATAAGATAATCAGAATGATTATATTTAGAATACAAAATGTTTATATCTTTGTCAATATGCTTTATAATATTCCTCATGAACTACAAACTTACAGAAAAGGTAAGGGCTGCTGGCTGAGCAGCAAAGATGGGTCCGTCGGACCTGGAAGAGATAATCAGCGATATCCAACCATGTGAAAGTGCATCTGTCCTTGTTGGGCCAGGTGATGACGCGGGGATTTATCTGCTTAATGACACCGCAATAGTTGAGACAGTGGATGTTATAACTCCAGTTGTGAATGACCCTTTCACATTTGGAGCAATAAGTGCCAATAATTCATTGAGTGATGTGTATGCAATGGGAGGCAAACCTATATCTGCCCTTGCCATTGCTGGATTTTCTTCTTGTGATTACGAATCTTCTGTCTTTAAGGAGATTTTAAGGGGTGCTGTGCATTCTCTGAATAGGGCGGGGGCAATTCTTATTGGGGGGCACAGTTTTGAAGATGCAGAACTCAAATTTGGCCTGTCTGTAACAGGAGTTGTAAATAGAGAAAAAATATTGAGGGTTTCAGGTGCAGAGGAAGGAGACATTATTGTGATTACAAAACCAATAGGCATAGGCATTCTTACTACTTCACTCAAGGGCGAAAAATTGACTGATGCTGACTTGAAGACGGCTATTGGCTGGATGCTCACATTGAATGATAAGGCATCGAAATTAGCTTTAAAGGCAGATGCCACTGCATGCACCGATATAACTGGATTTGGTCTGCTTGGACATGCTTACAATATGGTCAAGGATTCGGATATTGATTTTGAGATTACAATGGCTAATGTTCCTGTATTGGAGCATGTGCATGAGATGATCGATTCAGGTATGATTGCAGAAGGCGCATATAACAATCTCAAATTCTTCGCAGAAAAGGTTGAATTCTCTTCTTATATAACAGAGGAAGACAGGCTTTTGCTTTTAGACCCCCAGACATCTGGAGGGCTATTGATAACCCTGAAAGAAGAAAACCTTAAGGTCTTTGAGGAATCAGATATATTCTTCTCAGTCATCGGCAGGGTTATAAAAGGCTCAGGAAGGATTGTAGTAAAATAGAATTTACTGATAAATTTAGCAATTTTTGCTATCATGATTATATGTTATCAGCTACAAAGATAAGGGCTCAACAGTATGATTTCCCTACTCAAAAGGCTTCTGAAGGGCGTGCCGCTATCCACGATTATCCTGCTATGCTCCACTATCTATTAGTGGATGATTTGCTGGCTTCTTTTTCAAAAAAAGAAGGTATTGTCTATGACCCATTTTGCGGCAGCGGCGTAACGATAGTGCAGGCTTTGAAATCTCAAAAAAGAGTTATTGGAACTGATATAAATCCATTGGCTCTTTTAATTGCAGAAACCAGAACATTAAATGTTATTCCTGAGAAAGTTGAACTTGTCTTAAAAAAATTTAAAAAAAGCATTCACATTGCGCCTGCTGATGTCCCGCCTGTCACCAATATTGAATATTGGTTTAAGCCTGATGTGATAGAGCATCTTGGCAAGATAAGAGCATTGTTGCTTAAGCATGACGACTTACCCTATAGTAAATTCTTTAAGACCGTTTTTTCTCAAACTGTTAGAAGTGTCTCAAATAATAGAAAGGGCGAATTCAAACGCTTTCGCATTGATAAAGATAAATTGGCTTTTTACAACCCAAATGTATGGGAGACTTTTGAGCAGACAGCATTAAAATATAGTCAAATTCTTTCTATTCCACTCCCTTTTAGAGAATTCCAGTTATTTAAACATGATTTAAGACAGTCTTTACCCTTTAGCGAAAAGGTGGATTTGGTTATTACTTCACCGCCTTACGGTGATTCAAAAACTACTGTAGCTTATGGGCAGTTCTCGAGCTTTAGTATGGAATGGCTCAGAGGATTAAATCCTTACGGTGATGAGGACTTAAAGTTAGATAACAAAATGCTCGGGGGCAATAAAAAGCAATGCCAATTGCCGCCTTCAAAGTCATTGGAGCAGACCTTAAACAAAATAAAAGATAAAAAACGCAGTGATGAAGTGAAAAATTTCTTTTCTGATTTGTTTATATCGTGCGCTAACATTGTGGATAAACTTTCTGACAGCCCTACCGTTTGCTTTGTAGTAGGCAACAGAACTGTTAGTGGAATTACAATCCTAATGGATGAAATAATAAAAGAGTTTTTTGAGTATTTTGGTCTAAAACATTTCAGAACATTTATTAGAAAAATTAACAATAAAAGAATGCCATCACTGAATTCTCCTACCAACCTCAAAGGCGATACATCGCCTACAATGTCAGATGAATATATTGTGATTATGAAGGACTGAAATGAGTCTGCAGGAAATCACGAGAAGGCTTAGAGAATTAAAATCAAGAGGGTTTATCCCGGCTTTGAGGGGTGGGTCCACCGGAGTAGGATATACCTTTGAGCATAGGACGCCCCATAACACAGGGCTTAAGTTTGCGGGTTAATGACAATAACACAATAAATCTTATAGACAGTGAAAGTAATTTGCTGGCTACATGGGATGTTTTTGTTTTAGTAGGTAAACTGCTTACAAAATTAAGCAGAGTGCTTTTTGTGATTGCAGACAGGAGAATTGTAGAAGGATGTGAAGAATTTCATTACAATGAAGCCCTTATTTTATCAGAGCCTCAACATAGAAATTTTTTAAATGCTTTTATAGCAGGCAAAGTAGGAATAGATTTAAGGATGCACCTAAAAGAGAACGGTACAGTGAGAAACAGGGGAACTGGCTTTAGGATAAAGGAAATTGATATGATAGATTTATATTCCAATGTGAGAAGGCTTGAAATCTAATTTTCAAATATTTTTGTCAGAGAGATATAAGTGAATGGTCATCTCATACTTCTTCTGCATGCCCATCTTCCATATGTGAGGCATCCGGAATATGAATATTCCCTTGAAGAGAATTGGCTTTTTGAGGCAATAAGGGAGACATATATCCCTATGCTTGACACCCTTGAGGGCATGGTAAATGACGGAATAAGCCCTAATCTTACATTATCCATAAGTCCAACGCTGACTGAAATGCTCAATGACTCACTTCTCAGGAATAGATTTATCAGATATATGGATAATCTTATAGAGCTTTCAGAGGCAGAGAAGAAGAGGACTGCAAGGTCGGCATTCGAGCCTTTGGCATCTCTTTATAACACAATGTTTAAACAGATAAAGAAATTGTATCTGGACCGATACAAGCAGGATTTGGTTTCTGCATTCAGGAATCTTCAAGATGAAGGGCATATAGAGATTGTTGCATCTGCTGCAACCCATGCATTTTTACCTGTATTTGAAAATTATTTAGATGCAGTTAAGGCACAAATAGAGATCGGCGTTAAAAGTTATATCCATAATTTTGGCAGACAGCCCTCGGGTTTCTGGCTTCCTGAGTGTGGATATTTTAAAGGCATTGACTCGCTTTTGAAGGATGTAGGCATACGATACTTCTTTGTTGAATCACACGGCATTATTCACGGCAGTCCAATGCCTGTGTATAGTATATATAAGCCTGTCATGTCTCCCACGGGCATTATGGTTTTTGGAAGGGATTTTAAATCTGCACAACAGGTATGGTGCGCATCGAGAGGATATCCGGGAGACCCTTCCTATAGGGATTTTTATCGTGATATTGGTTTTGATCTGCCTCTTGATTATATAAGCAGATTTACACATTTGAACATGAGGACATTTACAGGGATAAAATATTACAGGATTACAGGCAATACTGAATATAAGCTACCCTATAACAGAGTTAATGCCATGAAAACGGCTTTGGAACATGCAATGCATTTCATTGGCAGCAGAGAGTCTGACATCAAACGTCTCTTAGAATTCGATTTTTGTCCTGTAATATTCTCTGCCTTTGATGCAGAACTCTTTGGACACTGGTGGTTTGAGGGGATTGAGTGGTTGAATATTATGATACGAAAGATACACCAGAGCAGCAGTTTTTTGGATATTATTACCCCAGGAAGATATTTCAGTGAACATGCTAATTTTAATGATATTCAATCTATTAAGCTATCACCTTCAAGCTGGGGAGAGGGTGGGTATAGTTCGATATGGATAGGCCAAAGGAATCATCAGTTTTATAGGCATTTGCATAAGATGATAGAAAGAATGGAGATACTGAAAAATCTGGCTACTGATCATCGGCTGCCGGCTACTATGATGCAAAGGGCTATCAATCAGGCAATGAGGGAAATGCTTCTTGCACAGGCAAGCGATTGGTTGTTTTTAATTCAGAAGGGAAGGGCATCGGAGTATGCAGAGTACAGGATAAAGAAACATGTAGAAAACTTCAATAGTCTCTTTTCGATGATTATGAAAGGGAATTTAGAAGAGCCTTTACTGAGGTCTATGGAAGAATCCAACAATTTTTTAAAAGATAAAATCCCAATGGCGAACTCGTTATTGTCTTTCTGAAAGTAAGGTGTCATAAGGATATGACTTTAAATAAGCTAAAAACTCATCAACTGCATGGGACAAAACCGAGTTTTTCTGCATGACAAGAGAAAAGTTTCTGAGTATCTTCTCTTCTTTTGGTGTAATGAGTCTGAGACTTCCGTATTTAACCTCTTTCCGTGCTGCCCATTTTGAGACAATGGATATGCCCATGCCGTTTTCAACCGCTTCTTTTATGGATTCTGTGCTGCCCAACACCAATGCTATGCGCATATCACTTGTATTTATCCCATGCTCTGATAGGTATTTCTCTATCATTTGTCTCGTGCCAGATCCCTCTTCCCTTAAAATAAAAGGCTCTTTTGTAATCTCTAAAATCGATACTACCTTTTTCTTTGCCCAATGATGAAATGGAGGTATAATGAACACGAGTTCATCTGTAATTATAGGATCTGTCTTTATCTTGTGTCTTGAAGTCTCTCCCTCTACCAGTCCGATATCGATGCCGCCTGAATTTAAGAGGTCTATGATTCTTTTTGTATTTCCTATAAATACATTTATTTTGATTTTCGGATGATTTTTCTTAAAATCAGCTATTACACTTGGCAATACATAATTGCCTATGGTAGTGCTTGCCCCTATTGTTATGCTTCCTTTTATTAGACCTGTTATTTTTCCTATTTCTTTTTCTGCTTCAGCATAAAGATTAAGAATATCCTTTGCATACTTATAAAGGATCTCTCCTGCAGGTGTTAGATTGATAAAACTACTTGACCTATCAAATAGTTTTGTCTCATAAATCTCTTCGAGAGCCTGTATTTGCAAGCTTACTGCTGGTTGTGTTAGATGAATAATCTCTGATGTCTTAGAGAAACTTTTTGTTTCTGCAACAGTGCAAAAGACTTTTAATTTGTGGTCTTCCATTCCCATAATAATCTATACTATATCATAAAATTTATTTATATGTAAATAATTCATATTTCCACTACTCATTGGGCATGGTTCAAACTATTCAAGTTGTTCAAGCCGTTCAATATTGAACAAATAGTTCAAAATTACTGGCTCTCGGTTTATGGTTTTAGTTCTGGTTTCAGATAATAGAGTATTCTTCTACATTGCGGACAATGAATTATCTCATTGCCTGTTTTTATTTCTACAAACATCTGCGGAGGGATATGCATATTACATCCCTGGCATGCTTCATCTTTTGCCTCTACTACAGCAAGTCCTCTTCGTGATTTCATGATTGTCATGTATTCATTGTAGATTTCAGCATCTATTTTTTCGATTAATTTTTTTCTGTCATCTTTTAATTGTTTTAACTCATCTTTGCATCTTATAATTTCTTTTTCGAGTTCTTTTTTTACCAAATCTATTTTTGTCTTCTCTTTTGTTATTCTTTCTTTTTCTATTTCAACAATTTTCAAGGCACCTTCGATAGAGTCCATAATTGATAGCATCTCGTCTTCTGCTGATTTAAGTCCTTTTTCTGCTTTTTCTATTTCTTTTAATTGTGCCTGATATTCCTTATTGGTTTTGATTTCTGATGTCCTATGTTTCAGTTTCTGTATTTTTTCTTTGATTTCTTCTATCTCGTGTTCTTTATCCTTCTTTTTTTTCTCAAGTGAGGCAATCTGCTGTTTTGCGATTTCATATGCTGCCTCGGCATTTTTTAAAGATTCCTCATGAGATGCAATTTTATTTGGTATAGCATCCATTGTGAGACGGGTGGAAAGCATAGTAGAATCAAGTTGTTGAAGGTCTATTAAAAGTCTAAGTTGTTCGTTCATATATAGCTCATAGTTCATTGCTCATAGTTCATAGTCTTTAGCCAATCAGCCATCAACTATTAGATACGAGCTAAATTAATGGGCCCTCCAGGACTCGAACCTGGGACCAACCGGTTATGAGCCGGTAGCTCTGACCAACTGAGCTAAGGGCCCTTCCTTAATCAGAGATAATAACTTTAACTTTTGAGATGCCTTTAAGTCAAGACTTGCCAAGAAAATCCCTGAGCCACCTACTTCTGGCGGGGTGCTTTAGTTTTCTGATAGCCTTTACTTCTATCTGCCTTATCCGTTCCCTTGTCACATCAAATTCCTGACCAACTTCTTCAAGGGTATGCGGGCTGTCTTCTCCTATGCCGAATCTTTTTCTTATTACTATCTCTTCTTTTGGAGATAATGTACATAAGACTCTATCAATGTGTGCCTTTAGGTCTTCATGGATAACTTCATCAAGCGGAGACAAGTTTCCTTTGTCTTCTATGAAATCCTTGAGCATGGTGTCAGATTCCTCGCCAATAGGGGTTTCGATAGATATAGGTTCTTTTGATATTTTAAGTATGTTTTTAACCTTATCAAGAGGGAGTTTAGACCTGTTGGCTATTTCCTCTGGACCCGGTTCTACACCGAGTTCTTGCACCAGTTCCTTAGTAGCTTTGTTTATTTTGTTTATGTTTTCTATCATATGCACAGGAATTCTTATTGTCCTTGACTGGTCTGCTATTGCCCTGCTTATTGCCTGTCTTATCCACCATGTGGCATAGGTGCTGAATTTATATCCACGTCTATATTCGAATTTATCAACAGCCCGCATCAAGCCTATGTTTCCTTCCTGAATTAAATCTCCAAGACTCAATCCCTTTCCAATATATCTCTTTGCGATACTTATGACTAATCTGAGGTTTGATTCTACAAGCTGTCCTTTTGCATTATTTACTTCTATTTCTGCCTTTTCGAGTTCTTGAATAGTCTTTTTTATTTCTGATGTACGAAGTCCTACTGTTGATTCTATTGACCTTATATTTGTTGCTAAATCTTTAATTTTTGATGAATTATTTTTTGTTTTTTTTGCCTTTTGAAGGTCTTTTTGCATGGATTGTATTTGTCCGTTTATCTTTTTCAATTCTTCAAAAAAAGCATTTATAACATCGTCTCTGAGATTAAGTTCTCTGATCTTTTGGAGTATCTGATTTTTATTTTCCTCAAGAAGTTTGCATATAGGAGCATTCCCTTTTGCCGGAGTCTTTTTGCTTTCTACGCAGAAACCACCTTCTTTCAAAAGTTTCTTTCTTCTTGTGAAAAGGGAGTTTATAGATTCTGTAATTTTCGAAAATTTTTCTTTCTCCTCAAGTATGTCATCGTCGGATAAGTCTTCTCCATCCTGAATGAGTTCTACAAGGGGTGCCTCTCCTTTTTCTACGAGTCTACCCAGCGTTATCAGCTTATTTAAGACAAAAGGGATTGTGAATATTGCACCGCATATCTTTAATTTACCCTTTTCTATTTTTTGTGCAATTTCTATCTCTCCATCTTTTGTAAGCAAAGGGATGGAACTTATCCCTTTTAAATACGCCTTCAGGGGGTCATATTCTTGCTCTATAGCTCTTTTTACGACCTCTTCTGAATAAATAGGTTCTGCGTCCTCTTCTAATGGGAAATTTTTATGAACTACTTCTTCCTCGTTGTCCTCATCGAAATTGTTTTCATAAATATTAAAGGGATTGTCATCAATTTTTGGCAAGGTTACCCCCGTTTAAGAATAATTTTGATTTCTGCAATAAACTTTTCTTTTCAAAAAGCAAAGAATTAAGGAGTTTCACATCTCCTGCCTCTCCTGCTAATCTAATTTGTCTTTCAAGTTTTTTCATGGCTATTGTCTTCAGACAGTTTTCTATAATTCCCTCGACATCTGTTTCGTCTATTTCTGTATTTATAGAGAGCATAGTTATTAGTTTTTGTTCTTCTTTGTCGCATACTGTCAATAATTTTTCTAATGAAGGCCATTTTTTTATTTTTTCGAAGATCCCTCTGATGACAGGGTCTTCTATAATTTGTGGTTCGATGTTATTTGCTATGAGCATTACTTTATCAGGGAAAGAAAGGGCAATGCTCAATAGCATTTTCTCTTCCATATTTTCTGGACTTGAGATGCCTGATTTCTGAAATGCATCGACTCTCGACGCTTGGCGCTTGACTCTTGACGCATGACGCAGTTCTTCCCTCAGTGTAAGTTCATTTATTTTTGATCTGTCAGAAAGTTCGCGGATAGTCTCGTCTCTTTGGAGTGGATCAGGGCATGAAGCTATAACTTGCAGCATATATCTTACTGCATCGAGTTTGCTCCTGTCATAAACCTTTAGTAAAAACTCTACAGGTGAAATAGCATGACTCATACACTTTCTGAAACCCTCTTGACCATATTTTCTCAAGAATGTATCAGGGTCTTCGCCTTGAGGGAGAAGAAGGATTTTTACAATTATGCCTTCTTTATAGCAGAGTTCAATAGACCTTTTTGTTGCAGATATTCCAGCTGAGTCTCCATCAAAAATAAGCAATACCTTGTTAGAAAATCTCTTGAGTTTTTTTAGCTGTCCACTTGTCAATGCAGTCCCAAGAGGGGCAATTGTATTAGTAAGGCCATATTGGTGGCATGAGATTACATCCAGATAACCCTCTACAATGATAGAATATCCTTTTTGCGGGATAGAATTTTTTGCAATGTTTAGACCATAGCTCGTCTCGCCTTTTTTGAATATAATGCTATCAGGTGAATTTATATATTTAGGTGCATTTTTTGACTCAGATAATATTCTGCCTCCAAAGGCTATTGGTCTTCCTTGTAGGTCAAATATGGGGAATATTAGTCTGTCCCTGAAAAAATCATAAATACCGTGATCTCCTGAACTTATAAGACCTGATGTCTTTATATACTCAAATGAAAATCCTTTTGCTTTTAAGTGATTGAAGAGTGCATCATGCTCATTTTTGCTATAGCCGAGCGAGAACTTTTCTACTGTTTCATTATCGACTCCTCTCTTGTTTAGATATGAGATTGCATGTTTAGAAACTTTTAGATTGTTCCGGAAAAAAATAAGTGCCTCTTTATAGATTGCAAATAAGTTTTCTTTGATCCCACTTCTGATTTCTGAACCATGCCCTGTACTTTCTAATTTTATGCCTGCCTTTTGTGCAAGATAAGACAATGCCTCCTGAAATGTCATGTTTTCAACCATCATCACAAAGGAGAATATATCTCCTCCCTTATGACAGCCAAAGCAGTGAAATATTTGTTTTGAAGGATTTACCATAAAAGAAGGGGTTTTTTCTGAATGAAACGGGCATAAACCTTTGTAGTTCTGGCCTGCGCGTTTAAGCTCAACATGCTCGGCTATCAGATCGATTATATCGATTCTTGTCTTTATATCTTCAACTATGTCCCTCATGCGTTATCTATTTATTCTTCTAAATCCCGAGCATTCAAGCACTTTTATACCTTCATTTTCTGTCACTTTATCAAGGAGAAGGTTTAATCCGAGATTATCGCTGGCTATGTGTCCTGCTATTACTACATTAACATGATTTTTTTCTGCTTCTTTTCTATGTTCTTCGCTGAGGTGCATAGCAACAATGGTGTTTATTCCGCTGAGAGAGAGGCTCTGGAATATCTCCTTTGAGCCTTCTGTACCGCCTGTCATATCTACAAAGATTTTTCCTGCCTTTCTGTTTTTTGCACCAAGCAGTATTTTTGGTCCTGCATTGTTTTTTTCTGCTTCTTTGTATTCAGGCATTTCGCGTAAAATCTCAATTATATCATCTACTGTATGAGGTTTTTTATCATCAAAGATTTTCTGTAAATATGATGCCACCATATTGTCTGCTGGTGTGTGCAGACAGACAAAAGGCATATTTATCAACCTTGCTGCATCAACAGCTCGCGTGTGATTTACTGGCATTAATTTGCGTTCTACCTCTTTTATCCTTCCTTCCATGAGATCTTCAGCGATATTTATCGGAACACCAAATCTGTTTAAAATATCTGCCTGCATATACATGACTCCATAAAGGTTTGCATACGCCCTGCCTTCAGGATGATGAGAGACTATAGCATCAACAGAGATATTCTTGTTTTTTAGTGTCTCTGACAGGAGCACTTCGCCTACCTCTATGTCTATGCCAACAAGAATAGTTTTTATGTCTTCCTCACCTGTACCATAAAGAATTCTCGAATCAGAGTAAGGATTTTCAAGGGTTTCTATGTCAAAGGCTTCTTTTTCCTTTGGTTTTAGATTTTCATAATCCTTTTTTCTTTGTTCCAGTTCTTTGATCACCGAGTCTTTTCCTCTTGGATCATTCTCTATGCCTGTTAATATAGCCTTTTTATAAAATTCCGACAGTTTCATGTAAGATCACCTCATTTGCTCGATAATTTGCTTAATAGTTCTTTGACCTTTTCGCTGACAAATTTTCCGTCAGCCACTCCTTTTGTTTTTGGTGCAACGATTTTCATGACCTTTCCTATATCAGATGGTGATAATGCATTGCATTCCTCTATGGCAGAATTTATTATATCTTCTATTTCTTGTAAGGATAGTTGTCGTGGTAGATAGGATTGGACAATCTCTAACTCTTTTTTTTCTTTTTCAGCAAGGTCTGTTCTACCTGCTAATGTGAACTGCTCTATAGATTCCCTTCTTTGTTTTGCCATTGATGATAAGACAGAAAGTATGTCGTCATCTGTGAGTGTCCCCATTTTCTCTATGGATTTGTTTTTTAAAGAGGCCTTGAGCATGCGAATGACTGATACTTTCATTTCATCTTTACGCTTCAAGGCCTCTTTGAGATCTGAGTCAAGTTTTTCGATGATGCCAATTGACATTTTTACCTCGCTGGCTTTGCTGAGAATGTCCTTCTCTTTGCAGCCTTTTTGCGGGCAGCTATAATCTTTTTCTTTTTCTTTACGCTTGGCTTGTCGTAATGCTCTCTTTTTTTAATCTCAGAAAGAATGCCTTCTCTTTCGCACTGTTTTTTAAAGTGCTTGAGGGCAGACTCAAAGGATTCTGTATCTCTCACTTTTACTGAGGGCACTTATAAATCACCCCTCTCTATCTGGATTTTTGCTGATAATTTAACAATTTAGCCGAGTTCCTGTCAAGAAAATAACAGGTGGCGCGCCCAGGAGGATTCGAACCCCCGACCTGCGGATTCGTAGTCCGACGCTCTATCCAGCTGAGCTATGGGCGCACATGAAAATTCTATCAGTAGTTCAGTGATTTTATCAACATGGTGTGTATTTTACATTATTTCTACAGAGAATTTTTGTATAATAGTTTCATGGGTGAATTTATGGATTCAATAAGTCAGTGGTTTGCAAATAATATGGACATAGTATTTTTTATTTATGGCTTAGCCTTTTTTGTGATGGGCATCAGCATATTAATACAGCCGAAAAAGGAGAGTGAATTCAGGATCGCGAATATCTTTTGGCTTCTGTCGGGATTTGGTCTTGTGCACGGTGTAAATGAATGGCTGGACATGTGGGCAATAATCAAAGGACGGAGCGAATTTCTTGATTTAATCAGGTGGTTTTGTCTTGTTATTTCCTTTATCTTTTTGTTTGAGTTTGGCAGAAGACTTTTTATCATAAATGTTAGTAGTGAATCTACAGACTGGAAACTGAAGCAGAGTATCTTAAAATATACAGACTGGTGGCAATCTCTTGTTTTGGGACTTTTTGTGTTTATTATCGGCATTACCTCTCATGATTTCTGGGAAGTAGGAAGTATCTGGGCAAGATATTTGTTTGGATTTTGGGGTGCTATCCTGACAGGATTTGGTTTTTTTATTTATTATTGGCTTGAAAAACAAAAGTTGGAGATGTTAAAGGTTAAAAAATATTTTCTGATGGCAGCTTTATCTTTTATTGCCTATGGTTTTTTTAGCGGACTTGTTGTACCAGAAGGAGATTTTTTCCCTGCGAATTATATTAATGTCAAAACCTTTCTATCAGTAATGCATATACCTGTTCAAGTCTTTCTGACTATCATGGCGATAATCATGACATTTTCTATAGGCAGTGTGATGCAGATTTTTAACTGGGAAGCAAGGAGGAAGCTTATCAATGCATTAGAAAATGAGAAGGAATCAAAGAGAATTCTTTTAAAAACAAATGAACTGTTTGAAAAGATTTTTTCATCAATGCATCTTATGATTGCATATATGGATAGGGATTTTAATTTTATACGAGTAAATAAGGCATATGCAGAGGCTGACGAGCGAACTCCTGATTTTTTTGTTGGTAAGAATCACTTTGACTTATATCCAAATGAGGAAAATGAGGCTATTTTTCGTAGTGTTGTGGAGACAAGCGAGCCATATTTTGCCTTTGAAAAGCCTTTTCAATACCATGAGCATCCTGAGCGAGGAGTAACATATTGGGACTGGAGCCTGCAGCCTATAAAGGATGCAAGTGGTAAAGTTGAAGGATTGATTTTAGCTCTGCTTAATGTAACCGACAGAAAGCATGCAGAAGATGAAAGTGCTATGCTCAAAATGCAACTTGCACAATCTCAGAAGATGGAGGCAATAGGTCGTCTTGCAGGAGGTATTGCCCATGACTTTAATAATCTTCTTACAGCAATAATCGGATATGGGAGTTTTTTGAAGACAAATATGGATAAAGAAAATCCACTAATTGCTTATGTAGAGCAAATTCTATCTTCAGCAGAAAAGGCAGCAAATCTTACACAACAACTCCTTACTTTTAGCCGAAAGCAGATAATTAATCCAAAGCCTGTAAATTTGAACGAGATCGTCAAGAAAATAGAAGGGCTTTTAATAAGACTCATTGGAGAGGATATAGAACTTAAAACTAAGCTTGCTGATGAAGAACTTACAGTAATAGCAGACAGTGGTCAGATAGAGCAAGTATTAATGAATCTTGCAACAAATGCAAGGGATGCTATGCCTCATGGTGGGACTTTGATTATTGAAACAAGGCTTGTGGAATTGACTAAAGAATATAAGAAGACACATGATGTTGAGGCGCCAGGTGTCTATGCCATGGTGTCTGTTAGTGATACAGGGGCTGGAATGGATGAAAAGACAAAAGAAAAGATATTTGAGCCATTTTTTACGACAAAAGAGATGGGCAGAGGCACAGGTCTCGGACTTGCAATAGTATATGGGATAATCAAACAGCATAATGGATATATAAATGTGTACAGCGAACCCGGCAAAGGCACTACATTTAGGATATATATTCCGATTGCAAAGCCTGAATTAAAAGAGTCTGAGCCAATAGCCCTTCCTGTACCAACCGGAGGCACAGAAACTGTGCTGATAGCAGAAGACGATGCAGAGGTTAGAAAAATTACAAGAGAAGTGCTAAATAATTTTGGCTACAAGGTCATCGAGGCAGTGAATGGAGTGGATGCGATAAACAAATTCAGGGAGAATAAAGACAAGGTTCAGTTACTTCTGTTTGATGTGATAATGCCATTGAAAACCGGTATGGAAGCATATGAAGAGATAAGAAAGATAAAACCTGGTATAAAGGTGCTTTTTACAAGTGGCTATCCTTTAGTGTAGCCGCATGTGATAAATTCCAGCGAAAAATAAGATAAATGGCTTCCCGGATTCGCTTGACCATATCAAATTTGGTTTGAAAAAAGCCCGTCAAAGCCCACTTTTCTGCCTCCCTTTGTTAGAAATTCGTGACTATTAACTCCCTCCTCTTACGTGCGGGGACTCCCCCTCGGTTATTTATACTATAAAGCACCGGGTCTGTTTCCTTAATGTTAAACTTTCTGTAAAGCTTCCTCACTTCAGGGTGGTCGTCATATGACAGTATGAACCGGCCTCTTATGTTGCTCAATATGTCCTTCAATCTTACGTGATCCGCTTCCGTGAAGGTATATTGATAATAATGCTTTCCTCCGGGTTTTTCAAGGCAAACCATATACGGAGGGTCGCAATAAAACAGGGTGCCTTTTCTGTCATAATTATTTATCAACCTATCAAATGAGAGATTCTCTATATATACGTTCTTAAGCCTGTCTCTGGCCGCATCAAGACTCTCCATGCCCTTGCAGTATTTCGGCCCTCTCTGCGGACCGAAAGCATATCCAGTAAATATGCCGCTGCCAAAGCTATTACGGATGCAGTAATAGAATGCTATTGCCCTATCGATGTCATCTTTGAATTTCCCTGTTTTTATGGCATTTCGCTGGAGAGGAGGTAATACTGCCGCAGCTTGAATACGTGAAGTTTATTTTTTTACGACCATAAAGAGATTAACAAGATTGGAGTTCAGATCATTCCAAACCTCGACCTGTGATGGCTTCTTCCTGAAGAGCACACATCCTGCGCCGCCAAATACCTCGACATAACAGTGATGCTCCGGCATCATTGAGATTATTGTCTTTGCGAGAATTCGCTTGCCTCCTATCCATGCTATAAAACTGTTCATAACAAGCCTCCTTTTTAAACATAATTTGATTTTGTCGGAATGCCCCTGCTATATTATTTCCGCCCGTCGCGCGGGTGCGAACGGCAGCGGGGTATCCCGTCATGTGCTGGTAACACATAGGTTCGGAGAGGATTATCACCCTGAATTACTGTCCGCTATGATTCTATTAGCAATTTCACTGTCAATGATTCTCTGTCGGTCATTACAGGTGATGATTGTATATCGTCAGAGTTTATAATCCTCGCAGTATATGTAGAGCCGTCATAATCAGTAAATATAAAATTGTTCTTTGAGCCGATGCTCACATTTGTGAGGAAACTAAAAAAACTGTCAAAATCGGTCTTTGATATATTTCTCCAATGCAGTGTCATGTAATTTTTGACAATGCCCTTGTCATAAATGTAGATGTCTCCGCCGTCGGCATAATCCATCGGCTGTAAATATTGCCGTGAACGCTGATAATCTCCCCTCGACGGATTTCGGCTGAATTGTACGGAGCCTGTCGGCGCTGATGTTCTTTCAAATTTTATCTTAGCCATCAGTATTCCCTCGCAACTAATGTGATCCTGTCGTTTCTCATATCCTTGCCGCTGCCCGGATATATGTTCACTTTCTGCGTTTCGCAGAGGAGATTAGACTGCGGCTCTATAGTTAAAGCGTCTGCAAATTCAAGCTCTGAATTATCGAGAAAGACCTCCATCTCCAGCAGTTTCTTCCTATCCTTATATCTCGCAAGATAAAAATCCCGCAGATCGTTTGCCATCGCATCTATAGTTATGAAGTCAAAATAAAAAAGTTCCGGCCTTTCCTTCTCTCCATATTTATTAACACTTACAGAGTCGGATGCTTGTGAGAGTCTTTTATATGCCTCGTCCCCTGTCTTTGACCAGTTTTTGTCATAATGAATAGTAATTTTATTGATCACTTCATGAAGCGGAGACCTGCGGACCCGCATCGATGTCTTGTAATCATCCTGCATCCTTATCATATTTGATGTAATATTTTTTTGTGATGTAAGGCTATCAGGTCTCCACATCAACTGCGCCTTGCCTGCTGAAAACCTAAAATAGCACCTGCATTGAAATGCCATTGATGAGAGCCATTCCTTGAGCCTTTTATATTCATTAATCAGGACAGAGAATTTATAATTTTTCGATGCGAACTGTGAGCCCGCATTTGTGTAAAAGTCCGCAATCGGCCAGCCTGCATATGTATTCAAGAAATGTTTGAAAATATGGTCAGGCCGCTCTATCAGGGCATTTGCCGTGCCGGTATATGTCCCGGAGGCGTCATCCTGATAGCCGTCCACATCTGCGGTCACGAGCCTTCCTATAACGGCATCGGCGGATGAATTGCCTGAGAGCGTAACTGTGCCTGATTTTATGACGGCGCCGCTTTTGAATGCTGCGCCTGACTTTGTCATGGCTGGAATGTATTCCACTTCTTTCCATATTTCATAGACATCTATTCCGAGTTGCACCCCACCACTCCACCCGTCGCTCCAGTTTCCCCCTGATTTCTGGACTCTGTATGTGCCTTTCCCCGAGTCGCCTATAATGGTGGAGGGTGACCACCCACTGTTGGTAATAGTTTTTACGCCCCAAAAATTTGCTACTATATATATATACTGTGTTACAATAACCCCATAATTAGTGCTGGGAAACCCTACGCTTAAAGTTTCTCCGCTACTGGTGCGTTTCGTAGATTCATTCCCATCATATATTGCTGAATATGTCCCGCTGTTTGGATACACTTTTTTAGTCGCAACGGCAGACGTAAACCCGATGTTGTCGGAAACCGTTATGCCGTCATTTACGGCAATAGTGTCGTTTACTTGTATGTTAACCTGTTTTTCTATAACCGGTTTTACGGAAAATACGATGACAGCCTTGCCCTCATATCCCGCTTTTTCGCTGCCAGTCTGCCCTGTGTATTTCGTTAAATTAGCTACCTGCCTTACATCATCGACATAAACATCGCCTATCGCTTTTACCGGGTGATCGGCAACAAGGTATATGTATTCTGACAATACCTCAAATACCGCCATGCCTTTATCATGAGGTACGGCCGTTGTGCTGTTATAGCCGCGCGTAATTGTAAAGACATTGCCGTTTTTAGCTGTAACCCGCATCTGCTCTTTTTCGCATTGTACTGTAAAAGGCGCGGACGGAAACCTCGACGCATCCGAGACTTCGCATGAGGTTGCAGATGCTGTAATGTCAGCTACCAGCGGGCTGGCCGCGCCCGCCTTAATCGCATGGCAGGGGACATTTTTAACAGAGCCATAAACAATATTTGCAACCTTCCCGATTTCGTCGGGGTCCGCGTTGGGATAATCTGCGGTATTGATTTTCGTGCCGATATCTTTGTCCAGCCGCACGGAAATATCTACTAAATCGAGTCTATATACGAGTTCATTGAGCTTTTCAAAGTCAACAATATTGCCTGTCCACATCTTCTGCGGAGGGTCTATGGAAGCGTCAAGACCTAAAAACCAGAGATACAGTTCGCAGTCTGTGACCTCTATATTATTGGCTGCTGTCCAGAGGATGGCGTTGATATTTGGATTTGCACCCGGATCATTAATTACATCAAGAGAAAAATCAGAGACCTTTGACAGCGCCATTTCTCCGGCAATATCCTCGTCTATTTGTCCCCATGCAGCGACCCATGATTTTGTTGTTATGCCGCCATTCCATCCGGCGACAGTAAAAGACCGGTCAGATAGATAGATCGTCCCGGTTGACGGAAAAGGACACTTCAATATCCAGACAGGCGATGCGCCTGTTTTTTTGTTTTTCTCTGTATTGAAATTTGTAGGGAATGTCTTCATATCAGTTCATATTTTTAAGCCTTTTAAGTTCATTTATTAGAGGTTTGGCTATTTCACGGGCTATCTGCCGGGGGTCTTTGTCTCCTCCTTTAATTGTAATGTTCGGCGCAAAGGTGATATTGTTCGCATACCGCCTCTGGTCGTAACTTGCCGACTCGCTTCTGTTAATAACTCTCTCGCCCTGATGCAGTTGATAATAGCCTGTCTTAGGCACATATGATGTGCCTGATGCGTAGGAGCCTTTAACGTCCGCGCCGAGTGCCTTGTATATTGCCGTGCGCATCATCTCTGTGGGTTCAGCGTAAATCTGTTGCCATACCGCTTGCCATCCCGCGCTGTCTTTCAGCCCCGTCAGACCCTCGCGATTCAGATTCCATCTTAGTTGGGCATATGCATTGATGGCGCCCGATAGAGAGCTTAAGTCCATAGTGTATTTCGCCGTAGTATTAAGTTCATCCATTTTCCCTTTCATGTATTCGATGCCCTCGGTAAATGGTCTTTCCGGCGACGCCTTTGTGTATGACTCCACTATGACTTTCTTATATGTAACGTCAGGTATAGATTGAATACCGGCCTTTATTTCCTCTATCGCGGCTTTTGCCGCGGAATTGTCAAGTTTGATTTCTATAGCGGCTTTACCCTGCGCCGCTATAAATTCATTGCCGAGATCTAAGACCTGCTGCCTGTAATGCTCTATCATCTCCTGAGCTTTTGCCATAGCGTTTTCGATGGAGGTAAAGGCGCTGCTCTGAGATTCAAGCTGTTTTTTCTTTTCTGCCTCGATTTCGGCACCTATACTTTTAATTCTCGATGTCGCCTCATATATAGCCTGAGCCTGCGATATATATACGGTGTCGTCTTCCTTAACCTCGTCCGTCAACCCTGCCCACGCCTGCTGCACCTGCTGAAGCATTTTGATTTTTTCGTCGGAACTGAGCTTCATGGCCATAGATTCTTTTTCTTCCAGCCGCCGCACCTGCGAGAAGTACTTTTCTCTCGGAGACATTGTTTTTTGCTCTATAGATAAAAGCATATCCTGCGTGTTCGTTTGTATGCCTACAAGCTCCTGCTGCTTTTGTTTGAGCGACGCATAATACTGCTCCCACACGGCAAGCCGCGCCTCCGCTCCTTTCTTTTCCGTCTCCAGCATCGCCGCCTGTTGCTGAGCAATATCTTGTTGACTTGCTCCTGCGGATTTTATAGCGTCCTTGATTTTAGACTGCATAGATAACTGTGTATTAAAAACCGTATCGATTACCTTTAAAACGCCCTCTATACTGATTTTTGCGTCCTTAAAATCCTGATCTGCGAATTTAATCATATCCGCGCCGTACTGAGACATTGCCTTTGAAGCGCCTGCTAATGCCTTTACTGTCGATTCGATCTCTTGTTTATTTCGCTCCTGAGCGTCCGCTGCGGTGTTAGTGGCATTTCCCAATTTTTCAGTTGCATCGGCGGCATTATTAATTTCCTTTGCCTGTCCGGCCGATCCCTGCCATTCCCACAAATCTTTAGATGCACCCCAAGCCGCCGTTGCCGCAAGAGTCCACTCCTCGTATGCGCCCTTTGAAATACCCAGTTTGTCGGTCAGCCAGCCGAACATTGCGGACGCCTTAAATATACCGGCAGAGACTGCGAGAACTATAGCGCTAACCTGCTGCATCCCGGTATAGAGCGTTGAGACTATATTACTCAGTAGTTTTGCCAGAAAAATTACGCTTTCAATCCCATTCGATACGTTTTTAGCCCACTGCTGCGTCTTGCCGGTCTCAAATGCTTTATCTATATTGTCTTTAAGAGATTGAATCTCGAATTTCAGAGTATCGAAGCCCCCTGCGTCCGCAACCTCTTTTATGAACCTTTTCCATAGAACTTCAAACTGAGTAAAAATGCCGCTGATGGAATTCATCATCCCCTCGGCAGCGCCGCCGTATTCCTTGTCGAGGCCTTTAAATAGAGCGTCAAGACCTTTTTTAGCGCTCAGAGAGCCTTTTTCTATCATGTCAAAAAGCTCAGGCATTGATACGCCTAATTCTTTCGCCATAATCTGTATCGCTGTTGGAATCCTTTCGCCTAACTGCTGCCTCAGCTCTTCCATCGATATTACGCCTTTGCCTGCCATCTGCTGTATTGCCACAGAGGAAAGCTCAAGGTCCTGAGAGGAGCCTCCAAATGCGGCAATACTGTCGGCCAGAATTCTCAGACTTCCGGACATAGGGTTCATCCCCGCGACCTGAAGTTTGATAAACGACTTTTGCATAGAGTCTAATTGAAACGGCATTTTTGCTGCAAAGTCTATCAGCCAGTCGAATGCCGCCTTCCCTGCCTTCGCGCTGCCAAACATCCGCGTAAGCATTATATCGGTTTTTTCAAATGTAGATGCCGTATCGAGCATGTCTTTTGCGATGTTTTTAATCGTATTGAATGAGCTCTTAAGGGACTCAAAACCTATAAGCCCTTTTATGAAATCCCATGTCCTGCCGCTTGCCTTCTGACATGCATGTGAAAAAGTATCGACCGCTCCTGCCGCATTTTTCATGCTTGAGGCTACGGCTCCGGCTGCCGGAGAGGCCTTGTCGTCTCCTACTATAGCTATTCTTACTTCAGGCATTTCGTGTTATAATGTGTTATGAATCTCGTTAATACTCTTATATGGGCAGCCGGATTCAATGCCGCTTTATACGGCGGCATCATAGGGTTGTTTGTATTATTCGTCAACCCTTTTGCCGGCATTGCCATCCTTGCCCTCACTGTTATCCTCTCGAAGCATCTTTAGCTCTTTTTCCACTATCGCCATCATCTCCACATCTTCCTTAGTCGCATCGTAAAGCCTTAATATCGTCCCCGCATCCACAATATCATGCAGAGTGATAAGCCTGTCCCTGATCTCAAGGATTCTTTGACCCTGCTCGTCAAGCGGCGGGATAAGGCAGCCTTTTTCAGTCCTGCAATCAGGGACAGCGCCATCAATCTCCTCCGCTTCAGCGCATGCCTCGCAGCTCACACCCGGATAATCTATTTTTGCCCGGATGTGAGCGAGGAGTTTTTTATTGTTTTCTCTCTCTCCTGCTGCATCAGAATTTCAAAGTCTATGCAGGTCTCGTTTACAAATTTTGCAAAGGCATTCCATTTTGTCATTAGCATGTCTATGTTTTCAGGCGTGCAGGGTAAGGGTTTGCCCCCCATAGTGAAACCTTTCCAATCCTTCACAGCAGCCCTGCCAAGTTCTATATCCGCTTTCATATCATCGAATTCCTCTGTTTTTTGATGATTGACATACGAGATTTTTTTCGACTTCCGCGCTATGGATTTAAGCTCGTCTCTCGATACATATCTGATAAGCACCTCGGCGTCTTCTCCAAAAGGCACCCATGCCTCAAAATCATTTTGCTGAAGCTTCTCCAGTTCCATATTTATCTCCTTTCTTTTTACATAGGGCATATATGACCTATGTTTCAATTTTTATTACGCCAGCGGATCCGTCGCCCTTCTGTTAATGCCCGTGATCCAGAACGGGTCTGTTATCCCCGTCATTCCCGCCGGAGCCGACGTTGCCGCGTGAACAATCAAATCGAGCGGCTCCTTGATTATTCCCTGCTCGTCCACTGGGTCTACGTTTTTCAACTGAAGGTGCGGGAACTGTAGCCTAAACTGCCGGTAATATGCGCCCTCGATGAGCGCGCCGGTAAAAGTGATGTCCATTTTTTTCCTTGTGTCAGAGCCGAGATCGAGCAGTCTTGCATTTGAGGAGTGACGCGGGAATGACAGCTTCAGCGATATTTCAGGATGCCCGTCATTGGTAGGCTCGTCTATAAGATCCTGCTTGTTGCTGCCGGGAGTTGAGTACTGTCCATTATATACTCCTGTGAGTTTTCTTACCGCTGAGAGTTCAAAAGACGACGGATATATTTTGTCCCCGTCTTCAAGCGCTGCGCCGGACTGGTCGTTCATCCTGAACACTCCCTGCGCGAATCTCACTCTGTTTGACTTTTCAAAATACGTAACATTGTTAAATGTCGTTGTCGTATTGACGGCAGAGTCATACACCTTATTTACGCCGATAACTTTAAATATCGCCTGTAAAGGCTTCCCTACCTCGCCTTTAATTGTGATGCCTGCGATCTTGGCTGACGGTATTTCCTCAATGTAGTTTTTCATGTGCTTTACGAACGTGCCGAAATATCCGTCTATGTCCTGTTTCCATTTGTAAGTGTAGGCGTAAGCCGCTGTTGTTCCCTGCTGCGTAGGCACGCCTGCCACGCCCATAAAAAGCGCGAGCAATACATCAAGGGAATCGTATCTGAGATACATAGGAATGTCGCCTTCGACTTTTATGGCTCCGGGCGTTCCGTCTTCCGAAAAATATGTTCCGAGAGAATCATCCGATTCTATCGGCGCATCTTTTTTTATACTCGTCGGCAATATCAAAATGCCGTCGTTCGCTCCTACCGCAACCGGCGTGTTCCATACCAATGCCTTTTTAAATGCCGCCTGAATTTCTACTCCCGCAACTGCGCTCATAGTTTATTCCTCCTTCTTTTGGTCTTTGTCTTTTTTTTGCTTCGGGGACAGTCCCGATTCTACGGCTTCGCCCTTTGCGTTGTGCGTCAAGAGTCGAGAGTCAGGCGCATGACGCTCTACGCTTGACGCTCCACGCTGTGTAAATATCTCGTCCCCGAAATCGGATTCCTCGATGTCGTATTCCTGTCCTTTAATAAGCAGTCCGTATTTCCGATGATGAGTGTCCCCGATCTTTGCTATGACTTTTATTTTCGCCATGTTCTCCTCCTTACGATGTATATAATTCATGCACAGGCAGTGTTAATTCGCAGTAGTGGCATAGCACGCTGCCAAATGTCCTTACATCTATAACATCCACGCTCACGGGACCTGCGAACTCGCATTTGCCATTGAGCGAAAAGTTGAACCTAAACTTATCCCTTATCTCTTCTATCAAATTATTGAATGTCTTTTCCGTTGCATCAGCGTCTTTTAGTGACATATACCCTCTGATGCGGTATTGATGAGTTATTGTCTCCTCTGCATTATCGTCATACGCTGCTGTAGCAGCGATTCTGACGATCTCAAATCCCCGGATATGCTCCTTACCTGCAATAACGGTCTTAAAAAGATTGATAAATGCAGACCAGTCTGCTGCCCACCGGTCGTAATCGTAAACCTTTCCAATGCCTTGCACGGAGCTTAAAATATTAAAAATCTCTGCCCTTATCGCCGACTCGCTCATTCACTCAACTCCCTTGCTATTTCAAATCCGCAGCGGTCAAAGATGCCTTGAAGCCTGCCCCAGTTTTCATTAAGCGCGCGTTCAAACATATGCGCGCCAGGAAAGCCTTTTTTGCCGATCTTTCTGCGAACTAAAAATTCAATGCGTTTAGACTCATCGCCCGACAGACCCATCTTCACCTCTATCCACCTGATAAGCGAGCCTTCAGGCGGCCATGCCTTGCCTGCTGTCCTGCCTTTCTCTACAACATCTCCATATTCGCTTTGATGAGCGACTATGCCTTTTATCGCTGTCGTTCCCTTGCCGATAACCTCGCCTTGTATCGTTGACATTAATCCGCCTTTTGCTCCGCCGACCCCCTGCGGAGTGCGTTTTTTTACCTCACGTTCTAAAAACTGAGTTGCCTCATACATTGCCTGTGCGAGATTGTCTCTAACTATCTCCTGGGACACGCCCTCAAATATCTTTCCTTTCTGCGTTACTGTTACCTTAAGTTCCATCTATCTCATCTTCCTTCGCGATCTCGGATGTGTCAGCCTTTCCCCGCCGCCTGGATATTTTATATCAAGGTCAATAACTGCTGATGCTGGCTGTGTAATGTCGTCTTCCCTGATGCCCATATGTTCTTTGTAAAGCTGCATCAGCCTCTTCGCCCTTTGCGCAAAGTCGAAACTCTTTGTCCTATAGTTCACTGAATCTGCAGCTATTGTTGAATCACTTGTCTGTGCGTATGCATTTGCAAGTTCTTCGAGACATAAGGCTGATGCTAAATTACAGAGCGCGTCAATATCGCCATCTGGGATTGTTGTATCAGTCCTTAAAGTCGTGAATGTGACCCGGAAGCTTTCAGATGCAGACGGAGTATCATTTATGAGCCTTATCTTCTTAGCGGTCGGAGATTGGTATATCTCATATTTATCATTGTCAATCAATGTCGCCGGCACATCACCGATGGGATACTCAATGCTCTTAATGACTGAAAATTCATCAATCCAGCCGGAGGGCAGATCATAATCATGCCCTCCGTTGCCGGTAATGTCAACGACTTTCAGGTTAGGACGATGTTTAGAGTATATCGCAATCGCAGCGGCGATGTTGCGGTCATAGTCTCCGGGATTTGTAAGCTTCCCGCTGTCATCGCTTACGATGCCGATTACCTTTGTCCTTATGCCTGAAAGATCGCTCATGTATTACACTACTACAGCCTTGTAAACGCCTCGATAATCAACTATCTCGGCCTCGTACTCATGTCTGATCTTGTACTGAATCTTGTCAGCCACAAAGAACTGTCCTACTGCAGGATTATCTGCAACAAACATCTCGGGAGCTTCCTGTCCGTTCAGGAATGCAACCTCGATGATCTCCACATCCCTCGGATCAGCGATGAGCATCCAGTCATTAGGATCCGTCATGAATGGATTGACAAAAATGTTTTCATTGTTTTCTCCGAACATTTGAAACACCGGGTTGGCATCATTGTTTGTTGAGCCGGGTATCAGCCTTGACTGGTTCAATCCTATGGCAGTCGCCTTCAGGTCTCTCGGTATTACAAGCACCTTTCCCTTCAGTCCGAGAACTTCATTAGATCCGGGCTCGGTCATGTTATGGAGGGCCTTGTCTGCCGCATCTACACTGCTGTAGCTCAGTGCAGAGGATCCGAGATTGCCGTGATCTGCATGGAATACTGCCTTACTGTCGCCCTTGTAAGTCGCATTGTTGATGAGCTTGTTCCATATCCTCTTAGCCAGGGTTCTCCTCGCTGCCCTCGGCAATCTGCTCACAATCTTATTGATAGCGCCCATGTCATCATTGATGATCATCCTCCTCGTGATGGTGATAGTGCCGCCTTTCTGGTTCAGTGCGTAATCGACTTTCTCATCACTTAATGTCCCGAGGTCAGGATAATCAACAGTCTCCGGGGTAATGTCAGGCAGATCTCCGAAGTAAGATATTCTCACAGACTCAAGGGATCTGAAATCCGTTGCATTGCGCCTGGTTGAGATGAGCAGATTAGCGCCGAAATCAGGGGATTCTCTGTAATCCTGAATCATCCTCCTGTAGAGCGTATTGCCAAGCACATAAGAGAATGTAGCTGATGTGAATGCTGCTGTGAGCCTTTCCGGCCTGTCTGCATATCCCCTTACTTCTGTATCTCCTGTGAGCTTCACATATGCAGCCTTGATGGACTCGAATGTCGGCACATCGTCATATTTGCTATCCACTTTCACGCCGAACATCTTATCCATAGCAGCCTGCAATCTCTCGGGCTCTCCCTGAACCTCTATCCTTAAATCACCTAAACCGCTCGGCCTGCCGCTGCCGGTAATTTTGTCGAGATACTCTTTTTCGTCCTTAATAGCGGCAGTCAGCTTTTCAGGCTCAAAGACAATGCCGTCAAACTGCTTTCTGATTTTCTGCTGTGAGATTTCAGGAAGCCCACTTGACTTCAGCTCTGCATCGAGAATGATAGAGCATGCAGTCAGCCTTGTCTCATGAAGGATCTTTTTGGCTTCAGCGTTTCCGCCTTCTGTCTTTGTTGTTACTGCCACTGCCGCCATAAGCTTAGAGATATCATCCTCTGTTACGGCGTCTCCCTTTGCCTCAAGAGCCTCGATGTCAGCCCCCATATGAGGAAACTGTGTCTTCATCGCGGCTAAAAGCTTTTTGAACATATTATCCTCCTTATCCTTATTTTCAGGTTCGCCTGCCTGTGCAGCAGCGACCAGTTCCAAGAATCTGCCATCATTAGTTGGCCTGTGGACGACATCCACTTCAACGTCGATGATCTTTACCGGTTCTAATACCTTTTTGCCGGCAACCAATTTTTTAGTGGTCAGGGCATTGATATCTACCGAGAATCCGATTAGATCCGCCTTCCCCCTGTCAAACGCCTCTTTTGCCATGTCATGGAGCCATGATGCAGCGCTCAGGATATGGAAGTCCGCCTCTATGCCAGTCCCCGTATCAGTCGGGTTGGAAATCCAGCCCACAAGCTCCCTCACTGATTTATCCGCATCCTTGCCGGTGCGGTGCTGAGCATCCATAAGGGCAAATACCCTTGCGCCGTCAAACTTGCCGAGAGCTGCTACGAGAGGCTCACGGGGCCAGTTTATACGTCCATCAAGTCCGAGGCCGTACTTGATTACCTGGACACGCCATGTATGCCCTGTCTGGCCTTTAGGAGTATCCACAGCAGCGATAAACGTCATGGCTGCCTGAGTCTTTACAGGGACATACTCCCTCATTACCTCGACAGGCTCCTTCATGGTCACAGCGCCGTCATCGGAGACGCTGTATTCCACCTTGCAGTACCCGCCGCCGTCTTTTTCGCAGATAACATGGTCATCATGCATCTCGAGTATATACATACTCGGCAGCATCTGACTCAGTTTTCCCCTTATTTGCTCATAGTTCATCATCTACTTACCCTCTGTTTTTGACGGTGTTTTAGAGACATTGTATTTCTGCCCATCCTTTGTGACGACAGTTACGGAGTCGCCTTTGTCCTTCCAGTCAAGGACATCATCAGTCGTCAAATCCCTTTCAACAGGGGTATGCCTTACTTTTTCCTCTCCGTCTTCCTTTACCTTCTTTGCCTCTGAAGTCCTGAATTTCAGACCCTTCAGATACTTAGCGTCAATCTGTTTTTCCGCCATTTTCTTTTCCTCCTTCGAAAATCTAATCCTCCCAACGGGAGTGATACGGAACATGGTCTCAACCGCACCTTATCGTCTCGCTCACCGGCGCTGCCGGATCCCGCGGGTGCATCATCTCTATGCCGCCGACCGTAAAAGCGTCTTTCACAGGCACATGCTGGCCGTGCGCCGCAAGGTGGCTCGGCCTCGGCTGCTTAGGATGCCCGGCATGAATCCACTGTTTTTCAAGATCAGGCACATATTGAGCGGCCTGATACATCCTGTATTGAGTCGCACGGCTGAATGCCCTGCCCATCTCTGTCTGTATAATCACTTCGGCACGCTCTGCAATGCTTGAAAATATGGATTTGTCTTTAAGGTTTTTCCCGATGGCCGCTGCGACTTCCTGCTGAGTTTTAGCTCCCATCATGCCGAGGCTGATCTCTCCGCGCACCTTTGTCCATGCGTCGCCGAAGAGACCTTCAAGATAATTATTTGTATAGTCCTTCATCACATCGAGGACGGATGTAGAGATATGAAAGCCGCTGTAAATGCCTACAAGTTTTAGAGGAGCATCAACTAAAGACTGTCCCATTCCCCAGATGTCTTCAACGAGTCCCTCTGCCTCTTTTTTTGCCTTAACAGTAAAGTTATCGAATTGATATTCGAGACTGTCTAAAAGTTTTTTCAAATAATACGCATCCCACGAGACTGCGGCAGCCATGCCAAGAGCTGCCTGCACCTGCTGCCGGAGGGTGTCGATAATATCCCTCATAGCCGCAGTCCCGGAACGGATTCCGGCGTCCTTTTCCTTAATGATCCGTTTTATCTCCGAATTGACGGTTGCCATCAGCCCTTATAACCCTCAGAAAGCCCTCTAATTTGGTTTATAAACATAGTAAAGCGGGGAAGTGCGACTCTTTGGTCGTGCCGCTCTCTAAAAATCGATTGTAGGGCTTTAAATTTATTTTCAAATTTGATTTGATTTTTCATTTTTTTAGATAATCCTCATATCCCTTTTTCTCATCCTGCTCTTTAAGGGCAGTTTCGACCGCATCGGTGTCTATCTCATAGCCGATCATGTTCATGCAGAATGCGAACATCTGCGTTGCGGTCTGCTTATCGACCCATTCATTTGTAACGGCCAGCACGAGCGACTGAACGAGGTCTCTTATCGCCGTGCTGAATTTTGAAAGGTCTTTCCCCGACAGTTCCGGCGCGCTCAGGGTGTAGGTCTTTTCATCCTCTGCCACGCCTTTGAGCATTCCTCTGTTGTCGGCCTCGGCGATGACATCGTCAAGGATCGTCTCGATCATGCTCTTAATCACGCGCTGCCTCTCGCTGAAGCACTTATATGCCGGGGCGGACATTTCCTGAGATACGGCAAGATTAGAGTCTTGAGCGCCGCCATACCAAAATGAAGGTATAGACTTCGCGCCGAGTATGTGATTACGGATAAGCCGTGAGCCCGCCTCGATGTCAAATGTTTTTAAATCCGGATTTGAAGCCTCAAGTTTAACTTTTTCGTTATGCGCGTAAACGCTGCCGCTCTTTTTAGTAAAACGTTTCAGTTCCTCGCTTAAAGTATTGCCGTCCGCGCCCTCAACCAATAAGTCCCATACAAAGACATTCAACATAGACCACTTCTCGGACATATCGAAAAGGAGCTGCTCATATTGATCCAGCCAGTCGGCTATATCGAATAAATCCGACTGCCCTCGCTCCTCGTTTGTGAGATTACCGATCCGGAAGTAATAGCACTCCGCATTTTGATTATCTCTCCATGCCCGCGCCGATGGGCTTAAAAAGTCCTCTGCGTCTTTTTTAAGCACTGTCTTATAACGCCTGCCGTCCTGAAAATTAACGCCCTTAGTTATCACGCCTATCACTATCTTGCAGTTCTCAGGGTCAACGACAACTGTCTTGATATTTGCCGGGTCTATGTACCCGAGAACAATCTTGCCGGTGTATTGAGAAACAAACTTCGGGAATAGAAGCTCTCCGAATATTGAAAGCTCCCTCACATGAATCGGCAGATTTACGGTTAGGTCGTTGAGCGGGTGATCCCAAAAGTCGTTGAGGAGTTTTTTTACATCCTTATTTTTACTTTCTATTACAAATCCCTCGCCGCAGATAAACGCAGCGGAGATGTTGATTATCCAGCGGGCAAGAGGATTGGTCTTAAAAAGGTAATAAGCGATCTCGATCTCACGCTCTTTATCAATAATCAATAAATCGCGATGAACATTACCTGTAAGTTTGCGCCAGCCGGTCTCGTCAACAGAAGATGATGATGCAGCCGGAAGCCTGCGCTTTACCTCGGACTCTATCGCCTCTCCTAAAAATGCGGCAACGAGCCTGTCTTTAAGTTTTTTCATGCTGCCCTCTCTATGAGCCGTTGGCTCAGGGCCATAGGCCGCCGTGAAAAACGGTTTTTTCGTTCCGAGTGATAATCGTCCCTGGCCGTCTCGCTGCTAACAGAGGCGGCAGGAGCTCCTGAAGACACACCAGAATGGATTCCCAACGCTCCGGCCCAAAAATGATCCGCATGTCCAAGCTCTGTTCTCTCAGCGTCAAACCTAATGTTGCCCGCTGCTGTGGTAAACTTCTTAACGCTGTGAATGTCCTCTCTAATATTCCTGTCAATCGGAATCCTCACCTGTCTGTCTTCAAATCTCCGCCTGAAAGTAACAGCCAAATCTTCCTTGACCGAATTGCTGAAAGTTACCGCCTCGGCCTTGCTGCCATATTTGTCGCTCATCTCCTCTGCAAGCTGCATTCCGAGACCTGTTGAGTCAATGCAAGCCCTTCTGACAAACGGCATGAACATAGAAAGCACATCTTGCTGGAGCCTGAACGGAGCCTTATGCAGCCGTTTGACCATTCTCGTCCAAAAAACATCTCCGAGCTTTTCCCAGAGCCAGATAACAGTCAGGTCTTTTTTCCTGCCTATATCAACGCCAAGATATAGCTCTCGCCCCGCGAACTCAAAACCTTCCGGCAGATCAACAGAGGCGCCTTCATCCTCGCATGCCGTTATCATCTCGTATGTGATATATGCCGTTGCCTCGTCTATGAATTGACATTCAAACTCCTGTACCCATGCGTCAGGGTCTGTCATGTTTTTACGAAGATCATCAATGTTGACCTTCAGCCCTTCGCGGACAGCATCGTAAATGCTTGTCATATGCTTGGATGCATCGCTGTGCTGCCAGAGGTCGTAAAACATATTGGACTTGCCGTTAGGCGTGGAGGACACCCTGATCTTGTATCCCCGCGTAATTGTCGGATACATTGCCTTCCATATCTCACGGCTGTCTTTGTGAAACGAGAACTCATCAAGAAAAACATTGCCGCTAAATCCCCTGCATGTGTCAGGGTTTGCAGGAAGCGAAATTATCCTTGAGCCGTTTGGAAGCTGCACTTCCTCTTTAGTCTCCCTCTCTGCCTTAATAATCTCATCGCTCCTGACCTTTAAAAACCTGAGATGCGAATAAACCTTTTGCATTACTTCCTTTGACTGCCGATCAGATGACGAAAGTATCATGTTGTTGCATTTGTGCTTTAACGCCTCTACTATCGCCTCCATCGCAAGGGTGAAGGACTTTCCTATTTGCCTTGATGCGAGCCAGATTTTTAAGGGCGATGTGTCGTTAACCCAGCGCTGTTGATACGGCAGTAGTATCTTTTTGACTTCCGCGTTATCTCTTGATCCCATACTCGCTCTCCAGTATCTCCTCTGCAAGTCGCTTCATTTCAGCAGGGTCTTTTGTCTCTTTCTGATGAGGTTTAATTTTTCTTGAAAGCTCTATAATTGTTTTTACTATATTGGTGTACGCATACTGCGCCTGATTGTCTATGCCGGCAATGCCGTCAAAGTATTTCTCGTATTTTTCCTTCTGCTTCATCAGGTCAGACATCATCTTTTCTTCAAATGATATTTGAGAGTCTTTATTTTTTTGCCTCTCTGCATCTATATTTTTCAGTCTATCTTTAAAATTGAACTTTTTCATCCAGTCGTAAAATGTGGGCTTGCTTAATTTCAGCCCATGCTCTTTTTCGAGCCTGCGAAGTGTGGATTCAATGTTGCCTCCTTCTTCGCAATAGACTTTGAATGCAAGCTCTCTGTTTTCTACTATGTATGATTTGCCTTTCATCATCTAAAAGTTCGCATCCACGCCGGGGTCTGTAATAAATCCGTCCAGCACATTCAACCCTTTAGTTGAGATTTTAAACATGCGTATTTCAACGCCGCCTGTCTTACGCCTTTCCACATGCATGAGTCTTTCCTCGGCAAGGTATGCGATATGGCTTTCGTATTCCTCGTCAGAGCATGAATATCGCAGGTCATCCAGTAGCCAGTACAAAACCTTGTCGTCAAGAGTTCCGGGATGCTGATGCGCAAGCAGCTTAAGAATAGCTCCCCTTATGCGTCTGTAACGTTCTTTTTTAGGTTCCATCCGCAGTCCTCCATGCGCTCTATTTTTTCCATCATTACTTTAATAAGTATGATCATCTCCCGATGCTCGGAATTATCGCGGGAGATAAAGCCGTCTATGCTTCTGGTTAATCCCTCGATGGCTATAGCCTGCTTTTCGGACGACTCGATTATCTTGGCGCCGACAGTTTTAGCGAGCCTGTATAAGCCGACAAGCACGAGGACGGCCATCAACATGCCCGGCCCCCACTGGATTGCCGACTGTATTGCGAGCTTTGTCAGATCATCGGCCACTTATTTCGCCTTCCACTCATTGATTATTTTTTCCGCTGACCTTCCCACGATATACCCTCCGATGCCGAGCTTCAGAAGATCCCACATATCAGGTGGAATCTCGAGCACAGGCACATTTGCCCCAAAAGAAAACATCCTGATTATCGGCGTGATGATGTAGTTGTGCGCAATAATGTATGTGAATGTGAGCATAAGCATCGGACGCCAATTACGCTGCAGCCATGACTGCCCCTGCGTTTCAGAGACAATCACTTCGGCTTTTTTTGTAATCTCTGTTTCGTATTTCTGCCAGTCCATCTGAGCAAGGGCAAGGGTGATCTCGGATTCGAGTTTTAATCTGTCTGCTTCGGGCATTTTTTCAGCAGGCAAGATGCGCCTGATAACATCAGAAACGAGCGCAGCGATTGGGCCGACTAATAGATTCAACATCTATCCCCTCCTGTATTTCCACTCATCTTGAACTTTATTAACTGCCTTTTTAACTTTCTTCGGATTCCGCCTCGCAAACAGAACGCCGATGATTATTCCTGCAATCATTACTGCTATGTGCGATAACCAGAGCATGTTATTCCTCCTCTAATCAGGGTCGGTCAAGCAGACCTTAATTGCTTCATCATTGAGCCTTTTAAAAAGGCTTTTATATCTTCCAATGAGAAACGATATAAACTCAGACCTCATATCAGGATGAGATTCCCATGCCTCGACGATCGGATTTTTATCATACATAAAAAATGTGGTCTCCTATCTGCGTAACTTTCTGTAATTTCTCTTTCCAACTCGGACTTACTGACCTCGTGTGATAGTGTGTTGCGACGCCGACATTGCTCGTCAGAAAACCTTCAAGCAATCCCTTCGCTACCCAGTAGCAATGCCTGAGCATGTTCAGCCTATTCAAAGAATCCTGAAAATCAGAAGCGATATTTTCAAGGGTCTTTCTATTAGGGTCGTTTTCATTAAGGCAACTGAACTGCCATTTTTTGAGAATCACGGATTTAATATCACTGCCCCACCATGAAGGATTTTGGGCTCTATTAAGAATTACAGATGCAACAGCCAACATGCCGTCAAGCCCCTGATTGCGAGCCTCTCCGTAAATGCAGATACTCATTAATTCCACATCAGAGAGTGATTCAAACTTTTTGTTATCGCTCATTCAATCTCTCCTTGAAAAAAAGATGACGGCAGTCGCAAAGGGAGGTGTAGCCCTGCGCCTGCCGTGTGGGGTGAGATGCAGAAAGGCATTTACAATCGCTCTTGTGGTTTTTGTTTTCATTAAATAGAAGTTTAAACGATAAGGAAATAGGAAGTCTTTTAAACTGGTTTTAAAAGTGAAAGGGGGGGCTGTCAATCGATGTTTGAAAATAAGCCGCGTTGTCTTTTGTTTCGCTCCTTCGCAAGAATTTCATAAACATACTGCACGGAATAATCCGTTACCCGCGCAAGCTCGGCGTGATTAACGCCGTTGAAGTTCTCCACTATATATTGCCGCTTGCGCTCTGCAATTATTTCTTTGAGGCTCTTGAAATATATCTGCTGTTTGCCGAAATGCTCTGCAATTTTCAGGGCGTTTTCAATACCGATTAATTCCGCCATTTCGCTGTAAGGCTCCGGCAAGTCCTCAATATTCAAGTTATCCAGCCAATTCAAAACGCATTACTCCTGTCGTGATCGTGAAAATATTCCACGCCCTCAAACTTTTCTTGCCTCTGCTGACGGGCAAGCATACCCTTCAGCGCCTCGATGACCTTTGACGCCTCTCTGGATGTTGTAATGCGATCCTTTTTGAGATATTTTTTGAGCCACCTGTCATAGCCGTCATGGAATCGCCATTTTATGTCTGCCTTCAAATGCTCGATCTTCGCAAGCTCCTGCGGAGATACAATCGCCGTGATATTAGGGGCCTGCGGACGGCGAGGGCGGCGCTTGCGCTTAATCTCAGCGCCGAGCCTTATCATGTCATTAATAAAAGCCTCTGCCTGATTGTAAGTCAGATATACGCAGCTCCTCACTCCGTAATGCCTTTCCATCATATCTCTGTAGCTTTCTTCGCTGAGTTCGCCTTTTTCGATAAGCTGCGCCTTGCAGATATGTATAAGCTGCTTCTGCTTGTTGTCAATGACATTAAGAAATCCCTGTTTCATCTCCCCGCCTCTCCAAACATCGGCACTATGTTCATTGCCGACATTTTTCTGCTTTTAATTCCTTTGGCTCTCCAGATTGCATCATAGGCGTTCTGGCATTTCTGACAGAGAGCCTGTAGATTGTCCTCGCTGCAATTTTCAGGCACGTGGTCAAGATGCGCAATCGTAAGCACCACCCTGACAAATCCCAGAGACTTTAGAGCCGTTGTCATGTTATGCCCGCCGTATCGTATCTTTGACCGTATCATGTCCCATTCAACGCTGCATATCCTGCGTCTTGAATATTTTTCAAGAATCGCTCCATTTTTAATCCCGCATTTCTCGCATTTATTGCCTGCCCTCTGCAATATCCTCGCCCTGATGTCCTTCCAGTCCTTTGGGTATCTATGTTTATTTTCCGGTCGTATCGGCATACTCCATCCTCGATTGATTAAATATTTCTTCAAGGCTTATTTTTTGAAGTTTTGCTGCCCTCATAAGGATCATGATACCGCGATGCCTGAGAGACCTTGTTGCCTCTGCTATCTCTTCCGGGGTTTCTGCAATGTAGAAGCCGACGGGTTTACTCACAGATGAGGCAATAAGCACGCCATGTTCCATTATGAGATGTCGCACAATCTGCCTGACCTCTACATCCTTGAGCCCTGTCATGCTCGCAAGTAATCGCACAGAAAGGGCATTTGCACGCCCCCTCTGAATGAGTCTCAGGATATGGGATTCCTCATGCGTTAGTCCCTGCTGGGGATCAAAATCTATTTGAATCTGTTCGTCCATAGCCTCATCAGTGGCAGCCTGACTGCCAGACAGCAGGGCTATTGCCCCACTGTTTCGGCTTGTTTAAACTCATCGCAGACAAAATCTTTTGAAATAGAGTATCGTCTCGAATTCTCAAGTCCAATTACATTGCAACGATAGTTATGATATAGATATTCCCCATTGCAACCGCGTATCTCGACCCGCAACCTATGAACACAAAACAGACAGCGCCCCCCATCTTTTCTTGTTGCCTTACGATAGTTGACTTCTTTTTTCCTTTTTATCATGCAGCCCCTGCCTCTTTGAGTTCGTCTTTAAGCAGGGCATTGACGAGCTTGTCTATCTCTGTATCCGTTGCCTTTATTACGACCTCATCGCCTGTCTCAATTACTGTGATGCCGAGTTTTTTGAGTTCTGCTACTGAAAGCTGTGCAAGTGCTGCCTTTAAAGGCTTTTCTGTGACCTTGATGTAATTTTCCCACTCATCTGGATAATACCTGTGAATGAGCTTCACTACCTGCTCTTCATCTTCCCATGAGATGGTGCCTTTGCCTTTGCGGAAGCCGACCTCAATGCCGTGGAATATCTGTGTCTTTGGCTTCTGGAAAATGTCTTGAGCCTCCTCAATTGCAAGCCTGAGAGCCCTCTGTCTTTCTGATGCAAGTTCTACCGCCTTCCTGATCTGTGGCAGCCTCTGTCTCTTGAGCCTTTCAATCTCATCATTCAGTGCCTCGACTTTTTCCCTCAATGCTGCCCTTGCGACTGAGTAATCCCTGCAAAGCCTTTCAATCTCTACTAATGTTGCCATTTTCCCTCCTTACTGTTCCACTGCTGCTGCATACATGAGCATGATGTATCCCCATGCTGCTATAGCACCGGCAATGCCGTAGAGGATATCCTTTGTCTGGATTCTGTCCTCTGTGTTCTGACTTCTGTTTTGTGCTATAATTTTCATGTTTCACCTCGTTTCATTTTATTTCGCAGGCGGTGGATGCGCCAACATCCCCGCCCTGCCTTTCTTTGACCCACTGCTCGAATGCCGACACCGTGGGTATCCATTGGCTTACAAGGCAGAATGTTTCGCTGCCGCAAGAAGGGCAGCATGCGTATATACCTTTAGCCTTATACACCTCCTCACAATCAGCGCAAAGCCTTGCATCTCTTAGTTTCATAGCCCCTCCTTACCCTCTGAAATATCCGCAGCCCTCGCAGCCGTGCGGCTTACGCACCTGCTGGACTTCGCAGACCGATGTATCTATACATGCATCGCACACCTTGCAGTAGATGTGCTGCCCGGTCGTAGGGCCGAGCTTCTTTTCCCTCAATGTCTTGCTCGTATTGTTTTTACCTTTCATCACTCGCCTCCCACTACCCTAAGTCCTTTACCTGTCGTCTCAGTCATCTGTTTTTTAAGGTAGTCTGTAACCGCGTCTTTGATTTCTCTATTTTTATCAGGCGTCATAGTGTTTGGCCTGTCGCCCAGAGCCAGAGAGAGCGACGACTTAGGAATGCCCAGCGCCTTTTCAACGTCGGACTGTTTAAGTCCTATGCGCTTTAACACTTCCTGTATGCCTCCGCCGTAAACTTCAAAAACTTCAAGGGCTGTAACTTTTTTGCTTCCGTTCTCCATGGCATTACGCATGACATTGAGGACGATCTCCTGAAGGTCAAGGAAATTTCTGGACTCGTCAAGTTTTGCGATTGCCTCTAACGCATCATCCTCAAAATGCCTGCCTACTGTGTGTTTGATGTAGTCTTTGACCTCTGAAGCTGTGAGCCCCTTCATCACCACGCTGTCCGTGCGAAGTCTTACTTCGTCAACTCCGCGCTTCTGCATGGGGTCATATTGCCCGACCATAATAACGGTGAAAAGAGGGCTCCTGCCCATCCAATCCATCTCCCTGAATGTCTTTAATGCCCGGAGGGTTGAGGGATGCATTCTATGCGCTTCCTCGAGAATCAGTACAACAGGCTTTTCTTTTGATGCCTCCCCGAGTATGCGCCTTATCTGCCGCGCCCTCACTTCCTTAGTGCGCTTGCATGATTCATTGGAAAGCCCAAGTACCAGGCCTTTCTCGATGTCTGATACAACAACCCTCTCTTTGTCGGGTGTGTGCAGCCTTACTACTTTTGCATCAATATCCCTGAATATGAGATCAAGGGCGCTTGTCTTGCCAAAGCCCCACGATGCTACAACGCTGATCATTGCATGTGAATCAATCGCCATTTTTACGACTCTCTTAAGTCTCAGGTAGTCCGCGGTCTCCATGCGGAAAAATCTGAAAGGGTCTTTCGTATATCCGTACTCCGCTAAAATTTCAAGTCTCGATACTTCGCTCATAACACCTCCATTTTTTTAGCCGCCTGCTACTGCGGCATTCTTTGTCTCTTTGATGGCTCTAATTTCAAGAGCTAAATCCATTACATACTGCTTTTTAAGTCCGTTCTGTAAAATAAGTCTCTTCACCACCTCCTTGTTTTCGGGATCAAGACTTAAAACGATTTTCATGAATTCACCCATTGCCTCATCAATAGATGCGTAAGTCGTCACGTCAAATGGGTCTGCAATCTCTCTATCCTCTTTTGTGCGAATAGGCATCGCCACTATCTTTTCATCCCGCGGGGCTTTGTCCGCGTACAACATTGCGTCTTTTGAAATGTTGAGGTTAGCGGATTCTTTGACAAGCTCCTGATGCGGGGTTTGTTTGTGAGACTTGTATTCGCCGAGGTTCAGAGGCTCAAAGTCTCTAACTTCATACTTCATGCCGGTCTTGCAGTCCTGCACAATAAGCCTGTCTTCAAACACGCCTTCAAATACCCATACCCATGCTGAATGAAGCCCCTTAACCTCATAAGACTTGCCGTTGTATTCAAGCTTGCCTTCAACGCTGACCTTTCGTTTACATCTACGAGCGACCGTGGCAAGGGCGTTTTCAGGCATGGTTACAATGCCGCCGTGCAGATTTATTTTTGACCATGCCTGCATACGAGTTATATGACGCTCAAATCTATGAGGGAGCTTATTGTATTTATCCTCGATAAAGTGTAGAAGTTGCTTATTAAGCTCAGAAAGGGTAATCTCAAATTTTTCCTGATCTGCCACTGCCCAGAACGGTTTTTCAAATTTCTGCCATGCGGTGCGCCATGGTCTCTCTATCTTTCCGTGACCTCTTTTTTGATACGGCATCATCTCCGGCAGTTCGATGCCGAGGCGCTCTATGAGGTCTCTGGATGGGAGCGCTTTTTTGAGCATGCCCTGATCTGCAAGCAACTGCTCAGGCAGTCCGATTATCGACCATGCCCATGAAAGAAAGCTCATGCTGTCAACCGAGTTTTCGCCCTGCGCGGCAACATAACGACAGATAAGCCGTCCGCTGTAATCATCCGTAAGTCCGTATATCCACGGACGGAGAGCATCAACAGGGACCGGTTTGTTTTTGTAATGCTTTGCAGGCCGGTGCAGCTTGAGCAGGTAATCGCCGTCGCAAAATCTTTTTGCAATGTAAAAAAACTTAGATGTAGATGCGTCAAAGTGGTGAGCCTGATTAGGACGCTCTGCCTGAAAGCGGTTAGCCCTCACTTCTTTTTTACTCCAGCCGTTTTCACGGGCTATGCGGTTATATGTGCCAATAGGGACATCTATAGCAGCTTCAGGTATCAGCCCGGACTTTACAGCTATTAGCACTGCGTCTTCCGTGCTTATCTCGCCGGCCTCTTCAGGAGGACATTTCTTGATCTGATAGACTATCCTTGCCCATTTCTGATATTCAGGCTTTTGCGGCTGCCCTTTGCGGGTGCGCTTGCTATTAACATCAGGATTGATATTTCTATATAGCGTCTGCATTGTAGTATTCAAGATCTTCGCCCACTTGCCTGCTGTCTCGGTCTTCATACCGTGAGGGGCATTTGCTATCTCTATGCGAGCCTGTGCTATGACTGCAGGGTCAAATGACATATTAATCCGTATCTCCCCATTCCTCGTACAGAAAAACATTCCAGTCTTTGCTGAATTCGCGCAGCCTCATAACCATCTGCTCATGTATGCCCGATATTTTTGCAGGGATAACAGGGTCTGAGAAAATGCGCTTATCAAACGCAAATCTGCGTAGTGCAAGGTCAAATTGATCGAATATTTTTTCGATATTCTCCATGTATGCCAACGCCCACTTAGGGTCTTCCTTGTCTGGCAGTTGTGCTTTTAGGGCTTCAATCTCTTTCTGCATGGCCTGTATTTCTTTCTTATGCTCCTTGTCTATGCCTTCGAGCTTGCGCTTCGTTATGTTCTCGGATTTTTTTGCGAGGGCAGCGCGCTCAATGAGGAGGTCTATTACAGCTTTTAGGTCGTCTGTATGGTCTTCATCAATAGGTATCTTTTTGCCCTCAATTTCAAGAATGCCTTTTTTGAGGCCGGATTTCTGATCATCTGAGAGGGAAGACTCAAGGAGCTTAATGTCGCGGAGCTTGATGCGGAGACGCTGACAAATGCCGAGAAACTGCGGGCCAAATTCATGGAGTTGTTTTAGCCGCTGTCTTATCTTTTCGTCGCTGCAATGAAGCTGTTCATTGCAGAATTCTTCCCATGTCTCATATCCCATCTCTTTATAATCTTCTGACTCTTTAACTCTTTGGATCATCGTAAGAGCGGTAACTTCTGTTAGTCCCCTTACTGCCTGAAAAGCATCCCATGCGCCAGCCACATAACCCAATTTTTTTGGTCTCGCCATTGTCCAACCTCCTTTAAAATCAATAAGTTATAAAAATCTCAACCCAAAAAAATTGGGTTTACTCCCCTAAATACCTCTTTAAATTCTCCCCAAAATTCGCCCTTACGCTGTCTGCGATCCGCACGATCCTCGGCGACAGCCTCCAGCCGTCTGCCTGCTCATCAGCCCATCCCCTGATTGCAAGGTTTTTGAGCGCCCAATAAGCCTTGCTCTGCGTAATGCCGAGGGCATCAACAATCTCTTTAAGAGTCGTCACCTTAAAGACATCTGTCGCCAGATACTCAACAATCTTCATGAGATTTTGCTGACTGTCATTTTCAAAATCAGTCTTTCCTTCTTTAGTCATTACTCCACACCTCCTATCTTTTCTTTTTTTTCTTTTCAGGCATCAGCCAAAACGATCCCTGTGTGCCCGGCTTGAGCATCCGCTCTATAAGTTTTTTGAGCATGATCCGTGTTTTTTCCATTTGCAGTATTGCCTTCATAAAAACATCCTCTATAATCCTGATAGCCTCGAAGCTTGCTTTTGACTGATATGTGCTGGACAACGTTTCTACGAACTTAGTGGTGTCTTTAAGGCAGCTCACTATCTCATAGAGCATGTCATCTTCATCAATGCCGTCAAGGTTTTCAATGGCGATTCTGTGAGTCATGAGCATACCCGCTTGATAGCCTATCCACTGAATGAAGTCATATTTTTTGATGTAGTGGCATATTTGTAGAGCCTTCTCCACAGTTATGGGCGTCTCTCCGCTGCAATAACGATAGATGCCCTTCCCTGCTGAGTTGTCAGCATCGCCATTGCCAAGCCCTATAGCCCTGCCGAGTTCGTTTTTGAGTTCGAGCTTGCTGATAGGCGGAAGGCCTTCAAGTCTCCTGCGCTCGCGCTCCCTGTCGCACCATTCGTCTATGACTATGTCTAAAACTTCATGAGCATATTTATAGTTTTCAAATCTATTCACATCCGCACCTGAAAAACAGAGTTTTTTTGACATTGACCAAATGGGCAAAAAAATATAAAATCAAAGTATCTTTAACGAGACCCAGAAAATCATTGGTGATAGTCACCGAATAGCGGAAAATGCGATCAGGCATGATCTTATGTGCGATCCTATAACGGAGGACATCAATGCGACGCTTAATTTTGGATTTAAAAAGCCCAAGTAGGTGCATATTTTTACCTCCTCTTTATGCCGTTTTTTTATTGTCATTGCCCCAAAGATCGCTATATTCCACGCCGAGGGCAGAGGCGATGGACTGGCGAACCTTTTTTGATTTACTGAAACCATCTATACATTTATATATAGATGTCCTATGCATACCGAGTTTGCGGGCTATTTCAGCACCTGATATGCCTTTGAGTAGAAGCATTGCCCTTATTTTCTTTTGCAGAGGGATATTTTTTTGGTCAATTATATTCATCATGTAGGAAGTATAAACATAAAATATGACACTTGTCAAGCAGAAAATGACATAAAAATATGAAAATAGTCAAAATAGCTGACAGAATTAAGAAACTAAAGGGAGTCCTGAGTGACAATGATGTGGCGGAGTTGCTCGGTATGAGCCGAACTGCATTTGCTGAACGAAAAAGAAGGGATAGTATTCCTTACGAAGAGCTTGTCAGATTTGCTGAACAAGAATCCATATCTCTTGACTGGCTTCTTACTGGTAAAGGCGAGCCGTTTATAAAAAAGAAAGAAGAGGTGATGGAGGCAGAGCCCTCGATGGTGTGCGAGGAGCAGTCTTATTGTAATGAAAGGAAGACTATCCGATTACCTGATGATCCTAAGCTTGCCCTGATGATGAGGCAGATGATCTCTATATATAAGGAAGGCAGCACTATGCAAAAGGCGCTGGTGCGCGGGATTGTAGAGGAGGTTTACGATGAATTGCGTGAAAAAAAACAGGGCGTGGATAGCCGACAGGATGAGGGAGTTGAACCTAAGAGTAATATCGGGTAAAAATGTATTTTATTAAGGAGGAGGGGTAAGATGAAACAACTATTTTTAACTCTTACATTATTATATATCATTTTTCCATCTGCGGTTACATCCGAAACCCGCGTGTTTACAAATCAGGATTTGGAAAAATATAAAAATCCATCTGACAATAAAACTTCAGAAACAAAAAACGATAGGCTTGATTACCTCATAGAAAAGACAAAAAAGGCTGAAGATAGAGTTAATAGAGAGATAGAAAATATAGATAAGGATTTTTGGTGCAACTGGGGCTCTTATTATCAGAAACAGGTTGATATAGCAAAAAGAAAAAAAGAGGATATAGAGAAAAAAATCAGAGACGCTAATATGAAGCCTTATTATGACTATACTCGCGCATGGGAACTACAGACGGCAGAGAGCGATTTAAAATTTATAGAAAAACAACTGCGGGATGCCGAGAGTAATCTGAGAGACTTTGAAAATAAAGCTCATTCAAAAGGTATCCCGCCGGGATGGGTTCGATGCCAGTTTTAACAGGAGGGTCTTATGCTTGAATTCAAAAACCGAGAAGAATATGAGGCGTGGAAGGCGGAAAGGCTGAAACAATCCAAGTTATTAGAAAATGCCACTGCAGAACAAAAACCTAATTTTGCGCCTCAAAAAAAATGCCGCTATTGTGCTATGTTCATCCCACGAGAGTCCAAAAAATAAAGTTTTAGTATTTTTTTACAAAAACTTACAAAGTCGCATAATAACCGAAAGAGAAACCACGAATCCTACCAATGAAATTTCAAAAGTAGCAGATGATTGGAAAAACTATATAGAAGGATTGCAAACATACCAGCTTACAGAACTTCCTCTTACAACAGTAACAGACCCTTTAAGCATATTCTATATAAGTGGAGAAAGCTACAGACTGAAGAACAAATTGAAGAAGGCAAATTGAATGGATTGGAAGAAGGGCAGAAAAGTTAAGAAATCAAATAGTGCCGTTTTTAACGGCAAAAGGGGGTCAATTTTATTTGCATAAAAGGGGTCTAATGTGTTGACAATCTACAGATTTCTGTTGAAAAAAGACATTTTTTTGTATATAGCTATAATCTGATCTGATGGAAGCAAAGGATTTCTTAGAAGTTGCAAAAAAACTTTATAACTCTGAAAGCGAATTTAAAATATCAGTATAAATAATTCCTGCAGCTCCATAATCCTGCGTTTTTCAAACTTCCCTTGATTTTTTCTCTTTTTTAGGCTTCCGTAACCCTTCCGTTCAGAATCCATGAAGCCATTTATCACGTTTTCAATGAGATACTTATATCAACCCATTACATAGATGTTATTCGTGAGAAAGGTATTTTAGAGACAGGAGTAAGCTTTATATCAAAGCCTGTTTTGCCTGATGACCTTTTAAGAAAGGTAAGAGAAGTGCTGGATAAGTAAGATGTGGAGGTGTTATGGACATTGTATTGAAGACCATAAAAGAGAGGCGCAGCATTAGGAATTTTAAGAAAAAGGATATCCCTGATGAAATAATCAAAAAGTTAGTAGATGCACTTATATGGGCGCCAAGCGCTGGAAACCTTCAGTCAAGAAAATTTTATTTTGTTAGAGATGAAAAGATAAGACATGATATTGCTGCTGCTGCATTGAACCAGAATTTTATTGCAGAAGCACCACTTGTGGTTGTTGGATGCACTGACAGAAAGATCGAAAACCGCTATGGAGATAGGGGTGTTCATCTTTATTCAATCCAAGATGTTGCATGCAGTATTATGAATATGATGCTTACTGCATGTGAAAATGGGCTTGGCAGTGTATGGGTTGGTGCATTCAGAGAAAGCGATGTGTTTGAGATACTCGATATGCCGAATAATTTAAGGCCTGTTGTAATCGTTCCTATAGGTTATCCTTCGAAGATACCATCTGCACCGTTAAGGGTTTCTGCAAAAGAGGCAGTGGAATTCAGATAATGGAGATGAATTTTTTAATGCATTCCTCCATATCCTCTGGTAGAGGGCTTGAAAACTCAATGTATTTCTTGGTTTTAGGATGAATGAATCCCAAAGTCTCTGCATGCAGCATCTGTCTGGGAAAGACAATCTTTTTTTTCTTTCCCTCATACTTAACTTCAATCTCAACCTTTTTGCCATATGTTTTATCCCCAAGCACAGGATGACCAATTGCAGAAAAATGCACCCTTATCTGGTGTGTTCTTCCTGTGCCTAATTTTGCCTCAATGAGTGTTGCACTACCGAATCTCTTTATTACTTTCCATCTGGTAACTGCCTCTTTGCCTCTTTTTGTCCGTGTGGACATCTTTTTCCTGTCAGAGACGGCTCGTCCTATCTTCATTTCAATTTCCCCTGAATCCTCTTTGATATTGCCATAAACGAGAGCTATATATTTTCTGTTGATTGTCCTTTTTTTGAATTGCTCCACAAGGTCATAATATGCCTTATCATCGAGTGCAACAACCATGACCCCTGATGTGTCTTTATCAAGCCTGTGAACTACTCCGGGGCGCAAAGGACCGCCGACAGTTGCAAGTTTTTTGCAATGGTATGCGAGTGCATTGAGTAAAGTGCCTCTGTTGTGTCCAGCTGAAGGATATACAACCATGTCTGCTGGTTTATCAACTACAACTATCTGTTCATCCATGTAGAATATTTTTATCGGGAGTGCTTCAGGGATGAGTATTTCCTTTTCTTCCTCATGTTTGTGGATTGTAATGGTATCACCTATTTTAAGTCTGTAGTTTTGATTTTCTATTTTTCCGTTTACAAGAATAAAACCTGTTTTTATGAGCTTTTGAACCTGTGAACGTGTAATCCCTGTTTTTTCAGAAACAAATATATCGAGCCTTTTGGGAATGTCTGAGTGTAAGACACTAATAGAGAGCATCTGTCTTTTGTCCTCTGCCATCTCTCCTCTGTATCAAATTATATCAAACTGTGATAGAATAATCTTCAAAACATACGGTAGAGGAGGTGTTGTTGTATGAGTGACAAAATTAAGGTGTTAGATGCACAGGTGAGGAGTCTTGAAGAGGAACTAAAAACTCTAAAAACATTGATTAAACATATTGAAAAGAGAAAAAAAGGAGTAAAGACATTTACATCCTTAAAAGGCATTTGGAAAGATAAGGTTCATTTTACGATAGACGAAATTAAAGATGCAGAAATAAAACTCAAGGGATTTTGATGGTATATGTAGTTGATACTCATGCTATAGTCTGGTTTTTTGAGGATAGCAGCGAACTTGGCAAAAATGCTCTCAATGCTCTTGCCTCTAAAAATTCAAGGCTTATTATTCCTACCATTGTTCTTGCCGAGATATTTTGTCTTTCACAACGAAGAAGAGCTTATCAAGTTTTTAGTTGAAATTTTCTGAATGGCTCTCATTAATTTTTCCTCCTATGCTGCTACTTTTACAGTTTCACCTGTTTCCTCTAATGCCTCAATATTCCTGATGACATCAGGAATTGAGGCATACCCATTAACCCTTTTGAATCTCTTTTCGCAATACAGTAATACTGAGGCAAGCCATCTCTGTTTCATCCTGCTATTACGATACCTCTTAATATTACCCTCTGCATCCCTTACCATTGAAAACATGCTCTCTATTGGATTGGTTGAGCGTAGTGTCTTCCTTAGTAATTCAGGGACTTTCAGCCGATGTAGCGTAAGTATCTCCTCTATCGCCTCTAAAAGTGAATCTGCTGCTGACTCATTGATTCCTCTGAGCCATTTCTCCATTTCAAGTAGCATCTCTTTTGCATCTTCATAGCTGTTCTGTTCCAATGCTGTTTTAAACTTGCGATGTGCCTCTTTTCTATATCTCTTGGCAAGATGCTTCTGTATGTTCTTGTCTTTATGTATGGTGCAACGCTGATGTAGAAGTTTCTTGCCAAACTTGTCCCTTAATGCCTTGATTATTCCCTTGCCCCCATCTGTTACCCAAATTGTTCTCTTTGTTAGTTTTAATCCCCTCCTTTCCATGTCCGCAAGCAGTTCTTCGCATAGTTCATGGTTCTCTGTCGCCCCCTGCCAGAATCCCAATGGCATCTTCTTACCCTCTGTGTCTATTCCTAATGCAATTATAAATGCCTCACCTGCTCGATGTATTGTGTCAAGATATATGGCAAAGGCTCTAAAATCAGACAACGACCTCTCCTTGAATTCTTTGAGTTGTTTCTCTGTTGCCTCTATAATATGCCTCGATACTGTACTCGGTGATACTCCAAATGCCTGCGCTGCCTCTATTACTGTCTCAGCATACTTCTGACACGATATGCCCCTTAATACCCTTCACAACCCCATGTTCCTGTGTTATAAATTGCTCATGAATACAGGGGTAATCTTAGGAAGGGATAGTTCTGGCAGGATAACAGCCGCCTTTTCTTACAAGGCTGAATATGTTGAGAAGGTTAAAACCATTCCCGGTCACAGATGGCATCCGAAGGAAAAATACTGGAGCTTTCCTGACACTGATGGCACATTTGAAAAGATTCTAAAGGACCTTGAAGGTGAAGAAATCCATATAGACCCTGCCCTGCAATCCGAACTGCCCGCTGAAGATTTAAAACGTGAACTCCTCTCAAGAAAATACAGCTACAGAACCGTCAAAGGTTATTTATATTACAACAGGGACTTCCTCTACTTTGTTAAAAAGCAGCCCTCTGAAGTCAACGATAGCGATATCAAAGATTATCTTGTCCATCTTGCAGAAGAAAAACAATCTGCTACTTTCACATTAAATCAGGCGATAAATGCCTTAAAATTCTACTATGGCTCAATGTTGAAAAAGAAGTTTGTCTATGAAGTCAAAAGACCCCGAAAAGATAAAAAATTACCCATTGTTTTAAGTAAGGAGGAAGTTGCAAAAATCCTTAATTCAGTGGATAATATCAAACACAAAGCCATCTTAATGCTCGTATATTCAGCAGGCTTAAGGGTAGGAGAGGTTATAAAATTAAAACCAGAAGATATAGACAGCAAAAGGATGCTTATTCATATCAAAGGTTCTAAAGGCAGGAAGGATAGATACACTTTGCTTTCTGAGATGGCTTTAGAAATACTAAGAAAATACTGGAGAGATTATAAGCCTGAAAAGTGGCTCTTTGAAGGTGCAAGGAAAGACAGATACATAACAACGAGGACTGTAGATAAAATTATGGAACATGCCTGTGAAAAAGCAGGGATTAAAAAGGATGTTTCAGTGCATACTTTAAGATACAGCTTTGCCACCCATCTATTGGAGGGAGGAACTGATCTCAGATATATTCAAGAATTACTTGGCCATGCGAGTTCTAAGACAACAGAAATATATACTCATGTCAGCACACAAAGCTTGGGAAAAATAAAGGGTCCTTTGGACGGATTAAATTTAAAAAAGGGAGGTAATGACTGACAATATTTGTCAAAGTTAAGGTTATCTGGTAATTCAGCCAGAGTTGGTATATCCGAAATACTTCGGATAGCACCCCGATATGGGGGTATATCCGAACCTGTTTCGGATACAAACAAGTTAGCGGAAATTGCAAGAGCAAAATATAAATTATAAACGTAAAAGGAGGATATTATGGCAATTTGGAAAACACATAGAGTATCTGATGTGGTTACAGAAATTGACGAAGAAAAATTTGTTCTTCCTGTTATTCAACGATCACTGGTTTGGGAAGAAGACAAAATGGAACTTCTTTTTGATACTTTACTTAAAGGAGACAGCTTTGGTGGTATTATGGTTATTGAAGAAGAAAAAGATACCAAGCCATTATTTAATTACAGACCATTTACAAGGGACGGTAATTTTATTCCTTCGCGAGAAGTTGAAAAACTAAAGCATCTACAATATTTTGTAATTGATGGACAACAACGCTTACAAACATTTTACATTGGATTAAAAGGAAGCATTAACGGCAAGGTTTTATACTTTGATTTGTTTAGTGACTATAATATTGAGTATGAATTTAAGTTTGAAAAAGACGAGAATAATTTACCTAAAATTTCAAAGGAAAACAATGATAGAAAAATAAAAGAGCATTTTTGGTATCCAGTTAAAGTATTATTTAAAAGATTAAAAGATACCAATGATGAAGATCAGGTTGCTGATGAAATAATTAGGAAAAACAACATAAAAGACGGAGACAGGAAAACACAAATAATAAAAAATATAAAAGCATTTTATAAAAATGTTATAACCGCTGAGACTATTGGTATATCAAAAGTGGTAATTAATAAAAGTTTACCTGCACTTGAAAATCGTCAAAGAATAGTTGAGCTATTCAGGCGGTTAAACGATGGTGGAACAAAACTATCTCCTTTTGACCTCGTTGCCTCAATTCTTAAGGGATTTTCTTGGGAAATGGAAGGGTTCCTCAATGAAATGCTTGATGAATATGAAGACATTGGACTTTCACAAGACAATTTAATAAAGTTGATTTTTTTACTTCAAGACAACCATGCCAAAGAAATGGCTTCTATCGAAGCGTCTGATGCAGAGTTTGCTATTCAAAATAGAGATAGAATTAAAGCTACTCTTAAAGCATTAAAAGATTTCTTAGAATTTTCTAAAACATATGATTATTACAAAGAAGGTAATCGTTCATTTATACCGCTATTCTTCATTTCATATCATTTGTTCCATAAGAGAATTGATATTGATGCACTTTTGAATTATTTCAACAATTACGAAACAGGCAATCCTGATTATCCATTAATAAAAAAATGGTTATACCATTCCTTAATAAATGGTGTTTTTAGAAGCAAAGGAGTAGGATGGATTCCTTATAAAACTGGAGTAAGGAAACTTTTAGAAGTAATAAAAAACTTTAAAAACAAAAAATTCCCAACAAATAAATTATTTAAAGTTTATGTTGAGCACCCGATTTCTTTCACGACAGAATATTCCAGTACCAATTTAGAGCAACTTGATAGTTCATTCATTTTTTATTTAATATACGATAGAAAAAGAACAATAAGAACTAATGATATTGACCATATAATGCCTAAAAGTATTCTTGAAGAAAAAGGTTTTGATTGGAACCTAATAAATAGTATTGCAAACTTTCAGCTTCTTGATTACGAAACAAATCGTGGAGCAAAGAATGGTAAGTCATTTAGAGAATGGATTAACGAAGATGTACAAGATAAGTCTAATTATGTAAAAATACATTTAATTCCTTCAGATGAAACACTATGGGATGAAGCCAAGTTTAAAGAATTCATTGAAGAGAGGTCGAAACTAATTATTGAAAAAATAAACGAATATGTTAAGTAATTTGCCCTTGCAACGATCCGCTAACAGCGGCTATACGCCATTAAAACGGCGCATAGCCGCTGTTAGCGGAAATTGTGGGTAAAAGAAAGGAAGAGAAAAAATATTTAAAAGCAAACTTATTTTAGCTTTTTCTTTAGTGGTTTTAGCTTTGTTGTCTGGTTGTATGACTGCTGCCCAGCATCAACAAAGTTTGCCCTCAACCAAAGAACGAGAGATGACAGTGGGCATTGTTCAAAAAGAAATACGTGTTAGAATGTAGCAGGCTGATGTAGCTGTCGCTTTAGGTTCTCCAAACATTGTTACAAGGGATAGCGAGGGCAAGGAAACATGGATTTACGATAAGATTGCAACAGAAGCATCATATTCCAGAGACAGCGGTGGCATAGGAGGTGGAGCAGGGGCAGGCGGGGTAGCTGGCACAACTCTTATTTTGGGTTTGCTTGGCAGTAGTTATTCAAAAGAGGCAGGGGCAGTCAGTACGACCCAAAAAACACTTACGGTAATTATAAAATTCGATAAAGATAGTAAAGTAGAATCATTCTCATATCATGCGAGCAAATTTTAGGGATGAAGATATGAAGAAGATTTGGATATTGTGATTTATATTGAGCATCTTTGCTTTTGGGTGTGCCACAACTGGAGTTACACCTGAAAAAACTCAACTTCAAATTCGTGAATTTCAGACGCGTATCTACGACACAAATGATGTTAAAATGGTTATGAAGGCAATGCTTAATGTTCTTCAAGATGATGGTTTTATTGTTAAAAAATGCAGTAATGGACTTAGGCCTTTTGTCTGCGGAAAAGACAGTTGATATAGAAAGCAAAGGAGAGGCTTTCTTAGCAGCTTTTTTCTTAGGAGCACAAGCTACATGGAAAAAAGCATCTGTTATAGAATGTACAGCAAATGTAAGTGAGTATGGAAATCAATCTCGTGTTCGTGTTAATTTTCAAGTAAAAGTTTTGGATAATAAGGGTGGCATTAGAGAAGTTAAGCAAATCGAGGAAGAAAAATATTATCAAGATTTTTTCTTAAAGGTTGACAAAGGGATTTTTATCCAAAAGGAAAAATTATAATAATAAATGAGGAGGTGCAAGAGATGTCTATACAAACCTTTACAGCCGTTCTTCATAAAGAAGATGACCTTTATGTTGCTGAATGTCCAGAAGTAGGGACTATAAGTCAAGGGTATACAATTGAAGAAGCCATTGCAAATCTAAAGGAAGCTACTGAATTATATCTTGAAGAGTTTTCGTTAGAAGAAATTTCAAAACCACTGATGACTACATTTGAGGCAGTCGTTAATGCCTAAGTTGAGAAGAATCTCCGGAGAAGAAGCAATACGAAGATTGGAAAAACTTGACTTTCAACGAGTTCGTCAGCGTGGTAGTCATGTTGTTTTGAAAAAGCAAACATCTGAAGGTGAGATTGGCTGTGTTGTTCCTTTGCACAAAGAATTAGCAATTGGCACTTTGCGTGGTATTTTAAAACAGGTAAAACTAACTGTAGAAGAATTTATGGAAGATTTATAATTTTGCCCACAACTTCGGCTAACATGGCACAAAAGACTGACGTCCAAAACCTTTTGGCTTCTTTTGTGCCAAGAACGTTATATGAAATTCCGAACCCCGCTTTTAAAAGCGAAAAAATATTTAAACCCAAATTGCGAAGGGTATTCCTCAAAAATAAAAAATTTGTCCCTTTATATGCTCAAAGACACCTTATCCTTTGATAAAAAATTGCCATCAGTAATAAACTGAACATATTTACAGCCTTTCCTTCCATAAAAATCATCCAATTTCCTTTTAACAAAACAGTCTACTCCCTTAAAAGGTTTGAGCCTCTCAACTCTCCTGCTGTCAAATACTGGCTAATTGTTCCCTCATCTTTAAGTGCCTGTCTTTGTAAATGTAATCCTCTGCAAGCTTTAATATCCTTTGCCTGCCCCTCTTTATAAGCTTACCAGCTATGTTGATAAACATCTTCCTTATACTCCTTATGCTCATACGCAGTGTCCCCATATCCATTACCTCTGCCTGAAATAACGATACAAGATTGTATGCTATCATCTTAAGCTGGAGTGCTGCATAATTAGCATAAAACTCATCTGTCGGTATCTTGTCTATCCCAAATCCGTATTTTGCCTCCTTTATCCGATTCTCTACTGTCCCCCTGTTGTTGTAAAATCCATATATATCTTCCTCTGCCCAATTCAGATTCGTTACAAACGCTGCATAGTTATAGTTGAGTTCATCAAAAAAACTCCCCTGTGTCCCGCCATCATCTTGCCACCTTATGATTACTACACGCCTGCCTTTGCTCCATCTGCCTGCCTTATATGTGATTGATGCAACCTCTATATCTCGTGAACTGCCCCCAACCTTCCTCCACCTCTTTATCCCAAATATGTTGAGCTTTAATGGATTAAAACACCTTACCTTCCCCACATATCCCCAGCCAAGTTCCTCCGCCTCCTTATAGTTTTCTTCTGAATCAAATCCTTCATCAAACCTCGCCAGTACCTTGCCCCTCCTCTTGAGTTTTTTGTATCTCTTTACTATTTGCCCCATCTTCTTATCTATCCCCCTCATAAATTCAACACTCCCCGCCGAGGTATGAACATCACTACCCCTTATAAGCCTCATGCCGGATGCCTTCAATCCCTCTATATCGCCTTCGTCTTTGAACCTCTTTAAATCCTTGTTTAGTGTCGTATAATCAGGAAGTTTTTTCACCCCCAGTTTCTCTTTTATTAGATTCTCCTCTTCAAGTGCCTCAAAATGTTTCGTCCTCTCCATCCCTAAGATGTAACCGTCTATGAGACACCTCAATATAAAGGAAAATTCATATGTGCACCAATCCGCCTTCTTTATCCCTACGCATTTACCCAGTATTGCCTCTAATCCCTTTGCCTTTATAAAATCAGCTATAAGATTGTACCCGCCATATACTGTGGTATTCTTCAGATTGAATTCCTCTTGTATATTTCTTGTTGCATCAGGCCTTCTTTTGTGATATATTGTATCCATATTCACTTTTTTGGTGCTCCTTTCTGTGGTAAGATTTTATATTGCGTAATTTTCTATGCCTCAGAAGGAGCACTTTTTTCAAGGGTTCTTATGCAATTGTTTACTGTTTTGCAACATATCAAAAATTAACCCTTCGCAATTTGGATTTAAAAATCTTTCTTCTATTGATAGCGGCGCAATGATAAAAGCCGAAATATTTAAACGCTACTATACACATGGAGAGATTGATACGACTATTTTTTTAAGGATAAAATATGAATGAAAAAAGCAGATTAAACCTTTATGCAGGTGTGGATTGTGGAAACATGTTCTGGGAGTAACATCATATCAGGAGGGCTAAGTTATGTTAGAAAGAAAGATTGTAGTTCCGGATCACTATAAGGTCTTAGCGCAAGAGTTAAAGCCTCTTATAAGGGAAATACAAAATGCATTTGTAAATAGACCGGTGCCGGAGGGGTTGCCGATACAGGATATAGCTCTTTGCAGCGCTATGTGGATAAATCCTTTAGAGGGAATATTTAAGAATATAACATCGGATTTAAACAAGCTTGGACAACTGATGATGCCCGGCAAGGAGGCTGTAAGTTCATTAGATATAAAGATTTATATCAAATCGATTAGGCAATCTATAGACAAGGTAATTGATATTTTTCACAATATATGGAAAAGACCTTTTCCTGTAGAATACGCTGACGGGCAGCCGCTATTTTCTGCAGTGCCTGAAATGATTATTAGGAAGTGTTTGACATTGTTTGAACAGATTGTTGACATCGTGGAAAATCATCATGATGTAATGAAAAAATACGGTTCTTCTACTGTTAGTCTGAATGTAACTTTTGGAGACGAGGAGATTAATCGCCTTGATAGATGGATGAATACTAAAGCTGCTGCTAATTATGAAATGGTAAGAAAAGATATGCGAAATAGCATCTGGACGCTGGCAGCTGTCTTTTTGCTTGGCTACTTGATTGGTGATGATTAAGAAAAACAGCTTGTGTTATAATTACAAGTTTTTCAGATCTGGGAGGAATATCTTGAAACTCAACGAATTGACTATCTCTGAATTAAGAAGGCTTCTTGACAACAGGGAAGTAAAACCTCAGGAAGTCCTTAACGATGTTTATGGACGCATAGATGCAGTAGAAGATAAGGTAAAGTCATATATCACAATTACAAGGGATTCTGCCTATGAAATGGCAAAGGACGCAGAACAGTCAATTATTGACAATAAGACATCCCTTCTGACAGGAATACCTGTTGCAGTAAAAGACAATATGTGCACAAAAGGAATATTGACCACATGTGCATCAAAGATTCTATATAATTTTATCCCTCCATATGAAAGCACTGTTACAGAAAGATTAAAAGAACAAGGATACATACTTACAGGAAAGACAAACCTTGATGAGTTTGCAATGGGCTCTTCTACAGAAAACTCAGGTTTTCATGCAACAAGAAATCCATGGGATTTAGATCGTGTGCCGGGTGGAAGCAGCGGGGGGTCAGCGGCGGCTGTTGCGGCTGATGAGTGCATCGCTGCATTAGGCTCAGATACCGGAGGCTCAATAAGGCAGCCTGCTGCACTCTGTGGGGTAGTTGGTTTAAAGCCAACTTATGGCAGGGTCTCACGATATGGACTTGTTGCATTTGCATCATCTTTGGATCAGATAGGTCCGATTACAAAAAATATTACCGATGCTGCAATAATGCTTAATGCAATAGCTGGGCATGATCCTAATGACTCGACATCTGCACCAATAGATGTCCCTGACTTTGTAAAGGTGCTTGGTCAAGAAATAAAAGGATTGAAGATTGGCATTCCAAAGGAATACTTTATAGATGGAATGGATAGAGATGTAGAAGAGTCTGTGCATTCAGCAATAAAAAAGCTCGAATCACTGGGAGCAATTCCTGTTGAGGTCTCGATGCCTCATACATCTTATGCAGTTGCCGTATATTATATACTTGCTACATCAGAGGCATCGTCAAACCTTGCAAGATATGATGGAGTGAAATATGGATTCAGGGCAGATGCAAAGGACCTTCTTGAAATGTATATGAATACGAGGGCACATGGGTTTGGCTCTGAAGTGAAGAGAAGGATTATGTTAGGCACATATGCCTTGTCTGCTGGATATTATGATGCTTATTACAAAAAAGGGCAGCAAGTGAGGACATTAATAAAACAAGATTTTGATAATGCATTTAAAAAAGTAGATGCACTTGTAACACCAACATCACCGACTCCAGCATTTAAGATTGGTGAGAAGGCAACAGACCCACTTCAGATGTATTTGTCAGACATCTTTACAATATCTGTCAATCTCGCTGGCGTGCCAGCTATTTCGATACCATGCGGTTTCACACAGGACAACCTCCCCATCGGACTTCAGATTATAGGTAAATATTTTGATGAAGGCTCAATATTAAAGATTGCTTATGCTTATGAGCAGAGCACAGAGTGGCATTTAAGGAGACCTAATTTGTAGGCAATGCAAGGGCTTATCCAGAAATTAAGACACTTTGCTAAAGAAAGGGATTGGGATAAGTTTCACTCTCCGAAGAATCTTGCTATGTCGCTTAGCGTTGAGGTCTCTGAGATTGTTGAGTTGTTTCAGTGGATGTCAGAGGAGGAAAGCTATAACTTAAATCCTGAGAAGCTCCAGCGCCTTAAGGAAGAGATTGGTGATGTGATGATTTATCTCGCAAAATTAGCAGATAAATTCGGTATTGACCCCATTGATGCAGCAAAGGAGAAGATTAAGATAAATGAAAAGAAATATCCTGTTAGCAAGGTGAAGGGAAAAGCAAAAAAGTATAATGAGTATTAAGAACGAGAAATCGAGAAATTGTAGATTGGAGTTTGGATATTGGACTCAAAAAATATTTTTTTCCCTATTCCCTATTTCCTATTTTCCATTCCCAATTTCCTGCCTTATTCTTGTTAAGGGTGTTAAGAGATTCGGTGGCAGTGAGATTTAGATATGCTAAGAGCCTACTTAAAACAACTATTTGAAACAGCTTCACAAGGTGATGCAAGGGAGGAGAGTTTCTATCCATGCCTGACTGACCTTTTAAGGGCATATTCTGAATCAGGTGATAAAAAACTCTTTATAACTTCCCTTCCCAAAAAGACAGAGGCAGGGAATCCTGACTTCAGGATTTGGGACGGCAGGCAGAACATTGTGGGCTATATTGAGGCAAAGCCTCCTCATCAAGAAGCCCTCTCAAGAATCGAAGATACAGAACAACTAAAGAGATACCTCGAGACATTCCCAAATCTTATACTTACCAATTTCTTTGAATTCAGGCTCTACAGAAACGGTGAGCTTATTGATAATGTGAAGATTGCAAGGCCATTTGTAATGCACAGACTCGGCACAATCCCGCCACTTGAGAGGGAAAGAGAATTTTTTAGTCTTTTGGATAAATTCCTCTCCTTTTCTCTTCCAAAGACATACACAGCAAGGGCGCTGGCAGAAGAACTTGCAAAGAGGACGAGGTTTCTCAAGGAGATTATTTATGCAGAGATTAAAGATATTGCTTCACCCCTTCACCAATTCACCCCTTCACCCCTTCACCAGTTTTATGATGTCTTTAAAAGATATTTAATCAGTGATTTAACAGAGGAGGATTTTGCAGACCTCTACGCACAGACAATAACCTATGGACTCTTTGCTGCAAGGACACGCTCAGATAATGGCTTTAACAGAAAACTTGCCTATGATAGGATTCCAAAGACGATTGGTATCTTGAGGGATGTGTTTAAGTTTATATCGCTTGGTGACCTACCTCATCAGATGGAATGGATCATTGATGACATATCAGAGGTGCTTGCAGTCACGGATGTGGCAAGGATACTTGATGAGTATTTTCATGAGCATAAGGGCAGTGACCCCATTGTCCATTTTTATGAGACCTTTTTAAGTAAATACGACCCTGAGACAAGGGAAAGGAGGGGTGTTTATTATACCCCTGAGCCTGTTGTCTCTTATATCGTAAGGAGCATTAATGAGCTTCTTAAGAGCCATTTTGGGAGGACTGCTGGTTTTGCCTCAAGGGGTGTCACAGTCCTTGACCCGGCCGCAGGGACACTCACATTCATTGCAGAGTCTGCAAAGGTTGCAGTAGAGGAGTTCAGCAAAAGATATGGCACAGGAGGGATAAGCAAGTTCATAAAAGAGCATATATTGAAAAACTTTTATGCCTTTGAACTCATGATGGCACCTTATGCCATAGGTCATTTGAAGATCTCTTTTCTCCTTGAGGAATTAGGATATAAGCTAACAGATGAAGACAGATTCATGCTCTATCTCACAAATACCCTTGAGATGGAAGAGCTTGAGCAATCAAGGCTTCCTGGCATGGCATCCCTCTCGGAGGAATCCCATCTTGCAGGCGAGGTGAAGAAGGAGAAACCAATCCTTGTGATACTTGGCAATCCTCCCTATTCAGGACATTCTTTAAATATTGGTGAATGGATAAGCAGAGAGATAAAGGAATATTATCAGGTAGATGGCAAGCCTTTAAAGGAGAAGAATCCAAAGTGGCTACAGGATGACTATGTGAAGTTCATACGCTTTGCACAGTGGAAGATTGATGAGGCGGGTGAAGGAATATTAGGATTTATAACAAATCACAGCTATCTTGATAATCCAACTTTCAGGGGAATGAGACAGTCCCTGATGAAGACCTTTAATCAGATATACCTCCTTGACCTTCATGGGAACAGCAAGAAAAGGGAGATATGCCCTGATGGAAGTAAGGATGAGAATGTCTTTGATATACAGCAAGGAGTTGCGATAGGGATATTTGTAAAGAAAGGTAAAGGAGTGAATGCAGAGAAGGTATTTCATTCAGAGATATGGGGCTTAAGGGAGAAGAAATATGAATGGCTTAATAATCATTCCCTGAATAATACGAGGTGGAAAAGGCTTAGACCAAAATCAGAATTTTATCTCTTTATCCCGAGAGACGAGGGTCTTTTAAAGCGATATGAGTCTTATCCAAAGATAACAGATATATTCCCTGTAAGCAGTGTGGGTATTGTAACAGCAAGGGATAATCTTACAATAAAATGGACAAAAGAGGAGATGTGGAAGACCGTCCTGAATTTTTCAAGGCTTGATATAGAGATTGCGAGAAAGGCATACGACCTTGGAAAAGATGTCAGAGACTGGAAGGTTGAACTGGCTCAAAAAGATTTGAAGGAAAGCGGCATTGACAGGGAGAAGATAATCCCTATTCTTTATCGCCCTTTTGATATACGATATACCTACTATACAGGGAGGTCGCGCGGGTTTCATTGTATGCCAAGGCCTGAAGTCATGAGGCATATGATGAGAGAAAACATCGGCTTGATACTTGCAAAACGATATTCTGTTGGTGAGTATAATTATGCTTTTGTGGGCGATAGCATTATGGAGGGCCATGTTTTATCAGGACAGTTAGGGATTACCTATCTTTTCCCCCTTTACCTATATGAATATACCAAAAAGCCCAACACCTCTAATCCTTCATCTCACTCAAAGAGTTTCAAAAAGAAGACGCCTCACAGTTACTATATGGATTTACAGGATGATGCACAGGCATGGATGCTCTTTGAAGAAGAGGCAGAATATCTCCTGAAAAAGCCGAACATCGCAGAGGATTTTCTTAAAAGACTTACTGAACAATACAGAAAGACCCCTACACCTGAAGAGATACTCTATTACATCTATGCTATCCTTTATTCAAATACCTATCGCAAGAGATATGCAGAGTTTTTAAGGATAGACTTCCCGAGGATCCCGTTCATAGAGGATTATAAAATCTTCCAAAAATTTGCAAAATATGGAGAGAGGCTTGTCCGTCTACATCTTATGAAAACAGAAGAGATTAATTCTCATGCACGATTTGAGGGCAAAGGCAGTAATAAGGTTGAGAAGGTGGCATATAAAGACAAAAGGCTTTATATTAATGATAGTCAGTTTTTTGATAGTATAGAGCCATCTCTATATCAATATCAGATTGGTGGCTACAGGGTTTTGGAGAAGTGGCTCAAGGACAGGAGAGACAGGATCCTCTCACTTGACGAAATCAGGCATTACTGCCAGATTGTGGGAATTATAAAAGAGACCATTATTCTTCAAGGAGAGATTGATAAAAAATTTGAGGAGGATTTATAAAGATGAGATACGAAGCAGTAATTGGTCTTGAAGTCCATGCACAGATGCTTACAAATACAAAGATATTTTGCGGATGTTCAACAAGGTTTGGCTCTGAGCCGAATACCCAGACATGCCCTGTGTGTATAGGAATGCCCGGAGTGGTTCCCGTGCTTAATAAAAAGGCTGTTGAATTTGCAATAAAGACAGGCATTGCTATGAACTGTAAAATATCTACTTACAGCAGATTTGCAAGAAAGAATTATTTTTATCCAGATTTGCCAAAAGGTTATCAGATAAGCCAATATGAGCTGCCCATATGCCAAGGAGGGTATATCCAGATTACAGTTGATGGCACCACAAAAAAAATAGGAATAACAAGGATACACATGGAGGAAGACGCTGGGAAAAATATACACACAGGTGGTAATTTTAGCCTCGTTGACCTTAATAGAGCTGGTGTCCCGCTTATGGAGATAGTCTCTGAGCCAGATATAAGAAGTCCTAAAGAGGCGTCTGAGTATATGAAAAAACTCAGAACTATTTTGAGGTACCTTGGTGTATGTGATGGCAATATGGAACAAGGTTCTTTAAGATGTGATGCCAATGTCTCTATAAGACCTGTTGGACAAAAAGAATATGGAACGAGAACAGAGGTAAAAAATATAAATTCCTTCAAGTTTGTCGAAAAAGCCCTCGAATATGAGATTAAAAGGCAGATAATGGTTGTAGAACAAGGAGGCAAGGTAATACAGGAAACGAGATTGTGGGATTCAAATAAAGGGATAACCGAGTCCATGAGGGGAAAAGAGGAGGCTCATGACTACCGCTATTTCCCTGAGCCAGATCTCGTGCCTATAATTGTGAACCCAGATTGGATTGAGCAAATCAGGGCAGAGATTTTAGAGTTACCTGATGTAAAGAGACAGAGGTTTGTTTCTGAATATGACATCCCTGAATATGACGCTGATTTTTTGACTTCTGAGAGGGCAATTGCAGAATGGTTTGAATGTGCAGTAAAGGCAGGTGGACAGCCAAAGGCAGTATCTAACTGGATAATGGGTGAACTCATGAGGATGCTTAATGAAGAGGGCAAATCTATAGAGGAATGTCCATTAAAACCTGAACAGCTTGCTGGTATGCTGAAACTAATAGACAACGGAACTATTAGTGGAAAAATAGCAAAGACAGTATTTGAGGAAATGTTCAAAAGCGGAAAAGATGCAGATACAATTGTCAAAGAAAATGGTCTTGTCCAGATAAGCGATAATAGAGAGATAGAAAATATCATAGATGAAATCCTTGCAAGGAATCAGAAAGAGGTTGAAAGATATAGGACAGGAGATGAAAAACTGATGGGATTCTTTGTTGGTCAGGTTATGAAGGCAACAAGAGGAAAGGCAAACCCGCAGATAGTGAACGAATTATTAAGGAAAAAGATGAGGTGAAATACTTGAAAAAAATCTTGGATATATATATATTAATGCTCAGTTGAAGATTCCTTAAAAAAGGAAAAGAATCCTCAAATTTAGAAATACAGAGGATGAAAATATTTTAAAAATCAAGGCGTAACATGCATGGCATGTTAGTTGCTATAATTAAGTAAAAGAAAGGGGGTGAAGATATGAGGATCTTTGTGGCAATATTGGCAATAATGATAGCAGTTGTTTTTGTTGGCAGCGCTATGGCAGTTCCTCCCGGGAAACAAGCTCAGTTTGCTGGTGGTCCAATGGGCAAAGTAACCTTTGATGGTAAAATTCATGCAGATAAGGGTCTTAAATGTAATGACTGTCATACAAAGATTTTCCAGATGAAGAGAGAGGCTAAGCCAAAGGTAGCAGACCACAAGAGCGATAAGTTTTGCTTTGCATGTCATAATGGAAGCAAGGCCTTTGCTACTGATGGAAACTGCGCAAAATGTCATAAGAAATAATTAAGAAAAAAATAAAAAAGGGCGGTTGAACCGCCCTTTTTTATTTTACATAAGTAATCCATGAGTTGTATTTCTTGTTTCTGCCTTTGACTATGTCGAAGAATATGGATTGTAATTTTTTCGTAATCTTGCCCCTCTTGCCGTCTCCGATAACCCTGCCATCCAATTCTCTAATAGGTGTGACCTCTGCTGCTGTCCCTGTGAAGAATGCCTCATCAGCAATATATATCTCATCGCGAGTAAATCTCTCTTCTTTGACATCTATCTTAATGTCTCTTGCAATAGTAATGATGCTGTCCCGTGTGATACCTTCTAATATTGAGGTCAGGGGTGTTGTCTTTAATACTCCATTTCTTACAATAAAGATGTTTTCACCACTGCCTTCTGATATATATCCTTCTGTATCAAGCAGCAGTGCCTCATCATAACCACATGATATTGCCTCTTTTTTTGCAATCTGTGAGTTGACATAATATCCAGAAACCTTGCCTCTTGACATATTAGAATTTACATGATTTCTTATAAACGACGATACCTTTACCCTTATCCCCTTCTCGATACCTTCCTCTCCCAGATATGCACCCCATGGCCATGCAGCAATAGCAACATTTATGGGATTACCTTTTGGATATAGACCCATTGCACCATAACCTATATACACCAGGGGTCTGATATAGCACTCTTTAAGTCCGTTTATTCTAACTGTATTGATGATTGCGCTTTTTATCTCATCTTCGGTAAAAGGTATATCCATTAGGAATATGTGTGCTGTCTGAAATAGTCTTTTAACATGTTCATCAAGCTTGAATATAGCTGGTCCTTTTGGTGTATTATAACAGCGTATTCCCTCAAATGCACCAAGTCCGTAATGCAGTGAATGCGTCATTATATGAATCTTTGCATCGTCCCAGTTTACGAATTTGCCATCCATCCATATCTTTTCAGTTTTATTAATCATAAGTTATTATTTATAACAGTAGTGTATCAAGCATGTCAACTTAAATTTACTCTAATGTAAGATTATGAAAGAACTGATTATCATAGGTGGAGGCCTTGCTGGATGTGAGGCTGCATGGCAAGCTGCAAGATTTGGCGTTAAGGTTGTGCTTTTTGAGATGAGACCTAATAGAATGACAGAAGTCCATAAGACCCCTATGTTGTCAGAACTAGTATGTTCTAATTCTCTCAGGTCAAAGGAGGTCATAACTGGCCCCGGCCTGCTGAAAAAGGAATTAGAAGTTGCAGATTCCCTGATAATGAAGGCAGCTAATGCAGCAGAGGTCTCAGCGGGTTCTGCATTTGCAGTTGACAGGAATATCTTCTCAAAATTTATAACCCAGACTATAGAGAGTCACCCGAATATAAGGGTTATCAGAAAAGAGATAATTGATATTCCTGACACTATAGCCATTATAGCTACAGGACCCCTCACATCTAATGCAATGGCTAATTCCATAAAATCTGTTATAGGGGATGAGCATCTCTATTTTTATGATGCAATAGCACCAATAATCGATGCTGAAAGTATCGATTACTCAAAGGTATATTTATCTTCCAGATATGGGAAAGGTGGTGATGATTATGTGAACTGTCCTATGACCCGTGACGAATACAATCAATTTTATGATGCCTTAATAGAGGCAGACACCGTCTCTGCAAAGGATTTTGAGGATTTAAAGGTATTTGAAGGCTGCATGCCAATAGAAGTTATGGGAAAGAGGGGGAGAAATACACTTATCTTTGGACCATTAAAGCCTGTGGGCTTACCTGACCCTTTGACAGGAAAGACACCATATGCAGTTGTGCAATTGAGGCCTGAAAACAGACAAAAGACTGCTTATAATATGGTTGGCTTTCAGACAAGGCTGAAATGGCCTGAGCAGAAAAGAGTCTTTAGGATGATACCGGGACTTGAAAATGCAGAATTTCTGCGATTTGGGAGCATACACAGAAACACATTTATAAATTCACCAAGGCATCTTAATGCAGACCTTACACTAAAGGAAAAAAACGATATTTATATTGCTGGACAGATCACAGGTGTTGAAGGATATATAGAGTCAACTGCAATGGGTTTGATAGCTGGAATAAATGCGGCAAAGAGGATATTAGGAAAAGAGATTGTTTATCCACCGAGGGAGTCAGCTCATGGCTCATTGATTGCCCATATCACAGAGTCTGATCCTGAAAACTTTCAGCCAAGCAATATAAATTTTGGTCTGCTGCCGGCTGGCGAGGAGGTATTGAAGATAAGAGATAAAAGGGTCAGAAGGCAACGCATTGCAGAGACAGCAATAAAACAATGGCGGAAATATATTGACAAGATTTTGGCTTTTATTATATAAAGAGCCTTAAATAGAGAACAGACTTTTATTTGGTGAATTGGTGAAGCGGTGAATGGGTGAAGGGGGAAAAACTTTGACACCTTTAAAGGACAGAGGACAGACTCTAAAATGAATTAGATGCTGAACCAAGTTCAGCATGACAGTAAGACAACAATGTCACCCTGAACCCTGTAGGGAAGGACAGAGGACAAAGGACAGAGGACAGAGGACGGAGGATGGATTGCAAATATATATAGAGAAATTTCTCAAGTATCTTGAGATAGAGAGAAATGTTTCTGTCCATACGCTTAAGGCATACGAGAGGGATTTGAAAGACTTCTCTGAATACTGTCATGTGCAACCTAAAGATATAGATATGATAGATATAAGGGGTTTTATTTCTGGATTAATAAATAAAGGGAAATCAAAGACCACTGTGTTAAGAAAACTCGCAACCTTGAGGTCATTTTTTGCTTATCTATATCGAGAAGGTTATGTAAAAATCAATTATGCCCGACTTGTCCCCACCCCAAAGGCACCAAAGCATCTACCCAATTTTTTATCTGTAGATGATGTCTTTAATCTTGTTCAGACGCCAGAAGGAATAGGGCTGCTTCCTGTGAGGGATAGGGCAATCCTTGAATTACTTTATTCCAGCGGTCTGAGGGTCAGTGAAATCGAAGGTCTTAACATTGATGATTTAAACATGAAGGAATCAATGATAAAAGTAAGAGGTAAGGGTAAAAAAGAAAGGATTGTGCCTGTTGGCAACAAGGCTATGGATGCCTTAAAAACTTATCTGGTTGAAAGAAGGCTTTATAAGAAAAAGAAAGGAGTTTCTGATAGTAATAATGCACTTTTTTTAAACAGAGACGGTCAAAGGCTTTCAGACAGACAGATAAGGAGGGTTGTGGTCAAATATGCACGGTTGATGGGTATAAGCGGTCAGATAGGTCCACATACATTGAGGCATACATTTGCAACCCATCTTCTGATAGGGGGTGCTGATTTGAGGGTGATTCAAGAGCTTTTGGGACATTCTTCACTTTCGACTACTCAGAGATACACACATCTCGATATAGGGCATTTGATTGATGTTTATGATAAGGCACATCCCTTAGCGGATAAAAAATAGGTTAAGGTTAAAGTCAAGGTTAAGAAATAAAAATAAAATTCTTAGCCTCAACCTTAAGACTGGAGGATTTATGTTTCACGGGACAACTATTTTATGTGTAAGACGCAATGCAAGAGTGGCTATTGCAAGCGATGGCCAGGTAACAATGGGCAACACAGTATTAAAGCATAATGCCAAAAAGATAAGAAAGATGTATAATGATAAAATACTCGCAGGTTTTGCTGGGGCTACTGCTGATGCCTTTACCCTTTTCGAAAAATTCGAATCAAAGCTTGAATCATTCAGGGGAAACATCACAAGGGCTGCTGTTGAACTTGCAAAGGACTGGCGTACAGATAAGATTTTAAGAAGACTTGAGGCACTGCTTATAGTTGCTGATAATGAACATACACTCATACTTTCAGGCACAGGCGATGTCATAGAACCTGAAGATGGGGTTGCAGCTATTGGTTCAGGTGGTCCATATGCACAGGCAGCAGCAAGGGCGTTGTATGAAAATACAGAGCTTCAGGCAGTAGATATAGTTAAAAAGGCTATGGATATAGCAGCAGATATTTGCATTTATACAAATAAAAATATCGTTTTAGAAGAACTAACAAATTAAATATTTTGAACGGCTTGAACTTCTTGAATGATTTAAACTATTTCTACGGAGGCAAGAGGATTTAAATGGACAACTTTACACCAAAGAAAATAGTAGGGGAACTTGATAAATATATTATTGGTCAAGATAATGCTAAAAAGGCAGTTGCAATAGCTCTCAGAAATAGATGGAGGAGACAGCAGTTACCTGCAGACCTGAAAGATGAAGTATTGCCCAAAAATATCATCATGATAGGGCCAACGGGCGTTGGTAAGACAGAGATCGCAAGAAGACTTGCAAGACTTGCTAATGCACCATTTCTCAAAATAGAGGCATCGAAGTTTACAGAGGTAGGCTATGTTGGTCGTGATGTAGAATCGATGATAAGGGATCTCACCGAGATTTCAATGAATATGGTCAAGACAGAGCACATGGAAAAGGTGCAAGAGAAGGCAAAGATACTTGCTGAAGACAGGGTTTTAGACCTTTTATTGCCACCGCCGAGGGCATCGAGGGGGACGATCGATCAGGAGGAAGAAAAAGAAAGTTACAAAGATACAAGGGAAAGGTTGAGAAAGCAGCTCAAAGAAGGAAAGCTCGATTCAAGGTATGTGGACATTGAAGTCAAAGAAAAAATGATGCCTTTCGGTGTTATATCGAATGTTGGTCTTGAAGAATTAGAGATTAATCTAAAAGAGATGCTCGGGAGTTTTTTGCCTGAAAAGTCCAAAAGGAAAAAGGTCAAGGTGCCAGAGGCATTGTCTATGCTAACACAAGAAGAGGCAAACAAGCTCATAGATATGGAAAAAGTTACAAAAGAGGCAATAGAAAGGGTAGAACAGACAGGAATTGTTTTTATAGATGAGATAGACAAGGTTGCCAGCAGAGGACATGCTCATGGCCCTGATGTATCAAGAGAAGGAGTGCAGAGAGACCTGTTACCAATTGTCGAGGGATCTACTGTTGCTACAAAACATGGGCCTGTAAAAACAGAGCATATACTTTTTATTGCTGCGGGGGCATTTCATATAGCAAAGCCTTCTGATCTTATTCCAGAGCTTCAGGGAAGATTTCCAATAAGGGTTGAGCTTGATTCCCTTGGTAAAGACGAGTTTGTGAGAATACTCACAGAACCTCATAATGCCCTGATAAAGCAGTACACTGCACTTTTGCAAACAGAGGATGTAAAACTCGAATTTACACAAGATGCTATTGATGAGATAGCAGACATTGCAGTCACTGTCAATGAAAAAACAGAGAACATAGGGGCTCGAAGACTTCATACTGTAATAGAGAAACTCCTTGAAGACATATCTTTTGATGCGCCTGAGATGAAAGGCAAAGAAATCACAATAGACAGACAATATGTAAGAGAGAAGCTTTCTGATGTAGTGAAAGATGAAGACCTCAGTAGGTATATACTTTAGTGGCGAAAGGCAAAGGGCAAAAGGCAAAGGGCAAAAAGCGAAAACCCTTTTACTATTTACCTCTTGCCTCTTACTTCTTGCCTTTTGCCTTGTCTCTTGCAGTGCTGCACGATATGAGACAATCCCTGTGACACCTTCGGTTACGCCATCTGAAAAAGCTCAAGACAGAGGTCAGAATTCTCAGGAATTTGAGGCATTCAAAGGAGACAAAAGAAAGGTTGTGGCATCATGGTATGGTCCTGATTTTCACGGCAGACCGACATCATCAGGTGAATTATTTAATATGTATGCATTAACCTGTGCGCACAAAGAATATCCATTTGGGACAAAACTAAAGGTTATAAATCCACAGAATAACAAGGATGTGGAGTGCATTGTAAATGACAGGGGACCTTTTATTCCAGGCCGTGACCTCGACCTCTCTTATGCAGCAGCAAAAAAAATAGATCTCATAGGACCTGGCACGGGCACTGTAGTAATAGAACCTGTTGGAAGGGATTTAAGGTATGTGAAATATGTTAGATATGGGGCATATAGTGGTACGGTTACGATTCAAGTAGGGTCTTTCAAAGATGAGGACAATGCAAAGAGACTTAAGATGGCGCTTGACTTGAATCATAGGAATGTCTATATAATGGAGGCAAATATTGGAGGTGTAAAGTATTACAGGGTAAGGATTGGTAAGTTTAATAACAAGGCTGATGCGCAGAAAATAGGAAATGCACTTGCCAACGAAGGATATAATGTGCTGATAACAAAGTTCGAGCAACAGATATGAAAAAACTTATCGAAAAGGCAAATATACTTATTGAAGCATTGCCGTATATTCGTAATTTTTACGGAAAGACATTTGTCATAAAATACGGCGGGGCTGCGCAGATCGAAGAAGACCTGAAAGATTCATTTGCACAGGATATAGTGCTTCTGAATTTCATAGGCATTAAACCTATAATTGTTCACGGCGGAGGTCCTAAAATCAGTGCAACAATGAAGAAGATGGGCAAAGAGCCTGTATTCATTCATGGCCAACGTATAACAGACAGAGAGACTATGGATATTGTCGAGATGGTGCTCGGAGGGCTTATCAATAAAGAGATTGTTGCCTTGATAAACAATCATGGAGGCAAGGCAGTAGGATTGAGCGGTAAAGATGGGGGGCTTATAAAGGCAAAGAAGAAAGTCATAAAGAAGGCTACCAATAGAGGAGACGAAGAGATAATAGACATTGGATTGGTTGGTGAGGTCGAGTCAGTTGATCCTGAAATACTGAATTCACTTCAAAGGGATAGTTTTATACCTGTTATCTCACCTATTGGCGTTGGAAGTAAAGGAGAGGCATTTAATATCAATGCAGATTATGTTGCATCTGCTATTGCCTCTGCTTTGAAGGCAGAAAAGCTCATTCTCCTTACAGATGTGCCGGGGATAAAAGATAAAAATGACAATGTAATGTCATCTATTCATAAAAAAGACATCAAAAAGCTAATTGATGACAGCACTATTTCAGGAGGTATGCTTCCAAAGGTTCAGGCATGCACCTGCGCATTGGATGGCGGCGTAAAGAAAACTCACATAGTTGACGGCAGAATTTCTCATTGTCTCTTGCTTGAGATATTTACAAAAGAGGGAATAGGGACAGAGATAGTAGGCTCATGCCTGTCAACATGAGAACTGTGGCCTTTTTTTGAATCATTAAGATGGATGAGTTTTATATTGTTCAATCCGATATGCTTTTCTATTTCTTTTATAAGCCCTGATAAACCCTTTTCATCTTTTATGTCATATCCTGCTGCAAAGGCATGGCATGTATCGATTACTACTCCTCCTATAAGAGGACTGCCTGTCCTGTCTATAATCTCAGCAATGTCTTTTATGTGTGATGATATGTCTCCCCTCTCTCCGGCAGTATTTTCAAGCAGGAGCTTTGATCTCCATTCTTTTCCCCTTGCAACTCTTTTAAGTGCCTCTATAGCCCTTTTACGGCCGACTTCTTCTGAATCCTGCGATGCACTCCCTGTATGGAGTATCACATAATCAGCATCCAACAAGTCTGCAATATTCATTTCTTGAATCAACAGACTTATTGATTTTTCGAGTATGCCATTATCCGAAGCAGCCAAATTTATGAGATATGATGTGTGAATAAAAACCGGATTTATATCATAGGACTTTCGCCATTCCTTAAATTGCATGATGTAATCGGAAGGTATTTCCCTGATCAGCCACTGCCTCGGATTATGCGAAAATATCTGGATAGTGTTGCATCCAAGTTCCCTTGCCCTCTCAATGGATAAATGAATCCCGCCTGCTATTGATGTATGAACTCCGAGCCTTCTAATCAACTTTGACATATGCTAATATACAATAAACAAAAACGGACTTTCATGGAAAACTCTATGAAGACATGGACACATCCAGGAGGCAAGCTCAGGGAACTCGGCGCTGAATCATTGACCGATGCAGAGCTTTTATCAATTCTTATTTCAACAGGCACAAAAGGCAAGTCAGCAGAAGAAATTGCAAAGGAAATACTTGATAAGTTCGGCTCTTTCAAAGGAATGGCAAACCAGCCATTAGAGAAGTTTCTTCAGTTCAAAGGGCTTGGAGATGTAAAGATTATCAGGATTGCAGCGGCATTTGAGATCGCAAGAAGGATTGTAAAGCAGGTGATAGAGGAAAAATGAAGAAATCCAAACTCACAGAAAAATCTATCAGAGTCGCAAGTCCTTTCGATATCGCATCTCACAAGACCGAGCGCACTGCCAACCAGAAGCTGGTTGAGTGGATAAACCAGATAATCAAAGACAGACATTTGCCTCTTGGAATCGCCGAACAGGAAACCGTAGGCGTTGACAGAAAACAGCCTGATATTATTATCTATGAAAGTTTAAGAAGCGAGAAAGTATTATGTGTCATTGAATTGAAACCACCTTATTTCAGTGCCTTTGACGAAGCTGAATTAAAAAAGCCAGCATGGGAAAAGGCAAACAAAAGAAAGGCAAGATATTTTGCGACCTCTAATTTCCAATGGCTCATCTGGTTCAGCACAGAAAAGACAAATAAAATGGAGCCGGAAGAAAGGCAGGTTATTGATAAATTCCATCTCTCCAGCATTGAAAATCTTGACGACATTGAAGATGTAAGGTTTAAAAACCCCATAATTAAAGGTATCGAGAGATTTCTTGAAGAACTTGTCAATGTCCACACAGGGATAAAGCCTGAGCCTTTATTGCCGATTGATGATTTCCTGATATTCAGACTTCAGGAAAAGATTTATCGCCTATCGAGGTATTACAAGCCAATCATAAGAGACGAAACCCATAAGGATGTAAAGTTCTCTCATCGTTTTAAGAAATGGTTTATTAAGCAACAGTGGGCCTTTACTTATTCTGACAGTGATTTTGAGAAGGCAGCAAGACAGACAGCATACCTGCTTGTAAACAAAATCCTGTTTTATAACCTTCTACAGTCCAAAAGGCCGGGAGAGCTTGATCCTATCTCTATTCCAGATGACCTTACAAAAGGAGGGCTTCTTCAGGTAAATCTTCAGGCATATTTTGATTATGTCCTGAAAAACATAGATTATGAGACAATCTACAGCACTGACTTTATTGACCAGATAGCCTTCCCTGATAACAGGGCTGTTGTCGAGGAGATAAAAGAACTTATAAAGATTCTCAAAAGGTATGACTTCTCAAAGATAGGTTTTGACATTATAGGAAGGATTTTTGAGAGATTAATACCGCAGGAAGAAAGACATAACTTAGGTCAATATTTCACAAGCTCTGATATTGTAGACCTCATCCTCGGCTTTTGCATTAGACACGAAAATGACACTGTTCTTGACCCCTCATGCGGTGCAGGGACTTTTCTTGTAAGGGCATACCAGCATAAAAAACTGATGAACCTCCGCAAGCCCCATCAGGAAATCTTGAAGACACTCTGGGGTGTAGATATTGCAAAATTCCCGACCCATCTTGCGACAATAAACCTTGCTGTGAATGACCTTTCAGTGGATGAGAACTATCCTCAGATAATCAATGATGATTTCTTCAACCTATCCCCAATAGAAAAAATTGGCGGTGAGGAAGTTCGGAAAAAGGAGCTTTCAACTCTCAGCGGCAAAAAGGTTCTAATACCTTATCCGAAAACAGTTGACTGCATCGTCGGAAATCCCCCGTACACAAGGCAGGAAGAGATCGCGGAGATTTCAGGACTTGAGGCTTATAAGGAAAATCTTATAGAAAAAGCCCTCTATGATGAAAGAAGAAAGCTTGCTGATATATCAAAGAGGGCTGGTATTCACGCGTATTTCTTTGTGCACGGGACAAAGTTTTTGAAAGAAGGCGGGCGCTTCGGTTTTATTGTTTCAAACTCATGGATGGATGTTGACTATGGAAAAGGGCTTCAAGAGTTATTTTTAAGGCATTATAAAATCATCGCAATAATTGAATCAAAAGTTGAACGGTGGTTTGAAGATGCCGATGTAAATACCTGCATTATTATCCTTGAAAAATGCAAAGACCAGAAAGAAAGAGATGAAAGCCTTGTGAGGTTTGTATCTCTTTTTAAACCCTTGCGCCATTTTATTCCGCCTGCCCATGATATGTGGGAAAAACAGAAGAGACGGTTTGACGCCATAGATAATCTTAAAAAGACAATTCTCTATCACAATGACTTTTACCAGAATGATGAACTCAGGATTTATCCCAAAAAACAGAGCGAACTATGGGAAGAAGGTTTTGATGTAGAATCAGGCAAATACACAGGCTCTAAATGGGGCAAGTATCTGAGAGCACCAGAGATATTTTTTAAGATACTTGAAAAAGGCAAGGATAAACTTGTGCCTTTGAAAGAGATAGCTGATATAAGGAGAGGCTTTACGACAGGGGCAGATGAGTTTTTTTATTTAACAGAAACTGAGATAAAACAAAGAGGAATTGAGAAGCAATTCTGGACACATAAAGATATAGATGGCAAAATAGTTCCGAATAGAATAATAATCGGACCAAGAGATGCCGATAGTATTGTAATTAACCCAGAAAAACTAAAGAAAATAGTTTTATTAATAAATGCTGACAAATCTGAACTAAAGAGCAAAAAAATTCTTTCTTACATAAGGCACGGAGAACGGCGAGGCTTTCATGTAAGGTCAACCTGTAGCTCAAGGGCGTTGTGGTATCAACTTGAATATAGAGAGCCATGGCCAATATTGTTTCCAAAGATTCATTTCGACAGACAAACAGTAATCGCAAATAAATATGGCGTTCAGGTTAATTGCAATCTTTACGAATTAAAACCTAAGAAGAAAAGGAACAACTTAGCCCTCTTATGTTTTCTGTTATCTACTCCATGTGTTTTGTTTAAGGAACTTTTAGGTCGTGTAAATCTTGGAGAAGGAGCTTTAAAAACAGAAATTATAGATATTGAAAAATTGTATATACCAAAAGATTTCTCAAAAGATATTTTGAAGTCTCTCAGAAAACTTGCTAAAAAATATGAAGATGCACCTATAAAATCTATCTTTGAAGAATTAAATGCAAGGCATCCTGACGAAGTTGCTCTTGAAAAAGTTAATCCAGCCCGCCGTGAGCTGGACAAGATAATAATGGGAGATATTCTCGGCTTAAAAGAAGATGAGCAGCTTGAGGTTTACAGGGCTGTTGTTGATCTTGTGAAGTCAAGGATTGAAAAAGCAAAAAGCATCGCTAAAAAAGGAAAGACAAAGGAAGGGCTTGATATTGAGCTTCTGACAAAAACAATCAAAGAAAAACTTGGCGATAAGCTCCTCGGACATTTCTATACAGAAAAGATCCTCAGTCAGAAAAATTTAAAAACAGTTAAGCTTTTTCATCCGACAAAAGACATTCATATTAAAAATGAACTGTTTGGCTGGCGTCTATCTTCCGGCAAAGACCATATAGACTGCCAGAGTGAAGCCGAAGCAGAGTATCTGAAGATATGGCTTGAATCGGGACTTGAGGAGGTAAAAGTCCCAAAAGATGAATCTTATCTAATAAAAATTCTTCCAGAACTTAAAGCCCTTAAAGAAAAAATAGACCGGATAATCTCAGAGCACATCTCCACAATCACAAGCCAGAAATTGCAGAAAAAGATTTTACAGAAATTGCAGGGGGAGTTGTTTGAATGAAAATGAGGGGAATTGAGGGATCGTCTTTGCCCCCTTTTAACCTGACTGCAATGCTTGGTGTAAAGAAAACCTAATAAACCAAAAGATCGTAGCCACTTTCCTTGACAATAAAACTCCTTTAGTGGTAATTTTTCTGTTATGCCGATTGATTACAAAGATACACTCAATTTGCCGCAGACAGATTTTCCGATGAAGGCTAATCTTAATCAGAAGGAGCCTGAAATACTGGAGTTCTGGGAAAATAAGAGGATATATCAGAAGATTCAGGAGAAGAATAAAGGCAATAAGAGTTTTATCCTTCACGACGGGCCGCCTTATGCAAACGGCAATATCCATATAGGGCATGCGTTAAACAAGATTCTCAAAGACATTATCGTCAAATACAAATCTATGCAAGGATATTATTCACCTTATGTGCCCGGATGGGACTGCCACGGTCTTCCTATAGAACTACAGGTGGATAAAGAAATCTCAAAACTCAAGGCTCAAAGTTCAAAAGTGGAAGGCTCTGAACTGATTTTACAAAAAAGACAATTCTGCAGAGAATATGCCGATAAGTTCGTAAATATCCAGAGACAGGAGTTTAAAAGACTTGGTGTATTTGGTGATTGGCAAAAGCCATATCTCACAATGTCATATGATTATGAGGCATCTATTGTGAGAGAGTTTTTTAAATTCGTAAAAAATGGCTCTGTTTATAAAGGAAAGAAACCCGTGCATTGGTGCCCTTCGTGTGTTACTGCTCTTGCAGAGGCAGAGGTGGAGTATGCAGAGAAGGAATCACCTTCGATATTTGTAAGATTTCAGATTGTAGAGGATGACATTTTAAAGTACCTTCCACAATTAATGGGCAAGAAAGTATATATCGTCATCTGGACAACCACTCCTTGGACACTCCCGGCAAATCTTGCACTTGCAGTGCATCCCGAGCTTGTCTATGCTGCCATTGAAGATGGTGAAGTAATACATATAGTTGCAGAGGATAATCTTACTAATCTCAAGGGAAAAGGCATTATCAAAGGAGATGTCATCTTGAAAATTTCTGGCGACAAACTCCAGGGCATAAGGACAAAACATCCTTTTATAGAAAGGCAATCAAATGTTGTTCTTGGAGATTTCGTTACTGTTGGTGAAGGTTCTGGTATTGTTCATATTGCTCCAGGTCATGGCGAGGATGACTATGAGGTAGGGCTTAAATACGGACTTGATATATATGCACCTGTGGATGACAAGGGTAAATTCACAAAACATGTTCCTGAGTTTGAGGGACAATTTGTATTTAAGGCAAATGAAGGGATTATAGAATTATTGAAAGAAAAAGGCGCTCTTTTGAATGTTGATAAAATCAAGCATTCATATCCTCACTGCTGGAGATGTAAAAAGCCTGTGATATTCAGGGCAACTGCTCAGTGGTTTATATCAATGCAAAAGAGGAATCTCAGGCAGAAGTGCCTGAAGGAGATAGAGAGGATTGAATGGATTCCTTCATGGGGCAAGGAGAGAATATATACAATGCTCTTAAACAGGCCTGACTGGTGTGTTTCGAGACAGAGGTCATGGGGAGTGCCTATTACTCTTATCACATGCGAAGATTGTGGGGCATTTATCGAGGATGAAGAATTGTTTGATAAAATAGTGAAACTCATAGGGCAGCAAGGTGCTGATGTTTGGTTTAAGACAGATATTGGAGATTTGCTTAGAGATGGATATAGATGCAAGTGCGGCAGCACATCTTTTAAAAAGGAAATGGATATTCTCGATGTTTGGTTTGATTCAGGAGTTAGCCATGCTGCTGTTTTAGAAAGGGATGAGAGACTTTCATGGCCAGCGGAAATGTATCTTGAAGGCAGTGATCAGCACAGAGGTTGGTTTCAGAGTTCGCTCCTTGCGTCTGTTGGCACGAGGGACAGGGCGCCTTATAACATTGTCCTTACACATGGATTCACTGTTGATGGACAGGGTAAGAAGATGTCAAAGTCTCTTGGAAATGTTATAGCTCCTGATGAGGTGATAAAGGCAAATGGTGCAGACATTCTCAGGTTGTGGGTATCTGCAGAGGATTATCGTGATGATGTAAGACTTTCAAAGGAGATAATAAATAGACTTACAGAGGCATACAGAAAGATAAGAAATACTGAAAGATTCCTTCTGGGCAATATCTATGACTATGATAGAAAGGACTATAGTAAAGACCTTCTTGAGATAGACAGATGGGCAATGAGCAGGCTTCAAAATTTAATTCGAAAGGTCACAGAGGCTTATGAAAACTTTAATTTTCATGAGGTATTTCATTTGCTGTATAACTTTTGCATTGTTGATATGAGTTCTTTTTATCTCGATATTCTGAAAGATCGTCTTTATACATTCAGAGCAGATTCTAAAGAAAGAAGAGCTGCCCAATGGGTTATGTATCAGATACTTATTGATATGACAAGGCTCACAGCTCCTATACTGTCGTTTACAGCAGAAGAGATATGGCAGACTCTACAGAAGACAGAAGACAGAAGACAGGGAATAGAATTTTTAGAAGAGAGTGTTTTTCTATCTGATTTTCCAACTGTGAGGGAGGAGTTTGTTGATAAGGAATTAGAGAGGAGATGGGAAAGGCTTATAAAGATCAGGGATGAGGCAAATAAGGCACTTGAGATAAAGAGGAAGGATAAATTTATAGGCAATTCCCTCGAGGCAAGGCTTGTTTTTTATTTGCCGGCTGATGAGTTAAAACTTCTTGAAAATTACAGAGACTTTCTTGCTACCCTTTTTATTGTATCTGAAGCAGAGATTTATCCATCTGAACAAAAAAGGGGTGATGTTTATGAAAGTGCAGAGATTAAAAATATGTTTATAAGTGTAGAAAAGGCATCTGGAGCAAAGTGCGAGAGGTGCTGGAACTGGAGTGAATCAGTGGGTAAATTCGAAGACTATCCACAAATCTGTAAGAGATGCTACAGCGCAATTAGATGACAGAAGACAGATGACATACTTTCAGGAAACGGTGAAGAGGTTATTAGGTGAAGTGGTGAAGAGTTCCACTTCACCACTTCACCGCTTCACTGATTCACCAAATAAAAGTCTGACTTCTGAAAGTCTGTTTTCTGGCTTCTGTCCTTTCATAATTGCTCTATTTGTCTTTATCCTTGATCAGTTTACTAAGTACCTTGTAAAGAGCTATGTTAGTCCACATGAGATTATAAGGGTGCTGTCTTTTTTCAATATTGTCTATGTTGAAAATATTGGCTCTGCATTTGGAATGTTTAAGAGTCTTGGCAATATTTTCTTTATAATAGTTGCGATATTAGCTGTGGTTTTCGTATCAATCTTTATTATTAAAGATGAAGGCAATAGACTGGGTTTTTCCCTTATACTTGGCGGTGCTATAGGGAATCTTACGGACAGGATTGTTCACGGCTATGTTATAGATTTTCTGGATTTTTATGTAGGCAGATTACACTGGCCAGCATTCAATATTGCTGATTCAGCATTGACGGTCGGGATTTTTATATTGATGATAAATTTACTTAAAGGGACTACGTCCCTCAAAGCTTAAAGGGACAGAGTCCCTCAGAGTATTATGCCTGAAGAAATAATAGAATCTCTAAATGTAAGATATATCAACATACTCAATGAGAATGGGGATGTGGATGAATCCCTCATGCCTTCCCTATCACAATCTGAGATAAAAAAGATATATGAGTTACTTATCCTATCAAGAACCTTTGACCGCTATGCCTTAAACCTTCAAAGAGAAGGCCGCATAGGTACATATGCATCAATTTTGGGACAGGAGGCATCGCAGATCGGAAGTGCATTTGCGATTGAGAAATCTGATTGGGTATTTCCATCATTCAGGGAGATGGGTGTCTATATAACTCTGGGATATCCCGTCTATATGCTTTTTCAATACTGGTCAGGGGATGAAAGGGGCATGCAAACACCTGAAGGCTTGAATATATTTCCTCTTTGTGTACCTGTGGGAACGCAGGTTCCTCATGCAGTAGGTGCCGCGATGGCTGCAAAATATAAAGGCGATAAGATAGCTGTCATCTGTTATTTCGGTGATGGAGGCACATCAAAAGGTGATTTTCATGAGGGATTCAATATGGCAGGTGTATTCAAGCTGCCTGTAGTCTTTATCTGCCAGAATAACCAGTGGGCAATATCTGTTCCGCGAAGCAGACAGACTGCATCAAAGACCCTTGCACAAAAGGCATTTGCCTATGGATTTGAGGGTATTCAGGTTGATGGAAATGATGTATTTGCTGTTTATAAAGTTGTAAGAGAGGCATTAGATAAGGCAAAAGACGGTGGAGGCCCCACATTTATAGAATGTGTTACTTATAGGATGGGAGACCACACGACCGCAGATGATGCATCGAGGTATCGTTCAAAAGATGAGGTCGAGGCATGGAGGTCAAAAGACCCGATTGCGAGACTTAAATTATTTATGGAGAAAAATATGCTATGGACAGATGAGTATCAAAAAGAGATTGAGGGAAAAGCAAAGGATATGAACGATGAAGCTGTTAAGATGGCGGAATCAGTAGAAAAGCAGCATTTTGAGGAGATGTTTAAATACACTTATGAAAGACTTACATTTAGGCAGATAAAGGAGATGAAGGATTTCTGATATGCCCCAAAACTCAAAAAAACTCAATATGGTTCAAGCAATAAATCTTGCATTAAAAGAAGAGATGCAGAGGGATAAGGATGTTGTTATTCTTGGTGAGGATGTTGGGAGGGATGGGGGTGTATTCAGAGTTACAGAGGGATTGCTGGAGCTTTTTGGAGAACAAAGGGTTATTGATACACCGCTTGCGGAGTCAGGCATTGTTGGTGTTGCTATAGGGATGGCTGCATATGGTTTAAAACCTATTGCAGAAATACAGTTTATGGGTTTTATCTATTCTGCAATAGACCAGATATTTTCTCATGCATCAAGGATTCGTAATCGCACAAGGGGTAGATTTACATGTCCCCTTGTAATAAGGATTCCATATGGTGCGGGAATAAAGGCGCCTGACCTTCATTCAGAAAGCACAGAGGCATTATTCTGCCATATGCCGGGAGTGAAGGTTGTTGTGCCGTCATCGCCATATAATGCAAAGGGATTGCTTATTTCATCTATCAGAGATCCTGACCCTGTGATATTTCTTGAGTCAACAAGGCTTTACCGCCTTATAAAAGAAGAAGTCCCTGAAGGAGAATATACTATTCCGCTTGGAAGGGCAAGGATAGTTCAGGAAGGAAGGGATGTTACTATCATTGCATGGGGAAGTATGCTACATAGAGCAATTCAGGCAGTTGAGGGGTTTGATGCAGAGGTAATAGATTTGATGACACTCGTTCCTTTTGATGAAGAGGCTATATTTAAGTCAGTGAAAAAGACAGGTCGTGTTGTTATTATCCATGAGGCGCCAAAGACCTGTGGATTTGGTGCAGAGATTTCTGCAACGATCTCAGAGGATGCAATGCTTTATTTAAAGGCACCGATTATAAGGGTTGCAGGATATGATGTTGTTATGCCTCTTCCAAAACTTGAGGACTATTACATGCCTACTGAGGGGAGGATAAGAAAGGCAATGGAAGAGGTAATGAAATATTAATGCTGCTTTATAGAATATCCTTTCCCTTTAAGTGCATTGATTATTCCACTATCTCCAATAAGATGTGCAGCACCAATGACCACAAAATATGTTTCATTTGTTTTTAGAAACTGCTCTATCTGTGATGTCATGCGACTGTTTCTTTCATATATCATTTTTTCATAGATAGGGTATAATTGCATGTTGTTTCCTTTATATATTATTGCCTCCATTGTTTTTACATCTCCATTTCTCCATGCACTCATCAATGTATTCATGTCTTCTCGAGTGGTCTTCAGGTCTTTTAATGTATAAAGCAGAAATAGTTCTTGTTCATAATCTGAAAATGATGAGATAAGCCTCATTTGATAATTCACGCCTTCGAGTTCTACTATTTTTTTGTTTTCTGCCCTTGAAAGAAAGTGTATATCAATGCCATCATTTGGCATGAATCCGAGTTTCATGAGTTCTAATGATGACAGAGTCAGTGCAATAATCCAGGGTTTTTGTTTGTTAATCATCTGTATTGGAATGCCAATTCGTTCAGTCTCTCTTTTTAAAAGTTCATATGTATCTCTTGAGATGTGCTTATCGAGTGTATCGTCACCGCGATAATAGGCATTAGCCATGAGTCTCTGGACATCAGCCTTTGCTGCGTCATTGATATTTGCCTCTACTACAAGGATACTGGATTTTTTGAATGCATCTTCGATTTTATTGTCTAATGGATAGGCATCTTTTTTCATAAAATGCACAGAGCCAAGCAAATAAACAGTAGCTGTGTCTGATTTGATTTCCCATAGAAAATTCTTTTTGTCCTGTGAGATGGCATCAGGTATATGGATAAAGAGATTGAGGAAGAATATGATTAAGACTGTATGTAAATATCTATTTATGAATTTTTTCATATAAACTCCTTTCACGTCTTTTAAAAGTATAACATAATCTACAAACATATTTATTTTTTAATTTTGCCCATAATGAGTACGGATTTAGGTTTTGCTTTTTTTATGTTATTTTTTAATATTAAAAAGCAGATGAGAAAGGAGACATTATGCCATTTGATTTTGCATTGCCTGATTTGGGTGAGGGTATAACAGAGGGTGAAATAAGGAAATGGCTTGTTAAAGAAGGTGATGCCATAGAAGAACACCAGAGCGTTTTAGAAATAGAGACTGACAAGGCAATTGCGGAAGTGCCTTCTCCAAAAAAAGGTAGGGTGTTGAAGATTAATAAAGATATTGGCGATGTAGCAAAGGTTGGGGAGATATTAATGACTATTATTGAAGAGGGAGAGGTTGCAGAAGAAAAAACAATACATGAGGAAAGACCAAAATCTGTCTCTGTTGTTGGTGTTTTGCCAGAGGAGGAAGAGGAAATTCTTGCAGCACCAGCAGTAAGGGCACTTGCAAAAGAACTTGGTGTTAGGCTTGAGACAATTAAGGGTTCAGGTCCCGGCGGAAGCATTACAAAAGAAGATGTTATAGAGGCATCTGAAAAGGCTAAAAAGGCAGAAGACCAATACGGAGTTATAGAGAGGATGCCTGTTAAGGGTTTAAGGAGAACTATAGCAAAAAATCTCATATTGTCACAGAAAACAACTGCCTTTGTAACAGGTATGGAGGAAGCTGATATTACAGAGTTGTGGAATTTGCGTGACCGTGAAAAAAAATCGCTGCTTGATAAAGGCATCTATCTTACTTTTTTGCCTTTTTTCATAAAGGCTGTGCATCATGCCCTTGTAGAGCATCCATTGCTCAATGCCTCTGTGGATGAGGAAAAAGAAGAGATTATCATTAAAAAATATTACAACATAGGCATCGCAGTTGACACGCCCGATGGTCTCATGGTTCCTGTGATAAAAGATGTCGATAAAAAGACGATCCTCGAGCTTGCAAAGGAGATACAGGATTTGAGCCAAAAGGCGAGGGAGAGAAAGATAAAGCTCGAGGAAATGCGAGGAAGCACATTTACTATAACAAATTATGGACATTTTGGAGGGACATTTGCAACACCTATTATTAACTATCCTGATGTTGCAATATTAGGCACTGGAAAGATTTCTGATAAGCCATGGATTAAGAATGGGCAGATAGTGATAAGAAAGATACTTCCTTTATCTCTCACATTTGACCACAGGGTAACAGATGGCGTTGATTCAGCAAAGTTTTTGTCAAAGGTGATTCAATACCTCGAAGACCCAGCACTGCTGTTTATAGAAAGCGCATGAGGTATGGTAGATAAATGAGCCTTGATTGTCTTTTTAATCCTGAATCTATTGCTCTTGTCGGTGCTGCACATAGTGAGGAAAAGTTGGGAGGGGTAATACTCAAAAATCTGCTTAAATTCAGAGGCAGGGTTTATCCAGTAAACCCAAATTATACAGAACTCATGGGCTTGAAGACTTATCCTTCTGCTAAAGATATTTCCGAGTCTATTGATTTGACAATAATCATAAGGCCCGCATCAGAAGTTCCAGAAATACTCAAAGAACTTCAAGATAAAACTAAGTGTGTAATTATTGCCAGTTCAGGTTTTGCAGAGATTGGACAAAAGAAACTTCAGGATGAGGTAAAAAAGATAGGAAAAGAAATTGGTGTTAGAATTTTAGGGCCTAACTGTATGGGATTGTATAATCCATATCAAAGGCTCGATACATTTTTTCTCCCATATGAGAGGTTAAGGAGGCCTAAAAAAGGCAATGCATCTGTTGTATCACAAAGCGGTGCGATTTTAAGCTGTCTTCTTGCTGCTTTAAGGAAGGCAAATACAGGCATATCAAAGGCAATTGGTTATGGCAATGCTATAGATATAGATGAGTCTGACATATATGAATATCTTTGTGAGGATAAAGATACACAGGTTGTAATCTCCTATATCGAATCAGTTGGTGATGGGAGAAAATTCATAGAAAAGGCAAAGATGGTATCAGAAAAAAAGCCTTTTATTATCCTCAAGGCAGGGAAGGGTTTGAGCGGTGAGAAAGCAGCATTTTCACATACAGGTAGGCTTGCAGGTAAATATGAGATTTTTCATTCGATTATCAAACAGTTTGGGATAAAGGAGGCAATGGATTTTGATGAATTGATTGATGCTGCAAAGGCGCTTTCGTATCAGAGACCATCAAAAGGTAGTCGAGTTTGTATTATTACAAATGGTGGCGGTTCAGGGGTTCTATCTGCTGATGAATGTATGCGCCATGGTCTTGATGTTGCAAAATTACCTGATGATAAGGCAGAAAGGCTTGGGCATTTATTTCCATATTTCTATGGGATCAATAATCCCATTGACCTGACTGCGCAAGTAAGAGATGAAGATTATATTACAGCACTGAATGAACTCAAAGATGATTATGATGGCTTTATAATTATTGCCTTGCCGAATGTTATGGGTATAACAAAGAGACTGCCAGAGATGATTAAAAATGCAATAACAGATATGAATAAACCTGTAGTCTTTCATATCCCTGTAAACGGTGTTGCAAAAAGGCTTATCTCTCACCTTGAGAAGATGAAAATACCTGTCTATCCATCACCAGAAAGGGCAGTGCGAGGTTTAAAGGCATTATTGATGTTTTAAAGTTTTGAGGGACTTTGTCCCTCAAACTCCCTAAATAAAAATTGAAATCCCTTCACCATAAGTCCATAGACCATAGACCATGGAATGTGGACGAATTTTTTAATTATTGAACTCCTTTTTATCAGGGTTTTAAAGGGACTGCATTCCTTTGAGTTCTGTTTAAAAATATTTTTGTCCTTTCTATTTTTGGATTTGTAAATATCTCATCAGGAGTCCCTATTTCTATTATATCTCCTTTATCAAAGACAACTATTCTGTCTGCAACTTCTTTTGCAAAATCCATCTCATGAGTTGCTATCAGAGCTGTCATTCCTTCTTCCACAAGGTCTTTAATTACAGCGAGCACTTCTCCGACCATCTCTGGATCAAGGGATGATGTTGGCTCGTCAAAGAGCATTGCCTCGGGCCTCATTGCAAGTGCCCTTGCTATTGCTGCTCTCTGTTGTTCTCCACCAGAAAGTTCGTCGGGATATGAGTTTGCCTTTTCCTCGATGTTTATTCTTCTTAAGAGCATGTTGGCATTTTCTATAGCCTCATTTTTATTCATGCCAAGCACTCTTGTTGGAGCCTCGATGATATTTTCCATGACAGTCATATGAGGAAATAGATTGAATTGCTGAAACACCATTCCCACCTTGAGCCTGATTTTCCTTATGGCTTCTATGTCCTTTTTGTTTGGTCTTAATCTATTTATGGAGTGCAGTGCAACATCATCTACATCTATCTCGCCATCTTGAAAATATTCGAGTCCATTTATGCATCTCAAAAATGTGCTCTTACCACTTCCAGAAGGGCCAATGAATACTACGACCTCACCCTTTTGTATATCAAGGTTGATTCCTTTGAAGAGATGGTATTGTCCGTAGTATTTATGAAGATTTTTTACTTTTATCATCTCTTTGACCTTTTGAGTTTTTCCTCAAGTCTTCTTGCAAGCAGAGATAGAGGGTAGCTCATTACAAAATACAGAAAAGCGACAATGAGTCCGAGTTCGAAGAATTTCAAGGTGGTTGCAGCAAGGATGTTGTATGTCTTTGTTAGCTCCACCATTGCAATCACAGACACAAGAGATGAGTCTTTAAAAAGTGCAATGAAGTCATTCGTAACTCCAGGAAGGGCTATCCTCACTGCCTGAGGCATTATAATCCTTCTTATTGTAAGAGATTGTGTCATACCGAGCGAGAGGGCAGCCTCTATCTGTCCTTTTGGCACAGCACTTATTCCAGCCCTGTAAAGCTCTGCTTCATATGCAGCATAATTCATTCCAAGACCTATGAATGCAGCCATTAGAGGACTCAATGATACGCCTATATTGGGAAGACCATAATAAAGGATATAGAGCTGAATAAGGAGAGGGGTCCCCCTGTAGATTTCTATATATGCAGTCGCTGCTGTGCTTAAAGGAGGTCTGCTGTAAAGTCTGATGATTGTAAGGATAATGCCAAGAACTATTGCAAGTGCCATTGAGGAAACAGAAATCAGGATTGTTATTCCAGCACCCTTTAAGAGATTTGGAAAGAATGTATATATAGGGGCTTTTTTTGTTTCTTCGAGGGTTACATAATTCCTTGATTCCTTTATTGCCTTAAAGAGTTTTTCTTGCGTCTCATTCCACATATCCCATTTCTCATATATCTTTTTTAGCTCGCCATTTTTCAGGAGTTTCACAAGGATTTCATCTATTTTCTTTTTTAGTTCATCATCGCCTTTTCTTATGGCTATTCCATAAAATCCCTCTCCAACAGGATTGCCTGTATATTTAAGCTTTGGATTTGGTTTTGCATAATATGCTGCAATTGGAAGGTCTAAGAGTACTGCATCAAGACGGCCAAGTGCAAGGTCTTCATAAGGCTCCACTTGCCCTGAGTAAATCTTTACATACACACCGCCCAACTTTGTGAGAATATCTTGTGCAACTGCTCCTGAGAGTGTTCCAACTTTTTTCCCTTTGAGGTCATTGATGTCTTTTATCTCTGTTTCATCTTTTCTAATAACAAGCTGCTCAGTGTAGATATAATATGGATAGGAAAAAAGTATCTCTGTCTGTCGTTGCGGTGTTATTTCAATGCCATTCATTGCGATATCAAAATCCCCTCTTTTGAGTGCTGGGATAAGGCTGTCCCATGCATTCTGCGATTGCCTTGCCTTGACGCCGAGTTCTCTTGCAATGGCATTTGCAATGTCAACCTCAAATCCGATAAGACTTGAAGGGTCATTTGGGTCTGGGAATACATAAGGTGCACCCCCCTCGGCATCAGAACCCCAGAGGAGATAGCCTTGTTTTTTTATCTTTTCGAGGGTGCTGATGGTATTAGATTGTGAGGGTATTGTCCAATAAGATAAAGTTAACAGGCAGATTATGAATGAAAAGATTTTCAGGAATTTTTTCATCTAAAGACCCTCAAAGGATACGATATATCAAAAGATTATCATGGGTCAAGGGATTAGCGGAAAGTAAATATTTTACCATATGCCTTGTTTAAAGCCTTTTCGCAGCATCTGTCATCTAATTAAATTTTGAATTTTGAATCTTAAATCGCCGAAGGCGGGAGGCGGTAGCCTAATCTTCAGCCTATCGCCTATTTGAATTAGAAATTTTCATTACGGATTATGGATTTTACTGAAAAATAGTCTATAATGAAATTCAACATGGTTCAACATTGTTTAAATAGTTCAATGTTGAACGATTTGAAATGAGTGCAGAGATGCTGAAAGAATTTATTGAAAAAAATAGAGACAAGAAAGCCTTTCTTGAATACGAAGTAAAGGGGTTGTTTAAAACTATGGGCTTTTCTGTGCCTGATGGAGTATTTATACCTAAAGACAGCTATCTTTCAGCCTTTAGTCTTCAGCTTTCAGCCCTTTCTTATCCTCTTGTTGCAAAAGTATCGTCACAAAAAATAACATCGAAGAGCGATGTAAGAGGTATAAGACTCGGCATAAGAAATGAGGATGAATTAAATAATGCAATTTCAGAATTAATGCATATTGAAAATGCTGAAGGTGTCCTTGTTGAGGAAATGGCTTCTCATGGGCTTGAGGTTATTATTGGCGGAGTAATTGACGAACAATTCGGACCTATTGTTATGTTCGGACTTGGGGGAGTGTTTGTTGAAGTGTTTAAAGATATTGCCTTTGGACTTGCACCTCTCAAGAAAGATGAAGCCCTCTGGCTTATCAGACAGATTAAAGGTTACAGGCTTTTAGAAGGCTATCGTGGAGATTTGCCTGTAGATTTTGATGCGCTGATTAATATAATCGTTTCTGTCTCGGAAATGATGGCGACCAATTTAATCAAAGAGATTGACCTTAATCCAGTTGCTCTCTATCCAAAAGGGGCAATGATACTGGATGCTAAGATGAAGATTATTTTATAACCCTGTATTTCTTCCTTACTTCTACAATCTTTCCGCATGTATATTCACCTTCAGGGCAAGGTGCATAGAGGCAGCCTGGACCAGCTTTCTGGAATATAACAGGTGAGGCTTTTTTTACGAGCTTTAGCATTTCATCAGCCATTTGCCTTATCTCCCACTGCGCACGGTTGCAGCATCGCATCCTGAAGAAATGCAGTAGTTCTCTTGCATTCATGGTTACTATTATCTTTGTCTCTGCTGCATTTGGAAGGACGAATCGGGCATCCTGATTTGCTGACTCGCCTTTTATGCCTTTTTCATTGAGTTTTTTTACAATATGGTTGTATGCCTTTTGGGCTTCTGACATGAAGTCTTGAAAATATTTTTTAAGTTCTTTGTCTTGTTTAATGATTGGTGGGATTATATAATCAAATCCTATTTCTTCGCTTACATATCTTTGCGATTGCTGGCTGTATGATGCAAGCCTGTGCCTTACGAGTTGATGACTGCATGCCCTTGATATGCCTTCGATTGCAAAGGTGAATGAGGCATGCTCTATTGGGCTCATGTGCCCCATTTTCATAAGTTTTTCGACAAATGCCTTCTGGTCTCTTGCCTGTATCTTTTCTTTTAGTGATTCTATATCTGAAGGACTGTAGCAGAGTTTTGCAGCCATTGCCACAATCTCTTCTGGATTTATTGTGTGCTTAAGAAGTATTACTTTTAGTTTTGCCTCTGACATTCTTCCTCCTCACTATCTGCCCATGATCTGAACATATCTTGCTATGCCATTTCTTGTTATAAGTCCGGTTACGCCTTCTTTGTCTGTTACCACTAATCTCCCCTTGTCTTCCATTATCATCAATTCGAGGGCTTTTATGACATCATCATCTTCAGAAATCTCCCATTTTTTGTTGTGAGGCACAAATATTTCTGATATTTTGACGTCTCCCCAGTTTTCTCTTGGCACATCTTTTATTTCTTTTAGAGTAATGAATCCAAGGAATCTTCCGTTATCAACTACAGGGAATCCGCCGTAACCGTATTTCAGAAAGTATTCATTGACTGCTCTATCTACTGTTATATTTGACGGCATGGTTACAATATCTCTTACCATTATATTTCTGACTTTGATTCCATTGAGTGTTTGTTGAAGACTTGCTTGCTGATAGCTTGCCTGTGATGCAGAATATAGAAACCAGCCTATGAGCATCAGCCATAATCCACCCGGGAATCCTACGAATATCGAGAATATGCCGAAAATTATAAAAAACATTGCAATCTTTTGCCCATAAGAAGACGCCTTTTGGGTTGCATAAAAGAAGTCATTTGTCTTTTTCCATAGAAATGCCCTCACAACTCTTCCACCGTCCATTGGGAATCCGGGTATCAGATTGAATGCACCGAGTATGAGGTTAAGCTGTGCAAGATATGAAAAGAGCGCCTTTGTAACCTGTGTTGCTGCTGTATTATAGGCAATGGCAAAGATCAATGACAGGAAGAAGCTGGACAAAGGTCCAGCAATGGCTATTCTGAATTCAGCCTTTGGACTTGGAGGTTCTCCTTTCATTTGAGCAACCCCGCCGAAAATGAAAAGAGTTATATTGATTATCGATAATTTATATTTAATTGCAACAAATGAGTGCGACAACTCATGGAATGCAACTGAAACAAAAAGCAGCAAGGCTGCAACTGCTCCATTAATCCAGTAAGATGCTGTAGGCAGTTGTGGTGCAGCCTTTGGAAAATAAAATGTTGATAACGACCATGTTATTAGGCCAAATATAATCAGCCACGAGAAATGGACCCGTATGGGTATGCCCATGATCGTTATTATTTTTAGTGAGCCTGTCTGCAATGGTGTATTCATGGTTTACAGTTTCCCCTTTGTTGTGGGCAGGCCTTTTATTTTAGAATCAATAGTTACAGCCTGTCGTAATGCCCGTCCCAATCCTTTGAATATTGCCTCGATTATGTGATGGGTATTTCTGCCATAAAGGACATTGATATGAAGTGTAATGCCACTGTTACTCACAAGTGCCTGAAGAAAGTCCTCTATAAGGTCAGGGTCAAAATCTTTTAGTTTGCTTTTTTTGGGAAATTCGACTTTATATACAAGATAAGGTCTGCCGCTGATGTCAAGGCTTACTAATGCAAGTGCCTCATCCATTGGTAAAGATGCCTGTCCATATCTCGATATCCCTTCCATGTCTCCAAGTGCTTGTTTGATCGCTTTGCCAATGACTATTCCCACATCCTCGACAGTGTGATGATAGTCAATCTCTATGTCACCCTTTGCCTTTAATTTTATGTCGAATAATCCATGCTTGCACATCAAAGAAAGCATATGGTCTAAAAAAGGAATAGATGTATTTATAGAGTATTTGCCGCTTCCATCGAGATTTATTTCAACTGCTATATCTGTTTCTTTAGTTTTTCTTGTAATATTAGCTTTTCTCACGCCTTTCCTCCGATGGATTTTTTTAATGCCTTTATAAAAAAGTTATTTTCTCCATGTGTTCCGATTGTTACTCTTAAGGAGTCTTTGACAACACTGCTTAAGTTTCTGACCAAAACACCATTTTTTATAAGCTTCTTAAAAACTATATCTGCATTTTTTGTTTTGAACAATATGAAATTTGCCTCAGAAGGATAGGGCGATACATTATTGATTCTACTTAATTCTTCAAACAATCTTTCCCTTTCTGAAGTGATATTTTTTATCTGTGATTCTATGAGCCTCTTGTTTTTGAATGCCTCTAATGCTACTGCCTGTGATAGTGCATTTAGATTAAATGGAAGCCTTACCTTGTTGACTTCGTTGATCAGGTCTTTATCTGCTAATAGGAAACCAACTCTTAATCCCGCAAAACCTATTTTACTTAAAGTCCTTAGTATTGCAAGATTTCTGTAATCTTTCAGTAATGGTAAAAAGCCTTTGTCGCTCGAGAATGGCTGATATGCCTCATCTGCAATTACAATGCCTTTAGATGTCTCTATGATTTTCAATATTCGTTCAGCAGAAAAACAGTTTCCTGTCGGATTATTTGGCGAGCTTAAAAATATGAGTTTGGGGTTGTATTTTTTTATAGCAGCAAGCATGTTATCTATATCGAGGTCAAAATCTTCATTTAGAGGAATCTCAATATTTTTCTCTCCCAATGCCTGTGAGATGATGCCATACATAGAGAATGTGGGTATGGGATAAAGCACAGGCCCGCCAAATGCTGTAATTAAATAATAGATTAATTCATCAGAGCCATTCCCTAAAAGTATATTGGCAGAATTAACCTTAAGTGCCATTGAAATAGCTTTTTTTAATTTCACGGCTTCAGGGTCAGGATAGCGGTTAATCCTCTGGAGGATTTTTTTGTCAGGCGTAATATCAATGCAATACGGGCTTTCATTGGCATCAAGCTTTACTCTGCATGGGATCTCTTTTGTCTCATATGGTCTGAGAGAGCGTATGTTTGATTTTACAAGCTTTAAGAAATCAATGTCTTTCATGCTTTTTATAATAAATGGACAGGAGATTGTTGTCAATGTCTTGCTCGTGGGGTATAATGAATCATGAAGGTTGAACATTTAAGACATATTGGCAAACAGCTTTTTGCTGAAATAGGTAAAACAAGGCTGAAGCCATTTACCTCTGAATCGCTTGGAAAAGGTGCTGGTGGGGACAGGACATTTCCTATTGATAAAAAGGCTGAAGACATTATTATATCTTCACTCCAGTCCCTCAATGAACCATTAAGCATAATTTCTGAAGAGGCGGGACTTGAGGAGATAAAAGGCGGTGGCAGAAAAGTATTGATAGACCCGATAGACGGTAGCAAAAACGCTATCACAGGAATACCATTTTACTGCACATCAATTGCAGTTAGTGATGGCGATAGCATTGGCAGCATCTTTATGGGATATGTAATAAATCTTCTTACTGGTGACGAATTCTGGGCAGAAAAGGGTAAGGGTGCATTTTTTAATGGTGAAAGGATTTATACACAGAAGGATGATATTTTTTATCTCATAGCATATGAGGCTCAGAGTCCTAAGAACGATATTCCGAAGATTATGAAACTACTTGCAGAGGCATGGAGAACAAGGTGTTGGGGAGCAATGGCATTGGATATTTCATATCTCGCATATGGTGCTGTAAGTGTATTCGTTACGCCTTCTTTATCACGGAGTTTTGATTTTGCATCAGGCTATTTGCTCGTGGAAGAGGCTGGAGGTGTATTTACTGATATAAACGGTAAATCGATAGATAGTGTCGAAATAGGGCTTAAAAGAAGCGCTCCACTCCTCGCATCAGGAAATAAGCAGCTTCATGAAAAGGCATTGAAGTTGCTCAATATGTAAAGAAAAATGGATACTATCCCCTCAATTTTCTGCTCTTCTGTAGAAAAAAATAAGAATCGAATTGTATTCAATTATTTTGAAGACTCATGGAAGGCGATGACTTATGGCGAGTTTTACGCCCTTGCAAATAACATCGCCTCTTTCCTTATCAGCAATGGGATATATAAAGGTGACAGGATTGCCATAGTTTCAGAAAACAGACCTGAATGGTGTGCATCATATATGGCAATACTCATGTGCGGAGGAATTGCAATCCCAATAGATATGCAGTTGGGCAGTGATGAGATTAAAAATCTGCTTGTTGATTCAGAAACTAAGATCATATTTTATAGTTCCAGGACCGGGGCGAATGTTTTGAAGGCAATAGAGGGAATTGATATAAAAGGAATAAATCTTGATACCACTCCCTTTACTCACTCACACATTCACTCATTTGTCTGTTCATCTACTAGTCCTGATGATATTGCCTCTATCATTTATACATCAGGCACGACAGGCAAACCAAAGGGAGTGATGCTCACACATAAGAATTTCTGCTCTAATGCTGATGCTGTCATTCAGGCAAAGGTGGTCACGCATGATGATAATGTCCTTTCAATACTTCCGCTTCACCATACATATCCTTTTATGTGTACATTTCTTGTTCCTCTTTTTGCAGGTGCTGCCATTACTTTTACGCCAGGTCTAAAGGCAGCAGACCTTGTATCTGCTATAAAAGACAAGAATGTGACTATTGTGGTTGCTGTGCCAAGACTTCTTGAGATAATAAGGGATGGGATTTTTTCGAAGATAAAGGGAAAAAAGATTTTCTCGAGGATTATTTTATGGATGATGAAATTGTGTGGAATTGCGAGGATGAAGTTTGGCATTAACATGGGAAAAGCTGTATTCAAATCCATACATGAGAGATTTGGCAAATTGAAATTTTTTGCAAGTGGAGGTGCAAGGCTTGAGCCATCTGTGATGAAAGACCTCGAGGCTATCGGCTTTACAGTTTTAGAAGGGTATGGTCTTACAGAGACATCTCCTATTGTTACATTCAATCCACCTGACAAAAGAAAGATAGGATCTACAGGAAGACCATTATTTAATGTTGATATAAAGATAGGTGATGACGGCGAGATAATGGTTAGAGGACCCATGGTTATGAAGGGCTATTACAGGAATCAGACTGCTACCGCTGATGCTATAAGAGATGGATGGCTTTTGACAGGCGATACAGGGTATCTTGATAAAGACGGCTATCTATTTATAACAGGACGAAAAAAAGAGGTAATAGTTTTGAGTTCAGGGAAAAATGTTTATCCAGAGGATGTAGAGGCTTTTTATACATCTATTCCTCTTATAAAAGAGATATGTATTACAGAATTAGAAGGACAACTCCATGCAGTGGTAGTCCCTGATTTTGAATATGCCAGAAAATATTTGATAGGCAATATATCAGAGGCATTAAAGTGGGAAATAAATGAGGTTTCCATGAAACTGCCTGAATATATGAGAATCAAGGGCTATACTGTTTATTCTGGACAGTTGCCTCGCACTGCACTTGGTAAAATCAAGAGGTTTGTAATAAAGGACATATTAAAGACTGAAGTTAAGGAGAGAGAAAGGGGTGAAGATAAGACTCTATTAAAAGACGAAGTCAGCAGAAGGATTGTTGATTGCATAAAGGCAGTTATGACCGAGCCTATTATGATTCAATCATCTGATAACCTCGAGCTTGATCTTGGATTTGATTCATTAAAAAGGATAGAACTTATATCATCGCTTGAATCTGCTTTTTCTGTCAGCCTCCCAGAGACATTTGCAGCAGAAGTTCAGACAGTAGATGATATAATCATAAGGCTTAAAGAACTGGTATCAAGGGAAGGAATAAGGGGGGGTGGTCTTGTATCGTGGAAAGACATACTCGAAAAAGAGCTGCTCAAGGAAGACAGAGAAAAGATTGGTTTTTATTATAATAAGTGGGAGCTTTTAATAACATATAGCGTTCGCCTTATACAGGTAATTTTATTTAAGCTTATCTTTAAGCTTCAAGTGTATGGGAAAGAGCATATCCCTGATAAATGTCCTTTTATCATAGCACCGAATCATGTGAGCTTTCTCGATGGCTTTGTGATTGCATCTTCTGTTCCTTATAAGACATTTAATGACCTCTATTTTTTGGGTTTTCAGAAATATTTTACAGGAAGATTCAGGTCATGGTTTGCAAAGATAGCTCATGTCATTCCAATAGACCCTGAGATATATCTAAACAAGGCTATGCAGATGTCAGCACATGTTTTAAAGAATAAAAAGGCATTGTGCATATTTCCTGAGGGTGGCCGTTCATTTGATGGAAGGCTGATGGAATTCAAAAAGGGCATAGGGGTGCTTGCTGTAGAAATGGGCATATCTGTTGTGCCTGTATTTATAAAAGGGACATTTAAGGCACTGCCGCGAGGTGCTAAATTTATAAGGCCGTCTAAAATAAATGTAACTTTTGGGCATCCATTGAATGTATCAGATATCAATATGCAGAGGAGACCTGATGGCGTTGATGAATATCAGTATTTTGCACAGGAACTGAGAAAGAGGGTGATTATGCTATCAGAAAATAGCTAAAATTATGCTGGATGTGTTAAATTTAATAAATTTGAAAAGAGAGGGGTTTTTATGGCTGATTTTGTGTATAAAGAATATTCAGAAGAAGAAGACAGGATTTATAATGAGGCAATAGCAAAGATAAGGGAAGCTATTAAGAATGGTTTGAATTTTAATGAGGCGTGCAGCATCATAAATGTGGATAATGAATTAAAGAAATTCATTGTGGATGATGCACTCAAGATAATGATTGCTGAGATGCATTATGCAAATGGAATGTCGTTGAAGCAGGTTGCTGATGCGCTAAAGATCCCGATAAGGGCAGTGGATATTGCCAATATGGAGATGCTTGAAGATGTCGGTATAACAGCAGCAGAAATTTACAGGAAAAGCAACCCCGGCAGCCCTATGGGGAATGCATAAAGTAGTTAAATGGAGGTGTTTGATTTATGATGTTCAATAAGGTTTTGTCATTAGAAGATATAAAAAAAGAGCCATTTGTCATAGAACATATAAGATGGGACCTTCAACCAAAGGATTTGATGGAGCCGAGGTGTCTGATAACAGACGAGGGGATAAAGAAAAGGGAACCTATAAAAGGGTATGTTTTTTATATAGATACGATGGATAAAAAACCAATTCTTTTTTTGATGAGGCACACTGCAGCTGATTATGCAGAGACACTTGCACAGATAGATGAAATCCCCCAAGAGCTTTTAATTGAGGCTGTAGAAGAAAATAAAGATAAGGCATACTTTGGTATGTATCCGATTAATAAAAAAATTGAAGACTGGCTTAAGAAAGAGTTAAAAGTTCTTTAAAGTCCTTTAAAATTGGAAAGTCATTTATTGGTTTATCTATCTTTTTTGAATTTGCCCTTGTCTTTAAAAGAAGATATTTTATCCCAAATGTCTTTGCTGTTTTTAAAATATCAGGCGTATCATCTATAAAAAGTGTTTTTTGCTTATCGAGTTTTAATATCTTCTCTGTCTTTTCCCAGAACTCTATCATCTCTTTGGGATAGCCTATTTCAAAGGATGTAATACACCTGTCAAAGTATTTACCTATCTCTGTTTTTTTTAATTTTATGTCCAAAACCTTGTAATGGGCATTGGTGACCATGTACACCTTTTTCTTGTGCCTTTTCAACATCTTTAGGAAGTCTTCCACATGTGGATGTATTTCAATGAGATGCTTTATTTGTTCTTTGAGTGCCGGAATGTCAAGTTTGAGTTCTCTTGACCAGAAATCTATGTCCGTCCAGTTAAGTGTACCTTCATGGGCTTTGTATTTTAAAAGAAGGTCTTCCTTTGCTTTTCCAAATGTGATATGGTGCTTTTCTGCATATTTTTCAGGAACGAGGTGTTCCCAGAAATAATCATCGAAATATTTATCAAGCAGTGTCCCATCCATATCAAGAAGGACAAATTTAATATCCCTCAGCGGTATCATTGTTCCTCTCCGCCATACCATGATTGGTCTATGTAATTTTCTGTCCTTTCATATATTAATTCCATCATATCTTTTAATTCCTGAAATATATCGTCAAAGAGTTCACTGTCTTTTGTATCTTCTATATCAATACCATAGCTGTAATGTATTTCGTATTCCCTGAAAGGCTCATCACCTCCTACGATTTCCTTGATTGTCAGGATTGGTTCTGTATCAGGATATTCCTCGTTTATTTCATCAAGCAGTAGTTCTATATCAGGATAATCTTTCATGAATGGAAGTTTTACGGTGAATTCCAGTTCTACTGAGGTATCAACATCACTATTTTCATCTGGTTCATTATCCTCATATAGTGTCATTCCTGTCTGAAATGCATCATACACGAAAGACACGGTTGCAGATACAGGGAATGGCTGCTCCATATTTGGCAGGGTCAGAAAAAATTTGCCCTCTCTGTCAAGAGTAAACTGTTCTATAAGAACTTGCATATTGAATATATCGAGATAATTTTTTGCAGACTCTGCTATTGTCATCTGTAGTTCTTCAAATCTTGCCATGCTTCCTCCGATATGCTTAAAATATTTACAAATAGGCTAAAAAAGATTAAATAGTATAACATTAACAACAAAATTATGGCGAATCGTAATGCAGTAATAACCGGCGGCAGCGGCGGGCTGGGTATGGAAATTGCGTATGCGTTTTCAGAACATGGTTATAATATTGTGATAAACTATCTCCAATCCGACCGTACAGCACTAAAAGTTATCAAAGCGATCTCTAAGACAACTGGGAACAAGGCAGTTGCCGTTAGGGCTGATGTCAGTAGTTTCTATGATGTCTCTGAAATGGTGGAATTCGTCAAAAAAAAATTCGGCAGAGTTGATGTGTTTGTAAATAATGCTGGAATAACTAAAGATGCCTTATTGATAAAGCAGACAGAGGAAGAATGGGACAGGATAATGGATGTAAATCTAAAAGGTGCTTTTAATTGCATAAAGGCATTTGCACTGCTTATGAAAAATGGCGGACATATTATCAATATATCGTCATATTCAGGATTGAAGGGCAAAGAAGGGCAGGTTGCATACAGCGCCTCAAAGGCTGCATTGTTTGGGCTTACAAAGACAGCGGCTATTGAGCTTGCAAAATACAATATAAGGGTTAACGCTGTCTTGCCCGGATATATGCCGACAAAAATGGGTATTGCTGCAAAAACCGCATTACAAAAGGCAAAGAATGACAGCATCTTGAATACACTTTCAGATCCAAAAGAAGTAGCGAGATTTATCGTTTATCTTGCAGGCACGGAAAATATAACTGGACAGATATTCTGCCTTGAGAGCAGGATTATTTAAGGAGATTAAAAATTGTCAAAAGGCATTTTCATAACAGGCACTGATACCGGTGTCGGCAAGACCATTGTCTCTGCTGCGATAATCAGGGCATTGATGAACAAGGGCATTAAAGTTGGCGCTATGAAGCCGTTGGAGACAGGGTGTAAAAAGTCAGCAGTCAAAGAAGAAAAAGAGATATTAATACCATCTGACGGCATGTTTTTAATAGAAATGGCGGAGATGGATGATTCTATAGACATGGTAACTCCAATTCGCTTTGAACAGCCTCTTGCGCCAATGGTCGCATCAGAAATAGAGTTTGGAGTTATGAGTTATGAGTTTGGAGCTAAGGGACTGAAAAAGGTTTTTGATGCGTATGAAGAACTTTCAAAGAAGTATGATTTCATGGTTGTTGAAGGGGTAGGGGGATTGCTTGTGCCGATTGCTAAGGGGCAAAGGGCAAAGGGCAAAAGGCAAGCGGCTTATTTTGTCTCTGATCTGATAAAGGACTTAAAACTTCCTGTAATTATTGTAGCAAGGCCGGGTCTTGGCACTGTAAATCACACACTCCTGACAGTTAATCATGCCTTGCGAGAAGGGATTGAGGTGTTGGGCGTGATTATAAATTACAGCAGACCCCCTGAAAACGATATTGCTGAAAAGACAAATCCAGATGCATTGAGACAATTATGTCCTGTGCCTGTAATTGACGTGATACCATATATTGAAAAGATTGGTGTTACCTATATTGAAAACATCTCACAGACGCTCAAATTTACGATGTTTGAACAACTTCAAAAAATATTCACATTGCCTTGATAGTGTAAGCATTAAAATGATACTATTTAAAAAACTATGCGGGTAATAAGTCTCTTAATTTGTATCTATATTTTCATGCATATTATCAGGATTACAAAGCAATTATAAACATTCATACATGTGAAATAATAGAAGGTGTATTGCCGCCAAAACAAATGAAACTTGTTCTGGCCTGGGCTGAAATTCACAAAGATGAGCTTTTAGCTGATTGGCAATTAGCATCGAGGGGTGAATTGCCTTTTCAGATTGAACCTTTGAAGTGAAAGGAGGCATGAAATGTATTTATCTGTAAAAAATGTGAAGCCACTAAATGATTATAAATTATTGCTCGAATTTGAAAATAATGAAAAAAGAATTTTTGATGTCTCGCCGTATCTGAATATAGGAAAGTTCTCTGAATTGCAAGATAGGTCTTTATTTAATTCCGTAAAGATAAAATTTGACACTATAGAGTGGGCAAATAATCTGGATATAGACCCTGAATTTTTGTATGAGAAAAGTATAAAAGTAGATGAAGTAGAAGCATTGAAACACACTTCTCTTGCATAGCAAGAATAGGGGTCCCCAAAAAATTATCAAATTTTTTGGTGTACAGTTCTGTTGAGAACAACAGTTAAATCAAGATTCCTTGATAGCCTGTCCTCTGTCTTTATCAATGGCTGGTCTTCTTTAAGTGTCCTCGCTATGTTGCTTAGCTTTACATCCTTTGATGCCTGTATTCCATAAAGAAGCTCTTTGATAAGCCTCTGCTTTGGCTTATTAAATGCCTTAGAAATGATTCCTGAGAATCTCGAAAGCTGCCCTTTTAGATTGGCTACAGTCTTTGATTCTGAGCTCATAACACCCTCCATCTCTTTGTGTAATAAGGTTTTGCATAAGATAAAAGGTATTAAACTCAGGAATTTTTGTCTATGTCAAAAAAATCTTTTGATTCCACTTGTATTTTTTAAGTTTTATAATTATTTCAATGAGTTATAAGATTATTTCATAGAAAACTCAGGAAACTCCAAAACAGTTAATTGTTGATTTCAACAGTAATCAATCTGTTTTAACTCCCTGCCCGATTTTGTAAGTCTCTGATTATTAATCAATTTTTATATCTGTCTTTAGTGGCATTCTATTTGCTCTTATTAACCTCTGATGAAACATGTCCTTATCATAGAAAACGAATCCCTTATTAGAAACTCAATAGGCTATGCTGTTGCGCAAGAAGGCTATCCTGTTACTACAACGAGTGATACAGAAGAAGGGAGGGGCCTTGCATGCAGCGGCAGGTATGACCTTGTTATAACCGATATATCCCTGAACAACATGAAGGAGGTGATGAAGCTTATAGAGGATACAAAAATCGCATCCCCCAGAACAAAGGTGATGGTGCTTACGGCTCATCTTGAAGATGAAATGAAGCAGGCTGCCGAGATGGGCAGCATCGATGTCTTCTGTACAAAGCCTTTCGAATTATCAGAAATACGAAGAATTGTAAATAACCTTATGAGAGAAGAAAAAATCATGGTTTAAAAAGGAGGTCCTAAAATGCGAAAGAAATATGTTGTGCTGCTACTTGTTATAGGTATGTTTCTGCTATTTTGCAGCAGCATGTCTTTCAGCAAGGAAGAGAAAGGCAGCTATGTTGGCGTAGAAACATGTTCCCAACACCCCCACGTGAAGTGAGTGAGGGGACGCAAGTCCCCTCACTTATTTTTTTATTCAGCCTTTATTATCTCAGAAATATACTGACGATAATAGCTATTAATGAGCCGATGGAGCTTGTAGGGGTGGCTATTATAAGATAGAAAAGTTTGTCAATCCTCCCATTTGCAGCATCGATTCGTTTATTGAGGCTATCGTTTAAAGAACTAATTCTGTTATTTAGGCTGTCGTTGATGTTGTCAATTATTTGGTTGATAGAATTGCTTAATGAGTTGATAATTTTGATAAATCAGGGTATAGAATGCGTCAACGAGAAAAGTTCAAAACAATATCGCATATATAGTCTGTAGCAAATTCCCCATTTTGACAAAAGGAAATATGATTATATATGATTATATCATCTAATATAATATATACGAGGTAAATATATGGTAAGAAAAACTGTTTTAATAGACGACGATATTGTCCAGCAGTTGAATCTGCTTGCCAAAAAAGAAGATAGGGATTTTTCCAGCAGTATAAGGTACGTTTTGAGGATTGGACTTATAGCTATTCAGAATCCAGAATTAACAGCAGAGGAAATCAAAGACATATTAGAGGCCAAAGCAGAGTTTGAAACAGGCATGGTTGAGGAGTTAAGTCTTGAAAGTCTATGAAACCCAGAAATTCAGGAGATTAAGAGAAAAGTTAAAAAGCAATACCGAAAAAGATGCATTAAAAAACGCCATCGTAGAGGTTGTAAAAAATCCTTTGGCATGTAAAAAATTTAAAGGTGAATTTAAAGATATGAGGCGGTATAAATATACTATAGACGGACAGGAAAGAAGACTTATCTTTAAGATTGAAGGAGATATTTTGTATCTTGTTTCTTTTGGCCCCCGAGAGGGGATTTATAAATAATAAAGCGAGGGTAATTAACAAAACCTCAAATTCCTCCCTATCAAATATTTTCTCGTAAAAAAACAGAAATATTAGATATAAGCGAAAAACTCAATTTAAAATTTTAATCTTATCTCCCCTGATTTTTTTTCTGCTTTCTTATATATAAGTAAGAAATTATTTTTACGGAGGTTTTATATGATGAGGTTTTTGATGGTTTTGGTGCCGGTGGTAGTGGTAATGGCAATAAATGGACTTTTTGTTCCTGAAGAATGGTTTGAAACATTTTTGGTGACAGAAATGGTTTCTTTGCACAGATAGTTGTTCCTAACCACAAAGAATTGGATAGAGGAACATGACGAGCTATAATCAGACAGACAGGTTTTAGTGTGGATGAGTTTATTAAGCTGCTATAGAATGACGTTTTAATGGGCAGTGCCGAAGCATGATTGCAGTGACATAAAACAAATTTAACAGAGCTACTTTGGGAATCCAAAATCCGTAATGAAAATTTCTAAATTAAAAAATTCCCTCTCCCTATTAAAAAATTCGTCACAGTCCATGGTCTATAGTCTATGGACTTATGGTGAAGGGATAGGGGAGATGGGATTGTTCTTTTCATCTAGTTTGATGATTTTAGGCTTAAAGTCTTTTACCTCGCCATCTTCCATATAGCAATAAGCAAAAATGATAATCTTGTCGCCGACCACTCCCTTTCTCGCTGTAGGACCATTCAGGCAGAACTCTTTGGAGCCTGGTTTTCCGGGAATAACATAGGTCTCAAACCTTTCGCCGTTATTTAGATTGCTTATCATAACCTGTTCGTAAGGGAGTATATCCACCATATCCATTAGTTCTTTATCAATGGTAATACTTCCCTCATAGGCGAGGTTTGACTCGGTGACAGTTGCCATATGTATTTTTGACCTTAAAAAACATCTTAGCATATAAGTCTCCTCTTGTCAGGTTCTGTAAAACAGTGTCTGTTTATAGATAGTTCATTGCCTCATGCCTATTGCCTATTCTATTATCTTCGGGACCCTGTAGAATTTTTCTGTAGAGTCAGGTGCATTCTTTATCGCATCCCCCACGGATAGGGAGACAGACGGTATGTCGTCTCTCATGACATTGTTTAGTGGTATTACATGGGATGTCGGCTCTATATTGTCTGTATCGAGGCTATTAAGTTGTTCAACATACTCTATTATTGAACTTAGCTGTCCGCTGAATGTTTCTATTTCATCATCAGAAAGATAGAGTCTTGAAAGACGAGCAATGTGCTTTACATCTTCGGTTGTTATTTTCATCTTAAAATACTCCTATTTATATTCTCTCAAGGTTTGCATATTTTGCAACAAGGCGCTTGATCCCAATACCTGGAAAATTGACGGTCAGTTTAGTATTGCTTCCTTCTTCGCAGCAGTCCCTTACTACACCTATGCCCCATGCCGGGTGTTTTACCCTACATCCAACAGTATATGCTGACGCACGCTTTTTAGGGGGTAGTTTTGCTGGTTCTGGTATAACTTCTGTTTTCTGTTGTACTTTCTCTATCCAGTTGCAGCATTCTTTGGGGATGTCTTGCAGAAATCTCGAAGGTTCTTGCTCCTGTACTTTCGAATAAAGCCTCCTTTTTTTTGCTGCTGTAAGACATAGAATATCTTTTGCCCTTGTCATACCAACATAGAAGAGCCTTCTTTCTTCTTGCATTTCAGAGGCGTCATCAATAGCCTTGAAATACGGTAGGATGCCTTCTTCTACACCAGTGACAAATACCACAGGGAATTCAAGCCCTTTTGCACTATGAAGTGTCATGAGAGATACAGATGCCTTTTTGGGCTCATCATCAGTTGTTGATACAAGGGCTACTCTATCTGCAAAGTCCTTAATAGGTATGTTTTCTGCTGAGGATACCAGTTCCAGTATGTTTTGCAGTCTCTCTTCTTCAATATCTTCTATATAGCCTGTTTTTTCTACAATATCTTTTAACATGTCAGCAGCAGTTTTGTGATGGGTTGATGATATTTTTTCTATAATTTTTACAAATTCACTTATTTTGTCTTTAATGGATGATGTTATATTGTTTGATTTTAACATCAGCTTTATAGCAGCAAATAGGCTGACAGAATTTTTCTTTGCCTCGTGTTCTATTTTTGATAATGTAGATGCACCTATGCCTCGCGGCGGACTGTTTATTATTCTTCTTAAACTCACATTGTCATCAGTGTTAAGTGCTAACTTCATATAAGAGATAATATCTTTTATCTCTCGTCTGTGGTAAAAGCTTACTCCGCTTATCACATGATATGGAATGACTTCTTCTCTTAATGCATCTTCTATTGCCCTTGCTTGTAGATTTATTCTATAAAGAATTGCAAAGTGGCTATATTCATAATTACCTTTCAGATAGAGGTCTTTTATATTGCGTGCAATGTATCTTGCCTCTTCTTCTTCTGTGTTAAGTCTGCAGTAAATGACTTTTTCTCCACATCCCTTTTCTGTCCAGAGTTTTTTTGGTTTCCTTTGCGGATTCTTTGCTATTACTGCACCAGAAACATCAAGGATGTTTTGTGTTGACCTGTAATTTTGTTCGAGCTTTATAATCATTGCGTCTGGAAAGTCTTTTTCAAAATTCAGGATATTACTTACATCTGCACCTCTGAATTTATATATACTCTGGTCATCATCTCCAACAGCACAGATGTTTTTGTGTCTTGCCATTAGTTGTAGCAATCTGTACTGCGCATGGTTTGTGTCTTGAAACTCATCTACAAGGATATATGGAAACATTTCTTGATATTTTGAGAGTAGTTTGGGGTTTTCTTCGAATAATCTTACGGTGAGCATTATAAGGTCATCAAAGTCAAGTGCATTGCATCTTTTGAGTTCATCCTGATATTTAAGATACACCCTTCCGAGTTTTTCGTCAAAACTAAAGCCATCTCCCTGAGATAGAAATTCTTCTGGAGAAATCAGGGATGCTTTTAAGATGCTTATCCTTGAGGCAACACCTTTATAAAGTGCTTCATATATCTTTAATTCTTTAAGTATATGCCTTATGAGATTACACTGGTCATCATCATCATATATGGAGAAGTCTGGTTTATATCCCAGTGCCTTTATTTCTCTTCTGAGTATCTTATTACACTGAGAATGGAATGTGCCTATCCATGACTGCCTCATATCAGAACCTACAAAGCGTGCTATTCTTTCTTTCATTTCGTTTGCAGCCTTGTTAGTAAATGTGACAGTGAATATAGATGACGGATGGTATTTCTTTTTTTTCGTGAGGTAGGCAAATTTGTGGGTTATTACTCTTGTCTTACCGCTGCCAGCACCCGCAAGCACAAGGAGAGGTCCTTTTGAATACAATATAGCCTCTTTTTGCTGGGGGTTGAGTTCTTCTAATAAGACATCTTTTGCCATTTTTTCTCCTTTTTATTATAACATAGTTTAGCTATGAGTTACTCCACTGTTACGCTTTTGGCAAGGTTTCTTGGCTGATCAACATCACATCCCCTTAAGACTGCAATATGATACGCAAGGAGTTGAAGGGGGATTGTGAGCAGCACTGCGTTTAAATAGTCATTGATCCCATGAATAGATATGGAATATGTTGATAATCTTTTTGCTGACTCTCCGTCTGAAGAAGTAATTGCTATCAAAGTGCCTCCTCTGCTTTTCACTTCCTCCATATTGGATAGAATCTTTTCATAAAGTCTTCCTGAAGGGGCAAGGACAACAACAGGCACTTCTTCATCAATAAGTGCAATAGGTCCGTGCTTCATTTCACCTGCCGGGTAGCCTTCCGCATGAATGTATGATATCTCTTTTAGTTTTAAAGCGCCCTCCAGTGCTATCGGGTAATTTATACCTCTGCCAAGATATAGGAAATCTTTTGCTTTAAATAGTTCTTTTGCTATATTATTTATTTCGTTATCCAGTTCCAGTGAGTTCTCAACGCTTGCAGGCAAATGGAGTAGATCTTCTATAAGCATTGATATGGTCCTGTCATCTAAGCACCCTCTGATCTTGCCAAATGCTATAGACAAAAGGTATAAGGCTATAATCTGGGTTGTAAATGCTTTTGTGGATGCTACTCCGATTTCTGGTCCTGAGTGTGTATAAAAGACAAAATCAGATTCACGAGATGCAGTGCTGCCTATAACATTACAGATGGTCATGACCTTTGCACCAAGTGACCTGGCTTGTCTTATTGCAGCGAGTGTGTCTGCTGTCTCTCCAGATTGGGTTATTGCTATAAAGAGAGTGCTCTGGGTTATTATTGGATTTCTGTATCTGAATTCAGATGCTATATCAACCTCGACTGGTATCCTTGTGAGTTCTTCTATCATGTATTTGCCTACAATCCCGGCATGATAGGATGTGCCGCATGCAACGATGAATATTCTGTCTATAGATGTGATGTCTTTTTCACTCAGACCAAATTCCTCAATGACTACTTCTGAACTTTCGGGCATTACTCTTCCACGGATTGTATCTGCTATTGCCCTTGGCTGTTCGTATATTTCTTTTAACATGAAATGGCGATAACCGCCTTTTTCAGCCATAGAAGGACTCCATGATATGGTAATGACATTTTTGTTCAAGAGGTTTCCTTCTATGTCCGTTATGATTACGCCATCTCTATGCATTACTGCCATTTCATTATTTTCCAGGAATATGACCTCTTTTGAATGGCTTAGAAATGCAGGGACATCAGATGCAAGGAAGTACTCCCCATCACCGAATCCTATTACAAGGGGGCTTTCTTTTCTTACTGCAACTATTTTGTCAGGTTCTTTCTCACTTATAACAGCAAATGCATATGCACCTCTGACCCCTTTTAGAGCTATTCTCACTGCCTCTTCGATAGGATTGTTTTTTGAATATTTGTTTATAAGATGGCATAGAACCTCAGTGTCTGTCTCTGATGTGAAATTAAAACCTTCTGATTGGAGTTCATGCTTTAGTTGCACATAGTTTTCTATTATTCCATTATGAACAATAACTATTCCGTCTGATCTGTGAGGATGGGCATTCTCATCGGATGGTCTGCCATGAGTTGCCCATCTCGTATGACCTATTGCAAGATTGCTCGATATATTGCATTTGCTGACAATTGATTCAAGATCATGGATTTTGCCTTTACGTCGCTTAATCTCTATTTTATTATCAGTAAAATATGCAATGCCAGCAGAATCATAGCCTCTATATTCGAGCCGTTTCAGCCCATCCATTACTACAGATATGGCATTTTTATTGCCTATATATCCAATTATTCCACACATATGTCTACTACCTCTTGCTCTTTTTGTCTTTTTTCATTTCTAACTTCTCTTTTTTGATTTGTTTTCTTGTTGTCCATTGCTCTATATGTCTTTGTTTTACCCTACTTATTGCAAGTGAAAGCGGTGGCACATCTTGTGTGATAGTGGAGCCAGCACCAATGTATGCACCTTTGCCTATTCTTACAGGTGCAATGAGTTGGGAGTCGCTCCCTATGAAGGAGTCATCTTCTATTATTGTTTTATTTTTCTTTTTGCCATCGTAATTGCAGGTTATTGCCCCAGCCCCTATGTTCACATTTTTTCCTATCTGTGCATCTCCAAGATAACTGAGGTGAGATGCCTTTGTCCCTTCTCCTATGATAGAATTTTTTATCTCTACAAAATTACCTATTTTTGATGAACTGCCTATTATAGAACCTGGTCTTAGGTGGGCAAATGGTCCTATAACTGCATTTTTCTTTATAAGAGATGATTCGATTACTGTGGAGTCCTTTATAGTGACATTGTCTTCAATGATGCTATCGGTTATTCTTACATTTGGATATATTGTGCATCCTTTTCCTATAATGGTTCTGCCTTCTATATGAATATTTGAATAAATAATTGTATCTATGCCTATTTTTACATCAGGATGAATGAAGACAGATGGTTTGTCAATGAATGAAATACCACTATTTATCCATTTTGAAATGATCCTGTCTCTGAGATAATGGAGGGCATTGTGAAGGTCTTGTCTGGTATTTATGCCTGTTAGTTCTGTCTCATTGCTAATAATGTGTGCACCAACCTTATAGCCTTTTCTTACAGCAATATCTACAATGTCTGTAAGATAATATTCTCCTTTTGCCTTGTTTATCTTTATTTCATTCAGGAGTTTTAGCATGTGCGATTTTATTGCGTATATACCACTATTTACTTCTTTTATTTTTTTTTGCTCATTATTGACATCCCTATCTTCTATTATTGCCTTCACTTGTTTCCCTTCTCTTATTATTCTGCCGTAAGAATGGTTTCCCTCTGCAATGAATGAAATAATGGATATATCTTCTTTGTTTTGTCTGTGAAGTCTCAAAAATTTCTGCAAGGTTATAGTGCTTATAAGTGGGGTGTCACCACTCAATATAAGTACAGTGCCATTAAATCCTTTGAGTTTATTAATGGCTACTTTTAGTGCATCGCCTGTGCCTTTAGGTTCTTTTTGAATTGCGAATGTAACAAGATTTTTTTTGTAGTGCTTATTAATAGTGTTTTTTATCTCTCTGCCTTCTGAACCTATGACAATTATGTTATTTTCAGATTTGAGAGGTTTTATTGAATCTATAACATAATGAATTATTGGCTTGCCATATATTTTATGTAGAACCTTCGGGACAGATGACTTCATTCTTGTGCCGAGCCCAGCCGCAAGGACGACTGTTGTTAGGGGATGTGATGATTTCATTTTCCTGATTCTCCTGTTGTCACTGGTATTTTTGAAGGAGCAGCTATTCCGCCTGAAAGGATAATCTTAATGCCCTCTTCTATTGATATATCAGTGTAGGTTATGCTTTTGTCATCAAGGAGCACGATTTCTCCAAGATAGAGATTGTTCGTAGGGATATATACAGCCTTCAGAGGTATTTCTTTCTTATGTGATTCGACTACACATTCTTTTGTCAGAAATCCAAAGGCATAGGCACCGGGTCTGGGGTATTCAACTATTACGAATTTTTTGAAAGAGCTTTTATTTTCAGGGGAAAAAGCATCTACGAGTTGTTTTATTGCTGTGTATATGCTCTTGAAAACAGGGATGTTCAGAAAAATCTTTTCTATAACACCAAGCACCTTCTTTCCAAACACATTTGTTGAGATTATACCGATAAGAAATATAATAATGACAGCAGAGATAAAGCCTAATCCAGCTATGTGCTCGCCAAGAAAGAAGTCAAAAAATGGACCTAATATACCATCAACAAACTTGAATATACCGACAAGGACAAAGATCGTTATAACTGCCGGGATGGTGACTATAAGTCCTGCCAAAAATTTTCTTTTGAAGGTAATATGTATGGATTCCACCATCTACTTTAACGCCATTGCTTCTTCGGGTATATCGAAATTGGCATATACATTCTGGACATCATCGTTATCCTCGAGTGCATCAACGAGTCTGACCATTTGATCTGCTGTACTGCCTTCTATGGTTACATAGCTTTTTGGCAGCATGGTTATTTCAGATAACGAAATAGGGATATTTTGTCTTTCTATTGACTCTTTCACTTTGTTAAGATTTTCTGGAGATGTTATTATTTCGTAGTTGTCTTCATTAGGGTCGTTTTTCATATCATCTGCTCCAGCATCAAGGACGATGGACATTAATGTGTCTTCATCTACCTTTGTTTTTTCTACGAGGATGTAACCTTTCTTCTCAAAAATCCATGAGACACATCCAGTCTCTCCCAGGTTTCCACCGTTTTTTGATAGTATATGCCTTATCTCAGAGACTGTTCTGTTTTTGTTATCTGTGAGGGTTTCTATGAGTATCGCTACACCCCCGGGCCCATATCCTTCATATATAATCTCTTCATAGGTTGTTCCTGGTAGTTCTCCTGTGCCTTTCATTATCGCCCTTTTTATGTTATCAGATGGCATATTAACTTCCTTTGCCTTTTCTATGGCACTTCTCAATCTTGGGTTGTTCTCAGGATCTCCACCACCGAGTCTTGCAGCAACAGATATCTCTTTTACAATCTTTGTGAATATCTTGCCTTTTTTTGCATCAGTATGTGCTTTTTTATGTTTTATCTGAGCCCATTTGGAATGGCCTGCCATGTTGAACCTCCAGAAATTTTTAGAACATTTTATGATAATAGGATTAAGTAAATAGTGTCAAGGAGTTAAGGGAGAAAGGTTAACATCTTGCATCTTTTAGAGCATCTTTGCACGGGCAGTTGCGCTCAATTGTAATGTGCTTGATAACCTCTTTGACTAAAGACTTTATATTGTTTATAGAATTTTTCATTGTTTCAACAACCTCAGTGGCTGTAAGTTTCTTATCAGAGATTCCCGCAGCATAGTTGGTTACAACAGATATACCACAAATACACATTTCAAGCTCTCTTGCGAGTGATGCCTCTGGCATTGCTGTCATGCCAACAACATCAGCACCTATCATGGAAAAGAATTGTATTTCTTTTGCTGTTTCAAGCCTTGGTCCATTGACGCAGATATATGTTCCCGAGGGTTTCACCGGAAGCTTGATATTGTGAGAGGCTTTAATAATAAAATCCCTCATTTCTGGACAGTATGGATCAGTGAAGTCAATATGAATTACACTTTCTTTATCATAAAATGTGGATTCTCTTGCCCCATATGTCATATCTATTATCTGGTCGAGAAGGACGATGTGACCCGGAAAGAAGTCTTTATTTATTCCGCCCACAGCACTTACAGAGATAATCCTGTCAACATCAAGAGACTTAAATCCCCATATGTTTGCTCTGTAATTTATCTTATGCGGAGGAATGGTGTGTGGTGTCCCATGCCTTGGTAGGAAGACTATTTCTTTGTCATCAATTGTTCCTATTTTGTAAACAGAAGATGGATTGCCGTATGGGGTAGATATGGAGACCTCGTTTGTTATCTCTAGCCCTTCAATCTCATAAAGCCCACTTCCACCTATCAAGCCGATTCTCATAGGTTTATTTTATGGCATCGAGGATTTTTAGTGCAAGGGAAAATGGCAAGAGTCTTTTATGTTAAAATACTTAAATTGAATTCATTGGAGGATTTTGATGGTAGATGATACGATTTTACAAAAACTTATAAAAAAGGCACTTTCCAATGGTGGTGAATATGCTGATATATTTATAGAACACAGAAAATCTACAGCTATTCAACTTGAGGATGACAAGATAGAAAAGGTTATCGCGGGTTCTATTGTAGGTATCGGCATCAGACTTATATACAAAGCCAAGACTGCTTATGCATACAGCAATGATCTTTCTGAAAGTGTGCTTATGGATATTGCTGACACAGTTAGTAAAGCAGCGGCAGATGCTGAGAGGGATATTGTTGTGAATATGAAGAGGAGATACCCTGAAACTACATTTATTATAAAGAAGTATCCTGAAACAGTCCCTGTATCAGAGAAAATTGCCCTTGTTAAGATTGGAAATGATACTGCAAGAAAGTTCGATCCAAAAATTAAACAGGTTAATATAATGTACAAAGATTCTATGCAGAAGATTAAGATATATACATCAGAGGGCTTTGTGTCTGAAGACGAAAGGGTCTACACACTGGGAGTAGTGCAAGTGATTGCTGCAGATGGAGAGATAATTCAGACAGGGTATGAGCCTGTCAGTGGACTGATGGGTTACGAACTCTTTGATGAAAATCCTATTGATATGGTTGCTCTTAAGGCTGCACAAAGGGCAGTGATGATGCTCAGAGCAAAAAGGGCACCCGGCGGGAGGATGTCTGTTGTTATTTCCTCCGAGGCAGGAGGTACCATGGTTCATGAGGCAATCGGGCATGGACTTGAGGCTGACTTAGCCCAACAAGGGCTTTCTGTATATTCAAGAAAGGTCGGTCAACAGGTAGCTTCTGCTGCAGTTACAGTTATAGATGACGCAACCCTTCCTAACAAAAGGGGGTCTTTTTCTTTTGATGACGAAGGAACTCCATCCAGAAGGAATATTCTCGTAAAGGAAGGAATATTGCAAGGCTATATGTATGATAAGTACACAGCCATGATTGACGGGACTTTGTCCACAGGTAATGGCAGGAGAGAATCTTACGAGCATAAACCTGTCCCAAGAATGACTAATACATTTATAGCTCCGGGAAAGCTCTCTTGCGATGAGATTATTGCATCAGTGAACAAGGGCTTGATGGTCAAAAAAATGGGTGGGGGACAGGTAAATACAGTGACAGGTGATTTTGTATTTGAGGTTCAAGAAGGATATATTATCGAAAATGGAATGGTCGGTGAACCTGTAAGAGGGGCAACCCTTATTGGTAACGGTCCTGAGATTTTAATGTCTATAGATATGGTTGCATCTGATATCGGATTCTCTGTGGGCACTTGCGGAAAGGATGGACAAGGCGTGCCTGTATCTGATGCCATGCCTACCATTAGAATTCCAGAAATGGTAGTAGGAGGTGAGATTAGCTCAATATCTTAACATTAGCCTTAACCTGCCTTTATTTGGTGTGGTAAATATTACACACAATTGAAATTAATCAACACCTTTAATTTTCTATCCTTTTGTTTTGTATAAGTATTTATAATGGCATGTTATTTGCAAGCATTAAAATCCATAATGAGACTCCAGAGGACAATAAAAAAAGAGACTACCTTCTATGGTATTGGTCTGCATACAGGCAAGTACGCAACAGTGAAGCTGAAACCTGCCTCCAGAGATACAGGCATAATTTTCTACCGAGTAGATAAGGGTGCAATAATTCGAGCAAATATAGGTTCTGTTATTGACACGGCTTTTGCTACAACAATAGGCTTTGTTAATGGTTCTGATGTGGTAAAGATAAAGACAGTAGAGCATCTGCTTGCTGCTATAGCTGGTCTTGGGATAGATAACCTTATTGTTGAAGTTGACGGACCTGAAATTCCGATACTGGATGGAAGTTCTACACAGCTTGTTGGAATTATATTAGATGCAGGTATAGCAAAACAAGGTAAGAAGATGCCCTATATAAAGATAAAAAAACCTATTGTTTATGAGGATGCATATTCAAGGATTATAGTATTGCCATACGACGGCGTAAGAATATCGTACTGTATAAACTTCGGGCACCGAATACTAGGACAGCAAGAACTCTCTATAGACATAAATGAAAAGACATTTGTGCAGGAGATAGCACCTGCCAGAACATTTGGGTTCCTTAGTGATGTGGAGAAACTCAGGGCAAACGGTCTTGCAAAGGGTGGCTCACTTGACAATGCAGTGATTGTGGGAGATGATGGTATTTTAAACGATGCAGGTCTGAGGTTTGAGGATGAGTTTGTAAGACATAAAGTTCTTGATTCTATTGGAGATTTGTCATTAATTGGGTTTCCTATACAAGGGCATATCATGCTTGAAAAGGCAGGTCATACAGCAAACATAAATTTTCTAAAGAAGTTAATAACATCAGTTGACTCTTATAGCCTTATCTCATCAGAAGTTGACCATTTACCAAATCATGTTTTAAACTATAACTAACAAAAAGAGGGAATACCCAAAATCTCAGTTTCCTCAAATATAAAATTGTCTTTTGGGTATTCCCTAATTTCTTGCTTTTTCTGTGAAAGCGATTGTTATTTCTTCTTTGCAGTCTTTTTTGCTGCAGTCTTCTTTGCTGGAGCCTTCTTTGCTGTTGCCTTCTTTGCTGTTGCCATTAAGTTCACCTCCTTTCAATTCTAAAATACCTTTAAAGCAGTTATTATTTTTTCTTTGCGGCCTTTTTTGCCGGGGCCTTCTTTGCTGCTGCCTTTTTTGTTGCTGCCATGTTATTCACCTCCCTTCCTATCCCTTAAAGATATGGAAGTATCTATAAGGGAACTTTTAAAAGGTCAAACTCTTCCCAGCAATGTAATCCTTTTTTCTGCGAGGATGCGTTTTAAAGCAGCATCCTTTTTCTTTTTCTGCTTATATTCTGTTTCTTCAATTACTGTGCAATTTATCCTCTTGCCGAATTTTTTTTCTATGTCGTGTAAGCCGACTAAAAGTGTTGGGGTGAACGAACCAATTACGATTAAATCAACAGTTGGAGTATCTTCTCCTTCGGCATATGGTCCATAGATAAAGGCAGACTTTATGTCATTTGCCCGCAAGAGACTTTTTAGCGCACCTGGAAGGCCGAGTGATTTTGCTATAAGGTCTTTTAGCTCTGAAAACAGGGGGGAATTCTTATTTGCATGGAAGTATTTTAGATTTGCAACTTTTTCACTTATTACAAGGCCCATTTCTTCGAGTTTGTCGAGTTCTCTTTTTACTCCTGATGGATTTTTTCTTAGAAGCTTTGCAATCTCTCTCACATAGAATTTTTCTTCAGGGCTGTTTAATAACAGCGCCAGAACATCGGCTCGTATAGATGATGAGAATAGACTTTTAAGCATTCTTTCTCCTTTTAGAGAAAATATACAACATAATTTTCTTTTTGTCAACAAAAAAATTCATTTTTAAAACAAAAGTTGTTTTTTATAGAACATTCTATTTTTGAGAACGATTGTTTAATAATTAGATTAGTTTATATTGCGGTCTTAAAGATGGCTTGACTAAAGGGATTTTAAAAACTAAATATGTATTGCTCCGTGTCTGATGATTTTCAGTGTATTGTCAGTTATGTCAACAATTGTAGAAGATAATCCCCCTTTTGTTTTGCCACCATCAATTATTAAATCGATATTTTCCCCGAAATAGTTAAACACCATAGATGCGCTGTCAGCAGGAGGCATACCAGATATATTTGCACTTGTTGAGGTTATCGGAAATTTAGCAGCCATAGCAAGTCTGAGGGCAAATGATTCGCCGGGGATCCTTACTGCTACCTTATTTTCAGATACAATATATTCTGAAAGACCATGACGCGCACGGAAAAGGATAGTTAAAGGACCTGGCCAAAATCTATCCATAAGCTCTATAGCAGAGGATGTAATTGTATCTGTTATTAGAGACAACTCATCTTTGCTACCTATGATTAATGGCATGGTCTTTTCTGTAGGTCTATTCTTTATTTCGTAAAGCCTTCTTAGTGCTGAATCTATATCGTATTTTACTCCGAGTCCATAAAATGTCTCTGTAGGATATGCGATGATTCCCCCATTTTTGAGGATAGTAATGGCTTTATTTATTGCTTTGTCAAAGTTTTTGCTGGTGAGTTTTATTATCATCTGTTGAATGACTTGTAGACTACTTTTTCAGCCTTGATGTATTCATTTATGAACGTTCTGTAGATATCCTGTTGGTTAGGGATAATAGAGTCAATATAGCTGTTGACTGTTGTCTCCAGTTCTTCTGCAAGGGAATTGAGGGCAGTGGTTATATTGCTCAGATTCGAAATCATTGCATTATTCATTTTTCCGATATCAATAGACATGATATCCTTTGTGTCGAATTTAAACCCAATAGACTCAAGTGTTGAATTGTTATAAGTCTTTGCCTGTATGCCTGTGAGGGAGTTCCTCAAATAACCCACAGATGAGTCCCTTTTCATTATACTGCTTGTATCCCGAAGTTCATCTACTAATTTGACAGTATTATTATATGCCTCGACAAAGGAATTGAGCTTTTCGAATATCAGAGAGTTCTGATCTTCTGATACTGTAATATATACTGGGAATTTATCATCTTCTTTTAAGAGTTTCATGGTTATGCCGGTTATTGCATCTGTTATTTTGTTTTCGGCCTTTTCAAAGAAGTTGCTGTCTGCAAACAAAATAGCATTATAAGGAGGAGTGAACTCAGTCAAATTTTTTGCAGTGTTAGTATCATATGAAAGAGCGGAAAGGCCATTTAAGTCAGCATTATTCAGATCATCATCAGATACAATTATGTTTATTTTATTTTCGTCACCACTATCTTTAGCTGATATCACGAGTCTGTAGCCTGATGTTTCTTTTAGCAGCGATGCATTTATATTGGCATTAGATGCATTCAAGGCATCTTTTATTCTGGAGAGTGTCTTTCTCGATTCCGTTATATCTAAATCGATTCCTATATTGTCTCCTATCCTTATGGTTAGTGTGCCTGTACCAACAACCGAGTTTTCATCGGGGTATATCTTTGAATAGAGGGTATGCGATTTTGCAGTTCTATCGACCTTTACTGAATATAAACCTTCTGCTGCTGATGAGGATGCCGTGGCTGTTAAAATACCTTTGTCCGAGACCTCGGTCTTCATTATCTTGAGGGATTCTATTTTTATGCCTTCGAGGCTTGTTTTAAGTTCTTCGAGGGAATTAAGGAGTTTGCCAAGGGCACTTATTTTAGTATTTGCTGCATCTTCCTTGGATTGGATGGACTTTATATAACTGCTTTTCTGAACCTGCGTGTATTTGCTGTAGATGGAATTGGTAAGGCTGAAATTTAAGAGAGATGTGTCAACTATAGAACTCATCTAACAAATCCTTCTTTAATATTAAAATTAGCATTATTCAAAAAATAATGCAATATTTTTGTGTACCTCGTTGACATCTGGTGAAAGCTTTTGTTAGCCTAAAAAGTGCTGACATCTATTCCTTCAAAAAAACAGCAGTTCGGTCATGTAGAAATCCCGCTTCAGAGAGTTCATATAGAACTTACAAATGTATGCGATTTTAACTGTGTATTCTGTCCAAAATCGGAAATGAAAAGGAAGTATGGTTATATGGATACCAGTCTTGCAAAGCGAATTATAGCTGAACTCAGAGAAAATAATATATGCGAAAAGATTACCTTTCATGTAATGGGTGAGCCAACTCTGCATCCTGAATTTTTTGATATCCTCTCATATGCTATTGATAGAGGTATAAAGATAGGGTTAACAACCAACGGGGGTGGGCTCGGTTATGAGATTGGAAAAAGACTCTTAAACTATAATCTCTCCCAGATTGATGTCTCTTTGCAAACACCTGATGAGAAATCTTTTGCACTTAGGAAGGCTAACTCACTGACATTTGAAGAATATATTAATGGTATATTAGATTTTTTCTATTCTTATCATTTAAGACATAAAGATGCTATTTTTAAGTTTCGTTTTTTGAACACGAGATTCCGCAAAAGGCATATGGAAAAAAGGACAGGTCCTTTACATGTCATCTCATCAACAGGGGATTTGAGGAGTACATTCGGCTATTGGACAGGACGCATCTATGAAATGCTTGATGTTGATAAAGGTAAAAGGAATGCTGCACTGAAGGAAATAAATAAGCTTGTCTCTTATAAATGGAATGTAGTAGAAATATATCCTAATATATTTTTTGAGACTTATATGCTTGAAGACTGGGGACATGCCTTTGGTGCCGAAAAGATATATGATGCATGGGCAGGATACTGTTTTGGCATGCGGGATCACTTTAGCATACTTCATAATGGAGATGTTACACTCTGCTGTGTTGACTTTGACGGCCACACAAAAATAGGAAATCTTAATGAGTCATCTTTAAAGAGAATTCTTTCATCAGATAAGTTAGGGGAAATTATAGAAGGTTTTAAGAAGTTTAGGGTTATCCATCCTCACTGTAAGCGCTGTCTCGGAAGCAAATCAAGGGCATCGTGGCTCTTAAAGCCTATCGTATCTGTATTAGCTCTCAAGACCCTCAAACCATTTTTTTATTCGAAGACAAAACTCTATCTTTAACCTCAACCTTAATCTGTCTTTATAATATCTTGACAAATATATTCAAATATTCTTATATTTTTATATATCAATCCGGAGGTGAGGTTTCTATGAGGGCATTAGGCAAAAGGATAGAACTTCTAAAAATCATTGCTCATCCTGTGAGGATAAAGATTCTTGAAGAGCTTACAAAAGGCGTAAAGTGCGTGAGTGACCTTGAGGAGTTCCTTGATATAAGCCAGCCAAAAGTATCCCAGCACCTTGCACTCTTAAGGCAATATGGAGTAATAGACTATTACATGGACGGAAGGCTCAGGTGCTATTTTCTCAAAGACCCGATAATCCCTGATATCCTTGAGATTCTAAAAAAAGACTACATTGAAGAACTTCCAGCACCTGCCTGCTGTCCAGTAACAAAAAAAGGCAAATATCCAGGTAAAAGGAGGCATTAAATGCAAAGGGAGATCGTGATGTTCCTTTCAACAACGCCTTATAGTTTTGAAAATACCCACACCATATTCAAACTTGCAGATGCTGCATTAAAAAAGGGACAAAAAGTGAGGCTTATCGCATCTGGTGATGGTGTTTTCTCGATTGTCAAAGGACAGGTTCCACGTGCATTATCCGCACTGGAAGATCTTGTTGGTAGAGGTCTCAAGGTTGATATATGAACTGGCTGTATGCAACTCCGCGGTCTTGCGGATGAGGATGCTGTCGAGGGCGGAGAGATGAGTTCTCTGAAAGGTCTCTTTAATGTAATCAAGGCAAATCCCATTTTTTTAAATTTCGGTGTATAGGGGGGAGTATATGGGAAGCATAAGCATAATCTTGAGAAGACCTCCATACGGCACTATTGATGCACCGGAAGCAATCCGTCATGCCCTTGGAGGCATAATCGAGGACATGAGTGTGAGTTTGATACTCATAGACGGAGGTGTGAATGTAGCACGAAAGGGGCAAGACATATCTAATACCGAATATTCAAGCATGGAGGCTGCAATTAAAGATTGTATTGATATGGGCGTTGAAGTCTATGTTGATAAAGCATCCATAAAAGGTGAGCATCTTGAGGTCGAAAAACTCATAGATGGTGTGGTTATTACTGATGAATTAGAGATTGCTGAGATTATAAAAAAAACAGATACAACCATGATTTTTTAGGGAGGAAATAATGCTTGTTATCATTAAGAGTTCACCTGATACAGCAGAGGGCAAAAGGGGAGTAAAACTTGCAAGGGACATGGCTGGTGATATTTGCCTGATACAAAATGCAGTATATTTTGCTCAAAAAGGTAGGATCGAAGATTTTTGTGGAACAGCTTATGTCCTTGACGAAGATGCAAGATTGAGAGGACTAAAATCAGAGGATATAGACAAAGGGATTAAGGAAATAAGTTACAATGGGCTTGTAGATTTAATGGTAAAAGAGGATAAGGTAGTGGGAATGTTTTAGGAGTTTGCCTTCTCTTCCATGGCTGATTATCGGACATAGAAGACCTGATGACATAAAACTAAAGGTTTCTGAAATACTAAAGCCAAAAGCTATAGATTTTATTAACGAGGCTGCAGTAAGAATAGAGCATGATTCGTCAAAGGTATACACTGCAAAAAGAGAAATTCCGTACAACTATCTCGTAATATCAACAGGCCCGTATCTCTCATTTGATGAGGTGCAAGGGCTTGGTCATGAAAAAGGATACACAGACTGCACCTTTACCCTTGATCATGCTATAAAGACCAATCTTTCATGGAAGAAACTCCTCAAAGAACCTATGACCATCATATGAACTCGCATTCAAAATGGATGCAGAGCTTAGGAAAAGGAAAAAAAGGGGAAGATACGTTTTACATAGCATGGGACCCTGTTGCAAGAGATACCTTCGGTGCAGAGATGTTCAAATTGATGGCAATCTTTGCTCCCCTTGCAGGTCTGATAATGCTTGTTGTGAGGTATCTCATGTTCACGGATCTATTCCTTCTCAGTCACATTGATGATGGATGCAATGGTGAGCATTATCTGGAGCATGGGTCTTTTGATAGGAGCAGGAATCCCTGTTCACATCATGAGTTAAATGGCTCCTGTATTCTTTATGGCTATTGCAATAGACAGCATCCATATATTCAATTAATTCTACTTCTGTTTCAGTGAGATTAAAAATAAGAGACTTGTGATCATATAGACAATGAGATCTGTTGGAAGGCCTATCCGTTACACAGCAGCAACAACCGCAGCAAATATGTATTATAGCTACAAAATATCATGGATTGATAAGGCAAACTTCCTGACTTTAAAAGAAGAATCCTTTTATCAGAAATGCAACAATGCCTATGAGGTTTAAGATTACAATTATATATAGTCTGTCAAAGCGTTTATTGATGTTATCAAAGCGTTCGTTGGCATCAAGCATGAATGAGTCAAAGCGTTTGTTAATGTTATCAAAGCGTTCGTTGACATCCAGCATGAAGGTGTCAAGGCGTTTGTTAGTTTCGTCAATTCGCTTATTGATATTAGCAAATTCTTCTTTTGTTTCTGATTTAAAATCCCTTATCTCATCCCGTATTAAATCCAATTCTCTGAAGATAAAAGTTAGGGGATCCGCCTTATACAGAATGTCTTCTTTCTTTTCTTCTGTTTGCGGTGCCATATCTTTTATTATATTAATTCTAACAGTAATGTCAAGCATTACTTATGCTCAGGATATCTCTATTCACGGTTTCTTTCAGGGAAACTATTCCTTCAGCACGAGGGCAAATCATGCTGGAGGCGATTTCAAATGGGGAGATGTGAGAGCCCAATTAAGGCTCGAGGTATCAAAAGGGAGACTTAGAGTTGTATGCATGACTATTCGGAATACAAGAAAAATCAGCCTGCAGGACTTCCCATAGATAAAAGACTTTATCAGCTTGCCACGATAAGGCTGACACAGCTTCTGATGCACCAGAACTTAAGGCTTAGCTTTTTTTCCTTTTACAGTCCGTCAGATGGAGATTACATGCTGAATCCAGAAATCAAATACAACTTCTCCGACCACATCTGGGCAGCAATCGGAGGTAATATCTTTGGCGGAGGAGAGAGATGGAGCCAATTCGGGCAACTGGTTAAAAATGATAATATTTATTTACAGTTGAGGTGTGAATTCTAAAGATGAAAAATTGGCACTTTATATGCCTTTTGTCTCCGGAGACGACGAAATGTTTTACATCACTGCTGTCCAAAATAATCTAAATTCATACTGACTACCTGCATAAAATAAAGCTCATGAGCAGGCTAATCCACATTTTTGAAATCAGGTTGCCCTTTATTTTTTTTATCTTTTATCATTATGCCGTCCAATTAAATCCATCCCATTGAAAGCTGTGCTGCAACCTCAATCATCTGTAGCGGTTCAAATGTATTGCATATCTATACCCATAAATCTCTATGGAAGGCTTTTCTAATATTTTTTGGACAGGTGTGGCTTTGATATAAATAACCAACAGTTTCTGACATTGCCGTCTTAATTTTGGTCAACCAAAAAAGAGGATGTTTGAAATAATGAAAACATTATCTCTTTCAGAGGCAAAAATGAAACTGAGTAGTCTTGTAAATTCGGTTTGCAGAACAAATGAAGAGATCATTATTACAAAAAACGGCTCTCCTGCTGCCGTACTGATCAGCCCTGATGAGCTTGAGAGTTGGAAAGAGACAGTCGGTATACGTTCTGCCCCTGACTTTATGGCTGAGATTAAGAAAAACTTGGCTACTTTGAAAAAAGGCAAGGCAAAACTCTATACTCTTGAGGAACTGTTCAGATAAATGAGTATACATAGGCTAAAGATGTCTGATGAGACAGCAGAATTAATCCGCACCCTACATCCAGGCATTAAACGGAAAATTAAGGCAGCATTACAGGTTATTTTAGATGACCATTGGTCAGGTATGGCATTAAAAAATGAACTTGAAGGACTTCAAAGTTTTAAAGGATTTTTATGGCGGGGCGGACGGGGCTCGAACCCGCGACCTCCGGCGTGACAGGCCGGCGTTCTAACCAGCTGAACTACCGCCCCAAAGCGGTTTATGGTAGGCGGAACAGGGATCGAACCTGTGACCCCAGCCTTGTAAGGGCTGTGCTCTCCCATCTGAGCTATCCGCCCAAAAAGCGATTTATATTAAACTATATAAAGTTTAATTTTGTCAATTGCTTGAATTATGTGGCGATTGTTGGTTATTATTCAACTTATGAGATTTTTAAGGATTGTTATATATGCTTTGGTGTTTTTTGTAGTATATTTTACATCTGCCTTTGCTGAGGTTTATTCTTTTAGCAAAGAAAATACAGTAATAGGAATTATCAAGACACACAAGATTAATGGTAATGAATCTTTAATAGAAGTAGCAAGGAACTACGGACTCGGTTACAACGAGATTGTGGATGCAAATCCAAAGCTTGATCCTTTTCTTCCTGGGAATAATTCGATTGTTAATATACCTACTATGTGGATATTGCCTGATGTGGCAATATATGATGGAATTGTCATAAATATCTCAGAAATGAGGCTTTACTATTTTTTTAAACAAAAAAAGACTGTATTGGTAAGAACATTTCCTATAGGTATTGGTGACGAAGGAAATGATACCCCAGTTGGAAACTTCAAGATAATAGAAAAAATAGTTAATCCTGCGTGGCATGTGCCAGAGTCAATTAAGAAGGAGAAACCTGATTTACCTGATGTGGTCCCGCCGGGTCCTGATAACCCTCTTGGCACGCATGCATTAAGGTTATCTCTTGGAAGTTATCTAATTCATGGAACGAACAGGCCATGGGCCGTTGGAAGAAGGGTTACTCATGGATGTATAAGACTTTATCCTGAGGATGTCCCTAAGCTTTTTCAGATGGTGCCTAATGGTACTAAAGTGACCATTGTCAGGCAGCCTGTTAAAGTAGGTGTGAAGGACAATAAGGTGTATATAGAAGTGCATAAAGATGATATGGAAAAGAATATGAACTATTTTAATGAGGCTGTGGAATTATTGAGAAAAAAAGGTTTGCTTAAAAGAATAAATACAGAGAAATTATACCATGCTATTAGAGAAAAGAGTGGAGTTCCTGTGGAGATTTCGAGTCTGAAAATAGAACTCCCGCAAAAAATTTTCGCAGAAAATTTTTTGCGGGAGGACAAATTTACTTTTTCTGCTGTAACTCAAAAGCCTTTTTAGCCTTACCAAATGCAGCTTCAGCTCTGTCAGCAGCAGCTTCAGCTCTTTTTGCAGCAGCCTCAGCCCTATCAGCAGAGTCTTTTGCAATCCTCATTGCCTCCTGTGCAAGAGATTTGGCTTCTGCTGCATCTCTCTTAGCTGCAGAGACATCAGAAGACAGTGCTCCAACCTTGCCTTCGAGAGCGCTTACTTTGGATTCAAGAGATGAGACCCTTGCCTCGAGTTTGCTGATCCTATCAACAAGAGGGTCTATCTGCTGCTTTACATAGTCTTTTGTAGCACATCCGAAGGAGAAGAGGAATAATACTGCTATTACTAATAGAAGTGCCTTTTTCATCTATTTTTTCACCCCCTTTCTGGAAAAATATTGTATCTTTAAGAGAAAGATACACCTAACCAAATAAAATTTCAAGTGTTTTTTAAGATTTTGCTGAAAAATGCAACAAAAAATATAGTGGCCAATAGAATCACTATAGTTCCACCTGATGCTAAATTAAAGCGATAAGATATTATAATGCCGGCGATTGCAGAAAACATGGATATAAAACATGAGACTATTATCATTTTGTAAAATCGTTTTGTTAACATTTGTGCGGCAGCACCCGGTATTACGAGTAGCGCTGAAATGAGTATAATACCTACCAGTTTAATGCCTATAACTATTGCGACTGCCATGGTCAGCAGAAATATGGATTTTATAAGTCTTACTTTTATACCGCTTACAAATGCAAGTTCTTCATTAAATGTGATGAAGTAGAGTTTTTTTATGATTAGCGTTAAGACTCCCATCAAAACGAGTGTCGTGAATACTGCTATTAATGCATCCTCATCTGTTATTGCCAGAATGCTGCCAAAAAGATAGCCGAATAGGTCAACATTATAACTTGACGATAGCCCGATAAGAACTATGCCGAGAGCCATTGAACTCGAAAAGAATATTCCTATAGCCGTATCTTCTGCGAGCCTTCCCTTTGAGCTTATCTGCTCTATGCCAAATGCCATTACAACTGAATATACAAGTGCTGTAAGCAAAGGATTTATACCCAGCAGGAAACCTATTGAGACACCTCCAAAGGCAGCATGAGAAATACCTGATCCAAGAAATGATATGCGTCTCAATACTATAAAGACAGATATTATCCCTGAAAAAAGGGAAAGCACTGCCCCTGTAAGCAATGCCCTTTGCATGAAACCATATGAAATAATTTCTAACATTTCAATTTTTTTGTCCGCTTTGCAGCCTCTCGCATTTATCGCATAACTCTGTGTGCATCATAATATCTACATGTTTGCCATAAAGCTGCTTTATTACTGTATCATTAAGGGCGCCGAGTGGGCTGCCATGATAGTGCAAGGTCTTGTTTAGACACGCAATTTCATCGACATATGATGTTACTGCCCCTATATCGTGTGAGACCATTATTATGGTGAGATTGAGTTTTTTTTGAAGTCCCTTCAGTAGGTGATAAAAATCTTCCTGGCCAACTACATCTATTCCTGTGCTTGGTTCATCAAGTACCAATATCTTTGGATTATTTATGAGTGCACGTGCAATGGATACTCGCTGTTGCTGACCTCCTGAGAGATTCCCGAATAATTCATTTTCATAGCCAGACATATTCATCATAGATAGCATTTCTTTTGCAAGATTAATTTCTTCTTTAGAATGCCAACTGAAGACCCCAAGCCTTGAATAGATGCCCATTAAGACGACATCTATTGCCCTTGCAGGAAATGTTGTCTCTATCATTTGGCTCTGTGGAAGGTAACCGAATATCCCCTTTTTTATGGCGATTATTGGTGTATCACCAAATATTTTTATGCTGCCGGATTTTGGCTTTATGATGCCTATAATTACTCTAAGCAATGTTGTCTTTCCACTCCCGTTTGGTCCAACAATACCGAGAAATCTTCCTTCCGCAAGTTCGAGATTTATATCTTTTAATATCTCCTTATTGTTTATGGATACATCAAGATTTTTTATTTCAACAGCATTCATTTTATGAGTTCCTCTATCTCATAGCTTTTTCCATTTGTAATAGATTATAGCGCATAAGCTTTATATATGTATCTCTATCAGGTATATTTGCTGCACCAATTGGGTCAAGGAATAGTACCTTTGCATTGACTTCTTTTGCTATCGCCTCTGCTATTTTGGGATTAAACTGAGGCTCTGCAAATACCACACGGGCATTTGATTTCTTAAGTCCTTGTATTATTCTTGCAATATCACGAGGTGCAAGTTCTCTACCCGGAGCTTCTTCTATAACACCGATAACCTTTAGTCCATATCTTTTAGAGAAATAGTTCCATGCAGGATGGAAGGTCACATATTCCTTTGTCTTAAATATTTTTACCTTTTGTAATATTTCTTCGTTCAATCTATCGAGTTCTTTTTTATAACTATCTGCATTGTCAGTATAGAGTTTTCTGTTTTGAGGATCTATTTTTATAAGTGTATTTGCTACTCTATCGACGATTTTTTTTGTAAGTACAGGGTCAAGCCAGAAATGTGGGTCCGCTGTCTGTCCTTTATGCCCATGCCCATGTTCATGCTCGTGCTCGTGAATACCATATATGAGGGGCATGTCATTTGATAGGTCTATTACCACCAGATTTTTATTGGATGCAGCCTTTACTACTCTGTCTGCCCAGAACTCAAGACCCGCCCCTATTTTAATGAATACCTTTGCATTGTAAAGTTCCATCATCTGTTTTGGCGTGGGCTCAAAGGTATGGGGTGATGCAGCGGGAGGGAGCAAGGTCTTTACAATAACCTTATCCTTCCCTATTTGTTTTGTTATGTCATAAAGGGGATGGATTGAAACAATGACTTTTACAGGTTCTGCAAGAACAGCACGAGCAAAAAAAAGATAGATGAGTAAAAATAGGAAAACAAAAGTCTTTTTCATTTATACCTCCGAAATTCCCTCAATATTGATATAATAACATATGGATAATGGACAGAGATTTCCTGCATTATATGTGAGAGATTTTAGACTCTTCTGGTTTGGACAGATAATATCTCTTTCAGGCACATGGATGCATTCAGTTGCACAGAGTTGGCTTGTGTATTCCCTTACAAGGTCTCCACTTTATCTTGGTATTATTGCATCACTCTCTTCACTGCCTATCCTTTTATTCACACTCTTTGGAGGAATGGTTGCTGACAGATACCCAAAGAGGAATATTCTTATTGTTACCCAGATGTTGTCTGTTATTCCTGCACTTGCTGTAGCGATACTTGCTGATAAAAAGATAATAACTGTGTGGCATGTTGGGATTACTGCTACTTTTCTTGGGATAGTAAATGCATTTGATGTGCCCGCAAGACAGGCATTTCTCGCAGAAGTCGTGGGTAAGGCAGATATTACAAATGCCATTGCCCTTAACTCAGCGGCCTTTAATGGAGCGAGGATTGTTGGGCCTGTAGTAGCTGGGTTTATAATCTCCAGCATAGGGATTCCTGCCTGTTTTTATCTTAATGCAGTAAGTTTTATTCCTGTGATTTTTGCACTCTCTAAAATAAAGGCAAAGGGTACGATAAAAACTTACGAAGGCAATGTCTGGAGGGATATAGCAGATGGATGGAGGTTTATAACAAGGCAAAGGCCTGTTTTATACATTATGTCTCTTATAGCAGTGTTCAGCCTGTTTGGAGTGCCATATATTACGCTTTTGCCAATACTTGCTGGTGAGATATTGAATGCCGGTGCAAGAGGGCTGAGTTTTCTTGTTGCATCAGCTGGTGCAGGGTCATTTTTAGCTGCAATGATGATAGCTTTTAAAAGAGAAGTAAAAAGAAAAGATTTGTATATTCCTCTTTCATCTATTGTATTTTCTACAGCTATTTTTAGTATTCCTTTCTCTAATAGTTTGCATCTTTCCATGCTTTTTATATTCTTTGCAGGATGGGGTATCGTGAGCTTTCTTGCTGTAAGCAATAGTTTTATACAGCATGCAGTGCCTGATGTATTAAGGGGGAGGGTGATGAGTTTATATACCCTTGTATTTCTTGGTTTTGCACCTGTAGGGAATTCAATCATAGGGATTGCAGCACATTCATTTGGCACAATTGCTTCGTTGAAGATTTTTGCTATAGTCTGTATTACAGGCAGTATAATATTTTCGGTCCGATTTAAGCGATATTATATGTCATGCACGGCTCAAAAACTTTAAAAGATTTATGGACTATATTGTCGCTGGATATCGATTTGAGATTATTTAGAAGAGAGGCAGTATGAAACTACTTTCGATAGAGACATCCACAATGGTTGGAGGCGTGGCAATAATGGATGATGATACCCTTATTGCTGAGTCAAGGATAAATGTTAGAGTAACACACTCAGAACGGATAATGACTGCAATAGATCATATATTGATGCAGTCAGGCATGAAGATAGAAGATATAGATGTGTTTGCCATTGCTATCGGCCCGGGTTCATTTACAGGGTTAAGAGTAGGTCTCAGCACTGCAAAAGGGCTTGTTTATGCATCAGGAAAAAAGCTTGTCTCTGTCCCAACTCTTGAGGCATTTGCATGGAATGTGTCTTTCAGTAGGTATCAGGTCTGTCCTTTGCTTGATGCGAGGAAGAAAGAGGTTTATGCAGGTTTATTCAGGTGGGAAGGTAACGGATTTCTGAGAATTAAGAATGAACAGACGGTTAGGATAGACAAACTTCTTTTAGATATAAGTGAGCCAACAATTTTTTTAGGTGAGGGCGCAGTAATCTATAAAGATAGCATCAAAGAACGGCTTAAAGATTTTGCTATATTTGGGAATCCACAAAATATGGTGCCTTGTCCTGCTAATGTTGCATATATAGGTATGATAAAGGCAAAAAAAGGTGAATTTGAAGATCCTGTAAAACTTGTGCCGTTATATATCAGGAGGTCAGAAGCAGAGATAAAACAGCCTATAGCCTGATTATGAATACTGTATATATCCGTGAAATGTATATAGAAGATATACCCGAAGTTGTAAGCATAGAGAGACTCTCGTTTAGTATGCCATGGTCAGAAACATCATTTCGTAGCGAGATTTACAGCAGATATTCTATTACAAGGGTTGCTGAACTTAATGGCATCGTGGTTGGGTATATCTGCGTGAAGCATGTGGCAGATGAATGCCATCTCCTCAATCTTGCAGTGCATCCTGATTACAGGCGGCGCGGTATTGCAAAGGTGTTGCTTGATAATATGATTCGTGAATTAAAAATAGAAGGCTGTAGATTTTTTTATCTTGAGGTAAGGGCATCCAATTATACGGCAAGGAGGCTCTATGAAGGGGTCGGATTCAACATGGTTGGCATAAGAAAGGGGTATTATGTTAACCCCGTAGAGGATGCAATTATTATGATGAAGGAGCTTTAGTTTTCTTTGCCATTGTCTTGATAAATTCAATAATAGCCTTTTTAATCTTTTTGTTTTTTATTTCCCTGAATGAATGCAGTAGGAGTTGTTCATCGTCTGTCAATTTCCCGTAAGCCACCTGTGTTTCTGAAACTGTCAGTTTTTCCTGAATAAAGAATTCGGTTATTGTTACATCAAGGGCATTTGCTATTTGTTTAAGTCTATCAACACTTATCTTATTGATTCCTTTTTCGTATTTCTGCACCTGTTGATACGAAACACCAATGGCTTCTGCAAGATCCATCTGGGACATGCCTTTTGCCCTTCGATATTCTTTTACGATCTGCCCAATTGTTTTTGCTGATGCTCTCATAGAAATACACCTTAATAGCATTTATTTTAAGAAGTCTATAAGCAGGCTTATAGAGATGTCTATAAATCTTGGGTTGTGAAATATATTGACAAATACAACCTATGATAGTATATTTTAGTGAAATATTTGTGAAGACCTAATCTGATAACATATGAAAAAACAGAATACAGTTCTTATAGTAGATGATGATGAAATGGTCAGGAAATTTCTTTTCGATGCCCTTAAAGAAATTCCTAACACACAGATATCTAAAGAGAATGTTAGAAAAAAGACTAAACTCAAAAATGAGTATGATTCTAAGAAAATATTAGCATCCTTTGATAATTCTGATGCTAAATCTTTAAAAGAAATACATATGGTTTTTTGTTGTCTTTGATGCTTTATGATAAAAGGGTTTGCATTTATTTCATCTCTGCTAATTTTCACAGTACTTTTTAGTTCGGTAGGACATTTATATAAGGAAAAGGATTATCAGAAGGCTTGGTGTGAAAGAGAACATGGGATTATTGAGTATGTATTAGACGATCAGACCCGCGTGGATTGTCTGCTGCCTGATTATGCCGTAGAATTTGACTTTGCACCAAAATGGGCGGAAAGCATTGGGCAGTCCCTTTATTATGGCTTAAAGACCAACCGGCAACCGGGAGTAGTACTGATATTAGAGCACCCAGATAAAGACGAGAAGTATCTAAAACGGCTGAATACCGTTGCAATGCATTATAACATAAAAGTATGGACAATGACGCCTTATCAGCTATAGAAATACTTTTGTAAACCTTTATAAATTAAAATGGCTTTTTGTAAACTTGTAAAGCATTATTCTGAAATTTGAGCAGCTTCCTTATTAAAGTCCTTTTTTTTCATAATAATAGGTCATCATGAAACCCTTATTCACCTAAGCACTATCTCCTATTCACGATATTATATTTGTCAAAAGATAAGTTGTAATTAACACCCAATCTGAACAATTTTATGTGTTAGGCATGGTTCAAAGCCATGTTAATATTAAAAGAAGGTTAAGGCTAATATTAAGTAAAGACAGGCTAAGGTTAATGCTAATGTTAAGAAAAGACTTTTTCTCCGAATTCTTTGGTAATAGGTATCAGTGCAGATTGTAATGAAAGAGTTTTTTTCGATGCAGGGGCAGATGCATTTCTTTATAAACCATTCTATCTTCATGACCTATTGTCTGTAATTTGTCAGGAATCACCTTGCTAAATTTGACTTTAGATTCATTGATATGCAATTATTAAACAATAGATTTTTGTTAGGAGGTGTTTTGGGTATGCCAATTTATGAATATGCCTGTAATAAATGTAGTGAAGTTTTTTCAGTATTTCAGAGTGTTAATGCCAGTGAAAAAGATACAAGATGCCCCAAATGTGGCTCAAATGATGTAAAGAAAAAAATATCTTCATTTAGTTGCTGTTCTATTGGTGCGAGCAGTGCGTCTTTTAGTTCTTCTGGGGGCTTTGGGGGTGGCTGAGGTCCTGCCTGCTAAGCTGTAAGTTTAGCAAATTATATTTATTTTATGTGCAAGGCACCCAGCTCCAAATCCATTGTCTATATTTACCACAGCAATGCCCGGTACGCATGAGTTGAGCATTGCAAATAATGCAGTAAGTCCGCCGAGACTTGTTCCATAGCCTACAGAGGTTGGCACTGCGATTACAGGCTTGTCTGTAAGCCCGCCAACAACTGATGGTAATGCCCCCTCCATTCCAGCGGCTACTATTATAACTTTTGTCTTTTGTATTAATTTCCTGTGGCTCAGTAGCCTGTGAATCCCTGCAACACCAACATCATAGAGTCTTTCTGTCCTGCTGCCTAAGAAAGATGCTGTTACTTCAGCCTCTTCTGCTACAGGTATGTCGGATGTGCCTGCTGAAATAATAAGCACATGCCCTTTTTTATTTTTTGTTTCACCATAAGAGATGATTTTTGATTTAGGATAAAATTTTAGTTTTTTAGAATCTATTGCCTTTATTAATGCCTTATATATTTCCTCTGTCGCCTTTGTGATAAGAAATCTCCCGCTTTTTTCCAGCATTGCAAGGGCTATAGCCACAGCATCATCTGTTTTTTTGTTCTGTGCGAATATTACTTCTGGAATGCCATTTCTCATCCCTCTATGATGGTCTATTTTTGCAAAGTCTATATCTTCATAAGGCAGGTTTTTGAGTGCATCAAGTGCTGCGCTTATAGATATTTTGCTGTTTTTTAGATCATTAAGGAGTGATTCTAATTTCTTAATATCCATAAAATTCAGATTTCAGGGTGCGATTCATAAGGTCCCTGACCGCTTCTTTCGGTGATTTTTCTTTATATAGAGTGAGATATACTTGTTCTGTTATGGGCATATCTATAGCATATTTTTTGGAGAGGTCATATGCAGAAAGTGTTGTGGTTACTCCTTCGGCAACGGATTTTGTCTGACTTATAATATCTGATAATTTTAGCCCCTGTCCGAGTTTGTATCCTACTGAATAGTTCCTCGACAGGGGTCCAGTGCATGTCAATACGAGATCGCCAAGACCACTTAGTCCTGAGAATGTTATTTCCTTTGCATTCATGCTAATACCAAGCCTTGTTATTTCAGAAAGTCCCCTTGTTATCAAGGCAGCCCTTGAATTATATCCGAGGCCAAGTCCATCGCAAATGCCAGAGGCAATTGCGATTACATTTTTTAATGCTCCGCCTATCTCTGCACCCATGACATCATCATGAGTATATACCCTGAAGTAATCTGTATTGAATATTTCCTGAAGTAATAACCCTGTTTCTTTGTCTTCTGTCGCAAGAGTGACCGCAGTTGGCATTTTTGCCATCACCTCTTTTGCAAAGCTTGGTCCTGAAATAACTGAAACAGGTTTATTCAGAATTTCCTTTATTACCATTGATGGCGTCATGAGGGTATTGTTTTCTATACCTTTTGAAGCACTTATAATGATGGATTCGTCTTTTATGTATGGTTTGGCTTGTGTGAATATTGTTCTTATGTATTGTGTTGGTACAACATTAAGTATATATCGAGAATTTGTTACTGCCTCGGCAATATCATGAGTGGCTTTTAAATTTTCTGGTATAACTACATCGGGCAAATAGATATTATTTATCCTTTGTTTATTTATATGTTCTGCCAATTCTTTTTCATATGTCCATAGTGTTACATCATAGCCTTTTTCTGCAAGGAGTGATGCGAGAGTAGTTCCCCAACTTCCAGCACCTATGACCGATATATAGCTGTTAGGATAATTCATAACAAAACAATATAACAAAAACAATTTTATTTGGCAAATCTCAGCCCTTTTAGGAGTTTATTAATATCTTCTTCAGTATGTGCTGCTGTGACTGAAACCCTTATTCTCGGCACCTTTACTGTCGGGGGCCTTATGGCAGGGGCATAGATATTGTGGTGCATAAGTAATTCTGAGAATTTCAATGTGGTATTGGTATCGCCAACAACAATGGGTATTATTGGTGTCTCGCTGTTTATTGTATAAAAACCCAAGTCCATGAGCCCTTTGAAAAGCATTTCTCGATTTTGCCACAAATTTTTTATGAGAGACAAATCGTTTTGAACAATATTCAATGCCTCTAATGATGCTGCTATAACACATGCAGGAAGTGCTGTTGAATAGATAAAGCCCCTTGCTGTGTTTATAAGCCACTGGATGACATTTTTATCTGCAGCTATAAATGCGCCATAAGAACCGAGTGCTTTTGAGAATGTGCCCATCTGGATTATTTGAGGAGTAGGCTTTATTCCAAAATGTGTTAGTGCCCCTCTCCCACTACCGAGAACACCTGTTCCATGTGCATCATCTATATAAAGTATTGCATCATGTTGAGTGCAAATATCAGAAATTTCCTTTAGTGGAGCAATGTCACCATCCATACTGAATACAGTGTCTGTGATTACCATCTTTCTTTTTCCATGTTCCTTTTTTATTAGTTCTGAAAGATGCTCTACATCCCTATGTCTATAAATTACTTTTTTTGCTTTGCTTAATCTGCACCCGTCAATAATGCTTGCATGATTGAGTTCATCACTGAAAATAATATCTCCTTCGCTTGCAAGGACAGGTATAGCGCTTATATTGGCAGTATATCCTGAATTAAATATCAATGCTGCGTCTGAGCCTTTGAATTCAGCTATTTTTTTTTCTAATGTGGCATGTAATTCTGTCCCACCTGATAAGAGCCTCGATGCCCCTGCGCCTAATCCATATTTTTCTATAGCCTTGTTAGCAGCCTCAATAATAGATGGATGATTTGAGAGACCGAGATAGTCATTTGATGAGAAATTTATATATTCGATATTGTTTATTAATATTCGTGCAGGAGGGCAAATCGGTCCCCTATCCTTTATATGCCTGAACAAATTGTCATGTCTCAATCTTTCTATTTCATCAGAAAACACTTTATTGACCTCTTAGCCTACCCAATATATAGTATTTTTCATAAAAATCAACCACATAATATAGAAATTTTAAAAAAAATGCATTTTTTTCTTGACAAACCCTATTTTTTATAAATATCATTTCATTGTGGTAAAAAGTGGTATAAAGTGGAGGAAAAGGGAATGACTTCGTTTCATGGCAAATATTACTATACATTAGACCAGAAAGGGAGAATCATTATCCCTGCTCCTCTCCGCGATATTATCTCCAAAAAATACAATGATTCAAAACTATATATCACAAATGCTGCATTTGACAAGTGTCTGCATATATATCCACTTGATGAATGGAACAGGCTTGAGGAAAAGATACGGTCAATGCCAAAAATGGAGGAGGCTGTAAAGTACTTTTTAAGGCGTGTTGTAGCATCTGCGATGGAGTGCGATATGGACAAACAGGGAAGAATACTCATTCCTTATGAACACAGGCAGGATGCAGGGATAAGCACAGAGGTAGTAATAGTAGGACAACTGGATAAGATAGAGATATGGGATAAGACCTTATGGAGTTCGGTAACTGATCCACAGAAGGTCGATGCAAAGGCATATGAATCGGTGCTTGCAGGCTATGGGCTGTAGAACAAAACACATTGCTGGATGGCAAGAATATTTTTTACGCATCCAGCTACCTTTAGGAGAGGAGGTAGTGTTATGTTGACAGTGGATGAGGTAAGAGAAGCTATAAAGGCATCGCCATTTTACGAAAAATGGGGTAATGAGAATGATATGGAAGAGATAATTATCAGGATAAAGGAACATATAGACCCATTCTCACTGTATAACTACAATGTCTCTTACTATATTGGTGAGGTTTATGCTGGCTCATGAGGTGACCCATGTTCCTGTTCTAATAAAGGAGACTTTAGAAATGCTAAATGTGAAGGCAAATGGAATATATGTAGATGCAACTGTTGGACTTGGCGGACATGCAGAGGCTGTGTTATCTATGCTTGGTTCTGAAGGCAGGCTAATTGGAATAGACAGGGATGAGAATGCTATCAGATATACACGTCAAAGACTTGGTAACAGAAGGGTTTTTCTTGAAAATGGGAGCTTTTCACAGATCGGGGACATATTATCTTCTATGAATATAAAAGAGGTTGATGGTGTTTTATTTGACCTTGGGGTTTCGATGCTTCAGTTAAAAGATATGGAACGAGGTTTTAGCTTTAGTTCTGATGCGTGGCTTGATATGAGGATGAATACATCGCAGGAATTAACAGCATGGGATGTTGTGAATAAATATAATGAAAAGGACATTGAAAGGATATTGAAAGACTATGCAGAAGAGCCTTTTGCCAGAAGGATAGCAAGGGCGATTATTGCCAGCAGGAAAGTATCTCCGATAAATACATGCAAAGAGTTATCCGATATTGTGATGAAGGTCTATGGCGGCAGGGGTAAGATACATCCCGCAACAAGGACATTTCAGGCATTGAGAATAGAGGTAAACAGAGAACTTGATGAATTGAGAAAAGGACTTGCATCTGCTCTGAATATATTGAGGGTAGGTGGGAGATTGTGTGTTATTTCTTATCATTCTCTTGAAGACAGAATAGTAAAAAACTTTATCAGAGACAGTGCTAAGAGTGGAATAATGAGGATTTTGACAAAGAAGCCTATAACTACCAGTTTAAATGAAATAAAGGCTAATCCTTCATCAAGGAGTGCGAAGCTCAGAGGGGCAGAGCGAATCTAAATAATGGAGTATTGGAGTGATGGGATAATAATATGATTTACAGAAGAAATAAATTAATTTTTATACTAAAACCCTTTTCCATAATATTGCTTCTTATTTCGATCTTTACAATAGTGTGGATGAGGTCAAGCTTTGTTTCGCTTGAATACAGCATTAGCAGCCTCGAAAAGAAAAAGGCTGCACTTATGAGGGATAAGAAAGTATTTGCAGCTGAAAGGGCGAGCTTGTTATCTGCTGAGAGGTTTGAGAAGTTTGTCAGTAACAGCACTGTCAGTGGAGGCTTTGTCTTTCCTGACAGGGTCAAGGTTGTATATGTAAAAAGGGCAAAGGAAAACGAGCCTTACAGGGCATCGTTCAAGGAGAAATAGATGAAGCAGAGGCTATGAGTGATAGACAGAAACATCTGGTTGGATGAAGATGAAGATGAAGATACAGGGTTTTTGGAATATTTTATAATTGCTATTTTTCTTGGTCTTTTGATGTGGATGATAACTACATGGCTTCTTGTGCGATAGGATGGGAGGTTTTTTACTGTAACAGGGAGGATTTAAAGATAAAATTTTATAGTAACGGAGTCTTATGAAAAAAAGGGCGATTATTTTGAGCACTGCCATTACATTTGGTTTTATTGCTGTTGTCTTTCGGCTTGTGGATATTATGCTCTTTAATCATGAATGGTTTTCTGAAAGGGCAAAATTTCAGCAGATTAGAAAAGAAATTATTCCTGTCAAGAGAGGTATTATTTTTGATAGAAGAGGCAGAGAACTTGCTATAAATCTGGATACTGAATCCATTTATTGCGATCCATCAGAGGTAATATCACCTAATAAAGTTGCCTTTGCTATTTCAGAAAGGATTAATCAAAAGCCTGAAATTATACTGGCAAAACTGAATGCAGATAAGAAATTTAATTGGATAGAAAGAAAGGTAAATATTGAATACACACAGAGTATAAAGGACTTGAAACTGAGAGGAATAGGGTTTGCTCCTGAGGTGAAGAGATATTATCCAAAAGGCAGTCTTGCATCTCATATTATAGGTTTTGTGAATGTGGACAATGACGGACTCGAGGGTATCGAACAGAAATATGACAAATATCTTACATCAAGGAGCGAAAAGGCTTATGTGTTCAGAGATGCAAAGGGCAATGTTCTTTCAGATGGACAGAGTTTTTCTCTGAGTAAGGAAGTAATGGGCAATAATGTATTTTTAACCATTGACGAGGGATTACAATATATATTAGAGAAAAATCTTGATGCCGCATATTTGCAATGGCATGCTGCATCAGCAACAGCTATAATGATGGATCCTTATACAGGTGAAATACTGGCCATGGCGAACAGGCCAACCTTTGATATTAATGACCCTTCTAATGCTGCGCCGAGTCAGAGGAGGAATAGGGCTATCACAGATTGCTATGAGCCCGGCTCAACCTTTAAAATAATAGCTGGTACTGCTGCTCTTGAGGAGGGGCTTGTAAAACCTGATACAAGATTCGATTGCAGTGCTGGCTATATAGAGGTTGGAGGTAAAAGGATAAAGGATCCCCATAAACATGGTGTCTTATCATTCAAAGAAGTGATACAGAAATCATCAAATGTTGGAACTATAAAGATAGGATTGAGTCTTGGTAGAGAAAGATTATATGAATATATCAAGCGTTTTGGCTTTGGCGAAAAGACAGGTATAGACCTTACGGGTGAAGCTTCAGGATGGGTATATAGTCCTTCGAAGTGGTCGGGCACATCTATTGGCGCTATCTCTATAGGTCAAGAGGTTGCAGTAACCCCTCTTCAGATTTTAAGGGCGTACGCATCTATTGCCAATGGCGGATTTCTTGTCAGACCTTATGTTGTTTCAAAGGTAGTATCGCCAGAAGGAAACACTATCTATAAAACAAATCCAGAGACCAAGAGAATCCTTTCAGAAAAGACAGCAAATCTTTTCAGGGAAATACTCAAGACAGTTACAGAGGAAGGCGGTACAGCACTGGAGGCTGCTGTTGATGGTAATCAAGTTGCAGGTAAGACAGGTACAGCGCAGTTGATAGACCCTAAAACAAAAAGGTATTCCAAAGATAAATATGTGAGTTCATTTGTTGGTTTTGTGCCTGCAGACAAACCAAGGATAGCAATGATAGTTGTTATTCACGAGCCCAAAGGGCAGATATATGGCGGCGTAGTTGCTGGTCCTGTTTTTAAAAGGATAGCCAGCGAGTCCCTCTCTTATCTTAGCATCCCGAGAGATGACTCAGGAGAAAAGGGATTATTAATGATTTCTAAAAATGTTACAGGCAAATGATGTAATAGGTGATAATTGATATGAAGCTGAAGGATATATTAATAGACGGATTTAAGGTGATCGGGGATACAGAAAAGAGGATTTCCGGCATAACCTATGATTCAAGAAGGGTCAGGTGTGGAGATGTTTTTGTAGCTATAAAAGGCGAAAATTATGATGGTCACGACTTTATAGAGGATGCAATTAATCGTGGAGCTGCAGCAGTGATTTATGAAATTAAACGATTTCAACCATATAGTGAAGGCTTGAGGCATTCAAATACAGTCTGGATTGGTGTTGATGACTCAAGAGATGCACTCGCAGCTATCTCTAATAGATTCTACGAAAAGCCATCTTCAAAAGTTACAGTTATCGGCATTACTGGCACAAATGGCAAGACAACCACATCATACATGATAAAGTCTATCCTCGAAAGATGGGGAAGAGATGTTGGTCTAATAGGTACAATTACCTATCTCATAAAAGACAGGGCTTATGATGCCCCGCATACAACACCAGAAGCCTCTGAATTTCAGGCATTGATCAGAGAGATGGTTGATAATGGCTGTAGTCATGTGGTCACTGAGGTCTCCTCACATTCCCTTTCTCAAAAAAGGGTTGATTATACAGAATTCAAGATAGCGATTTTTACAAATCTTACAAGAGATCATCTTGATTTCCATAAGACGATGGAAGATTATTTCATGGCAAAGAAAAGACTCTTTACTGAACTTCTAATAGAAGAAGGCGTTGCGGTTATTAATCTGGATGATCTATATGGAAAAAGACTTGTGAATGACTTGAAAAACCAAAAATCAAAAGCAAATGGGAAAAGGATATTAACTTATGCCATTAATAATCAAGATGCTGATGTGCTGGCTTATGATATTAAGACAACATTCAGAGGGACATCGTTTAAGTTAAAAGTTCAAAACTCAAAGTTCAAAGTAGTGGAAAGTGAGATCTATGAGATAAACTCTCCGCTTGTCGGGGTAATTAATGTATATAACATCCTTTCTGCTATATGTGCAGCTTTATCAATGGATATACCAATTAAAACAATAAAGGAGGGAATTGCCATGACAGGATTAGTAAAGGGAAGATTTGAAAAGGTCGATATGGGGCAGGACTTCCTCGCTGTTGTGGATTATGCCCATACAGAGGATGCCCTTGAGAGACTTTTGCTCACTGCCCGTCAGTTGCTTCAGGCATATCGGTTTGCAGAAAAGACAGAGGAGATGATGAAGGTAAAAAGACAAGAGTATTCTGTATGCCCTGAATCTGAAGAAAATGAAAAGAGAGGGAGGATTATTACTGTCTTTGGTTGTGGTGGCAATAGGGACAGAGGAAAACGTTCGAAAATGGGAGAGATTGCAGCAAGACTTAGCGATTTTGTGATAATAACATCTGACAATCCAAGAAATGAGAGTCCAAGGGCAATTATACGAGACATAGAGAAGGGAATGGTAAGAGATAATTATATTGTAATTCCTGACAGGAATGTTGCCATAAGCATGGCAGTGGAGCTTGCATCATCAGGAGATATAGTATTAGTTGCAGGTAAGGGGCATGAGGATTATCAGGAGATAGAGGGGAAAAAATATGATTTCAGCGACAGGGTTGCCCTTGAAAATGCAATCAGGCGAACAATAAACAGACCGTCTTTCAGTGGTGGCACTAATTATAAAGGAACGCAAAATATCGATTGTACAGGCAGATGTTAAATATCGGAGACATAATCAAGGCAACAGGCGGTAGTATTGTCGTGAAAGGGGATGCCGAATTTACAGGCATATCCATAGACTCACGGACAATAAAGGATGGCGAACTGTTTATTGCATTAAAAGGAGATAGATTTGATGGCCATAATTTCACAATGGATGCGCTGAAGTCAGGGGCAGGCGCTATTGTCAGCAATCTGCAATTCATTGCTCAAGACGTGGTGGCCAACAATAGAACCATTATCCTTGTTGATAATACACTGCTCGCACTTCACAATTTAGCTCGTTATATGAGAAAAAAATTCAAGGGGCATGTTATCGGTGTTGTTGGGAGCAATGGCAAGACAACGACAAAGGAGCTTATATCCTCAATTCTCAGTATTCGTCTGAATGTTCTCAAGACATCAGGGAATCTTAACAACCATATTGGAATGCCTCTATCAATTATGAGGATGAATAAAAATACTCATATCATGGTGTTGGAGATGGGGACAAATATGCCCGGAGATGTGGATGAACTGTGCAGCATAGCGCTACCTGATATTGGTGTTATCACTAACATAGGATATGAGCATCTTCAGGGATTTGGCTCTCTGCATAAGGTCAGGGATGCCGAACTTGAAATAGCACCTTTCGTAAAAAAGTTGGTTGTAAATGCCGATGACCTTTTTCTGATGGAAGGTGTGGTCAAAAAGTTTAAAGGAGAAATTATAACATTTGCAATAGATGTAGAAGGGGCAGATATAACAGTCCGAGATATTGTTTTTTCGGATGAATATACTAAATTTCTTTTATGTGCGAAGAGTGAGTGCATTGATATAAATCTAAAAATACATGGGCGGTTTAATATATATAATTCCATTGCAGCAGCATCTACAGCATATGCTGTTGGATTTAATCTACAGGAAATAAAAAATGGTCTGGAGTCTTTTGAGGGTGTTAATATGAGATTCGAGATAAAGAAGGCAAGGGGAGTGACATTCCTTAATGATGTCTACAATGCTAATCCCTCATCAATGCAAGAGGCTATCAATGAACTGGTAAGGCTTATTAATTCTGGCAAATACAGAAGGGCTATTGCAGTTCTTGGAGATATGCTGGAATTAGGTGATTATGGAGTCTCAGAACATAAAAAATTGGGACAGAGGCTTTCTGTTATTCCTGTAGATACTTTTATAGGTGTTGGACCATTGATGTCTTTTGCTGTTTCAGAATTTGTCGGGAAAGGTATATCTGTTGATACATCAGATGATGCTGGAATAAAGTTGGGAGAGATAATACAAGAGGGTGATATTGTTCTGATAAAGGGTTCACGAGGGATGAGGATGGAAAGGGTAATAGCTGCTGTTAAGGACTCAGAAGAGGCTATCGGTTTATTACAGCAGAATAGGAGTTGAATATGTTCTATGAATTGCTTTATAGCCTGCGTGATTATTTTTCTCCTTTTAATGTATTTAGATACATAACATTCAGGACATCTTTATCAGCAATGACAGCCCTGATAGTTACATTCATTATTGCCCCTTATGTAATAAGATGGCTCAAAAAAATAAGTATGACACAGCAAATAAGGGATGACGGACCTAAGACGCATTATTCTAAAGCAGGCACCCCAACAATGGGGGGAATTATAATTCTGATTTCAATTACTTTCTCCATGCTGATGTGGGGAAATTTCAGAAATATCTATATATGCGTGGTAATGACATCACTGCTTGGTTTTGGTGCTATTGGATTGTGGGATGATTATCTGAAGGTTGTGAAGCGAAATCCAAAGGGATTAAAGGCGATGTATAAGTTTGGTTTGCAGTTATTGCTTGCATTGGTTATAGGGATATTTCTTTATACAAATCCAAAAGATCCATACAATGATGTATTGAGCATCCCATTTTTTAAGAAATGGCTATTTGACCTGGGCTATTTTTATATACCGTTTTCTGTATTTGTTATTGTAGGCTCATCCAATGCTGTGAATCTTACAGATGGTATAGATGGGCTTGCAATAGGCCTTGTAGCTATTGCTACTATAGCTAATGTAGCCCTTGTATATATATCAGGCCATGCACAGTTTGCAAAATATCTACAGGTCCTCTATCTGCCTGGTATCGGTGAATTGACAGTATTCTGTGGTGCTATGCTCGGTGCCTCGCTCGGATTCCTATGGTATAACTCATATCCTGCAGAGGTTTTTATGGGGGATGTAGGATCATTGTCACTTGGAGGTGCATTAGGCACATTAGCTGTCATCACAAAGCATGAAATAGTCCTTGCAGTTGTGGGAGGTATATTTGTCGTAGAGACTATATCGGTTGTAATGCAGGTTATGTCATTTAAGCTTACCGGTAAAAGGATATTCAGGATGGCGCCAATACACCACCATTTTGAGTTGAAGGGGTGGCCTGAACCAAAAGTTATTGTAAGGTTTTGGATTGCAGGAATAATCCTTGCATTATTTAGTCTTGCAACATTAAAATTGAGGTGAGATATGAAACTAAGGTCAAGGTTAAATTTTGGACAAAGGGCTGTAGGCATTATTTTTGGGGCTCTGTTTTTTAGCATTAGCCTCAACATTGGTCTTTCATTTGCCCATGAAATCTCTGCGAGGGCTGCTGTTGTTATAGACAGTGCAAGCGAAAAGATACTTTATGCAAAAAATCCAAGTCTTAAGCAGCCCCCTGCGAGCACTACAAAGCTTGTGACAGCAATTGTTGTACTGGATAAACTCCATCCAGATCATATAGTCACAATCAGCGAAAAGGCAGCAGGTACACCTTCTATAAGCCCTCATTTAAGAAGTGGGGAGCGATTCAGTGTAAGGGATCTGTTGTATCTTGCCCTTATGAGATCAGTAAACAGCGCTGCTGTTGCGCTTGCAGAGGCAGTAGCAGGCTCTGAAGAAGAGTTTGTATATATGATGAATGACAGAGTAAGCCGTCTGGGGGCAGAGAATACGAAATTTATAAATGCATCAGGACTACCTGGCCATGACCAATATATAACAGCTTTTGATCTTGCCAAAATAATGAAGGAATCCCTTAAGTATCCACTCATAAGAGAAATTATAACTACTCGAGCAAAAGAGGTATTTTCAGAGGCAGGGAGAAAGATATTTATAAAAAACACAAATCAACTCCTCTGGACAGACGATGACAATCTTGGAGGAAAGACAGGTTATACAAGGGCAGCAAGACACTGCTTTGTATGTGCTGTAAAGAAAGAACATAATACGCTTATAGCTGCTATTCTTGGAGAGTCAGCACGAGACAATCTATGGGATGATTCCGAAGTGCTTTTATCAAAAGGTTATGATGTCTTGACCCAAAAGGCAGAGCCAATGATATATATTAGCAGCGAAAGTGAAAGACCTGTAGTTTTTGCATCGTATAAGACAGATGGGAAAAATAAAAAGGTAAAGGCATTTGCAAGAGGGCATAAATACAAGGCCAAAAAAGTTGCTCATATAAATAGCAAGAAAGGCTCTAAAAAGATAGTTAAAAAGAAAATGAGATCTTCTAATAAAGAGCTTTCTGTACGAAGAAGTGAAACATTTGATAAATCATAAGTGCTGAGACTTGCAAACAAAAAAGGAGTTGGAATAGGAAGTGATAGATGTTAAAGGTAAGAAGATTACCATTGTCGGACTTGCCAGAAGCGGTGTTGGTGCAGCAAATCTCCTTTGTAAATTAGGTGCCTTAGTTACAGTAACAGATAAGAAAAACATTGAAGAACTTGAACCCTATTTAAAAAGACTCAGTTCTGATATCAGACTTCAACTCGGCAATCATCCTGTAGAGCTATTCGAACAAAGTGATATTATTGTTGTAAGCCCGGGCGTTCCTTTAAATACTGCACCTCTAATGGCAGCATCTGAGAAAGGCATAAAGATAATAGGCGAACTGGAACTCGCATACCAAATAGTTAATAGTTTACCGCTCATAGTTAGCAGTAGTGATGAATTTGGCATCCATAAGCCATCTTTTCTTGCAGTAACAGGGACAAACGGAAAATCTACAACAACAGCACTCCTTTATGAGATACTAAAAAATAGCGATTTTAATGTTGTTGTGGGTGGTAATATAGGCAATGCACTTACAGAGGAAATCTCAAATCTCAGATTTAAAATTTCAGATCTTAATTACATTGTTGCCGAGGTATCGAGTTTTCAGCTTGAATCAATTGACACATTCAGACCGAAGGGTGCAGCAATTCTTAATATAACGCCTGACCATTTGGACAGATACCATACAATGGCTGATTATATAGATGCTAAATGCAGGATATTTATGAATCAGTCAGCAGGAGATTTCCTGATATTAAATGCTGATGATCCAACAACTGAAGAAATACAAAAAATAGGCAATAGACAATGGGCAATAGACAATAGACCCGAGATTTTTTACTTTAGCAGGAAGAGAGGGGTCAAAGGTGCTTACTGTAAAGACGGTGTTATTTATTTTAACTTGCCGGGACTGACTTCTGACTTTTGTCTTCTAACCTCTGATTTTAAAATCAAGGGTGTTCACAATATTGAAAATGCTATGGCAGCTTCTTTAATGGCATTGCTGTCAGGCTGTAGCATTGATGCTGTAGCAGGTGCTTTGAAAGTTTTTTCGGGACTTGAGCACAGGCTTGAGTTTGTTAGAGAGATAGATAATGTAAAATTTATAAATGATTCAAAAGGAACCAATGTAGGGGCAGTGGTGAAGTCTCTTGAGAGTTTTAACGAGCCAATAGTGCTTATTGCAGGTGGAAGGGATAAGGATGGTGATTTTGCAATATTAAGGCCGATTATTAAAGAAAAAGTAAAGGCACTTATTCTTATTGGTGAAGCAAAGGATAAGATAAAAAAGGCAGTTGGAGATGTGGTAAAAGATGTTTTTATTGAAGATGATTTTAAGACAGCGATAATAAAGGCAAAGCAGGTAGCATCATCAGGAGATGTGGTTTTGCTTTCACCTGCGTGTGCTAGTTTTGATATGTTCAGGGACTTTGAGGATAGGGGAAGGCAATTTAAAAGGGTGGTAATGGAGTTATGAAACAGCAATATGACAGATGGATATTGATTATAGTGATTCTGCTTATATTAATCGGGTTGATGGCTGTATATAGCTCTACATCAGTGATTTCCCCTGATATTGTGGAGAAGTATCGAAAAAAAGGTGTAGTTATAAGCCAGTTTGGCTTCCTCAAGAAACAGTTGTTTACGGTTTTACTTGGCTTAATTGCAATGTTTGCTGCATATAAAGTACCTTTACAATATCTGAAAAAAATCTCTATCCCTCTGCTTGTTATATCACTCATTTGTCTGGTAATGGTATTTACAAAACTGGGCATTACTGCAGGTGGAGCAAGGAGATGGATAAGGATATGGCCTTCTTCATTCCAGCCTTCAGAACTTGTGAAACTCTCGATGGTTATATTTCTTTCATGGTATATGAGCCTTTCGAGTTACAGAAATGATAAATTCATGTCGTTTGCTATTCCTGTAGGAATAATGGGATTATTTCAGATTGTATTCTTGAAGCAACCTGATTTTGGAGCTGTCATGAGTCTTGGCATATTGACAATAGCTATGCTTTTTTTATCTGGCATAAAATTGCGTTATATATTATCACTTAGCATTATCACTATGCCCATTATTTTCAAGCTTATATCTGAACCATATCGATGGAAAAGGGTTGCAGCATTTCTTGATCCGTGGAAAGATCCACAAGGCAGTGGATTTCAACTTGTTCAATCATTTATAGCCCTTGGGAGTGGAGGTATTAAGGGAGTTGGGCTTGGAGAAGGAAAGCAGAAACTTTCATTTTTGCCAGAGGTTCATACAGATTTTATATTTTCATTGATAGGTGAGGAATTGGGGTTTATTGGTGTAATTTTTGTGATTTTTTTATTTTTTATTTTATTTATCAAAGGAATTGGCATAGCACAGAAGACATCTGACACATTTGCATATTATCTTGCATATGGCATATCCATGATGATAGCGATTCAGGCTGTTATTAATTTTGCTGTTGTCACAGGAATGGTTCCGACAAAAGGTCTTCCTCTACCGTTTATAAGCTATGGGGGGTCATCACTCCTTGTCAGTATGACGGCTATAGGGCTGTTGTTGAATGTTTCTAAAAGCAGTAACGAGTTGTCAGTAATAAGTAGTGATGCAAAGGCAGTAAAGGCTAAAAGCTCACTGCTCGTTACTCGTTACTCTTTGCCGAACAAATGGCAGAGAGGACATGGATATAGAAGATATAGTAGAATGAAAAGGATATAATCCCAATTTATGTAAAAGGTTTTCAGGTACAATATGAAGATAATAATCGCAGGCGGAGGTACAGGAGGACATCTTTATCCTGGCATTGCAGTAGCGGAAGAAATTAAAAGGAGGTTTCCTGATGCTAATATAATCTTTGTTGGGACGGATCATGGGATAGAGGCTAAAGTTATTCCCAGGGAGGGGTATCCTATAAAATTTTTAAAAGCAGAGGGGCTTGTAGGAAAGTCTCTGTTTAAAAAAATTAAGGCGTTGATTACCTTTTTGTCCTCTATTTGGGGTTCTTACAAGATACTCAGGTCAATAAGACCTGATATTGTTATAGGGGTTGGCGGCTATGCATCCGTGGGCATGGTGCTTACAGCACATTTCAAAGGCATACCAACATTAATACTGGAACAAAATTCTGTCCCAGGGTTTGCAAATAAATTTCTTGGAAGATTTGTAGATGCAATTACCTTGACATATCAGGAGAGCATCTCTTTTTTCTCAAAAGAGAAATCATATTTAACAGGAAATCCAGTAAGAAAACAGATACTGCAAAGAGACGAAAAAAAGGCGTATAGTGTATTTCCTGTTGAAAAGGAAAGGTTTACAGTATTTGTGTTTGGAGGTAGTTCAGGCGCAAGGAGCATAAACAGTGCAATGGTAGAGGCATTGAATTATCTGCTCGATTTAAGACAGAATATTCAGTTTCTTCATCAGACGGGTGAGATTGATTACGATATAGTGAAGGATGCTTATAGGAGGCTTGGTTTTAACGGTATTGTGGTGCCTTTTGTATATCAAATGGCAGAGGCATATTCAATATCTGATATTGTTATCTGTAGGGCAGGGGCAACAACCCTGTCAGAAATCACGGCTATAGGAAAGCCAGCTATATTGATACCGTTTCCTTATGCAGCATCAAATCATCAGGAGTCTAATGCAAGAAAGCTCCAAGACATGGGGGCTGCTCGTGTGATACTTGACAGAGATTTGAGCGGTGAGGTGCTGGCAGATGCTATAAGGAATCTATATGTTGATGAGAAGGCGAGGAAGGAGATGCAGAAAGCTGCACTGGCATTCGGAAGAGCGGATGCAGCAGAAAAAATCGTAGATTTAGCGATAAGCTTAATAAAGAAATGAATTCAAACAAACTCGATTTAAACAGGAGTTAAAATGTTCAATAAATACAGGATAATTCATTTTGTCGGTATCGGTGGTATTGGAATGAGCGGTATTGCAGAGGTGCTGTATAATTTAGGATATGAGGTTACAGGCTCCGATATAAAGGAATCAGAAGTAACAAGTAGATTAAGAAATCTTGGTATAAAGATATTTATAGGACATGACAGTAAAAATATAAATAGCGCCCATGTTGTTGTCATATCATCTGCTGTCTCTACAGACAACCCAGAGGTTTTAGAGGCAAAACAGAGGTCTATCCCTGTAATACCAAGAGCTGAGATGCTCGCAGAACTTGGCAGGCTTAGATATGGCATTCTTGTTGCAGGCGCTCATGGTAAAACAACAACAACATCACTTGTTGCAACTATACTCAATGAAGGAGGGCTTGACCCAACAGTTATTATAGGTGGAAAACTTAAGTCCATGGGAAGCAATGCAAAGCTTGGTCAGGGTGACTATATAGTGGCAGAGGCAGATGAAAGTGATGGCTCTTTTCTTAAGCTCAATCCGACAATTGCTGTTATAACCAATATAGACAGGGAGCATATGGATTATTTTAAAGATATAGACCTTCTTAAGCATGCATTCTTATCATTTATAAATAAAATACCATTTTATGGGATTGCAGTTGTTTGTATCGAGAATGGATATATCAGAGAGATAATCCCATTAATCCAGAGGAAATATTTGACCTATGGACTGTCAGAAGGATCGGATATTTATGCCAGGAATATACAGTCTTTAGGCATGAGGATAGGCTTTGAGGCAGTGTATAAGGGTAAGCCTCTGGGAATGTTTAATATCCCATTGCCCGGAAAACACAATGTGCTGAATAGTCTTGCGGCAATAGCTGTTGCAATGGAACTCCAGATACCTCTGGATGTTATTGCGAGGGCATTGAACAATTTTAGCGGAATACAGCGCAGATTTGAATTTAAAGGAGAAGTAAACGGTATTAAGATTTTTGATGATTATGGTCATCATCCTTCTGAAATAATGGCGACACTCAGAGCAGCAAGGGAATGTTTTAATGACAGCAGGTTGTTTGTTTTGTTTCAACCACATAGATATACACGCACAAGGGATTTGATGAATGAATTTATTACAAGCTTTACCTCGTGCCTGAATAGCTCTGACAGATTGTTTTTAATGGATATATATTCTGCAGGTGAAAAGCCCATAGAGGGGGTAAGTTCTAAAGTCCTTGCTAAAAAGATACAGTATGCAGGATTTAAAAATTTATCATATATTCCTGATAGGAGGGAAATACTTGAAAAAGTAGCATCTGAACTGAAACAAGGCGATGTGCTTATAACTCTCGGCGCAGGCGATGTGTATAAGATTGGCGAAGAGGTATTAAAAAAAACAAATTTAGGTTGAGGATGAGGTTTGGGAGTAGCTATGAAGATAAAAACTGTCTTTACAACAAAAGAGGCTGCAAGATATCTCGGCATCAGCCCCTCCACAATCTACCGCATGGAGAAACAGGGATTGATAACATCAATCAGGACTCCCGGTGGTCAGAGGAGATTCAGCAGGGAAAGCATAGAGAGATATTTACAGAGGAGTCAGGATTTTGAAGCCCCCCAGAACCCGAGTAGATTCAAAAAAGGCGACCTTATGGTGAGAGAGAGCGTGGAGGTTTATGGTGAAAGGGAAGATTCTGAAATATTTTATCATGATGATTCGATATGGATTTATAATGCTGATATCATCAAGACAAATAGCATAAAACAAGATTCTGTAGACCTTATTGTTACATCTCCACCATACAATGTTGAGATAAAATATAATTCACATGACGATACCATGTCTTATGAAGACTATCTGTTGTTTACGAGACAATGGCTCAGTAGATGCTATAAATTTCTTAAAGATGATGGTCGATTCTGTCTTAATATTCCTTTAGACAAAAACAAAGGCGGGCAACAGAGCGTATGTGCGGATATTACAACCATTGCTAAACAGGTTGGTTTTAAATATCATTCCACAATCATCTGGAATGAGCAGAATATTTCAAGAAGAACGGCATGGGGTTCATGGCTTTCTGCAACAGCTCCCTATGTGATAGCTCCTGTAGAGGTTATAGTTGTTCTCTATAAGAAAGAATGGAAAAAGAAGAGTGGTAGCAAGAAATCAGACATAACAAAAAAGGAATTTATGGATTGGACAAACGGGGTATGGAATTTCAGCGGAGAAAGCAAAAAGAGGGTTGGGCATCCAGCACCATTCCCAGTGGAGTTGCCAAGGAGATGTATAAAACTCTTTAGCTTTGTTGGTGATACAGTGCTTGACCCATTCCTCGGCAGTGGCTCAACACTTATTGCTTGCCTGCAGACAGGGCGAAAAGGGATAGGTATAGATATTGATAAAAAATATTGTGAATTGGCAAAAAAACGACTTCTATTAGAAGGACGAATTGATCAACTCAAGATAGATGCTGTGGTTGGAGTCAGCAATGGCTAAAAGCATCGGCGATTTAATAATGGAATATTTTCAGAAATACCCTAAAACGGATTTGCCTCATGGACCAGTTGTAGATTGGGTTGAGGCTCAGTATCTGAAATTAAATGGCAGAAAGCCAAGAGATATATGGAGACAGATAAGGAAATTTCACCAGGAAGGGAAATTAATTAAAGTCAAAAAGGGTATCTATCGTTATGACCCTGATTATGTTAATGAGGTCGAGTTATTGAATTTTCCTCCTGATGTAAAAGAAGAGATATTTAAGCGGGATAATTATAAATGCGTCGTCTGTGGAAGAGGTCCTGAAGATGGTGTTGAAATCTGCGCAGACCATATAAAGCCAAAAGATAAAGGCGGTGATAACTCTATTGAGAATGGACAGACACTATGCATGGAACATAACTTAATCAAAAAGAATTATTCACATACAGAGGCTGGAAAACGATATTTCATCAAGCTTTATGAGAAAGCAGTTGAATCAGGCGACACAAGGATGGTTAACTTTTGTAAATGTGTATTTAACTGTTATGATGCCCATGGAATAAATGGGCATATTGTAAGACCAGATAAACAAGGAATAGAAGATGAAAACCCTTGACGATAAATTATATGAAATAGATTTTGGATACAATATCAATGCGATACATGAATGGGCTGTATCGATTTTATTCAGTGACGAAAAAGAGGAGTTAATTCTTAAGTCTATAAATTATGAGTACCGTGTGAGTGGAGGTAAAGGCGGCCACCTTTTTTATAAAAGATTATCCTGGAACAGGTGGATATTGATTGCAAACTGGTGTCTTTATGGGGCCTATATGGTAGTTAGATACAGAAAACCCGTATGGCTCAGACCTATGTATGAGATGCTATTCAGAAGTATGAATTTTAGTTCTATCTGTTTTCACAATAATGTTATAGAACTTCATATGCCTGATGGATGTATCTTAAGAATCCGTAGGTTAAGGCTTTCTCCACCTAATTCACCTGACATAGTTTTAAAAGAAAGATTTAACTTCTCTAAAGAGAAAATAGCAACACTAAAAGCAAAATTACAGAGCTATAAGTGAAGAGTTGCTTTGGTTGCGATAATAGAAGGTTAAAACAAGAAAATCGGTGAGCATATGTATGGGGCAACAATCTATATTGATGGTATCCCCTATCACTTTGAAAAATATATTCCTACAGAGGATGAGCTAAATAAATTTGGAGAAGAAAATGAAGGCAGACCGAGATTTTCAAGAAATGGTTTTTTATATCGCCTTGTGCCTTTTACTGAATAGTAAGGTTATGGAGCAATGACCTATGAACATTTAAAAGATTTTTGCATTTCACGGAATATTGACATTCGGTTTAACGAACCAATGTCAATACATACATCTCTTAAAATCGGTGGCCCAGCCGATATTGCACTATTCCCTAATGAATCTTCTATATCTGAACTCATAAAAACTCTTACTAAAGAAGGAATTCCGTATATAGTTATTGGTGGTGGCACGAATATACTGATAAAGGACAGTGGCATCGGTGGTGCTGTAATTTTTACATCAAGGATTAATGGTATCACACAAAATACAGAATACAGAACACAGGATGCAGACACAGAATGTATCTTTGTGCAATCTGGCTGCCTTCTTCAGAAAGTTATTAATCTATGTATTGAGCATGGACTTTCTGGGATGGAGGGATTGGCAGGGATTCCTGGTTCAGTGGGAGGTGCAATTGCAGGAAATGCAGGTTCATTTGGATATGAGATAAAAGATGTGATTAAATCAGTCAATTTAGTAATGCCAGATGGAAGCATAAAGGATCTATCTTCAAGTGATATTGGTTTTCAATATAGGAGTTCAAATATCACTTCAGGTGCGATTATCCTCAGCACGATTTTATTCCTTAGGAGAGACGAGCCTTTTAAAATTAAAAAAAGATTTGTAGAATTCATCAATGAAAAAAAATCAAGACAGCCTGTGTCAAAACTATCAGCAGGATGCGTTTTTAAAAATCCAAAAGATATAGCTGCTGGCAAACTCATAGCTGATGCGGGATGCAAGGGTATGAGGTTTGGGGATATAGAGGTCAGCACAATGCATGCAAATTTCTTTATAAATAGAGGAAAAGGAACAGCAGATGATTTTCTCAAACTTATGGATATTGTGGGCAAAAAGGTAAAAGATAAATTTGGGATAGTTCTTGAGCCAGAGATAAAGGTATTAGGGAGATAAAATAGATTGGAGATATTATGTATTTACCTGATAAAATAAGAGGCAAGAAATTTGAGAGGTAATAATTTATGGTAACGAATAAAAGAATAGGGGTTCTTGCAGGAGGGATATCTGCTGAGAGAGAGATTTCCCTTAAAAGTGGTAATGCTATTTATAAGGCTTTACTTAATCTCGGATATGATGTTGTCTTTGTTGATGTGTCTAATAATATTTGTGAAGACTTAAAAAAGAAAAATGTAGAGATTGCATTTTTGGCACTCCACGGTGGACATGGTGAAAATGGTGCTATACAGGGGCTTCTTGAGGTGATGGGGATTTCATATACAGGCTCTGGTGTTTTATCATCTGCTATTGCTATGGATAAAGAGGCATCTAAAAAAGTATTTCTTTATCATGATATTCCTGTAGCACCTTTTGTGGTAATTAACAGGGAGCAGTTAGGAGAGAGGATAAATGCCCAGTTGATAACTGCTATTGTTGATTTTCCATTGCCATGGGTTGTGAAGCCTGTTGCAGAGGGATCGAGCATAGGCGTGAGCATTGTGAAGGAATGTGAAGATATAGACGATGCGGTGCATAGTGCTTTTTTATATGGCAGTAAAATAATTGTCGAGAAATACATAAGCGGCAGGGAGATTCAGATAGGTGTTCTTGGGCAGAGGGTGCTTGGCGGTGTAGAGGTAAGGCCGTCAACAGAATTTTATAGCTATGAAGCAAAATATACGCCAGGTCTTACAGAGTATATACTTCCACCCGAGATTGATGGATATGCCTATGAAACACTTAAGAATATGGCATTGAAGGCGCATAATGCACTTGGGTGCAGAGGTGCTACAAGGGTTGATTTTATTTTAGATGAATCTAATGAACCATATATACTCGAGGTAAACACGATACCGGGCATGACAGAAACGAGTCTTTTGCCTAAGATTGCAAAGTTATCAGGACTTGATTTCCCTGATTTAATAGAGGAGATAATAAGGCAGGCATTGATAGATAAAGATTAAGGCTATGGACATAGGCAGAAGAAATCTGAGGTCACTGCAGAGGAAAAAGGAAAAAAAGAAGATTAAATTATTTGTTTTTCTTTTTTTGACTTTTGTTGCTGCTTTTTTTACTTCATATTTTTTGATAAAAAACAACATGCTGGTCAGGGATATTGTTTTTGTGGGCAACCATCACCTCAAGACAGATGAGTTAAGGTCATTGATAAAGATTAAAAAAGGAGATGAACTTTTTGGGATTTCAGGGAGAGAGCTTTATGATAGACTTAGAACATCACCATGGATAAGAGATGCGATTATTAAGAAGGAACTTTCAGGGAGGGTGCTGATAAATGTAATAGAGGCAGTTCCTGTTGCAGTTTTAAGCATGGCTGGCAGAGCATATCTTATAGATAAGGAAGGGAATATACTTGAACCAATGAAAGAAGGAACGGTTTTATTCCTTCCTGTAATCAAAGACATTGATTATAAAAACAATAGAGAGGCATATTTAGAGGCAGTTAGATTTGTAAATGTGCTTCATAATAAAAGGGTGATGCCTTATGGAGATGTTATTGAAATAACAGGGCAGAGGCCTGAAGATATTACATTGAAGTTCGATAAAATATCTATAAAGATTGGCATGGGTGACTTCGAAAAGAAACTCGAGCGTCTTGAGTTTGTGAGAGATGAAATAGAAAAGAGGAAAATATCTGTTGAATATATAGACCTGAGATTTGCAAATAAGATAATAGTTAAGCCTACAGGCGATATGGAAAGAGAACAGATTTCAAATTAAGGCATGAAGAGATAAACGAAATTATATAAGGTGCAATACTAATGGCAGAGAAAAAAAGAAAAGGCAGCAATATTGTTGTTGGACTCGATGTAGGTACGACAAAGATATGTGCTATTGCAGGGGAGATTACCGAAGATGGAGTGGATATACTTTCTGTAAGTTCGCACCCTTCAAATGGCATTAGGAAAGGTGTTGTGATAGATATAGAGGCTACAGCAAACTCTATAAAAAAAGCCATATCAGATATCGAGGAACAAATAGGTATCAATGTTAGGGATGTTTATGTGGGCATTGCAGGAAGCCATATAAAGAGTTTTAGTAGTTATGGAGCAGTTGGAATAAAAGGTAAAGAGGTAATGAGCGAAGATGTAGAGAGGGCGATAGATTCTGCAAGTGCGGTATATGTGCCGCTTGACCGAGAGATACTTCATGTTCTTCCAACTGATTTTATCCTCGATGGACAAGACGGGATAAAGGACCCTGTTGGCATGGCAGGGGTGAGGCTTGAGGTAAAGGTTTATATTGTTACAGGCTCTGTTGCATCTGTACAGAATTTGTTGAAGTGTTGTGAAAGGGCTGGACTTAATGTTGTGGACATTGTTCTTCAGCCGCTTGCCTCAGCAGAAGCAACATTAAACAATGATGAAAGAGACATGGGAATAGCACTTGTGGATATTGGAGGTGGAACAACTGATATAGCCATTTATAGGGAGGGATGGCTTAGACATACAGCAGTGTTGGGGATAGGGGGTAATCATTTTACGAATGACCTGTCGATTGGGCTGAGACTGCCTTTTAATGAGGCAGAAAGGGTAAAAAAGAGATATGGGGCTATTGCCCTTGATACAGACAATTCCGAAGTAGAGGTCGTGGCGATTGATGGGCAGGTGAGAGGGATACCCAGAAAATATATTACCGAAATACTCCAGCCGAGGTGTGAAGAACTTCTGGAACTTATAAGACAGGAAATAGATGGTGTTCAAAATAATGGTGTTGCTGTATCAGGTGTTGTTTTAACAGGAGGAGCGTCATTGCTTTCAGGCTTTGATAGGCTGGCAGAGACAATTTTATCTATGCCTGTTCGAATAGGTTATCCACATTTATCACACAAAAATTTCTCTGAAGATAATAATGGCATGCGCATACTGAGGGGAGAGTTTAACAATCCCATGTATGCTACAGGTATAGGGCTTGTGCTTTATGGTATTGGCTCTATGATGCCATTTGAAAGAGATGGTTCTAATTCGTTTATTAAGATTCTAAATAAAATGGCAGGATGGTTTAAGAAAATAGCAGGTAGGAGGTAACTATGTTTGAACTGGAGGATGTAGGCAGACTTGTTGCGAAGATAAAGGTTATAGGCGTTGGCGGTGGTGGTACAAATGCTGTAAACAGTATGGTTGCAGCAAATCTCTATGGTGTGGAGTTTATTACTGTTAATACAGACAGTCAGCATCTCGATGCATCTCTTGCCCCGGTGAAGGTAAAGATAGGCACAAGCCTTACAAAAGGGCTTGGTGCTGGATCAAATCCTGTTATTGGTAGGCAGGCAGCTATTGAGGATAAGGATTCTTTATCAGGGTGTATTGAAGGAGCAGACATGGTTTTTATTACAGCAGGCATGGGTGGAGGTACAGGCACAGGAGCAGCACCTGTCATTGCTAATATTGCAAAAGAGATGGGGATACTTACAGTTGCAGTTGTAACGAAACCCTTCTATTATGAAGGCAGAAAAAGGGCAATAAATGCAGAAGAAGGTATAAGAGAGATTAAAAAGTATGTAGATACCTTGATTGTTATACCTAATGACAGGATACATCTTGTTGTTGAGAAGGGCACACCTTTGCTTAAATCATTTTCCATAGCGAATGATGTATTAAGACAGGCAATACAGGGTATATCTGATTTGATACTTATACCTGGCCTTATAAATCTTGATTTTGCAGATGTAAAATCAATAATGGAAAATGCAGGAAGGGCTGTTATCGGTATGGGATCAGGCAGTGGTGAAGGCGGCGCATTTGAGGCTGCAAAGAGGGCAATATCAAATCCACTGCTTGAAGAATCATCCATTGAAGGTGCAAAGGGCATACTTATAAACATAACAGGCGGTCTCAATATGTCTATAGATGCTGTTCAGGAGGCATCATCTTTGATTTACGACTCTGCCCATGATGAGGCAAATATTATTTTGGGCGCTGTTATAAATCCTGACATGGAGGATGAAGTAAGAGTGACAGTCATAGCTACAGGACTTGAAGACAGGGTTGAAAAGGCAGAACTCCCACAGGTAAAGAAATGGATGCCTACCAAAGACCCTGTGAGCTTTAAAGGTTCGGGGAGACTATTATCAAAGAGCATAGATATACCTTCGGAGAGTTCAGGAGTTAAGGGGCAGAAGTCAGAAGAAGATTATATCAAAGAGGTTGTAAAAGCAAAAGATATAGAGAACATTGCAGAGGGTGTGCAGGGAAAAACCAATGAGATGAGTCTTTTGAATTTCCATGATCAATTACAGGAAGAACAAAAGCCTGCTTTAAACGAATCTGTTATCCCACAGGAAGATATTTATGATATACCTACCTTTTTAAGAAAGAAGACAGGAGAGTGAATCGTAGGCTTATAGAAAAAGTTGATACCATTCTTTCAAAAGAGAAGGGCACGATCTTTAAAGACCCGGGTGGAAAGATAAATATATGTCTTGTGTATCCAGATGCTTATCATATAGGCATGTCAAATTTAGGATTTCAAGGGATTTATAGTTTTCTTAATCGAAGAGATGATGTTGTATGCGAAAGGGCATTTTTACCTGATGAAAGAGATATCGGAGAATATATAAGGACAGAGACTTCTATCTTTTCCTATGAATCAAAGAGATCATTAAATAGATTTGATATAGTTGCCTTTTCCATTTCCTTTGAAAATGACTATCCGAATATTTTAAAGGCACTCAATATTGCTAAAATTCCTTTTAGTTCATCAGAAAGAAATGAATATCATCCACTCCTGATTGCAGGAGGGGTCTGCTGTTTTTTCAATCCAGAGCCAATAGCTCCAATCTTTGATATTATCTTCGTTGGTGAGGCAGAGGACTCTCTGAATGAGTTTATTGATAAATATAAGGTGAAGGGCAAAGGGCAAAAGGGCGAGATTAAGAGAGAATTATCAAACATTGAAGGTATTTATGTCCCTGAGTTTTATCAGGTGGCTTATAATAATGATGGAACTATTGCTGAAAGGATTTCTCTGAATAATGCGCCGAAGAAAATAAAGAGGAGGTATATAAAAGACCTGTCTGTTTCACCTGTGACAACTACAATTACTACTCCTGAGGCTGAATTTTCTGATATGTATCTCATCGAGGCTATGAGGGGATGCCCATGGAAATGCAGGTTTTGTCTTGTAGGGCATATTTATAGCCCTCCACGAAAAAAGGATTTGACAGCTATTACAACAGAGATAAATAGGGCAAAGGAGATTACTTCAAAAATAGGCTTGATTGGTCCATCACTAACTGATTATGCACATATCAAAGATGTTTTAAGTATTGAGGATGTGGATTTTTCTATAACCTCTTTACGTGCAAGTGAAAAGAGTGTTGAACTCGTGGCACTTTTAAAAGGGCACAAGAGCGTGTCTATTGCGCCGGAGGCAGGTACAGAGAGGATGAGAAGGGTTGTCAATAAAAAGATAACGGAGAAGGACATCCTCGATACTTCAAGCCTTATACTTAATGCGGGAATAGAGAATCTCAGGCTTTATTTTATTATCGGACTTCCAAGCGAGACTCAGGAAGATGTTTCCGGAATTGTTGAGCTTGTGAAAAAAGCGCGGCGGCTCTCAAATAGAGGCAATATAATATTGAGCATAAGCACATTTGTTCCAAAGCCATTTACACCATTTCAATGGCATGCAATGGAGCCTCTTGACTCTATAAAGGAGAAACTGAAATTTATCAAAAAGGCATTAAAGGATGAAAAAGGTGTTAAGGTCTTTCATGATGTCCCTAAATACGCTTATATGCAGGGGCTTTTTTCTATGGGTGACAGAAGAGTATTTAATGTTTTAAAGGCAATGGTTAAGACAGATGACTATAAAGCAGCATGTTCTGAGGCAGGGGTAGATATGGACTATTATATTTTTAGAGAGAAGAACTTTGACGAAATACTGCCGTGGGATTTTATAGATACGGGCATATCAAAAGAAAAACTATGGAACGAGTATATAGAGGCTATGAGTGTATAAATATCCGTAATGTCCTTATGATAAAGTCTTTTTCAATAGACCTGCCCTATAAGCTGAGATATTTTAATTGCAGATTGTGGAAGTGTATAATAAAAAAACTAAGCAAAGGAGGAAGGGAAAATGCCTGAGATAGAAGATATTGCCTTTAAGATTTCTGCTGCCTTTGAAGACAACTACTTTATTATTCCAAAAAGAAACGCCTTTAATGCAGTATTCGATAAGTATTTGTCTTTATCTGACCCAACTGCATCAATGGAACCGTATGAGGCAATCGTGCAGCTTGGATACAGGTTTCGTACCGAGTTTGATGAGATGGTGAAACAGTTAAAAGAGCTTGCTTTGATCTAAATCACTTCAAAAATAAAATCTATCTCTATAGGCGAGTTTAGAGGAAGTGATGACACACCGACTGCTGCCCTTGCATGTCTGCCTGCCTCGCCAAAGATTTCGAATAGCAAATCAGATGCGGCATTTAATACTTTTGGCTGTTCTGCAAAGTCAGCAGCAGATGCAATATAGCCGTTCAGTTTTACACATCGCTTTACTTTGTTAAGACTGCCAAGATGAGATTTCAAGACTGATAGTGCATTGATAACGCATTGCCGAGCGTATTCCTGAGCTTCTTCAATTGACACCGATTCTCCGAGCTTTCCCGTCTTAATTAGTTTGCCATCCTTCAATGGAAGCATTCCGCTTAAAAAAAGGAGATTGCCTGCTTGGACGCACGGTACATAGGAACCGAGGGGCTTTGGAGCCTCCGGAATCGTGATGTCAAGCTGTTTCAGTTTATCTTCAGGTGTCATAATTTTTATAACTTTAGCATATAGGGGTATGGATTTTCTATTATAGATTTTTATTTTGATTTCATGCGCCATGCGTTTACCGGTAAGGATAAAACATTTTATACAGGGTGTTCAAGCGGTCAGTGGCTATAAAATAAAGATTGACAGCGATACTATTATTGATACCATAATTTTACATGGGTAAGATTGCAGAGATAGTTCTGTAAATGAGAAGCAATCCTCAAAATGTGCGCTTCGCTGACTTATGCGTGGTTTGTGATTACTACTTTGGAACTGCCCGACAAAAAGGAACCAGTCATGGGATATATAAAACACCGTGGCAGTGGGACCCGAGAATTAATATTCAAAACAACAGAGGAAAGGCTAATGCATATCAGGTAAAACAATTACTTAAAGCTATCGAGATATTGGAGGTAAATCATGGCACTGAAAGATGATCATTACACTTACAGGGTAACATGGTCGGCGGCAGATAATGAATATGTCGGACTGTGCGCTGAATTTCCGAGCTTAAGCTGGTTATCGAAAACTCCGGAAGAGGCTTTAAAGGGTATTCGTAAATTAGTTGCCGACGTAATAGTGGATATGAGGAAAACAGGTGAAGTTATACCAGAGCCGATAACAAACCGCCATTACAGCGGAAAATTCGTTGTGCGTGTTACTCCAGAAACATATAAAGATCTTGCCATACAGGCGGCTGAAAGCGGGGTAAGCTTAAACCGTCTTGCTGCTGCTAAATTAAGCCGGTGACATTTTAAAAAATTCATTGCTTATCCGAAAGCATAGCCGGGATAGAGATAATATAAGACTCTCTTCTTGGGTAATTTTCACATCCATTCTTTCATGAAAGCTGATATAATTTTCCTATAGTTGAAGCAAAGGGGGGATAAGATGCGATATTTTATAAAGGTTTTTCTCGCAGTTATTTCCGGTATATTCCTGTTTGCTGGATTATCCATCGCTGGAAAAGGTATATCAAGGCTTTCTATCAAAATAATACACCAATGCCCTTGTGGTATTAGGTGTCCATTGTCCTGATGTAAAACCTCCTCCAAACATTACAAACCAGTCTCCCCAATTGCCGCCCTGAGCACTCCCGTTATGGGCAATGACTCTTCCACTACTCCCATCGGCAACACCATCAATAGCCGTATCAAGAGCCTCTAGAAATAATATTTCATCTTCAGAAAATGTGCTGGGACATCCCACTCCCCCATTTTCATCATAATCTTTACAGATTACAATTACATTCCTTTTGGAAAGATTGACAGCAGGACCATCTCTTGATGCAAGGAAATAAAACCTATAACCTCCAATTGTTATTGTATTGGTTTCACTTCCTGCTGATCCTTCATATGGTGGGTCAGTAAAACGGCCGTTTAACATGTCTGTTTTAAAAGGACCCGCCCATGAGCCATTTCTATCAGTATCTCCCGGCAGTCTGCCTTTTCTGTTATTAATTCGTATTCAAGGAACTAAATCAGTAGCCAAGAAATAGCACCTCTTTAGGAAAATGGTTTGCAATAAGGAATAAAGCAAGCCATAGGAGGCTTTAATTAAAATAGGGGAGAGGTGGTAAAGAGAGATTTTTCATCTGCTGCGGGAAGCCGGAAAATTGATAAGATAAATGGAAAGAATCTTAACGGCTGATAATAAGGCTGCGTATAAGGTATAATCAAAATGGATAGAGATAAGTTAAAAGCCGCTCTTGAGAATGGTTATGTGGAATGGCAGAGACATGCTCTTGAACGAATAATAGAAAGGGGCATATCAAGAAAGGCTGTTAAGGAGAATATTATGCCTACAAATCTTGCAATAGATGAAAAGCTTTTAAATGAAGCCTTGAAGGTGAGCGGTCATAAGACCAAGAAGAATACGGTAAACGAGGCGTTAAAAGAATTTATCCAACGGAGAAAACAGAAGGATATTCTCTCGCTTTTTGGAAAAGATTGAGATGAAACCTTCTTATGACTATAAGAGAGACAGAAGAGATAGATGAAGGTTATCGTTGACACATCTGTCTGGTCTTTGGTTTTGCGAAGACACAGTCCTGCGCAAAATCCTGAAACTGGAATTCTCAGAAAAATGGTCGAGAATGGTAAGGATTGGGAAGATTAATAAACTATTTCAACTCCTCTATAAACTCTTCAGCGCTTTTTAACGCGCCTTTTACAATATCTACGCGGTGTAATAACCCTCTGTAATAACCTGCAATATGGAGTTCGTCGTAAAGATCGTCAAACTCTTTTAAAAGTTTTCCGTTATGCACGGAAACATATTTTTGGAGGGCATTGCGGTATTCTTCAACTTTTTTGGGGAGTTCTTTTTTTGTCAGTCCTTTTTTGAGAAGATGCTCTTCGATAGCCTTTAATACGCCGAGATATGCCACCCCGCAGGCGGACTTTACATACTTTTCATCAGTGTAGTGATTCCCCTCAATCGGAGACTTGCGTAGCAGTTCCTTTGCATTATCAAGCTATCTGACAGGCTCTTTCATATTTTTATTATAACCTATTCTACAATCCCAATTCCTCTGGCACGCCGATTCTTCCAAGCACTGCTGATGCCGCTGCTACTGCCGGATTACTGAGATAGACCTCGCTTTCTGGGTGTCCCATTCTCCCCACAAAATTCCTGTTTGTAGTTGCTATAGCCCTTTCTCCTTTTGCAAGTATTCCCATATGTCCGCCCAGGCATGGCCCGCATGTTGGTGTTGAGACAACTGCCTCTGCATCTATGAAAATGTCTATAAGCCCTTCTTTCATTGCATCTTTATAAATCTGCTGTGTTGCGGGAATGACAATCATCCTGATATTCGGATTTACTTTTCTCCCTTTGATAACCTGTGCAGCCTCTCTTAAGTCTTCAAGTCTGCCGTTTGTGCAAGAGCCTATTACTACCTGATCTATGGTGATGTGTGAGAGTTCCAATGCCGGCTTTGTATTTGACGGAAGATGCGGACATGCCACTGTTAACGGTATCTTTGAGCAGTCATATTCCCTGATTTCAACATATTTTGCATCTGAATCCGATATGTAAAATTTATAAGGCCTTTTAGCCCTGTCTTTTACATATTCCTCTGTTATGCTGTCAGGAACGATTATGCCACTTTTGCCGCCAGCCTCTATTGCCATGTTGCACATGGTGAGCCTACTGTGCATAGGCAAATTTCTTATTGTCTCTCCTTCAAATTCCATTGCCCTGTATAAGGCACCATCAACACCTATATCTCCAATGGTATAAAGTATTAAATCCTTGCCTCCAACCCATTTATTAAGCCTTCCATAATATATGAATTTCATGGATTCAGGCACCTTAAACCAGCATTCACCTGTTGCCATTGCAGCAGCTACATCTGTTGAGCCAACACCTGTTGCAAATGCACCAAGTGCGCCGTATGTGCATGTATGGCTATCAGCACCGATAACTAAGTCTCCCGGTACGACAAGTCCCTGTTCAGGCAAAAGTGCATGCTCTATCCCCATTCTTCCTATCTCAAAGTATAGACCCAGATGGTATTCTTTTGAAAAATCCCTTAAGAGTTTGCACTGCTCTGCGGCCTTTATATCTTTTTGGGGTGTAAAATGGTCTGGGATAAATGCCACCCTGTCTTTATCAAATACATTTTTGGCTCCTATTTTTTTAAATTCCTGAATCGCGATAGGAGCGGTAATGTCATTAGCAAGGATAAGGTCGACCTTTGCATTTATTAGTTCGCCAGCAGAAATTTCTTTCTTGTCTGCATGTGCTGCAAGAATCTTTTCAGTAATAGTCATATGTCCTCCAAAGCATGAAGTTTTTAGAACAGTATTATATCCTTATAAAAGCAGGGTTGACAAGGTTTAAAAATAAAGAGTAAGCTTTAAAAGACTATCTCTTTTTGGCAGCCAGCTTATTTAATGCATTTATGTAAGCCTTTGCAGCAGCAACAATTATGTCTGTATCAGCGCCGTGTCCCCTTACAGTGTGGCCATCTTCTTCCAGAGAAACCATAACCTCTCCCAGTGCATCTGTTCCACCTGTAATGCTTTTGACCTCGAACTTTAACAGGTTGCTCTTTGTCTGAGTAATGGCTGCAATTGCCTTATAAACAGCATCCACAGGACCGTCGCCGTGCTCCATTTTTTCAGCAATATTGTCATTAATCTTTAGCTTTAATGCTGCCGTAGGCTTTACATTAATGCCGCTTGTAATGGACAGGTCAACGAGGCTATATATCTCGGGTGTCTTTGATACCTCCTCAGACACGAGGGCTTCCAGATCCTCATTGAAGATGTACTTTTTCTGATCCGCAAGATGCTTGAACTTTTTAAAGGCTGTATCGATTTCCTCCTGGCTGAGGTCATAGCCCAATTCCTGGAGCCTCGTTTTAAATGCGTGCCTGCCTGAATGTTTTCCGAGCACAAGTTCAGTTTTCTGAAGACCTATGTCTTCAGGCCGTATTATTTCGTAGGTCATCTTTTCCTTCAGCAGACCGTCCTGATGTATTCCTGATTCATGGGCAAATGCATTGGCTCCAACTATTGCCTTGTTAGGCTGAACAGCCATGCCGGTTATTCTTGTTATGAGTCTGCTTGTGCGAATAATCTCCCTTGTATTGATATTCGTATCTGCATTGTAGAAATCCCTGCGAGTTTTTAGAGCCATTACCACTTCTTCCATGGCGCAGTTGCCTGCCCTTTCACCTATACCGTTGATAGTGCATTCCACTTGTCCAGCCCCATTAATGATTGCTGCGAGGGAATTTGCAACAGCAAGACCGAGGTCATTATGACAGTGTACAGAGATAACTGCCCTGTCGCCTATCCTTTCCTTGATTGTCCTGATCAGTTCCCCGAATTCGGTCGGTGTTATATATCCTACGGTATCTGGGATGTTTACAGTTGATGCACCTGCCTCAATGACTGCCTCAACCACATCGAGCAAATAAGATACTTCTGTCCTTGTCGCATCCATAGGTGAGAATTCGACATCCTCTACGAGGGTGCGTGCCAGTTTTACCATTTCAACTGATCTCTTCAACGCCTCTTCACGACTAACCCTGAACTGGTATTTCAGGTGTATGTCTGAAGTGGAATGAAATGTGTGTATACGTTTCCTCGGTGCGTCTTTGAGAGCCTCGTACGCTCTCTTTATATCATCTTCTTTTGCTCGTGCGAGTCCTGCAATGATAGCACCCCTGACTTCATTGGCAATGCGCTTCACTGCCTCGAAGTCTCCGGGTGATGCGAACGGAAAGCCTGCTTCTATAATATCCACGCCTAATTTTACGAGTTGCTTTGCCACCTGAATCTTTTCATCCACATTCATAGAAGCACCAGGTGACTGTTCTCCATCTCTGAGAGTTGTATCGAATATCTTGATGATCCTCATTTTTTATTCTCCATGTTGTTCAGACGAAATATGTTGTTCCATCTGCTTTAATTTTCTTCTTTTTGCAAAAAGAAATATATTTTCAATTATACCCCATAGCAGGTATGTTATTGCAAAGATGAATATTGCAGTCGAAGGATGCACAAATAAGACAAAGAGCACTAAAACAAATACAATCAATACCCAGAAGGGCTTTCTTTCTCTGAAATCTATCTCCTTAAGACCATGATAGCGAAGTGTGCTCACCATTAATAAAGAAATAATGATTGTGATAATAGGGAAAAAGATATTTTTTTCAGGTATACTTGTCCAGAATTCATAATAAAAGATAACGATAGATGCCAAAATAGTTGCAGCACCCGGTATCGGCATGCCTTTAAATGCCTTTGAGCCGGGGGTGCCTGTCTGTATATTGAATCTTGCAAGCCTTAGGGCACCACATGCAACAAATAAAAATGCTGCCGCCCATCCCACTCTACCAAATGGTGATAGCGCCCATTTATACATCATTACTGACGGAGCAACACCAAATGCCACAAGATCTGAGAGGGAATCGAGTTCAATGCCGAATCGTGTAGATGTGTTTGTGAGTCTTGCAATCCAGCCGTCAAGCCCATCGAATATATTTGCAATTATTATTGCCCATGCCGCGTTGAGAAAATTACCATTTATAGCTGATAGGATTGCAAAAAAGCCGGCAAACATGCCGCAGAGGGTTATGGTGTTGGGCAGGAGATATACGCCTTTTTTGGGTTTTCTTTCCTCTCTTTTGTGTTTCGATGTCATTTTTAAGTATTATACCACCTAAATTGTTGCGATTCTAATTTTAAAATTATATGTCAGGTGCTTTATATTATTGCAATTATTGTTTCTCCAGCCTTTACCTTATCCCCCAGCTTGACTTTAATGTTAACATCTTTTGGCAGATATACATCCAACCTTGAACTGAATTTAATTATTCCGTATCTTTCACCCTTTTTTAGTGCATCACCTATCTTCACTCTGCATACTGCTCTCCTTGCAACAAAGCCAGCAACCTGGCGCACAAGCACTTTGCCATATCTTGTATTAAGTAACATGATGATATTTTCATTTTGCAAAGATGCCTCGTGTTTAAATGCAGAAAGAAACTTGCCTTTTGTATGAATTACAGATTCAACAATCCCGTCACATGGTGACCTGTTCACATGGACATTCAGAGGCGACATAAAGATGCTGACCATTATTGCATTGCTTTTTAGATACTGTTCTTCATATACATTTTTTATCAGTATGACCTTACCATCAGCGGGTGACACAAAGATATTTTCACCTTCAGGTATAATTCTTTCGGGGTCTCTGAAGAAGTACAGCATAAAAAGTGTAAGAATGAATGGTAAAAGGGCTATCCATATCCCGCTTGATAAGAAGAACGAAATAATGGTTAATACAGAGAAAAATATGATAAATGGATAGCCTTCTGGTGCGAGTTTAAGCATGGTAGATTATAACATTAAATCTGAGAGATTGGGCAACAATGCGACTAAATTTTTATTTTGTCAAAAATTTAATCAAATACTGTATTAATTGGATATTATGAAATTTGAGTGGGATGCTGCTAAAGGCAAAGCGAACAAGGAAAAACATGGTATTGATTTTGAAATGGCAAAGGCTCTCTGACTCGATTATCACAGGATAGAGATTGATGCCCCCTTATCCTGTGGAGAAAAGAAGTATTATATAATTGCCAAACTTCATGAGAAACTCTGGACTGATGTATATACGATGAGAAGTGATGCCATTAGAATAATTTCTGTGAGGCGATCAAGAAGAAAGTAGGCTAAGTTATATGGCAAAGAAGAAGAAATTGGCTAAAAGCATGTCTGAATTTGACAGACGATTTGATTTGTGCGAAGACATACATGACTTGATAGATATGCCAAAGGCAAAGATTATTCGTCATGGCAAAAAGGTGCGATTAACCATGGACATTGCTGAATCTCTGATAAATGAGATAGATGATATTCGGCAGAGGATAGGGGGGACAGAGGTGCATTGATAAAGGTCTGGCTCCACGAGCGCGTAAAACAGGAAAAACGGCGATAAAATAATTTGCTTAGGACGGCGTTTTTAACGCCGTCCGACAATTTTGGATATTTATGCCTTTGATTTATCCACCAGCTTGCCCTTTTTCAACCATGGCATCATTGCCCTCAGTTTTGCGCCTACATCTTCTATTTGATGTTCCTCCCCTTTTCTCGTTAGGGCATTAAATACAGGTTTGTTTGCCTTGCATTCCAGCATCCACTCTCTTGCAAAAATACCATCCTGTATTTCTTTCAATATCTTTTTCATCTCTTTTTTTGTTTCTTCAGTAATTATTCTTGGCCCTCTTGTAAGGTCTCCGTATTGTGCTGTGTTGCTAATAGAATATCTCATATTAGAGATACCGCCTTCATATATGAGATCAACTATAAGTTTTACCTCATGGAGGCATTCAAAATATGCCATTTCAGGTGCATAGCCTGCCTCGACAAGTGTCTCAAAACCTGCTTGAATTAAGGCTGTGAGACCTCCACAGAGAACTACCTGTTCTCCAAAAAGGTCTGTCTCGGTTTCCTCTTTAAATGTTGTTTCTATGATTCCAGCTCTTCCACCGCCGATTGCAGATGCATAGGCAAGGGCAATTTCTTTTGTATTGCCTGAAGGATCCTGATGAACTGCTATCAGGCATGGTACACCGCTTCCTTTTGTATATTCGGAGCGGACAAGGTGTCCAGGTCCCTTGGGAGCTGCCATGAACACATTGGCATCTTTGGGCGGCACGATTTGTCCAAAGTGAATATTAAAGCCATGCGCAAATGCCAGATAAACACCTGTTTTCATATTTGGTGCGATCTCGTTTTTATAGACATCTGCTTGAAGTTCATCAGGAAGAAGTATCATTATTATATCTGCTATCTTTGATGCCTCAGCAGGCGTCATGACCGCAAATCCTGCCTTTTCTGCCTTATCCCAGCTTGAGCCTTTTCTTAATCCTATGATTACATCCATGCCGCTTTCTTTTAAATTATTTGCATGAGCGTGTCCCTGACTTCCATATCCAATAATTGCTATTTTCTTTTTCTTCAGGGTGTCTAATTTTGTGTCTTTGTCATAATAAATGTTTATCATTTTCTACCTCCATATGAGTTTGTTTTGTTATTTTAAGAATAACAAGTTACTATTTTACACATTTTTGCAAATAATTTCTCACTGAATTTAAGTTAAAATGAAAAATGGAAAATTTATGGGTACTGCTTTCGCTTATTGCAGCATTTAGCCTTGCTACAAGTGATGCCCTTACAAAAAGGGCATTATTGCTTCATAATGAGTATCTCATTGCATGGCTGAGACTTCTGCTTTCGCTGCCTGTGCTTTTGGCATCCCTCCTTTTTATTCCGGTTCCTCAATTGGACAGGGACTTCTATATCTCCTTTCTTACAGCACTGCCCCTTGAAATAATCGCAATTATACTCTATATAAAGGCATTAAAGATTTCTCCATTAAGTCTGACACTGCCATTTCTTTCTTTAACGCCAATCTTCTTAATCATTGTCCCTTATATTATTCTTGGAGAAAAGGTTTCATTTGTGGGTGCGATGGGTGTTTTGCTTATAGCAGCGGGAGGATACACGCTTAATCTAAAAGAATTTAAAAAGGGCATTCTTGAGCCGTTTGCTGCCATAAAGAGGGAGAAAGGTTCTATATTTATGATTATCGTTGCCCTTATTTACAGCTTTACATCCTCCCTCGGCAAAAGGGCAATTGAACATTCTTCCCCAATATTTTTCGGCGCCACGTATATTACATTGCTTGTTATTGTTCTGACGCCGATAGCCTTATACAAGGGAAGGGGTGAGTTGAGAGTAATATTCCGCAATGGGGCTATAAAATCGACAATTCTTCCTGGAATGTTACAGTCCGTAATGATTATTTCCCATATGATAGCAATGAGCCTGACAGAGGTCGCATACATGATTTCTGTGAAGAGGTTGAGTCTGCTGATTGGCGTATTTTATGGCTATCTGTTCTTTAAAGAGTCGGGGATAAGGGAAAGAATGATAGGGACTATTTTGATGCTTATAGGTTTTGTGCTGATAGTGCTTTATCACTGAGATGCGGTTTTCCGATATGGCTTTAAGGATATGATATAATGTATTTAAAATATCCGATCGGATATGAAATATATTCAACTGGATAAAAATAAATCCAAAAGGAGGGGCGATTTATGTTGAAAACATTAGACCGGATAACGATAGACCCTGAAATATTTCAGGGACAACCATGTATCAGGGGTATGAGAATACCTGTAACGCTTATTCTTAAATTGCTTGCTGTTGGCAAAACACATGCAGAAATAATTGATGACTATCCGGAGATTGAAGAAGAAGATATAAAGCAGTGCATAGAGTATGCCGCATGGCTTGCCAGTGAGAGAAATGTTGCAATTGCAGGCGCGCATAAATGAAATTCCTCGCCGATATGCCTATCTCGCCAAAGACAGTGATGCATCTGCGTTCGCTGGGCCATGATGTTTACCGTATAAGCGAAAAGGGACTTTATAGGGCAAAAGACCACGATATTGTCGAAATTGCCGTTATAGAAAACAGGGTAATTCTTACAATGGATCTTGATTTTGCAGCAATTATAGCAATATCTCACATGGCTATCCCGTCAACTGTCATCTTCCGTGTGATGGATGAGAGTTATGAAAACATCAATGCCCTGCTTGAAAATATTCTTCCTCGTGTGGGAAACGATCTGCTCAATGGGGCTATCGTAATTATAGAAGATGATAGATTCAGGATTAGAAAACTGCCGATTTGAGCATTTTAGCTATAAGGGGCAACCGCAGGGTTACCCCATCAACTTAATTTTGAAAACCCTAACCTTTCTTGTTTTCATGCTATAATTTTACATGAACAGGAAATTCATGGCTCTATCACTTATTTTTATCTCTACTGTTTTCTTTTTAAGTCCATTGCTGTATTCTGTCGAAAACAAGAAACCGGAAGTGCTTGTCATAACTGTAAGCGGTGTTATTAATCCTGTTTCGGCAGAGTATATAGGTAAGTCTATTAAGAAGGCGTCGGAAATGAATGCAGAGGTACTGATTATCGAACTGGACACACCGGGCGGGCTTGATACATCAATGAGGAGCATAGTCAAAGATATTATCGGAAGCAGTGTTCCTGTTGTGGTTTATGTTTCTCCAAGCGGGGCAAGGGCTGCATCAGCAGGGGTTTTTATAACAATGGCTGCGCATATTGCTGTGATGTCGCCCGGCACAAATATAGGTGCTGCGCATCCAGTTGCAGTGGGAGAGAAGATGGATAAGGTTATGACTGAGAAGGCTACAAATGATGCAGCAGCCTATATTAAGTCTATCGCAGAAAGCAGAGGAAGAAATGCTAAGTGGGCAGAAGATGCTGTAAGAAAGAGCATTTCTACAACAGAGACAGAGGCATTGAAGAACAATATTATCGACCTGATTGCAAGGGATATGAATGCACTCCTTTCCGGAATAGATGGTAGGACAATAAAGACCGCCTATGGAGACAGAAAATTAAAAACACAAGGTGCAAAAATTATCAGACATGAGATTGATTTGAGATACAAAATTTTAAATCTAATAAGTGACCCAAATGTTGCGTATATACTTATGATGCTCGGTTTTTATGGACTGTTTTTTGAGCTTACAAATCCTGGTGCAATATTTCCGGGTGTTATTGGCGGTATATGTCTTATTCTTGCCTTTTATTCGTTTCAAACTCTTCCTGTGAATTATGCAGGGCTTTTGCTTATTATTATTGGTCTTATACTATTTATACTCGAGGTAAAGATTGTATCATATGGAATGCTGACTATAGGGGGTATAGTATCTATTGTTCTTGGCTCATTAATGCTTTTTGAGTCGCCTATGCCATTTTTGAAACTGTCACTTTCTATAATTATTCCTGTTGCAATCGTGACTGCTATATTTTTTGTTCTCACATTTAGACTTGCTTATAAGGCATATAAGAGAAAGCCTGTGACAGGAACGGAGGGGCTTATAGGTATGGAAGGGATTGCAAAGACTGACATTACCAATACAGAAGGAATGGTCATCGTGCATGGTGAATACTGGTCTGCCTATTCAGATGATGTTATACAGAGAGGCGAGAGGGTAATCGTCGAAGATGTCAGTGGATTAAAAGTGAAGGTAAGAAAAGTAAATAAATGATTGAGTAATTAGATGGTTTATATTTATAATACATTTTTAATTAGTGTCAGAGCTTAATATCTCGATAACTAACTTATGAAAGTCCTCGTTACAGGTGCAACAGGTTTTATAGGGAGTCATCTTGCAGGTGCCCTGATTCGTAAAGGTTTTGATGTTGTTTGTCTTGTAAGAAATCCTACAAACCTGAGATTTCTCGAAGATATCGATGTCAAAATAATAAAGGGAGACTGCACAGACATGGGATCCCTTACGGATGCTGTTAAGGATGTCGATTATATATTCCATCTTGCAGGATTGACAAAGGCATGCTCAGAATCGGATTTTTTTAATGCAAATGTCAAAGGGACAGAGAACGTTGTCAAGGCAGTGCTTGAAAATAATCCTTATATTAAGAGATTTGTTTATTTGAGCAGTCTTGCTGCGGTAGGTCCAAGCTATGATGGTAATCCTGTTACAGAAGAAAGTGAACCGTCTCCTGTATCGATTTATGGGAAGACAAAACTCGAAGGGGAAAAGATAGTTATGTCGAATAAAAAGAATATACCGGTGACTGTTATAAGACCTCCTGCTGTTTATGGTCCGAGAGACAGAGACTTACTGGTCTTTTTTAAAATGATAAAATTAGGTTTAATTCCTTACTGGGGTAAATGCTACTACTCTTTTTTATATGTGGAAGACCTAATAAATGGTATAATACTTTCTACCTTGAGCAAGGATGCAGAAGGAGAGATTTTTTTCATGTCTGATGGTAAAATTTATTCTAATGATGATATTATCGAAGCAATATCAAATGCACTTCAGAGAAGCCCGATAAGGGTGAATATCCCTAAATTTATTATGCCGTTGCTCGGATTTATCTCTGAAAAATTTAAAGGGGCAAATATAATAAATACAGACAAAATAAAAGAAATGAAGCATTCTTACTGGATTTGTGATACAACAAAGGCAATAGAAAGGCTGAAGTTTGAGCCAAAGGTAACTATAAAGGAAGGAGCAAAATGGACAGCAAATTGGTACAGGATACATCAATGGCTATGAATCAGGAGACAGAGAAAAGAAGACAGGTAACAGATATTTTTGAAAAATGTTTTAAATTCAATACTGCCAAAGAATTGCAGCAGATAGGGGTTTATCCGTTTTTCAGAATGATAGAGAGCGCTCAGGATCCCGAGGTAATAATGAATGGTAAAAGGATGATAATGATCGGTTCGAATAATTACCTTGGTCTTACAAATCATCCAAAGGTCAAAGAGGCAGCAATAGAGGCTGTAAAAAAATATGGTACAGGTTGCGCAGGCTCGAGATTTCTCAATGGCACACTTGACATACATGTAAAGTTAGAAGAAAAACTTGCCCGCTTTATGAGGAAGGAGGCTGCTCTTGTTTTCTCAACAGGTTTTCAGGTTAATCTCGGTGTAATATCCGCACTTGTTGGAAAGGATGATGTGGTTATAATTGATAAGATGGACCATGCAAGCATTGTTGATGGCTGTAGGCTTTCATATGGAGAGGTCAAAAGGTTTAAGCATAATGATATATCTGACCTCGAAAGGGTAATTAGTGAAAACAACGGGAGAGGAAAACTTGTTGTAGTGGACGGTGTGTTTAGCATGGAAGGTGATATTATAAATCTTCCTGATGTGCTGAAGATAACAAAGAAATATGGTGCAAGGCTGCTTGTTGATGATGCACATGGAATTGGTGTGCTGGGCAAGACAGGTAGGGGAACAGCAGAACACTTTGGTCTTGAGGATGAAGTTGATTTGATAATGGGCACATACAGTAAGTCGCTTGCATCTATTGGAGGGTTTATAGCTGGAGATGCTGATGTCATACATTATATAAAACATTTTGCAAGGGCATTAATATTCAGTGCAAGCCCACCACCTGCATCGATAGCAGCAGTTAGTGCAGCAGTAGATATAATTGAGAATGAACCCGAAAGAATAGAAAGGCTATGGAAAAACACATACAAAATGCTCAAAGGCTTTAAAGAACTTGGTTTTAACTTGGGACCAAGCGAGACGCCGATTATTCCTATTATTGTTGGAGAGGATGAGACTGCGTTTAAGTTTGTTATGATGCTTCAGGAAGAGGGGGTGTTTGCCAATGTTGCTGTATCGCCTGCAGTGCCTCCTGGAAAGGCACTTATAAGAACGAGCTATATGGCAACTCATACTGACGAGCATCTCGATAAGGTGCTTGAGGCATTCAAAAAAGTTGGAAAGGCGATGGGGTTGATATAGGTAAAAGTGGAGATAATACATGCCCGAACAAAATCAGAAATTAATGCCTTTATAAAATTCCCGCTTAAAGTTTATAAAAACGATGACCTTTATGTCCCACAATTATCAATGGATATGAAGGTGCATTTTTCTGAGAGAAATCCTTTTATAAAGGACTCAGAAGTCAAATTTTTTCTTGCAATAAAAGACGGAAACGTAGTTGGTCGTATAGCATCTATAATTAATCCTCAACACATAAAATTCCATAATGAAATGGCAGGCTTTTTCGGTTTTTTCGAATGCATTAATGATAGTGATATTTCTAATGCACTGTTAAACAGGGTGCAGAATGAATTGAAGAAAAAGGGCATGAATATTATGCGTGGTCCCATGAATTTTTCCACAAATGAGGAATGTGGATTTCTGATAGAGGGATTTGATAGTTCTCCAATGCTAATGATGCCTTATAATCCTTTTTATTATAATGAGTTAATGGATATATTCGGAATGACAAAGGCAAAAGACCTTTATGCATATATATATGAGTTCAGCAATACATTGCCGGAGAAGGTCTTACGGGTGGCTTCGCTTGCTGAAAAAAAGGGAATAAGGGTCAGGACGATAGATAAGAAAAATTTCTTGTCTGATATGAAGATTTTTCAAGATATTTATAATACGGCATGGAGAAAAAACTGGGGATTTATTCCGATTACAGATGAAGAATTATTTTATAGTGCTAAGAGACTTAAACCGATAGTAGAAACAGATATTACCCTTATTGCTGAAAAAGATAGAGAGCCGGTTGGATTTCTTGGACTTATTCCAGATTATAATTATGTTCTGAAAAGGATGAAAGGCAAGCTGAATCCTATTACATTTCTTAAAGGACTGTATTATTCCAGACGAATTCCTGATCTTAGGCTGCTGCTATATGGAATAAAGCCTGAATACCGCAATAGGGGTGTTGATGCACTTTTATTCAAAGAAGGGCATAAGAATATTTTGAAAAAAGGCGGTTGCAGGCAGATAGAATTTTCATGGATACTCGAAGATAATATCCAGGTGCTGAGGATGTGTGAGATGTTTGGTGCAAGGCTTTATAAGAAGTACAGGATTTATGAAAAGGCAATTTAGCTATTGTCTGCTGCCTTTAAAACAATTACTGCATTTACTCCTCCGAATCCGAATGAATTTGTTATAGCAAATTTTATATCTAACTCTTTTTTTTCTGTTATCACATTAATGTTGCATTCATGGTCCTTTTCTATAAGATTAATTGTAGGTGGTATAATGCCCTCTTTTATGCTCATTGCGGTGCATGCAACCTCAAACGCGCCCGATGCAGCAAGCATATGACCTGTTATAGATTTTACAGCACTTACAGGTATGTTTTGCTTGAATACAGATTTTATTGCTTGGGCTTCTGTCCTATCACCGATTGGTGTTGATGTTCCATGAGCATTGATATAATCAATATCATCAGGTGAGATCTCCGCATCTTCAAGTGCAGTTTTTATTGCCATTATCTCACCCTCAATATCAGGCTTTGTTATATGAAAGGCATCTGTTATGCTGCTGTAGCCAATGATTTCTCCATAAATTTTGGCATTTCTTTTTAATGCAGATTTGTATTCTTCAAGTACGAGCACGCATGCACCTTCTGAAAGAACAAAGCCATCCCTTTTAACATCAAACGGCCTGCTTGCGGATGGATTATCCTTTTCTGACAATGCACCTGAAATGCCGTATCCTTCAACACATAGCCTGCATATTGGTGCTTCTGTTCCACCTGCAATTGCTATATCAGCATAGCCATGTCTTATTAGTCTGTATGCCTCTCCAATAGCACTCGTTCCTGACGCGCAGGCATTAGAAATTCCTATGCAATGACCTTTTATCCCAAATTTTTGTGCTATATAAGAAGCAGCTATGTTTATTGTTGTCGAAGGCATTAAATATGGCGATAGGCGATAGGCTATAGGTGATAGACATGAGGAGTATAACTTTTGCAATCCTTTTTCGATAGTTGTAATTCCACCCCTGCTTGAGCCAATAATGACGCCTGCTGAATAAAGTGATGAGTTCGAGGAATTCTTATCGGCTTTTAACCCATTACTCTCTTTAATCAGTTTTGCATCATTAACAGCCATTGCTGCTGCTGCAACTGCGTATTGCACAAAAAGGTCAAGTCTTAAGATCTCCTTTTTAGATAAATACATATCAGCATCAAATGTTTTTATTTCTCCTGCCATTATCCATGGTAAATCTGCGGTATTGAATCTTGAAATCCTACCTATACCTGAAATTCCATTTTTAACAGATGACCATGAGTCAGTGAAATTATCTGATAGCGGTGTTACTGCCCCTATGCCGGTGATTGCAACTCTTCTCATTGTAAACTTATATTAACATAGTAGGTTTACAAATTAAATGTTTCTTTTATGCCTAAATGGCTTATAGGTAATGCCGAATGCTTGCAAAAGTGCTATTGTAAAGCTATAATGTAAAATAAAATTGGTAAATGAGCGAAGGGAGGGTATATGGCTCAGAGTATTGGTGCTTTGCCTGAGGTTTTAAAAGTTGGAACAAATGAAATGGAACTTGTTGTTTTCAGGATGTATGGGACACAACCTGATGGCAGTCCCGAGGTTCTGGATTATGGTGTAAATGTTGCTAAAGTCAGAGAGATTATCCCAATGCCTACACTCACAAAGGTGCCTGATATGCCAGCATATGCAGATGCACTTGCCGAGGTAAGAGGAGAGGTTATTCCTATAGTGGATTTGGGCAAATGGATGAAGATAGTCCCCCCATCCAGTATAGAAATAAGACCAAAGGTTATAGTGCTGGAAATGCTTGGACAAACAACAGGGATGATTGTTCATGAGGTAGAGAGGATAAGGAGGATCAAATGGGACCAGATAAAACCACCGCCATCAATGCTTCAGGCAAAGCACAGCGGAAGGATAACAGGGGTAACAAAGATAGACGATGAAGGAGAGGCACTTCTTCTTATACTTGATTTAGAGAGCATTATTTCTGACATGGGTGGTTTTATGCCAAAGCATGAGATAGCACTTGAGGAAATAGAAAGAGTAGGGAAGAAAAAACTCAAAGGGACTGTGCTAATAGCAGATGATTCATCAGTTGCAAGGAAGATACTGAAGGACACACTTGAAAATGTTGGACTTCATGTAATTGAAGCAGTTGATGGAAAACAGGCAATGGATATATTGAATGATTTTCTTCAGAGGATTGGAGATCAACCAATTAACAATTTTATTCAGCTTATTATTTCTGATGTAGAAATGCCTGAAATGGACGGCTTGACATTCACAAAAAATGTTAAAGCCAATAGTAAGCTTCAATCATTGCCAATAATAGTAAATACATCATTGAGCGGAGATGAAAACAGGGAAAAGGCAAAGAGTGTTGGTGCTGATGGCTATCTTGTGAAATTCGATGTCACAAAACTGATACAAGAGGTATCAAAATTCTTAGGTTAAGGCTATAGGCAATGGGAAACAGGTGATATTCTGATTTTTCTTTTCCTTGTGCCTATTGCCTATCACCGAACTCTATAATACATTTCAGAGAATCCTTTGCCTTTGCTGTAAGTCTGTATGCCTTTTCTGTTTCTTCTATGGCAAATCTGTGCGTAACGAGTTTGCTAGCAGTAACAATGCCTTTGCTTATGAATCTTAATGCCTTTTTTGTATCGTCAGGTCCGCATGAATAGCTGGTGACTATATTTATGTCTCTAAAATAGATATAATTTGGGTCTATAGTAAGCATCTCATCTGGTCTTGCAGGCGTGAAGAATACAACGGTCCCGCCAGATGCAACTGCCTTGATCCCTTGTTGCATTGCGCTTGCACTGTTAGGCCCGACAATAACAATATCTGCCATAAAATTATTGGTTATATCCTTTAACCTATCAATAAAATTCTCTTTTGAAATATCTATGACATGATCTGCTCCAAATTCAAGTGCCTTGTTAAGCCTAAACTGTATCATATCGGCGCCGATTATTTTTTTTGCTCCAAACTCCCTTGCAAGCAGCACATGCATCTGTCCCATAACTCCAAGTCCGATGATGAGTATAGTGTCCCCCTCTTTTATAGACGCCCTTTTTAATGATTTGACAACACAGGCAGTTGGCTCAATTAATGTGCCATCTTCATAACTCATGGTTTCGGGTAGTTTAAGGGTATCATTTTTAAGGTTTGTCTCTGGAATGAGGATATACTCAGATATGCCTCCGGGGATTATCTTTGTATTTTTCCATGTATTACATTGCACATAATCGCCACGATTGCAGTATTTGCAGTTTAGGCATGGCGCGTGGTGATGAACAAATACCTTATCACCAACAGAGAATGGAGTATTGTAGTGATAGAGTGCTGAACCAAGTTCGACTATTTCTCCGACAGGCTCATGTCCAAGAACAACAGGTGCTTTTTTTTCAATATACCACGGCATGACATCGCCAGAACAGATGCCGCAGGCTTTTGTTTTGATTAAAGCATCATAAGAACCTATTTGTGGTACAGGTATGTCCTCGATGCGTATATCACTAAAACTATATAGTTTTGCAACCTTCATTGTTTGATTTGTGAAATAATTTACGGAATAATCGCATATTTTATTCCTTCGCCTCTTGAGAGCCTATTAAGTGCAAGATTAAGGTCTTTTAAGGGATAGCGACCGCTTATTAAATGCGAGAGGTTCAGTGTACCTTTTAATAGATTGTAGGCAATTTTCACATCGTGTGGAGTAAAATGAAATACCCCTTTTAATGTTAATTCATCATAATGAAGTCTGTATGTATCATATGTGACTTTTGTCCCTTTTTTTACTCCTCCAAAAAGAATGACGGTCCCTCCCCTTCTTATATAATTGACAGAAGTCTCCCAGACATCTATCTGCCCTGTGCATTCAAAAACATAGTCAACGCCGAGTCCATCAGTAAATTTATCTACAGCATCTGTAAGTTCTGAGGGTAACACGGCCATTTCTGCATCAAGACTTTTGGCGAGATTAAGTCTCTCCTGTTCAAGCCCTGTAATAATGACTTTTGCTCCTTTGAGTTTTGCTATACAGAGGTGTAAAAGCCCAATCGGACCAGTGCCAATTATTAATACCCTGTCTCCTTTTTTAATATCTATTCCTTGCATACCATGCACTACGCATGAAAGAGGCTCAAGAAGTGCTGCCTCTTCAAAACTCAAATTCGCAGGCTTATGAAAGAGATTTTGTTTGACTATATGTGAGGGCAATAGAATGTATTTTGCAAAGGCGCCTAAGACCTTTGTGTCCATTATATTTTCGCAGAGGTTGTAGAGCTTTTTTTTGCAATATTTGCATTTAAGGCATGGTGCACTGTGAACTGCCATTATTTCGTCACCGATTTTGAAGTTTTTAACTCCTTTGCCGAGTTCTACTATAACACCTGAAAACTCATGTCCAAATACCCCAGGCATTGGAATCATTGGATGTCCTCTCAGAAATGCTTTTAGATCTGTGCCGCAAGTGAGCGCTGCCTTTACCTTCACAAGCACCTCGTCTTTAGAAGGTTTGGGAACAGATGTTTGCCTTAATTCAATTATTCCTGGTTTTATTAGATAGCTTGTAAGATTAGAGTCAGGCATTAATGGAACCCTATTTTACCACCCAGAAATTGTCCAATGACAGAAGCCAGTATAAAGAGGGGTATAAATTTGTAATCAGTATTTGTGACGATCCTTATAAGAACTATAAATGGTATTGGCATATGAATATACATGAACCATTTTAGCGAATATTTCTTTGCTTGACTTCGCAAATAGCCAAATGGAATGTGTATTATAAGAGCGATAAGGGTTATCAATAATATCGGTGACATGTAAAATTATAAATTAGCTTCTGCATTTTTCACAATACCCAAAGATCTCGAGACTGTGCCGTAGTCCTTGAAATTTTTCTTTTTGGCATATTTCGTCCTGCAGCATTTCAAGGGTAGGAGAATAAAATTCGATTACATTGCCGCAGTTCATACATATCATGTGATCATGGTGCCTGTCTTTTGAGACTATCTCATAATGTGCATGACGGTCAGTACGCTCGACTTCTTCTATGATACCTATCTCTAACAAGAGAGGAATTGTTCTATAGACAGATGCCCTCGATACTTTTGACCCCTTTGCCTTTAGCCTTATAAATAATTCTTCTGGATCAAAGTGCTTTTTCATGGCAAGCACTTCGTTTAGTATCTCGTCTCGCTCTTTTGTTGATTTTAAACCTTTTGTAATCAGAAATTCCTTGAATTTTTCTCTTTCCATAATTTCCTCCAACTACTCATATGCTCATATTAAAATATCGTAATATCCAGTTCAACATCCCTCCGAATAAGAAAGCAGATGGGAATACTATAGCTATAATCCACAGGGCTGTTTTTAGACCCCTTTCTTTTATTATCATAAAGAAATTAGCAAGACATGGAACAAAAAGGGTTATTGTAACAAGACTGACAATGGATTGTATCGGGGTTAACATACCTTGTTGTGCCATTGTGAATAATCCTGCAGCACCATAGTCTCTTCTAAGAAATCCGAGGATGAATGCCTCTGATGTCTTTGCAGGCAGGTTGAGTAAATTGACTACAACAGGAGATGTAAGTCTTTCTAAGTGAATAAGGATATTGAATTTATGCAAAACAAAGAGTATGAATGTTCCAAGAATAAAGAGTGGTACAGCCTCTCTCAGATACCATTCAACCCTACCTGCTGTTTTTACTATGATATTCATTATATTTGGCATCCTGATAGGTGGTATTTCAAGGAAGAATTCTGTCCGTTCTCCACTGACAATTTTTGATGCAAGAAAACCTGAAATAAAGAGAACTACGAGGATAGTTGATACCCATATTATTGTAGCTCTTAAGGAGAGGGCACCGAGCATTCCAAGTATGACCCCTAATTGTGCTGAGCAAGGTATAGCAAGTGCTAAAAGAAATGTGGTGATTATCCTGTCTCTTTTGGTCTCCAATATTCTTGATGTCATTACTGCCATTGTCCCACATCCAAGACCAAGAACCATTGGGAGTACGGCTTTGCCATTGAGCCCTATTATATTAAATACCTTGTTGCTCATAATTGCGAGTCTTGGCAAGTATCCACTATCTTCAAGGACTGCAAAGGCTATAAAGAAAGTTACTGTTATTGGTAATATAATAGCAATGGCATATGTTAGTGCTACTGTTATAAGACCATATTCACCGACAAGCAGTTCTTGTAACAGTTCTATTGGCATGAGGAGTTTGACAACTTTTGTAGCTGCTGGATTGATGTAACCATTGAATATGGTTTCCTCCATGAAACCTACAAGTGTGCCAGCTCCGAATACCCCTACAAATTCATAAAGCCCATACAATACTGCCAGTAAAACAGGGATACCATATACAGGATGCATGCTTATGCTACCTATAAAGTTCAGTAATTTCCCCCCTTCAGTACTGCTTTTTTTTATGACTCTACTGACTATTTCTTCTGCTGCATCGATTCTTGTCTTGTTTATCAAATATCCAACAGAATCTCTGAACTTAAGTTTGCACTCGTCTCGCAGTCTTTCTATTTCTGTCAAGGCATCTTCTTTTACATTTGCCTTCAGCCAGTCTCTGAGGCTTTCATCTTCTGACAGTATCATTATCGAAAGAGAGCGTTGAGAAATATTTGATGGAGGTAAAAGTTTTGAAATTTTTTGTATATAATCCTCGATTACAGGGTTGTATTTTATCTGTATCTTTGACTTCTCCGGAGATACCATAGCCTCTTTTAATTCTTTAATTCCCTTTCTTTGGGGCGCTACAGTGCCCACTACATTAATACCAAGAATATTTTTTAGACTTTCTATATCTATAGATATTCCTCTGTCCATTGCTTCATCTATCATATTCAGAGCTAAAACCATAGGAAAACCCATCTCAGAGAGTTGAAGTGTTATCAGAAGTGTCCTCTTAAGATTCTTTGCATCTCCCACCTGCACAACTGTAGAAGGCGCCTCGGTGAGGAGTATGTCTCTTGTTACTTTTTCATCTTCGCTCATTGGGATAAGACTGTTAACGCCGGGTGTATCTATTAGAAGCAATCTTTTGTTTCCCAGAGATATATTACCCTGTGTTATTTCCACAGTAGTGCCGGGATAATTAGATACAGTTACATATTTTCCTGTGAGAAGGCCAAATATTACGCTTTTACCCACATTTGGATTGCCGATAAGTGCAATTTTTTCTAAATTAATAGGCTGTCTTTTTGTTTTTGGCTTATGTTCGTGCAATGAAATCCTCCGATTATGTTATGTTGCGATTTAATCTCAATTACATTATAAAACATATAGAGAAAAAAATACAAATGACCGTAATCCGTAATAAAAAATTTTATTATCGTATAGCAGGGGGTATTATTCAGGGGTATTATTCAGAGGTGCTGAAAAGCCTTTATCAGCAATACCTTAGAGCCGAACCCTCCCGCTGTTTAAGGGCAACTTCAGTATCACCCTTTAGTCCGAAAGGGGGGATTTCATCCCCCTTTCGAAAACCCCCTTTCAAGAGGGGGATCATGGGGGAGATGAAATCGCCTCCATGCTGAAACAGGCAGAAAAAATAATCTCATCACATTGATAAAGGCTTTGATGGACTTTGTCACTTTAAGCTTTGAGCGTACACTGCTAACCATGTTTACGGATTATGGAAATGACAGAATACAAAATCCTCTGTCATCTGTTTTCTTAACTTGCATCTTATTTATAGTATCTTGTATCCTTTTAAATTATGAACAATCTATTTACTGATATGCGTGGAGTGGTTGAAAGATTCACTATTTGTTTTTCTTTATTCATTGCTTTATTGACTATGTTTCTGATTTCTCCTGTTGCTGCACAGGTCAGTAACGAACAGACAGTAACTATAAAGGTTGGCAAGCATTCTAACTTTATAAGAATTGTTTTTTTAGGCATACCTGATGAATACATACAGAAGGCATCAGTAATACTTGCAGATAATAATGTTATCAAGGTTGATTTTCGGTCTTCTGTTGTTTTTAAGCCACATAATAAAGATATTCTAAAAAGTGAAGTTCCTCTTGATATAGTTTCGGGCATTAAGATTGGTGTAAAGGGCAGCAGTTGTTCGATTATTATAGAAAATCTTGATGATATAAATGTCTTGAAACTTTCGGCACCAGCGAGACTCGTCATAGATGCCTATATCAACAAGGCAATAAAAGAAGAGATGACCGTTATGGATGCGTCTATTGATGGTAGTTCTATCCCAATTGAAACATTTGTTATAGACCCTGGTCACGGTGGATATGACAGCGGGATTCGTGGCAAGAATTTTATAGAAAAAGATTTTGTGATGGCATTTGCAAGAGATTTTTCACATATACTCGAAAAAAAAGGCAAAAAGGTCTTTCTTACCAGAAAAGGTGACCAGGTTCTTTCGATAAAAGACAGAATCAAGATTACAAATCAGAAGTCTCCGGAAATCTTTATCAGTCTGCATTTATCGTCAAAGAATGAATTTGTTATATATACTGCACCAAAAACGGGAGATGTTAACCAATATAGAAAAGATGCCGCATCAGAACAGGAAAACAATAAGAATATCACGAATGCTATAATGAGTAGTGTAAGGGATGGACTTGGTATAGGTGTCAAAAATGAAAAATTGCCCTTGTCAGTGATAGCATATGTGAATGCGCCTGCCATTTTAATAGAACTACCAAATCCTGAAAAATTTCATTATGATAAAAGAAATAAAGAGCGACTGATAAATGCAATATTGAAATGGTTATCTGTTAAAAATAGTAAAGGACAGGTATTAACAGGTGAAAAATAAAAGAAACTTATTGATAGCCCTGTTACTTATTTTTGTTGCAGCATTGTCAGGATGGCTGTTCACAAGGTATTATCATTCTTCATTAGTGAAAAACGATAGTCCATTAATCGAATTGAGAGATGGTATTCCCTATGATTATCAAGATCAAACGACAAAGACAAGCGGTGAAGATATGATTGCAGTGAAGATATTTTATCCCTCTACTGATGGCGAGACATCTGAAGAGAAAACAGTTCCCAATAAACTGCTGCCCGTGGCAATAGCTGATATGATCGTTGAGGAATATCTGAAAGGGTTAAAGGATAGTGTAAAAGATGTGAAATTACTTGGTGTGTATAAGGACAGAAATAATGTGTTTTATATTGATCTTTCTGATGAGATTAGAAGAAATTTTTCAGGTGATGCAAAACAGGAATATTTTCTTTTGAAATCATTGTTTGATACAGTTGTCACAAATATAGCTCAAACAGAAGATGTAAGGTTATTAATAGAAGGTAAGGAAGTGGAGAGCATAGGAGGCCATTTTTTGATTTTATACGGTCTAAAGGGAGTGCTATGAACAATGAGCCAATTGGTATTTTTGATTCAGGAGTAGGGGGACTTACTGTTTTAAAAGAGTTAAGAAGGATATTGCCCTATGAAGATATTATTTACCTTGGCGATACCGCAAGGGTTCCATATGGTATTAGGTCACCTGAAACTGTGACTCGATATTCTTTTGAATGTACAGAATTTCTCTTGAGTAAGAAAATAAAGCTTTTGGTTGTTGCCTGTAATACTGTATCTGCCATAAGTCTTAAAGAAATACAGAAAAAGGTATCAATACCTGTAGTAGGTGTTATAGAGCCGGGGGCAAGGGCTGCAGTAGATTCTACAAAGAATGGAAAGATAGGTATAATAGGGACAGAGGCAACTATAAAAAGTAGTGCCTACTTTAAGGCTATTAAAGCAATCAGTGAAGATTTAGAGGTCTTTGGATTGGCATGTCCACTCTTTGTTCCTCTTGTAGAAGAGGGCTGGACAAATGGCATTATAGTTCGGCTCATTGTTGAGGAATATCTTAAAAGCATGTTGGAAATCGCAGTGGATACCCTTGTGCTTGGTTGTACTCATTATCCACTTTTAAAAGGGGTAATTCAAGATGTAATGAAAGATGTTTCTCTTGTAGATTCTGCCATAGAGACGGCAAAGGTAGTAAGGAAGGTCTTGGAAGAGCAAGGAGTAAATAGCAACGAGCAAGGAGTTAGGGAGCAAGGCAGGTTAAAATTTTATGTGACTGACTCTACAGATAAGTTTGTCAGTATCGGAGAGAGATTTTTGCAAAGCAAGATTGAGGATATAGAAAAGATAAATCTTGGGCGATAGGCAATGAACTGCCAAAGTCGTTAATTGTCTATAGCCTGTAATATTTGGAGGTAGGGTGAGACCTGATGGAAGAAAAAACGATGAGTTAAGAAAAGTAGAAATAAAGAGGGATTTTATACCCTCTGCTGAGGGATCTGTCCTGATAGAGATGGGCAATACAAGGGTAATATGCACAGCCTCTATAGAGGATAAGGTCCCTCCATTTTTGCGAGATCAGAAAAAAGGATGGGTAACTGCAGAATATGGCATGATTCCAAGGGCTACACATACGAGAAGTACGAGAGAGTCAACATCTGGGCGTATAGGTGGAAGGACACATGAAATCCAGAGATTAATAGGAAGGTCATTAAGGGCTGTTGTTGACCTCGAACTTCTTGGCGAAAGAACAGTATGGATTGATTGTGATGTGATACAGGCTGATGGAGGTACGAGGACCGCATCTATAACAGGAGCCTTTATAGCACTTAATGATGCATTATATCGTGCTATGAGAAATGGCATGATAGAAAGGAATCCTGTAAAGGATTATCTCGCTGCTATTAGTGTAGGTGTTATCAACGGTGAACCTCGCCTTGACCTCTGTTATGCAGAGGATTCTGCTGCAGAGGTAGATATGAATGTGGTAATGACAGGTGAGTCTAAAGTAGTAGAAATTCAGGGTACTGCTGAGTTAGAGCCATTTTCAAGGAATATGCTCGATACGCTCCTTTCACTTGCAGAGAAGGGTGTTGGAGAGTTGATTAAGATTCAGAGAGAGATAGTAAAGTCAAATATGTTAAAATATTAAAAATATTGAGGGACTCTGTCTCTAATAAAATGACGAAGGGGCAAGGAAACGATATGTATAAGAGTCTATTTGTCTGGTTGCTTATCGGGATGGCAATGATTCTTGTTTTTAATCTCTTTAATGTTCCACCCAAGAACGAAAAGGAGATAATATTCTCTGAGTTTATTTCAAAAGTGGAATCAGGAGATGTGGACGAGGTTATTATCAAGGATAATTATATTACTGGTAGATTTAAGGATGGGAGTAAGTTCAGGACATATACTGTGAATTATCCTGATATGGTCAAGGAGTTAAGAGATAAGAATATTAAAATAACTGCAAGACCTCCTGATCAAAATCCGTGGTATGTAAATTTTTTCTTTTCATGGGGTCCTATTATATTTCTTGTTCTTGTCTGGATTGTCTTTATGAGGCAGATGCAAATGGGCGGTAACAAGGCAATGTCTTTTGGAAAGGCAAAGGCTAAATTGGTCTCAGACAAAGCTGTAAAGGTTACATTTGCAGATGTTGCAGGCATAGAAGAGGCAAAGACAGAGGTTGAAGAGATAATCGAATTCCTTAAAGATCCACAAAAGTTTTCTAAACTTGGAGGGAAAATCCCCAAGGGTGTTTTGCTGGTTGGACCACCTGGAACAGGAAAGACCCTTCTTGCTAAGGCTATAGCAGGAGAGGCAGGGGTGCCATTTTTCTCAATGTCTGGTTCTGACTTTGTGGAGATGTTTGTCGGAGTTGGTGCATCAAGGGTAAGAGACCTCTTTGAACAGGCAAAAAAGAATGCACCGTGCATAATATTTATAGACGAAATAGACGCAGTTGGAAGACACAGAGGGGCTGGATTGGGTGGAGGTCATGATGAAAGAGAACAGACTCTAAATGCCCTTCTTGTTGAGATGGATGGTTTTGAAGGAAATGAGGGTATTATTATAATTGCTGCAACTAACAGACCCGATGTGCTTGACCCTGCACTTTTGAGGCCTGGAAGATTTGACAGACAGATAGTCGTACCAACTCCTGATGTAAGGGGCAGGCTTGAAATACTTAAGGTTCATACAAGAAATATCCCTCTTGCTGACGACCTTGATCTTGAAAAGATAGCAAGGGGGACACCCGGGTTTTCAGGTGCTGACCTTGCAAATCTTGTGAATGAAGCAGCATTGCTTGCTGCAAGAAAATCAAAAGAAAAGGTTGACATGTCAGATTTTGAATCTGCTAAGGATAAGGTATTGATGGGTGTCGAAAGGCGGAGTATGGTTTTGAGTGATACTGAAAAGCGAAATACTGCATATCATGAGGCAGGCCATGCCCTTGTTGCAAAGCTTACCCCGGGAACAGACCCTATACATAAAGTGAGTATAATACCAAGAGGAAGGGCACTCGGGGTTACACAGCAACTCCCAATAGATGACAGATATACATATTCAAAGGATTATCTCGAAAAGACCCTTAATGTACTTTTAGGGGGTAGGGCTGCTGAGGAGATAGCCTTACATCATATGACTACAGGAGCTGGAAATGATCTTGAAAGGGCTACAGAGCTCGCAAGAAAGATGGTTACTGAGTGGGGTATGAGTGAAAGATTAGGACCTCTTACCTTTGGCAAGAAAGACGAGCAGATATTTCTTGGCAGGGAAATAGCAAAACATAAGGACTATAGTGAGAAGACCGCTGAAGAGATTGATGATGAGATAAAAAAGATTGTTACGAGTGCATATGAAAGGGCAAAGAAGATACTTAAGGACAATTATGATCTCCTTGATGCCCTTGCACATGCCCTTCTCGAGAGAGAGACCATGGAAGGTCATGATATTGATAAACTGATTGAAGAGGCAAGAGTTGTAAAGGCTTAAAATCATGCAGAAGTCTAAAATTAAATCAGAGGCAATTAGATATTTTGAGAATGCAAAAGAATTGCTTAGCAAGTCCCCGATTGAGGACGACACATACACAGATATTAAATATGTCCGGGAGGTGTGCGGAACGGCCTATCTTGCAGTTTTAAAGGCAATAGATGAATATTTGATAAAGAATGGCATTAACACAAGAGATTTACCCCAGTCTGTAGAAGGCTACAGGGATATGCTCAAAAAATATCTCTCGATTTACAATGGTAAACTCACAAGAGAATTTGACAAACTGTATAAAATGCTGCACATAGCTGGATATTATCGGGGATTACTGGAAGATGTAAATGTGCTGAAAGATGCCTTTAAGGCAGCAAAGACATTTATTGAAAAGATAAAGTAAAAAAACTCTCATGCCGACGATTTTATTTGTAATGGGATGGAGGTTTTTCTTTTATGCAAATGAAGGAATCGAACCAATTCATATTCGTTGCAAGAAATGCGACAGGGAATGTAAATATTGGCTGGATACGGAAAACTTTGTGATTGAAGAAGTATACTCATACAAACAATATGAGCGGTAGGGAAAAGTGAGAAGTCAAAAAGATTATCTTTGAATATTTTGAATTTATAGAAGCTGAAAGGGAAAAGTTTCAGAGGGAGATTCAAAGAGGTCTGTCATATTCCTGTAAAACATGGATTGTTTCAGATGGCATGTATTGGTCTTGTGGATTACAATACCTCTTTAATAAACCCCGTTGTATGCTGGAAAGATAACAATGAATGTATAGATAAAATCCATGCATGCGGTTTTAAAGATTACAAAACTGTTAAGGATATTGTTAATACTAAAAATTATTTCATATGCAACGATATCGAACATGCTGAACAGCCCTTTGCATAAACCCATCTCGACAAATGAGCTTTTGAGAAAGGCAAGAGAGGTATCGGATAAAAAAACAGATTAAAAATGATAAAATAGTGCGTGAAGATCAAGTGGTCAAACTTCTCCTTAGATTTTTCTAAGAAAACCTATATAATGGGCATTCTTAATGTTACCCCTGATTCGTTTTCTGACGGGGGGCTTTTTTTTAGTGAAAAGAATGCCATTGAACATGCTCTCAGGCTTGTTGAAGATGGGGCAGATATTATAGATATTGGAGGTGAATCAACAAGGCCTGGATCTGAGCCTGTTCCAGTAGAAGAAGAAATCAGGCGCACAATACCTGTAATAAAGGCTATATCAAAAGAAATAAAAAGCCCAATCTCGATAGATACCTATAAGGCAGAGGTTGCAAGGCGTGCCCTTGATGCAGGGGCTTCGATAGTTAATGATATTAGTGGACTTCGCTTTGATCCTGACATGCCTAAGGTAGTTTCTGAATACAAGGTTCCTGTAGTAATCATGCACATAAAGGGAAGGCCAAAGGATATGCAGCAGAATCCCCAGTATGAGGCTTTGATCCCTGAGATCATGGATTATCTGAGAGTAAGCATAAGGCTTGCTAATAAATTCGGAATTTCAGGTGATAAGATTATCATTGACCCGGGCATTGGCTTTGGAAAAACATTTGAGCATAATCTTGAGATCATAAAAAATCTTAAGGAATTTACTCTTCTTGGGAAGCCTATTGCAATAGGTGCATCGAGAAAGGCATTTATCGGAAAGATATTAGGTGATGCCCCTCCATCAGAAAGGCTTGAAGGCACTGCAGCGGCTGTTGCGATTTGCATATTCAATGGTGCAAATATTGTAAGGGTGCATGATGTGAAGGAAATGGCAAGGGTTGCAAAAGTTGCTGATGCCATAAAAAGCGGTAAAATTTAATCATGGCTGATTTCACCCAGGACGACCTTAGAGATTTATTGTCAAAATGGCTTACACCTGAGCGCATACCAAAAAGATTCAGGATTATTACAGATACAACAGACTTCTATAGAGTAGACTATGATGATGTTGCCATATTTAAAGACAGACCATATCTTATAAGGAATGTAGAAAAGGAAGGCAGATTTGGTATCGATGAACAGCCAAAGTTCTGGGTCAAGAGGGCAATAGACATGATAACCGGTGAGACAAAGATTATAAAATTGGTCTTCTGGGAGAGGTTTACTGCAAAGGTCGGGGGCATTTCATTTGAGTGTTTCAGGAGTCCTAAAAAAGAGGCAAGGATTCTTGATATTGTTAGAGGTCATCCAAATTTCATGCATGGATTTTCTGTTGAGGATTCTGCTGGAAACCTAATACGCATTATCGATTATATCAAGGGAAAAACCTTAAGCGATCTTGTATTTTCAATAAAGAAATCTCATGAAGAGTATTTTTATGAAGATATTCCTTTGCTTCTGAAATCTTATATTGAGTTGATAGATGCAGTAAGATTTTTACATAAGCATGGTGAAAAACACGGTGATATAAGGAGGGACCATATATTAAAGGATACAAACACAGGGGAGTATAAATGGATAGACTTTGATTTTAATTATTATCACAGAGAGAATAAATTTGGCTATGATCTATTTGGTCTTGGCAATATCCTCATATTCATTACCGGTAAAGGCGATTTGACCATACAGGAACTTACAAATAGACCTGATATTTTAAATTCAATAGATGAAAATGACATGAATATTGTATTTCATAATCGTGTTGCAAATCTTAAAAAGATATATCCATATATTCCTGATGAACTTAATTATATTCTTATGCATTTCTCTAACGGAGCAGAGGTTTTTTACGAATCTACAGATGAACTATTATCTGATATGGAGAAGGCGATAAACAAAATATGCTAAAATATGCATCTGAGGAAAGGCGTTTTGACAAAGGAGGAGAAGTGTCTAACAGGATTAGAGTGAAAAATCCCATCGTCGAAATAGACGGCGATGAGATGGCAAGGATTATCTGGCATCTTATAAAGGAAAGGCTTATATTGCCTTTTTTGGACATCGATTTAAAGTATTATGACCTCGGTATAAAGCACAGGGATGAGACTGATGATAGTGTAACAGTTGATGCAGCAAATGCAATTAAGGAATTTGGTATTGGTGTAAAGTGTGCCACCATAACCCCTAATGCTGCCCGTGTAAAGGAGTATGGTCTCAAACAGCAATGGAAGAGCCCTAATGGGACAATTCGTTCTTTACTCGATGGTACAGTATTCAGGAAACCTATAATCATAAAAAATATTCCACCAGCAGTCCGAAAATGGAAAAAGCCAATTATAATTGGACGCCATGCGTATGGAGATATATACAAAGATGTGGAAATGGTGGTTGACGGGCCTGGCACTGCAGAGATTGTGTTTACTTCTGAAAACAGTGGTAAAAAGACTGTATTGAAGATTCATGATTTTAAGGGCAAAGGCATAATTATGGGAATGCACAATACTGAAAAGTCTATCAGGAGCTTTGCACGGTCATGTGTAAATTATGCCCTTAGCGAAAAGGTTGATCTTTGGTTTGGGGCAAAGGATACAATTTCCAAACAATACCATGGCTTTTTTAGAGATGTCTTTGCTGAGGAAGTGGAAAAGGTTAGAGACAAGTTTGAGCAGGCGGGAATACATTACCGTTACCTCCTTATTGATGATGCTGTTGCACAGGTAATAAAATCAGAAGGCGGCATGCTCTGGGCGTGTATGAACTATGATGGTGATGTAATGTCTGATATGGTTGCAACAGGTTTTGGAAGCCTTGGTCTTATGACATCAGTTCTGGTATCACCTGATGGAAAATATGAGTATGAGGCAGCACATGGTACAGTGACAAGGCATTATTATGAATATATCAAAGGCAATCCAACATCCACAAATTCAATAGCATCTATTTTTGCATGGACAGGTGCTATAGCAAAAAGGGGAGAGCTTGATAGTACTCCTGATGTTGTAAGATTTGCAAAGACTCTTGAGGATGTTGTCATTAAGACCGTTGAAAGCGGCATAATGACAAAAGATCTGATGCTGATAGCAGAGCCTCCTGTAACGAAATATGCATTAACAGAAGAGTTTATCAATGCAGTGGCAGAGGGATTGAAAAAGTATAGTTAGAGATGATAGGGGATGTCGCTCCAATACTTTATCTCCTATCATAATTAATATTACTCTTTATTTTCTTCGAGTTTTTTCAGCAGGTCTTTTTTTCTGATGCGACCATAGAGGGTTGTGCCGTCTTTAAACTCAAACACAGGGATATCAAACCTGTAGAGTTCATAGAGCGCATCGTTAGAGGTTATGTCTATTTTGTTGACCTCTATTTTGTATTTTTCTATTAATCCGTTCAGCATCTCCTCGGCAGCATCGCATAACCAGCATCCAGGTTTGTAATAAAAGGTAAGTCTAATCATATTTCAATTTTACTTCTATATTGAGTATTTTTTCAAAAATTGGGTAAAATTTAAGAGTTTAATATCAGATGGCACGGAGGTACTTTAATGGAGCTGGATGTAAGCATAGATAAAGATTCTATCTCGATTCCTATCAGCAATCCTTTTCATCTTGACATAGATGCAATTTTAAAGAAGATAGAGGATTTTGTTTCCTCTAAAGGACTTAATCTGAATGACGTTGATATAAAAGGACTCCTCCCTAAAATGGTCAGAGGGATTGCAGGATGTGAAGGTGGATGTCCAGCTAATGCATTAGAACTTGTAAGAAATGGATTTAATAATTTTGATCTCACATATATAGAAGGGGGAATATTATCAGCAAAGACTGAATTAGAGAACGGAAGTGTCCTCAATCTAAAGATGTTTCCTGATTTTTAGTTTTATCAATAGAATTAGCGAGATACACCCTTACATCCTTTCAGGTGCTTTTACCCCGAGTATTTTTAGTCCATGCCTTATCACAATCTGTATTGCTTTGCACATAGCAAGACGTACCCTTGTTAGCTCAGGGTCTTCTGACACTACTCTGTGTTTGTGGTAGTACGGATGGAACATCCCTGCAAGCTCTTGAAGATAAAAGGTTATTCTGTGAGGTTCATGTGCTATTGCTGCGTTCTTAAACATCATTGGGTATAGAAGAAGTTTTTTGATAATGCGAATCTCCTCTTTATTGAATAATTCTCCGTTAAAATTTGTTAAGTCCTTTACATCTTGTCTTGCCTTTTCAAATATGCTATTTATTCTTGCATGCGCGTACTGTACATAATATACAGGATTTTCAGACGATTGTGCTTTTGCTATTTCTATATCCACCTCGAGATGACTGTCTGGCCTTCTTGTTAGAAACAGAAATTTTGTGGTGTCAGCACCAATTTCATCTATTACTTCCCTGAGTGTAATAAATTCACCTGCCCTTTTTGACATCTGCACAGGTTTACCTCCTCTTAAGAGTGTAACCATCTGCACAAGCAGGACTTTTAGATAGTCTTCTGGATAACCAAATGCTTGCATGACTGCTTGCATTCTCGGCACATAACCATGGTGATCTGCCCCCCAGATATCTATTATTTCATCGAATCCCTTTTTTGCCTTTTTTCTATGATATGCAATATCAGGGGCAAAATATGTGTAATCGCCTTCTTTTTTTATAACAACCCTATCTTTATCATCTTTGAATGCTGTTGATTTAAACCATATAGCCCTGTCTTTTTCATAAATGTATCCGAGTTTTTTTAGTTCTTCTATAGATTTTTCAACTTCTGACTCTTGATATAATTCTCTTTCGCTCTGCCATGAATCAAAGAAAACCCCGAAATCTTCTAAATCCTTTCTTATCTCAGATAGCATTTTTTTGTAAGAGAATTCTGTAATTTCATCTATTAATTCTTCTGTCTTCTGATCTCTATCTTTTATTTTTTGTTCTTTAAATTCCCTTGCAAGTTCTTCTATATACTCTCCTCTGTATCCATCCTCAGGAAATGGATATTCTTGCCCGAGTAACTGTTTATACTTTGCAAATACAGACATGCCAAGCAACGTTATCTGTCTGCCTGCGTCGTTTATATAAAATTCCCTTTCTACTTTATATCCTGCCTCCTGAAGCAGGTTGCTGAGTGCAGCACCTAAAGCAGCTCCCCTTCCATGGCCTAAATGTAAGGGGCCTGTTGGGTTTGCACTCACAAATTCTATCTGCACCCTTTTACCCTTACCTATATCTTCTATTAGAAAATCATCCTGTTTTTCAAGGAGTTCTTTTAGCTCAGAGCAGAGATAGTTTTTTGAAAATGTAAAGTTTATAAAGCCAGGTCCTGCTATATCTATCTTTTCAAATATCTCCTTATTTTCGATGGAGTTGATAATATCTTCTGCTATTTTTCTGGGAGGTTTTCTTAGTGTCCTTGAGAGTCCCATAGCAGCAGGTGTTGATAAATCTCCAAAGTTTTGTTCTTTTGGAATTTCTATTTCAATATTTCTGGCATCTATACCTTGATCTTTGATTGCCTTTGATATTATCTCCCTTAGAATTTTTTCCATAACTGTTAAGTTTAAGCATCTTAATACCTGATTGTCAAACAAACAAAGAATTCGTAAAATTGCCGATAGAAATAGAAAACTATTTCTGTGAGTTTAGATGCCAAACACTGCTCAAAGCCTTTAAAAAGTGTTAATTCAAGTGTATATGAGAAGACTATAAATGTATTACTCAACAAGTATCCACTAATAGGTGGTGACGGATACAAGATAAATGTAGCTACAAGTGCCAAGTTTAAAGTCTTTTTCGCAGTGTCTGCCATCTAATTAAAAGTGTTTCCCACTACCACTTAATTTCTATCGGCAAGTTCGAGAGAATTTACAGAAAATTAACGATTATTAACCGCAAATTTACTGTGTTTAGTAGTAGGATTTAATGTAGTAAAAACATTGAAAAGTCTGTGAAGGGGGTGGGAATGAACTAAATTGGGCAAATTAGTTAATGGAATCGAGGAAATATCTTTAGAGTTTAATTGAATAAGGAGGTAGTGAAATGGGTAAAAGGATGTATGTATTGTTAGTGGCTGTTCTGGCGCTCGCCATTGTAGGTGGAATTTACCACACAAGTGCAGATGCCCAGTACAAAGCCGACACAAAGAAGGCAGCAGTCGAAAAGCCTGTAAAGGTTGAGACATGCTACGGATGCCATGCACCTGTCCAGGAGTTGCATAAGATGGGTAAACATGCGAAGGTTAATTGTTCAAGCTGTCATAAGGGACTTGATAAACATGTCAAGTCTCCCGGCCCTGACACAAGGCCTGTAACGGATAAGTCATGGCAGGCATGCGGACAGTGCCATAAGGAGCAGATGGAGAGCTTTATGAAGGAGGCATATCATAGGCCTGCAAGGGATGAAAAATCCCAGCTTACAAACAGATCGCCCAATCCTTTCTGGGATAAGCTTATGATGGGACACGGCTTTACAAAGGAGCATAATCTTACAAGAAGCCACAAGTGGATGCTCATCGACCATCTTGTTGTTGACAGGGCCTACGGTGGGAGATTCCAGCCAAAGAACGGATGGAATTATCTGTTTGAAGGCGGCAAGGCATGGGATGTCCTGATGGACAAATATCCTGATGCAAAAGAGCATAAAGCATTCATTCCCCAGAGCGCACCAGCAGCAAACCCTGTCTGTCTGAACTGTAAAACACAGGATCATATCCTCGACTGGGCATATATGGGAGACCCTGACAAGGGTGCAAAGTGGTCGAGGACATCAAAGGTATTTGAGTTTGCAAAGGACCTCAATCACGCACTCAACTGCTATATGTGTCATGACCCGCATGCTGCAAAGCCGAGAATTGTCAGAGACGGACTAATAGATGCGCTCACAAGGCCTGACGGCGATACTCTCTGGCATAAGGATCCGAAAAGGACAGGAATCAAGGTCATTGATATGGGTGTGAGAGGCTATACAAGGAAGATAGCACTTCTGGACAAATATGACACAAGGCTCCAGTGCGGACAGTGTCATGTGGAGTATAACTGCAACCCTGGTTATGACCCAACAAATCCTGATACGTCAAAATATACAGTGACAATGGCAGACAGAAGGACAAACCATTTTCCATATAAGGATGTCTTTGAACTCTATGACCATTATGTAAATAAGGTTCACTTCCTCGACTTCAAACACGCACTAACCGGTGGTCTCCTCTGGAAGGCGCAGCATCCAGAAGCAGAATCGTACTACAATTCAAAACATGCAAAGGCAGGAGTCGGCTGTGACGGCTGCCACACCCCAAAGGTAAAGGACAAAAAGACGGGGAAGACTTATACATCCCACTTTGCAGTAACACCAAAGGCTCAGCTCAAGGATACATGCTTGAAATGCCATTCCAAATGGACAGAAGAACAGGCAAAATATGCCATTGACTCTATTAAGGCATACACAAAGGGCAAGATGAGGAAGGCTGAGTTCTGGCTTTCAGCCTTAATAGACAAGATTGTTGAGGCAAAGAAGGCAGGCGTGGATGCAGAAACCATCAAGAAGGCACAGGACCAGCACTTGAGGGCGCATATCCTCTGGGAATACTGGACTGCCGAGAACTCCGACGGCTTCCACAATCCCGAGATGGCAAGGGAGTCTCTTACAAGGTCTGTGGATGAATCACAGAAGGGTATAAAGATACTTACCGACGCAATGGCAGCAAAAACAGCCGCAAAGTAATTAAGATTCAGGGGCGGGGCATGGTGCCCGCCCCTTTGATTTGCTAATTGTAAAAATAAGGAGGCTCTATGGAAAGGTTGCCCATGAAATTATGCTTAATCGTATTTTCCCTTATACTTGTCCTGCCGCTTACCGTTAATGCAAAGGATAAAAAACACATAAAGACAGCCGAGGATCAGGAATGTTATGAATGTCATGGGACACAGATGCAGGTATGGCAGGATGGCAAGCATGGACTCATGAATGTCAAGTGTGTGGTATGTCATGGCTCAACAGATAAAAACTTTGTTTCAAAGCCTGACATTTATAAATGCAGGGGATGCCATGGTGATAAGGTCAGCGATGTGGAGAAAAAACTCCCTTTAAAATTGAGGGATTGCTTTCTCTGCCATGACCATCACTCTGTAACGCCGAAATTCCATACAAAAGGGGGTAAATAAGATGGAGATTACGAGAAGACAACTCCTCAAATATTCTGCAGCCCTTGCAGCAGCCTCTGCAATTGGTCTTGAACTGCCTTTGCCAAAAGATCTCGAGGCTGCACATGTGGAGAAATGGATAAAAGGAGTATGCAGATACTGTGGTGCGGGCTGTGGTGTTTATGTTGGTGTTGACAAGGGAAAGATAGTTGCTGTTCAAGGAGACAAGGACAACTGGAATAAGGGATTTCTCTGTGTTAAGGGGTATTATCTGCCGCCTATACTCTATGCAGCAGATAGAGCAAAGTATCCTATGCTAAAAAAGGGCGATAAATTTGTGCGCATCTCATGGAAAGAGGCAATGGACTTAATGACAGAGAAATTTGCCGATTCAATAAAAAAGCATGGAGTCCATTCAGTAGCGTTCTATGGCTCTGGACAGGCATACACAGAAGAATCTTATTTTATGAATAAGCTCTTCAAAGGTGGTCTTGGCACGAACAATATCGACGGAAATCCAAGACTCTGCATGGCGTCTGCAGCAGTGGGTTATGTTTCCAGTTTTGGTAAGGATGAGCCAATGGGTGCATATGATGATATTTATCATTCTGATTGCTTCTTTATCATCGGCTCAAACATGGCAGAGTGCCATCCTGTTATATTCAGGCTCATAAATGAAAGAAAACAGAAAAACAGGGATGTGAAGATTATAATGGTTGACCCGAGAAAGACCCTCTCGGCAAGGATTGCTGACCTTCATATGAGCTTTATTCCAGGCACTGACCTTGTGATTCTACACGCCATGGCGCATGTGATTGTCAAAGAGGGACTTTACAGCAAAGATTATGTGAATAACCATGTGGTATTTAAGACCATCAAGGATGATAAGCCTGCAAAGGTCTCTTTTGAGGAATATGTAAAGTTCCTCGAGGAATATACTCCTGAGATGGCAGAAAAGATATCTCATTGTCCTAAAGATGACATTATCAAGGCAGCAAGGTGGTTTGCACAGTCAAAGGCAACAATGAGCTTCTGGACAATGGGGCTTAATCAAAGGACAAGGGGTGTATGGGCAAATAATCTTGTGCATAATCTACATCTCCTTACAGGTCAGATATGCAGGCCCGGGGCAACATCTTTTTCACTTACCGGACAGCCCAATGCATGTGGTGGCATAAGGGATACAGGGCTTTTGAGTCATCTATTGCCATACGGCAGGCTTGTGGCAAATGAAAAGGACAGAAAGGATATGGAGAAGTTTTGGGGTGTTCCAGAGGGAAGGATTCATCCTAAGCCAGGACCGACAGCAGTAGATATATTCAGGGCATTTAATAAAGGCGAGATAAAATGCCTGTGGATAGCCTGTACAAACCCCGGACAGAGTCTTCCAAATGTGGGACCTTATAGAAAAGGGATGGAATCAAAGGATACATTTCTTGTTGTATCTGAGGCATACCATCCTACCAGGACATCAGAGCTTGCTGACCTCGTACTTCCAGCAGCACTCTGGGTTGAAAAAGACGGCACATATGGACAGTCAGAGAGGAGGTATCAGTATCTTGAAAAGGCTGTGAATCCTCCAGCAGAGGCAAGACCAGATTTAGATGTGATGATTGAGTTCAGCCATAAGCTCTTTGCAAAACTTGGCAGGGCTGATGAGGCAAAAAGACTCTTCAATTTCAAAAACTCTGAAGATGTATGGAATGAGATAAGGCAATGCTCAAAGGGCACTGCCTATGACTTTATGGGGATGACAAGGGCAAGACTGAAAAAGGCACACGGCATTCAGTGGCCATGCCCCACTGAAGACCATCCAGGGACAGTGAGAAGATATACCTCCAGATACGGAGATGTCCTCGTAAAGAAATTTGACCCTCACGCAACGGATGTCTCATTTTATGGTGCAAAGGCTGATGGTAATAAAGCCGCTGTATGGCTCAGACCCTATAAAGGACCAGCAGAGCCACCTGATGCAGAGTATCCATACATATTGACCACAGGCAGACAGATAGAGCACTGGCATACAGGGACAATGACATTAAAGGTGCCCGAGTTGAAAAGGTCAGCGCCAGATGCCTTTGTTGAGATTAATCCAAGAGATGCACAGAAACTTGGTATCAAGAGTAGAGATAAGGTAAAGATTACATCAAGGAGGGGTTCTATTGTCCTTGAGGCTAAGGTTGTAGATGTACCGAGGGATGGCCTTGTCTTTGTGCCAATGCACTATCCTGAGAGGTTAATCAATCTTCTCACAACCGATGCCTATGATGCCATGTCAAAACAGCCTGAATTCAAGATCTGTGCTGTAAAGATAGAGAAGGCGTAATGGCTGTTGCAAGCGTGATAGTGGAAGTGGAAGAAGGAGGAGGCGAGGCTGTTTTAAACAGCCTCGCCAGTATCGATAATATTAGTGTTTATGGTATTAAGGATAACAAGATCGTGACTGTTATAGAAGGAGAGAGCATGCAGGTTATAGACAATACTATTAAAGAGTTATATAGCATAGAGAGAATATTGGGCGTCTATCCTGTCTATGCGGGGGATTATGAGTAAAAAACCGCTAAGGCCTCCCGGTGCCTCCAAAGAGGTCGATTTTATTTCAAGCTGTATAAGGTGCAGCAAGTGTGCACAGGTCTGTCCATATAAATCAATAAAGATAGCAAGCCTCTTTGATGGCATCACAATTATGGGAACCCCTGTGATAAAGGCAAGGGATATTCCCTGTTATCTATGCATGAAGTGCCCTCCTGTCTGTCCCTCGGGAGCGCTTAACAGAAAACTGAGGAATAAAAAGGATGTGAGGATGGGCACAGCAAGGATAAACAAAAAAGAATGCCTTGCATGGCAGGGGACACTTTGCAGAAGCTGTTATCAGAGTTGTCCTATCTTTGATGAGGCAATAAAGATGGACAACGAACTTAGACCTGTTGTGGATGAAAAAAAGTGTGTTGGCTGCGGCATATGCGAAAATGTATGCCCTGTTGAACCAGCAGCAATAGTAGTAGTGACAGGTGGCAGGTAATGAAGATTAAGGTATTAAGGCGAATAATACAGGCTTTATCAATACTATTAATAATCGCAATCCCGATATTGAATAAAAAGGGAATAAGTATCCTTGTGGGAAGCCTTTATTCTCTTTCTGTTGATGGTTTATGGATAACGGATCCGTTGAGCGGCTTTCAGGTTATTCTATCAACATTGTCAGCAGACAGCACCATTTTAATATCAATGCTCATTCCTGTTATCCTTGCCTTAATCTTCGGGAGGGTATTCTGTAGCTGGATTTGTCCACAGAATACAATCTCAGAAATTTCTGATTATTTATCAAGAAAAATATCATTTAAAAGGGTTATAAATCTATCACCGCGGTCATTGCCGAGATATATAATCCTTGTAGTCTCGCTCATATTGGTGCCAATAATTGGATTTCCTGTTGCAAATCTCATATCCGCACCCGGAATAATATCTGTTCAGATTTCAAAATATATCTATGAAGGAACTGTGGGATTAGAGGTGGGACTTATAGGCACAATTATTATTTCAGAGGTGTTTCTGTTTAGGAGGCTCTGGTGCAATTACATCTGTCCTGTTGGGAGTTTCTTAGGCATATTCAGGCTTAAAAGAACAATGAAGGTTGTTTATAGAGAAGATGCAGAACATTTATGTGGCAAATGCATGGAATGTGTTAAGGCATGTCAGCTCAGTTTAAATCCAATGGGAGGAAAGATATACCCATTATGTCATAATTGTGGTGACTGTATTGCTGCCTGCGAAGAGATAAAGGACAAAGGCAAGCCGCTTTCGTTCAAGTTTTAGGCGCTATTCTGGCTTGAATTTATACCCTATCCCAGAAACAGTAATTATGTATTCAGGCTCAGAGGGATTATCCTCTATTTTTTGTCTCAGATGCTGGATGTGGACATCTATGACTCTACTCCACGAATATATCTTTGTTTCCTTCCAGAGATGTTTTTTTATCTCATCTCTACTCAGCACAGATCCTCTGTGAGAAACAAGGAGGCACAGGAGATCATATTCCTTCGGTGTCAGGATTATTTCCTTGTTTTTGACTTTAACAATCCTCTTTTTATAATCAATATGCAGTTTTCCTATGGTTATTTGTTCTTCTTCTACTGGTTTTGCCCTTCTCAGACACACTTTTATTCGTGCAATTAACTCAAGTGTTTCGAATGGTTTTACAATATAATCATCAGCACCACTTTCGAGTCCTATAACTTTATCTGAAATCTTATCCCTTGCAGTAAGCATTATTATCGGTAATGTAGGATACTGTTTTCTCAAGGTGCGACATATCTCAACTCCATCACCATCAGGAAGCATGAGGTCGAGGATCAAAAGATTTGGTTTTTTTTCAGAAATAGCCTTTTGTCCCTCTGTCCATGATTCTGCTGTAACTACATTGTATTTATGGAACTCAAGATTTGCCTTTAAGACCTTCAGAATATCAGTGTCATCATCTATTATCAGTATTGTATGATTTTTATTTTCTTTTAACATGGTGTTGCTATCTTTTTTGCTATCTCCAGTAGTTTGTGTTGTTCTGTCCTATTGAAGCCTTCTTGTGAAAAGCCTTCATGATGTCCTCTTGTATAAGGTAGTTTGAAATAAAAACAGCTTCCATTTTTGCCGTCGCTGTTTACGCCAATTATACCATTATGCGCCTCTATTATGCTTTTACATATAGCAAGACCGAGCCCTGTCCCTTCTTTGTTACCATTTCTGTAGAATTTTTCAAATATCTTTTCGTGTTCTGATGGATGGATACCAGGGCCTTCATCCCATATTTCGACAATTGCATAATCTTTTTCAGGATATGCAAAGATAAGTATCTCGGATTCTTCTGGAGCGAACTTTATGGCATTAGACAGGAGATTGATAAGAACTTGTTTTATCCTATCTTCATCAATGCTGACGATAATATTATTTGGTATATTTGCATTGAAAAATATGCCCTTTTTATCAGCATTGATCTGTAGATAGGCAAGTACCTCTGCAATAAGATAAGAAAGATTTATATCGCTGAATCGCAATTCAGAAGCCCCCATTTCTATTCTCTCGATATCCAGCATGGTGTTGACCATGCGTATCAATCTCTCGGAATTTTTCTTTATCACATCAAAAAATATATGAAGGTCATCGAGGGCTGATTCTTCATGATGGGATTTGAGGTATGAAGAGAGTTTTGCAGATATATAATCCATTGCACCTTTAATGGATGTTAGAGGCGTCCTGAGTTCATGGGATGCCCTTGCTATAAAATCAGATTTTTTTATGTTCGCCTCATTGAGAAGGCGATTGGTTTCGATTAATTTCCTGTTTGTCTCTTCAAGTCCTCTTGTTGCATCTTTTATTTTATTATTCAGACAGGTATGATAATCTGTGAGAGTGCCTGCCATCTGTGAAAATGCATTGCAGAGGTCTTCAAACTCATCTCCTGTCTTTAGTCTTTTTGATGGAAAATATTTACCTTCTGAAAATTCATCGATTGCTGATTTAAGCCTTTTCATCGGTGTCATTACAATCTTTCTCAGCATAAAGAACATGGCAGATATAAGAGCAAGGACAGTAATAATAGCAGCAAGTAACATACTTTGTCTGTTTGAAGCAATTTCTGCAAATGTTTTATCCATGGGGATTGTGATGCTTATAGCGCCCCTGACATCGCCAAGTTTATAACCCTGTTTTGCATGGCATTGAAGGCATGCCTCTTCAACATAAAGCGGTGATATATATCTAAGGTATCTGGAATTATCTATTTTTTCTATTGAGATAAGCTCTTTTATAGAAGCTTTTTCAAATTGATTGAGTGCATTTCTTTCAAAGTCATCAGGTGCGTTTCCCGGGTTTATTAGTTTCAAGCTCGTTATATGAAACCAATAGAGTCCTTTGTCTTTTGCATACTTAGATAGTTCTTTTGTGACCATTGCCGGAGTTTCTCTTACATATCGCTTGCCCTGCACATCCCTGACCTCTGAATCTTTTATATAAGGGGTAGGCTTTATCCACGGGAGCTTTTCTACGAATATCCCTCCGTGGTCTGCTATCCATTTTCTTGTGATTACTATCTGCTTGAATATGGCACGGGCTTCATTCTCTACCTGTCCCATAATGAGTCTTTCCTGACGATGAGCAATAATATAGAAGGAAATGCCAAGGGCTAATATTAGAGTAACGCTGCATCCTATGATTAATTTAGTACTGAGGCTTATCCTCATCTCCTTTATTTTCTTTAATAAATCAGACATATTCAATTATAATCAATTTTGATAAATTTAGGATATGATAAAGATTATAGTTCTGTCTTTACCCAGTTCTTTTGCTTTATATAGAGCTGTATCAGCATTTTTTATCAGGTCGTTAATGTTTTTGCCATCATCAGGGAAAGATGCTATCCCTATGCTTACAGTTATTGCAGGGTGGGGGAATTTTTTAAATCTGTAAGAAAAAGATTCTTTTATATTGTTTCGTATTCTTTCTGTGACTATGAATGCCTCCTCTTTGTGAATCTGGTGCATGAGGATTGCAAATTCTTCTCCGCCGAATCTACAGATGACATCATTTGCCCTCAGACACTCCCTTGCAATGCGAGACAGTTCTTTCAGTACACTGTCCCCTGCAAGATGTCCTTCTGTATCATTGAGGAGTTTAAAATCGTCAATATCAAGCATTGCCAGCGAAAAGACAAGACTATATCGTTCAGAACGGTGTATCTCTTCTGTAAAACGTTCTTGAAAGTATCTTCTGTTGAATAGACCTGTTAAATGGTCTGTGATAGAGAGTTCTTTCATCTGTTCTGCAAGATTGTAATAATTAGATACTTTTAGAGAAATCGAAGCATATGATGCAAAATGATTAAGGAGGTTGAAATCTCGCTCTGTAAATTCCTCTCCTGTTGTCTTGTCTGTAACATTTAGAACACCCATCGTTTCAGATGCAAACTTCAAGGGTACGCTTACAAAAGAACCAGTCTTATAATGAGATTTTGGTTTTATGCGTGGACCTTCTATTTTGCTGATATCTTTTACAAGTAAAGGGCTTCCATTTTTAAATACATTTCTTGCAATTCCTTCACCTGACTTTATTCTTATTCCATTTGCAAGCCATCTGTTGATGCCTTTTACAGCTTTTATCAATAAGCTGTCTCCCTCTGGCAGCATTAATGAACCCTTTTCAGCGGTCAAGAGTTCAGTGGCAGTATCTACAATTGACTCATAGAGCAAATCAGTATTATGCAACTGGGGTGTTAGTTTTTTTACAGATGTGTTTAATATGTACATGTCATTAATGCATTCGTCGTATGCATTATGAAGTATGTTTGCCTTAAACACAAGGCAGACAAGTTTACAGAACTCTAATATGCTGTACGCCTCTTCCCGCGATATAACAGAGTTGTATATGACTATTACGCCGTGAGTGCAGTCCTTGCATGCAATAGGGAATATGTGCATTGAATTAACGCTGTCAGGCAGACCGAGCCGAGATATTTCTGCTATATCATTTGTAGATGTCGGCTTCAAGCCTTCAATGGCGCGGGAGATCAGATAGTTGTTATCTTCCATACAGATAGATGCTATATTGTCTCTTAGTCTACCCGATGATATAACAGTCCTAAATAATTTCTTCTCTTTGACCATTATGGAGACAGTGTCTATATGAAACAGAAATAACAATGCGTCAACGATTAATGAATGGACATCATTTGCAGGGGCTGGTAACTGCATATTATAAAAGTACATCTATGAGGGTTTTGGACCACTGGTATTTTTTAAAATTTAGGTTTCTTTCGTAACTGCTTATTAGGATATTTTCAAGAAGTGATTTGAGATGAGATGCAATTTTCTGGATAGAGGCATAGTCTTTTATAATGATTGTATCTGCCCATGATTCTATCTGAGGCACTAAAAAACCGAAATTCTGCCCTCTCCTGATAACAAAATTCTCGAATTCGCTCCGCACAAGATAAAATGCATTGCTTACAAGGACTATTTTGTTATTGTCTATGGTGACAGGGATGAAAAGGTGGTGCTGATTGACAATGCCTTTATTTAAATATTGAAGCCTCTTTTCTTGTTATTGCTTTTTCTATTCCGTTGCGAATGAATTTTTCGTGCTCGTCTTTTCCTGATGCATATGCCTTTATCCGTGAAATCAGTTTGTCTTCCCGTTTGAGTGGTATAAGCAATATCCCATTGCTGTCATATGTTGAAAAGGAAAGGTCACTGATTTCCGAAATAGCATCTTGCACATTAGATAAAAGTGCAATATCAATAAATTCGAGATTTATGGACATATATCCCCCGATTAAATGTCCTCAGAGTAACTTTTGAGAACTACAAACAGATTAAAAATAAATCTTTGTTTGCTATTATTATTTAGAAACTTAAGAACAATGTCAATGCTAATTTTTGGGCAGGCATTTCAAAGATATGATATAATTTGAAATCATGGATACATGTCCTATTTGTGAGCAGCCTGTAAGTGAGTGTATATGTTGTCCTGAATGAGGGCATGTATGCCCTCTGGATTTGGGGGAGCCATACTGTCCTATTTGTAAGCCGAATCCAAAAGAAATGCTGAAGGCAACTATAGGAAGTCTTAAGAAAATGAATAGGGTTTCACAAAATTAAAAAATTCCCTCTCCCTTTTGGGGAGAGGGATAGGGTGAGGGGAACTGCTAAAAATGCTATGTAAAATAAATCAATAAAATCAATGGATTACGAATTTTGTAAAACTCACAAGAAAATGAATTATCGGAGGTAAAAATGGCAGAAGAACATTCCTTTGATATTGTATGCGAAGTAAATATGCAAGAAGTCTTAAATGCTGTTGACCAATCTATGAAAGAGATAAACCAAAGATTTGATTTTAAAGGAAGCAAGAGCAGTATTGAATTTGATAAGGGCAAAGGCACTATTACTCTTATTTCTGATGACGAAATGAAGCTGAAAAGCGTTATAGATATACTACAGACAAAGCTTGTCAAAAGAGGTGTTTCTTTGAAGGCATTAAATTATGGCAGGACTGAGCCAGCGTCTGGAAACACAGTAAGACAAGTTATAACTCTACAGCAAGGCATACCACAGGAAAAAGCAAAAGAGATAGTAAAACTTATAAAAGATACAAAGCTGAAGGTCAGTGCAGAAATACAAAAAGATCAAGTCCGTGTGAAAGGTAAAAAGATAGATGACCTTCAGACAATTATATCGAGGCTTAAGGAAAAGGACTTCGGAATACATATACAGGTTACAAATTATAGATGACCCTAAAACAAACTCTTGACAGGCTTTACACTACATATGACTTCAGGGATAGGATCATTCATGACCCTATAGAATTTCCACATCGTTATAAAAATCCTGCGGATATTGAGATCGCAGGCTTTATATCCTCTTGCTTTGCTTACGGAAGAGTTGAGCTATTTAAGCCTGTAATAAATAAAGTCCTTTCAAAAATGGGTGAAAGCCCTTTTATTTTTCTCAGACAATTTAATATTAACAAACAAAAAGATCTATTTTCAGGCATTAAATATAGGTTTAATGAAACAGGTGATATTGTATGCCTGCTCTATGCAATTCATAGGATTCTTAAGGATTTCGGAAGCCTTGAGACTCTCTTTAAGCTCGGATATAACAATAGCGATGATAAGATTGCAGCCGCTATTTCATATTTTGTGAGTGAAATTCTTAGAATTAATACCACTACAGTTTATGGGAAAAATATAAAAACACATGGTTTCCTTCAATTTCTCCCATCTCCTACAAAAGGAAGTTCATGTAAAAGAATAAACCTTTTTCTGCGTTGGATGATAAGGGACAAAGACATTGATTTCGGGATATGGAAAGGGATTCCTAAAAATAAATTAGTCATCCCCTTAGATACACATATAGCACGCATATCTAAATGTCTTGGTTTTACGAAGAGGTCATCACAGGATTGGAAAACGGCAGTTGAGATTACAGAGGCTTTAAAAATATTTGATCCCGAAGACCCTCTTAAATACGATTTTGCATTATGCCATCAAGGAATATCAAAGCTCTGTAGCAAAATGAATTGTAAAGAGTGCGATTTTAATTATGGTGTTGTGAATACCCTTTGAACTTTCTCCCTTTCCATATCATATATATTGCCGGATAAATGAGTAATTCAAGAATGGTGGATGTTACTACGCCGCCAACCATAGGTGCAGCAATTCTTTTCATCACATCTGAACCAGCTCCGTGGCTGAACATTATTGGAATAAGACCGGCAAGAATAACGCTGACGGTCATTATTTTAGGGCGAATCCTTTTTACTGCACCGTGCATAATTGCCGCTTTTAAATCATTAATGCCATTCAATTTACCTTCCTTTCTCCATTTCTCATATGCTAATTCGAGATAAAGCAGCATAACAACGCCTGTCTCAGCATCCAATCCTGCAAGTGCTATTATCCCCACCCATACGGCTATGCTCATGTTGTAGTTGAGTATATAAAGAAGCCAAAATGAGCCGACAAGCGAAAATGGCACTGCGAGCAGCACTATCATTGTCTTTATAACCGACTTTGTATTAAGGTAGATAAGCACAAAAATGATGAGCACGGTGAGGGGAATAACAAGTTTCAGCCTTTCATGTGTTTTGAGGAGATATTCATATTCGCCGCTCCACTGAAGGCGGTAGCCTTCTGGGATCTTTAAAGATGCGATTTTCTTTTTTGCCTCTTCAACATATCCGCCCACATCTCTGCCTGAAAAGTCTATATATACATATGATGCCAAAAGCCCTTCTTCGCTTTTGATTTGTGTAGGTCCTCTTACTATTTTTATATCTGTTAGCTCACCGAGAGGAACTTGAGTTAAGGCTATAGGCAATGGGCTATTGCCCATGACCTCTGCTCTATTGCCTGGCATCACAGGCACGAGTACCCTTTTTAATTTTTCTATGTCACCTCTTAATTCCCTTGAATAACGGACATTTACTGGATATCTCTCCCTTCCTTCAACAGTGGTGGTAAGGTTCATTCCCCCAACGGCAGACTGTATTATTTCGTTGACATCATCTACTGTCAATCCATATCTTGCTATTTCTTTGCGATTGATATTAAAGTCAAGAAAATATCCTGTTGTTATTCTCTCAGCATATACGCTTCGGGTGCCCGTAATATCTTTTAAATGGCGCTCTAATTCAATGCCTAACCTTTCTATCTCCTCAAGGTTAGATCCCATTATCTTAATGCCTACAGGAGTCCTGATGCCTGTTGAGAGCATATCTATACGAGCTTTTATCGGCATTGTGAATGAGTTTGCCACTCCGGGGATTGTGAGGGCATCATTCATCTCGTTTTTTAGGCTTTCTACTGTAATGCCAGGCCTCCATTTTGATTCAGGCTTTAGGTTGATAACTGTCTCGAACATCTCAAGCGGTGCTGGGTCTGTAGCAGTTTCAGCCCTACCAGCCTTTCCAAATACCTGTGCTACTTCAGGAATACCTTTCAATATCTTATCCTGCATTTGTAAGAGCCTTGAGACCTCTGATATGGAAGCAGCTGGCACTGTTACAGGCATATAAAAAAGTGTGCCTTCATATAATGGAGGCATGAATTCAGAGCCGAGTTTCAGGAAGGGATAAGCGGTTATTGCCATGATGATTAATGCAATGATGATAACCATCTTTTTAAATCTAAGGGCAAGATGTACTATAGGCTCATAAATTTTATAAAGTATTCTACTAATCGGATTTTTTTCTTCTGGTCTTATCTTGCCTTTAATGAAAAGTGTCATTAATACAGGTGTCAGGGTTATAGCAAGGAATGATGAAAAGAGCATTGCAAAGGTCTTTGTATAAGCCAGTGGTTTAAAGAGTCTTCCTGCCTGTGCCTGTAAAGTGAATACTGGAAGGAAGCCAACAGTAATGACAAGCAATGAGAAAAATAGTGAAGGGCCAACCTCCTTTGCAGCATTTATTATTACATCTATCCTGCTGCCCTGTCTGCCGTGTTCTTCCCATTCTTCAAGTTTTTTATGTGCGTTTTCTACCATTATGATAGACGCATCTACCATTGCTCCGATAGCAATAGCAATGCCGCTTAGGCTCATGATATTTGATGTTACACCGAGATAATACATGCATATGAACGAAATGATGATTGCAATAGGCAGTGTCAGTATGACTACAAGGGCGCTTGGTAAATGGAATAAAAATACAATACAGACTGCACTCACTGCAACAGAGAGTTTTATGATTTCCTCTTTAAGTGTATTGATAGATTGGTGTATGAGGTCAGACCTGTCGTATGTTGCTATAATCTTTACGCCTTTTGGCAGGCTTGGTTCAATATCTTTTTTAATTTTTTCCTTAACCCTGTCTATGACATTAAGGACATTCTGACCAAATCTTACAACTACAATTCCTCCTGTCACTTCTCCTTTACCATCAAGTTCAGCAATACCCCTCCTTATTTCCGGTCCCAGTTGTATGTTTGCAATATCTTTTAAAAATACAGGTGTTCCTGCTCCATTGGTACCTACAGAGATATTTTCAATATCACTGAGATTTTTAATGTAGCCACGCCCCCTTACCATATATTCTGTGCCTGAGAACTCCAGCACCCTTCCTTCAACATCTCTATTGCTTTTTTTAATTGCCTCCAGGACCTTTGGCAGAGGCAAATTGTATGTAAGAAGTTTGTTTGGATCTATGGTAATCTGATACTGTTTTACAAACCCGCCGATGCTTGCAACCTGTGAAACACCTTCAACGCTTTCAAGGGCGAGTTTTATGTTGTAGTCCTGAATAGATCGAAGTTGTGCGAGGTTATGCTCACCTGTCTCATCTATTACAGCATATGAAAATCCCCATCCTACGCTTGTTGCATCTGGCCCGAGCACTGGATTGACATCTGCTGGAATTTTGTTTTTTACTGCCTGGAGATATTCTAATACCCTGCTCCTTGCCCAGTATATGTTTGTCCCTTCCTCAAAGATGACATAGATAAACGAACTTCCTAAAAAGGAAAATCCGCGCACTGCCTGTACCCTTGGAGCAGCAAGGAGAGTGGATGTTATAGGGTATGTTATTTGGTCTTCTACAAGGTCTGGGCTCCTTCCGGGCCATTCAGTGTAGATGATTACCTGGGTGTCGCTCAAATCAGGTATTGCATCAAGGGGTGTCTTTTTTAATGCCCAGTATCCCCATACTATGAGAAAAATCACGAACAGAAAAATGATAAACTTGTTTTTTGCGCTGTATTCAATTATCTTTGCAATCATGTCTTTGCCCTGTGGTATAATTTTTTATGAACAAAAGGCAGTATTAATTTATTACCTCTTTTTGTTTTTTTGTAATTGGTTCAATACCTTTTAGTTTTGCCTCAGAGTCTATGAGGAATGTGGCTGATGAAGCTACTTTTTCGCCTGCCTTCAACCCCGTTATTACCTCCCTTAATCCTTCGGCTCTCAATCCGAGTATTACTTCTCTTGGTTCAAAATACCCTTCTCCTCTGTCAACATAGACTATTTGCCGTGTGCCGGTGTCTATAACTGCATCCTCTGGGATGGTGAGTTTGTTTCCGATGTTAATCTTTATCTCTACATTGGTAAACATCTGAGGTTTGAGTTGCCCGCCGGGATTTGCAATGGTAAATCTTACTTTTGCTGTTCTTGTTTCGCCTGCAAGTGTAGGGTAGACATAATCTATTGCTGATGAAAACTCCTTACCCGGAAAATAGCTAAGGTTGATGTTTGCCTTCTGTCCTATTTTTATCAAGGGTAGTTCATATTCGTAAATATCCGAAATTATCCAGATTGTTGATAAATCAGCAACATCAAATAGCTTTTCTCCGGGCATAACACGCATGCCCTGCAATGCTGTCTTCTGCACAATATAGCCGTTTACAGGGCTGTAGATGGTAAGTGTCCTTATAGGTTTTCCTGTCTCCTCTATTTTTTTAATTTGTTCATCTGTTATATCCCATAATCTTAGCCGTTGCTTTGCAGCCTCTATGATTGCCTCTGCATCCTTCAGAATGAGATTGCTCATTGTCTCATTTTTTATCTCTTTGCTTTGTTTTGCCCATTTTGTTACATTTATAAATTCTTGCTGGGTTGCAAAAAGCTCCGGGCTGTAAATCTCAGCGAGAGGTTCTCCTTTTTTGACATATCTTCCTGTATAATTCACATAGAGTTTTTCTATCCATCCTTCAAATTTAGTGTTGACTGTAAACAATCTACGCTCATCATATTCTATACGTCCGACTGTCCTGATGATCTTCTGGAGGGGCTTTATAGACACCTCTACTGTCTTTACTCCTATTAACTGCTGTTTGTCAGGAGGTATTTCCACTGTGGGAGGCTCTTCAGACATTTGTCCCTCTGTCGTTGTTTGCTGCTCAGATGTGCTTTGATGTTCAGAAGGCTGTGCTTTTAACGAGTCAGCACCCCTATTTTTCAAAATAGTATTCAGAGATATTGCCTTTGAAAAATAAAGTAGAAGACTTGCAATTAAAATCAATCCCACTGCAACCATTAATAATTTTCTCTTTTTCATTTCTTGGACTCCTCACGCTTAATGCTAATTCCTGCTATGGCTTCAACCCTTGCTATTGCCTTTTCCCTTTCAACAAACTGATTCCAATAGAGGGTCTCAAGTTCGATAAAGGATTTCAGCCTTGATATGACTGTAAGGGCATCAATCTTTCCTGTAATATATCCTGATAGCGATAATTCAAAATCCTGATATGTTTTTGGTATTAATCCATTTTTATATAATTCCATTAATTTTTCTGCTGTTTTAATCATGGAATAATTATCCCTGATTGCTGAAGACAGCATTATCCTGGTTGATTCAAGTTCATGTCTTGCCTCTGACAAAGATGCCTCTGCCTCATTGACTGCCTGTTTCTGCTTTGTTTTATAAAAGATAGGGATATTAATGGTAGCTGTAAGACTCCACATATCAGGTACTTCCTTATTTCTTAAAAAGTAGCTACCGTTGATTGTAAAGTCAGGATAGTATTCCTTTCTTGCTATTTGAACCTTTGCCTCTGCTCCTGCAATTATCTTCTCTTTGACCATTATCTCGGGTGAATTTGCATATGCTAAATTAATTAATCCCTCCATATTTTGCTGCAACATTGTATATGGCAGTTCAGCGGGTCTGCCGAGTGGCGAATTGACATCTCTGCCTATAGTGGCATTAAGCATTGCTTCTATGGATTGTATTTTTTGTCTGAGCATTTCCTCTTTCTCAAGGAGCATATACTTTTCTGTCTGTGCCATTAATACCTCTTGCTGTGGTGCCATGCCTGTTGAATATCGAGAAAGTGCTGCATCCTCTATCCTTGAAAAGAGAGTGGTTTTTTCTTTAATAAGGTCGATATTCTTATATGCAAGAAACAGCTCATAATAAAGCTCCTTGACCCGTGCTATGGTCTTTAAACGAACTGATTCAGACAATGCCTTTTGGCTTTCAGCATCCCGTGAAGCTATTTCGCCTTTTAGAGATAATTTTCCAGGAAAAGGGAATGTCTGCGACGCAGAGAACATCCACCGAGAATCTGGAGAACCTGAAAAGTTATAGAGTTTTCTGAAGCCTCCATTTTGATAGCCAAACATTACCATCGGATCAGGAAGGCTCTCTGCCTGTGGTATTTTGAATTTTGAGGCAGCAGTTCTTGATTCAGTTATAAGGATTTCATGGCTGTTTTTCAGTGCCTCGTCAATTAATTGCTGAAGATTGAGTTCCTCGGCAAATACAGGAGAGGCTAATATTAAGGCTAATGCTAAGCTCATTTTGAAGAGGTGAATAGGTGAAGAAGTGAATAGGTGAAGAAGTGAAGTTTTTTCCTTTTTACCTATTAGGTTCTTCACCACTTCACCCCTGTCCTTTGTCTTCTGTCTTCTGTTTTCTGTCATCTGCCCTTAACCTTAATCTGTCTTTATTACCTTGCATCCACATTGAATTTCACTGTTGTTGTTTTACTACCGCGTGTAATTTTGATTGCTATATTCCATGGTCCTGACATGGAGAGATTCATCTTTGCATTGTACTCGTTGCCTTTTAATTCTGCATTAGTCTTGTAATTCATCGCAGGCATACCGGGCATTGCCGGCATAGAGTATTCGACCTTTACCTTCGCATCGGTGACATATTTTCCTGATGCATCCTTAATTTCGACAGTGATATTGTTATCTCCGACAACAGGCGGATTCTTGTCGATTTTTGCAGTTACATCATACTCGCCTGCCTTTTTCTTTACCTCATAATCCTTTGCATAAGCAATCCCTGCTACTAAAAGCAGGATTAATGTAGATACAGCCAACTTTTTCATGTTCATATCTTTACCTCCTATCGCTTAAATTCTTTTTCAACAATATCTCGTATCCTTTTTATAGGATAGCCTTTTTTATAAAGCTCGGAAGCCCGCAGGGCCTCCCCCAGACAGATGTCTCACATTGCAGCATGATTGTCAACATAACAGCTCAGGAGACTTTTGTGTTTAAACACCGGAGACTCCTCGCACATGCAGTAGCAATAGATACTGTCCAGAACCCATGGAATTTCCTTTGCAATCTGATACGCCCTTTTTGTACGCGCATCGGTAAACAGGTTCGGGTCGAGGGTTGCCCTTGTTTCTCCCTTCCTCAGAGATTCATCTTTCGCAGGTTTTTGTGCTGTTGCATTGCCTGTAAATACTGTGAGAAAAATTACAATCATGACTGGCAATAAAATCAATCTGAATCTTCTCATGTAATCACCACCTTTCTTTTTGTGCTTAGTATATCGACCTGATCCTTCCTGTCTTACAGTCGAGCAGTATTCTGTCAACAAGCTCCCCATTTTTATAAACCTCTGCCTCTGCAAATCTTCCATCCTGTTTTATCAAAATTACCCTCAGCCCTTTTTTCGAATAGTAAGCCTTCAGGGCATCTGTTATCTCTTTTTTTGTAGGTTGTTTAGTGCAGTATCCGTAATCTCCACATAAAGGACAATAAGCACCGTATGGAGTAATTTCATCTCCGGAGCTTTTAGAGTAAGCTCCTGAAAGTAAAGAGGCAAACAATATAAATATGAAAACAAGCTTTATCATGGCTTAAAGATAACAAGAGATATTGAAGAAATTATGAAGATTAGATTCTCATATCTTTGAGAAATGGAAATTTTGAGCGGACATCTGCCGCCTCTGATGGATTTATCTCTCCTGTCAGGAACTCCTTTTTATCATCGCCGCAGAGAATATTATTGCCTAATGGACCAAAAATATGGGATGCTCCATGATAGGTAATGCCATTACCATCTGTTCCTGTGCGATTAGCGCCAATTACAAAGCATTGATTTTCGATTGCCCTGGCCTTTAGCAGTGTCTCCCAGTGATCTTTTCTGGAAGCCGGCCAGTTTGCAATAACAAATACTACTTGCACATTTTTTGCTACTTTTCTAAATACTTCTGGAAATCTCAAATCATAACAGATAAAGATGCTACATGGAATGTTATCAATATTAAATATAACCGGGTTGCTACCCGCAATATAATATTTATCTTCATCGGAGAAAGAAAAAGGATGAATTTTTGTGTAAGTAGTAATGCGAATGCCTTTTCTGTCATAGACAACTGCTATATTCCTGCCTTTTTCTTCATCCTGCTCCTTTACAGGGAAACCAGCAATCAGATATATGCTGTATTTTTTTGCTATTTCTGACAGCACCAAATTTGTCTCTCCGTTTTCGCTTTCTGCAATGGCAGACACATTCATGGAAAAGCCTGTATTGAACATCTCAGGGAAGACGATGACATCGCATTTTTCTTTTGTTGCTTTTTTTGCAAAAAACTCTGCCTTTTCGTAGTTTACCTTCTTTGATTCCCAAGCAATATTTAGTTGTATTAGAGCGATTTTCATCTGTTAAGCTCCTTTGGGTAAATAGATTCTGAATACAGTCCCTTTATTTACCTCACTTTGCACATTTATCATTCCATCCATAACATTTACCAGTTCTTTTACAATGGCGAGTCCAAGTCCTAATCCATTGGTTCTTGAGCCTTCAATTCTGTAAAAACGCTCGAATATATGTGGCATTTTATTTTCAGGTATGCCCCTTCCAGAATCTCGTATTTCTATGTAAAAATTGTTTTCTTCTGTTCCGTAATCAATCCACACCCCACCCTTCTCAGTAAATTTCAAAGAGTTTGAAACGATATTTCTTATTATTTTCTCCAGTTTTTCTATATCAGTGACAATTATCAAGTCATCCTCTTTTGCGATATTTATATCAAGACCCTTTTCTTTGAATGCTGGTCGTACTTCTTCGGATATTTCTAACAAAAATTCTCTTAGATTAACTTCCACCATCTCTCCTTTAACAAAAAAACTCGCCTCTGCAGTTGTGATGTCCTCTATGCCTTTTATGAGCCTTATCAAACGGTTAAGCTCGTCTTTTATATTTTCTAAACCTTTTCCTGTCTCGGTTACTCCATCCTCTATTGCTTCTATATAAGATTTCAGTATTGTCAATGGTGTTCTTAGTTCGTGTGCAATATTTGACATGAGATGTCTTCGTAATTCTTCTTCCTTTCTGAGCGATTCTGCCATAATATTGAAGCTCTCGGATAATTTTCCGACCTCGTCGCTCGTTTTTGGTGTTATTTTCACATCGAGATGACCTTTTGCAATGTTTTCTGCTGCTGTCTTGAGGTCAGTCAATGGTTTTGACAGATACTGGCTAAAGAATAGGGCTACTATTAGCGAGCCCACGCCTGCTATAAGAAATGAGACGATGATGAAATTTTTTGACCTCATTCTAAATACAGCTTCCTTCTCTTTTATCACATCCTTCTCAAATGGCCTTGACAGAAGTTTTCCGATATTTTTGTCTTTAATGTAAAGGGGATATTCCTCGTATTTGCCTTCTGTTATGTGTGTGTGAAAGAGTGATTTCATTCTATGTTTCATGGTATCTGAAAGAGATTCCATAACCTCTCTGGATGAAATGATCTCATGTCCATTAGCATTAAGGATTTTTATATCAAGACCAAACATCATTGCCCAGTGTATTGATTCTGATAGTGCTTTTATATCCCATTTCCCATCAGAGTAACTACCTTCGACTGATGCAAGTATCCAGTAAAACTGGTCTTCTTTTACGCCATTCACATAGTTGTCAAAATCTTTTATTATCAGCCATTCAAATATGAAATTTGAAAAAAGGACCAAAAGTATTACAACTATAAACGCAAGAAATATCTTTGTCTTCATATAAATGTTTTCTCTGTCAATCAGGCACTCCTATAAATTTATATCCCGTGCCGTAAACTGTTTTTATAAATACAGGTTTATGAGGATTGTCTTCTATTTTATGTCGTATATTTTTTATGTGTGCATCAATAACTCTATCATATCCTTCAAAGTCATATCCCTGTACAGCATTTACAATCTGAAGCCGCGTTAAGACAATCTGCGGCCTTTCTGCAAGGTGGAGGAGTATCTTAAACTCTGTGGATGTAAGCGATATAACCTTTCCACCTTTTTTAACCCCCATAGAAGGAGTGTCTATTAGCAGAAGACCATTGTTGAATGATAAAACATTTTTTTTGTATTTTTTTATTCTTCTTAAGTGTGCCTTTACCCTCGCCACAAGCTCTCTCGGGCTAAAGGGTTTTATAACATAGTCATCTGCGCCTATGCCAAGACCTTTTATCCTGTCATCTTCTGAGCTTTTAGCAGTGAGCATAATTATCGGCACATCAGAAAATTCTCTTATTGCAGTGCATATTGCCTCTCCATCAATGTCTGGAAGCATCAAGTCAAGGATTATGAGGTCAAAATTATTTTTAATCTGTTGAAGTGCGTCCTGTCCTGTATTCGCTATAGCCACCTTAAAGCCATCTCTCTCAAGATACGACTTGACAATGTCAGCAATCTTTTTTTCATCTTCTACTATGAGGATACTCTTATTACTCATGATGGAATCTTTACACTCCTCAGAAATTCTGCACTCATTTCAGGCATGAGTGGATTGATGTACATGCCTGAGCCGAGCTCAAACCCGGATGCCATTGCAACCCTTGGGACTATGCTGATGTACCAATGTATAAATTCTGAAGATGAATTGCTGGGTTTGCCAGACCTTATCACATAATTAAAATCAGGATGTTCCAGACCATAATAGAGCATTGACATTGTCTTTTTTAAGTTTATTGAGAGGTCCCACATCTCATCAGGTTTTATGTCAGAGAATGAGCCTGAATGCCTTTTTGGAAATATCCATATATGAAATGCAGAAAGGGCTGCATATGGGACAAAGGATACAAAGTGATCAGTATTGCAGAGTATCCTGCTTCCATCGTTTATCTCATCATTTAATGTATTGCATAAAAGACACTCTCCTGTATCATCAAAATATCTCATAGAATTTTCTATTCTGCCTCTTATCTGTAGAGGTGTTACAGGAATTCCTACTATCTGTGAGTGTGGGTGTTCTATAGTAGTGCCTGATGCAGTGCCGCTATTTTTGAATATAATTACATGCTCTATCCTGCTGTCATTGTATATCTCGATGAAGCGGTCTTTGTATGCCTGTATAACCTCTTTCAATTGCTCCACGGGCATGGTTGCAGTTGTGAGATTATGGACAGGAGATTCTATGATTATCTCGTGCAGCCCCACACCATTTACACTTTTTTTTAATCCAATGTTTATCCTTTGCCTTTCACCCTCCTTCGAAAGTACAGCAAATTTATTTGGAACTACTCTTATCTTCCATCCTTTTTCATCGCTAATCCTGTATTGTTCATATGGTGTCTTTGCCTCATTTCCCGGACAGAAAGGGCATGTCTCGATAAATTCTGGAAGCCTCTTACGCTCCCTTGCGCCTATAAAATCTTCTGGCATTTTCCCTTTTTCTCTGGCAATGATAACCCATTCTCGTGTTATAAGATTTAGTCTGAGTTCTGGCATAGTTTACCCCCTCTTGGCTTTTATCTAATATTATCACATCCTGCATGAAACTTTTACGACAGTAATCCAAATCAGACTTCCCTTGCTGGTACAAGGCTGTGAGGATGTATCTTTTACGGGTGTGTGAGGGTATGGATAAAAGGCATGATGGCTCTTAATTCATCAGGAGAGACATGGGAATGCCACTTGCCTGTTAGTTTTGCTATCAAGACAATGCCAAAGAATACTGCAATTACTGTAAAAATAAAAACCTCTGGTCTCAATGCCTTTTTATTTAAAATGGCTGGATTAAGGGCATCTTTAGCAGGGCAATGGCTCACGCATATGAGGCATCCTGTGCATTCAGGTGAATGTATGGTTTCTTTTTTATCAACAGATAGAAGTGAAGGGCAATTTTTTGCACATAACCCACACTTAATGCATTTGTCTTTGTTTCTTCTTATCTTTATGGGGCTTAATATGCTTAATAACCCGAGCAATCCGCCATAAGGGCAGAGATACCTGCACCAGAAGTTTTTATAAAGGAGTGATAAAACAAAGAGAATGCTCAGTGTTATCTTTGTTGTAAGAGACATCTCTGTAAAGAACTTTAACAATTTTATATCTGAGACCTTCCAGTATGGCGTGTTCAGAAAAATCCCAATCTCAGAAGGTGACATCTTTATGACAATTACATAGAGGAAAAAAGCCATTAAAGCATATTTCAGAGACCTCAGGGGATAATCTATATATTTTGGAATGACAAAATTTTTCCTGAATATTTTTTTACCCACCTTCCATATCACCTCAGACAATGTCCCTACAGGACATATCCATCCACAGAAGGATTTCTTCAGGATAATTACAAGTAATAATGCACTAATAAATATTACGAGTGCAGCAGGATGTATTGGGTCAAATATGCCTTCTGTTATCCACTGCTTTAATGCCATTAATGCACCGATTGGCATGAACCCTTCTACTGATGGAGGACGGGTGACAGATGGTATTAGTCCATTTTCTAATGCTTGTGTAAAAAGATAGAATTTATAGCCCGAATATATGACTACTAAAAATATTGCCCACTGAATGGTATATCTAATTTTTCTGATATATGAACGGTTTATTTTTACCATATTAGTTGCATTTTAATACGCTAAATGGCTTGAAGTATATGATTTAGGTCATTAATATGTGCTATCTATCATTTTTTTAACCACCTTTAATGCTTCTTCATTTGAGGTTATTTTACCTTTTAAAACCAAATCCTCTATAGCAGCAAGTATTTCTTTAAACATGGGTGACGGCTTTAAATTGAATGTATTCATGATGTCATTGCCTGTAATGATTGGAAGTAATGCTGCTCTTGGTTTGAACACATTTTCATAGAGTTTAATCATTTCTTTACAAAACTCTGCAGTGGAAGGTTTTTGTGCAATAGTTAATATTATCAACGAATATACATCATCTCTGAATACTTTTAATAGTTCGATAATCTCTGTTTCATCTGTAATTCCCAGCATTTTTCTGTAACAGTTTAAAATCTTGCTTCGATTAACCACCATCTTATGGATGAATTCCACTTCCTTTCTCGACATCTTTAATTCTATAGCAGATTGTTTGGCTGCATTTGGGTCATAAAAAAGAGTAGATAGTTTTAGACATATCTTCTTGTAAGCTATTTCAAAATATTTAATTAAAGGCTGAAGGCTTAAGGCTGAAAGTCCGAGGCTATCGGACAGATTGCCTAAAATTTCTTCAGTATCTTTGTATAACTTCAGAGAGTTTATTCTGACATCAGGAAAGATATTTGCAAGGATCTTGTTATCCATCAATGCCTTCATTGTTTTATATGAGTTGTTAAGTCTGATGATATATCTTAATTCTTCTGCAATCCTCTCCATAGCGACAGAGGTTATCAATGGTGCAAGCCTTTTTGTTGCATCAAGGGTATTTTTTTCTATTGAAAAATTCAGTGCTGCTGCAAAACGGTAAATACGAATAATTCTCAATGGATCTTTTATAAGATTTTCTTCAGATACCATCTTGATAATTTTGTTAAAAAGATCATTTCTGCCGCCATATGGGTCTATGATTTTACTTCTTACTTTTGACAAAGGAGTCCCCAGAAAGTCGCAGACTTTCTGGGATGCTAATGGCATTGCCATTGCATTTATTGTTATGTCTCGTTTCCGGAGATCATCATAGATTGTGTTTCCTCTCATCATGCAAATATCAATAAAATAACTATCTGTCTTTTGCCTTTTGCCTCTTTGTACTACCCTTGCAATTGCAAATTCTTTATCCATAAGCACAAATGAGGCATTGATTTTATCTGCAAACCTTTTAGCAACATCAATGGCATCTCCTTTTACAGCTATATCTATGTCTTTTAACTCTTTCCCCAAAAGGATATCCCTGACAGCACCGCCAACAATGAATGAATTGGTTGTGAAGCCTTCTTTTTCAGCAAAATCTATGAATAGTTCTAAAAGTGGATGCACAGCAGACTTATTTTACTTGAGTTTTTTAGTATTGACAAATATTTTTTTGGAATGCTATGCTCTTATCAGAATATTAGAGCCACGAAGGCCTAAACAGACCAGCAGGTCGGATTAGAAAGCCTTTGTGGCTTTTTTATTTTTAGAGTTTAGGAGGAGAGATGAAAGTTTATAATTCAGGATTTAAGTTTCAAGGGTTATGGTATAAGCTTTTTTATTATTTTATGATGGCTACTGTTTTTTGCTCAATACCGGTTATCTCCTTTGCTTTTCATCCGTTGATTACAGATGACACAGGTACGCAAGGCAAAGGTAAATTTCAGCTTGAGATTAATGGCGAATATGGTCATGATAAGGAAGACGGTGTAACAAAAAATACTACGCAGACTGTTACTACATTGACTTATGGATGGCTCGATAATATGGACATTGCCATTGGTATGCCATATCAATATATAAGGACAAAGGACTCCGAAGGCATTACGAGGCACGATGGCATGTCAGATCTATCAATTGACTTGAAATGGAGATTTCATGAAAGAGATGGTTTTAGCCTTGCATTGAAGCCTGGTATCACATTGCCAACAGGTGATTATGAAAGAGGCTTGGGGGCTGGTAGGATGACTTATGGAGTATTTTTTATAGTCACTCAAGAATTAAAGCCCTTTATAATCCATGCAAATTTAGGATATAGGAGAAATGAAAATAAGATTGATGAGAGAAGAGACATATGGCATGCATCTCTGGCTGGCGAGCTTGAGATTATAAAAGGACTAAAAGCAGTGGCAAATATTGGGGTTGAGAGAAATCCTGATAAGGCATCAAATACCCATCCAGCATTTGTTATAGGTGGTCTGGTTTATTCAGTTACAGATAATTTCGATATAGACATTGGGATAAAAGGTGGGCTTAATAAACCAGAGACAGACATAACAACGATGGCTGGTATTACATTGAGATTTTAAGGAGGAGGATATATGCATATACCTGATGGATATTTAAGCCCGCAAACTTATGTGCCACTTTATGGCGCTTCATTTGTTTTTTGGACAATTGCACTAAGAAAGTTGAAAAAAGAAATGGATGCTAAATATGTTCCATATCTGGCAATGGCAGCAGCATTTTCCTTCCTCATCCAGATGTTCAATATTCCAATTCCCGGTGGAACAACGGGCCATGCTGTAGGTGCAGGTATTATTGCCATTCTTTTAGGTCCGTGGACAGCAGTAATAGCAGTATCAGTGGTTTTGATAATTCAGGCGATTATATTTGGCGATGGAGGGATAACAGCCATTGGAGCGAACTGCTTTAATATGGCTGTTGTAATGCCATTTATATCGTACTGGATATTTAAAGTCATAAGAGGAAATTCAGAGAAAGGGATGAGATTATACATAGCGGCATTCCTCTCAGGATGGTTAGGGCTCTTGATTGCCGCATTAATTACCGCCGTAGAGTTTGGAATTCAGCCAATGATTGCCATGTCTCCTGACGGCAGACCCCTTTATGCGCCATATCCTTTATCCGTAGCTGTTCCTGCAATGGCGCTGGAGCATCTGCTGGTATTTGGTATAATTGAAGGAGTGGTAACAGCGATGCTTTTGAAATATTTTTTTAAACATGAACCTGACCTCATTTATGCCCTTCATGGAGGTGCAAGATGACATCTTTTCAGAAAAAACTCTGGATAGGTCTTATCATAATGGCATTATTATCTCCGCTCGGTATTATTCTCCCTGAAAAGTTCAAGGCAGGAGATGCGTGGGGAGAATGGGGAACAGATACCCTTGAAAAACTTCTCGGATATGTGCCGGAGGGATTAAAGAAATTAGCTGATTTGTGGAAAGCTCCGATAGCCGACTACAATCTCGGAAGCGAAAACTCTCCGCTTATTATTCAGGTTGTGTCTTATGTCATATCCGGGATTTTGGGTATAGCGATAGTAGGTAGCGTGATTTATCTAATTTCGAATCTTTTGGTAAAAAAGAGTTAACTGTTTAGCAGACTTAAGCTGACTTTCGTAACTTTGCTCCTCTGAGAACCCAGAAATTTTGCTTCAAGTCAGCCCAAGCCTGCTGAAGTATAGTTTGAGGTGAAAGGTTAGAATGTCTTTTATCGACAGCAGCATAAGTCATTTAGGAAAAGTTATCAAGAGTGGTTATATTCAGTGGGAGCTATCGTCAAAAGATGGATTTTTTCATGGGCTCGATGCGCGCGTAAAGATGCTTTTCTTAATTTTTTTTATTATCATCATAAGCTTGAAAAAAGAGATACTATCCGAACTTATCATTGTCCTTTTTATATTTGGTCTAACAGCAATATCGCGACTGAATCTCTTTAATTTCTATAAAAAAGTGATTCCACTCGGATTTATATTTGGTTTTCTTATTGCTTTGCCTTCTTCATTTAATGTCATTACAAAGGGAGAGATTATTCTGCCTGTCATACATTTTTCAAAATCCTATGATTTCTGGATTTATCATATACCTGAGACAATAGGCATTACAAGACAAGGGATCTCAGGTGTTTTCATGCTCACGCTCAGGGTTTTTAATTCCATTGCCCTGTCTTTTCTGATTCTATACACAACCCCTTTTTCTGAGATTATCAGGGCATTAAAGGTTTTTAAAGTCCCTGATGCTGTCTTGATGATTATAACCCTTACTTACAAGTATATATTTATTTTTGCAAAAACAGTCGAGGATGTATATCTTGCAAAAAAGAGCAGGACTGCCGTAAAAATAGACAACAACGATGCAAGAAACTGGACCGCGGGTAGGATAGTATTTATGCTAAAAAAGACACAGCAGAGATGCGACGATGTTTTCAAGGCTATGCTTTCGAGGGGATTTTCTGATACTATTAAACTTTATGGTTTCAGAAAAATGGATAGCAGGGATTGGACCGCAGGATTGTTTTTATTTTTTGCAGGAGTGATGTTTTTGTGGATTTAACTCAAACTCCTCAACTTTAACCTAAATTTTATGAATGACAGGCAAATCATAAAGACAGAAAATGTGAGTTACAGTTATTACGGCAAAATTTCTGCCCTTGTAGATATAAGCCTTTTAATAGAAGAAGGGGAGAAATTTGCAATAATAGGTGCAAATGGAAGCGGAAAATCAACTTTGCTTCAAATAATGAACGGCTTGATATATCCTTCTGCTGGCAATGTTTTTTTTCAGGGCAAAGAGGTATCAGAAAAGACATTAAAAGACAAGGAATTCTTGAGATTTTTTCGTAAGGGTGTAGGGTATGTGTTTCAGGACTCAGATGTTCAGTTGTTCTGCCCCAATGTCCTTGATGAATTACTTTATGGTCCAATGCAATTGGGTATGGATGAAAGTGAAGCCATAGATAGGGCATTTGAGGTTATGAAGATCCTCAATATAGAAAATCTCAAAGACAGACCTTCTTATATGCTCTCTGGTGGAGAAAAGAAAAGGGTTTCCATAGGCTCTGTCTTGACAATAAATCCTGATGTATTGCTCTTTGATGAGCCTACAAATGGCCTTGATCCAAGAACACAATGTTTCCTTGTCGAACTCTTATTTGAATTGAATGAGGCTGGAAAGACTATTGTGATTGCCACACATGATTTGTCATTGGTGGATGAGCTTCATTGCAGAGTGGCAGTGCTTTCAGAAGATCATAGGATTGAAAAAACAGGAAGTGCAGAAAGTATTCTGAAAGATGAAGAATTATTGTTGAGGGTTAATCTTGTGCATGAGCATATGCATTGTCATGGGCATTTAGCTCACAGGCATATTCATTCACATTATCTTTTTCATAAACACTGAAAGGAGAAAATAAATGGACGATTTGCAAAAACTAAAGCACTTGCTTCGTCACTGGATGGAGCATAATGACGAACATGCAGAGACTTATAGAAACTGGGTAGAAAAGGTATCATCATTAGGGAACAAAGAACTGTCTGAGATACTTGGCCAATTATATCATCAGACAAAAAAAATGAATGAACTTTTTGAAGAGGCGATAAAAAAAATAGATTAAGGTTAGGGAGTTTAATAGATAAAGTCCCTTAAAGCTGTTGACAACACTATATGAATTTTTGTAAATTAAAAAACATTAAATTCTGAACACGAAGTTTAGATTTTAATAATTCATAATTAATAATTAAAGAATAAAGCCATGAAGGCTGTGCGTTAAGAAAACGCGGACTTCATGGCTTTTTTGTTTTTAAAAATTTGTATGCAAGCTACGAAGGCCTGCCAGTCCTCCACGAAGGAGAAGAGAAAACTTTTTGGAGGATTTATGACTAATACTATCTGTAAAAGGGCTGCAACAGTTCAATTCTGGGATGATTATGCAAAGTGGTATAAGTTATGGATAGAGCATAATAGCTACCACAACAAAATTATTGATGCTTTAACCACAATGGTTGAGCCGGGCTGGAAAGTCCTTGACATCGGCGCAGGAAACGGGATTCTCTCTTTGCCTCTCTGTGCAATTGGATGCGATGTTACAGCAATTGAGCCTTCTGTCGGGATGAGAAACCTTCTTTACGAAGATGCATTTAATAGAGGCATTGATTGGATTAATGTTGATGAAAGAAGATGGGAGGATATTCCGCTTTTTGAGTTAAAAAATTATGATTTGATAGTGGCATGTAATAGTCTGCATTTGACAGGAATGGGATTTAAGCAAGCACTTGAAAAGATATTTCATGCAAAACCTAAAAATGTGTTTGTTATTACAGAACTCGGCACACCAGAAATAAAGGTCAAATGGCAATATGGAGATTATACAATGGTATTTACAAAATGCTATGAGACAGAAAGTTCCTTTGCCTATCACACGACTGAGGAGATTGAAGAATATTGGTCTTTTATAAAAGGCAGACGGCTTAATGAATTTGAAGTGCAAGGAATTAAGTCAAGAGTTGTTTTTGATGAGGAGCATATGTGGCTCAAGGACATAGCTCATGTTGGCATGTATTGGTGGGGAAGAGGTAATGGTAAAGCTGAATAATTACGGAGTTGCGTTATCATTGCTTATTCATGGGATTATCATGGTCATACCTTTTTCAATGCTTGCCACAAGGCATTTTAAAGATGTTGAGATTTTTGTTATTGACGAAAGACCTGTTCAGCCTGTGCAGGAAAAAATTATTAAACAAAAACCGAAGGATGCGCCGAAACAGGTTATAAAAGAATCACTGCCTCAGCCTGTTTTAGATAAACCTGAAGTCAAGGAAGCATCTACGCCAGAGGTAGTAGAGCCTGTGGCTGTTTCAGATATTAAGGATACTACAATTGCAAAACCCGTAGCTCCAGCAGTAAAAAAATCGCCTCAGATTGCCAAAGAAGAAGTCAGACCATTGTTAGATGTTGAGTTTGGTTCAGTAAATGCGCCGAGATTTCTTCATAGAGAGATGCCTGTTTATCCACTCATGGCGCGCAGGCTTGGTAAGGAAGGGAGGGTCTTACTAAGGCTTACTATTGATGAAAATGGAAGACTTCTGAATATTGAGGTAATTGAAGGTGCAGGCTATGGTTTTACAGAGGCTGCGGTAGAGGCGGTCAAAAAATCAACATTTTTGCCTGCCATGTCAGAGGGAAAGCCAGTAATGTCAAAGGCGATCTTGCCTATAAGATTTAGCTTAAGGAGAGATTAATGAGACTTTTTTGCTTTCTTCTTTTCGTTTCTTTCAGTAATGATTATAAGGGCGTAAATTATAATTGCGAAAATCACTATTCCGATCAATGCAACATAATATCCTTCCATTTATTCCTCCTTGTCTTTTGGTATAACATAAAAAGCTATGAGTCCTATTATAACCGCTGCAATTATCCCCGCAATAGATGTTATAAAATTAATTCTTTCTGCAAAAATATTTCCAATAACAATGATAGTCAACAAGTACTTTACAACATCAACGAGCATCTGACCAAAGATCTTTCTTTTATCTCTAATCATAAACCAATTATACCATATTGGAGGACTGAATGATTGACCTATTTTTTAAAGGTGGATTTTTGATGTATCCCATAGCATTATGCTCTGTTATCGGTCTGACGATACTGATTAATAAGGCTGTTCAATACCGTTTGCTGTTAAAGGAGATAGAATCTCAGCCAGATGGGATAGCAAAAACAAAGCCTCAGATAATGGCGCCTATACTCAAGGCTCTTCAAGATGGTTGTGATGAAAGGGAACTCTCTATAGTTGGCACAAGACAGGTAAGAGAAATAGAAAAGGGCTTGAGCTGGCTTGGTTTGATTGCAACCATTGCGCCGCTATTAGGTCTTACAGGTACAGTCACAGGTATGATAAAGGCATTTATGGTGATTGCCGAAAGCTCAAGCGTAAATCCATCAATGCTTGCAGGCGGCATCTGGGAGGCACTAATTACAACTGCAGCAGGATTGCTTGTGGCAATACCAATCCACATAGGCCATCACTACCTTGAAAAACAAGCAGATGAGATAGCATTTGTAATGAAAGAAATAACAACAAGCCTTTATATGAGGTGTAAAGGTGGAGTTTGAAAGGAAGCGGCATGATCACTCACATATGAATATTGCACCACTTGTAGATGTGGTATTTCTGTTGCTTTTATTTTTCATGCTCACATCGCATCTGATGCAAGAGCCCACAATAAAGATAAAACTGCCTGAATCAAAGACTGCAGAGGCTACGAAGGATGAAATCAAGACAATCTATATCTCAAAACAGGGTGAGATATTTTTTAAGGATACAAAAGTGACTTTAAAAGACCTTCAAGCAGTTATTAAAACTGATTTAAAAGATGCTGAACATGACTTTGTGCGAATAAAGGCAGACAAAGAATCAGATGTGGGCATACTTGTCAGTGTAATTGACGAAGTAAGGCTTGCAGGGGTAAGGAATTATAGTATTGTGACGGAAAGGAAGGTGCAGTGAGGGGTTATATAAGTATGATCACCAATCAGGAGAATTAAAATGTGCGAATCTAATGCTTATATTGAAGAAAATGGTAATGAGACCTTGTTTCTTGAAACAGTTGATATTATAAGACCAGAAGGGATGAATATTTATTTAAGAGACTTTTGGGGACAGGAAAAGGTCTTTAAAGGCAGGATTAAGGAGATATCGCTTTTAAAACATAGGATTGTTCTTGTAAGACAGGAGTGTGAAGATGTCTAATAAGTCTAATAAAAATCTTGATGACATGAGCATTGATGAGCTTAAAAAAGAGCTTGAGTTTGTTAAGGAGTGTATGGAGGATGAGGAGCAAATCCTTAATTTTATGCTTCATAAGACCTCTTTGCACTTAGGTGGTGCAGAGGTAAAGGCAATGCAAGAAGAATATGAAGAAAATCGCAGTGAATATCTTGAGCGGATTAAAGAGATTGAGTCTTTGATAAGGCAGAAAGGGCATGTGGATAGTTTATAGTTTAGGCAATAGGAAATACTGGTATGCATCAACTGAGGAATTGATTGAACTATCAAGGGTATTTGCAGAGCATATGCATTGTGACATATCAGAGGGCTTTATAAATAGCCTTGTCAACGGCTGGTATATGATGAGTGATAGTTATATAGAGCGTCTGAAAGACACTTTAGACTTTATACTGTCAAAAGAAGTTGTGGATGAAGCAACTGTAATGAGCTTAAGCATGCTTCGGGATGTATTAGAAGGTGGCAATGTAGTATTAGGCTGAAAAAGAAAGGAGGTGGTAGGGCATTAGGTTCAAGGTTTAAAGTTCAAGATTCAAAGTTCAAGGCTTAAAAGACAGGGCAGGGAGACCCAAACTCGCAATAAGGATTCATCCCTGCCCATTTGGGAGACGCCGTATTACAACGCCCCCTTATTTTGATTTTATCAGAAATGGGGGGTGAGAGGGAAATTGATTTGAGGAGGTTTTAGGTAATGAGATTAATTATATCTATTTTTTTGATGTTTTGTGTGTCTATTTCTCAAATAGTCTATGCGAAGGTAACAACTATTGATGAGGTGGTTGTAGAGGGTGAAGCTATTGCAGAAGATAAAGCTAATATTTCTGTTAAAAGTGAAACACTCCCAGCTTCTGTTAATGTGATAACCAAAGAAGATTTAGAAAAAATGCCTATAAGACATTATTTAGATATGTTTAGAAAAACCCCTGGAATGATTACAAGTCATTATGGGCAGGGTGATATTGCAGACGGCTTTGGCATGAGGGGGTATCAGAGTGGGCATGGAAGCCAGGTTGCGATATTTGTTGATGGTGTGCCTATAAATATTCCTCATCATAGTCATTCACACGGCTTTGCTGATATAGGTTGGCTTGTGCCTGAAATGATAGAGCGGATAGAGGTTATAAAAGGACCATTTTCAGCCCTTTACGGAAACTTTGCGCTTGGAGGGGTTATTAACATAATTACAAAAAAATCTGATAAGACTCCAATCATCGGTGCAGAGTTGGGCAGTTATGATGCTTATCGGGGGATTACAACTATTTCAAGATCGGACTGGAAACCAACACCATTTCTACTTTATGAGGCATATACAAAAAACGGATATAGGGATAATTCTGATTATACCCGATATAATCTTTTTAATAAGTTCACAGTGCCTTTATTGAATGGCAAGCTTTCAATCAGGGTACATTATGTCAACAGAGATTGGGGAGCTCCTGGTTATCTTTCAGTTGATGATGTGAAGAATGGGACGCGTAAGAGAACAGATGCTATAAATCCTACAGATGGGGGTAATAGTGAATATTATAACCTTGTTTTAAATTATACGCCAAGCAGTGGAGAGGCTGGCCCTCATGCTACATTGTATGCAGCTTCTGAAGATTTGAATCGTTATGCTACTTTCCCTCCAAGCTCACAGAGATTAGAGCATAATGAGCGTGTATTTTATGGATGGAATTTGCTTTACAATTATATGCCAAATAAAAACCTTTCTCTAATTTTTGGAACAGATGGAAGATACGACAATGGTGACAGACAAAGATATAACACAACTAATAGAGTCCAAACCTCTACAACTCAGAACTGGCACATTGAGGAGACGAATATAGGGCTATTCTTTCAAGGACAATACAGGCCTGTGGATTTTCTGAAGGTTGTAGGTGGACTTCGTTATGACATTTTTAGGTTTGACATTGAAAACAAAATAAGACCCGGCAATTCAGGTAGTGGCGATACCTCTATTTTCAGTCCTAAAATAGGATTTGTTATAGCGCCGATTAAAAATCTAAATATCTTTGCAAACAAGGGATTGGGATTCAGGTCTCCAGCAGCAGATGAAATGTCACCTCCTGATAAAGATTATAAGAATTTTAATCTTAAACCTGCAAAGGTTGATACATGGGATATCGGATTTAATACACTATTGTTTGACAAGCTCCATCTCTTGTTTGATTATTATCAGACAGATATGGAAAGGGAGATCAGAAATGTGGGTGCTGATACAATTAATATTGGCAAGTCTAAAAGGGATGGTTATGAGATAGAAGCAAAAATTTATGCTACAAATGACCTTGTTATATACTCCAATTATGGTTGGGTAAAAGCTAAAATAAAAAATCCTGATACAACAGGTGAAGATAAGATAACAGGTGTGCCAAAAAAATATATTGGCACTGGAGTAGAATGGCAGCATAGTTTTGGCAAAGATAAAAGATTGTTAATAGATCTTGGTTATCAATATTTAGGCAAGGCTCCTTTAAATGCTGCCGGTACAATATATCGCCCTCCTGTTGACCGCTATATGACAAAGGCAACATATAATATCAAGGAATGGTCGTTATTTGCAGAATCAACCTATCATCCTAAAAAGTATGCATCTGAAGGAATGTTTCTTATAGGGGGTGTTCCTGTTTATGACCCAAAACCTGTGTGGGATGTAACTGCTGGAATAAAATACAAATTTTAGGGAGGCTAAAAAATGATTTATAAGATAGTAGTTTTTTTTACATTGGTGCTTGTGATTGCTTGTAATGCCTTTGCCCATGATGCATGGATTGAGAAAAAAGATGGGCAATTTATCGTACTTTATGGACATGGCGGTAAAACCGAAACTTATGATGCAGCCAAAGTTAAAGAAGTGAGGGCATACGGGATTGACAGCAGTATCGTTCAGGTGGCAATCGGAAAAGAAGGTTATCCTGTAATAATAAAACCCAATGGCAAAGTAGCCCTTATCTCTCTTTTCTTTGACAACGGTTTTTGGTCAAAGACGCCTGACGGCTATAAAAACAAGCCTAAAAAAGAAGTGCCTGATGCTGTAGAGTCATCTCATTCCATAAAATACAGCAAGGCTATTTTAAAGTGGAGCAACAGATTTTCAAAACCACTTGGCATGCAAATGGAGATAGTTCCTTTAAAAAATCCGTTTTCACTTAAAGCAGGAGATAAGCTTCCCTTAAAGGTCTTTCTTGACGGCAAGATAGCAGAAGGGGTTTCAATCAATGCCGGAAGTTATCACAAGGACGATATGAAAACAGATAAAAATGGCATGGCAGAGGTAGAGATTGAAAAGGCAGGGTTTCAGATAATAGCAGCAAGCATAAAAATCCCGCTTAAAGACAATCCAAACGTAGATTTTTTATCTATCTCTGCTAATATCACCTTTGAGGTAAAATAATGTCTAAAATTTTATATGCAATAATGCTTGTGCTTCTGATTTATTCAGGGGCACAAGCCCATTCTATTCACTATCAGGTAGAAAACAAGGGTATTAGTGCAAGGATATTTTATTCTGCCAATGACCCTGCAAGCTATTCAGGGTATGAGATATTTGGTCCCGGCGATAAAATTCCCCATCAAAAGGGTAGGACAGATAAAAATGGTTTTGTCTCTTTTCTGCCAGACCGTGCAGGGACATGGATTATAAAAGTCTTTGGCGAATCTGACCACGGCTATCACGGAGCGCAAATAGAAGTGAATGTAGATGAAGGCATGTTCATGGAGTCTTTCAAAAAACCATTGGCAGCTACGCATACAAAGCTAATTATTGGCATTGGATTGATGGGATGGATATTTGGAGCAATGGCGTTGTTTAAAAGAAGAAAAGATATCTGAAATAGCTTATCTATTTTGATAGGATATGATATAATGATTTTATGCAAACAGTAGAAAAAGATAAATATCAAATAGAGACCTTTGAGGACATTTTAAATGTCTTGAGGGAGAAGCCTGACTGGCGCGAAGAGTTAAGAAGAATTATCCTTACAGATGATCTTATTAATCTACCAAAGAGGTTTGAGATATTTATAAGAGATGATTTTAAACCACTTCAAGTCAAGGTAGATAAAATAGAGCAGGATGTTGGGGTTCTAAAGCAGGATGTTGGGGTTCTAAAGCAGGATGTTGGGGTTCTAAAGCAGGATGTTGGGGTTCTAAAGCAGGATGTTGGAGTTCTAAAGCAGGATGTTGGAGTTCTAAAACAGGATGTTGGGGTTCTAAAGCAGGATGTTGGGGTTCTAAAGCAGGATGTTGGGGTTCTAAAGCAGGATGTTGGGGTTCTAAAACAGGATGTTGGAGTTCTAAAGCAAGATGTTGAGGTTTTAAAACAGGATGTTGAGGTTTTAAAACAGGATGTTGAGGTTTTGAAGCAGGATGTTGCATCATTAAAAGAGAGTGATTTTGAGAGGACTGTTAGAGAGAAGGCGCCTGCATATTTTGGAAGGCTCATCAGGAGGTGTAGGGTTATAAGCTTTGAGACATTAGCGGATAAGCTTGAGGATGCTGTTGATATTAGCTTGATAAGTGATAAAGACAAAGACAATGCACTTCTTTTAGATGCAGTTGTATCTGGGAAGCTGAAGACTGGCAAGGATATAATACTTGCTGTAGAGATCTCTCTAAAGGTTGATGTAGAGGATGTTCAAAGGGCTGCCCAGAGGGCTGATATAGTTAGCAAGGCACTTAGGACCGAGACCATAGGTGTTGCTATAGGTAAAGATAGGACACAAAAAGCAGAGGTTAAAGCAGAAGAATTAAATGTAATCCTTATATAGAATGGAGGTGATGTGTAATCATAAATATCAAATCTAATATTTAGAATTCAAAATTTAAAAATTGTTATTTGGCTGGATGTCAGGGAAGAGAGGTGCAAAACCTCCGCTGCCCCGCAGCCGTGAAGGGAACGAAAGCCCAGTTTCAAGAGGTCTCCAAAAAGTCAGAGACCTTTTGGATCGCAAAGAAGCCACTGTCATGAGTAATATCATGATGGGAAGGCGGGCGAGTAGGCCAAAGATAAGCTTAATGCCCTGAGCCGGAAGACCTATCCGAGCCAAAGAGTCCAGAGATTCTCTGAACAAAAATCCAAATCAAAATTTCCCGAGGGAGGAAAAGATGAAAAGATTTTCGTCATTTGTTGTTACATTTCTATTTTTAACCTTTAGCTATTTGCCATTTACTCTTAACCTGTCTGCTATTCCTGTCTTTGCAGAACAGAAGACCGCATCGCTTGAAGAAATCGTAGTAACTGCAACAAAGATTGAAGAACCCAAAAAGGATGTTCCTGCACCTGTCCATATAATCACTCAAGAAGACATAAAGAATTCTACTGCAAGGAATGCCGGTGACCTCATTTCAGAGGCAGCAATTGGGCATGTGCACAAGTATCCAGGCACGCTTACAGGCAGGATTGCATTGAGGGGATTAACTACAGATCTTTTCAGTGATTTAAAAAGCAGGGTGCTTGTTCTCATCAATGGACATCGTGCAGGCACTGTGAATTTAGCAAAGATACCTGTAGAGGACATCGAAAGGATTGAGATAGTTAAAGGGCCTGCATCTGTTCTTTATGGTTCTTCTGCAATGGGTGGTGTTATTAATATCATTACCAAAGAGGGCAGAGAGGGTTTCCATGGCTCTATCGGTAGTGAAATCGGCTCATGGAGATACTGGAAGACGCAGGCTGAACTGAGTGGAAAGAGAGGGGCTTTTGACTTTTATTTGACTGCAAGCCGTTCTTCTTCAGGTGATTTTGAGGCAAAGGATTATGGAAAGATTCAGAATACAGGATATGACGATGAAACAGTATCAGCCCGTTTTGGATACAAATTTTTTGACAGCCATCATATATCCATAGGTTTTCAGCACTGGAAGGGATTGGAGATTGGCTCACCAGGCGCCAGGTACTCTCCTGACCCTGATAATTATTCAGACAGGGGACGGGACGGCTTTGACATTAGATATAAAACAGCAGACTTCGAAGCTAAATATTATCTTATCAAAGATAGGGATGAATGGCACGGAGGCATGACATCCGGCATAGGGAATTCAAATATTACCCTAACAAAAACAGATACACAGGGGACAAGCATCCAGAAGACATTTGCCATAGGTGATCACAGAGTGATCTTTGGAGGGCAATGGGACAGGATAGAGGTTGATAGCTCAAGAAACACGGGCGCGCCTTATAATCCAAACTCAAGATACGACAGCTATGGCGCATTTACAGAAGGTAGGTTAAGTCTTTTCGATAAAAAACTTCTTTTAAGTGCAGGGCTTCGTTATGACTATTTTGAAAATGAGATACTTTCAACCCAGGGTATAATAAGCTTGAAACCGAAGAAGGAAGATATTGACCATGTGACTGCAAGAGGTGGAGTTGTTTATAAGCTTACAGATGAAATAAGCCTTAAAGGCAATATAGGCACAGCATTCCGCTCACCGGCGCCTGACGAACTTGCTACGGATTATGTATCTTCATGGGGAACACGATATATAGGAAATCCTAATCTAAAGCCTGAAAAGAGCACATCCTACGATGCAGGAATTGAATATTCAAAAGATTTATTCAAGGGCGGTTTAATCTTCTTCCATACAGATTTCAAAGACAAGATATTAGGTTATTATGACAGCATACTTAAAGCACAGACATTCAAGAATGTTGATGGTGCAACACTTCAGGGTATTGAAGCAAATCTTTCTTATGATATTGGATTGGCTTCTGGCCTTGATTTATCCATAGAGCCTTTTACGAACATTACCTATCACACAAAGTATTCAAGCAAGGACGAACTTGAAATAGGCAAATATGGGAAAACACTTCTTTATACTCCTAAGTGGACAGGCGCCTTTGGAATAAAGGCAGGCAAGGAACGGTGGGATGTAAGGTTTATTGCAAATTATATAGGTGATGAAAAGGTGCAGGATTGGGATTTTAATTCGCCAACATACGGAAAGGCTATAGACAAAGGCGATTTTACAGTGGTGACTCTGAAAGGCTCGTATAGGCCAATAAAGAATCTCGAAATCACTGTATCTGTAGAAAACCTCTTTGACAGGGCATATGAGTATATGTTGGGTTATCCAATGCCAGAGAGAACATTTATTGGAGGTGTTAAATGGATATTTTAGTCATGAGAGGATTTAAAAAGTATTTAATTGGGCTGATTGTCTTAATGATACCCATTCCATCATTTGTCATGGCAGGGGATATTCCCCTGCCTGCAGAACTTGGTGTAAAGGCATTTGTGATTAAATCTGAAAAGAACGGCTTATGGGAAAAGAGTCTGATTGTCCAATTTCCAGAAAGGAGGCGTGTCCTTTCTACAAATGATGGTTTTGTTGATGCAATGGCTGTTGTTAACCATTCTGCCCATCCAGAATTATGGAAAAGGGTATGTCAGGAGATGAAGACAAAGGAAGAGGTTGGCGGGAAGGTTTATTCGAGAAAGATAAAGGAAAGGAACGCAGAAAGGCTCGGAATAAGAAGCGAAGATATTTCACAGATGGCAACTGCTGCTGATATGGATAATCTCGCTGTCGTGACTAAGACTTTAAAGCCATTTGTCGTCACTGCATTGGTGACGGCAGGCGCAAAGACAAATGCCTTGCGGACAGGTGTTGATGAAGGCACACATGTTGAAGGCGAAGCGCCAAAAGGTACAGTGAATATCCTTATTTTAACCAATGCAAGGCTTACAGACGGTGCAATGGCAAGGGCAATAATCACAGCAACCGAGGCAAAGACAGCAGCCTTTGAGGACTTAAAGGTTCCGAGCAGCTATACAAAGGATGTTCAGGCAACAGGGACAGGCACTGACAGTGCAATTGTTGTATCAGGCACAAAAGTGCCACAGGTAACTTATACAGGTGGTCATAGCCGCATCGGCGAATTGATTGGGAAAGCGGTTTATGAGGCTGTTGTTGAGGCGCTTGGAAAACAGAATGGATTTAGAAAAAGCAATTGAAGGATAGTAGGGAATGTCATGATTTGGAGAGATAGCATTAAAGTTTTAGTGAGGTGAAATATGGATTTAAACATCATTTTATGGATTGTGGGAATGCTTTTCAGTCTTGGCATATTTGCTGTTAAGGTTGGATTCGGTCTTGGCTTTAGCGGAATGAAATGGAAGGGTGTGCTTCTAACCCTTTCCCTGTATCTTATGCTGTTTGTTGCTATAGCCGTGCTTTCAGGGCATTTGATAAAACTCCTTGAGCCTGTTTTGAAAAAAGGGCCATATCTCCATGCGCTTATGGCAGCAGGGATGATTGCATGGGGAATATATTTAGTGCGACAGAGCAGTAGAGCGACAGAGCGACAGATAAAAATTCAGGCTGAAGGCTTAAGGCTGAAGGAAAAATCAGAAATCGGAAATCTAAAATCCAAAAACTCTTTACTCGTTACTCATCACTCTTTACTTTTATTGATCCCCTGTCCTGTATGTCTTTCCGCAATGACATTTTCCACATGGGCGGCTCTGAGCGTGATTAAACTACCGTCTCTCATTGTGGGCATAGGACTGGGTGTTATCTTTGCCCTTTTGACCCTTACAATTGTGGGTCTAACCCGCATCAAACAGACTTCAAGCCCTGAAGTCAGTCTGGGACTGGGCATGATTGCAATTGGGCTTTATTTCATGGCTTCTCTGTATCTTCCTGCCAAGATTGAGGAGGCAAGGGGGATGTATCAGTCATTTCTTACAGAGGGCAGCAATATTGCCCTGAATAATAGTATCGGCGTATTTGCACTGCTTTTTGTTGCCTTGGTTATTGGTTATCTTACAAATAAAAAACGGGAGGTTAAGAAGTGAATATATTTGCAGGTCTTGAGACATTTCTCTATGTAATATCATCCGGCCTTTTTTATCCGGTAGTTGCAGGGCTTGTGCTTCTTACACTCTGGATAGTTATCTCTTTTGGCGGCTTTTTAAGGGAGTACATAGATAGAAGGCAGGGGAATTCTTCTGTATTAAACAGGTATAAAAAGACTCTTGAATCTGAAATTCAATTATTCCATGTCATTGCGAGGTATGGAGTCCCGAAGCAATCTCAAAATGAGATTCCTCGCTTTGCTCGGAATGACAGCAAACAACATAATGATACCCTCGATATAAGACTTGAAAGGTTTCTTCAGGAGGCAGAACTCGGACTCATTAAATCTCTTGATAAAATCAGGTTTGCTATCAGAGTTGGTCCTGCCCTTGGATTGATGGGAACACTGATCCCGATGGGGGTATCCCTTTCTGCCCTTGCGCAGGGTGATATGCCGAAGATGGCAGGAAGCATGGTTACGGCATTTACCACAACTGTTGTGGGACTTGCCTGCGGTGTGGCTTCATATCTTATGTCTATTGTAAAGGAAAAGTGGATAAGGGCTGACATGAGGGAGATGGAGTATATGACGGAACTGACGTTAAGAAATTTAAAATTAGAAAAAGAGAAGTTTTATGAGACTTCCCAGTGTGCCAATGAGGGTAGCTATGACAATAAGATATAGTCTATCTAACTTTTTATCTAATGTTTCAAACTTGTTATCTATCTTTTTATCTGCTGTTTCAAACTTTTTATCAAATTTTTTATCTAATATTTCAACCTTGTTATCAAATTTTTTATCTAACTCTTTAATATCTGTTTTTAGCTCAATAATCTCCCTGTGGATAATATCCAGCTCCCTGAATACAAATGCAAATGGGTCTGCCTTAAACTCATATGTTTTTTGTTCGATTGTCTCTGGCATGACTTTATGCTATCAAGATAAAGGGGGTCTGTCAATATGAGATTTCTGAAGAGACACAGAAGATTTGATAAATACGAGCAACCCCTTGAAGATCCAATCTCAGGGGTCGCCAATCTCTTTGATGCAAGCATTGTCTTTATTGTGAGCATGATGATTGCTCTTTTCATGGCGTATAACATGCTTGATCTGCTTGATCCTAAATCAGAGGTGACGATTACAAAAAAGACTGCCGATGGAAAGATAGAGATAGTAACAAAGAAGGGCAAAGAGATAAGGGTACAAAAAGTGACAGATAAACGACTAAGCGGTGAAGGACGCCGACTCGGAACAGCGTATCAATTAAAGGATGGGAGGACTATTTATGTGCCTGAGTGAGCTAAACCTTTTTATATTTTTTTATTTCTTTTTTGTCTTGAATCTTAAAGTATATGAGAAAACTCAATGCACTGATTACAGCAATAAATGCTACCAGTGCGATCACATCAGTTGGATAAATTTCCATTTATCTCCCCCCTATTCTTTATCAGACATCAGAAAATACCCTAAATATAACAACAAAATTCCTAATATAGAGGCAATTATAGCACTGAGTAATCTAATCTTTTCCGCGAAGATTGAACTGATTGCAACAGCAGTAAGAAGGTATTTAGCAAGGTCAAAAACTACCTTTGCAACTTCTTTTCTACCGTCTATTTTTTGCGTATTTAACACTATCATTTTATTTATCTTTTGTCAAACTGCCCATGCCGAGCCTTTAAAGATAAGCCTTCTTCCTGGCGACACACATACAAAGACCGCTGTAGAGGCGATTAAGGCAGTCAGGAGTCAAGGGGTTGAAAATATTTCATTGCATGTCTATCCATTAAAAGGCATTCGAAATGAAGACCTTGAATATCTCAAAAATTCAAAGCTAATAATCGTAAATATAATGGGCAGACAGATTGTAGATGCTGTTAAATCGGAGATTCAGTATGCAATAAAAAACGGCGCAAAGGTCTATGCTGTAGCAGCAAGCGGTTCTTATAATAATGAGATGAAAGCTCTCGGCATAATGGTAGATAAAAAGATTGAAGAATACTATCAAGAGGGAGGGTCAGAGAATTTTAAAAATATGATTTTTTATGCCTTAAAGAAGGATTTCGGTTTTGACATTTCTTATGGCAAAGCGATCAAGGTTGCGGAGTTTGGAATATATGACTATAAAACAAAGAGGATTTTTGGAGACTTTGAAGAATTTAAAAAGGTCAATGGTCAGAGAGACAGGCATTGGATTGGAATAGTATTTTACAGAAATACTATTGAATCAGGGCAGACAAAGCATATAGACGCTCTGGTTGAAGGTCTTGAAGAAGAAGGCTTTAATGTCCTGCCTGTGTATGGCTGGCCGTCTGAAACTGCGATTGAGAAATTTTTCTTTGATGAAAACGGTAAGAGTCGTGTAGGGCTTGTAGTTGCAATGGGTATGAAGATCGGGATAAATCCAGAGATAGCTATACCTATTCTAAGCAGGCTTGGTGTGCCAGTAATCAATGCTATCACTCTGTACAGTCAATCAAAGGAGGAATGGGAAAAATCTCCTTCAGGTCTTGATATTTTCGAGAGGTCATGGCAGATAGCTGGCACTGAAATGGCTGGAATTATCCAGCCCATTGTTATTGCCTCAAAGGAGAGAATGATTGATAAAGAGACAGGCATTGAATACATAGAAGAAAGGCCGATCCCTGAAAGGATAAAGAGGCTTGTTGACAGGGTGAAGGCATGGATAAATCTTAAGGATAAGGCTAACAAAGATAAGAGGCTTGCCATCATCTATTACAATTATCCCCCTGGCAAGCAGAACATCGGTGCATCGTACCTTAATGTGCTTCCTGAGAGTCTGTGGGAGATATATGAAAGACTTAAGGCTGAAGGCTATAGGCTGAAGGCTGAAGAAATGACGAAAGAGAGGCTGTTTGAGGATGTGCATAATTATGCCAGAAACATCGGCAACTGGGCTGCTGGTGAGATTGATAGACTTGCAAGGAGTGGTAAGCCAATACTTATTCCTGTTGACACTTACAAAAGATGGTTTGAGGAATTGCCTGAAGGATTAAAAAAGGCGGTTATCAAAGACTGGGGCAAGCCTGAAGACAATAAGATGATGTCATGGACAGGTGCGAGTGGGACGAAATATATCGTTATTCCTGCTATAAGATACGGAAATATCCTTTTTACACCGCAGCCATCAAGGGGATGGGAGCAGGATATAAAGAAACTCTATCACGATGTAACCCTTGCACCCCATCATCAATATGTAGCCTTTTATCTATGGCTGAAGAATGAATTTCAGGCAGATGCCATTGCCCATATCGGAACACACGGAACCCACGAATGGCTTTCGGGAAAAGAGGTCGGTTTTACCAACGAAGACCCGCCGGAGGCATTGATTCAGGATTTACCTAATATCTATCCATACATTGTTGATGATGTTGGCGAGGGACTTCAGGCAAAGAGAAGGGGGATGGCAGTTATTATTGATCACATGACACCGCCCTTTGATAAGGCAGGGATGAATAAGGAGTTAAAAGAGCTTTCTGCCCTTATTAGTGATTACAACAATGCAAAAGAAAAGATCCCGGCCATTGCTGAGTCAAGGCTCGGTGAGATAAATACTCTGGCAAAGAAGATGGGCATCCTTAAAGATATTGGCCTTATGGATATAAAGACAATGGATGATATAGAAAAACTCGATGACTATATAAAAGAAATTGGTGAAAAGGTTACGCCCTTCGGGCTCCACACCTTTGGCAAGTCTCCAGAAGAAAGATATATAAAGACAACGGCAGAGGCGATTGTTTCTATTGAAAGGGATTTGAGCAAGGAAGAAAAAGAAAAAAGGATTGCAGAACTTGAAAGCAGAATAATCCAAAGTGGACAGAGAGAACTTGACTCTTTTATTGCTGCACTTTCTGGCAGATATGTTCCTGCAGGTCAGGGCAACGACCCTATAAGAAGCCATGATTGTCTGCCAACAGGCAAAAACTTCTACTCCTTTGATCCCACAAGGATACCAGCAAAAGGAACATATGAGATGGGGGTAAGGTTAGCAAAAGAACTCATAGAAGACTATAAACAAAGGCACGGCATTTACCCTAACAAACTCACATTTGTTCTATGGGCCGTTGAGACCATAAGGCATGAAGGGGTGATGGAGTCCCAGATTATGTATCTCATGGGCATAAAGCCGAAATGGGATGAAAGGGGCAGGGTGATTGGCGTTGAGGCAGTCCCACGCTTTGAACTTGGCAGACCTCGCATTGATGTAACCATTGTCCCATCAGGGCTTTACAGGGATTTGTTCTCAAACCTTATGGCTCTGCTTGATAAGGTGGTGGCAATGACAAAAGAACAGAACGAAGAAGACAACATACTCCGTGCAAATGTGCAAAGGACGAAGAAGATGCTTATGGAAAAAGGGATTCAAGAAGATATGGCAGAAAGGCTTGCTACTGTGAGGATATTCACCGAACCTCCAGGCGATTATGGGACGGGACTTTCTAATGTGATACCCCTTTCTAACACATGGGAAAATGAAAAGCAGGTTATTGATGTCTATTTTATGCGGATGAGCCACATGTTCGGGCAGGGATTTTGGGGGAATAAAATTGGGAATGAGGAGTTAGGAGTTAAGAGTGATGAAGATGTGAGTCTTACAATCTTTAAAAATGCCCTTTCCGATACAAAGGTAGTGGTTCACAGCCGTTCAGGTAATGTTTATGCAACTCTTGATAACGATGATTTTTTCCAGTATCTTGGCGGAACTGCAATGGCAATCCGTGCAATTGACGGCAAGACACCTAAAGTTTATGTTACAAATATGTCCAATCCAAAACAGCCAAAACAGGAGACCCTTGAAAAATTTATGGGCAGTGAGATGAGGAGCAGGTATCTTAATCCAGAATGGATAAAGGCTATGATGAAAGAAGGATATGCAGGTGCGAGATTTATTGATAAGGTTGTAGAACATCTCTGGGGATGGCAAGTGACAGTGCCAGAGGTAGTAGATTCAGCAAAATGGAATGAGATGTATGAAACCTATGTTCTGGATAGAAACGGACTTGGTATAAAGGAGATGTTCAGGCAATCAAAGAATATGTGGGCATACCAATCCATTGTAGCAAGGATGCTTGAGACAGTCAGAAAGGATTATTGGAGGGTTGATAAAAAGATTATTGAGACTCTCGCAAAGGAATATGCAGAAAGTGTTAAGGAGGTTGGTCTTGCATGCTGTGACCACACATGCAATAATCCAATGCTTACAAGATTTACAGCATCTGTTTTAATCTCAGTGCCTGGATTGAAAAATCAAGCGAGTGGATTTATGAAGGCATTGGATAAAATTAAAAATCCAGAACAACAGAGCAATAGCGTAGAAGTTCGTAAGCCTTCAGTCTTAAGCCTTCAGCCTAAATTAGCTCCTGATGGAAGAGGCAAAGGGGTGGAAGGCTATGAAATGCAGGATGTGAGTGCAACTGCTGGTGCATCATCTGCGCCAATTCCTTATCTTTTCCTTATCGGTTTTCTCGTGTTTATCGGGCTTATTGCATGGGGATTCAGGAAGAGGTCTTTGTAACCCATTGGATTATTTTATCAACCATTGCCCTTATAGTTGCCTCTTTTGGCATAATGGATACTTTTAATCCTGCCTTTTCTATTGCCTTTGCAGTCACAGGGCCTATGACGGCTATGGTTACATCTTTTAGAATCTCTATTGCGTCCTCACCTATTATCTCTATGAAATTATTGAAGGTTGCAGCGCTTGTAAATGTTGCAATAGAAATCCTTCCCTCTTTTAAAAATCTCTTTAGCCTCTTGCCATGCTTTTCAGGCTTTATTGCACGATATGCAGTAGGTGTGTCTATTTCTCCGCCAAGCTCTCTCACCTTCTCTGGAAATACCTCCCTTGCAACCTCGGCACGGGGTAAAAGGATTTTCAATCCCTTAAGGTTGAAGTCTGAAGTCTGAAGGCTGAAGGCTTTTATCAATCCTTCTGCATTGAATTCTTCTGGGATAAGGTCCACTTTGACTCCATAATTTCTTATCGCCTCAGCAGTCTTTGTGCCTATGGCACATATTTTGATTCCTCTTAAATCTCTAATATCCCTGTTTTTATCAAGAAGTCTCTGCATGAAATATTTAAATCCATTTATGCTTGTAAATATAATCCAATTGTATGTTTCTATCTTATCTATTGATTCATCTAATTCCTTGTAACTTTCAGGCGGCACTATCTCTATGGTTGGAAACTCGAATACCTCTGCCCCTAAATCTTCGAGGGGCTCATAGTCTTTTGTATATTCTCTTGTGATTAAAATCCTCTGACCAAATAGGGGTTTATTTTCATACCATTTTAGTTTATCTCTTAATTTGACTACATTCCCAACAACCATCACAGCAGGAGGTTTGATATTTTCTTCTTTGACAAGCCCGGCAATATCTTTCAGATTGCTGACAACTGTTTTCTGGTCAGGCCTTGTTCCCCATCTCACAACTGCAGTTGGAGTATCAGGAGACTTACCATGATCTATAAGCCTTGAAGTTATGGTACTGATGTTTTTAACACCCATTAAAAAAACAAGGGTATCAAAACTATTTGCGAACTTTGTCCAGTCTATAGAACTTTCAGGTTTTGTTATATCTTCATTGCCTGTAATAACAGCAAAAGATGAAGAATATTTCCTGTGAGTAAGTGGAATGCCTGCATATGCAGGTGCAGCAATCGAAGAACTGACACCGGGTATTATCTCAAATTCTATGCCCTCATTTACAAGAACTTCTGCTTCTTCACCGCCTCTGCCGAATACAAAGGGATCACCGCCCTTTAATCTGCATACGATTTTGCCTTCTTTTGCCTTTTCAATGAGTGCCTGATTAATCTCATCCTGTGTCATTGCATGGTGTCCGCCCCTTTTACCAGCATATATGAATTCAGCTTCATGGCTTATATAATTCAGCATCTGTGCGTTTAGATGGAAATCATAGACTACAACCTCTGCCTTCTGCAGGCATCTTAAACCCTTTATTGTAAGAAGCCCTATATCCCCTGGTCCAGCCCCGATTAAATATACCTTTCCTTTTTTCATCAGCTTGCGATCTCACCGTTTATGGATGGATTATTTCTGCTGTAAACCTCATTAAGTATCTCCCTCGCACCTCTTGAAAGTAAATCTTCTGCCAGCTTGATTCCGATATTTTCTGCATCATTCGGTATGCCTTCTATATGACCTCTTATAATTGTATCCCCTGAAACGCTTCCCACAAGCCCATCCATTACAACTCTGCTGTCAATTAATCTGGCATATGCTGCGATAGGAACCTGACATCCACCTTCGAGTTTTTTCAGAAATACCCTTTCTGCCCTGACACATATGGAAGTTTCCGGGTGGTTCAATGGTGCGATGAGATTGTTTATGAATTCATCATCAATCCTGCATTCAATTCCTATTGCTCCCTGACCTATAGCAGGAAGGCTTACTTCAGAGGGAAGGATCTCAGTAATCCTCTCCGCCCATCCGAGCCTCTTAACACCTGCAGCAGCAAGGATTATTGCGTCAAACTGTCCCTCATCCAGTTTCCGCAGCCTTGTATCGAGATTTCCACGGAGTTGCTCTATCTTTAAATCAGGCCTTATACTGAGCAATTGACATGAGCGTCTGAGACTACTTGTGCCGATAGTCGCACCATGCGGCAGGTCTCTAAAATTTGAAATTTGAAATTTGAAATTTGAAATTCGTGATAGGAATGCATCTCTCGGATCCTCTCTTTTTGTTATCACTGCGAGATGTAATCCTTCGGGAAAATCTGTTGGCACATCTTTCATGCTGTGCACAGCTATGTCTGCCTCATTCCTTAAAAGTGCTTCTTCAATTTCTTTTACAAAAAGCCCCTTGCCCCCTACTTTTGCGAGAGGGACATCTAAAATCTTGTCGCCTGTGGTCTTTATTTTATTAAGCTCTATTTCTAATGTGGGATAGAGTTTTTGCAGTTCAGACTTAATCCATTCAGCCTGCCAGAGCGCAAGCTTACTGCCTCGAGTGCCTATAATAATTTTATTCTTCATTCTCATCTCCATTTATTCCATACAATTTTTTTATCATGGCTATCAGTTCATCCCTGTCATCTGTATCTTCTTTTAGAGCTACTGTTGGCGGGTGTATGAGCTTGTTGATTATAGCTGTCGCCATGTATTCTACTGCCTTCATTTTTTCTACATCAATTTCAGGGAATTTATTCTTGAATTTCTCTATTTCTTCAAGTTTTATTTCCTCTGCCTTTTGTCTTAAAGCCACAATAGTCGGCACTGAATCAAGAGATGACATCCATTTTACAAACTTTTCAACTTCTTCATCTATTATTTTTTCTGCTTTTTCTGCTTCTTTTTTTCTTTCGAGCATATTAGTGTCTACAACACCTTGTAAGTCATCTACATCATAAAGATATATGTTGTCTATTTTGTTTATTTCAGGATCTATATTCCTTGGCACCGAGATATCTATTACAAATACTGGCTTGTGCCTTCTTTCTTTCATTACCTTTTGCATCTGTTCTTTATGAAGGACATAGGTTGGCGCACCTGTTGAACATATAACTATGTCAGTGCATACCAGTTCATTTAAGAAATCTTCAAATCTTACTGCCTTTCCATTAAACTCCTTTGCCAGTTCACATCCGCGTTCGTATGTCCTATTTGCTACCTTGACTTCAGTAACACCATTGTTTACGAGGTGACGCGCTGCAAGTTCTGCCATTTCTCCTGCACCCAAGAGCATGAATGATTTTCCAGAAAGGTCTGTGAATATCTTTTTTGCAAGCTCAACGGCTGCAAAGCTTATGGATACTGCATTTTCAGCAATCCTTGTTTCTGTCCTTACCCTTTTTGCAGTAGATATTGCCTTTTTCATTAATTTATTCAGAAGGACGCCTGTTGTCTTTTTACTAAGTGCAAAATCAAAGGCGTCTTTAAGCTGACCGAGTATTTGTGGCTCTCCTACAACCATGGAATCGAGGCTTGAAGCAACTCTTAATATATGTTTTATGGCATCAGTATCGGTGTGTATATAAAGAGATTTCTCAAAATCAGTTTTTTGTATATTATGGAATTCTGAAAGGAAATTTTTAATGTTCTCTACTGCTGATGCAGTGCTGCTTACGCATGTATAGAGTTCTACTCTGTTGCATGTTGACAGCACTGCAACTTCCTTTACCTCTGGTATTTTCTTTAAGCCAAAAACTCCCTCTTCGAGCTTATGCCCGTTGAAGGCAAGCTTTTCCCTTGTTTCAACATTAGCAGTTTTATGATTTAGTCCTATAATGAGAATTTTCATGAGAATGTATGCAGACTCTTCAAAAGTAGATTGACGCCAAAGAATGTAAAAAGTATTGTTAAAAACCCTATTATTGACAGAATAGCTGCCTTTTTCCCCCTCCATCCTGCAGTAAGTCTTACATGAAGGACAAGTGCATAGATAAACCATGTTATGAGTGACCAGACTTCTTTAGGATCCCATCTCCAGTAACTACCCCATGCACTTTCTGCCCATAGCGCTCCTGTAATTATGGCAAGGGTAAGGAGAGGAAATCCGATAGTAATAAGTCTATAATTTATCTCGTCCAGAACCTGGAGGCTTGGGAGTCTCTTGAAAAGTTCGCCTAAATGTTTTGATTTCAGATAATGTTCCTGTAGTAGGTACATTGTCCCTATACCGCATGCCACTGCAAATGCAGCATTTCCTAAAAAAGCCAGAAAGGTATGAACAGGAAGCCAGTAACTCTGGAGCACGGGTGTAAGAGGGCTGATTTCCCTTGGAAAGATTGATGAAGATAGCATTAAGATAAAGACTATGGGTAGGATAAATGCCCCTATTATACCAATTTTATATCTATGCTCAAGGAAGAAGAATATTAAAACAATGCACCATGCAAAAAAAGAAGACGCCTCATGCATACTTGTTATTGGCAATTGGCCTGCAGTAATATATCTGAAAACTATACTTATAGAATGTGTTGCAAATCCTGTTATAGTGATAAATAGCATCAGTCGAGAGGATTCTTTTCCACCTTTAAATATGTCAACAATACCTATAATTGTTGCAGCAAAATAAAAGGTGAGAGCTATTTCAAAAAATACAATGCCCATTAGAAGCAACCGAGTTCACAATTTTTTATTTTGATTTTCAGTTTATTTGCAACCTTACCAATCTCTTTGTAATGGACTCCGAGTTCTTCAGCAATCTTTCTTGCATCGCTGCATGTAATCATACCTTCATTAGACCGTGTTTTTAAAATGCTTTCTATTTCTTTTTTCCTTACTATCATTTCTATGCAGCCTATTAACTCGTGTATGTTTTTTGAAGAGTAATGCAATGGCCTTTTTTCAATAACAATATCAGCCTGTTTCAGCACCCTGCTGGCCGAAGGCTTAATGTTTTTATTAGAAACATTAGTTATAAATACTACAACATCAGGCTCTAAAAACTCAATTGCGCTATTGCCCTCGATGATTATACAGTCAAGATGAGAGAGTCTGCCAATTGCTATTGGCATGACATTATTTATCTCGTTTGCAGGTGATTGAACCCATAAGACCTCTTCTGCCCCAGCATCAAATAGCCTTCTGGTATCTTTATCTTTCTGATATAAAATATTTTTGTCATCTATAATCGATGTATAAAAGGCTGTTTTTGTATATTTTATAGCACCATATTTAGGTGAATGGGTGAATGGGTAGATGGGTGGATGGGTTTTGAAGTATCTTAAGATTGCAACTGCCAGGGTTGTCTTACCAGCACCGCTATGGGCGCCTCCGATGCCAATGAGAAGAGGATGTTTCATGTGTATTATGCTTCGATTGCTGTCTCCTCTTTTTTTACCTCTTTTTTGTAATCACAGCCTTTATTAAGGCAGACATGAAATAACTCCCCTGATTTGTTCCGTTTTTCTACAAGGAATGGTGCATTGCATTTGGGACACTGCTCTGGCACAGGCTTATACCACATCGCAAACTTGCATTCCGGATAATTACTACAACTCCAAAATGTCTTGCCTCTTTTTGACCTTCTTTCTACAATATCTCCTTTGTCCAGAGGACATTTTACACCTGTTGAAATAGGCTTTGTATTTTTGCATTCAGGGTATTTTGAACATGCAAGGAATTTCCCGAACCGCCCACTTTTTATGATCATTGGGGAGCCACATTTTTCGCATATATCTCCTGTTAAGATTTGTTCAGCTTGTTTACCGTTGTCCCCTTCTAACGGCTTTGTATTTTTACATTCCGGATAACTTGTGCACGCCAGGAATCTTCCGTGTCTTCCCCATTTTATAACCATTGGAGAACCACATTTTTCACAGATATTTTCTGTAGGTATATCTTGTGGCTTTATTTTTTCCTTGTCTTTTGATGCCTCTGCCAGATCTTTGCTGAAGGGTTTATAAAAATCTTTTACAACCTCTACCCATTTCATTCTGGCATTTTCTATAGCGTCAAGTTCGTCTTCCATTTTTGCTGTAAATCCTATATCTATAAGCTCTGGGAATTTTTCTACAAGAAGGTCATTTACAATGATCCCGAGTTCCGTAGGTACAAAGCGCCTTTCCTCATTTTTCTCGACATATTTTCTGTCCTGAATTGTGCTAAGTATTGCTGCATATGTACTCGGTCTTCCGATACCTTTTTCTTCAAGGGCTTTCACTAAAGTAGCCTCTGTATATCGTGGTGGAGGTTGTGTGAAATGCTGTAAAGGTTTTATTTCAAGCTGTTTGAGGATTTCTTTTTCTTTTAGCGGAGGTAAAATTCCGCCTTCTTCTTCCTCTATTTCATCTTTACCCTCTGTATACAATGCCATAAATCCGGAAAATCTTATGACAGTGCCTGATGCCCTGAATTCTGTTCCTTCACTTATATCCCCTGAACCCTGACTTTTGACTTCTATTATATATGTTGTCTGCTCCAATTGTGCAGGAGACATCTGACTCGCAATGAACCTATTCCATATAAGGGCATATAGATTGTATTGATCCTTGGATAAAAATTTTTTTACGACCTCTGGAGATTTATTAGCATATGTTGGCCTTATTGCTTCATGTGCCTCCTGTGCACTCCCCTTGCTTTTGTAATGGGGTGGTTTTTCAGGGATATAATCACTTCCAAATTTTTTCTCTATCAAGTCCCTTGCCCACTCCTGTGCTTCTGGTGCTACACGAAATGAGTCTGTTCTCATATATGTAATAAGACCTACAGAGCCTTCGTCTCCAAGTTCTATTCCTTCATAAAGCTGCTGGGCTATCATCATGGTCTTCTTTGCAGGGAATCTGAGCCTGCGCGCTGCTTCTTGTTGCAAAGTACTTGTAATAAATGGAGGAGAAGGAGATCTTTTTCTAATCTTTTTTTCTATTTTTGAGAGGTAAAGTTCCTTGTTTTTAATTTCATCTGCAATTTGTTGTGCAGTGTCTTCATTAGTAATGAGAAAACGATTTCCTTCTTCAGCATCACGGTTGATAACAAGAAAGTCATTATATTTATGAAGCCTTGCCCAGAACTGTGCTCCATTTGCTTTTGGAGTTAAAAGAACTTCTATTGTCCAGTATTCCTCTTTGTTGAAAGATTCTATTTCCCTTTCTCTGTCTACTATAAGTTTTACTGCAACCGATTGAACTCTTCCCGCGCTCAGTCCCCTTCTGACTTTTTTCCACAGAAATGGGCTAAGATTATAACCCACAAGTCTGTCAAGAATTCTGCGGGCTTGTTGTGCTTCAACCTTAGCCATATCAATTTTGCCGGGATTCTGTATGGCCTCTTTTACAGCGCGTTCTGTTATCTCGTGAAATGTGACTCGATATATCTTTCTGGAATTTTTCGTGGGTTTTACTTCTTCTGCTATGTGGTATGCAATAGCCTCTCCTTCCCTATCAGGGTCTGTTGCTATGTATATCTTATCAGCCTTTTTCGCCTCACTTTTTAGTTCTTTTATTACTTTCTCTTTGCCCGGAATAATTTCGTAATGCGGCTCAAAATTATTATTGATATCTACTCCAAGCTCTTTTTTAGGAAGGTCTTTTATATGTCCGATTGATGCCTTAACACCAAATTCTTTGCCCAGTATTTTATTGATAGTCTTTGCTTTTGCAGGTGACTCTACTATAACAAGTGATTTCAATTTCTACACCCCTATATAATTTCTTCTAATAACATTTTTATATGTCATTGCGAAGAGACAATGTCCCAAAGCAATCTTAAAGCGAGATTTCTCGCTTAGCTCGGAATCACAATAGAAGGATATTAGTTCCATGTGATCTGTCTTCCTTTTCCGAAGACGAAGGCGTATATATCTTCAATATCCATTTCTGTTTCTTTCATCAAGATATATGAAAGAAGTGCTTTTATAGTATCAAGTTCTGCATCATCTATGTATCGGGACAATTCCATGGTCATGAGTTCTTCTTTTACCATAAGAAAATCTATGTCAAAAACGCCGATTTTTTTTAATGCATCATCTGCATCATAACCTTTTTCTATGAGATCTCTTGCGAGTAGTCGCAAAATATCTATAAATCTCTTTGCCAATGTTCCCTCCTACTATATAATATAGAATCTCTTGCCTTCAGATTGTTTTACTATACCCTTTATTTCGAGATTAAGTAGTATGCCAAGCACTTTTCCTGGCTGCATTTTTAGTTCTCTGGAAATTATATCTACATGCTTTGGCTCGCTATCCAAAATATTACATATTGCCTTTTCTTCATCGTTTATTTCAAGTCCTTTCAGATTTATCGAAATGTCTTTTTCCAATAAGCTGCTTGCAGAACCTCTAATGCCTTTAAGATGAGGTGCAATATCTTCGAGTATGTCTTCGGTTTTCTGCACGAGCTTTGCACCTTTTTTGATAAGTTCGTGCGTACCTTCAGAGTTTGATGAAGTTATATTTCCTGGCACTGCAAATACATCTTTTCCTTGCTCTAATGCACAGCTTGCTGTTATGAGCGAACCGCTTCTTGCTGTCGCCTCTACAACAAGTACACCAAGAGAAAGCCCGCTTATCAATCTGTTTCTCTGCGGAAAATTTTCTCTATTTGGAGGTGTCCCCATAGGAAATTCGCTTATAACACATCCTTTTTCTGATAATTTATTGAATAATCCTTTGTTCTCAGGAGGATAGGGATTATCGAGGCCTGATCCAAGCACTGCTATGCTTCTGCCGTTTGCATTCAATGCACTTTCGTGAGATACCGCATCTATACCGCGTGCCATTCCGCTTACTATCGTGATGCCGCAGAAAGCGAGTTCTGATGCGATTTTTTCTGTAATTTTTTTCCCATAGGGTGTCATGTTGCGTGAGCCTACTATGGCAACTGCATATTTATCTTTTTTCATAAGACTGCCTTTGACATAAAGTATAATAGGTGAGTCATCTATATATCTCAGGCTTTCGGGATATTCTTCATCAATATATTTGATTATCCTGACATCGTGACTTTTGATATTACTTATTTCTTTTTCTACTGCATCCCATGAGTTGAAATTCAAGATAGACTTTATCTTGGATTCATTTATTCCATCCACATCTTTTAACTCATTTAAACTTGCTTCAAATACCCTCTGAGGTGTCCGAAAGGCAGAAAGTAGCCTTTTTGAAGTAATAGGACCAATTTCTTTCATAATGGTCAGAGCAATCCAGTATTTTAAATCATCGGACATCTATTAGTTGCCTAATAACTTCTTTACCTTTAATCTCAATGCATTAAGTTTGATGAATCCTTCTGCATCTTTCTGGTTATATATCTTTTCTGCCTCGAAGGTTGCCAGTTCAGGATGATAGAGCGATTTAGGGGATTTCCTGCCGACAACTATGCAGTTTCCCTTATAGAGTTTTAATCTTACTGTACCAGTAACATCTTTCTGAATGAAATCTATTGCTGTTTGGAGCATTTCTCTTTCTGGTGAAAACCAGTAGCCATAATAAATCAATTCTGCATATTTTGGAATAAATGAGTCCCTGATGTGCAGTGCCTCTCTGTCCAGTGTAATGGATTCAAGTGCCCTGTGTGCTATATGAAGAACAGTACCTGCAGGAGTTTCATAAACACCCCTTGACTTAATCCCAACATATCTATTTTCTACTATGTCTATTCTTCCAATGCCGTTGTCTCCTGCGAGTTTATTGAGTCTCTCAAAGAGGTCAACAGGCGAGACGAGTTCTCCATTTATGCCTACAGGATTTCCATTTTCATAATGGATATCTATATATAAAGGCTTATCAGGCGCCTTTTCAGGCGATACCATCATAGTATACATATCTATAGGTGGTTCCGACCATGGGTCTTCGAGTATGCCGCCTTCATAGCTGATATGAAATATGTTTCTGTCAGTGCTGTAGGGTTTCTCTTTTGTAGCAGGCACGGGTATCCCATGTTTTTCAGCATATTCTATCAGTGACTGTCTTGAATCAAATGACCATTCTCGCCACGGAGATATAACTTTTATGTCAGGCTTAAGTGCATAATAGGTGAGTTCAAATCTTACCTGATCATTGCCTTTACCTGTTGCACCGTGCGCTACAGCATCTGCGTTTTCTTTTATTGCTATGTCAATCTGCTTTTTTGCTATCAGAGGTCTTGCTATGGATGTACCGAGCAGATAGGTGCCTTCGTATACAGCATTTGCCCTGAGCATCGGAAATATGTAATCTTTTACAAATTCGTTTCTTAAATCCTCTATATATGCCTTTGATGCCCCTGTAATAAGAGCCTTTTCTTTTATTGCTTGCAAATCCTCACCCTGACCAAGATCTGCGCAAAAGGCTATTACCTCTGTTTTATATGTCTCTATAAGCCATTTTATGACAATGGATGTATCAAGACCGCCAGAATATGCGAGTACAACTTTTTTTGCCATTTCATTCCTCCATGATGAATTTAGCTTCTGTCTATCGCCTTTTTTAGTTAATTTATTTACATTATCATAAACCTGAATTCAAAGTGAAATGCAGTATAATGTTCTTGTATGTGCTGAAAATCTACTTTTTAATTGTAAATCTGAAGATGCCATTTTCTTCTTTTACGCTTATCAACTCCAATCCAAGTCTTCTGCAGAGGGCGGAAATGTCCAATTTAGAACCTTTGTCATTGGATATTACCTCGATAATCTGACCTGTTCTCATAAGGTCAATTGCCTTTTTGGTTTTCATAATATGCATAGGGCAATAAAGCCCCTTTAGGTCTAAAACAATATCGGGCTTAATAGGCATAAATTATAGTTAACATATTGTAGAGAAAAATTTCTATTGCACATAGGTGTGCTGTGCTTGCCTATAATATAAATAGCAAGGGGGGTGTCCCCCCCCTCGCAAAGTCTTTTTTTAAATTTTTTTTACTGATACCATTATGCAAAAACTCAGCCTGAGTTATGCAAGTATTACATTTTTAGCTTATTTCATTTTTTTTGCAAATTCATCTGCTGCAATTGCCGGTAGTGTGAGAAGTTCAACTGACCCCCTTGCGCCAAGTTCTACAGACATTTTCATGACCGTTTCATTATCAGGCGCTTCTACAATATTTACGAAATCATACGGCCCTAATACTGCATATTGTTCCTTTACCTTTACACCCATTGCCTCCAGTTCCTTGTTGACCTCAAATATTCTTCCCGGCTTCTCTTTGATAGTCTTTCTCCCTTCATCTGTCAATTTACTAAGGATTACATAGTAAGCCATGGCTTTCCTCCTATAAAGATTTTTATTTATTGTTACAAGGTAACAATCTGAGGCGATTTTTTCTAATAGGTTTGGGGAATAGGTTTGCTTTGCAGGCTTCGATGAGAAGCGATTTCTTGTTCTGTAATAATTTTAAAATGTTTCGTTGCATAACAGCAACACCTGCTTAATTGAGTGTATGAAAATTCTATACACCAAGTTTATAACAGCTATAGTATAAATTTCTAAATAATATAGCTGTATAAAAATATTAAATCCTGAAATTGCCGATTGAAACTGCCATCGCGAGCGAAGTGAAGCAATCTCATGAGATTGCCATGCACCTTTCGGGTGCTCGTAATGACAATCAGTGCAATGTTTTATCACTTCTATCGGCAATTTCAGGTCAAATACTGAGGTTTAACTATAAGGATGGGCCCCTGAGAGGACAGGAGACAGACTTTTATTTGGTGAATCGGTGAAGTGGTGAATGGGAAAAACATTAACCTATTCACCTATTCACCCCTTCACCATTTTTTCTTGACTACGGATTGTGGACTTGAATAGATATAGACTCTTTGTATAAATTAATGTCATGGAAAATATAAGAATTCCAAGAATAATGAGGGAGACATCAAAGAGGCATTTGCACAATGGCAGGACAATAGGTTTTGTTCCAACGATGGGCGCCCTTCATGAAGGCCATATTAGTCTTATAAAGAGAGCAAAAAGCGAAAATGATATTGTTGTTGTCAGCATATTCGTAAACCCTACCCAGTTTGGACCTAATGAGGATTTTGATAAGTATCCGAGGGATTTAGAAAGAGATATGGAAAAACTCAGAAAAGAGGAAGTGCATATTCTTTTTATGCCTGATGTTGGTGCAATGTATCCTGAAGGTTTTTCTTCATATATAACAGTAAGAGGTTTATCAGATAAACTATGCGGAGTTTTTAGGTCTGGGCATTTTACAGGTGTTGCAACAATAGTCTGTAAGCTCTTTAATATAGTAAAACCAACTGCAGCATATTTTGGTCAGAAAGATTTTCAGCAAGCAGTTATCATTAAAAGGATGATAGAAGACCTTAATATGGATGTAAATTTGATTATTTGTCCAACTGTGAGAGAAAATGACGGGCTTGCAATGAGTTCGAGGAATGTGTATCTGAGTAAAGAAGAAAGAATAGCAGCGACTGTTATTTTCAGGACACTACTTTCTGCATCACAGGCAATAAAATCTGGTATAACAAATCCTGTAGATGTAAGCAAGCATATGCATGATATGCTCATGGCCGAACCTCTTATTTCTGAAATACAGTATGCTGGTGTCTATGATGTCAATACATTTGATGAGTTAAATGAATTTAAAAAGCAAAATCTTATTGCAGTGGCAGTAAAAATTGGTAGCACAAGGCTAATTGATAATATTATAGTAGAGTTTTAATTGGGTATCCAGACCTTTCCTTTATCTATTATATGTTCGACGATCCATCCCCTTTTATGGAGTTCTCTTGCTATCCATCGTCTGTGGCACTTCCATGGAAATCTTTCAGCGCATATTATTACAGAATTATCAATAGCAGACTTTTCCAGTTTATCTATGCCGTTTCTGAAATCATCAGTATCTGCATATGCTTCATATCCACCTTTTCTGAATCCCCCGAGTTCTAATCCAAGAAAGATGTATTTTATTCCCTCACTTTTTAGGAGTTTTTGTAGGTATTCTTTATTGAATGTTTGCAGCTTGCTTTTTGGAAAGCGTCTCACATCAATGACAGCTTTTATATCATAAAATAGTAGGATTTCTATAAAATCCTCCTCGCTTCTTCTGCTTGTACCAAGAGTATATATTTTTTTCAAAGTTTTCTAAAATCTGTTCCCTTGGGAATAACTACAATACCATTTGGGCTCACATCAAATTTTTTCTTGTCTTCGTTCAGATTATATCCAATTACTGTCTCAGGGGGTATATATACATCTTTATCTATGATAGCCCTTTTTACTTTTGCATATCTTCCTATCTCTACATTTTCCATGAGGATGGATTCCTTTACAGATGCCCAACTGTTTACCCTGACATTTGGAGATAGTACTGAATTTTGTACCCTCCCACCACTTATTATGCATCCATCACAAACAATGGAATCGAGTGCTATACCGAGTCTTCCACCTTTTTCTTCCTGTGCAAAAACAAATTTTGCAGGAGGATTCTGACATTGGTATGTCCTTATAGGCCAGTCTTTGTCATAAAGGTTTAACAGTGGATCTACAGAGACAAGATCCATGTTTGCCTCCCAATAAGCATCTATTGTACCAACATCTCTCCAGTATTTAGCCTCTTTTTTATTTTTATCCTTGAAATTATATGCAAAGAGTTTATTTGATTTAATCATATCGGGTATTATGTTTTTGCCAAAATCATGTGCAGATGCCTTTTCAGCATCTTCCTTGAGTTCTTTTATAATTTCCTCTGTATTGAATATATAAATGCCCATAGATGCAAGACATTGTTCAGGATTGCCGGGTATTGTCCTTGGTTTTTTTGGTTTTTCCTCGAACCCTATGATTTTCCACTCACTGTCAACTTCCATGATGCCAAATGATGAGGCGATTTTTTGGTCAACCTCTATTGCTGCAACTGTTCCAACAGCCTTTTTGCTTATATGAAAGGCGAGCATTTCTGAATAGTCCATTTTGTATATATGATCACCTGATAGGATGAGTAGATATGGTGGCCTTTTTTTTTCAATAAAATAGATATTCTGATATACAGCATCTGCTGTTCCTGCATACCAACTTTCGCTTACCCTTTGTTGAGGTGGAATAGAGATGATAAACTCATCGAGTTCTGGATTAAACAGGTTTTGCCATCCAAGTGCAAGATGTCTGTCAAGAGAGAGGGATTTGTATTGCGTAATTACTGCTATTTTCCTTATATCGGAATTGATGCAATTGCTAAGTGTAAAGTCTATAATCCTATATTTACCACCAAATGGAACAGCAGGTTTTGCCCTGTGGATTGTCAAAGGATGCAGGCGCTCCCCTTTACCACCTGCGAGTATGATGGCAAGTACATCTTTCATGTTAGTTTTTTTAATAGATATCCCCATGACAAAAAATATAGCAAGAAAAGCTTAAGGTGTCAATAATTCCAATCCATAGCCCAAAGCGAATAGGCTGAAAGCTCAAAGCTCAAGGCTGAAAACCTTTCTTTGAGTTTTGAAGCTTTGAGCTTTTGAACTCTTGCCGCTTGATGCTCAACGCTTGACGCATTTTGTGGCATAGACAAAAATGACTGGAAAATGGGGGCGGTTCTCTGCTACAATGATAGCCGACTTTGATCTGAAAGCTGAAAGCCTTTCTTTGAACTTTGAGCGTGAATCGTCATGCGCTCGACTCTCGACGCATGGAGCTTTGATACTTATTTTTATGTGGAGGTTTTATGAATGGACATACAGCCCTAATAACTGGTGGGGGGCGCGGCATTGGTAAGGCTATAGCAGAAACACTTGCAAGACAAGGAGTGAATATAGTTGTTGTTGATGTAAATATGGATATAGCAAAAGAGACCTCTTTGGAACTTGAAAAAATGGGTATCAAGAGTATCGCACTGAAGGCAGATGTTTCTAACTCGTCTGATGTTGCTGCGATTTTTGAAAATGCTGTAAGGGAATTTGGTAAACTTGAGATACTCGTCAATAATGCTGGAATTACAAAGGACGGCCTTTTATTGAGAATGAAGGAAGAAGATTGGGATGCTGTAATAAATATCAACTTGAAAGGGACTTTTCTTTGCTCTAAGGAAGCTGTTAAAGTTATGTCAAAGCAGCGATATGGCAGGATTATAAATATTGCCTCTGTCGTTGCGTTTATGGGTAATCCCGGGCAAGCTAATTATAGTGCTTCCAAGGCTGGGATAGTAGGACTGACAAAGACAATTGCAAAAGAATATGCGAGCAGGGGGATTACTGTAAATGCAGTTGCGCCCGGTTTTATTACAACGGCTATGACAGATGCATTGCCTGAAAATGTAAAGCAGGAGATGCTTAAGACAATCCCTATGAATAAGTTTGGGACAGTTGAAGATGTTGCTAATGCAGTTGCATTTTTTGCATCACATGAATCGGGTTATATAACAGGTCAGGTGATACATGTAAATGGCGGTATGTACATGTAAATAGCTTATAGCTGATAGCTGTCAGCTAAAATCTTTGTGACGGAGGTAATAATGGTAGAGGAAAAAGTAAAGGAGATTATATCTAAACAACTCGGTGTTGACCAATCAGAGGTTACGCCTGAGGCATCATTTGTCGAGGACCTCGGTGCAGATTCTCTTGATACTGTTGAGCTTGTTATGGCATTTGAGGAGGCATTTAATATCGAGATACCAGATGAGGATGCAGAGAAGATAGCAAAGGTCAAAGACGCAATAGAGTATATTAAGAATAAAGTAGGATAATGGAAAAAAGAAGAGTAGTCGTTACAGGACTTGGACTTGTTACGCCTATAGGCATAGGAGTGCAGGCATCATGGGAGTCTGCACTCGAAGGCAGGTCTGGAATAAGTAAGATTACCCAGTTTGATGCCTCTCAACTGCCTGTGCGTATTGCTGGTGAGGTTAAGGGATTTGACCCGTCTCTCTATATAGAAGCCAAGGAAATAAAGAAAATGGATAGGTTTATCCACTTTGCCATAGCTGCTGCCACAATGGCTATGGAAGACTCGGGTCTTAAAATTACAGATAATAATGCTGATAGGGTTGGTGTCATTATTGGTGCTGGTATGGGAGGTCTTCCTGCAATCGAACATTACCATAGAATATATCTTGAAAAGGGATACAGGAGGATATCTCCCTTCTTCATCCCTATGCTCATTATTAACCTTGCATCTGGGAATGTCTCTATAAAATTTGGTGCAAAGGGGCCTAATTCTGCTGCTGTTACAGCATGTGCAACAGGCAGTCATTCTATAGGAGACGCCTTTAAGATAATTCAGCGCGGAGATGCTGATGCCATGATCGCAGGGGGAACAGAGTCTGTAATAACTCCACTTGGAGTTGGTGGATTTGCTGTTATGAAGGCATTATCAACGCGAAACGATGAACCTGACAAGGCAAGTAGGCCGTTTGATGCGGAAAGAGACGGTTTTGTTATGGGCGAAGGCTCTGGCGTAGTAATCCTTGAAAGTCTTGAAAGTGCTATTAACAGAGGGGCAAAAATATATGCTGAGATCATAGGCTATGGAATGTCAAGCGATGCCTATCACATTACAACACCTGCTCCCGATGGAGAGGGTGCGGCAAGATGCATGAAGGCAGCTATAAAAGATGCCGGAATTAAACCCGAGGATGTAAATTATATCAATGCGCATGGGACATCTACAAAATATGGAGATGAGCTTGAGACCGCAGCAATTAAGACTGTCTTTGGCGAACATGCATACAAATTATGTGTGAGTTCGACAAAGTCAATGACAGGGCATCTGCTTGGCGCTGCAGGTGGAGTGGAGGCAATTTTTTCTATATTAAGTATCTATAATAACATTGTGCCGCCAACAATAAATCTTGAAAATCCTGACCCTGAATGTGACCTTGATTATGCACCAAATAGGGCAAAACAGATGAATGTTGAGTGTGCGATGTCTAATTCATTCGGTTTTGGTGGAACCAATGCCTGCCTGTTATTCAGAAAATATAGAGATGCTTGAGGACTTATTAGGGTATCGTTTTAACAATAAGGAACTATTATTAGATGCCCTAACGCACAAATCATACCATCATGAGAAACCAGATAAAGCACCCCGATACAATGAGAGACTTGAGTTTCTTGGTGATTCTGTTTTGGGTCTTGTTATAGCAGAGTCACTTTTTTGCTATAACATCTTATTAACAGAGGCAGATATGTCTAAGATGAAATCATACCTTGTCAAAGAATCCATGCTTTTTGAGATAGCCTCAAGGCTTTCACTTGGGAAATATCTTAGGCTCGGCAGAGGTGAAGAATCAACAGGAGGAAGACAAAAAAAATCTATCCTCTCTGATGCTGTGGAAGCCTTATTTGGAGCCATATTTTTAGACAGCGATTATAAAACCGCAAAATCTGTGATATTGAGGCTTTTCAGCGATAAGATTGATAGAATTATCTCTAAAAAAGAAGGACATGATTTTAAGAGCGAATTGCAAGAGAAAAGTCAGAGCCTTTTTGGTATTCTTCCAGAATACAAAATTGTCAAGCAGGAAGGGGAAGAACACAAAAAGATTTTTACTGTAGAGGTTTATATAAACGGTCAGTTGTATGGTGGAGGCACAGGGAAGAGCAAGAAGGATGCACAAATGAATGCAGCAAAAGAGGCAATTAAAAAATTAATAGATGAATAAAAAAATCATCTCATGGTGTTTATTTGATTTTGCCAATTCAAGCTATTCTGCTGTTATAGCCGCTGTAATATTTCCTGTCTATTATGCGAATGTGATAGTCGGCAACGAAACAGGCCTTGGGGATCTATGGTGGGGAAGGGCAATAGCAGTAAGCATGGCAGTTGTAGCAATAAGCTCTCCATTTCTTGGTGGAATAGCAGATTATGCAAGGATAAGAAAGAGGCTACTCATCTTTTATAGCATTTTATGTATTTTGTCTGTCTCTTTATTTTATTTTCTTCACAAAGGAATGGTTATCGAAGGATTTATCCTTATTATCCTTGCAAATATAGGCATGGAAGGCGGACTCGTCTTTTATAATTCATTTTTACCAGAGATAACCGAAACAACACATCGAGGTAGGGTATCAGCGTGGGGTTTTGGAGTTGGGTACGCAGGTTCGATAGTTTCGCTTTTATTAGCAATGCTTCTTGTAAATAAAGGACTTGTAAATATTACATGGCCAATGGTCGCACTGTTCTTTGGTGTTTTCTCAATACCAGCATTTTTGTTTCTACCTAAAGATAAACATGGAGATTTTACAAATGGGACTTCCTCTCCTTTATGTAGTGCAGCAACAGATGGTCTTATATATACATGGAAGACATTTAAGAAAATCTGGACTAACAGGGAACAGAGAAAATTTTTAATAGCATATCTTATTTATGAGGATGGAGTGAATACAGTTATAGTATTTTCAAGTATCTTTGCTGCAACAACCCTTTTATTTAGACCTGAAGAATTAATAGGTATGTATCTTATTGTTCAGACTACAGCACTTATCGGTGCTTTTCTAATGGCAAGACCAATAGATTATTGGGGACCTAAAAAAGTGATTATCATGTCTCTGGTCATGTGGGTTACGGTATCAATTGCAGCATTTTTCGTTCAAACTAAAATGCAATTTTTTATAATCGCTTCTATTGCAGGTTTAGGTCTCGGGACTATTCAGGCAGCGAGCAGGGCATTTTATACACAATTCATCCCTGCTGAAGAAGAATCAGAGTATTTTGGTGTTTATTCATTTATAGGAAAATCATCAGCCATATTAGGCCCACTTGTTTTTGGATATTTATCTTCAACCTTTGGAAGCCAGCGACCTGCGGTGCTGTCAGTAGCTTTGTTTTTTCTTGCAGGCTTGATTATAGTTAAAAGAGTAAAAGGCGGAATGCCAAATGTCGAGGTGTCGGGTAAGACAATAGACGAAAGAATCTGACTACTGTCTAATGGTTGTGCTGCTGAAGGCTAATGAAGTGGCTATTTTTCTTGCAAAGTCTGAAAGTGTTTCATCTCTTGCACCAAAGATAATGTAGTTGTCCCATTCATTCAATCTCTTAGAAATTTCATTTCTATTATCAATTACCTCAACAGATTTCCCTCTTGCCCTTATTCCATCTGCAATATCATGGCTTGAGATATCTTTGCTAACTGTACCACCTGCATAGAATATTGGCAAAAGTATGAGATGATCAGAATCCCTGATGTTTTTTACAAAGGCATCTATATATGCGGTTTTCATCATCCTTGTTGGTGCAAATCCGTGTGGCTGGAATATGTAGCAGACACTATTTCTGAGATTTTTTACTGTCTGCATAAGGGCTGATATTTTATGCGGGTTGTGTGCATAATCGTCTATTACAAGATGATTATCATTATTTAGATGAATATCAAACCGCCTTTCTATTCCGTTGAATTCGTGCAAGACATCAGCAATATCTCTAAGTGGTATCCCCATCTCAGACAGCATAGCTATACATGAAAGAGCATTATAGAGATTGTATTTACCGGGAATTGAAAGGCTGAATTTAAAACCTTTCAAAAAGAAATTTGTATTAAATGGCTTATAAAAAATATTTTCTGCCTTGTAATGCGATGGCATATCAATTGAAAAAGTTATTATTTTTTCTTTTGACCTGTGATTTCTGACTTCTAACATCTGCCCTCTGAGGTTATTATCATCTGCATTGATAATAATTTTGTCTGCTGTATTTTTTATAAAGATCTCAAACATAGCAGCAGTTTTTTCTATTGAGTGGTGGTCTAAATCAAGATTTAATATTATCGAGTGCATTGGTTTATAATTAACAATTGTTCCATCTGATTCGCATGCCTCTATAATAAGAAAATCAGAATTGCCTGTTATTGAATTCCCGGGATTTGTCTCTGTCCTGAATTGTTTTACTCTTCCTCCACCTATAAAATTTGGTTTTAACCCAAGTCGTTGCATCAGGAATGCAAGCATTCCGGATGTAGTTGATTTCCCGCTTGTACCTGCAACTGCTATTGTCTTAAAGTCTGATACTATCTCAGCAAGATACTCGGGTCTTGTCTTTATAGGGATTTTTAATGACTTTGCTTTTAAAAAATCAGGCTGGTCATGTTCAACTGCTGTGCTAAATACCGAAAGATCAAAAGAACTGTCAATTCCGTGGCCATCTTGAGGAACTATACATATGCCTTTTGATTTGAGTGAGTTACATAAAGGATGATATGGATTATTATCAAATGCCCTATCTGATCCAAAGATAATATGACCTTTGTCTGCCATAAAGCTGGCTATTGCTGATACACCACTTCCGCCTATGCCTGAAAAAAAGATTTTCATTATTTATGTAATGTGGTTAATATAATAACATGACAGGTTATGCAGGAAAAAGTATAAAGGTTGATTTAACAAAAAAAGAGGTATCCATTTTTGATACTCCTGTGGAGTTATGTAATGAATATCTTGGTGGAAGGGGTATTGGTGTCAGGATGATTAGTGACAGGATTACCTATGATTATAACTCTCCTGATATGCCGCTGATATTTGCAACAGGACCTCTTGTTGGCACTTCAGCACCTACATCAGGTAGGATGTCTGTTATATCACGTTCGCCTTTGACAGGAACAGTGTTTGACTGTTCTGTTGGAGGAAAATTTGGGACAGAATTGAAGAAAGCAGGTTTTGATTTTATCGAGATTGTTGGCATATCGGATAAATGGGTTTTGTTAGAAATAGACAATGGCAATGTTGCAATAAAAGACTCACCTAATTTATATGGTAAAAACATATCTGATGTGAGATCTATTCTTGATGGGAGAGGTTCTTATGCATCTATCGGCATGGCAGGTGAAAAGCAGGTCAGATACGCATCTATTGTTTTTGATGGGCATTATTGTGCAGGCAGAGGTGGTCTCGGTGCTGTAATGGGTGCAAAAAAACTCAAGGCAATAAAGGTAAAAGGAGATGGGAAAATACCTGTTGCTGATCCTGATGGACTTAAGTTAGCAAGGCAGGAGATAATGAGGCTTTTGAGGGCATCTCAGGCAGTGTTTGGTGAATTTGGACTTTCTGAGTTTGGGACTGCTGCACTTGTGGATTTGATTCATGCACGGCGAATGGAACCAACCCATAATTTCAGAGAGACTATGTTTTCTGATGCTTCAAAGTATTCAGGTTATAACATGAAGATTTATTACAAGGCTAAAAAGGCAGGATGTGCAGGATGCCCTGTCTTATGCAAGAAGATTGGTGCTAATGGAGAGGTTATCCCTGAATTCGAGACAGTATCTCACTTTGGGGCACTGAATGGATGTAATGACCTATCTGCTATCGTAGAAGCAAACAGGATATGTAATGAGTACGGGATTGACACGATAACTGCTGCTTCTACTATTGCATGTTATTCAGAGATAAATGAGAGATTTCTTTCTCCTGATGAGATGATTAGATTACTTGTTAATATTGGGATGAGAGATGAGGGTATAGGAGATATGCTTGCAGAGGGTTCTTTAAGATATGCCACATTAAAAGGACATCCTGAATTAAGCATGTCTGTGAAAGGACTTGAACTGCCTGCATATGACCCAAGAGGTGCATATGGAATGGCACTGGCATACGCAACATCAAACAGGGGTGGATGTCATTTGAGGGCATATCCTATAAGTCATGAGATATTGAGAAAGCCTGTTTCAACAGATAGATTTTCATTTGAAGGAAAGGCTCGGATGATAAAAATAGCCGAAGACCTCAATGCAGTTATAGATTCTCTCACTGCATGCAAATTTGTATTTTTTGCAGCAAGTCTTGAGGAGTATGCAAAGGCTATCAATGCAGTAACAGGAGAAAATTATGATGTCCAATCTTTGCTTAAGATTGGCGAAAACATATGGAATCTTGAAAGGCATCTGAATGAGTTAAATGGCTTTACTAAATCGCATGATGACTTGCCTGAAAGGTTTTTTAGAGAAGGTGGTACATCAAGCAGGAATATCAGAATACCGCCTATTGATAGAGAAAAATTTCTTAAAGCAAGAGAGAATTATTATCGAATAAGGGGCTATAGCAAGTGATAAGTCTGCTAAATAAATACCTTGATAAGCTCGAATTTCAAGGACTTGCATGTAAAGGTAATGCCATATTTTTAGCTCTTGATGCAGAATTATTTTCAAATAAACCTATCAAAGGTGATGTTTTAGAATTAAGCAAGATTTTTGATTTAATGAATATAAATACAATTCTTTATTCAGAGCCTGCTGAACCTTACTGGAGCATTATTAAAGAATTGGTAAAAGGGCAAGAGAAAATAGTTCCGATGGACTGCGAGACCCGGACATTTTTTCACGATATTCCTGTTATTAATGAATTCTCATCAGATGAGATAGCAAAGGCGTTATCGCACAGGAAATCAGCAATCATCAGGAGTAAAGGAATTGTTACATATGGAACCGTGACACCTGAACAGGCATTTGTTTCATTTAGTTCCACTTGTTTTTCTACATTCGTTAAATATTTTTATGATGGCATGATGTATTTTGAAAAATGTTATTTAAAAGGTTTATTGCATGATAAATGTTATGTCGAAGGTTTTAATAATATAGTCAAAAAACTTCAACCTTTAGTCTTCAGCTTTCAACCTCTTACATTGAAAAAACCAAAAACAGAGGATGATGTCATAAAAATACTTGCTGAGGCAGGCAGGGCAGTTGTCGAACACAAGCTTGTAGATTCATATTTCGGAAATATCTCCTATATATATGGAAACAATATTTATATAAGCCAGACAGGGAGTTCTATGGATGAGCTTGAATGCTGTATTGATGCAGTTCCGCTTGATGGCTCGTCTTCTGTTGGGATTACAGCATCTTCAGAGTTGTCAGCACATAAGAACATCTATGCTGTAACAGGGGATAATGCTATACTTCATGGACATCCAAAGTTTGCTGTAATAATGTCTATGTATTGTGAAAAAAAGGATTGTTCTTATTACGGTGATATGGATTACTGTTACAGGAAATGCAGGGAGAAAAGATATGTGGCAGATATACCTGTTGTATCAGGAGAGATAGGGACAGGTCCAACAGGGCTGGTGAATACTGTTCCAAAGGCGATGAAAGATAGTAGAGGTGTTATTGTTTTCGGACACGGGGTTTTCACGTCAGGAAAAGATAATTTTCAAAACCCATTTGATATGCTTGTAGATATTGAGAACAAGTGTAGAAATGAATATTTCAAAATGGTGCAGAAATATCTTTCAACATCTCCTCAATAGTAATTCTTACTGACTCTCCGAGTGCATCTAAATCATATCCCCCTTCGAGTGTAAAGACAACAGGTTTGTCAATGCTTGATAATATGCCATGCACTATTTCTCTTATGCCTTCGCTTGAGATTTTGATGGTGGATAATGGGTCCTCTGCGCGTATGTCATAGCCTGCCGATACAAGGATAATATCAGGGGCGAAATTTTTTACAAGTCCATGCAGTATGTCATGATAGACATGCATATACTCCTTGTCTCCTGAGCCTCCTCGCATAGTAATATTGTAAGTAAATCCTTTGCCCTTTCCGATGCCTATTTCAGACTCCTTGCCTGTTCCGGGATAGTGCGGATATTGGTGAGTGCTGAAATAAAAGACGGTGTCGTCCTCTTCAAATATATGCTGTGTTCCATTTCCATGATGGACATCGAAGTCAATGATAAAAACTTTTTTATAACCAATCTTCTGAGCATATCTTGCCCCTACTGCAACATTATTGAATATGCAGAAGCCCATTGCCTTTTCTGACTCTGCATGGTGTCCAGGAGGTCTAACAGCACAGAAGGCTCTATGGATTTCATTTGATTTGCATCTATCCACTGCCTCCATTACTGCTCCCACTGCATACAATGATGCCTCAAGGCTGTCTTTTGACATGTAGGTATCTCCATCAAGATAACCAACGCCGAAGTTTTTAATCTTTTCGATGTAATTGTTCGTATGCGTGAGGGCAATGTCATCATAGGTTGCCTTGCGCGGCTTGATATGGATAAGTTTATTCCATAAATCAGAATTTTTTAGTGCATTTAAAACAGATATTAGCCTTTCTTTTGTTTCAGGATGCCATGGGGGTGTCTTATGCATCAGGAATATGTCATCATATACAAATCCAACCTTCTGCATAAAAAGATTATACTATAAAGTGCCTTTATTTTTGATATAATTTTTAGTGCACATAAGATTATTCATGTGGGAGAATGGTTATGAATAAACAATTTGGCGAGATGTTTTCTGAAGAAACAAAAAAAGTTCTTATGGATGCCTTTAAAGAGCTTAAAGATAAGGTTTTGCTGGAGGCATTTGTAAGAGATGATGATAATGACCAGTTCAGTGCATTTACATCAGAATTTCTGAAAGGTATATCCAGACTCACAGATAAAATTGATATAGAAATTTATAAGTCGAGCGATGGAGTTACAAAGAAAAAGGGAATAACAAGGTTCCCAACTATTCTTATTAATCCTGATAAATATATGGTTAGTTATATAGGTGCTCCGTTCGGCGAAGAGGCACGTACATTAATAATGGCAATAATACTTGCTTCTACAAATGGGACTATATTTTCTGATGCTGCGTTGAAGAGGCTGTTTGAATTAAAGGAACCAAGGCATATTCAGATATTTGTATCACCGAGTTGTCCTTACTGCCCACAGCAGGCATTAAATGCAGTCTCTGCTGCTATTGCAATGCCTGATATTATAACTGTAGAGATTATAGAGATGTATGAAAACAGAGATTACATAGACAAATATCATATTATTACTGTGCCATTTACTGTTATAAACGATATTCCCATTGGCACCGGAGTAAAACCTCCGGAAATATTTGTAGAGGAGATGCATAATCTCTCGCCTGTTGAAAGGGCATTTGCTCCGATGGCAGGCGAGGCTGTTAATGTTGATTTAGCAATCATCGGGGGAGGGCCTGCAGGACTTACTGCAGCTATATATGCAGGAAGGAGCGGACTCAAGTCTGTGGTTTTAGAAAAGGCTACTGTTGGCGGTCAGGTTCTTGTCACACCACTTGTTGAGAACTATCCTGGTTTCAGCCAAATAGCAGGAAAGACTCTTGTGGATATAATGTATCAGCAGGCGTTGCGATATACCCATATTCTTGAAGGAGAGGATGTTATTGATGTAAAGAGGGCTGATGAGGTATTTGAGCTAAAGACAAACAGAAGAATATACAATGCAAGAGGCATAATAATTGCCACAGGAGCCGAACATAAAAAACTTGATGTAGCCGGTGAAAAAAGCCTCTATGGCAGAGGAGTAAGTTATTGTGCAACATGCGATGGATATTTTTTTAAGGATGGCAAGAAAGTCATTGTAGTAGGAGGTGGCAATACGGCTGTCACAGATGCATTGTACCTACACAGCATAGGGGCAGAGGTGTCATTGGTTCACAGGAGAGACAGACTGCGTGCAGAGGCATTTCTCCAGAAGAGTTTGTCGGATAATAAAATCCCTGTTTATTGGAATACGGTGGTTAAAGAGATAATAGGTGCAAACCATGTGGGTGCTGTCAGGCTACAAAATCTCAAAGATAATTCTATAAAGGTCCTAGAAGTGGACGGTGTGTTTATTGCTATAGGATATGTGCCTAATAATGAGATTGCAAAGATACTTGGCCTTAGGCTCGATTCCGAAGGTTATATCAAGGTTGATTCAAGGCAGAGGACATCTATGCATATGGTATATGCTGCAGGTGATATAACAGGTGGCATTAAACAAATAGTTACTGCTGTTGGACAGGGAGCTATTGCAGCAATCACGGCATTTGAAGACCTCTCTAATCCATATTGGAAGAAAGGGGATAATTAAAAAAATCTTGATAAATTCTCAATCATAGGCTATGATTTTTATAAATAAAAAAACGGATATTAGTGAGGTGAAGATATGATTACCAGAGAACAAGTAGAAACTGTTTTAGATAAAATAAGGATTGGACTCAAGACAGAGGGCGGTGATATTGAATTAATTGATATAAAAGACGATATAGTATATGTAAGGTTGATGGGTGCATGCGGCACATGCCCTATGTCTACCCTGACAATGAAAAATTGGGTGGAGACAACAGTAAAGAAAGAGATACCGGAGGTCAAAGCTGTTCAGGCGATATGAATAAAGACAGAAATCAGAAGACAGATGACAGAAAACAGAAGTCAGAAGACAGAAGCCAGATGACAGACTTTCAGAAAATGGTGAAGGGGTCAATAGGTGAAGATGTGAAGAGTTTCATTCACCTATTTACCGCTTCACCGCTTCACCAAATAAAAGTCTGTGTTCTGTTTTCTGTGTTTTGTCTTTTGTCTTTTGTTCTTTTATCTCCTTCCGTAAGCAAATCAGAAGATCTAATCGAGGTTAAAGGGCTCAGACATTGGGCTACTGCTGAATACATAAGAGTTGTTATCGACCTATCAGGACCTGCTGAATTCAGTAAAGGGAAGTTATCAAATCCAGAGAGGCTTTTTTTTGATATAAAAAATGCAAAATTACTAAAAGGTATTCAGACCAATTTTGCAATTGGTGCAAAACCTGTAAAGGCTGTCAGATTGGGACAGTTTACTCCGGATATTGTAAGAATTGTCTTTGACCTCGAAACACCTGATTATGACTTTAAGGTTTTTAGTCTTGAGGATCCTGCAAGGCTTGTAGTAGAGTTATCTTCCAAAGTTGGGATTGAAGACAAAAAAGATATTAAGACAGAGGCTAAGGTAGAAGATAAACAAGATAAGACAGAAGGCAGGAATATAGGAAATAATTTTATTTCCAGAAAGATTGTTATAGACCCTGGACACGGCGGTCATGACCCGGGTGCAGTTGGTCCAGGGGGGCTTTTTGAAAAAGATGTGGTTTTAGATATTGCACTGAAGGTCAGGGATATCATAAAAAATGAATATCCATTTTATGATGTTGTTCTGACAAGGGACAAGGATATTTTTATTCCATTAAAGGACAGGGCAAAGATTGCTAATGATATCGATGCTGATCTTTTCCTATCCATTCATGCAAATGCAAGCCCTAATAGATATGCAAGGGGAATAGAAACATATTTTCTCAACTGGACAGATGATGAAGAGGCATTAAGGGTTGCTGCAAGGGAAAATGCTATATCTGTAAAGAAGATGAAACAGGTGCAGAGCGAGCTTGGTTTGATATTGGCTTCTTTAGAGAGGGACAGAAAAAGAGACGATTCCATCAAGCTTGCAGGAAGTGTACATGCCTCGATGGTTGCAAATATAAGACCACAGTTTCCAAAAACAAATGATCTGGGTATTAAAAGTGCGTTATTTTATGTGCTTGTTGATGCAGAAATGGCATCTGCTCTTGCAGAAGTATCTTTTATAAGCAATCCCGAAGAAGAGAGATTGTTATCTGATGATTCTTATAGGCAACAACTCGCTTATTCATTGGTAAAGGGGATAAATGCTTATTTTGATTCTTCTCCTCCACAGCATAAAGTGGTTTATCGCATATCACATAGTGAAGCAAAACCTCATGCTTCTAATAATAAAAAGTCTCCTGATAGAAAATTATCGAATGGGAAAAAAAACAAATCGAAAAGAGTTAAATATGTTCGCAGATAAAACCTGGAAAAGATAAGAAACATATGCGACATTAGGGAGTAATGGATTGTTATACAAAAGCGTACCCTATTTTTAGTAGAATACGAGGCTGGAGGAGGTATCAGAGTATGGTTGCCAGCCTTAGAAGATTTTTGGAAAATGAAGTTGCACAGCAAAGACTAAAGATTATCAAGTTTTATGAGAAGTATGGGGAGGAAGCAACAAAGGAAGCATTTGGGGTTGACAGGAAATTAATAAGCAAATGGCGTAAGAGGCTAAAAGAAAACGGTGGAAGACTTGAGGCATTAGTACCGCACAGCACACGTCCTAAAAGAACAAGGAAGTCAGAGATACCATTTGATATAATTGATTTTATAAGGAAATTAAGGGAAAGGTATCCGAGACTTGGGAAAGAAAAGATAAAGCCTCTTTTAGATGAATACTGCAAAGATAGAGGATTAAAGACAGTTTCTGAAGCAACTATAGGCAATATCATCAAAAGGCATAACTTCTTCTTTCAGAAATCAGGCAGGATATATCATGACCCTAACAGCAAATGGGCTAAAAACAGTAAAGACAGGCAGAAGAGGACAAAGGTGAAATATCCACCAAGGCATGGAGAATTAGGGCATATAGTATCTGATACTGTGGAAAGAATCACAGATGGAATTAAAGATTACTTTTACAGTGCCATAGATGCCACAGGGAAATTTGCTTTGACATTAAACTATAAAAGACTAAATAGCAGAAATATGAAAGACTTCTATGAGAGGTTTAAATCAGTGTATCCTTGTGAAATAAAGGTCTGGCAGTCTGATAATGGTTCTGAAAACCTCGGAGAATTTGATAAAGTGCTTAAGAAAGATGGTATTCCTCATCTGTTTAGTTATCCCAGATGTCCAAAAATCAATGCCCACATAGAAAGATATAACAGAACCATACAGGAAGAGTTTATAGATAATCATGTGGACATCATTCATGATAAGAGGCTGTTTCATCAACAACTTGCTGATTACTTAATCTTCTATAATACCAAAAGAATTCATAAATCACTCAACAAAAAAACACCTATACAGTTTATAATTGAAAAAGGAGGAATGTCGCAAAAGTCCTTATCTTATACACCCGTAAGAGTGGGAAAAAGAGACAGGGTGCTTTTTGTTTGATTTGTCCATAAAATCTGCTGTTTTACAGCATAAAACTTAAACAGGGTTCGATAACAAGAAAAAAATTTAAAGGTTTGTTGTGAAGATAAATTTTTCAAGACATGCGAGAAGAAGGATAAAACTTTATAGCATAGATGAAGGGGATGTAAGGAATACAATAGAGACAATGCTGTTGGACATTGGTGCAGATGTAGGTAAATATGAGAAGATTAATTATTCGTTATCAGAAAAATACGGGTATCCATTAAAGGTTGTATTTTCAGTGGAAGGTAAGGATATAATTGTTATAACAGCATATCCTTTGAAAAGGGAGAAAAACCGATGAAGATATATTATGACAAAGATGTGGATGCCGCTTACATAAGGCTTTCGGATGAAAATCCTTCTGGTGTCGTAGAAATTTCTGAAGGGATTAATATTGATACCACGGATAAAGGAGAGATTGTAGGCATAGAAATACTGGATGCCTCGAAGAAGTTTCCTTTAAGGTCGCTGTTTTCATGCGAATTTGACAGTGAATTGTTATTAAGCAAGACATAATTTTGCTCTGCTGTTTTACAGCATAAAACTTTATTTTTAGGAGGTTCCATGTTTTTTATCAGAATGTTTTTTGTAGTAGCTGCATGTCTTCTTTTGCCTCTGAGTGCTTTTGCTTTCGGGGGCCATGACGGTCTTGTCTGCTCGGGCTGTCACAGTATTCACGCTGCAAAGGATGCATTGATATTTGCGGTGGAGGCAAACAAAAAGGATGTTAATCCAAGGACAAAGCAGTCATACACAGGTATAACCGCACTCTGTCTAGGTTGCCACCAGACGCCTGAAAAGGGCGGCATGGGCATTAAGCCAATATCTGCACATATGAGCCATCCATATGGCTTAAATAGTGTAAATGCAAAGGTGGCGCGTGTTCCTGAAGATGCATTAAGAGACGGCAAATTCGAGTGCATTGGTTGCCACGACCCTCACCCATCAAATCCGAATTACAGGTATCTCAGGTATGATGCCGGGGCTAATGGCTCAAAGATGGAGAATTTCTGCGCAGCATGCCATCCGATGAAAGCAGACCCAAAGGCAGCAAGCGCAAAGCCGCAAGGTTTCAACAGCATGGATGAAAGGCTCTTTGGAGCATCAGGTTCATATGTCCCTGCTGTGCCTGCAGAGACCCCAGCACCAAAGCCTAAAAAGAAATAAATTGCATGGGCTGGTATTAATTAATTGGTGCCAGCCCTTATTTTTGATAAATCTTTAATATTTGTCCAAATATGATGTCCGTATGCATTGCCTTATTTCTCAAAATGCTGCATACTGTATACATCACTTTGATTTGGGAGGTGTTAAAATGCCAGTTGTTGAAAAAAAGGACACAAGTCTATTTCCCGATGGAACTATACAGGAAAGTAGAGAAAAAGGCTAAAAGGGAATCCAGGTCTTCCGCTGCGATTATCAGGGAAGCTGTTGCACAGTATCTTGAGAAAGAGGAAGAAAAAGAGATTGATTGGGAGAATGACCCGATATTCAAACTGGTTGGGATTATAAAAGACGGTCCCACGGATCTTTCAGTAAATCATGATTATTACCTATACGGAATGAAATTTTTAATATCTAACTGGCTAATCCCAATATAGTTTTAAGAATAATGTTTTTAATTGAGGAATAAATTAACAGCAGTAAAACAAGGAGATAGAGGTATTTTCAGGTGAATATTGGTTGTAGATGATGAAGAACTCATATGCTGGTCGCTGAAAAGGACATTTGAAAAGCACGCAGGCCATTCTGTCTGTTGTGTTTATACAGGTAATGAGGCAATGCAGAAGATTATGGAAAACCAGTATGATATTATAATCACTGACCTTAAACTACCTGATGTGAATGGCAACGAGCTTGTAAAAAAGATTAAAGAACTTGGTATAGATACCCCTGTGATTGTAATTTCTTCTTATCTCTCTGATAATGTGCTGGGTGAAATGATGAGACAGGGAATTGTACGGTGTATAAACAAACCATTCCAGATAGAAGATATTCTAAACGATGTAGAGCATCTCACACCTGCGATTAAGGCTTGATGGTATTACCTTTGCCCATGTCTGTTTTTCTTATGTGCATGTTTCTTTTTTAAGGTGATGAATGCAATAAAGCCTAACTATATCAGTTACCTTTTTAATAGGTGTATTTGTTTTTTTTGCAATGACTTTTAAATCCTCATACTCAGGAGAAATATTAATTTCATCACTTTTCAGGGATGATACTTTCATTCTAACAACCCCATATTTTGTCTTAATTTTTTTAATTTCTCTGTTCAGGGTCATTCTGCATGTCTTGTAAAATCGTATGCCTATTGTTGTTGTTTCCTGAAATAGTATATTTGACAACTTTTCGACATTGCTTTCTTCTGATATAACTGTGAGTTTTATAGCAGGTCTGCCTTTTTTCATAATGATATTTTCTAAAAATACATCCAATGCCCCTGCCTCAAAGAGCCTATCCATAACATATTCGTAAAACTGTGGATTCATATCATCGATATTTGTTTCTATGACTGTTACAAAGTCTTTGCATTTATCTGCATTTATCTTTTTGCCAATCAGTATTCTCAAGGTATTGGGCATATTTGGAATATCTTTGTTTCCAGCGCCATATCCGATTTTTTCAGCAGCTATTTTAAAATTGCTGTAGGGATCTGCATTTATGCCTGATATAATAGCAGCTCCTGTGGGTGTTGTAAGTTCAAATGGAATTTCTGACAGATAAACAGGGTAACCCTTGAGGAGTTCTGTAGTAGCGGGCGCTGGCACAGGCAGGATGCCGTGTTCTGTTTTTATACTGCCGCTTCCAAGATTTATTGATGAAACATATATTTTCTCTATTCCAAGGATATCAAGACCTATCAATGTCCCGAATATATCCACAAGGCAATCAATGCCACCAAGTTCATGGAGATGTATTTTGTCAAATGACTCACCGTGAACCCTTGCCTCTGCCTCGAAGAGTTTTTTAAAGATATGCAATCCTTTTTGCTTTATCCTGTCAGACAGGGTTGATGCTTCAATAATCCTTTTTATATCTTTCCATTTTTTACCTTCAGCCTTTAGCCTTTTGCCTTTTGCCTTTATTATCACATCTACCTTTGTTGCAGAAATGCCGCTCTTTGAAACCCTTTGCGATGTGAGACTGTAATTTTGAATAGGGAGTTTTTTCAATTCTTTTTTGATGCTTGATAAATTTATCCCAGCATCTACAAGTGCACCGAGGCACATATCACCGCTTATCCCTGAGAAACAGTCGAGATAGGCTATTTTTTCATGTTTCAGCACAAGAGTATTTTACACTTTTGATAATATTGCTGAAAAGACTTTTGTTTGTTGAGTTCATGAAATTTATTGGGTTATACTTTTAAATCAAATACTGACACATAATCGGAGGATATTATGAAGATTGTTTCTGAGCATAAGATTAATAATAAAGTCCTGAGACTTGTTCTTGGAGACATCACAGAACGGGATGTGGATGCAATTGTGAATGCTGCAAACTCACATCTTCAGCACGGAGGCGGTGTTGCAGGTGCTATTGTTAGAAGGGGTGGACAGGTCATACAGGAAGAGAGTGATAAAATAGGCTTTGTTCCTGTAGGTAATGCAGCTATTACTACTGCAGGGAAACTGCCTTCGAGATTTGTTATCCACGCAGTTGGACCAAGAATGGGGGAAGGCGATGAGGACAATAAATTGAAAAATGCAGTAATAAATAGTCTGAAACTTGCGTCAGAAAAGGGTCTAAAAAGCATATCCATGCCTGCTATAAGTTCAGGTATATTTGGATTTCCAAAGGATAGATGCGCAAGAATACTTGTAAATGAAGCAAAGAGATTTCTTGAAGAAAATCCAAATGTTTCCCTTGAAACAGTCGAATTCTGCATCTTTGATGACCTTACACTTGGCTATTTTAAACAGGAATTTGATAAACTAACTTGAGGCTTTTAGGGGGGATGAAATCCCCCTTTTATTCAGCCGGGATAGCACAGTGGTAGTGCAGCTGATTCGTAATCAGCAGGTCGAGGGTTCGAATCCCTTTCCCGGCTTTTTGTTTTTTTTAATCATCTTAAACTTTTTTTGGTAATTTTCCCTTGACTTTTTAATCAATTAAGTAATAATAAAGCTATAAAATTATTTTGTAAAACTTCTGGAGGGTTTGATATGAAGCGATTGGCTTTTATTATGATTATGTTTATATCTCTTTTTATATTTTATTCCTACAGTGAAGGCGATGTTGTTGGAAAGTTATCAGATATGAGCGGAAGGGTTTTATTCAAAGAAAAAAGTATTGCTACATACCAAAAGGCTGAAAAAGGTATGACATTAAAGAAGGGTTTTTGGATAAAGACAGGCACTGATGGTTGGGCTGTTTTACAGTTGTCAGATAACAGCAGATTGACACTGGCGAATAATACAGAGTTGGAGATAACAGAGTTTCTTGTAAGTAAAGGGAAAAAGGACGGTGTGTTTAGTGTAATGCATGGTAAACTCCGAGCATCTATCACAAGGCTTGCAGGAGAAAATGTAAATTATAAGATTAAGAGCCCAACAGCAGTTGCCGGTATTAAAGGCACTGAGTTTATGATGATGACACAAGGGTTTGCGAATGTATTTTTTGGAAATGAAGGACAGGTAGAGGTTTCAGGTGATGCAACTCCCTCAAAGCCACTTACAATTGATACAATGGTGCAAAATACAAGAAACTATACACCAACAGACCCTGTGAAGGTAGAGCCTGACACACCTCTTTATGCTGCCAAAAAGGATTTTGAAGCTATTACTGAAGCTGTACCACCAAAGGACTGGGAGATTTCAGGCAATCTGCCGAATATTATTGCAAGATGGAATATAAACTATGGGCACTATCTTGCAGATGCAGGCAGGTATGAAGAAGCACTGTATGTATTTCAGATAGCCCTTGACCTTACGAGCCTGCCTGAAATAAGGAGCGATGCAAGATTGGAAAGAGGTGCAGTGTATTCGAGATTTTTAAGAAATCCAGAGGCTGCACTGGCAGAGTATCTATTAGTGATAGAAACATATCCTATAGTTCCACAAAGAGAGACAGCGCTTTACCTTGCAGGTATGACCTTATATGAGCTTGGCTTGAAAGAGCAAGCAAAGGAAAAACTCCTACAGTATAAGAAAGAATATCCGTCAGGGAAACATATCAGCAATGTGGAGACAATACTGGATATTTTAGATAAATAATTTTTAGTCTATGAAGGAGAAGGGATGAAAATTTATCTTTTATCATTTTTTATCATTTTTACATCTTTTGTTAATGTTGCTTATTCTGCCCAATCCACTATCACTGAATCCGAAGGCTATGCATGCATGGGAGAGGATAGGACAAAGAGACAGACAGAAGAGACAGCCCTTCAGGATGCAAAAAGAAAGGCTGTTGAGCAGGTCAGCACCTACATACAGTCCGAGACACAGGTTAAGGATTTTGAGTTACAGAAGGATATTGTAAATGCTTATACTAATGCAAAGGTAAGGATAATAGAGTCTCATGCAAAATGGGATAATGAGCCTCCGAGGATAGGGGATTGCTATAAGATCAAGATAAAGGCAGAGGTCATACCTAATGAAGATACAATGAAAAAGATATCCCAGTCAAAAGAATTTGATGACCAATCTGCACCACTTAAGGTTCAAGTCTGGACAGATAAAAAGGAGTATGAGAGCGGAGAGAAGGTAAAGATATATATCAAAGGAAACAAGCCTTTTTATGCCATTGTTCTGTATAATGATGCCAAGGGGGAATTACTGCAATTGCTGCCAAATCCTTATAGAAAAGACAATTATTTCAATGGTGGTGTAGTTTATGAAATCCCTTCAGGAAATGACCGATTTGAATTGGAGGTCAGCCCTCCATTTGGTGAAGAAAAGGTTTTTGTTTATGCAGCTACATCAGCACTTGGAGATATAAATGTAGAGGATATAGGAGGGGTATATCAAGTAAAAACAAGGCATGCTGATATAGGAGATAGGACAAGGGGTATTAAGTTGAAAGAAAAAACATCGAATAAGGGTATGACTGCGTCAGAGTTTTTCGAGGGAGTGGTGGTATTGAAAACAGGAGGATATAAAAAATGAGCAACTTAAGATGTTTAATGAAAAGGGCATGTTATCTATCTGTAATGATTTTTGTTCTGTTTTACAATTGGGTTTATGCAGGAGAGCCTCCAAGAGAGCCGATCTTAAGGATTGAGACAGGCATGCATACCGCGGTGATTAGAAGAATCAGCATAGACAGGGATGAGAGATTCCTTGTAACTGGCTCAGAGGACAAGACCATCAGATTATGGGAATTAAGGACTGGAAAGCTTCTTAAGACACTAAGACCACCAATAGATGAGGGCAAAGAAGGCATGATCTATGCAGTAGCCATATCCCCTGATGGAAGGTATATTGCAGGAGGTGGATTGACAGGAGATGAATGGGATAAGACTTTCTCCATCTACATCTTTGAAAGGCAAAGAGGTGCCCTCATAAAGAGGATAGACGGTCTGCCAGAAGCAATACTTCATCTTTCCTTTTCAAAGGATGGCAGGTTCCTTATTGCAGGGCTTGGGGGCAATAATGGCATAAGGATTTATTCTACAAAGGACTATTCACTCATAAAGGAGGATAAAGACTATGGAGATAGTGTCAATGGCTTTGACCTTAGTAGTGATAGAAGGCTTGTGGTAAGCTCAGATGATGGTTACATAAGGCTTTATGATAAAGAGTTTAATCTAATAAAAAAAGAGAAGGCACCAGGTGGAAAACAACCTTTTCACATATCCTTTTCTCCTGATGGCTCAAAGATAGCAGTAGGATATGATGATACACCAGATGTTGACATTATCTCAGGCTATGACCTTAAAAGCCTCTACAAAGCAGATACATCAGAGTTTTCTGAATGTGAGTTTAGCAGTGTCACATGGTCTTATGATGGGATGCTTTTGTATGCTGGTGGAGGATGTGGAAAGCTATTTGATGGCAAACCGAAATTTATCATCCGTCGTTGGGATAATGGTGGTAAAGGTGGCTTTATTGATATACCTGTGGCAGAAAGTGCCATCATGCAGATCCTTCCACTTAAGGGCAATGGAGTTGTCTTTGCCTCTGGTGAGCCATCCTTTGGTATAGTTGATGGAGTTGGAAGGCTCAGCCTTTATAAAGGAAATGCAATAGCTGACTTAAGAGCTCAATTGGAAAAATTCCTTTTATCCTATGATGGCTCTACTGTGAGATTTGGCTATGAATTTGGTGGTAATTCCCCAGCAGTCTTTGATGCAGAAAAAAGGGAGCTTAAGATAGGTGAAAAAAACTCTTTAAGGCTTTTACCACCAATCTTTAAGATGGAAGGGATAAATGTAACAGACTGGAAGAACAATTACAATCCCAGACTCAATGGAAAGCCTATTAAACTTAGGCAGTATGAACGCGCAAGAAGCCTTGCCATATCACCTGATGGGAAGAGGTTTGTATTAGGCACAGAGTGGCTTTTAAGATGTTTTGATAAAGATGGCAATGAGCTATGGAATGTCCCGGCATCAAGTATTGTTTGGGATGTAAATATCTCTGGGAATGGAAGGGTAGTTGTTGCTGGACTTGCTGATGGCACGATAAGGTGGTTTAGGATGGAGGATGGAAAGGAACTCCTTGCCCTCTTTCCGCACAAAGACAAAAATCACTGGGTCTTATGGACACCAAAGGGCTACTATGATGCAAGCCCAGGTGGAGAAGAGCTCATTGGCTGGCACATAAACAATGGAAAGGATAGCTATGCAGACTTCTATCCTGCGGGAAGGTTCAGGGATAGGTTTTACAGACCAGACATAATTGCAAAGCTCTTTACAACCTATGATGAGGAAAGAGCTATTGCCCTTGCCAATGAAGAATCTGGAAGAAAGAGGGTAGAGACCTCCATAAAAGACATTCTTCCACCAGTAATCACCATCCTTTCACCGGCAGACGGCACAAGCATATCAAAGAAAGAGCTCACAGTAAGATACTCCCTCAGAAATCCATCAGGAGAGCCAGTAACAGCAATAAAGGTCCTGATTGATGGAAGACCAGTATCAGGGCAGAGGGGACTTATAATCAAACCAAAGGGTGAAGAGGTTGGAAAGCTTAATATTACAGTTCCAGAGAGGGACTTTGAACTTAGCCTCATTGCAGAGAATAAATACTCAGCAAGTGTCCCAGCAACTGTAAGGCTTTTCTGGCGGGGAAAGAAGGAAGAATTCATTGTAAAGCCAAAGCTATATATCCTTGCCATTGGGATAAGCAGATACAAGGATGAACACTTAAGGCTACAGTTTGCCCATAAGGATGCAGAGGATTTTGTAAAAACAATGAAGAAACAGAAAGGAAAGCTCTATGAAGATGTAGTTGTCAAACTCCTTACAGATGAAAGGGCAACAAAGGATGAGATCCTTGATGGACTTGACTGGCTACAGAAAGAGACAACCCACAAGGATTTGGCAATGCTCTTTATAGCAGGGCATGGGATAAATGACACTGCAGGGATATATTACTTCCTTCCCCAGAATGCAGACATTGAAAAGTTAAAAAGGACAGCAATAGCCTTTTCAGACATAAAAAACACAGTCTCATCCCTTGCAGGCAAGGTAGTTATGTTTGCTGACACCTGCCATTCTGGAAATGTAATGGGCAAAAGGGCAGTGACAGACATAACAGGAGTGATAAATGAACTTGCCAGTGCAGAAAATGGAGTTGTTGTATTTGCCTCATCCACTGGAAGGCAGTATTCCCTTGAAGACCCTGAGTGGAGAAACGGTGCATTCACCAAAGCAGTTGTGGAAGGCATACAGGGAAAGGCAGACCTTCTGGGCAAGGGCAAGATAACAGTAAACATGCTTGATGCCTTCATCGCAGAGCGAGTAAAGGAGCTCACAAAGGGCAGGCAAACACCAGTTACCACAAAACCCGTAACAGTGCCAGATTTCCCCGTGGCTGTCAGAAAGTAATGAAGTCACATAGATTTTTTATATTTATTGCAATAGGGATTGCATCTGTCATCTTTACAGTTGCCTTATATGCGGCAAGAGTAGATTTTTTTAATTCCCTTGACCTAAAACTCAAGGATGTCAGATTCAGGGCAAGGGGAAATGTAGAGCCGGACAAAAGGGTTGTTATTGTTGCTATAGATGAAAAGAGCATCAACGAGCTTGGCAGATGGCCGTGGGACAGAAAGACTATTGCAAGGCTTGTTGAAAATCTTAATTTCTATGGTGCAAAGACTATTGTTTTTGATGTTATCTTTTCAGAGCCATCCAATGAAGTATCAGATAAGGCATTGTCAGATGCAATCCTGAAAAGTAACAATGTAATACTCGGTTATTTTATGAGGTCAGAAGGAGAACCTCCTTTAAAGGAATCGCTTGCACTGCTTGAAGACACGAGGATAAAGATTGTTAAGACTACAGGTAATGTTACCGAAGTGCCTGTCTATAGCTTTCCATCTATTGAGTTGAATATCCCTATTATTGCAAAATCTGCGCACGGCGCAGGCTATTTCAATATCATTCCAGATAGTGATGGGATTTTAAGGTCAGTTAATATCTTGATGCTATATGACGGAAATATTTATCCATCGCTGGCACTTTCAGCATTGAGACATTATACAGGAAGCGAGATAGTCCTTGAGATCGCCAATTACGGCGTTGACAATCTCCTCATAGGAAGCTATCGCATACCATGTGATGAATCAGGAAGACTCACACTTAATTACTACGGCAAGCAAGGGACATTCAGAACCATACCTGCTGTTGATATAATCAAAAAAAGACTCAAGCACGATGAATTGAAAGATTCTCTTGTCTTTATCGGGGCAACAGAAATAGGTCTTTCTGACCTCCGTGCAACACCTGTTGATCCTGTGCTGCCTGGTATAGAAGTTCATGCAACAGTTGTATCCAATGCCCTTCAGAACAAACTCCTAATAAAGGACGGCAGGGTAATAGCATTGGATATTTTATTTATTATAATCTTTGCCCTTATGCTGACCACGTCGTTGAGTCTTGTCAGAAGGACGCTTGCTGCACTTATACTATTTCTGGCGGTGCTTGGACTTTACTACATTACAAATCATCTTGTCTTTAAGCATTATCCGTTAAACACATCTGTGCTATTTCCGCTTATTTCGATAACCCTTTCGTATTTTGGCTCAGAGGCATACAGGAATCTATTTGAAGAAAGACAAAGCAGATTTCTTAAAAAGGCTTTCTCAAGTTATGTGTCTCCTGAACTTGTTAGCGAAATAATGAAGAGGCCTGACATGCTTAAGCTGGGCGGCGAAAAAAGAGAGATAACCGTCTTATTTTCTGATATACGGGGATTTACAACACTTTCTGAAAGGCTTACGCCTGAATCGCTTGTCTCTGTCTTAAATCAGTACCTTAGCCCTATGACAGATATTGTTCTTAAAAATAAGGGGACGCTCGATAAATATATTGGTGACGCAATAATGGCAATATATAATGCACCTTTAAACATACATGACCATGCTGCACTCGCATGCAAGAGTGCTATTGAAATGCTCGAAAGGCTTAAAGATATTAATAATTCATTCAAAGAAAAAGGACTGCCTGAGATTGATATCGGAGTTGGCATAAACACAGGTGAGGTGATTGTAGGCAATATGGGAACTGATATGAGATTTGATTATACGGCTATTGGTGATACAGTGAATCTTGCATCAAGGCTTGAAGGTATGAACAAGGTTTATAAGACTCACATTATTATAAGTGAGTTTACATTCAGGTATTTGACCCGTTTGAACGATTTAACTCATAAGGTAATAGTTCAACACAGTTTAAATAGTTCAACATTGTATATTAGAGAACTCGATATGATAAAGGTCAAGGGTAAGGATAAACCTGTCACCATCTATCAGGTCTCTTCAGATATGGATGAGGTGTTGATTGACAAATTTGAAGGGGCATTGCAACTTTACAGAAAACAGCAATTTAAAGAGGCAAGGGAGGTATTCGAAATGCTCGAAGCAGAATACAGTGATAAGACCGCCGGTGTATTTGCTGAAAGATGTGCTGAGTTTATAAATAATCCGCCAGGCGATAATTGGGAGGGTGTATATGTTGCAAAAATTAAGTAATTCCCAATTTAGCGATAAGGATAAGTCTCTTTCGTTCAGAAGCTCTGTTTTGACAGCTCTAATAATGCTCCTTTCGCTACAACCGCAAAACTCCCTTCGCTCAAACACTTGCGGCTGTTTAAAGCTCCGGTCGCAAAGAACTGTTACCAAAACATCGCTATTCACTTCAGAGACCCATCCTTATCGCTGGATTTGGGTCTTATGTTTATTAGTTTTGGTTGTATTTTGTGGCAACCTCTTTGCCCAGCCAAGAAATGAAGCAGAGAGGCTGTGGGAACTGGGAGATAAAGCATATGAAAGTGGAAGATACAAGGAAGCAATCTCCTATTATGAAAAGTCCCTTACATTATGTGGAAGAGATTATTATGAATGCTATGCCAATAACTACCACGGTCTTGGCGCATCCTATGAAGGCATGGGTGATGATAACAGAGCAATTTTTTATTACGAAAAAGCGATTGATGCTGAAAGAAGACTCGGGAATAAAGAATGGCTTGCCACAGATTTGCTTCTTGCAGGTTCTATATACTCTCGCAAAGCAATAGATTTCAACAAAGCATATAACTATCTTGAAGAATCAAGAAGACTTTTCAGTGAAATCGGTGCTAAAGACTCTCTTCCCATCGTATATCATGAACTTGGGAAGGTTGCAAGGGCTATTGGCAAGTTTGACAAAGCTCTTTCAAGCTTAGATGAGTCTTTGAGACTTTACAGACAAAATAGAGATGAAAATTCCGTTGGAGCAAATCTTTCTCAAATAGGATTAACATATTCTAAGATGGGACAGTATGAAAAGGCTCTCTCATACTATGAAGAAGCTCTTAAAATTGCAAAAAAGTCCAATGATCCAGTAGGCACATCAATTGTCCTGCGAGAGATTGCGGATGCATATTGTGACCTTTACAAACATGACAGGGCAATCTCCTATTATGAAGAGGCAATAGAGATTCAGAAGAAAAGCAATCTTAAACAGGAATTGGGAACAACTCTAAATAATCTTGGCACACTTTATATGGACATGCACAGATATGAAAGGGCTCTCTCATACTATGAAGAGGCATTAAAACTGGCAAGACAGGAAAAAGACTTGCCAACAATCGCAACCATTTTAAACAACATTGGGCATGTATGTGGAAAAATGGGTTACTCTAACAAAGCCCTTGAATATCATAGAAAATCACTGGAGATTGAAGAGAAGCTTCAAAGACCTTTTGCACTCGTTTATGTATTAAACAACATTGGCATGGAGTATTTCAGAGCAGGCAGATATGATGAGGCTCTGAAATACCTGAATCAAGCACTTGAGATTGATAGAAAGCTAAATAATCCGACTTTTATTGAAACAAGACTTAATAACATCGGAGCGGTTTATCTAAAGCAGGGAAGACTGAAAGAGGCAGAACAGGTATTCCTTGAAAGAAAAAGGCTTGAAGAAAGAATCAAGCCAAACAGAATGCTTCATCAAGGGCTTATAGAGGTATATCTTCTAACAGGAAGATATGATTCTGCTTTAAGGCTTGCAAATGAGATTCCACCTTCATGGAGAGATAATCCAAACAGGCACTTTGAGTATTATACTCAGGCAGGGCTGGCATTGAAGGGCAAGGGGGCTTTGCAAGAATCAGCAATCAATCTGATGAATGCTATAAACATAGTTGAGGATATGAGACAGTCCATCACTGAAAAAGGACAATTTTTTGCTGGAGGTGGATATTACGGAAGGCTTACTCCATACAAAGCCATAATATCAGTTCTTTATGAGATGGCGGAAAAAAACTATAATCTTACTCCTGGTAGCAAAATAACTTTCACACCAGAGGCTTCATCATGGCAAGTTCGCACAAGAAGAAGCGCTTTTAACTTTTCAACCTTTGGACAGGATCCTGCATCCGCTGCCTTTTATTTTTCTGAGCTTACAAAAGCCCGCACACTTCTTGAGGCAATGGCAGGTGCTGCAAGAAAAACAATGAGCGAAGAAATACCAAAGAATTTAAAAGAAGCTGAAGATAGACTTCTACAGGAGCTTTCATATATTGATAGCAGATGGGCGGAGGCATTAAAAAAAGGCGAACAGGCAGTAAAACAGCTTCAGCAGAAGAGGGAAGGAGTTAAAAAACAGCTTGATGAATTGATAGAAGTGCTGAGAAAGCATCATCCAAGATATGCAGCACTCCATTATCCTCTTCCAATTAAAGCCGAAGAACTACCATTGAGAGAGAATGAAGTTTTATTTGAGTATGCCATAACCGATGATGCCACATATTTATTCGTTATCAAAAAAGGCGGTGTAAAAAGCCTTATAAAAATACCTTTGACAAGGCAGTCCCTTGAAGATATAGTAAAATCCTTCATTGAGCCAATGAATACGAGGAATCCATCAATATTTTCAGTTAGTATGGCTAAAAAACTATATGGAGCACTGCTTTCAGAGGCATTGAAAGAGGTAAAAGAAAATGAAAGAATAATCATCGTTCCTGATGGAATTTTGGGATTACTTCCCTTTGAAGCACTCATCATAAAGGAAGGAACAGGTATCAAAGACAGCACATATGTTGCAGACAAATACACAATCACCTATTATCAATCAGCAACAATAATGGCACTTCAGAGGATTTTAAAAGAAACACAGCCGGAAAAGCCTCTTTTTGCCCTTGGAAACCCAGTTTACAGCAAGGATGACCCAAGATACATTGCATGGAGACAGGGAAGAAAGGATGTGCAATTTGCAAATCTCAATCAATATGCCTTCAGAGGGCTTGCAATAAAAGCAAAATGGGGTGCTGTCACAGAGCAAGACAGAGAAGACAAGGTAGTGTTTCCACCACTTTTAGAGACAGAAGATGAAGTAAGAGAGATTGCAGAGATAATGGGAGTAAAGCCTGAACCTCCACAGGTTTTGCTCTCAGTAATGGCTAATGAGACAAACTTAAAGAGAGCAGGGCTTGAAAAATACAGATATATTCATTTTGCAACCCATGCATCACTTCCAGGAATGGTTCAGGGAATAAATGAGCCATTTATTTTGCTTTCTCAGGTTGAAAATAAAGGAGATGATGGATTTTTAACGCTTAGTGAGGTTACAGGCATGAAACTCAATGCAGATATGGTTGTTTTGTCTGCATGTGTTACAGGTGTTGGCAAGGAGGTTGAAGGAGAAGGAGTTGTAAATTTTGCAAGGGCATTTCAACAGGCAGGAGCAAAGGCAGTGATAGTGAGCCTCTGGGAAGTTGCATCTGATCCAGCAGTGGAATATATGAAGACTTTTTATAGACATCTGAAATCAGGTAAGAGCAGGGCAGAGGCAATGAAGCTCACAAGGGCTGAGATAAAGACAAAATATCCCAATCCATTCTACTGGGCAGTGTTTATATTGCATGGTGAAGGATGATATAAAATGATAAAGATTGAAGATTAAAGATTAAAGATTGAGGGGGTAATTATGAAAAAATATTTTTCAGTTTTTGTGATATGCGCTTTGCTTTTACTATCTCTTTCAAATGCTCTTGCTCAATCGCATAAGCCATCTATAGGAATAATGGTTACAAATGTTAAACCAGATTATGCAAGGTTTATTGGTTTAGAGAATGATGAAGGTGCTTATGTTCAAAATATGTTAAAAAATTCACCCGCTGAAAAGGCTGGATTGAAAGTAGGAGATGTCATACTTGAAGTAAATAAAATAAGAATCCAAACTCCACAGGATTTTATAAGAATTATTAAAGAGCATAAAATTGAAGAACCATTAGAGTTATACATTGCAAGGGGTGAAAATCAAAGATTTTATGTTGCTGTAAGGTTAGTAGAGATAGCAAAATTGCCACAGGTTGAAATTGCAAAGCCTATAAAGCCTATTACATTTAATTTTGGTGAAGATATTTTGGATGTAGATGCAAATTCATTTAATCTTGAGGTTTTAAAGTCTGAAAAACCAGTCCTTGTTTATTTCTATGCAAAATGGTGTCCCCCATGTAAAAAACTTGTCCCTTTAATAAATGAGATTGCTAAAGAGAACAAGGAAGATTTTAAGGTTGTGGCATTAGATGTCCAGAAAAATGAAGCTATAGCTAAAGAATATGGCATTGGTGGGCTTATACCATCTACAATTCTTTTTAGTAATGGAAAGGAAGTTGAAAAGATTATCGTAATTTCTGATAAGAAACAGATAGAAGCTCTTTTTTCAAAATATAAGGAGTTTGCATCATCAGAAAAAGCAGAGGTTTTTGCTTCATTAGGGAAAGAACAGGGGATTAGAAATATTGCATTTGTGAAAGATAGCGATAATTATATAGTATCTCAGAATTGGGGCGAAACAATAAATGTTTGGGATTATAAAAATGGCAGATTGATAAATAACTATTTATCAGCATTATCTGCAATATCACCAGATGGGAAATACATTGTCCTTACGAATGCCAACAGAGTATCTGTAAGAATAATTGATGTTTTAACTGATAGAGAAAGAATAATACAACTTTCTCATTTTGTTGAAAGCGTTGCCATCTCATCTGAAGGAAGATTTTTTGCAAGCTTTGGTAGAGAAAAAGATGGGAGTTATACTTTAAAAATTCAGAATTTGCAGAATAATAACGCAAATAATTTGTCTTTCCAGAATATTCAATCATTTTCAATTGAAAAGCCAATTGTAATTTTTTCTCATGATAATAAATATCTTGTTCTATCAGAAGTAAACAAAACATATATATATGACACAGAAAAAATGGATTTATTAGGAACATTAAATCATCCATACGAATCTTTTAGAACTTTAAGATTTACACCTGACAGCAGATACATTTTTGCGGTAGGTGGAAAATCACACTTATTCGATTTAAAAACTTTAACGGATAGCCCTGTAGAACCGTCAATAATCGGATTTTTTTCGGATTCATTGATTATTCCAAAGAGAGGTAATATTTTTGAACTAATTGATGCACAGACAAAAGAAAAAATAAGAGAATTTAAAGGTCACATAGGTCCTGTTACTATTGCCACAATCTCAAAAGATGGAAAATTAATTTTAAGTGGAAGCTCTGATGGGACTGTCAGACTATGGGATGAAAAAACTGGAAAAGAGATAGCCCAATTCATAGCTTTCACTGATGGCGAATGGATTATTTTAACACCCGAGGGATACTACAGTTCATCTTTAAATGGACATAAGCATGTAAATGTAAGGCTAACACAGAGTGCTTATACCATTGAACAATTTTATGATGTCTTCTATAGGCCAGATATAGTCTCTTCAAAGCTAAAAGGGGAGGACATTTCTGGATTAGTTACATTAACTATAGATGAAGCAATTAAAAATCCTCCTCCAATAGTGGAAATAACATCCCTACCTGCAGGTACTGATAAACCAGAGGTAAGGGTTTGTTATCAGGTTAAAAGCACAGGAGGAGGAATTGGTGAGGTAAGGATTTTTCATAATGGAAAACTTATTCACTCTGATGGATTTTATAGAGAAGTTTCAAAAATAAGCAGTTCAAAAAATCTTGCTTCACTTAGTGGTAAAGAAATATATGAGCAGATAAGAGGAATTAAAATCACGGAAAAAGAAAGAAGATCACCAATTAAAAGCAGTCCAAAGGGTGATATATTTGAAGAATGTAGATTAATTGATGCTGTTGCTGGCGAAAATGAGATAAGTATCGCTGCCTTTAATAGTCAAAATACAGTTCAGAGCCTTATAAAAACAAAAAGTTTTAAGGCAAACATCATATCTGAGGAACCACATCTTTATATTCTCTGCATAGGAATTAATAAATATAAAGATAAAAAAATAAATCTTAAGTTCGCAGCTAAGGATGCTCTGGATATGGTTAAGAAACTAAAAACCCAGTCAGCAACTATATACAATCCTGCTCATATCCATGCAGAGGCTTTAGTTGATGAGAAGGCAACAAAAACAAACATAATAAGCAAAATAAACGAAATAGCACAGAAGATAAAACCTGTTGATAGTTTTATTTTTTTTGTAGCAGGTCATGGAGTGCTTTTAGAAAATCAATATTATATGTTAACCCATGGTTTTAATGGAGACTTTAACGAAAGAGATCTTATTAACTCAAACGAAATAATCGAAATGTCAAAGCAAATTAAATCATTAAGTCAGTTTTTTATCTTTGACACATGTCATGCTGGAGGAGTGGACTATATTGTGGGCGGGTTATATGATGCAAGGATGTCAGTCCTTGCAAAGAAGATGGGGCTTCACATCTATGCTTCAGCAAGTTCCTTTGAACAGGCACTGGATGGATACAAAGATAATGGACTTTTTACATATACACTTCTTGATGGATTAAACAACAAAAGAGAGGCTGATATCAATAAGGACAAAAAAATAAGCATAAAAGAGCTTGGAGGATATTCAAAAAAGAAAACCATTGAGATATCTCAAAAACTTGGTCATACCCAGACCCCATTCATAATAAATTTTGGAATGGATAGATGGGTGTATAATTTAGAATGGTGATTAACTACTTGCTATGAAAGGAGTATAGAATATGGCTAAAAGAATAATATCTTTGGGCATGTTGTCTATTTTCGTAGGGATTATATTTAGCAATCCTGCTTTTTCTCAACAAAAGATAATTGATTGTAATGCAACGCTTACAGCATGGCGCAATGATCCACGGTGGAGAGATTATGCCAATACTTGCTCTTGTCCGAAAGATAATGAAGAGCCAGTGTGCACTGGGAGAACAATTGTGCCACGTGCAGGTCTCCATCCCTCCCAGCAGATGGCAATGGGAATTGTTGGCGCTATGATCAGCAGCGTCTTTAGCGGTATGTTTGATGATTTGTTTGCTCCTCCGCGACCATCAAGCAATGAAGCCCTGATCAAGAAACAGCAGGAAGAACAATGGCGTAAAGAACAGGAAGCAAAAAGAGCAGCTTACAATAAGTGGATGAGTATGCAGGCAGAGGCAGAGCAAAAAAGAATGCAAGAAGAAGCAGAAAAGAAGCGAAGAGGGGAAGAGATACTTGCTAAGGCATCCATTGGCAGTGGAGAACTCAAAATGGAATCCATAGGAGGCGGACAGCTTGCTCCATTCAATTGGGATACGCCGAGACTTCCTGCTACTCCTGCCACAACAGGTCAATATGACACATCTAAGTTATCAGCCATGGAAAGGCTCCTTTGTGCAGCATCCTTCTCAAAGATGAGCGAGAATGCAGCAAAAAGCGGTGATATAGAGGGTGTAAGGTTCTATGGAACTCAGATGGATAATGTTATGCAGGGTTATCCAACTGCAATAGAGTGCAATCCGCCGAAGGAACTGTCATCCATTAAAGTAGATTTGAAAAAATTAAGAGAACTCAATCAAAAATACGCAGAGATATCCACGCTCTACCGCGAGGTAATGCCAAAGATAGAGAAGCTTCAGGATATAGAGACAAGGCTTGATGAGGTGAAAAAGAAAAAAGAGGATACAGGACAGAAGATAAAAGAACTGGAAAAACAGATAGAGGAGATAAAGGCAAAAAGCCGACAAACGGATTCACCTGAAAAAAAGGCACAGGATGACGACCTATTAGCACAGGCACTGGTTCTGAAAACAGAATCAGAAAAACAATATAATGAGGCAATAGAAACAGAAGAAAGGCTTTCAAAAGAAAAACAGAGTTTAAAAGAAGAAATAAATGCAATAAAAAACATTATGCAAGAAGGAGGTAAAAGATGAGAAAAATTGTATCAATTTTGGCACTTTGTATAATTTTTATTTTTGTGTATGGATGTGAGAATGCAGAAATGCTTCAATTAGAACCCGGTATGCAGGCTCTTGAGTCAGGAAATAATGATAAAGCAATTGAGATATTTAAAAAATGTGTTGATAATGAGGGTGAGACAGGATATCTGTCATCAGCTTGTTCATTTTTATTAGGTAAATCATATTATGAGAATGAACAATATAAAGATGCCATTAATTATTTTAAAAAATCCTATGATGTGGGTAGAAAGGCCACAGAGAAGGGATATAAAGTAGACCCCATGCATGTAACTTATGGAACAATAGATTACTGGCTCGGGATGGCCTATTATAAAAATAAGCAATATAAAGAGGCTATTTTAAACTTTAATGAGGCATTAAAAAGAGCTGTTGAAAACCCCCGCTCGGAATTTTATAAGAAATGGGGAAAATGGGCTGGTATTCCTAATGTTAAATTCTGGATGAAACATTATGTTCCATTATATCCACCAAAATCCGCCTGTTTCTTCTGGCTCGGAAATGCATATAAAGAGGATGGGCAATATGAGGAAGCAATCAAAGCTTATCAAGAAGCCATTAAATTAAATTCAGAATCTGCAGGATATTACAATGAGCTTGCCATTGCTTATACAAAATTGAAAGAGTATGATAAAGCAATAATAGCAGTCAATAAAGCTATAGAGATTAGACCTAATGACTGGTATCCATATGCTATTTATGCGAGGATATTTGAAGCACAAAATAAAATTGATCAGGCAATAGAAAAGTGGAAAAAAGTAATTGAACTTATTCCTAATGAAACGACCCCTTATTTTAATCTTTCAAACCTTTATTTGAGAAAAGAAGATTATGCAACCAATATTGCACTTCTAAAAAAGGCACAGGATATTTCACCCCGCAATCATCAAATTCCTATTGCAATTGCTGATTCATATATGCATCTTGGCAGATTTGATGATGCCATTGCTTCTCTCAACAGAGCTATCGAAGTTTCGGGGATAATAGGGATAGAGATCGGACTTATTCAAATTTCAGAGGATTATCCAGTCGTATCCGCTGTTAATGAATCAGGCAAGAGGGCAGGCATTGAGGCTGGAGACAGGATAATCAAGATTAATGGTCAACCAACAAAGGGCTGGGACGGGAGTAAGATTTCTCAGAACATACGAGGCGCAGAAGGCACACAGGTTACTCTAACCATAGAGAGAAAAGGCATTGATAAGCCCATAGAAAAGACAATTATAAGGGAAAGGATAATGGGAATAGATGCAGCTTATTCACTTGGATTAAGAAGCCTTATTTACGCATTAAAGGGGGATTTCAATAAAGCAAACCAGGATGCGGAAAAGGCATATTCGCTTGATCCAAGCAGTAGGGCTGCAAAAGAGGCAATCAGTTTTTCCTACATCATAAGCAGCTCTCCTCTTACAAAAGGGGGCAAACTTGAAGAAGCAATAAAAATCTTATCTACTGAAAAAGACAACCATTTTGCACGGATGCTTGAATCCCTCGTCTATTCAAAGATGGGGGATTTGAAAAAATCCTTTGATACTTATACCTCAATCCCTGATGAGTATTTATCTTCAAAAAGTGTATTTCGCCAGTATTTCAAAAATGCTGTTCTTGAGTCTTTAACACCTTATATTGAGGATAAGAAAGGGGAGGCAAAATCCCTTGAGGCAAAGGGTCAATACAAAGATGCACTTAAAGAGTATGCGGAGTTGTTAAAGATAGCTGATGATAAAGAGGCAAAGGAGATAAGGAAACATGTTGCAATGCTAATAAAAGTAAGACCTGATATTGCCCAGCTTCCAGAAGAGGCAAGGAAACATGTCATGAGGGCAAGAGCAGCCACAAAAGAGGGCAAATTTGAGGATGCTGTTAAGGAATACAAAGAAGCAATAAAGATCGCACCATTCTTCCCCGGACTTTACAAAGACATAGCCTTAAATTATGGAGATAAAGGATTAAAGGATTTTAAGCACGCAATAATGAATCTGCAAATCTACCTTGAACTCTATCCAGATGCACCTGATGCAAGGGAAGCAAAGGATCAGATTTACAGATGGGAGTTTATGATGGAAAAGGGAGGGAAGTAGGGCATCATGTCAAGGACAATAAAAACCCTATTGTTACTGGTAATACTGCTATTTACTGGGATTTCCTATGCCTATGATGAGCCTCAATACAGCAACACCTTTTTGCTCTCTGTCTATTTCAAAGCTGTAGAGTTGAGAGACAGGGCAATCTCTGAGCTTAGAAAGATTGATATGGAGATTAGAAAGAATGAGGAAACCATACAAAGGTCAGAAAATATAATCAGCCTTGCCCGGCAGAGAAGCGACGCAAAGGCAAAACAGGCTGAAGTAGTTGCAAGAGAAGCCCTGATGAAGGCTCAGGAGGCAAAGGCAAAGAATGAAGAAACAAGAAAACAATGGGAACTTCAGAAAATCAGAGCGGATAGATCCTATGCAACCATTCAAAACATGCTTTCACAAAATTTTGGCTCCAAAAGGCACATTAAGGGATTTGTAACAAACTCCACAGGAAATGTATATATCATCAAGGCAAATGGTGATAAGGCATCTCCAGAAAATGGATTCCTTGAGCCGGGAGATAAAGTCTGGACAGGTGATGGCACTGCTGAGATGCAGATGCTTGATGGCAGAGGAACCGCCAAAATAGGACCATATTCTGAATTTGCAATGAAAAAAGACACACCTGAAGAACAGGTTGCAGAACTGCTAAAAGGTAAGGTCTATATGGTAGTGGATAAGGTTGATGAATATGCGAGAAAGATGAAGGAAAAGATTGAGCAATACAAAGAAGACCTTCAAACAATCAAACAGTTAAATAAAGAAGATATTAATGAACTTATTAAAGAAGAAAGAAAAAGGCAATTTCTTCTTTCGAATAGCAGTTGTTATCCGGGTTCAGATGGGAAGCTTTATTGTCTTACATGGATATGCGCAGTAAGAGGAACAAAATTTACAAGTGAAATTAAAGAAGGCAAAGCTATGGAAATAACTGTTTTGGAAGGGGTGGTGGATGTAAATATCCCGGTGCTCAATAAAAGCATTTCAATAACAGAAGGCACCAAGGCAGTCATTACCATGGACGGAATTATTAAACAAGAAAAGGCGGAAAATACTAATAGGTGGTGGGAAAGATGAAGGACAAACCAAAAATAGCCTCTGTTAGACCTTCTCCTCTTGCCTCAAAAATAACGATTGTGATGCTTGTAATATTTCTGTTCTTCGGGTTGTTTTTAATGTCCGATGCTTCTGACAGTGCTTTTATTTCTCTTTTCCGTATTGTCTGGATTTCTGCATGTATCGGCGGCATCATATATTCAATAAAAAATCTGTCAACCTATTCCAGGTCAGAAAAGAATAAGATTCCTATTACTTCTACAGATGTTGTTGAGATAGATGAAAGTGGTGAACCAGAAGGAAAGGACTTTGAGACAAGGCTCAGAAAACTGGAGTCTTTAAGAAAAGATGGGCTTATTACTGAAGAAGAATATAAGCAAAAGCGCAAGGAGATTCTGGAGGAGAAGTGGTGAAGGAGGTATGCTATGTTTAATAAGTTGAAATATTTTTTGTTCATTCTTGCAATGTTTATTATCCTCAATATTTATCCTGCCATGGCAGAAATAAACAACATTTCAGATGGAAACAATAAATTTGCTTTTGATTTATACTCAAATCTCACACAGGGTAAAGAGGATAAAAATGCATTCTTCTCGCCCTTCAGCATAGTCTCTGCAATGGGTATGACCTATGAAGGAGCAAAGGGAAAGACAAAAGAAGAGATGCAAAAGGTCTTTCATTTTCTGGTAGATGATAAGGCTCGCAGAGAAGGGTTTCTCAAACTAATCAGTGAGATAAATAAAAAAGACAAAAAATATGAACTCCACACTGCCAATGCCCTCTGGGTTGAGAAGAGCTATAAAATTTTAGAAGATTATCTTAAAACAGTTGAAAAATATTATTACGGCAAGGCAACGAATGTTGGATTTATTGACCCATCAGAAAGAGAGCAGGCAGTATTTTTGATAAATAGCTGGGTTATGGGGAATACAAAAGGTAAAATCAAAGATATTATAAAACCACAGGCAGTGTCTCATGATACAAGACTAATCCTTACAAATGCGATATATTTCAAAGGCAAGTGGAAGCTTCAGTTTGATAAAAAATTAACAAAAGATGAGGACTTCAAGGTTTCAACAGAGAAAAAATTAAAGGTGCCAATGATGAGAATGGCTATGAAAGGGTTTAATGACTACCCTGAGTTTAACTATGCTGAAACAGATGAACTGCAAGCCATTGAACTTCCCTATGAAGGAGGAGAACTCTCAATGCTAATATTACTTCCAAAGGGAAATCTTGAGGGTATAGAAAAGACTTTGACCTATGAAAGAATAGAGGAGATAAAAAGAAGTTTAAGTTTAAGACCTGTTGATTTATATCTACCAAAGTTTAAGTTTGAAACAGAATACTCACTCAAGCCAGTATTTTCTGACATGGGGATGCCAACTGCTTTTTCTAATGATGCTGATTTTTCAGGCATGGATGGCACAAAGAAGCTTAAAATAGATAAAGTAATCCATAAGGCATTTGTTGAGGTCAATGAAGAAGGCACAGAGGCAGCAGCAGCCACTGCAGTGATCATGGTAACAAAGTCTGCAGTGGAAGAAGTAAAAAAGCCTGTCATCTTCCGTGCAGACCATCCATTTATCTTCATAATTCAGCATAACAAAACAAGTGCTATACTGTTTTTCGGCAGAGTGCATGAGCCGAAGAAATAAGATTGAGGTGTGAGATGAGAAAGGAGATATTCATATTTTTAATAGTTTTGACAGGTCTTTTAATGGGCTTTAATCATACCCTTTTTGCCTCTGAAAAGCCCGAGATTTTTGTGCAGTTAGGGCTTGGTTAGTGATATAATTTGGCATAACAGGAGGTGATTTCTGTGAAGAAGGAAAATCTTTTAAATCGTATAACCGTTAATCCAGAAGTAATGGTTGGTAAACCCACTATTAGAGGTTTAAGGATAACTGTAGAGCAGATATTAAAGGCGCTTGCAGGCGGAGTTACAGCAGGGGAACTGCTTGAGGATTATCCTGAACTTGAAAAAGAAGATATTCAAGCAGCTATTCTTTATGCCTCTGAACTTGTGAACGAAGAACAGGTTTTTGCTGTCCGTTAAAAACAATATCCTTTCTATGACTACCAAACTGAAATTTCTGGTGGATGTCGGAGTCGGCAAGAAGGTTGAGAAGTGGCTTGCAGAAAATGATTATGATATAAAATGCATGAGGGATATAAATCCAAATGCCGATGATTTCGAGATATTGCATCTTGCTGTTACAGAAGACCGGATGGTGATCACAATGGACAAGGACTTTGGCGAGCTTGTCTATAATTCTGGCAAACTGCATTCGGGCGTGTTGATATTAAGGCTTGAAGACGCAGACAGCAGTAAAGATACTCTCAAAGGCAGTGGGCTCTACAATTATTTCAGCCTCTACATCCCTTCAAGAAGCCCTTGAAGGTTATCAGGGCCACGGGCTATTTACCTATGTGCTTGCAGAAGGCTTAAGAGGCAAGGCAGATACAGACAGAGACGGATTTATCAAGACCTTTGAACTTGCCACCTATGTGGACAGTGAGGTGCCAGCCCTGGCTGAGAGGGTATTCAAGCGTGACCAGTACCCAACAGCAACACCAACAGGGCAGGCATTTCCAGTGGGAAGGATTAGATAAAGATGTTTGTTAATACAAAAAATGTTTAGATAGTTTCTAATTTCAAGGTTATGCTAAATTAGTGTATGAGTCCAACAATATTTTTCAAGAAGGGCTACAGGTTCTTTTTCTTTTCAAGAGAGGAGCCGAGAATGCATGTTCATATATATTGTTCTGGAGGTGAAGCCAAATTCTGGTTAGAACCTGAAATAGAACTTGCTAAAAATTTTAATCTTTCAAGAAAGCAATTGAAAGAGATTGAAAATATCTTGGAGGAGCATTATGATGAAATCAAAACAGCTTGGCACGAATGGTTTAAAGGTTGAAGTAACTAATATATCAAGTCATGGTATATGGTTATTAACCAGAGACAAGGAGTTATTTTTATCATATGAAGAGTTTCCATGGTTTAAAGATGTTCCCATTAAAAAAATATTAAATGTAGAAGAAATTGCCACAGGACATTTTTACTGGCCTGAGCTTGATGTGGATTTAAGTATTGAAATTATAGAGAATCCTGATAGATTTCCTTTAAAGGCTAAAATAAATAAATAACAATTTAACATTAATGTTCTTTAAGCAATGCAAGACACTCAAATAGCACATCTTCTCCAGAAAAAGGGCATGGAGTATTTACATATTATTTTCTTAAGGCATTGAAGGATGGCAAAAAGACGATTTCAGAGATTTACGAATACATTAAGCCGATGGTGGAGGATGAGGCTAAACTTCTAAATGTAAATCAAAGTCCAGATATTTCTCCTGAGCCTGAAAAACTTCAGGGTAGATTTAAATTGTTTGATTGAAAAGGGCAGGCATTTCCAGTGGGAAGGATTAGATAATAAGTGCAGTTAAGACCAAGGAGGAGAAAATAATGAAGAAAAAATCAATTGCAATTGCATTTTTACTGCTGATTTTGTCTCCTCCTTTGTTATTTGCAGACAAAGGACATTTTTGGTGGGATATGAATGCAAAAGTAAGCGAGGATTCTCAGAAGGCAATTATATTTCACAATAAAAAAGAAGAGGTGCTAATTCTCGGAATAGAATTGAAGGCAGATGAAAAAACAGGGGTTTTAGAGTTTATTCCTTTTCCTTCAGAGCCCCAGGTAAGCCTTGCCAAAGGGAATCCCTTTGATGCGATAAATAAGCTTTTGAGAGTAAAAAGGATTAAGTTTCAAGGAGCACTCACAAAAGGTGGTGCAGGCACTGAGCCTGTGGAGATAAAAATGAGCCAGAAGATAGGACTTCACGATGTAACAGTGACAAAGATAAATGACATAAATGGCTTTAACATCTGGATTATTGATTTTCTTGATAAGAAAGGAATTAAAAGGATTGAAATTAAAGCCCTTAAGAATTTTTCAACAATTGCTGAAGATTACATAAAAAGAGGGATTCAATACTTTGTGTTTGACTATGTAGAAGTAAATAAGACACAACAATTTATTGAGCCATTAATCTACAGGTTCAAAACAGATAAACTCTACTATCCCTTAAAAACCTCAAACATTATTGGAGGAATTGGAAGGGTAGAAGTTGTGCTTATACTTCCAGGAAGTCTTGGAATAAATGAAGATGAACGAATAAAAATAATTGAAGCATTTCCAGAAACACGCAGACCAAAATTAAGCAGTTCTTCAAAGGTTTATCTCAATGAACTCAAGCCAGTTTATGAAAAGGTAGCAAACATTTTCCCTGAAAAAAGCAAAATCTATCTTCAGATGCTTCGTTATGAAGGAAGGTATGATTTCAGAGATGATCTTAACCTTGATATATCTAATATTGCACCCTATGCAAGGAAGATAGAAAGAAGCTGGGGATGGGATAATGAACTTAATTTTCTTGACGACTTTACCATTGATGAACTCAATGACTACTTTGAAGCCCACCCAGAGCTGAGAAAAAAGAGTAATAAGTGATGGATAGGGATGGGCTTGGTAGGCATTATACTATAGACAGCATTAGCTTCTGTTGATGCTGGAGCAATGGGCATTGGGATAATTCTTTCTGTTTTTGCATTCATCGATATAATTACAGGATGGAAAGTAAATTACGACAGAATACTTCTAAAAATAACGGTATAGCTTAACTGTAACAGCAGGCAGAACTGCTTGAATAGAGAAATCATGCATCAGATTTATTTTCCCTTCAGGCATTCTTTTATCAAAGTTTCTATCTTTGAGATTTCTGCCTTGTCCTTGTCCTCTGATGCCTCATTTACAGAGATCGCCCTTTTGAAATAGGCTGCTGCTGATTTGCAGTTTCCTTGCTTGAGAAAGACATTCCCTAACCCTATTAAGTCCATTACTATTTTTCTACTTAATCCGAGTGTCTTATCTATGTAAAGGGCATCCTCATAAAATTTTTGAGCATCTTCATATTCAGATCTCATTGCCTTTATATCTGCAATCAATCTCATGGAGTTCGCTTTTTCGCTTTTATGTTCGTCTTCTTTATTTGACTCAAGTCCTTTATTCCCATAGGATATGGCTGAAGTAACATCGCCTTTTTCAAGATATGCCCTTCCTTTGAGGTTATAAACCTTGCCTATGTTGGTGCATTGCGAGCTCTGGCAAAAGGATAATGCTATGTCTGACCATTCCAATACCTTGTCATAATTCTTTTCGTCAAAGTAAAGCATTGCTTTTAAAAATGCTGCCTCAAATCGATGTAATGGATTATAGTTAATTGGAGAAGGGTTTAGTATTTCATCTATCTGCTTGTGAGCGTTGTCTTTATCACCGAGTTTGCGATAGGTGGCGGTCATATTAATTATATTTATCGCAATTCCGTCAATATCTTCTATAGAGCGGTTGATTCTAATCGCCTCATTGTAAAGTATGAGTGCATCTTTATAATCACCTTTTTTAAATGCTAACTCGGCTCTTTGATTGAATTTGATTGCTGAAAGATGGGCATCTGACAATGTTGGATGTTTTGCCCCGCAACTAATTAAAAACAGGCAAAAGGCAATAGGTAAAAGGCGATAGGCAATTTTAGGCTTAAAGCTGAAGAAATTAGTAATAAAATCCTTCAGCCTATTGCCTATAGCCCATTGCCTTTTGCCTGTCTTATTCATAGCTGTCGGTATTTAATGTCTTTTGTTCCGGTTCCTTTATGAATAGCCTAATTGGCCATATCTTTTTTACAGAATCTGTAATATCTTTGGCACCTTCAGCAGCCTCCCCTCCCTTTTTAATAGCAGACGGGATTTGAGGTGCTGTTTGCTCTGTTACTTTCTTTATTTCTTCGGTTGTCTTTTGAATATTTTCGAGGCTCTTATTTGTCTTTTCGAGGATATTCGGTATATCGTTATCCACTTTTTTGATGAGACCATCAATATTGTTTACAGTCTGTTTTGTGGAGTCAAGCACAGAATCTATTTTCTTTACTGTTGTATTCACACCCTTGTCAGCGTCTTTTAATAGGGCATTTAAATGCTGCTGTGTCTCTGATAAGCTATCAGAGAATTTTTTAAGATTTTGCAATGTCTGTTTTACATCGCCCTGTGGATTATTGATATAATGGATTATCTCCTTTACATCGCCGAGAACAGGCTTTATCTCATTTTTTAATTCTTCTGCTATTTCTGCAAGCCCTCTTGCCCTTTCAAACTCTATTGTTCCATTTTCTGTGATATGTTTTGCTGTTATAGAGCCCGGAGTTATCTCTATGATGCTATCTCCAATAAAGCCCTCTTTAAAAAGCCTTGCCTTTGAATCTGTCCTTATCCATTTCATATATCGAGTGTTTATAGATAGTTCTACCTTTACTTTTGCCACATCGTCAAGGGACAGTCTCGAAACCTTTCCTATTTTAAATCCGCTTAGTTTTACTGCCATCCCTTCATTTATCCCTTGCCCACTGTCAGCAATAAAATATATTGTTGTTTTTGGAGTAAATATCCCTTGCTGCACCCCTATAAAAGCAGTTACTACAATAATGCCTACTATTGCAATAATAACAAATAGTCCTATTTTTTTTTCTATACCAATAAATCTTTTGTCTGTTTCTTTCATTAATTCCATAATATCTTCCTCTTACTTATATACCCTCAACCTTAACCTATTTCTTATATTCTTATGATGGTATCTGCCCTTACATGCTTGACAGATTGTTCATCAAATGTGATATATACAGATGTCCTCTCATGTTTTTCTGTATGGAAATTCATTGTCATCTTTATTAATCTATCAGACATATCAGGGGTCAGTCCCTCAAATAGAGATTCATATATCATTATATCCGGCTCCATGAGCATCGCCCTTATAAGACCTATTAACCTTTTTTCGTGAATAGGCAATGGTCCTGGGAGTTTTCCCATTAATTCCTTAAGATAGGTTATGTCTATACCTACCTCGTTGAATTTTTGTATCATTTTTGCTTCTGCCTTATCTGCTTTTTCGTTTTTGTGATATGATATAGGAAGTATTATGTTTTCCCATACCTTGAGGTTGCTTATCAATCCCCCGTCTTTCAGAACAACCCCGATTCTATTTAGAAGCCTGTATGAATCTCTTTCAGGAAGTGCATATATTTCTTTGTTGAGCAGAAAAACCCTTCCTGTTAAAGGTCTTTCGAGTCCAGCAATAATATTAAGCAGTTTTCTGTTTTCATATTCAGACCGAGTGATGATTTTGCATTCAGATCCACTCTTTATATCAAACGAGAGTGCATTGAAATCTCCTGTAGTAATATTTTCAAGTCTTATCATACAAACGATATAACTGTAATTATACCATCAAATATGAATACTAAAAATAGGCTCTGCATAACTGCCTTTGTAGCAGCTTGCGGAATCTCTGTTATCGATGCCTCTACATTAAAGCCATGATAACATGAAACCACAGAAATTAATAATCCAAATACAAGGCTTTTGAACAGAGATATTAAAATCTCAAAGAGTCCGAGTGCTGAGAATATGCCTTTAATATGCTGTGAAAAAGAGAGTTCAAGAAATGCTGAAGTAAAAGCTAATCCGCCTGTGATTGCCATTATTTGAAAATAAAAGGTAAGAATAAAAACAGAGATTGTAATCCCTGTAATTCTTGGAACAATTAGATAATCCACAGGATTAATTCCCATTATTTTAAGGCTGTCTGTCTCCCTATTGACTTTCATTGAGCCTAATTCTGATGATATGGCAGTGCCGCTTCGGGCAATTATTATTATAGCAGCAAATAATGGACCGAGTTCCCTTACTATTGTCCAGATGAGTATCTTGCCTGTAAGCACAGCATTTGATCCAACAAGATTTACTATTTGAGCGATGATAACTATCCCTATGAGTATTCCTATTGCAGCTACCTTGCTAAGTGCCTCTATTCCTGTGAAGTATAATTGTTTGTATAATACAGAACGAATCGGGGCGTTGCGCAATAAGGAAATGTTTCTTATTGAATAACATAGCAATATGTAATATCCCTTCAGATATTTTAAGGCATTGATTATATTTCTCCCGATTTTCTCTGCACTAATGAATGTCATAAATCAAATTTTAGCATAATCAATTTTTATATTCAGGATTTTTTCAAAATCTGATAAAATTGTAATGCTGTGAAAAGTGATACAAACAGAGAATTGATCAATGGCTTTCTCAAAGAGATACCTATTTTCAATGCCCTTTCTGATAGGTACATAAGGCATTTGTCAGATGATTTTATCATTCGCAGTGTGAATAAAGGAGAGACTATATTTTATCAATCAGACAACAGCACAGACCTTTATATAGTTCTTGAGGGGGCTGTAAAAGCATCACTTCTAAATCAGGACGGCGAGGAACTCATACTTGCTACATTTTGTAAGGGTGATTTCTTTGGGGAAATGAGTCTTCTTGATGGAAAACCAAGGTCTGCAACAATGATAGCAGTGGATGATTCGATACTCGGGATTTTAAGACGGGAGAAGTTTCTCCTTGCAGTCAAAAATGACCCGATGATTGCCATAGATCTACTCTCAGCACTGGTGCAGAGAATGAGAATGGCAAACGGTATGATAGAGTCTCTGGCATTTTTAGATGTGAGCCAGAGGCTTGTAAAACTATTACTTCAGATTGCAAAGACAGATGGAGATATAGATAGAAACGGATTTTTCAGGATAAAAAAACTCACGCACAAAGAACTTGCAGCACATGCAGGTGCATCGAGGGAGGCAATAACAAAAGTCATGAAGGTGCTTGCCTTCAAAGAGTTGGTAAAAGAGGAAGGTGGTTATTTTTTAATTTCACCTAATGCAGAAGATGTATATAACGAATAATAAGGAATGTGAATTTTCACTTGACACTATGAATACGCAGTTCTACACTTACTTAACCCACGAGGCACTGAAGTTTTGCGGAGTCAGGAGGTTTATTTCGATGTATTGTAAAAATGTGGTTTTGATTTTTCTGTTTATCTGTGTTTTTTTTGCGTCAGAAGGACTGTGCGAGGTGAAGTGCATTGACGCCGAGGGCGAGGCTATTATCATAAACAATGATACTCCCTCTGCAAAGGCTGAGGCAATAGCACGGGCAAAATGGGCAGCAGTGGAGCAGGTGGTTGGCGTTGAGGTAAAGGCACAGTCTATTGTTCAGAATATGGCATTGATTGACGATGCTGTGAGCAAGAACATAAGAGGGTTCGTTGCTAGATATAAGTTATTGCAACAAGAAAATAGAAAAGACACGATGTGGGTAAAGATAAACGCCTGTGTAGAGCCTGTTAAGGCAAGAGAAGCTATTTCATCCCTTGCGCTTAACAATTCTATAGCAGTTTTTATACCTGCAAGAAAGCCGAAAGTAGTAAAAGAATTCGAAGAAAAATACAAAACTCCTTACAGCAAGACCCAGAGAAGCGGGCTGGAGAGAAAAGATGAATATGATGAGACTAATATTTTATCTGAAACTCTTATTGGAAGACTTACAGAGTATGGATATACTATTGTAGATGTTGCACCAACTGACGCGGTGGATGCACGGGAAATAGAGAGTGCTATAAAAAGCGGTAATTTTATGACAATGAGAAGCCTGATGTATAAATTCCTCTCGAATATTTTAATTATAGGCAGCATTGACTACACAATATCAACAAGGAAGGGACAGGATATAGGCTATGGAATATCAATGCCTTTTAATAATGTAACAGTTAGGCTTACATATAGAATCGTGACCAGGGACGCATCAGGCAAAACAAATATTCTTGCAGCAGACACAGCAGATGGAAAGGGAATGAGCTTGAATGTGGAAGATGCTGTTGCAAACGGGATGAAGGACCTCGCGGCAAAACTTATACCTGTTGTCATTGATAAGGTTGGACAACATGTTAAAGGCATTGCCAAAAAGATTCAAATTAAAGTTACAGGCGTCAATGATATAAATACAAACTTTGAGATAAAGGATATTCTTCAAAATATTGCATGGGTGTCGAATGTTGAAGATAAAGGAATTGGAGAGTTTATTGTAAGTTATCCTGAAAATACAGTCTATCTTGCAAACAGTATAAGTCAGAAGGGTTTTCAGGTGGTGAGCTTTTCACCATATTCGATAACAGTAAAATATCAAAAATAAGGGAGGGATATTAGGATGCGCATAAGGAGTTTTTTGTCAGCATCAATGGTTACTTTTTTCTTGATTTTTTCTTTTCTGCAAAGAGCGGAAGCTGGTGTTAAAAGAATAGCTGTATTGGATTTTGAGGATTCTTCGGTCACGACATCACAAACACAGCAAGTGATTGTAACTCAAGGAGGGGTGATGTCCCAACAGATGGAAAGAGGAAAGGTTGGCCGTGCAGTATCAGATATGCTGATTACAGAGTTTGTAAAAGACGGGACATTTAAGGTGATAGAAAGAAACCAGTTAGAAAAAATATTAAGCGAACAGAAATTATCAATAAGCGGTGTTATTGATCCATCGGATGCAGCAAAATTGGGCAAGGTGCTAGGTGTAAGCGCTGTTATTGTAGGAAGTGTTACACAGTTCGGTGTGGACAGGCAGACCATTGGACTTTTTGGCATAGGAATTAAGAAGAGTACCGCAAAAGTGGCAATAAATGCACGGATGATCGATACCTCATCAGGTGAAATCTTTTTTGCTGCAGAAGGATCAGGCGAGGAAGAAGCCTCAGGTGTAGATGTGGGTGGATATATAAATGTAGATTCAGCAAGCTTTGCAAATTCCATTTTAGGAGTTGCAACAAAAAAGGCATTGAAAGATATAGTGAAACAAATTAGAGAACAATCGGCAAAACTAAAAGAGTCGGTTATTACCGCATATGTGGCGATGTGTGACATAAAAGCCAATACTTTTATTATCGACAGCGGCAAAGAAAGTGGTATTGAAAATGATCAGACATTGTATGTAATTAAGGTCTTAAAAGAGGTAAAAAGCCCTAAAACAGGAGAGGTGATAAAGAGAATAACGGATGTTATAGCTGAACTCAAGATTACAGAAGTAGACAAGACATCGGCTACTGCCACCTGTGTCAGCGGGAAATGCGACATTATCAAAGAAGGAGATATGGTCTCGACATCGTCCGGGAAAGAGACGAAAGAGCAATTAGCTAAATTGAAAGCCTCAATTAACGCTTCAGTTGCTTATGTAGAGCCGTCAAATAAGACCATAATTTTTGATGCAGGTAAAGATCAAGGTGTAGAGAAAGATCAGATATTTTATGTTACAAAAGTAATAAAAGAAATAAAAAGCCCTACTACAGGAGAGATAATTAAGCGGATTACTGATATTGTAGCTGAGTTTAAGGTGACCGAGGTGGATAAGTCATCTGCAACTGCTGCTTTTGTTAGTGGAGGTTTTGAAAATGTTAAGGAAGGCGACAAAATTTCATCATCAAAGTGAATGTGAAAATTACCTTTACATACTATCTCACATGGGTGTAAACTTGCTTCAGAATGGCAAAGGGAAATAGGAGGTGTTTAAAAATGGGCAATAGGCAATGGACAATAGGTAATGGGCAAATGGATAAGAAACAATGGATTTTAGTATCCATCACAATATTTATCTTGTTTTTTCTTTCTAATTGCGCTCCGAAGGAGGTTGTGAAATGCACATCTCCGGAAGACAATCCCCAGCATCATTATTTAATGGGGATGAAGGCTTTAGAAGACGGGAAAATTGATGTTGCACAGTCTAAATTTGAAAGGGCTATTTACTGCGAGGAGAAATTCTCTCCTGCCCACAGTGGTCTTGCTATTGTTTCAGCAGAAAAGGCAAAAGCACAGACAGATGCTGGATTTAGAAAGGTTGAGATTGACAGGGCAATGGAATATCTGAAGAAGGCAAATAAACTCTCAGAAACCAATGAAGATAAGTTTGATTATCTCACAGCAGCTATCAGGGTCTATACGATATTAAAGACGCAGGATTGGCTTAAAAAAGCTGAAGAGGCATTTAGCGATATAAGGATGCTCAAGATTGATGAAAGAAAGTTGTCCTATTATCAGGGCGTCGAGGCTGCGGATTATTTTATGGGATTAGCATATCTCGAGGCTTTTGAATTCAGGCAGGCAAGGGATAAATTTGCTGATGTCCTTAATGCAAAGAGAGAGGGCAAATGGCATGAAAAGGCAGACAAGGCATGGAAAAAAACAGACAAGATCGTCCGTGCGATGGCGGGGATAACAGTGGGCGATGTTGGAAGAAAAATAGCTGTCAAGGACTCAATTACACGCGGGGATTTAGCGGCATTACTAATTGATGAGATGAAGATAGATAAATTATTTGCGGGACGCATACCTGTTCAATCTGTAATCGATAAAATGAAGGCTGAATTTATACCTGCCGATATCCTTAATTATCACTTCAAAGATGAGATACTTACTATTCTGAAATGGAAGGTGCGAGGGCTTGAGCCAAAGTATGATGAGATGACAAAGGCATATCTTTTTAAGCCTACTGATGTTGTAAAACGAGGCGAAATGGCATTTATTCTTGAGGATGTCTTAATAAAACTCACAGGCGATGAAAAGATGGCAACTGCATTCTTTGGACACTCAAAGTCACCATTTCCTGATGTAAGGGCTACATCACCGTTTTACAATGCTGTCATGAATATGACAACAAGGGGAATAATGGAAGGAGAATTATCAGGTGAATTCAGGATAGATGCTCCTGTTGATGGTGCAGAGGCTATCCTTGCAATAAGGGTATTGAAACAAAAGATGAATGTTTATTAAACAAATTGAATAACTTAAATGGTTTGAACTTTTTAAACTTCTTGAACTGTTTAAACTATTTGAAGGGCTTGAATGATTTTAACCATATTAAAAAATGAGGAGGATAAGATGAAAAGAAAGGTATTTATTTTGTTATTTTTGATTGTCGGATTAGCAAGCATTGCATTTGCCCAGCAGGAAACTGTTCCTTCACAGGTTGACCAGAGATTTCAAGCAGCAAATGAGTGGTTGAATCAGAATAATCTTTCTATAACAACATCACCTGAACAGGCATTTATGAACGATTATATACTTGTTATGGCTGAAGGGCTTCCGTCTCCTACGGCTAAGTCCTCTGCACAGAAGAGATTAACTGCTGAAAGGGCAGCAACAGCCCTTGCATATCGCCAGCTTGCAGAAATATTAGAAGGCGTGGCAGTGGTTGGTGATACACTTGTAAAAGATGCAGAACTTCAATATGATGTTGTAAGAACAGCAGTTGCAGGATTTGTAAAAGGGGCTCAGGTTATATACAAGGATTATAATAAGCAGGAGGAAGTGGCTATAGTTATGGTTAAGATTGGTATGACAGGACCACAGAGTTTTGCTAAAGTTATGTATGAAAAGATGCTCGGAGACCCTGAGATCAAAAAGACTATAGTTGAGCCAAAACCAGTCTATAGGCATAAACCTGTTCCTCTTGATGAACGGTATGATGGCCTTATAATTGATGCTACAGAGCAAAGTTTCAGACCAGCACTTATTAATAGGATATTTACTGTAAAAGGCGAAGTGCTTTATGACCCTTCAAAGATAAGTCAGAAGGTGCTTGTTGAGCAAGGGTGTGGAGAATATACAAATAGTGTTGACAAGGCAAAGGCAGCACTTGAGACACGGGGTGTAAAGAATCCATTGATAGTAAAGGCATCTGGAACAGTGTCTCCATCTGACCTACAGGTTACTGATGATGATGCTGTAAGGATTTTCTCTGCCAATCAGAAGACAAACTTTCTTGCAGGTGCAAAGGTAGCATTTGTATTGAAATAGAAATGGTTATGAGATAGAGAGGGAGGAGATAATGAAGGCAACAAAGGCTCTTTTAATATCTCTTTGTCTGCTTCAATTTGTATTTTTTCAGGCAGCAATATCTGAAGGCGGTATTACACAGTCAGTTATTGACGAATATCGTCAGGTGAAAGAAAGTGTTGAAAAACTGCCGCAAACAAAGGCAGGTAAATATGCAAAGGAAATAGTAGAAAATGCATCAAGGAGCATCCTTATGGCAAGGGAAGGTCTGGAGGCAGGTGATGAGAAAAGGATGAAAGAGGCAATTGATATGGCAAAGATCCAGATAACATTTGCTGATGCAGTTGCTGCAGAGCGCGAAACTGCTGAGAAAATAGAGGTATTGAAGGCTGAACTCAGGCTGCTTGAGCAGAAGCTGAATGATTATCTATCAGCAAAAGGAGTTACGAGATGAAGAAGTTATTTGTGATAGCCATTGTTTTATTCTATGCATCTACATGCATTGCATCTGATAAAGATAAGGTGCTTTATCAGATTGAGAAGGCAAGATCTATAATCAAAGAGTTCACTGCTAAACCTGAATCAGTAAATTATGCTGATGATATTACTATGGCATGGAACTATATTAAAATTGCAGAAACAGAATTTCAAAAGAATACAAATATACTCGGCAAACTGAGCGACCAGGCTGTTCCTACCATAATCCATTATGCAAATATGGCAGAATTCACAATTCGTATTGCTTTATCTCGTCTGGAAAAGGCAAGTCATGAAAAAGAAATATCTCGTCTGGAAGGATTAATCTCTGATATAAAGGCAAAGATTAAGGTATTGGAGGATAAAGATGCAGAGATTATCAGATTGAAGAAAGAGCTTGAAAAGGCAAAATCAGACATAACAAAATTACCATCTGAGATCTCAAAAGAGAAGGATTTAGAAATCGAAAGACTTTCAAAAGAGGTCTCTGCATTGAAATCAGAAAAGGAGGAATTGAACACCAAACTCACTTCGCTTAAGAAGGAACTTGATGATAAAAATAAGGCATTCGAAGCCTTACAGACAGAACTTAAATACAAGCTAATCGAACTCACAAAGATGCAGAAGGACTTGCATTCACTTGGCAAATTAAAGGAATTTCTTGATGTAGTAGGTGTGTTAGGTATCCCTGTAAGAACATCGGAAAATGGAGTAACAATTGTTATTCCAAGAAGGGATTTCATCAAGATTACAAGTAAAGGTGCTGTGCTCTCTCCTACTTCGGAAAAGGTTATTAGCCAGCTTATATCTCTAATAAAGAGATTCCCTGAATACAGGATAGCATTAAAAGTTTATGGTTTTGGGCAGCCAACTAAGTATGAAGGCACGAAAGCCACAGAGCATATGGCTATTATAGTAAAAGATGCACTGATTCAAAGAGGCAATATAACACCAGAGATGATTACAGCAGAAAGTGGTGGTAATATGCCAATATTTCCAAAAGACGCTGTTGAGTTAAATAGGAGGGTAGAAATAACATTCTTAACTAAATAGATGATATTTGGTGATATTAGGGATTAGATAGTTTTTGTTGAGCAATATAGGCAAATAAAGGAAAAGTTTGGGTTTGAGGAGATGATTATATTGTGCTTCCAAAAAGAGAGATTCTTTTGGTTGCTCCTCGTAATGACATCAATGTTTGTGGCATCAATATCCTTTGCCTCTGAAAAGCCTGTCTGGGTGGAGGCTGATGGCGAGGCTTATATGAGCGAGATTGACACCCCAAAAGAGGTGATGGAAAGGGCAAAGAGGGATGCGCAAAGTAAGGCAATAGAAAAGGCAGTCGGCGTATTCATAAAATCTCATACCCTTGTCTCAAACAGTCAGCTTGCAGAGGACCTGGTATATGCCTCTGTGAGAGGAAAGATAGAGAAGGTCAACATCATCAAGGAAGGTTGGGATGAAAAGGACAGAAACATTTATAGAGTTACGATTAAAGCACATATTAAGCCTGTTTATCCGGAAAAAGGAGAAGGTATATCTGTAAGGCTTTCCCTGTCAAAGGCTGACTTAAAGGAAGGCGATGAAGTAAAAATATTTTATAAGGCAGATAGAGACTGCTATATTTACCTCTTTTCAGTTGCTGCCGACGGCTCAGTGACCATGCTCATGCCTAATTCGATTAATCAGGACAATTTCATAAAAGCAAATAAGGCATATGAATTCCCTCCTTCTAAAAGTCCGATACACTTAAGGGCTATGTTTTTGCCTGATTTTAAAGAAAAAACTGCAGAGGAAAGGATTAAAATCATAGCTACAAAGAAAAAAGAAGACCTGATTCAATTGGGCTTTCAAGAAGGTATGTTTAAGGTGTATGACTCAAAATCCACAGGCATGATAAGCGACCTCATAAAAAGACTCAACCAGCTTGAGCCAGATGACTGGGCAGAGGCTACGGTGGTTTATAGGATTGAGAGGTGATGGTGCTTTTCAGTCTTCATTGGATGATTCATCTGGTATATAATAAATATCAGATATTTTATGCGAAAAGAGGCGATTGTGATGAAGGAGATAATTTTTATCCTTGAAGAAGATATTGAAGGCGGATACACCGCCCGCGCCCTTGAGTTTCCTATATTTACTCAAGGAGAAACATTAGAAGAAGTAAAAAGAAATATAAAAGATGCCCTTAAATGCCACTTTGATGAAGAAGATAAGATTCCAAAGGTAATAAGGCTGCATACGGTAAAAGAGGAAGTTTTCAGCTATGCCTAAAATCCCGAGGGATATATCAGGAAGGGAACATACACCTTTAAAGATCGGGACATTGAGTCATATTTTGAAAGATATTGCGAATTACTTAAAAATCGGGAAAGATGATTTTATAAAGAAACTTTTTGAGAAGTAAATAGTATTTTTTAGATTTCAGGAGGCGGGGGATGAAAAGGATATTTTCATTTGAGTTGATTATTCTAGTTCTTATGACAATAACCTATCTTATTCCTTTGGAAGCCTTTGCTACTGAAATGATACCTGGAGAAGTTTTACAGGAAATAAGAAAGATGACTGTTCCCAGTGACCAGAAAATTGAGATTTCCACTACTATATCACGAGAGAGAGGCATAATTTACGTAGTAAAATATATAGGCGATGATTATGTTGATGAAATAAGGTTGGCTAAAAAGGGCAGTTTTGTTAATGTTGTATTTTACGATATAACAATGCCTGAACGCGTATATAAAAGAGGGTTAAGTCAAAATTATCAGATAATGGATGCCGCAAAAATGGGGGATATTGTTGGAGTAAAAGAGCTTTTAGGCAAAGGGGCTGATGTCAATGCAAAGGACAGCAATGGCTGGACAGCATTGATATGGGCAGCAATGGAAGGCAAAATAGATGTTATAAATTTTCTCATAAGTAAAGGAGCTAATGTCTATGTAAAAGACAATATGGGCTGGACTGCGTTGATGAGGGCAGCAACGAAGGGGCATACATCTGTGATGGAACTTCTTATAAATAAAGGAATTGATGTCAATGCAAAAGCCAATGATGGCTGGACAGCCTTAACAGAGGCAGCATGGTATGGCCACGTATCCGCTGTATATCTCCTATTAAATAAAGGTGCTGATATAGATTATGCCATTATAAGGCTTGAAAGTCAGGCTATTAAGGATCCCGAAAAAACTTCTTATTACAAGCAGGCTATTGCTCTCCTTGAGAGGTTGAGACCGAAGAAGGAGATGGTCAGCCAGCAGTTACCCTCTCAAGTTGCAGTAAAACAAGATATTCATCCGGTTATCAAATCTGATATTGATGAACTCCCTACAATTGTAAACAAGCATAAAATTATAGGAGACAAGGATATTGCCATTATCATTGGGATAGAGAAATACCAGGGTCTTCCAAAATCTGATTATTCTAAAAACGATGCAAAGCTCGTAAAGGACTATCTCAAAGCATTGGGTTTTCAGGAAAGAAACATTGAACTCATCACAGATGAAAAGGCAACGCTATCAGCAATCACAAAGACAATAGAGGCATGGCTTCCAAATCGAGTAAAGCCTGATGGTAGGGTTTTTGTCTATTATTCTGGACATGGCGCTCCTGAGCCAAAAACAGGCGATGCTTACATAGTGCCTTATGATGGAGACCCCAATTATCTTGAGGTTACAGGCTATCCATTAAAGAGGCTTTATGCTAAACTCGGTGAGCTTAAAGCAAAAGAGGTGATTGTGGCTCTTGATTCATGTTTTTCAGGTGCTGGTGGCAGAAGCGTGCTTGCAAAGGGCGCAAGACCACTGGTAATAATGGCAGCGGGGGCTATTCTGCCATCAAACATAGTTGTTCTTTCTGCAACACAGGGCACGCAGATAAGCACATCATCACCTGAAAAAGGGCATGGGGTATTCACATACTATTTCCTTAAAGCGTTAAAAGAGGGTAAGAAGACCATTTCAGAGATTTACGAACATATAAAGCCTTTGGTTGAAGATGAGGCAAAACAGTTGAATGTCCAGCAAAGCCCGAGCATAAACCCTGATGCAGAGAAATTAAAGGGACGGTTTATTTTGAGGCGGTGAAATAAAATCTATGAGGGAATAGTCTCATTGAGATAGGCTGTTTTGTGATAAAATAGTCATCAAGGGGGTGAGATGATGGCTGGAATAAAGGAAAGGGCACTATATCTTACTGAAGCTGAAAACTTTGCATTAGACGAAATTATATCTGTTTTAAAAACTGACTGGCCTTCTGTTAAATTTAAATTATTTGGCTCAAAGGTAAATGGAACCTTTGACGAAGAGTCAGATTTAGACCTTTTAATTATACTTCCCTGTCATGTAACTAATGATATAAGGCGGCAGATAGTCCACAAGGTTTTTGATATAAATCTTAAATATGAAACTAATATTAGTGTATTTATTGTTTCAGAAGATGAATGGCAAAAAGCTCCGCTATCGCTTCTTCCTATTCATGCCTTTGTTGAAGAAGAAGGGGTTGTCCTGTGAATGAAGAAGAAAGCCTAAAAGAACTTGTCTCTTACTGGTTAAACAAAGCAAGGGAGTCTCTTGATGCAGCTCAAGATGAGTTGAAGGCATGCCGTCTTTCCTTTTCAGTAAACCGGATTTATTATTCTTGTTTTTATGCTGTAAGCGCGGTTTTGCTTCAGGAGAAACTTCGTTTTAAAAAGCACTCTGGCGTAAGAGCAGCTTTTCATCAGTATTTCGTCAAATCTGGAAAAGTAAGTTGTGAGCATGGGAAATTGTATGATGAGCTTTTTTGAAGCTCGTCAAAGAGGCGATTATATTGAACTTGTCAGCTTTGAGAAAGAACAAGTGGAAGATTGGCTTAAACAGGTGGGTCAATTTGTCGATGCAATTAAATTATTGATTAAAAGCGTCTGATTATTACTTCAAAAAAGATTTTTCAGGCGCCGGAGGATGAAGATGAAAAAGATATTTAAATTTGTTTCAATTTTTTCCCTGTTTATTTTGCTTTCAGGCTGTGCTGCCTCACTTGAGAATGTAAAGGTTGAAAAAGTGACGCTCTGTGAAAATCAAAGATGTAGATATTTGACAGATGCTGATTCAAAGGAAGATTTGCTGGTTAAGATATTTAATCTTCTAAAAGACGCAGAAGGTAGAGATAATGAATTATTTGAGTCAGACCCTGTGGAGAAAAGTTTTGAAAAGCAAGGTATTAAGTTTTTTGTGCAAGGTGGACCAATACCGGGTATAGCAAGATGGAATTCAGTGAAGTTTACAGATGTCCTTTATATTGACCGTGAGAATATGGAAATAAAATTCAAGATAAAAGATAGCGCGACATGGATTGGTATCCCTGTTATTACTGCTAATGTTGAAGGTAATATAACCATAAAATCACTGACAGAAATCAGGCTAAAGTATTCTGGACTTTCATCAGGAATTGTTGTAGGTGTATCTGGTTCAAAGGTTGAATGGCTTATAGATTACATAGATTTAGACAATAAGGTGATTGGCGCCCACTATGCCATTAGTATAGCGGGTCTCGGCTTTGGAGGCGGTAGCGGATACCAGTTGGTCAAATTAAAAGAAGGAGAGATTAAACAAAAGCCACTGGTAGTTGCTGACATAAAGTCTATTTCAGAGTCTAAGAAAGTTGAAACTCCAGCAACTACTATTGAGCCACCCCGAATTATACCCCCCGCCCTTTTTACAAATGTTGCTTTTACTGAAACCTCTGGAAACCGCATTCTTGAGGGCGGAGAAGAGGCTGTTTTGAGGGTAGAGGTTGAAAATAAAGGCGAAGGCATTGCAAAGGATGTGCAAATTATTCTATCAGGCAATCAAATGCTTGTTGGTTATCTTGGACAGATGAAATCTGTAGGGGACATAGGAGCGAAAGAAAAAAAGATTGCCGAGTTTAAGGCTGTTTTGCCGCCGCAGATACCGTCAGGAGATCTGGATTTAAAGATTGAAATAAAAGAAGCACAGGGATTTTCACCTCCTGAGACAAAGACCCTTAAAATCGCTGCAATGCAGGCAGAGAAGAAAGAAATTGTAGAGGTCATATCAGAAGTTCCTCGTCTTACATTCACCACATTTTTGAGAGACCAGAACAACAATCGTGTTCTGGATGGCGGTGAAGAAGTCTTACTGAAAGTAACTGTTGAAAATAAAGGTGAAGGCATTGCAAAGGATGTGCAGGTTATTTTATCAGGCAATAAAATCCTCACTGATTATCTTGGTGAAAGGAAGTTCATAGGAGATATTAATCCTGCAGAGAAAAAGGTCGTTGAATTTAAGGCAGTTTTGCCAGCCCAGATTCCTTCTGAATCAGCAACTTTGAGAATAGCATTGAAGGATGCGATGGAACTCTCTTCATCAGAGGTGAAGGTGTTAAAGATTGCAATGAGACCAAAAGAGATTAAGGAAAAAGAAGTTGTTGAGGTTATTTCAGTGGTAAATGTAGATGACATCCCACTTAAGACAAAAAACTTTGAAAGAAAGGATGCATTTGCATTAGTAATAGGGATTAGCAAATATAGAGAAGAAACAATACCTCAAGTCAAGTATGCAAGTAGAGATGCTGAGGTATTTGCAAAATACCTTGAAAATATAGGAGGCATTCCCAGAGGTAATATCAAGGTATTAACAGATACATCTGTCACAAAAAGCGACCTTGAGGCATATATTGAAGACTGGCTTGCAAGGAGGGCTACTAAAGACTCAACAGTTTTTGTCTATTATGCAGGACATGGTGCACCTGATATGGAAAACAAAGAGGCTTATATTGTCCCATACGAAGGACATCCTGATTTCCCATCAAAGTTATATCCACTAAAGAAGATGTATGAATCTCTCAATAAACTTCCTGCCAAAGAAGTCATCGTAATGATTGATAGCTGTTTTTCTGGTGTAGGCGGTAGAAGTGTTGCAAAAAGCGGGGCCCGTCCATTAGTAATATCAATAGAAAATCCTGTGCTTATAAGTGGGAAGATAAATGTCCTTGCAGCATCAACAGGAAGCCAGATAAGCTCTGATTATGACAGCGTCAAGCATGGATTGTTCACATACTTTCTTTTAAGGGGAATGAGAGGAGAGGCAGATAAGAATGAAAACGGTATGATTGAACTTGGAGAACTTTACGATTATGTAAAAACAAGTGTATCTGAAAAGGCATCTTTAGAACTTAACAGAGATCAAACACCTGTGTTATTGCCTTCTGATACCCATAAAGAAAAGCTCAAAGTGCCGGTTGCTAAAATAAGATAGTTAAGTAAGATAGTAAAAAGACTCAACCAGCTTGAGCCAGATGACTGGGCAGAGGCTACGGTGGTTTATAGGATTGAAAGATAAGGCTTGGATTTGGGTAATTTTCACTTTCAATAATAGCTGTTTTCTGCTATAAATGAGATAGAGGCTATAATATATATGCGGAGAGATACAGAGAACTTTATCACTTCTGCCGAGTACGACCTTAATACTGCGGGACATATGCTTAAAACCGGCAGATACATATATGTAATCTTTATGTGCCATCTATCTATAGAAAAGATGTTGAAGGCTGTATCAGCAGAGGTCACAGGCAAGACGCCGCCTAAGACTCACAATCTACTTTACCTAACAAAACTTGGTGAGATTGATTTTCCCGAGAGACATTTTGAATTTATATCAAAGATAAACAATGCCAGTGTAGTTAATACCCTGAAGATTTCAACAAACTCATTGAGGCTTATCCAGAAGATATAGCCATGGCATATTTAAAGCAGACGAAAGAGGTAATGGAATGGTTAAGACAGCACAAGAGATTAAAGAGATAGTAGAGCGATACGCAGCAGAGCTTGAGAAAATAGGCATAAGACCCCAGCGGGTAATACTTTACGGTTCTTATGCCAAAGGACAAGCCAGAGAAGACAGCGATATTGACCTTATTGTAATCTCTGAAGACTTTAAGGGTAGAAATTTGAGAGAAAGGCTGGAGATTCTTGGTCTGGCTGCAGGAAGGGTATTTGAACCTATAGAGGCAAGGGGATATACAGAAGAGGAGATTATTGCAAAAGAAGATGGGAGTTTTTTAGATGAAGTGGTAACAGAGGGTTTGGCAGTTGCTTTGTAATAACTGATTTAGAGGAAGTGAAATTATGAAAATGAAGGATAGTTTAATTTCTTTAATCAGCGTAATCTTTATCCTGCTTGTGGGCATGGGTGTGACAGGGTGCGCAGCACTGAATTATGCAGCTTATAAGGGTGATGTTAATGCTGTTAAGGACATGCTTGATAAAGGTGCGAATGTAAAAGAAGGTGATATTGGGGGTCGGACTCCATTAATGGAGGCTGCATGGGGAGGACATCTTGATGTTGTAAAGCTTCTTGTGGAGAGAGGTGCAGATGTGAATGCAGTCTACAATCCAGGGGGTGTCTCTTAAACAGCATTGGGTTACGCTGCTTTGAGTGGTAACAAAGAAATCGTAAAATATTTGATTGATAAAGGTGCTGATATTGATAAGGCAATTTTTTGGTTAGGAAGAACTGGAAATGAGTTTGCCATAAAAGAAAATCAGGCTGCTAAAGAATTTCTACAAGAATTCAAAAAGGAAATGGCTCTTGCCCAACAGAAAGGTATGCAACCAGTGGCTATTGATATAACCCTTCAAAAGAAATCCGATATCGACGAATTGCCTACAATTGTAAACAAGCATAAAATTATAGGAGACAAGGATATTGCCATTATCATTGGGATAGAGAAATACCAGGGTCTTCCAAAATCTGATTATTCTAAAAACGATGCAAAGCTCGTAAAGGACTATCTCAAAGCATTGGGTTTTCAGGAAAGAAACATTGAACTCATCACAGATGAAAAGGCAACGCTATCAGCAATCACAAAGACAATAGAGGCATGGCTTCCAAATCGAGTAAAGCCTGATGGTAGGGTTTTTGTCTATTATTCTGGACATGGCGCTCCTGAGCCAAAAACAGGAGATGCCTACATAGTTCCTTATGATGGAGACCCCAATTATCTTGAGGTTACAGGCTATCCATTAAAGAGGCTTTATGCTAAACTCGGTGAGCTTAAAGCAAAAGAGGTGATTGTGGCTCTTGATTCATGTTTTTCAGGTGCTGGTGGCAGAAGCGTGCTTGCAAAAGGTGCAAGACCACTGGTAATAATGGCAGCGGGGGCTGTTCTGCCATCAAACATAGTTGTTCTTTCTGCAACGCAAGGCACCCAGATAAGCACATCATCACCTGAAAAAGGGCATGGGGTATTCACATACTATTTCCTTAAAGCGTTAAAAGAGGGTAAGAAGACCATTTCAGAGATTTACGAACATATAAAGCCTTTGGTTGAAGATGAGGCAAAACAGTTGAATGTCCAGCAAAGCCCGAGCATAAACCCTGATGCAGAGAAATTAAAGGGACGGTTTATTTTGAGGCGGTGAAAGCTATCGGCTTGAGTTTGATATTAATTTGATGTATGATGTAAGATGTAATAGGAGGTGATGATATGGAAACTTCAAAGCACAGGACTCAAATATCCCTTGAAGACTGGCAGTATCAGCTACTTCTTGAAATGTCAAAAAAGCAAAAAAAGAGCCTTTCTCAGATTATCAGAGAGTTTTTGTCCGAAAAATTTTCAAAGCAGGTTGTGAGGACAAAAGAAGATTCTGTCTGGAGTATTATCGGTATTGGTTCTGGCGATGGCTCTCCGGTGGCACGTGAACACGACAGATTCCTTTACGCGAAAAGGAAAAAGAAATGAAGAGGTTATTTGTTGATACCGGAGCGTGGTATGCCCTTGTTGACAAGAATGACCCCGACCACAAAGAAGCATTGTCTTTCATAAAAAATAACAAAATCCCGCTTTTGACGACAAATTTTATATTTGATGAGACTATTACTCTACTCCGAAGCCGACTTGGATGGAGCGTAGCCAAGGAGTTTGGACAGAGACTTAAGGACAGTCGGTTTGTGAGCCTTATCTCAGTGGAGGACGAGGACGAAGAAAAGGCATGGGAGATTTTCCTGAAATACAAAGATAAAGATTTCAGCTATACGGATTGCACAAGTTTTGCAGTGATGAAACGACTGAAGATAGATTTCGCTTTTACTTTTGACAGCCATTTTCAAACAATGAAATTTAATGCTATGCCATTATAATATTTTTCTCAGGAGGCGGGGAATATTCAGTATGCGGTGAAAATTACCTTGACTTCATTGCCTTGTCAATGTAGGTTTAGAGTATAAGATTTTTTGATAATTTTACATAGGAGACAGTTATGAAAATACGAAAAATGGCAATTATATTATTTGCGTTGTTATTTCTTTTTTCCTGTGCTCAGCCTTCGGAAGTAAAAAAGGATATTCCTGAAATAACCGTATCCGAAGAAGAATTGCCGAGGATGGTTGCGGTGCTTCCGTTTCAGAACGAGACGCAAGAACCTGGTATTGCCAATCAGGTGAGAAGGGCTTTTTATAATCACTTTAGCTCAAAGCCATATGCTGATGTGGAACTTAATGTTGTTGATGAAAAGATTATTCAGCTTGAAAAATCAACAGGTAAAAATATTCTTGATCTCAAGCCACAGGATATAAGTCAATCAATAGGATGCGACGGATTAATCTATGGTAAAGTTACTGATTATAAAAAGGTATATGCAGCAGTTTATTCGCAACTTGGTGTTGAGGCTGAGGTCTGGATGATAAATACGAAGACAGGCAAAGAGGTCTTCAGAATAAAGGACTCTGTCAGATACCATGAAGGAGGCATTCCAATGTCTCCACTCAGTGTGATAATGACTGCTGTATCCACTGCTATGAATATCAGAGATATACAGCAGATGAGGATGATAAATGAGCTTGCTTATAAATTCAATGAAAAGATTCCATCACCTACTGGAGTTGCTATTGAAGAAAGACCAATTATCAAAGAAGTGCTTACAAATATAAAAGAGGGTCCGTTTGGCAAAGGCAAGATAATCAGGGTTGGTCTCGAAGGTGACAAGGGAATGGTGGCGACATTTGATATAGGTAATTTCAAGAAGGGTATCCCTATGAAGGAGACAAAACCCGGAATATATATGGGTGAGTATTTAGTTATGCCGGGGGACAACGCAAAGGACATGCCCATAATAGCATCATTGAAAAAACCTGGGGGTTATGAGAGCCAGTGGATTGATGTAGGCGGCTTTTTGACAATAGATACTACACCGCCTCCACAGGTAACTGGTCTCAGGGCAAAGGGATTCCATGATAGGATAGAGGTCTCATGGGAGGGAGTAAAAAATGTTTCTGATCTGAAGGGATATAAAGTTTTGAGGAGTGAGCAGCCGCTAAGCGGCTATAGTGAAATCGGCTCTGTGGAGCTTAATTCTTTTGAGGACAGGACGGCAATTCATGGGAATGCCTATTATTACAGGGTTGTTGCCTTTGATAGTGCTGGCAACGAGTCGGAGATTCAGGATGCTGTAAGGGCTTCTTTGATGACAAAAGAGCCTGTTGTGCTTGCAGGCGAAATCAAGAAGGATACTGTTCTTTCAGGGGTGTATATTGTAAAAGATACATTTACAATTCCAAAGGGCTTATCTTTGACAATAGAGCCTGAGACAAGGCTCATGTTTGATGAGAATGCGTCTCTTGCTGTATTTGGCAAAATTATTGTCAATGGCAAGGAATCGCCTGTTGAATTCATATCTTCTGGGGAAAAAAAGTGGAAAGGCATTGTTGTTGATGGTGGAAGTATCATGATGAATGGTTTTCGCATTAAAAATGCTGATGTTGGATTATCTGCTAAGAATTCAGAAGGACTTATGGAAAGTGGGGTAATCACAGACAGCAATACAGGGATGTCAATATCAGGCACTCCTTCTGTTAATGTCAAAAATATTGCTGCATCAGGTAATAAAACAGGTATTGAACTAATAAAGACAGATGCAAAGATTTTCATGAGCAGTGTTTTTCAGAATGAGACGGGAGTTGCAATCAACAGTTTTTCAGGAGATATGAAGGACAACAATATTTTTGATAATAGTCTGAATATCTCGTCTGAGTCTATGGTTAAAATCGACCCCAACTATCTCGGCTCTATAAATATTGATGAAATGAAAATCAAGGGTGTTAGCATAAATAAGGTTTATGACAACAGGATACCGGGCGGAAAGATTGTGGATGCTGTTTCAAATCCTTATGCAAATCTATCACAGGAAAACCGTCAGAAAAAGGCAATGGAATTCGTTATCGAGGCAGGAAATTATTTCAGACAGAGGAATTACGGCAAGGCATCTTCTCTTTTTGAAGAGGCATTAAAGGCATATCCAACAGCAGATGTTTATTACTACCTTGCCCTATGTTATCAGGAGATGAAGGAAGATGAAAAGGCATTAAAATATCTAAAAGAGGGTGCAGAAAAATTTCCGAGGGATTCCACGCTCCAAAAATCCCTTGGCCTTATGTATTACCAGAAAGGAAATGAGGCGGAAGCTAAAAAGGTATTCGAAGAGGTTTTGAGATTGAGTCCTGAAGACAGGCAAGTAAGGTTCTTGATAGAAAGAATAGGGAAATAGGTTGATATTTTTAAGGAGGAAGATATAGATGCACAGAAAGGCAAAGTGGTTTGGTTTGATTATTTTGACATTGTTATTGGTTGGATGTATTACTATATCAAAAGAAATGTACCAGCAAAGTATGGTATGGGATACAATCCCTGCTGCTGGATATATAGATGCTAATGTCCATATAGAAGCTGACTGTAATTTTACTGCAGAGTATGCAAAGCTCTGGAAAGACTGGATGAATACTGACGAAACCATTGCAAATTATAAAAGAGCTATATGTGAGCGCATTACAGAAGATATGATAAAGTCCCGCATTTTTACTCGAGTAGATATTGGCACTCAAACGGATTTTGTGATGAGAATAGAATACACTGAGTCACAGGCAGACCAAAAGATTGCAGTTAATATTATTGATTCTATGAGCGGCAAAGTTCATACAGCATATAGGACATCCTCAGTAAGAATGGGGTATGGTTATGAGAATCTTAACAATAACTTAAAGCGTATGCTTTCAGAAGTTAGGGCACAGATGCTTGCAGATTATCATGCAGGAAGAGGCATAAAAACTTTACTTGTAGAAAAAGGCAAGATACCGCCAGTTGCAACCTATCAGACAGCAGGAGAAACAGATATTTCAGAGACAAAGGCATGGCTTGGGTCGCAGATTCAAGAAGCAACTCCTGCTGTCAAACCTTCTACAGACCTCAAACTCCCCCCTACTCGTCCTGACACCTATGCAATAGTAATCGGCATAGACTACAAAAACCGGCAGGACATACCAAACTTGCAGTATGCTTCGGCAGATGCCAAAAAGGTATACAGCATACTCACAGACCCAAGATATGGAGGAGTACCCAAGGAGAATGCAGTATTGTTATTGAATGAAAAAGCCACAAGGAATGAAATGATAGCGGCATTAAGGAAGATAAAGAACTGGGACGGGTATGTATATGTATATTACTCAGGGCATGGGGCACCGAAGACAAAAGGAGACAAATTCATAGACGCATATTTAGTACCGCAGGATGTAGTAATAACAGACCCTGAAGCAATGGAAGACACAGCAATAAAAGTATCATATTTACAAGAGCTTATAGACACCTCCAATGCAAAGGGAGTAATGCTTGCAATGGATGCCTGTTTTAGTGGAGGGGGTAAATCCATTGTTCCAAAAGGGGGGAAGCCGTTAGTGGGGATGATGGTATCACCTGAGCTAATAAAGACAAAGGGGACAGGGAAAGTAATAATCACATCATCAGCAGTAAACCAGCAATCATGGGAAGACGAGGCAGAGCTAAAGGGAGGAATATTTAGCCATTATCTATTAGAGGGGCTGAAAGGCAAAGCGAGCAAAGACATATGGGTAAAAGTAGATGAACTTGCAGAATATATAAAGGACAATGTAGCGAGGGCAGCGAGGAAACTCAAAGGAATAGAGCAGACACCACAGATAACAGGGAAGGCAGACTTTGTTGTAACGAGGAACTGGGAGAGGGCGAAGGTAATGGACATAGAGATAGCAAGGAACAAACTCAAGACAGCATTTGAGAAGGGATACATAACAGCGGAGCAATTAAGCAAGGCATTAGATGAATTAAAGAGACAGACCCATTCAAAGACCCTCGATGCATTCCTCGAAGGAAAGATAGATGAAAAGAAGTTTGGAGAATTGTATTGAGGAAATAGATGAAAAAATTTTCTTGTTATTTACTGCATATTTTATTTCCCCTTTTGTTGTGTAATCTTGCATATGCCAAGACCGTTATCCTTGAAGGGAAATTAAATAGCAGGATTTCTGTTAATCAGCAGATAGATTTTAGTATAGATAAACCTCTCTCAGTGCTTACATTTAAGTTTGCTATTCCTTCTGAATTCAATAATAAATCTGTCTCACAAAAAACTCATGGGCTTAGTATTAAATTCAGCCAGCAACCTGTAAAGATTGAAGATGCAGCCGATGAATTCGGAAATCGTTTTAAAGTGGTTACATGGAATAACTTGCAGAATGATGTGAGGGTAAACATAACCTTTGAGACTAATATCAAGTCAGAGCTTTCTGCAATGGAAAGCAAAGCCTTATTTCCTCTTAATTCAGTTCCTACTGGTGAGTTGCTTTATTTAAAATCTACAGAATTAGTGCAGAGTAATCATCCTGATATTGTTTCTCTTTCGAAAAAATTAACATCAGGTGCAGCTACAGAATATGAAGCAGTTACTGCTATATTGAACTATGTTATAGATAATGTCAAATATACCTATAATCCTCCTCGATACGATGCCCTTTATACATTAAAGACAAAGTCAGGAAATTGTCAGAACTTTGCACATTTAAGCATGGCGCTTTTAAGGGCAGTAGGGATTCCTTCAAGGATTGTCGGAGGAATAAGCCTGAAGCAGTCATGGAAGATCCCTGTCGGCAATAACAACTTCCTTGTCCAGAGCATGGGACAGGGAGGGCATGCATGGATAGAGGTTTACTTCCCTGATCTCGGATGGCTTTCATATGACCCACAACAGTCAAAGCAGTTCACATCATCAAGGCATATAAAACAAACACATGGGCTTGATTCAGATGATATAAATGATACATGGAAGGCAGCACCATATCTGCCTGATTATAAAGAAACTGTTGATGCAAAATTTTTAGATGATGCAATTTCCCTACAACTAAAATCATCAGAAAGATCGCCCCGCTCATATTTTCTCAGCAATAATCTGTTTGTAAAGGTGCCTCTTGTAGAAAAGCCAAAACTGCCGCCGGTGGAGAGGCCAAAATTGCCGCCCGGCAAGGTCATAGAATTTGGTAATATGGAATTTCCAAGCCTTGTGGACATATACCATGTGGTTGGAGACAAAGGTGTAAAAATACTCGATAAAGAAACAGCAGAGTATGTTACATCTAAATATGTCTATGCTCAGGCATTTGAGATAGACGAAAGGCTTAGGATTAACACTATATCATTGGCAATGCGAAAATTTGGAGGTGACGGCACAATCTATATTGATCTTGTATCTGATGAGGGTGGCAGACCAAGCCTTAAAGGCATGAGGTCAGCGATACTACCACTTGAAAGTATAAATAAGAGATCTGGCTACTACTGGATTGATTTTTCTTTCCTTGATGATGTCATTTTGGAAAAAGGCAGATACTGGATTGTTCTCAGACATTCTGGAGAGGCTATAATGAACTGGTTTTATATCCCGGGCAATCCATATGGTGACAGTGATGACACTCGCTCCACACTCAAGGGCTATAAATGGGAAGATATTCAAAATTATGACTTTGTTTTTAAGATAAAGGCGAACAGGTTGTAAAGATTTCCCTGAATTTTAGTTCTTAAAGTTTCTATGCTTATAATCCGATAACAAAATAGAGTCAATTTTATGACATGATAGTCAAAAATTATCTTTAAAAATCGCATTTTTAGAAAAATATGTTTTGTTTTTTCAAGTAGTTATTTTTAATGGTATGTTTATTGCTAATTTTATGTTTATAAGTAAAATTGAGCGATTTGAGTGTAATCTAAAAGGAGTTTTTGATAGATAATGCAGAGTTTTTCTAATGAAGGGATAAAATGTATTTTGATTACAGGTGGAGCAGGGACTGTAGGTAAAACACTGATTAGGCAACTCTTATTGTCAGATATTCAAGAAATAAGGATTTTTGATAATAATGAAACAGAACTCTTTTATCTCACTGATGAATATCGTGGTGAGTCAAGGGTTGTATTTTTTTTAGGCGATGTAAGAGACAGGGATAAGCTCATTAAAATAACAAGGGGTGTAGATGTAATCTTTCACACAGCAGCATTTAAGCATGTAATTCTTTCTGAGTTCAATCCATTTGATGTTGTTCAGACAAATATAAATGGCACGCAAAATATTATAGAAGCAGCATTAACTAATAATGTGGGAAAGGTTATATTTACAAGCAGCGATAAGGCTGTAAATCCTACAAATGTTATGGGGACTTCCAAGTTGATGGCTGAAAAGCTGATCACTGCTGCAAACACAATACGCTATGACAAAAAAACAATCTTTTCAAGCACACGATTTGGGAATGTGCTTGGTTCGAGAGGGTCTGTTGTTCCCATATTCAAGAAACAGATTAAAAACGGAGGTCCTGTTACGCTCACAGACAACAGGATGACAAGGTTTGTAATGACTGTTGACGAGGCAGTTGGACTTGTAGTGGAGTCGTCATTGATAGCAAGGGGTGGTGAGGTCTTTGTGACAAAGATGCCTGTGATAAGGATTTCTGACCTTGCAGATGTGATGATAGACATTTTAGCTCCTATGTATGGTTATAAACCTGATAGCATAAAGATTATAGAGATAGGTAAAAAGCCTGGTGAAAAACTATATGAAGAACTTATGTCTCATGAAGAGATGGGTAGGGCTATTGAACTTAAAAAGCTATTTGTAATATTTCCTGCGTTCCGTGATTTGTATAAGATTGATTATACATATAAAGACATTGTTTCATATGCCCTTGAAAATCCCTATATATCTTCTGATGAGCCATATATGAGCAAGGAAGAACTAAGAGCATACATTCTCAAGCATAGATTAGTGGAGGAGGTCTGTTAAATATGAAAGGCAAAGTACTTATACTCGGTGGCGATGGTTATCTTGGATGGCCTACTGCTATGAATCTCTCAAATCTCGGGTATAGTGTTGCAGTAGTAGATAATTATCTCAAAAGGTGGATATTTAATAAACTTGGCGTAATCCCGTTGATTGATTGTCCTGACCTTCAGGAAAGAGTAAACATATGGAAAGGATTGACAGGACATGAGATTAAGGTTTATATCGGAGATATAGGAGGGCATGATTTTCTTATCAATCTGGTAAAAGAATTCCAGCCTGACACAATAATACATTATGGAGAGATACCATCTGCACCTTATTCTATGCTCAATCATAATACCTCATGGGAAACCATACAGAATAACCTCAATGCTACTCTGTCTGTTATGTGGGCAATAAAGACAATAGACACTGATATACATCTCATAAAGTTAGGAACAATGGGAGAATATGGCACCCCGAATATCGATATAGAAGAAGGATTTATCGAGATTGAAAAAAATGGAAGAACAGATAGACTGCCATTCCCAAAGCTTCCCGGCTCATTTTATCATTTGAGCAAGGTTCAAGACAGTGACATGCTTTATCTTGGTGTAAGAATGTGGGGACTTAGGGTTACTGACTTAAATCAGGGTCCTGTTTATGGAATTCACACAGACGAAAGCAGGATAGATAAGGAAAATCGACTCATACCACATTTTCATTATGATGAGTTCTGGGGTACGGTGTTGAATCGCTTTATTACACAGGCAGTAGTTGGTATTCCTTTAACTGTTTATGGCAAAGGTGGTCAAAAGAGGGGATTTTTGAATATTACTGACACCCTTCAGTGTGTAAGGCTTGCAGTTCAACACCCTGCCAATAGAGGCGAATTCAGGGTGATGAACCAGTTTACAGAGATATTCAGTGTTAATGAACTTGCTGATAAAGTTAAGACTGTTGCTAAAAGTCTTGGGCTTAAAGTAGCTATACAGAATTATCCAAATCCGAGAAAAGAGGCAGAGGAACATCATTACAATGCAAAAAATACCAATCTTATGGGTCTTGGACTTCAACCAAATTATTTAACAGATAATGTTCTTATAGAAATGCTTGAGATTGCAATGCGCAATAAGAAAAATATAAGGCAAGATATTATCCTGCCGGGAAGGGCAAAATGGCAATAATCAAAGAAGAGGAAAGGATGATATGAAAAGAAAAATATGTATTGTATTAACAGTGCGTGGCAATTACGCAAAAATGAAATCTATAATGAGAGAAATAAAAAACCATTCAAACTGTGAATTGCAACTTGTTGTAGGTGGGGCTGTTATACTTCATAAATTTGGTAACCCTGTAAATATTATCGAAGCCGATGGATTTGAAATAAGTGAAATGGTACATTTTCTGGTTGAAGGTGGCAAACCCATAACAATGGCAAAATCTACAGGTCTTGCTGTTGTTGAACTCTCGACAGTCTTTGAAAATCTGCGTCCTGATATTGTAATGGCAATTGCTGATAGATTTGAAGCACTTGCAGTTGCTGTAGCAGCAAGCTATATGAATATACCTGTTGCACATCTTGAAGGAGGTGAATTATCAGGCTCTATAGATGAATCCATAAGGCATGCAATCACAAAACTCTCACATATTCATTTTGTTGCAACTCAAAAAAGTAAAGAGCGCGTAATAAAAATGGGAGAAGATCCTCAAAATGTCTATGTTGTTGGTTCTCCGACGATTGACCTCATACGAGATTTAAATCTTGACCTTGATTTTGATGTGTTTGAGAAATATGGCGGAGTAGGTGCTTTTATCTCTATAACAAAAAATAACTATATTGTTGTATCACAGCATCCTGTTACAACCGAATACGAACAGGCAGGCGAACAGATTCAGGAAACACTTCATGCCATCAATGATATAAACATGCCCACACTATGGCTCTGGCCAAATATGGATGCTGGAACAGACGAAATATCAAAAGGCATTAGGAAATTCAGAGAAAAATATCAGCCGTCACACATACACTTTTTTAAGAACTTTGCATTTGAAGACTACGCTAAACTCATTAATAATGCCGCTGTTTTAGTTGGAAATACAAGTAGTGGTATTAGAGAATCTGCATATCTTGGTGTGCCTGTTGTGAATATTGGCACAAGGCAGAATTACAGAGAGAGGGGAGAAAATGTAATAGATGTAGGCTACAATAAGGATGAAATAAAAGAGGCGATAAAAAAGCAGATTGCACATGGAAAATATTCAAGCAACCATTTATATGGCGATGGTCATGCTGGAGAAAAGATTGCAGAGATATTGAGCACATGCAAGATAAGTGTTCAAAAGAGACTAATGTATTGATGGAAAAACAACTTATTTTTAATACAGAAGGCATATCAATGGATAATTTTGCAGACATGGATGGGCTTCGTTTGTCTCTACAATCAACTTATGACAAAAATAGTTTACTTGAGTTACTCGACAAAGTTTTAGATATGGGTGAAATTAGAGAAATTCCAATAGATATATTACAATTGCTGCGGGAAAAGATTTTTCTAATTTTTATAAACAAGCTGGAATTCGACACAAAACTCTTCAGACTGCATAAAATTTTTAATAATGACTCCCGAGTTTGTCAGTTCGTCCTAATTTTCACTCCTAAAACATCCGCAAGTGCTTGATATTATTAGATGTCATTACCTCAATCTCTGTAGTGTAACTTTCTTAAGTTTTTATCCTTATAGATATTGACTTTTAGCTTTATAACAACATTCATGTTTCTGAAGATTGTTAAATCAGCCAACAAAACCGACTACATTTATGTTGTTGAAAGCTATCGTGATGATGACGGCAATATTAATCACAAGTATCTTTTCAGTCTGGGCAGGCTTAAAGACTTCATATCAACTCCTATGTTTAAGAAATTAGCCCAAAAGGCACTTGCATTAGATAGCAACCTTAATACAGGAAGCATTGACCTGTCTTGTTTATCTGACGGTGAAGTATTGAAATACGGACATTTTGTAATCAAGAGAAGCATCATTCAGGATAATGAAGACAACCCTTGAGGTGAGACCTATATTTCATTGGACAGAGCAGAGAATAAAGGGGCATTTTGTATTATGTTTTTTATCGTTTCTGATGATGCAGACATTGGAAATACTTTTAAAAGAAGAAGGGCTTTCAGTAAACAATATAAGGGAAGCCTTAAATTCTCTTACTGTTACGAAGATCAGCATAAAAGATGAAACAGTATATCTTAAAAACAAGCCTGAGACTGTAGCAAATATAATCATGAGGAAACTCAGGATGAAACCCCTTGCCAATATAACCAGCGATAAAGAATTTGTCCTTTAGCTTAATCACAGTTAAAGCAAAAAATGCCTTGTAGTGCAAAAATGCACAGAATTGCAACCTAATATCCACTATTATCAATTAGTTATGAAAATTAACTGACAAACTCGAGAGGATATATGGCTTATAGTCCATCACTTTATTCTATGTTATAATGACATCAAATAGAAGATGGAAGATGGAAAATGGAAGATGGAAGATGGAAGAGGGAAGAGGGAAAATGGAAGATGGAAGAGGGATGATAAAATGATTTGGTGAGGCTAAAGTAATCAGCACATATAGTGTATAGGACGTAATATCACATTGTATGGGTTACCCGATGGAATTGGTGAAGATATAAGTAAGAGTAAGATATGTCGAGATGCAAGGCAAGGAAGATACAGGACAAGTGGAGCTTGAATTATAAAAGCACCACGCATGTAAAGGGTATCTATGAGATCAAGGACAATTTTAAAAACCATTGAAACGATAGAAAGCTATCTGGACAAGATCGGCTAATGATAAATGGATAGCGAGCGTATTGTCTTGAGAGCTGGATGGCTGATAATGAAGAGAAAATAGGGATGGAAGATGTTGCCTGTGAAATATGTGGTTCCAACCAGTACGATATTCTTTTGAATAAATTATGGCTTTGTGAGAAAAACAACTGGGAAAAAAAAAGCAGAGTGCTGTTCTTTAATGGTGTTCCTCATAATTACAGGAATGTCTGTTGCAAACAATGCGGTCTAGTGTATGTAAATCCCCGAATGAGTGATTGGGAGCTTATTGTGTTTTACCAGAAGCAATATAGGGAGCTTTGCAGCATAAAAGATAAGGAAGGCAATATAGGTAACTCACACTACGGGATTGAAATCTATAACGCGGTGACACGCTATGACTTCCTAAAGAGATTAGGATACATAAAAGCAGGGATTTGCACGCTTGACATTGGCTCATCACTGGGGGCACTGCCTGCATACCTGCATGCAAAGGGATGTTCTGCATATGGAGTCGAACTATCACCTTATGCAAGCTATACAAAAGAATTGTTCGGCATAGATACTATCTTCAGAATGCCTTTTGATGCCCTTGAGACAGACCTGCGATTTGACATAGTAACAATCTGTGACGCCCTTGAGCATTTCTCACATCCTAAAAATGTGTTGCTGAAGATACGGAATTTGCTCAAGGATGAAGGCATAGTGCTTATAGAGATTCCTGATATTTTTAAGCCACATAAATCTGTATTAGGTTTTTTCTCCAATGCCCATTTATTTACTTTCAGCCCCAATAGCATCAAAAATCTGCTGGATATAACTGGTTTTGATATCGTGCATTTTGAATACGGTGGTTACTGCAAAAATATGCGCATTGTTGTAAAAAAAGGGGACATCCGGGTTCCGTCGCTGAAGGATGACTTCCACGATATTAAGGATTTTATATTGAGGTATAACAGAGTCTATACCGCCAAGGAATTCTTCATGCAAACAAAGATTTCTTATGATGAGGCACAAGAAATTGTCAAAGAAAATATCCCTGCATATATCGTAATTAAAGTAATCGAGGCGCTCCGCCGTTATGATAGTGGGGATGTCCTTAAGGCGATAGAACTTCTGCGGGAATGTCTTGATTCGGACTTTAACGAAGAAGATATATCATTACAGGAAGGTAATATACAAGGTCTGCTTGCTATTATGAGCGCAAACATAGGGGATTGGCAGAGTGCGAGGGTCTTTATGGAAAAGGCATTTGTATCGCTCCCAAAACTCTTTGATTTTCCTTATTTAGCTAATCTGAAAGAAAGAGGAATTTTTGATATTGAAAGATTTATAATGGAAAGATGGCTCTGCTACATTGAACTTTTCAAGCTGAAGGATTTGCTCGAAAAGAATAGGTTAAATAAACATGCAGGTAATATTAAACAAAAAAGTAAAAATCGGTAGCAAAACTATTGGTGCCGGGAATCCTGTTTTTATAATAGCAGAAGCAGGAGTTAATCACTTCGGCAGCATCGAAATTGCAAGACATCTGGTTGACATGGCTGTTATAGCACGGGCTGATGCTGTGAAGTTTCAGATATTTAAGACAGAGAACCTTGTTTCCTCTGTTGCCCATGACTGGATAGAACGGCTCAAGCCAAAGGAACTGCCGTATGATGCATTTAAAAATCTCAAGGAATATTGCGAGAAAAAGGGAATAATGTTTCTTGCCACAGCCCATGATGATGAGAGCCTTGATTTTTACGAATCTCTTGAGCCGATTGCATATAAGATCGGCTCTGGTGAGCTGTCTAATACGTCATATTTGAGAAAAATCGCAAAGAAAAAAAAGCCTGTAATCCTCTCAACAGGTATGTATGACATGGGTGATGTAAGGGATGTGGTTAATATTTTTCTTGACGAAGGCAATACCAATCTTATTCTCCTTCATTGCATAACCTGTTACCCTCCTGTGCCTGAAGATATAAATTTAAGGGCAATTAATGCGATGCAAAAGGAATTCAAATGTCCTGTGGGATATTCAGACCATACCATAGGCAATGATATAGTGCTTGCAGCAGTTGCTATGGGAGCTTCTGTTATAGAAAAACATATTGCTGTGAGCAAGAATACACCGGGTTCTCAGGACTGCCCTGTGTCATGCGATGAGAGAGACCTTATAGAGCTGATAAACAGCATTAGAAAAATAGAAAAGGCAATTGGGACAGGCATTAAATCTCCTTCTGAACGAGAACTTAAAAGCAAAGAGTGGGCAAGGAAGAGCATTGTTGCTAAAGTTGATATTAAAAAAGGCGATTTAATAACAGAAGATATGCTGACATTTAAAAGACCGGGTACAGGCATAAGCCCAGAGGACATTTCAATGGTGATTGGACGCAAGGCAAAGAGAGATATTAAAATAGACTCGATCATAAGATTTGACTATTTGCAATAGGAGGGCAGATGAGTTACGAGGCAAACTTTAATTCAGCATTGACTTATATGAAACTTGGACAAAAAGAGTTGGCGATAGATTCACTGAAAAGGGCAATGGCTCAGATTCCTGATAATGAAAAGACAAAAGAAAACGCTGCATATCTTAAGATGCTTGTAATGATTGCAAAATTTAATTTTGAAAAGAAACAAGGAGAAGAGGCAATAAAAAATATAGAAGAAGGTCTTAAGATAAAAGACGACCATTCAGACCTGTTATTTTTAAAAGCGCTGTATTTGCTGGACAATAAAATGTTTGATGAGATGTTGGTAACCCTTATAAATTATTTGTTGACGATTTCAGATGCAGAATCGAAGAAATATGATTATGAGTTTGTTGGAGAAAAGGCACTTAATGAGGTCTTCTCTAATCTTATCCCTCTATCATACAAAAATTCAGTGCAGCATAAAAATATCAAAGATATAGTTAAAAAGATGGTTGATGTATCTCAGAATGAAAATATAAAAAGGGCATATGATTTAATGAATGAAATCGATGAAAAGAGAGCAAAATAATGTGAGTAAAAGTATCGTTGGCAAAAAAATATTATTTCTTGTAGGTGACAAGGAATTTGCTTCAGTTCAGGAGAGATTATTTCACATCCCATCTAAACTTGCAAAGAATGGTTTTTTAGTAGATGTAGTTACATATAATGAAGATGTCTATGAAAAAGCAAAGGTTTTTTTTAAAGGTGTAGATAATATTAACCCAATATTACTAAAATCAACACCACTTATATGGTCTCCTCAGCAGAGAGATGATTTTGTCAGGATATATATAAGGCACACCTTTGACCTTTTTATCCCGGGCACTGATTTAAAATATTGGAAGACATCTGCATTTGATGATTTCAGGGGACATATTGCTTCTCATTCATTTTCAGGAATTGAGATGGACTATAATCTATTATTGATGCCGATCCCATCCTTTGATGAACCACCGTCAATAGTGTGTGATGTTTTTTATACAACATTTATTTTTCATGCAAAAGAAAAAGGAATTCCTGTTGCAGGATTACAAATATACCCTGTGCTGCATACCCCTGTTCTTTATATGAAAATCATGGATTATTTTATTGTTAGGGCTTTATTCGAAAAAGAGCACTACGAAAGGAATGGTGTAGAAGGGAGTAAGATCTTTATCTTGGACATGCCTTATGAAAATTATTGTATATCCACTATAGAGGATACATATAAAAATCTTATGTTTGATAAGCAATTTGACATACAAGATGATGAAATCGCTATATTGATTGTAAATCACGCAAAATACAGGCAGCAGATAAATGAAGTGTTGCAGGCTCTGTCAAAGATAGATATTAAAAAGACACTATTTTTCTACAAGAGGGGGTATCATGTTCGTGAGCTTTCAGAAGATGAGATAATCGAAGAGATAATTAAGCCATATCTTGAAAGAGTAGGAGGCAAACATTATATAGTTCATGAAGGTTCTATTGCCAAGCTCATTATGCTTTGTGATGTGATTATAGCTACAACTTATATTGTTCCATTGACATTTGCTGCCCAATATCAGAAGGTTGCTGTTGTTTATAATCCTTTGAAGAAGGCTGCAACCTTTGAAGATGGTGTTTCTTTTCTAAATGATAGTAATACATTGAGGCATATTGTGAAAGAACGATTCTTTAAGAAGAAGAGTTATAATTCCATAGACGAGATTGTTAAAGGGATAGCAAAATGAGACTAAAAGGGAAGCGAATAGCCTGTTTTGTTGCTTTGCCTCACCATACAAGATTTCTTTTGCCTGTAACAGAGACTGCCAAAAAATATGGTGCTGATATACTATTTTTCCTTACCACATCAGATTATCCGTTTGAAAGAGACCTTTTCAAGAAAAAGATAGCCTATAAATATCTAAACGAATATATGAATGATGAGATAAGAGATAAAATCGAAAATTCATTCAATATGTTTTTGAATCAGTGGTCAGAAAAACTTTTTTACTGGGATGGTTTCAGACAGTGGACTTTTCTGGAACAAGAAAGGATGATGAGCAGTTGTTTTGAAGAATACTTTTGTCTTGAAGAATTTATAAGAAAAGAAAGACCTGATGTTTTTATTGCCTTGCACGAAAGAAATAGGTGGGGAAAGATTATAGGGCATCTGTCATATAAATATGCTATTCCATTTATTACCTTGCAGGAAGGAGATTATCACGAAGACCGCTTGAGCTTTAGTGCGCATAATGAATACTCCATTGTCAATCTTCTGTGGGGAGAAGCCACAAAAAATATGCTTGTGAGGCATAAATGTCCTGAAGATAAAATAATACTTGTAGGCAATACACATCTTGATAATGCCAAAAAGATTTATTCTGAACCAGCAAAGATAAAGCAAATAAAGCATGAGTTAAAAATACCATCAGATAAAAGGGTCTTGTTCTTCCTGATTGATCTCGAATGGGGTGCTGTTATGGATGGATGGGTATGGGAGACATTCTTGAAGGGGTTAAGAGAGGACATAGTTGCAGTTTTCAAATGGCATCCAAATGTATCTCACGGGACATACTTAAAGATAGAAGAAAATATTAAAAATGTGGCTCCATCAGCTATTGTGCTGCATACATATGACCCATATGCCTTGCTTGGCATTGCAGATTATTGTGTCACTCTTGGAAAGACGACCCTTGCTCTTGAGGCTGTTGCATTTGGCAAGCCGCTTTTTGCAATACCGAGCAGGGATGGCACAAAGGATTATTATGTGCAGATGGGAGTTGCCCAATCCGTATCACCTCCTGGAAACTGGAAGGCATTGTATGACACCATAGAAAATGGAGTGCCTGAGGATATAAAGAGAAATGCAGATGAATACCTGAGAAAATCATTTTACAGACTTGATGGCAGAGCAGTTGAAAGAGCTATTGAGGTAATAAGTTATATCCTTGAGTGCAGAATGGATAAAAGGGCAAAAGAGCAAAAGTGTAACAGTGTAACAGCACAGAAGGAATTGCAGAACAGCAGGGTGAGTTTTATTATTCCTTCTGGAAATGATGCAGAAGCACTCTTATCAACCCTCACATCCCTATCACAGAATGTTAAATATCCCGACTGGGAAGTTGTGATTGTAATAAATAGTGAAGATGTAAAAGAGATACTCTCAGGCATTTCAGGTGATGTAAAAATTGTCGAATCTCATGGTGATGATCTCTCTTTACTTTATAACAAAGGTGCAGAGGCAGCCTCAGGGGGGCATCTTATATTTATGAAGCCCGGAATTGTCTATTTTAAAGATGACGGTCTGCTTGATGCAATGAAAGACAGCATAGCAGGCATGGCATTGAGGAATCCAGATATGACGCCATATTGTCTTGGAATAGGATTTGATTTCAACTTTGCACCATATTTTATAAAGGAAGAGCATCAGGGCAGTACACCAACAGACCAGCATATTACCCATTCACTACCTCATGCTGTAGGCGGTGGATTGCTTGGTATGTATAGAGATATTTTTGAAGAGATTGGTGGTTTTGATGAAGGGATTGCAAATCATTTGATAGAGGCAGATATTTGTCTGTCTGCAAAGGCTCATGGATATTCCATTACATATTTGCCTGATTGTCTATCTATTGTTTATAAAGAGACATTTGTTCAGAAGGCAGGAGACAGAGGACAGACCACAGAAGAAGATTGGAAGAGGAGAATCAAGTTTTTTGCAAAATGGTGGGGAAAATTGCCAAAGGATGATGACTATATAAAATTTGCAGGCGATTTGTTGAAAGTCTAATTTGCCCACTTTGCTCTCTCTGTGGCAAGCTATATGGAATTTAATGTAAGGAATTTTTTTATTACATTCGCTCGCTTGACACTCGCTGTCCATTTAATATTCAAATCTTTTGTCATCAGGGGTTTTTAGATAGTCTTCATAGGTGAATTTTTTCTTTTCAATGGTCAATGTCGTCATATAAAACCTCTATTTGAAATAAAGCTTTAGCATTGCAAATATTATTCCTGAAAGCACTCCTATCTGCCCAAGCCAGAAGATGAACATCCATTTCATAAGTTCCGATTTAATGCTTGCTATTTCTACCTTTAAATTAGCAATATCTTCTTTTGTTGCAAGCATCTCTTTTTTCTTTCTGTGTCGGCTTCAATTGCTGTGTTGATTGCTCTTGTAATAGTCTTTGCCTGATCTTCAGGAAGGCTTGTTGTTAGAATCTCATAAATTTTCAATGTATCAACACTCATAATGACCTCCTGCTTAGAGTTTCAGCAGTCCTTTGATTATCTCAGCAGCAACAGGATTCATGAGTGTAATTGCGATTATCATGAGGATAATGAGGAAATTTAGTTTTATATGGAGTTCTTTTATCCTGCCTTCAAGTCTTGTTTCTAATGCCTCTATTTCTAATCTGATAGCCTTCATTTCGCCTGCAAATTCTGTCTTGGTGACAAGCTCGTCTTTAAGTTCTTCTTTGACCGAGATTTTTACAGAGGCACGAATGGATTCTGCAGTTTGTTCATACAGTTTAACAACCTCTGCAGCGGTTTCTTTTCCAACCCTATCCTCGAGAATTTTGTATAGCTCTATTGGTATAGTTGTTGTTGCCATATCTGTATTATAGGGTAGAAAATTTTAGGTGTCAACATTTACGAATGTGAAGGAGACTATCCCCTTATTGTCCCTTATATTATTACATGAGCTTTACGAGGGCGGCGATAACTACAGCCTGTGCTACGAGCATGCCTGCTACCCATTTGATGATATCTGCTTTAACCGATGACTCAAGTTCCTTTAATCTAATTTCGAGCCTTTTTTCGAGTTCATCGATATCTTTTTTAAGCCCAGCAATATCTCTTTTTGTCGCTAACTTGTCCTCTACAATTTCAGCAAGGGTAGAGGCCTGCACTTCTGCCTGCTCCTCGGTAAAACCTACTGCCTTAAGCCTTTTTACATATGCATGAGTGTCAAATATTATGGCTGTTCCCATATCTGTATTATAGGGTAGAAAATTTTAGGTGTCAATGCCCATAATCCGTAGCGAAAATTTCTAATACTGAATAATAACCCAAAAGATCGCAGATTTTTTGGGGACCCTTGCTATCCATGATTACGGATTATAGTCATTTACTTTTAAAAAAGTGTTAAAGTTTTAAAAATCTTTTCCGATAAATAAGACAAGCATATCAGGTATTGTGCAAAACTGCCAGAGAGGAGGTGAAAATAGCTTATAGCTCATGGGTTATTTAAAGCACAGTGCTTGATGCTTAAAAGGGCAGGAAGCCCGAAGAGACTCAGAAGACATTCAAGGAGGAAAATATGGCTCTATCGATTAATACTAATCTATTTGCTCTGAATGCTCAGAGAAACCTGAGAAAATCAGAGACACCTCTTGCAACAGCAATGCAGAGGCTTTCGTCAACCTTAAGAATCAACTCAGCAAAGGATGATGCAGCAGGCCTTGCTATTGCAACAAGAATGACCACACAGATTAATGGTCTTTCTGTTGCAATGAGAAATGCTAATGACGGAGTATCATTCTCACAGACTGCTGAAGGTGCAATGGACGAGATGATCAATGCCCTTCAGAGGATCTACGAACTTGCAAACCAGGCATCGAGTTACAACACATCAGCAGACAGAAGCTCTCTGAATCAGGAAGTGCGCCAACTTGTTTCAGAATTAAACAGAATTGTTACCCAGACAAAATATAATGGTGAGCAATTCCTGAATCAGGCAAAGAGCATCAATATCCAGGTCGGTGTTGATGTCAATGAAACAATCAACATATCCACAGCAAGCGTAACACCGACATCAATGGGTGTAGCAACCAGTTATTCGCAGAGTTTGACAGGTGCAGATGTTGCAAATGCAGCGCGTGTTGCTTATGAGAATACCGCAGGACTCGGAGCCAATGCTACATTGGAGGGTATTGACCTTGGTGATGCTATTACAACTCCATCAGATTATAGAAACAATAGCATCAATATTATCAACCGTATTAACCAGTACACATCACAGACTGGTGTAACCGCATTTAGCTTTGGTAACGCACTGGTTGGTTCTGCTGCAATAGTTGGTGCTACAACAGGTGTAGTAGTTGATTCAGGCTACATTACTATCAATGGAGTTGCAATAGGAAGTTTTACTGTTTCATCTATAGCATCAAATATGCATGCAAATATAGCAAACGCTATAAATGCAAAAACAGCTACTACAGGTGTTACAGCTTATATAGCATCGAGCATTGGCGGGGCAGATGGAAGACTTATACTTGTAAATACAACTGGTGCAGGTATTGATGTAAGTATAGATACAAATGCTGCAAATGCAAGTCAGATATCAACCCATCCATTTGATAGCGGTACAACATCTGTATCTGCTGGACAAAATGGTAAGATCATCTTTAATGCAACACTTACAAAGACATCGCTTTCTTTTGATAGCAGTGATACAGGAGCGGTCTTTGGAGTAGGTTCTCAAAATACAAGTGTATCTCTGACTGCAAATTCTGTAAATGCTGTTTCTGTTACAGATGTTGGTCTTGCCAATGTTACCATGCTGGCAGCAAAACAGGCTCTTGATACAATTACCGCTGAAAAAGCAAAACTTGGTGCTATCCAAAACAGGCTGGCATCAACAATTGCAAACCTTGACAATGTTCGTGAGAACATTACAGCAGCCCGTTCGAGAATCATGGATGCTGATTTTGCAGTGGAAACAGCAAATCTGACAAAGGCATTGATAATGCAGCAGGCAGGTATATCAGTGCTGAGTCAGGCTAATACACTACCTCAGAATGTGCTTGCACTCCTGGGAGGAAGGTAGTAAATGGCAAAGTGCAAAGGGCATAGGGCAAAGAGTCCTTATGCCCTTTGTCTCAATAATTTGATTGAGGCAGGAAAGTGAAGATTGAAGGTATAATACAAAATATAAATACTCCTGTGGTCAGGGAGCAGATAGAAGGCACAGCAAATAACAGTGCTGATGTGAACAGCAGGACAGCGGGTAATAATATATCTTCATTAATTCCTGTGAGTGCTGAGTCTATAGTGAGAAATAGACAAAAGGCAGGAGAGCAGAAGAATTTAAGAGTAGAAAATGTCAATAATGAAATCTTTAATTTAAAGGCTGTTTTTGCAGTTGATAAGGAAAAAAATGTTGTTATAAGATTTTTAGATAAAAAAGGCAAAATAGTCAGGCAGGTGCCGCCTGAGGAATATATAAATATGGTTAAAAAATTCAGGGAAAATATTGAAAGCCTCTTTAGCAAAGAGGTGTGAATTAATAGAGGTGTGATATGGCAATAAATCCATTGGGAACATCTGGCTCAGGTATAGATACAAATGCAATAGTGCAGCAGCTTATGCAGGTCGAAAGCCAGCCTCTTACAAAGCTTAAACAAAAAGAGGCCGACTATCAGGCAAAGGTGAGTGCATATGCAACACTGCTTAGCAGTGTGTCAAGTCTTAGGAGTGCTGTAAATGCATTAAAAGACTCAAGCCTTATAGGTATGAAGGCGAGTGTATCTGATACAACATTTCTTTCAGCAACTGCCTCGAGTTCTGCGTCAGCAGGCACATATAATATAATGGTCAATAATATAGCAACCTCGCAGAGCATATATTCAGGGGCATTTACTTCAGAAAATAGCGAGGTTGCGGATCTGACAACTTATGCTACACAGAAGCTAAAGATTCAGGTTGGTAGCAGCACTGCTACGGAGATAACGATTAATTCATCAAATAACACACTTTCGGGCATAAGGGATGCCATTAATAATGCAAATGCAGGTGTAAAGGCATCCATAGTGAATGACGGCAGTGGCTATAGGCTTGTGTTGTCTGCTAATTCAACAGGTGCATCAAACAGGATTGTGATTCAGGTTGATGAAAATAACAATGGCATATATGAAGAGGCCACAACTGAAACAGATACAACAGGTCTTTCTATGCTTGCATTTAATGCAACATATGATGCAAATGGCAATGTTACAGGCGGCATTACAAATATGACGCAATCACAGGCAGCAGTAGATGCAAAGCTAAAGGTTGACGGACTTGAAATTACAAGGTCAAGCAATACGATTAGTGATTTAATCACAGGTGTTACTATAAACCTAACAAAAGGTGATAGTTATGCCTCTAATATTGTGCTTACAGTTGCCCAGGATACAAGCACATTAACAGCAAAGCTGACTTCGTTTGTCTCTGCATATAATCAGGCAATGAGCACAATAAGGTCTCTGAGGGGAAACGGGGTGTCAGCAGGCATTTTGAGTGGAGATGCAACATCTTTAAGCCTGCAAAATGAACTCCGCGCAATAACAACTCGTACATTCAATAATACTAATTTAGTGTCTTTAGGGCTGACGCATGATAAGTATGGAGTTTTAAGCCTTGATAGCTCTACATTAAGTAGTGCTGTATTGAGTGACCAATCAGGTGTTATTACAACCATAAATACAATGGCAGATGCCCTTTATACATCACTTGGTGATTATGTAAATACAATTATCCCTGCTCGACAGAACGGTTATCAAGACACAATAAAAAATATCCAGAAAAATGAAGAAAATTTGCAGAGAAGGCTTCAAATTACAGAGGCAAATCTTAAAAAGAGGTTTATAGCACTTGATAGGCTACTGAATCAATTGCAGGGTACAAGTGATTATCTGACCCGTCAGATGGATATGCTCGGTAAAACATTTGGAGGTAAAAAATAATGGTTAATGCAGCATATGCAGTGAATGCATATACACAGACAAAAGTAACAACAGCCTATAATCCTGTTGACTTGATAATAATGCTCTATGACGGTGCTACAGATTTTTTAGAAAAGGCTGCTACTGCCATAAAAATGAAGGAAGTGGTAGTAAAGATAAAGTATATAGATAAAACAATGGCAATTATAGAGGAACTCCTTAAAGCCCTTAACTTCGAGGTTGGGGGTGAGATTGCCTTAAATCTCCAGAATTTATATCTTCATATGATGAGAGAGCTTGTCCTTGCCAATGCAAAAAATGATATTAACAAGATTAATCATGTAATCAGCCTGCTCAGAAATTTGAGAGAGGCATGGGTGCAGATTAGAAATCAGGTCTAAGCCCACATTCCTTGCAAACGAGTCATTTCTGTGATAATATAACTGCATGAAAAGTATTGCCTTTGATGCACACATGTATGTCAAAAGACCGAAGGCAGTTGATTTTGCAGAAGAACAGTCAGAAGTGCAGGCTGAGACCATTGCTGAGATAGTTGGAGATAAACTTGCTACAAAATTAGGTCTGAAAGAACTTGAAATAAATCTGCGTGGTGAGGTTGCTGAAACTAAAGCAGATATTATTAAATGGGGTAGGCATGCTGGTTGCTCAGACTGTTATAATTGACGCATTTGTTAACCTCCTGTAAAAAATAAAATTATAATTTAATTATGGATATAGCAACTTTTTTAGGAATCATTATAGGCATAAGTGCAATTGTTGCTGGAAACATTATCGAAGGCGGCAACACTGCTCACCTTATTCAAGCTGCTGCAGCTCTTATTGTTTTTGGAGGTACATTTGGCGCAACCCTACTCAGTTTCTCTATGAGGGATGTGTTTAATGCCTTTAAAGCACTCGGAATGGTTTTTGGAGGAAGGTCTTACACACCATCTGAAATAATACAAGATATCCTTGCCATTCTTGTCAAGGCAAGAAAGGCAGGTCTAATTGCCCTTGAATCAGACATTAAAAATATAGAAAATCCCTTTCTGAAAAAAGGATTGACATTTGTTGTTGACGGCATGACACCAGCAATGATAAAGGATGTGCTTTATCAGGAGATTGCTACATATGAGGAGAATATGAAAAATGCAGCAGATGTGCTAGGAGCTGCTGGTGGATATGCACCTACTATAGGAATACTCGGGGCTGTATTGGGTCTTATTCAAGTTATGAGAAATGTCTCTGACCCTTCAAAGATAGGTAGTGGTATTGCTGTTGCTTTTGTTGCAACCATATACGGTGTTGGTTCTGCAAATCTTATATTTTTGCCAATGGCAAGAAAGATTATGAATAAAATAAAAGAGGAAGTATTTATAAGAGAATTGATTATAGAGGGCATAATAGGTATTGAAAGCGGTATGAATCCTTATTTTCTTAAGACGCGATTAAATGCATTTCTATCAGAACACGAAAAGAGTGAGTAAATAGGAGAAATAGTTGAGGAAAAGACGCAAAACTCATTTTGAAAGGCCAAGCCATGAAAGGTGGTTAATATCTTACGCTGATTTTATAACCCTCATGTTTACTTTTTTTGCAGCCCTTTATGCCCTTTCATCTGTTGATAAGGCAAAGGTCGAGAGCTTTTCTGGGTCATTGAAGCATGCATTTAAGGTGATGGAAGAGCCGATTCCATTGTATGAAGAAAGAACAAAGATGCTTGTTCAGGATATAAGTAAAAGTATACAGGGTATTGAGGGCATTAGTGTGAAGACAGATCCAAGGGGTGTTGTTGTAACATTTTCTGATGCCGTGCTTTTTGCTTCAGGTTCGGCTGATATTAAGTCAGAGGTGTTTAATGCTTTAGATAAGATTTCAAAAGTTATTAAAGATGTGCCGGGACGAATTACCATAGAAGGACATACTGATAATGTGCCTGTATCAGGAGGTAAATATACTTCTAATTGGGAGCTTTCAACAGCAAGAGCAGCAAGCATTTTACATTTTTTTATTCAAAAGGGAGGACTCGACCCCAACAGATTTTCTATTGCAGGTTATGGAGAATACAGACCTGTAGCGAGTAATGAAACAGAGGATGGGAGGGCAAAAAATAGAAGGGTAGAGCTTGTTATAAGCGGTAGTCAATAGCTATAATTATAACTTGCTAATATGTTAAGGAGAAAAAAGATGCGGAACGATGAAAATTATATGAGGATGAGGGAATTTTCAAGGGTAGATGCTTATGTGCCTTTTGCTGTTCGTCTTGTTCCTCCTGAAGAACGGCCTAATATAAAGTCTAAAATATCAGGCGAGGCTGTTTTAGCTGAGTTTCAGACATTAACTGATGTAGAAGATAAGGTTCTTTCTGACTGGTTAAAGATGCTCAATGCGAAACTTGATTCGATTATCAGTATGCTTACTTTTCAGAGAGAGGGATTTGGTTCTCTTCCTTTTGAGCAGATAAATATCAGTGGAGGTGGATTGAGTTTCAGTTCAAAAGATAGATATAAAATAGGTGATGTCCTTGAGATAAAGATGTTAATACCCATGATGCCCCCTGTTGCTCTTTATATTTATGGTGAGGTAGTAAAAGTTGAGCCGCAAGCTAATAGCTGTGTTACTGGCGTTAAATTTATTGCAATGGATGAAGATATAAGAGATGAAATAGTAAAATTTGTTTTCAGAAGGCAGCGAGAGATGCTGAGGGAAAAAAGGAGGTAGCTGTAATCAAATGTTTGCGATAATAGGAGCAGTAGTTGTCTTATCTGCAGTTATAGGAGGGTATTTATTAGAGCATGGTAATCTTAACGTGCTTTTTCAGCCCGCTGAAGTTGTTATAATCTTTGGTGCTGCAGTTGGCGGATTTATTATTGCCTCTCCGATGAAAGTTATAAAGGCTGTTATTTCAGGAGTTTTTCGGATATTGTCAGGCAAGGCTTATTCTAAAGCAGACTATATGGAGGTACTTCTTTTACTCAGTGAAATATTTTCTAAAATAAGAAAAGAGGGGCTTGTCTCTATTGAGGCAGATGTTGATAACCCGCATGAAAGCAAGATTTTCAGTAATTATTCAAAATTTCTTAAAAATCATCATGCAGTGGCTCTTGTTGCAGATACATTGAGGACTGTTATGACTACAAGTATTGCACCGCATGAATTAGAGTCTTTGCTTGATAATGAGCTCGATGCACATCATGAGGAGTTGATGATACCTTCAAAAAGCATTGCTAATGTTGCTGAGTCTTTACCTGGGCTTGGTATTGTTGCTGCTGTCATGGGTGTTGTTATTACTATGGGTAAGATAAACGAGCCTCCAGAAGTTTTAGGGCATAGTATTGGCGCTGCATTGGTTGGAACATTTATGGGTGTTTTGATGTGTTATGGATTTGCAGGCCCTGTGTCAAAAAATCTGGAATATATAGCAAACGAAGAAAAGGAGTATATGAATGTTATAAAGGTAGGACTCGTTGCATTTGTGGGAGGTGCTGCCCCCCAGATAGCTGTGGAATTTGCAAGAAGGGTCATTCCCGGCAATGTAAAACCAACCTTTGTAGAGGTTGAAGAGGCAATAAGAGGACTCAAGAAATAGGTGTCGTGCGATTAACCCTTGACGTCTGACGCTCAGAGAGTTATGGCAGATAAATCAAAATCCATAATCATTAAAAAAGTCAAAAAAGGCCATGAAGGACATCATGGTGGTGCATGGAAAGTAGCTTATGCTGACTTTGTGACAGCTATGATGGCATTCTTTCTGCTCATGTGGCTCCTTGCAATGGTGTCACCTGAAAAAAGGGCTGCTCTATCAGAATACTTCAAGCATTTCAGTATTTTTGAAAAAGGAGGTCAGTCTTTTATGATGGAAGGACAGCAGCAGGTGCTTGAGAAAAGTGGCGGGGAAATGAAAACATTTGATTTTGGCGAAGGCAAGGCAGCTTTATCTCCTGAAGATTTAAAAGAAAAGTTAAAAGAAGCTATAGAAGAAAAGTTAAAAGAATTGAAGGACCAGACAGTTGTTGATATTTTTGAAGGAGGTGTAAGAATACAACTTGTTGATTTAGAAGGGAAGTCAATGTTTCAACCGGGCAGTGCCCAACTTACACCGAGTGCAAAGGAGATATTGAAAATAGTCAGTGAAAACATAAAAGACTTGCCTAACAAGATTGCAGTTGAAGGTCATACAGATGCCTCTCCTTTAAAGGCAGGAAGAATTACAAACTGGGAGCTTTCTACAGATAGGGCATCTTCTGCGAGAAGGGAACTTGAACTAAATGGTATAGATTCTGCAAGAATAGCAAGGGTTGTTGGATATGCTGATACAGAGTTATTAATAAAGGATAATCCTTATGATCCAAGAAACAGACGAATAAGCATAATATTGCTGCAATCAAAAGTTGAACCAAAAGCACAGGAACAGGTTCAGCAGCCGTCTCAACCACCTGCACCCCCTGCACCTGTGGCTAATCCAGTGCAACCACCGCCACCACCCAAGCCTGAAGAGGTAAAAAAACCTGCACCAAAACAGGAACAAAAAAGGATATTTGAGCCTAGTGTACAGCCGATAAAACCTCTCGAGCCTATTGGAAAATGAAACAGTCATGCCGACTTGTCGGCATGACTGTTTCATTACGGATTATGGTAATAAGTAATAGGCAGGATGAGTGAATGTTATTCTGATATGTGCAAACAGGCACCAGAGTGTCTTAGTGTCAGAGCATCAAAGTATTAAAGCTCAAAGTTCAAACCTTGAATTTTAAATCTTGAGTTTTGAATTACCAAAGACGATAGCCTTTGGCTTTGAACCTTGAGCCTTCAGCTTTGATCTGTGCCTGCTTGCATAAAATCGCTCGGATCAGATTTTAATGTGCTCCGTGTATCAATATCGGAAGGCATCTGGCACAAACCAGTTTTTCCTCTCCTTCATGAATACAATGAAGATAAACCCTGTTTTTGTCGCCTGCTCCACAAACAAAACATTTGGGCATAAGTGGGACTTCGTCCCCCTTACAAGAACCCCCTGATTTTACATCTGACTCTTTTGACATGTTAGTTCTCCTCCAGTTCATTAATCTCTTTTACCACTTTTTCTGGGTCAACATTGTGCATCATAGCGCCAAATGAAATTGATTCAACCTTTATTCCAGGGCAGGTAAAGCATCCATTCCCAAAGTATTTTTCGATGACTTTTCTTGCGTCAGGGTCATTGATTATTTCCCCTATCACAGTATCTTTTGTTACTTTCTTTTTTGTTGCTTCCATTGTAATCTCCTCCTTTAAATGTTTTTCTTATTTTTAGAATACACGAAATCAAATGTTTAGTTTATGATGATGGTCATATGAAACAGAAATCAGGATCCAGACTCTTATTTGGTGAATTGGTGAATAGTGGTGAAGTGAAACTCTTCACCTATTAACCTCTTTACCGTTTTCTAAAAGTCTGTTCTCTGTCTTCTGTCCTCTGGTCTTTATGACTTCTGTCATAGCATTAATCATTATTTTGGTTTATTATTTTCTTAAAATATCAAACTTTCAGGAGGAGAGTTATGGATAGGTTTGTAAAAAACTTTATAGTAATGAGTATTGTGTATCTGGTGCTGGCAGCATTTTTTGGGATTGTTATGCTTGCTAACCCCTCTTATCTTTATCTAAAGTTTGTTCATTCGCATCTTAATATGCTGGGATGGGTATCTATGATGATATACGGGGTGGGTTATCATATACTGCCAAGATTTGCAGGGAAAAGGTTAAAGAGCGTAAAAATGGGCGAAGTGCAGTTCTATCTTGCTAATGCAGGATTGATTGGAATGCTGTTGTCCTATACTATGCAGACAAGTATGCCAGAGGTTACATTGTATAAGGGACTTTCAGTTGCCTTTGGTCTTATGGAAGTTCTCTCTATAATTCTTTTCTTTTATAATATGCTTGCTACTTTTTTTTCCAAAGAGGAGTAATGTTTTTTTTGTGATTTTGTTGTAAAATTAGTTAGATGAATTTACGACAATAAAAACTATAGGGAGATTTTATAGGGGGGACAAAAGTCCCTTCTATATGCCCGAAGGAGGTTATCATGAAGGAAGAAGAAGTCGTGGAGGCATTAAAAAAGGAGAACGAGGAATTTAGACGCATTTACCAAGAACATAGAGAACTCGATAGTCAGTTGTTAGAATTTAATAAAAAGCCCTACCTTACACCTGAAGAAGAAATCGAGATGCACAGAATTAAAAAGGAAAAACTCTATAAAAAAGATAAGATAGCCGAGTTGATAAGAGAATACAAAAAGCATCATTCGATGAATTAAAAATTAGGGTTTACAATCTTTGACTTGCACTTTAAAAATTGAAAGGGGATTTATATGTCCAAAAGGAGCAGGATTATAAAAGAAGGTCTTGAAAGGGTTCCACACAGAGCACTTCTTTATGCAACAGGCATTCCAAAAAGTGAGATGAACAAGCCTTTTATTGGTATTGCAACAAGCTTTACAGATATTATTCCGGGTCATGTAGGGATGAGGGACCTCGAGAGATTTATAGAAAAAGGTATCCATACAGGCGGAGGTTATCCGTTCTTTTTTGGTATTCCAGGCATATGTGACGGGATTGCAATGGGACATAGAGGAATGCATTATTCTCTTCCTTCGCGAGAGCTTATTGCAGATATGGTAGAAACTATTGCAGAGGCGCATCAACTTGATGGTCTCGTGCTTCTTACTAACTGCGATAAGATAACGCCGGGTATGCTCATGGCTGCTGCAAGATTGAATATACCGAGTATTGTAGTTACTGCAGGACCAATGCTTTCAGGACATTACATGGGCAGAAGACTGAATCTTACAAGTGATACATTTGAGGCTGTAGGTAAGTATAAAAAGGGGTTGATAAGGGATAATGAATTGCAAGCACTTGAAATGTGTGCATGTCCCGGTGCAGGTTCATGTCAGGGTATGTATACTGCCAATACAATGGCATGTGTTACAGAGTCCATTGGGATGAGTCTGCCTGGTTGTGCAACATCTCCTGCTGTTTTAGCACAAAAAAAGAGAATAGCCTTTGAAAGCGGTGTAAAGATTGTGGAATTAATAAAAAAGAATATCACACCAAGAAAGATAATGACAGATAAGGCTTTCAGGAATGCAATAATGGTTGACCTTGCACTTGGCGGCTCTACAAATACTGTTTTACATATACCTGCAATAGCTCACGAGGCTAAAGTCAGGCTATCATTAGATGTATTTGATGAATTAAGCAGAAAAACACCCCATATAGCCAATATGATTCCATCAGGGCAGCATTACATGGAAGACCTTGATTATGCAGGAGGGATCCCTGCTGTTTTAAAGAGGCTGAAAGACATGCTTTATCAAAATCCAACTGTTTCGGGTAAAAACATTCTCGATATTGCTGAACAGGCAGATATAATGGATGAAAATGTTATTAGACCACTGAATAAGGCTTATCACAAAGAAGGCGGTATTGCCATATTAAAGGGAAATCTTGCTCCTGATGGGGCTGTTGTGAAACAGACTGCAGTGAATAAGAATATGATGAAATTCGAAGGCGTAGCAGTAGTTTTTGATTCAGAAGAAGATGCAATGAAAGCTATACTGAGCAGCAGTATAAAAGCAGGTGATATTGTTGTTATCAGATACGAAGGCCCGAAGGGCGGACCCGGCATGAGAGAGATGCTTTCGCCTACATCAGCAATTGCCGGCATGGGACTCAGCGAATCTGTTGCCCTTATAACCGATGGCAGATTTTCAGGAGGCACAAGAGGTCCGTGTATAGGCCATGTCTCTCCAGAGGCAATGGAAGGAGGTCCTATAGCAATATTAAAAAATGGCGATAGAATCAGAATAGACATTCCAAAAAGAAAGATAGATGTTTTACTTTCTGACGAAGAGATTAAAAAGAGGCTTTCTCAATGGAAACAGCCAATGCCCAAAATAAGACACGGTTATCTTGCGAGATACGCAAAGCTTGTTAGCTCAGCAGGCAGAGGGGCGGTGATGTACTGATCTTTAATCCGTATTGCTCTATAAGCCTGATGTCGTCTTTATATGTCCTGCCAGTGGTTGTGAGATAATTCCCTGTAAGCAGTGCGTCTGCACCAGCCATAAAGACCATTGAATTGAATTCTTCAAGCACCTGCATTCTACCACCGCAAACTCTTATCTCTTTTGTAGGCAGTATAAACCTGTAAATACTTATTATTGTAAGGGCTTCAAATGGGTGGAGGGAGGTCATTTCAGCCATTGATGTGCCTTTAACTGGTATCAAGAAATTAATTGGCACAGAATCTATATTGAGTCCTTTTATTGCAAATGCCATATCTATTCTATCTTGCCATGTCTCTCCCATGCCAAAAATACCACCTGAACATATGGAGAGGCCTGCAGATTTAGCAGCATTTATTGTTTTTATCTTGTCAGTATATGTATGAGTCCTACAAATTTCAGGGAAAAACCTTTCTGATGTTTCAAGATTATGGTGGTATCTTTCAAGACCGCTTTGTTTTAGGTATGATAATTCATTATTATTCAAGAGTCCTAATGTTGCACATGGAAGAAGACCAATGCCTCGTATGTCTTCAATCATAGAAGCTATCTCTTTGAGTTCTTTTTCTCCTACCTTTCTACCGCTTGTAACAATGCAGAATCTTCTGACGCCGGCTCCTTTTGCCTCTTTAGCCTTATCTATTACAATATCTTTTTTAACAAGTGGATAGATAGAAATATCTGTTTTGTTTTTTGACGATTGTGCACAGTAAGAGCAATCCTCAGAACATGCACCTGACTTGGCATTAATGATGGCACATAGGTCAACAGAGTTTTTTCTAAATGTTTCTCTTATTTGATTTGCAGCGGCAAAAAGATCAAAAATAGGCTGAAGGCTATAATTTTTTTTGCCCAACGCTTGGAGTTCCATGCTCCACACTAATTGTAGTGCTTCTTCCTTAGTTATTGAATGTCCATTTAGTATCTTGTCTGTCAGGTCGTTGATCATAGCTATCTTAAATTTAACGATAAGGATAGGTCTTTTTTATTAGCGCGGAAAATTTGAACTATCTTATACGAAAAGTTTAACATGGTTCAAATAGTTCAACTCCTTCCGAGCAGGGTATTAATATCGAATTGTGAAATCATTGAAGTTTTCTAAGTGATTTTCCCATATTATATCAATGTGGGTAACATTTGCATAAGGCGGTCCCTGTTTGCACATAGATATGGCTTTTTCAATGAGTTCCTTTTCTCCCTCAAAAACTGCCTCTACTCTTCTATCAGGGAGATTTCTGACCCAACCCTTTAGCCCCAGTGAGTTAGCAACTTCTTGTGTAAATACCCTGTAATATACGCCCTGAACTCTTCCTGATATATAAAGATGTACCCTTGCTTTCATACTATTTCACCTCGAAATTGCCGATAGAAACGAAGTGATAGAGGAGAAACACTTAGATGGCAGACACTGCTAAAAAGACTTTAACTTGGCACTTGCAGATACATTTATCTTGTATCCGTCATCACCTATTAGTGGATACTTGTTGAGTAATACATTTATAGTCTTCTCATATACACTTGAATTAACACTTTTTAAAGACTTTGAGCAGTGTCTGCCATCTAAACCTACAGAAATAGTTTTCTATTTCTATCGGCAATATTTGTTCACAATCCATTAGTTTTCTTTTTTGGGTAGTTCAATTACCTTAACTTCTTCTTCAGGGATAAGCCTTTTTGCACCAATAAATCTCTTGACATAATAAGGTTCTTCAAGACTGTCTATCGTTACCTTTCTTGACTTTGTTGAAGCGTGGATAAAAAGATTATTGCCGAGATAGATACCAACATGAGATGGAAAAGATGCATATGTCCTGAAGAATACTAAATCTCCTATTGCAAGTTCTTCTTTGTCAACTGAGTCTCCAATCTTGAACTGCTCTCTTGCACTCCTTGGTAATTCGATTCCTGCTATGCTATAGACTTTCTGTACATATGCTGAGCAGTCAAGTCCAAATGAACCATTGCCGCCAAACTTATACGGTAGATGCAGCATCTTTTTTGCAAATAGTATAAGCCTTTCTTTTATGCTCATCTTTGAAAGATCATCTGAAGTAGAAAACTTTTTTACCTCTTCTATCTTTGCTGATGTTATTATAGGAGTTGTTTTTCTGTCATAGTTTGCCTTTATGGATTCTATATCATTTAGTTTTTTGGGTTCATCTATTGCTTTTGATATGATAAGTCTCTGGCCAATTTTTAATGAATTGCCAGTTAGGTCATTCAATTCTTTTAACTCGTCTTCTTTTAAATTAAACCTTTTTGCAATTCGATGGATGGTATCTCCTTTTTTAACAGTATAGACATTTTCCTTATCAGTATCCTGATTTGTCTTGTTTTTGTAAAATATCTTGCGGGAGTTTTCTATCCCCCTGATTGACTTTTTGGTGTTTTTGCTTGTCTTTACTGCACTCTTTTTTTGCCGTGTGTCTTTTTTTACTGCAGTGTTTTTTGCAAAGGCATCGGTATTAATATTAATGAATATCAGACAACAACTGACTAATAGCAATAAAAATCTCATCATGCTGCCTCATCTTTTAAAAAGTCATTAATTGGTGGTAAATCACTTAAATTTTTGAGTCCAAAATACTGCAGGAATTCTTTTGTTGTACCGTAAAGAAATGGCCTGCCCGGTGTTTCTTTTTTACCGACAATTTTGATAAGTCTCTTATCCAGCAGGCTTTTAACTGCACCATCAGAATTTACACCACGCAGTTGTTCTATTTCTAATTTAGTTATCGGCTGTTTATAAGCTATGATTGCCAGCGTTTCAAGTGCTGGAGGGGATAGCTTATTTGACTGATTTATATTCTTGAATTTTTTTACCCACATAGAAAAATCAGGATTTGTAACCATCTGATAACCATCTGCAACCTCTACTATCAGTATGCCTGAATGTTTTCCCCTATAATCTGATATTAGCTCTTCCAATAATTTTTTAATTTCAGACTCGGGCAATTCTGTTGCTTTGACAATGCTGCTAACTGTCACAGGCTCTCCAGCAACGAACAGCAGTGCCTCAATGGCTGATTTTTGTATATGCCTGTTGTCTGATGCCGATACAGATACCACTGATTCTTCCATTGCAAAAGATTATAACAAAAAATACCTTGCAATTCAAAGGAAAAGTTATTTATTATAAAAACAAGTCAAGGTTAAGGGAAATAATTAATTGATTTGTCAAAAGGAAAGAAACCATGTATAAATTTAGATCACTTGTAATAATTTTTATTGTTTTTTTATTCTTAACTTTAACATCAACATTAACCTATTCGTTTAGCAAAGCAGGTTGTGAAGGTGATTGTAAGAAATGTCATTCTTTGAGCACACAAGAAGTTAATAACATCCTGAAGAAGATGAATCTTTCTCATGCAAAGACTCTGGATATACGGTTGAGCCCTGTGAAAAGCCTCTGGGAAATACATATAGACGATAATGGCAAAAAAGGTATCTTTTATGTGGATTTTTCAAAGAAATATCTTCTGCCAGGTCCTATTATTGAGTTAGATACAGGTTCTAATAAGACCGCAGAAAGTATCCAAAAGATTCCTATAGGCCATGCAGATGTTTCGAAAATACCGCTAAATAATGCATTGGTTATGGGTAATGCTAATGCATCCAAAAAGGTGATTGTATTTACTGATCCTGATTGACCGTACTGTGGCAGACTTCATCAGGAGATGAAGAAGGTTTTAGAAAAGAGAAAGGACATAGTGTTTTATATAAAGTTATTTCCGCTTAAAATGCATAAAGATGCATACTGGAAATCTAAAAGTATTGCGTGTAATAATTCTATGAAAATGCTCGAGGACAATTTTGAAAAAAAATCAATACCTAAAGATGACTGCGATACAAAAGAGATAGATGATAATATAAAACTCGCAGAATCTCTTGGCATTACAGGCACACCTGCATTGATAATGCCCGATGGCAGGATTTATTCAGGTTTAATGCCTGCTGATAGACTCATAGAGATTATCAACAGGAGGAAATGAAAGCCGACACTTATACCTCTCCTGATATTGTTATTATTTTCCTGACAGTCTCTATTTTTCTAATATTGCTCTTTATTGTTGTGATATTTTTACCCCGCCTCTTTAAGAAGCATGAAATAAAAACAGAAAATGCGGATATGAATACTCTTGTGAATGCATTCAGTGCACTTGGAAATGAAATAAAATCCCTCAAGGACCAACTTGTGATAAAAGAAAGACTTGCTGCATTAGGAGAGGTATCAGCAGGAATAGCCCATGAATTCAGAAATCCCATGGGTGTGATAACAGGATATGCAAGACTTCTTTTAAAGAGCCTTGATGAAAATGATAAGAGAAAAGAAATTGTTCAGGGTATTCTCAAGGAAATTGAAGATATGAATCATATTATGGAAGAATTGCTTAAATTTTCAAAATCAGAACCAATAAAGAAAACTGATATAAACCTTACAAAATCTATAAGAGATGTTGTTCAGGATATTGACAGCTCAGGACATAAGATAGACTTCAAATGTAGTGAAGAGGTCTTTATAAAAGGTGATGAAATATTGTTGAAACAGGCAATAAGAAATATCATCATGAATGCTGTGGATGCAGGAAACAAAGTATGGATAGATGTAGAGCGTGAAGCACATGATATGGGGCATCAGGCAATGAATGTGGAAATTCAAAGAGATGGCGTTTATATTAATGTCATGGATAACGGGGCAGGTATTGCTGAAAAAGATATTGATAAAATATTTATGCCATTTTATACAACTAAACAAGGTGGCATAGGAATAGGCCTTGCACTTGTGCAGAAGATAGTAACAGAACATGGTGGGAATATTACTGTAAAAAGTAAAGAAGGAGAGGGCAGCACTTTCAAGGTGTTTTTGCCGATGGAGTAGAACAATTAGGTACTTATAACCATGCAAACAATCCTGATAGTTGAGGACAAAAAAAGTATGGCAGATATGCTATCCAGAACCTTCGAATCCCAAGGATTTGTTGTTAAAACCGCATATAATGTCAAGGAAGGGGTGTCTTTTCTCTCATCTGACTTGAGTGCTGTAGTTACAGACCTGAAATTGCCTGATGGAGACGGCATAGAGATTGTGAAGACAATAAAGGAAAATTATCCATTTATACCTGTGATTCTAATGACTGCATATGGAAGCATAGAAACTGCTGTAAGAGCAGTAAAAGAAGGTGCTTATGATTTTATTACAAAGCCATTTGATCCTGACCATCTTTTGTTGATAGTCAAAAGGGCAATAGACGAAAAAGGCATGGAGCGGGAAAACATTATACTAAAAAAAGAGTTTTCAAAGTTTCTCAAAATGCCAGAGATAATAGGGGTGAGCAGACACTGGAATGAGATAATGGAAGGGGTGAAAAAGATTGCCCGACTTAAGACCACTGTGTTGATACTTGGAGAGAGTGGAACAGGAAAAGAGCTTATAGCAAAAGCAATACACTATCTAAGCCCAAGGGCAAAAGAACCTTTTGTTGCTGTTAATTGTGCAGCGATTCCAAAGGACTTGATAGAGAATGAAATCTTCGGGCATGAAAAAGGTGCATTTACAGGTGCAGGTGAAACAAAGATAGGGAGATTTGAGCTTGCAAATAGAGGAACTATTTTCCTTGATGAAATAGGGGATATGGAAATGCCCTTACAGTCAAAGCTTTTGAGAGTGCTGCAGGAGAATGAATTTGAAAGAGTGGGTGGGACAAAGACAATAAAGGTTGATGTAAGAGTTATTGCAGCGAGCAATAAAAATCTTCAGAGAGAGGTTTCTGAGGGACGTTTTAGGGAAGACCTGTTTTATAGACTGAATGTGTTTCCAGTAGTTATACCGCCATTAAGGGAGAGGAGAGAAGACATTATTCCTCTTGCATGCTATTTTATTTCACAGTTTTGTCGGGATATGAATAAAAACGAGCCTTCTATTTCTATAGAGGCAGAGAGAATTCTCATGGGACATGACTGGAAAGGCAATGTAAGGGAACTAAAGAATGTGATAGAGAGGGCTGTTATCCTGTGCGATGGCGAAACCCTTTTACCCGAACATCTGAGTTTTGGTGTGGAAATGAAAGAGAAGATTGATTCAATTACTTCACTACATGAGGTTGGTGAGTCCGCAGCAAAATCTGCTGAAAAGGCACAAATAGAGGCTGTCTTGATGCAAACAAAAGGAAATAAGAGCAGGGCAGCAGAAATCTTGAAGGTCAGTTATAAGACGCTTTTGAACAAGATAAAGGAATATGACATTGGCTGATATGTAATGGACTACATATCACTATGAATTCAGTTACATAAAAACAATAAGCCTGTATTTAAAACTGCTTTGAAAATAAAAGAAAAACTCAATTTATAGCCTTATGGCATTTTAATTGCTATAATTTTTAATGGATGGGGCGTGTATGAAAAGAATAGGGCAAAAAGGCTATTCACTTGTTGAGGCGTTGGTGGTTATTGCAATTATAGCAATTGTGGCTGCGATTGCAATACCAAATCTCCAGAGATATGCTGCTAATTCAAGGCTGAAAAATGCAGCGAGGGACATTATGGGTGATATTTTTCTTTGTAGAGAAAGGGCGATATCTGAGAATGTACAATACAGAATACAATTCAATATAACTAACAATAGCTACACAATCGAACAACCTGCAGGCACAGTTATTCAAACAAAGAGTCCCTCGAGTTTTGCTGATGATATTAGGCTTATACAAAATATTCCAACTGCATGCTATGCAGGTGCGAGCACTACTTTTAATGTTACAACGGTTGACTTTCAGACACGAGGGACAATGAATCCAACAACCGGCACAATATTGTTAACAAATAATCGAGGGTCAACAGCCACTATAACTTATAACATAACAGGGAGAACACATGTGTGCTTTCTTATGCAATAAAAATGGATGGAGAGGCAACAGTGGTTTGAGTATGATAGAGGTACTTATAGCACTATTTCTGACTATGATTGGCGTTATGGCACTTATCTCTATGCAGCCTCAGGGATGGTTATTATCAGGCAAGTCTGATTATCTGGGTAGGGCAGCAGAGATTTTGCATAAAGAATTAGAGACAAAAGAGGCATTAATAATGAATCCATGCAATATAGTTACAGTGGGGACATTTAATAAGAATATTTTTGCAAGTGGTTCTGCTGGAGGAGCAGGTGCAGGAGATGCAACACTTTCTATTCAGACTACTATTACTTTAATCACCACTAACACATGGCGATTAACTATCAGAGTTACATGGCCCGGTAATAATGCAGGAATAAGAGAGAGCCTCATAGTAACAAGGCAGGAATATTTCAGGTCTCCTGCAGGTTGTGCTGATAATTCACAGGCACTGAATTGGGGTGTATTATGAATATAAAAAACTCGCTGCGCATTACATATTGCTCGTTACTTAACAAAAGAGGCTTTACTCTTGTAGAAATACTATTTGCTGTGACAATTGGTTTACTCTTGTTGAGTGCCATTTATATAGCAGTCAATTCAGGACAGAGGTCATCTGTTGCCATAGAGGCAAAGACTGCTGCACAGCAAGATGTGAGGGCAGCACTTGATTTGATGGCAATGGAGATAGGCATGGCATCATATAATCCAACATTTGCTTCAAATGACTTTATATGGTCAGACCTTTCTACTACATCGGGTCAAGGCTGTGGTGTAAATGCTTCAGTAACAAACCCAACATGGAAGGGAATTGTTGAGGCATCTTCTACTTCACTTACAGTTGAAGCTGACATCAATGGAGACGGTGTTGTGGGGAGCACTAATGAACCAAATGAAGTTATAAGATATGTATATGTAATAACTGGAGGCGAGCAATATATCACAAGATGTTCTTGTTGTACTACATCTACGAATGGATCTGGTGGACAGCCTTTCTTAGGAGATTTAAGCACATCTGGAAGACCAAGGGGAGTGAGGGTTGTAAATAATGTTAACAACATGCCAATTTTTCGATATTTTGATGGTAACGGTGTAGAGATATTTCCCGATGCGAATCCGTCAGTTATTCCAAATATTCGGCGCATAGATATAACCATTGCAGTTGACACAGATAGCATTGACCCAAACACAGGGCAGAGGAGAAGGATGATTTATTCAACAAGCGTTATACCGAGAAATCATGCAATCAGTCAATAAATATAGGAGTCCAGTTATGAAGGGATTAAAAGTAAAAAATAAAAAAGGTTTTGCCATGATTGCTGCATTGCTTGCGATTTTAATCCTTACAGCAGTTGGGGTTCTTGTTTTTACTGTAACAACACGAGATATAAGGGTAAGTGCAAGGGTTACAGGTGAGAAGAAGGCACTTTCTGCTGCAGAGGCGGGCATTCATCAGGTAATACAGAATTTTGCTGTCGGAGGCACAGCCAGCAATGTACAGGTTGACCCTGCCACGGACCCTGATACAAGATATTCATATGCTATAGGGGCATCTTCAAGCGGCTGCACTCCGCCACCAGCAGGTTTTGATATTGAAAAATGGAGCGAGGACATGTATGTTGCCAATGTAACAGGAACTAACACCCGATATGGTAGCTCAGTTCAGATAGATGTGGGGATTGGTCTTTTTAAAAGTGGAACATGTGCAAAAACTACTGATTAGAAAGGAGGCATACCTATGTTTAAGATGATAAAAGCAGTTTTTTTATTTGTCATAATTCTCTGTCTTATTTTTTCAGGGAATGTTTATTCTGATGAGACTGCACTTTTTACAACTGTTGCACCTGATGCGCTTATAGTCCTTGATTTATCCGGCAGCATGAACTGGAATCCTGCTGGAGGCACTGCTACCTCTACAAGCCTGCCATGCACAAGTTCATCATGCAGCCGTCTTGCTATTGCAAAAACAGCGATTTTTAATATATTGGATGACAACAACAACGGCACTATAAATAGCAGTGATGAAAGCAGCCTTAATATAAGAATCGGATATATGAGATTCAGAGATGGAAACGATACAGGTGGTAATTATGCAAGCGGCTATATTCGATTGATATGGGGAATTGGTTCGAGATATAGTCGTATATACTGTAATAACGCAACGAGTTGTACAATTACCACTAATGCAGGGGAAAGCAGCAGCGCCACATGGATAAGCGGTGAAAGGGCAAATGGAGGAACACCCCTTGCATCTGCATTAAATGAAGCAAAGCTTTATCTCGATGCCAATAAGGCATCTGATTCTGCCGGAGCCTGCAGACAGAAATTTGTCATACTTATTACAGATGGTGCAGATACCTATGCATGCAGCGGGGATGGTTCAGAAAATCAATCCGATATGTACAAAAGGAGAAGGGAGACAGTTGCAAAGGCAAAGGCACTGGCAGATGCTGGATATAAGGTCTTTGTAATCGGTTTTGGCGCAGATATGCCCACCTGTCTCAAAAGGACACTTAACTGGGCGGCTTATTATGGTGGTACTGATAATCCACTTCAGGCAAATTCTGGGAGCACAAGTGGATATAATATTCCTGAGGGCAGTCTTTATCCATCTGGCGTATCAAGCTGTTCTACAGATTCAACGAGTGTTAGCAGCAACATATGTGGTAAGGGTGGGGGAACTGGTGATAGAGTGGCAAACTCCAATGACCCTGCTACTGCTCCACTTGATGGATATGCCTTTTTAGCAACAAATGCTGATGAATTAACTACTGCTTTGCGACAGGCAGTAAATATTATTAGAGAGGCAAACTATGCATTTTCAGCAGGAGCAGTTGCATCAACACGGACACAGGATGAGAATCATATTTATGAGGCATCGTTTCAGCCTGTTAATAACGATCCATTCTGGCTTGGACATTTAAAGAAATATACCATAAATGCTGATGGCAGTGTTGGCAGTGCTGTATGGGATGCTGGAACTCAGCTACAGGCAAAGTCCGCTGCAAGCAGGAATATTTACACATATAAATCAGGCTCAATGGTAGTCTTTAATACAGCCAATATCACAACAACAGATCTTGGGGTTTCAACTTCTGCAGAAAGGGATGCTATTGTTGGATATATCAGAGGTGAAACTACATATAATCAAGATAACTGGAAACTTGGTGATATATTTCGTTCAAATCCTGTTTTAATAGGAACCCCGCTAACATATTTCAGTGACTTCAGGGATGTAAATAATGCCTTTTCCACATTCAGGACAAATAATCAAAGGACATCTTCAAATGGATTGATGATTGCTGCTGCGGGTGCAAATGATGGGCAGTTCCATGCCTTTAAGACATCAGACGGCTCAGAGGCATGGAGCTTTATACCACCTAATCTTTTGCCAAAATTAAAACTGATAGCACACACTACCCATCCAACAGGACTTACACATCAGTATTTTGTTGATGGTCCTGTGACATATGCTGATGTGTGGCTCGGCACAGGTGATGGAACCAGCAAGAGTGCTAACGACTGGAAGACCCTTGTTGTATTTGCAGAGGGCAGAGGTGCTATTTCATATTTATGGAGTTCATCGGACTCATGCGACTCTGGATTTAACTCGACATACACATCAACATACAAATATTATTGCGGGTATCATGCACTGGATGTTACGAATACATTGAGTCCATTATACAACTGGAATATTGTTCCGTCTTCAACAAATGCCCCATATTTAGGCGAGCCGTGGAGCAAGATGTCCATAGGAAGAGTAAAGATCAGTGGCAACGAGAAATGGGTTGGTTTTATCGGAGGTGGTTATAATGCGTCTGACTGTGCAGGTGGTGGAAGTTGTGATACAAGAGGAAAGGGATTTTATGTAATAGATATGAGTGATGGAAGTGTCTTATGGAGCTATACAAGGGCTAATAATTCAAGCATGAATTACAGTCTCCCAGCACCACCTGCTGCATTGGATACAGACAATGATGGATTTATTGATACAGTTTATATTGGAGATTTAGGCGGGAGTATGTGGAGATTTAAACTTTGCTCATCAAGTGATAATAGCTCATGCAATACTTCAACATGGACATCGAGAGCAGGATTTCTGTTTCAGGCATCTTCAGGTGTAATAAGACCTATTTATACAAAGGCTGTTGCTGCAAAAGACGTGAGTGGTAACATGTGGGTGTACTGGGGCACAGGTGATAAAACTGACCCTACATCATCATCAGCACAGGAAAAGTTTTATGCCTTAAAAGATGGTGGAGATAGCTATAGTATTAATGACATGGAAAATTTGACTGCATCTGGAAGCACATATAGCGGCGTTAAACAGGGCTGGTATATAAATCTTGCTGGAAGCGGTGAAAAGATACTGGCAGAACCTGCTGTTTTTGGTGGTGTTGTTTATTTTACTACTTACACACCTGCTACAGGGGGAAACGTATGTGAGCAGGCAGGAACTCCAAAACTTTATGCAGTAGGCTATACAAGTGGCGCTGGAGCATTAACAGATGGTACAAGGGCTACTACACTGCCCGGCGTAGGCATACCCTCTGCTCCAATTATTTCACTGAGACCTGATTCCGGAACACCTGACCTTTATGTAACTACAAGTGGAGGTGCAGGGACAGATGCAAATACAGGGAAACCGCCAGGTGTTAATCCACAAGGACTTTCACAGACGAGAAATATAAAATACTGGAGAGATAGGAGATTACAATAAGACAAAAATTGTCTACAACAAAAATAAAGAAGACAAAGAAACAAAGGCAAGGTTATATCTATATATTGCTTGGTATTATAGCTCTATCCCTGCTTTTTTATCTTTTTTTACGAAAACCTGTTGACAAAAAAATGAGTGTAGGAGAACCTCCTAAATCTTCTCCGTCTATTTTAGAGATAATTGCAGGAAAAGATACTGGTAAAGGTATGCCTGCACGCGTTTTAGAAGAGATAAAACCTTCTATTATAAAATCCGTAAGATTTACTCCTGAAGATCCTAATATTCTTGACAGCATAAAGGCAGAGGTATCAACTGACTACGATCATGGAAATATTATTTATGAATATCTGTGGGAAATAAATAATAAACTTGTGACAGATATTAAAGGCGATACTTTACCAGCGGGAATATTTAAAAAAGGCGATGCCATCAGGGTTTTTGTTACACCTTTTGTAGATGGGATTAAAGGGCATACTTACGAAAGCAGATTTGTAGTCATTCATAGCGCTCCGCCATCTCTGGACTTGATAGAAACAAAGCAGAAACTGAATAATACAATTGAACTACAACTCGTAAGTAAAGATCCAGACAATGATAAAGTGACTTTCTCTCTTGAAGAACCAGTGATCAAAGGAATGAGCATTGATAAAGAAACAGGTAAAATAATATATAAACCTGAAAAGAAAGAAAAAGGAACTTACAAATTCAGGGCATCAGCTACTGATATAGACGGAGCAAAGATAACAAAGACTTTTGAATTCAAGATAGATTGAGTTAAATGGTAGGCACGAGGGGTATCGAACCCCTGACCTCTACCGTGTCAAAGCAAAATAGATAATTTTACCATTTATATATAAGTTGCTGAAAACATTGGAAGTCATTGGTAATTATTGATTTGTAGGGTTATTGATTTATGTATTAATTAAGCTTTTTTAATAGTTTTTAGTGTGGTTTTTAGTAGTTTTTTGGTAGTATTTATTCTGGTTAATTTATCAATCTCGCCGCCGAATGAAAGAGATGTTATTGCCGGCTTAGATTTCGGGATGAGGTGTAAGTACTTTTGAAGCGTTGAGAGTTTTTTGTGGCCGGTATAAATCATTACGTCCCGGAGATCAGCGCCGTCAGAAAGCATGTAAGTAATAAATGTATGCCTAAGACTGTGTAATGTTAGACCTTTGGGCATCTTTATTGCTTCACGAAAACGGTCGAAGGTGCGTGTCATGACATCATGGCGAACAAGAGGAGCTGAACCGCCACCAAAAAAATAATTATCTTCTTTTTGTGTGCCGTTGCGGCTGATATTTTTTCTTATGACCGATTTAAATATGTTCATAAGTTGAGGGTGTATGTGTATTGAGCGTCCACGCTTGATGTTATTGTCTTTATGTACGACAATATAACCATGATCAAAATTAATGTCCTTTAGTTTGAGGTTCAGGAGTTCACTCCGGCGTAGGCCGGTCATAATATAGGTAAGCATAATTTCTGCAAAGTAGCCGTGGAGTAAGTGAATGTTATCTTTTAGCCCATTTTTGAATTTTAGAAACTCGTCGGGGAAAAGTATCCTGGGAGTCTTTTCGTCTAATTCGCTGAAGGTTTTTACTTTTCGGGCGGGATTTTCCTTAATAAGTTTTTCATCAATAAGCCAGTCGAACATAACGCGTAGGGCCTGAAGGTATTTATTGCAAGTGGCTTTCGCGCATCCTCTAACATTAGCCCCTTTAGTGCAACCCTTAGTGCGTAGCCATGATATGAAAGCCTTTATGTCTGTTTCGTTGACCCTCAGGGGATGTATATTTTTCTCAGTTTTAAAATAATGTATTATTTTTTCCGCGAGATATGGATAGGTATCCTTCGTAGTCTGGGAGCCGACCGTTTGAATATGTGACTTATATGCCTTTTTAAGGCTGTCCCAGGAAACGGAGGCGGGATCTATAAGCGGCACCTCGTCCTTTGTAAGCATTCCGGCCTCATCGGTAGTGATAAGTTTTCGATGAATGAAATAGGCTATCTCTTCCTGTGTGAGTTGTCCCTTCAGACTCAGAAATTCTAATTTATCAGCGTCATGGTGTAGCAATATAGCTTTTTGCTTGACACAAGAGTATTTAATCTTCTTAGCGCGGGAGCCATCTAAAAAGTAAATAGTGTAGTGTATCTGCCAACCGTGTTGCTTATGTATATAGAGGGACGCCATTTTCTATCAACTGAAACATATGACATATTTTACCAAAAATTTTAACAAAAATCACATTTCACAATCATCCTGTTTTTATCTTTTTGTGAAGCTTTTTTTTTATAGAGCACATCTGCGCCTCCCTGGGGATAGTGCTTCTGCACACACAGCCGTACCAAAAAATTTTTTATATGGTTGTGGTGGTAAGTTATGTAAAGTTTGCATTAATATTACCTCCTCTTCTTAGGCTAATTGTTTAGGCTAAAAAATTCATAAATTCCTTCTTATTAAGGCAAAACATAGTTCCCTCTCTCACCCCATCAACTCCATCTCCCTCTTGAAATAATCCTCACCGCTCTTTTCAAATTCCTCAAACTCAGGAAAAATCTTGTCAACAGCGGTCATGAGTCTTTTCTGGTCGTTTCTGCCGAGGCAATCAAGGCTTTCTAATACAGTAATGCTTCTGAATTTGAGTTTTTCAATGATAAACTTCTGGCAGGAGATAATGGTTAATCGTGCCTTTGCAGGGCTGTTTACCCCGAAAAGATATATGGGCACTCTACGATGATTAAAACAGTAATCAACTTCGTATTCAGGCATATCAGGGAGTGGATGAAAGTCCTTTTGAGGTTCGTATTCGGCAAGTCTGGTAAAGATATACTCATCAAGCATCTCAAAAAAGAGGCTCTGAATAACCTCTCTTTTATAGAGTTTCATATTGCTGACTTTTAAAACAGCACAAATAAACTGCATTAAGGCAGGATAAAGATGTTCTGAATCAATATCAACATACAGGTTTCCTCTGTCGTTCTGTATGTTATAGGAAGAGATTATTGTATTAAATATCCGCTCTTTGTTTGGAGTATCAATGTCATATGAATAAGATAACCTCATTAGAGTGAAGCCCTGGTCTGATATTCTGAAGACATTATTATCCAGTGGAGTGATAAAAACTTCCACCATGTCTCCATCTTCATGATAAAAGGGTATCAGAACTTGCCACAAACCTGGTCTCTTTTCTCGCAAGGCTATCTTCTGACTACATTGTCTCTGCAGTATCTCAATTATTTCTCTCATATTTCACCGAACAACCCTTTCTGGGGTTTAATATATTCATGGACATTTATAATATTGGTTCTTTTGATAAAATAATCAAGTGCCTTCTCATAGGAATTCCGAGCTTGTCAAGTTTTTAGTTGAAATTTTCTGAATGGCTCTCATTAATTTTTCCTCCTATGCTGCTACTTTTACAGTTTCACCTGTTTCCTCTAATGCCTCAATATTCCTGATGACATCAGGAATCGAGGCATACCCATTAACCCTTTTGAATCTCTTCTCACAATATAATACAGAGGCAAGCCATCTCTGTTTCATCCTGCTATTACGATACCTCTTAATATTACCCTCTGCATCCCTTACCATTGAAAACATGCTCTCTATTGGATTGGTTGAGCGTAGTGTCTTCCTTAGCAATCCCGGAACTTTTAGCCGATGCAGCGTAAGTATTTCCTCTATCGCCTCTAAAAGTGAATCTGCTGCTGATTCATTGATTCCCCTGAGCCATTTCTCCATTTCAAGTAGCATCTCTTTTGCATCTTCATAGCTTTTCTGCTCCAATGCTGTTTTAAACTTGCGATGTGCCTCTTTTCTATATCTCTTGGCAAGATGCTTCTGTATGTTCTTGTCTTTATGTATGGTGCAACGCTGATGTAGAAGTTTCTTGCCAAACTTGTCCCTTAATGCCTTGATTATTCCCTTGCCCCCATCTGTTACCCAAATTGTTCTCTTTGTTAGTTTTAATCCCCTCCTTTCCATGTCCGCAAGCAGTTCTTCGCATAGTTCATGGTTCTCTGTCGCTCCCTGCCAGAATCCCAATGGCATCTTCTTACCCTCTGTGTCTATTCCTAATGCAATTATAAATGCCTCACCTGCTCGATGTATTGTGTCAAGATATATGGCAAAGGCTCTAAAATCAGACAACGACCTCTCCTTGAATTCTTTGAGTTGTTTCTCTGTTGCCTCTATAATATGCCTCGATACTGTACTCGGTGATACTCCAAATGCCTGCGCTGCCTCTATTACTGTCTCAGCATACTTCTGACACGATATGCCCCTTAATACCTTTGCCAAAAGCTCTTCAGAAAATCCATCAGGTTCTTTCATTCTCTCATAACTCTTTAATTGTATTTCCCCCTGCCTGCCACGAAGTCGAGGTCGCTCTACACGCACCTTTTGATCTGCTATATATACTGAGCCAGGCTGACTTGCCCATTTATATATGTCAGGGCAAAATGGCTTATACTCAGGCCCTGCTGTCTCTTCCCTGTCTATATACATTATTGCCTCTGCTACCATCCTTCCCATCTCCATCATAAGTGAGTCAACTCCTTGCTTACCCCTTGCTAATATCCGATACATCTGCTCTACTACCCATTGCCTGCCGTATGCCTCCTCTATACCTCTGATTACTTTTTTCCTCTGTCTTGTGCTATCCTTCATATGTGGCTCCTTTCTTAAATGTTTTTTTGGTTACCGTGGATTATGCCACGTGGGAGCCACTCTTTCAAGTTTCAACTAAAAATAGTATATCATCATAGGAATTGAAACTCTCAGTAATCTCTGACAAGGATAACTTGCGTAGTTCCTTTTCAATATCATCATTATTGGGCTTATGAATATGATAGGCATAATGCGGGTCAGGACGAAGGATGTCTTTAGATACATAATGAGGTCCGTTGCAACGAATTAAAGGTATACCTTTTTCAGCAGAGGGAAGTAAGTCCAGCCCTATGGAGAAATTTTCTGGAAATTCTTTGTGTTTTCTTATAAACATCCTAAAGTAATAATTGCCTTCAGTTGATTGAAGCTTAAAGTCCTTCCGTAAATGTCGGTATTCTTCCTTAAACTCCTTATAAGGGTAAGGAGATTATAGTATTGCAGGGGGTCATTTTTATATGCCGATCAGGGGTCAATTGTATTTTACGATCTACACATGAAAGTATCAATATTTAAAGAACAGCAATAATAGCAACCTTTATGGCATGATGTTTCTACAGTGATTTGTTTGAGTTCATGGTCTACCCTTCGATTTAGAGTCAAAGCATTAGTAACTACATATTCAATTTCTGAAGTATTGAGATGTAACCCAATGTGCTGTTTAAGGAGATAAGGGAATATCTCATCATGAGGTAAATCAGTTAAAATATTTTCCATATTAACCGCATCTCAGATTTTTATAGAGCCTTATCAGTTCTTCTTTCGTATCTTGAGTCCAGATACAATCCGCCGGCAAAATGCTCGTCAGATTAATTATCCGTGCCTTCAAACTATTTATTTCCAGACAAACACTGCAGTTTATACAATCATTAAAATTGCATTTATCAAAATCGAGCTTTAGTTGTCTGTCATCAGGCTGTTTTCTTTTTCTCCGAAACTTTCTTAAACTGACTACTTTTAAGTTCCTCCTCGGAGTTTTTCATCTTAAGCCATTCTTTAAATTCAGGGAATACTCTTTGAAATTCCACCTTAAGCCATGCTTTTTCATCATCTGAAGCATTCTGCCAGAATTCATCTATCCATGTCTTCATCTTTTCTTTGGGGATGTCCTCAACAGGAACTACTTTCTTGCTTTTATCTATAAACATCTCTCCCTCGCCTGTGAGGAGCCAGTCAATAGAAATGCACAATTGTGTTGCTATTTTAAATAAGTTGCTTGCACCGGGTTCTCGTTCTCCAGAAATATATGACTGTAATGTTCTATAAGGAATATTGCATTTTAGTGCAAACTGTTTGAGATTCCCTTTTGTTGTCTGCTCAACTGCAATTTTCAATCTTTTAATAACATTATTTTGCATTTGACCTGCCTATTAAAATAGGTGAAAAAACATCCTTGTCCAAATTATTAAGAGAATACAGCTCGTTACAAAGTTCTTTTCTTGATTCTCTAATTTCGTTTGAAGTAAAATCTTTATATTGAAAAATAAGAGTTATATACATCTTTGATCGTATATTAACGGCATTAGTTTTTGAAATTAAAGTTTTAAACTTTTCTTTATGTAGAGTTGACATATCAGAATTTTCGATATGTGGTAAGAAGGTTTTATATTCTTCTACTAAACTTGCCTCTCTCACTAATGTTGCTTTGAAAAAAACTGTTTATTATCTTCAAATATAAAAGTTTTATGTTTTTGTTGCTGAAGAAAATTAAGATGCTCTCCTGATAACCAAAAGTAACAAGGGAAAGAGAAAGTGCCATCTCCAGACTCTTCAATAAAACAACATACTAAATAGGTATTTGGGGTATTTTTGATTCTATTGAAGACATCCTTTTGTATCCCAAAGTCAAGAGTTATTTCTTTTCTTACACCAGCACCGCTCTTTTTTATGTTGGCATAGTGATTAATATTAAACTTTCTCGATTTAACCTGTATGAGCTTACGTTTTTCTTGTTGGTCACCTTGAAGGGTTATGGCTTTTTGATTAGACGCTATGATATCAAAACCAAAATCAGCAGGCATTTTGAAAGCTTCATAGCCGAGTAAAAAAAGATCACCTATGATGCGATATTCTACACCAATGCCGGAATATAAGTTGTCATAATTTACTTTCATAAATACCCCCAATGCAGCATAGTGATTTTTTCTCTTGACATAAATGCACAATTGTGCTACCATCTTTCCTGAGATGATAAAAAGCCAATATAAAAAAATGAGCGAAGGAAGCAATCAGGCTGGCGCCGGAGATGTGATAAAACCCTACCTTAAGTGTGCTTTTTATCATCTCACCATTTCCGGCGCCCTTATAAACGAAGACATTCGGCAGGGAGGGCATAACTAATGCCTCCCCGCATAATCGAGGATAGATTATGCAGATAGCTGAAATAGCTTACCCCCACGGGACATCGGCGGATGCGAAGGAGCGGCAACTCCAAAACATCGTAAATGCCGGTGTCCTGTTTTTTTATAAGAAATTAACGCTTAGCCTTTTTATGATCTTCTCTATAAGAGAGATAAAATGCAATCAGAGCAAGTATAATAGCGCCTATGACCATTACATAAAATCCTTCCATTTTTTACTCCTTCTTTTCTGGTGGTATTGTGAAAAAAGCGATTATATAAATACTAATCGCGCCAACTATACTGACAATAGCGGCTTTATAGTTAAAACTTTCACTAATCAAGCTTCCGGCAAAGCCGGCAGTAAGCAAATATTTAACAACATCCATGAGCATTTTACCAGTCTCCTGTCGTCTCTTGCTGTGTCTCATATTCTATTAAAACACCTGTTTTTATTAAAAGTTTACTTAAAAAGAGGAGTTTAATGCAAGGTAAAAATCATATAAAACACATCTCATTAAGGCTGCCTGACGAACTGCATAAGCAGATAAAAAACCAGGCGGAGGCGGAGCAGAGGAGCCTGCATGGGCAAATTATTTATCTTCTTTCTTCTTCCTGTGCTGCTCATTCTCGTAGCGTTCAACGCCTTGTTGAAGATAAAGGAGGATTTGGGCGTGCAAAGACCGCATCTCATTAGAAGCTATTTTAGAGAGTTTTTCGTGAAGTTCTGGCGGAAGACGGAGCGAAAAAATTTTAATAGTTTTCGTTTTCATAATAGATTGATAATAGCAGTAAAAAAAACAGCTTGACAATGCCATCAAACTGGCATTAAAATACTGCAAGCATGAAAATGATGCTATAATAGCATTTTAAAAAATACAAATAAGATAATGAGGGGGGTTTTATGTCTTCTAATGTAAAGAGGTATCTCGCACTAACAGAAGGTGAAGAATATTTACTTCAAAGGCTGCTGATCGATGTTGTGCATATAAACTTTCTTATGTATGAGGAGTATATTGCTCTTAATAGTTTGAGAAAGAAGCTGGATCTGCCTGAAATTGATGGTATTACAACAGAAGAATTTATAAACAGATATAGCAATTGTTTTAAGCAATGTGAATGTGAATGAGATTTAAAGCAAGCAATGGAGGCAGCAGTATGAGATGTCCGGACTGTGCATTTAACGGTTTAAATAGTCATATGGCGTGCAAGCTTGATAATCCGTGCAAGACGCCGCCGCATCCACTCAAATCAAAACACATAGATAAGGAGCGGGGGATGAAGGAAGATGAAGAGAACAGAAGTAATCAGCATTAAGACTACAGAAGAGGTTAAAGAGAAACTTATACAGTTAGCAGAGAGGGGCTACAGGAGTTTATCAAGAGAGATGGAAAGACTTATTGAGGAAGCTTACTTTCGGGAATTTGGCCGTGAGTCTTCTCCCATTCGGCGATCTTCTCCTGTAAGAAAAGTTCAATCTGCATAGACATGGAGCGATGCTCTTTTGAGGCAATGAATTGAAGTTTTTGTTTAAGGGAAGGAATAGTTTTGATGGATAAAACAGTATCTTTCTTTTGCATACAAATACTTTACAAGGATAAAGAGCTAAAGGCAATGAAAACTTTGTAAGAAAAAGTAAGAAAAAGTATTGACAACTTTTAAAACAGATGGTAAAATGAGGTAATTAAAAGTAAGTATTAAGAATGAGTGTTTATTATGGATAACGTTCCGAAAATCATATCTTCTAACTTCCTAAACGAAATGGATCGTCGGTTATCGATTGAGGATGTTATTCAGATATTTTACTGTTCTTTCTCAAGATGAGAAGATGCAGGAAATACTGATACAGCATTTTCATCCTGATGTGATCATGTCCGAGATGAAAAGACGCAGGATGCCACCGCCACTTTTAAGCACAGCGGATCTTGCTCAGATATTAAGGGTGAGCGTGTACGACATATACCGAAAGCAGCAGAATAATGAACTCGGGATTCCTTATATCCCGCTTGGTCAAGGCAGGAAACAGGGGAAGAAATACGATCCGAGGGACGTGGAAGAGTACATTCGTAAGAAAAAGATTTCTGTTGTTGCAAGACCGGAGAGCCTCAAAAGAGTAAAAAGTCTAAAAAAACTTGAAAAGAAATTGAACAATTCTAATAGCAACGGCAAAGGTCGTCAGGAGACTTGGGAGGTAAGAGGATGAAAGCCGAGAACTATCGGATTTCCAGCCGAGTTTTCACCCAGACGAGAAAGGCACGGCCTTTCAGACGAGAAGGCACGGCCTTTCAGACGAGAAGGCACGGCCTTTCAGACGAGAAGGCACGGCCTTTCAGACGAGAAGGCACGGCCTTTCAGACGAGAAGGCACGGCCTTTCAGACGAGTTTTTTCCCGAATCGTCAATACTGGATTGGCGAAAACAGCGCTTAAGAAGTAAAGAAAAGAAGTATATAAGAAGTATATAAGAAGGGTGTATATAAAGGAACACCCACACAAAAAAAATTGAAATGAGAAAAACGGCAACGGCAAAAACGGAAAAAACAATTCAGTCCCCAGGATTATTAGACCCTTACGGGTTGAAATGAATTTTTTAAGGAATTTCATCTTTACCTTTAACAAGAAAGAAGTCAACAGACTTGGCAAGGTGGCCGTTATAACCCGTGAGCGTGTTTACAGCGACGGAAGTAAAACAAAGGCAAATCTCATAATACACACTGACTGGGAGTATGGACTTGGAGGTCCATTTGACTATAAGGCCTTCAGAACAGTTGAAAAGATACTATCCGACATCTATACAACAACAAACGGCAATATTCCGTCTGGACCAATATATCTTGGAAAAGAATACTCAATCCTAAAGATGATGGGCTATAAAAATCCCAACGAAGATAAATACAAACATCTCAAGGCATTTTTCATGAGAATGCACCGGATGCAATTCAACTCTGAATTTGCCACCTACAACCCGGCTACAGGCAAATGGGCAAAAGGATACGCATCGGTAGAACCGATATACAAAAAAGTCGTATTTACCGGCGAAGAAATGCCAGAAGGCAGTAGTATTGAAAAAGCGGATGCCGTATATATCTGGCTTGGCGATTTGTATAAAAACAGTTTAAATCATTGTTATGTTGCCCTCATAGACTTTAACTTCTACAACTCAATCAAGAGCCTGCTTTCACGAAGACTTTATGAAATAATCAGTATTTACGCCCATAAGCACAATTCAGTTTTTTTCTGGTACTTCGGATATATGTGCGAGGATGCGGCTTAAGAGGCACAAATACAGTGCGGATGCGCAACGGCAGATTGGTAAGATTACAGTAGAACTTAAAAAGAAAGGTTTTTTAAAGTCTGTTGTATGGACAGACAAAAGCAGGCAAGTCAAACTCGAACCCGAGGAGATAGAAGAACTTAAAGAACAGAGAAAACATTTTCTCAAAATAGAGTTCCTCATAAAAAACCAAACCGACACGGAGTTTGAACAGAGCGAAATAGAAAAAGACAACACTGACCTAACCAACCTGTCTGAATTACCTGATTGGCTTATTAAATTTGAAATAAATACAAAATTCAAGGCACAACTATCGGAGCAGCCTTCCTTACTGTCTTTTGATAACGAGAGCCAAGAGTCCTCAAAAGAAGAAACTTAATCCTGCTGTAGTATCAGCGTCGGAGGTAGTATCCGAAAAAGAAGAAATAACTTTTCCTGACCCAAAGGATGAAGAAACAAGATGGCACAATTTTGTAACCATTTACATCCGTGAGTATAAAAAGCTACTGGCCATTTCCCTCCGCTCAATGTTCGGGATCGTGAGAAGATGAAACCGATATTTGAGTCATACGCAGATAGTCAAATTGTAAAACTTGTAAAGCAGCTTTTTTCAACCACTGACAAATATATTCAAAGAGCAGCAGAACCATATCATTCTTTGTCATACCTGAAGTACTTGGGAAATTAATTACCGAGGTCGCAGAGAAAGAAGCAGATCGCAACAACAAGACCCTTGAAGAGCAAAGGCAAATAAGCGCTGGCAAGGCAGCGTTGACAGAAAAGGATAAGGAAGAGGCTAAGATTTTTTTTAAAGAATTAGCTCAGAAACTATGAATTTAAGGAGGGGATAAAATGCAGACAACAGGGGCAAAAAATTCGCACGCCGCACCTATATGGGAAGCATCGGAAGTTCTTCCCGAATATCTCTGGCAGCAAGCCTATGACTTTGTAGAAACCGAAAAGAAAAAGGTCATCGGCTTTGCAAGGCACTTCCTGCCGTATTCCTCTTACGGCCTCGACGAATTCATCCAGCAGGCCTACGAATCAGCCTTCAAAGGCTTTAAGAATGTTTCGAAAAAAAGGACTCCGGAAAATACAAAGGCTATTTCTGGAGACAGTATCTTGGAGACTGTTACGACATGGCCAATATTTCATCGAGGAAGAAATTCTACGAAGAAAGTATCAAAACCAGCATTAAAGACCAAACCCTTGCTCAAGAAATAATCGAAGAACTAAGTCGTTCTCCGATTACTCACGAAGAATACCGGGGAATACGGCGAAGACGATGCTCCTGCCACAGCAGTAGCATCGTCCATACCGGACCCGCTTCAAACGGCGATCCATAACGAAGAGACTCTGGATAATGAGTTAAAAGAACTGATTCAGGAAGAGACGGTTAAAAAGGCGCTTATGCTCATGACTCAAAGAGAAAGGCAGGTATTCGACTATCTGCTCGGATATCACGACGGCAGGATATATAACATAAAAGAACTTACGCGTATTTTAGGCTTAAAGAAACCCCGGGATACTCGCCCTTAGAGACAATGGCATTGAGTTTATCAGGAAAACCTTCTTGGCTCATAGTCAGCTCTTTACCATTGACGAATTGAGTCAAAGGACTGGTTATAGGGCTGGAACCATAAGGCTTATGAAGAGATACGGTTTTTTTAAGGCCAATGAAGACTATATCCAGCGCACTAAAAGCAACAACACCCTTTTTACAGAAAAGGCGGTAAATAGACTTATAACACGCCGCGAAGGAAAAATCCGGGAAGAGGCTGCTGACCATGGAAGAAATAAAAAAGTCGAAGAAGTTCAGGAAACAAAAACTCTATACGATTCAGGAACTGAGCGAAAAGACCGGTTACAGCCTTAGTACCCTTCGGGCCATGAGATGTTATGGATTTTTTGAAAGCGGCAGGGAGGTCATAAAAGCCTTATATCAGAGGGGGGCAGCCTTACCCATTGGTCAGGACGATTTAGCCCTTTCCTGTGGCTCTGGCGCATCCACAGCACCAAAAAATATCTCTGGCACAGTTTTATATTTATTTACTGAAAAAGCCGTCAAGAAACTCCTTCGCCGGCCGGAAGCGGACGATGACAACTAAAAAGACAACTATCTTACTTCCTAATCCATATTTATAAGGCAGGAGGTCATAAGCATAGACGGTATCAACCTTTCCAGAGCGAAATATGCGCCGGTAGGATACATTCCGTCGCATATTTCGCTTAATACCGGCCGCCTCGCGGCGGCCAGAGGTTAAACGAAATGAGCCTATTTCTCGAAGATAAAATCCAGCAGGCGATAGATTTTCTCCGTATCCACGAGCTTCCGGAAGGATACGATGTTAAATTTTCCGGAGGAAAAATTCCATCGTCGTTTACGACATAGTGAAACGGTCCGGAGTTAAGCATACAGTTTCATTACAACTTCACAACCATAGATCCACCAGAGGTCACCCGGTTTATTCTCCAGCATTATCCGGAAGTGAGATGGATACGGCCAAAAAAGAACCTTCTATCAGTACTTACTTAGGGTAGGATTACCTACAAAAACAAGGCGGTGGTGTTGCGGAAAACTCAACATAGAGTTCATCCAAAAGGCTGTTCAAAGCATATAGTTGTTGGCATCCGTGCAGAGGAGAGTCCCAAAAGGGCCCAGAGAGGCATGCTTTCTTATAATCCTGATGGCAGAACTATGCAGTACTGTCCTATCTACCATTTCAGCGAGGATGAAGTATGGGAATATATGGAGCTTAACAATCTTCCCTATCCATCCCTTTATGACGAAGGATTTTCCCGCCTCGGCTGTGTCGTATGCCTTTCATCTGCAGATCAGGAGGAGTATTAGAAAGACATAAAAAGAGATGGCCACGAATATATCGGAAATTTGAAGAAACCGTAGCCCAACTTTATGAGATTAAAAAAGAGTGGTATCAAGCCCAGGGGGTTTATTCTGCAGAAAGACTGCTTGAAATGTGGTATAAAAGCGAATCGATATTTAAAGAAGAGGACAGCGATTCGCAATGCTGCCTCTTTCCAGCCGTTCGCTCCCGCTTACTGGGGGCTCCGCAAATACGACATTCATAAGGAGCTCGTTTTAGCATGACCCTCTCCGCTGCCTCCAAAACCTTCAAAATCCCTCTCAAAGCCCTTAAGGACCTTCAGAGGGATAACTATCTCAAAATGGAGCCTCTTACGGAATCTGATATCCATTTCCTTTCGTGTATAAGGGCCATCTGGTGCAAAGAAAAATACCTTCAGCATCAATTAGCCCGTATTTAGCGCCAAGAAGCGCTATGCAATCGCAATCAAGGCGCCCCATGACCCGCCTTGAAAAATGGATATTTGAACGGTACCGCCGCTCGAAAGGAACACGACTCTACATTGAAAGAGTTGTATCTGATATCGGTTCTATTTTTCATATCCCCGATACTCCTGAACTCAGAAAGACGATCCTTCGCGTCCGCAAACGAGTATACAACACCCGCAGCCGTATACCCTTCAAACACCCTTAAGCATCGGCGTTTTAATCTGCCCTTTTTCTACGATTATCTATAGAAAGTGCAAATTAAAACGCACTTTCTATCTTCTAATAATGAGGAAGTGCAAATTAATTTGCACTTCCTCATTATACTCTTTAATACCCGCACCTTCGGGTGCCTCATAAAACATATTTACTCATTACGGACTATAAATAAACATAAGTTACGTTGTTACTCAGAATCGAGTAACAACTCCAAATTAATTTGCACTTTCTATCTTCTAATAACGAGGAAGTGCAAATTAAACTCCTCTTCCCCAATCTCCAATTAGGGGTTACCTGCCGATGTATCTATATTTTGAAAGTGCAAATTAATTTGCACTTTCCTACTTATAGAGAGCAGAAAAAGTCAAAACAAAATGCCCTTGAGGGCGAGGAGGAAGCATTGAGAGAAGATTATATGGCGGGCGGATATCGGATTTGGAGATTTTAAAGGAATAATTAACGGACAGACAAAAATCAAATTCCCTACGGCAGTGGCCTACGCCCGGAAGAGTATAACAGACATCGGAGAGGACTCTGAGACTTTTATGTTTCAGAACCGCGAATATGTCGTGGGCCCTTCAGCCCTGTTTAACGCCTTCTCCACTCGCAGTCTCGAATTCCTTCTGAAGTATGCCCCCTTCTTTTATATCGAGCATTTTCGGATATGAAAAACATCACCCACATTGCTGCGGGGCTGCCGGTAGGTTTTTATACCGCTGACAACAGGGAAGCCTTCAAAGACAGCATAGAGAGTTTTGAGATCAATGGAGAGAAAAAAACAATTTCACATAGAGGTCTTTCCGCAGGGTGTCGGCATTCTTATAGATTATTGCTATGATTACTCCGGCCATGAGACAAAGGATACGGATACCGACGGGCTCATTCTCGATCTTGGGCATTTCACGATAGATATCGTGCCTTTTGAGAAAGGAGTCGCGGTTCGAGACGGTTCAGGAATGCTTGAAGGAGAGGGAATATCGAAAGTCTGCGACGAACTCGCGGATTATATTCAAGTCGAAACAAAGGTCCGCCTCAATGAACAGGAAACAAAGGATGTATTCCTTAAAGGCAGTCTCCCTATATACGGTAAGGAAAAGGATCTCTCCACAGTGATAAGGGATATAGTCGAAAAGTATGTCGAAGAGATGCTTCAGACTATATCATCTCGATGGGAGAGGCGTATACAGCGGGCGAATAAACTGATCATCGCCGGCGGTGGCGCTTATTATCTTCAACAGTATATACCAAAGAGATATGCCGATCTGATCTATATTCCCGACGAGCCTGAATTTGCCAATGCCAGAGGGTTTTTTAAGGGCCTCAAACTGAAATTCCCTGATGCAAAAACGGAAGGGCTCAGCGAATAAACGATGAATCTACAGATAGCAGAAGCACTGGTGCATTCAAAATATCCAATAGCAGGGAAGTGTCCCAACTCCTGCTTTAAAAACGGCTGGCATCGTTGCGGCACTATACCCGTGTATTCAGTTCTGGACGGTGAACTTCCCGGAGTTTCGGCAAGAGTGATCTGCTTAGAATGCAGCCAAATAAATAATGAAAGACGATGAAGGACGCGACCTGCGGTATTTCATACCGCGAAATCAACCGGCAACGATTGGTGTAAGGTAATGAAGATCACAATTCCGGAGGTAGACGAATACGGCGATGTGTTAGAAGTACTCGAGGATCTGCCAAAGGCGGTAAGAATTAAAATTGTCGCGCAGGCGATCCGAGAGTATAAGGAAAGCGTGAAGGGAGGAGCGATTATTAATCTCCTCCGCAAACAAAAATCAAAGCCGGCAGAAAGCAAAAAACCAGGTAAAGAAAAGGCTTCGACCGACAGAGACCCTCTTAAAAAAGTAATGGGAGGTTTTCTCTGATAAGGGTTACCCTGAGAGGCATTAAAAAACAAATGATTTTTAAAATCATAATCACCATGGTATTTACCCTCCTTTTGGCTATAGCGCATAAGCCTCACCCCGCTTATGCGCTGACCTTTTTACTTCCTCATGAGTTAGAACAACAGGGGAATGTTTATATACATTATCCGTCAAATCAGAGGTATGTTTATACTGATACCCCTATTTTTATATCGAAAAGACAGACAGTTCAGGATGGTAATGAAGAAGATGCTTATCTTCAGGAAAAAGCGAATAAAAAAAACAAGGCCTATTATTTCGCTACCTTTAGAGCAGATAATTCAGCAGCAGAAACAACAGCCTGTCTCTTGTAAATCCTGCGGGGCTAACCAACATCAAGAGGATAACCAGCCTCAAAAAGAGCGTCTACTGGCTCTTAAAACAAACTTTGATTTTGATAAATCAGACGTTAAAAAATCTGAACTTCAGAAATTATCTCAAAAACTATCTGAACTAAAAAAGGCTGACTTAATCGAAATCAAAGGCTACACTGACAAAACAGGCGCTGAAGAATATAACGATAAACTGGCTTTAAAGAGAGCGGAATCCGTAAAGCAGTATCTTATTTCTCAGGGCATAGAGGAGACAAAAATCAAGATCGAGGCTAAAGGCAAATGTTGTTATATATCGCCTAAAGACAGCGAAAACAGGAGGGTTGAAATATGGGTAGAGATAGAAAATGGTGGATTGCATATATCACAGTAATTTTAGCTTTTGTCTTCTTATTTGCATATCACAGTATTGCAAATGACAAGAATGAGGCTCTTAATAGGGCTATATATCATGCAAAAGAACTGCAGGCAGCGATTGAGCAGAGTAATATTAAAGAACGGGAGGTGATATTGAGGAAGGTTAATTTTATAAGGGGAGAAGATCAGAGAGGAAATTGTAGGCAATCCTACGAATCTTAAAGAACAAACAAATTAAATAATTAA